>BNJT01002358.1_pt1:0-1195000 | contig 1953687 bp, 2101 predicted proteins | sample 8540491 | NCBI WGS metagenome assembly BNJT01 (sample SAMD00202455, study PRJDB9452) | human saliva metagenome | host: Homo sapiens
ACACTAACAAAGAATAAGAATTCTATTTTTTTGCTATTGCTGTCCGGTAAAACTTTTTGCAAGCAACATAAATTAGGGCTGACACTTCTCAGGAGGTATCAGCCCTTTTGGTTATCTTTGTTTTTTTGCTAAATAACGTGAGTTCGACGAATTCAGAACAAAAGCAAGCTGTGTATCAATAGTCCTTTGTACATTGATGCACGGTTTTTTAGGAAACAGGCAATAGGCTGCAATTGCTCCTAATAAATTGACGATGAAATTGTCAAAGCATCTATGCCCGGAGTGCTCCACTTGTGCAATGTTCTTAAGTTCATCATTCACCGTTTCTATAATGGCTCTTTTTCTGAGTAAAAGTCTGTCTGAAACACTCATTAAAGCTCCTTTCATGTTACTTTTCAATTTGGTAATAAGTTGTATTCCGTCAACGAAAAGCCTTTGAAAGAGGTTCTTGCTGATGTACCCCTTGTCACCGAACAGCCTACCTTGTATGAACTCTATAAAAGCTTTGTACTCCAAAGGCTTACGGTCATCAATATCTCCCGGCGTTATCATAAAGTTGAGAAGCTCTCCTTTCTCATAGCAGATTAGATGCAGCTTGAAGCCGAAGAACCATCCCATGGAGCATTTGCCTCTTTGGGCTATGCCCTTGAAAACTTTGTGAATATGTATTCTTTGGTTTTTGCAGACACGCAATAGTGTACTGTCGACAAAGCTTATGCCCGTGCATTTGCCCAACAGGACTTTCTTGATAAACAAGGTTAAGGGTATTGCTACCTTCCGTTCCAACTCTACTAAACGGTTGTAAGAAACAACTTTGGGAAAGAGGTGGCGAAGATGCCTGCATACTTTTTCAAGATAGAAATGTTTAAAGCAGCGATAACCGGAATCATGAAAAAGAATCATTATTAGCATGACTTCTACCTTTGACACCGTGGAGCTTCGATGATATTTTCTTTTCTCGGTAGGTCTTAGCGCATATTTTGCTGTCATTGCATCAAAAAACTTGCAGAAGTCGTCTGCCATACAAAATATTTCAGTAACTTTGGCTTCGGTGATCATAGCAATTTTTGTTTGTAATTCTATGTATATCAACATCTTAAAATTACAACAAATTTCGCTAATCACCAAATCTATAGACACTTATAATTCGTCGAACTCACGTTAAAATACATCGTCAGTTGACCGTAGTTTTCTCAGGGCCTACTGAATCTTTGTCGCTTATCTCCGAAAGTATTTTCTTTTTCTTTTTATGTGGGGTTCACTTGTGTGGTCCTTCTACGGTGCCGATTGGAAAGGTTGTGCGCTGGCGTCTTGCCACTTTGCCCGACAATAGTAAGATAAACAATAAGTATTCGCTCATTTCGTTTAAGACATATGAGGGCAATATGAGGAGGCAGTGTTTGCACAAAGCGCTTAGTATAATGTTTTTCTGATGCTTCTCAAATCAGGTGCAAGGGTAGGTACGACCATAATACAAGATAATTTCTACCAGATGGACAATGTTGAAAAAGGCGAAAAAAACAGACTCATTCATTTCATCAAGGAAATGAGCGCGTGGGAAATAACATGTGAAGAGATTGATGAGCAAGATATAGAAGAAATAGAGAAATTACGTCAGCAAAAGGAACTGCTTACAGACATCTTTCGTAAGCATTGTACAGCAAAAAAGAGAGTTTATGGCCGTCCTAATACGATATCCTATGGCTCTGATTATGATCCTGAAGAGGAGAAAATTATTCAAGTGAGTGAGGGAAAAGATAAAATTGAAATCACTACCCAAAGAGAGAAGCCGATGAAGGAAGTCTTTATTTATACTTTAATGCGAAAAGGTGAGGAGTGGTTTTTAGATACTAAAAAAAGATACTCTACTTGGAAACAAAAGTGGGTACGCGAGTCTCTATAATACAGTTTTCAACTATAGAGCACGTCCTAAGAAGGGTCTACGCGAGCTGCCCATTCACGAACAATAGAAAAAGCATGGAAAAAGGTTAGAGATTATCAGTTTTTTTATGACGCTAAAAAGATGAGCAAATGTTCTGCGAAGCCTTGCGGACCTATAATCCGAATATATACTTTTTAGATGTTAAGCCCTCTTTAGACGGAGATGTAGACAGACGTTTAGTTGGCGATATTACTACTTTAGACAGTGAGTTCTTCTCTATTGTCAATCTCGATATGATCAGTAAGGAAGAATTAAGTCGGTGTTATAAATTGCGTAATGGCTATTATCACTTTTTATCAGTTAGGTCGTGGGCAGATGCAATTCTTGCGTTCATTGCCGGATGTCAATGTGGAAAACTGCCTGCAACAAGGCAGAATAGCAGAACTCGTATGAGGGCAGATGATGAAGAAGAAAAAGGTCTGGAAGAATAAGGTGTATAGTTTGCTCAAAAAGGCTGGTCAAAAGGTATATTGGTATTATATCTTATCTGATGGGACAAGAGAAATTGCTACAAAACCACAGCATAAGCTGGTGGCGCTACCGGATGCCGCCGCGAACTATGATGGTAAAAGAGGAAATTTTATGATTCATAATAGAGCTATGTTTGTTGCTGAAGGAATCACGCTTGAAGAGATAAAGGATAATCCGAAGCTTCTTTATTAAGAATAAAACGGATTAGGCAAAAAAACGTCTTGAAAAAAATGGAAATCTATGTAAACTTAGCGCTTGGCGGAGATGTGGCAGAAAGCACCGATCTGAGTAACGTGATCTTTCGGTTAGTCATTGAAATGCGGAAAACGCTTAAGGCACAATTTAGGGATAAGTGTTTTGATGGTCTTAACAAGATGAAGATCATGATGTTTGTAAGTGGTGATGTATCAGAATATAGCCCTCAAACCGGAATTATAAGTTGTCGCTACTATCAGAAGAAGAAAGAAGTGCAATCTTCGTGTTGTATTAGTCGCGACTATTGGTTTGCTGAACCCTTACTTGATGGAAAGCAGAAATTTCTACTATTTTTAAAACAGACGTTTGCTGATTTAAGTGCACTTGTAGAGAAGAAGCTTAAAGCGGCAAGGTGCGATTTTGATGGTGAAGCATTCAAAGAAATCCTTTCTAAAAGTTTGATGGACTTATCGTCCGAAAAGAAATAGCGATGTAGATAGTTGGGAGGCGTCTTTTATTTGCTTCAAAGCCGCAGCAAATCATAATTGCTGCGGCTTTGGTATGCACGTTGGTCTTTTAAGCGGTTTGCTGATGAGTGATTTCAAGTTGCTTTTTCGCTCAATTGGGAAATAAGAGGCGTTTAGTTGGAGGACGATTTGTAGCCGGGGTTCTGACTTAAAAGCGGGTTGAGTGAAAGGACGTTGAGCGGTATGGGGAAGACTGTCGTAAAGCCTGATGCCTCGCCGGGTAACTGAGGCCTGTCCGTGTAAGAACGCGTAAACTTCCCAAAGCGAATTAAGTCGGGACGGCGGCAGCCTTCCCAAGCCAATTCCAATAGGCGCTCTGCCAAGATGTTGTCCAATGTAGCCGGTCGCGGAGCCATTCCGACTCGCGCTCGCACAGCATTCAGTTCGGCAGTGCCATCTTCTCCATTGCGCACTTTCGCTTCACTCTTCATCAAGAGCGCATCAGCATAGCGAAAGAGTACAATGTCGTTGTCCATCAGTTTACCATCTTTAGTCGCCGTTTTATCAATCGCATATTTCTTCATACGCGCTCCGGCCGTCACACGATGCGGCGAGGAGTACATATCAAGCTTTACCTCCCACGGATAATAAATGAGCGTATCTCCATTTTCCAGACGCACGACTTCGCCATTGAGGCCTCGCACGACGCCGGCGTAATAGGTGTAGTCAAAGCGTTTGTCTTGTTCGGCCGTTTCATAACCAAAAGTCTTCAAAGCGTCAATGGTTGCGCTCGATCCGTTCTCTCCGGAGAAGCCATAAGCCCCCGCGTGTCGATAATGATAAGAGCGGAAGAGGTTTTTGATTCTGATAAGGCAAGGTCTGCTTATCCAAGGGAATGGTCAGAATATTCTCCAAACTGTTTTTCATTATGAACGGCAAAATTATCTCTAAAATCAGCACTCAGCGTATAGCCAAAGGCGCTCAGACTATCACAATAGGCGATGCACGTTTGCCAAGCATTGAGCTTGCGCCCACCGACTTGGAAAAAGATGTCGCGCCCCGAAGGACGATTCCCATCCGTCCAATTGTCGTCCGTATACACTTCCGCATTGAGTGCCAAACGAGCTAGCAAGAAGTAAGCCACTGGGCGCGTGATTCGCCCATAACCCTCCCCTAAAGCATTGCTGCGCACGTTGGGCAGGCGGGGTGCTACGGTTTGCAACTCATCGACGATAAAGCGAAATACTTCCGAGCGCTCATACTGTTTCACCTCTCGCATACTTACATCCGCAGAGGTAACAAGCGGCAGGCGGCCATAAAGATCCATCAATTCATAATAATACAAGGCGCGAATGGCGCGCACCTCTGCTTCGTAATCTTGGCGTTGTTCAGGGCTTAGACGTGCAGCGTATTTCTCAATTCCGGCTAAAGACCGATTGCTAAGCGTGACAACTTTATATAGATATTTCCAAGTGGATGCCAAGACGCTGTTGGATACGCCCCAGCGATGTAGGTATAAGTCCTGCCACAAACCGCCGTCATACCAATCACCGCCACGCGTTGGCAAGATGGCTTCATCCGTCGTAAACGTATTGAGATCGTAGAGGCCGCGATAAGTGCCCTGCAAGCCCTGACTATCTTGATAGCCGCCGAAGTAAGAGTAAAGAGAGCCGACCGCATTGCGGTAAATGCTTGCTGCATCGTGATAAGCCTGATCTTCTGTCTGATAATCTTTGGGCTTTTCTTCCAAGAAGTCGGAGCAGGCTACCAAGGTCAAGGATGCTGCCAATGTCAGAGCCCAAACGATTACTGTACGTGAGCGATGAAAGGGTTTCAAAAAGGAATATGTCTGTTGCATAAACAATATGTTTCTATCCGAGTGGTCCGCAAACTTTTCAAATAATAGGCTGCGCCCAATCGTCGGCTATGTGCTTAGAATTGAATACTTACGCCCAGTGCATAAGAGCGATAGAGCGGATAGCTGCGTTTGTCGTCCGTGCCGAGTGTCGGCCCGACTATGCTGCTGTTGATCATCGGGGTTAGTCCCGAATAGCCTGTAAGCGTCAGCAAGTTGTTGATCGAAAAGGATAGACGCAAACTATGTATATAGCGTGCCTGTTTAAGCGGCACTGTCCAGCCAAAATTGAGATAGGCTACGTGTATGTAATCGCCCTTTTCCAGCCAATAGTCGGTGGCCGTTTGATCATAAATGTTGCGTGCCGGCGCGTCTTGCATAACATTATAAAAAGGCAAACTACCCACGTTCATATACGTGAGTGCCGTCGCATTGTAAATCTTATGACCGAAGGCGCCGTTGATCTGCATCGAGACGTCGAAGTCCTTATAGCGCAGTCCGAGGTTAGCGCCCAGCAAAACTTTTGGCGTAGCCTGGCCGGCAATATATCTGTCGCCGCCGTCTTCGATATTGACAACTCCGTCGCCATCCAAGTCGGCTATGTCATAGCGATACGTGCCGTCGGCATTTTTTTAATCAAGCCTTTGCAGTGGGGCAAATAAAACACGCCAAGTGGTTGGCCTACGATCTGATAGACGATATTGTTATTACCTCCGTGAAATCCGGCGCCGGTAAGACTCGTGATAGGCTGGTAAGCCGGTGCAGAGAGATATTCTCCGCGATACATACCGCTGAGCGAAAGGAGTTTGTTGCGCTGAAAAGCCAAATTGACGCCCAAGTTGAGTTCAACATCTTTGTTGCGCAGCAAGACGCCTCCTAAGCCGATCTCCAAGCCGCTATTGCGCATCGCGCCCAGATTGGCCAATAACTTATCGTAGGCAAATGGTGGTACAGACACGTCGTAGAGATACAACATATCTTTCGTCTTGGCATTGTAATAGTCGAGCGTTAGCAAGAAGCGGCCCGAGAAGAGCGAGAGATCTACGCCCACATTAAATGTCTTTTTGATTTCCCATTTAAGATCCGGATTGGCGTTGCGCATTAAGCCGATAGTGACGGTAGGCGTACCGTCGACATAGACGATGCCATTGGGTTTTAAGAGCTCGAGTGAGTTATAGCAGTCGATTGCTGCCAAATTACCGGAAAGGCCGTAGCCTGTCCGCAACTTAAGGTCGATAGGATAGTGTAAGCGGCGCATCCACGGCTCTTTACTAATCGTCCAAGCGCCGGCCACGGAGGGAAGAAGCCCCAGCGATTATTGCGGCCTACTTTAGAACTACCATCCGCGCGTGTGTTGATGGTCAATGCGTAGCGGTCGTCATACGTATAAGTCAAGCGTCCAAGGAAAGAGGCTAAAGCTGGGTTCTCATAGGAAGAACCCGTAGCCTCCCATAAGCGGACAGCCCCGGCCGAGAGATCATAATAGCCGGTGGCATTGGTGCTCAGGTTGGACACCTGCGTATGAAAAAGCTTTTAAGATATTCTTTGAGGCCTCTCCCATGGCTAAGGCCTCCAATCGGTGGCGTCCGAAAAAAATGCTCGAAAGCTAAAGATACATTACCCAACAGCGCTTCCGTGCGCGTTTCTCCGCGTAAAAATTTGCCCGTGACTCCATACGTAAGTAGGGTTGAAGCCCGCAATATCCAGCGAATTATACGAGTAACTCCCGAAGGCCGATAGTTTGAGCCCGCTACCCAAGTCGTAGGCTGCACGCACGTGCGCATTAAAAAGTGCTTGCTCCTCGTGATCGAGCATATCGAGCAATGATTGTGGGTTCGTGATTTGACTGGCATCGGAATATTGCGCCCACGTGCCGTCCGGATTCTTGCCACGACGAAACGTTGGATTGAAAGAAGCCGCCGAATAAAAGAGCTTTTGCACGTCAAGGATGTATTTATTCTTCTGAATATTGCCGAATACCCCTAAATCAATCTGTAGACGGTCATCAAAACCCTTTTGTAAAATGTCGAATTTAGCTGTGAAGTTGCGACTACCTATTGTTTGGATCACCTGATTGTGCTGTATAAAAGCCCAATGAGGCACGATAATTGGATTGATTCGTCCCGCCGCCGAAAGCAATGTGGTGGTTCTGCACGAAGCCTGTCCGCGTAATGGCGTCTTGAAAGTCTGTATTAAATCCTTTGTCTACCAAATAATTCCCCCTTGAACGCACGGCAGTGCGGTAGCCATCTGCCGTGAGCATCTTGAGTTGTTTGTAGATAAGTTCAGGGCCGGTCGTGACATCATAACTGATATGAAAGTCGCCGAGTCGTCCTTTCTTTGTCTCGACTACGATTACACCGGAAGCTCCTCTACTACCATATTGAGACGTCTCACTCGCATCTTTCAGAATCTGAAAACGCTCAATGTCAGCTGGAAAAACGTTGCTCAACGTCGTTAAGTCGGCATAGACCCCGTCGATAATCACCAAAGGATCATTTCCGCCCATCAATGAAGTCGTACCGCGCACGCGCACTGCGTGGAGCATAGCCTCCGTATTGTTTGGATCAGCGATTGTTACGCCCACCGCTTGTCCGTGAAGCGCATCGAGTGCTCCCGTTAGTAGACCTTTGTTCATACGTTTCGTTGTGATGTTGTCGATGTTGCCCGTCAAGACACGCAGTGGCTCATCGTTGCTTGGGCTTCGTAGCGAGTCGGTTTTCGATTGGGCATAGGCCACGCCGGTTACCGATAGGAAAAGCGACAAAATAAAAAAAGGGCGCGTTTGTCCATAAAAAGTAGAATGCAGTTAGTTCAAGTCTGTTTTTTTATTTATTTGATGCCAACCTCATCTCTTTCTTACACTGTATGATATAAAGTTGGCACAGACCGAAAGCATCGGATACGGCAAATTTATATATTCCTACACAATAACGCCCGTTTTTGTCTAACTCTTTTCCTAAAACTACTAAAATCCACAACCTTTGCTTGGTTATGGATCTTAAGAGCCCTGCTTTAGGGATGCTGTCCTATAAAAGTGTGTAAGCTCCAAAGTTCTTATATTTGTAGTGAATTAAAAAATCAAAGAAAGAACAATGAAGCTTACAAGAGAACAAAGATCGGAATTAATTTCCGAAATGGCCTCAAGTGAGGCAGGTTTTTAATGAGTTGGTTCGCGTGCTTTTTGGATAGTTTTTTTGCAAGCAGGAGCGCGCCCTCTTTCTCGCGGAACATGCGGGTGAACAAGCCAATGGTTTCCGTCCCCGTCGTTGGCGGGGGCCATGGTTGGAGTTTCCAACTTCGCATCCCTCGTACGCGCTCCAATGCTTTTTCAACCAATGATTCTTGGAATTTTATCCTCTCAGGAGCGTGAGCGCACGCAGCTTTTTTACGAGTTGTATTCCCGTGGACTTTCCTGTGAAGACATCGCCGCGGTGGGGCGTCGCATATACGGTCACCTTTATAGCAAACAGCAGGTGAGTCATCTGTCCGGGGCTTGTTATGAGGAGATCCAAGAGTGGCTTTCCCGCCGACTTTCTCCTCACTATTTGGCCGTCTACATCGATGCCACGTTCTGTTCCACGCGTCGTGAGGGGAGCGTCTCGAAGGAGGCTTACTACACGATGTTGGGCCTACTGCCCGACGGCAGTCGCGAGGTACTCACGGTGGTAAATCACCCCACAGAAGGCGCGATTGCTTGGGAAATGGAGCTACAATCCCTCAAGGAACGCGGTGTGAAACAAATCGACTTGATTGTGTCCGATGCTTTGAGCGGCATCGAAAATGCGGTATGTTCGGCTTTTCCCCACGGCACTGCACCAACTTTGCATCGTGCATTTCAAACGGAAAGTGTTGAACACCGTTTCCTCGAAAAGACAAAGCCGAGGTCGGTGAGGAACTCAAAGCACTCTTTCCCGTGGAGCATACCGAAGTGACGCCTCTTGTGGCCTATGAGAATTTGCGTATCTTTGCGCAGCGTTGGGGCAAAAAGTACCCGAGCCTTGCCCGTTTGGGCAATGAGCGCAACGCGGCCTATTTTACCTATTTGAGGTTCTCTGAAAGTGTGCGCCGAATGATTTACTCTACTAACTGGGTGGAACGACTGAATAGAAGTTATAAGCGCACCTTGCTTTATGCGTGGGGCGATGCCTTCTCCCGCCTCTGTGGTTTATCTATTGGGATCTGTTGCCAAGGAGAAAACAGAAGGGACGTATGCAAGACGGCTACCGTATTTTTTGGGGAGTGGAAAATCAGGTAAAATGGCAAAAGAAATATCAACATTACAAATTTCCCTCCTGCTTGGGGAACCCAAGCAGGAGAGAAAAGGACGAGGAGAATCTTACACACTTTTTTTCAGACATTACCGCTTTAGGATGAGTAATGCCTGTTTTTTTGCCTTAAAACAGTTTCAACAAAAAGTGTAGTGTACAGAATAAGTTGACACCTTCTCAATCACAAAGGAGTAGAAATTTATGTCTCATTACAATGAATCAGAGAAAATACTGTTATTACATCAGTATGTAACAAGTGGTTTAACCTTGCAAGAGTTCTCTTCTCGTCACGGTATCCCTTTAAGTACTTTCCATCGTATTTATACCGAATATGGCTCACCCGACGTCTCGTCACTCGCAGATCTTATGAAAAAAAGAAGATATCCCCGGTACGCTTGAAGAACTTCAAGCGCAGCTAATACGCGAGCGCAAGGCTCATGAAAAAGAGATCAAACGTCTTGAAAAAGAATTGGCCGTTGAAAAAAACTTTATGGTTTGGCCAACAAGACGATGATCGACCTTGCCGAGAAGAAATACAACATCCGTATACGAAAAAACTCCGCTGCCAAGTAATCAAGACCTTGTCGCAGAGAGAAGAAAGACACGAACTAGTAAGTCATCCTGTCAGTTTACTCTGCGGTTATCTTGGCATAAGCAGACAAGGATATTACAGCCATGTGGATCGTTCTTTGGAGTTGGACGTCCTTCGCAGCAGCATCGTGTTCTATGCGCAGGAGCTCCGCACCTCTTTACCCAAGGCCGGCATACGCATCCTTTACGAGCTATGCCGTCGCAAATATGCAGATAAGTTTACCATCGGGCGCGACCAATGCTATGAGCTCTTCCGCTCCAATGGTCTGTGCCTTCGCCGTCGCAAACGCCCAAGGACGACCAACTCCAATCACCACTACCACATCTATGAAGACCTTCTCAACACAACGCCCAAGCTACATCCCGCCCGCTTCGGTGAGCTGTGCGTTACGGATATCACCTACGTGGCAACCTCTTCAGGTTGGGCCTATCTATCTTTAGTAACCGATGCCGCTTCACGTCTGATCGTGGGCTGGTGCCTGCATCCGACCCTTGAGAGACAAGGTCCGATGAAAGCCCTCTCTATGGCCATCGATTTCTACAGAAAGTATAATGTCGAACTCTCGCAACTCATACACCACTCCGGCCGCGGCGTGCAATACTGCTGCAATGAGTACGTCGACAAACTCAAATCTCTTGGAATACAAATAAGCATGACACAAAGTGGCGACCCATTGCACAAAGCCCTGGCCGAGAGGATGAACAATACGCTCAAGAACGGATGGCTCTTCAGTACAGAAAACAAAAGTCTGCAGCAGGTCAGGCGCCTTACAAAAGAAAAGCCATCGACCTGTACAACACGTTCAGACCGCATCAGAGCCTGCAGATGAGAACGCCAATGGAAGAAGTCGGAAGGTTGACGGCATAACTTCATCGGCACACATTATTAAGTCAAACAATAAAAGAAGGAGGCAGAAACAACCGCAACAAGAAAATAAAAGAGTAATTTTGCAATTAGAAGACAACTGTCAACTAACTATGTAGTTAAGAAAAGAACACGACAAGCCTTGCTGAACTTAGCAAATAAACTTGTCAAAGAAGAATGAAATTAAGAAACCAAAGTTGTCAACTAATTCTAGGACATTACACAAGCTCAAAATATAAATGAAATTCAAGTTACAAATAATTCAAGCGAAGATTATTTAACATGGATATCATTGATGCCAATAAATAAAAAAAATCGAATAATGATTTAATCTACGATTTCTTTAAAAAAAGAAAGGGTGATTTCAATTGGATTGAAATGATGTATGATAACTTACTAAATAAACGATCAACCTGTATAGGCTACTCTTTTTGTCAAAAAAACATTGCGGTCGGTAAAACTTTCTCCTATTTCATTTCCAAATCAGACACAGAATTTTTATGCAAATAGAATCGTTATTATCAAGAAGAAGGAAGTTGAAAAAAATGTTTAAGAATACAGATTGATGAAAGATGTTTTTTTCAATTTATCTTGTATTTTTTTCTGACTGAAAAAAATAATAGAAAATGGATCGTAACACAAAGACTATCAACTATCCCGACCATCCGGAAAATAACGTGAAGTACCATTACGGTGGTATCAACTCTTCTCACAACCGTATCGGCAGATTGATGCTTCGCGAGGACGGTAGTGGTGCTATCGAGTATTACTACGGTAAGATGGGTGAGGTTACCAAGACCGTGCGCACGCTGATTGTGCCAAACCAGGCAGTGGCAACCTACGTAACACAGTGGAAGTATGATAGCCATAATCGCCTATTGGAAATGATCTACCCCGATGAGGAAAAGGTAACCTACGGCTACAACCTCGGCGGACAGATAGACCATGTGCGTGGTTACAAGTCCTACGGTTATGACTATGTGAACAAGATAGGTTATGACAAGTTTGAGCAGCGCACCTACCTGAAGTATTGTAACGGAGCGGAGACCTTCTACAGCTATGACCCTGCACGCAGACGTTTGCAGAACCTCGTGGTCAATGCCAAGGCAGGTACTATTATGGACAATGCCTACAGCTACGACGCAGTAAGCAACGTGCTTGGTATTAAGAACAATGCTCCACTCCCACAGAGTGGCAAGGCAGGCGGACAGATGAGCCACAGTTACACCTACGACCCATTGTATCGCTTGGTAAGCGCAACGGGTACTTATAAGGGAACGGACAATAAAGCCGCTTCTTATACGTTATCTATGGGCTACGACAACATGCACCGCATCACAAGCAAGAAGCAACATCTCTCGCAGACAGGTGTACAGTTTGACGGCACGCTCCACGCAGGCTACGAACTCGCTTATACTTACGGCAAGGATGCGGGCAGAAAGTTCCAGCTTGACAATGTTCGTGATATTAACTACCGAACGGAAGAAACTCCTACGGAGAGTACGAATATCAACAACGGACACAAGTACACTTATGATTCCAACGGCAACCTTCTCTATATTAACACCTCTCGTGTAAAGAAAGACGGCAAGGAAGATGAAAAGACAACTGAGCAGAAGTACCGTTGGGACGAGGAGAACAGACTCCTTGCAGCCGATGAGAACGGTTTTGTGAGCAACTATTGGTACGATGCCGATGGCGAGCGCACGGTGAAAACGAGTGGCGAGAATGAAGCTATTTATGTGAACTCCGAGTTCTCGGGCGGCAATACGGGTACAGCAAGGTTCAGTCTCTATGTCAGCCCATACCTCGTAGCAGGGCAAGGTGGCAAGTACACCAAGCATATCTACATTGGCTCACAAAGAATCGTCAGCAAGTTGGGCGACTTGGCTTCTTATGGTGCAGACCCAAGACGAATACCGTATGCAGGACATGAGGCTGATGGTCTCACCATTAATTACAAAGATAAGTACAATCAGCAGTTACAATCCATTAAGGATAACTACAAGGCGTTTGACCAACCTTATAACGGTAAGGACAATGACGACTATGTGAATGGTCAAGGCTTCTGCTGCAACGATGGCACGCCGGAGGCAGCACAGGCAAGGGCGATGGCACGCACAAGGTCTGCAAATGGAAACTTCAAACCAAATGAAGATTACGAAAAGATGCAGTTCTACTACCATCCTGACCATTTGGGTAGCAGTAGCTACATCACCAACTTGGACGGCGAAGTGTCACAGCACATTGAATACGTTCCATTTGGCGAAGTGTTCATAGAAGAACGCAACAATACTTGGAATACCCCTTACCTCTTTAATGCCAAGGAGTTTGACGAGGAGACGGGGTTGTACTACTATGGTGCGAGGTACTATGAGCCAAGGTTGAGTCTGTGGATGAGCGTTGATCCCAAAGCAGCGGACGCACCTGATTGGACATCATATCGATTTTGTTTCAATAACCCAATTAGATATACCGATCCAGACGGTCGTTGGGAGTGGAGCGCAGCAGGAAATCTCAAATCACAGAAAGGTGATAATTCATACACATTAGCAAAAATTTTTTTAGGAACAAACCAAAAAGAATGCAATGACTATACTTAACAGAGGTGGGGTTAGTGCAAATGACAAAGGTATTCTAAATCTTAAAGTAGGACAGGAATTTTCTAAAAATGATTTGTGGGTAGGATTTAAGTCGAAAGGTGGAGCTGTTGTGAATAATACTAATGAAGCCTTATCACACTACTTACACGGAAAAGGAGCATCCGCAGACGTAGGTGATCAATCTACAATACAACTATTATCGTCAAGTAGGTTCCAAGAAAAGCATGCTAAAATAACAAGTAAAGCTGTTTCCCCAGAGGGCTATTTTTTTCAGTTGATTTAACAAAATCAACTTTCCATATAGGAAGAACAAATGTAGATTATAAGGTAGGCGGTAATGGCAAATCAAGTTATGTAACCTATACTTTATTTTCGAGGGACGGTTTTTGGGATCCTGATTATCTTGATGAAAATACATTGGGTAAAATTCCATATATTAGAGATTGGACAAATACGAAGCCTGACGGACCTGGTCCAAATTTAGAAAGATTTGGAGGTACGCCATATCATTATAAAACAAGAGAAAGAACATACTTTTTTTAAGCCTATTAAAGACAACAAATAATTTGATTGGTTATGAAAAAAAGTAATAGAATTTATAGTGTTGGGAGTCGTGTTTTTTTGTACTTGTTCTACTATATATCATATACGATAGAACAGGGTATCATTATGGATTGGAATGTAGTTTCTGCAATAAGAATATGCCGTATGGATTAACACCAAAAATCAATTCTGATTATCCACAAAGTTTTTGTTTTACTTGATGAAGACGGCTTTGAGTTAACGGGGAGCGGTTTTAGACACAGACAAAAGCAGTTTTTAAGATAAAAGAACTTTTTGGGTTATGGTTATAATGATACATCTGTATTATTGAAATGTACGGACAGTTTAAATAACATAAAATATTTAGTATCATATGAAATTGGTTATAAAAGCGACAAAAGAAAAATCCTGTCATATCATTTAAGGATATAAACTACAATGAATACAGCCAAATCAAAAAAATAATTACCAATGGATTAAAATTGACGAGGAAAAAGCAAATACAATACAAATTATGAAGTTTTTTTATTTATTGTTGGAGCGTTGCTCTCACTCTTTTTTTATAGTCAGAAAGCTATTAAGATTCAGAGGTAATGCTTCGAATCGGGAGTAATCCCAATAACTACCTGATTCTTAAAGAATGAGCATTAAGGTTCAAAAATATGATGTCATACACTCTAAAAATATGACGTCTCAATCTGACGGATATGACGTCTAATCCTGGTAAATATGACGTCATAAACAAAAGAGTAAAAAAACGTGGTACGAAAACGCAAGCCACAATAGTGATAGAAAACAGAATGTATAACATTAAAACTGCAAGTCTATGGTAAACCACATATAGATTGTTTGAACTTACCCATACAAGGGTATGTCCCAACACCCTTATAAGGGTAACGGGCAATACCCTTATAAGGGTGTTCATCATTACCCTTATATGGGTATTAAAAGCCGTAAGCAATAAACAGAAAAAAACAACGTTAAATAATTGATATGTGTGGAGGAACAGACATCATCGAGCAGCGCACCTACCTGAAGTATTGCAATGGAGCGGAGACGTTCTACAGTTACGACCCTACACGCAGACGTTTGCAGAACCTCGTGGTGAATGCTAAGGTAGGTACTATTATGGACAATGCCTACAGCTACGACGCAGTAAGCAACGTGCTTGGTATTAAGAACAATGCTCCACTCCCACAGAGTGGCAAGGCAGGCGGACAGATGAGCCATAGTTACACCTACGACCCATTGTATCGTTTGGCAAGCGCAACGGGAACTTATAAGGGAACGGACAATAAAGCCGCTTCTTATACGTTATCTATGGGTTACGACAACATGCACCGCATCACGAGCAAGAAACAACATCTCTCACAGACAGATGTGCAGTTCGAGGGCACGCTCAACGCAGGCTATGAACTCGCCTATACTTATCAAAAGGCAGATGGCAGGAAGTTCCAACTCGACAATGTTCGTGATATCAACTACCGCACGGAAGAAACTCCTACGGACAGCACGAACATCAACAACGGACACAAGTACACTTACGATGCCAACGGAAACCTTGTCTACATCAATACCTCTCGTGTAAAGAAAGACGGCAAGGAAGATGAGAAAACAACCGAGCAGAAGTACCGCTGGGATGAGGAAAACAGACTCCTTGCTGCCGATGAGAACGGATTTGTATCGAACTATTGGTACGATGCCGATGGCGAGCGCACAGTGAAGACCTCAGGCGAAAACGAAGCTATCTATGTGAACTCTGAGTTCTCGGGTGGCAACACCGGTACGGCACGCTTCAGCCTTTATGTCAGCCCATACTTGGTGGCAGGGCAAGGTGGTAAGTACACCAAGCATATCTACATCGGTAGTCAGAGAATTGTCAGCAAGCTCGGCGACCTCGCCAGCTATGGTGCAGACCCAAGACGAATACCGTATGCAGGCAAAGAAGCTGATGGTCTCACCATTAATTACAAAGATAAGTACAATCAGCAGTTACAATCCATTAAAGACAACTACAAGGCGTTTGACTTGCCATATAATGGGCAGGACAATGACGACTACGTGAATGGTCAGGGTTTCTGTTGCAACGATGGCACGCCGGAGGCGGCACAAGCAATGGCACGTACAAGAGCTGCAAATGGTAACTTCAAGCCAAATGACGACTATGAGAAGATGCAGTTCTACTACCATCCAGACCACTTGGGCAGCAGTAGTTACATCACCAACTTGGACGGAGAAGTATCGCAGCATATCGAATATGTGCCGTTCGGTGAGGTGTTCATAGAGGAGCGCAACAATACGTGGAACACTCCTTATCTCTTCAATGCCAAGGAGTTTGATGAAGAAACGGGGTTGTACTACTATGGTGCAAGGTATTATGAGTCAAGGGTTAGTTTGTGGATGAGTACAGATCCAATGGAAAAAATATGCCATATTCAAGCACTTATACTTATTGTCATAATAATCCAATTAATAGAATTGATGAGAATGGATTAGCTGATTATTTTAGTACGAGTGGAATATTTATACGTTCAGACGGAAATGATAAAGATCCTTATATCTATATTCAAACTAGAAAAGGAAACGTCATATTATCTGACTATAACTTTGGTAATTACAAAAGTGGAGGACTTAGAAAAATGATGAGAATAGTGTACCATTATGCAAAGAAGACAGGAGCAACCCAACATGCTACAACAATAGGAGTAGATGCGTCAACTCCAAAAGGTACAGACTCAAATACTTTTAGCATATACTCTCAATGATAAGATTATTCGCGTGTTGGTAAAAAGGATTTTTTTCAATAAAGAATTATCACAAATATATAATATGAGTAGTACGCTATCTCACGAAAGTTTCCACACACAAATACGTGGGAAGTCTCGTGAGGAAGAAATTCAAGTTATAATGAGACAAATGCAAGCACCAGAGTTCAAGAAGACAACAGCTTCATTTAAGGAAGGAACGGCTGGATATCTTCAAAAAGGAATTACAAAAAAATTATACAAAAGAAAATAATCGCATATTTAATAAGTATATAGAAAAAGCATCCGAACTTTTAAAAGCAAATAGGGTAAATAGTGTTCCAACTTATTTAAATGGTGGAAATGAAATACAATTTTAAACATAAAGTGCAGTCCACTGGCAAGAAGCTAGTGGACTGTAGAATATATTACTTTTTATTTTTATAGGTTCTATTGTTGTTTTTTTGGGGATAATATCATGTGAATCTCATAAAAAAAGTGGTGCTGAAATTATTTGTGGAGACTCTTATTGCTTTTTGGAAAACAAAGGAACATAGAAGATGACAATCATTTTATTTATTATTATTTTTAACAAAGATGGGCAATGGTTTATTTACGAGCATATTGATAGAAATAAAATACAAAAAAATATTATCTACGCGATCAATTATGGAGCGAGAAGTGGTCGCTATATAAAGATAGTCTATTAATTTTTAGGAAGTGATAAATATAATATAAAAAAAGCATCAGTGATTCAGTAATTGTTATAAGCAGTTATGATAGTATCTATAAATTATACAAAATAGACAAAAAAAGCAAAAACTTTCAGAATGTTGCAGAATACTTTGAATAACGATATTTAAAGTATTGGTAATGCCCTAGATTGGGAGTTCTCATTATAATATATGGTAATTATAAATCTTCTCTCAAAAAGAAAATGTTCCTTGGTTATAAATAGATAAAAACTATGAATATAAAAAAACAAATAACTGTATGCAAAACGGATACAGAGATTTAAATTTATCCTGAATCAAAAAAATGAATTTGGATTATGGATTGCACATCTAGCATGTTTTTGTAGTCTCTGTAAATGATGTTCGTAGTGCCTATGAAAAAGGATGGAATAGAAGCCGTACAGAAATTATTCACAAAGGATCCTAATGGAGATATGGATCATAGATCTTTAGCAAAAACAAGATAAAAAAACATGTGGGTGTCTCTAATTATAATCAAGTAAAAAGAGAATTAATAAAGAGATATCCTTCCACAAAGAAAAGAATTTGATAAAGAGCAAAGAAAATATGAAAGGGAATTTGGTAAATAGCAAGTGGTTTCTATCGATTATAGTGGCATCTTTATTGATGCCACTATCTTCATGTAGTGAGAGGAGGGAAAGTTTATCCTCTAATACACGTCAATCTTTCGATATAACATATTCAAAAAGGAAATAGTAATAGAATCATCAACAAAGACAGGGAAGGACCATTTTTTTAAAAAAAGATGGTGAATACTTTAGCTCGTCTGATTCCATATTATTTTTTTCGGTAGTTAGAGATACTATATTAAATGCAACAAGTGATGGAATAGACTATAAAACAATAATAAAGAAAAGAAGGGAATGGGCAATTTACGACTTCTAATTATTTAGTAAGTAATACCGGATGTCTCTTTTTCTTGATTTCATATAGTTATGATTCTGATTATCATATTTCAAAAAAATAGTAAAAATGTGCTAATGTGGTATATCAGTAATATTTTTGACAATTATAAATTTGAAACGAAAGATAGTTTCGTTGGTTAGCCTATAGAGACCTTTGCACAATAAAGCAGTCTATTTTGTTACTTATCCTATTGTTTTTTAGCGTATTATTTCGTATATTAGCGCTATAAGATGATACAAAAATTATGGCAAGACAAGGAAAAATCCACCAACGACGAAGTCTCATTTGCAGACGTCATGTTAGAGAAGAGATGCAGGAAAGCTCAGAATGTATTTTTTTGAATCAAGTCGACAGGCTTATCGATTGGCGTCCTATTCGCACGTTGATCAACAAGAAGTACACCAAGCGGCAAAATGCGGCAGGAGCTCCGGCCTATGATGTTATCCTGCTTTTCAAAATGCTTCTTTTGCAGACCTGGTATGGATTGGGTGACTGTGCCTTGGAAGAGCGTGTCAACGACTCGGTAACGTTTTTCTCGATTTCTAGGGCTGAGTATGGAAGCCGTCTCTCCGGATCACAGTACGATCAGCCGTTTCAGGACTGCCCTGACAGAGTCCGGACTCATGGACAAGTTACTGAAAGCCTTCAATAAACAATTGAGCGCCCATCATATCTCTATCAAGGAAGGAGTTCTGATCGATGCGAGCATTGTCGACAGCCCTCACCGCCCTGATGGGATATTGCGCATCACTGTGGCTGATGATCGTGAAGATACACGCAGTGATGACGAAAAAGGATGAAGAGGAGGCTTACCATAAGTTTTCTTTTACAGGAACGCAAGGGGACAGACGGTGAAGCCCGGTGGGTAAAGAAGAAAGTCTATCGATATGGTTATAAGAAACATGTGTTGACAAACAGGGAAGGAATCATTCGGCAAGTCATCACCACCCCGGCCAATCGTAACGATCTGAAGGAGTTGATCCCATTGTTGAGAGAAGAGGATCTCCCTGCCGATACACCCGTCTATGCGGATAGGGCTATGCAACGGAGGAGAACCGAGCCTTTTTAGCCAGGCATCACTTGCGGGATTGTATCATGCACAAGGCATATCGCAACCGGCCCTTGAGCCAAGCACAACACCTTTTTAACCGCTCCATAAGTCCTATTCGCAGTGTCATAGAACGCACCTTTGGCAGCATCCGTCGGTGGTTTGATGGTGGACGATGCCGATATCGAGGCCTTGCCAAGACGCATACACAGAACATACTAGAAAGCATAGCCTTTAATCTATATCGAACACCCGGGCTTATTATATCCAAATGTGTCAAATAAGCAAAGATTTCCCCGGTCGGGCCTGAGTTTGAGGCCCAACCGGGGAAAAGGGGAATCTTATCATCCTCAATAGTTACCCTTCTTCAAGCAAAAATGATCCTGAAAAGGAAGAGAATTATTGTCCGAACCATTTTTCAAAGGTCTCTACATGTCGAAATACCCATAAAAAGGTACGCTGATTTTCCTAAAAAGATACGCTCCTTTTCTCCAAAAACTGCGCTGCTTTTCCCAAAAAGGTAGGCTGCTTTCGACTGGAAGGTACGTAACTTTTGGCCTCGAAAATTTGAGAATACAGCCTTTAAGAGTTCTATGGGTACTAAATTTTAGGGAGAAACTCTTTTAGCTATGGGTGGCTGTCTAAAACAATTGACCTTTAATTATGGTGAAGCTGCCATAATTAAAGGTCAATCGCATTGTAATATGTTCTTAAGAACAAAGCTCTTTACTTCATCTTAATTGTTGATGGTAATCTTTTGGGTAAATCTTTGATTATTATATTCAACCAATACGATGTAGATACCCGAAGAAATGTTGCCTAACGGAATGATTCTCTTGGTGCTCTTGGCTACACAATGCCCATCGGCCGAATAGAGGTGCAGCGTTCCTTTAGCATTCAACCTTATTGCAGACTTGTCTACCGATAAGACAGACTTGTTTACCAACGGTGCTATTCCATTGACTAAGTCGAGTATGTACGGTGTAGAAGCCAAAGACTCTTTGCCGTCATTGTAGTATGCCACGACGGTATATTCAGCCTTGTCGAGCGGCTGCTTGTCGATATAGCGTGTTACTTCGAAAGGAATGCAGACGTTGTTCAGCTGCACACCGTTGCGGAAAACGTTGTAACCGACAAGAGTATTGTCCTCTTCTGTGACAGCATCGTTAGGTTGGTCGGTAATGTTACCTGTAATTCGCCAGCAGCAAGAGCCCATCTGTGGGTCGTTTTCGTAGAAGTCGCGCACGGTTTTCCAAGTCTTTCCGTTGTCTTCAGAGTAGAGGTCGCTCTTTCCGGTTACGCTCGATTTCGTACTTTCGTAGGTCAGAGGAATCTGGTCAGCATCGTAATCGTGAATCTTAATGCCCACAATGAGTTCCTTTCCGCTGTCAATCTTGATAGGCTGATTGAGCTTTAGAGTTGTGTTCTCGTTGTACTTGATGTTCTCTATCTCCTGTTCGCAGATGAGTTTTCCGTCTTCAAACACCACAACAGCTGCGTGAAGGCCCTTGTCGCCGCTTGCATCGTCATAGTAGTTGATGTAGCTTGTTACCGAAGTAAGGTACTTGCCGTGGTATGGGGCGAGCTCGCTTTGCGTGAATTTGTTTGCTCCGATGAGTTCCTCTCCTTCATTGCCGAGTGTGTAGCCCGGCGATTCCGGGTCGGAAAGATAGTTGAGCGAGTAGCCGTTTCGGCTGTTCTTCCACATCAGGAAGAGTTCGTTGTTCATCACTTTACCCGTGAATCCCTTTGGTGCATCCACGTTGTCGCCACTGCCAATCATAATGTTGTCAAGGTAGAAATAGTATGACACTGCACCCTTTCCGTGCTTGCGGAACCTTATTTGGAATACTTTGCCAGCAACTTGCTTCGTTAAATCGACCGTCAAGATGCCTTCCAAGTTCGGCAATTCCTTCACGGTCCATTCCTTGGCTACGCTCCACGACTTACCGCCATCTACGGTATATTCTACGCTGAGTGTGTCTTTGGTCAAATCAACCTCACCGCCTCCCTGTGCAGGTTCTTGGTTGCAAAGAATCAAGAACGAACATTTCACCTTGTTTATCTTGGTTGCATCGAGCGGACGACTTATCATACTTGAAGAGTAAGGATTGAATGTGCACGCTCCGGTAGTCACTCCCATTGAGGCGTCGTGTCCTACTTGGGCTGCCACCAACCACTCTGTATCTGCTTCGTCGCCGTAATCCTTGCTCTTCGTCCAGTAGTTAGTATTCAGCGAACCTCTCTCGAAATCGTCGAAAAGTGGGAACGCATAATCGTCGGGAACGGCAATTACTTCAGGATTTGAGCGTGGCGAAAGCATCTCTTTTCCCTGTTTGTCGGTGTATATCGCTTCGATTGCAAACTTACGGTAGCCTGCATAGACATCTTTCAGTGCAAATGTCATCTCGTCTTGCAATTCCTTCAAAGTCGCAATCTTTTTACCGTCACAGTAGACATTGTAGCCTTTCAGCGTCAATGAATTGTAAGTGGCCTTGTCTATCTTCCACGAAAGCTGAATTTGGTGTAACTCTGTTGAACCTCCTTTTGGCTTATTGGGGGTAGCAGGAATTTCCACTTCGCGCTTGGTTACATTCAATACCCAAGCCTTAGGAATTTGCCCAAACGCAATATTTGTGTCTCTATTGCCGGCAACAACATTTCCGTTTGCCGACACTGCCGATGGGAAGACCTGTGCTTGGTCTTCATAATTCATTGGGAACGGCATCTTCAGTTGCGGATTGAACAAATACAGATAATAAGAGAAATCGAAGATTCTGTCTGAAGAATATTGATACCAGAAACTTCTGTATGCAACTTCGCCCATAGTAGCGGTGCTGTAAGTTATTGCACCGAACACGTCGCCATTGTCGGCAACCGTCGGTACGCGCATTGTCTCGTTTCGCTCAAAGGTGGGCAATATGCGATATGTGCCTTTTTCTACATCGAAAAGTCGGTAGTCGGAACGGCTTGAAAGCGAGAAGATGAAGTACTTGCCATTAGGGCTCATATCAATCATACGCATCTGTTTCATTTTCGCCAGCTCGTCATCTTCGCTCTTGCAGTTCACAGTATAGCATTTTCCGTCTATCCAATAACACGCAATTGCTCTACCTCCTTCCATTGCCAACCCCACAATCGTGCGTCCGTCAGACGACACATTGATTGCAAGACCATATTTATAGGTCTCGGGCAAGGGCAGTTGCTCCAATTTCCACTCGTTGTTTGCGCCACGCGTCCACTTGCAAGGATAGCTGTAAGCGAAATTAGAACATTTGCAATAGCCTACGACTACTTTTTCCATCATTCGACAGTGCTGCCGCAAAGGTTCCGTCTTCGTGTTGTTTTATTTTCTGCATATCCAAATCTCCATAAGGAAGTTTCACAACTTTCCCATTCTCAAATATGGCTGCAATGTTGGTGGGAGCGTTTGTTCCGTAGAAGTCTATGAAGTGGTCTAAGTCTTTAACCGAGCCGCACAGCGTGCCGGCATCGTTCACGTTTTTTTGAACAAAACCGCAGGTTTCCCAATTCTCAGAATCGTCGGTCGTTACCCATTTGAGGCTTCCGCTGCCGACATCGTACAGGAAACTCTCCGTTCCGATTCCGGACTTGACTTTAGTTGGATTGTATCCCACAAGATACTTGCCATTTGGAGAAATGGCTAAGGAAAAGGTGTTTTTCCTCTAAAACTTTCACTTCGTCCGCCTGCATACCGCAGAAGAAGGAAAAAAATAGAGATAGAACCCACAAATAATGCATTTTTCATAATAAAGATGTTTTTAGTTCTTTAATTTAGCAGTTTTATAACTCTTAAAAAAAGTAAGCGATAAAAAGGGCAAAAATGGTTAGTTAAAAGCTTACCTGTATCAACACTTCATTTACTTTCGTACTGCTTAAAAACGCCAATAAGTTAGTTTTTGACACTTCGCAAAGATAAGTATATCTTTTGAAAAGACATTGTTTTTGGTAGATTCTATTTTTACAAAAAAAGGTTTATTCATATTATCAGACACTACAACGTGCGGACTATCAGTACGCCGGACATAGCTCTAAGCCTAATACAAAAAGCACGCTGCAAGCACCATAAAAGCAAACATTTTTGCGAAGCAGAAGGGGCAGCCATACTGCACGTTGACTATCCTTGAATTTAGAAAAGAAACAGTCGTAAATATGTAATGAATTTGTATAGGCGAATGTTTGGCGCGACCGGATATGTATCTACACTTTATAAAACCTATGGTTGTTCGCGAAAAGCGCAGATTTTTGCACAGCATAAGGACTCCTCTTGTTTGAGAAAAAAAGAGCAAATCATGCTCGCACTCTTTTTGAGGAAATTATCGTATGCACCTCTTCTTCAATACAAAACTATGCCTAATTAGTCCTCCCTTATAAACCCTAATATTCTGCTGATTCATAGCGCATTATACTGTAAATTACCCCAATTCGGTTTAAGGTCACCTCCTTTTTACTCAGGTTATAGCCCACAACGATTCTTTTCGACCTGGCTGTAGGCCGAAGATTCATTGTTTCACGCAAGTATGTTTTAGAAAAGTGTGAGCTGCTTCACCTCTGCTTCTCCCTCCATCTCAAACTCCATATTGATAGAGGGTTTTGTCTCGTAGAAAGCATAGGCTGCCATTCCAGCCAAAAGGTTGACAATAAAGTTTGAAATTGCGAAACGTATTGCTGTGGAACAAGACAAGAATGGTAATCATTTCTGCATCGCTCATTCTTCCCTTTCTATTGCGAGTTTTAGGGGTGTTTGGAGAGGGATTTGAAAGCGAAAGTGCTTTTTTGTTCAATTTCAACTCATATTCTTTGCAGAAATCGTCTGCAATACAATAAATTTCCGTAACTTTGCTGATAAGCTTCATGGAGGTTTTTTATCGTTATCTATTTTGTTATCAACAATAAATATACGAAAAATAATCCTCTTTTGGGGCTTTTGTTGAAACTATTTTAAGGCAAAAAACAAGCCTTGATTATCCCGAATTGGGGTTATTATTATGCAAGAAACTCGCATAGGAACAGCCCCTGGACGTGGCTTAAATAATGCCAAAAGTGATATTATGCAAGCAAATGTTTGGTATTCTGCGAGTTCAAACGATTGGAACGATGCGAAATCACAATTTGGTCTTCGGAAAATGGGAGGGGCAACACCGCAATTATCCGTTCATGCAGGTATAGGGATTTTATATGAAAAGGGACTACGTTCAGACGGGAAAAATGTCTATTTTAAAGGATGGCAAATTGCTATACAGAGATATAATGGTGGCGGAGTAAAAAAATTATCTACAAAAGGTGAATACATACATAAGTCATATGAAATAAATGTCAACAATCAGAACCATAGCTTTTATGGTTCTGATTATAAAAGAAGATATATGTACAGATACTATTTTTGTTTTTATAAGCGGCATCAACAGCTATTATAATGCAAAAAGGCCTATCTCACAATATAAGTCAAGACTTTGTAAGAGACACAATCTATACAACCTTTGAAAAAAATATGATAGGACCGTTGTGAGATATGAAAATAAAATTGTTAATCATATAAAACAAAAAGGTTGTTATAATAGCAAAAAGACAGAAATAATATCTGTAAGTCAGAAATTCTTTTTTTGTGGGGAGTATTCTTAATTCAGATAATGACACTATATCCTTTTTTAAAAAAAGAAGATACATTTGGGCTAAAAAGAAAGTCCTCATTCATCTGGAAATATTATTGTGTATAAAAAAATAGAATAAGACAAAGGGTATTACTCAAATTTCTCCAAAGGTTTTTTTGTAAAAGTTGAAGATAATATTTTTACATATAAAGGATGTAATGGAAGAAGATTTGAATGGGCAGCCTGTTCTTGGAATCCTCAATTTAATAAACTTTAAGGAGGAGATACCTCACAGCGTTTTTTATATATATAAATCAAGATGATAGAGACGAATATATTTTTCATAAATATAATGATAAATAGTCCTCCCTTATAAACCTAACATTCTACTGATTCATAGCACATTATCCTGTAAATTGTTTGTTTATATCTGCAAGTTTTTGTACCTTTACATTATAATCCTTGCAGATATTTATGCATAAACGTACATCCAAACAGCTCTCTTTGTTCTCTTCTTTAGAGGACATGCTTAGCCATGAACATCCCCTTTTCCAACTTAGTAATAAGATTAATTGGGAACGTTTTGAGAATGCTTTTTTCTCCTTTGTTTTGCAGCAGTATCGGCCGCCCGGCTCATCCTATTCGCCTGATGTGTGGTCTTTTAATCTTAAAAACATTTGCGTAATGTGTCAGATGAAATGGTGGTTTCTCAATGGAGCGAGAATGCTTACTACCAATATTTCTGTGGTGGACTTGAATTTATGCCAAAACAACCCTGTGACGCTTCCGAGTTAGTTCACTTCAGAAATCGTATAGGTGAAAAAGGTATGGAGTTAATATTAGCAGAAAGTATCCGCGTTAATACCGACCATGATAACGAAGATCATTTTGATACGGCTTTCATTGATTCTACCGTGCAGGAGAAGAATATAACCTATCCTACAGATGCGAAGTAGCATAAAAAGATAATCAAAAACGTTCTGAAGATCGTTCATGACAATTGTCTTCCTCTACGACAGAGTTATACGCGTACCTTGAAAGGGATTTACCGTTCCCAACGTTTTTCTAATCATCCCAAGAATCGTAAGAAAGCTCTTAAGGCAGATAGGCAGTGAAGACCATAGCAGGTAGATTAGTAAGAGAGCTAGAGCGTAATCTTGGGAGAAGGAAAGGATATGAGAAGATGTTTGAGCTATATTACAGAGTTCTTTCTCAGAATAGGAAGTCAAAGAACAAAGTATATTCTTTGCACGAACCAGATGTAGTTTGCGTCAGCAAAGGTAAGGAGCATAAGCAATATGAGTTTGGCCATAAAGTATCTATTCTTCGCTCATGGTCCGGACTTATTCTTGGTGCATGTTCTTTTAGGAATGAATATGATGGGCATACTATCGAAAGGACGTTAGAACAAACCCAAAGGATGACAGGAAGGAAGGTTGATAAGTTAGCAGGAGATAGAGGGTATAGAGGTATAAAGCAGATTGGGCAGACAAAGATACTCATCCCGGACACTCCTAAAGCTAAAGACAGCTACTACCAAAAAGAGAAAGAAACACAAACTATTTTGTAAACGAGCTGGTATAGAGCCAACGATAGGACATCTTAAAGAAGACCGCCGATTATCTCGCAACTTTTTATAAAGGCGTGAAAGGAGATGCTATCAATGTATTATTAGCTGCAGCAGCATATAACTTCAAAAGAGCTATGAGAGTTCTTTTGTACCTTATAAAAAGAATCAGTACAGAGCTTGTCAGTACAAACTTTATGCTGAAATATAGTTTTTAAGGGACGACTAATTAAACATAAAACAAATACGAGATGAAAGCTCACTCCTATGACCTTTACAATTTGAACTATTCTTGCCGGTCAACAAACGATGAAACGAGAATAATATCCACACAAAGGTCTCACAACTTTTAGCGGAATTCTCTCCTATCCGGCTCACGTGCTATTATGGCCTACTCGCCCCTCGCACGCCACCAATGCTAATCCGCACAAAAAAAAGGCGGCCGTCTTATTTTCGCTACCCCTTACAAAGAGTTTGCAAGAATAAGACGGCCGCCTTTAGTCTATTGGATCAGCGCTCAGTCCTTATCTGCTGCCATTGCAGCAGCTCTCTCTGCCTGAACACGGGCATATTCTTCAGCATCAGCTACGACAAGGTTGGAGAATTCTCGGAGACCTGTGCCGGCCGGGATTAAGTGGCCGCAGATCACGTTTTTCCTTCATACCTTCCAAATAATCTATCTTTCCGCTGATTGCAGCCTCGTTTAAGACTTTTGTCGTCTCCTGGAAGGAAGCTGCCGACATAAAGCTCTTGGTCTGCAACGCTGCACGGGTAATACCTTGCAAGATCTGCGTAGACGTAGCCGGCACGGCATCGCGCACCTTCACCAACTTAAGATCGAGACGCTTGAGGCGAGAATTTTTCATCGCGGAGCTTGCGCGCCGTAATGATCATACCCTTCTTCATCATCTCGCTATCGCCGGCATCTACTACGACTTTCTTACTCCAAATACGGTCATTTTCCTCAGCAAAATCGAGTTTGTCGACCACTTGCAACTCCAAGAAGCGTGTATCTCCCGGGTCGTTGATCTGCACCTTGCGCATCATCTGACGAACGATGACTTCAAAATGCTTATCGTTGATCTTCACGCCCTGTAGACGATAGACGTCTTGTATCTCGTTAACAATATATTCTTGCACTGCGGTCGGACCCTTGATAGCCAAAATGTCGGCCGGCGTGATCGAACCGTCACTGAGTGCTTCACCTGCACGAACGTAGTCGTTTTCCTGTACCAAGATCTGCTTAGACAGCGGCACGAGGTAGGCTTTAACCTCTCCGAGTTTGGACGTAATAATGATCTCACGGTTACCACGCTTAATCGTGCCCATCTTCACCTCGCCATCAATTTCAGAAACGACAGCAGGGTTAGACGGATTGCGCGCTTCAAAGAGTTCCGTAACACGCGGCAGACCACCGGTAATATCACCAGCCTTACCTACGGCACGCGGAATCTTCACCAAGACAGCACCGGCTTTCAACTCTTCGCCATCTTCTACGGCCAAGTGACCATTGATGGGGAAGTTGTAAGAACGAATGATGTTGCCTTTCTCATCCAAAATATCCGCTGAAGGAATGCGGTTTCGCTCCTTAGCTTCTATAATGATGCGCTCACGAAGACCTGTAGCTTCATCTTCTTCGATGCGATACGTAACACCTTCAATTACATCATTGAAATGGATCCGACCTGCCAACTCCGTAACGATAACGGCATTAAACGGATCCCACTTGGCCACCATCGTACCCTTCTCAATTTTCTCTTTATCGTTTACAAACAACTGTGCGCCATAGGGGATATTCTGCGAAGATAAGATGATACCGGTATTGATGTCGATAAAATGCACTTCAGCCAAACGACCGACAACGACTTTGCCGGCAGCGCCGTCGTCGTTGATAATGTCGACCGTACGCATTTCTTCAAATTCGACGCGGCAGTCTTGCTTAGAAATAATAGAGGCATTAGCTGCAGCATTAGAAGCAATACCACCGGCGTGGAAAGTACGGAGCGTTAACTGCGTACCCGGCTCACCAATAGACTGAGCTGCGATGACACCAACAGCTTCTCCCTTCTGAACCATACGAGAGGTAGCTAAGTTGCGACCATAACACTTCTGGCAAACGCCGTGCTTGCTCTCACAAGTAAGAACGGAGCGAATTTCTACACTCTCTATTGGCGAAGCCTCAATCTCAGCAGCAATCGGCTCGGTAATTTCTTCACCGGCAGCAACAATGAGGCGACCCGTCATCGGATGAATAATATCGTGAACAGATACGCGACCCAAGATACGCTCACTCAGTGATGAGATCACTTCATCGCCATCTTTAAGGGCAGCGCAAACGAGTCCACGCAAAGTGCCGCAATCTTCTTCGGTAATGATCACATCGTGAGACACATCGACCAAACGACGCGTCAGATAACCGGCATCGGCCGTTTTCAAAGCTGTATCGGCCAAACCTTTACGTGCACCGTGAGTAGAGATGAAGTACTCCAATACGCTCATACCTTCCTTGAAGTTGGAGAGAATCGGGTTTTCAATAATCTGTGCACCTTCTGCACCGGCTTTCTGCGGTTTAGCCATCAAACCACGCATACCGGCCAACTGCGCAATCTGATCAGCAGAACCACGAGCACCAGAATCCAACATCATAAATACGGCATTGAAACCTTGATCAGCTTCGGTCATCTGCTTCATCAGGGTGCGCTTCAAATTGGTATTGGCATGCGTCCAGGTGTCGATAACTTGGTTGTAACGCTCATTATCGGTGATGAAACCCATATTATAATTGGCCATGATCTGGTCTATCTCCTCGTTACCCTTCGCTACGATGTCTTGCTTCTCTTGTGGGATAATGATATCATCTAAGTTGAAAGAAAGGCCACCTTCATAGGATTTGCGATAGCCTAAGTTTTTGATACCATCCAAGAACTCGCACGCACGTGCCATACCTACGGTTTTGATGACGCGAGCAATAATGTCGCGCAAAGACTTCTTGGAGATAATACCATTGAAATAGCCCACTTCTTTCGGAATAATCTCATTGACAATTACACGACCTACAGAAGTCTCAAGCATTCGCTTAACCAACGTGCCATTCTCATCAAGATCGTCTACAATAACCTTGATCGGAGCATGAACTTCTACACGGCGCTCATTGTAAGCGATAATAGCTTCTTCAGGGCCATAGAACGTTAAGCCCTCGCCCTTAGTACCCTTGCGCAGTTTGGTAATATAATAGAGGCCCAACACCATATCCTGAGAAGGAACGGTAATCGGCGCTCCATTTGCAGGATTGAGGATATTATGGCTCTGAAGCATCAAAATCTGTGCTTCAATAATAGCTTCATTGCTCAGCGGAAGGTGAACAGCCATCTGGTCGCCGTCGAAGTCGGCATTAAATGCGGTACAAGCCAAGGGGTGCAACTGAATTGCCTTACCTTCTATCAACTTCGGCTGAAAAGCTTGGATACCGAGACGGTGCAAGGTCGGAGCACGGTTAAGCAGAACGGGGTGACCTTTCATGACAAATTCGAGAATGTCCCAAATAATGGCATCGCGACGGTCTACGATCTTCTTCGCGCTCTTTACGGTCTTTACAATACCGCGCTCAATCAAGCGACGAATAATAAATGGTTTATAAAGTTCGGCAGCCATTAACTTCGGAAGACCGCACTCACCCATCTTCAACTCCGGACCTACGACGATAACTGAACGTGCTGAATAGTCAACACGCTTACCGAGCAGGTTCTGGCGGAAACGTCCTTGCTTACCCTTCAAGGCATCAGACAAAGACTTCAACGGACGATTGCTATCGCTCTTTACAGCTGAAGACTTGCGAGAATTATCAAAGAGGCTGTCAACAGCTTCCTGCAACATACGCTTCTCATTGCGAAGGATCACTTCGGGGAGCCTTAATTTCCAATAAGCGTTTCAAGCGGTTGTTGCGGATCAACACGCGACGATAGAGGTCGTTTAGGTCGGAAGTGGCAAAGCGTCCACCATCAAGGGGCACAAGCGGACGAAGATCTGGCGGAATAACGGGCAGAATCTTCATAATCATCCACTCGGGCTTATTGCGTTCCTTGCTTGCCCGGAAGGACTCTACAACCTGAAGGCGCTTCAAGGCCTCATTCTTACGTTGCGCAGAACGATCAGAATTAGCACGATCGCGAAGATCATAGCTCAACTGGTCAAGATCAATGCGCTGAAGCATATCCAAAACAGCTTCTGCACCCATCTTTGCAATAAACTTATTGGGGTCAGAATCGTCAAGATATTGATTCTCTTTTAGGCAATTTACGCAACAACTCAAGATACTCATCTTCAGTGAGGAGTTGGTTAACCTCTACTTCTTCACCCAAAACGCCCGGCTGGATAACAACATAACGCTCATAATATATAATAGTATCGAGCTTCTTCGTTGGGAGTCCTAAAAGATAACCGATCTTATTGGGCAAAGAACGGAAGTACCAAATGTGTACGACAGGAACGACCAATGCAATATGGCCGGCACGCTCACGTCTTACTTTTTTCTCTGTAACTTCAACACCGCAACGATCGCAAACAATACCTTTATAGCGAATACGCTTGTATTTACCGCAATGACACTCGTAGTCTTTTGTCGGTCCAAAAAAATACGCTCGCAGAAGAGTCCGTCACGCTCAGGCTTGTAGGTGCGGTAGTTGATCGTCTCAGGCTTGAGCACTTCACCATAAGAATTAGCTAAAATCTCCTCTGGAGAAGCTAAGCCAATCGTGATTTTCGTAAAGTTGCTCTTTATCTTATTATCTCTTTTAAAAGCCATTTTTTTTGAATTTAGTCGTTAATCCAGCGTAATACTCAAACCTAACCCACGCAACTCGTGAAGCAAGACATTAAGCGATTCAGGAATGCCCGGAGTAGGCATCGTCTCTCCCTTAACGACGGCTTCATAAGCTTTTGCGCGGCCGGTAACATCATCTGACTTAATAGTCAAAATCTCTTGTAGGACGTGAGATGCGCCAAAGGCCTCAATAGCCCAAACTTCCATCTCACCAAAACGCTGACCACCAAACTGAGCTTTACCTCCAAGAGGTTGCTGTGTAATCAGAGAATATGGACCAATGCTACGGGCGTGCATCTTATCTTCAACCATATGGCCGAGCTTCAGCATATAGGTAACACCTACAGTAGCCTTTTGGTCAAATGGTTCACCGGTTCCACCGTCAAAAAGCTGCTCTGCGCAATAGCGAGGCAAGCCGGCTTTGTCAGTCCATTCGCAAAGTTCATCCAACTTTGCACCATCGAAGATAGGAGTTGCAAACTTCACACCTAAGCGCTTACCTGCTGCACCAAGAATAGCCTCAAAGATCTGTCCTAAATTCATACGAGAAGGCACACCTAGCGGGTTCAAGACAATGTCTACAGGACGACCATCAGCCAAGAACGGCATATCTTCCTGACGAACAATCTTTGACACAATACCCTTATTACCGTGGCGACCGGCCATCTTATCTCCGACACCGATCTTGCGCTTCTTAGCAATATAGACTTTGGCTTGCTGAATAATACCTGAAGGAAGTTCGTCGCCAATCGTAATAGCAAACTTACGACGCTTCAAGACAGCATCCATCTTATTATACTTCTTCAAATAGTTGAGCACCAAGCTGCGGATCAAGAGATTGGTATGCTCATCATTCGTCCAATCATTCAATTGCAAAGACGTGTAGCTTAACGAGTCAAGCAGAGACTTCGAGAATTTTGTGCCTTTTGCAATAATCTCCGTGCCAATAGTATCTTTAACGCCTAAAGACGTTTTTCCTTTTGTCAACACCAGTAATTTATCAATCATTGTAGACTTCAACACTGATGTTTCCTTGTCAAATTGCTCATCGAGTTCTAATAGGGTTGACTTATCTGCAGCCTTAGAAGAACGACTCTTTTGCGCCTTAGAATATAAGCGGCGATCAATTACCACACCAGACAAAGAGGGATTTGCTTTAAGAGATGCATCTTTTACATCACCAGCCTTATCGCCAAAGATCGCACGCAACAATTTCTCTTCAGGCGTAGGATCACTCTCACCTTTAGGTGTAATCTTACCAATTAAGATATCACCAGGAACTACGCGAGCACCAATTCGAATAATACCATTTTTCATCCAAGTCTTTCGTAGCTTCTTCACTGACGTTGGGGATGTCATTGGTTAACTCTTCAACGCCTCGCTTAGTTTCACGAACATCTAAAGAGAATTCGTCTACGTGAACAGACGTCAAAATATCATCGCGAACCATGCGCTCATTAAGCACGATTGCATCCTCATAGTTGTACCCTTTCCAAGGCATATAAGCCACAAGAAGATTACGGCCAAGCGCCAACTCGCCACCCTCCGTAGCATAGCCTTCTGTAAGGATATCTCCTTTTTTAACACGTTGCCCCTTTTCACAAATCGGTCTTAAGTCAAAGACCATGTTTTGGTTCGTGCGGCGGAATTTGGGGATGCGATATTCTTTAAGAGCAGACTCGAAGCTTACAAACTCTTCGTCTTCTGTACGATCATATAATACACGAATTGTCGTTGCGTCCACAAAATCGACAACGCCATCACCCTCAGCACTAATCATCGTGCGAGAGTCGATACAAACTTGTCTTTCGATACCAGTACCTACAATCGGAGCTTCAGAACGAATCAATGGTACAGCTTGGCGCATCATGTTAGATCCCATCAATGCACGGTGAGCATCGTCGTGCTCCAAGAAAGGGATCAGGCCGGCAGCAATAGACGCAATTTGCTGAGGAGCAACGTCCATCAACTCGACTTGTTCCGGCGAAACAACAGGATAGTCAGCATCTTGACGACACTTAACCTTAGAAAAGAATAAACGTACCATCTGCATTCAAGGGCGCATTACCTTGTCCAATGATCTTATCTTCCTCTTCTTCGGCACTCAAATAGACAACGTCATTATTATCTAGATCTACCTTAGAATTTTTCGACTTTACGATAGGGAGTCTCAATAAAACCAAGGCTATCAATCTTTGCATATACACACAAAGAAGAGATCAAACCAATATTCGGACCTTCAGGAGATTCAATAGGACAAAGACGACCATAGTGAGTATAGTGCACGTCACGAACCTCGAAACCTGCACGCTCACGCGACAAACCGCCGGGACCTAAGGCCGAGAGACGACGTTTGTGCGTAACCTCTGACAGCGGGTTAGTTTGGTCCATAAATTGAGACAAAAGCATTTGTCCCAAAGAAAGAATTTATAACTGAAGAAATAGTCTTTGCGTTAATTAAGTCAGTAGGTGTAAACACCTCATTGTCTCGCACATTCATTCGCTCACGAATTGTACGAGTCATACGAGCTAAACCTACAGAGAACTGATTAGCTAATTGTTCTCCAACAGTTCTTACTCTTCGGTTGCTCAAGTGGTCAATATCATCGACTGAAGCCTTAGAGTTGATGAGTTCGATAAGATACTTGATAATTTCGATGATATCTTCTCTCGTCAACACGCGGGTATCTCCATCTGTTGATAAGCCCAACTTGCGATTCATACGGTAACGTCCGACTTCACCCTAAATCATAACGCTTTTCAGAGAAGAACAGGTTATTAATAACCTCGCGTGCACTCGCATCATCTGCAGGGTCTGCATTTCGCAACAAACGATAAATGTAGTTGACGGCCTCTTTCTCTGAGTTACACGGATCCTTCTGGAACGTATTGAAAATAATCGAGTAGTCGATACCCATTGAAGAGTCTAAATGCACTTCTATCGTCTTCGACCCACTATTAAGAATTTCCTCAACGTTGTCGACTGTGATCTCAGTTTCTCGCTCAAGGATAACTTCTGTACGCTCAATAGAAACGACTTCGCCCGTCTCTTCATCTACAAAATCTTCTACCCACGTTTTCAAAACACGCGCAGCCAATTTACGACCGGTGTATTTTTTCAAATTGGCTTTGGTCACTTTAACCTCTTCAGAAAGGCCAAAGATTTGAAGAATGTCTTTATCCTTTTCAAAGCCAATAGCACGCAACAAAGTCGTAACGGGAAGTTTTTCTTACGATCAATGTATGCATACATTACATTGTTGATATCCGTAGCGAACTCAATCCAAGAACCCTTGAAAGGAATGATACGCGCGCTATATAATTGCGTTCCATTCGCATGAGATGCTAGAGCCAAAGAAAACGCCTGGGGAGCGATGCAACTGAGATACTACAACGCGCTCAGCTCCATTAATTACGAATGTACCATTCTCTGTCATATAAGGGATAGGTCCCAAAAAGACATCTTGTACGACAGTATCAAAATCTTCATGATCAGGATCAGTACAATAGAGTTTCAACTTTGCCTTGAGGGGAACACTATAAGTCAAGCCTCTTTCCAAACACTCTTCTACAGAATAGCGAGGAGCGTCAATGTAGTAGTCAAGAAACTCCAGGACAAAGTTGTTTCGTGTGTCTGCGATTGGGAAATTTTCTGCAAACACCTTGTACAATCCGTCATTCTTTCTCTGTTCAGCCGGCGTATCCAACTGAAGGAAATCCTTAAATGATTTCAATTGAACATCGAGGAAATCCGGATAGGGGCATCGGATTATGAACAGATGCAAAATTAACTCGGTTATTAATTACTTGGGACATTCGTTATGTATTAATGAAGGCTGCAACAATGCATCAAGAGCAACCCTGAGTAATCGGAATATTTATAGATGCAAAAAGGTTAAGAACCCCCTACCAGAGGATTCTTAACCGTAACTCTTTATAGAGCCGTAGAGAAATTATGCAATCTCTACTTCAGCGCCAGCTTCTTCAAGAACCTTCTTGAGAGATTCTGCTTCTTCTTTTTGCAACGCCTTCCTTCAACTTGCTAGGAACGCCGTCTACGAGATCTTTAGCTTCCTTCAAGCCAAGGCCACAATTTTCTTTCACAGCCTTAACAACTTGAAGCTTTGCAGAACCTGCAGCCTTGAGAATAACGTCAAATGCCGACTTCTCTTCAGCCGCAGCTGCACCAGCAGCAGGACCAGCAGCAACAGCAACAGCTGCAGCAGCGGGTTCTATACCATACTCGTCCTTGAGGACAGTTGCTAACTCATTAACTTCTTTTACTGTCAAATTTACCAATTCTTCAGCAATAGCTTTAATATCTGCCATTTCAAATATAATTTTATTGTTTCTACTTTGTAAGGGTGGAGAGATTATCTAGACTTATTCAGGACGCTCTCCTAATGTCTTGAGTACACCGTGAATTGTTTGGCCAGCTGATTGAAGTGAGCCAATAACATTCTTCGCAGGAGATTGCAATAGAGAAACCACCTCAGCGATGAGTTCGGCTTTGCTCTTAATTGCGCACAGCGTTTCAAGATTTTCAGCACCTACATAGAATTCCTCTTCTACGTAAGCAGCCTTGAGTGAGGGAATGCCTTCTTTACCAACCTCTTTGATCAATTTGGCCGGAACATTTGCAGTATCGCATAAGAATAATGCAGTTGTACCTTTCAGTGTATCATAGAGAGGAGAGTAGTCTTTTTCTGACGCTTCAAAAGCCTTGTGGAGCAAAGTGTTTTTCACTACGACCATTTTGATCTGTGAACCAAAGCACTTTCTACGCAAGCTACTTGTAGCTTCAGCATTGAGGCCAGTAACATCTACTAAATAGAGATGTGTATATTCCTTGATGTATTCACCGAGTTGTTCGATGATTCTGCTTTTATCTTCCTTTCTCATATCATTTACTATTAAGCCTCCTCTATTGATTTAGGATCAATCTTGATCCCCTGACTCATAGTAGAGGAAAGATAAATGCTCTTAACATAAGTACCTTTAGAAGAAGAAGGTTTGAGCTTAATGATCGTGGATATAAACTCTTTAGCATTACCAAAGATTTGATCAGGTGCAAATGAAACCTTACCGATTGAAGCGTGTACAATACCCGTCTTGTCAACCTTAAAGTCAATCTTACCTTGCTTCACCTCCTTGATAGCCTTCTCAACGTCCATTGTTACCGTTCCACTTTTGGGGTTAGGCATCAAACCACGCGGACCAAGCACGCGACCAAGAGCACCGATTTTTACCCATGATAGCCGGCATTGTAATAATGACGTCAATGTCAGTCCAACCACCTTTAATTTTCTCGATATATTCATCGAGACCTACATAGTCAGCGCCTGCAGCCTTTGCAGCCTCCTCCTTATCAGGAGTGCAGAGGCAAAGAACGCGAACTGTCTTACCGGTTCCGTTAGGGAGAGAAACGACACCACGAACCATCTGATTTGCCTTACGAGGATCTACCCGAGACGCACATCAATATCAACAGAAGCATCAAACTTCGTCGTCGTGATCTTTTTCACCAAAGAACTTGCTTCCTTGAGTGTATAAGCCTTCCCCGCTTCAACTTTACCAGCTACAATCTTCTGATTTTTTTGTCAGTTTGCTCATTGTTGTTTAAAATTGAAGTTAGTTATTTCCGGGGAATTCACCTTTAACAGTGATACCCATACTACGTGCAGTACCTGCAATCAGGCGCATTGCACTTTCGATTGTAAAACAATTCAAGTCCGGCATTTTATCCTCAGCGATGGCACGCACTTGTTCCCAAGTAACAGCAGCCACTTTCTGACGATTCGGCTGGGCAGAACCGCTTTTTCTTTTGGCGGCTTCCAACAATTGAACGGCAGCAGGAGGAGTCTTTACCTCAAAGGTAAAAGATTTGTCATTGAAGTAAGTAATGACAACCGGAAGTACCTTACCGGCCTTATCCTGTGTTCTGGCGTTGAACTGCTTGCAGAAATCCATAATATTGATACCCTTAGAACCCAAAGCAGGTCCTACGGGAGGAGACGGATTCGCTGCACCACCTTTAATCTGTAATTTGATTAATCCAGCAACTTCTTTTGCCATTGTTTGTATTATTAATTGATTATCGCGAGGAGGAAAAGACTAGCGTAACAACAAATCTTATTCCTTCTCTACTTGCATAAAAACCTAAATCAAGACCTGTACTACGGCCGAAGACCTTTACTGTGACAGTAACCTTCTTCTTCTCATCGTCGATCTTTTCAACCGTACCAGAGAAACCGCTGAACGGACCTTCCGTAACCTTCACCGAGTCGCCAATAACAAACGGCACAGTAAGTGCCTCATTAACGTCCGGTTCTTCATCAGCCTTACCGAGAATACGATTCACTTCTGATTCGCGCAACGGTGTCGGGTCGTTCGTATCCGGCAAAAAAACCCAAAACATTGGGTGTATTGCGAAGCATATGTGTAATCTCGCCCACGAGTTTTGCTTCCACTAACACATAGCCGGGTAAATAATTGCGCTCTTTCACAGTACGCTTTCCGTTGTGGACTTGCACGATCTTTTCAGTTGGCACTAGAACTTGGGAGACATTGCCCTGAAAAGCATTTAGCTTTATTTCAGCATCAATATACTCCTTAACCTTGTTCTCTTTACCGCTGATAGCTCGTAACACGTACCACGCCATTTCAATTCCAGCCATTTTCGTAAGAAATTAAACAGTGGGGTAGATGAACTTCATCAAGTAGTCAAACGCCGTGTCCATTACGAACACCATTAACGCAATCACAATGGAAGCAACAAGAACGACAATTGCGGTATGAGTTAACTCCCGACGCGTTGGCCACGTGGTTTTTATATGCGAGTTCTTCGTAAGATTCTTTACAATATTTAATTATACCCTTGAACATAGAGTAGCTATTCTTTAAGCACGGGAAGAGAGGCTCGAACTCCCGACACCTGGTTTTGGAGACCAGTGCTCTACCAACTGAGCTATTCCCGTAAGAATGAGCCTCGCCATAAAAGACGAGCGCTCATTATTGATTCTTTATAAAGATAGGTTTCGTCTACTTAAAGACGAGAAGCCTATTAATCGTCAAGGATCTCAGTGATCTGACCAGAACCTACCGTACGGCCACCTTCACGGATTGCGAAGCGAAGACCTACGTTCAATGCTACCGGATAGATCAATTCTACAGAAATCTCAACATTATCGCCAGGCATAACCATTTCTACGCCTTCAGGGAGGTGAATTTCACCCGTGCAGTCCATCGTACGGAGATAGAACTGAGGACGATATTTGTTGCCGAACGGAGTGTGACGGCCACCTTCTTCCTTCTTCAATACGTAGATAGAAGCCTTAAACTTAGAGTGAGGTTTGATAGTTCCCGGGTGCGTGATAACCATACCGCGCTTGATTTCGTCTTTTTCGATACCACGAAGAAGAAGACCTACATTATCGCCAGCTTCACCTGTATCCAAAATCTTACGGAACATCTCAACGCCGGTTACAACCGACTTCTTGTCTTCACCAAGACCGAGGATCTGAACTTCGTCGCCCACCTTAACCACACCGGTTTCGATACGGCCGGTAGCAACAGTACCACGACCCGTGATAGAGAACACGTCCTCAACAGGCATCAAGAAAGGCTTCTCAACGTCGCGAACAGGTTCTTCAATCCAAGTATCAACAGCATTCATCAATTCGATAACGCTATCCTCCCACTTAGCAACACCGTTCAACGCACCGAGTGCAGAACCGCGAATGATAGGAGTATCGCCTTCATAGTCGTATTCTTCGAGCAATTCACGAACCTCCATTTCAACGAGTTCGATCAACTCTTCATCCTCAACCATGTCACACTTGTTCAAGAAGACAACAAGACGAGGAACGTTCACCTGACGAGCAAGAAGGATGTGCTCACGCGTTTGAGGCATCGGACCATCCGTAGCAGCAACTACAAGAATAGCACCGTCCATCTGCGCAGCACCCGTTACCATGTTCTTCACGTAGTCGGCGTGACCCGGGCAGTCTACGTGTGCATAGTGACGTTTTTCTGTTTCATATTCAACGTGCGACGTATTAATCGTAATACCACGCTCTTTTTCCTCAGGAGCATTATCAATCTGATCGAAAGATTTGATCTCGTCAGATTTAGAAAAAACCCCTCTCAGCGAGTACCTTTGTAATGGCTGCCGTCAAGGTCGTCTTACCGTGATCGACGTGACCAATCGTACCGATGTTTACGTGCGGTTTGGTCCGCTCAAATTTTTTTCTTTAGCCATAGCTGTATTTATTTAAAATATGAATGTTCGTTATTTTTGAGTAAGCAAGGAACCCAAGGAAAGACTTTCCCTGCGCGCCATACATTTTCAAGCCGAGCAGAGCTGTAACCGAGATTTGAACTCGGGACCTCTTCCTTACCAAGGAAGTGCTCTACCGCTGAGCTATTACAGCAAGAGTGAGCGGAAAACGGGACTCAAACCCGCGACCCCCAGCTTGGAAGGCTAGTGCTCTATCAACTGAGCTATTTCCGCAATAAAGTTTCGTAGTCTTACGCACCCCGAGGTGGGCAAAGATGGATTCGAACCACCGAAGGCGTAAGCCAGCAGATTTACAGTCTGCCCCATTTGGCCACTCTGGTATTTGCCCGAGCCGCGAGCAGATTCCCAAAAGACTATAGACTAAATCACATTAACTCTTGGGCCTACCTCGAAACGGCTGCAAAGTTAGGCAATAATTCTAATCCGCAAAAACAAAAAGTGCAATTTATTTCGTTCATTTTCTCGAAAAAAATCTAGACCTCTTCCTTATTCGTCGTAAAAAAATGGCGGCATACAGAGGACTTACGTACGGATACGATTGACGTCGTATTGCTATCGAAATCGTCATTACCACCGAGAGGCAAGGCGCGTTTACGATCTGATGCTTTCCGTAAATATCTTCTGAATCCACCACACATTATTATATATGGCGTCATAGAAAGACAGCCCCATTATCAGAAATAATGAGGCTGCAAGTAAGATTAATGGGCTATTCAACCCTTATGGGTTCGTGATAAGGTATATCCGCCCATAGTTGGAGCTGGATTTGCAATTTCTTATCCTTATTGCGATCTCCGATGCGTTTGAAAACATAGATATTTTCATCGCCTTCAGATTTGATTTTCTCTATTTCAACCCAGTCAAATACAGTTACTTTAGAGAAAATGCCCGGAGATTCATATGCAATCTCAGCATAAGGTGTCTTTGTGGGGTTTCCTTCGAAAACGATCTCTCCCAAATCGCGTTTCGTCTCTTTTTCCACGATCTTCAGATCGGAAATTCTACTGGCCAAACCGCGTACACGCAGCGTATCTTTTGAATGTGCTTCCGTCAGATCAAATAAAGTCTTATTAGGAAGAGGTACTTCGCCTCCCATTGGCGGTAAATCCTCTTTATGACAAGCAGAAAATAGCGACGCACTACATAGCAGCAAAAAAGCTAAGGCAGGAAAAATAACTTTGTGTTTCATGTCAGTTACATTAATTCAGAGCAAAGATACAAAATCCCCTGCTTTGAAAAGACGTTTCGCCGCTTTATTTGTCATAAATCCATAATTCGTCTTACAAGATACAGATTTCACCTCGATTCTTTGCATTTGGCCATCGAAAGTCTCTGAAGAGGAAAAGGCCGCAGCTGCAAAACATCCGCTGCACGCGATCGCGGCTTCTGATCGGCTGAAAATGCGAGGATTTCAGGCAAGATGGTAAAGACTAAAAGCCGCGGCGCACTTCGTTTGCTCCCACCAAACGATAGTATGCCCCGAGCAAACAATGGTTTGGTGGGAGCAAACGATGGTTTGGCGGCAGCAAACGATCACGCGGTACGCGAAAGGCAAAGAATCTTCAGCGCCGGGCGGGCAAAAATGCGCCTCGCCTTGCGCAATATACCCAAGGAAGCTTGCCGAATAGCATATTCGCGATAAAGATGGAAACTTTAGCGATAAGAATGACCGTCACACGGAGTGGCAACATTGCCCTGCTCCTCCCCCACTCCGACAAAAAATAGTCCGCCGATCCAAATGGTCGGCGGACTACAACAATCTACAATATCAATAGTATGGGACTATTGTCTAAACAGTAACAAGTGCACAAAAAAATGCAGTGCTTATTAGGCCTCGAAGCCACCTTCCATCCGGCGAATGGGGTCGGCTTTTTTGCCGCGCTGCTTTTCTTTGTATTTACTCAATTGGCGCAGCATAGATTCCATACAAAGGTCTACGCCTTCTTCGAATGTGTCGCAGACTTTCTCGACGTGGAAGTTTTCTCCGGGCACATTGATGTTCAGCACCGTTGACTTGTTGTTGGCCGTTTCAGGCTTTGTCACCTTAAGAATAACTTCTGCTGCAGAAATATTTTCGTTGAACTTCGCAATTTTCGCAAACTTCTTTTGGATAAAAGCCTGCAACTTTTCCGTAACGTTGAATTGGATCGATTGAATCTTTAGTTCCATAAAAACCTCCTTTGATTATCGGGTTAAGCCCTGGGATGGGCGTGTTTATATTCTTTGAGTAGTTCCTCGGGCGTCACGTGCGTGTAGATCGCCGTTGTGTTTAAGTTGCTGTGACCTAAGAGTTCCTTGACGGCCATCAAGTCGGCACCGTTGTTAAGCATTGCCGTTGCAAAGGAATGACGCAACACGTGTGGACTCCTTTTCTTGATATTCGTCACGAGCGACAAGTAATCGTGAACGATACGTCCCTACTTGCGTCGGCTGCAACGGGCGCCCGTTGCTTTGGATAAAGAGTGGGCCGCTCATGTGCTTGACTAAATCCATCCGCGCGGCGTAATAGGCTTTGAAAAAGCCTCGGCCAACTCGGCGCCAAAGGGGATGATGCGCTGCTTATTGCGCTTACCGGTGACGCGCACTTCGCAACGGCTCAAATCAATATCGGCCCATTGCGATGGCCAAAAGTTCGGCTCGTCGCACGCCGGTACTATAAAAAGTAAGCAAAATAAGATAGTCGCGCTGCCCTTCAAACGTTTCGGGGAAATGGGTCATATCAAATAAGCGATCCATCTCACTTTGCCGCACGAAAGCGGGCAAGGGCTGAGCCGCCTTGGGATTTTTGACAAAAGCACATCGGATCTTTTTTCGATCAAACCCAAGACCTGCAGATAGCGATAAAAGCTGCGCAGCGCGCTAAGGTCTCTTCGGACCGTCCGTCCTACGATGCCGTCGTCCATACGCCAAACAATCCAGCGGCGCACCAAGTCGGCGTCGATCGTCTGCCAAGTCAGCGTCGCCTCTTGGCTGAGATAAAACGCCTCAAAGCCCTCCAAGACGTCGCGATATTTCATGATCGTGAGCGGAGAATAGCCTTTGTCGCTCGCCAAGTAGGACAAAAAAAGCGCCGGGGTAAGGCTTTGTTTTCTTGCTGCATAGATTTCGTGTGCGTTACTTCTACTGATTTTTTCGGCAATTGTGTTGTCAAATCGCCCAATCAAGATGGCGAAATGTTTTCATTGGCGAATATAGGCATTTTTCTTAGTAAAAGCAATTGTTTCGCGCATTTTTCCAACTAAAAACAAAGAAAAAGAGAACAGCAGCTGATTCTGCCGTTCTCTCGTCTTATTGTTGCGTTGCAAACCGCTATGCTCGGACCGCCATAGTACGCCATTTTCGGAAACCAACCAAGGCTATCAGCACGTAAGCGCCGTAGAGTACGCCGTGGAAGGGAACGCCTTTATAGACATACAGCCCGCAGAGAATGATATCAACGACTATCCAAACGAGCCATTGCTCTACGTACTTGCGCGCCAACATCCAAAGCGCGAAAATGCTTAGCGCGTTGGCCAAACTATCGAGGAAGGGCACGGTAGAATTGGTCCAGACGGACAATATATAATATAGCGCGCCCCAAATCGGAAGGAAAAACGCCTAAAGAATAGGTGGCCACACGCTTCGGGAGGTGCGTGATAGGCAGCACTTGCGCTTTCGTCGCCCCGCGGCGAACACTCCAAGCAAACCAGCCGTAAGCCGCAGCGCAGAAATAGTAAATAGCCATCCCAAAATCGGCATAAAGACCTACCTTATAATAGAGATAAATGTCGATAGCCGGCATAATCATACTCACAGGCCAAAGTCGGGCGTCCGCATGATACTCATACCAAAGATAAATGAAGCCCAAGAGCGCACCAAGCCCGTCCAAGAGCGCGTGATGGTAGGTTTGCAAAAACGTAAGTAGCTCTTCCATAAAATAGCATCAAGCCGCCCGCGCCCTCAGACGGGGCGGCGGGGCGGGAAGATGAGATTAAAATTAAAAACGAATGGAGATATGGGCCAGGAAATGAAGCGGTGCTTGCGCCGAAAAACACGGAATAGGCGTTGTAATCGGCATCCTGATAAGCGACAACCTTGCCCGCAGCGTCCTTCTTCAAGACTACGTTGGCCGCACCGTTGCTTTCATACTTCGCATTCATCAAATTGTAGATCGTAAAGCCTACCGTCAGGGACTTAAAAGCTTTAATGCGACTGAAAGTATAGGAACAATCGAGATTACTAACCAAATATGGGTCGATCGAAGTATGGACTGTGTGGCCGTCTTCCTCAAATTGCGTAAATCCGGTTCGCGTCATCAGCTGCCGACTTACGTATTGCGTCTGCAAAGAAGCGCGAAATCCGCGATATTCGGCTGTAAATACGTTGTTAAAAAAATCAGATTTGGAGAGAAGCTCAACGGCGTATTGCCCAAGTTTACCGTCTCTCCCGTGTCGTTCATTTGGACCAAAGTATTTTTTTCTCGGTTATGGCTCCACGTAAGGTTGGCATCCCAGCGCAGGAAGTCGAAGGGGCGCCAAGCAGCTTGCAACTCCACGCCGCGACGATAGGAATCGCCGACGTTTTTTTGAAATCATTTCGCCGATGGCGTTTTTGTTCTCCGGTCAGCACAAACTGATCTTTGTAGCGCATATAATAGAAATTGACGCCGAACGACAAGCGCTCGCCGGAGAAGTTATAGCCCAGCTCGAAGTCGTTCAAGGTTTCGTGGCGCGGCTTTGAGGAATTTTGCAACACATTCTCGTAATCGTTGCGCGTAGGCTCTTTATGCGCCATCGCGTAAGACAAGTAAGCCGTATGCCGGGGCGCTATTGTCCACGACAAGCCCGCTTTCGGATTGAAGAAGTTGAAAGTTTCGTGCACATTATAGGGCACTTGCTGTTTCGCCGCATCAAACTGATCGCTCGGGCCATCGATATTGTATTTCACATATCTGTATTGCAGGTCACCATATAGGTTCAGGCCTTTCAGCAATTCGAAATTGGCTTTTCGCATATACGTTAAAATCCTTCTTATCGGCTTGATTGTCGTAATACGGGTGGTTCGGCTGCTGCTTGCCATCAAACTCTGCCACCCACAGGACGCGTCCGTAGTGGTCGCCCTTGTAGTTATTCCATCCGCCGCCTAAGTTCGCGGTCAACCGATCCGCATGATAATTGGCCGAGAACACGGTTCCGTAAAAATCGGCCGCGGAATATTTTCGACGAATCAAGTCGCTCTTCGATCCCGAACGCGGTTGGAGCAGATATTTATACAGTTTTTTTGGTTCGTCTTATACTGTTCGTAGTAGCCTTTACCGTGCGTATAATGCAACGCAAGGTTAAAATCCCAAGCGTCGTTCAAGAGTTGATTCCAGAACAACTGATAATGCTGCTGATGATAGTTGTCGATCTGATCCTTATAATAGACCGTATTGCCGGCCGCGTCCTTATATTTTTCCACAAGGGTTGTAGCGGCGCCCATACTTCTTCATTTGCTCTTCCGTAGCATAGTCCCACGCGTGATACGTGCGCTCCGTACCGTTAAACGTGACCAATTTCACGACCGTTTGGTCTGAAAAAAATAACCACCCTGCAAGAAGTAAGAATTCAAGCGCGAACTGGCGCGGTCGATGTAGCCTTGACTTCCGATGTTCGACAAGCGCCCATCCAAGCCCCAATGTCCATTCAGACGGCCCGTACCAAAGCGCAAACTCTCGCGATGCGTGGCATAACTACCGCCCGAAGCATCAAGTTGCACATAGGGCAACTCAGCTATGCTCTCCGTCTGCATATTCAGCGTCGCGCCGAACGCGCCACTGCCGTTGGTCGACGTACCTACGCCGCGCTGCAATTGGACACTACCCAAGGTTGACGCAAAAATCGCCCATATTCACCCAATAAACCTTGTTGCTTTCTGCATCATTGAGCGGAATACCATTGGCCGTAATGTTGATACGCGTTGGGTCTGTGCCGCGCACGCGCAAGTCCGAATAGCCGATGCCTATACCGGCATCGCTCGAAGTCGTCACGCTCGGTGTCAAGGACAACAGAGCGGGCATATCTTTCCCGAAATCGAGATTGGAAAGATACTTTTTCGACAAGTTGGTAAAAAGCTACGGGGGTCTTCCGACCGGCTCGCGTAGACGTAACTTGCACTTCTTGCAAACGATAGGTTTTCAACGTGTCGCTTTCATCCGCGAAAGCGCAACCGGCAGTCAAGGATAAGACTGCCAAGAATAAAGTTCTTCGCATATAACAGTAATTTTTCTCTTCGCCGGCATTACCCGGATCAGGTTATAAGGGTTTGTTCTCAGCCGCTCCCCGCGGAGCTCGTGTTCGTCAGCTCACTGCTTCAACCGAATAGCTCACGGCGCAAGGCGTCCGCAAGGCACGAGTAGGCACCCCTAAATTATTATTCGCGGCAAAGATACGGCGAAAAAACAGAAAGGCCAATGTTTTCATCGCCGTTTCTTCGATATTGTCTCTGCTCAAAGCAAAAAGACGCTATGTTTTTACACCTGAAGCGGCCTTTTTAGCCCCCTCGAAGCGGCGGACTTCTTCAAGCCTTGCGCGCCGCAGATACTGCACGGACATCAGGACAAGCCGCCTCCACGTGCCCTCATCAGACCAAGGCGCGGCGATGAAGTAAAAAATAAAGATGCTTACGCATAAACGCTTTTCTTGTACCTGCGAAACGAGGCGAACGATTGGAGTCAGATCAAGAAAGGCCGGAAATAAAGTGCTGCTTACGTATAAACGCTCGGAGACAAACGCCGTTTCACACAAAAAAATCTCCGCTACTCGCTTTTTTTCATCGCGAGCGCAAACCTTTTTCATCACGAGCGTAAACCTTTATTATCGTGAGCGCAAACCTTTTTATCGTGATAAAAAAACTACGCGCGTAAGACTTAGGGGTGACGAACAACGTACTATGCGCTTGTTGTCAAAGTCTTGACCGCAGAAAAAAATGAGACGGAATTTTGCTCATCCAAAGATTTATGGATGCTGATAAAAGGATGGCACGACAGCTGTGCCTGCCAAGCGATAAGGTGGCAGAGGGTCTGTATAAAAAGATGAAGAAAAGGGTGTGAAAAAGATAGAGATGAAGGGCGACAAGCGCTACTTCGTTTGCTAAAAAGCACACCCCTTTTTGACAAAGTGAGAAGTCGGTGCGCCGCTCGTGGGCTTTCGCCGAGCGGCGGGGCTTAGGCATTGATCACTTTCAAGAAAGCCGGACCGTACTTATCGCGCTTATACTCGCCGATACCGGAGATATTGCTCAATTCGTCCAAGGTCTTCGGGCGAATTGTAGCCAAGAGGCGCAGTGTGCGGTCACTCATTATAATGTAAGGGGGATAGCCTTGTTTGTTGGCCAACTCTAAGCGAAGGGCACGCAAGCGCTCGAAGAGATTTTTATCGACCTCCATTTGTTGCAAATCGGTCTCCACATCGGCGGATTGGGATGCGCGCGACTTGCGCCCTTTCTTCTTCGCCGGCTTTTTCCACACGCTCGGGCGGGCGATAAACAGCCAGCATAATCGAACTGCGCCCATAGAGGACGTCGCGCCCAAGCTCGGTCACTTGCAGATGGAGTTGGTCAGCGTAATTGATGGTGAAGAGTCCCATTTGCAAACATTGCAGGAGATAATCGCGCCACGTTGCTGCACTCAAAGCGCGGCCTACGCCAAAAGTTTTTCAACCGGTCGTAGCCTCCTTCTTTCACGGCCGGAGAGTAAACTGCGCGCAAAATATCCACGACTACGGGCATAGAAATCCGCTCTCCGCTGCGTACAATCGCACTCAAAGCCATCTGCGCCTCGCGCGTACCATCGAAGCGCTCGGGCGGACTCTTGCAGACGTCGCAATTGCCACAGTCGGCGGCAGATACTTCGCCAAAATAATTTAAGAGGATGCGGCGGCGGCAAACATTGGATTCGGCATATTCGCGCATGCGGTCGAGGCGCTCCAAATTGATCTCGCGCAAATGGCTTTCGCGCGCAAACTTCTCCAATTGCACGATGTCGGCGTAGTTGTAAAAGAGCAAAGTATCGGCAGGGTCGCCATCGCGACCGGCACGCCCGATTTCTTGGTAATAACTCTCGATGCTCTTGGGCAAATTATAATGAATAACCCAGCGCACATTGCTTTTTATCTATGCCCATTCCAAAGGCGATGGTGGCCACAACCACCCGTAATTGGTCGGCAATAAAAGCCTGTTGCGTCTCGCGGCGCTTATCGGCCGACAAACCTGCGTGATAGGGGCGCGCCGATACGCCTAAAAGCCTCGAGTTTTTCGGCCAGTTGCTCCGTCGTTTTCCGCGATAGGCAGTAAATAATCCCGCTTTCGCCGGCGCGTATGCCGAGGAAGCGATTGATAGCCTTTGAGTTTCTCCGCACCGTTTAAGCCGCGGAAGACGTTGAGCGAAAGATTCGGACGATCGAACGAAGAAATGAAAACGCGGGGTGAATGCAGGTTGAGGCGCTCACGAATATCTTGCCGCGTCACCTCGTCGGCCGTAGCCGTAAGGGCCATGAAGGGGGCGCTGCCAAAGGCTTTGCGGAGTGTACCCAGTTGGACATATTCGGGACGAAAGTCGTGGCCCCACTGACTTACGCAATGCGCTTCGTCAATAGCCACTAAACTGATCGGCAAAGCAGCAAGTAGTTGGTCCAATTCCTTAAATACGGTCTCGGGCGCCATATATAGCAACTTCACACGACCATCAAGGCAGGCGCGGCGCAGCCGGAGTTGCTCATCAGCCGTCTGGTTGCTATTCAAAGCACAAGCGGGGATGCCTGCTTCGCGCAGGTTCTCCACTTGGTCTTGCATCAAAGAAATCAGGGGAGAGACCACCAGCGTCACGCCCGGTAACAAGAGGGCCGGCAACTGGAAGCAAATGGATTTTCCGCCGCCCGTAGGCATCAGCACCAGCGAGTCGATGCCCGCAAGCGTGGTAGCTACGATGTCTTCCTGCAAAGGCCGGAAGTTGGTGTAGCCGAAGTATTTCTTCAAAGCTTCGTGCGGGGTCATCATCGGTGGACTATTATATATATGTATATGGAGCGGCGCAACGATTTTCGGCTTGGCGCGAAAGTAAACGAAGCGCCAAGCGACCGGGCCTTGGATCTACTTTAATGTAGACTCCAACTCCTCCACCTCGCGTCGGAAGTTTTTATCGGTGGTTATACGGTTGGAGATCGTATTGCAGGCGTGCAATACCGTAGAATGATCCTTACGCCCGATCAAGTGACCTATTTGCGAGTAAGGAAGCGTCGTATATTTGTGGGAGAGGAACATCGCCAACTGACGTGCCAAGACGATGCCCTGCTTGCGGCTCTTTGAATTGACGTCTTTCAACTTGACGTTGTAGCGTTTGCAGACGGCTTTGACAATATCATCGAGCGTCAGCTCGTGTTTCTCAAGATTAACCGCCCGCGCCACGACTTTCTCGACCAGATCTTGGCAAATATCGCAGTTGTCCACGACGGAATAAGCCATAATCGAATTGACAATGCCTTGAAGTTCGCGCACGCTGCTCTCTACATTGTTGGCGATATAATCTACCACTTCGGGCGGAAACTTTAAGCCGTCGCGCTTGATTTTTGCCGTGAGTATGGCGCGCCGAAGGGCAACGTCGGGCTTTTCCATTTCCGTCACCGTGCCCCCATTTTGAAGCGCGTAAGCATACGTTCTTCAATACCTTCGAAATCAACAGGGGCGCGGTCGCAGGTGATAATAATCTGTCGGCCGTTCTGTTGCAAGTGATTGAAGATATGGAAAAAGGCCTGCTGCGTTTTAGCTGTGGTGATCTCTTGTATATCGTCGATGATCAGGACGTCAATCGTTTGATAAAAATGGATAAAGTCGTTGATCGTATTGTGAAGGACGGAGTCGGTGTACTGCGTCTTAAACAAGTGGGCCGGCACGTATAACACGCGCCGCTCGGGCTGCGACTCAAGAATCCGCAAGCCGATGGCGTTGACCAAATGCGTCTTACCTACGCCACTGGGGCCGTAAAAGAAAAAAAGGATTGAAAGCAGGTTTTCCGGGCTCTTTGGCAATGGCTAAACCGATAACGCGCGCTAATTTGTTGGCACGGCCTTCGACGAAAGCCTTAAAGGTATAATCGCGATTGAGTTGTGGATCTAATCGTTCGCGGCGGGGAGCTTCTTCGACCTTTTCAACCTTTTCGCGACGGGGCGCCTCACCTTCTTTCGGGAAAGAATAAGCTACCTTAACATTACCAAAATGGGCTTTGATGCTGGTTTGTAACAAAGCGAGATAGTTGCCTTCTATGTAATCGATCACAAACTTATTGGGTGCACTCAATCACAAGTTTGTCGGCGTCAAGGCTGACAAACTTCAAATAAGCAAACCACGTGCGGAAAGCTTGTTCCGACAAATGTGCTTGCAAAGTCTTAATACAAAGATCCCATTTATTCTGTGACATTACAAACTTCAATCTTTTCCGAAGAGCGTCTGCAAAATTGGTGAAAACTTTTGAGGACAACAAGATGGAACTCCCTTTTTTGCCGACAAATATTGCGACAAATACGGCTCTAACTGTATTATTTTTTTCACGGCCAACAAAAACTTATTCTACTGATCTCCATTTGCTTAAAATGAAAACCGTGGACATAGAGAATCGGACGCAAAAAGATTTTTGAGAATTCTTTTTAATTTGGCTGGGCTAATCATAAGGCCGGATTGGAATAAAGTGTTAAATTTCGAACGAAAGATTTGATTTGTAATTGTTCCACTTTGATGGTCATGTTTTTTTATCTTTATTTTCGCAAAAAAATTTTGGACAACTTTTTTTATGAGACACTTTTTACTATTTTTGCCTTTTTCGTGCTTGTGCAGGTAAGCGCATTTGCGATTCCGCCACGGCCGGATGCATTCACGCTACGCCAAGCTGATGGCTCAGAAATCACAGTGTATCGTTGCGGCAACGAACGCTTTGGTTATTATACGACAATCGATGGCCTGATCCTCCAAAGAGGAGCTGATAACGGCTTATACTATGCTGAGGTGAAGGACGGCAAACTTATTGCCACCAAGCAGTTGGCGCATAATCCGCTAGATCGCAAAGCGCCCGAACTAAAATTGATTAAACAGTTATCAAATACGGCTCAACAAGTAGACCAACTCTTATCTCTGTCAGAGCATCGAACGAAGATGATCGGCAACAATGGAGATGGGCTTGGCCAGTGGGGCGTTTCAGGCTTCGGCGCTGTGAGCAGTGTCGGCAAACACACGATTCCTGTCATCTTGGTAAGCTATGCCGACGTAGAAATGGGCGACACCATAACCGTAGAGAAAATTTCGCGCCAACTAAACGAAAAAGGCTACCACGATGAGCCTTTTACACGCGGCTCAGCTCGCGATTATTTCTTGGCAATGAGCCAGGGTTTGTTTGACCCGACCTTTGAAGTGGTGGCGAAAGTCAAGGTTTCTCACGGCTATGCTTATTACGGAAAGAACAGCAACGGGCGTAATGACGTCCGCGTCTTGGATCTCGTCAAGGAAGCCTGCGATTTGGCGGCAGAACAAGGCGTAGATTTTCGCAAATATGTTGAAGCTGACAAGGGTTGCGTGCCTTTGGTAAGTATTATGTATGCCGGACCGGGCGAGGCGAACTCTACAGACAACAACTCTGACGATTATATTTGGCCGCACCAATGGACGGGCATCGACTATATGTACTCCGGCTACACCATCGGCAATCAAGGCGTAAAGGTGGGCGCATATTTTGTCGGCAACGAGTTAAATGAGTACACAAGCGGCGGCGTTAAAAAGAAACGCCTTGCCGGCATTAACATTTTTCGTGCACGAGTTTGGCCACGCATTAGGCTTGCCCGATGGCTACTATACGGGCAGCGATCCATCACTACGCGGCCGATTGAAGACAATGGGCCTTTGGGATCACATGGACATCGGTTGCTACCTCAACAATGCTGCCACGCCGGTGGCTTTCACTTCCTACGAGCGCTCTTATTTAGGCTGGCTGAAACTCGAAGAGCTAAAGGAGGAGAGAACATACGCACTACATCCTTTCGACATCGAAGGTCGAGACAACTCAGCCTACATTATTCGCAATCCGAAGAACACAAATGAGTATTATCTTTTTGAGAATCGCCAGGCGAACCCCTATCACGTGAAGGATATGGGCACTGGTATGCTCGTGCTCCACATTGATTACGATGTACAAGCGTGGTCAGCCAACGTAGTCAACAATATCGAGAGCCACCCTCGCATGGCTTATGTTCCGGCTGACGGCGCGAAGCAACAATTTTATGGCTACGATTCACAAGGCAAGATAGATTGGACGCCACTGGTCAACGATTTATATCCTAACGCCGACAACAATACGCTCTCAATCGGTTCTTATCCGGCAATGCGCGTATTTACGGGCGGCACGTTAAACAGGCCCTTGTACAACATCCGCCGTCAAGGCAACTTGATCGTATTTGATTTCTTGAAAGAGCAAGGCACGGGCATTGCTGACGTCACGAGCGAGCCGGCAGAGAAGGTCCTCGGCATCTATGATCTGCAAGGGCGGCGCGCAGACGACAATAATCAACCCGGTGTTTATATTTTGAAGACAGATAAAGGCAGTCGACGCATCATTCGTAAGTGATCGGCGATTAGCCTACCTCATTCCGGCACGCTATCTGCCGATTTACAGACAACAAAAGACGGACGCTTTGGCGTCCGTCTTTGTATATATATAACTATGTGAGCAACTCCGGTGGCGAAGGTCACAGCTACTTGAGGCGAAACTACAGCGACGATGCCGGGGGCGTAAACGTGAGGCGCAAGAGGCGCTTGGTCTTTACCGTAATCGGAGCACCGGCAGCGCGGCGCAGACCTACAACCCATAAAAGACCGGAATCATCGCCAACAACCAACGTGCGTTTCCGCCGGGCAGGGGATATTTTTAGCGAGGTATGCAAATCGCTGACCAACTTCCTACCTTGCAAGCCAAAAGGCTGGAAACTATCGCCCACTTGGGCGCGCCGAATATAGCACAAGCCTTGCAACTCGTCGAGATCTAAGCAAATTTCGTGCGTGTTTTTTTCAAGTCTATCGTTACCGTAGTTTCATCTTCTGCATCCCCTTCCCTACCCGTGAAGCGCAGGGTCGTTTTATCCAAAGCCGGCGATGCTGAAAGCTGATAAGTGCGAGCGGAAAGATGCGCCTGCTCCGGCAATTCGAGTTCTCCCGTCTTGAGCAAGCACGGCGCAAAATCAGGCACCGGAGGCGTGATCTCCAAGTAGCCGCGATTATAATCTGCCGTATAGCCCTCGCCTACCCAGCAAGCGCCCGTCCTCACTTCCGATCGGCAGAGTGCATCTGCTATTTCGTCCGCATTGAAGCCCAGCGGGGTGAGTCGCTTGTGTAATAGCGTGCGGAAGAGTGGATGCGCCTTGGCGCGCCGGCAATCGAGCGCGAGGCCGATGGGCAGCGCACTTGTGAAGTCTGTCCACAAATCGTCGAGCACTTGATTCAAATAGTCGTCCGCCTCACGCAAGCGGCGCATTGTCTGCAAGAGCGTATCATCAAAGGCCGGATTGAGCTGACGCAGTTCGGGCAAGATGCGATTACGCAGCCGATTGCGCTTAAAGCGAACGTCCGCATTCGTTTCGTCCGTCACAAATGGCTGACCAATGGCCGACAACCACGCTTCAATGTCCTTTCTTGAAACGTCGAGCAGCGGGCGAATGATTTTTCTCGCGTTGATAGCGCATACCGACCAAGCCGTGCAGCCCACTGCCGCGCGCAAGATGCAGGAAAAAGTTTCGACATTATCCTCCTTATGATGCGCCACGGCTACGGCCGACAAATTACGCTCAGCCAAGAGTTGGTCAAACCATTGGTAGCGCAAGTCGCGCGCTGCCATCTCCACACTCACCGCCTGTGAGCGTGCGAAAGCTTCAGTGGCAAAGTCGCGCAAATGAAAAGGAACGCCCAAGTTGCGACACAAATTGCGCACAAAGGCGGCATCACGATCTGAAGCCGCGCCGCGCAGGTGAAAATTGCAATGGGCCACCTCGCAAGCATAGCCCAACTGATGCAGCACGCGCAAGAGCGCAACGGAATCTGCTCCACCACTAACAGCTACCAAAAGGCGCCTATCCTTTACCGGAAGTAAGCCCTCCGGCAGTCTGCGCAGCGTCTTCAGCACGCGCTGCGGGAAGTCGGCGTTTGCAGGGAGTTTCTTCATTTTGTGTTAATACGAAGCTGAGGCATCTATGCCCAAAGCCTTGATTCGCGCTACGATCGCATCGAGTTCGGCCGGCGTAGCCTTTAGCAATTCGTGTGCAGGCGTCTCGCGGTCGATCGTATATACCATTACGGCCTCCGGCTTTATCTTTTCCAAGGCTTTAAGCCAAGGCGTCACGTAATAATCGCCCGTATTATCGACATCCCGACCCTGATATTTACCTTTGAGAAACATCGTTTGCACGATGACTTTCCCATGAAAGGCGGCCAAATCGTCGATAATCTTATTGACATCAAACTTTCCGACGGGTCTGTCGACAAGTTGTATAAAATCGGGGTCTACCGTATCAAGCTTCAAAATGTTGTTGTCCACTTTCAAGAGTGCATCGTGCACATCCGGTTTAAAGGCCATCGTCGCGTTGCTCAAGACGCTGACTTTCGCCTGCGGACAATAGCGATCGCGCAGTGCGATAGTATCGTCTATAATGCCCGCAAAAGTCGGGGTGAAGCGTTGGTTCACCATTGCCGGCAAAGGTAATCACGTCAGGCAAACGCCCTTCTTCGACCATCTTTTGCAGTTGTTTTTCCAAGTCGGTCTTCACTTGCTCACGCGAGGGTCGCTTACTGCCTGAGTGGGACGGTTTATTGAAGCCACATTCGCAATAAACGCAGTCGAAAGAGCAGAGTTTTCCATCAGCAGGCATCAGATTGACGCCCAGAGAAACACCCAAGCGCCGACTATGTACGGGGCCAAAAATAGGAGCCGGGAAAAGTATGGTTGACATAACTGAAATTCGATTGATAATTGATTGTACAAATATAGTCAGAATTTGAAAAAAACGACTCGTTTCATCCCTTATTTTATCGCGCCATAGGCGTTTTCAGCCTGCGATGAGGGCCGTTTGAGCAGCGAAAAGCAGCATTTCGATAGCGACGGGCGCATTTAACTTTAGCGGCGGTAGGTCTGCCGCCACGCGCCTCAAACCCGCAACAGCGCAAGGGCAATTGCGCTAACGGCGGAAGCCTTCTTTTGCCGTTAATCCACAAAGGCTACTCGCTTCGTGCTTGGTTTTTAATCCGGCTCGCCCTATTTTTTGGTTGAGCAACCGGCACGTAGGCGCAAGAAGTTTTCTACTTGTCGACAGAGAAGCGGATTTGCGAAGACGAACAACGCCACCGCCACCGACCGACCTCACACTTGGGTCGCCAACCATCAAAAACCTGTGCTTTCAGCGTGCCAAATACTTGCTGTAGGAAGCCCCATTCGATCGTTTGGTGGCAGCAAACCATCGTTTGCCGGCAGCATACCATCGTTTGGCCCGAGCAAACCATCGTTTGGTGGCAGCAAACGAACAAGAGGCGGCAAATCGAAATGAAATTTCCAGTTATTATCTACTCATTTATAAAGAGTTAACATACCGGTTGTCATTATTGATCTGCTCTGTTTTTTTGTTTGTCGCTCAGCATCACGAAAACGGCGCGACGACGAGCGCCACTTTACACCGCCGCCACCGACAGCTTCCCTTTTGGCATATTGAATAGGTCGACGCGCTGCCTGATGCGGACGTTTTTTTAACAAGATGCACAAAATAATCTGCCCATTCCTTGTTATTCTGAGCCAAAAATCATACTTTTGTGGAGTTAATCATGATTATAAAATCTAGGTAGGCTACGATGGCAAAAATAAAGCAACTTATCGAGTGCGTGCCCAATTTTAGTGAAGGGCGCGATATGGGTATTATCCAACAAATCACGGACGAGATCCGCAATTCTGCAGGCGTACGTCTGCTTGATGTGGACCCGGGAGAAGCTACAAACCGCACAGTGGTTACCTTTGTGGGCGAACCAGATGCGGTAATGGAAGCTGCTTTCCGCGCAGTGCGCAAGGCGTCTCAACTGATCGATATGCGCCAGCACCACGGTGCACACCCGCGCAGCGGCGCCACGGACGTGTTGCCGCTCGTTCCCGTTGCCGGCATTACGCTGGAAGAGTGCGCCGAACTGGCTCGCAAATTGGCAAAGCGTTTGGCTGACGAATTGGAGATCCCGTGCTATTGTTATGAGGCCGCAGCTTTGAAGCCGGAACGCAAAAACTTGGCGGTAGTGCGCAGAGGTGAATATGAGGCGATCCCTGAAAGGATCAACGATCCGGCTGAAGCGCCCGACTTCGGCGCACGCCCATTCGACGAGGGCGTAGCTCGCACGGGCTGCACAAATGTTGGTGCACGCGACTTCTTGATCGCAGTAAACTATAACCTGAACACGACGTCTACGCGCCGCGCTAACGCTATCGCGTTTGATGTGCGCGAAAAAGGCCGCCCCGCACGCGAGGGCAATCCGATTACCGGAAAGGTGAAGCTCGACGAGAACGGAAAGAAAATCATGATCCCGGGCACGCTGAAAGGCACAAAGGGCATCGGTTGGTATATTGAGGAATATGGCATCGCACAGGTGTCTATGAATATCACGAATATCAATGTAACGCCGCTTCACGTGGCCTTTGATGAGGTGTGTCGCTGCGCTCAAAACCGGGGCGTACGCGTTACGGGTACGGAAATCGTAGGTCTTGTGCCGGAACGCACGCTGCTTGAAGCCGGACGCTACTTCCTCGAAAAGCAACAACGCTCCACGGGTATTCCGAAAGAGGACATTATTAAGATTGCTATTAAGTCGCTCGGTTTGTCTGACCTCAAACCGTTCAACCCGCGCGAGAAAGTGATCGAATATCTGCTCGAAGATGAAAACGGCGACGACAAAGCGCTCGTTAAAATGACGGTGAAGGGCTTCGCTGAAGAAACTTCGCGCGAATCTCCCGCTCCCGGCGGCGGCTCTGTGGCGGCTTATATGGGCGCACTCGGTGCTGCATTGGGCACGATGGTAGCGAATCTCTCCGGTCACAAACCGGGCTGGGACGATCGCTGGGAAGAATTTAGCCGCTGGGCAGACAAAGGCCAAGCGCTTTCTGACGAACTCCTCGTGCTTGTTGACGAAGATACGCGCGCTTTCAATAAGATTATGGAGGCCTTCGGACTTCCGAAGAAGACGGACGAAGATAAGCGCTTGCGCTCTGAAGCTATTCAGGCGGCAACGCTCTTTGCGACGCAAGTGCCTTTACAAACGATGCAGGCAGCCTTTGGCGCGTTTGAACTATGCCAAGCTATGGCTGAACATGGCAACCCCAACAGTGTTTCGGATGCGGGCGTAGGCGCACTGGCTGCAAGAGCAGCGGTATTGGGCGCAGGCCTTAACGTGAAGATCAACGCGGCATCGCTCAAAGATCGCGAAACGGCCGACAAGATGATTGCTGAAGCTGAACAACTCATTGCGGAAGCACAAAAGAAAGAAGCTGAGATCATCGGTATCGTAGAACGCAAAATCAACGAAGCATAACATTGCACACTATGGCTGAATGATGAGAAAAAGCGGATAAGACGGCTGCATATACATTATATATATAGTGGCGTCTTATCCGCCTGTCCTTTCTCCCTCGCCCATAGTTTGGCCACCAAGGCTTACTCTCTTTCCTTTTGATCCTAAATAAATAATCATAACTATGACATTAGCAGAATTTCAGGCCGACATTCGCGCCGGTATCCCCGAGATACTACCGGAACTACGGCCTTATGACCATTCAGTTAGTCACGCTCCGAAACGCAAAGATATACTTACGCCGGAAGAAAAGAAACTGGCGCTGCGCAATGCTTTGCGCTACTTCCCCAAGAAGTACCACGCGACGCTCGCTCCTGAGTTTGCCGAAGAATTGCGCACGTACGGACGTATATATATGTATAGATTCCGCCCTCAATACGATATGTACGCTCGCCCAATCGAGGACTATCCGCACAAATCCTTGCAGGCAGCCGGCATTATGTTGATGATCCAAAACAATCTTGACCCCGCCGTAGCGCAACATCCGCACGAGTTGATTACTTACGGTGGAAACGGCGCCGTATTCCAAAACTGGGCGCAATATCGCTTGGTGATGAAATATCTAAGTGAGATGACGGACGAGCAAACTTTGGTGATGTACTCCGGACACCCGCTCGGACTTTTTCCCCTCTCACAAGAATGCACCCCGCGTAGTGGTAACGAATGGTATGGTTATCCCCAACTACTCGAAGCCGGATGATTGGGAGCGCAACAATGCCTTGGGCGTATCGCAATACGGCCAAATGACGGCGGGTTCTTATATGTATATCGGCCCGCAAGGTATTGTTCACGGCACGACAATCACAGTGCTCAACGCTGCTCGCAAGCAAATGGGCAGCAACAAGAGCCAAGACGGAATTAAAGGAATGCTCTTCATCTCCTCCGGTCTTGGTGGTATGTCCGGCGCACAGCCCAAAGCGGGCAACATTGCCGGCGTCGTGAGTGTGGTAGCAGAAATCAATCCACACGCAGCGGAAAAAAACGTCACGCACAAGGTTGGGTCGACGAACTACATAATGATCTCGACGAACTCATTCCGGCTATCCGCAAAGCCGTAGCTGAGAAGCAGACAGTTTCTATGGCCTACGTCGGCAACGTTGTCGATTTGTGGGAGCGCCTCGCTGCGGAAGAGATTCACGTAGACTTGGGTAGCGATCAAACATCTTTGCACAACCCGTGGGCAGGCGGCTACTACCCCGTCGGCATGACGCTCGAAGAGTCCAACGATATGATGGCAGCAGATCCGGAACAGTTCCGTGAACGCGTACAAGAATCTCTGCGCCGCCAAGTAACGGCTATCAATAAAATTAACGTCAAAGGGCATGTACTTCTTTGACTATGGTAATGCCTTCTTATTGCAAAGTCAACGCGCCGGTGCCGACATTGTAGGCAGCGATGGCAAGTTCCGCTATCCGTCCTACGTACAAGATATTATGGGCCCAATGTTCTTCGACTACGGCTTTGGACCTTTCCGTTGGGTATGTACGTCCGGCGACCCCAAAGATTTGGAGACGACCGACCGCATTGCAGCCGAAGTAATGGAGAAAATCCGCCAAGAAGCGCCCGAAGAAATCGTAGGCCAAATGGACGACAACATCCATTGGATCAAAGAAGCCGGCCGAAATCGCCTTTGTCGTAGGTTCTCAAGCGCGCATACTTTATGCTGACGCTGAAGGCCGCGCAAAAATCGCTGCCGCATTTAATGAAGCAATCAAGAAAGGAGAAATCAGCAAGCCCGTCGTACTCGGCCGCGACCACCACGACGTTTCCGGCACCGATTCTCCCTTCCGCGAGACCAGCAATATTTATGACGGTTCTCAATTCTGTGCCGACATGGCTATCCAAAACGTCATCGGCGACTCATTCCGCGGCGCTACGTGGGTATCTATCCACAACGGCGGTGGCGTTGGTTGGGGCGAAGTAATCAATGGTGGCTTCGGCATGCTCATTGACGGCAGCGAAGATAGCGCCCGCCACATCCGAGAAATGCTTTTCTGGGACGTAAACAACGGCATTGCTCGCCGCAGTTGGGCGCGCAACGAAGGTTCGATGCACGCTATCGAGCGCGAAATGCAGCGCACGCCGGGCTTCAAGGTAACTATGCCCAACCTTGTCGAAGATGATCTCATCAACAACTTATTCAACTAAAAATACCAACAAAGCAATGAAGCATATCATTTCAGCTGAGCACCTCTCCATCGAACGCGTCGGCGAAATCATCGAAAAAGGATACAAACTCGAATTGGGCGACGATGCCCGCCAACGCATTCAGCGTTGTCGAGAATACTTAGATAAGAAGATTGCAGAAAACAAAGCACCGATCTACGGCGTAACAACAGGTTTCGGCTCTCTTTGCAACGTTTCTGTGAGCGCAGAAGAGTTAGAACAACTTCAAGTTAACCTGATGATGTCTCACGCTTGCGGCGTAGGAGATCGCGTTCCCAACGAGATCGTAAAAAAATCATGTTGCTCCTAAAGATTCAATCTTTGAGCTACGGATTCTCCGGCTGCAAACTCGACACTGTAGAGCGACTCATCGACTTCTTCAACAACGACATCTACCCCATTGTTTATATGCAGGGTTCTCTGGGCGCATCCGGCGACCTCGTGCCGCTTGCCCACCTCAGCTTGCCTTTGGTTGGTTTAGGCGAAGTAGAGTTTGAAGGCGAAGTTATGACCGGCGCAGCTGTTTTTGGAGAAGAAAGGCTGGAAGCCCATTCACTTAGCTTCCAAAGAAGGTTTGGCACTCTTGAATGGTACGCAGAACATGAGCTCTTTCGCTGTTTGGGGACTCCTTCAAGCAATGAAACTCAGCGATTGGGCCGACAAGATCGCCGTAATGTCTCTCGACGCCTACGAAGGTCGTCCCGAGCCGTTTACGCCTGCTGTTCACGCGGTTAGACCGCACAAAGGCCAGATCGATACGGCAGCTCACATCAAGCAACTCTTGGAAGGCAGCGAATTGATCAAGCAACCGAAGACTTACGTCCAAGATCCCTACTCTTTCCGTTGCGTTCCGCAAGTACACGGTGCTGCGAAAGATACGATCAACTACGTAAAATCAGTGATCGACACGGAAGTCAACTCCGCGACCGACAATCCTACGGTTTGCCCCGACGAAGATCTCGTGATCTCAGCCGGCAATTTCCACGGCGAGCCCATTGCATTGCCCATCGACTTCTTGGCTATTGCCCTCAACGAGTTGGCAAACATTTCCGAGCGCCGCATCTACAAGTTAGTTAGCGGCACCCGCGGCCTGCCCAGCTTCCTTGTTGCTAATCCGGGCTTAAACAGCGGTTTCATGATCACGCAATATACAGCGGCTTCCATCGTAAGTCTTAACAAGTCATTGTGCTCACCCGCTTCCGTAGATAGCATTCCGTCCTGCCAAGGTCAAGAAGACCACGTAAGCATGGGCGCCAATGCAGCCATCAAGTTGTACAAAGTGGCCCCTCAATACCGAGCGCGTATTGGCTATCGAGCTGTTCAACGCAGCCCAAGCCTTAGACTTCCGTCGCCCGCTCAAGTCATCTCCCGCGATCGAAGCGATCCACGCCGCTTACCGCAAGGTTGTGCCCTTCATCAGCGAAGATGAGGTGATGTATCCTCACATTGAGACGTCCGTACAATTCTTGCGCGGTTAACTATACTGCGACAAGCATCGTCGCCATCAAGCATAACTAACAATAACGATTGAGGGGCGTGCCGCATTCGGCTGCCCCTCGATCATAATTTGCCACCTTATGAAAGCAACAAGCAAGACCCGCACTCTTCTGGTCAAAAATATAGCCCACCTCGTCGTCGACAACCACCGCCCCTCCGCCTGCAAGGCAGCGAGATGGCCAATTTAGAGGTAATCGACAATGCCTACCTCACCGTCGACGGCGATCGCTTTCCAGCGGCTTCGGAAAAATGACCGACAATATGCCTACTGAGAGCAGCTTTGATCAAGTAATCGATGCCTGCGGCGGCAGCATTTTTCCCTCTTGGTGCGATCCCCACACCCACATTGTTTACGCCGGTAGTCGCGAGGCCGAATTTGTCGACAAAATCCGCGGATTGAGTTACGCCGAGATCGCCCGTCGCGGCGGCGGCATCCCTCAATTCTGCCGACCATCTCCACGAATTGAGCGAAGACGAACTCTATCGCCAAGCCCTGCGTCGCGCTGATGAAATCATCCGCAAGGGTACGGGTTGCGTAGAAGTGAAAAGCGGCTACGGACTCAATACGGCTGACGAGTTGAAGATGCTTCGCGTCATCCGCCGTTTGCAAGAGACAACGCCGCTCAAGATCAAAAGCCACCTTCCTCGGTGCACACGCCGTAGGGCGTCAATATACGCAGCCCGAATACGTTGATTTGCTAATCAATGAGATGATTCCGGCCGTGGCCAAAGAGCAGTTGGCCGACTACATCGACGTATTCTGCGACGAGGGCTTCTTCACCGTCGAAGAGACGGCCCGCATTCTTGAAGCCGGCGCGCGCTACGGACTCCGCCCGAAGATTCACGCCGAAGAGTTAGCGCCCTCCGGCGGCGTAGCCGTTGGCGTAAAATACAACGCACTCTCCGTCGACCACCTCGAAAGTATGGACGAAGCGGGCTTCGAACTGCTGCTTAACAGCGAAACGATGCCAACGGCATTGCCGGGCACGTCCTTTTTCCTCAACATCCCCTTCACGCCGGCCCGCAAGATGATCAGCGCCGGCCTCGGCGTGGCGCTCGCCAGCGACTACAACCCGGGTTCTACGCCCTCGGGCGATATGAAGTTCATCGTCTCCTTGGCTTGCATCAAGATGCGTCTATTGCCGGCTGAGGCAATCAATGCAGCAACCATCAATGCGGCTTATGCACTGGGCGAAAGTCAAGATTATGGATCAATTGCCGTTGGAAAAGTGGCCAACTTCTTCCTCACGGAGCCGATCTCTTCTGTAGAATATTTGCCTTATGCCTATACGTCTCCCATCATCAAGCAAGCCTTCTTAAGTGGCCGGCCGTATGAGGGACTGAAAGGTTTAGATTAAATCGCCGCGCGACCGATAAATAACGGCGCAGACGTAAATATCCGACTAAAAATCCTGCGAGGTACAGCTTACTTCGCAGGATTTTTTTGCGACCATACCTTTCCGCAAAGTTGACGAGCGGGCCGGTGCATTACAAACTTTATTTTTTATTCTAACACACTAAAAAACAAGCATGCAAAGTTCGATTTCATACGCCGCTATCGGGCTTTTTTTCCGTTTACGCTCGTGAGCGTAGACGTTTGTTATCACGAGCGCAAACCTTTATCATCACGAGCGTAAACCTTTATTCTCACGATAAAAAAGGTAGGCGTCAAGTCTTCGCAGCTTTTTGTCTGAAGGGGCGGCGCAAAAAGCAAGGGTTAAAAGAAAAAAACGAAGAGGAAAGGTGCCGCCAAGCAAATGTCAGCATCGACCGGGCAGCCGGCGCGCCTCGCCACAGAAACCTTGATCCACGATAAAGAGCATCGGCAAAAACTTCCGAAAGAAACGCGGCGAAGTATTGCATTTGTCAAAGTTGTTCATTAAATTTGCATACACAAAATAGAGACGAACGAACACAAAAACGACGAACGTGCTTTCCCTCATTTATCATCTGCCGGCAAAAGGCCGTGGCAGAAAAGACGTAATCGGCATTTCGTGATGGCGTAAGGGCACTCGACGCAACAAACTCAGCAGGGCCGTTGCGCACAGCTTACATATTAAAGTTATGAAAAAGATTCCAATAATGCTTGGTGCTGCTTTATTTGGCACAGCATTGACCACGCAAGCACAGCAATTAGACGTGCGCGAGTATGGAGATACGCTCGTCATCCACATTCATAACTCGCCGAAATATCTGCTTCTTCCGATCGAAGAAGATAAGCCTGAAGCAAAAGTATTATTGGACAATCAACGCCCGAGCGACACGTGGATGGACGTGCGCTTGGCAGTTGGCAAGGTCGATTACGAAGTGCCGTTCGCGCTGAATGAAGGTAAAGAAAGCACGATTAAGATTTTGAATCTCGACAAAGCGGCTTTAGCCTTTCTTCAACAAGGACACCTGCGACTTTCCAACGAATGGGATGTAAAAAATACGGACTACTATCGTCCGCTTTTACCACCATACGCCAAGCTATGGCTGGATGAATGACCCTAACGGTATGTTTTATAAAGATGGCATCTATCATCTTTGTTACCAATACAATCCTTATGGCTCGAAATGGGGCAATATGCATTGGGGACATGCGACGACGACGGATTTAATCCATTGGAAAGCATCTGCACCTGCGCTCGATCGCGACCCGATGGGACATATTTATTCCGGTAGTTCGGTCATTGACAAAGCGGGTACAGCCGGCTTTTGGTAAAGATGCCATCATAGCGCTTTATACGTCGGCCAGCGATGAAAAACGGACAGATCCAATGCTTGGCTTATAGCACGGATGGTGGCTATAAGTTTACGAAATATGAGCACAACCCCGTGCTGCGGCCTTTTGACGGACTCAAAGATTTTCGCGACCCTAAAGTCTTCTGGTTCGCCCCAAAAGAATTTATGGTACATGATTGTATCGGCGGATAAGGAAATACGTTTCTATTCTTCGCCCGACTTGAAAGATTGGACGTATGTCAGCAGTTTTTGGGCAAGGATATGGGGCACAGCCGAACCAATTCGAATGCCCCTGACTTTTTTTCCGCCTACCCGTTGATGGCAACAGTCAGCACCAAAAAGTATGTTATGATTGTCAACATCAACCCGGGATGCTTGTTTTGGCGGCAGCGCTACAGAATATTTTGTGGGCGAATTTGACGGGAAGAATTTCGTATGCGATGATGGGGCAGAGGAATCCAAATTTTTTTAGACTATGGCAAGGACCATTACGCCACGGTAACCTTCTCGGGTACGGGCGATCGTGTATTGGGGCTTGCTTGGATGAGCAATTGGCAATATGCAAACGTGACGCCGATCAAGCAATATCGCGGCGCGAATACGCTTCCGCGCGAGTTGTTTCTCTTCGCAAAGGATGGCGAAACATATATGGGCGCTAATGTGGCCGCTGAAGTCAGGGCTTTGCGTAAATCAACGCGACTTGTCGGCACGCTAAAGGCGACAGAGAAAGCGCCCAAAGCGGAGAAAAAAATCTCTTAGCCGGCACCGGCGAGGCTTTTTGAACTGGAGATGGACATCACGCCAAGCGAGGCCGCGACGGCAGGCTTTGAACTATACAATAGCAAAGGGAGAGGGTTAAAATCTACTTGGATACGAAGGCGGGCAAACTGGTAATGGATCGCACAGAAAGCGGACTAACGGATTTCGGCGAAAAGGCTGAACCGCACCAAATCGAAAAGGACTTCGACTTGGCCGAAGAAAAAGCCGGCAAAGCGCCATTTCGCAAGACCAATTCCATCAATTATAAGAACGATTTCGCGTTGGGGACGTGGGCTCCGCTGAACCTGTGCAAAGGAAAATCGTATCATATGGATGTTTTTTTGTCGACAAGTGTTCTGTGGAAATCTTTGTCGACGGCGGCCGCATCGCGATGACGAATCTTGTATTCCCCTGACGTTGCCCTACGAATCTGTGAAATTTTACACGCAAAAGGGCACTGCGACTTTCAAAAATGTGACGCTACACCGCTTAGGGCTGTAAACGGATTTTGTAGACCTGATTATAATGAACACGACTACGCAAATAGTCGTTTACAAACAGCCGCCGGCGCTCTCGCCACCCAACACTTCGCCTGATAAGTTGGATTTTAGCAAGCTTCTTCACGAGGCTGCGGGGCGAAAGGGGACGAGTTGCGACCGGCGGCGGGTTTGTAAAATAGCCGAATCAGCAGTATCTGGTTCAAACCGTGGGACTGCGCCTCAAGACAGTAGGGACAGCAGAGAAAAAAACATAAGCCTTGCACGATCAGAAACGGACATCGGTGCAAGGCTTATGCTTTGGAATGAAAAAAAGATGGCGACAAAGAAACGTTAATCGGTCGATGCTTCGCTCAAATCTGCGTGCTCATCGCTCCAATCCGTCTCATCATCAAAAAAATCATCGTCAAAAAAATTGCGGCATCGTAAACTCGTCGAGCGCACGCCGATCTTTCTTCGTGGGGCGCCCCGTTCCGCGAGCCCGATTCACAAAGCCGCTGATCTTACTTTAGCTCCAAAAAGCTCGTATTGTTCGGGCGTCGTGATGTTTTCATAGACATCCGGAAGCAATTTTGCGCCCACGCGCTTTTCTATGGCCGACTTGATGCGAAAGGTATAAGTCACGGGCGACTTGCGAACGCTTATGCGATCGCCAACTTTCACGCTTCGTGCCGGCTTTGCCTGAGCGCCGTTGATCTGAACGCGACCATTCTTGCAGGCATCTGCAGCCAAAGTGCGCGTCTTAAAGATTCGCGCGGCCCAAAGCCATTTATCCAAGCGTGCCTCTGCGTTCATTTTTTATTGTAATGGTTCATTGTGAAATCAATACCGGATAGCGCGAAACTCTTTACAATCTCGCCGGCCATTTCTACGCGTTCCGGCATCGCCAGCAGGTCTTCCGGGCCGAATTTGCCCAACACAAAATCGACCTGACCGCCGCGCGGAAAATCATTGCCAATACCAAAGCGAAGGCGGGCGTATTGTTGTGTGCCCAAACATTGGGTTATGCTGCGCAAACCGTTATGTCCGGCTTCGCTACCGCCGGCTCGTAAGCGCAAAGCACCAAAGGGGAGCGCCAAATCATCGACTACGACGAGCACACGCTCGATGGGGATTTTTTCTTTCTGCATCCAGTAGCGCACAGCATTGCCGGAAGCGTTCATATACGTTGACGGCTTCAAGAGCAGCAAGCGCTTATTTTTTTCACGCGCAAGTTCGTGACGAAGCCATAGCGGCGATCTTCAAAAACGAGATTGGACGCCGTTGCGAGGGGCGTCCAATACTCTGAATCCTATGTTATGTCGCGTCTCGGCATATTCGTCTCCGATATTGCCTAAACCGACAATTAAATATTGCATATCGTGTTCAACGATTGCAGCAGCGGAGTTATCTGCTCGACGCATCCAAAGCGAAGCCAGCCGAGACAGGATACTCATCTGCCAAATCTATCTTTAAGGGTCGAAATTAAGCTTCTGCTTCTTCCGGTTCAGCATCTGCTGCCTCAGAAGCCTGACTCATTGCGGCACGCGTCATCTTAACGCTCACGACAATCACATCCTTCGGCGTAACGAGTTCGAGTTTGTCGTAAGAAAGATCGCCCTACCTTGATGCTCTTACCGAGTTTAAGTTTGGTAACATCGATCTGCAACTTCTCAGGGATGTCTTGGTAAAGCGCACGTACGTTAATTTTGCGAATCAACGTCATCAAGCGACCACCGGCGCGTACACCTTCCGCCAAACCTTGCGTTTGGATGGGCACACCGATAACAATCGGACGCTCTGCGTGCACCTCTAAGAAGTCGATGTGCAGAATATTATCTTTTACGGGGTGGAATTGAGATTCGCGGAGCACGGCTTTGTGATCTTCGCCATCGATATTGATGTCTACGAGGTAGATATGCGGCGTGTAGATCAACTTTTGCGCATCTTTTTCGCTGATTGCGAAAGCCATAGCTACAGCTTCGCCGTTCTCATTCTTTTGTTGGCCGTAAAGGTTGCAAGGAATAAGACCTTCGCGACGCAGAGCTTTGGTCGCTCTCTTACCAACTTCGGTGCGCTTAACACCGGAAATAGAAATTTGCTTCATTGTTTTGTTTGTGTTACTCTAAATTAGTAATTACCTAATTCGCCATCGCACGAAGAGCTGACGCCCACAAGGCGGACAAATCGGCTGCAAAATTACAACTATATCAAAAGTTTGCCAAGCTAAAGCGGCGTTTTTTTCGCGCCGGCGGCGTTTTCGCGGGCTATTTCTTTGGAGCGGGCAAACTTTTAATCCAATCTATAATGTCCTGCACCACTTCAAAAGAGATCGTCTCATCGATCTGTCGATATTCGGTAGGCTTTCCCGTTGTGCAATGCTGAAAGAGATGGTTCAGCCCCGCATATTCTCTAATCAGATTCTGTTTGTTGGCCGGCAGCAAGCGCCTGAAAGCATCGAGGTTGGGCTTTGCGGCCACCTGCACATCCTTTTCGCCATTGACAGCCATTACCGGGCAGCGCGTTTGTCTGACATAGTCGGCCATATCCGTTGAAATAAAACTTTGCAACCAGGGGTTATCGCTCTTCAAGAAGTCGATCATGGAGGACTTTTGCCCCACATTCAATTTCGTTTGTGTCTGTTGCAAGATTTTATTCACCACTTCGTCGGGATTATCCACTTGCGGATGACTCGCTTTATAAGCATACACGGCTTTCATCGCTTTATAATAAGCATCCATCTCTGCCTGCGGTCCCTGCCCCTCCAGCGCCGCGCGGAGTTGTTCGGCCAACAGACTATCGCCCTTCACACCGCTGCCCGCCAAACTCACGATAAAATCGGCCTTGCCTTGGGCTGCGAGGATGAAAGCGATGCATCCGCCCTCGCTATGTCCGAGAATGCCGACCGGTCCGAAGTCCGACTGCGAGCGCAGATACTGCAAGCCGGCCAGCGCATCGGCGGCATTGTCAAACATCGTGGAGCGCGAGGCGTCACCGGTGCTTTTTCCCGTGCCGCGGTCGTCATAACGCAGACTGGCAATGCCCATTTGCGCCAAGCAGTCGGCTATTACGAGGAAGGGCTTATGGTCAAAAATTTCTTCGTCTCGATTTTGCTGCCCGCTACCGCTGACCATCAAGACTACGGGCACTTTTCGCTTGCCTCCCGTGGCTTGTGGATAACACAAGGTGCCGGATAGCGTTGCCCCGGCCGCAGGGTTTGTAAACGTTACTTCCTTTGTCTCATACGGATATGGGGGTGATGGCTCCTGAGGGCGATAGATGGGCGCCTCGCCGCGCTCTAAATTAAGCGGAAACGTATAACCCACTTGACGAAATACGCCTTTCAGCACGCCACCTTCAAGCTTGCCGGCATACGCAGCGCCAATCATAGGCACGGAAATGCTCAGCGAGTCGTCAGTAATCAGATTTACCTCGGCCGGCATCCCTCTCACGCTTTGGTCGGGACTATCTATGGTGCAGACATCTTTACCCGCCGCGTCCTTGCTCACGTGGAGCACGAGGGTTAGTTGCATTCCTTGCACCGAAAGCTTACCGCTCCAAGCGCCCGTCAAGCCCTGAGCCGCCGCCGTAGTCACGAAAAACGGCAGGCATAAGAACCACAAAATCTTCTTCAACATATCCTGGCATTTTAATTAAACGTTGCGCCGCGAAGTCCGCTATTTTTTTATCAACTAAAACTGAGCGATGAACCACCGTCTTCAATGGTCGGCGCACCGGTTCGCCCCTTGTGAGGACTCGCGCTTATTGTCGACAAAAAAATAGTCAAACTTCCGGAGAATGCAGGCTGCAACGGGCAACTTTTTTTGTGCCACTTCTGCAAAATTTACAACCCATTTTCTGTTTAAGACGGCTTAGCCTCGGCCGACAATATCTACCTTCTCCTTGGGCAAAGTGCGCGGTTGATAGCTTAGCGCCTTTTATTATTAGAGCAAACAAGCTTTCGCACCTGAAAAACACGTATACTGCATAAGCTGAAAGCAAATCGGCGCGGGCGGCCGGCAAATATTGTGTTCATAAAGCACCGACGTTTTTTTGTTTGGTGGGAGCAAACGATGATTTGCCGGCAGCAAACAATGGTTTGGCGGCAGCAAACGATAGTTTGGTGGGAGCAAACGATGAGCGGAGGAGATAAAAGCGAAAGATGGCGCGCGTTGGTCTGTTTGAAAACAAAACAAATAGTGCTAATTATCAAACTATTGCGTTTGAAAGAGAAATGTTTCGTATGCCTACGATGTTCATTCGCAGACTACAGTCAACCCGACAGGCGCACAACTCGATGGCAATACCACGCAAGAGCGAGGGGCGAAACAAAAAGCCAACGCGTATCGCCTAAAACGAGCAGTCGGCGGATCTGTATTGCAGTCATCACCAACAAATTATACCACAAAGGGGCGGGGAATAGGCAAGGGCGCTTGCCGGCCTCAGAACTTGGCGCTTCCGCCCTAAAGCGCCATAGAAACAGCCTTTAAGTTTGGCGCGCGCAGCGCCTTAACCCCGCGCCAACTGCTGCGCCGGCAGCATCCCGGCCATCGACACACATTGTTTATATACAACTTCGCTGAAAAACCCGCGGCAACAAAGAAGGCGCAAGGAAGCCGCTGCAACCATCGCTCCCACTCCGCAGACGACCCATTACGCCTCGGCGGCAAATAACTTTGGAAAAAGTAGCGGTAAAAGTTGAATAAGGCGAGTTTTTCTTCGTAATTTTGCCCCATTATCAACAAGCAACACTTTTCTTAGACGAAAGAATGATTAACCGAGAACTTATTCGGCTGAAAGTGGTTCAGCTGATCTATGCATATTATCAAAACCCGGGAAAGACAATGGACGTTGCGCTGAAGGAATTAAACTTCAGCTTGTCGAAAGCTCACGAGCTTTATCAATATTTACTTGGTTTCCTGATCAATATCCGCCAATATGCGGAGAAGAAAGAGGGCATGAGAGCCGCACGCGCAGAGCGTTTGGGAACAAAAATAGGTAGCAACTCGCCCGATAGTCGACTGGCCGAGAACCTGTTCTTGCGCCAACTGGACGGAAACGAGGCCTTGAACGCTTATCGTGAGCACCACGCAGAGTGGGACGATGAGGAACTCTATGTAAAAAAGATCTACACGCTCTTTGTAGAAAGCGAGATTTTCCAAATGTATATGGACAAAGAAAATTTCGACTACGAGGCAGATCGCGAATTGATTCGCAAACTCTATAAGACGTATGTCTGCAACAATGATGAGCTGGTCGATTTTCTGGAAGAGCACAGTCTTTACTGGAACGACGACAAGGACGTTGTAGACAGCTTCGTCTTGAAAACCATCAAGCGCTTCACGCCGGCAAGTGGGGAGAAACAGGAGATCTTACCGGAGTATGACACGGAAGACGACCACCAATTCGCGCTGGAACTTTTCCAAACGACCATCGAGCGTGGAGATGAAATGCGCGACCTGATCCGTGGCAACAGCAAAAACTGGGAATTTGGCCGCTTAGCCTTTTATGGACGTAATCATTATGCAGATCGCGTTGACGGAAATGCTCACCTTCCCTGACGATTCCCTTGAACGTGACGTTTAATGAATACTTAGACATCGCTAAAATCTACAGCACGCCGCGCAGTTCTTCGTACATCAACGGCCTGCTTGACCACGTCGTGAAGTATCTCCAAGCCGAAAAATTACTTTTAAAATAAACACCCAAACAATATTAAGACTATGAACTTTATTCCTTTGGCTGCAGCGCAACCGCAAGGGGGCGGCATTCAGATGATCGTGATGCTCGTTGGCTTATTTGCCATCGTATATTTCTTCATGATTCGCCCGCAAAATAAAAAACAAAAGGAAATTCAGAAATTTCGCAATGCGCTCGAAGTGGGGCAAGACGTCATCACCATTGGCGGCATCCACGGCACAATCAAACGCATTGAAGATAACGACATCATTACGCTGAGCGTAAGCACCGGCGTTGAAATCAAATTTGATCGCTCCGCCATTATGCCGAAAGGGCAACCTAAATAACGCCAAAGCAAGCCTGCGGCGTTGAAAGCGGGCCGCGCAAACGCACAGATGGAAGAACGATTGAGCAAAAAGCTAAACAGGTGGGCGAAGAAGGGCTTTTCCTTGATTTGGAACAAGCAATTCTTCACCTTTTTAGTATTTTTGTTCATCAGTTTTGCGTTCTGGGTTTTTACAAACCTGAATGAGACGTACAAACAAGAGTTTGAGTTTCCCATCAAGTTGGTCAACGTCCCCGAGAATGTTGTTATCACGACCGATATTCCAAAGAGCATTCACGTAAGTCTGCGCGATAAAGGCTTTAATCTTTTAACTGTTGCGCAAAAATAAGGACGATAGTCCGATTCAAATCAACTTTAGCGACTACACTGACAATTCCGGACACGGCATAGTCTCGCCTGCTGAGCTGGCAAAGCTCTTATCGCAACGCCTGCCACAAGGCATGCAGATCATAACCCAACGCCCGCAGCAGGTAGAATTTTATTTTAATTACGGGGAGCGGAAGCGCGTGCCCGTAGTTGTTAATGGCACGTTTGAAGCAGCGGATCCGTTTTACGTCATGCAAGTGCGCTACGTTCCGGATAGCGTCACTGTCTACGCCGCTCGCAATCAGTTGAGCACCATTCGCACCGCACAGACGGTCCCCTTACGATTAACAGGGCTGACAGACAACACGAAGAAGGCTGTATCCTTTCAGACGGCGCCCGGCGTGAAGTTTGTCCCCGAGAAGATCAATCTCAACATTATCGTAGACCGCTTGGTGGAGAAGACCGTCCAAGTGCCCGTGCAGCAAGTCAACTTCCCCGCCTCCAAGACCCTGCGCACCTTTCCTTCAAGCGTGAGCGTCACATTCCAAGTCGGGATGCACCTCTACCGCTCTGTGAATGCCGACCAATTTGTGCTGGTTGTCAATTACGAAAGTCTGTTAGAAAACCGATCGTCGCGCTACCACCTCTCGTTAAAGTCTGTCCCGCCGGGCGTAAGGCACGTTCGCATTTCCCCGCAAGACGTAGATTACGTCATTGAAGACAATCCCGACAGCGACAATAATGGTAACTCCCATTAAGCGAGCCATAACCGGAGGCATCGGCAGCGGGAAAAGCTACGTCTGCCGATTGTTGGAAGAAAAAGGCTTCCCCGTTTTTTTATTGCGACGATGAAGCCAAACGCATCATTCGCACAAACTTGGACGTAAGAAAGGCCCTGAAAGCCTTGGTGGGCGATGATGTTTATTCGCCAACAGGCGAACTAAACAAGCCCAAGTTGGCAGCCTACATTTGCCAAGGACCAGCCTATTCAAAACAAGTCGATGCCATTGTCCACCCTCTCGTACGCAAGTGCTACCTCGATTGGCATGCACGGCAAAAAGCGCCTATCACGTATATGGAAAGTGCCATTTTGTACGAGTCTGGCTTTGATGTTTTGGTGGACCAAGTGGTGCTCGTTCACGCATCCGAAGACACCCGCATCGCCCGCATAATGGAGCGCGACAATATAGACCGCACAACAGCCTTGCGCTGGATCAGTTTGCAAATGCCTGAAGTCGAAAAGTTAAAGCGCGCCGACATTGTTATCGACAACGAACTCAATGCTTCGCCTGATTTAACCCCCTTCTCCCCCACTAAAGCGCACGCAGGCCCTGTTCATACTCCCTTGCGCATCTTCCCTCCCACACATTATATATATAGTTGCGCACCCAAAGCGGCAAGCGAAAAACGACGAAAGACTATGTCCTTCGTTTGGTTTGATCAAGCCATCGCCACACATAGCCTTGACCTTATTAAAGGTTGTGCAGCCTTACTTGACCACACACAAGTTAGCGGCTGGCCATCTCCAGGCTTCCGACTCCTATCGCTTAATCTTTTGCGAGCGAGTTGGAGCGAAAAATTCTTCTGTATTTGCCGGCAGCGCCTGACAATCGATGCCAACAAAAGGCAGCATTTACTTGGTTATCCCTTCATCAAACATTATCTTTGCCGTTACTTTTCAAAAGAAACACAAACCTCAAAATGAAAGAACAAATATTGGCTATCGCAGGCCGTCCGGGCCTTTTCCGCCTCGTTTCCAGGGGCAGTAACACGTTAATACTTGAAACCCTTGATGAGCAAAAGCGTCGTTTTCCCGCCGGTTTGCGCGATCGAATCACGGCACTCAGCGATGTTTCAATGTATACCGACGAGGAAGATACGCCTTTAATGAACGTCTTCGACAATATTTGCAAAGCGCTCGACGGAAAACCCTCTCCGCTCTCTCCAAAACAAGCATCGGCTGCAGAATTGGCTGAATTTATGGAGCAGGCGTTGCCTAATTATGACCGCGAACGCGTACATAAATCTGACATTATCAAACTCATACAATGGTATAACATACTGGTTCAGGCCGGCTACAAAGATTTCGTTGATCCGGAGGAGACCGCTGAAGCAGTAGAGACGGAGGAAAAAGCTTGAAAGCCTCTTTAACGCCGGCAGAATGGTCGCCCAATGTCATCCTGACCGATGCTGATTACCTCGACCGCGTAGCTTTTGACCTGATTGTCAACTTTGAGCGGATGTTGGAGCGCCGCATTGAGCTGGGCGACTTGTGTCGTTGGCTCGATTGCGTGGCTTTAGACGGCGGACTGCGCCCGGGCGAGAACCAAGTGCAGGCCTTCTTTTTGCACGAACCGAGCAAGAAGCAGTTTGATCATTTCAAGCCGGCCGTTTTTGCCGACGAATTAGACGCCAAAGCCTTCCACGACAATTTGGGAGAGTTTACGCTGCACAGTTTCCCCGTCGAATCGATCATCACAAAGGGCGAATTGTTCACGCAATCAATCCTTGCGCTCGGCGAGGCTGAAGCTGTGGAGCGCATAATGGTCATCGGCGACGTGGGAACCTACGGTCCGCAAATCAAAAACGCCATCGGCCGACTGACAAATAAGCACGTAACGCTCTTTGCAATGGAGCCGCAGACCGGACAAGGCTTTAGTCAGGAAATTTTAGGCTATTCGCTGATGAGCGCACTGGGAATCAGCGGCGACGAACTCTGAAACAAACAGCAATAACCGGCAATTTGGCCGACGAGAGCTCCCAACTTAGCGGCAGTCAAGGCCTATCGCCGCTTATCAATCATCATCTGACAGACATCAACAACAATCAATTATAAAATGGGAAGAGTACTCATAATCGGCGCAGGCGGTGTAGCCACCGTTGCAGCTCACAAGGTAGCAAAAAACGCAGACGTTTTCAGCGACATTATGATAGCCAGCCGGACGCAATCTAAATGTGATGACATCGTCCGTGCAATTGGCAATCCGAAAATCCAGACGGCGCACGTTGATGCCGATAATATCGACGAACTCGTGCGCCTTTTTGACGAGTTTAAACCTGATTTGGTGATGAACCTCGCCTTACCTTATCAAGATTTAACCATCATGGAGGCTTGCCTTCGTCACGGTTGCAGCTATCTTGATACGGCCAATTACGAGCCAAAAGACGAAGCCCATTTCGAATATAGCTGGCAGTGGGCCTACAAGGAGCGCTTTGAAGCTGCCGGCCTTACGGCTATTTTTGGGTTGCGGCTTTGATCCGGGCGTGACGAGCATATTTACGGCCTATGCAGCCAAGCATCATTTTGATGAGATACAATACTTAGACATCGTCGACTGCAATGCCGGCGACCACCACAAGGCTTTTCGCGACCAACTTTAATCCGGAGATCAACATCCGCGAGATCACGCAAAAGGGACTCTATTGGGAAGACGGACAATGGCGCGAAACGGAGCCATTAGAGATTCACAAAACGCTCAATTATCCCAACGTCGGACCCAAAGAGAGCTATTTGCTGCACCACGAAGAGCTGGAAAGCCTCGTCAAGAACTATCCGACGATTCGTCGTGCGCGCTTCTGGATGACTTTCGGCCAAGAATATTTGACGCACCTCCGCGTGATTCAAAACATCGGGATGGATAGTATCAAGCCTATCAATTATAACGGTAAGGAAATCGTACCGCTGCAATTCCTCAAAGCCGTTTTGCCCAACCCGCAAGAGCTTGGCGAGAACTACGAAGGAGAAACCAGCATCGGCTGTCGCATTCGCGGCTTGAAAGACGGCAAGGAGCAGACCTATTATATCTACAACAATTGCTCGCATCAAGCAGCCTATGAAGAAACGGGCATGCAGGGGCGTAAGCTATACTACGGGTGTGCCGGCTTGCATTGGTGCGCGAATGTTTATGTTAGGCGAATGGAATCGTCCGGGCGTATGGAACGTCGAGGAGTTTGATCCCGACCACTTTATGGACGAACTTAACAAGCAGGGCTTACCTTGGCACGAGATTTTCAATCAAGACCTCGAGCTCTAAGCCCCGCCACCGAGCGCCCACTGCCCCATTGGGCATAAGAGCCTCGACAAAACAGCGGGCGATAAGTGAACTAAACCACTTATCGCCCGCTGCTCGTTATGCCGCTCATCGATATGCCGCCCCTTCTGCCCCAACTTTTTACATAAAAAATAAGGCGTGCCATCAGCTGACACGCCTAAAATTTCAAAGTGATCCAAGCATCTACTGCCCAGGACGGCAAAAACCATTCGGCCGGCAGCAAACACAACTAAAGTGCACTTGCTTCTTTAGCGAACTGCACGCCTTCCGGCGGCTCTTTCCTCTACGGGCGGCCAGTCACTCGAATTTGCCGCGTTCTGCTTATCACGATAGCCGAGCGTCACGTAGCAAACGCCGTGGTTATCGTGGCCCATCTGAAGCAGGATGTCGCCCTCATCAATGTCAAACGACGTAGCATACTTGCATTGGTCTTCTCTCAAGCAGTTCAACTTCTCATCGTCGCTGCTCGGCCTCATACTGCAAAGAAATTGCTCTGTCACTTTATCCGGCGTGCCATATTTTCTGATGAGCATATTCTTCAACGTGCTGTAGTCTTTCATTACTTCAGCCCATGAAGTGCGCCCCGGGAAGATCACGCCTACTGAAGACACATCTCTAACGCCACGCGGCGTAAATACAGCTACCTCGCAGTCGGGATATTCGGCAACGCCACCGGCCAGCATCGTTCCCTCGCTATCGACTCGCACAAAAGTAAAGCCGATACGCTCCAACTTGCGTGCGAACTCTTCTTGCGTCCCATCAATAGGGAGCTCCTTAAACGTAAGGTGTTTTGAAGCTGATTGACCCCAAGCAGCAACGCCCATTACAAAGGCTACAAATACTAATAAGTACTTCTTCATCATAGTTCTTATTGATTAAATTAATAGTAGTCTACAAATCTTCTAACGTCCCTTTCAACGCTATTTCATTATTTATTCTATCGACATAGGTAACAGAAGCGTGGGCTCCTTCGCCTGTTAAATATAGAAGTGAGATTGTTATTTTGCCGTTAGAAGTCTCAAAGGTTGAAGAATACGTGCACTGATCCGTCTTTAGATAATGCATCTTAATATCATTTGATGCACCGCTTGATATTCCTTGAAATTTCTCTACGACATTTTTCGGCGAACCATATTTTTGAGTCAGCATTGCCTTTAAAGCGTTGTAATTCGTTTCTAAGAGTGACCAAGAAGTACTACTTGGCAAAAGGACACCAATTGTATATATGGTTTTTGTTTCCTTGGTTGCAATGAGAACTATCTGACAATCTTTGAATCCGGCAAAATCTCCTGTGAGCACAGCGTTGTCATCATTAGTTTGCACCAGGGTAAACCCTTTCTGGCTCAGTTTTTGAGCAAACTCCGTAAGACTCCCACTCATGGGGATACCCTTAAAAGTCATGTGATCGGAAGCAGACTGCCCCCTTGTTGTGATAGCCATTGCCAAGGCAAAAAAATACAAGTAAAAAAATTCTTCATAACGAGTTTGATAATTGAGCTTGTCGGTTACTCGACAGCACTATTACATGCATACCTCTCTTCATTGGTCGCCCATTTCGCAATTCACCTGCTGAAGTAGTGATAAAAGACAAGGCAAAAATAAGCATTTTTACATCAAAATATGCTCTTGCATACATTTATTCCTAAGAAGACGGCCGTATTATGCATTTTTATACGCACAAAGGCTTATTTTTTTAGGCTCTTTCATCTTCTTTTTGTAGCGGCACGCGCCCGCCGGCTAAGCTTACGCTCGTGAACGTAAACCTTTTTTTCTCGCGAGCGCAAACCTTTTTATCACGAGCGTAAGCCCTTTTTATCACGAGCGCAAACTTCGCAAACGAGAGGACGGCAGGATGAAGCGCACGCAGCACGGTTTACGGCCCAACGCTTCATTGCCACTTTTGGGAGACTTACTTTTCGCCGTTCAAAGCGCATACTTTATATAAAGATATGCCTTAAGCTCGCGCCAAAGCGCCCGGATCAAGGCGAGGACAGAATCGGGCACAACTCGACTTTTATCGTCCTCAACATAAAATTCAATCCATTCATTTTCAGCAAGAAAATATCGGCATTGAGATAGCAGGGATGGGCTACGAAGCACGCTCGGCGCCCACAAGGCTATAGGGGGCAAAAAGCGGAAGGACGCCGATCCGGCAATGACCATCAACGCTGCCGTGTGCAGTTGGAAGGCTCCGAAGGCAAACGGCCAACGGCTGCAAACTTACCCTACGCTTGCGAAGAGAGGCCGCTGAGCGTTGCCGCTTTGCCGTTTATTAGTTAGTTTTGCAGTATCATTATATTATGTCCTCAATTGGTTGATCGTGAAACAGACTACCACCACCTACGATGAGGCCTTACGCGCCGCAAGCAAATATTATGAAGGCAACGAGACTGCTGCCTACCAATGGATTGAGACCTACGCTCTGAAAGATGCGTCAGGCCATCTGCTGGAGGCTATGCCGGAAGCTACGCTCCGACGCTGTGCCGGCGCATTGGCACGCATCGAATCCAAATATCCAAACCCCGTAAGCGAGGAGGAGATCTTCGGTTTGCTCTATCCCGCTCATCACGTCAGCCTATCCGGACCAATGCTGGCCGGCTTGGGCAATCAGCAGCAGTCGGCGCCTATTGCTGACGCTATTGCCATCGGTTTTGGACCAAAGGCTTATTCGTATCATGAGCTGCTGCAAGCTGATGATGAGGAGGTTTACCTCTTGCGGCGCGGCGTGGCATTGGGGCACGATTTATCTCGGATTTATCCCGCTCAACTTCAAGCAGAACAATCGGAAAGAGCTACACCGGACGTTGTCAGTGCGCTGGAGCGCTACGCTCGTTCGCGGCAGGAAACAGCACGCCTTATGGCCTGCGGCTCGATCACACTCTCCTTGAGTATAAAGCATCCCGACGCAGAGGCTTTTATAGATGCCGGGGCGCGAATGCGAACGGCCGCGGGTGTCAATTGCTGCCTGCTCATTGACGACGACTTTATGTATGCCGTGGCTAAAGGCGAAAGCTACCGGCAGCAGTTTCCCATCGATGCCGAAAGCCCGCTGCTCGCCACCAACATCGACGCTCGCCGGCTTTGGGAGAAACTCCTGCGCAAGGCGATGCGTAATGAGGCGCCGGAAATTCAGTTTGGCGACAATATTCTCAAAGAGCAGTTGGCCGGATGCTACGCCGGGGCACGCCCGCAAGCGCTCGCGGCAACGCAGAACGCGACTATACCACTCGCCACTTACGATAGTAGCCGACTGCTTACAATCAATCTCTATAGCTATGTGGAGCAGGCGTTCTCGGATCAGGCCGTGTTTGACCATAAATTGTTTCGCCGCCACTTATTCCTGATTCAGCGGCTCGCCGATGACCTCATAGATATTGAAGAAGAGAAGATCGAACGTTTGCTGCACAACCCTAACCGATGCAGACCTGCCTGAGGAGGCGAAAAAAAGATCGAACAAAGACTTTGGGAAAAGGTGCGCCGCCGACTGCTGACTTATCGCCCTACGAGCCTGCTACTCACGGGCGAGGCGGAAACACTCGCTGCACTCGGACTATCACAAGATACGCCGGCAGCAGGAGCACATACGCGAGCTATTAAACAGTCGTTGGCGGTGGCAACCTGCGAGTCGACGGTAAAAATGGCGGAGGAGCGCGGCGCGTTTTCAGACTACGACGCCGGACGTGAAGCCGAAAATTCGCTCATTCTTCGCTTGCGCAACGTGGCGCCTGACTTGTATGACCGGATGCAAAAGATAGGCCGCCGGAATCTTGCTTGTACCATCGTAACACCCAACAAGCCGGATCTACAAGCAGACGGTGCACCTGATGTGTGGCTGAAAGCGGCACGCGAACAGGCGCAAGAATATTTTAAAGAAAAACAACCGCTCACGACGGCGCCACTCGAGGCGCAAGGCATCAACCGGCCGACTTTCGCTTTACCGGAAACGGCTGACGAATCGATGATTGCACACTGCTATTTTGCAACGTGGAAATCGGGATATCAGAGTTGCCACATCCAAATAGCGACGGCGGAAGATGTACTCGCAACCGGCGCGGAGGCCGGCCAAATGGCAGCATCGGCAACGGCTTACGCCTTGCCTGGAAGTTGTGGAGCATCGGCCCTATAGTTTAGATTGCGACGTCGTAAGGTTTCAGAACAACAAAGAAAAAAATGGGTGGCCTTCGTCGGACTTTTTAGATGGGCGGCCCTACGAGATTTTCACCGGCTTGCAAGATGACGACGAAGGAATCGTATTGCCAAAGTCGGTTACAAAAGGACGCATCATTAAATCGACAAATCCTGATGGCTCGCATCGCTACGACTTCCAATTTGAAAACAGACGCGGCTATAAAACGACGGTAGAAGGACTCAACGAAAAAAATTCAACAAAGAGTATTGGAATTACGCCAAACTCATTTCCGGCATTTTACGATATCGGATGCCCATCGATAGAGTTATCAAACTGATTAGTTCGATGCAGATGGAGAGCGAAAACATTAACACGTGGAAAGTTGGGGTCGAAAGGGCTTTGAAGAAGTATATTGCCGACGGGACGCTTGTGCACGGCGAAAAAAATGTCCACACTGCGGGCTCGAGACGCTGGTTTATAGCGACGAAGGATTGGTCTGCCAAGACTGCGGGTACGTTCGGCACAATTAAAAACAGGAATTAACAAAACGAGAATTAAGATATGATCGACATAACTACGCGCCGGACGATCCGGAAATATACTGCTGAAGACGTGCCTTCAGATTTGCTGAATGAACTCTTGAAAAAAGCCGAGCGAACCCAGACGATGGGCAACCTGCAACTGTATAGCGTTGTCGCCACACGGGATCCTGCAGAACAAAGCGCGGCTCGCGCCGCTCCATTTCAACCAGCCGATGGTTCAGAATGCGCCCGTGGTGCTCACGTTCTGCGCAGATTTTTCACCGCACAACGGAATGGGCGCAGCGGCGCAAAGGACACCCCGGCTACGACAACTTTCTTTCTTTCCTCAACGCGGCTTCTGACGCGCTCCTCTTTGCCAAACGTTCTGCCATTTGGCTGAGGAGGCAGGTTTGGGCTTGTGCTATTTGGGCACGACTTTGTACAACGCTAGCGGGATCATAGATGCGCTGGCTTTGCCTCGCTTGGTAATGCCTCTGGCTACAATCACGCTCGGCTGGCCTGCAGAAGAACCGCCGCTGACGGACAGACTCCCGCTTTCGGCAATACTACACGAGGAAAAGTATCAGCCTATTACGAACGAAAGTATCGATCGCGATTACCGCTATAAGGAATCGCTACCCGAGAATCAAAGATTCGTTGAAGAAAATCAGAAAGAGACGCTCGCGCAAGTCTTTACGGATTGCCGCTATACCAAACGTGACAACGAAGCATTGAGCGCTACGCTACTGGAGGCTTTACGCCGACAAGGCTTTTTGGATTAGGGCGATCGTGAGCAAAGATTAGAGCGACCGAAAACAAATCTTGCGCAAGCCCGAATGGGTCTTGCGCAAGCCAAAGTGTAAATGATGCAACTCCCAACCGCTTTCCGTTAAGCAGCAGTCGGAGTTGCATTTTTTTTAGCAAAGAATCGGTCCATCACGATCGCGATTGCGCCGTCGCCGGTCACGTTACAAGCCGTCCCGAAGTTGTCCATCGTGATGTAGAGTGCGATCATGAGCGCCTGTTCACTTTGTCCGAAGCCCAACATCGAGGATAAGACGCCGAGGGCCGCCATTATCGCGCCGCCGGGTACGCCCGGGGCGGCCACCATCATTACGCCGAGCATCAAGATAAAGCCTAAGAAAGCGCCGAAATCAAACGGCATCCCCTCCATCAACATTAGCGCGACCGCACAAGCGACAATTTTCAACATACTTCCTGATAAATGGATCGTCGCACAAAGCGGGACAACGAAACCGGCAATAGCGCCGCTCACGCCATTCTTTTCCGTTTGTTTCAGGGTCACCGGAATGGTCGCCGCAGACGAAGATGTACCCAGCGCCGTAAAGTATGCGGGCATCATATTCGCCAAAAGGCGGAAGGGATTCTTGTGCGACACCGCGCCCGCTGCGATATATTGCAGCAAGAGCAAGACCACGTGCATCACGAAGATGATACCGATCACGGATATAAAGACAGAAATCACGCGCATCGCCTGTCCGGTATGCGTCATACTCAAAAAGATGCCAAAAAAATGTAGATGGGTAGCAGCGGAAGTATGACAACCTCGATCGTTTTGACCACGATATCCTTAAATTCGTTGCACAATTCTTTGAGATGAGGCGAAGAAAAAGAATGCAATGCCTAAGCCCAGCGTAAACGAAGCTACGAGCGAAGTCATCACATCCAGTATTGGCGGAATGTTAATCGTAAAAATACGCCCCCGGCGCCTCAACCTGCGCAAAGGCGGCCACAGAATTGTGAGCCGGAATCAAGTTGGGAAACAGCGTAGCACTCGTAAAATACGAAATCAATCCGGCCCCGACCGTATCAAGATAAGCAATCAAGGCCGTAATAGCCAAGAGTTTTCCGGCTCCCTTTCCAATATCAGCGATGGCGGGCGTTACGAGGCCCAGAATGATCAAGGGTACGAGAAATTGGAGAAAGTTGCTGAAGATACTGTTAAAAGTGGCAAAGACGCGAACTGCCGGAACGGGCAAGAAATTGCCAAAAGAAAAATACCTAAGATGATAGCAATAATAATGCGGGGCAATAAGCCGAGGCGGAACTTTTTTTCATTTCATGCTGTAATTAACGGCGCAAAAAAATAGCAATCTGCGGGGAGAAAATCGAATCTGCCCAAAAAGAAATTGGCGGGAAGCTGTTTATCGGGGGACTTTCTTGTTTGCGAAGCCGCCATTCGCATTATCTTTTACACGAAAGTGGGTCAACGAAGCCTCGCGAACAGGCATTTTGAAGCACCTGGCATCAACAGCTGAGTGTACGCTCGTGAGCGTAAACCTTTATCCTCACGAGCGCAAGGTCTTTTTATCACGATGATAAACTCTTTTTATCACGAGCGCACACGAAATAGTTGCCAACGGGGACAAAAAGGAGTGGGCTGAAAGGAGTTGGGATACAGGACTAAGTCCACAGAAAAAAAGCGATGATGTGAAAGCAGAGATTGCCCTACTCTACCACCTATCGATCGGCCGCTTGCGAGCGAAAAAGGGGCGGAAACGGCTTTAAGCACCGGACGGATAGGCCTCAACTTAGGCTGAAACAGAGCAGGCTATCGCCTCGCGAAAACAGATATAAAAAAGAGGAGATTCATCTGTCGACAAATCTCCTCAAATAGTTTTTATGCGATTGACGGGAAAGCCGCCTCGCTTAAAGCGTTATCCTGCTGTGCCCGTACCTTGGAGTAGTTGTGCAAGGTTGACCATAAACATACGCACTGAGATGGCCAAAAGAATAATGCCGAAGAATTTGCGCATGATATAGATCGTGCCTTTCCCTAAATAGGTATTGACCTTCTCTGTCATCTTCAAGACGAAGAATACCCAGAGCATATTGATCAGAATACCGATGATGATGTTTACCTGCGCATATTCTGCACGCAAAGACAAGAGCGTCGTAAACGCGCCGGGACCTGCGATGAGCGGGAACACAATCGGAATGAGTGTAGCGTCCTTTACAGGGCCGTTGTTTTTAAACAATTCGATGTCTAGGATCATCTCTATAGCCATGAAAAACAAGATCATAGCACCGGCAACGGCGAAACTTCGAATGTCAACACTGAAGAGCTTGAGCACAAGGTCGCCGGCGTAGAAAAATCCTATCAACAAGGCCGTTGAAATCAAAGTAGCATAGACGGCATTGATGGGTCGGTCGAGCTTTTTCAAGTTGATGATGAGCGGCGTCGAACCCAAGATGTCGATAATGGCAAACAGGATGATGAACGTACTGGCAATCTGCTGCCAACTTAAGCGTGAAAGGATGTAATCTAATGACATAAATTTTTCAACTGTTATTTTTGCGGTGCAAAGTTACGCGTTAGAAACGAGAAACACCTTTCTTCGCAGATATTTTTTGCTTTTCGCTCCGCTTCTTTCTATAAAAGAGGGCTCAAAACTCAACTTTTAGACCGCGACTTCCTTGTTTTACTTTAGGCAAAAAGCGATGAAAGCCCTCTATTGTTCAGCCCTGAAGCGCTCCGCTTCCAGCTTTCAGCATCCGAAAATGCGCCCCCTCGTGAGCCAAGGAAGCGCATTGTTATGGTTTGCTTGATGATAGACGGCGGCTTCAGTCGGTTTGCGTATCCGCATTGCGCGCTCGGTCCTTTTCGATCAAGTCCAACAGGCGCTTTACGGCATCGGCTTGCGGAATATTCTTCTCAACGCAGACCTTGCCGCGATAGAGACTTACCTTCTCGGGCCCTGCACCAACGTAGCCGTAATCTGCATCGGCCATTTCGCCGGGTCCGTTGACAATACAGCCCATTATTCCGATTTTTAAGCTCTTTAGGTGGCCCGTTTCCGCTTTTATGCGAGCGATGGTTTGTTGCAGGTCGTACAAGGTGCGCCCACAGCCCGGGCAACTGATGTATTCCGTCTTCGTCGTGCGTTGGCGGGTGGCTTGTAATATGCCGAAAGCCGTGTCGTCCTGAAGATCGTGCGCCAAAGGACGGTGCCCCTCGGGCGTCGTATTGAAGAGCATCAAACCATCTGCCAAACCGTCGAAGAAAAGTGCGCCGGCATCAGCCGCATGGCAGATTTGGAAGTCCTCGCGCTGATTATCGCCAAAAGCAGATTGGAGGAAGATGATCACCGGCGTGGACAAGTTTTCAGACCATAGTTCGTGGACGAGCGCACGCTGTTCGCCAAGGCGGTTGGCGTGGTTGCTCTGCGCGATAATGACCATCTCCGGATGGTGGCGCAAGCAGGCCTTGACTTCTTCTCCGAGGGCCGGATAGGTAAGGAAGAGAAACTTAATCTTAGCCCTACACATTCCGACGAAAGGCAGAGTTTCGGTCGTGAAGACCGGATAGGTATCAGGCTCACCGGCCCACAAGTCGGCATCTATAATGTACTTGACGCCCGCTTTTCGCTGCTCGGCAGCAGGCAGTTGTCGCCCCGCATACACATAATCGGGCAGCGTTGCACCAAAATGCGTATCGCCGTCGAGACGCGTGGAGATGACAACGGGCGGATGCGTGCCGCCGATATTGCCCACAGCGATCGTGGGGCGCCGATCAGGAGAAACGTAGTCGAAGCCGGGAAAGGCGCGACCGGGAATAAACGGATGACCGGCACGCTCCACGGTATGGGCGGCCAATTTATAGGCCACAGGAATTTCTGCCTCGGGGGCCTCACTCAAAGATACGCGAATCGTATCGCCAATGCCGTCGGCCAGGAGTGCACCTATGCCGGCAGCACTCTTGATGCGACCGTCCTCGCCCTCGCCGGCTTCCGTCACGCCCAAGTGTAAGGGGAAGTCCATTCCCTCGCGCTCCATCACAGCGCAAAGCAGGCGGACGCTACGCACCATTACGACCGTGTTGCTCGCTTTGATGGAGATGACGACGTCGCGGAAGTTCTCGCGGACGCAAATGCGCAAAAATTCCATGCAACTTTCAACGATTCCGGCCGGCGTATCGCCATAGCGACTCATAATGCGGTCGGATAGCGAGCCGTGATTAACACCTATGCGGAGGGCCGTATGATGTTGGCGGCAAATGGCTAAGAGTTGCTTGAAGCGCGCTTCGAGGCGGTCTAATTCGGCAGCATATTCTTCGTCGGTATATTCGAGATGGCGGAACGTACGGGCGGGGTCGACGTAGTTGCCGGGGTTGATGCGAACGCCTTCTACGATGGCAGCAGCGGCATCTGCTACAGCAGGATTAAAATGCACATCGGCCACGAGGGGAACATCGACGCCATCGGCTTGCAGCCCGGCCTTGATATTGCGTAGGTTTTCGGCTTCGCGCAGGCCTTGTGTCGTCAGGCGCACATAATCGGCGCCGGCCGCCACAATCCTTTCTGTCTGCGCCACGGACTCGGCCGTATCGGTCGTCTTCGTAGTCGTCATACTCTGCAGGCGGATAGGGTTGGACGGCCCGCCCATCGGACGATTGCCAACTTTTACTTCGTGTGAAGCGCGGGGCGTATAATTGAAAAGTTCAGCCCCGCAATGATACTTTTGCATAGGTTGTTGTGTTGTGGCGTTGCGACCTTAGTTGGTCTTATACTTATATTGCTCTGCGGCCAAGGCTTCGTTGGCTTTCACAATCTTATTTTTGAGTCCGCTTTTGTGGCGGCGGAGGCGCTCGGCCAAATCGGCGTCGCTCAAAGCCAACATTTCCAAAGCAAGAATCGCAGCATTCTGCGCACCATTGACGCCCACCGTGGCTGCGGGGATGCCCGGCGGCATTTGTACGATAGACAAGAGTGCGTCTAAACCGTCTAACATGCCTTTGATGGGGACACCAATTACGGGCAAGGTGGTAGAAGCGGCGATAACGCCGGGCAAAGCGGCTGCCATTCCGGCACCTGCGATGATCACTTTCAATCCGCGCGCTGCAGCGCCTTGTGCAAAGGCTTCGACTTCGCTCGGCGTGCGGTGAGCAGATAAGGCGTTTATTTCAAATGGCACTTCCATTTCGTCGAGAAACTTGGCGGCCTTCTCCATAACGGGCAGGTCGGAGGTGCTGCCCATAATGATGCTGATGAGTGGTTGCATTGTTCGTTGTATTATATTGTTTGTTGGTAACGTTGAACCTATATATAATAATGTGTGACCGCGCGGTGCGGCAATCAACTTGCGAAGTGCTTACATAAAACGCACGCAGAGGTAGCCGCAAAGTATGCCGATCAAGACGCCCAGTCCGATGTCGCGAAGCGAATGTTGACGCAAGATGAGTCGGCTTGTGCAGACTAGGCCGCAAAGCAGGATGGAAAAGCACAGCCACCAAGTGGGGTCAAACGAAAATATCTCGGAGAAAGCCAGCAATGCGCCGATAACGCCGCCGGAAGCAGCCGCGTGGGTGCTCACTTTTATCCAATTGTTGAGCACGGCGCATACTATCTGCAGCGCAAGCGCCCCGGCGATGATGCCAAGCGTGAAACGAGGCATATGCATGCGCTCCATTAAATAGAGCAGCAACGCATAATTCATCATACTCAAAAGATAGGGTACGTAGCGATTGGTGCGGCGTCCTAAGCCGTGGCGCGTCCAGCCATTGAGCTTGCGGTAAGTAAAGATGGACAAGCGCGGCAGAATGACGGTAAAGAGCCAAACCATAAGCAACAGCATCGCCTTATAAGAAGGCGGAAGCAAACTCATATAACTAAAAAAACGAACAAGGCTAAAAAAACGCTACGACCGGCATATAAAACGGCGAGAAAAAGCAGCGAAATAGCTTGTGCTGATAAGATGAGATACTTATTGGACATCGCTTGTAAATGGATCTTTTTGAGTTTTCTACGAATATGATGGATTTGAGTTTGTATTATTGCTTGCGCAGTCCTGACTTCGGAATGCCCAATTGCTCTCGATATTTAGCCACCGTGCGGCGCGAGATGGGGAAACCTTTTTCTTTCATAACGATCGTCAGCGCTTCGTCGGACAAGGGATGGCGCTTGTCCTCGGCAGCTATGGCCTCACGCAGTGCAGCTTTGGCTTGGCGCGACGAGAGTTCTTCGCCCTCGCCGGAAGTAAATTGGGAGGAGAAGAAGAACTTAAGCGGGTAAAGTCCGTGTTGCGTCTGCACATATTTGCTTCCCGTGACGCGTGAAACGGTAGAAATATCTACGCCGGCCTTCTCAGCGACATCGCGTAGCGTCATGGGGACGAGTAGCATTTCATCGTCGTCGTTCAGGAAGAAGTCGCGTTGCCGCTCGACGATGCCACGCATCACGCCCATCAAAGTCTTGCGCCGCCGGTTGATGAGTTCGAGGAAGAGCTGCGCATCCCCCACTTTCTTGCGAGCATAAACGTAAGCATCGCGCTGACTTTTTATTCAAGTCTTTATGGCCGCCAAACTCGCGCACCGTATCTTTGAACGCCTTACTCACACGTAACTCGGGGACGTCTCCATTATTGAGTCGCACGCTGATACTTCCATCATCTTCAACGTGAACATAGAAGTCGGGTATTGCCGTTGGCGCCGTGCCGATCGTCGTTTCATTCAAAGCACTACCGGGTTTCGGATTTAAACGACGTATCAGCTGCGCTGCTTGTTGCAGACTTTCATCATCTGTTTTTAATCGCGTCTTTATTGTGTTCCAATGGTGATACGTAAAAATCCTTAAAGCAGCGATCAACGATGGCTATGGCGAGCGCCTTAAAAAGGACTCTTGAGCTCCGGACTTTCCAATTGCACGCGAAGGCATTCCTGCAAGTCGCGTGCTCCGATGCCGCGCGGTTCAAATCGCTGTAAAAGGTGCAACAATCGCTCCAACTCTTCCTCAGGCACGTCCAGATTCTGATAAATCGCCAATTCATCGCCAATGGTGCGCAAATCTTTACGCAGATAGCCATCATTATCCAGACTGCCGATAAGATATTCCATAATCCGGCGTTGCTGTTCATCGAGATCGTGCTCACCGATCTGTCGATAAAAGCTCATCATACGCATTATTTGTCGCCGCCAGTTGCACCTCGCGCTCCTCGGCCTCGTTACGTTGTCGCAACAGATAATCCGGAATATCGTCTTCCGTCAAGTAATCGGCCGTCTCATCATCGGCGTGTGGCTCATCTTCAGCGGTCTCCGACTCATTATCGTCCGCTTCCGTCGTTTCTGCCGCCATATCCTCCTCATCTTTATCAGGTCCGGCCTCCTCCAACGCGGCGTTATCTTCCAATTCGTTGCGCACGCGCTGCTCCAGATCCATCACAGGAAGTTCCAGCAAGCGCGCCATAGCCACTTGCACAGCCGAGAGCTGTTGGGTTTGCTCTTCCTTTTGTGTTTGTATGAGTTTCTGAGGCATATAAGTCGTTTACGAGTGCAAATTTAGAAGAAACAAAGAGAAGCCCCAAGCTCCCTTTGCGTTTATTTCCCCACGCTTTTCTGTGAGCGATCTGCTTAGTGCTTTCCACGCCATAGTGCAGAAGCGTTTTTTCCATCTCAGGAGAGAATAAGTGCGGTCTATTTTTATGGAATCACACAAATTGGTCATAATGCCGCTGAATAAAACGTCGGAGTCACCTTGAAACTTTATGGCCCTGCAACTAAAGTGCAAATCAGAATAAGAGAAAGGATATGATGTTCTTATTATGCTTGTAGTTTACGATTCAAATGTCGCAAACCGGTTGCATTCCTTTTCGGGTAGTAGCCGTTGACTTCGGCTCTAAGTTGAGGTCTACCATTAAAAGAAGCTGCCGAGTCGCAGAGAGAAGAGCGAGAGAAAGATAGAAAAAAAAGTATCGATTATCAACAGTATAAGGCGTCTAAAAACTTTCCTATAAGAGAAGAAAAATTGTCTTATAGGACAATTTTTTCGATCACCTAAGACAATTTTTCTGATCACCTAAGAGAATTTCTTCGATCTCCTATGCGAATTTTTTTGCAACATCGGTTGGTGTCTTGAAAGCGCTCTTTAGCAGATTGATCTGCCTATGGAGGGACGCCTTTGTCGGGCGAGGAGCGACAAAACATATACGAAACGGGGAAACGCCATCGATGCTCGTACTTATGTTGCCCGGCTACTGCTCAAACGGCAGCCGCTAAAGAACTTGCAAGAGCTGAAGCGGGCACACAGAAAAGGCCCTCGTATAGGCAATGCGCTATACGAAGGGCCTTTTTGGTAGTGCCAAGGCTCAAGATGCCCAGTGGTCTTCGCCGCTCCTTAAAGCGACCGTTGACTTATCTAACGACGGATATGCTTCAAAATTTGAATGTGGCCGTGAGGGTAACCTTTCGGCCGTCGGCATGAGCATATTCCGCGTTGCGAGCCATCAGCATGGAGGAAGGAGTATAATAAGTATGATTCAAGAGATTGGAGATCGCCAGACTGAAATCCCAGGCTTTTACCTTTGCCCCCAATATCAGGTTGAGAAGGTTGATGCGTTTGACGGGCCCTTCGCCTTCTTGATAAACGCCGGAGGCATTGGGCGAAAAGCGGTCGCGTTTACCCGTATGGAGATACTGTAGTTGGACGTAAGTATCCTTGATGGGCGCATAGTTGACATACATCAATAGTTTTGAAGCCGGGATAGAAATGTTCGACATATAAGTATCCCAGTTGCCTGATGCAGACTTTATCTTTCCTTCCAGCCAAGAGAAGTTAGCTCCGGCCTTCAGCTTGTCGGTCAGCTTGGCATCTGCGCTCAACTCAACGCCGTAAACCTTCTGTGGCGTGCGGTTAACGACCCAAAAACCATTTTCTATTTTGAGATCACTACCCAGTTTTGAGTAAGTATAGAAGAAGGAGCCGTTGAGTTGCAACCAGTTGTCAATGTTAGCGTAAGCACCGATTTCGTAGTTGTTTGTTTTTACCGGCTCGGTAGATATCTTTGAGAGCACATCGGCCTTTGCTGCACGGAGCGTACGCCCTAAGTCGAAGATAGAGAAGCCTTGCGAAAAGGCAACAAACGGCTGGAACACAGGATACTTATTGTAGGACAATCCCATGTTAAAAGAGAAGTTGTTGTAGTGGAGCGATCCGCCTTTTACGCGCACCTGCGGGTCGCTGAGCTTATTGCGTAGGACGTCATAGTCAGGTACGCTGACGTTGATAAAGTCGTAACGGCCGCCAATTTTTAATGTTAACGTATTGCCACAACGTAGTCTTGGTTTGAATAAAAGGCGCGTGGTTGTTGCTGGTCAGCCAAGGCATCCACAGACGCCCATCAACGAGGGGTTGGGCCGTCTTGTCAAGAAGATAGTCGTAACCATAAACAAGACGAGTAAAGACGTTGTCGGAGAATATGAGATGTGAACTAAACTGTGCGCGTAAGCCGAACTTGCGATCTTTTATGGCCGACTGTCCGCTGGTTTCTTCCCAGCGAGGCTGGGCGGGGTTTGCTTTTTCGGAAGTCGAAGATCGTATATAAACTTGAGCCAAATACGGCTGCTTCAAAATCTGTATGGCGAAACAGCTCTTTTAGACGTAAACTTGAGGTAGGCGTTGTGGTTGTAGCGCGTGCCCTCATCTACAGCTTGCGGATCTTTATTGCCGATGACACCAATAGCCGGCTTTATAAGATATTTTCCGGCAGCGGGAATCAGCTTGGTATCTTGCACGCTACGATAATAGTTGTACATCAATTCGAGTCGGTTCTTCGTCGACAAAGCATAGCCTAAATTAACGAGGACGTTGGTCGTGTAAGTATCGCCGAGTCCGTAGCGCGGAGAGATGTATTGCCCATCACCATCCACGCAGCTCCCTGTGCGTCCGAATGCGCCGTTGACGAGATAGTTGAGTTTGCCGACCTTTCCGTAAAGCTGTTGGTTGAGGCGATAGCCCCTGCCCCTTGCTTCGTTGAAAGAAATTGTAAGTAGAACCGGCTACGGAAGTTTGGCCGGCAATCGTTCTGTTCGTAGCGTTCTTCTTCGTAACAATGTTGATCAAACCGCCAATAGCGCCGTTGCCGTAGAGCGCCGTCGACCCCTTCACAACTTCAATGTGGTCGATGGCTGCGATGTCGATGGTGCGAATATCGCGGTCGGTCGAACGTAAAGGCGTCGATTGGGGTATCCCGTCAATCAAGACGAGCGCACTTCTTCCACGAAGCGACTGCGAACGACTACTCGTCGTATTGCTCGACAACGCTAAGCCGGGCGTGAGCAAACCCAGCAGTTGGGTTAAATCGGGCGCGGTCTTGCTCATTTCGGCAATCTGACGTTGGTCGATGATTGTCACTGTGGCCGCCGCATTCGATTTTTACTTCGGGGATGCGCGTCGCACTCACGACGACTTCCTTAAGTTGCCGCGTGGAGTCCTGCGGGTTCTCCGTCTGCGCAACACAATGTGCGGCAGACGTTATCGAGATACATAACGATAGATAAAGTACTTTTTCATTTTAATACGCTTTTGTGTAAGTCTGATTATTTTTGCAAAAAAATAAGTCCGCCTTTAGTCGCCTGCAATACCTAAAACTAGGTATAAATCATTGCCCGCTTCTCAAGCTCGGCAACAGAGAAAAAGATCTCCGCAAAAAAAGAATACGCATCGCTACAAGTGGCGGCAGAAGTATGAAGGTAAACGTATTGTTTTCTTGCGCTCCGAGCTGACTTTGAGATAGCGGCGGACTGAGGTGTGCAAGATGGAAATGGCTCGAAGTAGATTGCGTCAACGCGCTTCTCCCCTTTCGGAGCACGGGGAAGGACTTCCGACGTCTCCGGCTGCACTAAGATCACACGGAAGCTGCTTTTCTAAGCTCTTAATCGGCGTTTGCGCCAAACTCACGTTACTTTTACTTTTGCCGTCTGCAAGGAAAAGTTTACTTTTGCTCGTTAAAATGAAGCGTATGGAAGAACTTATTCGCGTCAAAGGAGCGCGCGTAAATAATCTCAAAAATATAGACTTAAACCTCCCTCAAGGCCGGTTAATCGTCATTACGGGCTTAAGCGGCAGCGGCAAGTCCTCATTAGCTTTCGACACGCTCTATGCCGAAGGGCAGCGACGTTACGTTGAGAGCCTTTCAGCGTATGCCCGCCAATTTTTAGGCCGTATGAACAAGCCTGATTGTGATTATATCAAAGGGCTTCCTCCTGCCATTGCCATCGAGCAGAAGACGACGGCGCGCAACCCGCGCTCAACGGTAGGGACGTCTACCGAGATTTACGACTATCTCCGTATGCATTTTGCCCGCATTGGTCGCACTATTTCTCCCGTAAGTGGCGCGGAAGTGAAACGCCACACGCGGGCCGACGTCATCAATTGTGCTTTATCCTATTCGCCCGGCACGCGTTTTTACGCTCTTAGCCCCGATCGTGCGCAGCGCAGATAGGGAGTATGAGCGAGCAGTTGGCTGTTTATCTCAAGCAGGGCATAAGTCGACTGGATCTTGATGGGACGATGCTTCACATCGACGACGTCTTGCAAGACGCTGACCGACTTCAAGAAGTTGAGGCTTCGGATGCGGCTTTTTTGCTTATTGATCGTCTGAGCGTAGATCCCGCTAACGAGGCTGTCAATCGGCTTACCGACTCCGTAGAGCGCGCCTTTTATGAAGGCAAGGGTGAATGCTTGCTACGTTTCTACCCCTCCAAGGCGCTGCATCGCTTCTCTGAGCGCTTTGAAGCCGACGGCATCCAATTTGAAGAACCTTCTGACCAACTGTTTTCGTTCAACTCGCCGGCCGGAGCTTGTCCCGAGTGCGAAGGCTTTGGAAAAGTGATCGGCATCGATGAGCAACTCGTCGTGCCCAATACAGCTTTGAGCATCTACGATGGTGCCGTCGTCTGTTGGCGTGGCGAAAAAATGGGTCAATGGCGCGAAGAGTTTTGCCGCCGTCAAGCACCGCGTGGATTTCCGGTGTTTAAACCTTTCTTTGAACTGACGCAGGAAGAAAAAAACATTTTGTGGCACGGCGACAAAACGGAGCAGGCGCTCCCAAAGATGGAGCAAGTAACGCTTGATGCCTTTTTTTGAAATGCTCCGCGAGAATCAATATAAGATTCAGTATCGCGTAATGTTGGCGCGTTACCGTGGCAAAACGACTTGTCCCGTCTGTCAAGGCAGCAGGTTAAAGCCAGAGGCGGGCTACGTCCGCGTCGGAGGCGAAAGCATCAGCCGCTTGGTGCGTATGTCCGTAGCCGACTTATCGGAATGGTTTGAACACGTGCTCAAACTCGAGCCGCACGAGGAGCAACTCGCCGCACGCTTACTCACCGAACTCCGTCAGCGGCTCCGCTTCTTGGTCGACGTAGGCTTAGGCTATCTGACGCTCGACCGCGCAGCTAATACGCTTTCCGGCGGCGAGAGCCAGCGCATCAATCTCGCCACGAGTCTTGGCAGCAGCCTCGTCGGCTCGCTCTATATATTAGATGAGCCAAGCATCGGTCTGCACAGTCGCGATACGGGGCGCCTCATCCACGTCTTAAAGGCTTTGCGCGATCTCGGAAACACGGTAATTGTAGTAGAACACGACGAAGAAATCATGCGGGCTGCCGATTACATTGTCGACATAGGCCCCGATGCGGGCCGTTTGGGCGGACGTGTAGTCTTCGCAGGGCCCAATCCGTTTGCGGAGGGGCAGGCGCCGAGCCGCAAATTGCCCTTACAGTCGGCCGACTCGCCCTCTTACACGCTCAAATACTTATCAGGCGAAGAGACGATCGATGTACCCGCTACGCGGCGCTCGTGGACGCGCAGTATCACTGTCGAAGGCGCGCGCGCCAACAACTTAAAAGGCATCAGCGTCGAATTTCCGCTCAACGTGATGACCGTCGTGACGGGCGTATCCGGTTCGGGCAAGAGTACACTTGTGCGCAGCATCCTCTATCCTGCTTTGAAGCGCCACTTCGATGAGCCGGCCGATCGCCCCGGTGAGTTCTTACAACTCTCGGGCGCCGTCGATGCCGTGAAGCGCGTAGAGTTTGTCGACCAGCACCCGATTGGACGCTCCTCGCGCAGCAATCCGGTTACGTATCTCAAGACTTACGACGAGATACGAAAAACTTATGGCCGAGCAAACTTTGGCTAAGCAGTTGGGCTTCTCGCCTGCGTTTTTCAGCTTCAACACAGACGGCGGCCGATGTGAGGAATGCAAAGGCGAGGGCGTAGTTCACGTAGAAATGCAATTTATGGCCGACCTCGAACTGCCTTGTGAAGCCTGCGAGGGCAAGCGCTTTAAGAAGGACATCTTAGACGTGAAATATCGGGGTCGAAATATTTACGATATACTTGAGATGACGGTCAATCAAGCTATCGACTTCTTTACAGAAGGTGGGCAAAAGCGCATCGTTGCAAAGCTCTTGCCGCTCCGCGACGTCGGCTTGGGCTACATTAAGTTGGGTCAGAGCAGCAGTACCCTCAGCGGCGGCGAGATTCAGCGCGTAAAACTGGCCTACTTCCTCAGCTTAGAGCGCAGCGAGCCAACGCTCTTCATCTTCGATGAGCCGACGACGGGCCTCCACTTCCATGATATTCGCACCTTGCTCAAAGCTTTCAATGCCTTAATCGGTCGAGGACACAGCATCCTCATCGTGGAGCACAACTTAGACGTAATCAAATGTGCCGACTACGTGATTGATCTCGGTCCGGAAGGCGGCCGCGATGGCGGACATCTGGTCGGCGCTGGCACACCTGAAGAGTTGGTGAAACTCGGCAAGGGCTATACGGCGCAATATTTGAAAGAAAAACTCCAAGCCTAAGCCTTAGCGCGGGCATCAAGTAATTTCAGCTGACGACATACGGCGGCGGTGGGCAGACAACCAAACAGCCCATCGCCGCCGTCTGCATCCGGTAAGCGGCAGGCGTAAAAGCAAGCAGCGCAATCCTCATTGACCACGCACACAGCCCCAACCGATAGGCGGCCGCACCGGCGGCAAAGGACGAGGCCGTCTTTTGCGGTGTCAATAGCAGTCAACGCTGTTGGCACGATCATCATTTCTCGACTCTTCGCGCTCGTTTTTCCGACCATTTATACCTATTATACGCCTACGTTTCCAGCTTCTTTTACCGTTTGGCGGCAGCAAACCATCGTTTGGCGGCAGCAAACCATCGCTTGGTGGCAGCAAACCATCGTTTGGCGGCAGCAAACGAGAAGCGCACACCGCATTGACAAGCATAAGTGGGCCGGCAGCCGATGATGGATGCGCCATTGTACCAACCTTAAGACTATTATCGGCTCGCAGAGGCAGGCGGCGGCGTTTTGTACGCTTGCGTCACTTACTGATATTTTTTTATAATGTAACAAAACGTATTGATTTTTCTTATGAATAGTCACACCGGATGTATTTCCTTCTAAAACGCAAAGGCCTACAGCTGCCTCCGGGCGAGGCGCAATAGCGCAAGAAGCCGCATACATCGAGGATTGCGAGATTTTGCGCGCCGTTTATTAACCAAAAAGACAGAATTTTCCCGTATTCTTTTCACGCTATTTTGTTTTTTTTCAAAAACAAACATACTGTAAATCAGAAATATTCCATACTTTTGCACAGTCAAATGAATAGTGCTCTAAGAAGCCTATCAGTACCGTTGAGGAAGTATCAAAACAAAACAGAACTAAGCGCCCCAAACAAACAACAGGTAATATGCAAAAGAAAAACGTTGAAAGACAAAATTACGAAGCTCCGTTCCTCGAACGTATAGCTCTTGATGAGCAATCTTTCCTTGCTACGAGCCCTCCCATAAATGTGGGCGTAGGCATTGGGGGCTTTGACGATGGAGGATCAGAGGATCTTGACGGAGAGTCGTACGATAGCGATGGAAACTCCTTAGACGGAAATCAACCCTAAGCATTCAGCCTCTTCAGAAGAGGACGAACAAATGACGAAGCGGTCAGCAATAGCTTATTATTGCTGGCTGTTTGTGTATCTATAAGTAAAGGCAGGCGAGCCGCACCACCGCCCATCGTTAATGCAGGATGGCGGGCAAGAGATGCAGAACTGAAGGAGATGATTAAACAATCTGCCTCAAGCTGAAGAGAGCTATAGAAAGGCCGAAAAATGTCACACCGGACGCAGAACGGATCGCAAACATAGGTTAACGCGTATACCTTATAAAAGGTACGACCGGCATACGCTGCCATAAAGGCGCACACACCAGCCGTATTGACCTAATCTATCTATCAACTAAAGCTATTCGATTTATTCTACAAACATCTTACGCACGCTTGTGCCGCGGTCGGTACGAATACGCAGAATGTAAACGCCACTCGGACGCGGCGCAGCAATGCCGGCCTCGACCGTCGCCGTGCGCACACAGAGGGCGCCGGAAAGTGAATAAAGGCTCACTTCCCTGCACACGTACGTCGGAGGGTACTTTGAAGAGAAGGCGATTGCCGGCTTGATAGACACTGACGGGTACACTTGAGGCCGCCACGGGCGTCTCAATGGCCGTCGTGTTCGTATACTTGACAATGCGGTAATAGTTGTCGTAACCACCTACGGGCGTTTCGGTCTTCGCACCCGCAGCTTTCTCATCAACCTTCACGAGGTAGTTGTTTGGAAGCAATTCTTGGCCCGGTTTGTATTTGAATTTGATTTCCTTTGATTCGCCGGCCTTCAGCTTTAAGTTGCCCATATAGACAATTTCCCCGTTGGAGTCCGTAAATTGACGCAGGCGAACGTAGGCTTTGCCGTTGTAATCTTTCAGCGCCTTAAGCGTCACCATTCCTTCATAGCGCGTGCCAGAGGTTATTTCAGTCGGAAAATCCAAGACTTCGCACGTCAACGCTAATTCATCGTTTTCGGAGATCACAATTTTAGTAGAATCGAAAGGCGTAGGCAAATCTTCAAGACCGCGAGAGGTGATGTACTTAGCGCCAATCGTGTACGTGCCGGGTTCTAAACCGGCTGCTTTTATAGAAGCCATTGGAGACTTGTTCACCGCGCTCAATGTTTTTATCGACTTGCAAGAAGACGTACTCTTGATTTTTAGGACCGCCCTTGAGGTAAGTGACGATGCCGACGTCGCCGGTTGCACAGTAGTTGCGTGCATAGAAAGCAAAGTAGAGCGGCGTGCCTTGCTTGACGGGGCCGGACGCAGTCGGCGTACTCTTTAACCAATACGTAGGACTCGTCTGGCGCAACACGGGGGCATCAGCTTCGGGCAGAATCTCTACCATAGCGCGACCCACTTCGGCATCATCAAAGGGAAGCGGCGTCTTTGTCGCATCATAAAGCGCCAAAGTGTATTTGCCGGGCTTCATCTTGTCGCCTAAGTCCATCAGAAGTTCCATCTCCTTCGTGCTTTCTTCATATACGCCGGCTCTAACAAAGACGGTATCGGTAATCGACGGATCATCGACTGACGTGAAGTGGAATGCAATTGCCTTAATCGGAAAATCTTTGCTCCTATTCTGAAGCGTGAAGCTGGCTTTGGCGATGCCGTTCGCGTAGAGCGGGCCATCAAAATGAATCGGCGTGAGCAGCTTAACGTCAGAATGAAGAGCGTGGATCTTAGCATCGACGATCCGGCCGTTAGATACGCTAACATCGCCGTAAGCCGGCAGACTGAGCGGGTGGCGCAAGATCTTCCAATCGCTCATACCATCTGCAAAATAGGCAAAATGGATCGTGTAGTCGCCATCAGCAACGCCGGCAACGGCTTTCGGAATATTTCGTATCCGCAAACTGGTATATCCGGTGCGGCCGGCTTTATATCTTCTATATGTACCGGCTCTTCTTTGAAGCGTTTCACGATTTTTATCGCCTTGTACCAAGACCGGGGCTACCTTAAGATCAACCGGCATCATCTCATAATTTTTCGATATAGGCCATCATGGTCATATCTTCTTCGTAAGACATCAAACCAAGGCGCGACGGAGAGTAGATCGCGTAAGGCACGGGCTGAGCAGAGCCGCCGGCAGGCTTGACGTTAACAATGATTTCTTGATTGACGTTGAAGCCCGTTGAAGAAGCGCCGATACCCAGCGCTGACGGGTTGAGATGATTTACCATAAAAGAAGCCGTCACTCGTACCATGCCAGCCCCAATTTATGTGCACGTAGTCCTGATTGTCATAGCCATCGCAGACAAATGCGTGTCCGCCGCGACCATCTTCCGCCGAAGCGGCATAATAAACGGGGCGGCCTGCATCCAACTCCTGCTTAATCATTGAAATCCACTCTTTAGTCGGATAATAATCGCGCGGTTTCATCTCCACAGCGTTGTCGTAGCCAAAATATGTCCGCAATGCGTAAGGAACGGCTTGAGAATAGGCGCCACTACTGGTTTTCGTGTAGTGCATATTTACGGAGATGCCAAAATCAGAGGCGATCGAAGCCACCGCCTGGGCTTGCTCGTCGGTATATTCGCCGGCATAGTTGGGCAGCATTTTATCCCAATCGTAAGTAGCATCCGCAAAGTTGGCCGACAGCGTTAGTCCATCCATCTTATATGAATGCGAACCCGCGCCGTGCTGCGGATACTTATGAAAACGCATTATCTGCGTACAAGCAGTTGCCACGCAGCCCACATAATAATGTCTGGTCTTCCCATTATCCACCCACGTAGGGCAATTGTTATTATACGGAGTGTCCTGCCCCCATTTCGTCTCTCCGAGCAATGGGCCCACAACGGCTTGTGGAGCAGCGGTCGCAATAGGCGCTCCGGGCTCATCCTCCTCAATAGCGGCGATGCGTTGGGCATAAACTTTCATCCAGAAAAGGAGATTTTCCGGTGCGTCCGCAAATGAGAATTGGCCGGTATTAGCATAAGCCAAGACGGTGCCGACGGCATCATCGCCGGAGATGATCACAAAGCCTTTACCCCCTTCTGCATTGTAGACGTAAAAGGGAGCCTGCTCGGCAGATTGCCCTTTCGCCATTAAGTGTTTGGGTGTAGGAAGCAGAGCGCGAACCATTCGTTTTTGTGGTCCTGCTTGCAAGAATTTTGCTGCCAACTGCGCAGCTTCGGTTTGCGGAATGCGTCGGGCTTCAGTTGAGAAGAAGGCCAACGCTAACAATCCCGAGATGAATAAACGTTTCATAGTTAATGGGTATAGTAAGTTTGAGATTCGTCTGTAACTTAATCAGTGGCGTCCTGAACCTGATAAGTTTCTTCTGAGGCTTGGTCAGTGGCGTCCTGAACCTGATAAGTTTCTTCTGAGGCTTGGTCAGTGGCGTACTGCATTGGATAGGTTTCGTCTTTTGCCGATTAGGCGGCGTCTTTCATTGTTAAATCGGCGTCGGCATAGCTAGATGGTACTCGTTGGGACTCATTTGACTACCTCGGCGTGTGCTTTTTCAGCAAACGAACATCGGCAAATTTAGAAAAAAAGTTTTTCGAGCCATAAAAATAAAACCAAGAGAAAAAAAGAATAAACAATATCTTTTTTTACGTATTTCATCGCAAGAAAAAAACGGTAGAAGAAAGGGGAAAACAAACGACTTAAACCGAAAAACAAGTGCTAAGAAGCCACAAATACAGGGCAAAGTAACGAATAAGGAGGCGCAAACTTGGGAATGTTCGACAAAAAGCGTAACTTTGCCTTACCTTGATAAATATAATTTTATTATAAGCACAACGTATTATACAATAAGAGTCCTATGACATTCACCGAAAAGGCTTGGGGAATCTTCCGCACCGCGGTCGACGACTACCATAAGACAGATAATATAGACGCAAACTTTGTAAATCCTCATCCGGCCAATACAATCGAAGCGGCCCTCTATCGTAAATGCTGGATCGACACAGTTCAGTGGCACATGGAGGACATTATACGCGACCCGAACATAGATCCGGTTGAGGCCCTCGCGCTCAAGCGCCGCATCGACAAGAGCAATCAGGACCGCACCGACCTTGTGGAGCAGATCGATCATTATTTTTTGGAGACGTACAAGGATGTGCGCCCGCTCAGTGGGGCTACGCTCAACACCGAGACGCCGGCGTGGGCCGTGGATCGACTCAGCATCCTCTATCTTAAAATCTACCACATGGAGGAGCAGGTTGCGCGTCAGGAAGCCGACGCTGCCCACCGCGAGCGTTGCCAAGCAAAGCTGGCCGTCTTGCGCGAGCAAAAAGCAGGATTTGAGCGGCGCGCTCGACACCTTGCTCACGGACATTGCCGAAGGACGTAAGTACATGAAGCTCTACAAGCAGATGAAGATGTACAACGATCCGGCAACCAATCCTATACTCTACGGCGCAAAAGGCAAGTAAAAGTTTGCCCCACCCACCCACTTTGCACTATGCCTGCCTCGTCGGTAGTTAAGCATCCTCGTCGCCTGCTGATCTTGCGCTTTTTCCGCCTTGGGCGATGTCGCTATGACCGTTCCGGTTGTCGCTTCCTTGGCTGCGCAGTATCCGCAAATGCAGATCACCGTCGCCTCGCAGCCTTTCCTCGCCCCGCTTTTTTTGACCGCTTAGCGCCCAATGTGCAATTCTTCGGAGCCGACATTCGCAAAACGTATCGCGGTCTGCGCGGCCTATGGCAACTCTCGCGCACAGCGCCTTTTATAGATTGCGATGCGGTGGCCGATTTGCACGATGTCTTACGCACAAAAATCCTGCGTTGTTTTCTGCGTCTGCGCGGTAAGCGCTTAGCCGTGATCGACAAGCACCGACGCGAGAAGCGCCTGCTCGTGGAGCACAAAATCTTTCGCCCACTACCCACCTCGTTTGCGCTTTATGCGGAAACCTTAGCGCGCCTTGGCCTACCCGTAAAGCTCAACTTTGAACGCTTAAAGTTGGGTGGCGACGCGCTGCATCTCCCTTTCCCATTCTCCACCGACACCCTGCACGAACCTTGGCTGGGCCTTGCGCCCTTTGCAGCCCACGAGGGAAAAATTTACCCTTTGGAGCAGATGACGGAGGTCGTGCAGCTCTACTTCGAGTTGCATCCCCACGGACGCTTGTTCGTCTTTGGCAGCAGGAAGGAGATGGAAATGCTACGCCCAACTTGGGGCAAAGGCTTTGAAAGATTGGTTTTCGTATGCGACCTGCTAAAAGGATTGGGCGCAGAACTCCAATTGATGGCGCGACTAAACGCTATGGTTTCGATGGACTCCGGCAATATGCATCTGGCCTCGCTCGTAGGCTGTCCGGTAGTCAGCATTTGGGGGCAAACGCACCCGTTTGCCGGCTTTATGGGCTATCATCAAGCGGAGGAAAACGTAGTACAACAAGACTTAAGTTGCCGCCCCTGCTCCATCTTCGGCAATGCGCCGTGTCGATATGGTGATTTCCGCTGTCTACGCGACATTTTTGCCCCAACTGATCGTTGACAAAGTAGAAGAAATCATCTCACCCGAACAAGATTAGGGCGCAAAGACAAAGACGGATATATAGACTTTGATGAGCAGCAAAAAGGAATTTCGGCGCTATGGTCGAAATTCCTTTCTCTTTGTCCTTCGATTACACAACTCTTTTGGGGATAAGGACAACGCAGGTCTAAATATCAATCCGCACGGCGCGTCGGCGCACACTTCCCGCTTGGCTATGGTGCGGAAGTTTGGGCTTAGCACGCCGAAAATGGCACAGCGCAAAAAAACAAAGGTGCGATAATAGACTTTAATAACCGGAAAAAAATACGGCGCAGACAAAGCCCCTGCAAGCGGCGAAAGAGGCGTTGCGGCGATTACTATCGTGAGAAAAAAAGGCTTCACCTCACGATAAAAAAAGGTGTACGCTCGTGAGAAAAAAAGGCTTCACCTCACGATAAAAAGGTGTACGCTCGTGAGAAAAAAAGGTTTCACCTCACGATAAAAAAACCTCGGCAGCGAAATGTTCGCGTTTATAATTACCCCTGCTTGCCGGGTTATAGTGGGAGCAAATGCATACGAAAAACGAGGAGAAACATAAAAATATCGGTTAGTCGACGGCTCATTGCGCCACGCCATTGGCGGCCTTTCGACCTTCCGCCATACGGGGAGGAGGGGCGCTGACGTTTGGACGACCTTGATGGGTCGCAGACGAGCCTCAAAAAAATAGGACCGGTCGAATAAAGAAAAAGGAATGAAAGGATAGAAAAAAAGGAGGCAACGCGCGGCTGACTCCTTTAGAAGGGTGCAAGATGGGACTCGAACCCACGACATTCAGAACCACAATCTGACGCTCTAACCAACTGAACTACATGCACCATAATAACTCTTCCCGCTTGGAAAAGTAGTGCAAAGATACTGGTTTTTCCGTTTTGCGCAAACTATTTCCTAAAAAAATCTGTGCAGGAAGGAGAATTTTACGACAGAAAGCCGTCGTATGCCGGCAAAATGCGGGGTGCAGGCGGTTGCCGGCAGTAGCAAAGCATGAAAGAACAAAGCCACGGCTGAATCCTTGCGGATGCCGTGGCTTGTATAATCGTAGTTGAAAACTTTTATTTCTTAACGTCTGAAAGGTTGACGCGCTTTTCGCGGATACGAGCCTTCTTACCAGTAAGTTTGCGGAGATAGTAGAGTTTTGCGCGGCGAACTTTACCAATCTTGTTAACTTCGATGCTGTCAATGCTGGGAGAGTCCATCGGGAAAATACGCTCTACACCTACCGTGCCTGACATTTTTGCGAACGGTAAAGCGCTTCTTGTCGCCGTGACCCTTGATTTTTGATAACAACACCGCGATACAACTGAATACGCTCCTTGTTACCCTCGACAATTTTGTATGCTACGGTAATCGTGTCGCCGGCTTTGAAAGTCGGCCTTTCTTGCTGCGTAGCAAAAAGCTTCTTCTGCAACTTTAATTAAATCGACCATTGTTTTAGTGGTTTTGTTTGTTGATATGTCGGTTCCACACGTCGTGTCCGGCCACTTTGATTCCGGATAGGGGCGCGGGAAAAGCGGTGCAAAAATACGAATTTCGTTGAGAATAGGGAAATTTTTAGCGATTTATTCTTCCGCCGGGGTGAATTTCTGCGCCGATTCGAGGCGGGCGCGTTCGGCCTTGATGCAGCAAGGAGCGCCTCGCAGACGCCCCTTGCTGTATATGTTATGTCAGTAGTTTGCCGGCAGGGATCAATGGCGATGACCGCCGCCAAATCCACCTGAAGGTCGGTCGGGGAATTCACCGCGCCGATGATCACCTGCACCCCTTTCGCGACTACCTACCTTGCCATTTAAGATATTGAGGCGGTAACTGAGATTAAGCATGAAGTAGGCGTTGATGGCATTGGTCCACGAATCGCGCCGCATCTGAGCTGTGACGCTCCGACTCACGTTGCTCTGCTGATGTAGCAGGTCATAGAAACGAACGCTTAAGGTCAAGGACTTATCATGTAAGAAGCCTTGCGCGATTTGCGCGTTCCACAACAATTCGTTTGTGTTCATCGCGCGATCTGCATAGCCGCGACGGCTGCTCATCTGAACATCGGTAGCGATCGTCATACCCCAAGGCAATGAGAGATTGCCCGAAAGGCCGTAAGCATACTGCCAAGCGTTGAGGTTGCCGGCAGATTGGAGCGAATTGCGCGTATGTTCGTAGTCGACAGAAGCAAGAAAGCCGACATCAAAGAAGGAAGCGCGATACGTAAGGTTGAGGTCCTCGCGTAGATCTAAGCTCCGAGCGGAATTTTTTATGGCCGGCGTGGAGTCGAACACACTATTATAATAGGATGCACGCGGGTTGGCTTTGAGAGAAGCAGCCGGACGCAACAATGATTGGAACAATACGGGCGCTAAAGTGGGCGAACTGATGCGACTAATGAAGCCCACGTCGTTGTGGAATTGGAAGTCGGTGTTAGTACTCAAAGAGAATTGCCTATTCTTACCAAAACTAAAGTTGTAGATAAACGTACCATCTAAATCCCAATTGCCGTTGATGTTCTCCGGGCGCGAATATCGCACCCCCGTAGCATCGTTGTAGATGACGCGTGTACTGATGGAATTGGTCGTATGTGCAAAGGCAAGGTGGGCCATAATACCGGCTTGGCGGGCTGGATTATAACCATAGTAGGACGCACGCAAGCTATTGGTCCAAGAAGGCTTGAGTCCGGGGTTACCCATCGAGATATTGAGCGGGTCAGAATTGTCGACGACGTCGAGCAGATTGGTCATCGAAGGCTGGCCGGCAGTGCCGCGATAACGAATGTCGAGAGAATTGGTCTTGGACATGCGGTAGCGGAAGCGCAAGGTCGGAGAGACGTTAAAAACAGAGCGCGTTATGAGGGTATCGATCTGACTTGGACGGGTGTATTGCATCTTCGTGCGCTGCGGATTGAAGGAAAGGCCGGCGTTGAAGCGAATTGCCTTCGTATCATATCGTATATCGAAGTCTACTCTGTTGTTGAAATAGCGATAGGTAGCGTATTGGCTGTTGTCTAAATCGCGCACAGTTTCCAAAATCTGCGCATCGGTCGGCAAAGTTCCAAGGCGGGGATAAGCTGCAGAGTTGCCGTATGTCAGCGGATCGAGCCTATCTAAATCGTACAGCGACCTGCGGCCGTCTTGATACTTATAAGAATACTCGTAACGCAACTGGGCGTACCAATTCTTACCCAAAGGCTCTACGTAACCAAGGCGGGCGCTATAACCATAGCTCTCGGATGGCGAAGTTTCGTATTGGTTGAGAAAACTCGCGGGCTTTCCGGTATAATAGTTAATGCCTGAAACGTTGAATCGCTTGTTGTTGGCGTGCGTATATTCACCATCCAAGCGCAAATTCACGTTGCGGCCTTTTTTTACCAAAAACGCCGAACGAGATGAAGCTCAAGATTGGCGGAATTTGTATTGCCGTGGCTGAACGTCTCCGCAAGATTACGGTTGACAGCGATAGGCGTAAGCAGCGTATTATGCACGCTAAAGATAGAATCGAGCGGATTCTCGACGCCGGCGAAAGTATAAGGATTTTGATTGAACGTTGCCGAGCGCGATTTCCCGTTGTTGCGGGTTGCATTATGGCTAAAGCCGGGTTCTATACCAATAAACGTCAGCGAATCCGGATTCCAACGCAGCTCAGCATTGGCCCAAAAAGCTATTCGTATGGCTATAGCTGCGCTGATTTCCGTTCGCGAAAGAGCCGGTTCCGCCCGAAGTCAGGAAATTTTTCCGTCGAAGAAATAGAATTTAAATCTACGTCGCGATGCGAATAGCGCACATTTCCTTCTACCTCAAAGTGTCCCGCTTTTTGTTGCTCAATCTTGTTGTCCCAATAAAAGTCGAGGCCGATCATTTTCGAGGCCGTCAAGCCCTTATTTCCGCCAAACGAGTGCGGACCGCCGAAGCCCTGATCATTTGTATTGTTCAGGCTGCTAAAGAGCGATATTCGGCTGTTATCCGTAAAGCGCGTAGCAAACAAACGATCGGTATAGCGCCCTTTATTGCCGACTCCGAGGTCAATATTTGTAATCCAAGAATCATTGAGCGCTTGCTTTGTCGAAATATCCAGCACCGTCACCTCTTCCCCGTCGTCTATGCCCGTCTGTTGAGCGTAGTCGCTCTTTTTGTCATACGCTTTTAATCTTGCCTACGATGTCCGTCGGCAAGTTTTTCATCACCGTTTTGGTATCTCCTTTGAAGAAGTCTTTACCATTGACCAAGAATTGTTTGACCGTTTTTCCGTTCCATCGGATGGTGCCATCGTCGCTCACGCTTACACCCGGCAACTGCTTGACCAGCGCTTCGACGGTCGAGCCTGTCGGTGTGCGATATGCAGATGCGTTAAACTGCGTCGTATCTCCAACCTGCTGCATTCGTGCTGCGCGTCCATAGACGATGGCCGCTGCGAGCGTATTCTCTTCCGTCTTCATACTTACGATGCCCAAATCAGCCGTTTCGTTGTGATCATTGATCGTAATGTAGCGAAGCGCCTCTTCGTAGCCCGTATAACTAAACCGCACAAGATAACTTCCGGGCTTGTCCATACGGATCACAAACTGCCCAAGGCTATCCGTCAGCGCACCTCTGACAAAGGCACTGTCGCTTTGTTGCAATATTGAGATCGAAACATAAGGGAGTTTGGCCATCGTCTGCGCATTTTCGACCGACCCCTGTACTTGATAGCGCTGCGCCTGCACCGACAAGAAGGCAGAAAGCAGCAGAAGCAAGGAAGCAATTCTTTTTCATTATGACTAATTGAATGTTGCTAAGAGATAGAAGTTCTTGTTATAGTCGCAAATATACAAAACTTTCTACAAACAGCGGTTTTTTAGCAAGAAATACGTCGCCACAACGCAAAGTGAGCACGGAAGGAAAATCTTTCATCGTTTTTCTTATCAAAAACTTCATGGCGCCGAAAAAAACTCGTATCTTCGCTTTGAGGGCTTACAAGCCGGCTTTGAATCTTCAAAGTCAAAAATTGAAGAGCCATTTACCCACGATTCTGCAACACGATCTATTATGAAATACGCCGAATACATAAAAAAAGTAGACATCACCAGCCTTTGGAGCGGCAGGAAGCACATTGTTTGGACCTTGCGTCCGGATGTAAACGTCTTGAGCGGAAGAAACGGCGAAGGAAAGAGCACGATCCTCAACAAACTCGTGCATTATCTGCACGAAGCACCGCAAACGGGCGAACTGCAACACGTCACGCGACAAGGCGTGCGCATAGATTTTCATCCACAAAGCGCCGATTGCGTCCGCTATGACCTGATTCGCAGTTTTGATCGCCAGATCGTGCAAAGCGAGGCGCTTTCTAAGATCACGGACCAAAAGCTTTGGACCGAGCTCGATTGGCAATTATATCTCTTGCAGCGGCGTTATCTCGACTACCAGGTGAATGTGGGCAACCGAATGATAGCTTTGCTCACCAAGGGCAGTCCCGAAGCGCGCCAAGAGGCAGAAGAAGCCGCAAAGATCAAGACGCGCTTCCAAGACATGATTGATGATTTGTTTGCAGAAACGGGAAAAACGATAGACCGACAAAGCAACGAACTGCAATTTCAGCAATACGACGAGACACTCTCGCCCTACGTCTTATCCAGTGGCGAAAAAAACAGATTCTTCTCATCCTCTTAACGGCCCTGACGGAGGACCGCCAGCCCTACGTGTTCTTTATGGACGAACCCGAAGCCAGTTTACACTTCGAGTGGCAAAAAGCAAATGATCTCCCTCGTGCGCGAATTAAATCCGCGAGCGCAGATTATCCTGACCACACACTCGCCCGCTGTGATCATGGATGGTTGGCAAGACGCCGTCACGGAAGTATCCGACATTACGCTCAACGGGCATAAGCATTAACAACTCCGTCGCCACGTCCTGTTACTCCTCATACTGAATGCTTTATGGCCAAACGTCTTTTCGCGCAATCTCAATTCCGACTACATAGCAGCAATGAATCGCCTCGACGGCAAGCACCGCCGGCGCCGAATCATCGCCTATGTCGAAAGTTTCGACGATGTCAGTTTCTGGCGAAACCTGCTACAGCCGCTCGAGAGCGAACAATATTATTTTTGAGATTATGCTCCCCTCGCGCTCCACTTTGCGCAAGGGCAAGAAGACCGTACTGCAAAACGAGCTGGGGCCGCAATTGGGTAAGTATATGATAGCCTGCGTCGATGCCGACTATGATTATGCCCTGCAGGGCGCAACGCTCACCTCGAAAAATCCTGTGTACCAATCCCTATGTCTTTCATACCTACGTCTATGCTATTGAAAACTATCAATGCTATGCCCCTTCGCTCCACGCAGCTTGCGTTATGGCCACGCTCAACGACCACCATCTCTTCGATTTCGAGGCTTTTCTGACCGACTATTCACGGGCTATTTATCCCTTGTTCGTATGGAGCATCTGGTGTTATCGCACCGGCCACTATCCGCAGTTTTCAATGCTCGACTTCTATCATATTGTAATGCTCACGCAGCTCGACTATTTTTCACCCCGAGCGCACAATCGCAGCCTTACGTCGCAGAGTCAACGCAAAAATAGCCCGTTTGCAGCAGCAGTTTCCCGAAGCAAAATCCACCTACAAACCATTATCTGAAGAGTTGGAGCGCTTAGGCTTAGACGAAGACCATACATATTTATATATGCGTGGCCACGATTTGTTTGAAGGTGTCGTTGCGCCACTCTTGCAAGGCATTTGCGACACGCTACGTAAGGAGCGGGAGCGCGAAATCCACCGTTTGGCCGTACATTATACGCAAGAGCAAAACGAACTCGCCGGTTATCGCCACAGCATACTCCCGATTGAGGATGTACTGAGGGCGACAGACGGGCTACACGACTTGTCCGGCTTACCTCCGCGTGCAAGCCGACGTGCGCCGCTTTTTGCAATCCATCACGCCAAGGCCTCTGCCGACTGCTGAGGCTCAATCGGCGCCGACCGCTACAGATCTCCCGCCTTCTGGCAATCAATCGGAAAAGTCTTAGGCCGGCCTACCGACAAAACAGGTCCGCCTACTCCCCTCCCCGACCCAATCGAGAAAGCAGCTGCCCCGATGGGCGAATCCTCCGCTTGGCAGCACCACCGCGAAGTGTCATCACGCCCCGAAAAAACACGAACGGTCTATGCTTCCGTCTTTTTTAGGGAAGTGGCAAACTGATTTTCAACGCACAACATTTCCATCTTGCACCGCCGCGCATCGTCATTGACCGCGCGAAAAGTTGAGCGCAGGCAGTTTTTTTCTCACGATAAAAAGGCTTCACCTCGTGAGAAAAAAAGGTTTGCGCTCACGACAAAAAGGTTTGCGCTCGTGATAAAAAAACCTACAGAGGCGATCTTTGCCCGCCAAAAGCCAAAGGTGCGCACGCGCAGATCAAAGCGGTGCAGTACATAAACAAAGCAGCGACCTACATTTTTCACTGAAACGTAGGCCGCTTTTAACGATACTGCGATCATCAAACGCGAAGAGGTGATTATGCGTAAGGCGTGCGAGAGTCGCGCCATAGATGCGTCTTGATGAAATGCAGTCGGCAGCATAAAAACCTGCCACTAAAGGCAGTTGTATTTCATTTTAAGCAGGCGCGAATCTTCTCCGGCAAAATGGGCATTGCACCATGCTGCGTGCAAACAAAGGCGGAAACGTCGACAGCCAAGCGATGGGCGAAATGGATGTCGCGTCCGCAAAGGAAGGAGGCGACAAAGGCGGCGCTAAAGGAGTCGCCGGCGCCTACCGTATCAGCCACTTCTATGCAGGGGGTGGGAAGAAAACTTTCGTCGCCGGCCGTGAAGACGTAACTACCTTGGATGCCGCAAGTCAAAACGACGATCTTGATAGAGAAATGCTCGGCCAACTGGCGACAACGTTCAGCTATGCTGCCTTTCAATTGGAACAAATGGGACACGATTTCAAGTTCCTCATCGTTGATCTTTAAGATATTGCAGGCCCTAAGCGAACTTTCGATAACGCCGGCACTGTAGAAGTGTTGGCGAAGGTTGATATCGAAAATTTTTGCAACTCTCCACGGGCATTTCTTCCAAGAAGCGGTTGATCGTGCGCCGAGATACATCGCTACGCTGTGCGAGACTGCCAAAACAGAATGCAACGGTATCGCGCGCCAACTCCTTCAAACTGGGCGTAAAGGCGATGTTGTCCCACGCAACGCCCCTCAAAGATCTGGTAAGAAGGAATTCCCTCGGCATCCAGCGAGACCTCGACCGTCCCGGTTGGGAAGGGTACGATCTGCAAACTGACCTCTAAGCCTTTATCAGCCAGCAATTGTTGAGCCAAGCGGCCTAAGTCGTCATCGCCCAAAGCACTTACGACGCAGCTACGCAACCCCAGTTGGCGGGCGTGGTAAGCAAAGTTGGCGGGAGCGCCACCTAAAGGCGGCGCCGGCGGGGAGAAGATCGAAAAGAACTTCACCCATACCTACAACATACTGATTATTCATATCTCGTCTCTTTAGTTTGTGATTGCTATGCAGGGATACCATTCGCCATCGTCCTCTTGCTTTTTGTGGATTTTTCCTTTTGCGGAGTATCCTTTTTCGGCGTTTCAGACTGCTTTTCTTGGTTCTTGGTCTCTTTCTTTTGCGTCGGATCAGTCGTCTTTTGCTTTGCAGGCTGCTGCGGCTTAGTCTTGGTAGGCGTCTTCTTTGTCGGCGTGCCCTTCTTTTGCTGCTTCGCCGGCTGTTGCTTGGTCGGTTCTTTAGCCGGTTGCTGTTCTTCTTCCTGCTTTACCGGTTTCTCCGTCTTCGCGGGCGGATCGTCCGGATAAGTATCATCATCTTCGGGAACGACAGGCGGTGGCGGAGGCGTCGGTTCTTGCTTCTGCTTCGCGGGTTCAGCCTTCGGGTCGGCCTCTTGCTTATCCTTCGTCGGCTCTTGCTTATCCTGCTTTTGTTCGGTCTTATCCTTAGCAGGTTCTGCCTTGTCTTGCTGCGGATCAGTCTTGTCCTTAGCCGGCTCTTGCTTATCCTGCTTTTTGTTCGGTCTTATCCTTAGCGGGTTCGGCCTTATCCTTAGCCGGCTCTTGCTTATCTTGCTTTTTGTTCGGTCTTATCCTTCGTGGTCTCAGCCTTATCCTTCGACGATTCAGTTTGATTCTGCTCAGGTTCTACCTGACGCGCCTCCTTCTTCGACGCCTTCTCAACAGAATTAACGTTGTCTTTCTCAGGGATAACTCTTATCTGTATCGGAGATAATTACAGGCTTGGTCGCTACGGAATCAACTTTTTCGGTCGGCAAACCGGGTTTTGTAGTCTGCAAACTATCTTTTTTTGGTCCGTCTGTTTCACGACTTTAGGATAGATCGGATTGATCTTGTCTTCATAACGCTGACTGCCGGGCGCATAATTCTCATCCAGCGGCAAATCTGTATTGAGCTTAAGCGGCGCAAACGCCTTGTCGTAGAACCGCTGATAGTCTACGAAGCTGAAGACACGAGGTATCAGCGCTAAATTCTCGTCTGAAATCAGATAGACGTGGGCACGACGCAACTGCTCGGCCAATGCCGGCGACTTAAATACGCTTTGCGCGTAGCGGTGGGCCTCATCAAAACTTCTGAATCCGCTTACGGAGAAGGTAACAACATTGAGCGTGCGACTGCGTTCCTTATCGGCGCTCTTACCTTTCAGGTTGTAGAGCTCGCCGGCGTAGAGCGCGATATTTTGCTTCGATATATCGAAATTGCGAACGTAGAAATTGGAGAAATTAAACTGGGCTAAATCGAACAACAAACGGTTGTCGTCGAGCGAATCTCTGACATAAGCCACAAAGAACAAGAAGTTGGCGCGTCGGTTCCCATTAAACGTAGGCGCCTTTCCGTTTTTTCGCCGCACTCAAAGAGTCTCCTTGCGCATTGCGAAGCGCCCATAGGCCGCCGAAGTCCATACCGCCGGATCCAACTTTCCGACCGGCTTGCAGGCCTTTCACGATTTCTGCCGCCATAGGTTGGAGTTCGCTCTTGGGATACTGCTTGACGAGCGTCGAAAGCGCGTCTTCAGCCGGCTTGTATTCGCCTCGGTTCAAGCGCGTCAAGGCATGAACAAACAAGAACTTGTCGCGGTTTGCCCCATCCGGATATTTCTGCGTCGAGCGTTCAAAGTTGGCGCCGACGGTCGCGAAATCGCCTTTCCGATACGCATTATACGTAGCGGCATACAAGGAATCTTCCATCTGCACCGCAAATTGCGCATCGTGCAAATAGTTTGGATCTTGCAAGCGCTTGCTCATCGCGCTATCAGGGAAGGTTTCGACGAGCAGGCGTTTGTATTGCTCAGCCTCAAGCGGCTTCTGCCAGCGCATATACAAGAGATAGAGTTGATAATATGCGTCGTGCAAGCGGTCAAACTTAGGATAATTACGCACAAGTCGCTCCAGCGTGCGCGCAGCTAAAGGAAAATCAGTCAAATCATCCTTCTCAATGACGCCGGCATTGAAGAGCGCGTTCTGCAAGATTAAGTTTGAGGCCTCCTTTGCCTCTTCCGTGAAAGGAAGTTGCTTTAGATAATACGCCCGATTGTGCGGATCGTCCTCCGGTTTTAGTTTTTGTTCGTCCGTATCCGCAGCCAAGGAATCAGCAGCCTGACTCAAACTGTCGGCATTTGGATTCACTTCGCCGTTGGGCCCAAGGAAAGCGCCGGCGGACTTTTGCGAGCGGCGCCAGTAGTCTTCATTCTTGCGCCGGCCCCATTGCCGCGCGAAATCTTGCTTACCCTGCGCTACGAGCATCGGATTATAAAAATAGAAGGCCTGACTCTGCGTCGAGCGTCTTTGGCCCGGCTGCGGCGTCGTCTCAGTCACTATATCTGCGCCTCCATTCTGCTGCCGTTCAGCCTCTGCTTGTTCGCGGCGCTCCGCGGCTTCTTTCTTTTTCAAGGCAGTTATGACGCGGTCTATCGCAGCATTGCGCTCTGATTCCGGAGCTACGGCCAAGGCCTGCAAACTATCCTGCAACTGTATCGCACTCGTATGCGGCACAAGTTTGTCCAAAACCTTCGTGCGCTTTTCTGTGAGTTCGTAGTCGGCACCTTTTTTATCTATCAACGCAAGTGCCTCCGTGTAGCACCCTTGCGCCAAGTCGAAGCGCTGACGAACCCAATACAATTCGCCAAGACGCAACAGAAGCAATCCCTTTTCCGGTCCCGCTTTCGTTGCTTTCGTTCGCCCACGTTCATATGCCGTGATTGCAGCCGTCGTATCGCGTCGCGCCAAGTAGATATTGCCCATCGCATAATAAACCTGGTCGAGATAATCTTTGTTCTTATCGGCCCGCGCCATTGAGCGGAGACGCCTGATCATCCCTTCCGAAGCGGCGCGCGTACTAATCGCCGGCAGGCGGTCTGCGGTATTGCGGAGCGAATCCGACTGCCCGACAGGGACGGCTTGAAAAGCCACGACTTCAGTCTGAAGAATGCGGGCGTTGAAGGCTAATTCGTACGGCGGACTCAAACTAATGCAGCGCCCCAAGGCTTTATAGGCTTCGTCGTTGCGGCCCTGCTGCCGGCAGAGTTGGCCCAGCAAATAGTAGAGGCGAGCTTTAAGTAAGCGGCGCGGTTCGCGCTTGGCGGCGAGTCGAAGTCGGGGCAAGGCCTCCGCATAGCGCGCTTGGCGCAAGAGGAGATCAGCCTGCGTCGTCTCAACCTCGCGCTGCAAGCGCCCGGGTATGGAGTCGCGGTGCAAGCGATTGAGCGCATCCTCCGCATCATAGAACCAATCGAGTTGGGCATAGCAGCGCGCCATCCATAAGCGAGCCTCGTTGGCCACGATGGGTTCGGCGGCGTATAAGCGTGTGATGTAAGAGAAGGTGGAGGCTGCTTCGAGAAATTCACCTTTCTGAAACTGCGCCTTGCCCATCAGCAGCCAAGCATTTTTGAGGAAGGGGTTAAACTCCTTGCGCTTCAAGTAAGCCTTCATTTCCGGCGAGCGGGTCTTGTTGGCATTCAAGACGGGCTTACGCTTGATCGAGTGAGTTCGAATTGCTTTTTTTCGCACTTCTCAATGGTGACGTCAAACTGCCCGCTCCCGGCATTGCGCGAGGCTTCATTGCCCACGAGAAATACGGGCAGGAGTTTGGTATAATTGTCTTTGTTCGTGTTTTCCTTTGATTGCAAGCCCTCTTTGTAGGCTTCGTGGCCATTATAATAGGTATTGTATTTCGTCGTAAAAGATTGCCAAAAACGCGTGCTTGCCGTGTTCTCCTTCGTTGAGCATCCAACGAGAAGAACGACCAATATCAAGAGCGCTATAATCTTTTTCACCTTACGAACAACGAGGGTTGATGACTATACTAACTTATTTTCCTTGTTTTTATTGCTTTGATGAAGCGACAAAGTCCGTATTGCAGGATCATGCAGATCGTAATACACGCCCCGCCGGGCAGATCTTGCAGGGCGGCGCCCCATAAGCCGCAGACGATGCCGGAAAAGGCAAAGAGACCGGCGCAAAGCATCATACTGCGAAACGTGCGGCAGAAGATGGCGGCCGTCTGTTGCGGCACTGACAGCAAAGATATGACCAACACGATCCCAACCATACGCAGCGAAACGACGAGCGTGAGCGCCATAAACAAGATCATCAAGGCCTCGATCCATCTGACGGGCAAGCCCTGCGTGACGGCGAAATCGCGATCATAGGCTATGGTGACGATGGGCGTAAGCAGGAGGCCGAAGAACAGGGCCTACGGCAACCACGAGCAGGAGCAGGAGCCAGAGATCTTCGTGCGTGATGAAGAGGATATTGCCGAAAAGATAGGAGGGTAAATCGGTCATAAAGCCGGGCGTGAGATAAGCGAACAAAATGCCCAAACTCATCCCAAGCGTCCAAAGCATAGCGATGGCCGCGTCCTCGCGCACATTGCGCCGACTGAGAAAATCGATACTATAACCGGAAAACACGGCAAAAAGCGCCGCACCCAGCAACGGAGAGAAGCCCAAATAAGCTCCCAAGCCCACTCCGCCGAGCGAAGCATGGGCCATACCGCCGCCAACAATCACCATGCGGCGCGTGACGACGTATGTGCCGACCATCGCGCAAAGGATGCTGACGAGCAAGCCGCCAAGGAGGGCATTTCTGAAAAACTCGTATGCTATTATGTTTGCCATTCAGCCTTCAAAGTTAGGTAAAGCACACAACACGACCAATTCTTTCTCTCTTTTCTTCGCACCAAGGCGGCGGGCGAAGCGGAGCGATAGCGCACCGGTATCGACTTACGAACACGGACAATGTATTGGCGAAGAAGGCCATCTGCGGCGGTGCGGAGAAGGCGGCAAGCGGCCCTGCGAACGCCGCGTTTTTTAGACTTCTATCGTTTGATAATGTATCAAAATGCAACCTCCGGCGATCGTTTGGTGAGAGCAAACCATCGTTTGGTGGGGAGCAAACCATCGTTTGGCGGCAGCAAACCATCGTTTGGCGGGAGCAAACGATAAGGAGTCTGTACCATTGGCGAGCCGAAAGTTGACTATTGGCAAGAAAATAAAAACTATGTCCACCAACAAACGAGACGCCGGCAACCCCGGCCTCACTTTATCGGCGGCGAGTTTGAGCAGAACGTAAAAAATAATGTATCTTTGCAAGACTTACCCAAGCTTGATAATTTACAAGCGTATACTGCAAGAAATGGAACACGACAAAATAAAACGCGGGAGCTATCTGCGCAAACCGCGCTGGCTCTATAGCAAGATCGAAGGCGGAGAAAAGTTTAGCTTCGTCGAAAAAACGGTAGAGGAAAACGGACTGCATACGATTTGCTCCAGTGGAAAATGTCCGAATAAAGGGCACTGCTGGAAATGTGGCACGGCTACGTTTATGATTCTCGGCGATCGCTGTACGCGAGCCTGCCGCTTCTGCGCCACGCTCACGGGCCGGCCGCTTCCGCCCGAGCCGAAAAGAGCCGGAAAAGGTAGCGCGAAGCATCCGACTGATGGAGCTGAAACATTGTGTGATAACTTCCGTTGACCGCGATGACCTCCCCGACAAGGGGGCGGGCCACTGGGCTGCAACGATTCGCGCCATACGGGCGGCCAATCCGGATGTGGTGATTGAGGTCTTGATTCCGGACTATCGCGGCGAGGAGCTACGCACCGTATTGGAGGCGCGGCCGGACATTGTAGGCCACAATCTGGAAACCGTACGCCGCCTGACGCCGTCTATCCGCAGCAGGGCGACGTATGAGAACAGTTTGGGCGTCTTGCAGGAAGTGGCAGCCGCCGGATTTCTGGCCAAAACGGGCATTATGCTGGGCTTAGGCGAAACGCCGGAAGAGGTGGAGGAACTCCTGCGGGATGCGCACGCTGCGGGTTGCCGTATGATTACGATCGGACAGTACTTGCAGCCCGGTCCGGCGCAAGTTGACGTCAAAGAATACGTACACCCTGATCAATTTGCGGCATATAAAGATTACGCGCTCAACTTAGGATTCGACAGTGCCGAGAGTTCGCCGCTCGTGCGCTCGTCTTTCATGGCCGAACGCTCGTTCGTGGAAATGCTGGTTAAGAAAAAGCGCAACGAAGAAGCGGAGCAAGCAGCACAAGATTAGATTGCCGCGCTTCCCGTTTCATCATTGGGCTTTATAAAAGCCGGGTTTGCTTGAAGCAAACTCGGCTTTTTCGCTTGTTTATCTGCGTCGGCAGCAGGGCTTTTGCCCCCTGCTGCGCGTTTAATCTTTCGCTTCGGCCTGACGATTGCGACGTAAGCGTAAGGCGATGAGCAGCAGGAGGACAAAAAAATCACAGCGATGGCGCTGAAAGCAATCGCTTCTGTCACGGAAATGCTCGTCGGGCGATATTCCATCACCACAAGATGCTTGCCGGCCGAGACTTTCAAGGCGCGTAGCAAGTAGTTGACGCGGCCTATCTCGACGGGCTGACCGTCGACCGTAGCCTTCCAGCCGGGATAGTAGATTTCGCTAAACACGATCAAACCGCCCTTATCGCTGGTCACTTCGTAGCGCACTTCATTTGGCTTGCGCTGCGTCAGACGAACGCTGCCGGTACCTAAAGGCGAGCCGTCGAGTGCGGTGCGGAAGCGCTTGTCGGCCACGGCCGTGTGCTTCGTATCCAAACGCTTGAGGGCAGCAATCTCTGCATCGGGCGTGTCGACATATTTCACGTCAGTCACGAACCAAGCATTGCCGTTCGCATAAGGATTCTGAAGGGCCTGACCGGCTTGTGCGCCGAAGATGATCCATTTTGCGTTGAGCATATTCAAAACCGGCGCCAAACTATCGCCAGGAACGCGCTGCATATCGCCACCCGCCATATTGATGGCGCCTAAGAAGCCTTGCAATTCATCGTTTAAGCAGCGGTCGATCAGGTCTTGATAGCGGTGCAACTTGGCAGCATTGTAACCACCTATGCTCTGGAAGAAGTAGGCCGTGCGGTTGCTCGTCTCGTTAAACGGATTACCCTCGCTGAGGTTCAATACGCGGAAGTCGGTTTTATCCTTGCGCACGACATCTTCGGCCGCGGACGGGGTCAACGTTTGCATTTGTACGGGATCGGTAAAGGAGGCGTCGTTGAGGTAATGTTTGTCGACTTGCCACAAATCAAAGAGGCAAACGACAAACAGGCCAGCGCAAAGCATCCAAGACTTGATCATACCGCGCAAATAAAGCCACAAGAGGCCGATACCTACCAATATAATAAGGAGCGAACGCAAAGCTGAAGCGGCCAAAATGGCGTGGTGCATATCGGAAATTGCGCCGCGGTAACTATTGACAAAGTCGAAGCCTAAGGCAGAACCCATCGCGGTGAGTGCGGCATCGTCTTTCGCGCTGATACAATCGCCCGCAAGACTCGGGAATAGCCACAAAAGCAGGCAGAGGCCGGCCGTAAGGGCTGAAGCGACGGAAAAAGCAATTTTGCCGCGCTTTGTTCCGAAGACGTCGGCGGGACTTTTAATCAGGCGGGCCAAGGCTAACATCGCCAACAAAGGCATGGCAAACTCAGCCACGACGAGTGCCGAACTGGGCGTGCGGAATTTATTGTAAAGCGGCAGATGATCGATACAGAAATTGGTAAAGGCGGGATTGTTATGGCCCCACGCGAAGAGGAAAGAAAGCACGGTGGAAGCCAAAAGTGCCCACTTCAAAGGCCCACGCACGAAGAAGAGGCCAAAGATAAAGAGGAAACAAACGAAAGCGCCAACATAAACAGGGCCAACGGTGAAGGGTTGGTCGCCCCAATATTGATCTAATCCGGGCGGAGTGACTTGTTGTCCGCTCTTGGCCGCGATTTCCTGGAAGCGGCCTGCGGCCTGATAAAAGCGATCATAGCCGTTGAGTTCGTCAACATTGGGACGATCTAAAATGCTGCCGGAACCTCCGCCGTTAAAATCGGGAACAAGCAGCGTAAAAACTCTCGCCTACGCCGTAGCTCCATTGCGTAATATAGTCGCGATCTAAGCCGCCGTTCGTCGCTTGCGCTTTCTCAGGCGTCTGCGGAGCGAGCTCGGCGGGTCCACGCATAGACAATTTTGAGTATTCGTAGGTATGATATAAGTTGGAAACGTTAGCTAATAAGCCCACAACGCCGGCTAAAAGAATCACGCCCGTAGCTTTGGCCCACTGAGGTAGGGGCCTTGCGGCGCGCAGCATCGATGCCGTATGCCAGGACAAGGAAGAACATGACAAAGGCAAAGTAGTAGGACATCTGAATGTGGTTGGACATAATTTGAAAGGCGGTGAAGAGCGCCGTAACAAAAGATCCCCAGAGCAGCTTTCCGCGATAGCAGAGTATAACGCCGGCAATCGTGGGCGGAATAAAGGTCAAGGTCATCACTTTCCAAATGTGCCCCGCCGCAATAATGATGCAGAAGTACGAGGAAAAGGCCCAGACGATCGCCCCCAAGGCCGCCAGCCACGGGCGAAAATTGAAGGCGCGCAATAATATGTAAAAGCCCAACAAAAAAATAGAAAGAGATAGAGTACCGGTCCTGAAGTAAAGAGTCCGTAAGCCTTAGCAAAAGAATCCCAAATACGAACTCGATTCATAGGCCGGCGCGATCTGATAAGTCGGCATTCCGCTAAAGAGCGTGTTCGTCCAGCGCGTCTGCTCGCCGGTTGCGGCCACGTATTCTGCATTCTCACGCCCTTGCCCCACGGAGGCCATCGCGTCGTGGCCGCCCAAGACCAGCCCTTGGCTAATCGGCGTCATGAAATAAGTAAAAGCGATCACGAGAAACAGCAATACAGCTATCGCGTCGCCGGAAATTTTCTTCAAGAAAGTATTCATTGTCGTTTTATTTTTTGACTGGGTTAAGGGCGATCGGCCCTGCGCTTGCAAAAGTAGCAATTATAATCGGCGCAGGCGCTACCGCACTCGAAAAAGGCCCATCTTTATGGCCGAAGGCGGCCGCCGGCGCTTAGCAAGACGCCACAGCGTTATCGGATGTCAAGTCTTCATCTTACAAACGTCCGGTAATGACCTCTTCGTACAAATCGTGCATCCGGCGGGCCAAAGCATCAGGCGAGAAAGTCGTTTGTGCGTGCTCCAAACCGCGCGTTATCATCGCTTGGCGGCGCGATTCGTCATTGACAACGACTTGCAGCGCGGCCGTCAACTCCTCAACGCTGTCGGGTGCGACGTATAAGGCGGCGGGGCCGCCTGCTTCGGGCAAACTCGAAACGGAAGTGGTCACGACGGGGCAGCTACTCAGCATCGCTTCGACCACAGGCAGACCGAAACCTTCGTAGAAAGAAGGATAGACGAAGGCGCGCGCACAGCAGTAGAGCGCTTGCAGATCCTCGTTGTTCCGAATGTGCGGCAAGAAGCGTATGGCAGCGTCCAAATGGTGTTCGGCCACATACTTCCGCACCTCAGCTTCATACTCGCGGCCTCGCCCTACGATCAAGAGCGGCAGGCGGTCGGCGGCGGGGAGTTGCTCTACGGCTTTCACCAAGCCGAGCAGATTTTTGCGCGAATTGATGGCCCCCACATATAATAAATAATCCTGCGGCAAATCCTCAACCGCCACGCGGGCAATCCTGCGCGCCATTTCCGACGTCGGAGGATGATAGAACAAAGGTTGCGCAGGCTGATAAATCACACTGATTTTTTTCTTCGCCGATGCCGTAATACTGCATCACGTCGCGCTTTGTAGACTCGCTAATAGCCACGATGCGCGTAGCGTAGCGGCAAGCGTAGCGCGCTTTGAGGTCATAAATGCGCCGGTCGATCGCATGATACATTTGCGGAAACGTATGCCAAGCTACGTCGTGCATTGTTACGACTGAGGGGATGCGCCGCCGCACCAAGCCGACGGGCAATTCGTGGCTCAAGCCGTGAAAACAAATCGACGCGATCTTTGGCCGCGCGTCCGGCCAGGCCGAAAGTGCGCCAAAAACCTCCCGGAAACAAAGCCCCCGGGCGCACAACGCGGCAACGATTGCGCCGGATATAAGGCTGCGTCTGCTCCGTAGCGCGCACCTTGGGCGTATAAAGCAGGTGCAAATCTTCCGGATAGTTTTTCAATTGTCCATCCAGCAGCGTCCTACTGTAGTTTCCCAGTCCGGTAAAGTTGTTAAACAGCCTCTTGGCGTCGTAAGCAATTCTCATAAAGTGGTATTCAATCGCGGACGAAAATACGCTAATTTAAGTTTTTAGCCAAATAATTTGGCCGTTTTTACGGCCTACGCTACTTTTGCTCTCACTTAAATGCGCCGCGTGCCCTTTTCCGCTATATTCCTTCTGATGAGGCGCGCGCGAAGGCCTTACGATCACCCTCTTTTGACTCATTTACGCAAGACATTGAAAATTCTGACGAACCCTAAGATTGACGCGGCGCGTCCTTTTATGGAACGCATCGTGAGCGAGTTTGAAAACGGACGCAGTTTGCGCGAAAGTCGCAACAGCATACGCGTATGTGTTTTCGAGGGAGAAGAATTTAACGTCAAGCGCTATGGGCGTCCGCGCGGCTGGCGCAAGCTGGTCTACTCGCTCTTTCGCACGCCGAAAGGCTTGCGCGCCTATACGTATCCGGCGCGCTTGCTGGCAGCGGGCATAGAGACGCCGGAGGCCGTCGGGTATCGGGAAGAGCGCGAGGGACTTTGGCTTACGAACAGCTATTTCGTAAGTAGGCAATGCCCCTATTCGCGGCGCTTCTACGAGTTTGCGGAAGTGCAACTCACGCCTGAGAATATGGAAATCATCGCGCAATTTGCCGCCCTGGCAGCTCGCATGCACGAGCAAGGCATCTTGCATCGCGACTTCTCACCGGGCAATATTTTGTTTGATCAAGTGGAAGGCCGATGGCACTTCTCTTTGGTAGACACGAACCGGATGTATTTCGGGCCGGTAAGCGTGCGCCGCGGCTGCGAAAAACTTCGCCCGTCTGTGGGGGCAGACCTGTTTTTTGAATTGCTCGCCTTGAAATATGCCGAGGCGCGCGGAGCGAATGCGGCCGACTGCTTGAAATGGATGTTGGGAGCCCGCAAAAAAATTTTTGGTTGCGCTATATTCGCCGCCACGGCCGCCCCTTTGCCATTGACCTCTGAGGCAAAGGCGTAGGCGAAAAGTGCAACGCCGACAACCCACATTCTTTTTAGTTCGCCCTAACGATGTATATAAATAATCGTTGGCGGCTTTTCTTTGCCGACAAATCCTGCTACGCCTCTACACTTAGCTACCGCATCTACGCCCAATGGGATTGCGGATGCGACACACCCGGTTTCTTTTCCGTATGACTTGACGACGCCCTTCGTCGACTTTTTTCACCTCGCGCGCAAGGCTCTTTTGCGAGACTCGGTCGCGATAATGGTGTGCAAAGGTTCGACTTTTTCCACACGCGGCAACGCGCATTTGCCACCTTTCCATCCCACGATTTTTAGTTTACGCTCACGAGCGTACACCTTTTTTATCGTGAGCGTACACCTTTACGCTCGTGAGCGCAAACCTTTTTTTCTCGTGAGCGCAAACGCGGAGAGTAGGGTTTGGTGAAAAATAGTTGGGAAAATATAGGAACGTTATCCCACGCAAAACATAGCCTTTCGACGCACTAAGCAATGCTTATGCGGAGAGTGGGCGATGAAGTGTGGGAATGCCTCGAACGAAAAAGGTAGAGTCGGCTTGCGCAATAAGGCGCAGGCGGGGAGATGTCGAGAATAGAAGGGCAAAAAGAAGTGATCGTTTCACCTGAAAAGAAAGAAGATAGCAGCATGCCGAATGGAGACGGTGCAGACTTTCAGTGGCGCATAAAAGGCGGCGAAAGCAGCATTGGTAACCGAAAGAGCAACGGCTGAAAGTAAGTGAGGGAGACGGCGACGGCGGAACAGGCTTAAGGGGCAGTCATCGCTTCGCACACTTTATCTTGGAAGCGGTGGGCTACCGACCGGCGCAAGATGCCTTGATTCATAATGGCAAAAACAGAGGGTATGACCGTTGGGGGCTGTGCAATAGCCCGAGAGGGTGCTGACGCCTTCCAAGGTGCCGGTCTTTGCGGAGACGTTGGCGTAGGCGGGACCGGAGGTCATACGTTTGCGCAAGGTGCCGTCGACGCCGGCAAGCGGAAGCGAGGGTTGCAGGTGCAGGAAGATGCCTTCGTGGGCATAGGCGTAGCGAAGGAAAGAGGTCAATAAGCGGGGAGAGGCGTAATTGTACAAACTGAGGCCGCTTCCGTCGGCAAAACTGAAATCGGCGGGCGAGAGGCCTTGATGGCGTACTAACTCTTTGATGTAGGCGATGGCTTGTTTGCGATCGGCGTAGGCGATACCGCTGCGGGCGGCCAACTGATAAAAGAGTGCCTCAGCATAAAGGTTGTCGCTCTGCTTCATCATGCGGAGCAATACTTGATCGATCGTGTGGGTACGCACGGTCCAGAGCGATGCGCCGGAGGAAATGCGCCCCTCGATCAAGCTACCGGCAAGCCTGATGCCGGCATCTTTCAAGGCGGAGGAGAGGGCTGCGGCAAAGTTGTCGCGCTGATTGTAGAGCAAGGGGTGAGCGGCGGATTATCATCGTCCCAACACCAGCCCCAACCTAAACGGGCGGAGTCTTTGAGGAGAGGTCTAAAATGACGTCGCCGGCAATGGCGTGCACGCCTCGTGCATTCAAAGCGTGGATCAAGGCCCAGAGGTCGTCGTGGCCGAAACGGGGGTCGAAACCACCCTTGATGTAGATGTTGCCTTCGAGCGTTGAGTCGTTGATGCTCCCTTCGCCGTAGAGCGAGGTGCGAAAGTTGAAGTCAGTACCTAATTGTGACAGGGCCGTCACGGCGGTGATGACCTTCTGGTTGGACGCAGGACGCATCAACTGGTCTGCACCAAAAGCTAAGATGGTACTGTCGGCCGTAAGGTCGTAAATATGCAGGCCCACTTGCGAACGGGTGAGAAGCTCGGGCGTCAACAAGCTGTCGACGCGCTGACAGATTTTGATGGCTGTGCTGTCATCGGCCATTTGCATGGCGACCGTCTTTGCCGCAGCCGGACTGAAGCTGAGACTAAAACCACCAATAACGGAGAGGAGCAACAGAAGCAACGTTCTGAAGGGGGCGTGCATCGTAAAGAAAACTTGAGGATTCGTTATTTCGCAGAAAACCTCTCCCCCCGAGGGGGAAGAGGATGTATATAGAATATTTGAGTTCGGTAGTGCGTAAAAAAATTACTTCTTAGCGCTGCTTGCAGACAAGCCCAACTTCGTGCGGATCTTTGCCGTTACGTTCTCGCTCAAAGCGGGATTGATGAAAATACCGGCTGATTGGGCTGCATTGCTGTCCATAATGTAGACGTAGTTGCCTTCTTTAGCTACAGCATTGATAGCATCCATCACTTTTTGAGATGATGGGCTGCATTTTTTGCGAAGATGCTTCTTGCAAAGCTTTTTCATCATCGGCTCTAGCTTGGTCGAGCTTTTGGCCAAGTTCGGCTAATTCTTGCTGACGACGAGAACGGATATTTTCGGGGGTCTTCTCGTTGACCTCTTGTTGGAACTTTTCGTATTTCGTCTGCAATTCTTTTTGCATATCTTCAAGATCCTTCTTAAACTTATCTTGCATGCCTTGCAGTTCGGTCTGTGCCGTTTTTGTAGGCCGGCATATCTTGGATAATGCTAGCGTAATCAAACTGAGCATACTTTTGAGCAAATAGGCTCAAGGGGGCTACGAAAAGAGCCAGCAACAAAATCTTTTTCAACATGTTTCTATCTGTTTTTAATTATTATGCACTTTAATGTCGCGAAAGTAGGCAATTTAATTGGAGTAACCTAATTTGGCGAGTACTTCGTTACTAATATCAATGGAGGGAGATGCGAAGATGATGCCTGCCGTCTCGCTGGCGCGATCCAAAAATCAGTTGGAAGCCGCGCTGATCGGCGATGGACTTGATCGCACTGTAAATATCGTCCTGAATAGGGCGGACAAGGCTTTCGCGCTTCTTGTATAATTCGCCCTCGGGACCAAAGTATTTCTTCTTCAATTCGGACGCTTCTTTCTCTTTAGCGACAATGGCTTGCTCGCGCTCTTTCTTCTGCTCGGCAGAAAGGAAGACGGACTCGCTCTGATACTTCTTGTAGAGGGTCTTGGCTTCGGTATCTTTGGCCTCGACTTCGGCTTGCCATTTCTTGGAAACTTGATTTAATTGCTCGTTGGCACGCTCATAGGCGGGAATGTTGCCCATAATGTATTCCATATCTACTAAGGCGAACTTCTGCGCCGCTGCCTGCAAGGTAAATGCTCCTAAAAGAAGGAACAGCATCAAAAAAACTTTTTCATTCTAATTATGCTTTTATCGTTCGTTCTCTTTATTAATACTTTAATTATGACGGCTCATCGCGGAGCTTGTTACGCAATAGAGCAACAATTTATGCACTCGTCGAGATAAAAAGTTGGTTGATCAGAACTCTTGATTCATTATAAAGTGGATCTGGCTGCCACCTGCTTTTTACGCCGTTGATTCTCTTTTGAAAACCGTAAGCCCAATCTATACCTAAAATTCCGATCATCGGCAACATAACGCGAACACCGAGACCGGCAGAACGCTTCATGTTGAAGGGATTGAAGTCCTTGACGTTGGTCCAAGCATTACCGCCTTCTAAGAATCCGAGCACGTAAATATTAGTTGTACCTTCGAGTAGCAGAGGATAGCGCAACTCTACGCTCATACGACTATAAGCATAGGCATTCGTACCGGTATTTCCGGCCAAAGAACCATTCTCGTAACCACGCAAACCGATGGTCTCGGTAGCATAGCCATAGGACATTCCGCCCATACCATCGCCACCGACATAATAGGTTTCAAAAGGCGATTTGTTGTATTTGTTGTAAGAACCTAAAATACCAAACTCGGCACGTGTCATCAACACCGGCGTTTTGTTGGAACTGGTGAGTGCGGTATACGTGCGAAACTTCAGCTTCCACTTGTTATATTCGATCCAACGGTACTTTTCTTGGGCTTCTTTCTGATAGGTGGCACTCCGTGGATTGGTGGCAAGATTTTTATAGTCTTTGCCGTTCCACGCAGAGAAAGGCGGAGTGGCTGATACGGAGAATTGGAAATCAGAACCGCGGCGCGGGAAGAACATATTATCCGTAGAGTTGCGGCTCAAACTCAACGTGAGGTTGATGTTATTACTATTACCGTTAGTAAAGAGGAAGTACTCCCAAGATTTCATCATATAGCGTGTGTAGGAAAGTTCGGCCGTGAACATAAAATAATCATCCGGCCAACGCAAACGCTTACCAAAGCCGAGCGAAGCACTCAACATTCTGACGTACTTGTCGGGATCGTAATAGTTTGTATAGTTGTAGTAGTTGGAGTTAGAACCGTAACCGCCATACATATAGCCATTATAGATGTTGTTGTAGTAGTTGCGGTCGTAATAACTCGAAGCTACTGACGTCTGCTTTGAGTAGGAAATAGAGAAAGAGAGCTGGTTGGGGCGCTTTCCGCCGAACCAGGGCTCTAAGAATGAGAGCGAATAGCTCTGATAATAGGAGGCATTGGTCTGCGCATTGATCGAGAGCGTCTGATTATCGCCTTGCGGGAGGAATACTCTGTGTTTCGCGCCTTTCTTAAAGAGATTCTGGATAGAGAAGTTGGTAAATTTCACACCGACCGTACCGATAATACCCGTCGGACCCCAACCTGCTGAAATCTGAAATTGATCGCCGCCCTTGGGCGTCAGCGGATAGGAAATATCTACCGTTCCGTTTTGAGGATCGGGCTTGATGGCCGAACTCATAGCTTTTCCCAAGGCTTCCGGATCAAACTGATTCATCTGCGAAAGATCCATCACAGAGCGCTTGATAGCCTCCATGCTAAAAGAGGTCACCAGGCTTGGTGCGCAATTCGCGGCGAATAACATTTTTCGTAAACGCGGGTATTGCCGGAAATATTCACACGATTAAACCTTGCTTGGCGGCCTTCACTGACGCGCATCTCCAAATCAACTGAATCGCCATCAATAGTTGTTTCTACGGGCTCTACGACATTGAAGACGTAACCATTGTTGTAATAGAGATTGCGCACAGCATCGTCATCTTCATTCAAGCGCTTGCTTAAGAGCGTCTGGTTATAGATATCGCCTCTCTTCAACTGTAGAATATTCTGCAAAATCACAGTGGGATAAACGGTATTTCCAACCCAGTTGACATTGCGAATATAATATTTCCGTCCTTTATCTAAATTGATATAGACATTGACATAATCCGGCTTTGTTGCGGCAACCGAATCCGTAGTTATGATAGCGTCTCGATAGCCCCAAGCATTAAGGCGGCTGATCACGTTCGCTTTGTCTTCTTCATATTTCTCAGGCAAGAATTTCTTCGAGCGGAGTAGATTCATCAAGCTCTTTTCGCGCGTTTTCTTCATCGCACGTTTAAGTTTAGAAGCTTCTTTGCGCGTCACGCCAGTAATATAGATATGCTCGACTTTAACTTTATTGCTCTTGTCTATATCAATATCGATGAGCACGTTGTTTTCTTTCGTAACATCATCCTTCATCCGAATGTCGATCGCGGCATTCTTAAAACCTTTGTCATCAAAATAACGCTTAATGATAATCTTAGCGCGATTAACCATATCCTGCGTAATCTGTCCGCCAACTCTCAAGCCTATACTCTTTTCCAAGGCTTCACGTTCCGACTTCTTCACGCCGGAATAAACGATGCTGGAAATGCGCGGCTGCGCCTTTAGATGCACGTGCAAATATATAGTATTGCCCACAATACTATCCGCCGTAAGCGATACGTCAGAGAAGAGTTTCTGCCCCCAATAGCGACGCACTACTTCTGACAGATCAGCACCAGGCACTTCATACGTAGCTCCTATTTCCAAGCCTGCGATGCTCTGCAACAAATCGGGGTCAAACCCGCTGACACCATCGACAACCAATCCACCCAGCACGTATTTCGAGGGCGAAACAGTATAAGTAATATCGGGATTAACTTGTTTGAAAGTATTCTGAGCGTAGACTGCTCCAACCATCAAGGAGAAGAGCACGACTAACAGCGGTCGTATTTTCATATACTTTTTATTTTTTTCTGTTGTTTGTTCTACCTGCCGACTTGTTTTGCCAAAACGCCTTTCGCGACTTTTGGTAATCTGCGACGGCGGCATAAAAGGCCTCTTCATTAAAATCAGGCCAAAACGTATCGCAAAAATAGAGTTCGGAATAGGCACACTGCCAAAGGAGATAATTGCTCAAGCGTAACTCACCTCCCGTTCTGATCAGCAAGTCCGGATCAGGCATAAACGAAGTTGTAAGAGCCTCCGTTATAGTATTTTCAGTAATATCTTGTAGTGCCAATTCGCCTTTCGCTGTGCGGGCAGCAATCTTCCGCGCGGCTTCAGTTATCTCCCAGCGTGCTGAGTAGCTTAAAGCCAAGACGAGAGTCATCCCACTATTCTCCGCAGTGCGTGCTGTAAGTTCTTCGAGCGAAGTGCGCACATCTTCGGGCAGCCGCTCAAGATCTCCGACAATCCGCAGGCGGACATTGTTACGCATAAACAACTCTTCCTCAAGCGAGGTAAAGATCAGCGACATCAGCGCCGCAACTTCCTCCGGCGGACGATTCCAATTCTCTGTCGAAAAAGTATAGAGCGTCAGATATTTAACCCCCAAGTCCGAAGCCGCCGTCGTAATCCGGCGCACCGTTTCGACGCCCTGCTGATGGCCTACGCTGCGGTCCCATCCGCGTGCGGTAGCCCAGCGCCCATTGCCGTCCATGATAATTGCCACGTGCATTGGGATGCGTTTCGGATCTATTTGCGCTTTATAGCTCATTGATTCAATCTTTATTGCAGTTAGGACATTTCGGGTTCAGATCATACGTAAGCGTAAACATCGTCAAGCTGTAATGATCTTTGTTCCTAAATTCTGTAGACTTGATGCCATGAGGGGCCGCCAAGCCATCCAAGCGATCTGAAGGCGTGAAGCGGAAAGTCCAATCTACGCCGGCATTGAGGCGATTATTCAACTTCCACTTCAATCCTACGCCGATGGGAAAGTTAACGGTGAACGCCTTGTCCGGAGTGCCGTACGTAAAGCCCAAGCCCAGCTGAATGTAAGGCGTCACTCTACTAAAGCCTTGATAGCCTTGCTGCCAGCCGTACGGAAGAAAGTGCAACTCATACAAAGCTGCAAGGTCGTACAAGTCGCCACTCATCTTATATATAAGGCGCCCCGGTCCCGATGCAGCAGGATTTTGCGGATAAAAATCGTTGATTTTATCCGTCGATCCGGAAAGTTTGAAATAATTAGCGCCCAATTTTATCGCCATACGCGGATTGAGCGGAAAGCGCGCCAGCAAGCCGGCCGCGAGTTGACTCTGTCCGTAAAACTTACTGTTGACATCGTTCAAGCCGAAGCCGATACCTACGCCACCGCCCAATTCCAAGCGATAGAAGTTATCGTCATCCTGCGCCGACAGTCCGAAAGGAAGGAGCGCACAGCACAGCAGGAGGAACGTATGTCTTAGCATGTATTATCGTATTCTTTTCATAAAGCTATATTGTGGCTTTGTCCAAGCAGCGCGATTGAGTTTGCCCTTCCAGACATTACCACTACCACTGCAGAACAAGTATACTTCGCCACCGACCACTAAAGCCGAGCAGTGCGTAGCCGCAGCATCATTGGGGCGCTTCAAAGCATTCGGATTCCAAGTGCGCCCGCCGTCTTCCGTCAAGTAGAACGGCGCCGGCTTACCATCGCTTCCGTCGCCAACGAGTAAGGCCCCGCCGGCATAAGGTTGCAATGTAATGTTGCGTAATGCGGGGCAAGGCTGCTTGTTACCGGCATCTGTGATGAGATACAGCCAAGGAAAAACCTCCGCATTCGTTTTATCGATATAGCGCGTCCAGACACGAGCGGCACCATCACGCTGCCCTACCAACAGAAAGCGGTCAAAGTTGCTCCCCTCTTGTGGTTGCAAGGCCAGTCCGTCAAGTTCCGCATCAGGCAACTCGTTTGGCGTATCCATATTGTCAGTTGTCCAATTTATACCATCCGTACTGCTATACAATTGGCCGCTCGTGAGCCCCACGAAGCCCGGCTCGCCAACGGCTAAGAGCTGCGCAATCGGTTGCACATTGCCCATTGGCGACCACGTCAAGCCGTCCGTACTACTCACCACGTACGTTCCGCGCGTAGCGTAAAAGGCTCCATTATAATAATGTATGGAAGCTGGCGCGATGCTACCATCGGAAATGGCCGTCTGCGTCCAGTTAGAGAGGTCAGTAAGCGGAGATTTGAGCAGGAAGTTTTTGCATGCCAATCAGCGCATACAAGTATGCTTCGCCGTTCACCAAGAATGCGCGTATCACCTCGGCCGAAGCAAGCAGCGAGTTGCCGCTGACGAGCTGCTTCCACGTAGAAGAATCGCCGGCCTCCTTATGCACATTAACCTTCAGCGTATATTTGCGGCGCGAAACGCCATCTCGACCATAGACAGTGACAATGCGCGGTTGGCGGAAGTCCAAACTATCGGTTTCCACAAACGCCGTATCTTTACCCGAAACCAGCGATTGGATACTCAGCGAGCCCGTGGCCGTAATCTTGGCAAAGCGCGTGCGGGACACATCAACGCCCATAGGCAGCGAGTCCACATTAAAAATCTGCGCCTTCGCGTGATCTATACTAAAGGGATACTTTGCGCCGGCCAACATAGCCACAATGACCGTATCCTTTCCGGAAGCCGTAAGCGTATGATAAGGACGCTTCAAATCGCCAAGTTTTACGGCAGTAATTATACAGTCGCCGGTATTGCTATCATCGTCTGTATTGAGATCTGTGCTGCAACTTCCAAAGAGGAAGAGCAAAGAAAACATCAGAGCAACTAAAGAATAATTCTTCATATAGTCTAAATATACCTATGATAATACAAGGTGCAAAAGATAGAAGATAAGGCGTGACGGACAAAGGGAAACACATGCTTTTTTTATCTTTTTTTGTAGTGTAGTTTCGCTAATTTTTCAATCGAATCAAGGCGCTTTTAGCAAATGGGAATAAAGTTGCAGGAGGGCTGTGAGTCGACAAGAAAAAAGGGGAAAAGAAGGTCTTTTGAGGTCAAACAATGCCAACCCTCGTCTACGCATCGTGCTTGCTCAGACTGCCACTTGCGGACCGCCGGCAAGCGCTGTGGACGTAGCATGATGAGCGGAAGACGGAGGATTTAGAGCAGAAAATTGGCGAAAGCAGCCGGCCCATTCAGCGGCAAGCCCTCATCGCCCCTTCATTTGCTCCCACCAAACGATGATTTGCTCCCGGCAAACGATCGTTTGCTCGCTCCAAACGATGGTTTGCTACCGCCAAACGATAAGCACCACCATTTTGAACTACCGGTAGCCGACCTTTTAGCATCGCCGCAAGCCGCCTACGCAGCGCCCGCGCCACCCGCAGCCAACTCAGTGCGAAGTGAGCCGAGGCGCGACCAAGCATAGCGAAACGGCGGTCCACAAAAGAATTTTACTTCGCAAAGGTTGCAAAAATCGGATATTATCAGTATCTTCGCCCAACAAATCATCATTTACCTATAAATATGTTCGACGTAAAAAAATGCCTCGCCGACTGCGAGAAAAAAATGGACGCAAGCGTAACGCACCTCGAAGAGACTCTGGCACAAATACGTGCCGGACGCGCTAATGTGCATATCTTGGACGCTATACGCATTAACTCCTATGGCTCAATGATGCCCCTGAACAACGTGGCGGCCATCACGACGCCGGATGCACGCACCATTGCGATCAAACCTTGGGACAAAAGTATGTTTGCGCCGATCGAAAAGGCTATTATTGACTCAGAAGTGGGTATCATGCCCGAAAATAACGGCGAGGTAATACGACTGGCTATTCCCGCACTGACAGAAGAGCGCCGCAAACAGTTGGCTAAGCAGTGTAACAAAGAGGGAGAAGAGGCGAAGATGGCGATTCGCAATGCGCGCCGCGAGGGCAACGATAAGCTGAAAAAAGCGCTTAAAGACGGCTTGAGCGAAGATTCTGAAAAGGATGCGGAAGCTGACTTGCAGAAAATCCACGACCGCAAAGTAAAACAAGTAGATACCTTGCTCGCAGAAAAGAACAAGGAAATCATGACTGTATAGGCATAGTGCACGGGATAGTTGTGCGCAGCACGGGCAGCTGGTATGATGTCCGCACTGACGATGGACGCATCGTAGCTTGCAAGGTGAAAGGAAAATTTCGCTTGCAGGGTATTCGCTCTACCAATCCTGTCGCCGTGGGCGATGGGGTGACGATCGTAGAAACGGGCGACGGGACGGCGCTCATCAAGGCTATCGACGACCGGCGCAATTACGTGATTCGCCGGGCGTCGAACTTGTCAAAGCAGAGCCAGATTCTGGCGACCAATCTTGATCAGGCCTTGCTCCTTGTTACGATAGCGCGCCCCGAAACGTCGACCACCTTCATCGATCGTTTTTTGGCCTCGGCCGAAGCTTATCGCGTGCCGGTCTTAATCGTGTTTAACAAGACGGATGATCTGGAGCCGGATGAGCGCGAGACGCTCTCTTATTGGTCGACTTTATACCGTGCGATAGGCTATGATTGCTTTTGCGTCTCGGCAACCGAGGGCGACGGACTGCCGGCCTTGAGAGAACAATTAAGAGGCCGACTATCCTTGCTCGCCGGCCATTCGGGCGTAGGCAAGAGTACGCTGCTCAATGCTTTTATCCCAACGGCAAACGTCAAAACGGCGGCCATCTCGGAAGCACACGAGACGGGAATGCACACAACGACGTTCAGCGAAATATATGAATTGCCGGAAGGGGGCGCTTTGATTGACGTCCCGGGCATTAAAGGCTTCGGCACGTTTGATATGGAGCGTGCGGAAGTGGCGCACTACTTTCGAGAGATCTTCGAACTCTCACACGATTGTCGCTTTAATGATTGTACGCATACGCACGAGCCGGGTTGTGCGGTCTTAAAAGCGTTGGAAGAGCATCGTCTGGCGCCTTCGCGCTACACTTCTTATCTCTCCGTATTGGAGGATAAGGATGAAAATAAATATCGCGAAGCTTATTAAATGCGCGGTGCGCCGGCAGTTGACGTCAACGCGCGACAGGCGACCGATGGTTTGAACGCTTCAGTTGGAACAAATAAAAAGTTTACGATATGTCTCCCCTTTTGCTCATTATCATTTTTGCGCTGCTCGCTTTAGTCTTATTTGCGATTGAAGCTTTCGTTGTTCCGGGTTTCGGCATCACAGGTATTGCGGCCACGGTGTGTGTCGTGATCGCCGATTCGTTGGTCTACTATTATTATGGGGCGTTCTGGGCTACGCTGGCTTTGTTTGGATCTATCGTTGTCGTACTGTTCTTCTTTCGTTGGTTGGCCAAGTCGCGCACGATTGAGCGTCTGTCGCTCCACACGAACATAGACGGAACAAATGCTACGCCGGCGCAACTCTCCGTAAAACCCGGCGACGAGGGAAAAGCCCTCACGCGGCTCGCATTGATAGGCAATGCGTGCATCAACGGAGCAGATGTGGAAGTCAAATCGGCTTCCGGATTTATTGAAGAAGGGACATTGATCAAAGTAACGGCCGTCAAGGATGCGCTAATCCTTGTGGAGAAGCGCGCAGACGGCGATAACAATAATATAAAAGGGGAAACTAAGATGACGCAGGGACGCTTATTGTGGATCGATGATGAGATAGACTTGCTCCACGCACATATTATATTTTTTGCAGAAAAGGGACTACGACGTCACAACCTGCTCTAACGGAACGGACGCCATAGATTTGTGTGGCAAAAATGCTTATGACCTCATTCTTTTAGACGAAAAATATGCCCGGACTTTCAGGTTTGGAAACGCTGGCGGGTATTAAAGAGGTGCAACCTAACGTCCCCGTCGTTATGGTTACGAAGAACGAGGCTGAAGATATAATGGATCAGGCCATCGGCGCAAAGATAGCCGACTATCTGCTGAAGCCTGTCAATCCTATGCAGATCTTGCTCGTGTTGAAAAAGAACATTCATCAGCGGGAGATCGTCACAGAGGTGACGCAATCTTCTTATCGGCAGGAGTTCGCCAACATTGCGGCGCAAATGAACGACTCTTCGACGCCGGAAGAATGGATCGAATTATACAAGAAGTTGGTCTATTGGGAGCTGGAACTGTCGGAGACGGACAGTGCAATGAACGAATTGCTGCAACAACAGAAGGAGGAAGCAAACTTAACGTTCTCGCGCTTCGTTCGTAAGCACTACGAGGATTGGGTCAACAATGCAGAGACGCGCCCCGTGATTAGCCCGGACATTTTTAAGCGCTACGTTTTTCCCACGCTTAAGCAAAGGGCGTAAAGTCTTTTTACTCGTGCTCGACAACTTCCGCTTTGATCAGTGGCGTATGCTTAGTCAGGAACTCGTAGAGGATTATGATATCGAAGAAAGCTTATACTTCAGTATCCTGCCTACGGCTACGCAATATGCTCGCAACGCTTTGTTTGCCGGATTGATGCCGGAGCAAATCAGAAAGATGTATCCCGATCTGTGGGTTGAGGAATCAGAAGAAGAAGGCAAGAACTTAAACGAGGAGATGCTGATAAGACACCAAATGGAGCGCTTCCGACGGCGCGAAGTGTTCCACTATCATAAATTAAACGACTCGGTTGCTGCCGATCGCTTCTTAGGTCAATTCCGCAAAGTGACGCACGCGCCGCTGAACGTCTTGGTGATTAACTTCATCGACATACTTAGTCACGCCCGGACCGAATCTCGAATGGTTCGCGAACTGGCTTCTAACGAGGCTGCCTATCGCAGCATCACGCTCAGTTGGTTCAAGCATACGGCCATTAAGGGACCTCTTTACGTATCTGGCTTCTTTAGACTACGATATCCTGATCACCACCGACCATGGGAGCATTCGTGTAGATTCGCCGATAAAAGTTGTCGGCGACAAGAACGTCAATACGAACCTGCGCTATAAGGTCGGCAAAAAAATATGGGCTACAATAAGAAGGAAGTATTTGAGATGCGCGAACCGGAACAGTATGGACTACCGCGACCGAACATCTCTTCAAACTATATTTTTGCTGAGGGCAACAAATTCTTTGCCTACCCAAACAATTACAACTACTACGTGCAGTATTATAAAGGTACGTTCCAACACGGCGGTATATCGATGGAGGAAATGATTATCCCCATCATCACGCTTCACTCCAAGAAGCACTAAACGCCAAAACTTGTCGGATAGTCGCACATTATATAGTCGCCCCTTAAATAGTTTTTTTATTTTTCGATATTCAGCTACATAGTTCTCGCTTAAAACTACTTTTTTTAAACAAGAACTATATATAGCTATCCGGATTGTTGTAAAGATAGCATCAATGGTAAAGCCTTCCGCTCCCTATGCTTGAGGGGCGGAAGGCTTTGCTTGCTTGTCGTGGTTGCTGATTATGATCCCTACAACGATTAACCCAAATCGGTCATTAGAGATTTTGGCGAGCAAAGTATTATGGATTGCTGTCAATTATTGAAGAAAATATATCGACTAGCTCGCTATAATTGCTATATGTCTTGAATTTCCTAAAAAAGAAAACGAAATTTTCTAATGACCGATTTGGGATTAACTTACTTCACCACTTTCTTGCCATTGATGATATAGATACCCTTCGACAGGTCTTCTACTTTACCGTTGGGCTTCACGCCGCTGAGTGTATAGATGCCTTGCTTGATAGCGTTGTCGAAGGTTGGTGTAGCGATGCCGTCTATTCCTCGTTCGATGACAACCTTACTCACCCCAATTCGGGATAAGCAAGGCTTGTTTTTTGCCTTAAAATAGTTTCAACAAAAGCCCCAAAAGAGGATTATTTTTCGTATATTTGTTGTTGAAAACCAAACAGATAATGACAAAACAATCCTCTATGAAGCTTATCAGCAAAGTTACGGAAATTTATTGTATTGCAGACGATTTCTGCAAAGAATATGAGTTGGAATTGAACAAAAAAGCACTTTCGCTTTCAAATCCCTCTCCAAACACCCCTAAAACTCGCAATAGAAAGGGAAGAATGAGCGATGCAGAAATGATTACCATTCTTGTCTTGTTCCACAGCAATACGTTTCGCAATTTCAAACATTTTTTTATCTCTTCTACCTCTGTCGAGAACTAAAAAGAAGAGTTCCCCAACCTACTTTCGTATACCCGCTTTGTGGAACGTATGCCACGAGTGGCGATCCCCTTTGCTCTTCCTTAAATTGGCTTTAATGGGAGAATGTACAGGGATTACTTTTATCGATTCGATGCGTATTCCTGTGTGTGAAAACAAACGTGAATATTCTAATCGTGTCTTCAAGGGCTATGCTCATAAAGGGAAAAGTACGATGGGCTGGTACTATGGATTTAAGCTGCATCTATTGTGTAATGAACGAGGAGAATTACTCAACTTTGCACTCACCAAAGCCAATGTGGACGACCGTAACCCGGAGGTATTCAATAACTTGACTAAGGATTTATTCGGGAAACTATATGCCGATAAAGGTTATATTTCCCAATCACTTTTTGCCTCTCTCTTCGATAGAGGAGTTCACATCGTCACGGGAATACGCACTAATATGAAGAACCGCTTAATGAGACCTTTGCACAATAAAACAGTCTATTTTACCACTTATCCAATTGTTTATTAACGTATTGTTTCGTATATTAGCACTATAAGATGATACAAAAATTATGGCAAGACAAGGAAAAATCCACCAACGACGAAGTCTCATTTGCAGACGTCATGTTAGAGAAGAGATGCAGGAAAGCTCAGAATGTATTTTTTTGAATCAAGTCGACAGGCTTATCGATTGGCGTCCTATTCGCACGTTGATCAACAAGAAGTACACCAAGCGGCAAAAATGCGGCAGGAGCTCCGGCCTATGATGTTATCCTGCTTTTCAAAAATGCTTCTTTTGCAGACCTGGTATGGATTAAGTGACTGTGCCTTGGAAGAGCGTGTCAACGACTCGCTGACGTTTTTCTCGATTTCTAGGGCTGAGTATGGAAGCCGTCTCTCCGGATCACAGTACGATCAGCCGTTTCAGGACTGCCCTGACAGAGTCCGGACTCATGGATAAGTTACTGAAAGCTTTCAATAAACAATTGAGCGCCCATCATATCGCTATCAAGGAAGGAGTTCTGATCGATGCGAGCATTGTCGACAGCCCCTCACCGCCCTGATGGGATATTGCGCATCACTGTGGCTGATGATCGTGAAGATACACGCAGTGATGACGAAAAGGATGAAGAGGAGGCTTACCATAAGTTTCTTTTACAGGAACGCAAGGGGACAGACGGTGAAGCCCGGTGGGTAAAGAAGAAAGTCTATCGATATGGTTATAAGAAACATATGTTGACAAACAGGGAAGGGATCATTCGGCAAGTCATCACCACCCCGGCCAATCGTAACGATCTGAAGGAGTTGATCCCATTGTTGAGAGAAGAGGATCTCCCTGCCGATACACCTGTCTATGCGGATAAAGGGCTATGCAACGGAGGAGAACCGAGCCTTTTTAGCCAGGCATCACTTGCGGGATTGTATCATGCACAAGGCATATCGCAACCGGTCCTTGAGCCAAGCACAACACCTTTTTAACCGCTCCATAAGTCCTATTCGCAGTGTCATAGAACGCACCTTTGGCAGCATCCGTCGGTGGTTTGATGGTGGACGTTGTCGATATCGAGGCCTTGCCAAGACGCATACACAGAACATACTAGAAAGCATAGCCTTTAATCTATATCGAACACCCGGGCTTATTATATCCAAATGTGTCAAGTAAGCAAAGATTTCCCCGGTCGGGCCTGAGTTTGAGGCCCAACCGGGGGAAAGGGAAACCTTATCATCCTCAATAGTTACCCTTCTTCAAGCAAAAATGATCCTGAAAAGGAAGAGAATTATTGTCCGCACCATTTTTCAAAGGTCTCTTAATGGATGTGCACGACAAAATTATGCTCCGTAAAAGAAGCATTATCGAGACCATCAATGATATGCTCAAGAACGTGACACAGATTGTTCATACCCGCCACAGAAGTGTCTCAAACTTTATTGTCAACCTTTTGGCAGGAATGGCGGCTTATGCTTTCTACGATACAAAACCCTCTATCAATATGGAGTTTGAGATGGAGGGAGAAGCAGAGGTGAAGCAGCTCACACTTTTATAAAACATACTTGCGTGAAACAATGAATCTTCGGCCTACAGCCAGGTCGAAAGAATCGTTGTGGGCTATAACCTGAGGAATAAAAGAGGGGACCTTAAACCGAATTGGGGTTAATATTGAACTTAGATTCCGAGGATATTGCGCAGAATCCACCATACGAAAAACAAGATAACATAAAGCCAAAGCCATTTGGAGTTATGCGTCAGATGCTGTAGTTTTCGTTTAGGTTCTCCTCGCAAGATCCAATCGCTCAGGATAATAAGCACCAGATAAGGGAGAGAGAAAAGAAAGAAGAAGTTGTAGTGCAGAGCCTCTGAAAAATGCCCGTGAAAGGCTGCGTGCGCCGCTCGTTGGAGTCCACACCCAGGGCAACTATAGCCTGTTGCCCATTTTACAAAACATTTTGGGGCCAGTTCATAGCGTGCAGGATCAAAATAATAAAGCGCCAAAGTGATAGCAACCACGAGTATTCCGCTGCCCAGCCTTAGCCATTTTTTGCGCGAGTTCTGTTTATCAGCAACAAGATTCGAAGTTTTCGCGCTTAATTGCTGCTTTTCATCGGCAAGGTTTTGCGTATCAAAAGGCGAAAGCATTTGTTCAGTATCCAACGTCATAGCGTCGTCGACGGTAGTTGGTTTTCGATCCTCTTTCACTACAATAAGACAATTAATATTCGTTCTATAAAATCCGGCATCCCATCAAGGCAAAAGCGCCTCCTCTTCGCCGGAAGCCGAAGAGGAGGCACAATGCATCAATAGGGTTATTTCTTAGGCGTCTGTGCAAGGATTTCCTTCAAGAACACCCAATACTTATCTACACTCGGTATATGGCAACGCTCGTTAGCGGTGTGCGGAGAACGAAGCGTAGGCCCAAAGCTGACCATATCCATCTTTGGATATTTGCTACCGATAATGCCACACTCCAAGCCGGCGTGAATTACCTCTACATTGTTGTCATTGCCAAAAAGCTCCTTGTAGATCTTTCTCATCAACTCTACAATCTCGCTCTTCATATTAGGCTGCCAAGCAGGGTAATCGCCATCAAGTTCGACCTTCAAGTCGGCCATTGAGAAGATGCTTCCCAAGGTTTCTGCCAAGCACTCTTTCATAGAGTCGCGGCTTGAGCGAATCAAGATCTTGAAGAATACTTTACCGCCGCCAATCTCAATGATTGCCAAGTTAGAAGAAGTTTCCACGATATGCGGCGTCTCCGGAATGAAACGGAACACGCCGTTGTGGCAACCATAAAATGGCGTCAACAAGATTATCTTGTATTTCTTCCGGAACAAGTTTGCTCGGCAACTCGTGATCAAAGACTTCTACGTCGAGTTTCTCTTCAACGAAGCCGTATTCAGCTTTAAACGTATCGCGCCATTCGGCAACGCACTCCTCCTTGAAGGCCTCTACGTTCTCCTTCGGCAAAGTCAATACGACCTCAGCCTCATTCGGGATAGCGTTGCGCATATTGCCGCCATACCAAGTAGCCAAGCGTGCTGCATAATTAGCAATCGCGTCTTGCACGAGGCGCGCCATCAACTTATTAGCATTCGCGCGGCCCAGGTTAATCTCCAAACCTGAGTGGCCACCAAGCAAGCCGTGAATATTAACGCGCACTGCAGCGTCTTCAGGATCTACGTCGACTTCCTGATACTCCATTCTTGCCGTTTGGTTTACGCCACCGGCCGAACCGATAATCATTTCGCCTTCCGTCTCATCGTCAAGATTGAGAAGGATCTCGCCCGTGAGCGTATCCGTATCCATATGGTCTACGCCATACATTGTCGTTTCTTCGTCGGCAGTAATGAAGCCTTCGATAGGGCCGTGAGGAATCGTATCGTCCTCCATAACGGCCATAATAGCCGCTACTGCCATACCATCGTCTGCGCCGAGTGTCGTTCCTTTTGTCTTGACCCATTCGCCGTCAATCCAAGTTTCGATCGGATCGTTCAAGAAATCGTGCTTAGAGTCTTTAGCCTTCTGCGGCACCATATCCATATGGCCCTGCATCGTAACGACCTTGCGATCCTCCATACCCGGAGTAGCGGGCTTGCGCATAATGATATTGCCGGCTTTATCTTGGAAAGCCTCAATATTGCGTTCTTTTGCCCAATCGAGAAGGAACTTTTGGATTTTTTCCAAGTGGCCTGAGGGGCGCGGCACTTGCGTCAGCAGATAGAAGTTATGCCAAATTGCTTTTGGCGCCAGGTTCTTAATTTCACTCATAATCTATTGTGTTTAAGCGTTAGAGGGTTTATTTGATTGTATTCGTTTCTTTTGTAAGTAAGTCGTGGAGAGCCAGCCCCAAAGTCCCTAAGACGACGACCAGCCCGGTTTGAATCGTATGCACTGCGAGCGCAAAGAGTATCGCATTGCTTGCAGCCACGCCATAAAGGACCAAACTTGTTTTAACGGCAAAGTGCCAAGGGCCGGCGCCGTTAGGCGTCGGGACGAGCACGGCAAACGTACTGATGCAAAAGATCAGAAAAGCGGCTGCCGGCGGTATGTTTGCGGTAAAGTCGAAGCAGAAAAAAAGGCCAGATAAAAAGTGGAGAAAAATAGCAGGCCCAGATCATTAAACTCCAAAAGAGGAACAGCGGCAGGTTGCTTTAGCTTGCGCAGCGAACTCACGCCGGCCCACAGATTCTTGAGCACTTTCTTGCCTTTTTTTCATATAGCGGGCCACGAGCGTCAGCACCAACGCAACGGCGGCTACGATGCACGCGATCGTGACGAGATAGCCCGTCTCCGTGAAGCGCCCGAGAAAGCTTCGCAGGTCCATACCTGTCTCATCCAGAAATCTCTTAAAGGCCGACACTTGCCAAAAAGAAGGCCGCGACGGTCAAAAGGACAATCAGGAGAGAGTCGACCACGCGCTCGGTAAAGACGGTGCCCAAAGCTTTGGAGAAGGAGACGCCGTCTGCGCGCTTCAACAGGCCGCAGCGCAACACTTCGCCCGAACGGGGAACGACGAGGCTCGCGGCATAACTGACAAAGACGGCATCTTCACAACTGCGGCGTCGTGCCCGTTCGCCGATGGGGGCTAAAAGCATACGCCAGCGCCAAGCGCGGACGAGCTGCGCCAAGATGCCAAACACGAAGGAGAAGAGCATCCAGCCCCACTTCATATCATGCAAAACGGAAGACAGAAAGGCCTGCCAATCTGTCCCACGATACATCCACCAAAGGATGCCCAGCGCAAACAAGAAGGGCAAAACGATCTTCAATATGTTTTGCAATAATTTCAACGGAAGCGATCTGCTGTTTTTATATTCTTAATCAAAGGCACGAAGGCGTAGCAAAAAAAGCGTCAGCAGAAAGGTTTCGACAAAGTTTGGCCCACTGCCCGCGTTACGCTATCTTTGCAATTGCGAAGATAAACAAAAACTACAAGATGCGCGCAGTAAAACCGAAAAAAATCTTGGACAACATTTTTCTGACCGACTTACCTACGGCGCAAGCCATTGCCAATACGATCGACGCCTGCCCGGATCTGCCCGTCTTGGAGGTAGGACCGGGTATGGGGATGCTGACGCAGTTTCTTCTGCCCAAGGGGCGGGAGACGAAGGTCGTGGAAATAGATCGCGAGAGTGTGGCCTACTTGCTAAATCGTTGGCCGGCGCTCGCCGACAACATATTAGGCGAGGACTTTCTACGGATGGATTTAAGCAAGGTCTTTGATGGTCGGCCTTTTGTGTTGACGGGCAACTACCCTTACGACATTTCTTCGCAGATTTTCTTTAAGATGCTCGACTTCAAAGACTACATTCCTTGCTGTACGGGTATGATTCAAAAGGAGGCGGCCGAGCGCATCGCTGCCCCGCCGGGGACGAAAGCTTACGGCATCTTGAGCGTACTCCTGCAGCGTTGGTACAGCGTCGAATATCTCTTTACGGTCGAGCCGCATGTTTTTTTAATCCGCCGCCCAAAGTGCGCAGTGCGGTGGTGCGCATGACGCGAAACGACGTGACCGACTGCGGATGCAACGAGCAACTCTTGCGCCGAGTGGTCAAGACGAGCTTTTAATCAGCGCCGCAAGATGCTGCGCGGGAGTTTGAAGCCCTTGTTTGCGCAATTGAACAACGAGCAAAACAAGGCTTTGGATCACACGGATTTTCTCCTCCCGCTGACGATGCGCCCCGAACAACTTTCCGTCGAGCAATTTGTAGACCTTACGAATCGCGTAGAAGCCGAAATGCAGCGCGAAGGGTAAAGTCGCGTGTTATATCGACCGACAAATCGTCGGCCGCTCATTATTTTTTTAGGCTACGGCCGCTCCGTTTGATGCTGCGTGCGCGAAAAGCGCGCCAAATGGTGCGGCCATAGTCGTATTTGGTTGGACGGAAAACGCGTAGGTCGCGAAAGAGATGGGTGGCGGCGCAGGCTGGTGCGCGCAGTGCTTAGCGCAGTTTCACGAAGGCTTTACCCGTCTTCCGACAAAGGCTACAGCTCACCGCTAAATACCACTTTATCAACGCCTTCTCCTCTAAAACAAGCAAAACAATATCGTCTCTTTTTATCTCATCTTACAGAAACGCCGATCGTTTGCTCCCACCAAACGATAGTTTGCTGCCGCCAAACCATAGTATGCTCCCACCAAACGATGGTTTGCTCCGACCAAACAATGGAATGTATTATGCGGACGAAAGAAAAAACCGTCCGCCGCTTGCCGAAGTCAGGCCAAGACGGCGCCGCGCAAAAGGGGCAGAAAGCCAAGCCGGACATCGTATTATGGCATACGAAACACGGAAAAAACAAAAAGAATATTGTACTTTCGCAACATTAATGTACGCATCGCATATACAACATTGATATGGGACTTATCGAATTTAGTAAACTGCCGGTCAACAATCTTGTTGGAGCAGATTGGAAAACCTTTCAAGCAATCACCAACGGGCAAGACATAGGTAAGCACTATCGCACGAAATATCGGTTGACGAAAGCCGTCTGCCGACTCCTCTCTTTGCTGGCTCCGCTGCAGGAGCAGCGCTTCCAAAAGAAGTTGGCCGAAAAGCCGTTGGAACACGCGCCGGTTTTCATCCTTGGTCATTGGAGAAGCGGAACTACGTTTGTGCATAACGTACTTTCGTGCGACAAACATTTTGGCTACAATACGACGTATCAAACGGTCTTTCCGCATTTGATGATGTTCGGGCAGTCGTTTTTCAAACAAACGATGTCGTGGTTAATGCCTTCGCATCGGCCAACAGACAATATGGAACTGGCAGTCGACTTGCCGCAAGAGGAGGAGTTTACGATGACGAACATGATGCCATATACGTATTACAACTTCTGGTTTTTGCCGCAGCGAATGCGTGAATATGCCGACCATTTCCTATGCTTCGAAAATATTAGAGGGAGGAGCTGCGCACGTTTGAGGAGACGTTCGTGAAAAATCATTAAGATCAGTCTTTGGAATACGGGCGGCACGCAGTTTCTTTCAAAGAACCCGCCGCACACGGGCCGCGTTCGCGAACTGGTGCGTATGTTTCCCGACGCGAAGTTTATCTATCTGATGCGCAACCCTTACACCGTTTTTGAATCTACACGCTCTTTCTTTACCAATACGATACGCCCGCTACAGTTGCAGGACATCGCGGAAGAAGAATTGGTCGACAATATTCTCTATGTCTACGAGAAGTTGCACAAAAAGTATCAGTCGGAAAAAGCGTTCATACCCGAGGGAAATTTAGTGGAACTCCGCTTTGAAGATTTTTGAAAGCGACGCCTATGCACAGACGGAGATGCTTTATCAAAAGCTGAGCATACCGGGCTGGGAAGAAGCGCAGGCGGCTATCAAACAATATACCGACGCTAAGAAAGGCTATCAAAAGAATAAATATGCGTATAAGCCGGAGACGGTAGCGCTCGTGAATCGCCACTGGGGCGACATTGTTGAACATTGGAACTACGAAAAGTTATAGAAATGGACTCTTCAGTAATCATTGCTTGGGTGTTGGCTCACCTTAATTATTGGGTCGTGGCGTTGTTTGATGGCCATCGAAAGCTCGTTTATTCCTTTCCCGTCGGAAGTTGTGGTTCCGCCGGCTGCGTGGAAGGCGATGACGGATCCGAATATGAACATCGTGGGCGTCGTTATCAGTGCTACAATCGGCGCAGACATAGGGTGCTTTAATCAATTATTATCTGGCGCGATGGCTGGGACGCCCTTTGGTCTATCGATTTGCACGCTCGCGCTTCGGCCACATACTCTTGATCGACGAAGCCGGCGTGAAGAAGGCGGAAGATTTCTTCCGCCGCCACGGAAAGGCGTCGACCTTCTTCGGGCGCTTGGTGCCGGCTGTGCGCCAATTGATCAGCATTCCGGCCGGATTAGCCGGAATGAAGCTGCGGCCTTTCCTGCTCTACACGACTTTAGGTGCGGGGGCTTGGAATACGATCTTGGCCATCATAGGATGGGCCATCTATCGCTTCACGGACCTCAAAACGCCGGAAGATGTCGTTACTTTGGCCACGAAATACAGTCACGAAATTGGCTACGTACTACTAACGGTTGCCGTTCTCATCGTTTGTTTCCTCGTTTACAAAGGCTGGAAGAAGACGCCTGAGGCGCAAAGAAGACGAGAACGAAGCCGAGGAAGAGGAGAACGAGGATTAAGCCCGGCATTTTTAAGTTACAGACATATATACATGCGTCTAAGGACGCCCGCCGCCGGACCTCGTCGGCGCAAAAACAAATCAAATGTGGATAAAATCGCAGCGCATTAAGGCTGCTTCAATCATCATCGGCTGGCTTTCAAGTTTGGCGTTTGGCGCTTCAGCCCAAAAATCCTGTGCAAGCAGATTCGGCGCAAACGCCGTACGACTCCGCTATTGCGGAAGCACTCTCCGGCAGCTTTATTTGCCTCTCTGCGCCGCGCACGACGGAACATCAGTGGCTGTTTAGCATAGGGGGTGAAAACTTGCTCGACACTTATCTTTCGCCCTTGGCGTATAAAGGTACGACGATGGGCACAAGTCTTCGCACAGAGCGCTTTACGCATTTCGGCGCCCAACGCTGGACGGTGCGCGCCCGATATTCGCTTCACGCAGCCTATCTCGCTTCGCCCACCGACAACGGCAAGGAATGGGACGCCTTACTTAGCGGAAGCGGCGCCCTTCTCTACAATTTTTTGCGCTACACGGGTTGGCGCTTTTGCCGCAGGGCGGCGCATTGGAAGGTCAGACGGGCTTTACTTTATAACACGCGCAACGGAAATAATCCTGCGCAGGGGACGAGCTGCAGTGGCCTTCGCCGCAACGGGACTCGCCGAATACACGCTCCGCGTCGGCAACAAACCGATACACATCCGCACGGAAGCAGATTTTCCGCTGGTGGGTTTGATGTTTTCTCCCAACTATGGGCAATCGTATTATGAGATCTTTTCGCTCGGCCACTACGACAAGAATGTGCGCGTCACGTTCCCAGGCAACGCGCCGGAACTTCGATGGACCACCACTCTATCTTTGCCTTTCCGCAAGGCCCGCTTATCGCTCGGCTACGAGGCTGAGATCCGCCAGCACCGCATCAATGGTTTTGAAATATCACGCCTGGAATCACCGTTTTTTTAATCGGATATACGCGCAATATATACGTAGTCAAATGAAAACACCTCTTTGTTTGCGCCGTTTCTTTCCCCCTTGCGCCCTACTCCGCCGCCGTGTGCGCCAACTGGCCTTTGGTGCACTGTGGCTTTTACTTGTTTTTCACGCCGGCGGGCTGCGTTACGGAGGAAGTGGTCTCCGATACGCGCCGCGGCAACTTTGAGTCCTGCTGGAAGACGTTGGATGAACATTATTGCTTCTTTGAAGAGAAGCAAAAAAGCTTTGGTTTGGATTGGAACGAGGTCCACGCCCGCTACACGCCGATGATCAATGAGCGAATGACGTCGCGCCAATTATTTGAAGTGTTGGGAAAAATGGTCAACGAACTCCGCGATGGGCACGTCAACCTCTCGGCGGCGCACAACGTGAATCGATACGGCGCTTGGTACGATAACTTTCCGATGAACTACAACGATTCGCTGCTCCACAAGTATTTGGGGGCGCACTGATGAGTATTACCTTAGTAGTGCTTTGGCCTTTCGCGTGCTCGACGACAACGTAGGTTACGTCCGTTGCAGCACGTTTGACTACGCCTTTGGCAGTGGAAATCTATCAGAAATGCTGCAAACGCTTGGCCCGTGTAGCGGATTGATCATAGACGTGCGCAGCAACGGCGGCGGCATGTTGACTTCAGCGGAGCAATTGGCTTCTCTATTTATTAACGAGCCTATGGTGCGCGCTTTTATACAGCACAAAACGGGCAAAGGCCATCACGATTTTTTTCTGCGATGCGCCCTATTACGATCCGGCCCTTCGCCGGTCTGCGCTGGCAGAAGAAGATTTGCATCCTCACCAACCGACGCACGTTCAGCGCCGCCAATAGTTTTGTAGCCTTTCTTAAAGGTTTGCCGAACGTAACGGTTGTCGGCGATCAAACGGGAGGCGGCGGCGGACTTCCTTTCAATGCCGAACTGCCCAACGGGTGGCTTTTTGCGCTTCTCCGCTTGCCCCATGTATGATGCTCAAGGCTTACCCATCGAAGAGGGCATCCGGCCGGACGTCAAGGTAGATATAAGTTCGGCCGACTATGCTCGAAGTTACGATACGATTATTGAGCGTGCGCGGGCGTTACTTCGCGAACAATAGCCAGCGCCTTTGGTTTTAAGGATGCCGGCAATTGGATGCCGCGCTTGTGGAGTGAGCGTAGCCAGCCGTGCACGTCCGTTTTTCAGCATCGTATCCAGCACTTCTTCAAAAGCAGCTGTTTGCTCCGACGTATATTGATCCGAGCGAACACCCTTGAAAGCATCCAATTCCTCATCGTCATAATACTCTGCCGGCTCCTGCGGTGCAGCGAGCGCACAGTGCATCGTGCATACATCCGTCAAGCCACAAGCCGCACGCGGCGGCTGCGGCGTTTCGGGTTCCGGGGTCTCCCCATCGGCCCGCCCACTTCTTTGTTTGTAATAATCATATAAGCCAAACAAAGCCGCAAAGCCGAAGAGCGCGAGCAAAGCATATAGAAGTACGTTCATTTCATCAAAGATTGGAGGGCTTCCCAAAAGCCCGGATAAGATTATTACCACTGCCGGCTCAGCAATCTGAAGGCCGGGAAAGCGCAAAGGCGCAAGGGGCAAAGCCAAGGCCATGCGGTGGTCCTCATACGTAGCCACGGGCTGCAAGCGTGCAGGCGCTGATGCGTAAGTCACGGAGCGGATCGATTCATCATTATCTACCGCCACGCTTACACCCAGTTTATCCAACTCCCTCGCCAAAGCGGATAAGCGGTCGGTCTCTTTGATGCGCAGGGTCTGCAAACCTGTGAAGCGGAATGGGCGTTGCAAGGCGGCACACGTCACCACGATCGACTGCGCCAAGTCGGGCTGCCCGCTCAGGTCAAACTCTATTCCGCCCGTCTGCATCTCCGTTTTTCCAAGACAGCCCCTTCGGCGCAAAAACGTCGTCTTGACGCCCAAGGGCAAGAAATAATCTTGTAAGCGCGCATCTCCCTGCCACGTCTCCTCGCGCAGCCCTCGCAAGAGCAGGCGAGCGGCGGGATCAGGTGCTAAAGCGACCGCTTCGTACCAGCATGCCGCACTGCTCCAATCGGTTTCTACTCGATAGCGGGCCGCCGATTGATAAGGCACCGGCGCTACGACGAGCGTATCTTCCGCCTCCCATCCGGCTTGCGCGCCAAAGTGGCGCATCAAGGCCAAAGTCATATTGATGTAGGGGCGCGATACGATGGTTCCCTCCAAGCGAAGGCGCAGCGAACTTGATAAATAAGGGGCAATGAGTAAGAGTGCCGAAACGTACTGCGAGCTTACACCACCCGATAAGTGCAAACAGCCGCCACGAAGCTGCTGCCCACGAATCCGCAAGGGCGGAAAGCCTTCCTTTTCCGTGTAATCTATGTCAGCTCCGAGGCTACGGAGCGCCTCTACAAGCGGACCTATGGGCCGTTGCTTCATTCTTTCGCTCCCCGTGAGCTCGTGCGCCCCGCCGCCGGCGGCATAATAAGCCGTCAGGAAGCGCATCGCCGTACCTGCCCCTCGTATGTCGACCTGCGCGGCCGGCGTTTGCAGCGCTTGCGCCAACAGGCGCGTATCTTCAGCTTGCGAAAGGCCCTGTAGCCTATAGTCGCCACCCGCCAAGGCCGCGATGATGAGCGCCCGGTTGCTCAAACTCTTTGAGCCGGGCAGGTCTACGCTCCCCGCGCAACGTGGCCGGAAAGTATAAAGGATCAGTAACCATACGCTAATAATGGGCAAAAATACAGATAAATTGCGAAACTGCGGGCGCAAAAGCAGAAGAGCCGCGACCGCGGCCGGCATTGCGCGACTTGGCGCTTGATTTTTGGAGAAACGAAAAACGGGCGAAAAGCGCGCCCATCCCGCCTATTTAGTTTGCGCTCGTGAGGTGAAGCCTTTTTTTATCACGAGATGAAACCTTTTTTCTCGTGAGCGCAAACCTTTTTGTCGTGATCAAAAACGTAGCTGTTGCGTCGGGAGCCGTTTGTTGCACACGTCGCACCATAGAAAAGTCAACGCGAGGGGTGTGCCTTTCAAGGTTTCATCTTCGCCTTTCGTCGCCCTACAAAAAAAACGGCGGAGCACACTGCTGCGCTCCGCCGCTCGCCTGAGCCCCTTTCCGGAGAAAAGAGCTCAGGCCCGCATATTTAGGCCACAGATGCCGCCTCTACGGCCAGTGCATCCGGGAAGATAATGTTATTTTTCCAAATGGATATGTTCGTGCAGATTGGCCTCAAAAGTCTTAATCTTGTCGAGCAAAAGCCGATAAGAGGCACACGCGTCAGCCGGCGCGGTATAGTTGTTCGTCAGGGCAGCGATGTGGCGATAGCGTTCACCCTCGCCATCGTGTTCCGCCTCCATCACGTTGATAGGCATAGCCACTGATCCGCAATGGAAAGGCATCGGGTGCTCGCCGCGCGCGATGGCATCATACATCTCATACATATAGGGAAACAAAACCTGCTCTTCTTTCTGCAAATGCTCCTCAAGCGCTTCCAAAGAGCCTTCGAGCAGGCGGGCAACTTCGTGCAATTCGGGATGATTTTCACCATGCACCTGCTCTACCTTGTGCATCAGTGCGAGCATTTCAGGACCGTCGCGACGAATGCCGCGATGATGGATCTTCAGGACGTAGTCAATCAACAAATCCGTCGGCCATTGCTTAAAATCGGGCGAGGTTCCCGGCTTCGCCTGCAAGTCGTCGAGCGCAGCTGCCACACGCTCGGGGTCAGCATTGGCCTTGCCCACTGCCTCCAGATAGTTGTCGGCGCCGTGGCAGCAGAAGTCAACGCCAAAATGATGGAACACGTCAGCCGCAGCAAAGTTGTCGGCTACGATTTCGCCTACTGTTCGTGAAGCGTACTTGGAAATGTCTTGTGTCATTGTCTTACCTCCTATTCTTTATTTGCAGGCAAAGGTAAGCGATCAGCAATGGGAGAGGCGTAACATAAGTAACGCAGCCACAACTTTTAGCCTTTATTCACACTTTTAGCCCGCTGTACGAGATTAGAACGATCAAAGACTGAGCGCGGCGGAAAGTAGTTGGTAAAAACCGCGTTAGCCGCTTGGTCTTCTATGAAGTTTGGCTTAATTTTGCGGTAGCAAAAAAACTATTTATTATGTACAATCCGACCAGTTTCCTGCGCGTGGCACTTCCTGCTGCGCTCGAGGCGGGCAAAGCCATATTGAGATTTATGCACAACCCACCGAAGGTTGGGAAATAGAAGAGAAAGCAGACCATACGCCACTCACGCTTGCCGACCGATGCGCCAACGATATTATTATGCGACACTTGCGCGCCACAGGACACCCCATTCTGAGCGAAGAAGGGCCACTTCCCGACTATGAAGAGCGCAAGAATTGGCCGGGACTTTGGGTCGTTGACCCACTGGATGGCACATCGGAATTTTTTAAAGCGTAACGACGAATTTACGGTCAACATTGCTTGGGTGCAAGATGGGGAGTCCGGTGGCGGGCGTCATTTACTTGCCGGTCACGCATACGCTCTATTTTGGCGTAAAAAGGGATGGGTGCATTCAAAGTGGGCGATGTGACCGTGGCAAAATCAGAAGAAGAACTGATTCGCGCCGCGCAACGCTTGCCCATTGAAAAGCAGCGCGAGGGCTTTGTGGTTGTGGCATCGCGCTCTCACCTCTCCGGCGAGACGGAAGCGTATATCGACCAATTGCGTAAGGACCATCCGGACCTGTCATTAATATCGGCGGGCAGCTCAATGAAGCTCTGCCGTGTGGCAGAAGGATCGGCCGACGTCTATCCCCGCTTTGCGCCGACGATGGAATGGGATACGGCTGCCGGCGATGCGATCGTAAGGGCAGCCGGCGGGGAGGTGGTCGACACGGAACGCCACCAACCACTCGTCTACAACAAGGAAGACTTACACAATCCCAACTTTATCAGTACTTGTAAGAACTGAAATGGGTCATCCGATAGCACTTACCATCATAGTATTGGTCGGCATCATCGCCGCGCTGATACGCGACCGTCTCCGGCCGGGATTGGTGATGACTTCGGGCGCTATCATTTTTTATTGTAGCGGACTGCTCTCCACGAAGGAGTTCTTAGAGGGCTTTGCCAACAAGGGCTTGATGACGGTAGCCTTACTCTTTCTGATCAGTGAAGGAGTGAGGCGATCCGGACTCTTGGAGAAGTTTGTTGGCCACGTACTCCCCAAACAGCAGACATCCATCAAGGGCACGCAACTCCGCGCCTTGCCTTTCGTAGCTTTTGTTTCGGCTTTTCTGAATAACACGCCGATCGTCGTAATCTTTGCGCCGATGCTGAAACGCTGGGCGGAGCGCAGACATTTGTCGGCCACAAAATTTTTAATTCCCCTCTCTTATGCCACGATTTTGGGCGGTATGTGCACGCTCATCGGAACGTCGACCAACTTGGTGGTAGACGGATTGGTGACGGAGGCAGGCTATCCGGGATTTTCGATGTTTGAGATCGGCAAGGTGGGCATCTTTATTGCCTTTTTCGGACTGATTTACTTGATTCTCTTTAGTGATCGTCTGCTGCCCGAAGCGCGCGAGCCGATTAACTTGGCCGACGCCGGCAATTTCAAAGGGCAAGGATCTTCATCGCATTGAGGTGGTGCCTCGGCGCGCTTTCCGGCGATCGGGCGATCGGTCTTCGACTTTGATTTCAAAAAGAAATATGGGGCTTTTTCCCATAGAAATATCGCGCGGAGGTAAGACGATCTTAATGCGGGATATGCGTAAGTTGAATTATCGTGAGGGAGATACGGTCGTATTGATGGCCGACCGAAACTTTATGGAGAACTGGGGCGATTCTTCTTTCTTCTTGATGGTCTCCGGCGAACAGGAGACGGAGCCAAAAGATGGCGCGTTGGAAGAGATGGACGGCGCTGGGCTTGTTGATCACCATGATCATCGGCGCAACGCTGGGCGAAATGAATAAGGGGGAAGCCGGTGGAAGTTTCCGTCCGGATATGTTCTTCTTCGCCGCAGTCGTAGCCTCGCTTAATGGCTTGGCTCAAGATTTACCCGCCAAGGAAGTATACGAAATTTATCTCTTGGGATATTCTCATTACCATAGCCGGGGCCTTTGCCATTAGCAAGGCGATGCTCAACTCCGGACTCGCCGGCGCTATCGCGCAGTTTGCCATCGGGCTGACCGATCGGTTTGGACCTTTAATCTTGCTGGCCGTGATTTTTTTATCATCACCGACTTGTTTACAGAATTGATGACCAACAACGCGGCTGCTGCCCTGGTTTTTTTCCCATTTCTCTATCCATTGCCGAAAAGATGGGCGTTAGTCCGATGCCTTTCTTTATTACGATTTGCATAGCCGCGTCGACGAGTTTCGCTACGCCGATCGGCTATCAAACGAACTTGATTGTGCAGGGGTTTGGGCGGATATCGGTTTGCAGATTTTTACAGCGTAGGCCTTCCACTCAATATTTTGGCCTTGGTCATTACGATCCTGCTCGTGCCGGTATTTTTGGCCTTTTTAAGCAATTTACGGTATAAGAAAACAAAACGCCCACCGAAAGCTTGCTGCTCCGGTGGGCGTTTTATATATTCTTATGATCGGGCTTATTATAATTGTCCTACCCGGATCAGATACTCAGCTATCTGCACGGCATTGAGGGCTGCACCTTTGCGAATCTGATCGCCCGTAAGCCACAAAGTAAGTCCGCAGGGATCAGCAAGGTCTTGGCGGATGCGACCCACATACACATCGTCGCGGCCGGCACTCTCAAGCGGCATAGGATAACGCACGTGAGCGGGATCATCGACTAAGGTGATACCCGGCGCGGCAGACAGAGCGCTACGCACGGCCTCGACGGAGACGGGCGCTTCTGTCTCAATCCAAATATTCTCACTGTGAGAGCGCAGACTGGGGACGCGGACGCAGGAAGCGCTGGTCTTCACGTCGGAATGGAGAATCTTGCGCGTCTCATAGAACATCTTCATTTCTTCTTTGGTGTAGTCGTTGTCGGTGAAGACGTCGACTTGCGGAATCATATTGAAAGCCAACTGATGGGGGAACTTCTCGACCTTTACTTCCTCTCCGTCGAGCACTTGTCGACACTGCTCCTGCAACTCTTGCATCGCAGCTGCTCCGGCGCCTGAGGCAGCCTGATAGGTAGAGACGCGAAGGCGCTTAATCGGCGATAGGGCTTGGATGGGCTTCAAAGCTACGACCATAATAATGGTAGTGCAGTTGGGGTTGGCAATGATGCCACGCGGACAATTTAAGGCGTCCTCTGCGTTACATTCGGGCACGACCAAGGGAACATCGTCGTCCATACGGAAAGCGCTGGAGTTGTCGATCATCACGGCACCGTACTTAGTAATGGTCTCGGCATAGCGCTTCGAAGCACTGCCGCCGGCAGAGACAAAGGCTACGTCCACGCCGCGAAAGTCGTCATTCTCTTGCAGAAGTTTCACTTCGTAATCGCGGCCTTTGAAAGTATAGGTGCGGCCCGCACTATTTGGTGAGCCAAAAAGAAGGAGTTCGTCTACGGGGAAGTTTCGCTCGGCCAAGACCCGTAAAAACTCTTGCCCGACAGCGCCACTGGCGCCTACTATTGCTACTCGCATTTTGTTTACTTGCTAATTTGTTATGTCCTTTTCTGTAAGGTAATGTTGTTATATCGACAACGGAAAGCTAAATGCTCCGTCGTATTGTCGGCAAAATTAGAAATTTTAGGGCGAAAAACCTTATTATGCGAAAGAAAATTCGTTACTTTGCAAAAAATAACAGGCCGCGAGCGCTCTTTCCGACAAACAAGAAGCCGGCCAAGGCTACTTTTGGCGGTTCGGCTGTGCGCTACGCATTTTAGTCGACACAAAAAGCAAACTATGCGCTTCGCTTTAGGCGGGCAGGCAGGACGCGAACCAAGCCGCAAGGCTACGCGCTCAACGAAGCACACTAACGTGAAGCCTCCTTCTCGCCGCATAGACCATACATTATTATATATATGATCCCTTTACCCATCACTGACCCCACGTGGATTTTTCTTCATCGTTCTCAGCATCATTCTGATTGCGCCGATGATCTTGGAGCGCCTGCGTGTACCGGCCATTGTGGGAATGATTGCGGCCGGCGTATTGATCGGCCCGCACGGCTTCAACATCTTGGCTCGCGATAGCAGTTTTGAGCTTTTTCGGCAAGGTAGGCCTTTATTACATTATGTTTTTGGCAGCGCTTGAAATGAACTTGCAAGACTTGTGGAAGATACGCTACAAAGCCTTGGTCTTCGGCCTGCTGTCTTTCATTATCCCGATAGCTTTAGGCTTCGGTGCCAATACGCTCATCTTAGGTGCTTCGGTCGTTGCGGGCGTTTTGATGTCGGCGATGTATGCTTCTCACACGCTGGTTTCTTATCCGATCATCTTGCGCTACGGCCTTTCGCGGCGCGAGAGCGTCAATCTTGCGGTGGGCAGTACGATCGTGGCCGATACGCTGACGCTCTTAATGCTGGCCGTCGTAGGCGGATCCTTCAAAGAGGCGCCCTCCGACTTCTTTCTCCTTTGGCTGGTCTTAAAGACGATAGCCATTGGCGCTACGATTGTCTTCTTGTTTCCAATGGTCGCTCGCCTTTTCTTTAGGCGCTTCAACGACGGCGTCATACAATATATATTTGTCTTAGGCCTCGTCTTCTTAGGCGCAGGCTTGATGGAGTTTGTCGGCATGGAGGGCATTCTGGGCGCTTTCTTAGCCGGTTTGGCGCTCAACAAACACATTCCGGCCACAAGTCCGCTGATGACGCACATCGAGTTTGTCGGCAATGCCTTGTTCATCCCTTATTTCCTCATCGGTGTAGGTATGATCGTCAACGTCGGTGCCTTGCAAAGCATTGAAGCCGTAAAGATTGCTCTCGTTATGATCCTCGTCAGCACACTGGGCAAATGGTTGGCCGCACGCCTCGTGCGGCAACTGTATCACCTAAACCGCACGGAGGGCGCTTTGCTCTTCGGCCTTACGAATGCGCGCGCCGCAGCTACCTTGGCAATCGTTATTGTGGGCTACGAGATACATCTGCCCGACGGCAGCCGACTGCTCAACGAGCAGGTCTTAAACGGGACGATGATTTTGATCTTGGCTTCTTGTCTGATTAGTTCGCTCGTCACGGAGCGCTCAGCGCGCAAGTTGGCCTTAGATACAGAGGAAACGCCCGCCCGCCCCGACACGGTGCAGCCACATATGCTCATCGCCTTGAGCAATCCGACGACGGTCGAGCCTTTGGTAAATATGGCTTTACTACTCCGCTCTACGCAGAAACGGACGCTCATCACGGCTGTCAATATCATCAGAGACGATAAGCCCAATGCGCACGAAACGGGCCTGCAACTCCTTGAAAAGGCAGCACAGATAGCGGCCTCGGCCAATGTGCACGTGCAGACGCGCAGTCGGTGGTCGGTCAACATCGTCAGCGGGCTTTCTCACTCGATGAAAGAGGCGGATGCCAATGCGCTGATGATCGGACTTCACCACAAGGCACACTTGTTTGAGAAGTTCTTTGGCCGTTTGGCCACAGACCTTTTTCGCGCCGTCGACAAGCAGATCATCGTGTATCGCCCGCTGTCTTCACCCAACACGATTCGCCATTTGCAACTCTTTGTTCCGGACAATGCGGAATACGAACCGGGCTTCGCGGAATGGGCCGCCCACATCGCCCAATTGGCGGGGCAGTTGAGCTGCCGGATCAACGTGCACGCCGGCAAGCATACGCAGCGAGCGTTGAAAAATCTTCTGGACAAAAACAGCGCTATAGCTTGCAGGCTACGTATAATGAGTATACCGATTGGGACAATTTCCTGCCTTTGGCCATACAAACGCGCGAAAGCCATTTGGCCGTCTTTATCATTGCGCGGCCGGGGACGCTTTCTTATCAAAACTACTTTGCGCGAATGCCGGAGCAGTTGGAGCGTCACTTTACGGCGCGCAACTTGATGATCATTCTGCCGGCTCAGTATCGCGGCACTTACGGCCGAGAAGATGCTTTTGCCACCCGCCTAAAGGTATAGGCGGTAAGTCGATTTTCCATCTTTCTTACTCAACATTTTACTACGAGTATCACAACCTCCTTCAAGTGCTTATGTGCGAAATCTAACAAATTAGCATCTCGACCTTACAAAAAAAGGACTCAAACATAAACAATATATAAAATTATACACTTATCTTTTGCAGCACCAAGAACCAATTATTTAGATTAAAAACCATAAGAACATATAAAAAGACTTTTGTTATGAAAAGAGTATTAAATCTACACAGGATTATTATTTTTGTCGCTCCCACTCCTTTTTACGAGCTGCGGAAAAGTAGGCAACTATGGCTATCCAAGTAAAGTTGTTTTCAATAATTCAGGAGGCAGTAAAGAGGTAAAAGGGAATGATTATCCTGACATGATAGAAATTGCAGACTATGATGGAGAAGGTAAGACAGTACAACTCACACCAAGCCGGCGACTCGATGATTGTCTCCTACCAATGGCTGACTGTTAAAGCAAAGAAAGGAGAGCACAAGTTTACAATAATTGCAGAGCCTAAGAATGGTGGAAAAAGCAGAACATTATATGTCTATGCCGAAATTGATCCCATAGAACCCGGGAAGCCCGCTGAAATCAAAGTTGTACAATAAACGATATCTTGTTTCTAAAAAAACAAACATTATGCGTCAACTCGATAAGAAAAACAAAAGGAACTTTCCTAGCCTTACTCCTCACCTTGCCGCTACTTTTCACCGGTTGCGGAAAGACGAGCAACTATGGCTATCCGAGCAACGTAAACTTCAGTAATGAAGGCGGTAGTAAAGAGATTAAAGGCAATGATTCCCCTTATCTGTTAGGCATAGCAGACGATGACGGAAACGGCGAAGCTGCTCAGATTCAACAAGACGGCGACTCAATGAACATCAGCTACCAATGGCTGACCATTAAAGCCAAAAAAAGGAGAGTCTAAGTTCACGCTGATTGCCCAACCCAAGCAAGGCGGCGGTAGCAGAACCTTGCGTGTCTATGCAGGCATAGACCCCACAGATATGGATAATATGGCTACGATTAAAGTCGTGCAATAAACCTGTAACATCATACGTAAAAAGCCTGCTTCCATAAAGAAGCAGGCTTTTTTTCTGACCCTTGAACTTCCTCGAGAATCAGGCGCCTTTATTCGGGCGAGTACACACAGCAGTCGTCAGACGAGATGCAACGGCTCAACGCGTTGCATTCACCTGCCGCTCAATCTCTTCAGGCGTTATGGCAAACGTAACCCGCTTAACCGATTGCTCACTCCAAAAATACAAGTTTTAACCCCAAGTGAGCCTCGACCAGCGAATTCACAAACGTACTCAGCTCTTCATCGTCCTTTACTATAATTGTCTTCAACACTGCCCCTTTTATTATATCTGCCCCTTCTTTACCTTCCAACATGTGCAAATCGTCCATCGTCAGATCCGATTCGTCTGTTTTAATCTTATAGACCAGATTGTCCTTCTCCAGATACAGATCAGTGAGCGAAAGTCCATTGGCCCAGTCCTGCGGTAGCGTTTTCCGCATCTCTTCGACGATTGAATGAAGCAGATCAACGTTAACAAAAAAGCCCTTATTTAGCTCTGCCAACTCGGCAGAAGTCATCGTAAGCACAGTCTCCTTTTTAGAGGGCATTACGCTTATGTTCACCTTAAGATTCAAGCCCGTTTTGGCAAAGAGCGCCACCTCTGCATCCTTCGCTTCATACAGCGTCTTCACAAAATTACCCTTATAAAGCGAGAGCATGGTCTTAAACTGCTCAAAATCGCCCACCAGCTCGTCCGGCACATCAACATACATCACGAAGTCGCTGTCTGTAACCTCAACTTGCGTTAACTTCACACCGTTACCATATTCCTTAGGCAAGTTTTTCTGAAGGGCTTGAATCGCTTGGGCAAACTGCGTACGCAGTTCTGTCTGCGTCTGTGCCTCCAAACCCAACACACAGACCATTGCAAACATCAGACTTAAATAAAACTTTTTCATATACTGCAAATTCATTATTTCACATATACACTTTATCTTTCTGCTCATCGGCCTGATGCGCCCGCACCGCAAAAACCGCACAAGCGGCGTCTGCTGCGCCCGCTCAAACAGCAGTTAGCGCATAGGTAGCGCATACTTTTTGATGAATAAAGCAACTCATCTGCCCCACGGCTATGCGCCCCGCCATCGGCCTATTAGCAAATGCAAAGATATGTAATATAACCCTACCACACAAGCCTTCCAAGAGAAACGACAAACCTATCTGTTTCAGCGAGAAGCGTGTCCCAACTTTTCCCGAACCGTTGAGACAAAATTTCCAACCCCTAGAAAAAAACCTCCCAAGGCTAGGGAATTAAAATCCGCAACCTTGGAATTTTAACGCCAACCGCTTGAAGCAAAAACGATCACCGCATCAATGTTTTTACGCTCCCGCACCTAGCCCGCGCTCGCTCCGATATCCGTGTACTGGCGAGTAAGAACATCTCTATTTAATACCAACAAACCCGAAGAAGCGAGGAGAAAGGAACAGCGAAATATATCCGGCATTATAAATAAAACTTAAGTTTCCAAACAAAAATGGACTTCTTCAGACCTCGAATCACAATTTAATTACATAAAAAGGTCAAATTACACATACTTATGTGAGAAATATTGTATATTCGCAGGGTCGAAACTGAGATATAAGTTTTTTGGCGTGTACCCATCTATAAATTCCTTCAGGCTTACAACCTCATAGGATTTACCTAATACTTGAGCATACCCAAGACACTCCGCAGGCGCTCAAGACAAGACGCTCTACATAAAGCGCCGCCGAAAAACGAAGCACACTATAATTTAATGCTTGTTATAAATTTAATAAAATGTCAAATGCTTATGAAAAAAATCTCTTCTTGGTGTCGCTTTTTGACACTATTTGCCCACTGCGCAATGGCCCAGATACCAGCAGATGGTAGCCTAAACGACTATGGTTTACTTTCACAGAAAGCAAAAGTTGTTCGGCAAACTAAATACAATTTGAAAAAGGCTCTGCCGGTTAAAGACGAAGAAATCATCAAGGACAAGCCTGCCGGTGAAGAAGTGGAGGAAATACAGCGCAAGTCTATCTGTGCCGTACCGGAGACCGGAGGTGCCGCTTTTTTTCGCGTCAAACCTGCGCCTTAGCCACGTATGTTGTAGGCGAAGACAAGCATCTTTATCTATTCAATGCGCTTGGTAAATGTTATACTTTCTCATACACAAAATTAGATGCTGACGGAGAAGGCAAGTACACGCTGCACACACCACAAGCCATCGATATGGGCTATAACGATAACGGCGAGAAGATAAAGCTTTATGCCACGCGCTTAGTGCTCGCCCAAGAAGGAGACGACTGGGTTTACGTTCCTGAGTTTGACAGTAGCGAGAAGTTTAAGGGCGATGTTCATTTCACACTCACTGATGGCGTGTTGGCGCAAGAAGATGAAGGGACAAATCCTGAGGTAGAACTACCCAATGTCATCATCGGACTCACTGACAGCGATGGTCAATGGCAGGGCTTTGCCACTTCCAACATTCTTATACAACCCTTTAAAGAAGAGAAGACGGAATTTCCGGAGGAACTGGAGCCTGAAAACTTCACACTTACTTACACAGACGTTCGAGGCAACAGCAAAGAAGAGAACATAAAGGTAGCACTGACGGAAACAGAGGCCTACGTGCTATGCCCTTATGCGTTTAGCGGCGAGGACAACGATGCTTTATGGTTAAAAGGCGAAATAAAAGGCAACAACATTACTTTTAAGACGCAATATATCGGCATTGCCGAGGATGAACACGCCTATGTCTTCTTGCTGCCGGCAACCTGCTCGTTCAGGACAGACGAGGAAGGCCAAAAACATATGCAAGCTGAAAAAGCAGATGAGATCGTTTTCAGCTATGATAAGGCGGCAAAAAAACTGGTCAGTGCGCCCAATGGCTTAATACTGATCAACGAAGGCGGCGAAACGATCTCTCCGTGGGCAGCCTATGGCGAACCTATCCTTAAAGTATATGATATGACTCTGCGCAAGCCGGCAGCACCGACGATAAAGGAAGTTACGCCTTACGACGAGTCGGATGGAATGAGTGTAAAGTTCATGATGGAAACCAAAGACGTAGATGGCAAATACATCATGCCCGACTACTTATATTATAATGTGTACTTCGACACCGATGAAAAGCCGATGACATTTACCGAAGCAGATTATTCGGGTTTGGATGAAGATATGACAGACATTCCCTATCTATTCGAGGACAAGCAGTTTTTCTATTTCCAAGGCGATATGCACTTATTCTATGCTTTGGTTGAAAACTACAAGAAGGTGGGCGTGCAAGTCCTTCATAAGATAGGTAACGAAGTGAGTCGATCAGAAATTGTATGGACGAATAACCCGTACACAAAAATAACCGATATAGACGCTGATGCGAAGATCGTAAAGACAACTTACTACGACCTTTCCGGTCGCACAATACCTACGTGTAAAAAGGGAATCTACATAAAGGAAGTAACCTACAGCAACGGCAAGAAAACGACGTCAAAAGTTGTTAGATAGTCGTCAACTGAAGGATAGAAAAAGTTGTATACTTTGTGTTTCACGAAGGCGCATCAAAGCAAATGTTTTGATACGCCTTCTTTTTGTTGTGATAAAATGAGAAAAAAACGATGATCAACCTTGCGAGAATGGATACGTTGCAAAACGTAGCTGAGAGTATAATCCACAAATCCTTATAATAAAGGAATTACGCAAACAGCGAGCTTGTCAGAGTCGCACAGCTTCGATCGTATAACCTTCCTGATGGAGCGCTTCGAGGATGCCCGGATCGGAGGGTACACCCGTAAGGTGAAAGAGACCGACGACAAAGAGCGTAGGTTTCTGCTGCATCATCGGCCGCATCACTTTCAGCCATCGTTTGTTGCGAGGAGAGATTTCGATCTTATCTGCCGCCTGCTCGAAAGCCTCGCCATTACTCTTCGCCATTACTTCGACTACACGTCGGCTGTCTTGCGCCATATAAGCCGTCAAGAAGCGGTCCCAATCTGCGCTAGAAGCATCTAATCCGCTCAGAACGGTAGACAACAATATGGCCCGCTCCGCGACATTACCCATTGATGCTATATTGGTGCGGAAGTTTCTAATAAAGGTCGAATCAACCTTTATCTTGCTAAAGTCCATAATGAGTGAAGGCAGCATTTCTTTCTGATATTCGAACGATTCCAACTGCCCATATTCTTTATGAAGACTATCGGCCAAAGTGCCCATATAAAGGTCTATCACTTGCGACTTACTCTCAGGCGACATACCCATCCGCCGGTAGCCCATCACCTTAAACATATACAAACCCATTTGCTGCATAGGCAAGGCTATGACGCCCGGATCGTAACGCCACCAACAAGAGTCAGCGCCACTGATATAACGGGCCAAATGATAATGATGAATGAGCGAATCGACTAAATGAAAGGCTTCGGGCGAGACAACTTGCATCTGACTGTCGGCAGGCAGCGTAATGTGCGGAAGCAGCTGCTCCATAAGTGCTTTGGACGCGGCTTCATTTTTCAGGTTAAACGCTTCCAACTGCCGAACGTCCACTTCCGTAACAATACGATCTACGCCGGAAGCTATGTTCATAAAAGCACGACTGCGCGTAACAAACTCGTGGGGCAAGACGTGAAGCGCCCCAAAGAGATAGGAAGGTTTCGGCAAGCCCTTGCCCGAGATGCGATACATAATAGCACTTGGAATCGTATCCGCAGGCGTAGGCGGCACAGCTTGTGCAACTAAGCCGGACAGACTCATCAGGCAGAACATCAGCACAATAAGCGGGCGGCATAAAGTGCACCGCCGCATCGTCATTGTACGTATTATCATAGCGTTATGGTGTAATGAGCAGGCGCAGGCTGTCGGCTTTTGTGCGCACTTTCAGCCAGTTTTCCAACTGCTTTCGCTCTGTCTTATCCAAGCCTTTAGGGCTTCCCACTACGGCCAACACGTATTGGCGAGCTGAAGAAGTATCAGTGCGTGCTTCCGTAACACGCGACAAACTGATGCTGGCTACTGCGGGATAAACGGCTTTTACTTCGTGGCGAATATCTACACCCATCTGACTATATTGTGCATAGCCCTTCAACTGCTCTTGCAAACGGCTGACCTGCTCAGCCTGCATAAGCAACTTCTGCTTATCGGTCCCACTTTGGCCCGTCCCCGCCTGAATGGTTTTGACTCAACAGCAAGCTATCTGAATGCGCACCTTGAATGATGTGTAAACGATAATCACCCAATTGATAATTGGCTAACCGCGCCTGCGCTTGCTTGATTTCTTCGGCCGTGATCGGTTTGCCCAGCGCCACGATCTCAAGAAGCTTGGTCTTCTCATCCCTTCTCTGCGAGAGGATCTGCGTTGCCTTAAAGGTCAACTCATTCTTGGTAAATCTCCGCATATTGCTATCCAACACACTCTCGCGAATAATCTGAACCGTCATATAGGCCGCGGGCAACATCGTAAGCACGACAATGCCTATGATGTATCTCTTCACCTTTGAAAACCGAGCAGCGTCAATAAACTGCTTACGTCGAAACCTCAGCAGCCTCACACCGACAAATGTGGTCAAAGCGATGAAGACCGTATTGATAAAGTAAAGATAAAAAAAGCGCCGAAGAAGAAAGAGAAGTTGCCCATAGCCAAGCCATAACCGGCCGTGCAGAGTGGCGGCATAAGCGCTGTAGCAATGGCTACACCCGGAATCACATTGCCCTTTTCTCCAACAGAGATTGCCAAGATGCCGGCTGCCCCGCCACAGAGCGCAATCAGTACATCGTAGAGCGTGGGCGATGTGCGCGCCAACAGTTCAGATTGTGCCTCGGTCAGCGGCGTAAGCAAGAAATAAATGGTAGCTGTAATCACACTAATGGTTGTAGCTAACAGATAATTCTTCAGCGAACGACTCAAGAGCCTTGAATCATTAGTACCTACGGAGAGTCCCATTCCGACAATCGGGCCCATCAATGGAGAGATAAGCATGGCGCCGATAACAACGGCCGTCGAGTTAACATTCAAGCCCAGCGAAGCAATAAAGACCGCAAAGACGAGAATCCAAAGGTTTGCGCCGTAAAACGTGACACCTCTACTAATGTTCTGTATGATTTCTTCCTCATTCTCTTTATAAGGCAAGGCGTTGAAACATCCTTTTTACGACTTGCCAAAGCGTCTTGTTTTTGTGTTGCATAAGATAACTTGTAAAATGATTAATGATAGATTTTCTGCAAAAATACGATTATTTTCCCGCTGCAAGCACTTCGAGTCGCAAAAAGAAGTCCGATTGACATCACAATTTCCCACAAACGCGGCATTTGCATAATTGCACACAATAAAATCGCGTCAATCCGTCAGTATAGGTAAAGGTTTTTATGCGCCTTATCTCTTTAGAATTATTATGCGGGGCCTGCTCCTTGTATATTTAAAATTTGTAACTTTGCCGAAAAACTACAGCTCGTCAATCCGCTTGCATTATGGACGCAACGAAGAATATTTATCCCGTTTTCGACAAGATGGCCGACCGCTCTGCCCACGAGGCCTTACTCGGGCAGCGTGGCGTGATGCTTTGGTTTACCGGCCTAAGCGGATCGGGAAAGACAACGCTGGCTTTGGCTTTAGAGCGCGAACTCCTACAACGGGGGCGCCTCTGCCGTCTGCTCGATGGCGACAATATCCGCACGGGGCTGAATAGCAACTTAGGCTTTAGCACCGAAGATCGCCGCGAGAATATTCGCCGCATCGCTGAGGTAGGCAAACTCTTCGTAGATACCGGCATTATTACGATAGCGGCTTTTATCAGTCCGACGCAGGCTCTGCGAACAATGGCTGAAGAGATCATCGGGGCGGAGCACTTCAAAGAGATCTTTATTTCAACCCCTTTGAAGTCTGCGAAGCGCGCGATGTAAAAAGGCTTGTATGCTCGCGCTCGCCGCGGCGAGATCCCTAACTTTACGGGCATCTCTGCGCCTTTTTGAAGCGCCGCAGCACCCGGCACTTTCTTTAGACACTTCGCGCCTCGACTTTTTCGACTTGCCTGCAACGCCTGCTCGACTTGGCTTGTCCGCCAACAGCAGGACCGGACGGCGGCAAAAACACATAACGACACGACTAAAGACAAAGACGACGGAAAAGTGCTTACGACAAACGAACGAACAAACAAGATGAACAACCAAAAATATAGCATCCTACAGCCTCAGCCACCTGCAAGAATTGGAGGCTGAAGCTATTCATATCATCCGCGAAGTAGCGGCTGAGTTTGAAAATCCCATAATGCTTTACAGCATCGGGAAAGACTCGGGCGTTATGGCGCGCTTGGCAGAAAAGGCCTTTTATCCGGGCCGCCCGCCTTTCCCGCTGATGCACATTGATTCAAAGTGGAAGTTTAAGGAGATGATTAGTTTTCGCGACAACTACGCTCGCGAGCACGGTTGGCAACTTATCGTCAAAAGCAACGACGAAGCCTTTCGAGCCGGCGTAGGGCCTTTTACGCACGGATCTAAAGTTCATACGGATTTAATGAAGACCCAAGCGCTGCTGGAGGGCTTAAAAGAATACGAATTTGACGCAGCCTTCGGCGGCGCCCGCCGCGACGAAGAGAAATCGCGCGCCAAAGAACGCATCTTCTCTTTTCGTGACGAGTTTCAACAGTGGGACCCGAAGAATCAACGGCCCGAACTCTGGGACATCTATAATACGCGCATCCACAAAGGCGAAAGCATACGCGTCTTTCCTTTGAGCAATTGGACGGAATTAGATGTATGGCAATACATACGCTTAGAGCAGATCCCTATTGTGCCTTTGTATTACGCGAAAGAGCGCCCCGTTGTCAACATAGATGGGCAATGGATTATGCCGGACGATGAGCGACTTCCGGAGAAGTATCGCGATAAAATAGAAATGCGCAAGGTGCGCTTCCGCACTTTGAGGCTGCTGGCCGCTGACGGGAGCCATAGAGAGCGAAGCTGATACGATAGAAAAGATCGTAGAAGAAATGATGACAACCAACAAGAGTGAGCGCACGACGCGTGTGATCGACTTCGACCAAGAGGCTTCGATGGAACAGAAGAAGCGCGAAGGCTACTTCTAAATCAAAGACGCAAACGCAACAATCTAACTAACAGAAGCACCATGCACAGCAATCCTTCCAACCCCATAAGCAAGACACAAAGTTCTATCGAAGCTTTTCTCGATCAAGACGAGCGCAAAGACCAGTTGCGCCTATTAACCGCCGGCTCCGTCGATGATGGGAAGTCTACGCTTATAGGCCGCCTGCTCTTTGATAGCAAGAAATTATACGAGGACCAACTCGTAGCGCTTCGGCGCGACAGTAAGCGCGTCGGCAACGCCGGCGAGCACATCGACTACGCACTCCCTGCTCGACGGACTCAAGGCTGAGCGCGAAGAAGGCATCACGATCGACGTCGCTTATCGCTATTTTTCCACCAATAAGCGCAAGTTTATCATCGCAGATACACCGGGGCACGAACAATATACGCGCAATATGATCACAGGTGGCTCTACGGCTAACCTCGCGATCATTTTTAGTAGATGCACGCAACGGCGTTATTACGCAGACGCGGCGTCATACGTTTCTGACCTCACTCTTGGGGATTCGCCACCTTGTCTTGGCGGTCAACAAGATGGACTTGGCAGCTTTCGACGAAAAGGTTTTTAAGGACATTGTAGCTGATTTCCGCGCTTTTACTACGCCTTTGGGCTTAGACGACGTCACCTGCATTCCGCTCTCCGCCTTAGAGGGCGACAACGTTGTGGAGAAGAGCGACCGCACGCCGTGGTACAACGGCCCGAGTTTGCTCGAATTCTTAGAAAACGTCCATATTGGCAACGACCATAACTTAAAAGATTTCCGCTTTCCCGTGCAATACGTCTCGCGCCCCAACTTAGACTTCCGCGGCTTTTTGCGGAAAAAGTGGTTTCGGGCGTAGTGCGCGTCGGCGATGAAGTGTGTGCGCTGCCTTCAGGCAAACGTTCGCGCATCAAGCGCATTGTTAAGCCCTACGCGCCCTCTGTTCCGACGACCGACAAAGGCTGTGTGGAAGAAGCGTATGTAGATTATGCCTTCCCGCCTCAAAGTGTGACGCTCGTTCTAACGGACGAGATCGACGTGAGTCGCGGCGAGATGCTCGTACATCCCGACAATCTTCCTTTCGTAGGCCGCACGTTCTCAACAATGCTGGTCTGGATGGACGAAGAAGCAATGAACGACCCCAGGAAGTCGTATTATCTGAAAGCAAACGACCAACACGACGCGCTGTCGAATTGACCATATCGACTACAAAATCGACGTCAACACGATGGAGCATAGCGCTGTGACGGCCCTGCACCTCAACGAGATCGCCCGCGTCGCGATTCAGACGTCCAAGCCCCTTTTCTTTGATGCTTACGACAGCAACAAGCCGACCGGCTCTTTCATCTTGATCGACCCGATCACCAATAGCACCGCCGCCGTTGGTATGATCATCGCACCGGTTACGGAAAAGGACTTGCACGCAGCTGATGCACTGCCAACTATCGACTTGCGTAAGCTCGACATTGCGCCGGTTCATCACGAAGCAGTCCGAAAGGTTGTCGAGTCACTCTCACGCCAAGGTCTTGATGTCAAACTTATTGAATAATCACGCGCCGCAGCAGTGCAACCCCGCTGATAGGCGCCCCACGATAAAGCATTTATTTAACCCGCAAATAACCGCCGCAGCAAGCGGCACAAATAAACAAACTATGAGAAGAACTTTACCTATTCTTGCGTTCCTGCTTCTATCTATTATGCAGGTATGTGCGCAGCAAAAGATCTATGACTTCCAAGAAGGCAAACTCTTTTACAAAATTACGAGTGCTGAAAAGCGCACGGTCGACGTCACGCCGGAGCTTGACGAACTCGTGAAGGCCAACGGCACGTTCTACAACAACCCGCTCGAAGGCGACATCGTGATCCCCAATAAGGTGGAGCACCAAGGACAGCAATATTACGTGAGTGCCATTCGCGACAACGCCTTCGGCGGATGCGGAAAGATCACGTCAGTCTCCATTCCGGCTAACGTAGGGCGCTTAGGCGACCAAGTCTTTCTCTCTTGCACCGGACTGAAGCGCATCACAGTCGACCCCGAAAACCCGATGCTGAAAGACATCGACGGCGTTCTCTTCGACAAGAGCGGAAAAAAACTGCTCTCTTTTCCCAATATGCGGACGGCCAACTATGAAATGCCCGAGGGAACGGTTGAAGTGGCACCGGCTGCATTCTTCCTTTGCAATGCCGTAGAGACCGTTAAGTTTCCCTCAACATTGAAAAGCATCGGCCTTCTCGCCTTCGGCCACTGCCTGAAGTTGCGCGAAGTGACGGTGCCGGAAAGCGTTACGGAACTTGGCGACTTTGCTTTCTACAACTGCACTGCGCTGGAAAAGGCCATCATCAAGGCCGACATTTCTGAGATCAAACAATATATGTTCAGCCGCTGCACCTCGCTGAAGGAAGTATCAATCCCCTCCTCTGTCGAGTTTATCCGCACGTGGGCCTTTGGCGATTGCGCCCCGATGAAGACCATCACGCTGCCCGAAGGTCTGAAAGGCATCGATGCTGAAGCCTTCAATGGTTGCACATCGCTCAGTGAAATCACGCTACCTGAAGGTTTGGAGCAACTCGGTGCCCACGCTTTCGACAAGTGCAAGGCGCTCAAGAGCATCACGTGCTTGCGCAACGAACCTTTAGTGCAAGGCGAGACGATGGGCGTCAGCGTCTTTGACGGTGTAGATAAAAACCTTTGCGAACTAAAGGTGCCCCGCGGCTACAAAGATCAATATGCAGCTGCCGAACAGTGGAAAGAATTTACCAACATCTCTGAGCACGACCTCACGAGCATCAGTCTTCCGATCAATCAAGGCCGGACAATGAAGACGACAATCTTTACGCTCAACGGCTAACGCTTGCCGGCCAACGCGCAACCCGCGCAAGGCCTCTACATCATCAACGGCAAGAAAGTCTACGTCAAGTAAGACGATAAGCATAAAGCAATTATACCGTTTCCGGAGCGACCCCTTGCAGACCAAGCATCTGCAGCGGGTCGCTTTGCTTTATCTACCCTTTCGTCGCTACCCTCGCGCACCTTCAGCGGCGCACATCAACGCGCATACAAGTTGATATTCAAGGTATAAAACTTATTGTTTGCGCATTGCCAACGCGTCATATTATCGTTTGCTGCCACCAAACGATCGTATGCTCCCACCAAACTATCGTTTGCTGCCGCTAAACCATCGTTTGCTCCCCGGCAAACGAAACAAGGACGGGCACAAGGCAAGGAAAAAGGCCGCTCCAAGCGAACGAATCCGGCCTTAAAGATGAATGAAATTTGTTGAAAAAAATAATGTAACCAAAAGATTATGATTTACCACGGCGAGTAAATCATAAAAAGCGAAGCATATCCGTCTATTTCGGAAGAATATGCTACAAAAACACATGCGCCGTGCGTTATTAAAATCCAGGCGAAGAGCAGGCAGATCGAGCGCTAGAAAGGCAACGCTATAGGCGGCAGCATTCCCGCCAAGGGCAAAAGGAGCGGTAAGGTGGAGGAGGTCGGCAGTAGCGTAGCGCGTCAAACTTTCTTTACCCGCAGGCGCATCCAGCCGAGGAAGATGAGTCCGCGGAAACACAACTCTACGCACATCGCAATCCACACACCGCGTAACCCATAGGAATCTACAAGCAGGGCAGCCAGCGTTAGGCGGACGGCCCAGATACTAAAGAGGTTCATAGCCGCCGGCACGATCGTGCGACCAAGACCTACGAAGACACCATACACGACGATGGCCGCCGCAAACATAGGCTCGGCAAAGGCTTCTATACGCAAGATGCTGACGCCCAAAGTTTGCACTTCCATATCCGGCGTAAAGAGGGCCATCATCAGCGGTGCGGCTGCGAAAAGAACAACGCCCATCAGCGTCATAACGGCTATGCCGGTCCAAGTAGTTAATCGAGCGAAACTGTAAGTCAACTCTTTGCGACCGGCACCGACGCTTTGTCCGACGAGCGTAATAGCGGCATCGCCTACACCATAGCCCGGCAGGTAGCAAAGACTTTCGGCCGTGATGGCAAACGAATTGGCAGCTATCGCTACATTACCCAAGGGGGCTACAATCACGGTAGAAAGGATTTGTGCGCCGCACATCACCGCGCGCTCCAGCGCCATCGGCAAACTCACGTGGAAGGCGCGCTTCAAGATGCGCGAGGCCGCCAATACGGGGCGCTCCTTGCGCTTAAAAAAATATGCAAATCGGGGCAGCGGAAGCACAAATAATAGGTCATAGAAAGCGCCGTGATCACTTCGGCAATGGCCGTGCCCAAAGCTGCGCCGGTCACGCCGAGATCAGCGCCAGGCACGTGAATTTGCAGGCCGAAGAAAGTCAGATCGCGCGAAGGGAAAATCAGTAACCAGTTGAGCAGGACGTCCCATACGCACATCAGAATGTTGAGCAAAGTGGGCACGGCGACGTTGCCGGCGGCTCGCAAGGCGTTGCCGGCCAAGAAATTGAGCTGAATAAAGGGAACGCCGAGGCTAAAAATAAAAAAATAGGCCGTGGCATCGGCATGAATCGACGCATCGCCGCGTAGCCAGCGCGGCAGAGCGTCGCTAATGGCGCAGCCCACCAACAAGAGGACGGCGCTGAGTAGCAGGACGCATTTAAAAACCCACACGCAATACGTCGCGGGCGGCGCGAAAATCACCGCCACCAATCTGATGGGCCACCTGAACGGAAAAGCCCGTCGCAGCAGAAAAGCATAGGCCGCCGAAAAGCCAAGTTGTCGTGGTGACAATCCCGACGGCGGCGGCCGGATCTGCGCCCAGTCGGCCGACCATGGCAGCGTCGATGTATTGCATCACAATCGTAGAAAACTGCGCTAAAATGGCCGGCAAACCGAGGAGAGCGATCAGGCGAAATTGGGCTGAACGCGGCAATTCCTCTCCGTTGCGTATCTTCAGAAGAAGTCGATCTTTTAGTTTCATTGTGCCGATAAGTGGGGCCAAAGTTACGCATTTCGCCGGCGTTTCTCGATGCGCCGCTTGAATAATAAATCCCGAGGCGCGTCAATTCCGCTTCCGAAAGGCGTTCAAGTGCTTGATAAGCACAAAAAGCCGCGCCAAAACGTCGAAACGTAATGGCGCGGCCGCTTTATTATTGACTTAGTCGTTGCTAAAAGAGAGGGCATCGCCCGCAGCCCGAACGCGGATGGGGCGGCTCTTGTCGATCACGCCGCTCAGCAAAGACTTACTCAAATCATTGAGCAACAAACGTTGCAGCGAACGCTTCACAGGGCGCGCGCCAAACTCCGGATCAAAGCCGGCTTCGGCAATTTGCGCGATGGCATCTTCATCTACTTGCAGCGTAATGCCTTGTTCGGCTAAGCGATTTACAATCGCGGCAACCTGCAAACGGACGATAAGACGAATTTCTTCTTTCTTCAGCGGCTGGAACATAATGATGTCGTCGATACGATTGAGAAATTCCGGCCGAATCGTCTTCTTTAGCATCTCAAAAACGCCTTCTTTTGTCTCTTCCAGCAGATGTTCTTGCTCGCTTTCCGACTTCCCACGCATTTCATCAAACTTGCTTTGTATAAACCCCGACCCAAGGTTTGAAGTCATGATGATAATGGTATTCTTAAAGTTGACCACGCGTCCTTTGTTGTCGGTCAAGCGGCCGTCGTCGAGCACTTGGAGCAAAAATATTGAAGACGTCAGGGTGGGCTTTTTCGATCTCGTCGAACAAGACTACGCTGTAAGGTTTGCGGCGCACAGCTTCGGTCAACTGGCCGCCCTCTTCGTAACCTACATATCCCGGAGGCGCTCCGACCAAACGCGAGACGCTGAATTTTTTCCCTGATACTCGCTCATATCAATCCGCGTCATCAGCGATTCGTCGTTAAAGAGGTATTCTGCCAAAGCCTTAGCCAACTCAGTTTTTTTCCCACGCCCGTAGTTCCCAAAAAGATGAACGAACCAATCGGGCGCTTAGGGTCTTGCAAGCCCGCCCGACTGCGACGTACGGCGTCAGCAACGGCCGTTATCGCTTCATCTTGTCCGATTACACGCTGATGCAGTTCGGTTTCGAGGTGCACAAGCTTTTTCGCGCTCGCTTTGCAGCATTCGACTGACGGGAATGCCGGTCCATCGGCTGACAACGTCGGCTATGTCATCGGCCGTCACCTCTTCTTTCACCAGAGCCTCATTGCCTTGTCGCTGCTTCAAGTCTTCCTGAATTTTTATCGATCTCTGCTTGCAGCGCCTGCAACTTGCCGTAGCGAATTTCGGCCACGCGTTCATAATTACCTTCGCGCTCAGCGCAGTCGGCTTCAAACTTAAGGCGCTCCATCTCCTTCTTATTTTCTTGAATCTTATTCAGGAGTTCGCGCTCGCCTTCCCATTTTGCGCGGAAATTTTTCTCGCGTTCTTCAAGCGTCGCAATCTCTTTATTGAGTTGCGCCAACTTATTTTCATCATTCTCGCGTTTGATGGCCTCGCGCTCAATCTCCAATTGGCGCAAGCGGCGTGATTTCATCCAACTCTTCCGGTTGCGAATCGCGCTCCATACGCAGTTTGGCAGCTGCCTCATCCATTAAATCAATCGCCTTATCCGGCAAGAAACGATCCGAGATATAACGGTGCGAAAGTTGCACGGCAGCAATAATGGCGTCGTCCTGAATGCGCACCTTATGGTGGTTTTCGTAGCGCTCCTTGAGTCCACGCAGAATTGAGATCGCATCTTCTGTGCTTGGTTCGTCCACGGTTACCGTCTGGAAACGCCTTTCGAGCGCCTTGTCCTTCTCAAAATATTTTTGATACTCCTCAAGTGTCGTTGCGCCGATCGTACGAATCTCGCCCCTTGATAGCGCCGGCTTCAAAATATTGGCCGCATCCATCGCGCCTTCGCCTTTACCGGCACCAACAAGCGTGTGGATTTCGTCGATAAAGAGGATAATATTCCCCTCAGAACCTACAACCTCGTTGACCACACTTTTCAAGCGCTCTTCAAACTCGCCTTTATATTTAGCACCGGCCAGTAATGCGCCCATATCGAGCGAGAAGAGTTGCTTCTCGCGCAAGTTTTCAGGCACGTCGCCTCTGACAATGCGTTCTGCAATGCCTTCTACGATGGCCGTCTTTCCCGTTCCCGGCTCACCAATCAAGATAGGATTATTCTTTGTACGCCGACTCAGAATCTGCAATACGCGCCGAATTTCTTCATCTCGCCCCTATCACGGGGTCCAACTTTCCGCTGCGCGCTTCTTCGACCAAGTTGCGTGCAAATTTAGCCAATGCCTGATACGTCTCCTCGCTCGAAGCCGACGTAGCCTTCCGCCCGCCGCGCAATTCGTCAATCGCTTTTTTCAGTCCATCTTCCGTCAAACCGGCATCGCGCAACAATTGCGCCGTACTGCTCGGCGTTGTAAGCAGCGCCAACAGCATAGGCTCAAGGCCCACAAAGCTATCGCCCATCTGCTTCGCAATGTCTACGGCCTTGGTCAAAGCCGCGTTGGCTTCTCTATCTAAATAAGGCTCTCCGCCACTGACGCGTGGCAGACGCGCTGCCTCTTGCGTAGCATTCTGAGCGACCTGCTGAAGATTAACGCCCATTTTTCCGAAGAGAAATTGCGTCACGTTTTCACCGACCTCCAACACGCCGAGCAGCAAGTGTATCGTGCCGACAGCTTGTTGCCCGCCACGCTCGGCCTTATTCAGCGCCTGCTGAACGGCCTCTTGCGCTTTTTATTGTAAAGTTTTCAAATTTCATATCGTCTTTCTTTTTAGTTTTTACTACCCTCTGTCCAAACTTTATGCCGTCCGTAATAATACTGACAAAATGGCAGTTAACAGGCAAATCATCCTCTTGTAAATACAATACATAGTCTATTAAAGAAACAACATCCTTAGAACAAAGCAAAAAAAATCACACAGAAACTTGCAAATAAGATACAAACACCATATATTTGCGGATATTTCTTATTAAAAACTTAATTCTCTTTCCGTAGACTCCAAAATATACCTTTCTATGAAAAAAATTTTTTCCTTCTCTCTTTCCTTAGTTTAGTACTAACAGACTCTTATGCACAATTCAGTATGTTAGATCCTCGCTTTAGCGATGATTTCATCATTCCCGAAAACTATTGGGAACCCAAAGATACATTGGCTAATCACGTTGATTTTGTATGCATCTTCGAATATAATGTTGTCGATACCGTTCTCAATGAAGCAAGAAACTATAATTTGATTTTACAATGCTCAGATACGGTTGCTACCTTCTCTGATTTTTACGACTACAAAGAAGATTCCCTTATAACAGCACATCATAGAAAGATTACCGTGGGTGAATATCGTCCGATTTTCAATCAAGCTATGAGAGAATCTTCCAACTATAACTACTGTCTCTTCTACAAACGTAATTTCTATCGCCGTAATGACTCTTTTTATCGGACGATCTTTCTATTATGAAGAATCATTACCAAAATGGGATTGGAAACTTTACGAAGACACCAGAAGAGTCTGTGGTTACGTATGCCACAAGGCCGTAGCTAAACATGCAGGCCGCATTTGGACGGCTTGGTATACAGAAGAAATTCCTTCCAATGCCGGTCCTTGGTTTGCTTTTATGGTCTTCCCGGCCTCATCTTAGCCGCAACAGATAATACCGGCACACATAGTTTCGAAGCCATATCTCTACAAAAAGCCGGCCTTACCTCAATTGCTTTTGGAAGAAAAAGACAATAAAACAAACAAGAAGTTACTCACTCAAATCAGAATATAACCAAGCATTCCACGCCTCGAGTTTATTCGAAGCAGCCGGCGTCGTTAGCGACACAAAGTTTGAAGATAAACGGCGCTTCTACAATCCGCTCGAGTTAGAATAAATTTCTTTTTGCCTATGTTGCGCCCGCTACTTTCTATGTTGCTGGCCTTGGTAGCTACCTTTACTGTAGCGCAAACAACGTTGCGCGGTAAGGTTTCCGATGAGAAAAAAACCTCCCCTCGGCTCCGTAACTGTAAAGGCCTACATCGCCGGCAAAAAGTAATATACTTGCTTACACGCGCACCGACGATCAGGGACTTTCTCCTTACCCGTCAGCACGCCGGTTCAGCGTCTCACCTTGAAGTTCAGCCGAATGGGTTATCGTACCGAAACGCTGGAAGTCGACAATCGGGATACGCTCCTCATCGTACAGCTCCACACAAGCGACGACGAGTTGCGCGAAGTGACCGTACGCGCCCCAATTGTCAGAAAAACTTGGCGACACGATCTCTTACAACGTCGACCAACTCAAAGCAAAAATCCGACCGCTACATAGAAGACGTCATCCGGCGCATACCCGGCATCTCGATTAATGCAAGCGGGCAGATCAAATATCAAGGAGAGGATATCAACCACTTTTTATATCGAGGGCGTGGATATGCTTGAGGGCAACTATATGCTGGCCACGCAAAACGTACGCCCGGACGATATAGCCTCCGTCGATGTTTACGAGAACCATCAAGCCATCAAAGCCCTCAAAGACCGAGAATTTTCCAAGCGGGCAGCGCTCAATCTGAAGCTAAAGAAAAAGAGTCTGCTCCGCCCCATCGGAGAAGCAAAAGCCGGCATCGGAGTTGGCAAAAATCCCACTTGGTTAGGCGGCCTCTTCGGCCTTTTTCATTGCCTCCGGCCATCAACATTTGCTCACCGGAAAGGGTAATAACTTCAGCGAAAACTACAACGGACAGGGGGGCGGTGGTTATTTCTCGCCCGACATCCCTGCACCCACAGCTCAATATGCTTTCGCTGATTTACCTTTCGGCAGTTCGGTTTTCCCCCAAGGGCGCTATTATCACAATCGCTCCCGCCATGGGATCGGTCAACAACATCTTTAAGATCGACAAAGACCGCCAGCTGACTGTCAATGCCGATTATGCTTTCAACGACAACCACTTCGACCAGCAGAAGCGAACGGAATATTATGCCGCCGGTGCAGCGCCCGTCCTCGTCATCGAAGACAACGCCGCCCGCCTTCGTCAGCAAAGCGCCCGCATCCGCCTGCGTTGGGAGCGCAATGCAGATCGCATCTTTTTTTCACCAATGCTTTAGACCTCGAGGGAATATTTCTGCGCAATCGCTTCAATCTCTCTGCCGCCGAGGTCAGGCAGTCGAACCTGCAAAATCGATTCTCCGCTGCCGATCGATTGGAATGGACACGCCAAGGCGGCAAACGCGGTTACCTGCAAATCATATCGCAGATCGGCATCACCAATATCCCGAAGAATCATATCGAAGCCCTCTCCACTCGTGCTGATACGCTGCTCCTGAGGGCAGGCCGCCACAGGACTTTGTATCTCTACAGCCACCTCATCCACCTTATCTTGGCTCTTGGGCGGCAATGGACGCGCCGGCTCGCTCGGAAGCACGTTTAGCTTGCGCACGCTTTTCGACAATTACCAATCCGAACAGCACCGCTTCCATCCCACCACCGACAACGATGTACACGGCTATCGCCTCACAGCCGGCGCTTCTCTCTTCTACAAGGTCTACTTCCTTCGACTACGCTGGGAGGCCTCATTGCCAATCAACTTTTACAGCCTACGCTATCGCAACGTGACAGACCGCAATACTTATCTGCTGAATCGTCCTTACCTTTCTCCCCATCTTTCTGTGTTGGGCCGACTGATTAAGGACGTAAATATGGAAATCGGAGCCGGCATAACGCATACGATAGGCGACATGACCAACTTCATTACCCATCCCATCTACACGACTTATCGGGATCTCGTCACGCAAGGCGATGGTACGATGAATTTCAGCAAACGGCAGTATGTCGATGCCACCATCTTTCAACGCGATGTCTATAAAGGACGTTCGTTCAAGCTTTTTGGCGGCTATTCCGTGACCAATCATAACCGACTTAATGGTATGCAGGTTTCCGATGGCATCACCATTACAGAACAAGTAGCCAACAACAATAAACAGAAGATGTGGAACTGCGGACTGGCTCTGATGAAGCATGATTATGGAACGCACTTGGTGCTCAAGCTATCGGGTGATGTGATGGGCAGCTCTACCGCCTTCTTGCGTAATACGCAGACTTTAACCTCAAGAAATCTTCGCGTACGGCTTGCAGCAAGCGCAGAAAAGCCGTTGTTTCGCAATGCTGTCAACCTTATCCTCAATGCGGCCTGGGGGCACGCTGCCGGCAGCATCCAAGGCTTACCGAGCAGTTTCTCTGCCCTCAATACCTTTGATGGCGGTGCAAGGTTACTCATCTACCCCGCAAAGAATTGGGAATTGCGTCTCTCCGGCAGCTACAACGCTACGGAACGCCAGGCGCGCCACTTTGTCCACGCTTTCTTCCTCGATGCCGGCGTGCGGTGGAGCAAGGGGCGCTTTGATTTCGAACTCAATGGGCGCAACTTAACCAACTGTCGGCAATACACCATCCGAGAATATATCTTGAATGATGTATATACCTACACGTATTTTTCTACGTCCTGCAGAGTGTCTCCTTTCGATTAAATACAAATTCTGACCTACCATCCGGCCGAATAGCGAGCGACGCCAACCACCGCTCGTTTATCTACAACAAGATTTCCCACAAAATCCGGCAAATACGCCTTGTTTGCCACAATTATACGACCTTTCTCGCCCCACCTTCGCACGCCGCAGGCTGACCATTGACCGCCCGCCGCGCCCACTTACTTTTGCGCAAGGGGAGAAGCCGCTTCCGCCCCACAACAGTTGGATAAAAAAATACCCCATCCTTACCCGCGTACGCCCCAAAGCGGCACAAAGCGCGCGTACCATCGTGAGCGTAGACCTTTTTTTCATCACGAGCGCAAGGTGTACGCTCACGATGAAAAAGTACTTTTTATCGTGATGAAAAAACCAAAAACAGCAAAGCAAAGCCCTATGCAAGCGAAGCGCGCGCACGCAAAAATCAGGACAAAGACGGGCGCAAAAAGGCCACTCGCTATGACGCCAATAGACGCGGGGCAACGGGCGGACAAAGTAGGCGGCAGCTGGAAAAAAAGAGAAGAAAAAGGAAAACAAAAGGGCGGCATTTTTTTAACAGCGCAAAGGGCAAATACATTTGGCCGACTAAGGGAAAAAAAGCTTAAATTTGCGAAATATTTTTTTGCCGCATTATCTAAAGATAAAATCAGGCATTTACCATCAGAAAATCAACCGACAATGGCTAAAAAAAGAAGATACAGCAAACCAAGGCGCGAGCGAGAAAACTCAAAGCCTTGCAGGCCGCAATGGCCAAGATTGAGAAAAGATTTTTGGCAAAGGTTCTATTATGAAATTAGACGACGAGGAAGTCGAAGATATTGAAGTCATCCCGACGGGGAGCATAGCCCTCAACGATGCACTCGGCGTGGGCGGTTATCCTAAAGGCCGCATCATCGAGATCTATGGCCCAGAAGGCTCCGGAAAGACGACGCTGGCCATCCACGCCATAGCCGAAGCGCAGCGGCGGGGGCGGCATCGCGGCCTTTATCGACGCTGAACACGCTTTTGATCGCTTCTACGCGGAAAAAAATTGGGCGTCAATCTGAGCGAATTGCTGATCTCGCAGCCGGACAACGGCGAGCAAGCGCTGAGATTGCCGACCAACTGATTCGCTCTTCAGCCATCGACATCATCGTGATCGACTCCGTGGCGGCGCTGACGCCGAAAGCGGAAATAGAAGGCGACATGGGCGACAACAAGGTAGGCTTGCAGGCCCGCTTGATGAGTCAGGCGCTACGCAAACTCACTTCTACGATCAGCAAGACCAACACGACGTGCATCTTTATCAACCAGTTGCGCGAAAAGATCGGCATCACCTTTGGCAATCCGGAGACGACGACGGGCGGCAATGCCTTAAAGTTCTACTCCAGCGTGCGCTTAGACATTCGCAAAGCGACCAGCTTGAAAGATGGCGACCACGTCTACGGCAATCTTGTACGCGTGAAGGTCGTTAAAAAAACAAGGTAGCACCACCATTCCGCAAGGTAGAATTTGAAATTACGTTTGAGAGGGCATTTCTCACATCGGTGAGATCGTCGATCTGGGCGTTGAATTGGAAATCATCAAAAAGAGTGGTTCGTGGTTTAGCTACGGGGAAACCCGACTCTGCCAAGGACGCGATGCACTCAAGCGCTTGCTGGCCGACAACATTGAGTTGACGGAAGAAATAGAAGAGCAGATCAAGGCGGCGCTGCACGAAAGAAGAGCAAAATAAAAAAATGCCGCGTCAGATAAAGGAAAACTGACGCGCGCAGGCAACTACATTTTTTATACGATAATAATTTTAGGGTATGGCCGAGTGGGGACGTGATGTCGCTACTCGGCTTTTTGCAGGCTACAAGTCGGATGGCAACTTCATGCTGCGAAGGTTTGCAGACGGCCTGGAAGCGCTGATCGCCACCGAAGCGCCTCTGCATCGACGCCGTTGAAGCCGGAAGCAAGCGAAAGAGCGTCAGCCGTAGCGCTCGTCCCACGCCTGGAAGATGGCCGGACTTTTTTTGGGCCAAACTTAGCCAAGCTCTTCACGACTTGGGCTGCGGTCTTCTCCGCGTCGGGGTGACTTTTCGAGAAAAATTTATCGGCATAGCAGATCACTTTTTCCGCTTCCGTCTCCGGCCGGAAGTCTTCAAGCGGTAGCGGTAGCCCCTGACGACGTATGTCTTCAGCCGTTAACCCCGTGCCGGTGTGACGTTCGCAGATGCGCGCCAAATCTTCGCGTCCCTCCTTACGCATCAGTTCGGCGCCAAGACGTCCGTGCAAGAGATAAGGCTCGCTGCCGTGGCAAAAATGCCGGGCGCATCGGTCAGAAATATACCCACATCGTGAAGCATAGCCCCTTCATAGACCAATTGTCGGTCGAGCTGCAAATCAGGATGGCGCTCGCAAACGGCCAAGGCCTTTTCGGCTACCTGCCGACTGTGCTTCAAGAGCAAACGCCGTAAGGGGTCGTCGGCCGGATAGTACTTATATATAATGTCTAAAGGGATTCATCGCGTGGCAGTGAGACAAACGGCTGCTTTTAGCGCCGTCGGCAGAGAACGGAGGATTGATTTTTGATCACTTCGACGGCGGCTTTCTCCACCAGATCAAAACGATTGAAAAGGCGCGTCAGGATGCGCTGCGCCACGTGCTCGAGCAAGGCTGACGGAGCGGCCATCTCGGCCTGTACGACTTGGTAGGCCTCGGCGTAATTGACCGTCCCCTCGAGTTGATCCGTGTAGGCCGCATCGGCCGATGCACGCAAAGTAAGGCAAAGATTGACGCAGTAGTCGTTGCCCACAACGCGCTCTTGCGGCAACACGCCATGATAAGCGCGAAAACGCAAGTCGGAGAGTCGTATTTCAGTTGGATGAATGTGCATTTTTCAGTATGGTTTCGTTGATAATTGGTTAAAGGAAATGCATTGTCAGCGTTTGCGACGCCTTGATCGCTTTTTGTCGGTTCGCAAGGCACCTGCGCCGGTTCAGCACAGAAAATGATTAACCGCATATCTGCTATGGTTAAGCAAACATGCGGTTGAATCAATTTTTTATCTCTATATTTAGCTCTTGTGTAATGCAAAGATACGGCGAAACGACGCACTTGTACACCATAAGATACGTTTTCCTTCCGTTTGTTTGCGTTATTTAAAAGGAGCATTTCGATTTTGTCAAGTCAAACATGCAATCATTCTTGATAATAGATGCGCTTTACGCGATTGCTAACGCTCGTCAGTATCTCGTAAGGTATCGTTTCGAGGGCATCACTCAAGACCGTGATGGGCAAATGTGGGCCGAAAACTTCCACACTATCGCCCTCCTTGCAGGGAATGTCGGTAACGTCGATCATACAAACGTCCATACAAATATTGCCTACGTAATAGGCCTTCCGGCCATTGACCAAGCAGTAGGCACGCCGATTGCCTAAATGGCGATTCAGTCCGTCGGCATACCCGATAGGGATGGCGGCGATGCGGGAATTGCGCTCGAGGACGCCCTTTCGACTATAGCCGACGGTCTCGCCGGCCTGCACATCGCGGATTTGGAGAATGGTCGTTTTAAGCGTCGTCACATTATTGATAATATGATTGTCGATCGGATCTACCCCGTACAAGCCAAGGCCAAGGCGGACCATGTCGAGGTGGCGCTGCGGAAAGCGCTCGATGCCGGCGCTGTTGCAGATATGGCGCAAGATCTTATGCGGAAAAGCGGCCTGCAACTGCTGCGAGGCTTTGTCGAAGAGTTCAAATTGATGGTCGGAGAAAGCGTCGAACGCGGGACTGTCGCTGCCCACAAAGTGGGAGAAGACGGAGCGCGGGATCAAGAGCGGCTTGATGGTGGAGGCGATCAATCAAGGCCGGCATATCGTGGAGCGGATCAAAGCCGAGGCGCTTCATACCCGTATCGAGCTTGATGTGGATCGGGAAATTGGTGATGCCTTGCTGTTTGGCGGCGCGGATGAGGGCTTCCAACAAACTGAAATCATAGACTTCGGGCTCTAAATCGTAGGCAAAGAGGGTATTGAACGAGGACATCTCGGGATTCATGATGATGATATTACTCGTAATACCGGCCTTGCGCAGGTCGGCGCCCTCATCGGCGACGGCGACAGCCAGATAATCGACGCCGCGATCTTGCAGGGTTTTCGCGATTTCCACACTTCCGGCACCGTAGGCGGAGGCTTTGACCATACAAACAATCTTCGTCTCGGGCCGCATGAAACTGCGAAAATAATTAAGATTGGCCGCGATAGCCGCTAAGTCGACTTCGAGGATCGTTTCGTGCACCTTGAGCGAAAGGAGTTCGGTCAGGGCCTCAAAATTATAAGCTCTTGCGCCCTTCAGCAGCACCATTTCATTGCGTAAACGGCCGACTTTGCCGCTCTCTAACAGGGCTTTCGTCGTCGGATAAAAAGACGGCGTCGATCTTAAACAAACCTTGCATAGCCGAAAGGTCGGGGCCGACACCAATAAGTCGATCCACACCGCGGCGATTTACCATCTCGGCCACTTGCGCATAAAGTTGCTCGCGCGGCATGCCGCTCTGGCTGATATCGCTTAAGATTAAGGTCTTTCGCATACCAACTCTGTCGGGACGGCGCTGCATAAAATCGAGCGCAATATCCAAGGAATTTACGTCGGAATTATAACTGTCGTTGATGAGAATGCAGCCGCGAACGCCTTGTTTCACCTCCAAGCGCATCGCAACCGGCTCCAAACGGGCCATACGCTGAGCAATAACGGCGGCATCTACGTGCAAGTAGAGGCAAACGGCCAAGCAATGGATGGCATTTTGCACGGAAGCCTCGTCGGTAAAGGGGATAAAGAAGTCGCTTTCTTGTTGCAGATAGGCGTAAGTGATGTGTGTGCGCTCGCTTTCGTGCGCTACTTTGCGAATAACAAGCGGCCCTTCGCCTTTCGTGCGAGACCAAGCGAGCTGATCGCCGGCAAAGGAGGCTTGGCGCACGCCTTCGGCAACGACAGGATCGTCGGCATCGTAAATAAGTACGTCGGCGTCTTTGAACAAGCTTAACTTCTCCGCGCATTTTTCTTCGAGGGAGGTGAAATTCTCTTGATGCGCTTGGCCAATGTTGGTCATTACGCCGATGCGAGGCTGAATAATGGGGCGCAAAGCGGACATTTCGCCGGGCTGAGAGATGCCGGCTTCAAAAATGCCCAATTGTGTTTGCGCGTTGAGCAGACAAACGGATAGCGGAACGCCCACTTGCGAGTTGTAAGAACGCGGCGAGCGCGTAACAACCCATTGAGGTGAGAGCAGTTGGTACAGCCATTCCTTGACAATGGTCTTTCCGTTGGAGCCGGTAATGCCTACAACGGGAATATCAAAGCGGCGGCGGTGGCATTCGGCCAAATGTTGGAGCGCTTTCAAGGGATCTGCAACCACATAAAAGGCGGCAGCGGGGAAGCGACTCGCATAATCGTCGGGCAAAGCGCTCACCACAAAATCACGCACACCGCGGCGGTAAAGATCTGCCACGTATTTGTGGCCATCATTGCGCTGAGAGCGCAAAGCGAAGAAAAGCGTAGCTTCAGGAAAGGCCAGAGAGCGGCTATCCGTCAAAAGCCAATCAATATTTTTGTCGGAGTTTGCTCCAAACCGACGCGCGTCAATGAGCGCTGTGATCTGTTCCGAGGTATAGTGCATAATACTTGGGTGTTATCTTGTTCAGAAAAGTCGTCATCAAATCGTTAATCCGTTTGCGGCCGATGCAAAGCTGCTTTAAACACTTTGAGGTTTTGGTGCATCCGGTCGAAGTCGGCGGAGGCAAAGCTCCATTCCTTCAATCTTTCCCAGATATAATCGGCCGTTTGCTCCGAAGGGTGTTGCATATCCGGCGCGTAGAAGCGATAATCTCGCAATTCGTCGTTCACAATCTCGTAAGACGGGAAGTAAAAACACGGCGCGGCGGGCGGCGCATCGCCGTTAGTGGGCGAGCAGAGGCGATCTATGGCTAAGAGAAGCGTGGCTTTGCTCAATTTGTCGGCGTGCAGGCCGTATTTAATATAGCGATACGGACTCAGGGTAAAGACAAAGCGGCGGGGCGTCGCACTCGGCAAGGCGCGGAAGAAGGTTTGCCACGCCTCGACCACATCTTCGACGGAGAGCAAACGCTCTTCAAAAGCCGAGCTCAATTCTTTATGGCAGTTGGCCACGCTGCGCCCATCGGCCTTCAAATGATAGACGTGGTTCGTGCCGAAGGTAATAAATACGGTATCGGCTTGTTGCCAAAAAGCTACGGCTTGTTGCAACGCTTGTCTTGTTTTCGCTTCGCATTCGGCTTGGGTATCGGCCGCCCATTTCCCGCCGAAAGCCCAACTGCGCCAACGTCCGTCGCGCCCCTTAAAGAGATGGCCTTCCGGAAGTCGGTTGGTTTGCAGCGCGCGCAAGACTTGCAGTATGGAAGTCGGATTATAGAGCGTCCCGAAGGGGTTAATCAGCACACAACCCTCATCCATTTCGGCCGCTAAGCGCCTGCCGATTTCATCGGAGAAGCAAGAGCCCAGCAGCAGGACGCGATTGCGAGGCGTCAGCGCTAATTTTTGGAGTGGTAAGTCTACCGGCGTACGAAATTCCATAACTATCTGCAAAAATACAACAACGGGCGTGAAGCTCGCCTCCGATAGCTTCATTTTTATAGCAAACTTACGGTTTACGCGCTTCTTTTTTTCTTTTTGCGCGGCATTGATCGAAAAAGTATTCCACGCTTTTTCCGCTTGGCTGAAGCCTCTTAATCCGCCTTCAATCTCTATCTTTGCAATTATGAAATACTTGATTGTTTCCGATATTCACGGTTCGCTGCCGGCTTTGGAAGCCGTATTGCAGCAGTTTGACGCTGGTGGCTATGATATGCTCTGCTTGATGGGCGACATACTCAATTACGGGCCGCGCAACGGTTTGCCGGAAGGGCTTAACCCGCAAGCCATCGTCGAACGACTCAATCCTTTGGCCGACCGCATCGTGGCTTTGCGCGGCAATTGCGATAGTGAGGTCGACCAAATGCTTTTAGATTTTCCGCTGATGTCCGATTACGTGCTACTTGTCGACGAAGGGAAGCGACTATTTCTTACGCACGGACATATATATAATGAGGAGAAACTACCGCGATGTGGTTTTTGAGGCCTTTTTCTATGGGCATACGCACCTGCAAGTTTTTGAAGAAAGATGCGGAGGGCCGACTGATTTGCAACGCCGGCAGTCCGACGTTTCCGAAAGGTGGAAATCCGAAAACCTACGCCTCGTATGAGCGCGGACAGGTGACGATCCATTTGCTCGACGGGACGCCTTTGCAGACGCTCAGCATCGACTAAGCGCGCCGATGGTTCAGATCCGCCTTGCGAAGGCGGGCACACATTATAGAATAACAAAGCCGAAGAAAGCCGGGTGCAGCATTTGCACTACTTTCTTCGGCCTATTTTTTAGCCCTTCCTATTCCGCGGCCGGCGGCACTTTATCAGTGAAGCGCGCGGCGCAGCATAGCGGACGGCAAATTTACTTCGCCATCGCCAAAACTACTTCTACGATCTTCTTGCCCAACGCTTCGGCTGCTTCGGGCGTAGCTGCTTCCGAGAAAAACACGGATAATCGGCTCCGTATTGCTCTTGCGCAGGTGCACCCATTCCGTTGGGAAATCGATTTTGACGCCGTCAGTGTCGGTGATCTCTTGATCTTTATACATTTCCTTCACCTTTTCAAGGATGGCGTCTACGTCTGTGGTGGGTTGGAGGTCTATGCGACTCTTTGAAATAAAATATTCGGGGAATTGCTTCCTGATTTCAGAGACCTTCTTGCCGGTTTTAGCCATATAAGTCAGCATCAAACCGATGCCCACCAAAGCATCGCGACCATAATGCGCTTCCGGATAAATCACACCTCCGTTGCCTTCGCCGCCAACAACGGCATTGATCTCCTTCATCTTCATAACGACGTTGACTTCGCCCACGGGAGCGGTGCCGTATGTGCCACCATATTGGCGCGTAACGTCACGCAGGGCGCGCGTAGATGAAAAGATTGGAAACCGTATTGCCCGGCGTGTGCTGCAAAACCCAGTCGGCGCAGGTCACAAGTGTATATTCTTCACCATACATCTCGCCATCTTCTTGGATGAAGACCAAACGGTCGACGTCAGGATCGCAGACGAGGCCAATGTCATAGCCGCCCTTTGCCATCAGGCCGCAGATTTCGCCGAGGTGTTGCTTCAAAGGCTCAGGATTGTGCGCAAAATCGCCCGTCGGCTCCCCGTTTAAGATCGTCACATCCTTCACGCCGAGTTGCTCCAGCAGTTGCGGCAGGATGATACCTCCCACAGAGTTGACCGTATCCAAGCAAACGCGGAAATTGGCCTTGCGAATGGCGTCGACATCCACCAACTTCAAGCGCTTGATCAAGTCGATATGATATTGGTTGTAGTCGTTTTTCTCATAATAATGGCCTACGTGGTCCACGTCAGCATAGACAAACTTGTCCGTTTGATCCACTAAAGCAATCAGTTCGTGGGCAATTTCGGGCGCAATGTATTCGCCGTTTTCATCCATAAACTTCAGCGCGTTCCAGTGGCGCGGATTATGACTCGCCGTAATAATAATGCCGCCCGCAGCGTGCTCTGCCGTGATGGCCAGTTCGGTCGTAGGCGTTGTGGCGAGGCCGATATTAACGACGTCGAAGCCCATACCGAGCAGCGCGCCGCAAACGCAGTGGCTGACCATTTCTCCGGAGATGCGCGCATCGCGCCCTACGACGATTTTATTTTCATATTGTCCCACCAAGGGGCGACGAAGCATAGCAAAAGCCGTCACGGATTTTTACGATGTCAAGCGGATTGAGCGTATCGCCCGTTTCTCCGCCGATCGTTCCGCGAAAACCGGCGATGGATTTAATAAGTGTCATACTTATAATGTTATTTTTGGATTCGTTCCGGCAAGGGATGCGCGTACGAGGGTACGCTTTTTCTTGCGTCGGGGGCAAGCTGTGTCGCGCCATTCGCAAGCTTTGGCCGCAAAACTCTTGCTGTGAGCGGCCAAGTACACGACAAATATACACGTTATTTGGCAATTATGGAAAGAAGCACGCAGTTTTTTTCCGTATAAAAGTAGCGAGCGAGATGCTTTTTCCCGCAAAAGCGGAGACCTGCTCCGCTCTACTTTTTCGTCTGCGGCACATTGCATCTTATACTTTGACAAGGATTTAGCGCACGAGGGCTGTTTTCTGCCTACTTCGCCTGCATCAGCGGTTGGTTTGGTGGCGGCAAACGATAGTTTGTTCCCAGCAAACCATAGTTTGGCGGCAGCAAACGATAGTTTGGTGGCAGCAAACAATGAGGAGTTGCGCCGGAAGCCTTTGTTTCTCTGTCTTTTGCCACGCATCTCGAAAGGTTTTCAGTCAATAACCAGCATGTTCTACTGCCCGCTCCCCTGCTCGTTTATTGAGAAAGCGCTTGCAGGCGGTTGAGCCTTGAGGGTATCTATTAAAAATGCGAGCGCCGCCTTCATTGAAGAGGCGGCGGCAGATTTCATACGGATAAGGAGATTACGATTGGAGGTTTACGTTTGCTCAGCGGCGTAAAACTCAATGGGAAGATGGTCGGGGTCTTCAAAAAAGACGAAAGCACGGCCCGTAAACTCATCGATGCGCACCGGCTCATGGGGCACGCTGAAAGCGTCGAGCCCTACAGATGGCCGCATCAAGGTCTGTCACTTCAAAAGCCAAATGACGTAGGCCGGCGGCTTCGGGATAAGATGGGCGAGGAGGTGGGGAGGGAAAAGAGAAAAGTTCGATGACGTATTCTCCGTTTAAGGCCAAGTCGGTCTTATACGAACGGCGCGCAGCTCGATAATGCTCTGCCAACACCTCCAAGCCTAAGACCTGCGTATAGAAACGGAGCGAGCGGGCATAATCGCTGCATATAATGGCGACGTGGTGCACCTTAGAAATCAGTGGCATAGGGGTGGATATTTGTAGTAGACATTACGTTGCTCGAAAAATAAGCCTTTTACGACGCAGCATAAGACCGGCAAATGCGTCGACTGAGGAAAGCCGGCGAGGGGCTTTAATACCATTCGACGTTGGTCGAATAAGAACTGCGCTTATCCCACTTCAAGGCGTCGGCCAGCTCGTTGGCCTTGGCGCGGAAGGTGAAGTTGAAAGAAGAATAAGGGCGCAAGACGACACTACAACTCATCTCGAAGCAGTGAAGATCGCGAGAGACTGAAGCCGTTGTCATAGATAGTTGGTGGAAATTGAAGTCGTAGCCGGTCGAGAATGAGATATTCCAGCCGTCGGCTATGCGCAAGAAGCCCGAAGCATTGAGCGTCTGCGTAAAACCATAGGGATAGCGCATCCGATGCGTGTTGATCGGGCGATTGCGGTTTTCATACATCGTTACGCCGTAAGAGATCGTTAGCGACCAAGGCATTGAAAAGGCCATATAACCGTCGCGATCGACCTTTGCATTCTGCTTTACTTTTTGCCCCTTCTTATCTAAGTCGCGCAGTGTCGGATCGATGTTGGCGTCACTCGGTTTCTCGCTTTTCTCTTCCTCGCGCTTATCGTTGCCTGATGCGAAATCGTTGCTCCCGCCTTTGCGGAAGAGCGATTTAAGTTTTTTCCAAGTGTTGTTGTCGAAAGTGTAAGAGAGGTTCTGACTCATACCTTGGAAGCGCCCGAAGCGTCCGTAGCTCCATTCTGTCCGATTGCCCGTAACGACTTGCCCTTGGGAGTTGAACACATATGCATACGTGGCAAAAATGGCTGCGAGCGAAAGCGTATAACTCTTGGTCAACTTTAAGCGGATACGGGTTGAGAGGTCGCTCCACGGGCGCTCTTTCGCCGCCAGATTGTAAGAGAGCGAGGCGCCCAGTTCGTCGATAAGACTAATCTTCTTCACGCCGGTCGAATCCTTGTCGGTTCTGACTTTCATCTCTAAGTTGTTCGACATATTAAACGTCACTGTCCCCTGCTTTGTTGATGAGGGATAGCCGAAGATGCCGGCCGCGTAGGGCGAATACGGGACGCGCTCAACGTTGCCTGGAAGCATCGATGCGGTCATACGCCTTCACGTAGCCGTAATGCGGGGCGGTGAAATCAGGCGCATAACTGAAAGAGACTGAGGGCTTGAACACGTGGCGAAACATCATCACTTTCTTGCCGAAAAGGAAAGGCAACGGCTTGTAGAAGCCGTAGAGCGTCGTGTTGGCTGAAACGCCTACATTCCAATCATAAAGGTTGTAGAAACCGCGCGTGGTGTCGCTTAATTCTACTTGCCGCACAGCGTCCCACGTCTTCGTAACTCGATTCGTGTACATCAAATCTCGAAACGTAAAGTTGGGCGAAATGTTGATGTATTTAAAGAGTTGGAAGGTCGCCTCAATGGGTATATTGTGCTGCATACCGTTGCGCCAATCTTTAATCAAGCTCGATTTGAGCAGGCGGTTCTCCTTGGTTGTAATACTATTGGAGAACTGCCCCGTATACGACATAGAGATTTTCTCGTACCAACGCTCCTGCCCCACTTGCCGCTTGCGGCGGAAGGGATAAAAGCGATTGAGCGAGAAAGTCAAGTCGGGCAGCGTCATCGCAATGGTCGAATCGCGCATATTCTGCGATAAGTTGGTCGATCCGGAGAGCGTAAGGCCGATATTCGAAAAGGTTTTGGAGAAAGAAATAGAACTGGCGCGCGTACTTTGCGTATAAGCATTCGGGTTATACATACTCTCTAAGTTGGAGCGCTCGTAATTTTCTGATGCAAAATTGACGCGGGCCGAGAAGTTAAAGCCGTTAGTTCCTTCAACGGCGGTTTTTTGGTGCATCCACTGCACTTTTAAGCTCTTTGTCACGGAATAGTCGGGCAGGTTCTTGTCGCCCTCGACGGTGCGTAAGAAACTGACGTAGATGTTGCCATTATATTTATAGCGCTTCTTATAGTTGGTCTCTGCACTTAAGCCCCCAAGAGCCTTTCGTGTAAATCTCTCCCAAGACTTTCAGGTCCATATAGTCGGACAAAGCAAAGTAATAGCCGCCGTCGCGCAGATAAAAGCCGCGCCGCGTCTCATCGCCGTACTTCGGCATCACAAGTCCGCTGGAATATTTCTTATTGAAAGGGAAGAATCCATAGGGCACGCCGAGCGGCAAGGGGACGTCTGCAACGACTAAATAGGCCGGCCCGAAGACGGTTTCCTTATTGGGTATGACCTTGGCGCGAGAGAGTTTGAGATAGAAGTGAGGGTGCGGCGCGTCGCAGGTAGTATATTTGGCGTGCTCCAAATATAGCGTGCCGTCAGCTGTGCGCTTCGAGCTCTCACTCTGGATGTAGCCATTGCCTTGCGTGGTATTAACGTTGGTGATAAAGCCTTTCTGCGTCTTGAAGTTATAGGCCATTCGCTCGCTCGTATAGGTATCGCTGCCTTGCCGGTAGACGGGTTTCTCAACGAGCACACTGTCGGAATCGCGGACGCCTTCTGCGAAGACCAAACTCGAGTCCATATTCATCACAATACGGCCGGCGTCGAGCGTCATGTTTTGATACTTCACTTGACCTTTGCCATAAAGGAGCACTTGCTTGTTGGCTGCGTAATAAACCAAGGAGTCGGCGGCCTTAAAGTCGACCGGCGCTTCGAAAGGCGCACCTCGCTTGGTGCTATCCTTGTGCAGGCTATCGACGTTGAGCGTATCGACGGGGACGATGCCCGCACTTTTCGCCGGCGTCCCAACTGCAGACTTCGCTGAATCCTTAGCTACGATGGCCGAATCTTTGCGCGTTTGCGTCGAATCTTTCACGGCCTTGGTCGCAGGCTTAGCCGCTTTTCGCTACACCTTTGCCGGCGCGAATCGTATCCTGCAAAGGCGCTGTTTGAGGCGCAACACGGAAAGGCCCTCCGTTAGAAGCCAGACAGAGCGCTACAAAAGTAATCAGGAAAGCGAGTATTTTTCGATCTCAAATTCGTACGAATGTAGGCCGCAAAAAAATACAAAAGAATTTGTGTAAAAAGCGGAACAAAGGGGCAGAATCGTATCAACGGACAACAAGAAAGAAAAACAACTTTTTCCTCTTTTACTACTTATTAATAAGCCCTCCAGCCGTGGTTGGCAGAAGGGCAAAAGGGGATGTGCGACAAGCATAGCACCCAATAAGTTCAGCGGCAATGGCTATGGCTTCATTACTTTCTTTCCGCCGACGATGTAAATGCCGGCCGGCTGATCTTTCAATTCGCCTGCACAGCGAAGGCCTTGTGCCGTATAGATTCCAAGCTTAGCAGCTGTCGCAATGTTCGGCGCAGAGATATTCGTATTGTCGCGCGTAATTTCTACCCAGTCTGTCACAACTTTTCCCTCCGCATCGACAAGGACGTAGTTGGTGTGTTTATTGTTTTCAAACGAGGTCCAATAAGCGCCCACCGGAGCCGTGACTTTACAACCAACTAACTCGGGGGCCGTATCCCACACCCACGTGATACTGCCGGCATAAGCGTCGCGGTTACTCCCGCCGCCGCCCTTAGCGCGAACGTTGCAGTTAATAAACTTCCAATAGCCTGATCCTAAACCATAAACGCCACCGCACGCTTCCAGATCGCAGCCATCCACGACGATAGTGCCCCAGTTGAAGATCGCGCGGCGAAAGCCTTCTTGTGGAACCGATATAGCTCCGTTTACCACTAATTTCCCACTACCCTTAATCGTAATATTACAATTCTTGTCATTAAACAAGCCCCAATAACTTTCCGACGTGATACTATTGTTGCCCACGACGTTAATCGTCAAATCTTTAATCAAGCTTTCGAGGCCCACACACTCCGGCACAATCGTTTTTGATCGTCGCATTTTTCAAGCGTCAGCGTATTGGTTGCCGGATCAAACGTCACCGTCCCGCTCACACCATCAATGGTGGAGAGGTCTTTACAGTTAAGAGAATTCACTCTCGTACCAATGATTTCCATGTCGTAATTGTCTTGCGCATACATTTGTTGCGGCAAGGCAAAAGAAGCTACAAGCAATGCCACGATTGCGGCAAAGTTCTTTTTGAGTAAAGGTTTGTGCATTTTTAGCTGTGTCTCCCTGTTAAAGCTCCTTGCGGAGTAACGCCGTATCGGAAACTCGGGCATTAGGTTTTTACGTTTGTTTTTAGTTGTATTTTTTTAGTCAAGCGATCGATGCACTTTGCTATTAAGATGCACACATTGCGCCTGCTTTGTAGGTCTTGCTTCTCAGTTGAGGTTTGCTTTCTTTACACTTGCAAAGATAATGGTATTACATTTTTTGTCCCAAACATCTTGCTACGTTTTTCGCTTTTGTGTATGCTGTGGGTGGTCAGAACAGACTATGGAGCGCCATTTTTCTTTGATTTCCGGACGTACCAGACTTTGCAAAAGCCCAAGCGCTTCGCCCGATGCCTTCGTCCTCATTGGCGCTTGGGAGATAAACCATCGCTTCGTTTAAGCCTATTGACTTGAAAAAGGCTAACTTTGCGCCACTCGTAGAAGAGTAAAAAGAACGATGTCGCGCCTTCTATCCTTTCTTTTCAGCATTCTCTTTTAGCCTGTGGCTCTTTGACGCTTATGCGCAAGTGCCGCAAGTTCACGATAGTTCCGCCGCCTTGCGCGAGGTCGTTGTGCGCGCCCCGCTTCCCCAGCGCGAAGTCGTAGTGCCGCAGCGCTTAGAGGGGGATCGCTTACACGCGCTCAAAGGGACTTCCGTGGCGGATGCCTTGCGCTATTTCTCAGGTTTGCAGATCAAAGACTATGGCGGCATTGGTGGACTCAAGACTATCGACGTCCGCAGTATGGGTAGCAGTCACCTCGGCGTGTTTTACGATGGCCTGCCCTTGGGCAATGCGCAAAACGGTCAAACGGATCTTGGCCAATTCTCTTTGGACAATGTCGAAGTCGTATCATTATATAACGGGCAACGCACGGGCGTTCTCCAATCTGCCGCAGAGTTTGGCCACGCCGCGGCCGTCTACCTACAAACGCGCCGTCCGCAGTTTGTCGCAGGCCGCCGCAGTAGCCGGCGATGGGGCGTGCAATACGGAGCGAGCCGTGCGCTACAACTTAGTGGCCTCTACGCGCTCCGTTTAACGCCATCGGTGAGTGCGACGATCAATGTCGGCCTACTCAATGCCGACGGAAAATATCGCTTTCGTTATCGACGCCTCACGCCGCGCGGCGTTGTCGCTTACGACACGACGGCCACGCGCCACAATGGCGATGTATTGGCTTTGCGCGGCGAACTAAATATGTACGGGCGTTTGCTGGGCGGCGATTGGCGCGCAAAGGCCTATATTTATCATTCGAAGCGCGGCATCCCCGGCGCAATTGTTAGCAACGTATGGCGGCGCGGAGAGCGGCAGGGCGATGATATTCGCTTCGTGCAAGCCGCGTGGCAACGCACGTTCTCAAAGCGTTACAGCTCGCGCTTGCAAGCCAAATATGCCGACTACGCAACGCGCTATCACAACAGAGATACGCTTGCCGCCCCCGCAGATCATCATTACCGACAGCGGGAAACATATCTTTCGTGGGCGAATGCTTATGAAGTGCTTCCGGGTTGGACGCTCTCCAGCAGTTATGATTTCCGCTACAACACCTTGCGCGACGACCATCCCCTCTTCGCCTTCCCTCGCCGCACAACGCACCTCGCAGCCCTCTCTTCTTCCCTCCACTTGGGTCGGTGGCAGGTGCAGGGCAGTTTGATGCAAACCATCTTGCGCGATCGCACACGCAACGCCGCCCAATCGGCTACCGTGCGCAACGCCTCGCCGGCTCTCTTCTTCAATTACCTACTCAAGTCCGACGGAACACTCTCGCTCCACGGCTTTTGTGAAGCGCCACTTTCGCGCGCCAACCTTCAACGAGCGTTATTATACGGACTTGGGCAATGCACTCCTACGCTCCGAAAAGGCATTTCAGTTGGCGCTCGGTGCGCATTGGGAGCACGCCTTTCGTCACCGCCTCTGGCAGCGTCTGCAATTGTCGACTGAGGGTCTATTATAATAAGGTGCACGATAAGATTATCGCCTACCCCAAAGGGCAACAATTTCGCTGGACGATGCTAAATCTCGGGCGGGTCGCCGTTCGCGGCCTCGATGTCAATGCAGCGCTTGAGGCGCGTCCGCAGCGCGCTCTGCAAGTGGCTTTACAAGTGCGTTATAGTTATCAATGGGCGCACGACCTTACGGATCCTGCCGACGCTTATTATAATCAGCAAATCCCTACGCGCCGCACCATAGCGGGGCGGCCGTGTGAGCGCCTCCTTCAAGCGTTGGGCCTGCTATTACAGCTTTATTTACGTCGGCCGTCGATACGCGCAGCCCGAAAACGTGCGCCGCAACCGCTTGCAACCGTGGTACACGCACGACCTCTGCCTCCTGCGCCACTTCCGCTTTTCGCGCCGCCTTGAAGGCAAACTGACGCTTGCCGTCAACAATATTTTTAATCAGCAATACGAGGTGATTGCCAACTATCCTATGCCGGGTCGCACACTGAATGCGGCGCTGGACATCAATTTCTAAGTTGCCACTATGCCACACCCCTCCACCCTTTTTCCGCCTCTTCGTGACGCTGCTCCCACTCTTGCTTTTTGCAAGCCTGCCGCGGAGATGAGATCTTGCCCGACGAGCCGGGCGTCGCGCCGGGCGCAAGCAGTGGCGAGACGTACGCGGCGGGAATGTATGTGCTCAATGAGGGCAATTACGGGATGAATAGGAGTTCGCTCGACTACTTGGATTTGTCCGCGCCCGACGGAAAAGCCTATTATTATCGCGGCGTCTATGCGGCGCGCAATCCGCACGAGGTCAAAGAACTCGGCGATGTGGGCAACGATGTGCAGGTCGTAGAGAACCAACTCTGGTTAGTGATCAACGCGTCTCACAAAATCGTCGTCTGCCAGGCGGATAAGGGGAATAAATTGGCGCAAATAGAAGTGCCCAACTGCCGCAATGTGGTCTTCTCCGGCGGCTTTGCTTATGTCTCCTCCTTTGTCGGCCCACTCGACCCTGCAACGCGCACGCCCTTAGGGCGCGTGTATAAGATCGACCGGCGCACATTCCGCAAAGTAGATTCCGTCGTCGTAGGCCCGCAACCGGAAGAAATGGCCATCGCAAGCGGACAATTATTGGTGGCCAACAGTGGTGGCTATCGCGCGCCTTTGTATGACAACACGTTAAGCGTCATTGATTTGGCGACGTTCCGCGTTACGAGCCGCCTTACCGTAGGCCTGAACCCGCACCGCTGCCGCACGGACCGCTATGGTCAAGTCTGGGTCACGACGCGCGGCAATTACGCTGACGTGCCGCCGCGCCTGTATTGCCTGCGTCCGGATGCCGCCGGCGCGTATCGGGTGGCAGAAGTCTTCGACGAAGCCGTGTCCGATTTGGACCTTGTTGGCGATTCGCTCTACTTTATCGGCGTGCGCTGGGACGCAGTCGGACAGGTCAACCACGTGGATTACAGGCTATTTGATGTGCGCACGCACCGGCGACTTCCGACGACGCTTTTCGATGCGCCGGACTTGCGCAGCGTGAAGATGCCTTATGGCATCAAGGTCAATCCGCGCGCCAAGGACTTCTATATTATGGATGCGAAGAATTTTTGTTGCGAGTGGCGAACTCCTACATTTCCACGCCGATGGGCGCTTCGATTGGCGCGTACAAGCGGGCGACATTCCCGCGCACGCCGCTTTTTGTGCCGCGTAAGGCCGAAATCGGGCCGCCGCCTACTGAAAAGCCAGATAGTCGCTACCTGCAAGCGGTCGACGAATATGTGCCCGCCCCCGGCCAGTTTGTGAATCTGCTCCCGGCCTACGCCTCGGGCGACGATGCGCGCAGTATGGCGGCGAAGTGCACCGCGGCTTTGGCCAACAATGCGCGGGGACTCGTCAGTTTGGGCGGATATGGCGGCTACCTCACCTTTCATTTCGATCACCGCGTCGCGAATATTCACGGGGAGAACGACCTTTACATCGCCGGCAACTCCTTTGCCTCCGCCGATCCCCAATGGGCCGCGCTCGGCGGCGCAAGTGAGCCGGGTATTGTGATGGTTTCGCGCGACGACAATCGCAACGGCCTACCCGACGATCAATGGTACGAACTGCGAGGCAGCGCCGATGAAGACAGCGTGGGCCGCGTGGATTACGCTTATGCCCTGCATTACACACGGACGACCGAAGGCGCCATCACGTGGTCTGACAATCGCGGCAACCAAGGCGTAGTGACGAACAATGCCTACCATACGCAGCATTATTTCCCCCGCTGGCTCGCCGCGCCGCTCCATTTTTCGGGCACACTGCTTCCGCCCAATCGTTTCTTAGTGGGCGCCGGCGGCGGACAATGGTTGGGTTTCTTCCTGCGATGGGGCTATGTTGACAACAAACCTAACAATGACCGCGCGGCCAACTCCTTTAATATCGATGACGCGGTCGATGCGCAGCGCCGGCCCGTCCGTTTAGACGGCATCGACTTCGTGCGCGTCTATACGGCCACTCGACAAATCAACGCCCCGCTCGGCGAGAGTTCGACGGAGGTCTCCGGCGCGGAAGATTTGCATCCGGAAGCCTCGCTTCGGCGCTTTCCCCGCGCGTCCAAGTTTCGGCCAATGCGCGCGCACCACTGACCTTGGAAAGCGGCCGATGCTGCAGCGATGGCACCGCCCCCGCCGTTTGCCGACAAGCTCTAAGATTTGTATGCAACCACCCACCCTCTTCATCACGCCTGCTCTGCTCCATTGCTTTTCGATTTATTTTTTTCTGCTACCCACATTTGAGTAGCGCATCGCGCGCCGCACTTTTTGCGCAATTGGACTTGGAAGAAAAAAACGACGAAACAGGGCCGGCGGCGTTTTTTTCATCACGAGCGTAAACCTTTTTTTCTCGTGAGCGCACAGTCTTTTTCATCGTGAGCGCAAACCTTTTTTTCTCGTGATAAAAAAGGTCGCAGGCGGAAGAGCGGCCTTTACAAATGGGGCGGCGTGGGGTAGAAAGCCAATGGTCGCAGGCTGAAAAAGCGAGCCTCCTACGTCGCGAAGACATAGGAGGCACAATGCGCAAACCTTAGAGCGGTGAAAAATGAAAACTAAGTTCTGTGATTTTTTTGAGATGCACACGCGTTTTTCCACATCGCGTCAGCGGCCGGTGGGCCGCAGCGGCATCGAGACAGCGCTCTTTTGCTCGCGCCACACATCATATTTAAACAAATACAACTGCTATTTGCCGGCAAAGTCTACGCTTTAGCGCATTGTGCCGGTCGGAAGCATCGACAATTCATTCGTCGTCAGCCGGAGGCGAGAACAGGGGTGAATGCACCCACAGCACGCGCATCAGCACACGGCGCCGATTGGTCATATACATCAGTGGTCGACGACTCTTCAGTAGGCGGCGTCGAGACGAAACGCATGGTCACCGACAGAAAGGCTGTAAAAAAAGCATTGCCAATCCGATCAGGGCCAGCGATGATTTGAAATGTAAAATATATTTTTCTTGGTAACATATAATTTCTAATCTTGAGTTTAACTTTCGCAAAGTTAGGCCTATTTCTCGCCATTCGGAAATTTGTCGCATCGCCAAAAGTGGGTATTTTTTTCATTTTTTTACGCCTTGCGCGACCGGTGTCAAAAGTATGGGCGGGTTGCTTTGCATTTCGATACAAATTGCGTAACTTTGCGCTGATTCTAAACAAAAGATGAAGATGGAAATGATAAAACTTGATATTCGGAAAGCGGCTTGCTTTTTAGCAGAAGGAGCTGTTGAAGGGATGGAAAAAAACAGGTGAAGGCGGCGCATAAAGCGCTGGAAGATGGAACAAGTAAGGGTAGCGACTTCTTAGGCTGGCTCCACTTGCCATCAAGTTTGACACCGGAATTTTTACAAGACATCAAAACAACGGCTGATACGTTACGCCGCGAATGTGATACAATCGTCGTAGCCGGCATCGGCGGCTCTTATCTCGGTGCGCGCGCCGTGATCGAGGCTTTGGGCAACTCCTTTGCGTGGCTGACGAATAAAGGCGAAAATCCGAACATCCTCTTTGCGGGAAACAACATTGGTGAGGATTATCTCGCCGAACTTTTTGGCTTACTTGAAAGGTCGCCGCTTTGGCGTAATCAATATTTCGAAGTCGGGAACGACGACGGAAACGGCACTGGCCTTTCGCCTCTTGCGCAGTTTGTGCGAGGAAGAACGCGGCAAGGAGACGGCGCGCCGCGTGATCGTAGCCATCACGGATGCGAAAAAAAGGGAGCTGCACGCACAACGGCCGACAAAGAAGGCTATAAGAGTTACGTGATCCCCGACAATGTGGGCGGCCGCTTCAGCGTATTGACGCCGGTGGGTCTCCTGCCCATTGCTTGCGCGGGCTTTGACATAGATTTGCTCGTGAAAGGTGCGGCCGATATGGAAAAACATGCGGCCGAAGCACCTTATGCCGAGAACATCGCGGAGCAATATGCTGCCGTGCGCAACTTGCTCTACGCCGGCGGGAAAAAGATTGAGGTGCTGGCCAATTTCCAACCGAAACTGCACTTCATGAATGAATGGTGGAAGCAACTCTACGGGGAGAGTGAGGGTAAGGAACAGAAAGGTATCTTCCCCGCAGCCGTAGATTTCACGACGGACTTGCACTCTATGGGCCAATGGTTGCAAGAGGGTGAGCGCACAATCTTTGAAACGGTGATCTCTGTGGAACAGAGTGAGCACGAACTCCGCTTCCCGCACGACGAAGAGAACCTCGATGGTCTCAATTTCTTGGCGGGTAAGCGCATAGATGAGGTGAACAGGATGGCAGAATTGGGCACGCAGATTGCTCACGTAGATGGCGGCGTACCGAACATTCGCATCGTTCTCCCGCGTTTGGACGCTTATTATTTGGGACAACTCATTTACTTCTTTGAATTGGGCTGCGGCATCAGTGGAAACGTACTCGGCGTGAACCCATTCAATCAGCCGGGCGTGGAAGCTTATAAGAAGAATATGTTTGCTTTGCTATCCAAGCCCGGTTATGAGGCGGAAAGCGAAGCAATCCGCGAACGACTGAAAAAAGAAGCTTAACAGCATCGCTGATGATCGACTTCCGGCATCGCCGGAGGTCGACATCGCGGCGAGACGCAAGGCTATGCTGCTCAAGTAAGAATGATGAACAATTATATACAAGCTATACAAAACTATCTGAAAGATCACGGCTTCGAGCAATTGGCTCCGGAGGCCGTGCTTTTTGATATGGATGGTGTACTTTTTGATTCGATGCGCCTCCACAATGAATCTTGGCAGGCGACGGCGGCGGCTTACAACTTGGAAATGCTGCCCGATGAGCCGTATACGCTGGAGGGTTGCACCTCGACGCTGATGATTAACACGCTGATGGAGCGCACGCATCAACGACAAGCGACGCCGGAGGAATTGGAAATGATTTATACGGAAAAAAACGCCGGCGCTTCAATGCGCTACCACGGCCGCAAAGGATGCCCGGCGCGGTGGAAATACTGGAAAAAGTGGGCCGCGATGGTCTGCAGCGGGTGGTCGTAACGGGGAGTGGGCAACGCTCGCTGCTCGAACGCTTGCAAACGGCTTTCCCAAACGTGTTTCGCGCCGATTTAATCGTATCCAGCAAGGATTATACGCAAGGGAAACCGGCGCCGGACCCTTATTTGTGCGGCCTCAAGCGCACTTCGCTTCAGCCGAATCAGGCCTTGGTGGTGGAAAATGCGCCCTTGGGCGTCGAAGCGGCCGTCAAAGCGGGCATTTTTACCATTGCTGTCAACACGGGACCGCTGCCGGATGAGGCTTTGCGGGAGAGAGGGGCGAACTTGCTCTTTCCTTCTATGCAGGCTTTGGCAACGCATTGGGAGGAAATCCGCGCGGCCATTGCGGCTTGTGTACCCACAAAATAGAAAATACGCGCTGGGGCGATGCTTACAAGCAAACGCTTCACCAAAAGCGCGACACACATTATATATAATAACGCCGTCCGACGCGCCACGCCAAAATAGGCTGCGCGCCGGTGGGTGTTCGTTTAATTTTATCCTGACGTGAAGCTTTCTGATCTGCTTTCGCTCTACGCTGTACGCCCGCAATTGGCGGCGATGGAAGACATTGCCCGACGCAAAAACGCCCCTGCTACTTTCTGCGAGGGACTTCATGCGTCGGCAGCGGCAATGGTTTTTGCGGCACTTCAAGTGCGCTTACACGCAAACTTGAAAAACAATTGCCCAACCCTGCTCTTCGTGGCCGATGATGAGGAGACGGCGGGCTATTTCTACCACGACTTAATTCAACTCTTGGGCGAAGCCGACGTTTTTCTTTACCCGTCGATGTTTAAGCGGGCGGTAAAATACGGACAACGCGATGCGGCCAATGATATTCTGCGCACGGAGGTGCTGGATCGCTTAGCTTCGCAAAATCCGGCGGGCACTTGCATCGTCACTTTTTCCGGCTGCGTTGGCCACACGTGTGGCGGCGAAAGCGGATATGGCGGCGAAGACAATCGTCATCGAGGAGGAGGGCCACTACGACCTAACTGCATTGGAAGAGCGCTTGCTGGAATTTGGTTTCAAACGCAAGGATTATGTCTACGAACCGGGAGATTTTGCCGTCCGCGGTAGTATTCTCGACGTCTATTCTTTTGCTTCCGAATTTCCTTTCCGCATCGACTTCTTCGGAGACGACGTCGATTCAATTCGTTCCTTTGAGGTACAGACGCAATTATCAAAGGAACGGCTGCAGGCAGTGACGATCGTGCCTGATGTTGACGCTGCCGGCGGCGACAACGTAGCTTTCACGGATTATTTACCGGAAAGCAGTCTCGTCATTACGCGTGAACCGGAATATATTCGCGATGTCATCAACAATATCTATGATGAAGGCTTCACACGTGAGGCGGCGATGAGCGGAGAATGGGCAGCTTACGAAGGAGAACGCGATACGGACTTGCCCCCAAGCGGATCTGCCGACGCCGCAAGCGGAACCGGATAAGGCCAAACTGCTGGTTAAGGGCGACGAAATCTATGATCGGTTGCGCGCATTCCCAAACTTCTTGCTGGCGCAAGGAACTACGCCGGCAGCAGCCAAGATTCAATTTCACACAACTCCACAACCGATCTTCCACAAAAACTTCGACTTGGTCCAACGCGCGTTCTCGGATTATCTGGATCAAAACTACACCATTTATATCACGGCCGACAGTCGCAAACAACAGCAACGCTTGGCCGACATCCTTGCCGAAAAAGGCGGCAACACCACTTTCACGCCCGTTGATCAAACTTTGCACGCCGGTTTTTCCGACGAAGACTTGCACATCTGTTGCTTTTACGGATCACCAGATCTTTGATCGTTATCACAAATACAGCCTGCGTAGCGACCACGCCAGAGATGCGAAGATGGCGCTCACACTTAACGAACTCCTGCAGTTTCATCCGGGCGACTATATCGTACACTTGGATCACGGCGTTGGGCGTTTTGCCGGTTTAGTTCGCGTTCCGGCCGCCGACGGATCGCAGCAAGAGATGATAAAACTCACGTATCAGCACGACGACATCGTACTTGTTTCGATCCACGCCTTGCATAAGTTGAGCAAATACAAGGGGCGCGAAGGCACGCCGCCACATTTGAGTCGCTTGGGTACGGGAGCGTGGGAGAAGATGAAGGATCGGACGAAGAAAAGATTAAAGACATCGCGCGCAACCTTATCAAACTTTACTCGCAACGCAAGGAAGAGAAAGGATATGCCTTCAGCGCCGACTCATTTCTGCAACAGGAACTCGAAGCGAGCTTTACTTACGAAGACACGCCCGATCAGTTGAAGGTAACGCAAGAAGTAAAGGCTGACATGGAAAGCTTGCGGCCGATGGATCGCTTAGTTTGTGGCGACGTAGGCTTTGGTAAGACGGAGATAGCCGTGCGCGCCGCCTTGAAAGCCGCCGTCGACAACAAGCAAGTCGCCGTTCTCGTCCCGACAACCGTACTTGCTTTGCAACATTATCGCACCTTCGCCGAACGCCTTAAAGGTTTCCCTGTGCGAGTGGCCTATCTCTCACGCGCCAAGTCGGCTAAGGAAACCAAAAATATCTTACACGATTTAGCAGAAGGGCATATCAACATCATAGTAGGTACCCACAAGTTAATAGGTAAGACCGTGCGCTTCCAAGATCTCGGTTTGCTGATCATAGATGAAGAGCAGAAGTTCGGCGTAGCCGTGAAGGAGCGCCTAAGGGAGCTAAAAGTAAATGTCGACACACTGACGATGTCGGCCACGCCCATTCCCCGCACGCTGCAATTCTCACTGATGGGCGCCCGCGACCTGTCTGTGATTCAGACGCCCCCACCTAATCGGCGCCCCATCCAAACGGAAATCCACACATTCAATCATGAGATCATCGCCGAAGCGGTTAATTTTGAAATGAGTCGCAACGGGCAAGTCTTTATTGTGACCAATCGCGTCGCATCCTTGGGCGGCTTGAAGGCTTTAGTGGAAAAATATGTGCCGGACGCCCGCGTTGTAGTCGGCCACGGGCAAATGGCGCCCGCCGAATTAGAGAAAATCATTCTCGACTTCGTCAATTACGATTACGACGTACTGATTTCGACGACCATTGTCGAAAACGGTATCGACATCCCCAACGCCAACACGATTTTAATCGACGCTGCGCACACCTTCGGCCTATCCGATCTCCACCAGATGCGCGGCCGCGTCGGGCGGTCTTCGCAAAAAGCGTTCTGCTACCTGCTCGCGCCGCCCTTGAGCGTACTCAAAGACGACGCGCGTCGACGTTTGCAAGCCATCGAAGAGTTTAGCGATCTCGGAGCCGGCATTCACATCGCCATGCAAGACTTAGATATTCGAGGAGCCGGTAATCTGCTCGGCGCAGAGCAAAGCGGCTTCATCGCAGATCTTGGTTATGAAACCTATCAGAAGATATTAGCGGAGGCCGTGAGCGAACTTAAAAAGCGAGGAGTTTGCAGATTTGTATGCCGATAGTTTGAAAAAAACGAACCTGACGGGCGATTTCTTTGTCGACGAGTGTAATGTGGAATGCGACCTCCACGCCTTTTTTTCCCGGAAACCTACGTGCCGGGGGCAACGGAGCGCATGATGCTCTACCGCGAGCTGGACGGACTGACCACCGATGACCAATTGGCGGCCTTTCGGAAGCGTATGGAAGACCGTTTCGGCAAACTTCCGCCTGAGGGGGACGAACTTTTATCCATCGTCCCGTTGCGTCGCAGCGGTCGCAAACTGGGCGCAGAAAAGATCACGCTGAAACAGCGACGCATGACGCTGTATTTCATCTCCAAAACCGACAGTCCTTTTTATAAGAGTGCAACGTTCGACCGACTCATCTCTTTTGCAACGACCAATTTCCGCCGCTGCGAACTCAAAGAGTCGGGCGGCAAACGGCGTATGATTATAAAAGACATCGGCAGCGTAGGCCAAGCGCTACATCTGCTCCAATCCTTAACGGGCAATTAGCGACTATTCGAATCTTCCGACCAATATACAGCAGCGAGTAATGGTACTATCACGCACCTTTACTCGCTTTCTAATTCTTTCCAATGTTGTAAAGATTGGAAAGAATCATCCTTGCAAGGTCTGCAACGCATCTTCAAAATGTTCGCTCCGTCTGTAGCCATTCTTCACCTTATTAAAAGCGAACTCGCACAGCAGTTGGCGTTCGACCAAGCCTATAATATCGTTCTTCGCCGTTGTGGGACTGACGAGAAACTTACTTTTGAACATACTTGACCGTAATGATCTCCTTCGGGTTATCGATAAATAATTGGATAAGCTCCGCTTGTCGCTCGTTTATCCCACCCAGCTTCAAGAAAGCATTGGCTGCTCGCTTCTCATTCTGTTTCTTGAGTAAGTAGCTTTGCAATTGCTTAAACGACAAGTCCAATACGCGCAGGTTATAAGCTACGAAATAACCCATATCGTTATCGTCTGCTTCCGTGTAGAGAAAGGATTTCTCATAAGCCTTCTTAGATTTGGCGATCACCCGCGAGATAGAGAGAAACTCTGTCAGCCAATAGCCTTGCTTCAACAAGAACCAATAGAACAAAGCACGCGCCGTCCGCCCATTACCATCAACAAAGGGGTGCATATAGGCCAACATAAAATGGATAATAATCCCACGAATGATCGGATGAATAAAGACTTTCGGCTTTTCATCGTTGAAAAAAATTGGCACAGATCTTCGACAAACGAAGGGATTTCGGTGTGAGATGGCGGGCGATGCACTATGTCGTGCGTAATGCCATCTGCAACTACGACCTCATCGTTCGTACGAAAGCGCCCCGCTGCTTGCGGATCGTCCAGCGTATGTTCAGTCATCAATTGATGAATGTGCAGTAAGCGCTCAGGCGTAAGCGGCATTTTTTTGATTTTTCTACGACAAACTGAATCGTACGATAGTTGTTGACGATCATTTGTTGCGACTTATCTTTCGGACTTATCGCTTTTTCGAAGCATATCTTTGGCTACGCGGCGCGTAGTGGCCGCTCCTTCCATCTGACTGGAAAAGATTGCTTCCTCCATCAACGAACTTACGAGATAGCGCTCTTTATCTTCAGCCGGCAAAAAGCTCATCTACGCCCCAAGAACCGCCAAAATTCATATCAAACGCGTGGCACATGCGCTGCATTGCATTCGTAATATGGAGGCGGATGTCATACTTAGGCCAAACGTTAATCCTATTGCCGCTGCGCGAGGCTTTAAGAGCAGTCCACAACTGTTTGTGGGTATAGCCCTCAGGGAGCTGTTTGTATTTCACAACATCCCAATAGGCATACGTTTCGTTAAGTTCTTCTATCAGCGCTGCCAAGTTTTTGGTCCGATTGGTTCAAAACGGCCTTCAGCAGATCCTCTTGTTTAATCTTCGGGGGAGATTCTATGGCACTCATAACAGAACTTTTATTTACTGCTGCAAAGTTACTAATTCTTTCCAATGTTTGCAAGATTGGAAAGAATTGGAAAGTTTTAGCCCTTCATTTAGACTTACGATCACGCCTTCCTTATTTCAAAAACGGCCAACAAGCGAGATGAACTTCAAGTGTGCTTCCCCGTGCAGGCAGGCCACAAATGGCCTTATCATAACCATCAAACGGAACGCAAAGGGCGGACTTGCTTTTTCAAAGCGTTGCACCGGCGGAAAGTTTCAATCGACCGGGCGATCGTTTGGTGGCAGCAAACGATGGTTTGGCGGCAGCAAACAATGGTTTGGTGGGAGCAAACGATAGTTTGGTGGGAGCAAACAATGAGAAAGGGAAAGTAAAACAACAAGAAACAGCCCCGCATCTGTTTGAGAATCAAAGATCAGAACCCGCAAAGAGGGCGGCCGCTTGGCGTGTCTATACTTCGGCGGCGGCAATAGCGACGGTGGGGACGAAAAAGCAGCAATGCGAGACTAAATTTCTCACATTGCTGCAATCTATAGGGTGCTTGATGAATCGTAGCGGGCCGCCGGAAAGCGGCGAGCGGTCAGCTGCTATAAAAAGGGCTTACTTGACGGTCAGCGTAAAGCTCGGGGCGAAAGCATTATACTCCGGAGCATACTGGCTCTGGGCACGAACGAGACCGGAACGGAATGTACCAAGGCGCATAGCGCGACCTTCGATCGTGAAGGTAGACTTACCTTTCGGGAATTTGCGATAGAAGTACTCGTCGCTCGCATCGCGCACAGCGTGATATGCGCCGCTATCCCAGTCGTATCCGCTCAAGGCGGCCAGAGGTTCGAGACCGGCGGGGCGAGATGCTTTCACGGAGACGAAATCTAAGTCGCGGTCAGCACTAATGGTGATGACCTGACGCAGCGTTGCGCCCGCATCGACCGTACTACCATCGGCAAGCGGCTGCCACGCTTCGCCCTGCTTAATTTCCCAACGGCGCGTGATGGAGAGTCCGTTGCTCGCCGAGCGAATCTCATCGAGCGGTAAAGTATACTGCACATAGACGCTACCCCAAGCGAGGCCGTCGCCACTCTTGCGGAGCACGATATGATCAGCCGAGAGCTGCTTTTCATCCGTAAAACTTTGGCGATCGTAGCCTACGGTCTCTTGCCCCATTTGCTGACTCTTCGCATTTACTTCCAGCACTTCCTCGCCGCGCTTCAGCGTGAAGTAGAGCGGATTGGGCTTGAAGCCCTGAACCGTCTGACTATCGCCGTTCGGCCGCAAGAGGGCGTAGAGCGCATCCACCGTGGCACGAGAATTGGGCCAAAGTTGGGCACGCTTAGATTGGAGTAACCAAAGGCGCATAGCCTGCAGCGTGTCGCTCGTTGCGGGGCGGGTCATATCCAGCGCCTCGATGGCAGCCGTTTGTGTAGGTATCTTATACATAAACCAACTATCACTCGCGCGATCTGTATCGAAATAGCGTCCTAATGAGGGCTGCTCAACCGTATGCTGAATCAAGCTCTCCAAATCGCGGGCTACGGCTTTCTTATTCTCGTACAAAGCCATCACCAATATTTTTGAGTGCTTTCTGATACATCGAACCTTTGTAAGTAGCTTTCAAAGCCTTGAGCAATTTTATCTCGTTGGCCTCCGGCTTGATGCCGAGTTTGTGAGCCAGATACAAGTAGCGCAGCGTGGTCGTCTCGTTGGCATAATTTTGCAGCCAAGCCTTGGTGAGCGGCGCCGACTTCGGGTGGAGTGCCGTGTCGACTTTCTCCGCCAAGAAGTTGAAGCCCTCTTCTAACATTCGGTCGGCCTCGTCGCTACCCGTCATCACTTTGGCGCGCATCAAGAGGTAGAGGATGTTAGTCGTTTCGTAGACGTCGCTAACCTTAGCGCCATACCAGCCCCATCCACCATCGGGCAAGCGTAGCGCTTCGAGTTTGTCGATAGCACTCATCTTGCGAGCGTCGATCGCGTCGGGATTGAAGAGGAGTGCCATTGCCGCGGCGTGGGTAGCCTCTTGCTCGGCCGCATTCACCCACGGGGTCTCGGCGATCAAAACTTGCTTGAGTTCGGGATTGCGCTGAAGGACGGCGGCCCAATCGTTGGTCTGCGCTTCGGGCTTCGTCAGTTGCTGCATTTCGGGGTGGCTGTTGGCAATGTACGTGGCGAGCGACACGGCATAGTAGCGCATCGCCTGCTGATAAGCCGTTTCGCCCGTATTATCGAAGAGCGCCGGCAGCGCGGAAGCTGCGTACCACGTAGGATTAGAACTGATTTCAACCGTCAGGCGCTTGTCGGCCGCTTGGGGAGATTTGCTCCACAGCGAATCGATGGCCAGCGTCATCGTACCGGCTTTCGTCATTGAGAAAGGCAAGGTGCGCGTCACTTCTTCGCGATCGCTGAGCACGGGGAGGTATTGCTGCTCGCCATCGCTAAACTTCGCGCCGACAGCTTCCATCCGCACGGTCAGGACGGGAGCTTTGGTCGTCACGTCGTAAGGGAAAGTGATCGTCATTTCCTTTTCAAAGTCGAACATAACTTCATATTGTCGAACGATTTCACCACTGCGGGCATCGGTTAATGTGCATCGCACGACACCTTCTGCATGCTGCGGAAGCAGATTGCGAAGCGTAGCACTCAGCACGGCGTGGTCGCCTTGACGAACAAAGCGCGGGAGGTTGGACTGCAGCATAAAATCTTTCACGGCTACGATGGTCGTATCCATACGCCCGTTGTCCATCTCCGCATCGTGAGCCAAGGAGAGGAAACGCCAGCGCGTGAGACTCTCGGGCAAGGTGAAGCTCAACGACACTTCGCCCTTGGCGTCGGTGCGCAAAGCCGGGTGGAAGAAAGCTGTTTCATTGAAATTCTTTCTCACACTGTTGATGGGCTTTGCTGCGGAGTTTTCTTTCTTGGAGCTTGCCTTTGCAACCGAAAAACCGCGAACAACAACTTCTTTCAACATCGTTGAGGACTTTTCAGACGACTCTAAATCCACAGAATCCTCGAGTGACATTGGCGAAGCCTGAAGAGAAAGCTCTGAATTTTCCGACTTTCGCGAACTATAAAGCATTATTCGACGCCTTGGATTGTAGTAAGGCTCATAAGAATCGTCTCTGTACAAATCAACTTCTTCTAATGCGTCAATTAAATCCTCATCCCACTTGGAAAAACTCAAGTCCTCCTCAATTTTTAAGTCGATGTCGGCGCTCCAAGATAAGGAGATGATACCGTTACGAGGCCCATAAATACTCGTATATGAGCTTCTGCGATTGAAATAGACAGACTTGGAAAGATTAAAGTAGGAAATATCGTCGAGCGAAGCGTCGTAAAGCGTCGCCAAAACAGAACTCGGCACCGGCCGGCCGTCAGGACGCGTCACGCGAAGGCGCCATTCTTCTTTTTGTCCCGGCTTTAGGCGGTCGCGGAAGCTACTCCAGCGCATCAAAAGGCGCTTGTCGGGTTGCGGCCGCTCGACTTTAAAAAAGTCCGATTCGACTTTGCCATCGCTATACAAGATTACGGTGAACGTAGCTCCATCTCCGTAAGCATCTTTATAGGCAAAGGGAGGTGAACAATGGAACTATCGAGCGCGAAATAGCGCTTTTCGATGATGGTATCAGGCGTGGAGGTCAGGCAATAAAGCGTGGCACGGCGCACACCCGTTCCTACGTAAAGATCAACGCGAGATTTGTCGCCGGGAGTGGCGTTGTAGGCCCACAGCATCTCATTTGAGGGCGACTTTTTATCGTTGGTGGAGAACAAAAGCAAGTGTTTGTAAATCGTATCCGCACCCTCGACAAACGTCTCCACGATATATTTTCCGGATTTCAAGCCGGCGAACGCGGCAGGTTTGAATGCCTTCTCCGTGTATAAAGTATCCTGCGCCACAATCTTGCCGCCGATCTTCGAGCCATCGTCAAAGCGCACGATATATCGGCCTGAGGCGAGCGAAATCTTGTTTCCGTAGCCCAAACGATGCACTCTTATTTCCGGCAGTCGCTCTTTGCAGATGATAGAAGGCCAACTTGCTTCCGTCCGGTAGCGCTTTGTGCCGGCCGAAATATAGGTTTGATCTGAGCGCGTCTCGCCATCGGGCGCCACAATCGAAGCTGAGACCGACACAGTCAAGGTCGACATCGCCAGCGAATTGATTGGGGCTTCCTGAACCTCGTCCGCATCATCATCAAGCCCAGATTCGTCAGACATAAACACGTCCTCGTCGCCCGAAACTACGGAATCGACCACGCAATCCTCATCCTCCAGATAGGCAATATCATCATCGTCCTCTTCGTCCGCATTCTTGTGCGGCGGCGGCAGGAGTTTAACGGCGATGGAGAAGTTTCCCTCGTCGTCCGTCTCGGTTGTACCTTCCGTAGTCTTTTTCTGATCCGAATAGTACCCATTCAGCGCGACCGTATAATTGACTTTCGATTCCCGAAGCGGCACGCCGGAATACGTAGTTGCCTTTCCGGTGAATTTAACTTCGTCTCCAATCTGATAATCTTCCTTTGGCGCGTCCAGTTTAACCTCGAAAGTAGGGCGTTTATACTCTTCTACGTGGAAGGAAGTACCGCCTCGCCATTTGTTGTACGAAGCTTGGATCGAGAAAGTTCCGGGCAGGCACACTTCCGGCAAGGTAAAAGTTCCTCCCGCCGCGCCCAGCTCGTCCGACTTCAAACGTAGCGAATCGACCATCCGACCATTGGCGTCGTACAACTTGAAAAGGAAGGGTAAACCTGCCTCTACGCCGATCGAATCTCCATTTTGCGTATAAGCCGTAAGGCCAAACTGCACCTTTTGGCCCGGTCTATAAATACCGCGGTCCGTATAGACGCGCACTTCATACTGTTTTCTTAGTCTCGGTGTCCTGGAAAAATACCCACCAGAGTAGTTTAAATCGGGTGAAAAGGCGTCATTGCCTACGGTCAAACAAGAATAATTGCCATATTCGTGTCGAGGTAGCTCAAAGAAGTAGCCCGTTTGATCAGGCTTAGCCGCAGTCGTGAGTTTGTAAGTATAATTATCTCTATCCAAACTATAGGTTTTGAGCGTCCCTCCTCGTAACGGTGCGCCCGTTTTTCTATCTATCGCGATGGCGCCGACCCTCCCATTGGCTGCACTAAGGCAAATCGAAGCCACGCGCGACACATACAGCGGCATAATGTCATCCTCTAATTGCAACAAGTAAATGCCCGGTTCGTCGAGCTTAAAGAAGAGCGAATCTTTATAGCTAGTATAAGACACATCGTGTCTCAATGGTTTGGTAAGCGTCTGCAAGAGTTGCCCGGTCTCAACTATTTTAAGAAATTCCTCCCGTCCTTTGCCTCGAAACAACTGATCTGTCGTCAGGTTCGTACGATATACTTTCACTTCCGCTTGCTTCAAATTGCCCGAACGTATGTTTAGGCGAATTTCCTCTCCCGGATAAAAAGGCCTCTTTTTCCGTACTCATCGTCACAAACGCGCGATTTTTACGAATCAAGAAGTTGCTTAATTCTCCCGAAAACTCACTTTTTCCATATCGCGTCAAGCCCTCCTTCGCCAAATTGATGAGCGGCGTCAAGTCTCTCTCATATTCATCTGTGGTAGGCGCATTGATGATGGCGATGTACGTAAGTACGTTCAAGGGCAAATCGCGAAATTCCTCTTTCACTCGCATCAGCGTTGCATAGCGGGCGCTTCTAAGCGCATTATCGTTGGGAAAAGGCGCCGCCTTTATACTATCGAGCGTAGCGAGCAGGGCTGCGTTTCGATTACCTTGCTGCCGATAATAACGAATCACCTGATGGCGCAGATTAGCTCTGGCCTCCGTAGAGCGATAAGCCTGCTTCCAGGCTCCGTCGACCATAAAGACGCTGAGCAAGTCGTGATTATAATACTTACTGTCCTCTTTTATATCAAACAGCGCTTGATAATCCTTCGTCGTGGCCCGTGCGAGCAGCGCTGGATCTTGCATCGCCTTTCTAAGGAGCGCTACGCCGCGCTTGAAGTGAAGCGTATCGTAGTCGTGCATCGAATATAAGCGCCCCAAAAGCGCCTGCAAGATGACGAGCGACGAAGGATTTTTTCGTTTTTCTTCATCGCCGCCTCCAAGCGCTCCACTTCCGGTAGCAGAGAGTCGGGCGATATTTCTTCTTGCACTTGCAGCGTGAAGATCATGGAGCGGATCAGCTGCCCGTCGTTCTTTTCATTCGCAGCTTTGCGCCTGATCTTTTGTAAAATGGATAAGGCTGTTTTAGGCTTATCATCGTCAAAAGCATCCTCGTATTTGCTCCACAATTTTTCGTACGATTGTGCAGCTGCGCTAAGCGCGATAAATAGCCCAACGCATAGTAATAGGCACCTCTTCATATTGATAATGGTTTTATTCTTGCCAACAAAGGTGCATACATTTTTTTACATTCACCCGACCACGTCCTATAATTTTAGCTAAAGTGTAGTAAAAATCGACAAGATGGACACATATTGACTTCTGCAATCCTTACTTTCCAGACAACAGAGGGGCTTTTGCTGATTATTTGAGTACACTCGTCGCAGACGAAGGTGCATCGCCGAATGGTTTGCTGGCAGCAAACCATCGTTTGCCCCCACCATACCATCGTTTGCTCCCACCAAACGGTGGTTTGCCGGCAGCAAACGAAAGACGTATGAGACCCTGAGAAGCTGCGAAACGAAAAAGCGGGCGGAAACTTCACATTTCCACCCGCTCAAAAAAGATGTGCTGATTCAAAGACAGACTTTCCGCACCGTATCGCCCGCTTGGATGACGTATGTGCCACTGGGAAGCGTCGTTGAATAAGCGTTAGTCGTTGTGCTTACAAACTTTTGGCCCGAAAGGTGCGAAATGCTCACCGCTACGGGGCTTGCTGCTGCAATAGAAACCGAACGGCCGCTAACCTTAATCAGCGGTGCGCCGGAAATGGTGGGAACGGAGGCTACATTATCACTGAGATAATAAGCCCATCCCTTGCCGGAAGCAGCCAATTGATAGCCCTCGGGGACGGTCGTCGGGGCTTGCTCACCGATGCGGCAGATGAGCGTACCCTTATCGCCTTGCGCGTGAGCCTCATAGTAACGATCGTGAACCGTCACTTCGACATCGCTCTCATTCGTCAAGCCGGCCGCGCGGCGGGCTGCAATTTGGGAGCGGATGGCTTTGCCATACTGCGTCCAATGCTTCCAGAAGACGCACGGAATACCGGGCGAGGAAAAGAGAAATGCGTAGGCCTGCGCCGGATTTCCCGTAAAGCGGTTGTCGTCGCGATCCGTATCATGATTATCTACGAACGTAACCGCGTAAGCGCGGGTAGAATTGTGATGAATCAAGCCGGCGGGGCGCCAGGTTTTTCCGTCCTCCTGCCAAGCCATCTTGCTGAAATCGGCTTTTGCGAGTCCGTTGTTAAGGGCCGCGTACTTCATAGGGAAATCAAAGGCCGTCGAGTTGTAACCCGTAGCTTCGATCCAGGCTTTACAGTTGTCGTAAGAGCCATCCCAATACTCGCCTACGGAGAGATAGGGGCTGCGAAGCCGCATTATAACTGCCGACATAGCGACCGGCGAAGCCCTTAACGAAATCGTAGCGCCACGAATCGTAGCCAAAGTCGGCCTTGAGCCATTTGAGGTAAGCCTCTACGTCTTGCCGGACATAGGGGTTCGCGTGGTCGAGATCGCGCGCGCCGCCCCAGTTTTTCGCCCGTATCAGCTGCACCCGTAGCCTTGCCGCGCCAATCGCCCGCATTGGGATCGGTGTTCATCTCGTCCGTATTGCAGATGTGCTCAGCCGTGAGTTGGAAGCGGCCGAAAGCACCAAAGTTGTCCTCGGAAAAATCGCCCCACCCCGTGAAACCGGCTCGATGATTGATGACGATGTCTGCGATAACGTGGACGCCGGCTTGACGGAAAGCCGCCGTCAGCCGTTTCAGATCGGCCGGACTTCCCCAGCAAGATTGCTGATTGCTCCACTGCTGCGGATGGTAGCCGACATTGAGGCCGCCGGTCTTGTTGTCGCCTTCGCCGGTAGCAGAGGGCGGCAACCAAATCATTGTGAAACTTTTGCTAATATCGCTCACCTCGGGCAGCAATTGCGTCCAACCCGTGAGGCTTTGCGAATTCCAATAAAAGCCCTGCAACATAATGTCCTGCGAATGGCGGGGCACTTGGGCATATAAGGCGCCTGCACCAAGAAAAAGGGTAAGGACGGAAGAAAATATACGTTTCATATCTATACAAAATAAACAATCACGAATGCGCAGTCGGCCCTAAAGGGCTTCCGATAAGACGGAGCGACTGCCACATTCGTGATGCCTGCGTAAAATTGGATTATTGTATGCGACCTGTATTGTCGGAGAAATTCAGATATACACGCTCGCCGGCATTTGCGGAAACTCGCGTTTGGTCGCCGCCCGTTCCGCGATATTCAATCTTACCGCCAAGGATGATGAACTCCATCTTCCACCAGTCGATCGTAGACTTAGGCTGCACGTGGATGCGCACTTCGCCTGCGGCAGTGAGCGCGGGAGATACGAACTCACCCGTGCGGGTTGTCGGTATGGTGAAGCGGTTGGCTGCCACTGCGCCTGTCCAGCCGCCAACCGTGTTGCCGATGAGGTAAACCTCGGGGCGGAAGACTTCGACAGCCTTGGTGTCGGCATTGACGTAGATCAAATACCAGCCGGCTGCGCCAAACTTGAGGTTGCCTCCATCGACGTGAACACCGGAAGCGGCATTGTCGGCTGCTACGACGCCGGGGAAATCATTGCCCCAACCTGCTTGCGGCGCAAACTTGATCTGCTCACCGGCATCGGCGTAGATGATCTTCCAATATTCGTCGCTCTGACCATTAACCGGGATGAGCTTAGACCAATCGGAAGGAGCTGCGCCCCAATTATAATGACTGCCGGTCATATACAATTCAGAAATCAAGCCCTTGACGGTATAGCGGAAGTTGACTGCGTCGAAAGTAATCACATACTTGCCGGCCTTCTCCAAAAAGCATCGTCTGCGGGTTGTTCCACACGACAAAGTCTTCTGTAGCCGTGCTACCATTCGTCGCACATCCGAGCGACTGATCGATATCTTGATCATCGACAGCTTTCTGCCCGAAGATGCGCCAGTAACAATTGTCGGCGGCAACGGTAATCGTAGCTTCGTAGATGCCATTGCCCTTGTCGTCCATCTTTACTGCTTGGTTATACTTCCAATTGTTGAAGTCGCCAAGCAGATAATAGTTGGCCTCGCGCGCCGGTGTGGCTGCCGGCGTGTAATTGACTTGGATGTCGTTGGTTTGTACGACAAGCGCCTGCCCCACTTTATCCTTAGCGGCAGCATTCATACGCATCGTAAGCGTGCGCTGAACGGAAGCCTTGCTATTAAAGGCTACCTGAGCAACAGAGTCGAGGGCGGCCTTGGTCACGTAGATGTTCTTTCCTTGAGAAGAAGGGCACTTCGTAAGTGCCGTTGACGATGAGCTTCTCAAAGACTACGTCGGTCAAAGTTTGATCGCTGGCGCCGAGATATACCGCCACGTTGAGCGTATCGCCGGCTTGGTCCTTGACGATATCCCTTATCTGTGCCGTTGCCCAATTGAGCTGTGACGGCGGCAATAGCACCTTGCTGCGCATTGGATTGCGGTTGTGCCCAATCTTTGAAGTCTTCATTGCAAGCAGAGAAGATTCCGGCCGACAAGAACAAACCTACCATTAAAAAAATATATGCTTCATCTTGTGTTGTTTTTATTGTGAGCGGCGAAGGCGGAAGCGCTCAAAAGGTTGGCAACCGCCGCCTTCGCGACTGAATTTGTTAATTGGCCACGCTGCCTTCGCCCGTGGTGAAGTTGAGATGAACCTGCTGGCCTACCTTACCTTGAATTGAGTAAGCGGCTCCCTTATCTTTATTCCAGCCATCGGGGAGATCGACGTCGCGATAGAAGATCGTCTTGCCATCGAGCAAGGTAAGTTCGGTGCGCCACCAATCGATCGTCGTCTTGATCGCGATGCGGACTTCGCCTGCTGCGCTGAGAACCGGCGAAACGAAGTCGCCATTTTCCGTAGCCGGAACAGTGAAGCGGAAGTTGTTGTTCCACTCCCACGTACCTCCGTTGGTAGCTCCGAAGAGGTAAACTTCGGCGGGGAGGAAATGGAGTGTGTAGTCTACTTTATTGCCATTGACAGCGGTTTCTACGACAACCGTGTACCAACCTGCGTTGGAGACCTTGATATTGGCACCTTCGTTAGCGACATCAGCGGATACGAGGTTTGAACCCGTTTGATCGTCGATCGTCAGTTGGCCAAAGCCTTTATCTCTACCGGCCCAAGCGTTGTCGGGGTTAACCTTGAACTCTGCATTGGCAGAGAAATAAACCACGCCGTAGAAGTAGCCGGCCTTACCGTAAGCCGGGTTGAGCATAACCCACTTGCTCCAATTGTCGGCAGCAGGGAAACTTCCGGTGATGTACATCTTTTCGGGCAAAAGTAGCCGTGACTTGCGGTGCGTAAGGCAACACTTGCGGAAGGCGAATCGTATTTGAGAGAGATTTACCCAAGTTTTTCGTTGCCGTAAATATTGGCGCGCAAACGAATGAAGACGGGCAAAGCTGTCGTTGGCGTGACACTGCCGGCCAACTTCAGGATGGCATCATTCAATTCGGAAGCCGGCACGTGCAAACGAGCCGTAGTATGCGTCGTAGGCAAGGCTATAAAGCTGGCAGAATCGCCTGTGAGTGATACTTCTACGGTATAAACAGTAGACGCGGGGAAACCATAAAGCAGGGTTGCGAGGTCGTCAGTTCAACATACTGCGCGTGCTTGAGGTCATACACGTTGTTGGCTGCAAAGGGCGGCTCATTGAGCACGAAAGATGCAGCATCTTGTAAATGCGGATTGCTGCCCGTATCTTCGCTGCAAGCAGCAAAGAAGGGTAAAGTCAAAGCGACGAGCAGCAGGGAAAGTATATGTTTCATTGTTGTTGCTATTTATATATTGTCTGCCGCGGTTTAGTAGCCGGGATTCTGACTGATGTGACCTTGCTCTTCAAACGGAATGGGGAAAAGATTATACTGTGCGTTGACAGCATTGCCTTTGTAGGTGCCGCCTTTCCAATCCCACATATATTTTCCTGAAGTAAAGAAACCAAAACGAACGAGATCGCTGCGGCGACGGCCTTCGAAGTAGAACTCGCGCGACCATTCGTCGCAAAGAATCTTATCGTCGACTTGCGTGAGCGGCTGCGCGTTGGCACGACTGCGGATCACGTTGATGTCGTTCAAGACCAAAGCGGGCGCTACACCGAGGCGGTAGTTGGCCTCTGCACGCGTGAGGTAAGCCTCTGCGACGCGGAAGAGGGGCACGTCGGTATCAGGAAATTTTGTGTCGCTGGGGCGGCCGCCTGTTGCGTAGACGTTAGACCATTTCAAGATGGAGAGACCGGCCGTAAAGGAGGTGATAGGCGAAGTCTGGGTGGTGCGGAGGTCTTTCAAAACGCCGTCTTTCATTTCTCCACCTCCATAGAACATCGCACGATCATCGCGAGCTGCTGCACGAATGGCCCGGACATTAGCTTCACCGTTGTCGCTTTCATTTGTTGCCAAAGGCACATCGGAAAGCTGCTTAAAGAACTTAAGAACCATAGCTTCGCGAGCACGGTTACACGTCCAAGCTTCGGTAGTGCCACAAGCGGGCGTACCATTGCCTCGCGTGGAAGCAATTGCGTATTCAGAGCCACTATAGCTTTGTGTCTTTTTACCGTCGCAGCGGATCGGGAAGATGATTTCCTGACGCGCCAGTTGGTTTTCCCCATTGTCGCCCATAAAGAGTTGCTCGTAAGCCGTATAACCATTGAGCGACTGGGTATTGAGCTTATATCCGCTCTCGTTGATCACCTTATCGGAATAGTCTTTTGCGGCTTGCCATTGAGGCGTGCCGGTATAGACACCTGCATTCAAGTAGAGGCGAGCCAACAACATCCAGGCAGCAGCTTTATCTGCACGACCGTAAGCTGCAGCACCGGGCTCGGAGAGTTGATCCGTAGCAGAACCATCGCTGATAGCCTTTAATTCGGCCGTGATGTAATCGAAGACGTCTTTGCGGCTCTTCTCGACGGGAATATCTGTGTTATAGTGTTCCTTAAACGGAGCCTTACCATAGAGATCAATGAAGTAATAGTAATGGAGTGCACGTAGGAAACGTACCTCTGCGCGTTGCTTCAAGGTCTCTGCGTCAGTCTTGCCCTCTGTATTGTCGAGGAAGAAGTTGCAAAGCGTGATGTTAAACTCCAAACGGTAATAAGTCAAATTATTGAGCCCGTGAGAGGAGTTCCAGTTAAGATTCGTGAGATCTGAAATACCCGGGTCGCTTTGCCACGTCCAAACCGTCTCGTCGGAAGGTAACTCGTTAGCCTCGAAAACACGACGATAAAGCGAGGAGCTTCCTTCATCAAACTGCGCCATATCGGGTTCCCCCTTTGCAGCATCACCTGCTGGACCTTTAATACCTGTAAGTATTAAATTACCATATATCTTTGCCAACGTTCCCATTTGGTTGAACGTTGTATTGGTTTGCGGATCTTTAATCGATTGATTCAAGTCGTTGACGCAAGACGTCGTCGAAACGGAAAGCGCCAGCAGAAGAGCCGCAGAAGTTATTTTGTTTATGAATTTTAGTTTCATAATGCGTATGTTTTTTTGTTTGTTAGAACTGCAAGCTTACGCCGAGCATATAAGTTGTAGGGACGAGGATAGAAGTTATTATCTACGCCGTTGCCGGAATCGATTTCCGGATCAAGTCCTTTGTACTTCGTAATCACAAATGGATTTTGAACGGTAGCGTAAACACGGCCGCTGATGCCACCATACTTGCCGGACTTAAAGAGATCGCGGAAGGTATAGCCAAGCGTAATGTTGTCGAAGCGCAAGAAGCTGGCGTTGCGTACGAAATAGTCGCTCATGTAATAATCTGTCTTGCCCGTGAAGCCAAGATCGACTGCCTCTTTCGTAACATTGGAATAGGCACCATTAGAATAGATACCGGCCCAAGTAACGTTAGCCTTATTGCTCAAGAAGTCATAGTAGAGGTAGTTATTCAGACTAGCACGCATCGTAAAGCTGAAGTCCCAATTCTTATACAAGAACTTGTTAGTCATACCCATCGTTACGTCAGCTGTAGGGCTTTTTTTGTAGACGTACTTATCATCTTCATTGATGATGCCGTCGCCATTGCGGTCTACGAAGACACCTTCCAAGGGGCGGCCATTATTGTCATACACTTGCTGATAAACGTAAAAGCTATTTGCGGGTCGGCCGACGATATTGGCTTGTACTTTATTACCCAAACCGCGCGAGATGCTATTGCCCGCTTTAATAATAGTATTGTCGCCCGTAAGCTTAGTAATCTTATTGCTATTCCACGTTGCGTTGTAAGTAACTTGCCACGTGAAGTCGTTGGTAACAACCGGACGCGCATCAATAGAAAATTCGAGACCTGTATTACGAAGCGAACCGATGTTCTTCGTTACATAATTACTAAAGTTAGTACCAGCCGGCACCTGAACTGTAGAAATCAAGTCGTTCGTCTGGCGATAATAGTAATCAACAGCAGCCGAGAGGCGTCCATTGAGGAGAGAGAAGTCCACACCGGCGTTCCACGTCGTCGTACGTTCCCACTTCAAATCAGGATTATAAGCCTCCGGACGATAGATTGTAAAGTATTCATCTCCGAAAGGATATTGCGCATAACTGTTGCCTTGAACATAACGCGGTAAATAGTAGAAATCATAACCGATATTCTGCTGACCGGTAATACCCCAACCGAGGCGGAGCTTCAATTCATCAAGCCAGCTCACGTCTTTCAAGAAATCTTCCTGCTTAAGTTTCCAGCCCAACGCCAAAGAAGGGAACGTTCCCCAACGATGTTTTTTCGCAAAGCGTGAAGAACCGTCCCAACGCATCGTGAAAGTCAAGAGGTAACGATCCAAAAGCGAATAGTTCAAGCGGCCGAAATAAGATACGAGCGAGTTGCGATAAATGTGCATTGTCTCTTTGCGGAAAGCCGGGTTATAGGGATTGGGCTTATCTAATTTCGTTCCCGTTGCATCATACCAATCAGAGCCACTACCCTCACTGAATATACGGCGATGGAAGTGTTGTTCCTCAGCACCGGCCATCACGTCGATCATATGCTGATCAAACGTATGTATATATTGTGCATAGATATTGCCTTGTAAGTTGTATTTATAAGACTTCGCGTACCCATCCCAGCCATAATAGTTGTTGCTGAAAGAGTAAGGAGAGATCGTTGTATTCTGCAAGCCTTCCGAATAGTCACCACCAAGGTTGGCGTGGATGTGAATATCCGGGAAGAAGTGAAGCTTATAGTCTGCCTCTACGTTACCAATAAACGTATTAGCATTTGAGCGGTCGTTCTTTAGTTGAGCAGCGCCACGGGGTTCTGCGGCGTATTCATATTTGTCGTTGCCGTCCAACCGGGATTGTTGAAGACAGATGTAGGATCCATCTTTTGGTAATAACCTCCCGTGAAGTTAACGTTATCCGGATTCGACGAGTACACAGGGCGCGTCGGGTCGATGCCGGTTGCTGCGCCAAACACGCCACCATCAGCATAACGATTCTTAGCATCTCATGTACTTAGCCGTCAAATTGATTTGCAAGTGATCCTCAAAGAAACTCGGCGACAAGTTTAAGGCTGCCGTGAAGCGCTCGAAGCTTGATGTCTTTACGATACCGTTATCATTCGTATAGCCCAAGCTGACACGATAAGGGAAGTTACCGAAACCGCCACTGATACTCAAGTTATGATCTGTACCCAAAGCCGTGCGATAGATTTGTTTTTGCCAATCTGTATTGTCTGTACCGAGTGTAGGCATCAAAGCTGCCGTAGGGTCAGCAGGGTTTGCGGCAAGATAGGCTTTGCGGGCAAAAGCGCGATACTCATCACCATTAAGTAAGTCGTAGGTCTTACGCGTCGTACCAAAGGATACGTGTCCATTATACGTAACGCGCGGCGCCGATTGTTTGCTACCTTTTTTTCGTTGTAATGATAATAACGCCATTACTTGCGCGGCTACCGTAGATAGCAGTTGCACTGGCATCTTTCAACACCGTATAGCTGGCAATATCTTCCGGGTTAACCATTGCGAGAGCATTGGAGAGGCCCTGTACGCCTTCATTGTCCATTGCCAAACCGTCGATAACGATCAGCGGGTCGTTAGAAGCGTTGAGCGAAGAGCCACCACGGATGCGGATCTTCGCACCTGCACCCGGTTGGCCGCCTTCTGACGCCACATTAACGCCGGCTACTTTACCGACCAACATATCCTGTGCGCTCGTTGTCAAACCTTTGGTGAGTGCGTCGGGTTTCAGAGCGGTCACGGAGCCGGTTGCGTCCGACTTCTTCACCTTTGCGTAGCCGACTACCAGAGCTTCGGTCAAGTCGTTGTTTTCTTCCAAGACGATTTTCAGGTTTTCCTCCGCCTTAACCGTCACGGTTTTATAACCGATATAGGAAACGCGAAGCGTAGCACCCTTTTGCGTCTGCAAAGTAAAGTTACCGTTGTCATCTGTATTGGTTGACGCCTTCGTTGTCGTCGACGCCACCGTAGCAAAGACCACCGGCACGCCCCTGAGTGTCTTGAACGTGTCCCTTCACCGTTATGGTCTGTGCCAAGGCGGAGAAGGAAACGAAGATTCCTGCCAGCAAGAGCAAGAATCTTTGGCTTAATTGCTTTCTCATTTGTCTGTGTTTATGATTTGTTTATTTATATATGTGTGCAATAGGATGAGTTCTTGCAACGATAGAGCGCCGTTGCGGGCTGCGTCGGTGCAAGAACATACTGAGTGCCGCAACAGCATATGCTAGCATCCGCTGTTGCGGCACTACTATATATATTTATTTACGGATGATACTGATTGCGAAGCCACCACCGCTTGCAGCGCGAAGCGAGAGTTTAGTTTTGTTCGTTACGACCATCTTTTTAATGGTGTAAGCCTTCGGATTTTTTTGTCCCAGCTCGCATCTTTGGCATCGGCGTAGATGGTTGCCCTCATATTTTTGCCCCGGGTGTGAGGAAGTCGAAGTTGAGTTTAGATGTATGGCCGTTCTCATCTGCCGTACAACCTACGAACCAGTTGTCCGTGCCTTTGGCTTTACGGGCAATAGTAACGTAATCACCGGGTTCTGCTTCGAGATACAAACTCTTATCCCAGTCTAACGCCACATCTTTAATAAACTGGAAGGCATCCATATGGGCTTGATAATGTTCGGGAATGTCGGCTGCCATCTGCAACGGACTATACATCGTCACGTAGAGGGCCAATTGGCGTGCCAAGGTCGAGCGTACTCTTGAGCCGTTGTTCGGATTCATCTTGGAAAGGTCCATCTCGAAAATACCGGGTGTGTAGTCCATCGGACCGCCTATGAGTCGGGTGAAAGGGAGAATAGTCGTGTGATCAACAGGGTTGCCACCGAAAGCCTCATATTCCGTTCCGCGCGCACTTTCGTTGCCGATCAAGTTAGGATATGTGCGGCAAATACCCGTAGGACGCGTTGCCTCGTGCGCATTAACCATCAATTTATAATCAGCAGCCTTCGTCAGGCAATAGAGGTAGTGATTATTGATCCACTGATCGTAGTGGTGATCTCCGCGGGGCAGCATGTTGCCCACATAGCCGCTCTTTACGGCAGGATAACCATTGTCTACCATAAATTGATACGCCTTATCAAGATGGCGCTCATAGTTGCGCGTCGACGCAGACGTTTCGTGGTGCATAATCATCTTTATACCTTTTGAGGCAGCGTAAGCGTGAATGCCTTTAACGTCAAAAATCAGGATACGGCGTCACGAAATCGAAAACGGAGTCTTTTTCGTGGCCAAACCAGTCTTCCCAGCCTTCGTTCCAGCCTTCTACGAGGACGGCGTCGAAGCCGTGTTCGGCTGCGAAATCAATGTAGCGCTTCACGTTGGCTGTGTTTGCACTGTGTCTTCCGTTGGGTTTTGTTTTCGCATAATCGGTTTCGCCGAGTCTTACGGTCTGTAAGTCGTCGGTATAAGCCCACGTACCTTTATTGGTAATCATATCCCACCAAACGCCGATGTATTTTGTCGGTTTAATCCAGCTCGTATCTTTTATTTTGCACGGCTCGTTGAGGTTGAGCGTCATACGGGAAGCCAGAATGTCTGCACCTTTGTCGCCAACGATAATCGTTCGCCACGGCGATACGCAGGGCGTCTGCATATAGCCTTTATCTCCGCGTGCGTCGGGCGTGAGCCAGCTTTCGAAGGTCATCGTCTTGTCGTCCAAGTTGAGGTGCATTGTCGAGTAGTCAATGCAAGCAGCTTCGTGCAAGTTGATATAGAGGCCGTCGGCCGTTTTTAGCATCAACGCCGTCTGTACGCCGGTCGGCGAGAATGGGGTTTGCGAAGAATTAGGGGTGATTGCGGCCTTCATTTTGCCGCGTATTTCAGAGAGTTTTGACGTAACGGTTTCATACTCCTGTGTATCGTAGTCGCCCGGGAGCCACCAAGCCGTGTGGTCGCCCGCCATAGCAAACTGCGAGCGCTCTTCTTTGATGGTGAAGTAGGTGAAATTCTTCTGCGAGGGAAACTCGTAACGGAAGCCGAGTCCGTCATCAAACAATCTGAAGCGGATAATAATATAGCGATCATTTTTTTCGGCTGTTCAAGCGTTACAGCCATTTCGTTATAATGATTGCGAATGCTGCTTTCTTCGCCCCAAACGGGTTGCCAAGTTTCGTCGAAAGCGGAGGTTTCGGTCTTAGTCAAGCGGAAGCCCGTCATTAAATCGGCTTTCTGATCCAAAGTAGCGGCGTCTTTGCGCTGCTTAAACTCGAAGTCGACCGCAGCATTGGGATCCTCGCGTTTGAGTTCGAGGCCCAACATCGAGGGGCGAACAACGGTTCTCCCTTTGTAGGTTAACGAATATACGGGGCGTCCCGCGGCGTTCAAACTAAACGTCATCTTAAAATTGCCATTGGGTGAGGCCAACTCTTGCGCGTGCAAGCCGAGTGCGGTTGCAACGAAGAGGAACAAGACAGAAAGGAACTTTTTTTCATTATAATCTGATTGTTTGGTTTTTGTTTTTGCAAAAAAATACAACGCTTAACAATCACTTGCAGGAAATATAAGAAAAACATGTAGGTCTTTAGAAAAAAAGAATTTTCTATAATCTTTTATATGACAGCTATTTGTATTTTTTTAGGCATCCTATTTATGTAGATTCCATGTAAATTCATTTGCAAAGTAAATTTTTACAAAAGGGCGTTGTAATTTCACCGAAATCCTCTTTTTTTGCTTATTCTAAAATAGCAATTTTGCCCTTGTGAAAAAAACTTCATTTCTTCGATATTTGAAGCCGTTTGAAGTTGACAAACGAACAGCCCTAACGCTTTTGGGTAGGTCTACCTTCCCCAAGCGGAGTTATGAATCGCTATTGCGCACGACAAGTAATGCAATGCGGATATTGGGATTTAGGCCATCTTTACACAAACCATAAACGGGATAAGACTATCATTTTTCAACAAGCAACGCGCATAGGCAATTCGTTTGCTGCCACCAAACGATGGTTTGCTGCCGGCAAACGATGGTTTGGCGCGAGCATACGATAGTTTGCTGCCGGCAAACAATAATTGCTTGCATAGGTGGCGCCGTGCAATGGGAAATCTATGGCTGCCTAATCAGCCGCGATTAAAGGGATTTTTTCATTTTGTGCGTGCTTTTGAAGATAGGACTACTTCTTTAGGGCTTTTTAGGGAAATAAAAGGGGAGAATAATCCGGTTATTACAGTCGGAAGGGATGGTAGATTTAGACTTTTGAACAGGCATTAAGATTTAAATGGTTCACTTCCGAAATTACGCATATTGAAGTAGGCGAAATATAGGCTAATCTGCGATGAAATGGGCAAAAATATGCATTTTTCAGTCTCAAAAAGAGAGGAAATATTGGGCCACCTTAAAAGCCGTCAGAGCCGTCTGAGCGCTGCTCGGTTCGTAGTGTGAGAAGAAGAACGCGGGGCACGAGAAAAATTTAATTTGGGAAAGCGTTTGTTCTACGGATAACGGGCTTTTTTTATGTAAATTTGCAAGCACAACCAACTTAGTTTAGCGCTTGGCCGGTTTCTTTACTTGCCCTGTGCGCTTCTAAATCAATATGTCTAACATACTTAATTTTACATTATGCATTCAAAACTTTTACATCTCTCCGCCGGATTGGTGCTGAGCGCGGCTTTTTTTGCACACCGGCGCTTGCGGATCAAAAGCAAAACCTAAAGGCTACTCGACAGATCAGCCGAAAATAATACTGACTACGGGCGAAGATCTCGATGAATGGACATTTATCATCAATGCTGACGAGGAGGAAATGGGCAATGTTTGGGTCGACTTGAACAATAACGGAACCTGCGACGAAGACGAGCCGGTCACAGACTTCGGCGGACAAGTCGATTTTACGTGCGTGGATAAAAAGATTACGATCTACGGAAATATTACGGGGCTCAACTGCGCGCAAAATGATTTGACGTCGATTGATATTTCGGGCGCACCGCAGCTTCTAAACTCTTGGCGGGCCGCAACCAATTGAAGAAAATCGATCTCAGTCACAACGCAAACTTGCAAGAGCTTTATCTCTACAAGAATCAGATCACGACGCTGGATCCCACGCCGTGCCAGTTTCTGCTCGAACTCGATGTGGATGAAAACAAACTGACCGAAATTAATCTGAGCAACTGCCCGAATTTGACTAAATTCTCTTGCACGCGCAATGCGATTAAGACGCTCGACCTTTCATCGCAGAGGAATCTGCGCATACTCTATTGCGGCGGAAACAACTTGACCTCGCTCGACCTCTCTAAATGCGAGGAACTGCGGGAGGCTACGTGCGCCAACAACTTGCTGGAGAATATTTCGATTGCTGCAAACAAAAAGTTGAAAGAGTTCTACTGCGCGGCAAATAAATTCACAACGTTGGATGTTTCACAAAACACAAAAAAATCGAACTGCTCGACTGCCGTGATAATCAACTGACGTCGCTGGATGTCTCAAATCTCTATGAGCTACATACGCTGGCCTGCGGCTATAATCGCTTGAACACGCTGACTTTCCCGATCGAAAAGGATGGCAAACACGCGGGACTGATCAATCTTTACGCCCAAAGCAATGCGCTTTCTCACTTGGCGCTGGAACGCACACCGGATATGAAGGTGCTTTATGTGATGGAGAATAATTTTAGCGAATTGGAGTTGGAACTGATCCCGCAATTGACGCTGTTTAGCTGTTCGTCGAACCCGATTAAAGAACTTTCAACGGGGGCAAACAGTATGCTGAAAACGCTGGGCGCAGCTAATGCACAACTAAAGTCGTTGGATTTGAGTTCGAACAGGGCGCTGATGGTTTTGCAATGCTACGGCAACGAAATAAACGGGGAAGCAATGACGGCTATGATTGCGTCGCTGCCTGCACGTAGCGCGATGGAACCGGGCGAAGCTTTCGTTGTGAACACGCCGAAAGGGGATAAAAACGTCATTCGCCAAGCTGATGTGGAAGCAGCCAAGAAGATTCATTGGCAAATCTTTAACTTCCTCGACGGCGTTAACGAAGGACGCAACCCATATGAGGGGGTAGAGGTTGGCATTCAGACGCCGGAGGTCGTTAACCCGTCATTGTCGCTGATGTCTTCCGGCCGCGCACTCTATATTAAGATGGAAGGCAAGGCTACACAAGACCAGCTTTACGTCATTGACGCTGCGGGGCGCATGGTCTTGACGCAGAAATTGGATAAAGGCTCTAACGTCGTGGCATTACCGAATTTGGCGGGCGGCGTTTACGTAGCACGCATCGGACAATGGAACCGGAAGTTTAGCATTCAATAAGTTTCTTGATACTTTTCAAATACGCAGCGACTCTTACGCAAAAAGAGTCGCTGCGTTTTCTATTGGCCGCTTCCGCAAACTGAATTGGCAAAACAAAATCCCGCCACGCGGCGCGCTTGCAACCGATGGCGGGATAAATATTGTGTGATTGAAAATCTTATTATTTGTGCAAAAGGCACTAAGGATGCCGGCTCCGTACTCGGATCTCGATCCTTGAGCAGTTCGAGCCAATGCTTATAGGCCATTTTATCCGACTTGGCAGGATAGCGAATGATGATATGGTCGTTCTCTTTCTGATGTTCTATGTTGAGCAACAGCTTTCTGAACACAACATTGCTAACCCAAGTATACGGCATCTGCTTATCGGTAGAGAAGGATGAGGTATAGTTTTCAATACCTTTATGCTCAAACAAATTATGTAAAGCAAAAGCGGCCTTACCATAAGCTATCCACGAGTTCATATTGGGCATCGGAGAAACAACTATGTACTGGAGGCGATTTTCTTCGGTACGCATATGATACAAAAATGTGCTCTGAAGATGATACAGTGGCACACTGCGCTTCAGCCATCGCAGCTTCGAGGCCGTCAGCCGGATCAGCCGCGCCGGCGGCTTGCCGCCGGCGGCGGGCACGTATGAGCAAAGTAACGCCGTATTGGAGCAAGCAAAACACAATTATGTCGCCCAAGAATATAAGGTTAATATTGAGCTTGTAAGCTGCACCTACATTGATCAAGATAAAGAATACGTCGAACGTAAGCAGAAGCACGAGCGTCGAACGCTGACTTAAGCCGAGCGCCAACAGCTTGTGGTGGATGTGGGTCTTATCCGGCTTGAACGGGTGTCGACCGTGGAGCATCCGCAACACCATTACGCGGATGGCATCCAAACCCGGAATGAGCAGAACCGCCCAGCCCATAATAAAAGGCGTAGCATCGGTGACGCCGGCGGAGCTTGGCATCACAAAAATCACGCCCAGCAAGCCCAGAATAAAGCCTACGACTTGACTGCCGCAATCGCCCATAAAGATCTTGTTGTGTCGCTCCACTTTGCCAAAGACATTGTAATAGAAGAACGGAACCAGAGCGCCCAGCAGCGCAAACGCGATGCCCGCACCTGCCACTACGCCCTGCCCGGCAAACTGCACGCCGAAGAAGAACAAGGCCACCATACTCAAACCTGAAGCCAAACCGTCGATGCCGTCGATTAAATTGATGGCATTTATAATATAGACGATCAAGAGCACGGTTAGCGGCTGCCCGATAAAGGGCGAAATCTCATAAACCCCGAAGAGCCCATAAAGATTATTGATCCACAGATCTGAAAGTACGATCAAAAGGGCGCAAATCGTTTGAACTAAAAACTTAAGTTTGTAGTTTATGCCGTTCAAATCGTCAGCTATGCCCTCTACATACAATAATATGAGGGCGCAAAGTCCGAGCGTCGGCGGCTTAGCGGCCAAAATGTCGACCTCCCGATTGTCGGTGACGCCCTGCAAGATGGTTCCCAAGCCGTAAAGGAGCGTATAAGCAAAGATCAGCGCTGGCGTAAAGGCGATACCACCCAAACGCGGAACGATACCGGTGTGAACTTTCCGCTCGTTGACCGTATCGAAAAGTTTCCGGCGAAAGGATATGAGTATGATGCGTGGGATCATCAGCGCCGAAACTAAGGCACTGGCGACGAAGCTCATTAATATGGCGAATAGCGTCATTGTATGCTTTTACTTTGCTTTAAGAACAATCGCGTCGCGGCGGACTATCAAAGTTGTAAATGCAGCCTTTGGTCGGTAGAACATCGTTTAAACTTTGATTCCAACTATTTGAGGCGTCGTTGTCAAGAGGTTGCGAGGAGCCCCTCTTGCTTTCATTGGCCTGAAGCGAAGGTTTCAATGCAGAATCTCGCCCTGCGAGCGGCCTTTCTTCAGGTATGTTGCTTGGGTCTCTCCTTTATGTAACGCACCAATTGCACAAAAAAATTGCGGTATGCTCTTATTTTTTTATTTCCTTTTTTTGTTCTTTTTTTGCGCTGTGCCGCGTTGCATTTGCTCAACGGCGTTTAGCAGCGGCCGGCGTCGCAGTAGAATCACGGTCGACGCAGGCAAAGCCGTTGCGCAGCAAAATTTCATCGCGCCAGACCTCAATTTTTCTCCGCGATGTATACCGGCCGATTCGGCGCATCAAGCAGCGCATCGAGCTGCATTGAAACCCTGTCGACTCAGGCGAGCAATCAGTTCCCTTCCAGCGGTATCCGTGAGCATCAAATCTTGGCGAAAAAGCCGCTAATCGCTCCCATAGATAGCACAAAATCTCAAGCGCCGCGCCCCAATCGGCTTGCGCCTGCCGCTCCTGCGCCGTTTCGATCCAGCGCGCCCCGCTACCGGCGAGCAGCAAGCGGTCAGTCGACGTCTGCGGCTTGAAAAGCGTTCGCTCCACGGCCATTTGCAAATCCGTCAGCCCCTCTTCCGAAACAGCCGAACTTTCGTGCTCTTCAGCGCGTCGCATACGAATATAATCCGCTACGTTTTCAAACGATTCGCGATGGATTCCGCCGACAGCAATCGTCAGATCTCCTACGCGCATAACCAATTTTCGATCGCGGTCTATCCGAATAATGTAGCCCTCCAAGCCTGCCATTGGACCGGAAGTTATACGAACGAGCTGACTACCGGCGTAATGTTCAAACGGATGAAGCAGAAAACGGATGCGCGTAGCGTCAAGTTCGGCGATCTTCATAAAGGGTTGCATCACGGTGTGCGGAATTCGGGCCACGCAGCGCGTAGCATAATCGCGCGCCAAGTGCAATTCCGGCAAGCGATCTTTGAAGTAGGCCTCGATAGCCTTCACTTCACCCTGAATAAATATGAGTCCGCTGATCGTCGGGCGCAATTGTTTGCACACTTTGTCGTGATTACGAATATAATTGCACGATTGATGCACAAACGTAGGAAAGAAATTGTCCGCTTTCAGCTTTTGTATAATGTGCTTGATGCGCGCATTGTGCGTAAAGAAGTAACTCCAATCAGCATCAAGGGCCGGTCTTGATTCAGCACGGGCCATCTGCTTTTTGCACCCGACGCATGTTCGTCGCCGCAGGGCCTTCTATTGTATTGTCTTCTTTATGTTCCGTCATTTTTTTCAACGCAATGCAGCGACACACGCGCCAAACTGCTTCAGAATATTGCGTGCAAATATAAAGAAAACCATCTGACATTTTTATATAAAGTAGCAAAAAACGCAGCCTTAGTCGTAGCGTTTTTTAATATTGGCAGACTGTAAACCCTATAAAGGCACAAAGGCAAAGCTCGGAAGACTTGCCGGCTACAAGGGCGAAGCGTTGGCGGAAGCTACCGTTGGGAAACGCACTGAGAGCGCCAAGTGCTGCGGGACTGTAGCCTTTTCAAAACGGCCTTAAGAGGGCGATGGGAGGCGGCTTGCGGCCATTTATCGAACAATACCTTCAAGACGATCAATAGGCTCTTTTTTCCGCATTTCGCCCACACTTAGCGTACAACTTACGATAACAACCTCAGAGAATCCTCGGAAGGGCAGCGCATAGATCAGCATAGGTCTTCTCAAAATCACGCGTATACCACGGATCAGCCACATCACGATTTTCGCCGATCAGCGTCATCAATAGGCTTATCTTGTCCGCTTTATCTTCTATGCCTATCATAGGAAGCCGGCGAAGGTTGTTTCTATCCATCACGAAAATCCGGTCAAAATAATCATAGTCGGCTTGCGTCATTTGCCGCGCCGCCCTATGCTCGAACGGGACGCCATGATTGCGCAGGCAATGCTTAGCCGGAGGATACATATCGTTACCTATTTCCTCTGTCGACGTAGCTACACTATCTATCTCAAACTCCCGCTCTCTTCCGGCGTCTTTTGCCAGCTTCTTCATCAGAAATTCAGCCATCGGACTTCGGCATATATTGCCATGACATACAAAGAGAATCTTCTGCTGCTTCATACCTTATTTTTCGGGCAAAGATAAGCATTTGCTTTTGAATGAAACTCAAATGCCTCGCGCTTATACCCAAGCGCTTTAATCGATTGTCTGCGCCACCCATTACCGCAGGAGAAAGAGGCAGACTTATATGCTGTTTCGATTGATTCGCACACAATCAAGCTACTTCGCCTAAGTCGACCTAAGGCAGGCGATTTTCACAAACTTGCGGCCAAAAACGAAGGGGCAGGCCTGCGTCGCGCTCGCTAAGGTAGCGATATGTTTTTGGTTTGCTGCCGCCAAACGATGGTTTGCTCAAGCCAAACGATGATTTACTGCCACCAAACGATGGTTTGCTGCCGCCAAACGAAATAATTACCCCTCTGCTCAACCTCTCGGCGCGGCCAATGCCTTCCAAAAACGGTCCGCGCCCTACGTTAGCCCCACCGGAAGGAGCTGCGAAAGCAGCCAAATGTCTGACAAACGGACGCGCTGCGGCCTCGCTCCACGCCTACACATGTTTCCCGCTGACAGATGCTGAAAAAAGTAGCCACGAAAAAAAGAATAATTGCGCGATGAAATGGGCCATTTTCAATACTTCTTTATACATTTGCAAGCTATACAGGGGCTTGCGTTCAACACTTCTCGTCCGCTGTATGGGCTAAACACAATAAAAAACACAATGTATACCTTCAGAAACAACACGCCGCGCGCCACAAAGCGCGCAGAGGGGACAGCCAAAAGGCTCCGGCTACTACTCTGCTGTAGCTTAGCGCTCTTTAGGCGGCCTGCTGGTGAATGCTCGCGCGCAGCAGGGGTCAACTACACCAAGCAAAACTTACAGCGTGGGCGATAAAATCCCGGCTTTTTCCGTTCAGATGAGCAATGGGCAGACGCTGACCGATGCTGATCTCAAAGGAAAGGTTTCGATCTTGGTGTTTTTCAATACGGGATGCCCCGATTGTCGCCGCGAATTGCCCCACTTGCAAAAAATGAGTGAGCGCTTTCCCGACGTAACCTTTATCTGTATCTCTCGTGCAGAAACGGAAGAGTCGATCAAATCCTTTTGGGCGGCTAAGCAACTGACACTTCCTTATTCTGCACAGCCTGATCGGCAATTGTATGATGCGTTTGGGGCGAAAGGTTTACCAAAGCTCTATTTGGTGAATAAGGACCACGTCATCTGCTGCACCTATTCCGATCGATTGAGTAAGCGAGTTTTAGTTCGTCAAATCAAGAAATTGCTCTATGAACAATAATCATTTCAACCTGAAAATTCGCCTCATCTTGATGAATTTTCTGGAGTTCGCCGTTTGGGGAGCTTACCTGACGGCTATGGGGCGCTACTTAGGCAACATCGGACTCAGCACTGAGATTGCGTGGTTCTACTCTATCCAAGGCGTAGTCTCGATTTTTTTATGCCGGCTTTAATAGGCATGATCGCCGACCGCTTTGTGCCGGCGCAGCGACTTTTGGGCATTTGTCATTTATTGGCGGGCACGCTGCTTATTGCGGCCGCACTCTATCAGCAGAGTACGCCGACGTGGAGCTTCGGCATCTTCTTTACGCTCTATACTTTGAGCTTGGCTTTCTACATGCCGACGCTGGCGCTCTCCAACTCCGTTGCGTATACAATATTAACGCGTGCCGGTATGGATACGGTGAAAGATTTTCCGCCCATACGCGTCTTTGGTACGATTGGTTTCATCTGCGCGATGTGGTTTGTCGACCTCGCCGGAATCCAAGCCGACTATCGTCAGTTTATTACTTCAGGTGTGCTCAGCTTGGTGCTCTTTGCTTACGCCTTCACGCTACCCGCTTGCCCCATCATCAAAGACGGGCGCAAAAGAGCTTTGCTGAAGCCTTCGGCCTCAACGCTTTTGCCCTCTTTAAGCGCAAGGATATGGCGCTGTTCTTAATCTTCTCGATGCTGCTTGGCGTCAGCTTGCAGATTACAAATAGCTTCGCGAACCCTTTCATAAGCAGCTTCGCGGCAATGCCGGAATACGCCGAGACATTCGGGGTGCAACACACTAATATCATTATCTCGATCTCGCAAATCAGCGAAACGTGCTGCATTTTGCTGATTCCGTTCTTCCTAAAGCGCTTCGGCATCAAAAAAGTAATGATCATCGCGATGGCAGCTTGGGTCTTCCGCTTCGGTTTATTTGGTTTGGGCAATCCGGGGTCAGGACTTTGGATGTTCATTCTCTCTATGTTGGTCTACGGCGTCGCGTTCGACTTCTTCAACATCAGCGGTTCGCTCTACATTGATCGGGCCACGGACGACAGCATCCGCTCTGCCGCACAAGGATTGTTTATGTTAATGACCAATGGTATAGGCGCAACGGTCGGCACATTGGGCGCGCAATGGCTGATCAACAAGATGACGCACCCCATATCGCACAATGGGAACATTTATACCGTAGGCGATTGGCCGACGTGCTGGTTTATTTTCGCCGGCTATGCACTTTGTGTCCTCGTTCTCTTTACGCTTATGTTCAAGGAGCGGACAAAATCAGCCGCTTAATCGAGTCTAAACAAGCAAAATCAGAGCCCTTGTGCAAAAAAATCATTTTTTTAGCGCAAGGGCTTTGTTAGTTCTACGAAAACTCCTACCTTTGCATCCGCAAAACAAAAGCATGCACTGCTAGCTCAGTTGGTAGAGCAACTGACTCTTAATCAGTGGGTCCAGGGTTCGAATCCCTGGCGGTGTACGAAAGAGGTTTATCTGACGAGGATAGACCTCTTTTATTTTTTTCCTTTGATTTGCGACTTCTTTTATCGCTTTTGTATCGCGCCAAATGCCATTCCGACTCCGTCAAAAGTTGATCCGCTGCTTACGGGATTCCGACCCAAACAATTTTTTCTCCAACCGCAGCTCACCCCAACCCTACACAGCGATGCTTTAGTCGCTCCGGAAGCCACATAAATTCGATGAGGCGCCACCGTCATCGTGACCGGCGCGCCCCAAATCTCACCCGCACAAACCGCTCCTCCACCCTGCCGCCGCCCAACCACACCTACACGCCGCAACGACACATTATTATATAATAGCGTCCTAATTCGATGAAAACAAACGAGAACAAAAAGCGATGCAGCGCCAACTAAAAAGCAATTTTAGCGCCGTAAAAACACCCCGCCAAACGACTTGCGCCGCCCAATTTCAACCCCGCAACGCCTCATTTTTGAAGAAAAAGCCTTTTATCGCAAAAAGAGTCAAAAGATTTGGCAAATAAGAACTTTGTTCTATCTTTGCACCCGCAATTGAGCCCCAATGAGGCAAAAGTTGCTCGGTTGGCCTATTCGTCTATCGGTTAGGACGAGAGATTTTCATTCTCTAAAGAGCAGTTCGACTCTGCTATAGGCTACAAATAAGAAAATAAAGAAACAATGGCAAATCACAAATCCTCCCTCAAAAGAATTCGTCAGACGGAGACACGCAGATTGCACAACAGATATTACGCTAAGACAATGCGCAACGCCGTTCGTAAACTTCGCGCAATGACTGACAAAACTGAAGCTACGGCTTTCTTGCCGAAGGTTCAGACGATGCTTGACAAGTTGGCTAAGAACAACATTATTCACAAGAATAAGGCTGCCAACATTAAGTCTAGTGTAACTTTACACGTGAATAGCTTAGGCTGATCCTTATCAGCACGCAAACACATAGCCGAACTTCGCAAAGAGGTTCGGTTTTTTGTTTTTATAGGTCTATTCTACTATGCCAAGATAGGTGCGACTTTCTACGTGCGCCAGCTTACTTCATTAGCGCACACTTTGTTTTTCTCATACACAGCAAAACCTTTTATCTTTATCTCGAAAACATTCAAGAAAAGCTTCATTAAACACAACTAACCATCAGCCACTTTCAAAGAAAAAAACTGAAAGTAAATGCGAAGAATTTGATATCAAAGCCCGCAGGACGGACATTTTTCGCCGAAAGCTTTGCGGCGGACGTGTGCGCTCACGAGCGAAAGTACTTTTTATCGTGAGCGCAAAGGTTTCATCTCACGAGAAAAAAGGTTTGTTCTCACGATAAAAAACGTCGAAGACGGATTTTAGTGGTCAAATAGTAGTATTTGAAGTATAGATTTCTTAAGTATAAATCGTTAAAAACAAGCCAGATGGAAGGCAAAACAAAAGCTCGCAAGAGAGCAAAAAGTATTCGTGGTGCAAGTATTATTCAGAAACTTTACGCCGCAGGACGGAAGAATATAGAATGCGGTATGTAGAAAATATTACACAAAATTTCGTGGTGTATGGTGTGTGAAGAAGAGTACCACAATAGGGTCGGAAAGATGAGTAAGTGGGATTTTTAGGCGCAATAATTGCGAAAGTATCTTTCGGAATCAGCAGGTGAAAATGTACACTTTGCAATCGGCAACGTAGAATTAATGCTACAAAGCGCGAAAAGTCTGACATTGTACACAGAAATGTGGGGGAAATTAACATAATATGTGGCTATTTTTCTAATATAAACGTAGTTTACGACTGCAATTTTGTACTTTTGCGGAGTTTTTTTGAGGAGGGTGGCCAACCGACGCTTGACTTACGCGCTCGGTATCATTTGGAAAAAGTACCCCTACCCAACTTTAAGATATATTGATAAAATCATATTGAAATGAGAGTTAGATTTTTAAAAGCAGCATTCGCGGCCTTGTGCCTTTTTTGCGCAACTCCGGCTGCCGCTCAGTTTAACATTGGTAAAGCAGCATCAGGCGCAGTAAAAGCAGGTCGAGCCTTGACCCTTTCCGATGCTGATATGGCCAACTATGTAAGGGAATATGTCCAGTGGATGGACGAACATAATCATGTTTGTCCGGAAGATAATCCTTACACAATCCGCTTGCGGAAGTTGACAGAGGGCTTGACGAGCGTAGAAGGCATCCCCCTCAACTTCAAAGTATATTACGTGACAGACGTAAATGCGTTTGCTTGCCCCGATGGCAGTATCCGCGTATTTTCATCTTTGATGGACGTGATGTCAGACGACCAATTGCGCGGCGTGATCGGTCACGAGATCGGACACATTGCACACAAAGACTCCAAGAAGCGTTTCCGCACGGCGCTACTCACGTCAGCATTAAAAGATGGTATAGCATCAACGGGCGGAAGAGCGAGCGCGCTGAGCGATTCGCAACTTGGCGACCTCGGTCAAGCCTTGCTTAATGCCTCTTATTCAAAGAAGCAAGAGAGCAAAGCTGATGAGTATGGCTACGATTTCTTGAAAGAGAACGGCAAAAACCCTTGGGCTATTGCTCTTTCCTTTGAACGCCTCAAGCAATTGGAGGAGGAAGCCGGCTACAAGCAAGACAGCAAGTGGCAGAAGATGTTCTCATCTCACCCTGACCTTGACAAGCGTATTAAAAAAAGATGAGTCGTATGGCCAAGAACGATGGTTTTGAGAGACCGACTCAAGTGATTCCGCCGAAGCCGGTGATCGTAAAGAAAGAAGAACCGGTTGTGAATACGCAGACGACTGTTCAGCAAACTGAAAAGCCGCAACAGCGCCCCCACGTTCGCGCTACGAGCAAGAAGCGCACACACGCTAAGCGCACTCAAGCGCGTCCGGCTAACAAGAAATCGACTCCTGCGAAACGTCGTATATATACCAAGAAGACGGGTAGATAAGTAAACAACTCTTGGATTTAGACAATTATAGCACAAAGCGAAGACTCACGGGTCTTCGCTTTGTTGTATGTAATAAGAAGTGGGATAAAGGTGCGAATTTATAGGGAAATAATCGTAAATTCGCTGGTCGAAATAGTGCGGAAAAGGGATTGAGACCATTTTAGATGAAGACTCACTCGCCGCAGGCGAAGGTTTAAGATGCGGCCTTAGCGCACCGGTCTTGGGAAAGAAGACTTCGGATGCAAGACGTGAGGTACGAGCGGCACGAGAAGGCCTTTTGCCGTAACGTAGACGACAATAGAGATATGCTGATCAAATCGCGCGGTATCGTACTGCACACTTTAAAATATAACGATGCGGGCTGCATCGTGGATATCCTGACACGCGAAGAGGGCTTTCAATCTTTCTTCGTCCGCATCTCGCGCGGGAGACGCGGAGGCTTGAAATCGGCATTTTTTCAACCACTTACGGCCGTCGATATTGAATGGAACCATAAGCCTACATCGAACCTACAAACGCTGCGGAGCGTTAGTCCGCACCCGATGACGGGCTTGGAGCGCCCCGAAAAAATCACGCTGGCGCTGTTTCTTGCCGAATTTTTACGCACGGCTTTGCGGAGCGAACCTATTGCAGCTCCGCTGTTCGACTATACTTGGGATTCGATCGAGTGGCTCAACCTGAGTGAGCAGCATTTCAGTAATTTTCACCTCGTTTTCCTCTTGCGCATGACGCATTTCTTGGGTTTCTACCCCAATCTTGAAAACTACGCCGATGGCATGTTTTTCGATTTGGAAAAATAGTTCGTTTGTAGCGCATCAACCCTTGCATTCGCATTATCTCGACCCAACTGACGCAGCCTTTTCTCCCGACTTTGATGCGTATGCAGCCGGCCACGATGCATTTATTTAAGTTTTTCCGGTGCTCGGCGCACACGCTTGTTGCGCTTCATCGTGACTTATTATCAGCTACATCTGCCTGCTTTTGGCGAATTAAAGTCGCTGAATGTTTTGGAAGCCGTCTTTCAGGATTAAAATCTGAACTTGGTGCGTGAGGCGTCTCGCCTTAAGTGCTTAAAACAGACTGCTGCGCGCCGCAACGCATAATTTGTGCGCCGCCAAAGCAGCGGGCATACTCCATATATAATATAGCGCCATCCGCTCCTTGATAGTTTTGGAGCGAATGGCGCAATTCGTTTGCAGCCCTAAGCGGATGTTAGTCTTCCGGAAAGGGCAATTGGGGGTCGCGATCGGCTAAAAGGCGGAACGAACGGCGATGATAAGGCGTCAGGCCGTTTTGCTCAATCCCGCGGCGGTGTTCTCGCGTAGGATAGCCCGCATTATGATCCCAGCCATACCAAGGATACTGCTCGTGCAAACGGCGCATCTCGTCGTCGCGAAAAAGTTTTTGGCCAAAAATACTTGCGGCTGCGATGGACAAATATTTGGCATCGCCTTTTACAATCGTGGCAAAAGGCGTCGCACCATAAGGCTTAAATCGATTGCCATCAACCAAAAATAAAGGCGGGGCGCACTTTTAAGCCATCTAAAGCGCGATGCATCGCCAAAATGGAGGCGTTTAGGATATTGATTTCATCAATTTCGGACGCCGAAACCGTCCCTACTGCCCACGCAACGGCATCTCGTAGAATCTCTTCGCGCAAGCGGTAACGCCGAGCGGGCGAGAGTTGCTTCGAATCGTTGAGCCGCGCATTCGCATACCCTTCCGGCAACACCACAGCTGCAGCATAGACGCTACCGGCCAAGCATCCGCGCCCGGCTTCATCGCATCCGGCTTCCGGCCGTTGCGTACCGTAATGCGCTAAGAGCATACTTTAGATCACGACAGCCGTACCGCTGGCCGTAACCATCAACATAGAGCCGTTTGAACCCACAGTTTCGTAGTCCAAATCAATACCTATGACGGCATTGGCGCCTAATGCGGCTGCGCGCTCTTGTAATTCTTGCAGCGCAGTGTCTTTTGCTTTCTTCAAAACCTCTTCGTAAGAGGATGAACGTCCACCAAAGAAGTCGCGAAGTCCGGCCATAATATCACGGAAGACGTTCGCGCCGATGATTGTTTCAGATGCGACAACGCCAAGATACTGCTTGACGGGATAACCTTCGATTGTGGGGGTTGTTGTAAGTATCATAATGGTTTAAAACATTGTTACGACGCGCTCAAGTCCGGCGACCAAGGCGTCAATTTCTTCCTTTGTTGAATACAAGCCAAAAGATGCGCGACACATTCCCTCAACGCCATAACGCTGCATCAAGGGTTGCGCACAATGGTGCCCGGTTCGGATGGCGATACCCAAACGATCGAGCAACGTGCCCAAGTCTAAATGATGTATCTCTCCGACATTGAAAGCCACGACTGCGTCTTTTTTTCCGCCGTAGTTCCGTATAAACTCATTCCGCGTATGGTGCGCATTTTTCTCCATTGCGTAAACCGTGAGTTCCCGTTCGTGTTGCGCGATATTAGCTAAGCCTAAATGCGTCACATAATCCAAAGCTACGCCGAGCGCGTGCGAACCTACGTAATCAGGTGTACCGGCTTCAAACTTATAAGGCAAACGCTCGTAAGTTGTATGTTCAAACGTGACGCGCGCAATCATTTCTCCGCCGCCTTGGTACGGAGGCATTTTTTCCAGCAAGGCTTCGCGGCCGTACAAGACGCCGATGCCGGTCGGCCCGTACACTTTATGACCGGAAAAAAACATAGAAATCGCAATCCAAGTCCTGCACATCGACGGCAAAATGCGGCGCACTCTGCGCCCCATCCACCAACATCAAGGCGCCGTGGGCGTGAGCTATTTCCGCCATACGCTTGATGGGGTTCACCGTGCCCAAGACGTTGCTCACGTGCATCACGCTGACAAGTCGCGTCTTCGGCGTAAAGAGCGCTTCATACGCATCCATATCCAAGGCGCCCGCATCGTCGGTGATCGGGATCACTTTTTAATTTTTATTCCGATCCTATCTCGCAGCAACTGCCAAGGCACAATATTGGAGTGATGCTCCATTTCGGAGATGATTACCTCGTCGCCGGCTTTCAGGAAAGCTTGCCCGTAGGCCGTCGCCACAAGATTGATGCTCTCCGTAGTGCCGCGCGTGAAAATGATTTCCGACGTACTGCCCGCATTGATAAAGCGGCGCACCGTCTCGCGCGCATTTTCGTGGAGCGTTGTCGCTTCCTGCGAAAGGAAGTGTACGCCACGGTGTACGTTGGCATTGACGGAGCAATACTCCTCCGCGATAGCATCGATCACGGCCTTAGGTTTCTGCGTCGTAGCCGCATTATCGAGATAGACCAACGGGCGTCCGTAGACCTCGCGCGCCAGAATCGGGAAATCTTGTCTGATTGCTTGAATATCGTACATCGCTTTTGTTCTCCTATTTTCTACAATAATCAACCATTCGGCAACCTTTGCAATGAATAGAGTTGCCGCGGAAGCGCTGCTCTATCAAATACGAGAGGCGATCTCGCAATGTTTCCATCTTAATGCGCTGCAAAACGTCGTTAATAAAGGCGTGTTGGAGCAAGAGGCTCGCTTCTTTTTCGGGCACGCCCCGTTGCTGCATATAGAACAAGGCGTTTGCGTCAAGTTTTCCCACGGTTGATCCGTGATTACATTTGACATCGTCAGCATAGATCTCGAGCATCGGTTGTGCAAAGGCCCGTGCGTGCTGACTGACGCAAAGATTATCGTTCGTCTGTTGTGATTGCGTATGCTGCGCGCCGGGCTCTACGAGCACTTTTCCCGCAAAGGCGCCGACGGCATTGTCATCGAGCACATATTTGTAAAGCATATCGCTCGTACAACCCTCGCCGACGTGGTCAATCAGCAGATTATTGTCGACGCGCTCCTTACCATCAGCCACGACAGCCCCGTAGGTGTTCACTTCAGCCTGTTCGCCATTGAGGCGGACGTTGACCGTATTGCGCGAGACGCCATTGTGGAGCGTCATACCGCTGTAAGTCACCTTACTCTTCGAAGCCTGTTCGATATAGACGTTGCAGAAGCGCGTGTTGACAAAGTCCGTTTCCTCCACGGCGTATATGTCGAGTGTAGCACCTTGGGCGGCAAAGACTTCAACCACTTCCGTCGTCAAGTAATGGCGTCCTTCGAGTGCGTGGTCGCAGAAGAGCACCGTAGCCTTTGCGTTTTCTTCGAGCACGATCAAAACGCGGCGATTCGACATAAAGTCTATCGTCGAAGCCGACACGTTGACGATCTGCACTGCCTGCGCAGCCTCCACGCCCGACGGAATATAAATCAGCAAACCATCTTGTGCGAGGAGCGTATTCAGCGTAGTCACGCCATCATAGCTTCTTCCGGCCGCCTGATGATAGAATTTTTCGAGCAATTCGGGGCGTTTGGCCGCCACGTTCACCAAAGAATCGACGATGATGCCTTGCGGCAAAGCAGCCGAGTCGTGAGAAGCGGGCGCTACGGTATCATTAACCACATAATAATTCCACGCTCCAAGATGCTCCACCGTGCAGCGGTAAGTCTCATACGGGTCTATTTTTCAAGGGAATCCGTTTAAGATTCAAGCCGAAGTCGGGCGCGAAAGCCGCCTCCACATCTGTATATTTATAGCGCTCCGTCTTCGCCGTCGGCAGACCTTTTGCCGTCAGCAAGGCCGCCGCTTCTTCGCGTCGGTTATTCATCGGGGCGCACGAGCCGGCGCAGATCAGCGCCTTTTGCTGCTCGTAGAGCGACAAGTATTGTTTTTCGCTCGCCATAATCAAGCCTCCTTCAGACTTTCAAGTATCCATTCGAAGCCGCGGTCTTCAATCTCATAACCCAACTCGGCCGTACCGTCGCGCACGATGCGTCCACCGACGAGCACGTGCACAAAATCGGGGCGCAAGTAGTCAAGCATACGTTGGTAATGCGTGATCACGAGCGCGCTGGTTTTCGGCGAACGCAACTTGTTAAAGCCTTCGGCCACGATGCGCAGCGCGTCGACGTCCAAACCCGAGTCTGTCTCGTCGAGGATGGAGAATGTAGGCGCTAAAACGGCCATTTGAAAAAAATCTCGTTGCGTTTGCGCTCTCCGCCGCTAAAGCCTTCGTTGACGCCGCGACTCATAAAATGAGCATCCAATCCGACAAACTGCCGCTTTTCGCGCAGCAATTTTAAAAATTCTGCGGCCGGCATCGGCTCAAGTCCCTGATAGGCACGCTTAGCGTTGACCGCCGCACGCAGAAAGTTGGTCATAGATACGCCGGGAATCTCCGTAGGTGCTTGAAAACTCATAAACACGCCTTCGTGGGCGCGATCTTCGGGCGAAAGTTCCAAGAGATTTTTTTGCCATTGAAGGTCACACTGCCGGCCGTCACCTCATATTTCGGGTGGCCCACCAAGACATTGCTGAGCGTACTCTTACCGGAGCCGTTCGGGCCCATCAATACGTGTACCTCGCCATCGTTAATGGTGAGATTCACGCCCCTTTAATATTTCTTTGCCCTCCACTGCTGCGTGGAGATCTTTTATTTCGAGCATAGTTGAAGTTGTTTTTTTATTCTAATACGAGGCACTATCGGTCTCGTTGTGTATGCTTTTTTCGTTGTCTCTTGTTGATACCGACTATTAAAGTCGTACTTCTTGGCGGCCCACTCGACGATTGCCACAGCCGAGACGCCGCCTATCTTATGCAAAGATAGTGCAAACCGAGCGCCATGAAAGCAATTTCGATGGCCGAGGTGCCGCCTATCTTATGCAAAATTAGATAATTCCATCAGAACAACAAAGATTTTTTTACCACGTAGCGCCGACTAACTTTCCGTCCTACCCGTTTAGTGACAACATCACCCCTAACATTCGGCCACGCCATCGCAATGAAAAGTCGGCCGCATCGCCACTTTTTTAGCGCATATCTCCCACCCGAATGCGGCAGATCAGCCACCTACCGTCAACGCCCGACGTCGCACGAAGTTTGACGCATCATCACCCCCTCCCACGGCCATTCGTGCTGCATTTACTCCTTCTTTTATGTGCTAAACGACTCATTTTCTTATACACTGTTTGGTCATTTTTATCGTTTGCTCCCACCAAACGATGGTTTGCTCCCGGCATACGATGGTTTGCTGCCGCCAAACGATGGTTTGCTCCCACCAAACGAAACGACAGGGCCGTTATCGATCTAAAAAGCGGGCATCGCCTCGCCGCCGTCAGCAAGAAAAGCCGTAAAAAAACTGATAATCGACTTCTATTTCTCAACACAAGACCACCGGCAAATCGAGGCGGCCTCGCCCACGCTGCGAAGGCCGACAGCGCATGTCAGAAAGCGGAAATTCGACACGGAGCGTTGCACCCCAAAAACGCGAAAGGGAAAAATACGTACAGACCGGCCGCGCATTGTATGAAGATTTTGTATCTTCGCGGCAAATACGTATTTTAAGAAAGATGAAGCGAACTATTCTCATCGTGCTACTCACGCTGCTGTATGTGGGGACGTCGCAGGCACAAAGCGGCATCCGCTACGGCTACATCCATTACAACGCATTGCTACGCGAACTGCCGGAGTATGCAGAAGCGGAAGCGCAATACAAAGCCTTGCGTAAAAAATATGCTGCCGAAACCGAGTACAACGAAATGTCGTTTAAGCGACTCTTTGCCGAATACTTACAAGGGCAAAAGGAGTTTACGCAAAACATTCTCTTGAAGCGCCAACGCGATCTGCAAGAGGAGATGGAGAAGGGCTTGGCTTTCCGACAGGCGGCCGACAGCCTCTTGGCGAAAGCACAGACCGACTTGCGCGCACCGGCTTATCGGCGACTCAATAGTGTGCTGCAAGCCGTCGGCAATGAGCGCGGCTACGAACTCATCATTAACTTGGATGAGCGCAACTTCCCCTTCTTTAATCCGCGCTACGCAGAAGATGCTACGCCTTACGTGCGTGAACGACTAAAAACATTGAGCGTATGAGCGCCCAACCCATTCCGGTCACATCGCCGATAGGCGTCTTCGACTCCGGCTACGGGGGCATGACCATCTTGCGGCAATTTAAGCGCCTGCTGCCCCAATATGATTATCTGTATTTGGGCGATAACGCACGCGCCCCCTATGGCTCTCACTCGTTTGAAGTGATCTACCAATACACGCTTGAGGCGGTCGAAGCGCTCTTTAAGCGCGGCTGCCCATTGGTCATATTGGCCTGCAACACGGCTTCGGCCAAAGCGCTCCGCACTTTGCAGCAGAATGATTTGCCTGCATCGCTACCCGGACCGCCGCGTACTCGGCGTGATCCGCCCTACGGTCGAGACGGTGGCGGGCTTGACGCAATCGCACCACATCGGACTCTTGGGGACGGTCGGCACAATCAGTTCGGGCAGTTATACGATGGAGTTTGCCAAGATTGACCCTTCGGCGAAGCTAACGGGAATGGCCTGCCCCATGTGGGTACCCTTGGTCGAAAAATTATGAGTTCGACTCGCCCGGAGCCGATTACTTCGTGCAAAAGCGCTTGGATGCACTCTTCAAAAAGCGACCCGCAGATCGACACACTCATACTGGGCTGCACGCATTACCCGCTCCTGTTAGAAAAAATCAGCCAATTTACGCCGCCAAACGTAAAAATTGTGGAGCAAGGAGCGTATGTGGCAGAGAAATTGCAAGACTACCTTCAACGCCATCCGGAGATGGAAACGTGCCTGAGCCGACAAGGCCGCAGCAAATATTTAACGACGGAGAGCGTAGATAAGTTTGACGAAGCGGCGCATTTGTTTATGAACGAAAAAATCGTCGACGTCTCTAAGATAAGTTTGCCGGAAGCGGGTGCGTAAGCCGCCAAAACTTCTGCCGGCAAGAACCTATCGAGGCGCAGCGAAAGGGTAAAGCTCAATAATCCGTCCTGCACCGCCCCACACAATATATATATAGACCTCATCAAGCCTTAGGGCATCGCTACTAATGAATCCACTGCAGCAAACACCACCAATCACAAAAAATCTGTTGATCATCAATAGCATTGTCTTGCTGGCGCAATACGTATTGCAACAGCGAGGCATCGCAGACTTGTCGCAGCTATTCGGTCTCCATTTTATCTTGGCGGACGACTTTAGGCCGTGGCAGCTCGTCACGTATATGTTTCTCCACGACGGCCTGTCGCACTTGTTCTTCAATATGTTCGCGCTCTGGATGTTTGGCATGGTGATCGAACGCACGCTGGGCTTCAAACGCTTCTTGATCTACTACTTTGTCTGCGGCATCGGCGCCGGCCTTTGTCAGGAAGCGTGGCAGCTGGGCCAATACTACATCGAAGGACTCCAAAACCACGCCATCATAGAAACGGGCATGGCGGTCATACCTATGAGTGCCTACCTCAACACGTGGACTACGATCGGCGCTTCCGGCGCTTGCTACGGCGTGCTCCTTGCGTTTGGCGTGCTCTATCCGAACGAGCGAATTATGCTCTTGATTCCACCCATTCCGCTCAAGGCTAAATATATGGTGGTGGGCTATGCAGCGATCGAACTTGTAGCGGCTTTTGCCACGAATGGGAATATCGCGCATTTTGCACACCTCGGAGGCATGCTTTTTGGCTGGCTACTCTTGATTATCTGGCGCAAAAAGAGCGGCGGACGGCGCAGTAATTTCTCGGGCTGGGAAAATTATACCCCCAAAAAGCCCTCGCGCTGGCAGCAGTGGCGCGAAAAACGCAAAAGAAATAGTATACAGCCCAACGCGCACAAGACTAAGACGTCGACAAATGCGGACCACAATTATAATATGCAAAAGAAAGCAGACGAGGAACGCATCGACAGAATCTTAGATAAGGTGAAAAAATCGGGATATGCAAGTTTGACGGACGAAGAGCGCGACGAACTCTTCCGCAACAGCCAACAATAAACGCAGCAATGGGAAACAAACAGCGACCAAGGGCCGCCTGGGCTGAAGTAGCCGCGTGGATCTGCGTCTTACTCTTGTGGGCGAGTGCGGCGTCTGCCTACATTGATCCGCGCATCTTTGGTTTTGCGTCCGTTATGGGGCTTGCCTTTCCCGTCTTCTTGGGACTCGTCGGCTTGATCACCGTTGTTTTTGCTCTTCTTTGCGCGCCAAAAGATTTGGATTCCCTTAGTTGGTCTCGCCGTTTGCTTTGGGGCGGTGCGCCGCTATTGTCCTTTTAATTTTAAGTCCACACCGCCGAAAACGGCTATCAAAGTCATTTCTTACAACACCTTGTTCTTGGGCGGCCCGTGCGAAGATCCGACGACGGGAGATAACAACGTGGCATTGTATCTTGAGCTCCAAAAAGCGGATATCGCGTGCTTACAGGAGGTACCCTCGTTCGACGGCTACTATGAGCAACGCGTGTTTCCTGTAATGAAGCACGCAAAATACCACGACGGTCTTCTCTTCAACGGTGTCTTTATTGCGATGTTCTCACATTACCCCATCGTGCGCCACGAATTGGTCTGCCAAGACGAAGGCAACGGTTCGGTGGCTTTCTGGACGGTCAGAGCGCCCGGCGATACGATTTTGGTCATCAATAATCACCTCAAATCCGTCGGACTCTCAATGGAAGACCGCGAAGAGTTCAAAGAGATGGTGTACGCACCTGAATCTAAAATGTCTCGACAGGGTTCCAAGACGATTCTCTCCAAGATCACGCACGCCGCAGCCGCACGGGCCGCAATGGCCGACAAGGTAGCGGCTTTCATTGACCGACATCGCGGCACGCCAATGATCGTTTGCGGCGACTTCAACGACACGCCTATTTCTTATGCCTACCGCCGCGTGGGCAAAGGTTTGACCGACGCTTACGTAAGTACGGGCAGAGGCTTCGGCCGCTCGTTTAATCGCGACGCCATCTTTGTTCGCATCGACCACATGTTCTGTTCTGAAGAATTAACGCCCTATGCCGCTTACGTCGACAGCCGAATTAAATGCTCAGATCATTATCCTATTGTCGCCTATTTTGAACCTACGAAAAAATAAACCGGACCACAGACAACATAGACTTTAACAAAGTCGCGTCCGACAAGTCCTGCGCCGCCAATTGTCAACCATCGCCCCGGCGCAGACCGACAAAGCCGCCGCAGCGTCATATTTCCGCCGCTGACAAAGCAAAAGAAGCCTGCAAAATGTCAGTTTTGTAGGCTGAGGGAACAAACAAAAGCGCGTCTTTCCTTTGCTTTTAATCCCCCAAACACTATCTTTGCCACCAATTTCTCTCAACAATACTCACGAAAGGTTAATACCGCAAGCTCAAAAATGGAGATTGCGAGCACCCAACGGCCACAAGACGCCCTATGCTCAAAATAGGATGAATGCTTTTTTTGAAATACAAGAAAAACGCGCAAGGCTGCTTCCCATCGAAGTTGTCACGCTGGGCTATACGCTTTTCACGGCGCTGCTGATCTTCTATTTCTGGCCGCAAATGGAAGCACCTTGGCGCCTTTTGATGGGCCGCGCAATGATCGTTATCGCCTTAGGCGGCATTTGGGGTTTGAATTACGCCGCGCCGTGCGAAGCCACGCGCATCTTGCGCAATATTTTCCCGCTCACAATCTTGGGTTATTGGTATTCGGACACCTACGAATTCAACCGCCTCTTTGATAATCTTGATTATATCTTTGCCGCGGCCGATCACGATTGGTTTGGCAGTCAACCGAGTTTGGTTTTTCGCCAACTTTTACCCGGAAAGGGTTGGAGCGAACTGTTTCATTTCGGCTATTTCTCCTATTTTCCGATGATCGTAACCACGACTTTACTCCCCTATTTCGTAAAGCGTGATGCGTTCGAGCGCTACGCGTTCGTCATCATCGCCTCCTTTTTCCTCTACTACGTGGTTTTTCTTTTCCTGCCCGTAGCCGGACCGCAGTATTACTTTCATGCCGTCGGCCTCGACAAGATCCACGCCGGCATTTTCCCGCAACTCCACGACTATTTCCGATACCATACGGAACTACACGCCGTTGGCTGTCCGGAAGGCCTTTTCCAAGATCTGGTAGAACTCACACAAAGCAGCGGAGAACGCCCCACGGCGGCCTTTCCCTCCTCCCACGTAGGCATCAGCACGCTATTGATGATCATTCTCTTCAAGACACATCGCAAGACGGCTTGGACTTTTCTCCCCGTATATCTATTATTGTGTTGCTCTACCGTTTATATTGAAGCCCACTACTTGGTAGACGTCTTCGGGGGTTTGATTTCCGGCGTCCTTTTCTACGTAATTACGAATAAAATATACACACTAATAAACACCCACAAAATCCAAAGCTTATGAAACGTGTACTTCTAATGGCTTTATCTGCCATTCCTACGCTACTCTTTGCTCAAGGAGGCATTACCCCTGCTATGCTGCGCCAGTTTAAGGCCGACAACGCACCGACAGCCAATACAAAAGTTTTGCGCAACGCATTAGCACAAAACAACATCAACGACTTGGCCTTAGTAGCCGATAATCCGGATGCCAACGACACATACTTTTCTCACGAAGTCAAGTCAAAAGGCATTACAAATCAACGCTCAAGCGGTCGTTGCTGGCTCTTTACGGGACTTAACGTTATGCGTGCCGACGCCATCAACCGCTTCCAAATGGGCAGCTTCCAATTTTCACAGGCTTACAACTTTTTCTTCGATCAATTGGAGAAGTCTAACCTCTTCCTGCAAGCCGTAATCGACAACGCGAAGCAACCTATCGACAACCAACTCAATACGTGGCTCTTCGAACATCCGCTTTCCGACGGTGGCACCTTCTCCGGCGTGCAGGATGTCGTAACAAAATACGGTGTAGTCCCGGCCGACGTCTTCCCCGAAAGCTTCAACGCCAACAACACCTCGAAAATGTCCGAACTCATCCAATTGCGCCTCCGCGAAGATGGCCTCGAACTGCGCAAAATGGTGGCCAAAGGCGCAAAAAGCAGCCGACATCGAAAAGCGCAAGACGCAGATGCTCAGCACCGTGTACCGCATACTGACCATCTGCCTTGGCACACCGCCCGAAAAGTTTACTTGGACGCTCCGCACGGCCGATGGTAAAGCCGTTGAGACCAAGACGTACACACCGCAGGAGTTTTATCAGGCTTTCGTAGGCAAGGATCTGAAAAACAGCTACGTGATGGTGATGAACGACCCCACGCATCCTTACTACAAGACCTATACAATTGACATGGACCGACACTCTTACGACGGCAAAAACTGGACGTACATCAACCTGCCTATGAATGAAATCAAGGCTATGGCTATCGCAAGCATCAAAGACTCAGCCATGATGTACATGAGTTGCGACGTAGGCAAACTCTACAATCGTAAGAGCCCTGTGCTCTCAATGAACAACTACGACTACGAATCATTGCTCGGCACGAAGTTTACAATGGACAAAGCAGATCGCATCCGCACACACGCAAGTGCCTCCAGCCACGCGATGACGTTAATGGCAGTCGACTTAGACGCCAACGGAAAACCGAAGAAGTGGATGGTTGAAAATAGCTGGGGCGAAGATAGCGGCTTCCGCGGCCATTTAATTATGACCGACGAATGGTTTGACAATTACCTCTTCCGCCTCGTGGTCGACAAGAAGTATGTCCCCGCAGCCACGCTCAAACTCTTGGATCAGAAACCCACGCAACTTCCGGCTTGGGATCCGCTCTTCAAGACCGAAGAATAAGCTGATACCCCACAGGGCATCGACTACAAACATATTGGTGGCCTTTCATCCATAGCAGACACCTCAATCAGCCGATTAGGTCTGCACGATGAGCCAACACCATTAGCGTATAGTAGTTAAAAAAAGTGAGCATAAAGCTCTAATTATAGATTGTTGTATTGAATTCTATGCGCTATCGGCCTCCCTCCAAACGAGGGAGGCCTTCTTTATCCCTACGCCAACGGCTCATTGCTCCCCCGCGCAGCGTCGCCCCACGTCCGCAACAGGCGCCCCCATTTTCGCCTCCACCCTTCAAAAAAAATAGCGCCGAGGACGCCCCAATCAGCAAAGCGCCAAACCCGAAGAAGCAAAGTCCAAGCACCAAGCGCAGCACTTACGCTCGTGATAAAAAAGGTTTCACCTCACGATAAAAAGTACTTCATCTCACGAGCGCAAACCTTTATTCTCGTGAGCGCAAACTCCGCAAACACGTCAGGCACACTTTTTGGCCAACCCAAACGCCTTATTATCAAGCGTAAAAGGAGCAAAGGCCAAAAGCTCTGCATCGCCAAACGGCCGCGCCGCGTGCGCCGATACCGCACCGACCGCCATACCCCAACCGAGCGCGCCCCTCAGCCCTTTCCTAAAAAATTTCATCGGCCATTGCCGCTTCCCCTTTTTTGAGTATTGCCAATGACCGGCCAAATTCGGGAAACGCCAAAAAGCCGCCCCATCCGTAGAACAAAAAAACCGCATTTCGCCTTTCCCGGCATGGCGGCAAATTGACACCATTAAAGCCCCTTTCAGTCCGAAACTTCGCCTTCTAAACGACCAAAAAGCAGACTGGAAGCGGACTATCCTCATAATTGAGTATTGAAACCTACAAAAATGGATAGAATAAAAGCCTTTTTGTTTGGCACATATTTGGGGTTTAGCTTATCTTTGCAGAGCATTCGAAGTTCCTCATTTATGGGGATATGACGTTTGCGAACCACTTCGAGCAAATCAAATCAAACAAAAATAACAATTTAATCAAAAACTTATGTGGTTATACAATTCATCCATCGGACGGAAGGTTGTGATGTCAGTATCCGGCATTGCGCTTATCTTGTTCCTGACGTTCCACGCTTGCATGAACGTTGTGGCACTCTTTTCAGCAGATGCCTACAATGAGATCTGCGAGTTTCTCGGCTCGAACTGGTATGCCGTAGCCGGAACGGTTGCGCTCATCGGCTTAATTGCCATACACTTTATCTACGCGGTCATCTTGACACTTCAAAACCGCAAGGCACGTGGCAACAACCGCTACGCTGTCACGGCAACTCCGGACAAGGTTGACTGGAACTCGCGCAATATGTTTGTGTTGGGCGTAATCATCGTATTGGGCCTTCTCCTCCACTTGTTCAACTTCTGGTACAACATGATGTTTGCTGAGTTTGCAAACGGCGGAATGGCTTTCGTAGGAAACTACTCTGCAACTGACGGAGCCGGCTTGATGAGCTATACGTTTAAGAATCCGGTCTTCACGGTTCTTTACATCCTTTGGTTTGCCGCTATCTGGTTTCACCTCACGCACGGCTTTTGGAGTGCAATGCAGACGCTCGGCCTCGACGGTAAGATTTGGTTCAACCGCTGGAGAGTGATCGGCAATGTTTATGTAACGATCGTAATGCTCTGCTTCGTAGCCGTGGCTATCCACTTCGCTTTCTGTGGCGGCGCGTGCTAAGTGAGCGTTTTTTTAGCTTTATCAAACACACAAGGAAATAATTATGGCAACTATAGATTCTAAAATCCCTGAGGGAATTGTCTCTCAGAAATGGACCAACTATAAAGCGCACCAAAAATTAGTAAACCCGGCCAATAAGCGAAAGCTGGACATTATCGTCGTCGGAACAGGACTTGCCGGTGCAAGTGCGGCCGCTTCGCTGGGCGAAATGGGCTTTAAGGTGCTCAATTTCTGCATCCAAGATTCACCGCGCCGCGCGCACTCTATCGCAGCTCAGGGCGGTATCAATGCAGCTAAGAACTACCAGAACGACGGCGACTCTGTTTATCGTCTCTTCTACGATACGGTGAAGGGCGGCGACTATCGTGCGCGCGAAGCAAACGTATATCGCCTCGCTGAAGTCAGCGCAAGCATCATCGATCAATGCGTTGCGCAAGGCGTACCCTTTGCTCGCGAATATGGCGGCTTGCTCGCCAACCGCTCTTTCGGTGGCGTGCAGGTAAGTCGTACGTTCTACGCAAAAGGACAAACGGGCCAGCAGCTGCTGCTCGGTGCTTACTCAGCACTTATGTGCCAAGTAAACACAGGAAACGTAAAACTTTATACGCGCTATGAGATGCTCGACGTGGTAATCGTTGACGGACGTGCACGCGGTATCATAGCTCGTAACCTCGTAACAGGCAAATTGGAGCGCTTCGCTGCACACTGCGTCGTATTAGGCACAGGTGGCTACGGCAACGCTTACTTCCTCTCTACGAATGCAATGGGTTGCAACTGCTCTGCAGCTATTGCGGCTTACCGCAAGGGCGCTTACTTCGCTAACCCCGCCTTCGTACAGATTCACCCCACGTGTATTCCGGTTCACGGCGACAAGCAAAGTAAGCTGACGCTGATGTCGGAGTCGCTGCGTAACGACGGCCGCATCTGGGTTCCTAAGAAGATAGAAGATGCGAAGAAGCTGCAAGCCGGCGAACTCGAAGGACGCGACATTCCGGAAGAGGATCGCGACTACTACCTCGAGCGCCGCTACCCGGCTTTCGGTAACCTCGTTCCCCGCGACGTGGCAAGCCGCGCTGCTAAAGAGCGCTGCGATGCAGGCTTCGGCGTAAACAACACGGGCCTTGCCGTATTCCTCGATTTCTCTGAGGCTATCAACCGCTTGGGCCGCAACGTTGTAGAAGCACGCTACGGTAACCTCTTCGATATGTACGAAGAAATTACTGACGTGAGCCCTTATGACAACCCGATGATGATCTATCCGGCTATTCACTACACGATGGGCGGACTTTGGGTTGACTATGAACTCTCTACGAACATTCCGGGCCTATTCGCAATCGGCGAGTGCAACTTCTCTGACCACGGTGCAAACCGCTTTAGGTGCATCTGCATTGATGCAAGGTTTGGCTGACGGCTATTTCGTATTGCCTTACACGATTCAAAAACTACTTGAGCGACCAGATCACCATAGGACACTTCTCTGCCGATGCACCTGAATATATCGCAGCTGAGAAGGAAGTGCAAGATCGCATCGATCATATCCTCAACATTAATGGTAAGCGCTCTGTGGACAGCCTCCACAAAGAACTTGGCCACGTGATGTGGGAATACGTAGGTATGGCACGCTCTAAGGAAGGCCTTGAAAAGGCACTCGTACTGATGGATGAAATCCGCAAAGAGTTTGAAACAAACCTCTTCGTGCCTCACATTGAAGGCGTGAACATCGAATTGGAGAAAGCTTTGCGCTTGAACGACTTCATCACGATGGGCAAGTTGGTAGCTATCGATGCTATCCACCGCGAAGAAAGCTGCGGTGGTCACTTCCGCGTAGAGCATCAGACCGAAGACGGCGAGGCGAAGCGTGACGACCAAAAACTGCTTCTACGTGAGCTGCTGGGAATATCAAGGCGAGGACAAGAATCCTGTTAAGTTCGAAGAACCCCTGAAATATGAGGCTATCGAAGTGAAGACCCGCAACTATAAAGAGTTAAGCTCGTTTATCAACCAATATTAAAGAACAACGATTTATGGCTAAGAATATAAGTTTTAAGCTGCGCTATTGGAAGCAAAACGGGCCGACAGATGCAGGCCACTTTGACGAGCGCGAAATGAAGGATATCCCCGACGATACGTCATTCCTCGAAATGCTCGACATCTTAAACGAGCAACTCGTAGAAGAGGGTAACGAACCGTTCGTATTTGACCACGACTGCCGCGAAGGTATCTGCGGTATGTGTTCACTCTATATTAACGGTACGCCGCACGGCAAGACGGAAACCGGCGCTACAACCTGCCAACTCTATATGCGTCGCTTCCGCGATGGCGAAACGATAACGGTAGAGCCGTGGCGCTCTGCTGCTTTCCCTGTTATCAAAGACTGTATGGTTGATCGTACAGCATTTGATAAGATTCAATCTGCCGGTGGTTACGTCTCTGTGCGCACGGGTGCTCCTCAGGATGCCAACAGCATTCTGATCCCGAAGCAAGATGCAGACGAGGCAATGGATTGTGCTTCTTGCATCGGCTGTGGCGCTTGCGTAGCAGCTTGCAAGAATGGCTCTGCAATGCTCTTTGTTAGTTCACGCGTAAGCCAGTTCGCGTTGCTGCCGCAAGGCCGCCCAGAAGCTGCTCGCCGCGCAAAACTAATGGTGAAGAAGATGGACGAATTAGGCTTTGGCAACTGTACCAATACGCGTGCTTGCGAGGCTGTATGCCCCAAGAACGAATCGATTGCGAACATTGCCCGCCTAAACCGCGAATTCATCAAAGCAAAGTTGGCTGACTAAGCAGTATAGTTAACACATTATAGAATCCCCTCGCCCGCAGTGCTCCTGCCAGCGAGGGGATTTTTGTAACGCGCTTAGCACGCTTTAAACACCACGCTACAGTACGCCTTATATTATATATCATTCAAGTATTCTTCAATGCCCATCTTGCACGCGAACACCAAGGATTTACGCCCTGTTTATCCCTAATAACACTTACTTAGCGACTAAGCCAAACTTAAGCGCCATTTGGGGGCAATCCATAAAGTCTTGCACGCAGATATAGATTTGAACGGACAATGCTAAAAACCCCAAAGCACACAATATATAATAGGCACACCGGCTTGATCTTTCTGCGCTTTCACGTATGAACATTAGCGCGACTTAAAAGATTGACTTTAGAAGGTGACAGAAGAAGCCTACGGGGCATCGCAAAGCTATGCCCCATAGGCTGAATTATGGTATAGCATCCGTCAGCTAGCGATATTCAGCAAAAATTATGATAGAGATGCGCTGCAACGGACGCTGCTTTGTAGTTGGCAGCCTCGCCAAATTACGTTTTCGCCTACGGTCACATCCGTATTGCTACAGCTATCAGCCTTCTCGTGGAAATTGGCGAAGAATATTTTAAGAAATTGCAAGGAACAACTTACGTTTCCGACCGTGTCCTTTCATCGGGCGTATCTACGTTATCTTGCAAATCATCTTCGTCCTCATCAAAATCAGGTTCGCACGCTTCGGCTGATGAGTCATTAACCTTACGCTTATATTTCGTCGGCGTGAAGCCATAGGTCTTTTTGAAGGCATGATAGAAGCCGGAATAATGCTCAAAGCCGGAAAGTTCGGCAACCTCGTCAAGGGAAATGTCAGGGCGCGTATCAAGCAGCATCTTCGCACGCTTCATCTTGACTTCCTTAATATAAGAAACCGGCGACATTCCGGTTAGTGCCATCAATTTACGATGGAACTGACGCTTACTCATACATAATCTGTCGGCCAGCACGCTTACTTCAAGTTGCTGTGTATCTAGCAAGGCATAAATGACATCGATCGTCTTGCCAAGGAAGAACTCGTCGGCGGTAGACAAAGTGGGCATGACCACCTCATTAGACTTAATTGCACTAGCATATTTGTTTCTCAGCAAGCTGCGTTGCTCTAAGAGTTTTTTTCTACCTCGTGCGCAACTCTTCACTGTTAAAAGGCTTCACGAGATAAGCATCGGCGCCGGCTTCCAATCCCTTTATACGATCTTCTTCAGTATTCTTCGCCGTAATGACAATAATCGGGATATGATTGACTATTTCATTCTTTCTGATGGCGCGACAAACATCAAGACCGCCTATCTCAGGCATCATTAAGTCAGTGATGATTAAATCGGGCACAAGTTCCTCAGCTTTCTGCAGACCAATCTTGCCATTTTCAGCATAGTATACGCTATAACGCGAAGCCAATTGTGAGCCAATATAAGCGGCTACATCTTTGTTGTCTTCAATGATAAGTATACGGCAATCATTATTATTGCTTTCCACTTTATCAATGAGTGACGCCATCGTATCAGGCATTTTGGGAGCGCCGATAATGGGATGACTATCGACGGCCTGCTTGCTTTCGTGGCGGATGGGCAGACTCAAATGGAACGTTGTCCCCTTTCCGAGTACACTTTCTACATGGATCTTTCCACCGATAACCTCTACGATGCGATGAACCAAGGCAAGTCCTACGCCCGTACCTACCTGTCCGGTATCTTGCTCAGCTTGATAGAAGGGTTGGAAAATATGGGCAAGCGCAGCGGGGTCTATACCCTTGCCCGTATCAGCCACGCTGATCAATAAGTTTTCGTTATCACGTTCTAGCTTTATCGTAATATGTCCATATTCGGGGGTATACTTAAAGGCATTAGAAAGCAGGTTGTTCATAATCTTATTAAGATAATCGGGTACGAAGTCGGTCTCTAAATCCACACTTGTTACGAAGTGGAGATCCACATTGCAGCATCGGGAATAATCACGATAAGATTCGACGATCATCGTAATGTAGGCAGCAATATTACCACTACGCCAATCAAGATTGCCCACTGATGATTTTATCTTTGAGATATCAAGCAATTGGTTGATCAAATCGAGCAAGCTTTCGCCTTGACGTTCAATCGTGCAAATTTTCGCCTTTGTCTCAGCAGGCAAGTCCTCATCATGCTTTAAGTCACCACTTAAACCGAGAATCACGGTGAGCGGGGTGCGGAATTCATGGGTAATATTCGTAAAAAAGTTCTCCCGCATTTGCGACATTTGCTTTAAGGCAACATGATTTCTTTTACGAATACGCTGCACATAAGACATTAAAATCACGATAGCAAATAAGGAGAGCAAAACAAAGATAAAGACGACATAGCTTACATAGCGCATCGTACGCTCTGACTGCAACTTTAAATCCGCTTCATTAAGCATGCGCTTGCGGTGATTGCGCTCAATGTTCAAACTTATATTTTTGTATGCGATTTACGCGGCCTATATTCAACACACTATCTTGCCAAAAATTGGGCTTGCTCGTGACAAGAGAGCGCATCTGCATAGCAACCGGATTGCTTGTAGTATTTATAATACTGATCGTAAACTTGTACAAGATGCTCAGGTGACTTAATTCGAGTAGCCATCTCTTTAGCTCGCCCCAACTGCTCCAAAGCCTCAGACGTTTTCCCTAATTTGAAGTAAATACCGGTCAGAGCCAACAACGGACTTAAAGCGTGCCATTCATCTTTGCAAGGCTGCAAAAGACTATAGGCGGTTTCATAATCACGGGCTGCTTGCTCATATTCGCCGGTCTTTTTCGTGCAGTGAGCCCAAATAGGTATGACAAAGCGAGATGCCAATAACCTCGTTTGCCGCTTTATTGAATTCCATGGAACGTAGATAGTAAACGCGCGCCGAATCTAACTTTCCGGATTCCTCAAAGATAGAGCCAATATTTGCGTTGTCAATGGCCTGACCTACGGCACTATTGAGTTTTTTCTCCCCTTTTAGCGCGAGACGCAGAACGCTATCAGCTCGCTCATGGTTGCCAAGACTCATGTAAATATTACCTAGACCATTGAGCGACTTAACGTGGTTTTTCAATGCCAATTTAGAAGTGTCGGAGAATTCTTCGCTCAATTTTAAGGCGCGATAATGGTATTCTTGCGCTACGTCGAGTATACTCATTCGACGATAATCCGTTCCGATATTATTAAGTGAACGCACCCACTCTAACGTGTCATTAAGCGCTTCTGCTTCTTTAAGCGCCTCCGAATGAGCGCGCACGGCTTCTTCAAAGCGGCTCTCATTACGCAGACGCTTTCCCTTTATGCGCAGAGCTATGATATAGCCTATTTTATTGCCGCTTTCTGCAAAGCGGTGCTGTAGGGTCTCAATAGAGTCGATCGAAGATAAGGCTTCTACTTGTTTTTCTAAAGCTACTCGCTCTTCGTTACGAACACTTGATGATTTCCCCCCGCAGGCGAAAAGGAGTACAATGAGTGCTACAACACCACAGGTATGATAGAGGTGCAGAGAGGACTGCAAAAATTTCGTTTTATTCGCTGCTGAAAAAAATGGAACGCAGGAAATTAACATTAGTGAGATCAGGACGGCAACATTGCATTGAGTATTGTCTTTAGATCAATTCGAGTTACGTATTGACTCTTGGTTGATGTAAATAAGGATTGCGTAACTCTTGCAAAAATAATTACAAATTTGATAGTAATGACCCTAAACACCATAATTTTTCTTAGTATACCAAATATCATTATGCAAGATAATAGTGAGGAAGACAATTTCGTTGTGGGGAAGAATATACAAAAGCAAGAGCGGTTTGTTCTTAAATTGAAAAGTACGCAGTTAAGGCTAGTTATTGAGTTACGAAGCTTCACGATGTTGAATTGATCGTGATACACATCGTCTTAACGCCAAGTATGGCTCACCATTAAATAAAGTGCAAAATCTTCGATGAAATGGGGCAAAATCGCGACTTTTTGTAGTACGACACTGGACAAAAACGAGACAAGGCACAACACTTCGGGGAATATAAATAGCAATTGAGGACCATGACGCACAGCGTAATGTGGGCAGTCCGTTTGAACGCAACAGTATCGGAGATTTACGATGCCTTCAAAATCTTTTGACTGAAAATGATCAACCTATAATGCTCCGGTGAAAAACAAAGGAAACCTTTAGCAAACACAGAGATAGCGAGTTAACACGTTGTATTATATTCAGAAAAGCGCGGTTTCATCGAAGATTTTGCAGTTTTGTACGCGCATCAAAAAAACCGGCTAAAACTTATCAAAAAAAGCGCCACCCTTTAGGGCCTTATTTGAGTCCACGAAATATCGTCTTAATAAAAGTGGAAGTCATTTTTTTAGTGCATCTTAATGCGTGCTTTAGAAAAAAATGTTTCCTAAAAGCCAAGAAGAGCCATAAAACAACTTTTTTCACTTTTCGCAGCAAGGTGTGGATATTTAAATCTTATGCTTGTCGTAATAGCGTTTGTGTTTATCATTTGCAAGCCTATGAAGAATACTATTGAATCAGAGGTGTTAAGCACAAAGATGCGAAGGAGACACATTCCACTTCTAACGCACGATGAAAATTAAGTAGGATTCGATAAAACGCTTATGAAGCTTATCTCCACTTAAGGATGAAACATCACCCAGCTTTTCACAAAATCACAGATGTTTTTGGCTTACCAAATTGTTTATTACTAATTTTGCATTTGTCCTCCGGCCTTATAAAGGCAGAGATATCCCCTCAAAAAAAAGAAAACGTCGAAAATCGACCGTGAGCACAACCCACAATAAGAGAGAATGGAACATGAAATACCCTTGCGGTTTAAGCCTTTCCCTTTCGACCACAGAGGCATTAACACCATAATATTTTTAGAAAAGTACACTACAAACAAAAAAACAAAAAAACAACCCAACTATTTACTCGCAACGCTTCTAGACGTTGCACAACATGCTACAATTATGACAAACCATTTATTCAGCAGCAGATACATAGCCATCATCGGGCTGTTTATCGCTATGTTTGCCCTGCCTGTTCAGGCGCAAAACATTCTGCTCTCGGAAGACTTTGAAGACGTCATACTCGATGAAAACGAGGGAGAGAGCACACAAACACTACCGAGCGGCTGGACGAAGATCGACGCCGATAAAGATGGACAAAATTGGTTCATCTACTACACCGAACCCGGCGGCGTAGGCCAAGGACACAATGGCGGAAAGTGTGCAACGTCGGCTTCTTTCGACAAAATGACGCAAGCGGGGATCCATCCGGACAATTATCTCGTTTCGCCCGAAGTGAAAGGCGCCGTCCGAGTAACGTTCTATGCTTGCGCACAAGACGAAGGCTATTCGAAAGAGCACTTTGCCATCTGCGCCTCTACGACCGGGATGGAAGCTGCTGACTTCAAGATCATACAAGAATGGACCATCAGCGAACTTCCCTCCTCTGCACCGGGCAAGCGCTTGAAAGATCAGACGGCTTGGAAGCTTTTTTTGACGTCAACCTGCCTGAGGGAACAAAAATACATCGCCTTCCGTCATTATAATAGTACGGACCAATATTGCGTGAACATCGACGATGTAACCGTTTATGGCAATCAGGCAACAACGACCTACGGCTTCAAAAGTAGGCGGTATGGAGGTAACTTCGGGCAATGCGCTCAACATCTCTCAAGTGGGCGGTTTCTCTGCGGTAACTAAAGGCAAACTGATTTACGACGATGCTCTAAAACGCTTACGCTCAAGGACGCAACGATTAAGCTCCCCGCTGAAAGCGAAGCATCGGGATTAGAGTTCTTTGGCAATCAAGCTTACACAATTAAATTGGAAGGCAACAATCAAATCCTGACCACGCGCGGCTGGGCCATTCGCGGACAAGAAGGCGCGCTTAACGTCAAAGGGCCGGGTAAACTGGTCGTTATCATGTCCGACTCACTCAAGGGCATCAAGACGCAAGGCGATCTGAGCTTTAGCGACAAGTGTAAAGTGCTCGGCGCAATGCCTATTATGACCGAGCAAGCCGGCAAAATCTATATCGACGGCGCTTACATCCACGCAAGAAACCGTGATAGCGGCTTTGCTATATCAGCAGAACTCAGCGGCAGCGGCGATTTGGCCGTGCGCAACGCTAAAAGCTTACTATCAAGGCAAGGAGGCAAGCATAGGCACTTACGAAGGTAAAAAAAGGACAAACGCCTACGCAATTCCGCACCTTCCTTTATAATAACAAGCCCTGCGATGAGATCATCATTCAGGATCTTGGTCCCGATGGCGTCATCTTTGAAGAAGACTTTGAAAGTGTTGCCTTAGATAAGGAGGAAGGGCTCTTCTCTTTTGATATGCCTTATGGTTGGACGACGATTGATGCCGACAAAGATTCAGCTACTTGGGTTACGATTGGCGACGGGCGTAATGGAGGCAACTGCGCGACATCTGCTTCGTGGAAGAACAAAGGACTTACGCCGGACAACTTCTTGATTACGCCGGAACTCTATGGTGCGATGCGCGTCACGTTCTATGCCTGCGCTCAGGATAAGAAAGTCGCTGGCGACCACTTTGCCGTTTGCGCCTCTTCTACAGGACGCGAAAAGGACGACTTTACGATTGTGCAAGAATGGACTACCGGCGAAGAAGCCGCACCCGCACCGGGCGCCCATAGATTAGACCAAGGCGAGTGGAAACTCTACGATGTCAACTTGCCTGCCGGCACAAAATACATTGCCTTCCGCCACTTTAACACGACAGATAAGTTCCGCGTCAATATTGATGATGTAAAAGTCTACGGCGACTTGACGGGCGTAAGCCACGTAAGCAACGAGGCACCGGTAAGACCGGGCATCTACAGCCTTAGCGGTGTAAAACTCAACGGCAACTTGAATGACCTGCCTAAGGGTATATATATTGTTAACGGCAAAAAGCTGGTGAAGAAATAATCAAATCAATTGATCAGAGGGGAGCGTCGTGATAGGATCTGTCGGCAATCCAAAGCGTACGACGATCTACCACGATGCTCCCCTTCTCAATACCTAATGCCCCAACCTCCTCGTAGGCAAGGCGCCTAAAAGCGTTTCAAAAGGGAGGTACATTTATATGAAAACATCACACAGACTAAAGTTAGTCGGACTCCTCTCTTGGTGCATAGCGATGATCGCTCTCTCCACCCCGGCGCAAGCACAGACCGAGTACGACATTTGGATTTGCGGCACGCAAGTCACTTCCGAAAACTGCGGCGACCTTTCAGTGATTGAAGGCGTCAACGGAACGGTAACGTATGATCCTACAACAAAAACCCCTAACCCTGCAGCGCGCCACCATCAACATTGGCGAAGAAGGGCAGGCCATCTACTCTGAAGTAAACGACTTAATCTTAAAAAGTCATTGACACCAACAACGTGACGACGGTAAAGGCATCTGCGCTTTTTCATCACCAAGCCGCTGACCATTACAGGCGGGGGTACGCTTAATGCGAAAAGCCAAGACTTCTGCGCCATCTATGCGTGGGGCACAGATCTTACGATCGACGATTGCACGGTAAATGCCTCTAGCGCCGGATATGGCATCACCGGAGATAGCGGTGAGAGTGAAAAACTCACCATTCGCAATGCCGCCGTAACGGCAGAAGGTGAGCAAGAAGGCTCGATCTGCAATTTTTCATTCGCTCACGCTTGAAGGCTGCACGCTTACGCAGCCCGCGGGCGCAGCATTCGATGCTTCTCTTAACGGCGTTGCGCTCAATGGAGAATTGGTCAAGCGTGGACTGACGATTGCCAAGGGCACATCAGGCATCCTTCAGCCGACCATCAGCACGACTGCTCCAAAAGGCATCTACACGCTCAACGGCCAAAAGCTTCGCGGCAGATTGCGAGACCAAGCCAAAGGATTATATATCGTCAGCGGAAAGAAAGTCGTAAACAAATGAGCAAACAGCAGACGAACAAATTAGAATTCGATTCAACGCGACACCGACATCGCACTACGTTAAGTTGCTGAATAAAAAAGTAACACAACATAGCTCCGTAAGATCTTCGGAGCTATTATTATATATGTATATAAATCTGATCAACAAGGTGGTAAGCAATAGAAAAAGCAACTAAGTCCGCACGGTCATTAAGAACAGCGGACCAAAGAAGCTTTCTTTTTTCACCCGGCCTTTATCCCGGTTTATTACAAAGGCTTGGGATTTTTTTCCCAAGGTTGCGGACATTTTTCCTCAACCTTGGAATTTTTGTCCGCTAGATTGGAATTTATACCATCTTATACCACTGACGACAAAACTGCCGCAGCTCACGTAGAGATAAGCACAAGTCGTGAGGTTGCTTCCTTTTGAGGTTTCCAAACAGCAACAACCGCAACGTCATTCGTAAACCCACGTAAAAGCGATGCGAATAAAACAAGAAAAGAACGCAGAACAAATGATTGACTAAGAGATAAAACAACGAACAATCATAAAGAAATAGTAAAATTAAATGAAGAATTGAAAGATTAATTCAAAGAAAACGACTATATTTGCCGTTGTACATCTTTATCTAACATCGTACAACTCGTAACCCCTAAGGCCCGTGCCTCCGATACGACCTTGCTCCTAAAGGAGTTTCAACAGGGAGGCATATATATCATGTGTAAAACATTACTTAAAAAGCACCTTCGCAGCTGTTGGCGCACTATTCCTTTCAACCTTTATTCTGCCGCAACAAGCACAAGCACAGAGAGAGTACGAACTCAAACTCTGCGGCAGATATGTAAGCGAAGACAACTGCAACGACCTCTCTATAATTCCCGGCATAACGGGAAAAGTAAAAATATGACCCCGAAAGCTATACACTTACACTCGAAAATGCAACCATCCACACCACAGACGAGGAAGAAGACGGCTTTGGCATTTGGAATAAAGTGCGCGGCTTGACGATCTGCCCTCATAGGCAACAACACGATTACAACAGAAAACAGCGGCGGCATCATCAATGGCTACGGCATCGACCTCACTTTCGCAGGCAACGGAAAACTGACAGTGACCGGCTCCACCACGGCTAAAAAGAGATTATCAATACGGCATTGTCAATCGAGGCACGATCACCGTGAGCGACTGTAATCTGGAAATCAGCGGCGGCGTATATGGTATCTCTTGCGGCTATTGGATGTTTGAGAATTGCACAGTTCGCGCCAAGGGCGGCGGCCACGATCAAGACTCGCACGCTGGTAGCTTTAGCTGGGTATGGGGAGAACTACCAAAGTTTACCGACTGCAAAATCACCGCCCCTACCGGAACACAATGGAAAGACTTCGGCACCGGTAGCGCGATCAATTACACCCTCTCCGATGCCGATGGCAAACCCGTGACCGACTGGGTTGAGATTACGCCTGAAGCATCAGCATCAACACGCCGTCTATCTACACGGCTGTTAAGCAAGGCATCTACAGCCTTAGCGGCCAAAAACTGAACGGCACGTTGAAAGATCAAGCCAAAGGGTTGTATATCGTCAACGGCAAGAAAGTTGTAAAGCAATAAGCTGCGCCTTGGAAAAGACGTCAAGGCTCCGCAAGGCACCCAAAGGCAAGCGCTTGGCCCTCATCAAGCGGCAACACGCAAAACTAATTCGACGTATTAGCGGAGAATTTTTGATATTTTCTCTACCTTTGCGTATTAAAAGTTAACAACAAAGCGAGAAGACGGCCGCTTAGGCCGCTCTTCTCGCCTTAATTCTTTTTCTACGATGACGCAAAAAGACCTTCAATCGTACGCTGATCACAGCTGCGCTGCCCTATGCCAATGGCGGGGTCCACATCGGCCATTTGGCCGGCGTCTATATCCCCTCGGATATTTACGCCCGCTATCTGCGCTTGCGCAACAAGCCGGTACTCTTCATCTGCGGATCAGATGAGCACGGCGTACCCATAACCATTCGCGCACGCCGCGAACATTGCACGCCGCAAGACGTCGTAGATCGCTACCACAAACTGATTAAAGATTCCTTTGAAGCCTTCGGCATCAGCTTCGATATTTACAGTCGGACGACGAGCGCTGTCCACGAAAAGACAGCCACAGAGTTCTTTAGAGCGCTCTACGATAAAGGCGAGTTTATCGAAAAAGAAAGCGAGCAGTACTACGATGAAGAAGCCAAGACATTCTTAGCCGACCGCTACATTACGGGAGAATGCCCCCATTGCCACAAGCCCGGCGCTTACGGCGACCAATGCGAGAGTTGCGGCACGGCGCTTTCGCCCCTCGAACTCATCAATCCGCAATCGGCCATCAGCGGTTCAAAACCCGTCCTACGCACCACGAAACATTGGTATCTGCCTTTAGACAAACATCAGCCGTGGTTAGAGAAATGGATCTTGGGCGAGCACGCTGATTGGCGCTCCAATGTGACCGGCCAATGCAAGAGTTGGTTTGACATGGGCCTACAACCGCGCGCCGTCAGTCGAGATCTCGATTGGGGCATCCCCGTTCCCGTCGAGGGCGCTGAGGGTAAGGTACTCTACGTTTGGTTTGACGCGCCGATTGGCTATATTTCCAACACACGCGAACTGCTCCCTAACGACTGGGAGACGTGGTGGAAGTCGGACGACACGCGTTTAGTCCATTTCATCGGCAAGGATAACATCGTATTCCATTGTATTGTCTTCCCCGCGATGCTGAAAGCTCACGGCGAGTATATCTTACCCGACAACGTACCCTCCAACGAATTTCTGAATCTCGAGGACCGCAAGATTTCGACCTCGCGTAATTGGGCCGTATGGTTGCACGAATACCTCTCTGACTTCCCTAACAAGCAGGACGTCTTACGTTATGTGCTCACGGCCAACGCTCCGGAGACGAAGGACAACAACTTTACGTGGAAGGACTTCCAAGCTCGGAACAACAATGAGTTAGTAGCCGTCTACGGAAACTTTGTAAACCGCGCACTCGTATTGACCCACAAATACTATGATGGGAAAGTGCCGGCCTGCGGAGCGCTCCTGCCCGAAGACGAAGCTACCATTGCTGAGTTTAAGGACGTAAAAGATAAGGTCGAATACCTACTCGACCACTTCCCGCTTCCGCGATGCGCAGAAGGAGGCGATGAATCTCGCGCGCATCGGCAACAAATATTTGACCGATGCTGAGCCTTGGAAGGTCATCAAGACGGATCCGGAGCGCGTAAAGACGATTTTATATATCGCCCTCCAACTCGTGGCCAATCTGGCTACGGCTTTCGCGCCCTTCCTGCCTTTCAGCAGCGAGCGTCTGCGCCGCATGCTCAACCTCCAAACGCTCGATTGGAGTAGACTGGGCCATACGGATCTCCTGCCGGCCGGTCACCAAATCGGCCAGGCCGAACTCCTCTTTGAAAAGATCGAGGATGAAGTCGTGACGGCTCAGGTGAGAAACTCAAAAGCTATGGAAGCGGCCAACGAAGCTGCTGAAAAGAAGGCAGAACCAATTAGTGCGGAAACGACAATCGACGACTTTGCGAAGATGGATCTTCGCGTTGGCACGGTCTTGAGTTGTGAGCGCGTGCCGAAGAGCGACAAACTGCTGCAATTCAAGATTGACGACGGCCTCGGCGGTCGCACAATCGTTAGCGGCATTGCCAATTATTACGAACCGGAGCAATTGGTTGGCAAGCAAGTAGTCTTTATTGCCAACCTCCCACCGCGAAAAATTACGCGGCATTGTCAGCGAAGGAATGATTCTAAGCGCCCAAGACTTAGACGGATCGCTCTCCGCTCTCACGATCGACCGCCCCGTAGCACCGGGTTCGCAAGTAGGTTAACGCCGACGCCGACCGCTATCGGCCACAGCCCCGCGCGGAATGCGCAAGAAGCGGCCATAAAAAGGCGCACAAGGGCATCAGCCTTGCGGCCAACCTGCCTTTCAGGGCCTACATACTGATCACGCATCGCCGGATGCGCTCTTGCGTAGGAGAATAAGCTTTTAATAGGCCTATTCTCCTACGTTTTTTTGTGCAAAGGCCCCACTCACTCGTCCGCGCTTCGCCGCGCGGTTTCGTTTGGCGGCAGCAAACCATCGTTTGGTGGCAGCAAACCATCGTTTGGTGGGGAGCAAACCATCGTTTGGCGGCAGCAAACCATCAGCAAGCAGAAACCAAACAGAGCCATCGACTTTATAATCAGCGCAAATACGCAGCAAACAAGATTGAACATAAAACGCCCGTTTGACGATAAAGGGTCAAACGGGCGCAAAATAGAAATAAGCAATCCTACGCAATTCGGGCGGCGCTAGCTACAGACAACGTGCGGACCGACCGACATCGACACGCACTAAGCGCAAAAAGCCATTGTCTGCTTTAAGCATACGAGTGCATCCCCCCAAGGAAGAAGTTGACGCCGAAATAAGTCATCAGAATCGTAAGAAAAGCCAGCGTCACGAACCAATGGTAAGGGAGCGGCCGGCGGAAAAAGCGGGAGCGTATGCGTATGCACGACGATGCCATAGGTCATAAACGTAATGAGCGCCCACACTTCTTTGGGATCCCAACTCCAATATTGGCCCCAAGAGACGTTGGCCCATATTGCTCCGATAAAAATACCGATACCCAGCGTGGTCAAAGCCGGATATAAGAAGAGGAGAGATAGACGCCGGAGCACCATGAGCGCTTCTTCGTCAGCTCCAAAAAGGCGCGAGATCAGCGCCGTCAGGCCGCAGATGAACGTAAGCGAAAGCAGCGCAAACGACATCATAATAATCGAGACGTGTACACTGAGCAGGGGCGATGCGAGTACGGGCATGAGGGGCGTAATCTGCGGATCGAGCTGACCCAAATGGGCCACGAGCAGGAAGAAGCCGGCTAAGAGGAAACCAAAAGTCAAGACCAACTTGTTTTTTTAGGCAGACGATGAGCGTCAGCAACTGGACAAACCAAGCGAGCAGGAGCATCGTCTCACAGCCGTTGGCCATCGGGATCGTTCCGGTTATGATCCAGCGGAGTATTTCGTAATACGTCAGTGTGCCCCAAGCGAGCAAGGCTGCGACAAAAAAGAGGCGGGGCAGCCACTTTATGACGAAGCGGCGCTGCGTCCGGCGGTGGGTCGTCAGGTAAATGACATAAAAGAGCGATAAGAAGCCCAGCGTGAGATTAAAGATGAAAAGTATTGTCGTGAAAGGCCACTTATTGTATTGCAATTCGGCTTTGATCTTCAGCGTCGAAGGCAGGGAGGCGCCGCCATGGTCTCCTTGATAGCGGCGCACGGCGTCAGTCACACGATTGAAGTGATCCCAATCGCCGGCTTGGGCGTAGGCATTCCATACGGCAAAGGATTGGTCGATGAATTGGCGCTCATCGGTAGGCAATGTTTGGGGCAAACTATCGGCCGGCGCGAACCAAGTGATCTGTTGCCGAGTCGTAACCGGAAAAAAAGCTTGAGTGGAAGTCCGCGCCGTAGGTCCATAATCAACTTTATGTTAGCATCAAGTTCGGCAACTTCCTTATGAAAACCATCGCGATTGCCCTCTGCATATTCGCGCACGGCGGGGCCGAGAATATAGCCGCCTGCAGCGGCATTAAAAAACTGACTTAAAGAGGCATACTTGGGCAAGTCGTAACGCTGACGCACTTCAGCGGCCTTCACACGTATCATCGGCTCGATGGTCCATTGGTTGCCCCAGAAAATCCACCCGGTCAAGACTTGCTCAGCCGTATAGCCGTTGTACGTCTCGACTGCCATAGATTTTTTTGTCGTAAAGTCAAGCGCATAGCTTTGCACCGGACAAATACGGCCATTATACAACATATCGAGGCAGCCCGATGCGATGTGCGGCATCGGCAGGAAGCGCCGGTGCAGCCGCAGAGGAGAGTCCGACGGCAAAAAACAAGACCACGGTAGCGCCCCGCAGGAGTCGCCGGAAAGTACCCTTAGGATCAATCAACAACCAGATGAGGGAAAGGAAAAGCAAGGCATAGCCGGCATACGTAACCGGAATGCCCCAAGGGTCAGCATTGATCGTGAGGTAGGCGCCGTGCCCATCATCGTCGTAAGCGCTTTGATAGAGGCGCACATTGCGATACGTGAAAATGCGGTTCATAGAGACGCTACCACTCACGGACGACGCTCCATCGAGAATCGTGAAGCGGGAGACGTAATCTTTCGCCGAACCGGTGCCGGCATGGTAGAGTACGTCGAAGCGATCCAAGCGCAAGCGGAAAGGCAAAGCGCGCTGCGAATCGGGTGCAGACCCATCGTCTTTCAGCGTAAAGGAAGCCGTAGGCGTATGTAGGCGGAGGTGAATGGTGCCGCGATAGGCCGTCAAACTGGTTAAGAGTGCGCCGGTCAGGATCAACACAAAGGAGGCGTGGAGAAGCACTGTGCCCGCTCTTCGCGGACCTTGGCGGTAATAATAAATAATGGAGACAAAAGTCAGTGCGGCCCAAAGCAGCGAGAACCAGAGTGAGCCGTAAATATATCGAGCGGCATAGGCTGAACCTTGATTATGCTCTACAAAGGTAGCCACGCCCATCGCTAAAAGGGGCAGGAGATAAAGGAGGAATAGAATTTTTCTTCATCGTAGATGTTTCGGTTATTGAAGAATAGCAGCACCGACTTCTTCAGACAAAGCGAGAGGGGCTTGACGAGGGCGAAGGAAATTACTGCACGGCTGAGGTGGAGGACGTAAAAAATTGTAATGTTATGGAAAAAAACTACTCGACGCTACCTGCTACCATCAAGATTGGCAAGGCCTTACTCTTATAAAAAAAGGCCGGCAGACAGGCATGGTGATAAGGAAGAAAACAGCTCGTATGGAGGAGGTCACCTTAAGCGTCGCATAAAGAAACGCCTTCGGTATCTTCCTACCATACTCGCTGTGTGTTGTGCCGGCCGAAAGGATTGAAAAACCGCTTCAGCAGGGATAAATTAATTAGATGGCATCAATAAACGCCACAACGGCATCGCGATCGCTCTTCTTGAGCTTATAGAATTTGTCTGCAGCCCATTTGGCTTCGCTCTTGTCGGATACGCCGTGCCACATAATGGCTTCAATGACGTTGCGAGCACGGCAATCGTGCAAGCGGTCGTGAGCGCCGGTCTCTTGATAACTCAAGCCACGACCCCAGAGCGGCGTCGTTCGGCACCAATCGGTGCGAATGTTATTGTCCATATACAGGCGATGCTGGATCATATCGGTATAAGGCCAGATCGTTTGATGGGCATAACGGGGCAAAGCGCCTTGACCGCGCGTGATCGCATCGGTATAATAGTTGTCGGCACCGGTTTTCCAAGAAGGACGGTGGCAGGCGGTACATCCCATTTCGTAGAACAATTTTTTGCCGCGCTTCACTTGAGGATCGTAGAGATTACGCGCACCCGGCACGGAGAGACCACGATGCCATACCATAAAATCGTAATAGTCTTTGTCCGTCATTTCCTCACCGTAAGGCTCTACAAAGTATTTCTCGTAAGTAGCTTTGTCGGAAGGCTTATTCAAACCCAACAAGAGATTGACCAAATAACTGATGCTGTCGCGCGAGCCGTCGGCATAATAAGGATGCAACAAAGATGCGGCATCGCGACCATTCTGCTGGATATAATTGATAACGTCTTGGTTCTCTGACATAGCCTTGGCCCACGCCTTGGTCGTATAGAGATAGTGACGATCACTGCGGGTTACGTTGGTAATATTCCACATAGCATTGGCACCAGGACCATCTTGCAAACTACCACGCGTCAAGGCATACGTAAAACGCTTGATGCGCTTTTGTGCCGTCGGCCAGGGAGTACCACGCCGTAGCGGCCCAGTCGTTAGCGGCAGCATTCCACATCGCGGGATTGAGCTGAGCGTGCTGTGCCTCCTTAGCGTATTGTGCTTTCAGTGAATCGTCATCGATGGCGTCAAGTAGCGCCGTACCATAAATACCGATGGTAGACTCTAAACGTACAGCATAATCTTTCGGCTTCGGATTCGTGTTAAACGCCGTCACGGGTATCTTCACTTCGGGATAGATCAAGTCGTAAGTCTCGCCATCGGGAAATTTATTACCGTGGCTATCTTGCTTGTGCTTCCACGTTATGGAGATCTGCGCTTCGTCTACGGGAGGCAGGAAGGGCTTCATCGCCTTCGTCTGCGGCATACCTGTTACCTCCGTAATATATTGATTCTTCTTATAAGCTTGTCCGTTGCCGTCTATTCCGTCTTTGTCGTGATAGATAACCAGCAGATAGCCATTGCCCATCGTGTTGGCCAAGTAGGAATTTTGGCGACTTCCGTGACCATAACCGGGGTGACAGAAAAGACAGCCACTGCGTACCCACGCCGGCCCTAAGCCCTTGCGAGGACGGGTATTGAGCGTGAAGTCTTTTTCAAAGAAAGTTTCGCCGTGTTTAAACGTCTGATAAAGGCCGTTCTGCTCCACAAAAGGAGAGGGGTTAGAATAGCAACCTTCTTCGTGACTTGTTGTACCCAGTTCACCACCTGGTTTCCACTCTGCGGCAGAAAATACGTCGTTAGCCTCACCTTCTTCACCTTGAGGCTTCACGATCGGATCATCCGAACAAGCGACCAAAGACATTGCAACGGCACCTGCAAGGATGGCTCTGTACATTAAATTGTGATATTCCATAATGTTGTTTTTTCTTTTGAAATGACGCTTAACGCCCGTCAGGCGGAGAGAGACGCGCTCTTTGTCGCAAGCCGGTATACATTATATATAGTAGTGCCGAAAACTTTGACGGTAACGCGCTGTTGTGGCCACGACCCGCTGTTACGGCTATTGGCAGCAACAGCGGGTTCGCGCTCATTTCAGCTACCTGTTTTATTTCGTGTTCTTTTGAATAACATCATTAGCTTCGCTCAAAGCATCGCTCAACTCCTGACAAGCATCAATAGCGACTTTACACTTCGGACTTTGATAGTTCTTTACAAACGGCGCAGGTATGTCCTTAATTGCCGCCAGCGCTGTTTGAATAGCTTTCTCCACACGCTCGCCTGCGGCCTTGTCATATTTTTGGAAATAGGCGTGGAAGGAAACAGCTTGGTTGCGCTTGCTCGGCACACCGCCATACCATACGTTCTCAACGCTGCGGATGTTGTTTTGGAAGTCGTTCAACGAATTCCAGCTATACGGAGATTCAATGTAGCTAACGTCCTTACCAGAGAAGGGGTTATTGATTTTCGTATTACCAACTTCATCGGCAATACCGCCCGCACTATTATCACCGCTCAGCACAGCACTGGCTGCCAACTTCACGCTTTGATAAACGCTACCTGCACCGCCGGCGTTGATCATACTATAGCCATATGATTTACCCAAGTCAGTAACGTAAGCCTTTCCTAATTCGTCTAAGACATCGAAGTGAGCTTTCGGTGCATTTTCATTCCAAGCACACTCCATTTGGTATACGCTATTGCGCAAATCTTCCGCTACGGCTTTCGCAAACATCAATTCGCGCTCGCCTTTTATGTTAGTAAAATCAAGTCCATCGCGGTTCCAAGAATCATACGTATTCAATTCCGTTGCACTACGGTTTTTTTACCATCGCGGAAGAGAATAAACTCGATGCCGTGAAAGCCGATCAAACTCTGGTCATAGTTTGAAGCAGTAGCGATAGCTTGTCCACTAGACAGAAGGTTGTGCAAGGCCGTCAAGTCGAGGGGCCAAGAATCGATGTGCGGGTCGATGCTAAAGTGAGATGCAGCGCCCAGCAAGAAAGCCTCACTCATTTCATAATTTGCACGAGCGTGCAAGAAAATCTCACAAGCCTTGTCTACTTGGCCCTGCGTAATGCTACCGGGCTGCATCGCAGAAAGCACATCGAGCAGTTGGGTACAACTGTCAGCCAAGCTGGCATAAGTTGGGTTAATCGTGTTTTCAACATCGCCTTTCAACACCTTTTGTAGAAAGGCATCGCTCTCGCTCATTTTAGGTGCATCCGATCCATTTTCGCTACAACTTGCGAAAGTGAGGCAGGCTGCTCCGAAAAGAAGCGCCACGCTTGCTTTGAATAGATTCTTCATTATTGATAATGATTTTTAATGTAAATGATCTTGTTATCTTGTTAGGATGGTCAGTCTCTCTTCTTTCCTTTGGTTTAAAGGAAGATTCCCTCATAAGCCACGCCGAGCGAGACAGACGGTTCATTATTATATTGGCGCTTCAGGAAGCGATGCGAATATTCTGCCTTGATCACAATTTGAGGAATGGGATAGTAATTCAAGCCCACAGCCAAGCGGTTTTTCGCCGTATAAGGAAATTGTGGTTGCGTCGCAGTCGGTATATAAGAATTGTAGTATTCATAACGCGCAAACGCATAGAGCTTTTGGTTGTCAGCGCGTAGCTTTTCTATTTGCGAGAAGAGGTTATAGCCCGCTTCCAAGCCACAAGCGATCGCCGCTTTGCCTACATAGTCGCGATTAAAGGGCGACGTTTTCGTCTGGCGACCCGGCAGCAAGCGCACTTCCTCAGCATCACCAAGATGGCCATAGTCAAAATGGCCCCGCGCAATCCAGTTATGGGCATTATACGTAAAGTCGAGCGACCCCAGACATAAAGCGCCTTTAAGCTTCGATGCCTTACCATTTGCGTCGCGTCCCAGCGTATTGTCGATAGAGTGGCCGTAATAGGCGCTGAGCCCAACGCGCAAACCGGGGATACTATAATTATCCACGCGCAGTGCAATCGCATATTTGTTAGCCACGGCAAATTCCATCGCCGAGCCGGCTCCTTTTTGAATCCATTTATCTCTACTAAAGCTCATCGCGTCAAGACCCGGCAAAAGCTGCAATTCATAGCGCCAAGATCCAAGCATACCCCACAAGCTCACGCCCGTCTGGTGCCAAGTACAAGGCAGGATCGTAGCCTCGCCCTCCGGCCGGTAAACGGTAAAGTAATGGAGCGGTTCGTGATAGGCATTGGTCAAACCAAAGGGCACCACGATATGTCCCATACGCAGATTGAGCCAACGTCCAAAGCGCTTTTTGGATCCAAAAACTGCTCAAGCTCTACTTCGCCACCTTTTTCTACTTCTTGCTCCCATTCGCCTGACTCTTCGTATTCTTTTTCAAAAGAAACGCCTGTACCGGTATGCTCAAACTCAATCTCGGAACCCATCGTCCAGCCTTTTCCGAAGTCGTAATTGAGATAGACTACAGCGTGAGGAATGTCAAAGCGCCCATGACTTGGATCATTCTTATATTTTCCCGCGTTAGAATAGCGATACACATTGTCGCTAAAAAAACTCACGCGTATAAGCGGCTTCACCATAACCACCTACGCTGGAAGCGATTACCTCGCGCATGTTCTGCAACACTATCTGATGCAGCCACTTGTGCCGCCGCAGGCGTCGCGCAGGCCACAGCAGCAAAAAAAACGTTGCGTAAAATTTTTATCATATCTATATAGATTATAACACGATCTGATAATAGGTTGCAAAGATACACGCACGTTTCCAGCCCATCAATACCTAAAAGTAGGTAAATTCTAACTTTATATTCAAATACGAATGCAAACCAATTGCTTGTATCATTTTTTTTGGCGAATTTTTGCTGTTCAAACTTAGGGACGTACGATGAAGAGCCAGAAGATCTACGAACCGGACGACAAAATGTTTTTCTCTGATTAGAGACAACTATAACATCCTGCAAAGTCTTGGGAGCTTTGGAATCAAAATCGGTTTCGGCGACCGCACGGTCTACGAAGTCTGCCAAAGACAAGGCGTAGATACGTACACCTTCCTTGCAGTGGTCAATTTGGTGATCAATGATCACCTTGGCGTCAAAATTGATGAGCATATTTCGATGCCCACCTTGCTACATTATCTCAAAGCGAGCCACCAATATTATCTAGGCTTCCAATTGCCCGCCATTCGGCGCGAACTGGAAGCGGCATTGGAGGCGGAAGATAATTTGGCCAAGTTGATTCTCAAACTCTACGACAATTACTCGGACGAGATTCATCGGCATATGAAGTATGAGGAGAAGGAATTGTTTCCGTATGTAACGGCTTTGCTCGAAGGCGACTTATCAAAGAACTTCGACATCGACACTTTCTCGCAACATCATAGTCAAGTAGACCGCAAACTTCGCGAATTAAAGGACATTATCATCAAATATCTACCCACCGATGATATGCACAACAATCGCTTGATGGCTACGCTCTACGACATCTACAACAACGAGGAATGGTTGCTCCAACACTCCAAGGTCGAGGATATGATCTTTATCCCGGCCATCAGGTTTTTAGAGAAGTCAAAGCGTAAAAACGTTCTCACAGAGAAGATTTCTGCGCTCGTAAGCAATAAGGAGGAGGAACTCAGTGCGCGCGAACGCGACGTCATCATCAGCATCGTGCAGGGGATGTCCAATAAGGAAATTGCCGAACACTTGTGCATCTCGACCAATACCGTCATTACGCACCGGCGCAACATCGCCCGAAAATTGCAGATCCATACGCCGGCCGGCTTGACCATTTATGCCATCGTCAACGGCTTGGTCGACATCTCCTCGATTCAGGCTTAAGATCCTTCACACAATATATATACATTGCCCTGACGCGCCACGCGCCCTTCAGCGACCAGTTCGCTCAAGACGCGTGAGAGCGACGGCCGCTGCACACCCATCCGCAGGGCAGCGGCTTGCACATTATCAAGCCGCCCGCTCGTTTGCAAATATTTAAGCACGCGCGAGCGTAAACTTTGCAGGGCAAATTCATCCACCTTTTTGGCTAAAAACAAACTGCGATCGGAAATGATGCGCAGAAAGTTGCGCAGTACCTCCGGCGAGCGCTGCATAAAGGTCAAAAAGGCATCGCGATTGACCACCAAAATCTCGCAATGGGTTTTCGCCATCACCGTTACGGGAAACGTATTCACCGAAGCATATATAAAAGCAGGCGCCAAAAATATCCGTAGCGCGCAGTTCGTCCATCTTCAGTTCTTTTCCTTCAGGGTTCACCATAAAGGCTTCAGCCACGCCCGACGCAATCATACTAACCGAGCGGCACGCCTCACCGCGGCGAGCTATGATATCGCCGGGCGCATAATGGCGCATCTTATTGGGCGCAACGGACAAAAATCGCGGAGCACTTCAGCGGAAGTGCCAAGGAAAAAGGGGACTTTCCAAAAATATCTGAAACGTCTGTCATACCTATTGTTGTCTTATTTCTACTTTCATCTCTCTTCGTAGCCGCCGTTTAGACGGCCGCGAAGGACCATCGACAAAGTTACGGATTACGGCCGATTCGTCACAATCTTCGATGAAAATAATCGCGCCTTCCGCCTTTTGTTGAGCATCCCCTTTTTAGGTAATTTTTACTTGTGCCGCAAAGAAAATATTGACCGCTTGCGTCCATTGAGGTAAAAATCGGCGCAAGCGGGCTCGCATTAATAAATGCTTAATTGCTGTTTATTTTATCATAACATCCGTCCCCATAACGAACGCTTCCGGGGCGGTAACGCGGCATTCCATCGTATACCCCTTCGAAGGGCCTAAGGCGGAGACTTTATAGCCAATCTTCCCTTCTTCATCTTGATCCTTTCTACCATACACCAGTTGTAAATGACCAACTTGCGGATATTCCCATCCTTCTCAAATTCCACCTCCCCTAAGTCTTTTGAATAGACGCCTGCCGTCTGCGTCACTTGGGTTAGGAGCTTTTCGCCTTTGTAAATAGCCACGTTTTTCATATTAAACGTTTTATATCCGAGGGCGTAAAACGTATCCGGCTTCATCCCTTCTTGGATAAATATCGTATCGTTGCCTCTTTTATTGGTCACAATATATTTATCACCAACTAATTCAAAGCGATTACATGCACCCAAACACGCGATAATGAGTAAGGAGAGTAGACTTGCGGATGCGAACAATAATTTTCTCATAGGTTTTTGTTTTGAAATGGTTCAAGTTTTATCAATTGCAAAGTTAGAAAAAAAGAAATAGAAAAACTATTTCACTAAATAATTTTGCAACACCCCTATTTTTTCGGACTACAGCTTGCTTTTTCTCCACCCTCAGCGCCCTATTTCGAACATCGGCAGGACAGACATTTTAGTTTTTCATCGTGATAAAAAAGGTTTGCGCTCGTGATGAAAAGAGCTTCATCTCACGATAAAAAAGGTCTACGCTCACGAGCGTAAACATACCAAGCCAAGTGTAGCGACCTAAAAAGCAGTGGTGAGGCTTAATTGCTCCAACTTTTCGCACTAAAATTTCCCATCATCGGGCAGCGCAAAAAGCCACGCGGGCATTTTGATTACAACGAAGGTTGCGGAGAAACAAAAGCGCTCGAGATAGTCGAACAAGATAAAGAGAAGAAAACCCGTGAGGGCCAGCATCACAATTGCACCATACATCGCCGTATAGTCCATACGCATCCACAGATCTACGATTAAGTAACCCACGCCTGCGTCGGTGCCGTAAGTTTCCGTGACAAACAAGACGGAAATGGCAGTGCCCAGCGCTACGCGCACAGAGGAAAAGAGCGTGGGGGCAATGGCCGGCAGAAGTACGTGGCGCAAAAGTTGGCGCCGATTACCGCGAAGAGAAACGATAACGGCCACATAGCGCTGCGGAACGGCAGCAAGGGCGTCGCGGATATTGACCATCAATTGGAAAACAAGGACCAAGACGAGCATCGTCACCTTGGAGGCGTTGCCCAGTCCGCACAGGACCATAATAATAGGCAACAAAATAAGTTTGGGTATGGGGTAGACGAAATATAAAAGGCCGTCGAGCACGTAGCGGAGCGACTTGAAAAAATACATGCCCACTGCGCCGGCCAGCGCTAACAATACGGAGAGGGCCAAACCCATAGTTAAGCGCAGCAAACTCTCGGCTAAATGATGGAAAAGGGACGCCTCGCCGATGAGCGTGGGCAGCTGTTGATAAACGGCCCAAGGAGCGGGCAGCAAATCGCTTCGCAGGGCTTCTGCGCCGAAGATCCATAGGAGGTGCAGCGTAAGAAAGCCAACGAGAAAGCGCCGCAATTGATGGCCGGTGCGACGCGTGCGGCCGCGCAACAGACGGGGGCTAAACATCTTCTAAGGTGTATTGAAAATCGGGCAACAACGTGAGCCGCTTATGGGCCGCCAATCGCCGCGGCAGCGCGTGGTGCGTCACCATCACGGTCGTCACGGGATATTGTTCGCGCAAAGCGAGCAGGAGTTCGAAGGCTTCGGCCGCTTTATCAGCATCGAGCGCAGAAAATGGCTCATCGAGCAAAAGGAGTTGGGCTTCCTGACAAAAAGCACGGGCCAAGGCGGCGCGCTGGCGCTGTCCGCCGCTTAGCGTTTGCGGGTAGCGAGTGCAAAGATCAGTCAGTTGGAGCGTCTCTATAATATGTCGTTGCGCCGCTTCCGAGCGCATGCGTCCGCCAAGCAGCCCGGGCAGCGCAATGTTAGCGCCAACGGTCTTCCAAGGCAGGAGTCCGTAGCCCTGCTGCACGTAAGCGGTAGCGAGATGCTTATCATTGGCAGCGTATCCACCGATGGTGATGCTTCCCGCTGCGGCGGGCAGCAGGCCGGCCAAGGCATTGAGCAGCGTAGACTTTCCGATGCCGGACGCACCATTGATCTGTAGAAACTCGCCTTGTGCCAGCGTGAAAGAAAGATGGGCTATGATCGGCGCATCTTCAGCCGGCCGACCGCCGGACGGCGGCCGATTGATTCGCAAATCGGAGACGGTGAGAAAGGAAGCGGGCGAAGACATGGTTTAGGGCAAGGCCGGCATCGGCACGATGAGCTGTTGGGGCGTCAAATCCTTCTTCAAAGCCTTCTTTTGCTTGAGCCAAGCGATGGCAGCTTGCAGTTCCTCAGTCTTAGGCGGCGTTGCCGGCGTATAATCGGGGACGGGGATGTGCGCAGCCAACTTCTCGGGCGCACCGGCATAGTCTTTGATCCAACGCGCCAAGGTCTTTGTATCTGCATCGCGCAACTTTTGCACGGCCAGATTATAGCCTTGTAAAAGCAGCGCCAAGGCTTTATTGTAGCCCTCTTGCGCCAGTTCGCGCTTCACCAAGAGTCCTGTCGCCTCCCATTGATGGGCGGAAGAAACATCGCGTCGGCCGCAGCGCCCGGAGGCTTCGGCCATCGTCGCGAAAGGCTCCGGAAGAACGGCGGCGCCAAGTTTGCCTTTGCAGCAAAAGTTCTAAGCGCAGCGGAATCTTTTGCACCTCGACGCGATGTACGACGGCGCCTTTCGCAACGGCGGGCTGCGTAAAACGATCCGTGAGAAAATCGATCACGGTATTGTTGGAGACGCCGAAAGATGAAGGAAAATCTGCTGATTCGGCGCCATAGGCCATCCAACTAAAGTCGCCATCGAGTTTCATGACGAGTCCGGCGTCCACACCTCCGGCTACCTGCAGCGCAGCGCCGGTATAGTCGGTCACCGTCCCATCCAATTTGCCGGCTTGAAGCGCCGCATCACGATCGTTGGCAGAGAAAAAGTGGACGATATCTAACTTTAGGCCGAGCGAATCATAAATGCCGGTCTCTTGGGCCACAGCAAAGGGCAGAAAATCCATAGAACTCATCGCGCCAATCGTGAGCGAGGGCGACGAAGTGGCGTCCTGCGATTTCTTTTTCGGCGCACAGGCCGCAAAAATCAGGACTAAAAGGAGCAAAGGAAGGAATCTGCCGAGTCGCAAAAGGCACTGCGGAAAGTCAAAGCCGGAGCGCATCGGCGCGGCATCTGCATTTCTTGTCATCATAGCTTATTGGGGTTTATTCACAATGAGCAAAAGTACGAAGAAATCCGAAGAAACGGGCGCATCAGTGGATCTAAGTGCACTCAAGCCCGCCGCAAGCGCAAACTATTGGCGACTACGCTCACCGAACTCAAGGCCATCGCGGCGGCGGCCAAGCTCGGCGAAAGCGAAAGTCCGAAGGCCGGAATCAGAACGCCCGCTGCGAGCGGAATCAGACAGAGATTGTAGATAAAAGCCCAAAATAAATTTTTCCCGAATCACGCGAACGATACGCCGAGATAGGCGAATGGCGGCCGGAATTTGCGACAAATCGCTGCGAATAATCGTCATTTGTGCGACGTCCATCGCGACATCGCTGCCGCGCCCCATAGCTATGCTCAAATCGGCCGCTGCCAAGGCCGCCGAATCGTTGATGCCGTCGCCGACCATCGCGACGCGGCGCCCCGCCGCCTGAAGTTGCTTCACGTAAGTTGCCTTGTCGGCCGGCAAAACCCCGCCGCGGAAAGTTTCAATCCCCAAGCGCTGCGCCAAAGCCGCAGCCGCGCGCTCGCTATCGCCCGTTAAGAGGTGAACAGCCAAGCCTTCGCGGCGAAAAAGCCTTGACCGCTGCGACCGAAGTGGGCTTGATGCGATCCGCAATGGCAAGCACGGCGATCACGCGCTCCGCATCGGCGAAATAAATCACGGTATACTCGGCTGAAAAGTCCGTTGCCGGCAGTGCCAAGTTTAACTCCTCCATCCATTTTCGGTTACCGACGCGATAAGTTTGCCCCTGATAGGCGCCCTCAACGCCCATTCCCGTCCGACTTTGAAAGACTTCGATCTCAGCAGCTTCGACGTCGGCAAAATGACGCACGACGGCGTCGGCCAAAGGATGCTCCGATTTTTGCTCCAGTCCGACGAGGATGCGCATTTGCTCCGCAGTCAGCGCCCCTTGTACCGCTTCGACGTCCGGGCGTCCTTCTGTAATCGTACCGGTCTTGTCCAAAACGATCGTATCTATGCTCTTCGCGCGCTCCAAAGCCTCAGCATCTTTCACGAGAATGCCTTTCTCGGCCGCGCGCCCAATGCCGACCATCAGCGCAGTAGGCGTAGCTAAACCCAAAGCGCAAGGGCAGGCCACGACAAGCACGGTTACGGCGCTCAAAAGGGCGCGCGTCAGCGCACTGTCGCCGGGTATATTATCGAAAAGCAGCCAGGCAAAAAAAGGAAATCAAAGCAATGAACATCACTGTTGGGACAAAGACGCCCGCCACCTTGTCTACGAGTCGGCGAATGGGCGCTTTGCTGTTCTGCGCTTCCTGCACTAAGGCGATAATGCGGGCAAGTATCGTCGCATTGCCCACACTTTCGGCGCGGAAGTTAAAGCTCCCCTTTTGATTGATTGTTCCTTCAAAGACCTTACTGCCCACTTGCTTTTTCCACCGGTACGGGTTCACCGCTCAAAAGACTTTCATCGACATACGAACTGCCGGCCGTAATCGTCCCATCCACGGGCACTTTTTTTCGCCGGGGCGTACTACGAGGACGTCACCGCTCTGCACTTCGGCGATTTTAATGCTCTCTTGCGTCCCATCAGCCTTTAAACGGATCGTTTCCTGCGGCCGCAGGCCCATTAGTTTGCGAAGTGAAGCGGCCGTTCCATATTTTGCGCGCGCCTCAAGTAAGCGCCCGATCAAGATAAAGGTGATCACGCCGCAGGAAGAATCGAAATAGAGGTGGGCATCGCGGCCTAAAACTTCGGGAAACAAGAGATTGAAGACACTAAAACTATAACTGATGCCCGTGCTCAAAGCTACAAGCGTATCCATATCGGCAGCGCCCTGACGAGCTTGCCGCAAAGCGTTGCGAAAGAATTGCCGGCCGGCCACGAAGACCACGGGCGTGGCGAGCAACCACAAAAACCCAACCGCGCCAAGCCCCGCCGTCGGTCATCGAAAGGTAAGTGACGATCACACTGAGCAAGACGGCGATCACGGCATTTCGCCTTGCCGTGTGATACGCACTCCGCTGACGCGTCTCGGCATCAGCGTCGTTTTGTTGAGTTATGATAAGGCGATAGCCGGCCTGATCTATGGCCGCCGCCAACTGTTCTGCATTCGTTGCTTTCGGATCATATTTGACCTGCACCTCCGCCGCGGCAAAATTGCACACAGCTGCCGCCACGCCGGGCTGCTTATTGAGTACCTTTTTCCGCCCGCAGTGCGCAGTTGGCACAATGCAGGCCTTCTATGGAGAAACGTTTGGTTATCATCGTCTTTATCTTTATTTTATATACGGCAAAATTAGGGACTCAATTGCTGTTATGCCTTATGTTTTCTGCTGAATATTTTTAAGTATTTGCAGAATTGAGAAGCGCTGCGCGTACAAGTTCAGGTGCGACTCTCGCCCATTGCTCACTCCAAACGCTACCTTACACGCCTCACGCCCAAGTGTAAAAACCACGAATAGTCGTCAGGGCAGAGGCACATTTGGACATTCGCAACTCCTATGGGCGTCCGAAGGGTGCGATAAGAGGCGAGGCGCTACCCTATCCGCTATGGGCGCAAACGACAGCGCGAACGAAACTCGGAGCATTGCGCACTAAGTGAGCTTAACAGGGCACAAAGAAAAGACTTGCGCACCGATCATCTCGCGATGGTCAGTACACAAGCCTAAAGAATGCGTTTGAGGTATGCTAAACTTAACTTTCCTCCGTTGTATCAGCCTCCTGGACCGTAAAAGTCATTTGATGCGGTGTACCCAAATGGGTTCTCACAATCGGCTCGAGCGTTTTCTCGTAGTGAGGTTTTTCCGTGCGGGCTTCACCGTGAGATGCCGATGTCATCAGTAGTCCTGTAGGGAGGTCAACTTGGCGCAAATGCGGCGCCTGATAAGGTTTAAGCATAAGTCTGTTATTTGTTATCTATAGATTTTCTTACCGCCTACGATCTGCAATCCCTTTGCCGAGCCGTCAGTGCGACGCCCGTTGAGGTCATAACGCGGTTGGCCTTTTCCATCTCGATCGTTGCGCACCGGACCGCAGATGCCCGTGAGCACACCGTTGATATCCAACTTCAATTCGCCGATGGCCTTCGTGGATGTGAAGTAGGTGCGGAAGGGCGAAACAACGTTGGTCGTCATTTTCATAAACGTCATATTGTCGAAACTATAAGCTACCGCACCGGCATCCAACGAAGATTCAGCATAGACACCGGTTTGCGTAAACGGATCCAACTTTAAGCTGTAAGCAACTTGCGGTGTAGCCTTCACAGATACGTTGGTGAGGCGGTCAAACGGATGATTGTCGAACGTTTGCAAGATGTAGGGCGTATGAGCCGTAGCGTGGGCCGTCTCATTAAAGTTGAGCAAGTAATCATTACCTGCCGTGTTGGTAGCTGTAGCAAAGCGGGCTATCTTCATATTGCTTGTCGGCACGTCAAAGTCGAACGGCAGGATAAAGGACGTAGACAGCGTGTTGGCCCCGGTATCGAATACGCGGTCGTAAGTGACGCTTTCGGCCGTGAAATCTTGCGGAATATAGAGCGGAGCAGCATCTTGCAACGCGAAGCGCGCCGTTGTGCCGTTGACGATAAAGTTGTCGCCTCGCAGAGTCGTCGTTGTCGGCAAATAATACAAGGTGTTGTTAACTGCCGGCCGGCCTTGGCGCAAATCTTCCGCCGTCACATCAGCGCTTATCGCTACTCCGGTTAAGTCGAGATAACTCATTGGGAGGTTGTAAACGCCGGCTGCATCGCTCCAAGTATTGTTGAGCGCCAAGAAGCGTGCGGCATATTTCGTCAGAAGGCCTTTTGTCACCTTGAGATTCGCATAACATTTGCGCTGATTATTCGTAGTATCAGCCTGCGTAGGTGCGAGGACGAGCGAGACAAAGTCGACGTGGATGCGCTTAAACATAGCCGCCAGCGTCGGATTTGCTTCCGTCAGGATGTCGATACCGCCTTCGATCTGATGCTGATCAGCATTGAGCAGGTGCAAAGCCACCTTTACGGGTAAATGACCCAGACTCCATCCCATACTGTTCTTATCCATTGAGCCATCGGCCTGGAAGGCTGTGAGGCGAAGGGTGCGCTGTGCGGTCAAAGTATCGTTGTGCAAAGGGATGTCGGCCACGTGGATGTCGCCGACAGGGATACCGGCAAAGCTAAACTGCTTCAAATCTAAATTGTACGTACCGTTGCTATTCTTTGTGACGAGCACGGCTGCATTATTTAGAGGGAGAGGCACCGCGATGTCGTTGTCGGCCGTCAGAGAGACAGAGAGACTGCCCGGATAGTCGCCGCTCTTCGTGTCGGCTACGGCGTCGGTAAACTTAAACGTGTAGTCGGTAGTTTTGCTGCCGTCAGTTACTTTCAGCGTAATACACTTCTGTGCGTTATCATAGAAAGCGGGCTCAGCAAATTTCCCAAAGGTCGTCTCTAAAGAGTCGTTGACCATCTTAAAGCCCTCAGCCGGTATGCCTTCAATCACGATGCCCGGCGCATAAGCGTAAGGCAGCGCGTATTCTTTGACGTCCGGCGTAAAGGCAGCAAAAGGCTCGCCACTGATTTTCACGCTTGCAAGCGCAGGCTTTGCAGCCTCACCAAATTGGATTTGATAGCTATGCACATTATCGGGAGAAACGCTAATATCATTGCCCTTTACTGTGACGGTCAAAACGCGCGTAACTTGATTGTAAGTCGTATCGATGCTGGCGCCAACTCCGTCGGCCACAAGCACAAGAGCGGCCGGCTCGTAAGTTTCAGTCGACAAATCTACCTGCGCACTGACCGGAACGGCAGCCCCCTTATAGGCGATGGACTTAAGCCTGGAGTTGTAGATAAATTGTACATCATCGATCGAAAATTCGTCGTTATAGGAAGCGCCCGGTGTTTCGTTGGTCGTAAATGAAGCAAGCATATACATTTTCGCTGCGGTCGTGCCCGTATAGGTAAAGGCGCCGGCGTAGCGCGTCCATTCGTTGGTAACAGTAGAATAGATCGTCGTCTCGCCAATCAAGTATTTGGCTTTGTTTTCTTCCGTTTCGTGGGGGTCTTTGTAATCAATGTCGCCGTGCAAAACCGCGTGGCAGCGACCCGTATAAGTATCATTGCCGCCTTGTCCGCGCTTAAACTTCGCATAAAAGACCAAGGAGTCGGGACGCCCGGCGAACAAGCAACTATTAACACCGGAGCGATTCGTATAATTATAGTTGGCCGCGTTGGCCGGCGTACTGCTGCCCATATTTATACAGCCCGTAGTCAGATTACCATTGGCTTTTCGCACCAAAAATACTGCTTGATTTGAGCAAGACAGCATTACCTGTGCGGCCCGTAGTCTTGACCGTATTCTTTTTAGAACTACTCTTTGCCATACCTCCGATGAAGCCCCCCAAACCGGAAGTATTGGCTGATACGAAACTGTACCAGCCATTGCCCGGCTCATTGGCGTCTTTCCACGTTTCAAAGCCGGAGTTATTCACTTGAAAAGCCCCCGTTTGTGCACTTAAAGATAAGGCCATGGCGGCAAAAAAACTTGTCAGTAAAAAATGTCTCATTGATTTCCTCTTACTTTTCTTGGGCGCAAAGGTAATATATCTCAGGATAAACTATTTGGGCATAGTTGTTTTTTACCCACAAAAAAACAAAAGAATCTTTAGTTTTCTGCTTGCCGTCCGCCTGCCGGTCGTCCGAAACCCTAGCATTAGGCGCACTTCTTACGTGAAACGATGCAGCAACGCATAAATTTATATTTTGGGCTTTGTCGGGGCCTACGGCGACAAAAAAGGAGGGAGCGGGACGACAGAGCAACTAAATTCCGGACGCTTTATTTTTGCACCCTAATTGCCCATTGCCTACTTTTGCACCCTATGAAGCACTTCTTAGAAAATATAGCGACAGGCCTCATCCTCCTCCTCTCGAAGTTGCCGCTACGTCTGCTTTATATATTATCCGATTTTGCTTATTTCATTGTGCGCTACGTTGCCGGCTATCGGCGCGGAGTCATACAGCGCAACATTGCAGCTTCATTTCCTGAAAAAGACCGCAAAGGAAAGGGAGCGCATTGTAAGCGATTTCTATCATTTCTTTTTGCGATTACGCCGTCGAAACCATACGCCAGCTCTCGATGCCGGCATCAGAAATGCGCCGGCGTATGGTCTTTGAAGGCATTGATGAGATGCAGCAAGTGATGGAGCAACGCCAATTTGCTTTTTGTCTACCTGGGGCACTTCTGCAATTGGGAGTGGGTTTCCAGCCTTGGTCTTTGGACGCCTGAAGAATGGCAGTGTGCCCAACTTTATCGGCCTTTGGAGAACAAAATGTTTGATCGTATCTTCCTGCGTTTACGCTCGCGCTTTGGGTCTGAAAACATTCCGAAGAATACTATCTTGCGCCGCATCGCCGGCTACAAGCGGGAGGATAAAAAAATAGTGATTGGCTTCATCTCTGACCAATCTCCTCGCCCTGCGAATATACACGACTGGGTCGATTTCCTACATCAGGATACGCCCGTCTTTACCGGAACGGAACGCATCGCGAAGAGTGTCGATGCGGCTGTATTCTTTGCTGATATGCAGCGCGAAGGGCGTGGGCGTTATCGCTGTCGGTTTCAAAAGATGTCGGACGATGTGCACACCATCCCCGACTACGAGTTGACGGAAGCTTATATGCGGTTACTCGAAGCGAACATTCGCCGCCAACCGGCCTTTTGGTTGTGGAGCCACAAGCGCTGGAAGCATCGGAGGAATGAAGGTTAGGCGGAGAAAATCAAGAAGTTATTTGGTCAACTCCAATCCTTTATCTAACTTTGCACCGCCTTTTTTTCAAAAGAGGCACAATATCTTTATTTATTCAATATCACTATGTACTTAGATTCAGCTAAGAAACAAGAGATCTTTGGCAAGTACGGAAAGTCTAATTCGGACACGGGTTCTGTAGAGAGCCAAGTGGCTTTATTTTTCCTACCGTATTGCCCATTTGACGGAACATGTGAAGGCCAACCGTAAGGATCATACGACAGAAAGAGCCCTCGTTAAGATGGTAGGTAAGCGCCGCGCGCTGCTTTAACTACGTAAAGCACCGCGACATTGAGCGCTACCGTGCTTTGATTAAGGCGCTCGGCCTCCGCAAGTAAGTTGCAGCCGTGCCAACGCTGCGCTTTTATGCGCACAAAGCCCGTTTGCAAATACTTTTTCGACTGACAAAATCCCCGCAACGCTCCAAGTGTTGCGGGGATTTTCTGCGATTCTACCGCTATACAGCATAAATGGAAAGCGAGTTGGAAATAATCACTTTCTTATATGCAAAGAACTGTCCATAGGCGGCGCAAAACTTTCCTATAAGAAAGAAAAAAATTGTCTTAGGAGAGAATTTTTTTCCGATCATAGGAGACAATTTTTTTCCGATCACCCTAAGAAAGTTTCAACACTTTCCTAAGCAAATTTCACCGCTCCCCTAAGCGCGACTTTTTCCCTGACCTATTCCAGAAATTTCAGTGTTCACACTCTGATTACAAGAGACGCGATAGCGGTGTTTTTTTACTGCATTTAGAGGTCTTTTTCTTATATCAAACTCACGTTAGATTAACGAAGACTTCTGCTCATTGGGCGCTGCGTCTGAACGCAAACATCGGCGTCGACACAGGATGTTCGACGCCGATGAAAAAGTGTTTTTCTTAATGTTCCTACAAGCGGCGGGCCACCTATATATAATAATGTATAGCCCTTATGGTTTCCACGTAGCCGGCGATTGACGCCAAGCATTTAAGAGTGGCAAATGGCGCTCTTCAATGTAACCCGTCTGTAAGGCTACTTGAATAACGGCCTCGTAATCGGTCAAGGTTGTCAAATCTACTTGGGCCTGCGCAAAGGCTTCTTTGGCCACATCAAAGCCGTACGTGTAAGAAGCAACCATTCCAACCACCTCACAACCAAAGTCGCGCAAAGCAGCGACAGCCTTTAGCTACTCCCACCCGTAGAAATCAGATCTTCTACGACGATGACCTTAGCGCCTTTCTTTACTTCTCCTTCGATCAGGTTCTGCATGCCGTGGTCCTTTGCCTTTGAACGCACATAACAGAAAGGCAGACCGAGCAAGTCGGCCACCAACGCGCCTTGTGCTATAGCTCCCGTTGCCACACCGGCCACAGCCTCCGCTTGCGGATAGCGCTCGGCGATGACGCGCGCCAGTTCGAGCTTCACAAAACTGCGCAAATCAGGAAAGGACAGCGTCTTGCGGTTGTCACAATAAAAAGGAGAAAGCCAACCGCTGGCCCAAGTAAATGGCTGCTCCGGCTGCAACTTGATTGCCTTTACCGCCAAGAGTTTTTCGGCAAGGAGATGTTTTACAGTTTCCATAAAAAGATATGTGTTTGACTATTGGTGGCGAAGTTACGAAGAAAGCACGTAAAGTGGAGCGCCTCAGCAAGCATAAATAAAGCGATCTTTACCAAATTCGTCTTTGCGGCAAACAATCTGCTGATAACCGGCTGCACGAAAGGCGTCGGCCGTGGCTTGCCGCAGAGCGGCATTGATTTCTACGAAGACCTCTTCAGCACCCAATTGGGCCAAGGCTTTATAATAGCGCAAGGGATCATCATCGGGCACGAACAAGGCTTGTGCCGGCTCAAAATCGACGACGTGAGCAGCCATCTCTGCTCGTTCCTTTTCGCAAATATAGGGCGGATTGCTCACCACAACCGTAGCGGGCTTCGGCGGCGCAGTAAACAAATCTTGCACCTCAAACTGCACATCAGCGCCCAAACATTCGGCATTTTTTTGTGGGCTACGTCGATAGCCTCAGGCGAAATATCCCAAGCGCACACCGTAGCTTCCGGACGGCGAAGTTTCAAGCTAATAGCTATGCAACCCGAACCTGTACCTACGTCTAAGAAATGCTGCCCGCGCGCCGCTTCAGCAACCCAGCGCACGAGTTCTTCCGTCTCCGGCCGCGGAATGAGTACGGCGGGCGTGACGTAAAATGGTCGGCCATCAAAACAGGTCGCCCCTAAAACATACTGCACCGGCTCTCCTGCGCCCAAGCGACGAAGCATAAAGGCGGCTCTTTCTTGTTCTGCCGTGGATAATTGGCTAACTTTGTCCGCATAAACATCCGTTTTGCGCCAACCAAAGGCTTCTTCGCAAACCAGAAAAAGCAATGGCCTGCGCCTCGCGCGCTTCATAATGAGAAGCAAGGACGGCGAGCAACTGGCGATAAAAAAATCTTTCACGCTGCAAAAAGTAATGGAAATAAAAAGATATATACATGCATCGGTGCCTCCGCTTGGCGGAAAAATGGTCGCCTGTCGGCACCGCCCAACCCGATGGTCGGTGCAGTCATTGTCTATAAGGATCGCATCATCGGCGAGGGTTATCACGCGAAGTGCGGCCAAGCGCATGCGGAAGTCAACGCTATCGCGTCGGTGCGCCCGGAGGATCGTCCGCATCTGCAGGACAGCACGCTCTACGTCAGTCTTGAGCCTTGCGCGCATTATGGCCGCACGCCGCCTTGCGCCCGCTTGATTCTCAATACGGGCATACCGCGCGTCGTTGTAGGCTGCGAAGACCCTTTCGACAAAGTGGAGGGCCGCGGCATTACGATGCTCCGCGATGGGGGTGTACAAGTGACGGTCGGCGTACTGGAGCAGGAATGTCGCGAACTCAATCGGCATTTCTTTACTTTCCATACGAAGCACCGCCCCTATATTACGCTGAAATGGGCTTCCTCGGCCGATGGTTTTGTTGACAACTGGCGCGAAGATGAAGCAGCGGCACCCATCAAGTTGTCGAACGCACATAGTTTGATGGACGTGCACCGCCTGCGCGCTTATCATCAAGCCATTTTGGTGGGCCACGGCACGCTGAAAGCTGATCATCCGCAACTCAATGTGCGCGATTGGGTAGGCTCAAATCCGCAACGCTTAGTCTTGGGGCACGTGGGCGAAGATGAGTTGCCGGCAGGGTTTACGGCTTATGCTGATGTGGCAACGTTGCTACAATCGCTCACAGAGCAGGGCGTCCAGAGTTTGTTGGTAGAAGGCGGCCCTCAAACGCAGCGCGCCTTTATCGAGCGCGGACTTTGGGATGAAGCCATCGAGGAACTCTCGCCACTTACTTTAGGTAGCGGTGTGCCCGCTCCGCGCCTACCGGTCGGCATTCCTCGAAAAGTTACGACGCACTGGGGACACACGTTGACGACTTGGCGCAATAGTTGATTGGAGCGTAAATGTTCTGTTTGCTATACAAGTCTGAACACGACAACCGACTTCGCAAGCGATTAAACAGCGAGAGCAATACCGCAAATGGAACTAAACGAAGCGATAGCGCAAGCTATGTATAGAATAGAACAGATTGGAACAGGACTTCAGCAAACAGTTAGTTTCAAGTCGGAAGCCGATGCAAATAGGTATTGGAAATTCTTTGTGGAAAACGAAGACGTTGTTCGCGCTGAATATGTGAATCCCTTGCTGATAGCCGATGTGGGTTATTCGCTTCGTCAGCTTAAGCGTCTTGACTTCTTAAACTGCATTTTACCCATTCCTATTTTTCTCTGAAAGATTTGTTGAAAAAGAATGCCGAAACACTGAAAGACGACTTACTTTTCTTTCCGTGTAGCGTGCAGAGCAAACACGATATTCTGCCTTTCTATATGGGGCGCATACTGAATATTTCCTCCATTTTGGATGTTGAAAGCTCAGGGAAATGGCAACTTACTGATGGCTCGTGGATTCCCGATGTGCCCTTTGTCTACCACAAGGCCAACAATGACCACTATATTGTGCGCGATGCAACACACCGAAGCCACTACGTAGCATCGGAAAGGCTCAGAGAAATAGGCCGCGACTATCGGATAGAATGGAACAAGGTGGCGCTAAACAAGGCGTAAAGCCGCAATAAAACAAGCTATGCGTATCGACGAATTCGATTTGTTTACCTTCTCTTATTTCTGCATCCCTTTCGAGCAGATCGCAGCCTTCTTGCAGCAACAATGGGGAAACAACGAGAAATATCGACTCAAGCAGACGCCGTTCAAGTTCGACCTCTTCGATAAAAGCCCACAAAAGGGCGGCGCCCATTTCGAGAAAGCCTACTTCTTCGTGCCTAAGCATCATCGTGACAAGTGCATAATGGTTTCTAATTATGCCGACGGCCTGACTTCGTGGGTCTACCGAATAACGGAGGCTTTAAGAGGAAAAGCGTACAGCTTCTGCTTGGCGAAGGACAAACAAGCTGATACGATGAATGCCTTTTGCTGCATAGAGCGTGGGCAGAACCTGCGAACGGTCTATACTATGAAGGATCCCAAGTGGACGTTTTACAGTCAGGGCGCCGAGCAATTCTTTGAAGAAGCGCACTTGTATCAACAGAAATTGATTCGGAAAAGAATGGATAAGCGCATCCTCATAGCTTATTGCGCACGCTTAGGTCTTGATATTACGGACGATTTGTTTTGGAAAAGCGAGCAGTCGATATTGGTAGAACGAGTAGCGTGGTGAGCCACATGCCGAAAGCGCAATAACATTGTGCGCTTAAAACAATAAAAGACGATGGAAGAAATAGCGTTTAAAGCCAAAGTCATAACGGCCACAAAAAGCAGCAAAGACAACTATTATATGGTAGGGTTGGCCGATGACGAATACAACTACGAAAAGTATATTCTGTTTCAGCGGCCCATCAAATTGGACAAAGACGATGATCCGGAAGCCGACAGCAACGGATTATATGCAGAATGTAATGGCGATGTCTGCTACAATGGTTGCCGGGCGGCAACTCTTACCAGTCAATCCTTCCGTTTTGAGTTCGACGACAGCATTATCGTAGTCGATGTTACGGACGTAAAAAAATCGGCAAGCGGTTTATAGCCTATAGTCGGGAAATATTCAAAGAATTGCTGAAACTGCCGGATAACAGCATCCTTTAATCTCTTGGCAGAATAGATAAAAGCAAACGCACCTACCATATTAATGAGCAAGGCGGGTTTACTTTACCTGAAAAGGTCGAAGGAATAAAAGATAGAACGAAATAGCCCCAATTCTGTTGAGGCGAGGCTGATGTCGCCCAAAAACCAGCCTAGCATATGGCTTTATAATCAAGATCATATAGAGCCGTGAAACTTTCCTATAAGCGTCGAAAAAAATTGTCTTATAAGAGAATTTTTTTCCGATCCTATAAGACAATTTTTTTGCGATCACCTAAGACAATTTTTTTCCGATCACCTAAGAAAGTTTTGGCGCTCTCCTAAGCTTATTTTTTTGGGCGTTACAGACGGACGGAAAATAAGGACCGATGCGTCGCGCCCGGCAAGGCGCAGTGCAGCGCTTGCGTGCTAAAGTGTTCCTCTCCCTCCTTTCAATCAGATAAAACAAACCTTGAAGACGCACGACACCGCCCCACACATATCTTTATCAAGAACTTATATTCTACCTTACAGCATATTGCTTTTTTTAATAAGCCCGAGGCGCTACCTGTATGTAAAAAAAATAATAGCTGATAAAACTATTTACATCTTTACCTTATCCCGAACTAACGTAATCTATATTGGGAAAAAAACGAAGGATTTCCCACTGCAATGCAACAGTGAGAAATCCTAATATTCAATTTGGATTAAATCTAAATCCTAATTGTAACTGATAGCAGTAACTTAAAACTAATTGGTAAGGTCCTGCACCAACCTACTCGCACAGCCCTGTCCCGGAACTGTATCATCTGTAAACACAATACCATTAATAGTAAATCTTACATGGTACATTCCTTTAAAAGGCAGTTATAAGTCTTTTTATTTTTGATATGTGGAAGTGGAATAATTACCATGTTGCCCCCACTCATTCAGCTGTGCTTGCCCTTGATTTCTGTAAGCCGTCAGTGGAAGAAATACTGCACCACTTTTCTTTATCTTCTCATAAGTCGTCGCATTTAAGGAGGAATTGCTCGCATTTCCAAACTTATCTTCGTTACGAGTAAACACTTTCTTTGCTTCCTCAATAGGCATGTTATCGGGGAAGATTAGAAAACCTCGCAACTCTGCCGGTTGGCTGTCATTTCTTTTATTATCGCCATTCTCATCAATAAAGCATTTTGCCCATTTAGGCGTATTCCCCCAACTACGCTTACTATTTTTATAAGCGCCATTGGAAAACAAGTATTCCCACTCTTCTGCTGTTAGCACACGCGTCTTTTTAGAACCCACATGCAACTTATTCCCATAGTCGTACTGAGTTTCCGTATATGTTTGCGGATATGTCGGACCTGTATATTTATAATCAACCAACGTCGGATTATTCAGCGTTCCCCATGATGGAAGGTCAAAATAACGATAGGTTTCCGGAGATATATATTCCTTGCCATTGTACATAACTGTAGAATATGTATAAGAACCACCGGTTTTGCCATTTCTTGGCATTGCCATTTCCCACTGTTCCGGTGCTAACCTATAGTACCCTGCATGCAATTTGTAATTACCAGTCACTTTAATGGGTTTTGAAGCAGCCCATCTTACAAAATCATTGGCTTTCAGCTCTTTTTGGCTTCATCGTTGATGATGAATACGTCGTCATAGGCATTACATACTGCATATTGCCGTTGGTAATAGCCACTTTCTTATTATCGCTAACAGAGAAAGTCGCTTTTTGACCGCGATAATAAACGAAAGACGCTTCCTCCGGATAATCCTTTAAAACAGGCTGGGTAGCAACTACTGTGTTGAAAGAACCGGAATAATATGCATCGAAAGTCGGAGAAGCAGTGGCAGGAACTAATGTTACATAGAAGTCTGTTACCCCTTGCGGAAACATAATGCTTCCATCAGTATTGGCTTCATTTATATCGGTTTCCACAACACCGGTCGCATTTCCGTCATTCAAATTTACACTTGCGACGCAGTAAAGACCGGTGCCTCGCATTCCAACCTGTTGAATCGGCGTTCCGTTACTTGTCTTCATCGCAAAATGGGCCACGGCAAAGGTATTCTTCAACTGTATGCCACCTTCTATTTCTGCTTTATTTCCGGAAACAAGAATCTGCCCTGTGCCCGAGAGCACACTGTAGTTTTTCAAATCTCCCAACTTGCCTGTCTGCTGAGAAAGGTCGATCATTAGCTTACCGGCTTTAGCTTCGTCATTACTGATGGTCCTACCGGTATAGAAGAAGCGGTAATATGATCCGCTTGTTACATTACTTTTTGGGTATTGTTCCGGTAAATATACCTTTTTCTTTACCTGCTTCCGAAGCAAGCAATGTCAGTTGTGTGACTACCTTCTTATTTGTTGATGGGTTAGTCGTTATTAGCTGCAGTTTGTCGTTCTTTTCCCATTTCCATGGACTTGTTTTGCCACTCTTTTCTGTTATCACTGCCCTTGTAGCAGTAGAATCCTCAGTTGTCCCGGCTGTAATGGTAATGGTCAGCATTTCTTCTTTCGGGACGACTTTTGGTTCTGTGTTATCATCTAGTTCTGAAGAACAAGATTGTGTGAATAACGAAGCTGCCAAGCACATAAACGGCAATAAGATTCTTTGTTTCATTTTTAACTCCATAAATCTGTCCGATCAATAAACATTTGATTTTCGTTTGATAAAATCTCTCTAATAAGCTACCTTCTCGACTGACGAGCTAAGCATGGTCTTTCTTAATAGTCTCTATTAAATTCTTATCGTCACACAAAATAATTTACCGGTCAATCACCTTGTCCGGTGTTCCAAGGGTCATCAGGATCTTGGCCTACGTCATCATTGTCCATTGAGGAACCTACACTGTGAGTCATTAGATGTGGGTGTTCTATATAAAACAATTGACATCTCGGCTCTATATATTTTCGTTTACCAATATGCTTGGTTAACTCATTTGATGATAATTCTTTCTTTTTCATCTTATTCTGAATTTATACGCAGATCCGGGATAATATTTTTCTTGGTGACCTGCTGAAATTGTTATACTCTAATGTGTTATACAAAAAACCAAATTTAGCATTATTAACGACTGCAAAGTTACGATAAATCACATATATAACCCCCAAAAAGGTGACGACAATTTTAAGATCAAGGCTTAAAAAGATCTTTTCTATCTTCGTTTTTACTATCGGAAGACGTTATCGTAACGGCAAACGTACAATGTCGGAAAGCGACATAATGACCATTATGATGTGCTAACATTTCGAACACATCCTTGTGCATCGACAAAAAAACATCCGCAATGCCGTTGCGTGGCTATTGCGGATAGGAAAAAGGAGAAAAAATAAGCGCCGAGGATAGTCGTCAGCTATATATCGCTAATTAGCCTTGCCCTTTGTTCGTTACAAAATAGGACAACCCTAATGACGGATTTGATGTTATTTTACGATGACCTTCTTGCCATCAATGATATAAATGCCGGGAGGCAGTTCGCCCGCCTCGTGCGCATCTCTTACTTTCACACCATTGATTGAATATACAGCGCCGGCCTCTTGTTGAGGAGCAGCAATAGCGTTGATTCTCGTCGTTGTATTTCGATCTATGAGTCGGACGTTGCGTAGATAATATCCATTGCCGGCAATTTGCAGACCATTTTCGCGCAACATCTTGACGTGCTCAGCCTTGAGTTCGATTCGATAGGGGCATCTCCTCGCGTGAAGCAGACAGATCTATACTATTATTGAACTGCGGCAAAAAGATTTTTTTCCTTTCGCACTTACATCACGCACGACAAACTCCAATTGCCAGCCTTCACGCACTTCATCGAACATCAGTTTTGGTATGATGACCTTGGCTTCATCTATGTGCTTAAAAACCATTCCAAAGGCTGCTCTCCTTTACCTCGTGCACGAGGGAGAAGATGCGAATGTTATCACCTTTTACATAGCACCCGTCTTTCTTTAATGCCTCCAGCATATGTTCGTCGGTAACATAGAAGGTGACTTGTGCATCATTTCTCGCAACGTGAGGCTTAAGCGCAACGATGCTCGCCCCTTGCTTGCTGCATATATCTAAAGATGACGGCCCCCACACCACGACGCTCGTTAGCAGAAAGCGTATCGATGTCGAGGATGAGTTTGTCGCCTACTTTCAATTTATCCAAGCGGCCGGTTGGTATTTGGAACATACCTTTTGTTTGTCGCTGATCGTTGGCTGCAGGCTGAGAGCCAATCCAGATTAGTCGGTTAGCTCGTTTATAGACGCGCAACCAGTCAACATCCATCACATAGTTCTTGGGCACTTTGTTGATATCGTTATTATACTGCGGATCTTCTTCCGGATAAAGCACACCGCCGCCCTTGTTCTTTTTCGCTGTCGTCATGCTTACCGCCAATCTGGCCCGTGATGGCCACATCCCACACGCGATCAATGCCAAACTTCATATTCTCCTTTTTTTCAAGAGGGCATTGTAGCGATAGGGATACTTATCTTTCATCGGCTTCTTATCTCTTGGATCAATGACATTATCGGCCGTCTTGTGCTCTATGGTACGGAAGACGGACCTTACTCGGCCGTCTAATAAGAACGTTACGGCCAAATGGCGAGAGGAGTCGCCCGGCTCAGGATCAATCTGCGCCCCATAGACGTGGAAGTCATCCGAAGGATTAAACGAGATGGGCTTTATACGGTCTGTATATGCATTATGATTATAGCCATTTACGAATACATACTGCTGCTTCTTTTTGTCATAGACCATACCTAAGTTGTAGTCTAAGCCGTGAATAGACTGGTGCACATATCGACTCGCATTGCCGGAGTTGTATCCATGTTTACCTGCGAAGGCGCGGGCATCATCGTTTACGAAGAATTCTTCCAAATCGATCTCAAACAGACTCGATCCATTGCTATGACGAAGCCACAGGGACATCCAAGTGCCAATGCAGAAAGGAATCTTCGCTTTTATCTCAATTCGCGAGTAAAGCGGATAATAGTTGCCGCCCCCATCTGCATCTCGACCGGAAAGTGCTCCCGACCACCATCCTTGCTTCGTATAGCCATGCTTAGGCGGGATAGGGTCGCGCATCTTCACGCTATAATCGGTATTCGATGGATCGCCATCTTCCTTACGAAGCCCCGTGCGTATAGCTTCGCGCGTGGCACGTATCGAAGCCAAGCCATTGCGCACCGTGACCATTTGGTCGCGATATGTCTGCGCCATGCCTTGATCTTTGTTGTTGCCATAGGTATCAAAACTATACTGCTTTTGTTTTTATCGCCATAGATCCCCCACAGCTTCCGGTTGATCGAGGTTCCATTAAACTCATCTCCTCCGTAATAGCGCCAGCCTGTCAAGGGAGGGATTCCGACTTGATTCTCTTGTGCGGACAGTTTGAGCAAAGCCAAACTTAAGGCACACATCGTGATGACAGCTTTTCTCATATACCTTTATTTTTATATTTGCGCAGTTGCCAACTACACGGATTATGTAAATACTTGAAAGCGGCCCTTCTGCAACAAAAATGCTTCGATAACGCTAAAACCTCTGCCGCCGGCAAAGGTGAGCCAAGGATAAAACCGACCTTCACCTGCAAAAATACAGGATTCTCTCAAAACCAACATATGGAAAAATACTGACGAGCGCGAAAGAAGCGTAAACTACCGCAAATGTCTTTACCGTTTGTTTTTGAATATAAAATTGACGCGTTTATTGGTTAATATTCTTTCCAAAAGCATCTCGAGAAACGCGCCAGATGCGGACAATAGAAGCCATCTCAATCAGCCTCCTCACAAAAAGCACAAAGCAACTTCGGCGCACGAAGCACGCTTGCGCCGACAAAGCCTTTGGCGAACAAGCGCTATTATATATATGAGACCTTTGAAAAATGGTTCGGACAATAATTCTCTTCCTTTTTCAGGATCATTTTTTTGCTTGAAGAAGGGTAACTATTGAGGATGATAAGGTTCCCCTTTTCCCCGGTTGGGCCTCAAACTCAGGCCCGACCGGGAAATCTTTGCTTACTTGACGAGACCTTTGAAAAATGGTTCGGACAATAATTCTCTTCCTTTTCAGGATCATTTTTGCTTGAAGAAGGGTAACTATTGAGGATGATAAGGTTCCCCTTTCCCCCGGTTGGGCCTCAAACTCAGGCCCGACCGGGGAAATCTTTGCTTACTTGACACATTTGGATATAATAAGCCCGGGTGTTCGATATAGATTAAAGGCTATGCTTTCTAGTATGTTCTGTGTATGCGTCTTGGCAAGGCCTCGATATCGGCAACGTCCACCATCAAACCACCGACGGATGCTGCCAAAGGTGCGTTCTATGACACTGCGAATAGGACTTATGGAGCGGTTAAAAAGGTGTTGTGCTTGGCTCAAGGGCCGGTTGCGATATGCCTTGTGCATGATACAATCCCGCAAGTGATGCAGGGCTAAAAAGGCTCGGTTCTCCTCCGTTGCACAGCCCTTATCCGCATAGACAGGTGTATCGGCAGGGAGATCCTCTTCTCTCAACAATGGGATCAACTCCTTCAGATCGTTGCGATTGGCCGGGGTGGTGATGACTTGCCGAATGATCCCTTCCCTGTTTGTCAACACATGTTTCTTATAACCATATCGATAGACTTTCTTCTTTACCCATCGGGCTTCACCGTCTGTCCCCTTGCGTTCCTGTAAAAGAAACTTATGGTAAGCCTCCTCTTCATCCTTTTTCGTCATCACTGCGTGTATCTTCACGATCATCAGCCACAGTGATGCGCAATATCCCATCAGGGCGGTGATGGCTGTCGACAATGCTCGCATCGATCAGAACTCCTTCCTTGATAGAGATATGATGGGCGCTCAATTGTTTATTGAAAGCTTTCAGTAACTTATCCATGAGTCCGGACTCTGTCAGGGCAGTCCTAAAACGGCTGATCGTACTGTGATCCGGAGAGACGGCTTCCATACTCAGCCCTAGAAATCGAGAAAAACGTCACCGAGTCGTTGACACGCTCTTCCAAGGCACAGTCACTTAATCCATACCAGGTCTGCAAAAGAAGCATTTTGAAAAGCAGGATGACATCATAGGCCGGAGCTCCTGCCGCATTTTGCCGCTTGGTGTACTTCTTGTTGATCAACGTGCGAATAGGACGCCAATCGATAAGCCTGTCGACTTGATTCAAAAATACATTCTGAGCTTTCCTGCATCTCTTCTCTAACATGACGTCTGCAAATGAGACTTCGTCGTTGGTGGATTTTCCTTGTCTTGCCATAATTTTGTATCATTTTGTAGTGCTAATATACGAAATAATACGCTAATAAACAATTGGATAAGTGACAAAATAGATTGCTTTATTGTGCAAAGGTCTCTTGACACATTTGGATATAATAAGCCCGGGTGTTCGATATAGATTAAAGGCTATGCTTTGGTAATATCCCATCATGGCGGTGAGGGCTGTCGACAATGCTCGCATCAATCAGAACTCCTTCCTTGATAGAGATATGATGGGCGCTCAATTGTTTATTGAAAGCTTTCAGTAACTTATCCATGAGTCCGGACTCTGTCAGGGCAGTCCTGAAACGGCTGATCGTACTGTGATCCGGAGAGACGGCTTCCATACTCAGCCCTAAAAATCGAGAAAACGTCACCGAGTCGTTGACACGCTCTTCCAAGGCACAGTCACTCAATCCATACCAGGTCTGCAAAAGAAGCATTTTGAAAAGCAGGATAACATCATAGGCCGGAGCTCCTGCCGCATTTTGCCGCTTGGTGTACTTCTTGTTGATCAACGTGCGAACAGGACGCCAATCGATAAGCCTGTCGACTTGATTCAAAAATACATTCTGAGCTTTTCTGCATCTCTTCTCTAACATGACGTCTGCAAATGAGACTTCGTCGTTGGTGGATTTTTCCTTGTCTTGCCATAATTTTTGTATCATCTTATAGTGCTAATATACGAAATAATACGCTAAAAAACAATTGGATAAGTAACAAAATAGACTGCTTTATTGTGCAAAGGTCTCGTCAACTTATTAGGGGCTATTGCTTATTGCTGCCTATTGCCTGTTTCCAAAGAAGCCGTGCATCAATGTACAAAGGACCATTGATACACAGCTTGCTTTGTTCTGAATTCGACGAATTCACGTTAAATAATATGGTGTGAATTGGGAGATAACCCTGCGTTGGTTATCTCTTCATTAACTTCAGACTCTTTGTGCGGGTCATATTATGCAGCCGCACCACATAGTAAGCGGCAGAAAGCATTGAAATATCAGTATTGTGGGTCATGCCCTTCAAAACAAAACGACCACCGGTATCGTAGATTTCCCAACGATCCACCGCTGAACCGGTAAGCAAACGGCCATCGGCAGAGAAATGTGCCGAGAAGTCGGGAGCGGCAGTTGCTTTGTCAATACCCGTGCCGCCTTGCACGTCAAACGTGATACGTTTCACTTCTGACCGTCCGGATTGATAAACCGCCGAGACTTCTGCCGTGTGTTCCCCGGCAGAAAGCCCCGTTAGCAGAACTCGCTTTGCCGATTGGTCAATGTTAGTAGCCAACCGGCCATCTATCATCACCTCATACGCCGCACGATCAACCAAGGGCTTTTTGATCTTCCCATCAGCATAGGGGCATTCTTCTCCCACAAACAGATTGTCTACCATCAGGAAGAAGCCGCGTGGCGTTTCATTTACCAACACCATACGCCGAGCATCGACGGGCACTTCTACAGACAACTCTTGCCAAATCTTGTCGGAAACCGTCAAGGACTCACTGAGCCAAACGATATCAGCCGTTGTCTTTGGATAATCCGTTTTTGTATAACCGACGCGGATGGAAGCTGCTCCAAGTACGTTGGTAAAACTTTTTCACGACGCATCGGAAGGTGGCCTTTCCCGTGAAATGAAGAACGGGCGAGAATACGAAATCGTTGTTACTCTTGCCGCGATTGCCGAAAGAGGCCAGACACTGCCGTCCGGAATAAGGTAAGGATCCGGCATCGAAGTAAACCAACGCCGGCGTAGTGGCGTAAGGATTGAATACCATATAACTCATCGGAGAACCCATATATTTGAAAGAAATATTGTCAAACTCCACGGTCGAAGCCTTGTCCATATCCCAATATATCCAGTTCTTATCAGGCGTAGCCGGTTCAAAGGGTAAATGGCTCATAGGACTCGAAGTCGTCGAAAATAAAGTTGTCTTCGTTCCACGATAATGTGACATCGGCACCTTGCTGCGCCACTTTGAGATTATAGGGGAGCCAACAGTCGTTCTTTAAAAATCCAGTTCATGACGAAATTCTGTCTCCTCACCATCAATTGTCAGTGCGGCACTGAGATCATCAAAGCCGTCAAGCTCGGCATATAAGTGGTATTTTTTCTTTGTCAGATGTGGAATATTCCAAGTCGTATTGTCTATTTGCGTAGCGGTATAGACTTCTGTTTTATCGTCATCGGCTTGTAAGCGGATTGTCGGAACTGTGGCAGGCAACGAGACGTTGGCCTTAACCTTAAACGTGAGGTTGGCTATCAGATTCCTACCTACACAGGCAGACGCAGCCTTAGCAGACTCACTATCAGTAGGGAGTACGCTGGCAACGGCATAACGGTAATAACCCATCGGGAGCGTAGCGAATTCAGAATCACGGTAAGTGCGCACATCGGTAGTTGTTGATGCAAGGAATTTCCAATCTTCACCGCCTTGTTCAAGCTTGCGATAGACATTATATTTCGTCTGCCGCTGCACAGTGGTAGCTATCTTAGAGCCATCGGGAGCAAGCATCGCATAATCGATACCGATGAGTAGATTCTTCTTCATATCGTGCTGATCGAGATACTCAAAAGCAGCGGTGCGATAGTCGGTATTTATCACGTGAACGTTAGGCTCAAAGTCGATACCTTCGGACTCGCCTGCATCAGCCAGCATACTGAGATAACCGTCATAACGGAAAGCCACGAGTGCACCACCTTTAACAACGAGCGGCTCGGGCAGTTCGTAGCGACACCACTGATTATCGGTATTGAGTAGATTAGCCTGCTCGTAAAGAATATTGTTGGTAGGTTTCCCCTCGCTATCGAGTGCAAATATCACCAAGTCCACTTTCTTGTGAGGCCCGCGAAACTCGTCGGTCTGCCATTTGACGGCCGTGATAGCCATATCCTTACGGAACACTGTGCCGACGATGCTGTAAGGTGTGTAAGCAAAGACACCAATATGGGCAACACCTTTTCCTTTATAATAGGAGATAGAATCGGTATCGATGGGAGCTTCCCAAGCCACGACGGCCGCATCGCTCTGCTCCGATGCACTGACGAGACGCGGGGCAACGACTTTGTCTTTGAGCGCAATGGTGGGCAGCGTGGTTGCACCGGCCTCAATCTTCACACGTTGCCGGTCGGGCAGCAAACCAAGATGAGAGGTTTCAAACTGATAATCGCCCTCATAGACGTCCTCTATCGCATATTTACCTTCACCGTTCGTGTAAGCCACGTAGTGAGCATCGGAGTTCTCGGCAGTCATGACAATGCGAGCGTCACTCAATGCCGTTCCGCCGGCGCAAGTGACTTGACCACCCACAGTAAGTTTCTCCAACTTCTTCAAGGCAATTTCTATCGCGACGGTTTCATCAGCCGACACGCGCACAGTCTGCCTATGCAGCGCATAGCCTTCCTTACGAGCTTCAAGTGTATAATCAGCTTCAGGAACATGGGATATATTCCATTCACCCAGCATATTCGTCGTAGCGGTAAAGTCTGTCCCTTTGAGGGAAAGTTTGACGTCAGCAAGTGGTGCACCTTCGTGCTTCACCACGCCATGAAGCGAACCTTCCGAGGCTTCTTTGATAAGGATACTGAAAACCTCAAGCTGGAATTTATTAGCATCGGAGTTCATTCGGATGGCAAAGTTCTCGTTACCGTCAGTCGTAGGCGTATAGTAAGCCACGTAGTCGGCGCGCGCACCTTCTTCATTAGACACCTCAAACGCAGCGACCTCTCTATATTGTGCAAGATCTTCTTCCCTATCGCCCTGACCGAAGAGGAGACTCATTTTCTCAACAAGCTCAAGGTTGGCGGCTGCGGCAGTAACCACAATCTTATACTTTGTGCCCGCCTTTAAGGCAATGGGGCGAGACACAGCCCAATCGTCGCCGGCTTGTTTTTCACTATAACTGCAATAAATGCCTTCTTTCGCCATACGTTGCTTCCACGTAATACCATCATGATTGCGATCGATGAAAGTCCAGAGAGGCAGGTCGTCAGTTGTGAAACGACAAGAATAGGGCGTAGTATGCGCAGTGCCGAGCACGATAGTTGACGACAGCGCAGACTTGCCTTCTTGACGCCCGATGGAAGTAATGCGATATTGATAATTGGCGAGACGAGGAATAGTATTGTCCATTATCGTAGTTGCGTCGACGTCTTCGCCCGCAACTACATTGTCAGGTAAGCGCACAACTTTGTAGCGAAGCCGAGCGGGGATATACCCGCCGTTGATACCCTTGGTGGGGGCTGTCCAAGAAATTTTGCAGCGCTTACCATCGAGCTGCTTCTCAAGCTGAATATCGCTGACGGCATCGGGAATATCTTCACCCACGTAAAGCATTTTTTTACCGCCTCCTCGCCGTTACCCTCACTGTTGGAAGCATAGGCTTTATAGGTGTAAAGATCATCAGCCGTAAGTGTCTCGCTAAAGGTAATAAGTTCACCTGCCGCGACATTGTCTTTAGAAAAGACCTCTCGGCTTCCGCGTAGCAGATGAATCGAACAAGCGCCAAGCACGCCGCCTGCCACAGTCTGTCGCGGAGCATTCAGTCGGATGTTCACCATCATTGCTCCAGCACTCGTAGGTTCTACTGAGAAATTTTTCCACCATACTCGGCGCACCATCCTTGAGCGTGGAGTATGGAAAATCAAGACCGACTATTTGTTTTTTTCGCCGACAAGTTCAACGTTACTGTCGTTGTAGCCATTGTTCACGTCAATATCAAGGAGCTGTGTGCCCTCACGAGTCGTTGGGATCGCCCACCACAACTTACCACTTTTGTGGTCAATTCCCATAGATTGCAAATCGCTTTTGGCCGAATAGTCGCAACTGTTCAGCGTCTCCTCGTTGCCGTCAAGTGCAAGCTTCACAAGTTCGCTGTAGGGATTTTTCCGCATAAATTTGCCCTTGCAGGTCAACGGCGAGCGCAACAAACTCCTGAGCAAGCTCTGTCACTTCCATCACAGTGCCACTGCCGAGATCTACTTTGAGCAGCGTGCTCACGCGGCCGGCCTTACCCAAGGCATACATAATACCATTCTTGTAGTCATACGCCATATCATAGAAGGGCTTTTCGCCGGTAGCATCGGCAACTTTCGTAAACGTACCCGTAGCGAAGTCGTACAGTCCAAAGGCCAAGGGAGCAGGATCATCGCCCGTCTTCACACACGTTTGCACATAATACTTCTTACCCGCAAATGCGCCGGCACGGATACTATAGTCGTGGGTTCGCAGAACTTGGAACTCTGATGGGTTAGTCACGTCAAACTTGCATGGGCCGATTTGCTCCGGCTGCTGCGAGTTGTAGCGATTCCATCCATAAGCCTCTTGTGCATCTACCTGCAAGCAGACTGTCGGCAGAAGCAGTAGAAGCATGAGAAAAAAACGATTTTTTTCATATTGAAATTTAGGGATAAATGATTTGAGATTTAATAAATAAAATAATTATGTGAGACATGTTAACCATAGCATTATCACTGTGCGTTTCAATAGAGTGCAACAAAGGGTAGTCGGAAGCCTGCTTCCTCCACTTGTTTTTTTATCGTATCTGCGATGCAAATTTAGCAAATTAACGCAAACTCCATATAAATAACGTGAGTTCGACGAATTATAAGTGTCTATAGATTTGGTGATTAGCGAAATTTATTGCAACTTTAAGGTGTTAACATATAAATAGTTACAAACAAAAAAATCGCTATGATCACCGAAGACAAAGTTTTTCACTTCGTTCAAGGAAACTCCTGATTTTTTTGTATGGCAGACGACTTCTGCAAGTTTTTTGATGCAATGACGGCAAAATATGCGCTAAAACCTACCGGGAAAAGAAAATATCATCGAAGTTCCACGATGTCAAAGGCCGAAGTCATGCTGATAATGATTTTTTTCCACGACTCCGGTTATCGATGCTTCAGACATTTCTATCTTGAAAAAAAGTATGCAAGCATCTTCGTCATCTGTTTCCCAATGTTGTTTCTTATAACCGTTTAGTAGAATTGGAAAGGGAGATAGCCGTACCCTTAAGCTTATTTACCAAGAAGGTCCTCTTGGGCAAATGCACGGGCATAAGCTTTGTTGACAGCACACCATTGCGTGTCTGCAAAAACCAAAGAATACATATTCACAAAGTTTTTCAAAGGCATAGCCCAAAGCGGAAAAATGCTCTATGGGTTGGTTCTTCGGTTTCAAATTGCATTTGATTTGCAATGAGAAAGGAGAGCTTCTCAACTTTATGATAACGCCGGGAGATGTTGATGACCGTAAGCCTTTGGAGTACAAAGCTTTTATAGAGTTCATACAAGGTAAGCCGGTCGGTGACAAGGGGTACATCAGCAAGAACCTCTTTCAAAGGCTTTTCGTTGACGGAATACAACTTATTACCAAATTGAAAAAGTAACATGAAAGGAGCTTTTAATGAGTGTTTCAGACAGACTTTTACTCAGAAAAAGAGCCATTATAGAAACGGTGAATGATGAACTTAAGAACATTGCACAAGTGGAACACTCCGGACATAGATGCTTTGACAATTTCATCGTCAACTTATTAGGGGCTATTGCTACCTATTGCCTGTTTTCAAAGAAGCCGTGCATCAATGTACAAAGGACTATTGATACACAGCTTGCTTTGTTCTGAATTCGTCGAACTCACGTTATATTAAATCGGCTATGAGCCTCATACAGGTCGATACACCTGCGCTTCTGACGCTTTCTGATCCTGACCACGCTGAATGTCCGCCATTCCTAGGGTTTCCGGGCCAAAGAGACATATTACGAAGAGGAGGAAGAAGAGGAAATGGAAGAATAGCCTCGACCACCTTCTTGAACTATTGAGGCTCACAAACTATGGCCTCAACAGACAATTATAAAAAAAGAGTTCGGTTTAGTACCGAACTCTTTTTTTTGTTATCTTACTCAAGCTGCTAGTTGGCCCTATGGAGAAAGCGTTTATACATTTAACAAGGTATCTTCATCCTTCCCTAAGATCGGCTTTAGCACTCTTATCTTGAATCTTCTACGCCACCTGACGTAATTGGCAAAAAAGCGCATGCCAAAACTAAGCAACATCTTATCGTAACGATTTAGGTTTGCATCGCCCATACTTTTTTTAAGTATTCGGTTTCACGATAACGCTGCAAGTCGAAATTGTAATAGAAATAATATTTGGCAAGGATGTTTAGCGTAATCTCCCGTAAGAAGCGCTTGCGAAATTTTAAGTCGGGAAATAGCAGCGTATAGTGATTCATAATCAGCTTCTCTTTCTCCATCATATTCTCAATAGGATACTTCTTCGAACTTAAAGACGCTTCACGATTGATATATAAGTAGCCCGCCTTCGATGAAACGAAAAGCGTGTGGGCAAATCGGACATAATGGAGCAAGAAAATGGTATCTTCACTAAAACATAAGTTAATAGGAAATTGTATGTTGTTTTTCCTTTATGATAGACTTTCTAAAAAAAGCTTGCTCCAGACAGCCGAATTGAAAGAATTTATGCAAAAGACTTTTGCCACTGACCCTTGAACGCTGCGCTCTTTAAAACTTATCTCCCTTTCGGTTTGGCCCTCTTTGCTGATATATCCCTGGATGCTAAGATCAGTCTCAAGCGAAAAAAAAGAAAGATACTCGGGGCAGATCTCATCGTCACTATCAATAAAGGCGATAAACTCTCCCTCGGCTAATGCTATGCCGTTGTTTCGAGTGGCACTTACGCCTTGATTCTCTTGAGAAATAAATCTGATGCGTAGATCTTTCTGCGCAAATGCCTGACAAATCTCGGCCGAACGATCCGTGCTACCATCATCTATTAGGATGACTTCTATATTTCGATAGGTCTGACTTAATATTCCTTCTATGCACTTCGCAACGTAAGGCGCTGCGTTATAGATAGGAACTATAACAGATATTTTAGGCGTCGATGTCACTTGATCCTTTTCTTCCATAAATCATAAAGTAAATACACTTCCTCACTCCTTTTCTGTATAAAATCAAGACAAAGGGAAACAAGATGAAAAAAAGGCCTTTCTCTTTAATAGCATTAATTTACAGTCTTAGCCCCATTGGAGCGATCAAACTCTTAGTAAGTATGGGCTCGGAAGGATAATAAAAATGGCCTTATGAGCCATGAAACAACCACGAATTGTAGCGCTCTCTGTTATCAACCAGTGGCTGATAATGTTCTTACCATCAAAGCATACGGATAAGGCCGACGCTCCTCTTGTCTCGATGTTGCAAATATACGCCATCTTCTTTGAAACGACAAGGGCCCTTCTGCGGTTTTTATACTATCAACTCATTGACTCCTTAGTAAAGGTAGCGGAGCGGAAATAAGTAAGATAGAGCTACTATTCATCATTATATGGAACGAATACATCTATACTAAACTTACCGCAAGCCTAATTTTATTTTGTATGATTTTCGCCCGATGTATATTGCCTATACAGGCGCTGTCTTACATTTTTGAGCAGGAAAGGCTTAGTCGAAGCTTAGCATTCGGCGCACGAATAGGCGGAGATGAACTATTACAAGTAGGGAAATAAGAATTCCTAGTAGGGGAACAACGACCCCAACTAGGAAAGAGATCGCCGGCGTGCTTTGTAAGCGGAAGCACCGTGCAGAAAAAACTAAAACGAAACGGAGCAGCACAGCTTCACAAGGCTTTTCGTGCGTAGCTGCTTAGGGGCGGCAGAAAAGAGGATGCCGAAAACGAAGCAATAGCCGTTTTGAGCCGAAAGATTAACACATCTTTTGGCGTTTGCGCAAAAGACGTGATGATGGAACAGAATGTCATCAAGCCCAAAAGTATAGTCTTTCCCATTTAAATAGGATTTATTATAAGTTATAATACCAAGTGCAAATATAAACAAAAAGAGGTCAATTACACGTAGATAGCTCGCATTTATTATTTACCCGTCAGCTTATTTCAGTCACTTGAGGGAGAAAAAATAGCCATAAGGATAATTACAGCCGTTATCTTTACAAATATTTAGACAAGTCCTACCGAACGACGCAATCGAAGCTTCTATGTGCGCAATGCTACGCCTTCGCTCACCACGACCACACATAAGTTTGCCGGCCACACCTGTAAAGTAACGGAAATCAAGTAGCAAGGCGAAAATATCAAGTTAACGGCAAGCATAGTTTGGAAATATGTTTTAATTTTTGCGGCTCTATGTCAACGCAACGCAGCCTATAGGCGAAACGTAGACAAATAGATAGTCACAGCGATAGAAGCCTTATCACACTCAATGCAAGAATTTGAAATCATAGCCAAAACCTTCCAAGGATTAGAAGAAGTCTTGGCGCAAGAAATCACCGAATTAGGTGCTAAAAACATCAAAACCGGCCGACGTATGGTCTCCTTTACGGGCGATCAAGAAATGCTTTATCGCGCCAATTTTTGCTTACGCACGGCCGTAAGGGTGCTCAAGCCCCTCAAACACTTTAAAGCTGAAGACGCCGATCAGGTTTATGAAGCTGTGAAGACCATCGCCTGGGACGAATATCTTGATCTGCAGACCACTTTTGCGGTAGATGCTGTCGTTTATTCGCAAGAATTTAGGCATTCTAAATTTGTCGCCTACAAGACAAAAGACGCCATCGTCGACTATTTCCGCGAAAAAGAGGGCAAGCGCCCCAACATCAGCATTGCCAATCCGGATCTTAAGCTCAATATTCATATTGCCGACAACGATTGCACCCTATCGCTTGATGCCTCAGGCGAAAGTCTGCACCTGCGCGGCTATCGCACAGCATCGTGTGAGGCGCCGATCAATGAAGTTTTGGCGGCGGGCTTGATAAAGTTGTCCGGATGGAACTTTGATTCTGACTTTATCGACCCCTTCTGCGGATCAGGCACTATATTGATTGAAGCCGCATTGATGGCACGTAATATCTATCCGGGCATTTTTCGCAAATCGTTTGGCTTTGAAAAGTGGAAAGACTTTGATCGCGAGTTGCTCGATAAGATTTATAACGACGACAGCCAAGAGCGAGAGTTCGCTCATCGCTTTTACGGCTACGACATCAACCGCCCCACACTCGACGGCGCATTGGAAAATGCAAAAGCAGCCGGTGTGGCAGACCTCATTACGTTTGAGCAAAAAGACTTCCGCCAATTCGAGAAGCCGGCTGAGCGCGCTATCATCATTACGAATCCGCCTTACGGTCAACGACTCACACCACCCGACTTGCTGGGCTTATATCGCGCCATCGGCGAACGGTTGAAGCACGAATTTGGCGGCGGAGATGCTTGGATTATTAGTTCGAAAGAGGAACTCTTCGATACGATCGGTTTGCGACCGAGCGTAAAGATACAGGTTAACAACGGACCTATCGATTGCGAATTTAGAAAGTATCAACTCTTTGAAGGGCGTCTTGATGACTTCCGCGCCGGCGGCGGAAAGGTAAAGACGGAAGAGGAGCGCAACTATATGACGGAGAAGCGCCGCCCGAAACAGTATCGCGAGGATTTCAAAGCGCGCATTTCAGAAGAAGAGGATGAGGATTGGAGTCCGGAATATGCCTTGCTCCGCAATAAGCACAGAGAGTTTGACCGGATTTACAATAAGCGAGAAAGAAAGTCGCGCGAAGAGCATGAAGCAAAAAGGCGAACGCCACACAACGCGGCGACCGGAGCGACGTCCGCACAAACCAAACTTTGATTTTGCCAATAAAGGCGACGATGAGGTTCGAGAGACGCACGAGGTGCGCCACTTTGGCCCACGGCCGGAAAGCTTAGAACGCCCTTACCAACGCAGAGAAAGAGAAGGCAACGAGGGCTTTCAGCGGCGAACGCCGTACTTTTGGCCCGCGAAGAGAAACAGGGCGCAGCGACAAATGGGCAGGCAACAAGCGTTTCGACAATGATCGCCCACGCAACAATGCCCGCCGTACAGACAACAATCGGCCCGGCCGGCGCGAAAACCGCCGCGGCAACAAATCATAACGACGACGTTTATCTACGTAGCTCGACCGAAAGGTTGAGCTGCGAAACTTTACGAAAAACACATTTATGAAACAGATGAATTTGCGCAGCTCCTTACTAATAGGTCTGCTGCTCTTGACAGGAACCCTTATGGGACAGACAAAGAAAAAGCTTTACGCTGGACGACTTAATGTGGGGCGGATCCAATTATTGGAATCTTCAGCCCAAGAATCTCTACACTGCGTTTTTGGGGCTCTAAGCTTATGCAATTAGAAGTAGAGGCAGTCAAAACCTGTACAGATGAAAAAGGAAAGCGCGTAAAGGCGCAAACCTTATTCACGGCGGCTGATGTGAAAGCGCTCATTACAGACGAGACAAAGGGCCGCGGCCTCAACTTGATGCAAGCTTCATTTCCTTATCCGAACAAGACTTTAGCTTTGCTCCATACCAATCGAAGCAATCTGCTCTACGATTGGAAGAAGAAAGCCATCGTTTGGCAGGCAAAACGCGACAGCGTGAGAGTGAACGAAGAGTTTAACATCCCCTCGCGCAGCGAAGTTTATGCAAAAAGACTTTGATCTGTATCTGCGCACGGCCGACGGTAAAGCGCATCGCATCACAACAGACGGTTCAAAAGATATCGTCTACGGGCAAGCCGTTCACCGCGATGAGTTTGGCATTAAAAAGGGCGCTTATTTCAGTCCGTCAGGCCAACTCTTGGCTTATTATCGTATGGATCAAAGTATGGTCGAAGACTATCCGCTCGTTGATATTTTCACGCGTGAGGCTAAACTTGATGCTATTAAATATCCAATGGCCGGTATGACCAGTCATAAAGTGACCGTAGGTATTTACAATCCCAAGACGGAGCAGACGGTTTGGCTGCAAGCGGGCGACCCGACTGACCGTTACTTCACAAACATATCTTGGGCGCCCGATGAGAAGACCATTTATATGATTGAGATGCCCCGCTCGCAGAAGAAAACAGAACTCGTAGCCTACGACGTAGCAACGGGCCAACGCAAGGGCGTACTCTATACGGAGACGCACGAAAAGTATGTGCATCCTATGCATCCGCTGACTTTCTTGCCTTGGGACAGCAGCAAGTTTATTTACCAAAGCGAAAAAGACGGCTACAATCACCTTTACCTCTTCGACACGAAGGGTAAAGAACTCAAGCAAATCACGAAGGGCGAGTTTGTCGTACTCGATTTAGTAGGATTCAACACAAAGACAAAAAGCGTCATTATCCAATCAAACGAAGCGCATCCGCTACACCATAATTACTATGCCGTAAATATCGACAACGGCAAGCGCACATTGCTCGACAACGGTAAAGGCTTGCACCGCGCAACGCTATCGCCTGACGGCACGATGCTCTTTGATCGCTGGAGCGAGCCCGACGTATTCCGTAAAATAGCGGTGCGCAATACGGCGACGGCAAACGCTACGCTGCTGCAAACCGATGCTTCACCTTGGCAGGGCTTACAATGTGCCGGAAATCTCTTCCGGTTCTCTCACGGCTGCTGATGGGCACACAAAATTGTTCTATCGCTTGGTTAAGCCGGTCAACTTCGATCCCTAACAAAAAGTATCCGACCGTCGTTTACGTCTATGGCGGACCTGGCGTGCGCAATGTCGACGCTTCTTGGAATTATGCTGCACGTTCGTGGGAGATTTATATGGCACAGAAAGGCTATGTCATCTTCGTGCTCGACAACCGCGGCTCAAGCGAGCGCGGATTCGCCTTTGAAACGGCCACTTATCATCGACTCGGGCAAGAGGAAATGAAAGACCAGATGCGCGGTGTCGATTATCTCAAATCGCTCCCCTATGTAGATGCTGAACGCATCGGTGTGCACGGCTGGAGCTACGGCGGATTTATGACAACGAGTCTGATCACCAATTACCCCGACGTCTTCAAAGTTGGCGTAGCCGGCGGTCCGGTTATCGACTGGAAGTATTACGAAGTAATGTATGGCGAGCGCTATATGGGCACGCCGCAGGAAAAACCCTAAGGGTTACGCGCAAAGTTCACTACTCAATAAGGCCAAAGATCTGAAAGGACGTCTCCAAATCATCATTGGCTATAACGATCCCGTCTGCGTGCCGCAACAGAGTTTGGCTTTCTTGCGCGCTTGCGAAGACGCCGGTACGCAGCCCGACTTCTTTACCTATCCGGGCCAAGGCCACAATATGATGGGAAAAGATATGGTACACCTGCACGAACGCATCACGCGCTACTTTGAAGATTATCTGAAATAACGAGTGAATGGCGAACAATGGACAAGCGAAGATGCTCCCTTGTTCGCCACTCATTATATATAAGGTATCATCGATCACAAACTCCGGGCGCCACGCATTTTTCACCCAAGCCGTGCACCCATAAAAATCATATCACTATGAAGAAAGCTATTGCAACAGCAGCTGCACCCGCAGCTATCGGTCCTTACAGTCAGGCTATTGAGGCCAACGGACTTATTTTTTTGTATCCGGACAACTTCCTATCGTCCCCGAAAAAGGCGAATTTGCCGAAGGCGGCGTACAAGCACAAACGCGTCAGTCGTTAGAGAATATGAAAGCCATCTTAGCCGAGGCCGGACTCACGATGAACGATGTCGTAAAGACTACAGTCTTTTTGGCGGATATGGGCGACTTTGGCGCGATGAACGAAGTGTATTCCACGTTCTTTGAAGCTCCCTACCCCGCTCGCTGCGCTTATGCCGTCAAGACCCTGCCTAAGAATGCTTTGGTAGAAATTGAGTGTATCGCCGCTCGCTAAGATTCGTCAAACTATGTTGGAAAAAATCGGCGTATTTCTTTCCTCCAAACCTCATTTGTCGGCAGCCTGCTTAAAGGCTGCCGATGCTTTAGGCACTTGGATTGGATCGACGGGTCGCACACTCGTCTATGGCGGCAACACGTCAGGTTTGATGGGGCATTTGGCCGAAGCCGTAAACCGCTCAGGCGGTCGCATTTTTTGGCGTAGTGCCGCAGCGTTTGTTCGATATGGGCTGCGTCAGTCCTTTATTGCACGTCACCTTTCCCACAGCCGACCTTGCCGACCGCAAAGCCACGATGATTCAAGAGAGCGACGTCTTCATCGCGCTGCCCGGCGGACTTGGTACGCTCGACGAGGTATTCACCGTGCTGGCGGCCGCAACCTTGCAGTTTGAGCATCGACCCGTCATTCTCTACAACGTAGAGGGCTGTTGGGATCATCTGCTCGCACTCTTGGAAGATCTGCACCGCCGCAAACTGATCGATAAGCGGCCGGAAGCCTACTTAAAAAGTAGTCAGTTCGATAGAAGAACTGGAAGCCGTCATCGCAGACTTATAGCCGGTTCATCCCGCCATAAGCTGCATTTACCCCTCCTATTTCGTAGGAAGATTTTTGTAAAAAAACGCTTATTCCCAACTACTTATATCTTCATCCTCAACGAGGACACACATAAAAGAAAAAAAGCATCTAAGTCTGCATGAGCAGTAAACAAAGCGGGCAAAAGATGCTTTCTTTTTTCATCCATACCTGTCCCAATTTGCTCCCAAGGCTTGGGACTTTTTTTCCCAAGCGCAGCGGACTTTTTGTTCCAAGGCTAGGAATTTTTTTGTCCGCAAGCTTGGAATTTTTCGAAGGCTATTGAAAATTGCAAACAAAACAGATCTTCTAAAATATTCGAGCTTGATTCTTGAGTGATAATGAAAGAAAAAAATTCAAAAAAATACTTGCTTATACATATTATAGTCTGTATATTTGGGCAATATTATTCCTCGAAGGATTATTCCAAGAAAAGAGCTAAGAATCCTTGAAAAAGAAATCAATTAGCAACTTTTTTTAAATATCTTATGGAAAGAGGATTTAAACTATTTGTGGTTATTGGGTAACTAGAAATGGAAAGAATGACATTTTATAAACCTGATCGTAAACCTTTTTCAAGACTGTAGGAATACAGCCTTGAGAATGGCTTTCTTATTCGTTTCTTTTCTCTTCTCTTTATTTGCTTTCTCGCAACCAGTTGGAGAATTTAAGGTGAAAATGATTGCTCCCGAAGGATATTCCGTAGGGAAAATCACTGTCAGTATTCAGATAGATAAAACAAGCCTGAAAGGAAAAACAGATAATACCGGCGTATGTCAGTTTAAGTTGCCCATTTATAATGATTCTCTGCGTATCAGATTGCTAACCGAGAGCCCTTTTTACGCTCCAATCGACACTTTATTGACCATAAGGGCGGAGAAAGATATTGAGCTATCCTTATCCCCTGCTAATCTGCGGGAAGTAAGCGTCGTGGGTTATAAAAAGATAGTTAAAACTAATGCAGAAAAGCAAGTATTCAATATAGATCTTGGTGGTTTGTTACAATCAGCCAAAGCAAATTTGGCCCTAAAGCGAGTGCCGGGGATAATATATACAGACAAAGGCTATCAATTGGCCGGCAACGGTAAAGCTGCCAAGCTCTTGATAGATGGCATTGAGACGACCGAAACGGAATTAGGGAAAATAATGGCAGGAGATATTGCAAAAGTTGAAGTGAGACGTATCGGCCTGAATGATGAAGCAAGTTCCGGAGAAATCAATGTAATCCTTAAAAGAAACAGAGCCAATCTTTTGAAAGGAGAAATAGCAGCAGGCACACAGCTATCCAGAGCAGGGTTCAACTTATCACCTTCTGCTACTTATCGTTCCGGAAAGATTGACCTAATCTTCTGGTCCTCATACACACAGGATCGACAAAAAGGAAAAAATATACTATATAGAGATGAAGAAGAATTCCTCTTCTCGGAATATAAAAAAATCGCTTACAGCAATATAGTGGGGCTTTAAAAACAAATATCCGCCTCTCTCCAAAATGGGAAACAGCTTTGAATTATTCTATTTTTGGATATAAGGCTCCGGCAGATGTCGTTTGGCGTTCAAAAGGCGTGAGCCAAACAGCACAATACAATAAAGAGTCATATTTCAGCCATTTCGTCAACGCTGTAATCGCACACGATATCAACGCCAACAAACGTTTATTCTTCAAGGCACGCTATTTTTAATTATGCGACAAATAATGAAACGACACATCCTTACACCTTATATAAAGGTAAAATGAATGAATGGACAGGGGAAATCTTACTGGAAGCCGATAGCATTCGTTTTTTGAGGGATTATCATAATATTGCCGTTGGGATAAAAAGCATTTATCGAAATACGTTATTGACCGCCAGCCGCTTACCTTACCGCAGTGATGTACAACAATTATATATGAAAGATCAATTTTCTCTGAATAAGTGGTTTGATGTTTTTTTACTCTTGCGCGGAGAATGGTATGGCTTTAATTTCCAACGAACCGGCAGTACGAGACGTTTGGCTGTACTACCTACAATTTCAGTAAATTATAACGGGAAAATAGGTTCGTTTTCCTTTGTGTATAACCGACATATCGAAAGACCAAGTGTAGATTTTTTTGAATCCGGAAGTCTTTTATATCAATGAATACGAAAAGAGTCAGGGAAACGTGCATTTGCGCCCGCAATACGCTGATCGTTATACGCTGAACTACTCCCGGCAAATCGGTAGTGGTTTTTTGACTTCTAATGTCGTGTATGAACGTATCGGAGATATGATAGGCGGTGTGTATATGACAGATTATAGTACATCTACTTATGAAAATGCGGGTAAAGGAAGGATACTAAACTTGAACATTGGTTATAGTAAACCTCTGTTTAAGCATGCATTGAACCTTAACTTAAATATTACTGCCGACCATACTGCGTATAAAATTGCGCCAGCCTTTGCCGCAACAGCTTTAAGTGAAGGCAATGAGGGCTGGGGCTTAACAAGTACGATGAACTTATCTTATATGGCACCAAAACAATGGTTCCTTGAATTGATGTTAATGCACCGTAATAATGAGAGAACTTTGAACTCGACAGTGCATAACAAGATTCGTTTGGATCTTACTGTAACTAAATCGCTGTGCAATGATCGTTTAGATCTTTCGCTTTTTTATTATGATATGTTCGGATTGTTTAGAAAACAACGCGTAAGGTATAAGTTGAAAGGCCTTACTCAGATTTCGAAAGTTTACTCCCCTTCCTCTTTTTTGGGGATCTCGCTGACGTGGCGCTTCGGCAAAGATTTTAAGATTCAAAGTGTGGGGGAGGTAATTAACAATGAAGATATAAGAACCAAATAAAATGAGACGTGAATCTAGTTTAAAAAGGAAGTAAGATTCCATATTTTCTTATATGAAATCTTACTGAAATATTGCATTGATCGTATTTCTGAAAATGAATCAGCGTTGCCCACAATGCGCAGATTGTTCAAACTTAGTGTGCAACAGTTGAATACTATCCTACGCTTTATCGCCCCACATACTTGCCTTTCGCCACGATTTACGAATAGTCGTTGCGCGCTAAAGGACATCGAAGTAGCGCAGTCCAATAAGAACGACGCCTTTTTCACATCTTTCGACTTTTATTATATCGAATGCTTTTTATTACCCCTACTTCGACAACAAAAGCAAAAAGCTAAATGTCTCTTTTCACATTTTACAACCTATTGTTAGTCTCTAAGAAAAATTATTTATTACTTTTTGCCTTGATTGTATGCACATATAAAAAGATGAGCGAAAGACTTAGGGTGATTATCAGCGGCGGCGGTACGGGAGGACATATTTTTCCCGGCTATATCGATTGCCAATGCTCTGCGCGAGAAGCGGCCCGATGCCGAGATTCTCTTCGTAGGAGCAGAGGGGCGTATGGAAATGCAACGCGTCCCGGCTGCAGGCTATGAGATTAAGGGCCTGCCTATTGCAGGGTTTGACCGTAAACGCCTTTGGCGCAACGCCGGCGTACTGCTAAAGATTTGGAAAAGCAGCAAACTGGCCAAGCAAATCATCCGCGAGTTTCGCCCGATGGTAGGTGTCGGCGTCGGAGGCTATGCCAGTGGGCCTACGCTCCGCGAATGCGAGAAAATGCACATACCGACCTTGCTGCAAGAGCAGAACTCTTACGCCGGGGTTACGAATAAGTTGCTGGCCAAAAAAAGCCTCAAGCATCTGCGTAGCCTACGACGGTATGGAGCGCTTCTTTCCGGCTGACAAAATCATCTTCACCGGCAATCCTGTGCGCAAACAATTGCTCTACGTCGATTGCACGAAAGAGGAAGCCATCAAGCAGTTTGGCTTGGCTCCCGGAAAGCGAACGGTGCTGATTGTTGGCGGTTCGCTCGGCGCACGCAGTTTGAACGATACGATTCTGGGCAACCTGCCGCTCATCCGCCAACAGCAAGAGGTGCAATTCATCTGGCAGACGGGCAATTATTATAGTGCGGCCATCCAAGCCGAACTTTCGCGCCGTAAATGTCCCGACAACCTGAAGGTAACGGACTTTATCTCGGATATGGCCCACGCTTATGCCGCCGCCGATCTGATCATCTCGCGCGCCGGTGCCGGCAGTATCTCCGAATTTTGCCTGCTGGGCAAACCGGTTATCCTCGTGCCCTCGCCCAATGTGGCCGAAGATCATCAAACGAAAAACGCCTTGGCTCTCGTGCAGAAAGATGCTGCACTCTACGTTAAAGACGAAGAAGTGAGCCGAACGCTCCTGCCGCTGGCCATCAATACGGTCAAAGAGGGGCAACGTTTAGCGCAACTCAGCGACAACATCCGCCAATTGGCGCGCCCCAACGCGGCGTCAGACATTGCCGATGAGGTCATACGCTTAGCAGAACAACACACACGACAATAATGCATACGCGCCGGCCTCACGCAGGCAGGCCGTACAGGACCGATATAGGACATTAAGATGCAGACGATTAAATCAGTCTATTTCATAGGTGCAGGCGGCATAGGAATGAGCGCCTTGGAGCGCTATTTCCTCTCGCAATCGCTCTTTGTCGGCGGCTACGATCGTATAGAAACACCCCTGACAGAAGAGCTTGTGCGCGAAGGGGTCAGCATTCATTATACCGACGATGTAGACGCTATTCCGCAAGCGTGCCGCGATCCGCAGACAACGCTTGTGGTCTATACGCCGGCCGTCCCGAAAGATCATCGCGAACTGACTTGGTTTCGTCAAGCGGGCTTTGAAGTAAAGAAGCGCGCAGAAGTCTTAGGTTATTTAACGCGCCAAATGAAAGGTCTCTGCGTAGCCGGTACGCACGGTAAAACGACAACAACGGCCATGGCGGCTCATCTGCTTCACGAAAGCCACGTAGGCTGCAACGCTTTTTTGGGAGGTATCGCAAAAAATTATGCGACAAATTACTTGCTCGACAATAATAGTGATTTCGTCGTTATAGAGGCAGACGAGTTTGATCGTTCTTTCCACCATTTGCAGCCCTATGCTTCGGTCATTACGGCTACAGACCCCGACCATTTGGACATCTACGGCACGGAAGAGGCTTATCTTGAAAGTTTCACGCACTACACAAGCCTTATCCGTCCCGATGGCGCATTGATCGTGCACAAAGATTTGAAGTTTAAAGAGGCTCTTCCGGTCGGCACACGCCGCTTCGATTATGGTAGAGACGCGGGCAACTTCCACGCTGAAAATATTCGCATCGGCGGAGGCAGGGTTTGCTTCGATTTGATCTCACCGCTTGGCAACATCAGTGAGATAGAGCTTGGTGTGCCTGTCAGCATCAACATAGAAAATGGTATTGCCGCCATTGCTTTAGCTCAAATTGCGGGAGCCACACCCGACGAGATACGCGAGGGGATGAAGACCTTTCAAGGCGTAGATCGCCGCTTCGACTTCAAGATTAAGTCGGACAAGGTCGTACTACTCAGCGATTATGCACACCACCCCACAGAGGTGCGCCAAAGCATCCTCTCCGTGCGCGAAGTTTTTTTAACGGCCGACGCATCATAGGTATTTTCCAACCACATTTATATACACGAACACGCGACTTCTATCGTGAGTTTGCCGAAAGTCTGTCGCTGCTGGACGAAGTAATCTTGCTCGACATCTACCCGGCTCGCGAACTCCCTATCGAAGGCGTCAGTTCGAAACTCATCTATGATCATCTCCGCACAGATATAAAGAAGCACTTATGTAACAAGTCGACACTTCTACCTTTGCTCAAGCAGGAGGAAACAGACGTCGTAATGGTCTTAGGTGCAGGCGATGTGGATGCAATGGTGCCTCAGATAGCACAAATGCTGAAAGAGAAATACAATATTATATAAGAAGACTGACACAATCCACTGTGCGGTGCGCCGCGCAAAGGAAAACAAGACAACTGCTCTGGTGAAAACGCTGTTTAAGTTGCTCCTACTAATGGGGCTGATCGTTTACCTCGTCTTTGCTTTCACCCACTTTACGGGCGAGAGCTACAGCACGAAGTGTGCGGGGATAAACATCGCCGTCACAGACAGTGCACGGGCAGCTTTTATGACCTCTGCCGACGTAGAGCATATCTTGCGCAAAGCGCGATATTATCCTATTGGACAGAAGATGGACGCCATTAATAGTAGGAAGATAGAAATACTCTTAATGAAGAATCCTTTCATCAAAGAGGCAACCTGCTATAAAACGCCCGACGGACGCATCAATATCATCATTGCACAGCGCCTGCCCTTGATGCGGGTGATCGCTAACAATGGGCTGAATTGCTTTGTCGATGAGCACGGCTTTATGATGAAGCCGATGGGTTATGCGGCCGACTTGGTCGTTGTCACGGGCGCAGTAGATCCGCCCTTCATTAAGAAGAGTTTGATTCCGCTCGGCATATTCTTGCGAGATAACGAAATTTGGGATAAACAAATCGTACAAATTAATGTGAGCGAGGATCATAGACTGACGCTAATACCGCGCGTTGGCGACCAAGTGATACGCTTTGGAGCCGCCGATAGCATTCCGCAAAAATTCAATAACCTGCGGGCTTTCTACGAAAAGGTGATGCCTAAGGTAGGCTGGAATAAATATAGCAGAATCAGTCTTGAGAATACAAATCAGATCGTCTGCACAAAGCGAACAGGCAATAAGAAATAAGCCACTTCACGCACCGTCGTTAGGCACATGGCACAGTACGACGCGGAGAAATAAGCAACATTCATACGCACAATATAAGATATAACGATATGGCAACAGAAGACAATTTCATCGTAGCGATAGAGTTGGGCTCTTCCAAAGTGACCGGACTCGTCGGTCGCAAGCAACCCGACGGCGCTATTCAGATTTTAGCCAGTATACAAGAGCCTTCAGCCAGCTTTATCCGCAAAGGACGCATCAACAACTTGAATAAGATGACCTCTTGCGCAACGCTCATCAAAGATAAGTTAGAGAAGACGCTGAAGAAAACCATCAGCGGCTGCTACGTTGGGGTTGGCGGTATGGGAATGCATACGGTAGAAAACACCGTTGTACGCCATTTCCCTGACAAAATGCTAATCACCAATGAGGTCGTAGATGGGATTCGCGACAATAACCTGCAGTCGCAACCTGGCGAGCGCGAGATCCTCGAAGCCGTACAGCAAGAATACAAACTCGGCGCACAAACGCAACTCGATCCGGTAGGTATTCAGGCTGAAGGGATAGAGGGACACTTCCTCAATATCGTGACCAATCGCCGCGTACGCGAAGATATCTACACCTGCTTTTAGAGAAGCCGGCCTGCAGGTTATTGACCTCCCAATCACCTTCTTGGCATTGGCAGATCAGATGCTGACAGGCCCGGAAAAGCGCTCAGGTTGCGTATTTGTCGATATGGGTGCTGAAACGACTTCTGTGGCTGTATTTAAGAATAATCTATTGCGTCATCTCGCCGTTATTCCGCTTGGTGGCGACAACATCACGCGCGACATTGCCTCTCCAAATTGAGCACCGCGAAGCAGAGCAGTTAAAACGCGAATATGGCAAAGCTTTCTACGAAGCTGACGATGAGAACCACGCACCGATTAGTTTGGAAGATGGCCGTAGCGTTAAATACGACGACTTTAGCGGACTCGTGCAAGCTCGCTTGGAAGAAATTATTGAAAACGTCAACGAGCAAATCAAATGTTCAAAACTCGACAAGTCGCAACTCATCGGTGGCCTCATCATTACGGGTGGCGCTTCTCGCCTAAAAGGTATGGAGGAAGCCTTCCGAAAGGTGACGAACATCGAAAAGATTAGTTTCATTAAGCGTGTCAGTACGCAACTCCGCTTAGCGCAACATTTGCAAAACTTCAACAAGGAAGGTGACTACAATGCGACTATTGCGCTCATAGACAAGGGCGAAATAAACTGCTGCGGTGGGGAACTTGGGGCGGAAGCACCGACTATCTTTAATAGAGAAGAGGAGGAGAAACGCCGACGCGAACAGGAAACGCGCAGTGCAGCTGATGCTGCTGAAAAACAAAAGACAGGAAGAGGAAAAAAACTTCGCCTCGAAGAAGAGCGTAAGCAGCAAGAGGCAGAAGAAGCTGAACGGCAGCGTAAAACAAGAAGAGCGCGAACGCAAGAAGCGTGAAGCGCGCGAAAAAAACGCAGCCGATTCTTCGGTAAAATAAAGAATATGATCGGTAGTTTGGTCAACGACGATCGCGAAGAAGAATAAGCTATAGAAAAAAACAAGGTTCAACTACAAGGCAAAAAGCCCCTGCTAACAAAAACAAAGACAATGAACGAAGACAACAATACGAACAACGGCCTACTCATCGACGTCGGTATGGGCACTCCGCAGACGACACCCTCCATCATTAAAGTCATCGGCGTGGGCGGTGGTGGCGGCAATGCGGTCAATCATATGTATCGTGAAGGGATTCACGACGTCAATTTCGTACTTTGCAATACGGATAGCAAAGCGCTTTGCGACTCGCCCGTTCCTCATCGTCTTCAATTAGGAAAAGAAGGCCTCGGTGCTGGCAATCGCCCCGAAAGAGCGCGCGAAGCAGCCGAAGAGAGCGTAGATGATATTCGCGGTATGCTGCAAGACGGCACCAAGATGGCTTTCATTACCGCCGGAATGGGCGGCGGAACGGGAACCGGTGCAGCGCCCGTCATCGCCCGTGAAGCGAAGAATATGGGTATCCTCACCGTCGGCATCGTGACGATCCCGTTCAAATTTGAGGGCAATAGAAAGATAGATCAAGCCCTCGACGGCGTAGATGAGATGTCGCGACACGTCGATGCACTCCTCGTGATCAACAACGAGCGCCTTCGCGAGATCTATCCTGACCTCAACGTCCTAAGCGCCTTTGAAAAGGCTGACAACACGCTGAGTGTAGCGGCACGCAGCATTGCTGAAATTATCACGATGCACGGCATTATCAACCTCGACTTCCGCGATGTTTGCACTGTCTTGCGCAATGGTGGTGTAGCCATTATGTCTACCGGCTTCGGAGAAGGTGAAGGCCGCGTTACGAAAGCCATTAATGATGCGCTCAACAGTCCACTGTTGAACAACACCGACATTTTCCGCAGCAAGAAAGTCTTACTGGCCATCTCTTTCTGTGCAGAAAAAGAAGGCGACACGCTGATGATGGAAGAGATGAATGAGGTACACGAATTTATGTCTAAATTCGGTAGCGATGTAGAAACGAAGTGGGGACTCTCCACCGATCCTTCGCTCGACAAGCGCGTAAAAATCACAATCCTTGCCACAGGTTTTGGCGTAAAGGACGTAACTGAGGTCAAGCAAAAACTGGATGCGGAAGAAGAAATCCGTCGCCAGCGCGAGGCCGACAAGCAGGAAGAAAACGAAGAGCGCCGCAACGCCTTCTATGGTTCTGATGAGAAGAAAGGCGGCCTTCGCCGACGTCCCAAAATCTTCTGTTTTAGTGCCGACGATTTAGACAATGAAGAAATTATCTCTATGGTAGAGATCACGCCAACGTTTAAGCGCAGCAAAGAGGTCTTAAACGAGATCAAGACAAAGGCACTGGGCAATGTTGCCATCGTACCCGAGTCGGCCACCACTGAACCGGGCGGCGTTATCAACTTCTAACCAACCCTCCCCTTTGCGGGGCGAACGAGTGCTTAAGTATTATCGGTCATCAAACGCCGCGGCATCCGTTCGCCCCGCTTCTCTTTTCTGTGCCTTTCGGGATTTGTTAGGTTCTCAGCAAATAGTTGCTGCAAGCAGCCTTCTCTTAGCATTGGCCGGTTCACCGCATAGACATATATATAATGTGTCCAAGACGCCCGAAGCGGATCTTGTGGGTAAGCATAGTAGATATTAGGACTTCCTGTCGGCCTTTACACTTAACATAGACGCCGCGTATCTTCCGGCAAGCCGATTGCGAAGATTCACATCGCCCAAAACAAAGCAACGCACCCGCTGAGACGTTCAAGTTTCAACGGGTGCGTTCCCAAAAAAATGAAAGAAGAGATTTTTCTTATTTGCTAACCTTAGCCGTTAAGCGGTCGTTAAGGATACGCCAACGTGGCTTATTCTGCTTCGCTTTAGCCAACAGCGCTTCGCGGCGTTGCTCTGCCTCTTTCTTACGCAGCTGCTCACGATTCTGACGGCTGATTTCTGCCCACTCAGAGACGGAATAGTATTCACCGGATGCAGGATCGATCAACTGAAGCTCGGGCAACGTAAGCTTGCCATTGCCATCGCCGTTAGGACCGGCAGAGAAGCCTACATTCGTAACCTCCACCTGCGCCAAACCTGAGGCCACCATACCAATCTCTTTGGCTGCTGCCATCGAAAGATCGATGATACCGCCACGACGGAAAGGTCCACGGTCCGTCACACGGACAACCACCTCGCGATTGTTGCTAATGTTGCGCACTTTAAGCAGCGTCCCGAAGGGGAGCGTGCGGTGTGCACACGTCAAACTGTCTTTGTGATAGCGCGATCCATCGCTTGTGCGATGACCGTGCGCGTTGTTACTGTAATAACTTGCAATGCCTCTCTTCTGTGCGTTGATTTGCGAAAAAGCAGTCAAGGCTAAGAGCAGGCCGATTGTGACTTTTGTTACTTTTTTTATATACATGCTTTATTATTTCTCACGAGACGCTGCCTACAGAAAGAAGAACGAGGATATCAAAAAAGGATGTCGACTGCTGTTCTTTCAAATGAACACTCCTAAAGCAATTGGAGCGCTTACAGACTATAGGTTTTCCTACAGCGAGAAAGCCGTAGCAGGCTACGAGAGCCGGGTCTGCGTGATGTTTATGGGCACAAAGGTAAGGCTTTTATTGTGTTTAACCAAGCCTTTCTTTGTCCTTTTTCCCCTTTTAACCTTTCCCGGAGAGCCTTGTTTCGGCCTCATTTCCACGATAAAAGCAGGGCTTCTCGCCTATACTGAAGGTCGGCAAACTTTAACATATGCAGGCTGCTCAAGAGCGCATCTTTATACGTTGAGGCGAAAAAAAGAATAAAAAGTTATTCTTTTCCCAAACAAATAAAAAAATAGTCTCGCATTGCGCCGGATTTAACAAAGAAAAAGAAGTTTAGAATCTAAAAGCGCTAAGAATGGTGTACCTTTGCCTACCTCATAAATAATCCTCCATAGAGATTAGAAGAATTCATGACAGAAGTCCTTTCAGATGCTGAGAAGTTTCAGAGACAATTGCGCTTAATCGTACTCTTAACCAACAACGCCCCACTCTCAGTCGACGAAATCAGTTGGCAGCTGCATATGAGCCGCCGTTCAACTTACAGATACATAGAAGAATTGCGCAAAGCCGGATTTATATTGAAAAAATCAGGCACACGCTATTTCATCGACCATCATTCGCCCTTTTTCACTCAAGTGACGCAGTTCGTACACTTTACCGACGACGAAGCAGTCACAATGAATCAAATCCTCAATACGATCTACGATGATTCGCCGCGCATTCGACACTTGCGCGAAAAAGCTCGCGCGCTACTATGATGTAAACTTCATCGCACGAGTTGAAACTGACGAATTATTAGCTAAGAACTTGAGCGTCCTTTATGAAGGCGTACAGACCGAGCGGGTCTGCATTTTTACACGATTATTATTCGCCTAATAGTAAGCAGACAAGCGACCGCATCGTCGAGCCCTTTCTTTTCTTGAATGGCAACAACGAAGTGAGATGCTACGAACTGGCTACGGGCACGAACAAGACGTTTAAGATCAGCCGCGCACGTAGTGTGGAATTGCTCGACTTGCAATGGTCTCACAAAGATCGGCACGCAGCCTTCTATACCGACCTCTTCCACTTTTCAGGAGAGCGTCTGTGGCGTGTCAAGTTGATTCTGGGTCCGCTAGCGGCCGACTTATTGGTGCAGTCGACACCAAAAGCGAAAGACTTGATGGTGGTACTAGACGATGGGCGCTACTTTCTGGAGACTGAGGTCTGTAGCCTGAAAGGCGTGGGGCGTTTTGTGTTGGGACTTTATGACGATATCGACGTCTTCGATTCGCCCGAATTAGAAGAATATCTGGCCTTCCGCATTGCGGATATGCAGCAGAAGATCAGCAAGGGGCGCAGCGTTACGCCAACGATGCAGATGGAGATTCAGCGCACCATCGAGCAGACGCAAGAGGCTGAAAACGTGGCCGACAACACTTAACACGCACTTTCTAACAACGCATTTCGGGAATAGGCCGGTCTAATAGTCGGCAAGGGGAAGCGCGGCGTTTTCACTCGGCGCACCTAACGAACGCGCGAAAGCTTTCATTTCCAATTCCAACTGATGGCCGCGGCCATCAGTGAGTCGGTCTACTTCCTGCCAAAAGCGCGGCCCGTGGTTCATTTCTCGCAAATGGGCCAATTCGTGTTTGATGACATAATCAATCAAATGTGATGGCGCGAGCATAAGCCAAAGCGAGAGGTTAATATTGCCCAGCGATGAGCAACTCCCCCAGCGTCCCCCAAGATTCTTAATGGTTAGGCGATGATACGTAAAGCCGTAAGTCTGCGCGAGGTAGGCCAAGCGCGGCGCAAGGTAGGCGTGCGCCTGCCTACGTAAGGTTTCGACGACTACTTTGCGCAGCCACATTTGCCCTTCGAGCGAAGTATAGCCCTCATCGTTAGGCAAAAAAAGACGGTGACCTGCTTATCTGCACGCCGCAAGCGCGCTTGCGGCAGTTCGCGGCGCTCAAATTGAAACTGCCAAACGTCGGTCGCGATCCTGAAGTCGGGCGTTATTTTTTTAGAGGGAGTCCTGCGATGCGCATAAGCAATCGGAATTAAAAATAAATACAATACGTTTTTTCAAATCTTGAGCAGCCTGCAAGTTATGCGCGGCTCATTCTTGGGGCGAAAAGTTCTGTTCTGCGACTGCGCCAATAACGGCTACTAAGTTTTTGCCGGGTCTTAACTTTATATAATGTGTCCTGTGATGCGTCTTTTGAAGCGACCCGAAAGTATCTGTAGTCGGTTCTCGACCGGCAAATATAAGTCTGTTGCGCCCGACATTCGGCGTTTAGCCGCATACATCTATGCTTTAAATCAGGACGTCAGCCATCGGAGCAAAAGCAGCTAACGGCGCGGCCGAGATATTTATGTACAAAAAAAGTCCTATGTTTTTCAATAACACAGGACTTACATCGTTGTTCCACTCCGACTCGAACGGGGACTGAGAGAACCAAAAAAACTCTAGTGCTAACCATTACACCATGGAACAAACTCATTGCTCTTCGTGAAAAGAACGCTGCAAAAAGTAGCGTTTTTTTCTTTTTCTTCCAAATATTCCTTGCAAAATCTACGCGCCGACCTTAAGGATTGTCTGATCAAGCCCTTTCGTTGGCAAGCGTAAGGCGCATTCTGCGATGCATCTCATAGACCGGCGGAAAACGATCGCCTGACGGATCGACGCATACAGTTGCTTCGCCGCAACCGGCATACGGCATTATGGTCGTTTGCTGCCGCCAAACCATCGTTTGCTCCCACCAAACTATCGTTTGTTCCCAGCAAACCATTGTTTGGCGGCAGCAAACCATAAGCGAGCGCAATGAAGGTGCGAAATAGTACTCTCGCGGCAATGCGCAAGTGCAGCATATTCTGTAAAAAAGAGAGCAAAGAAAGGGGGGCTATACGATGCGCCGCGGGCGCAGCATAGCCATCGCGGGGCGCAATCGAGGCGCGGCTCTTCGCAAGCCGCAGATATGAGAAAACATCCAAGCAGCAAGAGGCTCAAGGGAGCGTTGTCGCTTGGATGTTATTATTGATTTGAAAACATAAACAAGTAGGTGGGCGAAGCACATCGCACTTCCTTCCCCATTTTTTTCAGCGCGAGCCGGCAACTTTTACGCGAGCAGCGTGCGCACGGCAATCGGCGATCAGCTTGTTCCTAAGATCTCGAGCGCTTTCTTGACAATGTCGCTGCGCGAATTGATGAATTGGAAGTATTCGTTGCGATCCCAAATATCATAAATAATAAGCGATTTGAGCGTAAAGCGCAGATCTTTGAGCGTCTTCTGAAGTTCGGCGTCATCTTTGGGTTTTACGCCTTTGCGCCCGGCGACGGCCACGATCGTATCCGTAAGTTCGGCCGGCACTTCATAGTTTTTGATAAACGCATTAATATCCTTATACTTCGCTTTCAAGTCGGCGCGGTGGCGGTCTATGTAGCGCAGCGACTGATCGTTGATATAGTTGCCGCGGCGCAAGGCCATATAATATTTTTGTATAGGTCGTCGTGTCCAACGGCACGAATACGTCGGGCATAATCCCACCGCCGCCATAGACGGGACGGCGCTTGTTGAGCGTATGATAGACCTTCGTCGAATCGAGGCGGATGCTGTCGATCGAAATCAACTCGCCGTGCTTAAAACGATTCTCAAAGTCTTCTTCATATTCCGACTTACGGCCCTTCGTATAAGGTTTCTGAATGCAACGTCCGGAGGGCGTATAATAATGGGCCACGGTTAAGCGGATCATAGAGCCATCAAGAAGCGGAATGGGGCGTTGTACGAGTCCCTTACCAAAGGTGCGTCGGCCGACGATCGTTCCGCGGTCGTAATCTTGCACGGCGCCGGAAACAATTTCTGCGGCCGAAGCCGTAAATTCGTCAACCAAAACGATGAGTTTTCCTTTGCGGAAGAGTCCGCCGCCCTCAGCTTTTAACTGCTCTTTGGGCGTTGCGCGGCCCTCTGTATAGACAATCAGGTCGCCGGCATTGAGAAACTGATTGGCCACTTCGACTGCGGCGCCCAGATAGCCACCACCGTTGGATTCCAAGTCGAAGATGAGGTCTTTCATACCCTCCCCTTTCAGCTTTTCAATGGCCTCTTTCACCTCCGCGCCGCTCGTTGCACCGAAGCGATCCAAGTGGATGTAGCCCACACCCGGACGAATGATGTAAGCCGCATCGAGCGTATTCATCGGAATCTTGTCGCGCGTGACGTTGAACCAGATCATGTCGGGCACGCCGCGACGGATAATGCCCAGTTTTACAACTGTTCCCTTCGGTCCGCGGAGGACTCGCATAATGCTATCGCGCTCCATTTTGACGCCGGCAATAACTTGATCGTTGACTTTTACGATGCGGTCGCCGGCCAGTATGCCGACCTTTTCGCTGGGCCCTTTGCGGATCGTCTGAATCACGACCAGCGTATCCTCAAGCATATTAAACTGCACGCCGATCCCCTCGAAGTTGCCCTGCAGGGGTTCGTTGATCGCCTTCGTCTCTTTGGCGTCCGAATAACTTGAGTGTGGATCGAGGCTATTCAGCATTCCGCGTATGCCCGCTTTCCAGTCAGTTTGCCTTGATTAACCGTATCTACGTACAATTCTGTGACAGCCACGTGTACCATTTGCAGTTTGCGCAATTGGTTTACGTCTATATCTTGAAATTCTTGCCGAAGTTGTGCCGTGGCAGTCAGCGCTAAAGCGAACGATAGCGCGAGTAAAGTCAGTAATCGTTTCATTGTGTTTGCTTCTTTTCAGGTAAAAAACTCGGTAACATCCTTGCCGAAAGCGATCAATTCGCGGACAACGCTCGACGAGAGTGCGGCGAAGCGGGCCTCGCAGAAGAGCATAACGGTTTCGATGTTGCCCAAAAGCTGATTCATCGCCGCCGTGTCGCGCTCATACTCGAAGTCTTTTACACTGCGCAAACCGCGTATGATAAAGCGGGCACCTACGCGGCGGGCTAAATCAATCGTCAGGTCGGTATAACTCTCGACGCTGATTTTAGGTTCTTCGGCATAGAGCGTGCGAATGTAACCAACGCGCTCCGCAGGTGGGTAAAGGGGCTTCTTGCGCTCATTGACGCCTACGCCTATGACGATATGGTCGAACATAGGCAGGGCGCGCTCCACGATGCTTGCGTGGCCTTTAGTGAAAGGGTCGAAAGAACCGGGGAAGATGGCGATCTTCACCGCCTCGCTCGCCTTTTGGGGTAGATGTTGTTGCGTTATTCTCGGTCGGCATAGCCTTGATGTGTTAAATAAAAAGCGCTGATGGCGTGCCCTGGTAAAGGCTTTTTGGTCATCCGCATTGCATGCTAAACGGAGGAAAGAGGGATTTATTCTTCTTCGCCTAAAGTTTCGTCGGCCTCATCGGGCAAGTCTTCTTCGACAACGAGGTTGTCGATAATAAACTCTTGGCGCTCCATCGTATTTTTACCCATATAATATTCGAGCAAATCGCCGACTTGGTCGCTTTTATGAAGCGTCACTTGCTCCAAACGGATCTCGGGGCCGATAAAATGCTTAAACTCATCGGGCGAAATCTCACCCAAGCCTTTGAAACGAGTAATCTCGGGATCAGGACCCTAGGCGCTCGATGGCGCGCAGGCGTTCCTCTTCGGTATAACAATAGATGGTCTCGTAATCAGAGCGACTATCGCTTTTCTGCTTCTTGAGGATAGCGGCGCCGGCGGCGTCATCGCTGACTTGCTTCTGGTGCTTGCGGCGGCCGGCCGACTTCACCTTGTTTCTGACGCGAAACAAAGGCGTTTGCAGTATGTAGACGTGGCCTTTTTTAATGAGCTCGGGGAAGAATTGCAAGAAGAAGGTGATCATTAGCAGGCGGATGTGCATGCCGTCGACGTCGGCGTCGGTCGCTACGATCACTTTATTGTAGCGCAGGCCGTCTAAGCCGTCTTCTATATTGAGCGCAGATTGTAAGAGCGAGAACTCCTCGTTCTTATACACGACTTCTTTGGTCTTGCCGAAGCAGTTGAGCGGCTTTCCGCGAAGCGAAAAGACGGCTTGCGTGTTGGCGTCGCGACTCTTCGTGATAGAGCCGCTGGCTGAGTTGCCCTCGGTGATGAAGAGCGAGGAATCGAAGCGCGGGTCGTTGTCTTTATCGTAGCCCTTCTTGGGCGCTTCGTTAAGATGTATGCGGCAGTCGCGCAATTTAGCGTTGTGCAGGTTGGCCTTTTTTGCTCTTTCGCGGGCCAACTTCGTGACGCCGGCCATCGCTTTGCGGTCGCGCTCGTTGTCTTGAATCTTTTGCAGCATTATTTCGGCTGTATCGAGATTCTTATGCAGGTAGTTGTCGACTTGTTCTTTGATGAAATCGCCTACAAACTTATTTACGCTTACGCCGCTCAGCGGGAAAGGATGGCCGTCTTTATCCTTGGTCGGCGCCATCATCAGCGAGCCGAGTTTGATCTTCGTCTGACTTTCAAACATAGGCTCTATGACGCGCACAGCAATGGCGGCAACGAGTCCGTTTCTAACGTCTTGCACGTCGAAGTTCTTGCCAAAATGCTCCTTAATCGTCCGCGCAATGTGCTCCTTAAAGGCGCTCTGATGCGTGCCGCCTAAGGTCGTATGCTGCCCGTTGACGAAAGAGTAATACTCTTCGCCATATTGCGAAGTATGCGTAAAGGCTATATCTATATTGTCTCCTTTCAGATGGATAATCGGATAGAGTCCGGGCGCCGTCATATTGTCATTGAGCAGATCTTCCAAACCGTTCCTACTGATAATGCGTCGGCCGTTGAGGAAGATTGCCAAGCCGGTGTTGAGGTAAGTATAGTTGCGCAGCATCGTGTCGACCGTCTCATCTTCAAAATGGAAATGGAGGAAGAGTTCGGGATCGGGTTCAAAGTAAACATAGGTTCCGTCCTCTTCGTGCGTGTCTTCGTAATGCTCTTCTTGCAGACGACCGCGCTCAAACGTCGCTTCGTGCATCCGCCCTTCGCGATAACTGCGCACGACAAACTTCAAGCTCAATGCATTGACGGCTTTCAGGCCGACGCCGTTAAGTCCCACGCTGGCTGTGAAGACCGAAGTATCGTATTTCGCCCCGGTGTTCAACTTCGAGACCGCATCAACCAGTGAGCCCAAAGGGATGCCGCGGCCATAGTCGCGGATCGTGGCCGCACGATCGTTATCGATGCTTACTTCAATCCGCTTGCCAAAGCCTTCGTTAAACTCGTCGATACTGTTGTCTATCGATTCCTTGAGCAAGACATAAATGCCATCTTCTGCGTGTGAGCCATCGCCTAAGCGCCCAATATACATACCGGGGCGCGTGCGAATATGCTCCGTATCATCGAGGTGGCGTATTTTTGCTTTCGTCATACGTCCCCCGCTTATGCATCGTTTGCTTGAGTTCTTCTGCCATATTTTATTAAGGCCTACTTATCGGCAATGTTCATTTTGAAGCAGCGGCGACGCTTATGAATTTCGTGATCAAAGTATTGCCACTGGTTTTGTACCTTCTCGTTCAGTTCGAGTTCAGGATTGCTCTCTGCATATTTGAAGCCCATCTTTTGATAAATGGGGATAAGATCCGTAAAGAGCAAAGCGTTGACGCCTTTCCCCTGATAGTCCGGCCGCACAGCAATGAGCAGCAAGTCGAGAATTTCGTTGTGCTTCCATTTCAAGGCGCGCAAAAGGTGATACCAGCCGAAGGGGAATAATTTGCCGTGCGCCTTTTGTAATGCACGGGCAATAGAGGGCATAGAGATGCCGACAGCCACGAGTTCTTTGGCTTCATTCTCTATAAGCGTCACCATGCGGAAGTCGAGCAGCGGGATATACATCTTTACATATTGATCAATCTGCCGCTCCGTCATCTGCGAGAAGTTGAACAGCGGCGCATAGGCCTCGTTGATCAATTGGAAGATGCGCTGCGCTGTATTGTTAGCGTAAGCATCCTTGCCGGAGCGCAACTTGCGTACGTGCAAATGATATTTCTCTTTGACGATGTTGGCAATGCGCATATGCTTCTCAGGCACTTCATCGGGAACAAACAGTTTGCGCTCCACCCAGTCGGCGCTTTTCTCCATCCCTAAAGCCTCGATATGCTCCGGATAATAAGGATAATTGTAAATGGTAGCCATCGTAGAGAGTTGGTCGAAGCCTTCGATCAGCATTCCCTCTGCGTCCATATCCGAAAAGCCCAGCGGGCCTTCGATCAGCGTCATACCGCGCTCACGCCCCCCAGGCAATTACGGCATCGATCAAGGCGCGACTCACGTCTTTGTCATCGACAAAGTCTATCCAACCGAAGCGCACCGTCTTTTGCCTTCCAAGCATCGTTGGCGCGATGATTAATGATGGCCGCCACGCGCCCCTACGAGTTGACCCTCTCTATAAGCTAAAAAAATAGTCGGCTTCGCAAAAATTCAAAGGCCGCATTCTTCTTAGGCGAAAAAGGTCTTCAGCATATCCTCGAAGAGGTCGGGGACGGAATAAGGATTGTCTTTATATAGTTCGTAATTAAAGCGGATAAATTGCTTTAATTCTTTTTCTGTCGTAACTTTTTTAATCCGGATAGACATCAGCATGTTATTTATCCTGCAAATGTACTGCGAAAACTGCAAAAGGCAAAATATAAAGAATTATTTCCCCCTACCCTCTGCCATCACTTTTACTTAAAAATAATAGCATAAATAGTGGCGACTTGTATTTAATCACCCTATATTTGCCAAAAAGAACAATTAAAACGAGCAACGATTTACATCCTTCCATTTGAAGCATCAAAGCTCGCGCATACAATGATGACCTACAGCATAAACGCACATAAGGGCGAAGCAGATAATGAAGATGGGTAGAATCAAAGAATCATCGAAGACTAAAGCATCGCACAATAGAAAGACGCACGATCAGAAAGGAATTAGGACGCGCCTTTTTTTCACAGAACTATAAGCAGACAACCTGCTAGGCGCGGGCAGGTTGTCTTTGAATAAGTTGACATTGTCCTAACGATCGGAGCGTCTTTACTAAAAAGAGTGATACAGGCGAGGAAATTCTTGCCTGTATCACTCCTATTACACAAAAACTTTGAAACAGCTCTTTATTTCGCTTTTTCGCCCTTGATCAATCGCTGCTCAGTGCGGGTTACGCGTACGACGATAGGACGATTATCGCGCATAGCCTTCACTTTGTAAGCAATCGGCGTGCAATAGTCCAAGAAATCAGCTGCCGAAGGAATACGTAAGAAGTTCAAAAGCGATGTATAGTTTGAAATACCACTAAAAGGATTTTTCCCGCCTTGATTGATGACGACAGAGATCCTTTTCTCTGTCAACATCTTGTCGAGCTTCTTTCTTTCTTGATCGTATTTGCGGCCCGATTTAGGATCCATACTCGCCTGCAGAGCCTTTTTAAACAAGTCTTTGAATTGTTCGGCGCTCATATCCGTACGAGCAACGAGGTTCAGCTCACGTCCGTAGTCTACATCGCTCACGTAAAGAGGCTCGTAAGCGCCAAGATCCTTCAATGTGCCCCCAATCAGCAGGACGCACAGGCTGGAGCGAAACGCTAAAGAATTTCTGACGTACTTTGAGCGCTACATAATGTGGTCCTTCGGCATTGTATTCACTTTCGTGAAGATTGAAAGCACTCGTTAACCAGTCGTCTAAGACTATTTTAGAACAGAAGTAATAGAAGACCTTATTGCAACTCTCGGCCGTGGTCACGTCTGTCGCGGATAGATCGATATAGTCCATGGCCTCATTTTTCTTTATATATGTCTTCGGCTTTGGCTTGCAGTATCACGCGCAAACTATCATCCAGATCCATCTTATTCGGGGTAAGCAGCTGTATTTTATCATACCTATTGGCAGGAAGCTGTAAGGTGAACGTAAATGATGAATAAGGCGTAACTCCGAAAACTTGCGTCAGCTTAGCTTTCATAAAGTTTTCTCCGTCGAGCAGTATTCCGGGATGGAAACCAAATCCCGTCCAGCTATTCGCAGACCTCCTATCTATGGTAGAAATGGGATCAAGCGTCTCTTGCACCGTATAGACTTGGAGCCACTGATGATAGCCATCAACAATGTGATCTGTAGGCTTCGTTAACAAAACCGTACTCTTCTCTTGCGGGAAATTTACCTGTTTGAGATCCTTATACGGTTCGGAAGGAGAATCGCTGCTACAAGCCGCTAAAAGCGGAAAGAGTAGGGCGAGGCTGCAATAGCCTGCCACTTTGTTTATTAACTTCTTCATCATTTAAAAAAATTTTTATTGGATTAAGTGTAAGTTGTCTTTATTTCTATTTTACGTCCATCTATTGCAGAACGAAGCGTATAGCCGATAGTTTCATATCACCTTTTTTAGGCCCGCTGGGAGTGTTGCTACAACTTGCAGTTCAAAGGCCCAGAAACAGAGCGCAGGCTGCATTACCGAATAATTTCATACTTTTTCATTGTTTTTGTTGTTTCTTTTTTTGGGTGCATCCGGTCTCCGATTTTTCCAACTTCAAATTTTTTTGTAATGGAATATCGTTGGCGCAGGGTTATCTCCAGTATTGATATTAATCACGAGACTAGACACAGTCAAGTTCTCAACGTCAGGTGCCTTCTTTTTTTCTTTTGCGGGCCTTCAAAGAAGCAGCACGGTTCTCCACCCTGAAATGTACCCGGACACTCTCTACCATCATAGCCTATCTTATAAGAATAAGTCCGCTTGTTAGGAGAATCGGGTCTATTCTTCTCAAACAACTTATCTGTAGGGAAATCGCCACATTTTTATTCTGAAATAGAAGTCATTTCGGTGGATCGAATGGTTGCCTCCGCTCGGTTTTTCGAACCGTACAATCCTCAAACCACATTTCTATAAACAAAACATTAAACCCTAAGAATTGGTGCGTAATCTTACTGTCTGGCTTTCCATTTACCCGGCGCTGGAAATCGAAGTCATGAATAAACGTTCCGTCCATTTTTGTTACATACTTCAGCAGATATTTTCCCCGGGTGGGTATCGTATAAGGGAATTCATTGATTTGTTTCCAATCCTTGACAGTATCACCTTCCTCTACCTTACCTATCAAGAGCTTAAAATCTTGGTTAAGTCTCCTATGATGGCTTGAGCTTCCCGCCCCAATGAGGTCAATCGTATAATCAGCCTCGGCAGGAGCTTTGGGATCCTCTATTACAAGATTATAAAAGATGGTATCACCCACCAACAGACCATTCAGGTCCTGACCTACTTTTTGCTCGAGATGCCTGCGTCAGACTCACCAAGATTGAATCACCTTTCAACTGAGGGTCATCAGGATCGTCGCCCCCGTCATTGCTACAAGCAATAAAAGCTTACCATCAATCCACACAAGAGTAACAGGGTTGAAGACGTTGAATTGTAAAACTTCTTCATTATGTTATATAAAAATACTTCAATAATCTCTGATCGCTACAAGCTATGCGGCAATACAATGTTCGGGCGCGAAAATACAAGAAAAGCCTTTGCACCGCCAAAAAAATATATTTACAGATATAGACAATTAGAAAAAGACGCCACCGAACCCCCAACCTTTCCAAATATATTAAAAAAACGCAAATATATTCTGGGTGTTTTGATGCAATATTGTCATAAATATTCTTTTAATTAAAAATAAAGCAGGAAACATATAGTACGGAATAGTGTTCATATTCAGTACACAACAAGCATTATGATTAAGCTACTTTAAGCGTATTTAATCTTTCAGGCAATCATCTTATAAGCCGTTTAGAAAAAGTGCTACCCTTCCGAAGAGCTACAAAGACCACAGAATATTCAGTGTCCAAAGCGATCAATTATCGCAAAGATGTAATGACATTTTTTTAGATAGAGAAGAAAAGCATTGGTTTATTACAAACTCCTTCTTGTCAATTTTCCGATAAATAAGTCATCAGCATCAAGTAGTTAAAGTACTTGCACGCAAACAATTCCAAACGATATGTGTTAAAAGGAAGCACCTCTATATAGGCTTAATAACTTCACTTCACCACAACAAGCCCTTAGCTTGGACCGCTAACGCTTTCCGTCGGCGGACATTAACTTGTTTTTAAAGACCAACCCTAGGGGGTTGTCAATTAACCTATACCTCGAGACAGCGTTGACGCCGTGCGTCAACACCTGCCCAACCAAAAGACTAACCCCGATGGGGTTATTTGTGGACGGAAGTACGAGATAGTTGGGCGAGGTTGAAAGGATTCCAGCGATTTATAGGGTGGGAGCAATAGAGATCAAGGTCTTTTCGGATTGAAGAAATGCGGAAAGAACCCGAATTTAGGCGTGCAATTGTTAACCATATATTTCTTTTTAGAGCGAGCGCAGCACAAATAAAACTGCAAAAGCTCACCCACCGCAATGCAACTCATTAGGCTCGGTCTTTGAAAGTTTCCGCCGGCGGGCGTAGGCTTGTATTGAAAGACCAACCCTATGGGGTTGTTATTACCGCTACTTGCTGATGCAGGGTTGACGCTTTGTGTCAACCCTGCCCTACAAAAAGACTAACCCCGATGGGGTTATTTGTGGACGGAAGTACGAGATAGTTGGGCGAGATTGAAAGGATTGCAGCGGTTTATAGGGTGAGAGCAATAGAGATCAAGGTATTTGCGGATTGAAGAAATGCGGAAAGAACCCGAATTTAGGCGTGCAATTGTTAACCATATATTTCCTTTTATAGCGAGTGCAGTACAAATCAAACCGCAAAAGCTCACCCCCACAACGCAACTCATTAGGCTCGGTCTTTGAAAGTTTCCGCCGGCGGGCGTTGGCTTGTATTGAAAGACCAACCCTATGGGGTTGTTATTACCGCTACTTGCTGATGCAGGGTTGACGCTTTGTGTCAACCCTGCCCTACTAAAAGACTAACCCCGATGGGGTTATTGGTGGACGAAACTATGCGGAAACGATACAAATTCACGCGGAAAACCTGTACGCATATACGTGTTATTGATCCAAAGCAATTATAAACTCGAATATAAACGCGCAAAACATCCCCAGCAAGCCCTTAGGCTTGGTCTTTTGGCAGGGCAGGCGTTGGGGCGAAGCGCCAACGCTGCCATAATCCGCCGCAAAAATGCAACCCTTAGGGTTGGTCTCTCAAAATATCCGCATATAGCCGTTTGAACATGCTGATAAATCAAACCATCAAAGCCCATCCCTGCGATACAAGCCCTTAGGGCTTGGTCTTTTGGCAGGGCAGGCGTTGGAGCGAAGCGACAACCCTGTCATAGTTCGCCGCAATGTGCAACCCCTTAGGGTTGGTCATTCAAAAATCATCCGCATATATCCGTTTGTATATGCTGATAAATCAAACCACCAAAGCCCACCCCTGCACCACAAGTCCTTAGGCTTGTTTTTTTGGCAGGGCAGGCGTTGGAGCGAAGCGACAACCCTGCCACAATCCGCCGCAAAAATGCAACCCCTTAGGGTTGGTCTCTCAAAATATCCGCATATAGCCGTTTGAACATGCTGATAAATCAAACCATCAAAGCCCATCCCTGCGATACAAGCCCTTAGGCTTGGTCTTTTGGCAGGGCAGGCGTTGGAGCGAAGCGACAACCCTGTCATAGTTCGCCGCAATGTGCAACCCCTTAGGGTTGGTCATTCAAAACATCCGTATATCAGCTTATAATCAAGCGATTATTGTGCGTTTTGGTCGGCTCGTCGGAAATGCTTACCTTTGCACACGCAAGGGCGAGGAGCGCTCTTGCTTAATTATTCACCACATAAATCTATACCACAATGATTAAGTTCGTTATCAGAGCGAAGAAAAATCCGCTCAATCGTACACAAATTAAATTTTATCCGCAGATGGCGCCCGGCGTGCCCGTGGTGTTGCGCACAATTGTCGGGCGCATCGAGAAGCGTTCGGGTGTATCTTCTGCCTCCGTCAAGGCGGTGTTGGATGCTCTGCAATATGAGATTCTCCAAACGCTTGCGGACGGTGATTCGGTTCGCTTAGGAGATCTCGGCTCGTTTCGCCTGACGATGCACGGCGAGGGCGCGTCGACGGCAAAAAGAGGCAAAGGAAAAAGGGGCAAATCTCATTAAGCGCGTAAGCGTGAGGTTCACGAAAAGCAGTGCGATGCGTATGGCCCTCGACAAACGCAACTTAACCTTCGGTGCGCAGGACGACATCCTGAATGCGAAGTAGGCGAAGGGACGGCGCAATGTAGTGCCGGCAGAAAAATTACATTTAATTAAGGCCGCGTTTTTCAACCGATGAAAGCGCGGTTTTTTTCGTGTTTTGCCGAAAAATGGGCGGTTGTTCTTTCACACAAGGCTAAGGATTGTTCAAACTTTCTCCCTATGATCGGAAAAAGTTTCTTAGGTGAAAGTTTGAATTGTCTTATAGGCAAATTAAAATTGTCTTATAGGAGAATTTTTTTCGGATCATAGGAGAAAGTTTGGAGGCGGTGCGGAGGCGGGTGAATCGGGGTGCGTAAGGCGGTGTTGTTTTGTAGCTGAATCTTCGATGAAACCGTGCTTTTTTTGAACTTTTTCCTCCGTTTTTTTACATTACTTTTTGCACGTTCTCGTAAAAGCGTGAAGCGCCCTTTACTCGTAAATCGGCGTGTTTTTTGAAAGACCAACCCTACGGGGTTGTCATTAAACCCTTGATTCGAGGCAGTGTTGACGCTGTGCGTCAACACTGCCCCCGCTAAAAGACTAACCCCGATGGGGTTATTGGCGGACAAAAGTGCGAGGTGTTTTGCCAATTTCATCGATGAAATCGGGTATTTTTGATATGTATTTTTGAATGGAAGTGCGGTTATTATCGGAAGAGGTTACGCGAGGATTTTTATGATTTTTAGGCGGAAAGTTGGAGCGTTTATAGGTGCGGTTGCTTGCAATGAGGGGTATTGGTGGACGAAGTCGTGCGGAAATGGTGCGATTTTTAGGCGGGAAATGGGGCATATTTCGCAGCGAGTTTATGTAGCAGTATGGGAAAATACCGACAAAACAAGCCCTTAGGCTTGGTCTTTTAGCAGAGCAGGGTTAAAGTGCATAGCGCTTTAACCCTGTTTAATGGATCACGCCGTTTTGCAAACCCCTTAGGGTTGGTCTTTCAAGGTTTGCTGCGTATATGTATTGGGGTGTTTTTGAAAGACCAACCCTATGGGGTTGTCATTGAACCCTTGATTCGTGGCAGCGTTGACGCTTGCGTCAACACTGCCCTGCCAAAAGACTAACCCCGATGGGGTTATTAGCGAGTGAAAGTGCGCGAAAATGATCTGATTTTAAGCGGAAAGTTGGAGCGTTCACAGGTGCGACCGGTTGCAATGCGGTTATTCGTGAGTGAAAAAAACGGTATTTTTTTGCCGATTTCATCGATGATATCGGGTATTTTGGTATGTATCTTGGACGGAGATGCGGTTGTCTTTGGGCGAGGTTACACGGGTTTTATATGATTTCAGGCGGACAATCAGCCGTTCCCCACAGTAAGTTTATAAGATCGGGCAGTAAGGTAAAACACATAAAGGCAAGCCCTTAGGCTTGGTCATTTGGCAGGGCAGGTGTTGGAGTGAAGCGACAACCCTGCCATAGTGTGTCGCGAGAGGGCAACCCCTTAGGGTTGGTCTTTTAGCTCTCGCCGTAGTAAATATATGAGACTACATTGTTTTTTTATAAGTTAGAGAATAAAACCACCTAATATCCAATTGTTATTTAATTAAAGATACGTATTTTTGCAGCATACCATAAAAATAACTATGCCACAAACTCTTTGTCATCTACTTATCCATTGTGTATTTCACAAAAAAAGCATCTGCTCCAACCATTAGAGATACAGATCAACGACGACTCAACCTATTTATAAAGGATACGTGTGATAACTATGGATGTTCTTGTATTATTGTAAACGGTCCGGGTGATCACATTCATCTACTTACGACGTTATCACCGGAAATACCCTTATCAACATTCATAAAAAGAAATTAAACGTCTTTCATCTCGTTTTCTCAAAGAATGTGATAGCATATATTATCATAACTTTTACTGGCAATCAGGTTATGCCGGCTTCTCCGTCTCGCGTAAATTCAAAAAAATCCGTGTATCAATATATTATTACTCAAAAAGAACATCATCAGAAACGATCAACATATAGTGAACTTGAAGCTTTATTAAGAAATGCCGGTATTGATTCGGATCATCACTATTGGAAATAAAGTATTATCTATATAACCATTGACGTGTTTTGAAAGACCAACCCTATGGGGTTGTCATTGAGCCCTTGATTCGTGGCAGCGTTGACGCTGTGCGTCAACACTGCCCTGCCAAAAGACTAACCCCGATGGGGTTATTAGCGAGTGAAAGTGCGCGAAAATGATCTGATTTTAAGCGGAAAGTTGGAGCGTTCATAGGTGCGACTGGTTGCAATGCGGTTATTCGTGAGTGAAAAAAATGCGGTATTTTTTTGCCGATTTCATCGATGATATCGGGTATTTTGGTATGTATCTTGGACGGAGATGCGGTTGTCTTTGGGCGAGGTTACACGGGTTTTATATGATTTCAGGCGGACAATCAGCCGTTCCCCACAGTAAGTTTATAAGATCGGGCAGTAAGGTAAAAACACATAAAAGGCAAGCCCTTAGGCTTGGTCATTTGGCAGGGGCAGGTGTTGGAGCGGAGCGACAACACTGCCATAGTGTCGCGAGAGGGCAACCCCTTAGGGTTGGTCTTTCAGGTTTGCCGCGTATATAAATTGGGGCGTTTTTGAAAGACCAACCCTATGGGGTTGCCATTAAACCCTTGATTCGTGGCAGCGTTGACGCTATGCGTCAACACTGCCCTGCCAAGAGACTAACCCCGATGGGGTTATTTGTGAATGGAAGAAAAACAACAATCATTATGGCCTAAGACGGCTAAATCGAAAAAAAGACTCGACGCGTACAAAGAAAAAAAACGAGGATGTGTCAAAATGACGCATCCTCGTTTCGAGGTCTATGGTTGGGATGGGAGCAAGCGTTTCTTACACGGAATAGATTTCGAGCAACTGATTGTAGTCGTCCGCTACGAAGTCTGTTGAAATCGTTTATAAAGCCGTGCTCTTCTCTTGCGGTAATTTTACCTACTCAAGTTCCTTATAGTGCTCCCCCGCATCCCCACTGCTTCAAGCCGATAAGAACGGCAGGAGCAAAAACGTGGCTGCAATACCCAAACACTTTATGGATTGAATCCTTTATTACTTAAAGATCTTATTAGCCTCAGTGTAAGTAACCTTAACTTCTATTTCTCGATTGTCTACTGCAGAACGAAGCGTATAGCCTATAGGGGCTGCAGATTGAACTAATTGTGCCGGTGTTGGCTTCTTGAGGAAATTGAGTAAGTCTTCGTAAGAAGTAACATTTTTACCCATGCTAAGCGGTCCGCCCCAGATCAATACGTTTACTTTGCTTTCCTTAAAGTACTTAGAAACCTTATTGTCCGTAGATACGCCTGCACCAATGTTGATTTTCTTCAAAGCCAAGTTGATTTCCGTTTCAAACGTCTTCTGAACAGATTCAGCACTTTCATTTGTTTCGACAAGCAAGCTAGCTACACGACCATAATCTACGCTGCTTACATATACCGGTTCGTATTCGCCGGTCTTAACAAAAGTACCCCAGTCTTCGAAAAGGATAGGATCAACGCTGATGTTGTAGAAATTTTGACGTATTTTCACTAGGACATACTTCTTAGTGTTGCTAGTTTCCTTGTTATAAGTATACTTCAGTTTCACGCCAAGCAAATTGTTCAATACACCAACTTTCACGTGGGTACGGAAAGTCTTATTACTACTTTCAATAGTGGTAACCTCGTGTGCCGTATAAGACAAAGAAGTTTTAGTATTATCGTAGTCAATACGATCTTTGTTATTATTAACGAGGTCATTTACGTGCTGGCGCACCTCACTGATCGACGGCAAAGTCTTCGTAGACACCTTAAGACCAGGACCCTGCAATGACATAGACAGTGTAATTTCCTTCGGATCTTTGATAACGAGCGGGGAGTAGCCGGTTTTCCAACAAATCGCCACCACGCAACACGCTACCCGGATAGATCACTGAGTTATCCTGAACGAGCTCAACAGGAGCAAACGTGTCTTGCTTTCTTACGATTTGCAGATACTCGCGCTTGTCGCCCTGCACATTATCAGTCGGCGTTTCGCTTTCTACGACGTCTTTCAGCGTTTTGAACTCGACCCTCTTCATATCAGGCTGAGTGGGAGAATCGGGCGTGTCGTTGTTGTTACAACTTGCAGCTACAAGGCCCAAGAACAGAGCGCAGGCTGCATTACCAAATAATTTCATACTTTTCATTGTTTTTGTTTTTGTTGAGTTATACTTAATATTTATCGTTTTTTTCTAACTTTAAATTCTTGAATTGGAATGATGTTGGTGTCGGGTTATCTGCCGAAGTAATGTTTTAAAAACAAAGTTGGAGACAACAAGATTCTTAACTTCCGGCCTTCCTCCGTGTTGTTCTTTTGTCTTCATAAAAAAATACTGAGGAACATTGCCTTGGAATGTGCCATTAAACACTTTACCATCATAGAAGATCTTATAAGTATAAGAACGCTCATTAGAAGATAACCCGGAATTATTAAACAATTGGTCTGTATTAAATTCGCCACATCTTACTTTGAAATAGAAATTGTTTCGATAGTGTCTCCTCGTACGAGGCTTATAACTATATTCTTCGAACCATAGTTCTACGCGTAAGACATTAAACAGTACAGGTTGATGCGTAATCTTGCCCTTGGGTTTCCCATCTACGCGACGTTGGATTTTCAGATCGTGGATAAACGTTCCATCTGACATCGTTATATATTTAATTTGATAGAGGCCGCTAGAGGGCAGTACGTAAGGAAACTCGTTGATCGTCTCCCATTCCTTCACTGAATCTCCATCTTCAACCTTACCTATCATAAGCTTAAAGTCTTGATTGATTCGCCGATGATAGTCTGCAGAGCCTGCTCCTTCAAAGTCCAACGTATAAGTAGTATTCTTAGGTGCTTTGGTATCAACAATTCTAAAGTCATAATAGATTGTATCGCCCAATAAGAGCCCATTAAGGTCTTGATCGGTATGCACACCTGAAGCAGGCGTGAGCCGCACAATGACAGAGTCACTACTTGTACTCGCACTTGGATCAGAATCGTCAGGAATGTCTTCGCCTTTATTATTGCTGCAGGCGGTTAAGCTGATCATCAATCCGCACATCAGCAGAAAGAATGAAAGGCCTGAGTTGTAGATTTTTTTCATAATCGGATATTTGAGAATCAATTTTAATTATCACATTACGCTTAGCCGCGTGACTTTCTTCGCCCATTAACCTCTCTCACCATTCTCAGATTCTTATACTGAAAAGAGCGTCGGTGGCGTATCGCTCGAAGGCTTAACAGTAATTACAAGTTCTGAGATATACTTGTCTTGAAATTCCGGCCCACTATTTTTTTCCATAATAATAATACTTAGACTGATTATAAAAAGTCTTCCACACACCGGGCTCAAAGGTATCGTTATATTCGACCCCATCACACACAATTTTTGTAAGAGTAAGAGCATCCGGGAGTTTTTTTCAAACAATTTATCTGTCGCGAAATCACCACACTTTATACTTATGCTTAAAGAATACCTCACCAAATAGGAATTAGCACTATACATATCTTCCGTCGATTCTACAGCATAGAGGAGATTTATTGCTAGGACATTAAATACAACAGAGAGGTTTGTAACCTTGCTATGGGGTTCTTTATTTAACCTGCGCTGAAGTTTGAATTCGTGAATAAACGTACCGTCTGAATTAACCACGTACATCAGTCGATAACGGCCCTTTTCCGGCAACACATAAGGGAAACTATTCACTTGATGCCAATCTTCCGTCGAGCCATCGTCAGCTATTTTAGAGATGTGGAGCGTAAAATCTTTATTGAAGCGCCGGTGGTTGTACGTACTACCTACTCCATCAAGATCAAGCGTATAAGTTGCCGACTTAGGCGCTTTGGGATCGTCTATCGTCAGGTTATAATAGATGGAGTCGCCAACTTTCAAGCCGTTAAGATCTTGACCAATGCGTGCACCGGTAGCCTGCGAAATTTTTGCAAAGATCGAGTCACCCTTCTGTTTCACTTCACCCGAATTAGAATCATCCGGAGTAGGCTTTTCGGGAATGTTATCGCCCCCATCCCGACTACAAGCCGACAACGTCACCATTAAGCCACACAACAATAGACTGACTGAAAATATTGAACTGAAAAACTTCTTCATATATATTATTTTGAAATCTAAACTACGCCAAGACGTCCACGCGCCGTAGCGAGATTAAGCGCTTTAATACTCTTCTCTTTACTTTCTTCTCCAATCATCATCTCTTCGTACTCTCAGCTTCTTATATCGAAATTTGAGAGGAGCGGCATCGGCTGCCGGCTTAATCGTAATAATAAGATCTTTAATATCCCTAGACATATAATCAAGGTCTGGTTCTCCTTTTCTCTTATCATAGACCACATATCCGCTATGATAGAACCGCTGATAAACATTTGGCTGGAAAGAGTCAGTGTAATCTTCATCCTTATAAACAAGCTTAAACGTATAGGAGCGACCTTTAGGGAAGTTAGGATCAAACGTTTCAAGCAATTTATCTGTTGGCAAACTTCCACATTTTATTTTGATACCCATCAAATATCTCACCCGCTCATCATAAGGAACTGATAATTTTTCAACAGCATAAGCAATATCCACGTCCAACACATAAAAAAAACGATCGGGAGGTTTGTGATCTTGCTATCAGATCTGCCATTCGATTGACGCTTAAGCTGAAAGTTATGATCAAATGTTCCATCAGTCTTAGACTTGTACATCAAGCGATAATCACCCTTTGACGGCAGCGTATAAGGGAAGCTCTTCACCTCATTCCAATCTTTTGCCGAGCCATCTGCTTTGACTTTTGCAACAAAAAGGGCAAAGTCTTTTCCGATTTGCCTATGATTTTCGACGCGACCTGCCCCTTCGAGGTCGAGCGTATAAGTGCTCGACTCTGCACCTTTAGCGTCTGTAATCTTAAGATCATAATAGATTTTATCGCCTACCAAAAACCCCTCCAAGTCTTGACCGGACTCAGCTGCCGGTGTCGGTACAAGTTGCGCCAAGATAGAATCGCCTTTCTGTTGAGGTGTATCGGGATTAGGCTCATTGGGGTTAGCCCCACCTGAAGACGGATCTTCTGTGTTAGGTTTTTTTCAGGCGTCTCGCTCCCTTCATGGCTGCAAGCTGTCAAGCTTACAGACAAACTGCATAGAAGTAAGACTGCGGAAAATATAGATTTGTAAAACTTCTTCATTTGTTGCTCTTTTGAGTTACTAAGTTTTTTGTTATGGTGTTTTTGCGCGTATTTATACTATACTCTTCTCCAATTAACCACTTTTCGCATCTTTAGATTCTTGTATTGGAAGTAGGTAGGAGGCGCACCATTAGATGGCTTAATTGTAATAACAAGTTCTGAAACATACTTATCATTAATATACGGCCCTATATCGTATACATAATCTTGGCCGTATTTTACAAAAACCTGTTTAGATCCAGATTCAAAAGAACTACTATACTCCTTCCCATCATAAATGAGTCTATAAGCATAGGAACTGCCATTCGACTTTTCAAGTAGCTTATCTGTCGCAAAAATCACCACACTTTATACTTATACCGAGGGAATACCACACATTATAACACACATTACCAACTTGCACAATGTCAAGGTTATAAACAAGATCCACATCCAAGACATTAAATACAACAGAAAAAAATTTGTAAACTTGCTATTAGGCTTATTATTTACTTGCCGTTGAAGTTTGAATTCGTGAATAAATGTACCATCCGACTTAGCTACATACATCAAGCGATAGCGTCCCTTTGACGGCAAAGTATATGGAAATTCCGTTATCTGATGCCAATCATTCGTCGAACCGTCTTCTTCTATTTTAGCAACCTGGAGCGTAAAATCTTGATTGAAGCGTCTGTGATTCTTCGTGCTACCTACTCCATCTAGGTCAAGCGTATAGGTTGCCGACTTAGGCGCTTTGGGATCATCTATCGTCAGGTTATAATAGATAGAATCGCCAATTTTCAAGCCGTTCACGTCTTGACCGATGTGTGCACCCGTAGCTTGCGAAATGGTCGCTAAAATTGTATCGCCGCTTTGCTGCGGTTCTTCGGGCATATCCTCGCCCCCATTGTGACTGCAAGCAGTAAGACCGGCCATCAATCCACACAATAAGAGAATGACAGCCAAACTAGAATTGTAAAACTTCTTCATACATCTCTCTTCAAAAATCCCAACCATATCTCGTTTAATATAAAGGATTCTGTATTTGGGCGCGAAAGTAAGCGAAAGCCTTTGCGCCGCCAAAAACGTATTTACAGATATAGACAATTAGAAAAGATTCTATCGTGATTCAAACTATCTTAAATCATCTGTAAAATATTCAGCGTTATGACTCATTTTAAAAATATTATGCACGTAAAAAAATCGCACTACTCAAATAAAGTAAGGAAAAAGCAGAGCTTAATTGCCGGACATTTGAAGACCGAAAAGCAATCTGCTTAAGCTACTTTAAGCGTATTTAGCTTTTACCATAGCGATGGAAACGACTGTTTAAGGTCTTTTTGTTTTTTTATCAGCGATGACGCTTGTCGCTGTAAACATTGCAGCAAAAGCATCTGCTACAATTTTCAATTGAGGCCTCCTGGCGGGCATTGCACACGTGATGCAGAAAAACGATGAAGGGGAAGAGAAAAGCAGATTAGGAGGAGAGAATATTTATTTATGAAGACGCCTACCCCCATTCACCTACCAGCTGTCAAGGTAAGTCTGCATAAAAAAACAGGAGGAACTGCCGGGCCAGATATGACACAGCAATCCCTACTGATGAGTTGATACCGACAAAGCCGATGCAGCGCTACGTTGAGGCAGCGCGCAAGGCCTCGGCCGTTTCTTCTAATTCTTTATACCACGCTTCGCCAAAACGGCGAATCAAAGGCGCTTTTAGGAAGCGATAGATAGGCAAATGCAGTTCTTGGCCTTTGCGGCGAGCAGGATCGCATACGCTCCAACGGTGATAATTGAGTCCGATGCAACCATTGCTCAATTGCTTTTCGCGAATAGGATATAAGGCGCAAGAGATGGGTTTGCACCAATCCGTATGCTGTTCGCGATAAGCACGCTCGGCAGCGCAGAGGCAGCAACCGGCTTCGTAGCAGGTGAAGACGCAATCTTGCCCATTTACGATGCTCGTCACCAAATCGCCCTCGATGTCAACATAAGCTACACCTTGTTGGGCTATGACTTTGCGCGCCTCAGCCGATAAGTCGCCCTCAACAATCGGCAAAACGCGCTCCAATTGTGCTGCCTCATCGAGCGTAAGCGGCGCCCCACTCTCGCCATCGACACAGCATTGGCCGTGGCAGACAGAAAGATCGCAACAGAAATATTCCGTGACGATTTCAGTAGACAATAAGACTTTGCCTACTTGCAAAATGGGTATTTCTCGACGAGAAGTGTGCATCTTATACTAATATGTCGTGTGGAAAAAGCAGCATCTCTTTACCAATTGATAGGCTCCAAGCCGTGAGCGCGCAGATAATCATTGCAAAGGGTAAAATGATGGTTGCCAAAGAAGCCGCGGTAGGCGGAAAGTGGCGATGGGTGAGCCGAGCGCAAAAATAAGGTGGCGCGAAGCATCGATGAGGGCGGCTTTTTGCCCCGCATAACTACCCCCATAAGAGAAAAAAACAAGGTGCTCTCGACTAGCGTTAAGCCGACGTATGACGGCGTCAGTAAAGGTTTCCCATCCATGACCTTGATGGCTGCCGGCGGCGTGGGCACGCACAGTCAACGTTGCGTTGAGTAAAAAGAACACCTTGGGCAGCCCAGCGGCGCAAACTCCCGCTCGCGGGAATGGCATAGCCGACGTCGGCTTGTATTTCCTTGAAAATATTTTTGCAAAGAAGGGGGAAAGGGGACGCCATCGCGCACGCTAAAAACAGAGGCCTTCAGCTTGGCCGGGTTCGTGGTAGGGGTCTTGGCCCAGAAGTACGACGCGAACGCGATCGAAAGGGCACAAGTCGAAAGCATTAAAGATCTGCGATCCCGGCGGATAGCAAGGGCCGGATTGATACTCGGCTCGCACGAAATCGGTAAGTTGCGCAAAATATGGGCTAACAAACTCGTCGGCTAAGCAGGCTTTCCATCCGGACTCTATCTGTACTCCCATTGGCAGTTTATTCTAAATAGGTGTAACCGTAAAGGCCTGCGCGGTAATTGCTGATAAACTCTTTGCCCTCTTCGATGGTGATGCGGCCTTCGCCCACGGCCTTATGGACCCAGGATTCGAGACGGCGCACTAGGCTCTTGGGGTCGTATTGGACGTACTCCAAAACGTCGGCCACGGTTTCGCCATCGATGGTCTTATCAATCGTATATCCTTCGGCATTTACCGAGATGTGGATAGCGTTAGTATCGCCAAAGAGGTTGTGCATGTTGCCCAAGATTTCTTGATATGCCCCAACAAGGAATACACCGATATAATAGTGTTCGCCTTGCCGCACATCGTGGAACGGGATGTAGCTCGTCTGGTGGCCGTTGTTGACATAGCCGATGATTTTTCCGTCGCTATCGCAGGTAATGTCTTGAATCGTGGCTGATTGCGTAGGCCGCTCGTCAAGATGGGCAATAGGCATAATAGGGAAAAATCTGATCGATGGCCCAAGAATCGGGGAGCGACTGGAAGAGCGAGAAGTTGCAGAAATATTTATCTGCCATACGCTTGTCGATGTCGCGTAGCTCGTCGGGCACGTGTTTTTGGTGGTGAACCATTGCACTGACTTCGTGCGTAACGCTCCAATAGAGAGCTTCAATTTGTGCACGCGTCTTGAGGTCAAGCATACCCATACGGAATAAATCGAGGGCTTCTTCGCGGATGTCTTCGGCGTCGTGCCAGTCTTCAAGCATGGAGCGCGGCGATGTTTTGTCCCAAATCTCACTCAAATCTTTGACGAGTTGATGATCGTCGGGCGATGGCTCAAAATCTTCAGGCATTCGGGCGGGGCGCACGCTTTCCAAGACGTCGAGAATCAAGACGGAATGATGTGCGGTCAGCGATCGGCCGCCTTCGGTTATGAGGTTCGGATGGGGAATGTTGTTCTTGTTGGCCGCATCGACGAAGGTATAGACGCAGTCGTTGACATATTCTTGTATAGAGTAATTGACACTACTCTCAGAGTTGGATGAGCGCGTGCCGTCATAGTCTACACCTAAACCGCCGCCGCAATCGACAAATTGTATATCGAAGCCCAGCGAGCGCAACTGTACGTAAAATTGTGCCGCCTCGCGCAAAGCGGTGGAGATTCTGCGAATTTTAGTAATCTGACTGCCGATGTGGAAATGGATAAGTTTGAGGCAGTCGCGCATATTCATTTCGTCGAGCATCTGCAAAGCCTTCAAAAGTTCACTGGAATTGAGGCCAAACTTTGAAGCATCGCCGCCGCTTTCCTCCCACTTGCCTGCGCCGCTGGAAGCAAGCTTGATGCGAATACCTAAATTAGGACGAACGCCAAGCTTCTCGGCAGTGCGGGCAATAATAGCCAACTCCGGCAACTTTTCAATCACAAGAAAGACGCGCTTACCCATCTTTTGCGCCAACAGCGCCAACTCAATGAAGTTTTTGATCCTTGTGGCCGTTGCAAATAATCGGGCTGTCGCTATCCATATTCGTAGCAATCACGGCGTGAAGTTCAGGCTTAGAGCCGGCTTCGAGGCCCAAATTGTAACGCTTTCCGTGACTAATGATTTCCTCAACAACCGGACGCATCTGATTTACCTTAATCGGGTAAATTATAAAGTGCTCTGCTTGAAAATTATACTCTTTTGCGGCGTTGTTAAAGCACTGTGCAGTCTTCTCAATGCGGTTATCCAAGATATCCGGAAAGCGCAAGAGCATCGGCGTCGTGATGTCCTGCTTCGCAAGCTCCTCTACGACGTCCTGCAAGTCAACCTTTATACTATCCTTACGCGGAGATACGTAGACGTGACCTTGCTCGTTTATACCAAAGTAACTGACACCCCAACCCTTTATTCCGTAGAGTTCCTCGGAATCATCAATTTTCCATTTCTTCATTGCCTACAATCGGTGTAGATATTTGCTTTTAGCTTGTTGTTTATGCGTTTGGCGACTGTGCCGGCACGTATTCGTGCGGCGCGGCTGCAATTTTCTATCAGCCATTCAAGCCGGCGACACTTTCTGTCGCGGCCAGGCGTTGCCGGATCTCGTTTACGACGTAATTAATCTTGCTAAAACTGTCTAAGACGTCTATATTAATAATGTGTCGCGCCTGTTCGTAAAAAGGGCGAACGCTGCTCTAATTGCGCGGCGATGTACGATTCGAGTTCTTCGGGCGACTTCCCCTCCAGCAAAGGTCGGCGTCCGCGACTCATCTTCACGTGATCGCACAACGTGCGCGGAGAGGCCTTCAAGTAGATCGTTTCCGCTACCTCGTTCATAAAGTCCATGTTCTCCATAAAGCAAGGCGTGCCGCCCCCACAACTGAGAACAATGTCTTCAAAGGCTGCAACTTCGCGCAGCATACGCGATTCCACGTCGCGAAAGTAGGCTTCTCCCTCATCCTCGAACATCGCTGTGATCTTCTTGTGGTAACGTTCTTCGATATACCAATCGAGATCATAGAAGCGACGTCCTATTGCCTTCGCCAAATCACGACCTATGATGGTCTTTCCGGCGCACATATAGCCGATGAGAGCAATACTCTTACTCATACAGACGTCTTTCTGATCAAGTCTTTTTGGTGGTTCGCCGACGCGTTGCCCGCGCCGGTTTCTTATTTTCTTCTGCGATAATCTTACGACACTCTTCCAGCGTCAATTCAGCGGCGCGCTCAGCCACGGCTTTCGGCAAGCGATAGTTTTTTTCTTTTGGAAGGCGATATACGGGCCAAAGCGCCCTTTGAGCACCTCCAAGTCCGGTTCCTCTTCAAACGACTTTATGTGTCGTTCGGCCTCTTCTTTGCGCTTTTCGACAATCAATGTTTCCGCTTCCTCCAGCGTGATCGTCATCGGGTCTTGATCTTTAGGAATGGAAACATACTTTTTCTCGTGCATCACATAAGGTCCGAAGCGCCCCACATTGATTACGACCGCCGATCCTTCAAAATCGCCCAGCGTGCGCGGCAGTTTGAATAAGTCCAAAAGCCTCTTCGAGCGTAATTGTCTCAATACTTTTGCCCCGGTTTAAGGCGTGCGAAGCGCGGTTTTTTCCTCTTCTCCCGCTGCGCCGAGTTGAGCCATCGGCCCGAAGCGCCCTATTTTAACGCAGATGGGCTGTCCTGTGGCCGGATCAGTGCCAAGTTCTCGTTCGCCGGCCTTATGCGACGTTTTTTCCTGCAAGATTTTTTCCACCTGCGGATCGAAATGACCATAGAAGCGTCGCAGCAATTCCTGCCAATCCTCGTTGCCTTCGGCCACTTGGTCAAAGTCTTTCTCAACTTTCGCGGTGAAATTATAATCCATAATCTCCGGAAACGCGTGCAAGAGAAAGTCGTTGACGACGAGGCCCACATCCGTCGGGAACAACTTATTCTTCTCCGCGCCGTAAGTCTCCGTTTTAGTCGTGTCCGACAGTTTTTCGCCGCGCAAAGCGAGCACATTATATTTACGCTTGCTTCCCGGCCGATCCTCCTTTACCACATATTCGCGCTGCTGTATGGTTGAGATCGTAGGCGCATAGGTCGACGGGCGTCCGATGCCCAATTCTTCAAGCTTATGCACCAGCGACGCTTCATTATAACGGGCCGGATGCTGCGTAAAGCGCTCTGTGGCCGTTATTTCTGTGCGCTGCAGCGTAGCCCCTTTCTCTATTGGGGGCAGCAGGCCGCTCTCTGCGCGCTCTTCATCCTCATTGCTGCTTTCGCGATATACTTTTAAGAAACCGTCAAACTTAACGACTTCGCCCGTGGCAATAAATGGTTCTGCCAAGCCGGTGCCGGCGATTTCGATCGTCGTCCGCTCGAGTTCCGCGTCAGCCATTTGGCAGGCGATAGTCCGCTTCCAGATCAATTCATACAAGCGTTGTGCTTGTTTTGTTCCGCCTATTTCCCGCGCCGTCATATCCGTCGGGCGAATAGCTTCGTGTGCCTCCTGCGCACCCAGCGCATTCGTATGATACTGTCGGCTTTTTATGGTAGCCTTGCCCCATCGACGCATTGATAACTTCCTTGCAAGCCGACAAGCAAAGGCCCGACAAGTTCATAGAGTCGGTACGCATGTAAGTAATGAGTCCGGCTTCGTATAAGGTCTGCGCAAGTCGCATCGTCAGCGCCACGGGATAGCCCAACTTGCGTGCGGCTTCCTGCTGCAAGGTCGAGGTGGTGAATGGCGGCGCCGGTTTCCGCTTTGCCGGCGTCTTGGTTATGGTCTCCACCGTAAAAGCGGCCTGCTTGCAAGCTTCGAGATAGGCTTGAGCTTCGGCTTTTTGTTTTGAAGTTTTTGCGCAATTCTGCTTTCAGCAGGACAGATTCGCCTTGCGCCTCGGGCAAGGTAAAAAGTGCGACAACGTGGAAAGATGCCTCCGACTGAAAGGCTGCGATTTCGCGCTCTCGCTCTACGACGAGGCGAACGGCCACGCTCTGCACGCGACCGGCTGAAAGGCTGGGTCTCACCTTGCGCCACAGAATCGGCGAAAGTTTGAAACCGACCAAACGGTCTAATACGCGGCGCGCTTGCTGCGCATCTACGAGTCGCAGGTCAATATGGCGCGGCGCTTGGATCGCCGACAGGATCGCCGGCTTCGTAATTTCGTGGAAGACGATGCGGTTGGTAGCCTCGGGGTCCAACTTTAAGACTTTCGCGAGGTGCCAACTGATGGCTTCTCCCTCGCGGTCTTCATCGGAAGCCAGCCATACGGTCTCGGCCTTCTTGGCTGCGGCCCGCAAGTCGGCTACAACTTTCTTCTTGTCGTCGGGTATTTCATACTGAGGCTCAAACGTTTTTTTAAGTCGACCCCAAAATCTTTCTTCTTCAGGTCGCGTATATGACCATAGGAGGACATTACCTTAAAAGTCCTGTCCTAAAAATTTCTCAATGGTTTTGGCTTTTGCGGGCGACTCCACAATCACCAAGTTTTTTTGTCTTTCCGTCATGTTGCGTATTCCTCTTCTTGTTTCCGCTACTCCGACAAAACCTGCCGGAAGGTTCTATCCGGCAGCGACAACGGCGCAAGCGGATTCTGCCGATGCTCACTTTTCGGCCGCGAAGATAGAAAAAAAAAATGAGGGCTACACATTATATAATACGAGTTCGCCCATTAGAGCGTAAAAAAATGAGATTTTTCCGGCAGACTTCGACTTGATTTTTTTCTTCCTGACGGCGCATAGTTTTTGATACTAAAGCAGCAAACCGGCTGCACCAAGCGGCAACTTAAAAGGCGGAGCGGCCGATAACGAACGAGGCCGATTGAAGAGCCTTTTATTTTCTTTTGATTATGAGCGAATTGAAGCTGAATAATCAGCCCGATCATTCGCCTTACCCACCTTCAGATGCGGGCCATCGTTTCGTTTGCTGCCGCCAAACCATAGTTTGCTCCCACCAAACGATAGTATGCTCCCCACCAAACCATAGTTTGCTGCCACCAAACGAAAAACCAAGGGCGCGAAAGCCGCAGCTTATGGCGTCGAAAGCAAGCGCTATGCCCTACTTCATCACCGCCGCACGTACTTTTCGCTTGTACTACCAAGCCAAAAATATCTGTTGGTATATTAAAATCGCTCTTTTTATCAAAAATACAATAAAACAACAGCGATAAACTTGCCATTAAACAAGAAATTTCATAACTTTGCTTCCAAACAATACTTACCATTTAAAGAGCACGAGTTATGAGACAGGACTTTTCAGACGATTTTCGCCTAAGAGAGACGGCGGAGCGCGAGGAATTCGAGCAGGAGATCTATACGCTCGCTCGACCTACAGCATACACGCGCAGACGACGCTTGCAGGAAAAGGACGAATGGTATAGTATGCTGGACGAAAGTTAAAGTAACCATTGGACAAAAAAGTACTTCAAGCGCAAACTATTAAAGCCGAGGCTGCCCGCCTCGGCTTTTCGGCGTGTGGACTGGCGCGTGCGGAGCGGGTGGATCAGACGCAGGAAGCGCGCTTTAGGAAGTGGATAGCCGAGGGTAAGCACGGGGAGATGGATTACTTGGCGCGTAACATCGAAAAACGCATGGATCCGCGCTTATTGGTTGAAGGCGCGCAGACGATTGTCGCAGTGGCGATGAATTATCTGCCGGCTCATCTACCCGAAAAGCCGCCTTTGGCGCGCTATGCTTATGGAAAGGACTATCATGACGTGGTGCGCGAACGCCTGCTTGCCTTGATGCAAAGCCTAAATCTGAAACCGTTTGAGGATGGACGCGCCTTTGTCGATACGGCGCCCGTCGATGAGCGTTATTGGGCGGTCAAAGCGGGCTTGGGATGGACCGGTCGCAACGGCCAACTGATCATACCGCGTGCGGGGTCGTACTTCTTTCTCGGCGAACTGATCTTGGTGCATCCGGCTGACGCTTATGACAGCTCGAAGCGCAACCTTTGCGGCAATTGTCGGGCCTGCGTCGACGCTTGTCCCGCCGGCGCACTCTGTGGTGACGGCAGTATGGACGCGCGTAAGTGTCTTTCTTATCTGACCATAGAACATCGCGGACCGCTGCCCGAAGAGGCGGGCGAGCAGATGGGCGATTGCTTCTACGGATGCGACCGTTGTGCGGAAGTTTGCCCGTGGAACCGCTTTGCCCGCCCGACGCAGGAAGCCGCCTTTACGCCTTCAGCGGAATTGCTCCGAATGAAGACCGAGGATTGGCGGACGCTGGACGTAGAAACATACCGCCGCCTATTCAAAGGATCGGCCGTTAAAAGAGCCAAATATGAAGGACTGAAAAGGAATATCGACGCCTGGAAGCCTTAAACATTCCAAAAAACACAGAAAAATCGGCCCTTTTGCGTAACTTTCACCCTGCTTTAAACGTTATACCTCATAAGAACCAATAAAAAACCAACGATAACGATATGAACAAAGGATCTCTTTTTGCACTGCTCCTTTGCGGAGCGCTCCTAACGACAGGTTGTGCAAGCAAAAAACAACTGGAAACACTACGAAATGAGAATACGGCGCTGCGCCAAGCTAACGAGGAGGGCCGTATCCAATTGGCCGAATGCAACGCAAATTCAAATAATCTACGCAACCGACTCTCAGATGAGCAACGTCGAATAGACGATCTCAGGAAAGATTATCAACGCCTACAAGGCTCACTCGACAAATCGCTGCAGCAGAACTCGCAGGGAAGCGTCAATATCTCCAAACTGGTAGATGAAATCAACGCGTCCAATAGATTCATTAAGCAACTGGTAGAGGCGAAATCGAAGTCAGACTCTTTGAATATGGTGCTCACCAACAATCTCACACGCTCATTGAGCAACGACGAGTTGAGAGAAGTCGATGTTAAGGTGCTCAAAGGCGTAGTCTACATTTCGCTGGCCGATAATATGCTCTACAAATCGGGCAGCTACGAGATCAATAGTCGCGCCAAAGAGACGCTAAGCAAGATTGCGAAGATCATAAAAGACTATCGTGACTACGATGTCTTGGTCGAAAGGCAACACTGATCCTGTGCCCATTACGCGTACAAACATTCGCAACAACTGGGACTTGTCGTGTCTGCGCGCTTCGAGCGTTGTGCAGGCCCCTGCAAAACGACTATGGCGTAAACCCCGCACGCTTAACGGCGGCCGGACGTGGAGAATATAACCCCGTAACGACGAACGAAACGGAAGTGGGCAAGCAGCGCAACCGCCGCACGCAGATCATCATCACGCCGAAGTTGGATCAATTTATGGACTTGATTGACAAAGCGCCGGAAACGGAGAACAACAAATAAAAATTCGCACGACACTCTTTTTCAATATTCAAAGAATGGCGGCAATTTCGTAAGCGCTCTCGCAACGCTTCTCGAAGTTGCCGCCTCGTTTTTACACCGCCGCCGCGCTTTTTGCAGCGCGGCGGCGGCAGCTGACTGACTATCGATCGCAACAGACCGCGGCGGCGAGGAGCCTAAAACGTTAAAAAGCTCGGCACAATGCTTTTTTTAACGTCAAAAAAAGTATTGCGGAATCAAAAATTACACCCTATTTTTTTGCGAGGCAAATATGTTATTCGAACTGATTCTAATCTAAATTGTCTAAAAATGAAAAGGACTTTACTCGCACTGGCTCTTGTGCTGAGTTGCTTCTGCGGCATTCAAGCGCAATGGTTACAGCCAACTGTGGACGCTCCTTTTTGTAAAGGTTCTCACACCAACAACAAAAGGCACAATCAAACCCGGCACCAACCAAGTTTGGTGGGGTTATTACGCCGATGGCATGCAGCGTGATGCTATCGGAACGCAGACTGCCGAAACGGTAGAGCAAGCAATCTTCATCAAAGGAAACGACCCTTTTATGGCCGGCAAGAAGATTCAAGCTATCCGCTTCTTCCTCCGCTCGCTCAAGGACGTTTCCGAAGTTCGCGTATGGCTCGCAAAGCCTAACGCAGCAGGACAACCGCCCGCCAATACAAAAGCAGGCTAACGTGTCGGTCACTTGTGATCTGACTAAACTGCAAGCCGGTGATCAAGATCAAAAACATCTGGGTATGGCAAACGACATCGCTCTTACGCAACCCTTTGAAGTGCCGGCTGAAGGCGTATTCGTTGGCGTTACTTTCGAGATCGAAGCGCTCTCTGATCCGATCAACGCTTCGCCCATCGTAACGACCGGCAGCGGCACGAGACATGGATAATTCGCTCTGGGTGCGTACGGCTGTCCGCATACCTAACTGGACCGACGCAGCCAACAAAGGCTTCGGCCGCGCAGCTATTCAAGTGTTGAGCGAAGGCGCTATTCCTGAAAAACGCACTTGACGCAAAAGACTTCGATCCGGTATATATGAAGCCGGGCAAACGCACGATCGTCCCCGTAACAGCAATGATGGCCGGCACAAAGCAGATAAACAGCTTGGCCTTTACGATGAAAGTGGGCAACCGCGAGCCATCGCAAGAGCAAACAGTAAATCTACCTCAACCGCTCACCTTGTTTGGCCAAGAGTTACTCTTAAATATTCCCGTCAATGCGCCTACGCAGAGCGGCGAATTCCCCGTAAGTGACGATCACAAAGGTTAACGGAGAAGCCAATGGTTCTATCCACCCCACGGGCAAAGGTGCCTTTGTCGTGCTGGAGAAAGAGATTGTGCGCAACGTTGTCGTAGAAGAATACACAGGCACAGGCTGTGGCTACTGCCCACGCGGCATTGCCGGAATGATGAAACTGCGCGATACTTTCGGCGACCGCTTTATCGGCATCGGCATCCACCGCTACAACCAAAGCGACCCGATGTTTATCACAAAATATGAACGCTTAGCTTGGGAAGGCGCACCCAAGTGTATGCTTGATCGCGGCGATCAGATCGACCCCTTCAAGGGCTCCGGCGAAAGCATTACGAAAGACTTCAAGAGGAGATGGAGCGCACTTCGGCTATCGATGTAAGTGTATCCGGCGTCTTGGATGATGCAAAAAAACCCACGTTTATGCCACAGCTAACATCAATCCGCTCGTTAGCGGCAACTTCAAGTTGGCTTATGTTCTGGTTGCTGATGAGGTTTTCTGCCCGAAAGACAACTGGCGCCAAATGAACTACTACTCTGCACGCCGCAGAGAGACGCAACCTGAAGAGATGGCGCAATTCTGCATGGGCGGTGCGCAGGGCACGAAACTCTTTGAGTGGCACTACGATGACGTAGCGATCAGCAGTTCTTACGACAACAACGGCAAGAACCAAGTGCAGATCGGCGCACTCGAAGCCGGCAAGACCTTGAAGCACTCCTTCACGATCGATATGCCGACGGATGCGGAACTGCTCTCTGCTGTTCAGACGAACAAACTCTACGTGGTAGCAATGGTCATCGCCCCTGACGGCCGCATTGAGAATGCAGCGAAGTCGCACGTAACGCCGATCGCAGGCATCCACGATATTGAAAGTTCGCAGAAGCTCACAGAAGTAGCGCGCTACACGATCGATGGCCGCCGTATCAGTCAGCCGCAAAAGGGCGTGAACATCGTGAAACTCTCTGATGGCACAACCTTCAAGGTATTAGTAAAATAATTTGACGAGGCCTAAGGCTTGTTTTAACATAAGGCGCCGGCAATGAGTAATCAGAATCTCATTGCCGGCGCTTTTATGAAACAGCGAAAGTTTTCTAACGTATTCTTTGCGATTATCGATTCGACCTCGTATCTTTGCCTTGAAGAGGAAAGTGCAAAAATTAAACACATCTATAATCCATACGCGCTCACCCGCAAACTTTGTAACCACAGGCAGCGAAAAGCTGTATTTGTATAACTAAAAACCGCTATTTACTTATGAAGAAATTTTTCGCAACTTTCCTGTTCTCCGCCCTCTTTGCAGGTATGGCGGTAGCACAGGACGCTCCGACGGTCATTACGAAGCCGGCTGCGGGCGAAACGATCAACCTTTACCGTACGACGACGGGCTTTGAGTCGATCTACTACTATGGCGTACCCCATCAAAGCACGGGCGACTGGCATCGAATCGTCTTTGGCGATGACGGCGCTGTCTACCTCGAAAACCCGCTCAACTCGCTGTATACAAAGACGTGGATTAAAGGTAAACGCACTGAGGGAGACACGATCAGTTTCCAACTTCCGCAAGCAATTTTTGCTGAGAAAGACTTCTCTACGGGCGACTACAAGTATGGTTACCTCTATCGTATTCATCCGGCAACTAAAGATGGTAAGCAAACGTATATGCCTAACGAAGGCGAAGCCAATCAGGTATTGAAATACGTATGGCGCAACGACTCGCTCGTGATGGTGCTTGGTCGAGAAGAAATGATCGGTATGTGCCGCGAAACAGGGGCTTGGACCAGCTATGCTGAGGGCACTTACGAGGGCGTGCGCAAGGACAACAACACGGAAGCGCCGTCAGCTTCGGCGAAGACTTGGGACGGACTGATTCTCTATATGGATATGGAGGGCAAATCGCAGTTGTATCCCGTGAAATACGCTATGGATGGCGATGATGTCTATATTGGCGACTTGTCGGCTAACGTGAAAGGCTTGTGGATAAAGGGAAAGAAGGAAGGCACGACCGTCACTTTCCCCTCTACCTCCTATGTTGGTATCGACACTACGGCGGCTTGCTACGTCTATGCTTCTTCCGGCTATATGGGCAAGGGCAAAAGCGAATCGGGCGAGGAGTTTGCGAAAGCGTGCATCAGTCCGGATCCGCTCGTCTTCACTTACGACGCAGAGAAAAACGCGCTCAGCACGAAGGGCATCTTAATGATTCACAAGAGTCTGGAGGATGATCGCAGCACACACATCTTCGACGTCTATCGCTATGCGCTCATCAATCAATGGGATAAGAAGCCGGCTGCGCCTATGCCGCCGAAACTCACGGCTTATCAGCCTTATGATCCGAATCCTTGGGGTGGTCCCGGCGGTTTGCAGTTCACCTTGAGCTACTACTCAGCCGACTTCAACTATCTTGACCCCACACATCTCTATTACAATCTCTACATCGACGGCGAACTATTTACGTTCAAGCCTGAAACGTACAAGAGTTTGACGGAAGAGATGACCGATGTGCCCTACGCTTTCTCTGATCAGTATCATTTCTATAAGTATGACGAAAATTCACGCGCCATTTATTTTTATAAAGACGTGAAGGATAAAGTGGGTATGGAAGCAGTCTACATCGACGGCGACCAGCGCCTCCGCTCAGGCATCACGGAGTATATCGTATCAGAAACCGGCCTCAAGCCCGCGACAACGAAGCGCATTGAGCGAGTTGAGTTCTACGACTTATCCGGCCGTAGCGTAAGTTCTCCGGAAAGAGGCATCTATGTGCAGACAACGATCTATTCTGATGGTTCTAAGGCTTCGCAGAAGATCGTGAAGTAACCCTATCATAAGAGACTGCTGCCAAACGATTGACAGCAGTCCTCTTCTAAAAACTTTTCCAGCAATCGCAATAAAAAGTTTTAAGGATACTGTTAAAGGGCTGACACCAATAAACGGCGTCAGCCCTATTTTTTTCGTTGACTTGTTGTCGATAACGAAGGCCATCTGCAAGGCAAAACGACGCCCCCTACCGCAGACAGCGGCAAAGTGACGACCTATCCATTCACTTACATGCGCCTCGGAATGATCTCATATACATCAGCCTTACCGACCAGCTCGATATGATCCACACCTTTGGCAACGTCTACCGTAAAGAACGATTTATCAGTAGTCATCTCAGCCTTCAGACGTTTGCGCTTATCATACTGACACACGCGCACAGAACCATCTTTGGGCAAATCAAGCAGGAAGGTGTAAGCACTCGTAGCGCGCGGCACTTCAAACAAAACGACGTGCGTACTCTTATAGGCTGTGTTCAATTGACGATCAAAGGCATTTACGACCCTCTCAGCCGTAGCCTTGCTATCACTCAATACCACGGAAGCACCATCGGCCGGCGTCACAACGAAAGAGCGTATGGCCGCCCAATTCTTGCGCGCAGAATCCAATCGACGCAAACGTATATAACGCGCCATCACCGGCTCACCCTGCCACAAAATATCATAGCAATTCTTCAAATCAGCCAGCAATGGCTGCCAAGCATAGCCATCCACAGAATATTCCAAAGCCGCGTGGTCATAGAAGTCGCAATCATCTTTAGAATTTCTGCCTTGCAAAAAATATGTACATCGCTCACGGCCGTCAGTTCAGGAAGTGCTACGCCCATCCAGTCGCCATCTTTCTGAGACACGCCTGAGGTGTAGTGCGTCACGCTATCCGCATCAAACATCAATCGGCTTTGCATCGTCTTGATACTTTTATATGTTCCTATGCCGCGCAGCCTAAATGCTTTTTTTGCCCCGATAGCTGTTCGTAGAAGACATCAGCCAGATCCTCCATCGCAAACTCATAGAAGGGTTGCAACTTCATCGTGCCCAACTTGTGCGCCTCGTAGGCTTTCTTATCCTCCGGACGCATACAATTCTTCAGATAATCTTGCCAGAAATTCTGCGTATGGCCTGCGCGATAGAGATCCATAAGTTCGATAGCCTTTTTACCTCGCTCGCCGAGTTTGCCACACTCTATAAGCCACGGCCTCAACTCTTTCAGCAATTGTGGGTCTGTGCAACCGGCCTCGATCTCAGCCGGCGCTTTCGCCACGCGCTCAAATTCTTGATACAGATCGTCACGTTTCCCGCGCGTGTAGTTGGATAATCTGAAAATAACCGTCTCCCACGACTCATCGCGCCGATAGCCCGTCTCCGTATCGGCCGAATGGATGGCAAAGGTGCGATAAGCCTCCTTAGCCCGCGGCATCATCACCTCCAGCCCACGCTCCCAACTATCGATCGGATTATAATCTTTCGGATTCCAAGTATAATCGGCTACGCTATAAAGCGACAGCTTTGAAGCTGCACCGTGCTCCATCGGATTGCTCACAAGTCCGCACATATCTTGATTCGTAAGCGAATTGTCCAAGCCATAGACCGGCCCTTGCAAGATAATATGGCGGGCATAGTCGGTTACCGCATAGTTCCACCAGAAGAAAGCCGGGCGCTTGATCCGACTATCGACCCAATCGAGCGTCTCCTTTGTCACGTCACTGCAAACCACATCGCCCGTCCAAAACACGCGAATAGAGGGGTCGAGCGTTCGGCCATAGATACTCAAAGGTCCATCTTCGCCGGCCTTTGCCCACAACTTGGAATAGTCCGTAGGGCAAACAATAAGTGGCGACACGTCACCTTTCGCTTTCACAAACTCCTTGGTCAGACGATTCAGCAGTTCTACTTGTCGGTTCGGATTAGTGCCCTCGCCTTCAATATCATCAAAGAAGATGGCAAACGAGCGCACACCGTCAGCATACATAAGATCAAACTTATGCACGAGGTTCTGATAATCTTCTTCGTTCCATTTAATATCCTTTCCCGGATGCACAGCCCAAACGAAGTCTACCCGATTCTTATGGCAGGCCTCAACCAGTTCCTTAATCTGCCGCTGCTCCTTCACGGGATAAGGCAGTCGCCAATTCGGAGCACTATGATAAGGATCATCTTTAGGGCCATAGATATAGGTGTTAAGTTTATACTTGCCATACCAATCAATCAGCGACAAACGCACAGCGTGCGACCAAGGCGGCCCATAAAAGCCCTCCACGACGCCACGATAAGAAAAAAACCGGCGCGTCACTAATCTCGAGGCAAGGAAGCTTCTTTCCACCCTCCACAGCCGGACTCTCCATCAATTGTCGCAAAGTCTGGATGCCATAGAAGAGTCCTAAATCGTTCGCGGCCATAATACTGATTCCCTTCTTCGTAATGCGCAACGAATAGGCACCCTCTGCAACCGAACTACCCTCATAGCCTTTCTCTATAATCACCGGTATCTTTTGCCAATTGCAGCCGCAGCGGGAAGCCCTTGGGTGTATGAACGAGAAAGTCAATATCGCGCCGATAGTCCCAAGCCTCTTTAAGCGTCGGCAGTGGCGATTCCAACTTTACGCCGCCACTAATATCGATCGTCCCCTCATTCGTCAGCTTCATATAACGCGGCGTGGGATTGACCACAAGTCCGTGATGATCCATCTTTTTCTCCCGGAGCCGGATTGACCCACTGCACCTCAAGCGCTGACTACTTAGGGTCAAACTCATTGCTCTGTGCATAAGCAGCCGTCAAGGCGCATAAGCCCCAAGCGAAAGCCACGAATCGTTTCTTTTTGTTTCATCGTAAGTTCTTCAATATTTAGCAGCCGACTTACCACATACTTCTACATAAGTTCAAGCCGACAAAGAGAGGCAACCCGATAGTTCCCTCCGTAAAACAAGAAATTCTACCTGCAAAAAAAAGAAATTAAAATGACTTTAACCCCTCACCGCACATTAAAAAAATTCCTTTAATAGAAGATTCGCATCACGAATACCTAAACTTTTTTTATTGAAGAATTGTAGTAAATCGTGATATGATCAGTAATGTGCAACCAAACTTGCGATAGGTTTATATGATTTTAGGCCAAAAAGTTTACTATCATTCAGGTCAATGATCGCAAGGCAATTGCTAATTTCATCTGACAAGGCTCCCCCTGGCAACGCAAGCTCTTAGGCTTGGCCGTTAACCCTTTCTACTGGCGGGCATTGGCATGTTTTTTGAAAGATCAACCCTATGGGGTTGTCAATTAACCTATGCTCCGAGGCAGCGTTGACGTTGCATGTCAACACTGCCCTACCAAAAGACTAACCCCGATGAGATTATTTGTGACGGACGACGCGCGATAGTTGACGATTTTAGGCGTGCAAATGTTAGCCTCATATTTATTTATGTCAAAGGTAACACAAAATTAAACCGACAAAACTACACCCTCAAAAACAACCCCTTAGGGTTGGTCCTTTAGCAGGGCAGGGTTAAGATGCGAAGCGGCTTAACCCCTGCCTAAATCCAACGCGAAGTGCAACCCCTTAGGGTTGGTCTTTCAAATTGGTCGCTTATCTCCGTTGGAATATGTTTATAAATTAAGCCACTAAAGTTCACATCCGCAATAGCAAGCCCTTAGGCTTGGTCTCTTAGCAGGGCTGGTGTTGGAGCAAAGCGACAACCCCTGCCATAGTCCGCCCCTAAAAGGTCACCCCCTTAGGGTTGGTCATTCAAAAATCGTTCGTATATAGACGTTTGTATATGCTGATAAATCAAACCACCAAAGCCCGCCCCTACGACACAAGCCCTTAGATTTGGCCCTTCAGGGTTTCCGCCGGCGGGCGTTGGCTTGTTTTTGAAAGACCAACCCTATGGGGTTGTCAATTTAGTTATGCTCCGAGATAGCGTTGATGCTGTGCGTCAACACTGCCCTACCAAAAGACTAACCCCGATGGGGTTATTTGTGGACGAAACTATGCGGAAACGATACAAATTCACGCGGAAATTCTGACACGTATACGTGTTATTGATCCAAAGCAATTATAAACTCGAATGTAAACGCGCAAAACATCCCCAACAAGCCCTTAGGCTTGGTCTTTTGGCAGGGCAGGCGTTGGAGCGGAGCGACAACCCTGCCATAGTCCGCCGCAATGTGCAACCCCATAGGGTTGGTCTCTCAAAATCGTCCGCATATCGGCTTATAATCAAGCGATTATTGCGCGTTTTGTCGGCTCAGCGGAAATGCTTACCTTTGCATACGCAAGGGCGAGGAGCGTCCTTGGTTATATTATTCATCAATTAAATCTATACCACAATGATTAAATTCGTTATTAGAGCGAAGAAAAATCCGCTCAAGAGAGATCAAGTGAAATTTTATCCGCAGATGGCGCCGGGCGTACCCGTGATGTTGCGCACGATTGTCGGGCGCATCGAGAAGCGTTCGGGTGTATCTTCTGCCTCCGTCAAGGCGGTATTGGATGCCCTGCAATATGAGATTCTCCAAACACTTGCGGACGGTAATTCGGTTCGCTTAGGAGATCTTGGTTCTTTTCGTCTGACAATGCACGGCGAGGGCGCGTCGACGGCGAAAGAGGCCAAGGAAAAAGGGACAAATCTCATTAAGCGCGTGAGCGTGCGGTTCACGAAAAGCAGTACAATGCGTATGGCTCTCGACAAGCGCAACTTAATCTTCGGTGCGCAGGACGATATCCGGAATGCGAAGTAGGTGAAGAGGAGGCACAGCGTAGTGCCGGCAAAAAAATTACATTTAGCAAAGGCCGCGTTTTCAACTGATGAAAGCGCGGTTTTTTCGTATTTTGTCGAAAATTGGCCGTTTTTCGGTCGCGCAGGGATAGGGATTGTTGAAACTTTCACCTATGATCGGAAAAAGTTTCTTAGGTGAAAGTTGAAACGGTCTTATAGGCAAATTAAAATTGTCTTATAGGAGAGTTTTTTTCGATCATAGGTGATAGTTTGGCGAGGGTGCGGAAACGGGTGGATTGGGGTGCATAAGGCGGTGTTGTTTTGTAGCTGAATCTTCGATGAAACCGTACTTTTTTGAACTTTTCCTCCGTTTTTACATTACTTTTTGCGCATTCCCGTAAAAGCATGAGGCGCCCTTTACTCGTAAATCGGCGTGTTTTTTGAAAAGACCAACCCTGTGGGGTTGTCATTGAACCCTGATTTGTGGCAGCGTTGACGCTGTGCGTCAACACTGCCCTGCCAAGAGACTAACCCCAATGGGGTTATTAGCAAGTGAAAGTGCGCAAGGATGATGTGATTTTAGGCGGACAATCAGCCTTTCTCTACAGTAAGTTTATAAGATCGGACGATAAGGTAAAATACATAAAAGGCAAGCCCTTAGGCTTGGTCATTTGGCAGGGCAGGTGTTGGAGTGAAGCGACAACCATGCCATAGTGTGTCGCAAGAGGGCAACCTCTTAGGGTTGGTCTTTTAGCTCTCGCCGTAGTAAATATATGAGACTACATTGTTTTTATAAGTTAGAGAATAAAACTACCTAATATCCAATTGTTATTTAATTAAAGATACGTATTTTTGCAGCATACCATAAAAATAACTATGCCACAAACTCTTTGTCATCTACTCATACATTGTGTATTTCACAAAAAAGCATCTGCTCCAACCATTAGAGATACAGATCAACGACGACTCAACATATTTATAAAGGATACCTGTGAGAACTATGGATGTTCTTGTATTATTGCAAACGGTCCGGGCGATCACCTTCATCTACTTACAACTTTATCACCGGAAATATCCTTATCGACATTTATAAAAGAGATTAAACGTCTTTCATCTCGTTTTCTCAAAGAATGTGATAGCATATATTATCACAACTTTTTATTGGCAATCAGGTTATGCCGGCTTCTCCGTCTCGCGTAAATTCAAAAAAATCCGTGTATCAATATATTATTACTCAAAAAGAACATCATCAGAAGCGATCAACATATAGTGAACTTGAAGCTTTATTAAGAAATGCCGGTATTGATTCGGATCATCACTATTGGAAATAAAGTATTATCTATATAACCATTGGGCCGTTTTGAGAGACCAACCCTATGGGGTTGTCATTGAACCCTTGATCCGAGGCAGCGTTGACGCTGTGCGTCAACACTGCCCTGCCAAAAGACTAACCCCGATGGGGTTATTGCGAGTGGAAGTGCGTAGAAATGATGTAATTTTAAGCGGGGGATGGGTGCATGAACAGATGCGAGGTCGCGGCGATGCGCTTATTTGTAAAGGAGGTCGCGTAGGGAGTATGTGATTTTTAGGTAGAAAAGTATCTCATTCATAATTGCCATTGGTTGCAATGGGGTATTGGCGGGCAAGGTTGCGTGGGCATTATATGATTTTAAGCGGGAAATCGGCCATATCCCGCAGCAAGTTTACTTGTTCATATGAGATAAAAAGCACGCAAACAAGCCCTTAGGCTTGGTCTTTTGGTAGAGCAGGGTTAAAGTGCATAGCGCTTTAACCCTGTTTAATGAGCCACGCCGTTTAGCAACCCCTTAGGGTTGGTCTTTCAAGGGTCCGCGTATATGAATTGGCGTGTTTTGGAGAGACCAGCCCTATGGGGTTGTCATTAAACCCTTGATTCGAGGCAGCGTTGACGCTGTGCGTCAACACTGCCCTGCCAAGAGACTAACCCCGATGGGGTTAGTGGCGAGTGAAAGTGCGCGAAAATGATCTGATTTTAAGCGGAAAGTTGGAGCGTTCATAGGTGCGACTGGTTGCAATGAGGTTATTCATAAGTGACATAATTCGGTATTTTTTTGCCAATTTCATCGATGAAATCGGGTATTTTTGGTATGTATCTTGGACGGAGATGCGGTTATTTTTTTGGCGAGGTTAGGCAGGGTATTATATGATTTTTAGGCGGAGAATCGGTCGTTCCTCATAGCAAGTTTATAAGATCGGGCGGTAGAGTAAAACACATAAAGGCAAGCCCTTAGGCTTGGTCATTTGGCAGGGCAGGTGTTGGAGCGAAGCGACAACCCTGTCATAGTTAGTAACAAGAGAGCAACCCCATAGGGTTGGTCTTTCAAGGTTTTCCGCGTATATGAATTAGGGTGTTTTGAGAGACCTACCCTGTGGGGTTGGCATTGAACCCTTGATTCGTGGCAGGGTTGACGCTATGCGTCAACCCTGCCCTACCAAGAGACTAACCCCGATGGGGTTATCGGCGGGTGAGAATGCGCGAGGATTATGTGATTTTAGGCGGAATATCGGTCATATTCCGTTGCGAGTTTATATGGGCGTGTGGGAAAAAAACATGCAAACAAGCCCTTAGGCTTGGTCTTTTGGTAGAGCAGGGTTAAAGTGCGTAGTGCTTTAACCCTGTTTAATGGGGTACGCCGTTTTGCAACCCCTTAGGGTTGGTCTTTTAAAATTTCCTCGGGGAGTTTAGGCTTGACTTGATCCTCAAAGTGGAGCAGAAGACCGTCTAGAACCGGAAAGTAAAAGTCAGAAAGAATAGAATATATCAAAATAAAATGATGAAATATCAATCAAAACAACTATATTTGCAGTTGTAAACTTTAGTCTGACAATGTACAATAAATAATTTATTACGATATGAGATCTTATCTATCATTTATTCTAAGTACCATATTTATCTCAACCTCTTACGCGCAGACAAACGTCATAGATGGTCATGAATATGTGGATATGGGATTGCCCAGTGGTACTTTATGGGCAACCTGCAACATCGGCGCTGAGTCATCCACAGACTTCGGAGACTACTTCGCATGGGGAGAGACAGAGCCGAAAGAGGAATACACCGATGAGAATTACAAATTCTTTGAAGGATACAAAGAACTTCCAGGGGTAGGTTGTTATCTTTTATGCACGAATATAGGAGAAAACATCTGCGGGACGGAATACGATGCCGCGAGGGTAAAATGGGGCGGACGATGGCGCCTGCCTACTTTTGAGGAGGTAGGGGAACTCGTGAGACTCTGCTGGAATAAATGGGAGGAAGTGGACGGCATTTGGGGCAGACGCTTCCATTATGGTGCAAATGAAAACACCCTGTTTCTTCCTGCTGCCGGATACGCTGCTACATATCAAGGGACAACATATCGTAACCAGAATTGGAAAGGATCTTGTTGGACCGGAACGCTTCATAGAGCAGAAGGAGATCCTGATGATCTTATAATGAAAGCCAAAGATATAGATTACGATTCAGGCAGTGTTGGCAGAAGATCTAGCATGAGAACAATCGGTCTCCCCATTCGTCCCGTCATCAATCCCAAAGAAACCGGGATTGACGATATTGAATACAAGCAGACTATCCGCATGGCATACCATAACGGCTCGATAGAGTTGAGTTCCATAGCGAACTGCGACCATATTGATATCTTGAATGTATGCGGGCTGAAGATTCTCTCTTCCCCGGTTACAACAAAGTGCATCGAAACACCCTCACTTTTTCAAAGGGCATATACGTCTGCACTTTGACAAAGCAAAGACAAATTGATTTACACAAAAAAAGATAATCATAAAATAGTATGGTAAGGAAATAAGTACATCTGCAGCTGTTGACTATAAAAACGAAACCTATGTTAAATACAAAATTCTTTGATATGAAACACTTACGACTATTATCTTGGCTACTTTTGTTGCACTGTTTTATTGTTTTCATTAGCTTCATGCGAAGAAAAAGAGCCGGATCTAACAAAGAAAGAAATGGATACTCGTTTGCTGGGTACTTGGAAGCAAATAAACGCCAATAGTTCAGAAAACAAACAACTCATTTTTATGTCTAATGGGAACATTATCGGTTATGATTTCGTACCGGGAGGGAAAAAAAGAGTTTTTTTATACAGAAAATAATTGCCATTTATTTGTATTTGTAAAGGGTTTGGGTATAAAATTATCTAATTGGACATACGAACATTACTATAAAATAGATGGAAATAAGCTAACCTTATGGCATAGTTTGGATGGAATGAATTCAAACAGTTCTGATTGTCTTATTTATCAGAAGCAATGAAGAGCATGCACCAGAGGTATTCTTCAAGGTGGTGTGGTGTTGTGCTTGAATAGAACACCAAAAGGAATAGGCTTTGTTGCCAAGAACACTACGGGCACAAAGAAGACTACTCTTCTATCAATCAGGTAGAGGGTATCACAGGAATATGGGGAAATTTCAATCACTTTATGAACAGTATTCGCTGTTGAAAGAAAAGCTGAAGGAGAATGTGAATGATTTTTTTCAGCAGACTTGCGGCAATATGGCATTACGGAGGACTATTATAGAAAAGTAGATGATGCAACGGAGTTGCTGTGTAAATTCTATGATGTCAAGCTTGCCAATGCAACGATTAAGAACGCATTGGCATATAAGTTGAACGACAATCATACTGAAAACGTGAAGATTTGTCTGCTAATTGATGTGCTGAGATGTTACGAAGGATTATCGCACCCAACAACTTTTTACGACTCCTGGAAGGAACAGCTCTGTTGCTGCTGTTGGATAAAATCTTGGGCAACAGAGAGATTAAGTCTTTCGCTCAGCTGGGGGCGGTAAGTTCTCCAACACTATCATTGATAGACATTATTCCGTATATCAGTGAGTGTTCGGAAGGTTTAGGGGAAAAATATTCGTTGTATTTGCCGACTATCTTTGAGAAGAAATCACCAGAGAACGAGTATCTCTATAGAAGACTGATTTACAATCTGTGCAAAACGATTGCAGAAGTGGATAGCGAAATTTCTGAGGCAGAAGAAGACTGGCTTAATGAGATTGCGCTACTGAACGATGACAATACCAATAACGATATGGATATTAGCGGACTCTGACTGATGGTTTAGGTGAAATGACTCTCAGGGAAAGATTAACGGAAATCATCGAGCCACGGAATGAAAACATGCTTTCACGGGCATACGACTGGCTGATGCTGGTAGCAATTGTCATAGGCGTACTGCCGTTGATGTTTCGTGAGCAGTATAGGATATTCCGGTATTTCGATTTGATTTCCTGTTATTGCTTCGTGACAGACTATTTGCTACGATGGATAACGGCAGACCTTCACTCAAAGAAGAACAAGGTGATGGCTTTCATAGTGTACCCATTTACGCCGATGGCTATCGTTGACCTACTTTCTATCCTACCAACGGTCAATCTATTGAATCCTACCTTCAAGGTGATGCGTATATCCAGGCTGTTAAAAGTCCTTAGAGTCATTAAGGTAATACGTTACTTTGAATCATTGGAAATAATACTCGCTGTTATACGAAAACAAAATAAGATACTATATACCGTGCTATCATTAGCATTGTTTTATATTTTCATTACAGCATTGATAATGTTCAACGCAGAGGAAGAAATCAATCCTGAAACAGGACAGTATCTGTTTGACAGCTTCTTTGACGCATTTTATTGGGCCGCCTGTACCCTCACAACAGTTGGGTATGGTGACATATATCCTATTTCCGATATAGGCAGGGTGATTAGCATAATATCCTCAATGGTTGGTATCGCTATTATAGCATTACCTTCGGGAATAATTACCGCAGGGTATATGGATGAGCTGAAATCAAGGAGAACAGTTCAAAGAAACAGTACAGACAGAAGTGAATAATTTCACGAACATACAAGAAATGTCGCCACTTTGCGAAGAATAACGCAAAGTTTGTTTATATCAAAATTTGAGATTCTTCGTGTTCACCTACAAAAGAATTAGGCACCTACAAAGTCTTTGTAGATGCCTAATTCTTATTTGTGGACCAGCCTGGGCTTGAACCAGGGACCTCCAGATTATGAGTCTGTTGCTCTAACCAACTGAGCTACAAGTCCGAGATGCGGCGTTTGCTGTTGTAAGATAAAGCTTGTCGCTTTAAAGTTTAGAGCAAGGCGCAATAATGGTTGTGCAAAGGTAGTGTCTTCGGGCTGAATGACCAAAGATTTGAGCTTAAAATTCTATGACGTGCCATTTTTTCGGGAAATCTGCGAGGCTACCGCAGAGTAAAAGCGCTGAATCGTGAACATTGAACTGCTACGTTATGACAAGCAAAAAAACGTATATGCAAAAAAATATGTCCTACGTCCAATGAAGGGAGAGGATGGCTTCATCTAAGAGGTTTTAGGTATTTTTAGTTTAACATTTGTCTTTGTTGCCCGTCAACAATTAAGAAAGAATTCATACTTTTGCTTCAAAAGAAATACAAATTGAACACGATGAAGAGATATAAACGAACAATTCTTGTGAGCTTTTGCAGTTTACTATTCGCTACATTATGCTGCACCGAAGGGCACGCTCAAAACTATTATCGCGACTATACCATCACGCGCGGCGGCGTCTTTTATCGAGGGCAGCCTTTGCGTGAAGCCAATCCGCGCTACTTCCGCGAATTGGGTTATGGCTACGGGAAAGATGATCGCTACGTCTTTCTTTTCGGGAAGGTTTTTAGAGTATGTTGACCCGTCGAGCTTTCGCCTTGTGACGGAAGCGCCGACCATCATACTCGACCCCTGCGATGGGCGCTGCCGATGAGGACATTGACGAGGGCCACATACAACCAATTTTTATGGCGGTGGATATAGTCAGGGCGGCTATGTGCGGATGGAAAACGTCGTACTCTATCGTGGCGCTAAACTCGAAGGGGCTTCGGCGCGCAGTTTTCAATATGTGGGCAAGGGTTACGCAAAAGACGACTGGAACGTCTACTTTGAAGGCAAGAAGATTAAAGGTGCTTCGTCGACCAACTTCAGCCTTGTTGGCGGTTTCTACGCGATGGATTCGTGGAATGTTTATTATCGTGGCCGCAAAGTAGAGGGGGCTTCGACTTCAAATTTCCATTATCGGGGCGGAGGCTACGCTGAAGACACGTGGAACTCCTATTATCAAGGCCGCAAAATGTAGTTGTGTGCCGCTAAATGCCATTTTCCCCACCGCAACCATTGAGTTGTGGTGGGGAAAACGCTATTATATGACCTTTACACCGGCGCCCTTCTGCCGCAAACCAGCGCCACTATGCCGGCAGCCCTATATTATATAATGTGTGCGCAAGTAACGCCGTGCCGAGTCGTGGAGACGATGAGCGATGCGCGTCGCAACGCTGCTACCTACTATTCTTCGGCTGTATAAGCAATAAGAATTTTTATCCGCAATACTGCTCATTTCTGCGTTAGTCAATTGCAGTTTCGGCTTGTGAAAGTCCATATCGCCCTCGTTCTCGAGCGGAATAAGATGCACGTGCGCGTGGTTCACCTCCAAGCCCAATACGGCCATACCCACCTTGCGGCAAGGGAAGACATCCTTAATAGCGCGCGCCACTTTCTTGGCAAAGACGATCATCTCGGCCAATTCTTCGTCCTTCAGGTCAAAGAAATAATCTACTTCGCGCTTGGGAACAACCAGCGTATGTCCACGGCGAACCGGACTAATATCGAGAAAAGCATAAAAATGCTCGTTTTCGGCGCATTTGAAACTCGGAATCTCGCCGTTAATGATTTTTTTGAAAAAGAGCGTCATAAGGCTTATTTTTTTAGGGGGTAATAAAAAGCGGCGCACAAGCAATCTGTCGCGCCGCAGCAAAAAAACAGCTTTTTTAAAGCGAAATGCTTTGTATTTCGAGTTGAATCAGTCCTTGCGGGATCTTCACCTCTACTACGTCGCCCACCTTATGCCCAAGCAAGCCCTGAGCAATAGGCGTCTGCGATGAAATCTTGCCTTCGCGAATGTTAGCCTCGCTCTCGCTCACGATGGTATACGTCATCACCATACCCGTCTTCAGATTTTTTTCATCGCTACGGTTGAGAGAATCTGCACCGTCTCGTTGTTGAGCTTGCTGGTATCAATGATTTTCGCCGTGGCAATCGCCTCTTTGAGTTGACTAATCTTCATTTCGAGCATACCCTGCGCCTCTTTAGCGGCGTCATACTCACTGTTTTTCCGACAAGTCGCCCTTATCGCGCGCTTCAGCAATGGCTGCCGAAGCTGCCGGACGCTCTACTGCTTCCATATGATGGAGGCGGGCCACCATTTTGTCGTAGCCCTCTTGTGTCATGTAAGCCATAATATATCTGACCGTTTTAATTTTTCAATAAGTAACAGAAAAAAACCGAAAGAACTCCTGCGCATCTTTATTGCGGGAATCCTTTCTCCTCTGCTTTCGGCAGCTCATCCTCGTTCCGTTAAGGGGCGCCGTTAGCGTTTTTTTGTTCCGTTGTGCGCCGCAAAGGTAGTACAAAACGGCCGATAAGCAAAGAAAACCCACTGAAAAAAATTTCTGATTCTCACCCTATTTGCTTTCTTCTTGAAACGATCACACGCCGAAAGTCGGAGACTTCCGACTATTCGGCGTGCTTCTTCTACGTGACCACCCGCGGCCTATGGCCTATACGATGGGATTGATAATCTTATTCAGTTAGATAATAGTCGATAGAGGTCACAACGCGCACCTTTTTGATGTAAGGCGTAGCATCGTCGCGGTCTGTAATATCAAAGAGGCCCTGCGTAGCATCCTTGATTTTACCAAGCTTGCTATCGGAATCGCGGGCAAACTTCTCACCGGCTGTTCGCGCGTTCTTAGTAGCTTCTTCAATCATTTGGGGCTTGATCTTGTTAAGGCTCGTAAATTCATACTGCACTTGCGAATCGTAGTCTTCGGCTGAAATAGCCACGCCCATCTCCACGAGTTGCCCCAATTGAGGAATCAACTGGCGCACGAGAGCCACGTCTCGAGTCGATACCGTTGTCGTACACGAAGCTTTATAGCGTAATCCTCTGTAATCACCGTCATATTGCGTTGCCCGGTCGCTGATCTGCGGCGCGCCCATCGAGATATCAGCCGGCTTTACGCCATGCTTGATGAGCCATTGGCGAATCTTATTATTGCCACGATTGATATCAGACATCACCTCTTGCAAATTGTCCGACGTTGTTTCGTAGACCAACGGCCAAATAACGTGATCAGCCTGCACTTCGCGCTCTGCAAGACCGCGCACTGACACGATTCTGTCTTTAATCATCACGTTGCCTAATCCGAAATATAGGAAGAGGCCAAGGAGCACTAAGCCTACGGCAAGGATGCCCGATTCTAATTTTAAGTTTTTCATTGAAAAAATTTTATTAATACCGCAAACGTACACATAAGTTTTTACTCTGACAAGAGATTGACAAAATAATCACGACAGATTGAGCATATTTATATTTTTAGTATTCTTCTTGAAGAAAGCCACTTTGATCTGTGTACGACGCTATCGAAGATAGCAATGCGGAAAACGTAGAAAGAACGAGAAGAAACAACGATAATCTGCGATGAAACCGCCAAAAATCATACGTTCATTCGGACTTGTAAAGGTGAAATCGCGGGCCACTTTCGTTTGATCAAGGCAAACCATAGTTTGCTGGGAGCAAACATGCGTTTAGCAAGAGCAAACGATAGTTTGGCGGCAGCAAACCACAGAAACGAGCATACGAAGCGGGCCCTCGTGAGAAGTTAGACAAAAGAAAGCCCTATTACGACTAAACGGCAGAAGCACTGCGCCGATCATTCGTCCATACTTCTGCGCGAATTACGACTCCTGCGCTTTACTGTTGACACATTGAGGAAAGGCAACTGCGGCGTAGCTGACGAGGGGAGGGTGATCACGCGCCACACTTACATATCATTCAGCGACAAAAGCAATAAAAGAGCGTATAATCTGCGATGAAATGGGCAAAAATTGCCCTTCCATGAGTAGGAAGCCAATGCGTGTCGGGTCTGCATCAATCTATCTCGACTGCACGCGCAACGGAGGCGTTAAGCCACAAGATGCATCCGAATAAACACCAAAGCTAAAGTGAGAGGGAAGATAAAAAGAGTGTGTGTCGGGAACACCGACACACACGAGAGAGATGGAAAAAGTGCTCTTAAACGCCGTGAAGCGTACTGTTATGCTGTCTGGGGTCAAATATGTCTATAGAAAAAAACCGTCCAATCTAAAAACATAACAAACACGACGCCTCGTCTTTATAACTTCACATTCATCATGACCCTCACGGGCAATGGATAATGTTGATGAGCCAAAAAGGAATGGCCGAAACAGGTAAAGCGCTTTAGCGCAAGCATTCAGCAGAAAGGGCTTTTGCCTAACCTTCTTTCGCAGCGGTCTTTTACGATCAACGCTATCGGAGAAGTTCTTTTTGAAGCAGCGTGGGTCTCACACCACAAGGCTTACCGCTTTCTTGGTCCACAAAGGAGAGTCACTGAACAGCCGTTCGTATAGGCCACTCAAGGGCGCCTCATTGATTACCGGTGCAAAAGTAGTAAGGAAAGTAGTATGGCAACAAATTTCTACGGGCTTGACCTGTGACTTCAACACGCGAAGTCACAATTCACAAAGTCAAATGGGTAGTGGAAAGTACCTCAAATATGGGGTTAAATATTTGAGAAAAAGTAGTTTAAGGCCGCCTTTCAGAAACGCGGCGCTGATAGACAGACGGAGAGACTCCTGTCACACGTTTAAAAGCTCTGGAAAAAGCTTTCGCGCGCCTTGAAGCCCACGCTACGGCCGATGGCTTCAAGCGTAAGTCGCCCAAAGTTTTCTTCATCGTCAAGCCGACGGCAAGCTTCTTTAATTCGATACTCGCTTAAAAGCAACACAAACGAACAGCCCATTCTCTCGTTAATCACCTGCGAAACGTCCTTTGGCGTGGCTTCGCAGAGCTTAGCTAAACGATCAATAGAAAAGTCTTCTTGGCAGATTTCCTGCTCATCGGCAAGCACTTTCTTAATCTTTGCTTGCAAAAGGTCCTTCTCGTTTTCTTCCAACGAACTTTTTTTATGGGCGCCGGTTCCGGTTTAGGCGTTAGCGAGGCTGACTGCTCGGACTTAAGACGCAGATGGGCATTTTTTTATGATACAAATAGCGGCGCATGAGATAGCCACCCAGCACGAGCAAGGCTAATCCGCCGAATATCATCAACAGGATTTGCTGATTGGTAAAGCCCGCTTCAGCTTGCGTTGGCGGGCTTGCGAGGCGCAAATCATCAGCCTTTGGGACGAGAAATTCCTCGCGATCAGCCTCTAAATCCAAACCGTCGAAGAAGGATTTGCGAAACTCCAAGAAAGTTTGGTAACAAGCATCGGCCTTTTTCCTTGTTGCCGGTACTCAAATAGTAATAATGCAGCAAAAATAGCCGCATCAAAACGGAGATCTTGTAAGCCTTTTTTTGCGCCCATAATACTCCAGTACGCTGGCATATTTGTAGACAGAGTCAGGCATTTGGGCTAATTTGTAAATACAAGCCAAGCTCCAAGCCGTAGAACAAGCAATGCGCACATCCATCGTTGAACTTGGATTGCGCATCATCTTACTTTAGTAGCTCTGCAGCGGCGGCTGTATACTTCTTGACCTTGACTAAATCAATCGCACGCAAAACGGCGGACGCATAATCATAATATGGCTCGAGGCCGGCACTTTTTATTTGGCGAAAAAGTGCCGTTTCGTGCGAAAAAGCCTTGATATTAGCGTCGTCAAAGCCTAAGTTCCAAAAAAATTTACAAAGGCTGAAATCATATTGGTATAGTTCCCCATCTGCGCAGATTCGATAAAGGCCTTCTTGTAGAAATGTCTCACCGTCTGAACGTTGGTTGGTGTCGGATAACATTGGGTATAAAGACTATAAATGTGCCCAATATTGAGATCTATAAACGGGCGCACGTCGGGATCATTGCAGATGGTATCGGCCTCGTGCAAGGATTCGATAGCGCGTTTATAATCAAAAAAGGAGAAACTATAGAGATAAGCCATCCGGTTCAGGCTTAACGCGAGCATACGTCGCTGCAAAAAGTCATAGGGATTGCGCTGCCTCAACCTACTTGTGAGTAAGCGGTCGACAAGCAAAGCGCTGTCGGGCATATCCTTCACCAGCAGGAAGTCTAAGCTCAACTCCTCGAGCCGTTCGTCTGACAATGAATTCCAACTGCCTTGATCACTTAGGGCGGAAAGCGCCAAGCGACAACTGCGCAGTTGCTTGCAGACAAATAAACGCTAAAAGGAGGGATGCCAACTTCTTCACCTTGCAAAATTAGGTTTTTTTGGGCGTTCTGACAACCTATTGTTTAGGAAACGACATGGGGACTTTTGTATATCTTATCAAAAGAAGGACAAAAAAAGTAATCAAACAAATTTACCGCGCAGCACATCTTCGGAAGAATCAAACTTTGTTTAGCGCTATTTTTTTGCAGTTTTTTTCGCGCAATTTGTTACGCAAGAAAAAAATATTAAGAGCCATATTTTTTTCTTACATAAGTAGTATTTGAGCATAAGCTTTCGCTGATTTTTTTACGCGAAAAAAATTGGCGGAGCGCGATATAAATTCAGGTAACGATTGCCGTCAGTAAGGGTTTGGCGCGATGAAAACGTACTTTTTAAGGTGAAAAGCGGGGACTTTTTACGGCCACGAAAGGCAGATTATTGGCCGAAAAAAATCCGCTTTTTGAAAGATAAAAGTCGCATACGCCACGGTTCAAATCACACCAAGGATGCAACAAGCCTTTGGCTTTTTGGAGCTTATTAAAATTCGCGCGACGGCTTTCTGCGTATCTTTGCAACCATCTGCGATTATGCAAGAACAATACAAGACAGATATATGATTATGAAACGTTCACTGAAAACTTTATGCGGCCTTTTTCGCCGTTTTGGCCCCTACTGGTGAGTTGCAATGCCACAACGCCGCTGGCGTATGATGGGCCTCTGCCTCACAAAGAGTTGCACAATTATTTCTATGCTAATAATGCCGGCAATACACCGCCGACAAAGATCACTTCAGAAGACACTTTTTGAGCGCTATTTCGGCGAATCAGCCTACATGGGAAAAGGCGGAGAGCCGACAAAGGTCGACTTTGGCGCTCAGTTTGTCATAGCTTTAGTGCTTCCGGAGACGAAATACGATACGCAAATCTTACCTCAGCGCCTCATCAAGCGCGGGGATCGCATAACGCTTTACTATAAGGTGCGACAAGGTAAGGCTCGCTCTTTCACGATTCGCCCCATTTATCTCGTAAAGGTCGACAGCCAATACGAAGCTGAGGAAGTCGTAACGGTCAGAGAGAAGTAGCCGTCGCGCATAATTGACTTTGGGGAGAAACTTTGCGGAGTCTGTAAACGGCTGTGCAAAGTTTCTCGACATTTAGGCCTTATAAGATTTTTTTGAACGCTAAGTGTAGGCGGGCGAAGCCTTGGCTTTTAACATCGTCGAACATAGAATTTCTGCGATGAAATGGGCAAAAATCAAACTTTTTACCTAACTTTCCGCACGCATACTTCGCGAAGGGTAATCGAAAATGCAATTTAACAAGCGGACAACCCATCTGCACGCGACACACGCCTAAGCGAGCGACCGCAAAGCTTGATTTGCGACTTACATATATAACAAACACAAAACGACAGAAGAGATGGCAACAGTAAAAAGAACTCTTGGAATTTCGGCGGGCCGTCAGAATTTTCGACACCACCAAAAGTTTGGATCCTGAAGAAGTAAAAGCCTGCCTCGAAGCAGCAAGTTTAGCACCGACAAGTTCGAACCTCCAATTATGGGAAGTCGTTCACGTGACCGACAAGTCCACGATCCGCCAATTAGGTCCGGCTTGCTTTTGACCAAACGACGATCACTACGGCCGATGAGTTGGTCGTTTTTCTCATCCGCCCCGATTTAGTCAAGGCACACGCCAAGGCCGTGCTCGACTTTGAGCGAGACAATGTAGCGCGCCATTATCCGGCTGAAAAGCAGGCCAAATATATAAATCTGCTCACGCAGTATTATACGCGTCTCGTCCCCTTTCTCTACGGCCGCTGCCTGGGTTTATTTGGCCTCTTCCGCAAGGCTTTTTTTCTCCGCTGCGGGTCTGTTTCGCCCCGTTCTCCGTTCAATGGGCGAAAAACGACATGATTGGCGGCATGCATAAAAGTTGCGGCCTCGTAGCTCAAAGTTTTATGCTTGCCATGGCCGAACAAGGCTACGACACCTGCCCCGTTGAAGGTTTCGATGCCCACCGCGTGAAACGTTTGCTCAAGCTTCCGCGCCAATCCCGCGTGAGTCTTATCGTCTCATGCGGCATACGCTTACCGAAAGGTGTACGCGGCGACCGCTTCCGCTTAGATTTCGACACACAGTATCGGCGCGTCTAAGGCGCACGACTTCCCTCGTCTCTCACCCGTCTCGCATTCGCCTACGGAGAGCTCGATAGCGCCCGGCTCATACGGCATTTCAGCATAGGAATAGCGGCCAAACAGCAACGTAAAGACGATTTGGGTTTGCGCAGCAGGCTTTTCCATCGCCATAGTCCCTATTGCTCAACCACCGAGTACCGAAAGCAAAGCAGAAGCACCTCTTATCGCATTAGGCCCACTGTATCTCCACCCACGCCACTTGATTTTACACGTCCTCGTTCGCCAATTGCAGCGAACGAGGACGCATTTTTTGCAGTTTGAAGCTGACTCCGGCAATTTTTCCTTCGTGAGCGTACATCCTTTTTCATCACGATAAAAAGTCGTTCGCTCGTGAGCGTACGTTCGTCTCACCACGGTGAAACAAAAAGCAAACAAGATTTGCGGCCTTGCCATTAAACCCTTGAAAGTGTATTTTCCAACACTGCTTATCAGCAAACCTATGCTTCTCTTTGCCATTAGCATCCTTGTGAACGCGACGACCGACTTGCATTCGACAAAGTCGAGGGGGCGCATTAACATGCCTACCGGTGCTGCGAGAAAAACGGATGGTGGGAAAGAAAGGGTAAAAACAAAAAGCCAAGGCAGAAGCTTTGGCTGCAAGAAAAAGACAGTAAGAGCAGTTGCCACAAATAAACCTCAGCACGTCTCAACGGCATTGGACGCAACAGGCAGCAACACTTCGGCGGCGAAGCGCGCGTCAAAACGGACAATGACTTAGCGGCGGAAAGCGAAAAGGGGGATACAACCATCAGTCACCAAGCCTCGCTCGACGCCAACGGAAAGCGCCGGACGACAGCTACGTATTGAGGACGTGCAGGGCCGTCGGGATTTCGCATCCGGGCGGCCCTATAATGGTATTATTGTAAGTTTGAAGTGCTTCAGCCGGTATTCACACACGAGCTTTCAGCCATTGGAGATGATAAATACCTATAATAAATGAGTGTAATTGAATACCTCTTATTATTTGTATTCAGCGACAAAGTTAAACTTTAGATTTCATATCTCAAAATTTTTGAGTGAAAATTTATGGCAATTTGCCGCAGAAATTGGAAACTCTACGCATCAATGTTCGCATATGTGGCATTTTTTTCTCGATAAATTCACGCCGCGGACCTACATCCCTCACCCATAAGCATCGAGAATGTGTAGTCGGCATTGGTAGCGCTTTCTAAGGTGACTTGCTTTTAAGAGGCGCGTCTCCGGATTCATCGTGGTTTCCCACAATTGTTCGGGATTCATTTCACCCAAACCTTTATAGCGTTGCGTCGTGATGTTATCTTCTGATCCGTCACCATACTGCTCGATGAAGCGCAAGCGCGCGGTTTCGTTGTAGCAGTATTCTTCGGCGTGTCCTTTCTTAGCGCGACAGCGGTAGAGGGGCGGCATAGCGATGTAGAGATAGCCATCCTCAATGATTTGCGGCATATAGCGATAGAAAAGCGTCATAATGAGCGTTGCAATATGCTGTCCGTCGACGTCGGCATCGGCCATAATGATTATCTTATGGTAGCGCAACTTCTCGATATTGGCTTCTTTGGAGTCTTCATCCAAACCAAAACGTACGCCAAGTGCTTGAATGATGTTGTTAACCTCGTCGCTCTCGAAGGCTTTGTGCCACATTGCCTTCTCGACATTCAGAATTTTACCGCGCAAAGGCAGGATCGCCTGCGTCGTACGACTGCGCGCCTGCTTGGCAGATCCGCCTGCGGAGTCGCCCTCCACGAGGAAGAGTTCGCAGACTGCAGCGTCCTTGCTCGAACAATCGGCCAACTTGCCGGGGAGTCCGCCGCCGGACATCGGATTCTTACGTTGCACACTCTCACGCGCCTTGCGAGCAGCAATACGCGCCGTGGCGGCGAGGATAACCTTGTCAACGATGAGCTTAGCTTCTTTCGGATGCTCCTCAAGATAGTTGGTAAGCGCCTCGCCCACGGCTTGGTTCACCGCGCCGGTTACTTCGGTATTGCCCAAACGCGTCTTGGTCTGGCCTTCAAACTGAGGTTCGGCCACTTTAACCGAAATAACGGCGGTCAATCCTTCGCGGAAGTCTTCGCCGGAAATCTCTATTTTTGCCTTTTTCGATTTGTTTAGCTGCCGTTTGTTCGGCATATTTCTTCAAGACACGAGTGATGGCTTGGCGGAATCCGATTAAGTGGGTACCGCCCTCGATCGTGTTGATATTATTGACGTAGGAGTGGACGTTTTCCGAGTACGAAGTGTTGTACATGATAGCCACTTCGATAGGAATATCAGCCTTGTTCGTGCTGATATAGATCACATCGTTGAAGAGATGCGTCCTGCTCGAGTCGATATAGCGAACAAATTCACGCAAACCTTGCTCGGAATAGAAAGTTTCCTGCTTCGTGTTGCCCTCTTCATCGGGGCGAAGATCTGTAAGCGTGATTTTCAGGCCGGCATTCAGGAAGGCGAGTTCGCGCATACGGGTAGCCAGCGTGTCATAATTATATATGGTCGTCGTAAATACGGTATCGTCGGGCCAAAACTGCTGTTTCGTACCGCGCAATTGGGTTTCGCCGACTACCTTTACGGGATAGAGCGGCTTGCCTTGCTCATATTCTTGCTGATAAATCTTTCCGTCGCGAAAAACTTGCGACGTCATATGCTTGGATAAGGCATTTACGCAAGAAACACCGACACCGTGCAGACCGCCGGAGACCTTGTAAGAGCCTTTATCAAACTTACCGCCGGCGTGAAGCACGGTCATAACCACTTCTAACGCGCTTCGGTGCTCTTTCGGGTGCATATCTGCAGGGGATACCGCGACCATTGTCTTGCACAATGATAGAATTGTCCGTGCAAATCGTGACTTCTATCTGCGTACAATAGCCTGCCAACGCCTCATCTATGGAGTTGTCGACCGTCTCATAGACTAAGTGATGCAGACCCTTGTCGCTAATGTCGCCAATGTACATAGCCGGGCGTTTCCTAACTGCTTCTAAGCCTTCGAGTACCTGAATATTACTAGCGGAATAATTGCTGCTCGTGTTTTGGTTTCCTTCCATCGGATATTTCTTTCGTTATAAAAACATACAAAAATACGAAATGCCGACGACTTGGAGAAAGCAAGAAGCGAAAAAAATAGCGTTTTCTTTACTCGTAGGCTGATTTGCGGGACGACATAGAGGGCGATACGCGCCACGATATCAAAGGCTGAAAAGCGCAGAAATAGCTACAAAACTATCGAAACAGGGCCAAGGCGCAACCATATTAAGCGCCACTCGCGCAAGTCTTTGATCTTGCGGTGCAAAGCCAATGCTTTATGAAGATGACCTATTGCACGCGCCCCATACCTATAATTAAAAGCCTTCCGCACCCTACTTTTGAGGGAGCAGAAGGCTTTATTTGCGCTGCAGTGGTAGTTGGCAAGCACCTTCGTTTCGCCGCTTATTTCTTTACGATCTTCTTTCCGTTAACAACGTAAATACCCTTCGGAAGATTGTTCATCGTGCGGTTAAGTCTCGCGCCGCTGAGCGAGTATACGCCCGGCTTAGCCGCAGGGTTAAGCGTAGGCATTGCGATGCCTGTTTTATTTTTTGCAATGACAATTTTGCTCTTTACCGGATCACCGCCGATTGTTACAGCGTGCACATCGGCATCGAAAGCAGCGCCGGCAGGCTCTGTAATGGCGCAATCGATCAGGTTAAGCTCGGCAAAGTCTACGATCGTGCCATATTTCTTACCCTCAACTGTTATCGAAGCATTTTTAATGGTGAGTGTCTCATTCGTACCATTGTTTCCAGCAAAGCCAAACTCTTTGCCTTCGGCATTGATCGTGCAATCTTCGATAGTGAGGTTGGTGCCTCTGGCATAGAGCGTGCAGTTGTCCGTACTCAACATATTCAATATGCCACCACCCATAATCGTCAAAGGTGCTGTAAACCAAAATACGGCCTTGTCTGTTTCCAAACTATTTGTACCTACAACCTGCATTGTCAAGCCATCAATATTCGACTTAAACAAGAGTTTGCCTTCGGTCTTGATGTTGGCATCTTGCAACATAAGCACCTTGGTCTGGGGGTTGTAGCTCACCTTTCCACTCACGCCTTCTATCACGGAGAGGTCGCCACAATTGGCTGACGTCACCTGCGTGCCGCAAACCCAAAGCTCATACTCGGTCTGTGCCTGCGCCGTTGTCGGTATGGCACACATTGCGATGAACAGCACGACGATCGCCGCGCAAACTCTTTGAAGTAAATGATTTCTCATAATATATTTATGCCTCCCTGTTGAATCCCCTTTCGGAGCAAGGCCGTATCGAAGGCTTGGGTCTTAAGGTTAAGTGTTTTATTTATTCATATACTGACTACCAGTCTGTATTCGCATTGTTTTCTTGAAAAGTGCTTACCTATTCTTTGACAATGGCTTTTCTGCTTTATACCGCAAGGGGGCTTGCATTTTTTTCGTATGAACCAATCACCATGCATCGTACGCTCCACGCTCAATCAGTATTTAAAAGGTTATACTTTGCGTTTACCATTTCATCCTTTATTCTTGGCCAAATTTCAGCAAGTCGATCTAAGAGATATTCACCCATTTATCAGATTCATTTTACCGGTGAAAATTCTCTGAGATCGCTATATTTTTCGCCTTTGAGAGGAGGCAAAAATACATAAAAAATATATACGCGATCATTCTTGCAGGTAAAATTGCAATTTTATTATTATTCGGATGGATTTCAAACGATCTGTTAGAAGCTGTTCTTTCTGCCATTAAGCCATCTTGCCAACAAAGTTTTCGCCCAAAAGGATACGCATTCGTGCCTTCACCGCAGTTTCGATGCAAACTTTCGTTACACTGTGTAAGCTACATATTTGCACAACTAACTACCACACAATCGCCCGTTCTTTCCTCGTAATTTCATCTACAAATAAGGTAATGAGTACTACACCCAACCCTGAAAGTGACACTATTGAACTTGAAAATGAAGCCCTGCCAACCCAAATTTAACCATAAACAGTCCACCCTTGCCGCTCTTCAACTATAAAAACCACAATATAATCATCCCAACCAGCCCATTTCCACCCAATTTCATACGCAAATAACCCTCATTTTTAAGCCTCACGCCTATAATAATGCCAATGATTCTCCTAACTTCACGCAACTTTCGCCAAATTTCGCCCACAAATAACCCCATCGGGGTTAGTCTTTTAACAAGGCAGGGTTGACGCCTCGCGTCAACCCTGCATCAACAAGCAATAAAATGCCAACCCCATAGGGTTGGTCTTTCAAAAACACGCGAAAATGCATCAATACAAAAATAAAATTATTCAAAAAACGGCGCTTTCATCGCATATTCGGCTGTAAAAACGCCGAATAAGCCACCCGCCACAACCCACTACGCACCTCCACCAAACTTTCACCTATGATCGGAAAAAAATTCTCTTATAAGACAATTTTTAATTTGCCTATAAGAAAGTTCAAACTTTCACCTAAGAAACTTTTTCCGATCATAGGGTGAAAGTTTCAACAATCTTATCCCTGCACCACCGAAAAAAACGACCCATTTTTTTGTCAAAGTACGAAAAAAACCGCGCTTTCATCGGTTGAAAACGCGGCCTTTGCTAAATGTATTTCTTTGTCGGCACTACGCTGTGCCTCCTCTTCACCTACTTCGCATTCTGGATATCGTCCTGTGCACCGAAGATTAAGTTGTGCTTGTCAAGAACCATACGCATTGTACTGCTTTTTCGTAAACCGCACGCTCACACGTTTAATGAGATTTGCTCCTTTTTCCTTTGCCTCTTTCGCCGTCGACGCGCCCTCGCCGTGCATTGTCAGACGAAAAGAACCAAGATCTCCTAAGCGAACCGAATTACCATCGGAGAGCGTTTGGAGAATCTCATATTGCAGTGCATCCAATACCGCCTTGACGGAGGCAGAAGATACGCCCGAACGCTTCTCAATGCGCCCGACAATCGTGCGCAACATCACGGGCACGCCCGGCGCCATCTGCGGATAAAATTTCACTTGATCTCTCTTGAGCGGATTTTTCTTCGCTCTAATGACGAATTTAATCATTGTGGTATAGATTTAATTGGTGAATAATTGAACCAAGAGCGCTCCTCGCCCTTGCGTATGCAAAGGTAAGCAATTCCGTCGAGCCGACCAAAATGCGCAATAACCGCTTGACTATAAGCTAATCAGCGGCCGATTTGAAAGACCAACCCTATGGGGTTGCCCTTTGCGGCGGATTGTGGCAGGGTTGTCGCTCCGCTCCAACGCCTGCCCTGCCAAGAGACCAAGCCTAAGGGCTTGTGTTGAGGGGGGTGGGCTTTATTGGTTTAGCTTGCTAGCTCATTTGGAACATGGCACGTATGAGGATGAGATATAATCGTCTAAAATCCCTAACTCCTCACGCGGCTCCATCCACAAATAACCCGTTTTGCATAGTTCAGCACCTAGAAAACGGAAAATTCTGCCTACCATCACCCAATTCTCGCGCATTGTCGCCCACAAATAACCCCATCGGGGTTAGTCTTTTAGTGAGCAGGGTTGACGCGGCGCGTCAACCCTGCATCAGCAAGTAGCGGTAATGCCAACCCCATAGGGTTGGTCTTTCAAAGCAGGGCCATTTTTTTCGTCTGTGGAAAACGTGAGGGGTCAAGTCTCAACGCTCGTAATAAAATCTTATAGTTTACTTGAGAGGATCGTAGACTAACCCAGTGAAAAAAACCAAGCCTAAACACTTGTAGTCGCCTATTTTTCTGATTGACCAATTGCCATCTTACTATGCACATCGAGGAAAGAAAATATTTAGTTGAGTATAGTATGAGCTACTACGAAAGCCTTTCCGGACACGCACAAAGCACGCTTTATTCATTCCTGTTACTTCCTCCCCAAAGAGTGCATCAATAACATGTGAAAATCCAACTATTTGTGCTACTATAATAGACGTGCCCATTCTTTTTTCAATCCCCTTATAAACAATTATTAAGTTGCGAAAAACAATGCTCATCTGCAACTTTTAGCAAAGTGCCCTTATAGTAAACACACATAAACTTGCGCAGAAAAAGCACCTACCCTACCCCTTTCTTTTTGCTTGCCGGCGGCCGTGTTCGATGGAAATCTGCTAACTTTGCAAGCAAATAACATCTTGTACGTATGAACATTGCCGTCATTTTTGCCGGAGGAGCGGGCGTAAGGATGAATACCAAGTCGCGCCCGAAGCAGTTTCTCGAACTCAATGGCAAGCCTATCATCATCTACACGCTCGAATTGTTTGACAATCATCCGCAGATCGATGCCATCGTTGTGGCTTGTCTGAAAGAGTGGATCCCCTTTCTGAAGAAAATGCTCAAGAAGTTTGAGATCAACAAAGTTGTGAGCATCGTTGAAGGCGGGGATACGGGGCAAGCATCTATCTACAACGGCCTCGAAGCAGCGGAACTTTTCGCCCGCAAGCAAGAGTCGGCTGCGGCAGAGTCGCCCATTGTATTGATCCACGACGGCGTGCGGCCACTGATTACCGAAGAAACGATCACAGACAACATACAAGAAGTTCGCCGCTCCGGAAGTTGCATCACGTGCATCCCGGCTACGGAGACCTTAGTCGTACAAGAATCCGACGGCAGCTTAGAAATACCCACCCGCGCCAAGTCTAAAATAGCGCGTGCCCCACAAAGTTTTTACCTCAAAGACATTATCGCCGCCCACCGCCGCGCTCGCGAAGAAGGACGCGAAGACTTTATCGACAGTTGCTCTATGATGAGCCATTACGGCTATAAGTTGGGCTTGGTAATGGGGCCGATGGAGAACATCAAGATCACAACGCCGACCGACTTCTTCCTGTTTCGCGCGATGGTGCAAGTACATGAGAATCAGCAAATCTTTGGTTTCTGACGCGTATGCCCACGTTTTCTACGCTCCGGCGCGATGCCGATGAATTTGTAGCGCATACCCGCTTCGCGGAAGCCCTCCGCGGGCAAACGATACTCATCACGGGCGCAACGGGCTTAATCGGCGCCACGCTCGTGCGCTGCTTGTGTGCACTCAATCAAGCCCACGCGCTCGGTCTGCGACTTTTGCTACCCGTAAGAAGCGTGGAAAAAGCGCGCCGGCTCCTTCCTGCCGACTGCGGACTCCTTTTCCAAAGCACGCTGAGCGAACTTTCTGCGACTTGTCCCGCACAAGGCGTCGACTATATTATACATGGAGCGGCCCCAACGGCCTCAAAAAGTTTCGTAACGCAGCCGGTCGAAACCTTAGACGCCATTTTCAACGGCACACGCGCCATACTCGATTTTGCGCGCGTCGCAGAAGCGAAGAGCGTTGTTTATCTCTCGTCCATCGAAGTCTATGGGCGCATCACCAACGACGAAGTGCCGATCACCGAAGCCGATCAAGGCTATATTGATCCCCTCGCCCCGCGCAGCAGTTACAGTTTGGGCAAGCGCGCAGCCGAATGTCTTTGTCGAGCCTACGCAAGCGAATACGGCGCACCCGTAAAAATAGCCCGCCTCACCCAAACTTTCGGCGCCGGCATCGGGCGCGACGATGGGCGCGTCTTTGCCATGTTTGCCCGCGCCGCACTTCAAAAAGCAGGACATCACATTATCGAGTACCGGAGAAACGCGCCACAATTATTTATATACGACCGACGCGGCCGAGGCCTTGCTCACCTTGCTCTTCAAAGGCACTAACGGCGAGGCCTACAACGTAGCCGATGCCGACAACTATGCTTCGATCCGCGAAGTAGGCGAAAGCGTGCTGCAAAGTTTCGCTCCCGCGCAACGATTACGCATTCAGTTGCAACCCGATGCCCCCTATCCACCCACCACGCGCCTGCGCCTGTCTACGGAGAAGTTGCTTGCGCTCGGCTGGAAGCCGCGTGTGGGCCGCGAAGAGATGTTTCGCCGCGTCATAGAAGCCATGCAAGAGGAAGAATAATGGATAATCTGAAGGAGAAAACGGCCGGCGGCTTGCTTTGGGGCGCACTCAACAGCGGCAGTATGCAGATCCTCAACGCCTTGATCGGCTTCGTGCTGGCGCGGCTCTTGGATCCGGCCGACTATGGCATCGTCGGGATGCTCACGATCTTTATCGCCATTGCCGGCAACCTGCGCGACAGCGGTTTTGCCTCGGCTTTGGTCAACTTAAAGCGGATTACGGACAACGACTACAACGCCGTCTTTTTGGTTCAACCTGTTTTTCCAGTCTGGCCATCTACATCCCTACTCTTCTTCTGCGCGCCGCTGATTGCCGACTTCTACCATCAGCCCGCCCTCGTCTCACTTTCGCGCGTCATCTTCCTGAGTTTTGTGATTTCAAGTTTCGGACTTTCGCATAGCGCCTACCTCAATCGCAATATGCTCAACAAGGAAAAGGCGCTCATCACACTGGTTGCGATGATCGTCGGCGGACTTGTGGGCATCTTGGCCGCGGTGGGCGGTCTGCGCTATTGGGCCTTGGCTTGGCAGAGTCTGACTTACATTACGCTCGTCAGCATCGGGCGCTTCTATTATTCGGCTTGGCGCCCATCATTCCGCATTGATTTTGGCCCGATTCGCAAAATGTTTGGCTTTAGCAGCAAGATTTTGGCAACGACCATCATTAATACCGTGGGCAACAACGTACTCACCGTCATTCTGGGCCGACTTTATCCGGCGCGCACCGTCGGCAATTTCTCGCAGGCCTATAAATGGGACGCGATGGGCTATGGCTTTATTTCCGACATGGTCTTGCAAGTGGCCCAACCCGTAATAGCCGCCATCGAAGGCGAGGAAGAGCGCCAGTTGCGCGTATTTCGCAAACTCATGCGCTTCACGGCGATGCTGGGTTTCCCGGCTTTGTTCGGCCTATCCTTTGTCGCCAAAGAATTTATTTTTGTTACGCTCTCCGCGAAGTGGGCCGACAGCGTACCACTGCTGCAAATGCTTTGCGTAAGTGGCGCATTTATGCCCTTTTATACCATCTATCAAAACCTTTGCATCGGGCGCGGGCGCTCTGATCTCTATATGTGGGGGACGCTCTCACTGGTTCTCGCCCAACTATTGCTCATTACGGGGCTGCATACCTTTGGCGTGACGACGATGGTGGCCGCTTATGCGCTGCTCAACATCTTCGGCCTGCTCATTTGGCAAGGCTTTGCCAAGCGCCTCATCCATCTTCGATTCCTTCAGGCCTTGGCCGACATTCTTCCCTTTGCCGGCGCGTCGCTCGTAGCTATTCTTATAGCCTACGGACTCACGTTTTTTCTTTCCAACATCTACCTGCTACTCACTTTGCGCATCATCTTAGTGGGCGGCCTCTACTTCGGCATCCTCAAGCTCTTCCGCGTGCGTCTGCTCGAAGAGGCTTTGGATTATTTCCGCAAACGCCGCAAGGCATAAAAGCCCATTTTCTATCGATTCCATCGCTGTTCTTCGATGCGTGCTCCCACCAAACGTCCATCGAAGATAGTCCTCTGTTTCTCTAAATCCCTTCTCCCTTTATTCCCGTCTAAAGTAACCCCATCGGGGTTAGTCCTTTGGCAGGGCAGGGTTAAGATGCGAAGCAACTTAACCCTGCATAACGCGCCCCAACGTTGACAACCCCTTAGGGTTGGTCTTTCAAAAACTAATACTAAACGAAACGCGCTGTCCTTCATCTACTAAATACCCCAATATATTCCCTTTTTTCACAAACAAACCCCAAACGCTAATCCCGCCAACCCATCTCCACAACCACACGTCCACAAATAACCTCACCTTAACCTAAAATCGCGCCTACTCGCACCCAAATACAAATCCTGCCAACCCATCTCCACAACCACACGTCCCAAAATAATCCCACAGAATTCCAACCCTGAACACGCTTACGCCCAAACGTTAACCCAACCATCCCATTTCCGCAACCGTACGCCCGCAAATAACCCCATCGGGGTTAGTCCTTTAGCAGGGCAGGGTTAAGATGCGAAGCAACTAACCCCTGCCTAACGCTACATTAACATTGGCAACCCCTTAGGGTTGGTCTTTCAAAAAAATATCCGCTAACCGAATCGCAACGCAAACAAGCCCCATTATAACTCGCACGAGCAACGACTTACGTCGTTAGTGGCCGGGTTGCCGCTCCGCTCCTCAACCCCTGCCACGGTGAAAGACCAACCCCTGATGGGGTTGCACTTATTTCCATCTCTTTATCCGGGGTTAAATCGCTACGCAACTTAACCCCGGCCTGCTAAAAGACCAACCCTAAGGGGTTGTCGTCGCTCTTTATTGAATTGAGGTTAGACCTCGTGCCCAATCCATTTCAAAATAAGCTCGCGCTAACTTGACCTATGGTTCATTCCAATCATTTTTTTGACGCGACCTCTCCGCAAACGATCTATCGAAACCAATATGCTCTTCGCATGCAACTTAAAAACTAACCCTACCACTCCATTTCCACGACCACACAATTACAAATAATCCCACAAAAATCCAACCCTGTACACGCTTACGCCCAAACGTTAACCCAACCATTCCATCTCCACAACCATACATCCGCAAATAACCCCATCGGGGTTAGTCTCTTAGCAGGGGCAGGGTTAAGATGCGAAGCAACTAACCCTGCCTAACGCATCCCAACGTTGACAACCCCTTAGGGTTGGTTTTTCAAAAACGAACGCGAAGCGAAACTTTATGAAAAACATCTAAGCAGCAACGCGTAAAGCATCCTTTCCGGCCAACAAATCATTGACTTTTTAAGCGCACAAATAGGAGAAAAAAACCGGCACGTACCCACTTGCGACGTTTTTTTCATCACGAGAATAAATCTTTTTTTATCGTGAGGGTGAAGCTCTTTTATCACGAGAACAAACCTTTTTTATCACGATAAAAAATGCCAAGCACAAACTTTTCAACAACATCAATCCATATCTGCGAAAAAACATTCCCACTCTTTGCACAACGAAAAAGCAACCTGCACCGACATCTACAAACACCAAGAATGGGCAAAAATGGGCGGTTTCATCGCATTTTAAAGCCACATTTTTTTCGCAAAACAAACCATACACGACCATCAAACCGACAAGGCGGAACGAAAAATAAAAAAACCCAACCGATGACGTTTTTTTCATCGTCAATCACAGACCGCTTTTTTTGTGGGCGGAGCGTCGCACTTTCTCGCCCGACAATCGCGCCGACGCAAACAGAACCTTTCCTTGGTCGACGGTTGCTACGCGAAATAAGGATAATTCGCGAGTTTTTCCTTTGGCTATCATAACGATATATGTACCTTTGCAAGATAATAGCGGGAAGAAAATCCCTTCTACTCAAGGACTATGCCTGAATTTAAGATTTTATCTCACATCAATACGCCGGACGATCTCAGACAATTGAGGCTCGAAGATCTGCCGACACTCTGTGAAGAATTGCGCGAGGATATTATTTATGAGTGCTCGCACAATCCAGGCCACTTGGCCTCAAGTCTGGGTACGGTAGAATTGACTGTAGCCTTGCACTACGTTTTTGCTACTCCGGACGACCGCATCGTATGGGATACCGGGCATCAGGCTTATGGACACAAGATTCTCACCGGCCGCAGAGAAGCTTTTCATACCAACCGCAAGTTTGGCGGCGTTCGCCCCTTTCCCTCACCCGAAGAAAGCCCTTACGATACTTTTGCTTGCGGTCATGCGAGCAATTCCATATCGGCGGCGCTCGGTATGGCCGTGGCGGCCGTAAAAAAAGGAGAGGAGGATCGGCATATCGTGGCCGTGATCGGCGATGGTGCGATGAGCGGCGGTCTGGCCTTTGAGGGACTTAACAATACATCGGACACGCCCAATAATCTGCTGATTATCCTCAACGATAATAATATGAGCATCGACCGCAGTGTGGGCGGTATGAAGCAATATCTGCAACGCCTGCACACGTCGGCCGCATATAATGATTTACGCTTCCGCCTTTCGCGCCGACTGATGCGCTGGGGGGTGCTCGATGATACGAAGAAGAAGAAAGTCTTACGCTTCAACAATGCGATTAAAGCGCTGCTCACGGATCAACAAAACATCTTTGAGGGGATGAATATCCGTTATTTTGGGCCGACAGACGGACACGATGTCATCCAACTGGTGGAAACGCTGCGCCAAATCAAGGAAATGAAAGGGCCAAGGCTGCTCCACTTGCACACAATAAAGGGCAAAGGACTCAAACCTGCGGAACAGGCGCCGACGATTTGGCACGCACCGGGCAAATTTGACGCGGAAAGCGGCAAACGCTTGAGCGAAGGCACGGCACAGCAAGCCCCGAAGTTTCAAGACGTGTTTGGAGAAACGCTGCTTGAGCTTGCGCGCACCAATAAAAAAATCATCGGCGTCACGCCGGCAATGCCCTACAGGCTGCTCTATGAACATCTTGATGCGCGAAATGCCGGATAGGGCTTTTGATGTGGGCATTGCGGAGGGCCATGCTATGACGTTCTCGGCCGGTATGGCGAAAGAGGGATTGCAGCCCTTTTGCAACATTTACGCATCCTTTGCGCAGCGGGCGTACGACAATATTATACACGACGCGGCGCTGCTCAACTTGCCGGTAGTATTGTGCTTGGATCGCGCCGGCTTGGTCGGCGAGGACGGGCCTACGCACCACGGCACTTTCGATTTGGCCTCATTGCGCCCCATTCCGAACTTGACGATCGCTTCGCCTTATGATGAATGCGAATTGCGGCGCTTGATGTACACGGCGCAAACGCCGAACAAGGGTACTTTCGTAATTCGTTATCCGCGAGGGAGAGGTCGTTTACTGGATTGGCGTTGCCCGCTGGAAGAAATCCCTGTCGGGAAGGGGCGTATTATGAAGGCAGGAAAGGATTTGGCGATCGTCTCGCTCGGACCTATTGGCAACGTGGCGGCAGATGCGATTGCGGAACTGGAAAAGGAGACGCAGGCTTCTATTGCTCACTACGACTTGCGCTTCCTTAAACCCCTCGACACGCAAATGCTGAACGAAATCGGTGAACACTTCGATAAAATCATGACCATCGAGGACGGCGCACGCATAGGCGGAATGGGGACGGCGATATTAGAATATATGGCGGACAACGGTTGGAATCCGCGCATCAAACGCTTGGGCTTGCCGGATCAGTTTGTACCCCACGGCAGCCCGAATGAGCTATATCATCTCGTAGGCTTGGATAAAGACAGCATTAAGCAGGCAGCTAAACAACTCCTCGCCGATCCTACGCTCGCCAAAAGCTGATAACATCGACGTAAAAGCAAACCGGGCGGACCGCAACGGGACACGCCAATGGTTATAACGCTCTCTGGAAATGAAAATCATTATTGCAGGCGCCGGCGCAATAGGCCGGCATTTGGCTAAACTCTTTACAAAAGAGCACCACGACATAACCCTCATCGACGAAGATGAGGAGAAGTTGCTCAACATCGGAGCCAACTTCGATTTGCTCACGCTCTGCGCATCGCCAACTTCGCTCGCCACGCTTATTAATGCGGACATAAAGAAGGCAGATCTGTTCATAAGCGTGATGCCGGACGAGGCGCATAATATTATGAGTTGCATTCTGGCCAACCGCTTGGGCGCAAAAACCGTATCGAGGGTGGATAATCCGGAATACGCGCTTATGCAAAACGAAGAGATCTTTTAAAAGCGTAGGCATCAATTCCATTGTCTATCCGGAGCAACTTGCCGGCTTGGAAATCATACAAAATATTAAACGAAGCTGGGTGCGCCAGTGGATAGAAGTGCAAGGCGGAGAGCTACTCTTAATCTGCGTGAAAGTACGCGAAGGCGCACGCTGTTTAGACGTGCCCTTACGTGATCTTTGCGCGCCCGACATGCCGCTTCATGTGGTTGCGATTAAGCGCCACGGCGAGACGCATATTCCGCACGGCAACGATGTTTTTGCGCTGTTACGACTCGGTCTACTTCATGAGCGACACCAAAGTATGTTCCTTATTTGAAGGAAATAGCCGGGAAAAACAGACTACCCGGACGTCAAGAACGTATTCTTCCTCGGCGGCGGAAAGACGACCGAGCGCGCCCTTGTACATTTGCCCGACTATATGCGGGCTAAAGTCTTCGAAGCCGACATTCATCGTATCGAACAATTGGATTCGACACTCAACAACCCACACGTTATGTTCATACATAGCGATGGGCGCGACGTAGATCTCCTTGTTGAGGAAGGCATTCATAATGCGCAAGCTTTTTGTAGCCGCTACGGGCAACTCAGAAGTGAATGTGCTGACCTGCCTTGCCGCCAAACGCCTCGGCGTTCGCAAAACCGTCGCCGTAGTTGAGAACTCTGACTACATAGCAATGGCCGAAAGCCTCGACATTGGCTCAATTATCAACAAAAAAAGCGGCTCGCTGCGGGCCACATTTATCGCATGATACTCAAGGCAGACGTCACGACGGTGAAGAACCTCACGGTTGCGGCTGCCGATGTTGCCGAATTTGTCGTCAAAGAAGGATCTAAAGTGACGCGGCGTCCGGTTAAGGATCTCAAACTCCCGCCCGAAGTGACGCTAGGCGGAATGGTGCGCGGCAAAGTAGGCGTTCTGATCAACGGTAACACACTCTTGCAGACCGGCGATCGCGTTGTAGCGTTCTGTCTCGAGGGCTCGCTCAAGCGATTAGAGAAATACTTCAATTAGCACCCTATTCGCGCAGCGACAATCCCAACCCGCGGCAGCCAAGACCCAATCCGGCGGCAGCCAAAACCAATCCCACCGCCCCCAAACCCGAATTCAGACATATTATATATAGCCATCAAACTACAACATCCGATTATGAAGAAAGTAATATTAGCCCTTTTTCGTCTTCCCTATCGTCGACGTAATGTTTCACACGGAGAAAGCAAAAGGATTAGACGCCCACACGCTCTGTTTAGCCGGACTTCTTTTCGCTTTCACCTTTATCGTCTTCCTGATTTACCTATGGAAGAGCCGCAACTTCGGACAACATTTCGCGCCGGCTGGAGAAGAAGTGCGCGAACCCAACTTGATGCCCGCCCGCTTCGCAGCCATCGAAAGCGAATTTGGCCCCATCACGCGAAAAAAATCGCCTTCAGCCACTACATAGACGACATTGCAGCCAACGCCTTTGCGTTCGACGAATCGCGCACCCTGCTTGTGTTCAACCGCCCCATAAAAATACGACGACATCGAGCGGACAGATTTAGAATTTAGCGGAGAATACTGCGTCAAGATCTGGCTCCACAGCGACCACGGCCATTACGTAGCCTTCTCCTCCTCAAACGGCCGCGCCGCCAAAGCGCTAAAAGACGAACTCGACCGCATTTTTCCCGCCGGAAAAACGGCTTAACACCGACCGCAGCAAGTTTTTCACACCTCAAGCGTTTATTTATGACAAACATTGCCATCTTTGTCTCCGGCAGCGGGACCAATTGCGAAAACATCATTCGCTATTTTCAAGATTCCAAGCGCGCCCGCGTCTCACTCGTGGTGAGCAATAAAATCGACGCCTACGCTTTGGTGAGGGCGCACAACCACGGCGTACCCACCGAAGTGTGGACAAAAGACCGATTCTCCGATGCAGCCGCCACCATCGAACTGCTTTCATCTTACAAGATCGACTTCATCGTCCTCGCGGGCTTTCTCCTGAAAGTGCCCGACTATCTAATCGTGGCCTACCCTCAGAAAATCATCAACATTCATCCTGCCCTCCTGCCCCTCCACGGCGGAAAAGGCATGTATGGGCACCATGTTCACGAAGCCGTGAAGCGCGATGGCGACACCGAAACCGGCATTACGATCCACTACGTCAACGAAGAGTTTGACGCCGGCAAGATTATTTTTTTCAAGCCCGCGTGCCCGTGCTCCCCACCGATGACGTAGCGGCCATCGAAGCCAAGATTCACACCCTCGAACAACGCCATTTCCCGGAAGTAATCGACAGTATTTTGCCCGAATAGGCCCATCCGGTTTTATCGAAGTCCACTGCCGAAAGCGCAATGCCCCGACAGGCTTCGACAAGTTCCCCTCAGCGTACCCCTTGCGCCAAACATCGCCGCAGCGGGTACGTTGATCGCATTTTTCGCCCCATCGGCGGCGCTTTTCGTCTGATTTTCAATTACAGCAAAGCCAAGGAGCGAATCATCGCCTCCCATTTTGCCAACTTCACCGCGCACTATGTAGAAAAAGACAAAAGGCAAACCTTCACAGACAATTTGCCGACGCCCGCTTCTTTTTATCCCGTTTTTACAGTAAATTCGCCGACAAGACAGAACAAGAAATCAAAATACGACAACGATATGGTACGCAAAAAAGCATTGTTAATGATTCTCGACGGTTGGGGAATTGGCAACAAAGGCAAAGGTGATGTGATCTACAACACGCCGACGCCTTTCCTCGACAAACTTAACGCGGAGTATCCTCACAGTAAATTATTAGCAAGTGGTGAAAACGTCGGACTTCCCGACGGGCAAATGGGCAACTCGGAGGTGGGCCATTTAAACATCGGCGCAGGCCGCATCGTCTTCCAAGACCTTGTGAAGATCAATCGTGCAATTGCCGACGGCTCCATTCTTGAAAACAAAGAAATCATTGCGGCTTATGAATACGCAAAAGCGAAAGGCTGCGGATTACATATTATGGGACTCGTCTCTAACGGCGGTGTGCATTCCGAATTGTCCCACTTATTCAAGCTCATCGACATAGCCGGCACTTACGGCGTCGGCGATAAAACATACGTCCACTGCTTTATGGACGGCCGCGATACGGATCCGCGCAGCGAAAAGGCTTTATCGAAAAACTTGAAAAGGAATGCGACAAGCAGGGCGCACACGTGGCTACAATCATCGGCCGTTTCTACGCGATGGACCGCGATAAGCGCTGGAACAGATTGAAGATCGCTTACGACAACCTCGTTAATGGCACAGGACGTCAGGAAACGGACATGGTGGCAGCTGTGCAAGGCTGCTACGACCGCTCGACGGAGGAAAACAAGGACACGGATGAGTTTATGGAGCCCTTGGTTAACGCCAAAATCGATGGGCGCATTAAGCCCAACGATGTCGTTATTTTCTTCAATTATCGCAACGACCGCGCCAAGGAGCTGACCACCGTCCTCACGCAGCAAGATATGCCCGAAGAAGGTATGCAAACCATACCGGGACTGCAATTTTATTGCATGACGCCCTACGATGCATCGTTCAAAGGCGTCCACATTCTCTTCCCCAAAGAGAACGTACAAAAATACGCTCGGCGAATATCTGAGCAGCCGGGGCTTAAAGCAGCTCCACACGGCCGAGACGGAGAAATATGCCCACGTCACGTTCTTCTTCAATGGCGGACGCGAAACGCCCTATGAAGGTGAAGACCGCATACTCGTAGCCTCTCCGAAAGTAGCAACCTATGATTTAAAAGCCCGAAATGAGCGCTTTCGAGGTAAAAAGATAAGCTCGTCGAAGCCATTCGCGCTGACAAATACGACTTTATCGTTGTCAATTTTGCCAACGGCGATATGGTCGGTCACACGGGCGTCTACGAAGCCATCGAGAAGGCCGTGAAAGCCATCGACCAGTGCGTAAATGAAGTTGTGACGGCTGCCAACGAAACCAACTACGAGACGATTATCATCGCGGACCACGGCAACGCCGACAATGCAATCAATGCCGACGGCTCGCCCAATACGGCCCACTCGCTCAACCCCGTGCCTTTCATTTACGTCACGACAAATAAGCGTGCGAAGGTGAAAGATGGCGTCTTGGCCGATGTAGCGCCGAGCATCTTGCACATACTTGGCCTGCCACAGCCCAAGGAAATGACCGGGCACGACTTGATCGAAGACTAAGCAATTTCTTTTTCATTTTTATTGATGATTCCGCGCTCGCCCAATCCATTTGGGTGGGTGCGGAGTTTTTTGTAGCCCGGTAATCGGCCGACCTATTTCGCGCCCTGCAAGCGCCATCGGGCCACACAGATCTCTCCACACGGTTTCCGCCTATCGCCGAACTTTTTACGCAATGTTTGCCCCGCGCGCCTGATACTTCGCAGGCCGTTACGGCTTTCTTTTTGGGGAGTCAGTAGCACGCATTGTGTATCCACGCAAAACCCGAAAAGGTCTTGCGTCCCACTACACGATGAGCCGCCTCGTTCCCACATCTGAAGTTTTTCATCGTGATAAAAAAGGTGTGCGCTCGTGATAAAAAAGGTGTACGCTCACGAGCGTAAGTGCTTTTTATCGTGAGCGCAAAGGTAAAAATCGGGATAGCGGCCCATCGCCGACCGGCTTTGCGCGTTTTTTAATGGGTGAAAGTATCTCCAAAATCGACAGACAGGCCTATCAAACATAAGCCTTGCGGCCCTTTCTGCCAAACTGAATCGAGCGGAAAAAGGGCGGAAGCATACACAGCAAAAAGTAAAGCGGCTACGATCAGTGCCGTTTTACGCAGAAAACAGGATGTAAGGATCAGTTGTTAGTCCCTCGCCTTTAAGACGCTTGCCCACTGCGAAGCAAACGCTTACCGAGATAGCGCACGGGATAGCGCACAGAGAGAAAACCTACGGCGATGACGGTGACAAAGATCACCAAAATGTCTTCAGCGCGCACGCTGACGGGATAGGCATCGACGATGAAGCTACCGGCCGTTGTACCGAGACGCAGCAAGCCGTATTCTTGCTGTAAGAAACAGAGTAACAATCCTAAAAAGCAGGCCGATGAGCACGCCGAGCACCGTAATGAGTCGACCCTCAAAAGGAAGATGCGCAATACATCTTTATCCGTTGCGCCAAGATGACGAAGCGTGGCCACGTCATCGCGCTTGTCGATAATCAGCATTGAGAGACTACCGATAATATTGAAGCAGGCCACAAGCGCAATGAAGGTCAGGAAGAAGAAGGCAAAGAGTTTTTCGATCTTCATCACGTTGAAAGTGCCCTCTTGCTGCTCGTAGCGGTCCATTACTTTGAATGATGAGCCGGCCAACTTTTGCAGTCGTTCTTTGACATCAGTCTCGTCTGCTCCCGACTTCAATTTGAGTTCTAAACCGGAGATACAGCCTTGCTTCTCAAAAAGCGTCTGCGCAAAGGAGAGGGGACAAAGCATGTAATTGTTGTCGTATTTTGACTGGTAAACTTGGAAGCAGAGGTTCGAACTCTGAAGGGTTCCGACGTTAATATTCTCGGCGGGATTCAGCAGGTTGATTTGCTCGCCCTTGCGCGGGACGCAGATCTCCACCTCGCCGAAATTGAGTCCGCCAAGCGAATTGGCCAAGCCGAAACCGGGGACGCCGTAATTGAGATTGGCGCGCTGAAGTTCAAAATCTCCCTTGCCGTAGAGAATTTGCCGAATGCCGGTCACGTCAGCATAGCGTTCATCAATCCCCTTCAAGCGAATGACCGTCGGACGCCCTTTGAAGAGAATCAGGGCATCATCTTCGAGCGTGGCCGAAAAGGCGGCCACAGCCGGATCTTTACGGATGGCATCCAGATGCGGATCATCAGCCGCTGCCACCTTCCCCTTCGTGGGCACAACTTCGAGCTGCGGATCAATATTCGTAAACAAGCCGCCGATTAAGTCGTGAAAGCCGTTGAAACCCGAGAGTACGCAAACCATCGCCATCGTGGCGAGCGCCACACCCCGACGGCGATACTCGAAATGATGTTGATGGCGTTGTGTCTCTTTTTTAGAAAAGAGATAACGACGGGCGATAAAGAAGGGAAATTCATAGTGCGTGGCGCGCAGGCTTATTGCTTGAGCAGTTCGTCGATGTGTTCGATATAATCGAGCGAATCGTCGATGAAGAATTTCAATTCGGGGATGATGCGCAACTGATGGCGCACGCGCTTACCCAGTTCGAAGCGCACCGTCTTTACGTTGGCGTTGATGTTGGCCACGATTTCTTCACCCCTTTCTGAAGGAAAAAAACGCTCAAATATCCGCGGCAAACGCTCAGATCCGGAGAAATCCGGACGCGACTCACACTGACGAGTACACCGGGCGCTTGCTGCGTCTGGCGCTGCAGCATATCGCTCAATTCTTTCTGGATCAATCGCTCTATTTTTTTGCTGTCTGGTCGTTTCCATATTTATCTTCGTGCTATTTTGCCACAAAGATAAAACAGAAAAAGCAGACATACGAAAGATTATCTGCTTTATACGGCTTCTTTTTGTTTGCGAAACGGAGACGAAAGTACCAAAAGGCCGCCTCGCCGCGTGCGATGATCGCACGCGGCGGGGCGCTTTATTGATGATAGATAAGACTTGAGCGACGCGGCGCAAAGGCCGCTGCGCCCGAATCAAGGCGACAGAAAAAAACCAACAGGGCTGCGCTGACGCCGGTCAGACGTATTTTTTTCGCCCAAGACGATTTCGGCTGTCTTAAAAAGCTTCTTGACCAATTCGTGGTCGTCGTTGGGGCAAATGACGAGCACATCGCCGTGCTCGGCAATCAGATAGCCGTCGAGCCCGCGAATAACGGCGCGCTTTTTCGGCCGGAAGAGACGAGATTGCCCTGACTGCCGGCGAAAAAGACTTGCGGGCCGCCCAAGACGGCATTACCGTCGACGTCTTTTGTCGCAGCGCGGTGCAACTCGGGCCAACTACCGATGTCGGCCCAACCAAAACGGCACGCCTGCACAAAGACCCGCTCGCATTTATCTAAGACTACGAGGTCAATAGAGCGGTGATAATTGGTCGGATAGAATTGACGAACGAGGCGAATCTCGCTTTCTTGGGTGAGCGTGGGGCCTTCTTTTTTTGATGAGGGCGTCGATTTCAGGCATCAAGGTGTGGAGGGTCTGCACGATGGTGCCGGCGTTCCAAAGATAAAGTCCGGTATTCCAAAAGAAACTCGCCTGAATCGACAAATTTTTTTGGGCATATTCGAGGTCGGGCTTCTCGGTAAACGACTTGACGACATAGAGATCTTGGCCGGCTTCGTCGCCTTTTTTTGGATATAGCCATAGGCCGAATTGGCGCACTGAGCTTTTACGCCCATCGCCAGCATCGCATCGTGGTTGGCGACAAAGGCTAAACCGGCCTCCATCTCGCTGATGAAAGTGGCTTCATCGCTAATGAGTTGGTCGCAGGGCGTAACTAAAAATGTTGGCCTTCGGATCGCGCAGCGAAATGTGGTAAGAGGCCCAGACCGTAGCCGGAGCGGTAGAGAGTTGGACGGGTTCCGAGAGAATATTGTCAGGACTAATGTCGGGCAACTGCTCTTTGACCATCTCTTCATAGCCAAAAAAAGTGGAGATATAAATGTTTTCTGTCGGTATAAATCGAGCTATGCGCTCGTAAGTCTGTGTGAGCAAGGTCTTTCCCGTGCCAAAAATCGAGAAACTGCTTCGGTTTTGCTCCTTCGGCTAAGCGGCCAGAGCCGCTTTCCCACTCCGCCGGCAAGGAGGATACAATAGTTATGACGTTTTTCCATATGCGTATGACGATCTCTGGTTTTGATTCTGCCGCTAATTTAATTGTTTTTGCAAAGAATGAGCAACTATTTTCTGTGGCTTTCGTCTGAAAACGGCAAAATAAAAGATTTTCGGGGTGCGGATGCAGATTTAGGGCACGCGAAGTGCCGCTTACGCTCCACGCATATTTGACCAACACCGCCAAGAGCTACAGAGGTCGCTCTGATCTTCGAAATGGGGGTACACATTATATATATAGCAGACTATAAAGGGGCGAACGGGAGAAATTTTGAAGCATTGTGCGAGGCTTTCGGTCGAACCTTGCCGGCGCGGCATCGCACTCGGCCGGACGGCATTTGGATAGCGTGGCATCGAGGGTAAATCGGCGCAGCAGGATGTCGCCTTGTAGCGGAGAAAATCTGTTTCGCTCGATAGTATGCTCCGAGCAAACCATCGTTTGTGGCCGCCAAACCATCGTTTATCCCCGACAAACAATGGTTTGCTCGCATCAAACGAAACGCATTGCTGACCCGCGCCGCCACAACCACCTTGACCGACGAAAGAGAAAGGAGCATCAGGCCTTAACTATACCTCCAAAGCAACCGCTTCAAGGTGCGTATTATGAAACAGCGTGCCCGAATTGTAAAGACTTGAAGCGCGGCATTGCATTGAATAAAACGGCGCCTAAAAAGGCCGGAAGCGAAGCAAAGCAATAAGAATACTTATGATTTATTGAATAAGACTTTTTCCGGGTGATTTGCTTGACTAATAAATTTATAAATCCAAATTTCTCCGACAAAATAAAGCTGATAGCTTCAACAAAAATTAAACATTTTAAGAAAACAACGAATCGGCCAAAAAGGAGAACAAGAAATTGTTTTACCACAAATAAGCAGAAAAATGTGCAAGATGGCGATAAAATAATCTTTTGAGACACTTTGATATCGAAAAAGCTAAATTGCGAGACACGAATAGCAATAATAAGTAAAAAAATGGGCGCATTGCCGAAGTTGATAGTTGTCATTTTGTTATATAAAAAGAACCGATGCCGCGAAATATTTTTTTGAGAAATGGTTTGTGCAAATAAAAAAAGGCTGCATATTTGTACCGTTATTACGACGAATACACAGTTAATCCTTAACAGGTAAAAATATTATGGATATAAAAATGCTTTCGCAGGTACGCTTGAATCGGGAGATATTCTGATTCAGATCGCACCTTCAGAAACAGGAACGCTGCAGGTTGATCTGGAAAGCAGCGTCGCTTTCCAATTCGGGGAGCAAATCAAAAAAAGTAATCACGGAGACGCTTACCGACTTGGGCGTAGACAACGCACTGGTTAAAGCAACTGACAAAGGGGCCTTGGATTGTACAATTCGTGCTCGAGTGACGGCAGCTGCCGTTCGCGCTACGGGCAAGGACGTATGGGCTTAATGCCGAAAAACAAAACATCTATTAGAAGGAATACTATGCAACGACTAAGAAGAACTATGATGTTCGTCCCGGGAAACAATCCGGGAATGATGCAGGATGCTTTTATCTACGGCCCTGATTCAATCATGCTGGACCTTGAAGACTCGGTTACGATGGCCGAAAAAAAGATGCGGCTCGCCTGTTAGTACACAATGCACTGAAAACAATCGATTACGGCAACACGGAAATGGTTGTGCGTATCAACCCACTCAATACGGCTTATGGAAAGAAAGACGTTGAGGCTGTCGTAAAAAGCCGGCGTCCACGTGATTCGTATGCCGAAGACGGAAACAGCTGAAGAGGTACGCGAGGTAGAACGCGAAATAGAGCGCGTAGAGAAAGAAATCGGCTGCCTCGGCCGCACAAAAAAATTATGGCTGCCATTGAAAGTACGCTCGGCATTGTAAATGCTTACGAAATCGCCGTGGCTTCTGAGCGTATGATGGGCATAGCTCTTGGCGCAGAAGACTACTGCGCAAACTTGAAGACGCAACGCTCGCCGGAAGGAACGGAGCTGCTCTTCGCTCGCCAACAGATTGTCGTAGCTGCACGCGCAGCCGGCATCGACGCGCTTGATACGGTCTACTCTAACCTGAACGATATGGAAACTTTCCGCAAGGAGGTAGAGCTGATCAAGCAATTGGGCTTCGACGGTAAGTCAATCATCAATCCTCGTCAGATTGAAATCGTCAACGAAGTATTTGCTCCGACGGAGAAAGCCATTGAGAAGGCTAAAACGATTATTGCTGCCATCAAAGAAGCTGAAAAGCGCGGTAGCGGCGTAATTGCCGTAAACGGTAAAATGGTGGACCGCCCTGTAGTAATCAGAGCACAACGTACTATCGACTTGGCCCTCGCGTCAGGCATAATTTCTAAGGAGGATTTACAATGAATAAGATAAACGACAGAGCTGCTATGATCGAGGCGGCAGCTGCCAAAATGGGCAAAAAAACATTTGTTGATGATCTTAAGAAAGTCGGCACGCCTCGCTTAGAATATCAAAAGACTTGTTCGAAGGTCGTTACGCTGGAGGAAGCTATCCGCAAAAAGCGGCTTGAAAGATGGAATGACGATCTCTTTCCACCACCACTTCCGCGGTGGCGATAAGGTGGTTAACATGGTCGTAGCTAAACTGGCTGAGATGGGCTTCAAGAATCTGCACATCGCAGCATCAAGCTTGCAGGACGTACACAAACCTTTGATCGAACATATTCGCAACGGCGTAGTCAATCGCTTGTCGACTTCAGGTCTTCGCGGCGAATTGGCCAATGAGATTTCACACGGCTTGATGGATGAGCCCGTCGTATTCCGCTCTCACGGCGATCGCGCAAGTGCCATCAAACGCGGCGACTTGCACATCGACGTAGCTTTCCTCGGCGCTTCTTCTTGCGACCCGTTGGGAAATGCTGCCGGCTATTCTCGCTCTGAGAATCCGAAATCTATTTGCGGTTCACTCGGCTATGCGCTTCCTGATGCTGAATATGCAGATAAGGTTGTGATCATAACGGACGACCTCGTAGACTATCCGAATACGCCAAATTCTATTTCAGAACATAAGGTAGACTTCGTTGTAGAGGTAGAATCAGTAGGCGACTCTTCAAAGATCGCTTCCGGCGCTATTCGCGATACGAAGAACCCACGCGACATCCTTTTTGGCACAACAAGCTGCGAAGGTAATCATCAATAGTGGCTACTTCAAAGATGGTTTCTCTATCCAGACGGGTTCCGGCGGTGCATCTTTGGCTGCTGTGAAGTTTATCCGCGAAAGTATGATCGAAAAAAAAGGCATCAAAGCCAGCTATGCGCTCGGTGGTATTACGGCTCATATGGTTAAGATGCACGAAGAGGGACTCATCAAGCGCTTGATCGACGTGCAATCTTTCGATAAGGTTGCCGCTGAATCAGTGAAAAACAATGAATTCCACAAGGAAGTTTCGGCTTCTGAATATGCCGCAGCTGACGAGCAAGGCTCTGCAACGCACTATTTGGATATCGTGATCCTCTCAGCTTTGGAGGTAGACGTTGACTTTAATGTGAACGTGCTTGTAGGTAGCGATGGTATCATCCGTGGTGCTATCGGCGGTCACCCTGATACGGCTGCAGATTCTGCGCTTTCTATTATTGTGTGCCCCTTGCTCCGCGGAAGAATCCCTTGCGTGGTTGATAAGGTAACAACTTTGATTACACCGGGTGCTACGGTTGACGTTGTCGTAACGGAATACGGCATCGCTGTTAATCCGCGCCGTCCGGAAGTGGCAGAACGCCTTCGCGCTGCAGGCTTGAAGATTGTTGATTTGAACGATTTGAAAGAACGCGCAGAAAAGATCATTGGCCAACCCGCAGAATTGCCGTTTGGTGAGAAAGTGGTTGGCGTTGTGATGTATCGTGACAACACGGTACTCGACGTGATCCGTAATATACAGGGATAAAATTATCCTTTATGGGAGTTACGCTTGACCAACTTCTGGCCAGCCGCGAAAATAGATGGGCGAAACAGCAAGCATTGCTGCAGGAAAACCCTTTAGCGACGCTTGTGTGCCTGACGGTCATTATGCCGGGAAGTGTGAAGCGTAATTCCCAATCTCTCATTGTAGCGCGAGCTGCCCTCGAAGCTGTGCGAACGGCTTTTGGCGAGCGTCTCCTTCAGATGGAAGAGTTTGATTTGGAAACCGGCTACGAAGCTTATCTGCTGGTCTCCCTCTCGATTCCCGAAGCGAAGGCGATAGCTTGCGATGTAGAAGAACAGCATCCGCTCGGACGATTGTTTGATGTAGATGTAATTCAAAAGGACGGAGCACCCGCCTCGCGCAAAACGATCGGAAGAGTTCCTCGTCGCTGCCTACTTTGCGATCGAGATGCACGCTATTGTATGCGTAATCACAGCCATACGCAAGAAGAAATACACAAACGTATAGACCAACTTGTCGCAGACTATGTCCAACGACTTTGAAATACAAAGTTACCCTTTAACCGTTCGCACAAACCGCGAGCGCGTTACGGCTTTCCTCGCTGCCAACGGGCTGCGCTTGGATGCGTTGGACTATTATGCCGTAGTGACAGCAGTTGGCGACGATCAGATTCTTGCCGGAGGCGGATTGGACAAAGACATAATTAAATGTATTGCCGTGAGCGATACTTTAAGGGACGAAGGCATTAGCGCTACGCTCGTGTCGCATCTGATGAGTATTGCGATGAACAGGCAATATGAGGCGGTTAAAGTCTTTACCAAGCCTTCTAATCAAAAGATCTTTGAGAGCCTCGGCTTCCATTTGCTGGCCGAAGCTCCCAAAGCTGTTTTACTCGAGAACGGCTTGAGCGGTTGGCTACGTATGAGCGCTATCTAAAGAGCCTTCGCCGTGAAGGTACTTCAGGACTTATCGTGATGAACGCTAACCCTTTCACGCGTGGACATCACTTTCTCATTGCCCAAGCAGCACGACAAGTAGACACGCTCTTTATCATTCCTGTCAAAGAGGATCGCTCCGAATTCTCTTACGCCGAGCGCAAGGCTATGCTCGAATCGGGTTGTCGCAACATAGGGAACGTTATCGTTTGCGAAGGCAGCGATTATAGCATTTCCGCAGCAACGTTCCCTACTTATTTCCTCAAAGAACTTGATGAAGCTGCTACGACGCAGATGAGCTTAGATCTCAATCTGTGTGCAAAGCGTATAGCGCCCGCTTTAGGGGCAAAGATCCGCTTTGTAGGCCGTGAGCCTCTTGATCAAATGACAAAGCGTTATAATGAACTAATGCATGAAATTCTTCCGCTTGAAGGTATTTCTGTTGTAGAAATGGCGCGATTAAGCGAAGGAGATCGAGCGATTAGTGCCTCAGCGGTGCGAACTGCTTTAGCCGAAGAGAAATTCTCCGAAGCAGCGCCGAAAGTTTATCCTACCACAATTCCTTACCTGCTGGCCAAACTGGCAACAATGGCCCTGCAAAAAGAATTGGATACAACCCCTAAGCCAGGCTTAGTTGATCAACTTGACTCCGGAGCTCATCAAGATATGAACTATACCTTAATGAGTAAAAGCATTCGTACACTCCATCCTTATTTTGTTTCCCTTGCTCAGTTAGGCTATCAAGAGAAACTTCCCACATCTGAAGAGATGCGCCGCTTGGGCTTGGAAGCCGAGCGTGAAATGCTTTTGGCCACAAACAACGTCAACACACACAAAGGCGCCCTCTTTGCCATGGGCCTCGTGCTGATTGCGGCCGCACACAATTATTATATACATGGTGTCATTCAAGAGCAGCCCCTGCGCACGGCCATCTGCCGTTTAGCTTCCGACTTCCCCGCCCCGAAAGGCACACACGGCGACGCCGTTCGCCGACAGTATAACGTTGGGGGCGCATTGGCTCAAGCAGCTGCCGGCTATCCCGACCTTTTCGACAACTGGCTACCTTACCTACGACAATTAAAGGGCGACACTTTTGCAGCCCACAAAACCCTATTATATATAATGACTACGCTCGGCGATACCAATGTGCTCCACCGCAAGGGCGCGCAAGTGGCGTCCAAGGTCAAAGAAGAGGCTCGCGCGTTGCTAAGCAACTTCTCTGAGGCCGAACTGATCAAGCTCAATCAGCGATATATCAAAGAAAATATCTCTCCGGGCGGCAGTGCAGATATGCTTTCACTCACTTTTTCTGCTCAACGCGATATTATCCTAAATCAACATAATATTTCAAATTACTATCATGGTAGAACTAATTAAAGAAGGAGTTTATCTACTCAACGGTTCTGAATTTGCGAAAGACGCAAAGGGTCTTCCCACACCCGATGAAGCAAGGGAAAACACCATCACTTACAACATCCTGCGTGCACACGATGTAGATGGAAGTAAGGGTAATAAAATGCGCATTAAGTTCGACGCAATGATGTCCCACGACATCACTTACGTCGGTATCATACAGACGGCGCGCGCCAGCGGTTTGGAGAAATTCCCCCTCCCTTACGCGATGACCAACTGCCACAACTCTTTGTGCGCTGTAGGTGGCACAATCAACGAAGACGACCACATCTTCGGCCTTTCTGCAGCGAAGAAGTATGGCGGTATCTACGTTCCCGCTAACGTTGCCGTTATCCACCAGTTTGCACGCGAAGCAATGGTGAAGTGCGGCAATATGATCTTAGGTTCTGACAGCCACACGCGCTACGGATCGCTCGGTAATATGGGCGTCGGCGAAGGCGGCGGCGAGCTTGTGAAGCAGTTGCTTTGCAACACTTGGGATATCAACGCACCCGAAGTAGTTTTGGTTTGGCTCGAAGGCGCTCCCCGCAAGGGTGTCGGTCCTCACGACGTAGCCATCTCTTTGGTAAAGGCTGTGTTTGAGAACGGCTTTGTGAAAAACAAAGTGCTCGAATTTGCAGGCCCCGGCGTGAAGAATCTGCCGATCGACTTCCGTAACGGTATCGACATTATGACGACCGAGACGACTTGCCTCTCTTCTATCTGGATCACAGACGAAGAAGTGAAGAAGCACTACGACACACACCGTCGCGGCGAGTTCTACAAAGAATTGCGTCCGGGCGATGTAGCATATTACGACTCAATGATTCGCATCGACCTCTCGAAGCAAGAATCAATGATCGCATTGCCTTACCACCCATCCAACGCCGTATCTATCCACGAGCTCCAAGCCAACCCCGAGGCTGTCTTGCGCGCCGTAGAAGAAGATACTCACAAGCGTTATGGCGATAAAGTACAAATCGACCTCGTTAGCAAAGTGAAGAACGGCAAGATGGTAGCCGACCAAGGCATCATCGCAGGTTGCGCCGGCGGTACGTACGACAACCTCGCTGAAGCAGCAGCTATCATGCGGGGCAAGTCAGTCGGCAACGACTACTTCACCATGTCAGCTTATCCCCAGTCTGTACCCGTTTACCTCGCTACGACCCGCAACCACATTGCAGAAGTATTGCTCGAAGCAGGCGTTATCATCAAGCCCGCATTCTGCGGCCCTTGCTTCGGCGCAGGCGACGTTCCGTCCAACAACGGCTTCAGTATTCGCCACACGACGCGTAACTTCCCCAACCGCGAAGGTTCTAAACCCGGCCAAGGCCAGATCTCACTCGTGGCATTGATGGACGCACGCTCTATCGCCGCAACGGCAGCTAATGGCGGTGTTATCACGGCAGCTACTGACGTTGAATATACTAACGACTACAAGCCCTACGCTTTCGATCCCACCGTTTACGAGCACCGTATCTACAACGGCTTTGGCAAGGCAGACGCTCAGCAAGAGTTACGCTACGGTCCTAACATCAAAGACTGGCCTAAGATGTATCCGATGGCAGAAAATATGCTCGTAGAGTTGGCAGCCGTTATCCACGACCCCGTTACTACGACCGACGAGTTGATCCCCTCCGGCGAAACGTCAAGCTACCGCTCCAACCCGCTCAAACTTTCTGAGTTTGCCCTCTCTCGCCGCGTACCCGAGTACGTAGGATTGAGCAAGCGCATCCAGAGCGAAGATCTCGAGCGCCGCGCAGGCAAGACGCCCGCCAACGTTCTCGAAGCATTGAAGAAAGTAGGCGCTTCTGCCGACAACACTTCTTTCGGCTCTTGCGTATTTGCTAACCGCCCCGGCGACGGTTCAGCGCGCGAGCAAGCAGCTTCTTGCCAGAAAGTATTAGGTGGCGACGCCAACATCTGCTACGAATACGCTACGAAGCGCTACCGCAGCAACTGTATCAACTGGGGTATCGTTCCGTTCACTATCGCTAAAGAAACGCCGTTCGATTACAAATCAGGCGATATGGTATTTATTCCCGGCATCCGCGAAGCAATCCTCGCAGGTAAAGAAGAAATCGACGCACAAGTCATCACGGCTGAAGGCGTACACCCCATCCACCTCTTCTTCACCAACCTGACGGCCGACGAGCGCGACATCTTGGCGCAAGGCTGTCTGATGAACTACTACGCAGCACAACGCAAGAAATAATTTTATCAATTTAACCCATAAACAATCATTATGAAAAAGATTCAGATGACCACCCCATTGGTAGAGATGGATGGTGATGAAATGACGAGAATTCTCTGGAAGATGATCAAAGACGAATTGATCCTTCCTTTCGTTGACCTCAAGGCAGAATACTACGACTTAGGCTTGCCTTATCGCGATGAAACGCGCGACCAAGTAACCTTCGATTCTGCAGAAGCAACGAAGAAGTACGGCGTAGCTGTAAAGTGTGCTACGATCACGCCAAACCACCAACGTATGGACGAATACAAGCTCCACGAAATGTGGAAGAGTCCTAACGGAACTATCCGTTCAATGCTCGACGGTACTGTATTCCGTGCGCCCATCACGATCCCTTCTATCAAGCCCGCAGTGAAGAGCTGGGAGAAGCCGATCACGATCGCTCGTCATGCATACGGCGACGTTTACAAAGGCGTAGAAATCCGCAATGAAGAAGAAGGCACAGCTAAGCTCGTATTCGAAGGCAAAAGCGGCAAGAAAGAAGAAGTCGTTATCCACGAATTCAAAGGCCCCGGCATCATCCAGGGTATGCACAACACGGATAAATCTATCCGCTCTTTCGCTCACTCTTGCTTCAAGTATGCTTTGGACACCAACCAAGACCTCTGGTTCTCTACGAAGGATACTATTTCTAAGAAGTACGACGCACAATTCCGCATCATCTTCGAAGAAGTATTCCAAGAGTACAAAGAAGAATTCGACAAGCGCGGTTTGGAATACTTCTACACCTTGATCGACGACGCTGTTGCACGCGTAATCCGCAGCAAGGGTGGCTACATCTGGGCTTGTAAGAACTATGATGGCGACGTGATGAGCGACATGGTATCTACCGCATTCGGCTCTCTCGCTATGATGACCAGCGTACTCGTTAGTCCGGACGGAAAATACGAATACGAAGCTGCTCACGGCACCGTAACGCGCCACTACTACAAGCACCTCGCCGGTGAAGAAACTTCTACGAACCCGATGGCTACTATCTTCGCATGGAGCGGCGCATTCCGCAAGCGTGGTGAGCTCGACAACCTCCCCGAGTTGGTAAAATATGCTAACGAACTTGAAGCAGCTTGCTTCGATACGCTCAACGAAGGTATCGTAACGAAGGACCTCGTTAACTTGATGGAAGGCATCACGCCGACTGCTGTTAACTCAGAGAACTTCATCAAGGCTATTCGTCAACGTCTCGAAAAGCGTTTGGCTTAAGCCCTAAACTTTATAGATCGGACGCAACCCGCTTGCGTCCGATTTTTCGTATCTCCCTACACGCAGTCGCCCCGTTTGTTGCAAAGCAAATCGGGCGGCTGCCGTTTTTGTATCCTGCCCGTCTAAACGCAAATCGGCAGCATCAGCTATTGCGCCACCGGACATCGATTACGAATGGTTACAAACGCATAAAACACGCCTTCGCGGCTAAATACCTCCATCATACCTAACCAACACACCACGGAGCCTCACACAATAATATACGCTCCTCAACCCTGCGACGATGAAAGACCAACCCTAAGGAATTGTCGTCGCTAATTGTTGCATCGGGGTCGAATTGTGTGCTCACTATCAATAAATAAATACACATTGCATCTGACCTTCTAATCATTGCAAACAATTCCCCCATCCTTCAACCTACAAAATGTCCCATCAAACTTCACAAATACAATACCATGGCTTCGGGTATTTATACGCACCTCCCATCTCCAAAGCCATTCCGCCAGAAATAACCCCATCGGGGTTAGTCTTTTGGCAGGGCAGGGTTAAAATGCGAAGCTGTTTAACCCTGCCTAACGTCACGCGCGATCGACAACCCCTTAGGGTTGGTCTTTAAAAAACATCCGATGTTCGGAACGCAACAGATACTCTCCAAATAATAACCGACAAGAGCAACGACTCACGTCGTTAGTGGCCGGGTTGCCGCTCTGCTCCTCAACCCCTGCCACGATGAAAGACCAACCCTAGGGGGTTGCAAACTATGCATGCTGAGCTTATCCAGGGTTAAGCCACAATGTGCCTTAACCCTGGCCTGCCAAAAGACCAACCCTAAGGGGTTGTTGTCGCTATCTGTGGCATCGGGGTCGAATTATGCCTGCCCTGTCATTGTATAAATGCACATTTGATTTGACCTACTAATCATTCCAAACAAATCTCACTTCCTTCAATCTACAAAATATCCCATAAAACCTCACAATTACAATTCCATAGTTTCGGATGTTAATACGCACCTCCCATTGCCAACCAATTCCGCCGCAAATAACCCCATCGGGGCTAGTCTTTTGGCAGGGCAGGGTTAAGAGGCGAAGCGGCTTAACCCTGCCTAACGTCCCCCGCGATTGACAACCCCTTAGGGTTGGTCTTTAAAAAACGTCCAATACCCAAAACGCATCGAGCAACATCCAAATAACAATCGGCAACAACAACGACTTTCAGTCGTTAGTGGCAGGGTTACCGCTACACTACTCAACCCTGCCACAGTGAAAGACCAACCCTAAGGGGTTGTCGTCGCTATTTGTAGCATCGGGGGCCAATTATGCACGCTCCATCATTGTATAATTTGAATTACCGATAGGACTTTTTATCAATTAGATTGAATGCAATACGTTTCGCAACTCAAATTCCTCAATGCAATTTTCACCGCTTCCGCCTAAATCGAACGACCAATGTTTCACCGCTTATTACAATCCCAACAAACTCAATCTATATTCCGCGCAATCCCATAGCCCTTACCCACCACAGCAAATACCCCTTATAAACGTGATCTCCGCTCCGCACAATTCATACCTCCCTTTCAGTCCGCCGCAAATAACCCCATCGGGGTTAGTCTTTTTAGCAGGGCAGGGTTAAAATGCAAAGCGTTTTTAACCCCTGCCTAAAAGCGCCCCACCCTTGAGCAACCCCTTAGGGTTGGTCTTTCAAAACAACCGCAAACGGAAACAGGACAAGGCCAACGCACGAACGAAACCGAAAATCCTCTTTTAGTTGCACAAAAACTTCGCATTACAAACTGATATATTCCCATCATCGCAGTGTACCATCACGAGCGTAAGACCTTTTCATCGTGAGCGTACACCTTTGTTCTCACGAGCGTACACCTTTGTTCTCACGATAAAAAACGCTGCCATCACGCATTGTGCGAATCGAAATAAAGGTCTACTGCTTAAATATCGATACATAATCAGCATATAATGAGCACAAAACAACAAAACGTCCGCCTCGCGCCGCGAGTATAGCCCCCTTAGCAAGCGTTGAACAAGCTTTGAAAACCACACTTGCGCCCCAGTGACTGACAAGGCCGAAACTGTGGCGCAGGAATCGGATCATAAATATTGCGAATTAAACCCATCTCGCCCTTTTCTCAATTATTCTCTGTTAAATAGTATAAAATAACGAGCAAAGACAATGGCCTGTTCGGACGAAAGCTATATCTTTGCCTCCGAACTAAGGCCATCTTAGGCCGTTTTTACAGCCCTTCTAAGTTTGATCTTGAAGGAAAATGAGAAAGAGAGAGCACATAAGGCGAATTTACGCGTGGATGTTATTGCTGACATTCGCTTTTATGCTTACGCTTAAAGGGCACACTACCACACGGCAGACTTTCACGCCGACAACCTCGGCAAAATGCAGCAAACAACGGGAGCTACGATTAAAGCATCCTGCGTTGTCTGCGACTTTGTCTTTCAGAAAGCTGCGGCTTTTAAGCCTTCGGTTTTTTGTAAAAGCCACTCACATCGATACCGTTCAAGCGCTTTGTCTTTTGTGATGCAGACCGTTTACCGCCAAATCTTGTCGGTAAACACCAATTCTCCACCCTTATTCTAAGTTTATTCTGCTTTCTTGTCGTCTTGCAGCCTTGTCACTCTTTACGAAGCGGAGCTTGTAAGGCCTAAAAAGCTACGATGCGCCGGCCGCTTCCTGACGTGCGAATCCCGTATTGCGTTGGCAGCAGACGGAAGTCCTTTGCAAGCGGGCAGAATCCTCCTTATCGGCACTTGTCGATAGGAAGCAAACTTTGTAATCATTTATTATCTCTTATTTTTTTACAGATGAACCCTCATAAGTTTCACTACTTTCGGGGCCTATTGCTAATCTGTTTGCTGGCAGCACAAAAACGTACTTGCACAGCAGTCTGACAGTCTTCGCACTACGTCAAAGCCGGCCATACTGGTCCTTGACAGCGAAACGCGTCAACCGATTCAAGACGCCCTTTTGTCCTATTCGCGGTCCACGTTTACGGCAGATTCGACCGGCCTTATCCGACTCCCGTCTCTGCCGCGCCGACAGGAAATCTTAAAAATATCGGCCCTCGGCTATACGACGCAGGCCCTCCATTGGCAGGATCTGACGCTGAGCGGCAGTCAACGCATCGTTGCCCTGCGCCCCTACGCCAATAATCTGCGTGAAGCGGTCGTTAGGGGCACAAAAAAATGAAGTCTCGGTCAATGCCGTCGCATCGCAAATCAACAGCCGGACAATCTCCTCAGCAATGGGCCAATCGCTCGCCTCGCTACTCGAAAAGGTGGGCGGTGTCAGTTCGATACAGACCGGCACGAGTACGGCCAAGCCGGTCATACAAGGGATGTATGGCAATCGAATCCTGATGATCAACAACGGCGCGCGGCAGACCGGTCAACAGTGGGGCCTCGATCACGCGCCGGAGATTGACAAAAAACAGCAGCGCACGAATCCAAGTGGTTAAAGGTGCGGAGGCTGTGCGCTATGGATCGGAGGCGCTCGGCGGCATCATTATCTTAGAACAAAAAAACCGCTGCCTTATGGCGAGACGAATATTGGAGGTAGCGTCAGCGGACTCGTAGGCGCGAACGGCCTACGCTACAATGCGGTCGCAACAATCGAAGGTTCGATGCCTTTTCTCCGCGACTTGGCGTGGCGCGTGCAGGGCACGTATCTGAATTCCGGCGATGCGCGGACGGCAGATTACGTCCTGAACAACACGGGCTACAGGGAACAAGACGTGAGTCTGAACCTCGGCTATCGCCACGGCCCCCTGCGCCTCGAAACATCGTACAGCCTCTTCGATCATAAAGAGGGCGTGATGATGAGTTCCCAACTGGGTAGCGAGGATTTACTACGGGAGCGCATCGAAACGGGACGCCCGACGTACATACTGCCGTTTTCGCGCCACATCCTCTATCCTTATCACCGCGTCGTACACCATACGGCCATCGGAAAAGCGTTTTTGGACGGTGGAAAGTGGGGACATTTCTTCTGGCAGACAGCCTTTCAAAACGACATTCGCAAGGAATTTCGCGTAAGACGAATGAATCTCTCCCACATTCCCGCAGTAAGTATGACGCTAACTTCATTTCAGAACCAGCTAAAATGGACTAAAGATTACGCCAACTGGCAATCGGAGGCCGGCATCTCGTACTTGCACATTCGCAATAAGAACGAAGCGGGCACGGGTGTGGTTTCGCTCATCCCCAACTACACGGAATACGATGCGGGGGCTTTTTCTCATCCAAAAATATCGGAAGGGCATTTGGAGCGGTGAGGCCGGCGTGCGCTTCGATCACCAACAGACGCGCGCAGCGGGCTATGATTATACCGGAAAACTCTATACCGGAGATCACAAGTTCAGCAATTTTTTTCCCTACAACTTGGGCTTTCACGTGCAGCCATCCAATGCTTTTTCGCTGACGTCCAACCTTGGTTTGGCTTGGCGCGCACCTCACGTCCACGAACTCTACAGTAATGGCAACGAGTTGGGATCGGGAATGTTCGTCGTCGGAGATGCGAACATGAAGTCGGAGCAAAGCACGAAATGGATCGTATCTGCCGACTACCGGAGCAAACTTTTTTTGATCTCAAAGCTGAAGCTTTTTGTACAATGGATCAACGGTTATATTTACGACGAGCCCACGCATCAGTTTATAACGGTTATTTCCGGCTCCTATCCACTTTTCCAATACAAGCAAACCGACGCATTTTTCCGCGGTTTCGATGCTGCTTTCGATTTGCGGCCTCTGAAATTCCTTCATTACCATCTGCAAACGTCGCTGATTTGGGCCAACGAGCGCAAGACGCGGGCTTACTTGCCCTACATTCCCTCTTGGCGCGTGGATCAAGAAGTCGGGCTGAGCGATATCAAGTGGGGAAAGACGGCGCCTTGGATCAGTCTGCGCCACCGCTTTGTCGCAAAAACAGCGGCGCTTTAATCCGGCCAGCGATTTGGTTAATTTCACGCCGCCGGCCTACCATCTTTTTGGCGTCGAAGCAGGTGCGGAATGGGCACTCGGCGGGCGGCAAAAGCTGCGCCTTTCGCTCACGGTCGACAACCTCTTTAATAAGCTTTACAAGGAGTACACCAACCGCTCGCGTTACTATGCTCACGATATGGGCCGCGATGTTCGCTTGCAGGTCAACTGGCTCTTTTAGATAAAAACCACATACAATAATCATTTTATAAACACAGAGAATTATGAAACGTAATGCAATCAAACTAATCTCGGCGGCCGTGTTCGCCCTCTTTTTCGCCGTAGCTTTTTACGGCTTGTGGCAATGATCCGGTCACGCCCCCCAATCCTATCGACGAGAAGGGTCACGAAGATCCCACAAAGATGGTGATTGAACTCTACGAATGTCACGATGCACGCCGACTGGAACAAGATCGACGTGGAAGGAGGTGCTCATCAGGACCCCCGAAACTAAGGCAAAGTATCTGAAAAAGGTGCAAGAAATCGCCTTTGAGAACAAGGAAGGCAAAGGCTGGGGCTATGCTGACGGCAGCCAGAAGTCGTTCTTCGTGCGCCAGTCGGCCGATTACAATACCGGCAGCAGCTTTACGCCGGCCCCCGTCTATCTTCTGTTCATCAAATATTATGATAAGAAGGGAAAACTTATGAATAATCAATTCGTAGAAGGCGGACAGGACAACCTCCATCAGCATTATTTTACCACCTCCAACGCAACGGAGTTGATGACCGGCGCAGCTTTGGCCGACGGCACTCAGACTACGAACTACATTGACTATAAATATACGGACACAACGCCTTGGGATAAAACGCACCACAGCGGCGAAGCAAAAATTACGGGCCGCTCCAATCCGATAGGACTCAAAGGCGCAGTGCGTTTCTTAAAGAACCGCGTAAAGTTTGACCTGCGCATACAGCTCTGGCACGCATTCAAAGGCAAGAAAGATCCGGCTGCGAGCGATTACGACCCATTCTACAAGCGCTCGGCTTACAGCCAGGCTTTCGGCACTTCGGATATTAACGTCACCGTGCCCATCGTCGTTTACGCAAGTCGCGAAGAATACATTGACGGACTTGAAAGCAGCACGGATGTAAGCAACGTGCCCGAAAACAGCTACGATGCAGCCGGCAACGCACTCATACAAGCGATCATGAAGGCCTTTGACCTGACTTGGACGGAGGCTTTGACCGACTATCAGAAATTTATTTGGGACGACAGCGATGGCGAATCAGGCCACGTATGGCTCTAATTAAAAGACGGCAAGCCCACTGAGCGCTGCCCGACGTAAAAATCGGCCCCGCGTTGCTCTCATTTCGTAGGCAACGGGGGCCGATTTTTTTACGCACGATATTGCATTTGCGATGCCCCCCTTTCGCCTTCGCGACCTTGCGCTCGTGATGAAAAAGGTTTGCGCTCACGAGAAAAAAAGGTTTGCGCTCGTGATAAAAAAAGGCTTACGCTCACGAGCGTAAAGGCCGTAAGCGCATCAAAGGCCTTTGCAAAAGCTGCGCGAGACGTTCGATTTATGCATTGGCGTACGCGGCCAAAGACGCCGACGTAAGCAAAAAATCAGATGCTCTCCGCTTTCAGCACTACGAAAAAAGCCCCGAAAGCCGTGCTGCTTCCGGAGCTTTCTGATATGATTTGCGAGAGACTAAGTTTGTTCAGCTTTTTAAGATGTCTTCAGCGAGCACTTCTTCAGGGCCACGCTTCACGTCGCCGTTCTTCGCTACGATATAGAAGCCCCTGTTTGGGAGCCCATTCCATACAAAAAGAGGTCGGAAGGCGACCGGAAGCCATATTTTTTTCAGATTGCGCATGACCCAAGCCGGCGTTCGGTTGCAATGTTTCAGGTTGTACTCATTGATCGCACCATTGTTGATAATCAGAAACGAATGCGACATTTGCTCATGGCTGGTCACGGTTATGGCGCCGTTAGGTTCCCACAATACATCTTTTGACTTCAAACAACGAATAAATGCCCTTTTGGCGCAGGATAACGCGAAATTGCTCCATCTCCAAGCTGTTGCGCTTAAACACTTTAAAGTTTAAGATGCCGTCTTTTACGAGATAATCGCTCGTACCCTTGATCCAGCGGCGCAACAGTGCAGAACGCATACAGAAACGCACGAACAGGTTGAAAATGATCCAGACGGCGAAGGCGAAGATTAAGTGGAGGATCGTCATATCCGGATTATAGGCAACGCCACCCACGAGTGCACCGATCACAAACGCACTGACCGTATCGAGCGGCGTGATCTGACCCATTTGACCTTTGCCGACGATGCGTAAAAAGGCTAAGATGCCCAGCATACCTACGATGAGTTTGAGGGCAATGTCTGCAAGTTGAGAAAGATCCATAAGATAAAGCTTAAAATGTTTAGTTGGTAATTGTCGCAAATTTAGATATTTCTTCTGCAAGGACAAGCTTTACAGCCTTCTTTTCGCCATCGGCCGGCGGTGCTGTCGACTTGTATTTTTCCAAAAATGCTACTTTATCTCACTACGGCCGGCTTCCGTGAGCGGCCGGTCAAACTTGGCTGTACAATTCAAGAACATCCCTCACTCGGAAAGGGTACGAAAAACGGGAAGCGCAACTTTCGTTGTCAACTTCCCGCTATTCTGATCCCGCCGGATACGTGGGAGAGAAATGCCTGCGGCACGTTCTCATTCTGATGTTTTAATAGAGCAGTGATGTTTTTGTATATTTTTCCGCCGGATGCGGATCGACCAATGTTTGTATCTTGTTTTACGAATTTGTTAAGCTTTTGATAATGGCTTCAGTCATATTGCCGGTGACGTCGACTACGTATAAGCGCCCATCCGTCTTTGTCAGTAGCACGGCCTCTACAATTGTATCGCCCTTTCGGCGCACGTAAATCGTCTTGCCGTCGTAGTCGTTGTAGTGTGCAAAGCGATCGCTGTTCTGCTGAAGCAGACTTTTTGCTTTGTCAAACAAGCCCGCCGTCTCGTTAGCGTTCTTATTGGAGACAATGCGCACACTCTTGATGCATTGCAGCGCTTGCTGCGCCTGCCGATCCTTGGGCAAGGTCTTCATCGAGAGCATTCGGTTGATCATCGTCGGGCTCACGGTCTGGCAGAAAAGCGAAGTGTTTGTCGCATACAGCTTCAAGTAGTTTGAAGCGAAGTCTGTTTCGACCTGCGCCAGGGCCGTGATGCTCATCAGCAGGCCGCAAATCAGCAGTAGTATTCTATTCCTCATTGACTATCGGATCTTTTTCCACCTCGGGCGATTGCTCCTTGGTCGAATCGGCGGAGGCGGTGCGCTGAAACATATTCAAGCCGCTTTCTACTACGTGGTAGGCCTGCGCCGGATTGTTATAAGTGTCACTATAATTGTTGGGGTTGTAATCCCAAGCCTCCTTATCGCGATTAAACGACTTCTGCGCGCCGATACCGACCAACACGACGATGGCCACTGCGGCTGCAGCTTGGAAGAACGGGCGGAAACTGATGCCGCCATTGACGCGACGGGCTTTTACTCTTAATGTGGGCGATGGCTTTTTGCATCTGCTGCATCGGCTCATCGGCCTTGTTAGGCGCGGCAATGAGTTTCAGCAAGCGCTCATCGAAGTCGGCACCCAAACCGACCGACTGCTGCGCTTCTTCGTAAGCGAAAAGCGGACGATAGCGCTCCAAAGCAGCGGGCACATCGGGCTGCGCAAAGAAAGTCTTCAGGATAGCTTCCTCGGCCTCCGTGGTTTGCGCCTCCCAATAGCGCTCCAAGAGTTGTTCGATGTACTTATAATCCATAACTTTCTTCTTTTAGATATTGTTTTTTGATGGCTTGGCGGGCGCGAAAGAGCGTTATTTTTGACGTTATCCTCCGTTATGCCGAGCGTTTCGGCCACTTCCTTGTAACTTTTTCCCCTCGATGTCGCGTAGTTGCATTGCACTTCTCTGCCTTTCGGGCAAGCTATTAAATAATTCGTGCACGCGTCGCAGCTTTTCATCGTGCTCTAATTGCTCCTGAGCGGAAAGCGAGCGATCGGCAGCCCTCATACGCTACGTCGAGAGAGAGGTTTTGAGCTTCTTTTTGTCGTGCCTATCGAGCGCTAAGTTGCGGCAAACAGTCAGACAATAAGCCTCAAGAGAGTTCAAACCGCCCAGTTCTTCGCGTTTTGTCCATACGCGTATCAGCGTATCTTGCGTAACGTCCTCCGCTTCGGCTGTATCGAGCGTAATTCTGAGCGCTAAGCGGTACAGTTTGTTTTTAAGCGGGAGCAGATCTTCTCGGAAATCGATTTCTTTCACCGGGTTGTTGTTCTCTTTTTGTGGCCCTCTGTAAAGGAGACGCCTATGTAGTGAAAATGTTACTTGGATTTGGCATTTTTTTTGCGATTTATTTGCTGCTACGTCTTTTCGGCGGGTAGGAAAAGTAGTTCGCGCAGTATTTTCGGTCGTCATTCCGCCTACCAAATTACCACTTTTCATCGAGAAATCGTACTTTTGTAGCGACAACATTTAGATGGGTCAGTCCCAAAGATGGCATTCTTTTTCTTAAAATCCATCTGCCGCGGCGGCCATCGCATTATTATCATATCAACACACACATGGAAGCATTAGAAGCCCCTATTGACGCGCCGCAGTTGCAAATCTTACCGCCCCTGAAATGCCGTCGGAAGAAGTTTTTAAACAAGATCTTGGAGGCCGGTACCTTTGCCCCCTCGGGCCGCGGCGCACAGGCGCCGATCATCGTCGCCGTCACGAACAAGGAAGTGCGGGATCAGCTCTCGCAAATGAACGCTGAAATCCTCGGCACCAAAGGCCGACCCGTTTTATGGCGCGCCCGTCGTACTCGTCGTCTTGGCTGACCGCACGAAGCACACATACATTTACGATGGATCTTCGGTTATGGAGAATCTGCAATTGGCTGCTCACGCGCTCGGCTTGGGCAGTTGCTGGATACATCGCGCCAAGGAAGAATTTGATAGCGAAGCCGGCAAAGCACTGCTCAAATCTTGGGGCATCGAAGGCGATTATGAAGGCATCGGCCATTGCATTGTAGGTTATCCCGACAAGCTCCCGACGACCGAAAAACCGCGCAAGGCCGACTATATTCGCTACGTGCGATGAGGCGGCCGCATCGGCCGCTTCTTTTGGTGCTTTGCGCAGCGGCCTCACTCCTGTTTGCGCAGAAGAAAACGCCCGCCGTCCAGACGAAGACCCCTACGGAATTGTCAATGGAGCGGCAAGGACTCGTCGACCTCCGCAGCGTGGATCCCACGATTCAGGTTAGCTTGATGTATGGCCGCGCCGACAACTTCACAGGTCAGGTTCTTTATACAGAACTTCACACGGCTTACCTCCTTCCCTCCACGGCCGCGGCGCTGAAACGGGCACAAACCGAACTGAAGCGCTTGCGTCCGGATCTCTCGCTCAAGGTTTACGACGCCGCACGTCCGATGTCGGTGCAGCAAAGGATGTTTAATGTGGTGGCCGGGACGCCCAAAAAGCATTTACGTGAGCAATCCGGCCAACGGCGGGGGCTTGCACAATTATGGTTTGGCCGTAGACATAACGCTCTGCAACGCGGCGACGGGCGACACCATCCCGATGGGGACGAAGATCGACTATATGGGGCGTTTGTCGCACGTCAATTTGGAGCAGGAATTCTTAAAACAAAAGCGCATTTCTCCGGCGGCCGTAGCCAACAGGCGCTTATTGCGGCGCGTAATGGCGGTCGGGGGTTCAAAGTGTTGCGCACGGAATGGTGGCATTTTTAATTTCAAAACCCGCGCACAAGCCAAGGCGCATTACAAACTCATCCGATAAGCGATGAAACCGCCGTTTTTGAGAGCTTTTTATGGAAAAATGTTGAAACTTTTTATCCGAGATCACCGCACGGAGCGTGTGCCCGCACTGGCACTGCTGCTTGCTGACAGACCCCGCGAAGAGGCTGAATACATCCTGCGTCAGATCGAGGGTTGGCAGAAGTTGAACGCGAAAGTACCGGCGTGGGCTGCCGAGCCGCGACTTCGCTATCCGCGCCGCCTTTCGCTTGAGCAATGCTCCGGCGAGTTGGCCGCACGCTATAAGGCGGAGGTCATTCGCCGCCACTTGCCCGCAGGTGGGCGGATGGTAGATCTGACCGGCGGCTTCGGAGTTGACTTTTTTTATCTCGGACAACTGTTTGACGAGGCGGTTTACGTGGAACAGCAGGCGGATTTGTGCCAATTGGCGGCCTACAATCTCCCCTTGCTGGGCCTGCACAACGCGCGCTTCGTCAACGCTGATGGGGTGGCTTATTTGCAGGCTATGCCGCCGGCTGATTTCATCTTACTGGATCCGGCGCGGCGCGATGGGGCGGGCCGGAAGGTCGTGAGTTTGGCCGATTGCGAGCCCAACGTGATGGATATATTACCCTTGCTGCGCGAAAAAGGCGCGCTATACACTCCTGAAACTCTCGCCGATGCTCGATTGGCACGCGGCGGTGAGCGAACTGGGAGGGGTTTGCGAGGTCCACGTGTTTGCTGAAAAAGGAGAATGTAAGGATTTGCTTTTACTGCTGGGTCCTACGGACGGCCCGCCATCGATTCACTGTCGAGACGGGGTGGACTTTTCTTTCCAAACTGCCGATGAAACCGCCGCAAATTGCACTTTTACTGCCGAAGTTGAGACCTTTCTTTACGAACCTTCGGCGGCGCTTTTGAAAGCGGGCGCACTCAAATTGCCGGCTCTCAGATTCGACTTGAAAAAGTTGCATCCCAACAGTCATTTATATACATCCACACAGCTTATCGCCGACTTTCCGGGCCGCAGTTTCCGCTGTCTGCGCACGACGACAATGAACAAGGCAGCGCTGAAAGCTTTCTGCGGCGACACGAAGCGGGCCAACATCACCGCGCGCAACTTTCCGCTGACGGTAGACGCACTCCGAAAGAAGCTCCACGTAAAAGAAGGCGGCGAGGCCTATTGGTTTGCCACGACGCTCTGCGATGGGCAAAAGGTGATCATAGCCTGCGAAAAGTTGCCCGCAAATCATCCATCTGATTAGTTCGTTTTTGCACCTCCCTATTCAAGGTCTCATATCGTTTGGTCGGAGCAAACGATGGTTTGGTCGGGGCAAACAATAGTTTGGTGGGAGCAAACAATGGTTTGGCGGCACCAAACAATCGCCGAATGGCATTGCAGGCATAAAAAAACCATATGGCGAAGCACCATTTTGCGCCGCCACCGGCCTGCATCAAATGTGGCAACAGCAGAGAGTAGAGAATGCGTATTCCGAAAACGACACTTCGCGACGCAACGCTTGCCGGAAGATACGCTAAAAAGCAAGGGCAGGTTGAAAAGGTGCACTTCGACGGCCAACGATCTTGACTTTTTCCGCTCAAAACGGAGAAAGTAGCGGTGCGAAACGGCGACAACGCTATTTATTTCGTAGCTTTGTAGACTTATCAATCAGTGTCGCTACCACAGAAATCGCACGCACGCCGACGGCGAACAGCACAACGCGCGCAATGCGTTGACACATTATATAATATATGACGGCTTATGCCTAATCTTCGGGAACGTTTGGCGCCGCTGGTCGGCTCTTGTTGGCGCGTGGCCTTGGTTACGACGCCGCTTGCCGATATTTTTGGCCGGCGCATCCTTGCGTTTCGTGCCCATCGAAGCGCCCGAAAAGGGCGTTTGGTATGGCGATCCGTTTATTTTTAGACGTTTCGCCGCGCGAAATCACGCTTTTGGTGGAAGCTTATGTGGAGCAAAAATTGCAGGGACACATCGAACGCCTGACCATAGCGCGCACTACGGGGCAGGTACTCGAAGCAAAGACCGTTCTTAGCTTACCCACCCATTTGAGTTTTTCCGGAGATTGTGCGCCGCGATGGCGAAATTTTTCATCCATCCGGAAAACATTACTTCCGGCGAACATAGCCTGTTTCGCTACGATCGCGCGCAAGACGCGTTTGTCTTCGATCGTTTGCTAACGAAAGTGCCACTTGTCGATGTCGTATTCCATCAATCGGGTGGCGAAGAGTGGCTCATAGGCTCGATGGATGCAGACCCTTACGGGCGAAAGCTGTATTTTTTTGAAAAAGCAAGGCGATGCGTATGAAGTCACGTCTCATTTGCGCTTTCCGGAATTTATTGCGCGCAATGCCGGCAGCCTCTTTCGCTTCGAGGGGCAACTCTATCGGCCCGCGCAGATTTGCAATCGTCATTACGGCGAGGGCGTTCTGCTTCAGCCTTTAAACTATGATCCGCACACGGGATGGAGCGTCGGTAGCGGGGTGCGCCTCCACGCTACTGATCCGCGCTTTTCGCAGGGGCTTCATACGTTTAACACGTATGAAAAATACTGTTGTTGTCGACTGTCTGTCGTATCGACACCCGAATTTACGCCGACTGATGAATTGGCTGTACCGCCCGTTTCGCCGCTTTTTGGTATGACGGCGCACGCCGACTGATCGCGCAAAATAAATCTTCAGTTAGGCGGCAAAAAGGAGATGATCTCCCGCTTTTTTGTTAGTTTTGCAAAAATCGTTTGCAGTCGAACCCATCGCAGCTACAGAACTACGCCCCGACCGTTCGGCCAAACGCCACAAAAAAATAGTAAACAAACCGACCATAACATAAGCGCTTCTGCGCTGAACACCAACAATGAACGACGAACTCCTTATCGAACCAACTGACTGCACGCGCTCTTCGATCATCAAAGTGATAGGCGTGGGCGGCGGCGGTGGGAATGCCGTTGCCAACATGTATTGTGAGGGCCTTCACGACGTACGCTTCCTTGTCTGCAATACAGACCGAAAAGCGCTCGAAAGCAGTCCGGTGTCTGACCGTCTGCAACTGGGGCCCGGACTTGGAGCCGGCGGCGATCCGGAAACCGGACGCGCCCTGGCCGAAGGCGATTTGGAGGCGATTGATAAAATCTTTGACGAAGATACGAAGATGGTCTTTATCACGGCAGGAATGGGCGGCGGAACGGGAACGGGCGCTTCGCCGATCATTGCGCGAGAAGCAAAATCGCGCGGGCTGCTTACGGTGGCCATCGTGACGATTCCGTTTCTTTTTGAGTTGCAACGGCAAGTCGATAAAGCCTTAGACGGCGTCGAAAAATTGGCCAAAGAGGTCGATGCCATACTCGTCATCAACAACGAACGGCTCCGAGAAATCTATCCGGACCTCACCGTCATCAATGCCTTTAAGAAAGCCGACGAAACACTGACGAAAGCCGTCGGGAGCATTGTGGAAATCATCAAAATGCGCGGCCGTGTCAACCTCGACTTTCGCGATGTGAATATGGTTTTGCATCAAGGTGGCTTTGGCCGTCATATCTTCGGGACACGCAACAGGGGCCTCAACGCGTCACGCGGGCCATTCGCGATGCGCTTTATTCGCCCTTGCTCAATAATAAAGACATCTTCCGGGCCACGCGTATAGCCATGGCCATCACTTGTAGTTCGGAGCCTGACCAAGCCTTGCTCATAGACGAAATGAGCGAAATAGAGCATTTCACTACGCGCTTCGATGGCAACCCATATTTCAAATGGGGTTTCGTGCCCGACGCAGCTATGGGCGACGAAATCAAAGTGACGATTCTGGCGTCCGGCTTTGGGCTTTTTCAATGAGAAGGCGGAGCAAACTGACGCACTTTCTGAAGACGAGCGCACGAAACGGGCGATACGCCGCGAGCGCATCTACGGTTCGGGAGAGCGCCAAAAGCGCCCGCACACCTTTATCATCCGTCTGCAATTAGAGGATCTGATCAACGGCGACTTGCCGGAATTATTCGAAAGTGTGCCTACGCGAAACCGCACACCGGAGATGGCGCGCCAAATACGCCAAGCATTGGAAGCCGCACGAAGCGGAGTGCCGCAATCGGCCGTATCGGATGCCGCGAAAGAGGAGTCGGAGCCACTTGTCATCAATTTTGATTAACAGTAATCATCATAAACATTATTGATTATGGACTTATTTGAACAAATCAGCAAAGATATCGTAGCAGCTATGAAGGCCAAGGATAAAATACGGCTTGAAACGCTACGCAATATCAAGAAGTTTTTCATCGAAGCGAAGACGGCGCCGGGCGCAAACGACACGTTGACAGACGCGCAAGCGCTCAAAATCTTGTCGAAACTGGCTAAACAAGGCCGCGATACGGCGAAACTTTACACGGAACAAGGCCGGCCGGACTTGGCTGAAGAAGAAGCGGCGCAGGCTACGATTATCGAAGAGTATTTGCCAAAGGCGCTCACGCCGGAAGAGCTTGAAGCTGCCGTGAAGGCTATCATCGCCGAAACGGGGGCTACTTCGATGAAGGATATGGGCCGCGTAATGGGCGAAGCATCAAAGCGCTTGGCCGGAAAGCTGATGGTAAGGCTATTTCTGACTGGGTGAAGAAACTCTTGGCGCAATAAAACGGCCGCGCGAAGGGCCTATATATAATATGGTATAGACCGCACCGAAGGGGCGCAAAGAAGAATGTATATAATGCAAAGCCCGAACTCGTAGGAGTTCGGGCTTTGTGTGGCTTAGGCCGCTTTTGAGCGACAGAAAATGCGGCGCTACTGATCTTAGATCTTGAGCGTGCCGCATTGGGCTACCTTTATGATGAGGCGTTGATGTGCACTTGCGGCGAGCATCCGGCTAACGCGACCGCGAGCATCGGTCCTGCCTTGGGCCAAAATTCGACCACGTAGATCGTAAACGGTATAGGCTACGTTGGGTTTGGCATCTTGCAGCGTGAGCAGTCCGTTTTCGTAGCGGCAAATCAGCTTTTGCGCAAACGCTTGATTGAGGCCGTCGACCACACCCTCGTAAGTCGACGTGTAATTTTTGTGGATTTCAAGTAAAGTCCAATACTTTTTGCTAGCTCTCTCTACATCCTCACGGAAGCACACGTTGCTGTCGGCCACCTCAGCATCTTTCATCACCAGACGGCCGTACATTGCAGGAATGCGGGTGGGAAGTCGTTCGATTAAAACGTGCATGGAATCTGTATTCATCAAGTTGTCTTGAATCCACACCTGCCTCAATTGAGACTTTCCACTGAGATCCAAGCCGCGCAACTGATTGTGGGAGCAGGAAAGCTCTGTCAACTTCGCATTGTTGCGGAGATCGAGCGACTTACAATGGGTATGCGACACATACAACTGCTCCAAATTTGTCAAATGTGAGACATCGAGCGACTGTGCCAAAAGGATTTTTTCCGCAAACAAAAATCTCAAGGTCTTTATTCTTGGAAAGATCTATCGCGGTAATCTGATTATTTGAGAAAGAGAGTTGATATAAGGCCGTATTGTTTGAGACATTGAGCGCGATGAGTCGATTGCCAAAGCAGAAAAAGCGAACGGAGGTCAGCATTTTTTTCGTAACATCGAGCGCGGTAAGTTGATTGTCGCTGCACGAAAGCTTTCTGAGGTCTTGCAAGTGATCAACTTTCAGTTCGCTCAACCGGTTGCCGTAACAATACAGCTCCATCAAACCCGTGTTGTTTGAAACATCCAGCGCCGATAATTGGTTTTCTCCGCAAGAGAGAAGACCCAGATCTTTCTGCTTCGCGATGTTTAATTCGCTAAGTTTGTTCGTTTGGCAATACAAACTTCTGAGAAGTAGATTTTTCTTTCAGATCCAATGTCTGAATTTCATTGTTTTCGCAGCTGAGGAAGGTCAATTCGGGCGCCTTGGTCACATCTAAAGCCGTAATCTCACAACCGGCGCAAGAAAACGACTCTATCTCGCCCATAATCGTTATGGTTTGCTTCTCAATCGTAAAAGATCCCTCTCTATGATTCTTAAATGTGCCCGACGCACCATCAAACCTTACGTCCCCATTTGCCCCAATTACGAGCGTGAGTTTCTCGCCTACTTTCCGATTGGTCGTAAACGTAATCGACGATTCAGCCACTGCAACCGCGGCAAACAGAAATAAAGAGAGCGCAATAGCAATTCTCCGGGTAAATACTTGTGCTTTCATTGGTTAAATATTTTTGATTTGTTATTTAATATATCCTGTTTACGCTGCGCGCATCCTGCTTCGATCGCGCCTCGTCGGCTTTGCGTTCGCTGGTTTCAGGGGTGGCTTGAATCGATATTGAAGTAAGCGACTCGCGGTCTTGCCCCAACCTTCACCAAATGGTCTTGTCGGTTTTTTATCTGCACTACGAGTATCATAAAAACCAACTTTGGGCCTATCAATCCACAAAGCAAGTAAATATATTATAGATATGCAAGAAAAACGCGGAAAAAAAATCCATAAAAATCCGATCATTAATACTCATTATTTTATTTGGTGTAGAGAGGCGCTTTTTCTAAATCAATCACAACGCATTTTTGCGATCTTTGAGCAAGAAGGCCGCTTATAGCCTCTATATTTCCAATAATGCAAACCAGACCGAGAAAAAAACTTAACTACATTTTTGGATTTTTTTCTACTTGCCTAAAATTAAAAATCATATATTTGCACCGTGATCTTGTTACTCATTTTGCCGATTAAGGCAAGATGTAGAGGTACGCCGGCAGAAAACATCGCTGCCGGAGCGCAGTATGAGCAGATTGAGCGACCTTCTTCCGCCACCAGAATTCCCCTGCGCAAGATAATATTTTGGAAAAGTGCAAGCAAACAAAACATTTTAAAGACCTAAATATGAAACACCTCAACGCTACGTTGCTTCTTTCTTTAGCAGCAATCTGTCTGCCTGGATTATCTATGGCCGACGTCACCCCAAAAACAAATGCAGGCTCAAGTAGAGCTCACTTTGCAGCAATACTTACAAGCACACAAGGCAGGCGCTATCAAACAACTCCGCCAAAATGCCCAAGCACCGGCCTTCAGTGGCGGCGAAGGCACGCAGGCCAACCCATATCTCGTGAAGACTGTCGACGACTTGAAAGCCCTCTCCAAGGCTGTGGAGGAGGACAAAAACACTTTCGCCGGCAAATTCTTCCGTATGGAGAACGACATTAACCTCCAAGGCGTAGAAGATCTCCGCCCCATCGGCAACGGCTTTGATCGCACCGCTGATGACCCGACCAGAATTCGCCCGTTTATGGGTACGTTCGATGGCAACAACCACAGCATCCGCAACTTCACTTTCCGCAATGATCACTACGCAATGTTCGGCTTCTTCGGCATCGTCAACGGCGCCACGATCAAGAATCTTACCATCGCAAGTGGTAAAGTCGAAGGCGACAACATCATCGGCGGCATTGTAGGTGTAGGTATGAACGGCACAAAGATCATCAATTGCCATACAGGCAAAGATTATGTAGTCAACTGCCACAGATTTTTACGGCGGCGGCATTGTGGGCGGACTCATCGCCGGCGCAGCGAGCGAAATCGCAGATTGCACCAACGACGCACCCTCACGTGCTACCTCGGCATCACCGGAGGAATCGCCGGCTCCAACGCGCAAGATGGCACAAAAAAATCGAGCGTTGCGGCAACCGCGCCACAATCACAGAGCACAGCACCAACACCGGCGGCATCATCGGGCAGATAATTCGCTCCGTAAGCATCAAAGATTGCTACAACACGGGCGAAGTTAGCGCACTCAACGAACAAGGTGCAACCGACGGAACCATCGGCGGCATCATCGGAAGCACGGCTGAGACCAACGATGGCAGCATTATCGAGATCACCAATTGCTATCAGGCGGGCGCTTTGATCTATAGTTCGCCGACACTGATGGACCCCATCGTCCCCGGCTCTTTCCCAACAACGATTTTTCAACAGCTATTACGCAAAAAAATGGAGGATGGTAGCAGCTACTCAACCGGCATTGGTGTCGACTACGATGACATGAAAAAAAGCAGGAGTTCGTTAACAAACTCAACGAAGAGGAAGAGTCAGGCTTCTGGATCATCAAGGCGGGCGTCAACAACGGCCTCCCCGTGCCCGAAAACAACACGACCGGCATCCGCAACATCAACCAAGGCGAGCAAGCCTCTATCGCAATTGTCAATGGTCAGATTCAAGTGAACGGCCGCTACAATACGCTCCAAATCTATACGACTGATGGCCGCCTCCTCCCGCTCGGTGCACAATTAGAGAAAGGCACGTACATCGTACGCCTCATTTCAGCCGGCAAATGCTCTACGTATAAAGTGAAGTTGTAATACATTTTTTCGCTTGCGCCTCATAGCCGCCCCACGGCAATGAGCCGGCGCACAACAATCCCCTTTGCTGAGTTACCGACCGTTTCTTGTCGGCATCCCAACAAAGGGGATCTTTCTGTCCGCATCGCCGCGATGCAGGCCTTCAGCGTTTGCCGCCTTGCGCCCGCCCACCACTAGCGGTATGATGCGTTAGTTTATAATAGCTCAAAGCGCCATGCAGCAAATCCGGCTACGCCTTACTACTCCGAAAGGCCGAAAATCAAACTATTCAATCATAGCTTCAGTCGGCCCCTCTCCCTCCTCCCTCACAATAAGACTTTCCCCTTCTCTCTCAGACGCGTCCGAGTGAGGAGGGAAAGCCCATCGGTTATATTATGTTTGGTTAAGGCGGAAGCGAGTCGCTACTTTTTCGCCTTGTTTTTTTGGTATCTTATACACCTGTTCTTTTGCTTCTTTCAAAAGTCCTATGGTAAATGAATCATCCGTCAGTTGTGCTAATTCATCCAATGCCTTTGCGCAAATTTCCCGCTCGTTTTGCGACAAGTTTTGCGCATTGTCCTTTACAGAGCGACAATAAGCGGTTGGCCAATGTCGGGCGCAGATAGCCGTTGCTTTGGAAAGCCCTGCGCAAGCCCTCAAAATTCGACAAGAAATCCTCGGCACTCATTCCCGCAGCCTCCGCTTCATCGTCGAAAGGGAAGTTTTCGCTGAAAGAGACAACGTCACTGCCATTTCTTTTCTGCAACTTCAGCGCCAAATTGTTAATCTTATCGGCCAGCGCATTGATCTCTTTTTCGCGCCGCTTCCGTTCTGCAGGCGAGAGTTTCGATGCTTCATTCCCAAAGGCCGTAGTCAGCTCGCCCAATCTTGTGGATAAGCGCTCCAAAGTTTCCATAGCGCCTCGGTCAATGGCAAGTTCGCCCAGTTGCCTACCCCATTGTCTCCAGCCATCCACTTGTTCAGCCTCTTTCGTAGCGTCAGCTTCGGCGTGGCTTCGCTTTTTCTTGTTCGAGCACATCCGGACGCATAGAATGTATGAAGCAAATACGCCCCTCGATCGTCCCGGTTTCCGGACGCTTTGCCCATTCTATCGCGTAAGCATAGCGCAGTTTTGTATCGACATTATCGTCCTTGGTAAGGATCAGCACGTTATCCTGCAAACTATTGCCCAACGTAAAACTCCGCTCGTAGTCTTTTCCGTAATCGAAAAGGTATCGCCCCGCACTCGAAAAACGCAACGTTGCCCGGTATTACCGTAATACCACCGCCCTTGACCTTCACTTTCGGAATCTTAACAAAGATATCATTAGCGCCTGTAGTGGCTCTAAACTCGCCCTTTTTGGTTTTTACAGGTGTTCCGCTCGCATCCTTGCGAAAAGATTTAGTTGCCGTGTAGCGATCTTGCTCATAGGCGGTGTAAATATCGTCCAACCATTTCTGTTGTTTCCCTTTCAAGCTGAAGGCATAAATTTCCACGCCCCTATCGTCCGATCCGGCAGCCTCCATGCGGTAATCCACGATGCGCGGCGGCAGAGCCGACTTCTTGGCCGTCTTACCGGCATTCTCTTTCACCTTGCTGACAAAGTCTCGGAGCGCCTTATTGAAGCGTTGCTGCGCCTGTAGCGTCGCCGGCGTCAGGAGTGCCGCGACCAAGCAGGCTGACATAAATTTTGATCTCATAGTCTTCATTGCCTTGTTTTTGTATAAATAATTAAGGAGTAATAGAATTGGCATCCGACGCATCCGCGGTTGTCGTCGAAGGTTTATCCTCCCAGTAAATAGCATCGTTGAGTGCAGAGACGGCCGTCTTATTGGCGTTCTCTTCCTTCGCCCAAGCCCTCACTTGCTCCAACCGATCTTTCGCCTCATAATCGAGGAGCGCCAACGCGTTTTGCATCGCGATGACTTTCAGCTGCATATCCACTTGTCGCTCTTGATCTGCCTGCTCATCGTTGTCCGCATCGTGTCGCGCAACTTTGATTTTCGGTCGCGACCGCAACGGCTCACTTTTTCGCCGGTTCAACTTCCGGCGCCACCTGTGCAGAGATAGCGGGGCGAGCGGCTGCGATCGGAGTAGCAGGCATCGGCCGTTGATCCACTTCGCTTGAAGGCGACAAGAGGAAAGCAAAGCCGACCACTGCGGCAGCCGCACCACTCAAGCCTAACGACAAGAAACGCGTACGCCGACCTGGCTTTTTTTCGGTGCAGCAAGGGGCACCAGCGCTTCGTTTTTGTTGCGGCATGCCCGCATCAAAATAAGCAAACATCTCCCGATAGTCGGCCCATTTTTCGGGCACATTCGGTTGCCGGAAGAAAGCGCCCAACTGCTGCTCCTCTTCGCGCGATGTTTCGCCCGCCATAAAGCGTGCCAGCAAGCGCTCAACGTCGACTTCCGACAGTACAGAGGGTGAATATGTGGCTACTATATGCTTCATTTTTCTGCTGCGTTTCTTTTTCTGATTTCGTTAAGCAAGCGCTGCCGCGCGCGAGCCAAGAGTGTGGCAACGGAGCGCGCTTCAAGCCCTAAGAGGCGGGCTATTTCTTCCTTCGAGCGCCCTTCTACTTGGCGCAAGTGTAAGACTTGATACTCCGTAGAGGGCAAGGTTTTTGAGCTTTTTGTGCCAACCAGCGCTCGTTATCCTCTTCTTCCAAGCGGGCATCGGCTGCAATCAGCGTCGAGGGAAACTCTCCGGTGAGCGCCTCGCCCTCTTCCGTGCGCCGCCGAAAGCGATCTATGCAAAGTCTGCGCGCCACGACGCCGGCCAAGGCCACCATACTTTTGAAGCGCTCCAAATCTTCGCGCATCGACCATAGGCGTATCAACGTCTCTTGTGCAATATCTTCGGCCGAATGCGGATCTACGCCCATCGCACGACTGACGCTCAGTGCGCTCCGGCGTGCCGCTGTGGCGTGAATTTCAAAAAGTGGCTTGATCCATATCGGTCTTGTTGCTTGTTGTGCGCTTTTTGCCGTCTCGTTGGCTGATATCTCGCCGCCGGCGGCTGAGTTCGGCGCGTCGTGATCGACGATTCGTACGCCTTGCGTCGGCTGTTGGTTTGCGCCTTTACTGATTAAACGTAAGTCAATGGCTTTCGTCAACGAATTTAACAAAGTTTTTAATTCCTACCTTTCATCTACGCTTTGGGGCGCACTGATTTTTAATGCTGCCGAGCGATTTATCCCCGCTCAAGGCAAGCAAGGGCGGCGCCTCGCGTGCGGTTTCAAGGCGCTGATGGCTCACATTACGCCGCCTCGAGTTGATCGAAGCAACAAGAAGGGCCGAACTTTTGAGTGTACGCTCACGATAAAAAGGTGTACGCTCGTGAGAACAAAGGTGTGCGCTCACGATAAAAAGGGTCTACGCTCACGAGCGTACAACTTCTGCGCCAAACTTCAGCGTGATCAAACCTTTGGCTTGCCGGTTTTTATCGGGACTTTCCCGTGCTACTTTTGCGAGAGAAGACTAAAAACAGGAACGACTGCTGAGGCTGCTTCGGACGGCTGAACCCCACCCTCGACCGGCCGCGTCTTTTTCCCGCAGGGCAGCATTCACACGCCAAGTCGCAGCGAGCGTTACGGCTTTCGAGGGCTGCAAGCGGGCTACTGAAGAGTACCCGTCAGCCCCTTGGTCGGCCCAAACCTAAACAATAACCCCCTCCGCCAAAACTTGGCGAAGGGGGCAGCAACTATGGCTTTCTCATTCACATTTTATACTCATTAAAAGTCAAAATTGCCGGTCGGGATGGCAGGCGGCGTCGTGCGGCGCGGCTCTTCAGGCTGCGGCGCATTGCCTTCTTGGCGACCTCTACCCTCTTCGCGGCGTGGGCGATCGTTGCGGCGTTCGCCACCTTCGCGACGCGGACGGCGAGGCGGACGCTCTTCCCAGCCCTCGGGTTTGGGCTCGAGTACGCGATGAGAGAGGCGGAACTTGCCGGTCTTATCGTCGATCTCCAAAAGTTTTACAGACATGCGATCTCCCTCGTGCAAGCCGGCTTCTTCTACGCTCTCTAAGCGCTTCCAAGCGATCTCGCTGATGTGGAGCAAGCCTTCCTTGCCCGGCATAAACTCTACGAAGCAGCCGTAAGGCATAATGCTAACGATTTTTTTGCATCGTAAATCTCGCCTACTTCCAGGCACGGCAACGATGGCGCGGATCTTCGCAACGGCAGCATCAATGCTTTCTTTGCACGGAGCGCTTACTTGGATCTTGCCTACGCCGTCTTCTTCTTCGATAGTAATCGTAGAGCCGGTTTCTTCTTGCATGCCTTGGATGATTTTTTTCCGCCCGGGCCGATAACGGCGCCGATAAACTCTTTCGGAATCTCAAAGGCAACGATGCGAGGCACGTGGGGCTTGAAATCGGGACGCGGCTCAGCCAGCGTTTCGGTGAGCTTTCCAGGATGTGTTCGCGACCTGCCTTAGCCTGCATCAAGGCTTTTTCCAAGATTTCGTAGGAAAGGCCGTCGCACTTGATATCCATTTGCGTTGCCGTCAAACCGTTGATCGTGCCGGTCGTCTTGAAGTCCATATCACCCAAGTGGTCCTCGTCGCCAAGTATGTCGGAGAGGATCGCATACTTCTCTTCGCCGGGGTTTTTGATTAAGCCCATGGCGATACCGCTGACCGGACGGTTCATCGGAACGCCGGCATCGAGGAGCGAAAGCGTACCTGCGCAAACAGTAGCCATAGATGAGGAACCGTTTGATTCGAGGATGTCGCTCACAATGCGAACGGTATAGGGGAAATCTGCGGGAATCTGATTCTTTAATGCGCGCCAAGCCAAGTGGCCGTGGCCGATCTCGCGACGACCCTACGCCGCGCTGCGCCTTAGCCTCACCCGTAGAGAAAGGCGGGAAGTTGTAGTGGAGCAGGAAGCGCTGGTAGCTCTTGTCCAATACATCATCGACCATCTTTTCGTCAAGGCGTGTGCCGAGCGTAGTCGTAGCCAGTGCTTGCGTTTCGCCACGCGTAAAGATGGCAGAGCCGTGCGGCATCGGCAGCGGGCCGGCTTCGCACCAGATGGGGCGGATCTCGGTCGTCTGGCGACCATCTAAGCGCTTGCCTTCATCGAGGATGCAACGGCGCATTGCGTCGCGCTCTACGTCATTATAGTAGCGGTCGATCAACGCGTTCTTCTCTTCGAGTTCGTCAGCGGGCATATCAGCGTGCGCTGCGGCATAACGCTCTTTGAAGTCTTCACGAATCTTCGTAAAGCCTTCTTCGCGCTGGTGCTTATCGTGATTGCCGGCCTCAGCAATAGCATAAGCCGGTTGATAGCATTCATCTGTTGCTTGCTTGCGCAAGTCTTCATCGTTAACTTCGTGGTCGTATTCGCGCTTAACGTCAGTGCCGAGTTCTTTCATCAGTTCCTTCTGCAAACGACACATAGGCTTGATGGCTTCGTGAGCCGCCTTGAGCGCTTCGAGCAAAGCTGATTCGGGCACTTCGTCCATCTCGCCTTCGACCATCATAATGTTTTTCTTCCGTAGCACCAACCATAATATCCATATCGGCCTGCTTGAGTTGCTCGAAAGTAGGATTGATGACGTAAGAACCATCGATGCGGGCTACGCGAACCTCAGATATCGGACCATCAAACGGGATATCGGAAGCAGCCAATGCGGCTGAAGCAGCAAAACCTGCTAATGCGTCGGGCATATCCTTGCCATCAGCTGAAAACAGCGTGATGTTCACATAAACTTCTGCGTGATAATTGCTCGGGAAGAGGGGACGCAGTGCGCGATCGACTAAACGGGAAGTTAAAATCTCGTAGTCGGAAGCGCGGCCTTCGCGCTTCGTAAAACCGCCGGGAAAACGGCCTGCTGCGGAATACTTCTCTTTATAATCACATTGTAGGGGCATAAAATCTGTGCCCGGGACGGCGTCTTTTGCAGCTACAACCGTGGCCAATAACATTGTGTTGTTAAGGCGCAACATTACAGCGCCATCAGCCTGCTTAGCCAACTTGCCGGTCTCTATGCTGATGGTGCGGCCATCAGGCAAAAGCGACGGTTTTTCGTAATCACATTCATCTTAGCTTGTCTGAAATATTTGTTGTTTCGTCAATATAAAATCGCACAAAGATAGATAAACTTTTTAAGTTAGTAGGCGGGGGAATGGTTTTATTTGTCTGATTTCCCGCAAAATAATGTTTGCCGCAAGGGTTGCGGGGTCGCTTCTCGCCAGGCTTCGGCTTGCTTTTGCCGATTTTGAGCACCACGAAAAGGGCGCACAAGGCCTTCTGCGTTTGCTGCATTAGGGCATTTTTTTGCAGCCAATCAATGGCAGCCGGCGGCGGTTTGATAAACGCTTACGGCCAACAGACAGGGCGCTTGATAGCAACCATTCAGGTAACGCGAAATAAGACGTAAGGCCTCCGAGCGCAAGCGTTGCGACAGCGAAGGCCTTAGTTAAGCGGGGAATAAAGCGACGGAGCACAACTTATTCCGACTTTTCGGGCGTGGCGGGTCGATCGGCGGAAAGCAAACTACGATAGCGCGCATCGTTGGTTAGAATCTTCAAGCCCTCGTTCAGGTCTTTATCGTCGCGAAGACTATAGTCAGCCAAGCCCTTTTTGATCATAATAGCACGTAATCAGTTGGCCCTCAACCAAGCGTTTGATCGGCTTGCGCCAATAGTCGAAATCGTAGTCTTCATTGTGGACTAATTTCTTCTCCAAAGCCGCAAATTCGTCTGTCGTCATTGCCTCGTAGCCCTCGGCAGCCGCAATCTTGCGGAGAACCTCAAGCGCTTTTTTTACTTTGCGTGTCGTAAGTAAATTTGGCGGCCTTCAAAAATTGGATAAATGTCGTATACTCGGCATCACTCAAACTGAATTTGTCAGGTGAAGCGATGGAGGCGTGATGATTACGATAGTCGGCGCAATAATCCATCAGCGCATTGCTCGAAGCCAAGTAGGCCAACAAATTCGGCAAACTGTCAGTCGGCACGCTCACATCCGGCGTAATGCCGCCACTGTCGCGAACGGGGCGCCCGCCGGCCGTATGAAAAACTTTCGCCACGCTATCCGGCAAATGCTGCGGCTCACCATCTTTATAAGCATAGGCCTGCACGCATCGCCCACTTGGGATATAATATTTCGCCGACGTCAGTTTCAGCACACCGCGATAGGGCAAGGAGCGCGGCTGCTGCACGAGTCCTTTACCATAAGAGCGCTGGCCGACGATAACGGCGCGATCGTAATCCTGCAAGGCGCCGGCCGTGATTTCCGCAGCCGAAGCCGTCGCGTAATTGGTCAGGACGACGATGGGCATCTCCGTATCCAAGGGTTCGGCACTCGTCTTATAGGTTATGTTGTTTTTCTTTTTATCTTTCCTTTTATGCTGACTACTTCCTTGCCGCGCGGGATAAAAAGCGCCACGACCTTGGCGGCCTGATCCACGAGCCCGCCGGGATTATTGCGCAAGTCGAGTAGCAAGCGCTTAGCGCCCTGTTGCTTCAGCTCGGACACGGCCTTTTGCATATCGCGCCCCGTATCTTCCGTATATTGATTGAGCAAAATATACCCAATACTGTCTTGCAAGATCCGCGTCGTTGTAATGCTGGGCAGCACGATGTTGCGGCGCGTTATTTTGAACGTCAACGGTTTGCTCACGCCATAGCGTTTCACTTTCAAGGTAAAGCTGGTGCCCGGTTCGCCGCGCAGCGAAGCGCTCACGCGGTTGCTATACGCCTGCTCGCTTTCCGCGTCTGTGGCCGCATCGCCATAGTCTTTTCCGTTCTGCTCCAAGAGAATATCTCCGGCGCGTAATCCGGCTTCGGCGGCGGGCTGTCCGGCATAAGGACGATTGATGACGCAGCGATGAAGGTCGCGGCGAAAACTAATAACCGCGCCAACGCCGGCATATTTGCCCGTCGTCATTTGCTGCAAATCTTGCGCTTCGCTCTCCGGATAGTACTGCGTGTAGGGGTCAAGCCCATCCAGCATATAATCTATCGCGCCCCGCACCATCTTGGGTGCGTTCAGCGTGTCGACATAATAAAGGTCGAGCAACTTATACAAGACATTAAACGTCTCCAACTGCTTGGCTACTTCTGCGTTGTGTGTCTGTGCGTGCAAACTCCCCACCGCGAGCAGGGACGAGAGCAAAACAATGGCAATCTTTCTCATAATTCACTCTATATATCAAACTGCCGGCCGAACGGCGTTTATCTCCGCCCGGATAGCGTCCCACGTTTCTTCCGGCAAATGCGTACCGGCCACTTCTATTACATAGGCTGCGAGGACCGTTCCTTTGTAAACGCACTCGGCTAAATCGCAACCATTCGAGAGTCCATACAGAAAACCGGCCGCAAAGAAATCGCCGGCGCCCGTCGTGTCCAAGATTTGCTTCACGGGACGCGCAGCTACGTTTACTACTTCCGCGCCGTGCTTAGCCCTTGCACCCGATCCGCCGGTCTTAACTACGACCGTCCGGCAGATATCGCCCAACTTGAGCAGAGCGGCTTCGGGATCACTCTCGCCGGTAAAGGTTTCGGCCTCCTGTTGATTGGCAAAAAGAATATCAACATTGGGCAATAGTTCGGTAAAGAACGCAATCTCATCCGCCACAATATTATAGGAGGCCAAGTCAAGACAAATGGGCGTCGCTTTCGCTTTGGCCGCGGCCACAATGCGGCGCAAGAGATCATGATTCTGCACCAAATAACCTTCGATATAGACGTAATCATAGGCCTCGAGCAAGGCTTCGTGGATCTCTTCGGCGCACATTTCTTCAGCGGCGCCAAGATACGTGCCAAACGTGCGCTGTCCGTCGGGCGAAATAAAAGTAGAGGCAACGCCCGTGGCCTTTTCGCCGCGGAGCAAATTAGGCAAAATGCCGTTTCGGCGGCACGATTCTTCAAAGAAGCGGCCGTTGTCGTCATCGCCAATCTTACCCACGACGCCGGGCGACATACCCAAGTGGCCGAGCGCCAAGATCGTGTTGCAGGCCGAACCGCCCGTAGCTCGCGTGGTCTGCATCGCGGCCAGTTGGTCACTGATATACTGATAACGTGCCGCGTCGATCAGCTGCATAGAGCCTTTCGGCAGTTGCAGCGCGTCCAGTTTCCTATCATCATCGACTCTTGCAAGCACATCAACCAGCGCATTACCAAAGCCTAAAACTCTCTTCATCTGATTTTTTTTCTGTAATTTTCCTGCAAAGGTATTGCTAATTTGGAAAATACCTATTACTTTTGCAGCCGAATTGATAAAAACTGCTTCAGTAGCTCAGTTGGTTAGAGCACCTGACTGTTAATCAGGGGGTCGTTGGTTCAAGCCCATCCTGAAGCGCTCCAAAATTCTACTACTCAATTCACCAGCTTCAGTAGCTCAGTTGGTTAGAGCACCTGACTGTTAATCAGGGGGTCGTTGGTTCAAGCCCATCCTGAAGCGCACAAAGAAAGAGAACGGATCGCCCGCGTCTCTTTCTTTTTTTATATCCTCTTACGTTGTTCATCAAAAGTTGGCCGACTGCGCTCTCCGGCGCAATTGCGGCCTTGCTCATCGGCATCGGCGTTGAGGCCGCCTCGTCTGCGCCGCGCAAATGATTTATGCATCTCCGACCAAGCGGCCCATTTTTTTCGCTTCCAGCCGATGGAGCAGTTCGCCGCCGCTCGTTTTTGCGACGCGCGTAGTCTTTATAAAAAAATATTGCGACCTGCCCCACGATCGTTTGCTCAAGCCAAACGATGGTTTCTCCCCGCCAAACGATAATTTGCTCCCCACCAAACGATAGTTTGCTCGGACCAAACAAAAATAAAGATCAGCGAGGCCTCACAAAACCCTGAAGAAATGTCCCGAAAACGCGATGAAATGGGCGAAAATGACAATTTAAGCCTCAAAATTTCCCACAAAAATCCCCTAAAAATCCAAACTTACGCGCCGCATTTTCAACCATCGCCGGCCGCCGTCAAGCCTGTTTCTTTAAAAAAAGACCGCGCTGCGATGTCAACTTTTTGCCGCGAATCCACTTATTTTAGAGCCCAAGCGGCGGGCTTTCAATATTTTTCTTCCTACTTTTGCGAGTTGTTCATCGAAAATAATATTCAAAATAATAGTTTCTTTCACTATGAAGCAATACAAGCTGATCAACAACCTCGTAGGTTGGATTGCATTCGCCATTGCTGCCGTCACCTATTGTCTTACAGTAGAGCCGTCGGCGAGCTTTTTGGGATTGCCCCGAGTTTATCTCCACCGCTTCTAAACTCGACGTAGGACATCCGCCCGGCGCACCTTTCTTTATGCTGACGGGTAGCGTCTTTTCACGCTTCGCAAGCGACCCGACGCAGGTAGCTTTTATGATTAACATTATGAGCGCCCTGCTTTCGGCCGTCACGATCTTGTTCCTCTTTTGGACGGTCACGCACTTGACGCGGCAAATCCTCTGCAAGGACGGCATCGTGCAAACTTGGGCGCAGCTCATCGTCGTAATGGCCGCCGGACTTACGGGCGCCTTGGCTTATGCTTGGAGCGATACGTTCTGGTTCTCTGCTGCCGAGGCCGAAGTTTACGCCTATTCATCGGCGTTTACGGCAATTGTTTTCTGGTTAATCTTGAAATGGGAAGACCACGCTGATGAGCCGCACAGCGATCGTTGGTTAGTCTTGATTTTCTATTTGACGGGCTTGAGCATCGGCGTACACTTGCTCAACCTGCTCTGCTTGCCGGCCATCGCACTTGTATATTACTTCAAACGCAATCCGAACGCGCAGGCCAAAGGCAGTATGTTGGCCGTCTTGATCGGCTTCGTGCTGGTCGGAACCGTGCTCTACGGACTCGTTCCGGGCATTGTAAAAGTTGGCGGCTGGTTCGAACTCATCTTTGTCAACTGGCTCGGCTTCGGCTTCAACGTGGGTGTGGCTGTTTATCTCCTACTTTTGATTGCCATAGTCTTGACGGCCATTTGGAGTACTACGCAGCACAACCGCGCACGCACAAACCTTCTTTATCTCATTTCCGTCGGACTGCTCGGCATTCCTTTCTTCGGCGACGGGATAAAGTCCTTTGTCATCGCGCTGATTGTCTTCGGCGTTTTGGGTTACTTCCTCTACACCAAAAAAACAAAGACGGCAACTTCCGTCTGCGCAAACGCTTCCTCAATACCTCTCTCCTCTGTATGCTGATGCTGATGATTGGCTATTCTTCTTACGCCGTTATCGTCATCCGCTCCGTAGCTAATCCGCCGATGGACCAAAATTCGCCGGAGGATATCTTTACCTTGGGAAGCTACCTCAGTCGCGACCAATACGGACAAACGCCCTTGTTCAAGGGAGAAGCCTTTACGTCCTACGATCAAGCGGTCTACGCGCAAGCCATCACGATCGACGAAAGCGACGTTTGGCAGCCAAAAACCAAGGAACAACCCAATGCGCCCGACGAATACGAATCGGTCGTAGCATCTCAAAAAAATTGGTTTACCCATCAGGCCTCACGATGTTCTTCCCGCGCATTTGGGATTACCATCATGCCCAAGCTTATCAAGATTGGATGGGCGGCGATATCGCCATGCGCGACGTTACGTTCACCACACCAAGCGGGCAAGAAGTTCCGGGGCAAATGCCGACGCAGTGGAGCAACTTCCGTTTCTTCACGTCCTATCAGCTTAACTTCATGTATTGGCGTTATTTCTTGTGGAACTTTGCCGGCCGTCAGAACGGCGTACAGAGCTTCGGTCAGAAAGAATATGGCAACTACCTTACCGGACTTCCCGTCATCGACAACTTCCTTTATGGCGACCAAAGCAAACTGCCCGACGTCTTGAAAGAGGAGAAATCGCACAATGTCTTCTACTGCCTCCCCTTGCTCCTGGGTCTCTTGGGCCTCTTCTGGCAATTGTTCCGCGGCGAAAAGGGTGTGCGCCAATTCTGGGTGGTTTTCTTCCTCTTCTTTATGACCGGCTTGGCTATTGTCCTCTACTTGAATCAGACGCCTCAGCAGCCGCGTGAGCGCGACTACGCTTATGCCGGTTCCTTCTACGCTTTCGCCATCTGGATCGGCCTTGGCGTAGCTGCCATCTACGATTGGCTCAAGCGCTTCTGGGTTAAGCAACAAGAAAGTAAAGCTATGCCGGCAGCGATCTTTGCTTCCGTGCTCGGCATCATCGTACCGCTGCAGATGGTGAGCCAAACGTGGGACGACCACGATCGTTCCGGCCGCTATCTCTGCCACGATTCGGGCTTGAACTATCTGAACACGATGCCCGAGAAACTGCTCGACGGCACACCGGCTCACCCTATTTTTCTTCTGCAACGGCGACAACGAAACCTTCCCGCTTTGGTACAACCAAGAAACGGAGGGCAACCGCACCGACGCTCGCGTCTGCAACTTAGAATATCTGCAAACGGCGTGGTACACGGACCAAAATGCGTCGACCGGCTTACGATTCTCCCGCACTGCCGATCAATTGGCTGCCTTATCAATATGCGGACAACGGCAAGCATACTTACTTCCCGATTCATCCGGAGGGTAAAGCCGAACTCGATGCCTTTAAGCGGGCGCACCCCAACGGGCCGGATCCTTACGATCTCCGCTATATTATGGACAACTACGTGAAGACGAAGGGCTATTTCCCGACCGACTCCGTCATTGTCCACGTCAACAAGCAGAATATCATCAATCAAGGTATGGCACTCCCGCAAGGCAAGGAAGCCATCCCTGATCACATCAACCTATCCTTGGCTTGGGCCATGCGCAACGGCCAGGGCGGTCTCTATCGCAGAGATGTGATGATCTATGAAATGCTTGCGCGCAACGACTGGAAGCGCCCGATGTACATGAGTGTAACGATAGGCACGAACAACTTTGCAGGTCTCCAAGACTACTTTATTTTAGAAGGCCTTGCTTACCGCATCACGCCGTTCAAGCGCGAATTGGGCACGATCGACACCAATTTGATGTACAACAACCTGATGAAGCGCTTCCGCTACGGCAATCTCAACAAGCCCGGCATCTATCTTGACACCACCAATATGAAGATGGCGCAGACCCACCGTAACATGTTTACGATGTTAGCTCAACGTCTTTTGATGGAAGGTCAAACCGCAAAGGCACGAGAAGTGCTCGCCATGTCCGAAAAGATGCTGCCTGCGAGCAACATTCCCTATGAAGAAAACGACTACCAGTTGGCACAAATCTGGCTGCAAGCGGGCAACGCGAAAAAAAGCCGGAGAAATAGCTACCGCTGTCGCGAAATACAATGCGCAATACTTAGATTGGCTCAACTCGCTTTCTTACAGCGACCTCACGAGCTATGCCTCATCTTGCGCGCGTGCGCTCCGCAACCTCTACAGTGCAATTAGCGTACTCGATGCTGCGAAAGTGCCGCAAGCCCGGCTCTATGCCGCTCGCTTAAAGCAGTTGACCGGCACACAAGCCGGCAATATCGGCGCACAAGCCTTGGAGCAAATGATGCAACAACCCCAAGCGCCTGAGGCCGAAGGTTCAGAAGAATAATACAATGTCTGATAAAGTGAGGATGCAAGCAAAGGTTTCAAAACAGCCCTCTTGTCTTGCGTCCTCGCTTTTCCTTTTTATAGCGTCGGCATCCACCTGCCACGCGCCAACCAACCATTAACTCGGCAAAGCCCCTCGCGCCCGACGCCCCGCGCGCCCCGACGCCGAAAAGCCGTGCCGCTATTTTTTTCGATCATAGTCTATGCTCATAGAGCAACCCTCCCTTTTCCTACGCTGGCTTTACCCATTGGCTTATTGGCGAATGGCCCACAACGACCACGCCGTCTATCTCACCTTCGACGACGGACCGATTCCGGAAGTCACCCCTTGGGTTCTCGACGTCTTAGATCATTATCAAGTGAAGGCCACCTTTTTTTATGGTGGGCGACAACGTGCAAAGCATCCCGAAACCTTTGAACAAGTAAAGGCGGCCGGCCATCGCTTGGGCAATCATACTTTTTAACCACATCGGCGGCTTGCGCCATAGCGTCCACAAGTATATGCTCAACGTCGAAAAGGCCAACGCTTATATCCGCACAGACCTCTTCCGCCCGCCCCACGGCTGGATGAAATGGGGCCAATACATAGGTGTGCTCCAGCACCACTATAAAGTAATCATGTGGGACTTGGTCACGCGCGACTACTCCACACGCCTCAACGGCCGCGACGTCTTGCGCAACGTCCAACGCTATACGCGCAACGGGAGCATCATCACTTTTCACGACTCACTCAAGAGTCAGGACAAACTCCTCTATGCTTTGCCGCGCTCCATCGAATGGTTGCAGCAGCAAGGCTATGCCTTTAAGGTTTTCGACTAACTTTTTCTCCTCGAAAACCGCCACCGCTGTGCCAACCAACGCACATCATCACGCGTAGCCACATATAATAGTGGTCGCACTCTTACCTCGCGCGAAGCAATGCTCGCAAATAGCACCTTAATCATCAGTACCGGCACGCGCTCCTCCCACTAACACCCTATTAAATTTGACTCATTATATATTGGAACCAAATTTAATACCCCGCCAACCCACTTCTGCGACGGCCTATTTCACTGAATACACGCCAAATAACCAATTTGCAACGCTTCCGACGTTCGCCCCGCAACGCACCTACCACAAATCAACCATCTAAACCTAATATGAAATGCCCTAATACCCAAATGCGAACCCTGCCCCCTCGTTTCCCTTACCGCTCATCCGCAAATAACTCCACAAAACTCCAACCTTGCATACGCTTACTCCCAAACGTCAACCCCGCCATCCCATTTCCACAACCACACGTCCACAAATAACCCCATCGGGTATAATGTCCTAGAATTAGTTGACAACTTTGGTTTCTTAATTTCATTCTTCTTTGACAAGTTTATTTGCTAAGCCCAGCTAGGCTTGTCGCAGTCTTTTCTTAACTACATAGTTAGTTGACAGTTGTCTTCTAATTGCAAAATTAATCTTTTATTTTCTTGTTGCGGTTGTTTCTGCCTCCTTCTTTTATTGTTTGACTTAATAATGTGTACCAAGGAAGTTATGCCGTCAACCTTCCGACTTCTTCCATTGGCGTTCTCATCTGCAGACTCTGATGCGGTCTGAACGTGTTGTACAGGTCGATGGCTTTCTTTGTAAGGCGCCTGACCTGCTGCAGACTTTTGTCTTCTGTACTGAAGAGCCATCCGTTCTTGAGCGTATTGTTCATCCTCTCGGCCAGAGCATTGTGCAATGGGTCTCCGGTTTGCGTCATACTTATTTGTATTCCAAGAGATTTGAGTTTGTCGACGTACTCATTGCAGCAGTATTGCACGCCGCGGTCGGAGTGGTGTATGAGTTGTGAGAGTTCGACATTATACTTTCTGTAGAAATCGATGGCCATAGAGAGGGCTTTCATCGGACCTTGTCTCTCAAGGGTCGGATGCAGGCACCAGCCCACGATCAGACGTGAAGCGGCATCGGTTACCAAAGAGAGATAGGCCCAACCTGGAAGAGGTTGCCACGTAGGTGATATCCGTAACGCACAGCTCGCCGAAGCGGGCGGGATGTAGCTGGGCCTTGTGTTGAGAAGGTCTTCATAGATGTGGTAGTGGTGATTGGAGTTGGTCGTCCTTGGGCGTTTGCGACGGCGAAGGCACAGACCATTAGAGCGGAAGAGCTCATAGCATTGGTCGCGCCCGATGGTAAACTTATCTGCATATTTGCGACGGCATAGCTCGTAAAGGATGCGTATGCCGGCCTTGGGTAAAGAGGTGCGAAGCTCCTGTGCATAGAATACGATGCTGCTGCGCAGGACGTCTAACTCCAAAGAACGATCCACATGGCGATAATATCCTTGTCTGCTTATGCCAAGATAACCGCAGAGTAAACTGACAGGATGACTTACTAGTTCCTGTCTTTCTTCTCCCTGCGACAAGGTCTTGATTACTTGGCAGCGGAGTTTTTTCGTATACGGATGTTGTATTTCTTCTCGGCAAGATCGATCATCGTCTTGTTGGCCAAACCATAAAGTTTTTTTCAACGGCCAATTCTTTTTCAAGACGTTTGATCTCTTTTTTCATGAGCCTTGCGCTCGCGTAATAACTGCGCTTGTAGCTCTTCGAGCTGAACGGGGATATCTTCTTTTTTCATAAGATCTGCTACTGACGAGACGTCGGGTGAGCCATATTCGGTATAAATACGATGGAAAGTGCTTAAAGGGATACCGTGACGAGAAGAGAACTCTTGCAAGGTTAAGCCACTTGTTACATACTGATGTAATAACAGTATTTTCTCTGATTCATTGTAATGAGACATAAATTTTACTCCTTTTTTGATTGAGAAAGTGTCAACTTATTCAGTACACTACAGGGGTTAGTCCTTTGGCAGGGCAGGGTTAAGGTGCGAAGCGCTTTAACCCCTGTCTAACGCATACTAGCATTGACAACCCCTTAGGGTTGGTCTTTTAAAAAAACATCCGCAATCCAAATGCAATGCATAAATCATTACCCTCCCATCACTTCAACAACGACTCACGTCGTTAGTGGCCGGGTTGCCGCTTCGCTCCTCAACCCTGCCACAGCAAAAGACCAACCCCTGATGGGGTTGCACTCACTTCCATCCGTTTATCCGGGGTTAAGCCACCTCGTGCCTTAACCCCGGCCTGCCAAAAGACCAACCCTAAGGGGTTGTCGTCCTCTTTATTGAATTGAGGTTAGACCTCGTGCCTAATCCTTTACAAAATAGACTCGCACTAACTTGACCTATTATTCCTTCCAATCAATTTTTTAATGCAACCTCTCCGCAAACGAGCTATCGAAATCAACATACTCTTCGCACGCAACTTAAAACTAACCCTGCCACCCCATTGCCACGACCACACAATTACAAATAATCCCACAAACCCAACCTTGCACACGCTTACGCCCAAACGTCAACCCCGCCATCCCATTTTCACGACCACACGTCCACAAATAACCCCAACGGGGTTAGTCTCTTGGCAGGGCAGGGTTAAAGGGCGCAGCGCTTTAACCCTGTCTAACGCACACAAGCATTGACAACCCCTTAGGGTTGGTCTTTCAAAAAACATCCGATTATCGACACTCGTTATCTTCAACTCATTAAGTGATCAACCGAAGCGCTATTTATAACGCCAATCGTATTAACGTTAACACGCACATCCCATCCCCAACCAATCCCGCCGCAAATAACCCCAACGGGGTTAGTCCTTTGGCAGGGCAGGGTTAAGGTGCGAAGCGACTTAACCCTACCTAACCCACCGCCGCATTGGCAACCCCTTAGGGTTGGTCTTTCAAAAATATCCGCAAGTCGAATCGCAACGGAAACAAACCCAATTATAACTTGCTAAAGCAACGACTCACGTCGTTAGTGTCTGGGTTGCCGCTTCGCTCCTCAACCCCTGCCACGGTGAAAGACCAACCCCTGATGGGGTTGCACTCGTTTCCATCGCTTTATCCGGGGTTAAATCGCTACGCAACTTAACCCCGGCCTGCCAAAAGACCAACCCTATGGGGTTGCTGTCGCACATTATCGAATCGATGTCGGATCTCGTGCGCAATCCTTTGCAAAATAGACTCGCCCAAACTAAACTTATGAGTCATTCCCATCAATTGTTTATACGGCCCCGTCACAAACGATCTATTGAAACCAACAAGTTCTTCGCTTGCAACTCAAGCGCTAACCCTACCATCCCATTGCCACGACCACAGGTCCATAAATAACCTCATCTAAACCCAATACTACGCTCACTAACACTCAAACACAAACCTTACCATCCCGTTCCCGTGACCATACGCCTGCAAATAACCCCATCGGGGTTAGTCCTTTGGAAGGGCAGGGTTAAGGTGCGAAGCGGCTTAACCCTGCCTAACGCACACTAGCATTGGCAACCCCTTAGGGTTGGTCTTTCAAAAACATCCGCTAATGAGCGCACGATGAACAACAGCTTGTGGAAATAATCGAAAACAGCCTATTTCATCGCGAATAATCGACATTGTAACGCCTAAAATCAACCATCGCCGACCGCCTTCCCCATAGCAAACGCTTCACATCGGTTGCGAAAAAAGAAGAGCCCAATCTGCAACGATGAAAGTTCCATTTTTACGCAACAATCATTGAATTAAAAACCACAAGCGCCCAACTGTGCGAATTTTCACCGTGGTGAAACAAACGTACGCTTGTGAGCGTACAACCTTTTCATCGTGATGAAAAACCTTTCCCCTCACGATGAAAAGACGACTGATTCAAACCTGCGCATCTAAAAATCCAATGCTGCGACCGAAAAAAATCAAGCAAAAAAACCGATGAAACCGCCAAAAAAACAGAACGAATAACGAAATATCGTGGACCAACAAAGCGAACAAAGCAAGCGACCGATGGCGCAAGAGACGGCGCAGCGGAAACGAGCCACTTAGGCACTTAGCCCTCAACGGAGCAGGCGCGGAAAAAAAGGTAACAAAGTATAAGGTGGCGTTTTCCAAACCTTTTTACTACTTTTTGCATATAAAGCCGATCGGTCGCAAAATTTGCGGTTTCGCTGACCGCTATTTAGCGTTGCGCCCTCTTCCGCCAAGTGCTTCGAACGCGGGAGAGGCCGCTGCGCGCGGCAAGGCCGACATTGGGTAATCAAACTGAAACATTTACTGCTTATAAACTGCGATTATGAATATTCTACTTCTGGGTAGCGGAGGCCGCGAACACGCATTGGCGTGGAAAAATCGCGCAGAGCGAAAAAAATTGGACCGTTTGTTTGTAGCCCCGGGCAATCCCGGAATGGCCGAAATAGCGACTTGCGTGGCGCTCGACCCGATGAAATTTCCCGAAGTGGGACGTTTCGTCGTTGAAAATGAAATAGATATGGTCGTCGTAGGCCCCGAAGCGCCACTCGTAGAAGGCATTGTAGATTATTTTCGCAGTCGGCCGGAATTGCAGCACGTTGCCCTTATCGGACCGAGTGCCGCCGGCGCACGCTTGGAAGGTTCTAAAGATTTTTGCCAAAGCCTTTATGCACCGCCATCACATCCCGACGGCCGATTATCAAACCTTCGGCGCAGACCGATTTGAGGAAGCTTGCCGCTTCCTAAAGACCCTCAAGCCCCCTTACGTCTTGAAAGCTGACGGTTTGGCCGCCGGTAAGGGCGTATTGATCCTCGATGATCTGGAAACGGCTGAAAGCGAACTCAAAGCGATGCTTTCGGGGCGCTTTGGGGCAGCCAGTGCGCAGGTTGTCATAGAAGAATTTTTGTCGGGCATAGAGTGTTCGGTCTTTGCCTTGACTGACGGGAAGCATTACCAAATCTTACCGGAAGCAAAAGACTACAAACGCATCGGCGAAGGCGATACGGGCTTAAATACGGGCGGCATGGGTTCCGTTTCGCCCGTACCTTTTGCCACGAAAGAATGGATGCAACGCGTAGAAGATGAGATCGTGCGGCCCACGGTCGAAGGCTTGGCGGCTGACGGCCTGGACTACCGCGGCTTTATCTTCTTCGGCTTGATCAATTGCGATGGGCGACCGAAGGTAATCGAATACAACTGCCGTATGGGCGACCCCGAAACGGAGACGGTTATGCTCCGACTGAAGAGTGATCTTGTCGAACTTTTTTTGAGGGTGTGGCGCAAGGCGACTGGATCGCCGCGAAGTGGTCTTCGATGAGCGTCCTGCGGTCTGCGTGATGTGCGTAAGTGGCGGCTATCCAGAGGCTTATCGTAAAAAAATATTCCGATGACGATTGGCGAGCAAGCGGACGGCGTAGTGTTTCACGCGGGCACGGCGCTGAAAGACGGGCAACTCGTGACGGCAGGTGGGCGCGTCGCAGCGGTAAGCAACTACGGCGCAACGGCGACTGAAGCTTTGGTGAAGTCGATGCGCGGCGCAGAGGCAATTGACTTTGAGGGGAAATATTTCCGCCGCGACATCGGCAAAGACATCATAGACGCCTAAGGCTAAAAAGCCGCACACATTATTATATAGATAGGAACAGGATGGACGACTTTCGCAACCGATCGGCCAAAAGTATGCTGACGCTGCCGCTTGTGGCCGTCATTGCCGGTGTAGTTTGGGTGCTTCCCGATCCGCGCAGCGCGTGGCTGTGGGGCGGCTTTGCGATTGTCTGCGCCTTAACCTATACGCTGCGCGAGTTAAACAATCGTTTTCAACTCCTACGCATACGTTCGCGCCTCGTAAGTGCCACTTTTTTGGCGCTTTTTGCAGCGCTGCCGGATCTCCATCCGGCCGGAACGAATTTGATTCCCGCCATAGGGCTGCTGCCGGCCTTGTTTTTGTCTCTTCGGTTCTTATCAGCAATATCGCCCCCGAGCATTATACGTTTCACGCTTTCTTCTTCCTTTCCATCGGAAGTTTGGTTTTCCCGCCGCTACTTGTGCTGTCGGTTTTCTTTTATGTGACGATGGTCCTCGTTTTGCACACGCTCACGTGGCGATCTTTGTTTGCCGGACTCTTCGGTTTGGTTGTTCCCTATTGGTTTTACGCCGGCTATCTCGTTTGGATGAACCGTTTGGAAGAATTAGAGCAACAATTTACCCCTGTTTTTTTACAATATAGTTGGCCCGATTTCCAACATCTGCCGCTGCCGCACGTAGCAAGTTTCTGTTTTCTCAGCCTCTTGGCGCTGCTGAGTACGCTCCACTTCGTCCGTACCAGCTTCAACGATAAAATTCGCACACGTGTGTTTCTTTATGTGCTGATCATTCTCGAACTGGCTATTGCCGGAGGCGGCGTATTATTGCCACATCATTATTGTATAATAATGCCTCTTTACTTGGTGGTGGCTTCTCCGCTGATCGCGCACTACTTCGCTTTGGCGCGCGGGGGCTTGTTGATGAACGTTTGGTTTATCTGCTGGCTGCTGGGCTTGATCGCGTTGGGCATATACAATTACGGCTTGCTGGCAATCTTTGGCTGGGCGTAAAAAAATCAAACTTGGAGATGATATGACAGAGATCACAGATTTTTCTAATCGCACACGGCGTACTCGGAATGTTTATCGCAGCGTTTTTTTAGCCGGTACTTTTTTTGCCCTTTGCGTCGGAGGTCGTATTGCTGGGGCTTTTAGCAGCCGGTGCAGATCCCGTCGGGCTGCTTATTTGGGGCACCATTGGCAATCTTTTTAGGCGGAATGTTTAACTACTGGATCGGAACAAAAGGAAAAGAAGAATGGATCGAGAAATACGCAAAAGTGAAGCCGCAGGATCTACACAAAGGCTTGCGGCACGTACGCAAATACGGCGCGTGGGCAGGCTTGTTGGCCTGGGTGCCAATCTTGGGCAGCATACTCACAGTCTCGATGGGCTTTCTACGCACCAACCTCTTCTACTCTGCGTTCACGATTGCCTTGGGTAAATTCACGCGCTACGCAGTAATTGTCAGCTCTTACGTTTCATTTTAACAAACCCGTCTGAAATATAAAAAAACCAACGCGCGCCGAATCAAGGCCGCCGAGAATTATTTCACGTCCGACAAACACTCACGCGCTTCGCGCTTGAAAAATAAATAACCACAAAAAGACCGCCGCACCGGCCGGAGCCATTTCAACTCCGCCCAAGCGAAAAAAACTTCAACACTATGCGCATCAGATTCCTTTTTCTCTTGCTTTTGATTCCATTCTTCTGGACTTGTAAAAACGACAAGACGAGTTATAAACCGCTCATCTCCGTCAGCATCGAGCCCCTACGCAATATCGTCGAACACCTTGCGGGCGATTACTACAAAGTCGTTACTTTGACACCGGTCGGAGCAAGTCCGGAAACCTACGAACCCACACCAAAACAGCTGATGGACGTAAGTAACAGCCGGCTATATTTTGCTATCGGCACGCTCGGGTTTGAAAGGCAGCAGCTCGAGCGCTTGAAAGAAACCGCCCCGACGCTAAAAATATACACCGTGTCCGACGGAATATCCCTTCTGGCTGCAAAACACGAGGGTCACAGCGATTCTACAGACCCGCACATCTGGATGTCACCCAAGAATGTCGTGCAGATGGCCCGCAATGTCTGCAATGCACTCTGCAAGAACGACCCAAAACACACAGAAGTGTACAAAAAGAAGTTGGCAGAACTCGAGCGCCACGCCGACGAAGTCGATCGCCGCATACGACTTATGGTTAGCAAGGTACGATATCGCAATTTTTTAATCTATCATCCTGCTTTGGCCTACTTTGCCAGCGAATATGGCTTCCACCAACTCACGATTGAGCAAGACGGCAAAGAGCCATCGGGCGATCATCTCGCTACGATCATCACGGAAGCCAAAGCGGCCGAAGTCCACATCATATTCTTGCCGCGCGAGTTCAAGGGGCGCTCCGTCAAACCCATTTCAAAAAGCCACCGGCGCCCGCGTTGTCATCATCAATCCCTTGGCTTATCGCTGGGACAATGAAGCCATTGCGATCGCAAAAATCCTTTAGCTGCACAATGAGTTTAGTAAGTCTCAGCGACGTAACCTTTGCTTTCGACGGCCAAGTCGTATTGGAAAACGTCAATATCGCGATTAAACCGCACGATTTTATCATTTTGGCGGGCACAAATGGCGGCGGAAAAACGACACTCTTGCGTTTACTCGCCGGCTTATTGCGCCCCACGAAAGGCGAGATCCGCCGTGCGCCCGGCCTGCGTTTAGGGTTATTTGCCGCAGTATCGGAAAATTGATCGCCAGTTTCCTTTGCGCGTTTACGACGTTGTACGCTCCGGCCTGCAAAATCGAAAAAAACTGCTGTCGCGCTTTTCGCCCGATGCCGACGATCGCGTTCGCGAAGCCCTGCATCAGTTGGCCATCGAGCAGTTGGCCTCCCGGCCTATCTCCGATTTGAGTGGCGGCCAGTGGCAACGGGTTTTATTGGCCCGCGCCATAGTTTCTCGCCCCGACCTCCTACTCTTGGATGAGCCGGATACGCATCTTGACGCCGCCGGTAAGACTTTTTGTACGAACTTCTCCTTCGTTTGCAAGACGACTGCGCCATCGTGCTCGTCAGTCACGACGAGACGCTCCCTTTCTCCAACGTTTGGCAGGTGAGCAACCATCATGTACAACCCGAAAATGGGCATTAAAGCCCGATGAAACCGCCTACTTTTAGCTCCTTTCCAAATACATACCACGACCTTCTAACTTTTTATTCTAATGACAGAACGAGAAAAAGCCTTGAGCGGACAATGGCACAATCCCGGCGCAAATCCCGAACTTCGCCGCCTGCTCGACGAGGCCCAAGACTTAAATTATCAGTACAACCGCCTGCATCCCGCCGAGACCGATGCGCGCGATGCTCTCCTGCGCCGACTTTTTGGGGCGCGTAGGTCGCGATTGCACCGTCCTGCCCCCTTTTATGGTCGATTACGGCTGCAATATTTCACTTGGCGATCACGTCTTTATCAACAAAGGTTGCGTAATGCTCGATGGTGCACCCATAGTTTTCGGCAGTCATATCTTTGTAGGCCCCAACTGTAGTTTTAATACCCCCATCCACCCCTTGACTGTCGAGCTGCGCAATCAAGGTTTGGAACGCAACGAAGCCATTTATATAGCAGACAACGTTTGGATTGGCGCACAAGTATGCATTCTTCCCGGCGTCAGCATCGGTGCGGGTAGCGTCATTGGCGCAGGTAGCGTCGTCACGCGCAACATTCCGCCCGGCGTAGTGGCGGTTGGCAATCCCTGCCGCGTATTACGCAAAGCCGAAGACCGCCCATGAAGCGCCTGCTCATCGTCTTTTTTTACCTCTGTCTACTGACGGCCGGCGCGCAAAACCGATTTCGCGTAATGACCTACAACGTAGAAAATGCCTTTGATACAATCCACGATGAGGGCAAGCAGGATTTCGACTTCCTCCCTACGGGCCGCCTCCACTGGGATACGCCTAAATATCGCGCCAAGTTGAGTCGCATCGCCTCCGTTATTGCCGGCGTTGGAGAAATGCAGCCGCCCAAACTCGTAGCCTTGTGTGAGGTAGAAAATGCACGCGTTATCGAAGACCTACTGCACCACACACGACTCCATAGCTTCAACTATCACTATTGTATAACGGAAAGTGCGGACCGGCGCGGCATAGATGTAGCCCTGCTCTATCAGCCGTCGGCTTTTCATCTCCTTTATATGGATACGCTGCGCGTGATGCCGACCAACAAGCACGAAAATCCGACGCGCGACATCCTGCACGTCTGCGGACTCGTACCCTCTGGCGATACGCTTTCTGTCTTTGTGGTCCATCTACCCAGCCGCCGCGGTGGCGTACGGCGCACTATGCCGCACCGCTGTCGGGTAGCGCAGCGATTGCGGCAGAAAATTAACGCCTTAACACGCGACGGGCGCGACCGAAAAGTGGTCATTATGGGCGATTTCAACGATGAACATACTGACCCATCCATAGCTGCCGTCTTGGAAGCCCGAAAATGGACCGAGGCGATTCAACCGCCGTTTTTGTGCGTCCTAACCGCCGACTTAAAAGCCGCAAATGGGATTCAAGGAACGCATAAATTTCAAGGCCGATGGGCGCAATTGGATCAGATTATCATCAATGATCGACTCCTTACGACCGAAGGGCTGCACACATCGCCCAAAGATTGCTTCATTTTCACCGATGCCCCACTCCTTAAATACGATGCAGGCGACCATGGGGTTGTACCTTATCGCTCCTTTCTCGGATCTTTTTATCAAGGCGGCTTTTCAGATCATCTCCCCGTCGTCGTTGATTTCTACTATTGACCGATTGGCCAATAGTATCATTTGTTTTTGAGTGCTATATATGTAAAAAATGCCCATTTCATCGCATTTTAAACACAACACCGGCGCCATTCGCTCAAGCACAGCCGAAGTTTGAGACCCTACATTTGACGTTTCGCCGTAAAGGCCCATTCTTCGCCGCCTTTTCAATGTGAAAAGGCAACCTTGTCCCCACATTTTTCAAAGCAAACTTAGGTTTGCACCTTTTTCATCACGAGCGTAAGATCTTTTTATCGTGATGAAAAGGTTGTACACTCACGAGCGTACGTTTGTTTCACCACGGTGAAAATTTGTGCAGTTGGGCGTGTGTGGTTTGTCGTTCAGTTATTATCGCTTGAAATTGGGACTTTCATCGTTGTAGGTTAGGAACTTCTTTTTTCGCAACCGGTGCGAATTGTTGAGAACAGGGAATAGTTCCGACAACGATAAACAGTTATGGCCTACAATGTCGATTATCCACGATGAAATGGGCTTTTTTTCGATTTTTTCGTTGGGATTTCATTCATCCGTCGCCAAACATCGAACGTTTTTAAAAGACCAACCCTAAGGGGTTGCCAATGCGGCGGTGTGTTAGGCAGGGTTAAGCCGCTTCGCACCTTAACCCTGCCCTGCCAAAAGACTAACCCCGTTGGGGTTATTTGCAGACGTATGGTTACGGAAACGGGATGGTAAGGTTTGTGTTTGAGTGTTAGTGAGCGTAGTATTGGGTTTAGATGAGGTTATTTATGGACCTGTGGTCGTGGCAATGGGATGGTAGGCTTAACGCTTAAGTTGCAAGCGAAGAGCATGTTGGTTTCAATAGATCGTTTGCGACGGGGCCGTATAAACAATTGACGGGAACGAATCATAGACCAAGTTAGGGCGAGTCTATTTTGAAAAGGATTAGGCACGAGATCCGACATCGATTCGATAATGTGCGACAGCAACCCCATAGGGTTGGTCTTTTGGCAGGCCGGGGTTAAGTTGCGTAGCGACTTAACCCCGGATAAACGGATGGCAGTTAGTGCAACCCCATTAGGGGTTGGTCTTTCACCGTGGCAGGGTTGAGGAGAGGAGCGGCAACCCAGGCACTAACGACGTAAGTCGTTGTTGAAGTGATGGGAGGGTAATGATTTATGCATTGCGTTTGGATTGCTGATGTTTTTTGAAAGACCAACCCTAAGGGGTTGTCAATGTCGGTGTGTGTTAGGCAGGGTTAAGCCGCTTCGCACCTTAACCCTGCCCCTGTCAAAAGACTAACCCCGTTGGGGTTATTTGCGGATGTATAGTCGTGAAAATAGGGTGGCAGGGTTAAACATTCGGGAGTAAGCGTGTACAAGGTTGGATCTTGTGGGGTTATTTGCGGATATATGGTCGTGAAAATGGGATGGCGGGATTTGGGTTTGGTCGCGAGTGAGCGTAGCATTATGTTCTGATGGGGTTATTTGTGGACGTCCGGTCGTGGAAATGGGGTGATGAATGTGTCGGGTATTATACGAAAAATTACCGCCTGACTATGCATTTTGAGGATTGAGTGCGAAGTGTTGAAACGTAGAAGCTTGAGGTGGCTTTTTTTATGGCCGAATTTTCGATGAAACCGCGGTTTTTTCGATTTTTTCTTCGTTTTTACGTTTATTTTCGAGGCTTATTTCGGATGAAAGATCCAATTGAGGGAAATCTTTGAGCGGTTTCGGGAAAAATTTCGGCGGAATAGCCATACTTTTTCTGTCAATAAATCGAAATAACATGCGGGATATAACGAACGAAATACGTACTATAATTGCCTGAATACAATGAATTTGAAAAGTTTTTTAGTTTGCAAAAGACCGCCAACGGGGAATGGACGGATTACGGTGCGTGTAAGCGCCAAAAAGGTAATGTTCGATGGGAAATAAGCTCATTCTTTTCGAGTAATCAAATTTGATAGTTTTCAAGCAACAAAATATTGGCGAAAAACCACAAAAGGATCGAATTACCATTTTTGCATTTGTTTACATGTGATGCGTTTTTGAGACAATTTTTGTTCATTATCAGCGATTTACAAAAAGCTCATGTCCGATTAGAGCAAGTCGGGGAAAATGAAAAATGTCCGATTTGAGCATATTTTTGTCCGATTAGAGCAAGTCAATTAGGTTCAAATCGTCCGAACTTTGCGATAGTCAAGCAGGGAAATCTATGTCGGCATTCAAAAACAAGAAACATCCGAGAAAAAGTTCGCAAGAACGTCAAGCGACCGCTCAACGTGAATAGCCAAAAAGAATGTGGGATCTTCCTCAATAATACTGATCTTACAATTAACAACTGTATTGTGAATGTCAAGGGATACTATGGCATTGCAGGAAAAGAAGGTTTAAATGAAAAGTTACTTATCAGAAATGCAACGGTAACAGCAGAAGGAGAACAAGGTTCTATCTGCGACCTCAATTCGCTTACGCTGGAATACAGCAATATCTCCCAGCCTGCCGGAGCTGCATTCGATGGTAGCTTGCATGGCGTAGCTCTTGGCGGAGAACTCGTAAAGACCCAAGTTGTAATCACTAGAGATCCGGCCGGCATCCATACGCCAACCATCGACAACGCTGCCAAGCAAGGAATCTATACGCTCAGCGGCGCGAAGCTCGGCGGTAAGGTAGAAGACCTGCCGAAGGGTATATATATTATCAACGGCAAAAAAGTCGTGAAGTAATAATTTAATGGTTAGCAATAATGAGTGAGTAGCGTGATGGTTGGTGATGTGTGTTGACAACGGTTGAGGTAATACGTCAACTAAGCATCGCCAACCCCACGCGTCTTTCTTTCTTAGCACTTGTTCGCGCGGCATAGCTGCGCGCCGCACGAACATTTCTCCCACACTTTTCTTCGCACCACCCTATGCGGTCGGGCAAAGAAAAGTGTTCTTTTTCTGTCCGTTATTACGCCCCTTTAAGTAATTTTGCGCAAAATAAAAAAAGAACGACAACTATGAAGTTGTTACATACGGCCGATTGGCATTTGGGCAATGCCTTCTACGGCTATGATCGCGAAGCCGAATTTAAGCACTACCTTGCTTGGTTGCGGCAGGCGCTTGCGGAGCAGCAGCCCGACGTCTTGCTCATTGCCGGCGACGTCTTCGATCATCCCAATCCTTCGGCCGAGGCAGAAAAAGATGTTTTTTTCCGCTTTCTCTGCACCGCTGCCGAGGAGGTGAGCGGGCTGCAAATCGTTGTGATTGCCGGCAACCACGATTCCGGCGCACGCCTCGAAGCACCGGCCGGCTTTGTTGTATCTTCATATATATATGTGCGCGGCACGATCGAACGCCTGCCCGACGGCACGCCCGATTTCGACCGCTTGATTCTCCCTTTGAGTCGGCGCGACAATAATGAGGCGGAGGTCGTTTGCTTTGCCGTTCCTTACCTGCGCAGCGGCGACTATCCGGCCGGTATGACGCAAGAAGAGGGCTTACGCTATTATTTTGAGCAGTTGTGGAAGCACCTGCGCAAGAGTGATTTCCGCGGTCTGCCCGTCATTCCTGTGGCCCATTATTATGCCGCCGATGCTCGCTTGAGCGAAACGGAACACAGCGAGCGCCTTGTCGTTGGCGGACAAGACCGCGTCGAAGGCGACGTAGCCGGTCGCGATGCTGCATATATCGCTTTAGGCCACATTCATCGTGCGCAGGAAGTGCGCGAGCATACCTTCTATGCTGGTAGCATCCTACCGATGTCTTTCTCCGAAAAATATTATGACCACGGCGCCCAACTCATAGAGCTTGATGAGCAAGGGCGGGCCGCTGTATCTAGACTTACTTATACGCCCTTGCGCCAATTGAAGTCTATTCCTGAAAAGGGAGCAGCATCGGCCGGCGAAGTTTTAGACCTCATCAGTCGCTTGCCGCGTCGAGAGAAAGATGATGAGGGGCTCGGCTGGCCTTATCTCGAACTTCGCGTAAAAGAAGAGCAGCCTGAACCGCAGTTTTTACACGATGTCACGACGGCCTTGCAGACCAAAGCCGTACGCTTCTGCCGCATTCTGCGCGAGCAGCCCGAAGTGACTGGTACTGAGCGCTCGATGCCCGACGTTGTCAACGTAACCACCACGACGCCGCTCGAATTGGCTCAACAAGTTTTTCAAGATAAATATGGCAAGCCCCTTCCCGAAGCTTTGCAGACGCGCTTCGCAGAGGCTGCCGAAGACGTAATTACCGATCGCCACGCTGATCAATAAGATTATTGCTGACAATATCACTACTTGCAGACTACGATGAAAATAGATAAAGTAACGCTCAACAATCTGACTTCCTTTGAAGGCCTTCAGACGATAGACTTTACCACAGAGCCTTTGCGCTCAGCCGGACTCTTTGCGATCACAGGCGATACGGGAGCGGGTAAGTCTACACTGCTCGACGCCATTTGCTTAGCCCTCTACGGGCGGGCGCCTCGTTTGGACGGCGTGGAAAAGATGAACAGCGAAGCCCTTGCTACGGATACTACTGTTAAAAGCATTCAGACTGACGACGTTCGCAACATTATGCGCCGCGGACAAAAGGAGGCGTCCGCTCTTGTCGAATTTTCTACCCCCGACGGCGCGCGCTACGAAGCCGCGTGGTCTTGCCGCAAAAAGCGGACGGGCAATTATGATACCGTAGTGCGTACTTTTCGCCAAATTGCCCCGAAAAAGAAAAGCTTCGACGGGCGCAACGCGGAGATCCAAGAAGAAATCAATCGCGTGGTCGGTTTAGATTATATACAGTTCTCACGCACCGTTATGCTGGCTCAAAATAGTTTTGCCTCCTTCCTCAAAGCGCGCAAAGAAGAAAAGTCGGCCTTGCTTGAGAAGCTGACGGGCACGGAAATCTACGGCCGCATCTCGATGCGCATTCACGAGAAAGCAGCCGCAGCTACCACCCGCGTCAAAGCGGAAGAAAGTCATATCGAAGGCATTCTCCATAACCGGCTCACGCCTGAAGAACTGGAGGATCTGGAGACCGACGTTAACCGCCTGACCCTCTCCGAAAAGCAATTGGGTAGCGAGCAGGAGATGGTAAAGTCGCAAATCAATTGGTTAGTCGACTTTGCTGCGGCAGAAGCTAAGGTCAAGCAACTCGAGGAGACTGACCTCCAAGCGCGGCGAGCAAGAGAGGCGATGCGCACGGACCTGTTGCGCCTGCGCCGGTTTGACGAACTGCAACCCGTGCAGCAGCTCTATCGCGACATCGTCCCTGCGTCGTTCTGATGTAGAGCGCTTGCAGCGGCAAGGTGAGGCGCTGTATGGCGAACGCACGCAAGCCAAGAAGGCGGTTCAGCTGCTTCGGCAGCTCTCGATACGACCCGCGAGCAGGAGGCGGCCGCTTTAGCACAACTACAACAACAATTGCCCGGCATCAATCGCGGACGCCAACTCAGTGGAGAGATTACCGGTAAAGAAGATACCATCAAGCGCTTGGAGCATCGTAAGACGCAGGCCGAAGTACAGCTACATCGGCAATGTGAAGCCCACGCCGCCAAATTAGCGACTATAGAGGCGGAACATAAAGAGGAAAAGGAGTTGCAAGTGAGGTTTCAGGCGCTCTCTACACACCGAGTGATGTTTGATAAGATTGAGTTGATCAGCGATAAACTCAATTCTTTTCGACAGCGAGACTACGCAGCACGCGGAGAACCTCAATGCGACAGATAAGTTGCAGCGGATTTTGAAGGACATTTCCGGCAAACTTGAAGAGACAGAAAAGGAACAGAATGAAAAAGAGTCCGCGCTCAGCGTGCAAAAAGAGCGAATTGCTAATGCACCGTCAGGCAAATAAGGGCTTGAATGGCGCGCAGCTCCAACAAAAGTTGGCCGAAGAAAGCAATCGGGCTACCGGCTTGCGCCACGCAGCGCGTTTGTGGACGCGTATCGCTAACGGCTATGAGGAGTTAGATGAGCGGCGAGCTAAGATTGCCCGTGATGCAACAAACCTCGACCAGCTTAAAAAAAGTCTTTGGAGCGATTAGAGGCCGAGGCCGCCACAGCACGCGATTTGCGGGAGCGCCGCCGACAAGCTTATATCTTGAGCAATAGTGAGAACATCGAAATCTTGCGTCACGACTTGCGCGAAGGGACGCCTTGCCCCGTTTGCGGCGCGACGCATCACCCTTATCATACGGAGACGGAGCGCGAGTTGGGTGAATTGATCTCCAATTTGGAAACCGATTATAATGAGGCCTGCGATTTGGCCGACGCCAAACTCCGCCAATTAGATGACTTACGCCTGCAAATGGCGCGAGCGGAGAGTGAACTCACGTTGGAGCGCAATTACTTTACTTCCTTAGAAGCTCGGCAAAAGGCTGACGAAGAAGAGTGGCAAACTTTTGCTACGCTCGACAATTCTTTTAAAGAATGCTCTCCGACAGTCAATCGGCAGGCCCGCGCAATGATGATCGGCCTACTCTTGGAAAAATACGCAGCGTGCAGCTGAAGAAGATGACGTCACGCTCAAGACTTTCAACTTCCACCAAGGCTTTATCGACCGCCTGACGATAGAAGTGGAGCGCTTAGAGAATCAAGTGCGCGAAACGGCAAGCCGACTTGGCGCACTCAAAACGGAGCGGCAGGTGCGTATGGGCTCTTTGAAGATGTGCAGGCGCGTTTGCGCAAATCCGAGCGAACAACGGAGGCGCTCTATGTCGATCTTGATGAAATGATCACGCTGTCGGGCTGGTTCTCGGAGTGGAAACACAATGCCGAAAACTTCCGCCGCCGCATCGTGAGTCTCTATGACGAGTGGCTCTATACGACGAACAAACTCGAAGAAAAGGCGCAGCGTACCTTCCAGTTGAACGAGGAGTTGAAAAGTGTGGAAGAAGCCGAGGCAGAAGCTAATCGACAATTGGAAGAGACGGTCAACGAACTCTCTATGCAGCGCAACGAATTGTCGGATATGCAGGAGGAGATGCGTAGGCTTGTGGGCAAGGACACACCGGCCGAATTGGAGGCGCGCCTCAACGCATTTATTCGCAAGACGCAGCAAGAAACGCAAACGTGCATCGCACGATTGGCCGAGGCCAACGACCGTCTGAACCGCTTGGATGGGCAACACGAAAACGTAGAGCAGGCGCTTGAGGCCGGCCGCCAAGAATACAACCGCAAGAGTTCGGAAATGGACTTGTGGATTCTGAAGTTCAACGGCACGCATACACCGACGCAATTTAGCGAGATGGAAACGCTCTTCACCGACCCTACCGATTGGAATGCCATTCGCGCCGAAATAGCCCGTCGCGATGAAGCCTGCCTCTTGGCCGCCCATAATGCCGACAAGGCGCGTGAGGACTTTATACGCCTCAAAGCGCTTCCCGGACACCCTTCAGGAGAGGGAGAAGAAAGTCCCGAGGCCTTGCAAGCGCACTTGCAAGATTTGCAGCAGCGCCACGAAACCTTGTCTGCCGAACTCCTACAATTGCAGTCGCGCCTCAAGGCTCATTATGATAGTGAAGCGGCCGCCGCAAAGCGCCACGAGGCCTTGCGCCAACTGGAAGAAGATGCGACCGAATGGGGTCGCTTAGACGATCTTTTAGGTAGCAGTACGGGAAAGAAATTCCGCGAATTGGCGCAAAGCTATACCTTCCGCTTGCTCGTAGCGCAGGCCAACCATCACCTATCTCACCTCTCCGCGCGCTACCGCTTGGTTAACATTCCAGGCACACTCACGCTGGAGATCGAAGATCGCGATATGTTTGACGAACGTCGTTACGTTTCCTCACTTTCGGGCGGCGAAACCTTTGTCGTCTGTTTGGCTTTGGCCTTGGGATTGGCTTCGCTGTCGGCGCACAATTTATCTATCGGCAGCTTGTTTATAGATGAGGGCTTCGGCAATCTTGATCAGGCTTCGCTCAACTTAGTGATGGAGGCTTTGAGCAATCTTGAGACGATAGAAGGGCGCAAAGTAGGCGTCATTAGTCACACGGATCAAATTCGCCGGCAGATTTCGCCGCAAATACAAGTGCGCAAACTCCCGTCGGCGGCCGTAGTGAAATTGTAGTGGTCTGATTGGACTTATACCTTGTGTAGTTAGTGTCGGCAAGTGCCCAATTTACCAACTCTCCCGCCCTAACTTTTCCACAAGTCCATCCGCAAATAACCCCATTGGGGCTGATAATTTCAACGTTCAACGTCCGATCACCAAGCGCGAACCTCATTAGCCCATTTCCCCAACCACACATCCCCAATAATCCCATCGGAGTTGGTCTTTTTACAGGGCAGGGTTGACGCTGTGCGTCAACCCCTGCCTCAGCAAGCAAGTAAAAAAATGACAACTCCATAGGGTTGGTCTCTTAAAAACACGCGAAAATGTATCAACACAAAAATAAAACGTAATTATATACTATTTACACCAAATGTAAGATTTTTCATTTGAAGTATCCAAATCAGCATAATAGTTATCTGAATTAAAATAACTACTTTTTGCAACCGAATTTGAGTGCTTGCACTCTATTCAGACATATAGCCTAATCGTCGTCGAACTACCACAACAAGACAATAAAGGCTGATAATCAACTTACCCAATGGGTGAAGTGTGTCCTGCGTCATAGACGTAGAACCGCTCCTATGGGTAAGTTGGCTGTGGTAGGCCACGACGACGTTAGGCAGTGGTTCTACGTTTTCGTTTACTCGTTTCGTTCTACCGTTGCCATTTTACGAATTATTGTTTAACTAAATAAATGTAGAATGGAAACAGCTTTAAGAATTATCGCCGCATTATCTCTTGTGGCATTTGTAGTGGGTATGTTCAACCCTAAAACCGTCAAGTGTTCTTCTCGTGGAAAGGTTGCTCTGATTTTCATAGGGATATTCCTTGTCAGTGGGTTTATCGGGGCTTCGCTATCGGAAGAAACAAATCCTGTCACGAATGAAGAAGTAACAGACAGCATACCTCAAAAAGCACAAGAAAAGCCCAAAGAAATTCCCGTACTTGGAAAAGGCTCTGTGTACACAATGGCCTATGCAAACAAGAATGTGCAAATCACTTTTGTCGATATTAAGGTAAACAGAATACCCAACAACGGACTTAACCTTGTTTTTTTACCTTGCGCATAAATAACAATTCCAATGAACAGTTTTTAATCAGTAATTCGGGCTGGAAACTTTTGGACTCCGATAAGGTAGAAGTTGAAGAATCCGGCATATATGAACCTATGTTCGGTGATTTTGCTCCGGGAATGTTTTTCTTCACTGTTGTAGAACCCAATATCGGCAAAGAGGAAAAGGTAGGTTATTCCGTGAAAGAGGAAACTTATTATCTGAGCATTGACGGAAAAAAATTATTGCCAAGATACCGCTTGATGCAAACAAGAAATAAACAGATAGATACGGAGCTTCGGCTCCGTATTATTTTTGTGTAAAGGTGGAGTTTCAATGCCTAAATCAATAAGAGATTTCATCGCATATCCGGCTATAAAAATGCCGACCAAACCGCCCCTGCCGCAACCCGCTGCGCACCTCGGCCAAACTTTCACCTATGATCGGAAAAATTCTCTTATAAGACAATTTTAATTTGCCTATAAGAAAGTTCAAACTTTCACCCTAAGAAACTTTTTTTCCGATCATAGGTGAAAGTTTCAACAATCCCTACCCCTGCGCGACCGAAAAACGGCCCATTTTCGTCAAAGTACGAAAAAACCGCGCTTTCATCAGTTGAAAACGCGGCCTTTGCTAAATGTAATTTTTTGCCGGCACTACGCTGTGCCTTAATCCTCAACTACTTCGCATTCCGGATATCGTCCTGCGCACCGAAGATTAAGTTGCGCTTATCAAGAACCATACGCATTGTACTGCTTTTCGTAAACCGCACGCTTACGCGCTTAATGAGATTTGCTCCTTTTTCCTTTGCCTCTTTCGCCGTCGTTACGCCCTCGCCGTGCATTGTCAGACGAAAAGAACCGAGGTCTCCTAAGCGAACGGAATTACCATCGGAGAGTGTTTGGAGAATCTCATATTGCAGGGCATCCAACACCGCCTTAACCGAGGCAGAAGATACGCCCGATCGCTTCTCGATGCGCCCGACAATCGTGCGCAACATAACGGGCACGCCCGGCGCCATCTGCGGATAAAATTTTACTTGATCTTTTTTGAGCGGATTTTTCTTCGCTCTAATGACGAATTTAATCATTGTGGTATAGATTTAATTGGTGAATAATTAAGCCAAGAGCGCTCCTCGCCCTTGCGTATGCAAAGGTAAGCAATTCCGCCGAGCTGGCCAAAACGCGCGATAATCGCTTAATTATAAACTAATATACGTACGGTTTTGAAATCTACAAAGAGAAAGTTTTATTGCCAAAACAGCTCCTTTTAATTTAGCTCGATCGACTAAATAAGAATCACCTACTAATATAACTCATATTTTAACCTTCAACTCACGAAATGCATCGTTAAGGTCACAACATGCTACTCCAAGAGCTTTACAAGCATCTGGAAGCATCACCCTTCGTTTGCAGTAAGGATTTGATTTCTCAAAGGTTACTAACACCATATTTCTAGCTGCTGCTGTTGCAACAAGATATGCGTCTGCTACATCCGCGTATGTATGTAGAGCGTCTTCATTAAAAGTGGGATTATTATTCGCCCAGTTCTGAGTTTCTGCATATTTTCGAAGAATCTCATTATCTAGAGGAATATAGAAAGCTTCTGTAGTATTAGTTTTCATCCAATTGATCAGCTCGTCATTTCCTTGCTCAATCTCCTCCTTTACTTTTATGCTAGAGTATATCTTACCACCTCTGATAAGTTCCGCAAAGCGCATCCAAAGAGTAGGCCAAACATCAGAAGGACAATCATTCTTCGATGTTATAAATATGTTTGTGTCAAACAAATATTCCATATTTTCTACTCTATATATTATTATTCATAAAATGGGTGTAAGTGCTTCCATGTAGTCCTGTCAAACGATAAGCCTCTAAATAAGAAAGCTGCCTACTACCGACGGCATTCTTAACATGAATTGCGAAAAGTCGTCCAACTCGCCTTACGCTTGTCCTATAGAAACTTCCACCACTAGCTTTCTTTTTTTTATTGATAGGACGATTAGCATACTCTGCCCAAAATCTTCTGTAATCCTTCTCACTTAGCAAACCTAAATCGTGTGTTCTGCGTGCTATAACAATCTCACTTACACAGAATTTTTTAGCAGCTTGCTTGATATCTCCACTCCATGTATGTATTAAATCTTGTTCAGGAACGAGAAATCCTACAGCAACACAATCACAATATTTTTCTTGTATATCGTGACTCAAGGTATCATCTAGTGTTGCATCTGCTGCATGTCCTGCACTTACGCCCAACATTAAATGGACAGTTTCATGTATTAAAGTAAATAACTGAGCGGTGGGTGCATCGCTGCTATTTACAAAGATATAAGGAGCTATGGGACTGACTAGCGCAAAACCTCTACATTCGCTAACTCTTAGCGGTCGATGCGTATTATTCCCGACAACCCCGTTATAAGCAACAAAAACACCTGCATTTTCAAGCTTTTCTGTCACCAAATTTACAGCTTTATCAGGCGTTGCTAGCGCAAAAGCCCATTGAGGCTCAAAATTTAAAGTAGAGCGTAATTTACTTACAGTTACATCTATAGGAGTATTTAATGTTACAGCACCTACCAGATTACAAGTATCAGATTCATTATCAATAAGATATCCCTCAAGCCAATCTTGTCTTTGCTTTATAGTGTTCACCGTATCATATACATTAAGATCAAAATGTTCATATGTTCCAGCTTTACCACGAAATACAGGAAATGGAAGAGTTTCATCTGGAACAGTATCTAAAAATAAAAAACCAAATGGTACATTTACACTCTTCGCAAAATCTTGAAGTTGTTTAATTGTAGGATCTTTTGTTCCATCCATCCAATGGGCTAATCGTGACTTTAGGATGACTATTAATATAGCCATCTACTGTTAGACCCGCCCGTTGGATTGCCCAAGTGTAGCGATCTGCACTTATATTTACTCTGCTTACAATCGCCATATTACATACCTATGCTTTGCAAAGTTACTTTTCTTTTTCTTTAAAACAAGTAACTAGAAGTTAAATTTTAAGAGATTGTTATCCACTGTGCATCTTGACGAAAGTATTTACATATATACAACTTCTATAAACAGACGCTAGAGAATGCTTACGGCCCGCCCTACTTTATGTGCAGACGGGCCGTAGTTTTTATGGGGAATTCATCGGATCAGCCTCTTGGAATTAAGACTGCAACCGAAATGATCGGCAATGCTTATTCTTTAAGAGATGCCGGAAGCATCGTAATCGTAAGGCGATTGAGCTTTTTCAGAACAACATTGTTTACGAAGTTCTTAAGATCATCAGAAGACAAGCCATTGATAACTGCTTCATAACCGGTATGGAGGTCTTTGTTCCAAAGCGTTTTGCTGCGGATCAAGTTAGCCCAATAGCTGTTGACTTTCTGATTGTCGGCATAATTCTTAAGATTAAACTGCTTGATCTTATCCAATTCTTCTTTCGTGCAACCATCTTTAGCCACTTCTTTCAATCCCAAGTCGATGAGATAGAGTGCAGAGTCAGCCTTAGCCGGCTTCACGGGGCAGGATACGTAGATCAGATATTCATCTTTCGAACCGTAAGAAGCCTCACCTTGGGCGCCTACACTATAAGCCATAGAGCCTTCTTCGCGGATGCTCTTCAAGTAACGTTGCGTAAGCACTTCGCCGAGTGCATCAACCGTAGCTGATTCTTTCATCGTGTAAGGATTTTCACCCCAGATAACCTGAATGATGTTGCCCTTCGGCGTCTCCATTGCACGCGTGAAGCGATTGTCTACGATGCCGGTAGCCTTGTGGAGACGGTAATCTTTGAGTACTTCGCGCTTGCCTGCAGAAGGAATAGAAGCCAAATAGATTTCAGCAAATTGCTTGAGCGAATCTACATTGAAGTTGCCGGTGAAATAGAAGTTGAAGTCAGAAGGCGACTTGAAACGCTCGCGATAGAAGGCGCGCATCTGGTCGAAGTTAGCCATATCATAGTCGGCAGACTTATAGATCTTCACGCGGGGATCGTGGTTGTAGATCGTAGACGATACTGAGTCGCTGAAAGCCATTTCAGGCACAGCCTCAACATTAGCGAGCTGCGTCTTCATAGACTCAACAGCGTTGTTGAACGCCTTGCGGTCGCTACCGGGGTTGGTAAACTTGAGGTAAGTCAATTCGAAGAGCGTGCGGAGATCTTTCGGCGTAGCATTGCCATCGAGTCCTTCCGTTTCGCGGTCGATCGAAGCGCTTACTGAAGCCTGTTTGCCGGCCAAAGCCTTATCAAGTTCGGTTGCAGAGAAGCTGCCGAGACCACATTGCTCAATGAATGTAGACGCATTGCGCACATTGAAGAGGTCAGCCTTAGAGTTAACCTTTGCATAAGACAAGCCACCGAAGCTGCGAGCCTGCATCAAGACTTGACTTTCATTGAAGTCCGTGTGACGATAGTAAACCTTTGCGCCGTTGGAAAGCGTCCAGCAAGTATAGCCAAAGTCGGACTTTTCAGTCTTAACAATCTTTCCCTTCTTAGGAAGCTTCGTGATGAGCGGTTCGTTCTTAACGTTGTCAACGTAAGCCGTCAGTTTTGCACTCGCGCAGCTTTACAGCGTCAGCCAACTGCGCTTCCAGTAGGCACAGCGATGCCGGTCTTATCCGGACACATAGCGAGCACAACGAAGTTGCTGTCAGTAGAAGCCGTATATTCTTTCAAGATGCTATTGCAACCCTCAGTAAGCGCACCGGCCTGCTTCAGTTGCTGACCAACCATCTTCATGAAGTTGTAGCTATCTTCGATAGACATCATCGGTGTGCCATCGAGGAAATTGCGTACATACTGCTGAATGAAATAAGGGCTGCGTTGCTTATCGCGGTTATTGTAAATGCGCTCAAACTGGCTGACCATCTCATTGTAAGCACGATCGATTTCTGTTGCCGTCAAGCCAAATTGGCGTGCACGTTGCAACTCTTCAAAAGCTACGCGGAATGCTTCTGTGTCCTTACCCGGCTTCGGCACAACGATGAGCGTAAAGGCATTCATCGTTTTACCTCATGAGGTAATTGCCGTCGTTGACATAAGCACCTACGAAGGGGCAATCGGGACTTTGCGACAACTCATTGAGGCGTGCGTTGAGCGCGCTTGTCATGATCTCCGTGAGTCCTTCAGTAATTACGTAAGCGGCCGTGTTGCGATATTCTTTCGGCATCGGTTCGTGTTTGAACATTGCCTGAATAACGGCTTGGCCTTGCTCCTTATCTTTGTCGATAACATAGATAGGCTTCATCGTAGAAGGCACAGGATAGTCTTCATACTTAGCCTCGTTCTTCGGGTTTTGGATCGGGCTGAAGATTTCTTTGATCTTAGCTACGATCTGATCCGCATCGATGTCGCCCACAACAACTACAGCCTGGAGATCCGGGCGATACCATTTGTGGTAGTATGCGCGAAGCGTATCAGGCGTGAAGTTGTCGACAATGCTCATCAAGCCGATCGGCATACGACGCATAGCGACTGCCCGGATAGAGCTTCTCGAAGTTGTTATTGAGAATACGTTGCTGAGCTGAACTGCGCATACGCCACTCTTCGTGAATTACGCCGCGTTCTTTCTGAATCTCGTCCGGCTCGAGCAGCAAGCTGTTAGACCAGTCGTGCAAGATCTTCAAACACGTCTCGATGTTTTCGGCCGTAGCGGGAACGTTGTCGATGTTGTAAACGGTCTCGTCAGTCGACGTATAGGCGTTGATGTTCTCGCCAAACTTTACGCCAAAGCGCTCGCAGGCTTCGATCACGCCATTGCCGGGGAAATTGGTCGTACCATTGAAGCACATATGCTCCAAGAAGTGCGCCAAGCCGCGCTGCGACTCGTTTTCTTGCACTGAGCCGACTTTCTGTACGATATAGAAAAAGGCTTGTTTTTCCGGTAGGCTGTTTTTGCGCACATAGTACGTCAAGCCATTGGGTAATGTACCCATCTTAACCGCAGCGTCCTTGGGGAGTGGCTGCGTAGCCTGGGCCGATGCCTGCCAAGACGAAGCGAAAGCGGCAACGATGACCCACAAGGCAAACTTTAAGTGTCTCATCTGGTTGTTATTATAATGAATGAATATAGTTTCGCGGCCAAAATTAGCTAATTCTCACGGATAGGTCAAGGAGAACTGTGCATTTTTTTCGCACTTCTAAGAGCTTTTTATCAAGCAGACTTGCACTATTTTTCCATCTTGAAAGCAGAAATGGGGAGCGCCGCACGTCATAGTAATAATAAACAGTAAACTTATGACGCGTAATGGCACTGACGTGCCGCACATCTGCTTTCCGGCGTTAGCAGAAGAGCTTCGCCGACGGCGGAGAGGCCGGGCGATAATATTCGCTGTCTATGTTAGTCCTAAAAACCAACGAAAAAGAAGCCTTATTCCTCAACCGCTTGAATAAAATAGTGCGGATGGCCAAGCGGTCTACACCATATATATATATGCCTCATTCGGTAGGCGGCATTTGCTGCAAGAGCCGGTCGGCCTGACGCGTGAGGTTGCCGCCTAAGCCGAGAGCGGCTTCAAGATAAGGGCGCGCCGCGGCAAATTGCCCTTCGGCAAAATACAAGCGACCCAAAGCGTAGACGGCTTCGTCTACCCCTTTTTCGCGAGCGGCCTCATAATGTCGAATGGCAGCGGGCAGATCGCGCGCCACGCCGCGTCCTTTTTCCAACAAGTCGGCCATATAATAATCGCCCATTCCATCGCCCGTAGCGGCTACTTCAGCCAAGAGTTGCAAGGCGCGTTCGCCGTCTTGCGGTACGCCGCGCCCTGTACTAAGCAACAAGGCGAGATTAAAGCGCGCCAAGGTCTCTCCGTTCGCGGCCGCCAACTCATACCAATGAGCCGCGGCGGCATAATCGCGCGGCCGCCCCATTCCATTCTCACAAAGTATGCCGAGTCTGTTTTGTGCGGCGGCATCGCCGGCAGCGGCTGCCCGCTCATACCATTGCCAGGCCGTCCGGATGTTACCCTGCTCGCCCAAGAGTCCGCTATGCAAATCGCCCAGTTCGCGCATAGCCATAGTATCGCCCTGCTCCGCCGCGAGCGTCAGCCAGCGCTCAGCCGCACGCAGTGTGGGCAAAAACTGATCTTCGCCGTCTTGCGGCGGAATAATCTCATCGAAAGTGGCGTAGCGTTCACCCAAAACGCGTTGCGCAAGCACATCACCGGCTTCGGCCGCCGCTTGCAAGTCGGGCGTTGAAGATTGCTCAAGCCTATCAAGTAGAGTTAGTTCATTCATGTTGCTCAAGACGTATTGTATAATTGTACAGATCGTGCGTCGAAACTGCCTACACGTTTGCGCCGTGCCTCTCCCGCCTCAAAGTCCGCGAAGCAGCGCCTCCGGCAACTGCAAAGATAGCGGAAGCTCGCGGATTGTGAACGCTGCGCGGACGCCTTTCTCCGTGGGTCGTGAACAGAAAAGAGCGCCACGCCCTGTCTTCATCGACAGGGGCGGCGCTACAAATATCGCACGGATTATGGAATAACTGCTCAGGGCATCACAAACTTCAAGCTTTCGCGCCCTACGGTCAAGATGTAAACGTGCGCCTTGTTTGCTTTGAAAGCCACGTTTGCCTTTCCGGTGGCATCTGTGTAGCCGCGTTGCAGCAAGCGGCCGGCTTCATCGCTCAGGCGGTAAGGAGCGCGCTCGGGAGCGCCACTGATCTGTATACCTTCGCCGGTAACTTGCAATTGCCAAGCACTTGCAGTACCTGCGGCAATATTGTGCAAGCCGGTAACAACTAAAATCTCAGGCTTTCCACCCTTGTTATCATACACTTCCCAGCCTTTATCGTGAGCAGCGTCAAGGTCTTCTTGCGCATAAGCATTCATTTCTTCGGGTGTATAAGCTTCTGAATCGACCCAGATCAAGCGATGGCCGTCTTTGCTATCATACGTTGGCAAGTTGCTCATAAATTTGTGCGTCGCCTCAGCACTGAAGTGGTTGCCATAAGCGATGATGTCTGTCAAGGCCGCGCAGCTATCAGCCTTCAGCGTGAAGCCATTGAGCTTATTCTCGGCGAAGTTAAGGTAAGTGAGATTAGGATGTGAGCCCAATTGAAGTGTTTCCAGCTGATTGCGGCTGCAATCGAGGTAGCGCAAAGCCGTATCAGCCTCCGTCTTCAACGCACTCAAACGATTGCCGGCACAGCGCAATGTATCGAGCTGCACGCCGGAAGAAAGCGTCAGCGTCTCTAATGCGTTGTCCTCGCAATTAAGATAAGTGAGGTGCTTACAAGCCGTCAGGTCCATTTGTTGCAACTTATTGCCCTTGCAACGCAGTTGTTGCAACCGGTCAGCACGCTCAAAGTTAATCGTCTTCAAGCTGCAACTGTCGGCACGCAAGTCGCGAATAACGCCGCTCACTTTAATCTCATTAGCCGTTACGCGGCAGTCGATCTGTTGGTTGTTGACATAGTCGAGCATAGAAAGTCCTTCAAGTATCGGCTCATCGTCAGCATCGAAAGTCAGACGCAAGGTATCACCAATTTCACGCTCGGTGGTGAGCGTCGCAATCAAAGTAGGCTCGGGCGGCGTGATGCCGGCATAGGGAGAGCCTTTGGCCGTGATTACGCTCCAATTCTTATCCGTTGCAATGGCCACATCGCTATCCAAGCAGCGGTTATGCTCTACTTGTTCAGCATTGTCATCAAACACGGCTACGCGGCAAGAATAACTTGTGCCCTTTCGGTTAGGCAGATCGTTCATCATCTGCGTCATATTGCTGTATTTTTATTTTTGTTGTTATAGCAATGCAGACTCTTCAGTTGCCCGTCGCCGGGGAGATACAATTGGCGCAAGTTGTTTTGCATACAATAGAGATACCACAGGTTCTTCAGCGGGCGGATGTCGAGCGTATCGAGGGCGTTATTAGAGCAATCTAAGAGGTAAAGCAGGCCATTCTGAGAGATGTCCAGTTTCGTCAATCGGTTAAACGAGCAATAGAGGCGCTTAAGCGTAGGGTTCTCACGCAAGTCGAGTTCGGAGAAGTAATTTTGAATCAGACTTAACCACGTCAATTTATCACACTTCTTCAAGTCGATTTTTTGCAGGTTGTTTTTGTCGAGGATCAAGGTCTCTAAGGTCGGCGCTTCGTTAACAATAAAGCTGTCTACGTCGCACTCCGTGCAGTTGAAACTTTTATATTCGCCCTTGACGGTAATGGTTTGCGAACTGATCTTTCCGATAAACACGCCTTCGTCTTCCCAGACGTCGTCCAAACCTTCAAAAAGTAAACGAATCGCGGTCGCCTTTGAGCCGTATGCCAAGTTCATGACCGATTTCACGCCGCGTGGTGAGCGTTACGCTGTTAGATGACTGGGCCAAGGCCTCAGTAGACAAAAGAGCCGCCAAAAAGGGCAGGCAAAAAGAGATGAGAAGTAAGGTTTTATACGATCTCATAATAGATTAGGATTAAAGAAACGGGGTAAATTTACAGATTAAAAATGAAAAATACGCTTATCTGTGCAAAGAAAGCTGTAAATATTTCTACTCACAACGTCATAACGAATGGTTTTCGCCGCTTATCAGCAATCTTTCGCTTGCAAAAACCGCTATATGAAGAAAGGAAAAAGTCCCCGCGAAGAAGAATACCGCCCATGCAGCGTCAAGATTTAAGTACGTTGAGAAGCCTTGTCTGCGCAAAAAGAAGCGCGCAAGGTCAAGCGGGCCTCAGGCCCCATCGTAAACAGCAGGTCTCACGATGCTCAGATTCGGCAGAAAGCCCAATCTATCTTGGAATACCTGATAATAAGGTGCCGGACGAAAATGCGGATCGTCCGTCCAAGGGCGCTTCGGATGAATCAAGGCGCGATAGTCAACGCAGTCGGGCGGGACCATATCTATATAATGATTCACCACCTCGCGCTTCGGATAGATTTGAAGTAAGTCGCAGACCATCTGCTGCAAACCGGCGTTAAAGTCGACCAAGTAATGAAAAAGGTTTTTTTCATAGAAGGGGCGGAAATCATCGGCGTAATATTCAAAATAAGGACTGTTTTCGTAAGCCGAAACCAAGGCCGTCCAGTGCAGATGTTGCCAGCGGTCGTGATCGCTGATGCGCACTTCGCGCATCGGCTGTCGCATACGGCCGTCTCTCACAATCGGAATGGTCAGTTCGAGCGGTCCGCCGGCAGCGGCAATGCACATACGATTGCGGAAACTCTGCTTTTCAAAGTGCTCGCCGCGATCTTCGATGACAGCATCGCAAGCATAGAGTTTGGAATAGTACTGCACCGGCCCCAGGTATAGCGACGATAAAAGGGCGGCTTCACGGGTAAGCGGCCGCCCTTTTATATTTTGGTGTAAGTCGTGCTCCTGATTTTCCATCAATGGATTTTCGAGACGTTCTTCAATATTCTATTCCATCTAATCTTCCCATCGAAGAGTCCATAATCCTTATCGAGCGAGAGCCACACGAGGAGCGGCTTCCCGACGATGTGATCTTCAGGCACGAAGCCCCAGAAGCGCGAATCGGCAGAGTTGTCGCGGTTATCGCCCATCATCCAGTAGTAGTCCATCTTAAAGCGATAGGTACCCGTCTGCTTGCCGTTGATGTAGATTTTCCCATTTTTCACCTGCAAATCATTGCCTTCGTAGACGCGAATGGGGCGTTCGTAGATCGGCAGGTTATAGAGCGTAAGCTTCAGGCTTGCGCCTTTTTTCGGAATCCACAGCGGGCCGTAGTTGGAGGTCGTCCAGCGCTTCACCATGTTTTGCGGATAGAGCCAATCTACTTTGGGTTCGTAGGGCTTGACGGAAGCTACGAGTTCTTTGTGTTGACGGAAATAGTCGACCACTCTTTTTGTCAGCGGCATGTAGTAGGCCAACTGCTTCTCAGGTACGGGTTGTGAGAGGTCTTCGTTCGTGATGCCCAAGTCCTTGCGCTCATCTTCGGCCGGTAGCATCTTAAATTGCACTTCGTAGCAGAACTGCACCTCTTCGGGGAGCGGATTTTTCCTTGCCATCGAGATAGATTCGGCCTTGACGAATTTGCAACATTTGCCCCGGAAGTCCGACGCAGCGCTTCACGTAATTCTCTCTGCGGTCAACGGGTCTCGACAAAATGCGCCCCGTCTCGCCTTGGTTCATCTCCATAAAGGCGCGTCCGGCCGCATAGATCCGGCGAAAAGCCGCCTGCTGCGTCTCATACGTCTGCCCGCCGTTGATTGTGGACGAAAAAGGTTGCGACATAGCGCCCTGTTGCGTGAGCAGTTGGTCGCCGATCTGGTAAAACCAAACGATAGAAGTCCTGATCCTGCGCATTGGCCGCCACGGTATCGCCCGAGGGATAATTGAATACGACGATGTCGTTCAGTTCGGGGCGTCCGAAGCCCTTCACGCGCCGATAATCCCAATGGGGATAATTGATGTAACTCTGACAATTGAGCACCGGCAGCGTATGTTGCACCAGCGGCATCGAGAGTGGCGTCTGCGGAATGCGCGGTCCGTAAGAAAGCTTACTTACTAAAAGGTAATCGCCCGTGAGCATCGTCTTCTCCAAAGAAGAAGAAGGGATGACGAAGTTTTGAAAGAAAAATTGATTGAGAAAGTAAACGGCCACCAAGGCAAAGACGATCGCGTCGACCCAGCCCATAGCTTTGCGTGCCGTCGTATTTTTTTCAGTTTCTTCCACCAACCCCATTTGATGCGCTTCGTGATGTAAGCGTCGAAGATCAAGGGCAGGACGAGCAAGCCCCAAAAAAACTCTCCACCCAATACAGAAAAAAAGCAGGTAGAGCAGCGTATAAACGACACACTTGATGAGGTCTTTTTTTGTCGGTTTCATCGTATTTTCGTACTATTTGTGTTAAAAATCAAAGAGGTCTTTCATTGTCAACAGACCCGTATGTCGGGCCGTATATTCAGCCGCCATCACGGCGCCGAGCGCAAAGCCTTCGCGGCTGTGGGCTTCGTGCGTAATGCGGATGCTGTCGGCCGGCGAATCGTAGACAATCGTGTGCGTGCCGGGCACTTCATCGCGCCGGTAAGCGTCTACGGCCAGCGTATCGGGTGCCAAATGCTGCTGCCGCTCCACGCTGCCGTCAGCTTTATGAAATTCGTTCAACTCCCAACGGTGCTTGCGGTCGAGGCGTTGGAGCAAGTCTTCGGCCAGCGTGATGGCCGTCCCACTCGGCGCGTCCAGCTTGTGGACGTGGTGGGTTTCCTCCATACGCACGTCGTAGTCCTCAAACTTATTCATCAGCGCGGCCAGATAGCGATTGACCGCGCTAAAGAGCGCCACCCCCACAGAAAAGTTTGACGCCCAAAAGAGCGTATTTCCTTGCTCAATCAGTCGCATCACGTCATCCTGATGCTCCCGTTGCCAACCCGTAGATCCACTCACGACCTTCACGCCTTCTTGGAAAGCGCGCACATAGTTGTCGTAAGCTGCCGTCGGCGTTGTAAATTCGATGGCTACGTCCGCTGAGCGGAAAGCCTCCGTACTGAAATCTTCTCGATTATCTACATCTATGGTGCAAACGATCTCGTGACCTCTGCTGAGCGCGATCTGTTCGATCATCCGCCCCATTTTACCATAGCCTATTAGTGCAAACTTCATAAGTCTGATTGTATTTCTTTTTATTCGGATAGTGCAAGTCGAGCGCCGGAAAGCTTGCGTGCGTGCGCTTTGCCGCCTATCTTATGCAAAGATAGTGCAAGTAGCGAGTAGAAACAAGCAGAAAGTTTACTTTCTATCGCTTCAGCAGCATGCGTAGCTACTGATTACCAACCCTTCCCTACCCTTTTTTTCACCCCTGTTTTTTTCCTGCACTGCGCCCCTTTAAGAACGCCACACCAACGAGAAGAAAGGGCATACTACACGCGCAAGCCCTCAACGACCCGACAAGCGGGCGCTTCGGCATCCGCAAGTCTCGTCTACCGCCATCTAAATCCACATAAAAACGCCTTATAATCAAAACCTATAACCAACAAAAAGCAAGAAATCGCTGCTTGCGCTCACGATGGAAAAAGGTTTACGCTCACGATAAAAAAAGGTCTACGCTCGTGATGAAACGAATGTACGCTCGTGAGCGTACGCGGCGCAAGTGGGGTGCGAGGCGTTTTGCGTGGTGTATGGAGACGAAAAAATCGGCCCGATTGCCTTGCATTGTCCGGCAAAGTGGACCGATTGTCTGTCTATTATGGTCGGCAAATGAGGCGGAATCCTTTACCGGCCAAGGCTGCGAAAAAAAGAAATGCGCCTTCGGGACCTTGCAAAGGCCGCCTGCGCGGCTTTAGGCCGAATAGATAAGCCAGCTCATGTAACCTGCGTAGACGATTAAGAGCGTAACGCCCTCCCAACGGTCGAGGCGGAGTTTCGTAGCGGAGAAGCACCACAACAATACCGTACTGCCGATCAGCACAGCAAAGTCGATCATCGTCACACCACCTAAGTACATGGGCGAAACAGCGCCCGTCACACCGAGAATAAAGAGGATGTTAAACAAATTGCTGCCAACGACGTTGCCAAGGGCAATGTCCGTTTGTCCCTTTCGCGCGGCAATGATGCTGGTGGCCAACTCGGGGAGCGACGTGCCGCCGGCGACAACGGTCAAAACCAATGACGGCTTCGGAGATGTGCAACCTGTGGGCTACGCCGGAAGCGCCACTGACGAAGATATTGCTACCTACGATCAAGCAAGCCAGTCCGACGATGACAAAAAGCCAACTTCCCCAACGGCCATAGCGCGGCGATGCGCTGCCTTCGGCCTCTCCGACTTTGGCTTGGCGAATGGTCTGCCCCATATAGGCCACAAAGATGAGTAAGAGCAGCAAGCTGTCGATGCGCGACAAGAAGCCGTCCCACACGAGGAGGAGGAAGATGAGCGAAATGCCAAACAATATGGGCATATCGCGCTTCACTAATGAGGGCCGCATCAGCATTGGGGAGATGGCAGCCGTAGCGCCGACGATCAAAAAGCGAATTGAAGATATTGCTACCCACGACATTGCCAACGGCTAATCCGGGCGTCCCCTTGAGGGCTGAAACAAAGCTGACGCAAAACTCGGGCAGCGAAGTGCCAAAGGCTACGACCGTGAGGCCAATAATGATTTGCGGCACATTGAGACGCGTGGCGATGGAGCTCGCGCCGTCAGTAAAGCGGTCGGCGCCCCAAACGACGGCAACCATTCCAAGGACTATGAAAATAATATCTACAATCACGTGGTTTTTATTATGGGGTATCGACTGCAAAGATACGACAAGCGGAGATGAAAAACAGACTATTGCGCTTTTTTGTTTGTGCTTCAAATTGTATTTTTGCACAAAAATAGCACGGCAACGCCTTCGGGTGCTGCCGAAAATTGTAAAAAAGAGATGCAGAAGATACCCAGCTTTACGATAGATCATACGCGCTTGAGCGCGGCATATACGTTTCGCGCAAAGATCGTGTGGGCGTAGAAGTAATCACGACTTTCGATGTCCGCCTCAAGCGCCCCAATGCTGAACCGGTGATGACGCCGGCCGCAGCGCACACCATCGAACACTTGATGGCTACTTTCTTGCGCAATGATGGGGAATGGCGCGATCGAATCATTTATTGGGGCCCGATGGGTTGCCTTACGGGTTTTTTTATTTGTTGGTGCGCGGCGATTTGAGTTCGAAGGATATGGTCGACTTGCTGCGCCGCGGTTTTGCGTTCGTGGCAGATTTTGACGACGAAATACCGGGGGCTAACGCGAAAGACTGCGGCAATTGGCAATTGCACGACTTAGACGGCGCTCGCGCTGAAGCACGTAAATATGTAGAGGAAACGCTCGAAGAAATAACGGCACGTAACCTCGTGTATCCAGTAAGTGAAGGCTGCTGATCGGCCCTCAAAAAAATTAAGCAGAAAGACGATGCAGAAAGATTATGAGATAATGGCGCCCGTAGGCTCACGCGAGAGTCTGGCGGTCGCCTTGCAAGCCGGCGCAGATTCGATCTACTTCGGCATAGAGGCGCTGAATATGCGCGCTCATTCGGCCAATCGCTTCACGATAGACGACTTGAAGGAGATTGCTTCGACGTGTGAGGCGCGCGGCGTCAAGACTTACTTGACGGTCAACACGATTATATATGGCGAGGACTTGGCGCTGATGCACGAGATTTGCGATGCGGCAAAGGCGGCTTCGATCTCGGCGGTCATTGCGGCGGACGTGGCCGTCTTGACTTACTGCCGGGAAATCGGGCAAGAAGTGCATCTATCGACGCAATTAAACATTTCGAACATCGATGCCTTGAAGTTTTATGCGCATTATGCGGACGTCGTGGTCTTGGCGCGGGAGCTAAATTTAGAGCAGGTGAAGGAAATCCACGACCGGATTGTCGCAGAAAACCTCTGCGGCCCCTCGGGCGAACGGATTCGCATCGAAATGTTCTGCCACGGGGCTTTGTGTATGGCGATTAGCGGCAAATGTTATCTGTCTTTGGACAATCTCGGCCGCAGTGCGAACCGGGGCGAATGTATGCAAGTCTGCCGCCGCGGCTATACGGTCCGCGACCGCGAAACCGGCGTCGAACTGGACGTGGACAACAAGTATATTATGAGTCCGAAAGACTTAAAAACGATCGGATTCATCGATAAAATGTATGCAGCAGGCGTTCGTGTTTTCAAAATCGAAGGGCGTGCGCGCAGCGCGGAATACGTATCGACCGTCGTCAGCTGTTATAAAGAGGCGCTCGAGGCTGTTGTCGACGGAACCTTCTCTGCGAAAAAAACAGCCGAATGGGATGAACGCCTCGCCACAGTTTTTAATCGCGGATTCTGGGATGGCTATTATTTAGGTCGGAAGTTGGGCGAATGGAGCGAGAAGTACGGCTCGGAAGCCACAGAGCGGAAAGTTTATGTCGGCAAGGGCGTAAAATATTATTCAAAGTTGGGCGTGGCAGAGTTTAAGCTCGAGGCCGGATCCATCAGCAAAGGCGACAAACTTCTTGTCGTCGGCCCTTCAACGGGCGCTGTTTATTTTGAGGCGACGGAGATCAGATACGATTTGCAGCCCGTTGATCGTGCGGAAAAGGGACAGCATATTTCAATTCCTATATCAGAGCGCGTGCGCCCTTCAGATAAACTCTACCGCATCGAACATTGTGATGAAAACGCTAAAAACGGATAAATAAATATGGTACTCCTTTTTGATATGGGCGGGGTCTTGGTCGACCTTGATTTGGACCTTACGCTCGCCGGCTTTGATCAAATCGGGATAGATTTGCGTCCTTATTTGGATTCAGCGCGACAAGCGGGATTTCTTTCCGACTACGAAAGCGGAAAGATCAACACGGAAACGATGCTGAACGAGATGCGCGCCTTATCAACCAAGTCGGATCTTACCGACGACGAGATCGCCGCGGCGTGGTGCAGGCTTTTGGTACGTTTGCCGCAGGAGCGGCTGGAGCTGATTTTGAAGGCGCGGCGCCACTACCGCATCGCCCTTTTGAGCAACACGAATCCACTCTCTTGGGGGAAAGCTCGGACGGAATTTATCGAACAACAAGGCCACACCGTCTCGGACTTCTTCGACGAAACTTTTCTCTCGTTTGAGATGGGCGTGGAGAAGCCTGCGCCGGAGATTTTCCAAAAGGCCGTCGAAGCGCTCCATTGTCGGCCCGAGGAGGTCCTCTTTTTTGATGATGCGGCCGCTAATTGCGAAGCCTCGCGTCGAGAAGGACTGCGCGCCTTCCATACGCCGACCGACGGCAGTTGGATGCGACTTTTCGACGACGCCGGTCGCTTAAAAGACGAAGCGAATGCTGGTTATTAAAGACTTTGATCAAACTCAGCCGATTCGGCAGCCGCTTCATTCAGCCACGCCGATCGTCGCCACAGTCGGATTTTTCGACGGCGTGCACTTGGGCCACCGCTACTTGCTCAAACAAGTGCGCGACGAAGCCCGCCGCCGCGACGGATGGGCTATGGCTATCACATTCTCCGTTCACCCGCGCCGCGTTTTTAGACGTCAGTTATCGCCCGCAAATGCTGACGACCACCGAAGAAAAGCTCGGTTTCATCGCAGAAAGTGGGATGGATTGCTGCACCATATTAGACTTTACACCCGCCTTGGCCAAGTTGCCGGCTAAGGACTTTATGCAATATTTTTTTGCGCGACAAGTTGGGCGTCAGCGTACTCTTAATGGGCTACGACCACCACTTTGGTTCCGACCGCCTTGTCGGCCTTGCGCCCCTACAAAGCCTTGGGCGCCTCGCTCGGCATCGAAGTTTTGAAAGCCGAAGCCTATAAAAACGACGACTTAACCCTTAGTTCGTCGCTGATTCGTCGCTGTTTGGAGGCCGGCAACATCGCCTGCGTCAATTCCAGTCTCGGACGGCGCTACGATTTGAAAGGACACGTCGTCGAGGGGCATCATATCGGGCGCGACTTGGGCTTTCCTACGGCCAACTTGGAACCGGATGACCCCCAGAAATGTCTGCCCGGGCGCGGCGTTTATGCCGTTTTTGCAGAAATCAGGGGTAAAACCTATCCCGCAATGCTTAATATCGGCTTCCGTCCGACCCTTAACGATGGCAATAAGGTCACGATTGAGACCCATCTGTTCGGTTTTGAGGGCAACGCATACGGTGAAGCACTCACCTTGCGCTTTGTTCACCGCCTCCGCGACGAGCAACGCTTTGATTCCCTTGAAGCCCTGCGCCACCAATTACAACAAGATGCTGACAACACCCTACATATATTAAATGACTATGCAAACCAGTAAAACCATGCAAATAGGCTTGCTGATCGTAGCGCTGATTATGCCCTACGCCTTTCAAGCTTTTTTCGGCGCCGTCTTCCTTTTCATCGGCGTACTCCCCGATTTGCTGCAAGGGAAGCCCTTTGATCCGCACGCGATTGAGCATATGCCGACGATGTTAGGTTTGGCGTTGATCTGCTCCAATCTTTCGCTGTATTTCTTCTACAGACTTACGCAGCTGTCTCGCCATCCGCTCACCGACGCCAAGCGCAAATTATCGCCGGCGCTGACGACCACGGCTTTATTGAGTTTTCTCTGTATCAGCTTTTCTGCAGCCTTCATCTTGATGCGTTTTGATTTGAACGACGGTGGGATAGAAGCTGTCTTTAATGAGATGACAACCAATCCGGCCGGCATTTTTAGCCATCGTAGTCTTTTGGTCCTCTTGGCGAAGAACTTGCTTTCCGCGAAGTATTTCAGCGCCGTTTGCAGGCCATGACTTCACCGCTCGTTGCCATCATCGTATCCGGCGTGGTCTTTGGCTTATATCACCTCAATTTTGCACAAATGATTCCGGCCATCGGTTCAGGCATCGTGCTGGCTATCTTGTATTATCGCTTCGGAGACATTCGAATTTGTCTGGCGGCACACATTCTAAACAACGGTTTGAGTACGGTAATAAGCATCCTCGACCCGACTAACAAATCGGAGAAGGTCCTTCTTGACGCTTATCCCGAAGTTTGGGGTGTCCTACTGCTGATTATCGGCGTTCTGCTACTTAAATATTGGTTGCGAAAGACGCCTCCCTTGACACCAAAAGTATGAAAATAGGCAACGTTGATCTGGGCGAACGCCCGCTACTGCTTGCACCGATGGAGGACGTGACCGACATCGGTTTCCGCAAGCTTTGTCGGCAGATGGGAGCTGCGATGGCTTACTCCGAATTTGTTGCTTCCGACGCCCTCGTGCGCAATGTGCGCCGCTCTTTGGACAAATTGGCGGTTAGCGACGCTGAACGGCCGGTCGCCATACAAATATACGGACGCTTCCCCGACGCGATGGCGGAGGCGGCGAAGATAGTTGAGGAGACGTCGCATCCGGATATATTGGACCTCAACTTTGGTTGCCCCGTGAAGCGTGTGGCCGGAAAAGGCGCAGGCGCGGGCCTGTTGCAAAACGTCCCACTGATGCTCGAAATTACCCGCCGCGTGGTCGAGGCGGTCAATATTCCCGTCACCGTCAAGACCAGATTGGGCTGGGATAGTGAGCATGAAATCATAACCGAACTGGCGGAGCAGTTGCAAGATTGCGGAATCAGTGCACTAACGATCCACGGCCGCACGCGCGCACAAATGTATAAGGGCGAAGCCGATTGGCGCCTGATCGGCGAAGTCAAGCGCAATCCGCGCATACACATACCCATCATCGGCAATGGCGACTTGACGACCGGCGAAGACGTGCGCCGCGCTTTCGAGCACTATGGTGTGGATGCCTGTATGGTCGGCCGCGCCACCTTTGGTCGACCTTGGATCTTCAAGGAGATGTATGACGCTGTCCACGACCAACATCACACGCCCGTCAACGCCATCGAGAGCAACTACGAGCCCCTTTCGGCCGATTGGAAACTGGATGTGCTCAAAGCGCAAGTGGTGCAGAGCGTCAACCGCATCGACGAATATCGCGGTATCCTCCACGTGCGCCGCCATATCGCTGCAACGCCACTCTTCAAAGGCATTCCCGACTTCCGCGAGAAGCGCATTTCATTGCTGCGGGCTGAAACGGTCGACGCGCTCTTTGAGCAAATCGAGGCCGTGCGCCCACTTGTTAGGGCAATATGCCGCGGCCGATGCTTGATTGAGCAACCCTTCTCGGCCACCCCTATTTCATACGCGGCCGGCAGCGCCGCTCATTTTTCGAGGCTTCCGCCTTGCCGCGCGAGGCCTGCGTAATCTGTGGCCCTCAATGGGGCCATTTTTCTTTCGCAAAAGGCCATTGACCAAGCGCACAGCCAACTTTCCGCAGCGTAAGTCGGCCCGCTATTTCTCTTCATCAAACTTTCATAACCCGAAAAGACCAACAGCCGGCCCTCAAATCGGAGCAAAACCGGCACGACCTCGCCTTTCATCCTTTTTTCATCACGAGAAAAAAGGTGTGCGCTCACGATAAAAAAAGAGCTTACGCTCGTGAGAAAAAAAGGTTTGCGCTCGTGATAACACACCCCGAAAGCAAACGTTGGCGATGAGGGAACAACGCTTGGTGCGCGATAAATGCGCCCTTTTTCGTCCATAACAGCCATTTTCCGTTTAGTGAATCAACGCTCCGCCTTCACGCCTTCACCGGTGGGAAGCGCGAAGGAAAATGTAGGAGAAGAAAAAGGCGACATCGGCGAACGAAAGCCAATCGGCAGCAACAAATCTTGCGATGAATCCGTGCAAAAAGTTGAAATTTCGGTTTACAGCTTGCACCGGAAGCGAAAAGAAGCGGCACCGGCGCGTGCAGAGATTAAACTACCGGCGCACTACTTTGCCCGTAATTTCGTATCTTTGCAGTCTACTTACTTATAAAAAGCGCAAGCGCGCCGCCCCAAGCATTCTAAGCTGAAGCAGGCCGAAGGAAGGGAATAAAAAGCGGCATATAACACGATGAAACCGCCACTTTTAGCCGCCACGAACCGGCCCGCAGCGGACGCTCCACAAGCCTACGCCACCCGCAACGCTCCAAAGACGACGCGCAGGCGACAATGCGATCTCGAATCCCGAAATAGGGAGATGATATATACAAGACAATTAAACTAAAAAAAGACGAACAAATGACAACACTTACCATCAAAGACTACACGAAGCGCACGCAGAGCACGCTGCGCCGCATCGTTCTCGGCAGCATTGCCCTCCTGCTCGCCGCACCACTCTACGCTGCAGCGCCGCAAACGCACCGGCAGGCATGCAAAGACGACGCAAGGGCGAAAGAAACCGCCTTCTACAAAGGTGCAGACATTAGTTGGGTAACAGAAATGGAGGCCAAGGGCTACAGTTTTTCCAATGCGCGCGGCGAAGCGCGGGAGTGCACCGCACTGATGAAAGAACTCGGCTTGCAGGCCATTCGCCTGCGCGTCTGGGTGAACCCCCAAGATGGTTTTTGCGGCACGGAAGACGTGGTCAAGAAAGCCCTGCGCGCACAGAAACTGGGTATGGACGTGCTGATCGACTTCCATTACAGCGACAGTTGGGCCGACCCGGGTAAACAATACATCCCCGCCGCGTGGAAAAACCACACGTATGCACAAATCTTAGCAGACGTGAAGCAGCATACGACCGGCGTATTGCAAGCACTGAAAGCGGCGGGCGTGAGTCCGAAGTGGGTACAAGTGGGCAACGAGACCAGCGACGGCTTACTGTGGGAAGTGGGCCGCGCATCGAAGCAGGCGGCGCAATATGCCGGCATCATCGACGCCGGCTACGCGGCCGTGAAAAGCGTCTTTGCCGATGCGCTCGTCTTGGTGCACCTCGATAATGGTTTTAACCAAGACTTATATAAATGGAACCTCAACTTGCTGAAGCAATACGGGGCGCGCTTCGATATGGTCGGGATGTCGCTCTATCCGGATGCAGCGGTCAAATATAATAATCAACAGAATGTCAGCACGGCGATTGATCATTGTATGCAGAACATAGCCTTCGTGCGGCGCACCTATAACGTACCGACGATGATTGTGGAGACGGGCTTCAACGTGACGCGTACGGCGGAAGGCAAAGCCGGATTGAGTTTGCTCCTACGGCGTGCGGCTGAAAATGCAGACTGCCGCGGCGTCTTCTATTGGGAGCCCGAAGCACCCAATGGCTATAACGGCGGCTACGATATGGGGGCTTTCACGGAGCGCAACAAGGTTTGCTCGCCCACCATTATCATGGAAGCTTTCAGCGAGGCGAGCACGGGACTCGAAAGGTCGACCATCGCGCCGACAAAGGGGGACAAAGACACGGCCTATGACCTGAGCGGACACCGCATCGCGATACCCGACAAAGGTTTTTACATCACGCGCGGCCAAAAATACTTACGCCGCTAAAAACCAAAGCCTACGAAGGATACAACTATAAGAGAGGCGGCCTCAACGGCCGCCTCTTAGCGTCAAATCACCGACCGGCAGCAAAGAAAAAGCGAGTCCAAAAGCTTGGCCAACTTGCTTTTTGCGTACGCGCAGTAAGCTCTGCAAATTGCAAAAGTCGACCCCGAATTTGCACTCTAAAGTTGAAAAATGTGCATCTTTTTAGTAGTTTTTCTCGCAAAAGATTTGTCCGTTTTAAGAGATAAGTATACTTTTTGCAGCCGATTCAAACGAATCGAATTCTATTATTAACAACTAAATAATACACGATTATGGCTGAAATAGCAGACAAAGTGAAAGCAATCATCGTAGATAAGCTCAGCGTAGACGAAGCAGAAGTAAAGCCCGAAGCAAGCTTTGCTAACGACCTCGGTGCAGACTCTTTGGACACGGTAGAATTGATCATGGAATTCGAGAAAGAGTTTAAGATCTCTATTCCCGATGATCAAGCAGAAAAGATCAGCACCGTTGGCGACGCAATCGCTTATATCGAAGAGCACACGAAGTAAGCGTATGCTTCTTTCATAAGATAACGTTTAACGTTTTCAGGCAGCTCGCTTCGGCGAGAGAGACCTGAAGACGTTAAACGTTACTGCTTTTCAGAGAAATCCGACAACGCTGCAGGCGCCGACCGGCTTTGAGCTTCACAACTGCAAAGCCAAGCGCCGCCCGCCACCGCCATCACAACCGCCGAGCGCCTCATCGGGCGCAGCGAGAAGCATAAGATGAGAGGACATTAAGGTGATCGGCTCGCTAAGTCGATCATCGCCGGTCACTTTAATATCCCGGGGCAGCCTCGGAAGCATCATTCTCATCGAAGCATCGACAGAAGTGTTCTTCTTAACTTGTTCTTTATGCCCGCCAAGCTTGAAGCACGGCGCGGTTTTTACATTTTCAAAAATCAGACAATGGAATTAAATAGAGTTGTAGTCACCGGTGTGGGCGCCATTACGCCCCTTGGACACACGGCGGCTGAGACGTGGGAAAACATGAAGAAAGGCGTGAGCGGCGCAGGCCCTATCACGCACTTTAATGCCGAAAAGTTTAAGACGCAGTTTGCTTTGCGAGGTAAAAGATTTCGATGTCACGAAATACATCGACCGCAAAGTGGCTCGCAAAATGGACCTCTACGAACAATTTGCCCTGATCGCAGCGCGCGAAGCTGTAGAAAACAGCGGTATGGACTTGGATACGGTCGATAAGAATGAGATCGGCGTGATCCTCGGCGTAGGCATCGGCGGTATCAATACGTTTGAAATGGAGGCCGGCAACTATGCAGTTCACGAAGAAGACGGCCCGAAGTTTAATCCGTTCTTTATTCCGAAGATGATTGCCGACATCGCTGCCGGACAAATCGCTATCGACTATGGTTTTCACGGACCCAACTATACGACAACTTCAGCTTGCGCGAGTGCAACGAATGCCATCGCCGATGCGTTTAACCTGCTGCGCTTAGGCAAGGCAAACGCGATCGTTACGGGCGGCGCTGAGGCGGGCATCTGGCCGGCCGGCGTAGGCGGCTTTAACGCTATGCACGCACTCTCTACGCGCAATGATGATCCGATGCACGCCAGCCGTCCTTTCTCGGCGAGTCGCGACGGTTTCGTAATTGGTGAGGGAGCGGCTTGCCTCGTACTCGAGACGCTCGACCACGCTTTGGCGCGCGGCGCAAACATTATCTGCGAACTGGCCGGTGTGGGTATGTCGGCTGACGCGCACCACATCACGGCTTCGCATCCGGAAGGACTCGGCGCTACGCTCGTGATGCAGCGCGCACTGAAAGATGCCGGCATGCAGCCTGAAGAAATTGACTACATCAATGTGCACGGCACGTCAACGCCGGTGGGCGATATCAGCGAAGTAAAAGCGATCCGCGACGTCTTTGGCGAGTCGGCCTATAAGCTCAACATCAGCTCGACGAAGTCAATGACGGGCCACTTGCTCGGCGCTGCCGGCGGCGTAGAAGCGATCGCAGCTGCAATGGCTGTAAAAGAAGACATCGTGCCGCCAACCATCAACCACGAAGAAGGCGACAACGATCCCGAGATCGACTACAACCTCAACTTCACCTTTAACAAAGCGCAAGAGCGCCCCGTGCGCGCCGCTTTGAGCAACACGTTCGGCTTTCGGCGGCCATAATGCGTGCTGCATTATGAAGAAGTATGTCGCTCAATGATGCTGAATTGCATTGACCGTATAAAGCTCCTTTTCCGTAAAGACAAGGAGCTTTATCGAAAAGTCTACAACATACTCGGCTTCTACCCGCACGACATCGAATATTACCGCATTGCCTTCGCCCATAGTTCTTCTGAATACAAAGGACGCAACGGGCGCACGGTCAACAATGAGCGCCTGGAGTTTCTGGGCGATGCCGTGTTGGAAATGGTAGTTAGCGACATCGTCTTCCGCCGCTTCGAGCGAAAGCGCGAGGGCTTCCTCACCGGCACGCGAAGCAAAATCGTACAACGGGCCACGCTGAATCAGTTGGCGGAGAAGACGGGTATTTCAAAACTGCTACGCACTTCGATGCGGGCGACCTCGCACAATAGTAATATTGGCGGCAATGCTTTCGAGGCGTTCTTTGGCGCCTTATATTTGGACAGAGGCTACCGCGCGGCCTACCGCTTCTTTTTCCAAGCGCATCTTAGGCGTACACATCAACTTAGAGGCTGTGGCGAAAAAGGAGGAGAATTTTAAGAGTAAACTCTTGGAATGGAGCCAAAAGAATCGGTTGCGCGCCGAGTTCAAACTGGATCGTACGGAGAACAATGCTGCCGGCGGCCCCGTCTTCTACACGACGGTGCGCCTCGAAGGCTTGGAGGCCGGAAAAGGTAGCGGTTACTCGAAAAAGGAAAGCCAGCAGAAGGCAGCCAAAGCGGCCTTAACGAAACTCAAACGTGAGGTCAAATTTAAGGGTAGCATCTTCGAGGCGAAAAGAGATGCGCACCTCGATGGAGGCGGAGGAGTTTGCCGCCTTGCCGTCTATGTCAGAGCCTTCGATTCTTATTGATAGACCTGCAGAGCGGTAAACTTATTGCCGCACAAGCCTTGGCTTCTACGAAGATTTAGGGCGCAATGGGCAAGCAGGCCGATCTGCACCATCCCTCGCCTCTTGGTCAGCCGCAACAGCCGCCGCAAAACGTTAACAAGTCGAGCGGAAATTTGAAAAAAACGACACCGAAACACTATTCGGTTCGCGCAGTTCAAATTTCCGCTCGACTTTCTTTTGTTTCAATCGCTGCCTCACCGCATATTTTTTTGCCTTTGCGTTTTTCTTCGTTTAGTAGGACTCATACATTTACAAAACAATAAAGCGGCGGCGCTGCAAGCAGAAAGCATTACCTCCACTTGTTGGGAACTTTTTTTCCGCCTATGCGAATTTTAATTCCTCCTATGGGGATTTTTCGTCCGCTTACTTGGAACTGTTGTTTCAACAAGCGGAGCGCGAAATAGACACTTATCTATTCTTAAAAGGCTAAGCGCAAACTGAGTTTGCTGTAGCTTTTTGTCAGCGCGAAAGCCGCCGTTAGTCGCGCTTTCGTATAGGGCGACGCCCGATCATTAGCCCGAGAGAAAAAGCTGCGACGATAAATGAGCAAAGCCAACAGACGCCCCGAGAAGAGTCGGCATCACGGCGGAAGCGCAGATAAGTTTTCACAAGCTTTTCCGTTGTTTGTTTGCTACTTCGCAGGATAAGCCGTAACTTTGCCGCTGAAAAAAAGCAAAAGAGGACAGATTTGGCTGCTTGCAACCTCTCGAAAAAAATGCTAAAACGATGCCGGGAAATGCTGCCCTGAAGCAGCCCCGACACTTGTAGGCGCCACTCCCGAGGAGGCGCTCATTTTTTTCAGAACGACATCAGCCCCAAGTTCCTGTAACATTCTATTCACTAAAAAAGCAAAGAAGGAAAATGGGTTATTTATTCACATCAGAATCAGTTTCGGCAGGCCATCCGGATAAAGTGGCCGACCAGATCTCAGACGCCGTCTTAGACAATTTATTGGCTTTTGACCCGCATAGCCGCGTTGCTTGCGAGACAATGGTCACGACCGGGCAAGTCATCGTGGCCGGCGAGGTGCGTTCTAACGCTTGGGCCGACCTTACGACCATTGTTCGCGATACGGTGGCACACATTGGCTACACCAAAGCCGATTATAAATTTGATAGCGAATCGTGCGGCATTCTTAGTGCCATCCACGAGCAGAGCGACGACATTAACCGCGGCGTAGACCGCCGGTCGCCCGAAGAACAAGGCGCCGGCGACCAAGGTATGATGTTTGGTTATGCCAACAACGAGACCGACAATTATATGCCGCTACCCCTATCCTTGGCCACAGATTTAATGATCACGCTCGAGCGCATCCGCCGCGAGGGCAAGGAGATGACTTATCTTCGTCCCGATGCGAAGAGTCAAGTGACCGTTCGCTACGACGACAACGATCGCGCCGTTGGCATTGATACCATTCTCGTTTCGACGCAGCACGATGAGTTTATCACCGCTGCCGAAGCCGGTTCTCAGGAAGCGGCCGACGAGCAGATGCTGGCCCGGATCCGCCGCGACGTAATAGAAATACTCATTCCGCGCACCATTGCCGAGCGCGTTCATACGCCTGAGATCAAACAAATGTTTGCCGCCGGCGACATTAAATATTTAGTCAACCCGACAGGCAAGTTCGTCATCGGCGGGCCTAACGGCGACACCGGACTCACGGGCCGCAAGATCATCGTCGACACCTATGGCGGCCGCGGCGCACACGGCGGCGGCGCATTCTCCGGCAAGGACTCTTCGAAAGTAGACCGCAGCGCCGCCTACGCAGCGCGCCACATTGCGAAAAACTTAGTGGCAGCCGGCGTTGCCGATGAAATTCTTGTGCAGTTGAGTTATGCTATCGGCGTCGCTGAACCTATCAGCATCTACGTCAATACCTACGGCAAACGACGCGTAGCCTTGTCGGACGGCGAAATTGCAGAAAAAGGTGCGCACACTCTTCGACCTGCGTCCTTACGCCATCGAGGAGCGCCTCAAGCTCCGCACGCCTATTTATACCGAAACGGCTAATCACGGACATATGGGGCATCAGCCGCGCTTCAAGACCAAGACTTTCAAATGTAAAGGCCAACCCGACAAGCAGATCGAAGTAGAACTCTTTACTTGGGAAAAACTTGATTACGTTGACAAAATAAAGGCCGCTTTCGGCCTCTGACAATATGCCGGCGGAGCGTCGAGCGCACTTGATGCTTCGCCGGAACTTCAAGATCAAAAAAAGCATGAAGATCACAGTTTACGCAGCCTCCAGCGGACAATTGGGCCAAACCTACATCGACAACGCACAAGCCCTTGGCCGCCTTTTGGCCGCAAAGGGTTACACGCTGATCAACGGCGCCGGACGGATGGGCCTGATGGGCGCTTCGTGCGACGCCTGCCTCGCTGCCGGCGGAGAGGCGCTCGGCATTATTCCCCGCTTTATGGTGGAGCAAGGTTGGCAACATCCTTCGCAGCCACTCCTTATCACGGCAGATATGCACGAGCGCAAAGAGAAGTTGGCCGACTTATCGGATGCCTGCATCGCGCTGCCCGGCGGCGTCGGCACGCTCGAAGAATTGATGGAGATTATCACGTGGAAGCAACTCGGCCTCTACCTCAAGCCAATCATCATCCTCAATACGTGCGGCTATTATGATCCGCTGTTGGCCCAACTGGACCGTGCGGCCGACGAGCGCTTTATGCGCGAGGGGCATAAAGCTATTTGGCGCGTAGCAGCCACACCGGAAGAGGCCATCCTGCTGGCGGAAACCACGCCGCTTTGGGACAAACGCGTGCAGAAGTTTGCCGCGCTCACTTAACCCCTCCTCCTCACCCCGCCTATACATCTATATAATATGGTGCAGCAAGACAGTCTACAAATAGAACAAGGTCAGACCGCCGCAAAGGCGATCTCAACGGCTGCACCTCATCGCTATACGCGCATCAAGATGGAGCCGCTCAAGGCGGATACGGGCTACGTCGAGCATACTGAGCCGCAACTCGTCGGCGCTCCGGCGGAGCGTCCGGCGGACCCTAAAGCCGGACTCTTCAACTCTGATTCGACGATGGTGCGCGGACTTTTTGGCAAGGCTTTACTGCATAGCGATTTCGACGACAGTCTGCGCGCTCACACCGAGATAGCACCTTATCACGACCAAGGCATAGCGGGCGATCCTATTCCTTATCGCTTTCGCACGGACAATTATGTCACTATCGCCCTACTCCTCGATTTCTTCCTCGGCGTCTTGGTGATTGCTCGTTCGCGGCGATATCTGGCCAATAGCATCAAGCATTTCTTTCGCCCTTACGACCATCGGAATATGTTCACCGAGCGTACCGACACCGAGCTTCGCGGCCAACTCTTCCTCATCTTACAGACCTGCTTTATCCTCGGCGTATTGACGTTTGACTTCGTACAGAATCGCCTGCCGGAAGTGTTTAACATCGTCTCGCCTTATACCATCTTGCTCGCCTCCTCCGGCATTTTTTGCCGCCTTCTATCTAATGAAAATCATCCTCTACTATTTGATCAACAACGTCTTCTTCGACCACGACGTCATCTCCACTTGGCGAAAGACCTACTTGCTCTCGGTCTTCTCGCTCGGCATCGCCTTCTTCCCGCTCGCCCTGCTGGTCGTCTATTTCGATCTCTCCTTCAGCGCCCTCCCCATGATCGTCCTCGTACTGCTCAGTATCAACAAACTCTTGTTGACTTACAAGGCTTTCCACATTTTTTCCGGCTATAAAATGTCCGGAATCCATATTATTTTGTACCTTTGCACCCTGGAAATACTACCACTGTTCGCCTTGTGGCGCGCTTTTGGTTTATTCGCTAAACAGCTTGACTGCTATCGAGTAAGTATTCAAAGTCACGATGATAAAAAAATCCTCATTTCGCAGCCCTATCCCACGTCCGAGAAGTCTCCATATTTTTGATATAGAAAAAGAAATACGGTATCGAAATTACCTTTCATCCGTTTATCAAAGTAGAAGGACTCAGCGCAAAAGAGTTTCGCCAACAGAAAGTTCAGATCTTGGACCATACTGCTATCGTTTTTACTTCTCGCCACGCCATTGACCACTTTTTACTTTTGTGTAAAGAGCTACGCGTCAACATTCCGGAAGACATGAAATACTTTGGGCTCTCCGAGACAATCGCTTTATACATCCAAAAATACGTTCAGTATCGTAAGCGCAAAGTTTTTCTTCAGCCAGACGGGAAAATGGCCCGACCTCGTTCAGGTAATGGCCAAGCACAAGACGGAAAAATACCTCATTCCTCAGAGTAGCGTCCACACCAACGAGGTGGAAGAAACGCTCAACGCGAAGAAGCTGAACCATACCGAATGTGTGATGTATCGCACCGTGAGCAACGATCTACCGAAAGCGATCGAAGATTACGATCTCGTGATTCCGTTCACCCCGAGCGGCTTTTGAGGTTCTCTGCGAGAACTATCCCGACTTCCGGGAAAAAGGCGTGAAGCTCGGATGCTTTGGCCGCTCCACGCTCAAAGCGATTACCGACAGTGGCTACGAGCCTGCCGTCGCTGCGCCTTCGCCTGAAGCGCCCTCGATGCCCGCTTGCTTAGAGCTTTATCTGGAGAAGGAAAACAAATAACTCACGAAACACTTCATTTTACAAACATACTTAGGTTTAAGCACCGGCGCTGAGCAATCTTAGCGCCGGTGCTCTTTTTATTCAACCCTTGCGCCGCGGCGAATTTCGGGCGGCGAGCGGCGAACAATCGAATAGTTTTTCCGTACTTTTTGCCTTAATGAAGCGCTATAGTTTTGGTAAGGCCGAACACCTCTGTTTGACCAAAGACATCGAATCGCTCTTTGCCGAGGGCACCCACACCACCTCGGTCTATCCGCTGCGTGCCGCCTATCGGCGCATAAAGCCGGGCGGCAAGCCCGCGGTAAAAGTTTTTGTTGAGCGTACCCAAGCGCAAATTGCGTCGCGCCGTGGACCGCAACAGAGCCAAACGCCTCCTGCGCGAAGCCTATCGCCACCACAAAGACCTCCTGCCCGCCATCCTCGCCCCCGATGAGGGCCTCCACATCGCCTTTCTCTGGTTCTCCGATCGCACTTGGCCGGCCGCAAAAGTCGAAACACAAATGGTAAAACTGCTTCCAGCGCATTGTAGAAAAAGGAAACTGCTTCATCATGAAAATACCTTGTACGCCTTTTCATCCTCCCTATCCGCTTGTATCAACGCTTTATTTCACCGCTGACGCCACCCTCGTGCCGCTTTACGCCCACCTGCTCTCAATATGCTATTGAAGCCTTGCAGAAACATGGGCTTTTTCAAAGGCCTTTGGTTAGCAATTCGCCGCATCTTACGCTGCCATCCGTGGGGCGGAAGCGGCTATGATCCCGTCCCGTGACTCGTTTGCTCGATTTTTCATTCCCACCATCTCGACGCACCGGCCGGTTCGGCCATCGTCAACCTACCACTTGAAGTTTTATCGGGTGCAACGCTGTTTGCGCCCCTCCCCGATGCGTGCTATTCAGTCGGGATTCACCCTTGGTGGAGCAGTTTGCCGCCCGCCGAACTCGCCCAATTGCAGCAGCAACTACCACTTTGGGCCGCGCGCGACGAAGTTGTGGCCCTTGGCGAATGTGGTTTTGACCGCTTGCGCGGAGACTGGGCCGTGCAAGAGCAACTTTTCCCCTCCACGTCCGTTTGAGCGAAGCCTACGGCAAGCCGCTGATCCTCCACTGCGTGCGCGCCTTCGACCGCCTCTTGGCCCTGCGCAAGCACTACCGCCCTACGCAGCGCTGGGTCATACATGGGTTTCGCGGGCGTCCGGCCTTGGCCCGCCAACTCCTACAAGCTGATTTCGATCTGAGTTTTTGGGGAACATTACAACGCCGAAAGTTACGCCCTGACGCCACCTTCGCGCCGACACATTGAGAGCGACGAAGGCCGCCTACCCGCCGCACTCCTATCGACGCCCACCATTGAGCATCCGGAAGGCTTCAACGAAGAAGTTTAAGTCTGTTTTTCAACGTCTCCATCCTTATTTTTTATTCGCGAAAACGCAGTAGTTTGTTTTTTCATCGTGAGCGCACACCCTTTTCATCACGATAAAAGAACGTCCCCTCGTGAGCGTAGACCTTTACGCTCACGATGAAAAAGCAAGTCGGCACGATTTGACGAAAAAGTTTCCGATCATTGATCATTTGAAAAGACGCCGAAGCGCGCCCCATGATCCTTCTTCAGCTACAAAAATCAAGGCCGAAACAACGCTCGACCAAGCGACAAGATCGCCGCAAAGGCGCAAAGCCTCATCAAACGCATTGGCAGCATAAAAAAGCGGCCATCCACGCCATAAAGATTAGCGCAGACAGCTGCAAACAGCCGTTGACGATAAAAGAATTGCAACATCCTACGCCCGCCTTCAACCTTGGGCGGTAGCAGACCGGAGCGCCGCTCGTAGCTTAGCGCATCAGGCGATAAGCGCCACCGGGAAGCGTCTTGACAAACCCGCGCATATTCAAATCGAACAAGAGCGAAGCCACCACCGAATGGTCCAAATCGGCCTCCATAGCGAGTTGGTCGAGCGTCCGGCAATCGTGCTGCTTCAAAACGGCGATCAACTTTTTGCTCATTCCGGGTCAAATCGGCAAACAGATCAGTCGCCGGCAAGGCCTCCTGCGCCTTAGCCTTCACGCCGAGCCAGTCAGCCAACAGATCCTCGGCCGATGTGATGAGTTTGGCGCGCCCGTCACGCAGCAAAGCATTACAACCGGCCGACATTTCATCACTTGCACGCCCCGGAAAGGCATAGACCGGGCGCTCATATTGACGCGCCAAACGCGCCGTGGCGAGCGCGCCGCCGCGAATTCCGCTCTCCACGACGACAACTACATCAGCCATCCCCGCCACGATACGATTGCGCTGCAAGAATCGCCCCTTCTCAGGCACCGTCAGACGCGGATATTCCGTGAGCAAACCGCCCTTGTTCAGCATCTCAACGGCCGTCGTGCGATGCGCCGACGGGTAGAGCCGATCCAAGCCGTGCGCGAGCACACCCACCGTCGGCAAATTGGCCGCCAAGGCCTGCCGATGCGCGTGCACATCAACGCCGTAAGCCAGTCCGCTCAAGACGAGCACATCCGGCGAAAAAGTCGGCCAAATCCTGACAGAGGTGACGGCAAAGGTCCTTGCCATACTCCGTAATGTGGCGCGTGCCGACCACGGCCACGACATATTTTGCATTCAAATTGGCCGCTCCGCGATAAAACAAATAAGGCGGCGCATCATCACAAGTGCGTAGGCGCGCCGGATAGTCCGCGTCGGCCATCGTCAAGGTCCGCACCGCGTGAGCTTCGCAATAAGCCATTTCCGCTTCAGCCCATTGGCGCGCCTCAACCAAATCTTCGGCCGAGCAAGCGCAGACCTCAGCACCCCGCGCAAAGGCCTCGAGCGCCGCCGTGGCAGACGCGTAGCGCGCCAAGATGGTACGCAGCGTTTTTAAGCCGACACCGGGCAGTGCGCCGAGCGTCATCAGGTTCAACGTTTCCGTAGTAGGTTGCGTGTTTTCCATTGATCAGCATACATAAAAGAGACGGGCGAAAAGTCCAAGGCCTATTTCACCTCACTAAAGTCGGCTTGAAACGCCTCGTTAAGCGCCGGACAATCGCCCTAAACGCCCGTTGATGCGACAGACGACCGTCGTCTGCGCCTGCATACACACCTGCTCATCGGGCAAGCGGCAGATCGTCTGCTCAAAAATATAGCGCAGGCCTTCTTTTCTGATACCCAAACGCGAGACGAAGCGATCACCGGGGCGCAAAGGGGCTTTGAAAGCCATCTCCAAGCGTGCTACGACGGTATCGATGCCTTGTTCGTGCAAAGCTTCCATACCTTCGAAGCGGGAGCGCAGATATTCGGCGCGCGTATGTTCGGTATAGTGTTGGTAAACGGCATTATTAACGATGCCTTGCAGGTCGCACTCGTAGTCGCGCACCTTCATTTCGAGTTCAAAAACAATTTTCATACGTCGAACGTATATATAAGGTGATAAAATCATTGATCAAGCTGAGCGCCCGCGGTATTGGGGGCACCCATTTGCAAATAAGCCGCGCCGAAACGACAATTGAGGCAGGCCTTGCGCTGACAATAGTCGCGCTTGAGACGGAGGAGCGCCTGACTTTCCGCGGCAGAGCGCGCTTTGAGTCCGACATCGGCCCAAGCCTTTACGATGCTGTTGCGCTCGGGCGCGATAGACTCCATCAAGCGCAAAGCTCGCTCACACATACGCTCGTCGCGATGGGAGCGACCAAAGGCGAAGAGCAGCGGCACGGCGGTATTGATCAACAGAAGGTCGAGGGCGGACGTCTGCAGCGCCTTTCGACCGGCCTTACTTGGGAGGCCGAAGGTATAATGCGTCTCCCAATAGGGCGTCACGGACGTTTGGAGCAGCGCGCGCAAGTCGGCCGCCGACGCGGCTTCGAGCAAGCGAGAGAGATTTACTTGGTTGCTATGGTAAAGGTTGACGAGCTGCGCGATGCGCACGTGGGGAAAATTTTGCGGCCGTAGCCGGAGAAAGCGCCATAAGTCGTGGGGCAAGGGCGTCAAGCTAAACTTGTGGCGCAGGAAGCGGTATTCGTCGGCCAAGCTGCGGAAGTAATCGTCTTGCCGCTCTTGGGGCGTGGCTTGCGGATCGAGCAAACCGGCTTGTCCGAAGAAGAAGGCTTCGACTTGGAAAGCGTTGTCGCGATGCTTGCCGACGGCGCTGAGCGGTATGTTAAGCGCCCAGCGTTCAAAGGCCTCAGCGTTGACGCCAAAGCCAAAGTTGCGCGCCAAGGCGACGAAACAACTGCGCTCCCAATCGCGATTGGTCAGTCGCAAATAGTCGTCGATGCGCGCCTTCTTCTGCTCCAAGCGCTCGGCGGCCAAGACGGTCAGCCACGAGGTGCGCTGCAACGTCGTCAGATCGGGCAGGACGCGGAAGCAAGGCGGGTATTTTTCTTCTGCAAAGAGGGCGGCGTAATTGGCCTCCACGTAAGCCGGCACCTCGAGTTGGAGCTGCGGAATGCGCTTGCCGTCTTGCGTCAGCGCGAGAAGCGTCCGCCTCACGCACAACGTGGAGCACGACATTATTATAATGCGGATCGCGGTCGTGGCCGTGGTGAAACCAATCAGAGGCGCGGTCGTGGATCTCCACATTGCCGGCCCAATAGGTAGCGCCAATCTTCACTTTCGCATTGAAGAAGTCGGGGCCATCATGGGGATTGGGGAGACCAACGTCGATTATCTCAACGCGCTCTCCGCCTTGCGTCGTCAGCAGGCGCAGGGGAAGAGGCGATGACGCCATACGTAGTGAAGCAATTGCTCCATAAGGGTGTGCATATTTGGTTAATCTGTCAAAGGTACGGCTTTTGGGCGGAGCGGACAAGGTATTGGCTTCATTTTTCTTGCTTCTTCGGCGCGGAAATGGGCGCAAAAAGGCTGCGGAAGCAGGCCAATGGGGATTTTAACGGCGGTCAAGGGTGCGCATGATGCGCTGCACAAGGTGGGGATTCGTTGCTAAAAAAAGCGGAATAAGGTCATAATCGGTTAGAAAACAAAACAATTCATCGGAGATTGTGCAAAGGCTGAGGAATTATTTCGTACCTTTGCGCACGTAACTATTAGTTAATTATTCCATTTGAAGACTTTTTGAAGAATTAGGCGTAAACGAAGAGATTCGACGCGCCATTGCCGAGCTCGGTTATGAGAACCCGATGCCTGTGCAAGAAGAAGTAATCCCATATCTTTTTGGGAGTGGGCAATGATGTCATTGCATTAGCACAGACCGGTACAGGCAAAAACGGCAGCTTACGGGCTTCCGGTTTTGCAAAAAGGTAGATCCGACGCAACGCACTACGCAGGCCGTGATCCTGAGTCCGACGCGAGAACTCTGCCTGCAAATTGCCGATGACTTGAAAGACTATTCGCGATACATTGACGGCTTGCACGTGCAGGCTGTTTACGGCGGTACGAGTATTGAAAGCCAGATCCGCTCGCTGAAACGCGGCGCGCAAGTAATCGTAGCGACCCCGGGGCGCCTCATCGACTTGATGGAGCGCGGCGTGGCCAAACTCGAGAACGTGGAAAACGTGGTGCTCGACGAGGCGGACGAGATGCTGAATATGGGATTCACGGAAAGCATCGATGCTATCTTGGCAGGCGTTCCGGAGAATCGAAACACGCTGTTTTTTTCTCCGCGACGATGAGCCGCGAGATTGAGCGCATAGCCCGCAATTATCTGCACGACCATAAAGAAATCGTGGTCGGATCGCGCAATGAAGGGGCTGAAAACGTCAACCATACGTATTATCTTGTGCAAGCGCGCGATAAATATCACGCACTGAAGCGCATCGTCGACTATTATCCGAAGATCTACGGTATTATCTTTTTGCCGCACGCGCTTGGAGACGCAGGAAGTGGCCGACGCTTTGATCAAAGACGGCTACAACGCGGAGGCGCTCCACGGCGATCTTTCGCAGGCGCAGCGCGACTTGACGATGCAGAAATTTCGCCAGCACAACACGCAGCTGCTTATTGCTACCGACGTGGCGGCGCGCGGCTTGGACGTCGACGACTTGACGCACGTCATCAATTACGGGATGCCGGACGACATTGAGAATTACATTCACCGCAGCGGTCGAACAGGGCGCATCGGCAAGCGGGGCGCGAGCATCGCCATTATTCATTTGCGCGAGAAGGGCAAAATACGCAACATCGAGCGCACGATCGGTAAACAATTTGAAGTGGGCGTGCTCCCCGAGCCGAAAGAGATTTGCACGAAGCAGTTGTATCACGTGATGGACCACCTGGAGCACGTGGAAGTCGACGAAACGCAAATTGCCCCGTTCTTGCCGGAAGTGTTCCGCAAATTGGATTGGCTCTCTAAGGAAGACCTCATACGCCGCTTGGTGAGCGATGCTTTTGGTCGCTTCCTTAAGTATTATGCCAATGCGCCGGAGATCATCCAACCGGGCGGGAAGGGCGACACGCCGGAGGCGCGCCGAGAGCGCAACCGCAGCGAGCGGCGCGAGCGCGGCCCGCACAAGGCCGACCCGGGTTATGCACGGCTCTTTATCAACTTAGGTAAACGCGACAACTTCTATGCGCGGGAGATCATCAATCTGATCAATCGCTACGTGAAGGGGAAAATTCAGATCGGGCGTATAGATCTGACCAACAATTGCTCGTTCTTTGAAGTGCCTGAAGAGGACGCACCGATCGTACTCAAAAAAATGGCGCGCGTCAAGGTAGGCAACCGCCCCGTTGTCGTAGATGCGGCCGACAGGGTGAACCCCGAAGGCGGCGAGGAGAAAGCACGCGGCCGTAAGCGAAAACCGGCTCACGAGGAATATGCCGGACGCCGCAGCGAGCGTAAAGCGCCCCGCGGAGAGCGCCGTAAAAGCAGCAAATCGCACGAGGATACGCAGAGCGACTGGCGGCAATTCTTCAACAACGACAACAAGAAATAGGCATTTCATCTCTTTATCTTTACGCTTATGAGCAGGTTTTTCTTAGCAACACTTTTGATTTTTGTCGGCAGCCGGCGTGCGGGCGCAAAACTTCCAAATGCGCATAGGCGGCGGCGTGGCTACACATTATAATGATGCAACGCCTGTTGGGTCGTTTAAGGCCGGACTGGGTGTCGAGTTTGAGCTATCGCAAAGTCTGACGTTCGCGCCCTCGCTCGTATTCTACGCCAAAGGCTGGAAGAATCACAATCAGCGGGTCTATTTTTCGTGAGGACGATGGCTCGCAGGCTGTAGACAAAGACGGCAACCCGATAATGGGAATCGAAATCGAACGACAACGGCAAATTATCTCGAACTCCCGCTCGTCTTTAATTATTACTTTCGCCTCTCAGCCGGGCATTACATCGTGGCTTCCGCAGAGCCTTATGTGGCTTACGGGCTCGGTGGAAAGCAGACGACGCGAGGCGACGTGGGGCAGATTGGTTCGCGGAAGCTCTATTATGATACGCAGACATTCAAAGAGCACGGGACGCATCGCTTCGACGGCGGACTGACCATAGGCTTTAGGCTATCAGTTGCCTTCGCACCTGACGCTGGGTATCGAGACTGATTTGGGCCTGACAAAATTCAATGCGACGGGCGATCGCAACGTAACGGCGCTCGTCACACTCACGTATCAATTCTGAAAGATCCCGCTTTTTTTCCGGCTAAAATTCAAAAAAATCCACATTTTTTTAGGTATTGCACCGGATAATCAACAAGCGTACCTTTGCAATCAGATTCAGCACCACAGCATTACTTTGTGGAAACGGTACGCCACTCGTCGGGAGATGCGGAAACGGCCGTTCTGAGTTGAGTAGAAAATTTAAATTGTTATGTTCCGAAAAGGGCCGACTTTTGGTAAGTCGGCCTTTTCTAGCTTTTATACAGTGGGCCGCCCGCCCTGCAAGCAAAGGCGCTTGCCGGCAAGCAGACTCGGCTTTGGGGTAACGATCTTATTCTTCCCCATTCTTCTGAAAAAGTCAACGTTCGGAAAACCGGTACAAACTTCGCTCAAGGCGCACCCCAATCGGCGCAAAAAGCAGCGCAGACAAAACGGCCATAAAGGGACGCCTACCGATACTTGTCACCCACTTCTTTTTTTCCCGACACTTCGCGACGGGTAATCATTTTCGAGTATTCGGCGCCCAACCTGCGTTTAAGTTTTACGCATTTTCAAGGTGCTTGAGGCGGTATTTTTTCAAGAAAAAGTGCTTTTTTCTTTTTCGCACGAAAAAAATTGTGCCTTTAATTCGTCTCACAAGCTTTCTCACCCCAACAATGGGGTGCAGCAGACCGATTCGACCTTTCTCGCGCCGTGTTACGTAAAGTTTTACCGCAGACGTCCATCTCAGCGTAGTGTGGATAACAGAATGGGCAAACATATACCAAGAGCATCGGCACAAACTAAAACAGCCTCAGTTCTGTTTATTTGGACACAAGAAACGGGAAGAAGAAAAGAGGAATAGATTACGCCTCGCTTTATGCGTCGCCGAATAACGCACCAAAATGCAATCTTCATATAGCAACGACAGATATTGCGCATATAGTTTTTTATAAAATCGCAGATGAAGATCGGAAAAAAATAAACAGAATGTCAACAAAACATTTGCATCCTCTTTTTGATTGACTTATATTTGTCGATGAACGAAAGCGGAAAATCTGCTATTCTCTCAGAACAATTTAGAACATAAAACTTATGAAGACATTGGATTATCTACATTTAGATGAAAAAAAAGTTGAAAGCGTTGTGGCTGCTCTCAAACAATTATTGGCCGATTATCAGATCTTCTACACTAACCTCCGCGGCTTCCACTGGAACGTAAAGGGCAAAGGATTCTTCACCCTGCACGCAAAATATGAAGAGCTTTACAACGACGCGGCAGAAAAAGATTGATGAAATCGCAGAACGCATCTTGCAATTGGGTTATACGCCTGAAAATCGCTTCAGCGAATATTTGAAGACATCTAACATTAAAGAAGATGGTAATTTGCCTTTGAAAGGCAAGGATGGCCTACGCCGTGTGCTAGAAAACCTCGGCAACCTCATTGCACAAGAACGCAAGATTGTAGACTTGGCCGGTGAATATAGTGATGAAGCTACGGTAGCTCTGATGGACGACTTCCTCGTTGGACAAGAGAAGAACGTTTGGATGCTGGTTTCTTTCTTGGACAAACATCCAGAAGAGGACCAACTCTAAATCTCTCTGAGATTTTTCATAGACAACAGACAAGCTCTCGCAACTGCCACTCGGTTGCGGGAGCTTTTTCCGTTATGGCTTCTCAGGATGAGTCGGCCGACCCTTCGACCGGCCAACCTTCGCCACAAAAGGCGGAAGACATTATATATTATAGAGGAACACGGCCCACAAAAAAAAGCGCCTGCCGACTAAACTAATAGTCATCGACAGGCGCTTTTCTACTGTGTACGTCAAAAAGACGCAGGCGTGGACCCGGAGGGGATCGAACCCTCGTCCAAACGGGGAAATCATACGCTTTCTACACGCTTATCTCTGCCATTGTTTTCGAGCAACGCTAAGTGCAGAGCAACTCTTACGCCACCTTATCCTCTAAATTTTCGCCGCGCTTGCGAGGCCAAGCGCAACTATTCCCGATTTGTCTGCACCACTATGCCCGCGAGCTTCGGAAAAAAAGAGCTTCGGAGTGATGTCTCGTCCGCTCACGCCGTGAACGGATAAAAGCTTTGATGTACTATACTTCGATCAAGCAGCGAGAGCATAATTGTTTTTCGCCAGTTAAATTGTTGAAGGCCGATATTAAAGTGCCCACCCTCAGGCGCACTGCGTGCTTACGCACCACCTCGTCCCGCTGTCAAATCCGGTCGGGCCCGAAATGTGCGCTGCAAAGGTAGGCATTGAGCTAGAGGCAGCCAACTTTTGGCCGTTATTTTTTTACTTTGATTTGCTGCCGGTAATCAGCCTTTTTTTCAGCCAAAGATGAGGCCTCAGCAGCAAAAAGAGAAAAAAAGCAAGTTAAAGAGGAAAAAAAGTACTTGCAAAAATATTTGTATAATAAAAAAATATCTCTACCTTTACTTCCGAAAAATCACACCTTTAGCCTTTGCTGTACGCAGCGAGCGACCTTAACAATCGTGTGCCTAAAATGGATTTCCTAACAAAACCATATTAAATATTTTTACGATGAGACGAAAATCATTACTCTTAACGGCTGCAGCCTTTCTTGCAGCAGCAAGCAACTTGTTTGCTCAAAATTGGAATATGGTCATCACGCTTTCTAATGGTACGAAGGATACGATGGCTGTAAAGAATGTGACCGATGTAACCTTCTTTGAAGCAACTAAGCCTCAAGATCCGGCCGAAGCAATCGGGATTAAATGGATTAAATTAGACGCCGGCACGTTTAACATGGGTAGCCCGGCCGGCGAAGATGGAGCCGATCCGGACGAGGGGCTGCACAAGGTAACTTTATCTAAACCCTTTTTACATCAGCAAATACCCTATTACATTCGAACAATACGACAAATTCTGCGAAGCTACGGGGCGCGAAAAGCCGAAAGACTTCAACTGGGGTCGCGGCAAGCGTCCGGTTGTCGACGTAAGCTGGAACGATGCGCAAGCCTTCTGTGAATGGGCGGGCTGCCGCCTTGTCACCGAGGCGGAATGGGAGTATGCTTGCCGTGCAGGCACTACGACGCCGTTCTCTACGGGCGATAATATCACGACGGATCAAGCTAACTACGATGGCTATGCGCCTTACAAGGATTATCCTGAAGGCGTCTACCGCGGACGCACAACTGAGGTCGACGAATTAGATAATGAAAACGCTTGGGGCATCTGCGATATGCACGGCAATATCTACGAATGGTGCGCTGATGTATACGATGCATACCCATCGGATCCCGTTACTGACCCAAAAGGGCCGGAGAGCGGCAACGAAATGGTCTTGCGAGGCGGAAGCTGGGGTCACGATGCTCGCTTCGCACGCAGTGCAAACCGCTTCAGCGATTTTAAGACAATGACGGCTGACAACGTTGGTTTCCGCGTAGCACGCGACCTTTGATCGCTCAACAATGACATAAAACTATTTTACCGGCCGCCGCACGCTCTTTGCGGCGGCCAATTTTATATAAAGAAGATGATACAGATTATTCGTCAAGCAACTTACAAAACGACGCAGTGGTCAGGCGGCATAACCCGCGAGATCTGCATTTTTCCGGCGACGGCAAGTCTCGCCGCACGCAACTTTGACCTCCGTATTTCTTCAGCAGTCATCGATACGCCGGAGAGCAATTTTTCCGACTTCACGGGTTATCGGCGCTATCTTATGCCTTTAAATGGAGAGATCGTGCTCTATCCGGGCGCATCCGAGTCGCAATCGGCGGCGGAAAATGGAGCTGTGGGCGAAGAGAATGCGGTAAAGCTATCTGCTACTGACCTATTTGAGTTTGATGGTGCGCAACCTATGCGCTCTCGCAACACGCCGGGCGCGGTAGACTTCAACGTAATTGTCCGCCGCGACTTACCCATCACGGCGCGCATAGCACTCGACAACTGCTCTACCCTTCCAAACGGCCGGACGATCCTTTTCGCCCTCACCGACTGCTTGATCGACGACACCCCTCTTGCGCGCCACGATGCAGCGATCTGCGAGGGCGTCTACGCCGTCAAAGGCAGCGCTACCCTCATCCACCTTCCCTGATGCTTTGCACGCATCGCCGGCCGCCCTATCCCTCGGCGGCGCCAAGAGATATAATGGAGTACGTAAAATGGTGCATATAAAGCAGACAAAGCGCCTTCAAAACAATAAGCAATGGCCATTTTAGAGAATACCTTACAAGCAGAAACAGAGGCTTTTTCTGCGCAAGATCATCGCTTATACAACGCAGGCGACTTACAAGCTTACCTTGAATTCCACGAGCGTGCTTGGTTGATGTATCCTGAGCTGAGAGACAACCGGAATGAAGCTTATAACCCCAATTCGGTTTAAGGTCCCCTCTTTTATTCCTCAGTTTATAGTCCACAACGATTCTTTCTGACCTGGCTGTAGGCCGAAGATTCATTGTTTCACGCCACACATAGCCCCCATTGGGGTTAGTCTTTTGGCAAGGCAGGGTTAAAGTGAAAAGCACTTTAACCCTGTCTGCGACACGCCCCATTTGAGTAATCCCTTAGGCTTGGTCTTTCAAATCGTCCGAATCTAAGTATGAAATGATAAACCACACATAATCAATTAGATAATACAATCACCCCTACACATAATGATAAGATTTTACGCCCACAATAACCCGCTTACCTGCGCTGACGACTTGATTAAGGTGTGTACGCTCACGAGCGTATACCTTTTTATCACGAGCATAAACCCTTACGCTCGTGAGCGTACACCTTTTTATCGTGAGCGCAAACTCATCCATACCGCATTAGGTGATTCAAAACGCGCCCTTAGGCGTCTGAAAAATACACTCCCGTAGGAATAAAGCAAGTATGCGTAGCCCATTTACCCATAAACGTTTACTGCGTTTCGCTTCGTCCGCATTATAGGACAGCAGGTTTACGCCACCATAAAAGATATTCCGGACGCGTTTTAGTATACAAAAATGCCCGATCAGACGCGTCGAAACGCCTAATCGGGTATGTAGCGCTATGCGTGCGCCGTAAGGCGGCGAGCGGGCTTAAAACTTGCCTACATCCTCGCCCGTGACGGCTTTGATCAAGCGCGAAGCGAGCGAGCTCGTACCGATGCGGAACAAATTCGCCTTCAACCAATCTTCGCCCAAGAGTTCGCGGACGATCGTATAGTAGTTGAGTGCATCTTCCGGAGTGCTGACGCCACCGGCAGCCTTGAAACCGACCATACGCCCCGTTTGTGCGTGATACTCCCTTGATGGCCTCGCACATCACGTAAGCCGCCTCAGGCGTAGCGCAAGGCTCGATTTTACCCGTAGACGTCTTGATGAAATCTGCACCGGCATACATTGAAAGAATGCTTGCCCGTTTGATGTTTTCAGCCGTTTGTAGTGCGCCCGTTTCCAAGATCACTTTGAGTTGAGCCTCACCGCAAGCCGCCTTAATCTCGCTGATCTCGTCGGCACACGTCTCGTAGTCGCCCGAAAGAAAGGCGCCAACGCTCAGCACCATATCGCACTCCGTCGCACCATCGTGTACGGCGAGGGCCGTTTCAGCCGTTTTGATTTCTATAAAAGACTGCGATGAGGGGAATGCGCCCACAACGGAGGCTACCTCCGTGCCTTCTACCTCGAGCGACTGTGCTACGATTTGTGCAAAGCGTGGGTAGACGCAAATAGAGGCGAAGTGAGGGGTGTGGGTAATCTTCGGCCACGCGGTTGTATTTCTCGACCATGCGCAGTACGCTTTCGTCGCTATCCGTCACCTTAAGCGTAGTCAATTCTACGGTGCTGAGGAGAAATTCTAATACTTCGGGCGTGTTATACTGCTCCCGCGCGCTCGCTAATAGGGTTTTTACGCGTTCTGCGACGTTTTCGTCGTGCAGGTGGAGGTTGTACTTGCTGAATGCTTGTTCGTATTTGTCAGCGCCATTTTCGTGCGCGTGATCATGATGGTGTTCGTGTAGTGTCATGTTATTGTGGTGTATTGTTTTTTAGTTTTGGATTGTTCAAATGGCGTGTGCCGTCGCGCCGAGTCTTCTTCTCGAGATTGCGGCGAAAGGCTTCGCTGAGGTCTGTGCCCGTCTGGTTGGCCAAACAGAGGAGTACCCAAAGAATATCGGCCATTTCGTCGGCCGGATCTTGCGTTTCGCCGGCCTTAAACGATTGGTCGCCGTAGCGGCGGGCGATGATGCGGGCCAATTCGCCGACTTCCTCGGTCAGGCAGGCCATATTGGTGAGTTCGCTAAAGTAGCGGACGCCGTAGGTCTTGATCCACGTATCCACAAGGGCTTGTGCTTCGTGTAGCGTCGGACTATCGGTGGGGTCGGATAAGGATTTATTCATTATAGGGTGAAACTTTAGAGTGCCCTTGCTTATTCTTGTGGTTGGTGTCCATACAAATGGTGACAGGGCCATCATTGAGGAGTTCAATTTTCATATCTGCGCCAAACGTGCCCGTGGCTATGGGCTTGTTGATCAGCGCGGAAAGTTGGGCGATGAAGTGCTCGTAAAGCGGAATGGCCGTTTCGTGGCCGGCGGCGTGGATGTATGAGGGGCGGTTGCCTTTCTTGTAACTCGCGAGTAGGGTAAACTGACTCACAACTAAGATTTGGCCGTCAATCTCTTGTATGTCCTTATTCATTACGCCGTTCTCGTCGTCGAAAATGCGGAGTGCGGCGGCTTTGCGGGCGAGCCAATCGGCTGCGGCGCGGTCGTCGTCGGTCGTGATGCCGAGGAGGATCAGCAGGCCTTGATCAATATGGGCCGTAACTTTACCCTCGATGGTGACGGAGGCGTATTTGACGCGCTGGATTACTGTCTTCATTCTTGCTATCGTTGCTTTGATAGAGCGAGGGAGCGCTCACGTCGAACAAAAAGTAAGCTTTTTATTCCTGATTGGCAGCCATTTGGTGGAGGTTTTCGAAGAGTTTGGTTCCTCTTTTTGTGCCTAAGACGGCTTGCAGCTGGGGGCAGGTGGCTTCTTCAATGCGCTTCAGGCTGCCAAATTTTTGCAGGAGTAGGGATTTTGTCTTCTCGCCTACGCCGGCTATTTGATCTAAGCGCGAGGCGGTCTGACGCTTGCTGCGCTTTTGGCGATGGAAGGTGATGGCGAAGCGATGTACTTCGTCTTGCATGCTCGTCAGGAGGCGAAAAAAAGATAACTGTCGGCTTTCATTCCTATGCTTAAAGGCGGGAAACCAAAGAGGAGTTCGCGCGTGCGGTGGTGGGCATCTTTCGCTAAACCGGCAATGGGGATGGAGAGCTTGAGTTCGTCCTCCACAACTTGGCGTATGACTTCCATTTGCCCCTTTCCGCCATCAGCTATGATGAGGTTCGGCAGTGGCTGTCCTTCTTCGATCAGGCGGGTGTAACGCCTGCGCACGACTTCTTGCATCGAGGCATAATCGTCGGGCCCGCTGACGGTTTTTTATATTGTACTTGCGGTATGCTTTCTTTGCCGGGCGCAATTTTTTCGAAGACTACGCAGGCGGCTACGGCATCGCTTCCTTGCAGGTTTGAATTGTCGAATAATTCTATGCGGTAGGGGAGTTGTGACAGGCCTAATTCGCGCTGTATTTCTTGCATCAAGCGTACGGATTTTTGCTCCGGATTGAGTTTGTCGGCTTGTTTGAGGCGGTCAAACTTGTATTGTTTGACGTTGAGTTTGGACAGTTCGAGGAGTTTTTTCTTATCTCCTTTTTGCGGAATTGTCTGTGTGGCGTAACTTTCCGGTAAATCTAAAGCGAAAGGCACGACTATTTCGGTTGATTGGCTGTGGTAGCGCGCGCGCATTTCGACAATACCGAGCGAAAGCAGTTCTTCGTCGCTCTCGCCCAAACGCTTCTTATATTCAAATGTGAAGGCCTGTGTGATGTTGCCGTTCGTTACGTGCAGATAGTTGATGTAGGCCACTTTTTCCTCACTCTCAATGTTGAAAACATCGAGGTTGTGGATTACGCTGGAGACAATTTCGCTTTTGGCGCGATAATTGGAGAGCAATAAGTATTGTTGTTTGAGTGCTTCGGCGGCTTCAAAGCGTAAATATTCGGCTTCTTCGAGCATTCGGGCCTTGATGTTGCGCTCCAATTCTGCGGTGTTGCCGCGCAAAATCTCTTTGCAGGCGGCAATGTTCTTGTTGTAGTCGTCCCAAGTCTGCTTCCCGACGCACGGCGCTGCACAATTGCCAATGTGGTATTCGAGACAGAGATCGTATTTCCCGCTTTCAACGCCTTCTTTCGTCATTGGCGTGCGGCAAGGCCGAGGCCGATAAAGTTTGTGGCAGAGTTCAAGCAGTGCATACATTGTTGGGACGTGACTATATGGGCCAAAGAATGTCGCGCCTTTGCCCGCGCGCTTCCTCACTTTGAAAACGCGCGGCAGATATTCGTTGCTGATGGCGATGGACGGGTAGGTTTTGTCGTCCTTCAGCAAGACGTTGTAGTGGGGCTTGTAGCGCTTGATCAGGTTGTTTTCCAAAAGTAGCGCGTCCTCTTCTGTGTTGACGACAACGTAACGAATGTCACGAATCTTCGGAACGAGATGTTGCGTCTTAAAAGTTTGCTTCGGATTAGTAAAATAGGACGAAACGCGGCGCTTAAGGTTCTTTGCCTTGCCCACATATATAATCTTCCCGTCTGCGTTCAAATATTGATAGCAGCCGGGCTTTTCGGGCAAATTGCTGACAATGCCTTTTAGATATTCTTTTATGGCCGTCGTTTCTTCTTTCGTCATACTCCAAAATCCTTGCGCCGTTTGGTGCCGCCGAAGTTCTTTTATCGGCTGACGGTGATAAGCGTCGTGATATCTTTATTCGAGCCAAGGAACTCACGCCCGTTTAAGCCTTCCATCGCAAGCTCGATGAGAAAGTTAATATAGATGTGGCGCGGATTAAAAACGCTGGCACAATTTGTACACAGCCTCCATACTTCCGCCCGTAGCCAAAAAGATCATCGTGTATGAGTACAGTATCTTCGGATGTGATCGCGTCCGAGTGGATTTTCGATTTCATCGTAGCCATACTCTTTCTCGTAAGTTTCTTTAAAAGTCTCAGCAGGCAATTTTCCCGGCTTACGCGCCATTACGAAACCTGCACCTAATTCTGCTGCTAAGATCGCACCCATAACAAAGCCGCGCGATTCTATGCCGACCACTTTTTGTGATGCCCTTGTCTTCATAAAGGCGAACCAACTCACGCTTCATCTCTTGGATGCAAAAAGGATTCTTGAAGAGCGTGGAGACATCTTGAATTGGATTCCCTTTTTAGGATAATCAGGTACGTTTCTTAGATTCTCGAGTAACAGTTTTTCGTTCATAAAACGTTGTGTTTGGTAGTATTCTCTTTATTTTGTTTCACGTGGAACTCGTTCCCATATTTCTTTGTTTTGTGCGATTCCATCGTCGTTTTATCTTTATCTATGATATGTTTCCGTTTACGCTTTTTATCGTCCACTTAAAAAGTAAAAGGACGCTTATGTCAGAAGGTGAAATGCCGGGAATACGACTTGCTTGCGCCAATGTTTCCGGGTCAATCTTTGAAAGTTTTTGGCGCGCTTCTGTTGATAGCTGGTGTAATGTAGAATAATCGAAGATGCCACGTATTTTTATGTTTTCTAAGCGCTGTATTTTATCGGCTAATTGGCGCTCTCGAGCGATGTAGCCGCTGTATTTTATTTCTATTTCTGCCGCTTCAATCGTTTCTTCGCGATCCGATGAAACTGAGTTTAATGTTTTGGAAAGTGCCGGCGTATGTTTGGCGAGTTCGAACAAAGTAATTTCCGGCCTAGTTACAAGATCGTAAGCTTTGCATCCACGGCGGAGTGGCGTGCTTCCGATTTCTTCGAGATATGTATTAATATTGTCCGGTTTAATCGATGTATGCTGCGCCGTTGTTATAATAGTTTCGAGTTGTGCTTTCTTAGATTCAAACCGATGAATCCGTTCAGAAGAAGCTAAACCAAATTGAATCGCATAGGGTGTGAGACGAATGTCCGCATTGTCTTGTCGGAGCAAAATGCGATACTCCGCGCGTGACGTAAACATACGATATGGTTCGTCCACGCCTTTCGTGACTAAATCATCGATGAGCACGCCAATATAGGCTTCGTCTCTTCGTAGCGTGAATGCCGGACGGCCGCTGAGGAGGAGCACAGCATTGATGCCGGCAACAAAGCCTTGGCCAGCCGCTTCTTCATAGCCGGTCGTGCCATTTACTTGTCCGGCGAGGAAGAGACCATTGACAACTTTCGATTCCAGCGTATGCTTGAGTTGCGTTGGATCGAAGAAGTCATATTCTATTGCGTAGCCCGGCCGGAACAACGCCACATCGCGGAAGCACGGAATCTTTCTTAGCGCCTCCAACTGCGCGTGGAGCGGAAGGCTCGAAGAGAAGCCGTTGAGGTAGAGTTCGTTTGTTGAAGTTCCCTCCGGCTCCAAGAAGAGCGGGTGTTGCTCCCGATCCGGGAAGGTTACAAGTTTTGTTTCTATGCTTGGGCAGTAGCGCGGGCCGATGCTGTCAATCTGACCATTATATAATGGAGAATCGGGGAGCGCTTTTTCCAAAACAGCGTGGACTTCCGGATTCGTATAGCAAGTCCAGCAGACCATCTGTTTCAGTTTTCGCTCAGTACTTATATAGCTGAAACGGTGATGATCCGTTTCGCCAGGCTCAATTTCCATTTCATCGAAATGAACTGAGCGCGCATCAATGCGCACGGGCGTTCCCGTTTTCATTCGCGCAAAAGAAATGCCCTGTTTCGCGATGGAATCGGTTAAAAACTTCGCTGCCGGCTCAGCGCATCGCCCGCCTTCAACCATTTTGCGCCCAATGTGCATCAGACCGTTGAGGAATGTACCGGCCGTAATAATAACTGCTTTTGCTTGAAATACAATATCCCAAATCGTGCGTACGCCTACGACTCGTTCGTGCTCCACTAAAAGTTCCGTCACCTCATCTTGCCAAATGTGAAGGTTGGGCGTTTGCTCCAAGCGTTCGCGCATTGCTAAACTATATTGCATTCGGTCGCACTGTGCACGCGGGCTCCACATAGCCGGTCCTTTAGAGCGGTTAAGCATACGAAACTGTATCGTTGCCAAGTCTGTGATTTCCCCCATCAATCCGCCGAGCGCATCGATTTCTCGCACGATTTGCCCTTTGGCAATCCCACCTATGGCCGGATTGCAACTCATCTGCGCGATCTTATTCATATCAATCGTGATGAGGCACGTGTTTGCGCCCATCGTTGCTGCAGCATACGCCGCTTCGCAGCCGGCGTGGCCGGCCCCAATAACCAAAACGTCGTAGGAGAAATCAGGAGTCATACAGCATTACTTTCAATTAAAGCGAACAAAGTTACCAAATTTTTTCTAAATGACTGTATCTAACCTCGCAGACTTCAAGCAGCAGTCTGTTACTTCCGACCTATCGGATGCCTTATATTTAGAAGCCTTCAGGGCTATCGCAGTGCAACAGTCTTTGCTCCGATGAAACCGCAAGAAAACGAGCTTTTTAGAAGACATAGTAATGGCTATAAACTTCGTTGAAATCGATGATTTTTGGCGCATAAAGACTTTTTGGACAAGCCGGATGGATTTGGCCTGTTTTAGTCGCATTTGCGGAGCCGTAGCAGCGAAAATGCAGCGGCTATGCAGGTGATACGATAGACGATGTAGAGAAATGGCAGTTTTTAGTGCCTGTCTTTTTTTCTTACAGATAAATAATCGGTGGTTTAATCGTAAGATAATGGCCTTGAAATCTTAAAATTGCTGTTTGGTGGAATGGGAAAAGATAGCCGGCAATAAGAGGAGACTTACAGTTAAGCTCGGTTTTACCTCCCTAAAGCCAACCCTGCAATTGTGCTGTCGCCATACCGACTGTTTTTATCTGTCGATGCGTAGATAGGTATTGAAAATCAAATTATTTATGCGACGATTTCGAGTCGCTGCATCTTTTTGTTTGCTTATTTGGATGTCGCCTTTTTATCGTTTGCCGGCGCCAAACCATCGTTTGCTCGTGTCAAACCATCGTTTGCCGGCACCAAACCATAGTTTGGCTGCACCAAACGAAAAACAAATCAGTTGAGCGCCGTTTGGATCACCGTCTATTATCGCCGTTCCTCTTGCATTTTGTGTCCAAAGTCTTTGTCGGAAAGGTGCGGGACAGGTGTGTCGTCGTTTGCTGCTCAAGCGTAGCCGGTGGCATAAGGCGGGTGAGCCATATAAAATGGCGGACTGATGAATTGTCAGTCGTTTGTCGTTCTTTTTTTATCTGCATTTAGTCGCTTGCTATTCAGTATTTTATGTGTCATGTATGATTTTCGCGTTTTATGTTTTTAGTCTGACGCAATTTATAAGGGGCGTTTGTCGGTACTTCATCGCCTCGGGGTCTTCACAGCCTTATCTTTCTAAATGAAAGGTGCGCCTGGGTGGCCGTTTATTCGGAAAAGGAGAGCGATGAAAGCGTGATCAATGCCTTTGTAAACAATGACAAGTCAACTTAAAAATGAAGCGTGGGCACTGCTTGGTGGGGACTGCATCTTCAGCAGCAAGAGTGAGGGCCTTCGTTTTGCCTTTTTTTCTTGGTTTGTGCTAACTTTGTCGGCAAATTGTAAAATAGACAGTTCGATGAATTTCGTAGAAGAATTAAGATGGCGTGGGATGTTGCATCAGCTCATGCCCGGAACAGAAGAATTGATTCAAAAAGAAAGAGTAACGGCTTACGTTGGTATTGACCCGACGGCCGACTCTTTGCACATTGGCCACTTGTGCGGCGTGATGATGCTCCGCCTCTTTCAGCATTGTGGCCATAAACCGTTGGCGCTGATCGGCGGTGCGACAGGTATGATTGGTGATCCCTCGGGGAAAAGTCAAGAGCGTAACCTTTTGAATGAGGAGACGCTTGCGCATAATATCAATGGTATTAAGAAGCAATTAGAGCGTTTCCTCGACTTTAATTCAGATGCGCCGAACGCTGCGGAGCTCGTCAACAACTACGATTGGATGAAAAAAATTATTCCTTCTTGGAGTTTGTGAGAGATATTGGTAAGCATATTACGGTCAATTATATGATGGCGAAAGACAGTGTGCAGAAGCGTTTGAACGGAGAAGCACGCGACGGCCTTTCGTTTACGGAGTTTTCTTACCAATTGCTGCAAGGTTACGACTTCCTTTATCTGTATAAGACGAAGAATTGTAAGTTGCAGATGGGCGGTTCCGACCAGTGGGGAAATATTACGACAGGCTCAGAACTTATTCGCCGCACGTTAGGGCCCGACAATGAGGTGTATGCTTTGACTTGCCCCCTCATTACGAAGGCCGATGGTCGAAAGTTTGGCAAAACAGAAAGCGGCAATATTTGGTTAGATGCAGAGCGCACGACACCCTACGAGTTCTATCAGTTCTGGCTTAACGTATCTGATGAAGAAGCTGCGCGCTACATTAAGATCTTTACCTTGCTGGGGTGCGAAGAAGTAGAAGCCCTGATCGCCGAACACAGCCTTGATCCCGGCCGCCGCCAATTGCAGCGCCGTCTTGGCGAGGAGGTGACAGTGATGGTTCACGGCCGCGAGGAATACGAAAAAGCTCTGGCTGCCACGGAAATCCTCTTTGGCAAAGCAACAAAAGAGAGTTTGCTGAAGCTTGATGAGAAGACTTTGCTCGCCGTCTTTAGCGGTGTGCCTCATTTTGAGGTGGAGCGCGCCGAGGCCGTGGGCGCTAAAGCCGTTGACCTGTTTGCCGAAAAGACGCAATGCTTTGCCTCAAAGGGCGAGATGCGTAAGTTGGTTCAGGGCGGTGGTGTTAGTCTGAACAAAGAGAAGCTCTCCGCCTTTGATAAAAACCATTACAGAAGAGGATCTCTTAGATGGCAAATATCTGCTCGTACAACGTGGCAAGAAAAAAACTACTATCTGATCACGGTAAAATAAGACTATATTCAGCCCGCTGCGCACGAGAAGTAGATGAGACTCCGCGCAGCGGGCTTGCGAAACTATAGTATTTTATTGCAGATAATGGCGAATTTCTTTCGTAAAGTATTTCCCTACATTGCTTCAACGTCGGGGACGATTTTGGCGATGTTCATAGGTGCGCCGCTGCTTATCTTTATCATAACCCGATTTACCATTGGCGGGAATAAGTCGGCTATTCCTTATGCAGACACATATATAAAGAACTCCGACACGATCGTCGTAAAAGTGCCCAAAGACTATCGTGATTTAGACACGTATGATGTCTTTACCACAAGCGGGTGGTTTATGGGTGTAGCACAAACGCGAACGGCTGTTTATAATCTCATCTACTTTTATGCACCTGAATATAAGAAGTATGTAGGTGTTGTTTCCTTTAAAGGCGGCTATAATGTCGTTCCAAGAGGCAGTGGCGAAAAAACTTGGTATGAAGACTTAGAAGTTCAGCGATGGACTTTTATCACTAACATCTATAGTTTTTCAGCCTATGTGAACCGCCGGCAATGGAATGACCCAACCTACGGAACGAAGGATAATCCTGTCCCGATCTTCTTTAAGCGTGTTCTTTCCTATCCCGAGTCTTTAGGTGGAATGGAGGACTTTTACACTATAAAACCTGATATCTACAAGACTTTCGTAGAGCTTTATCTTGCCCACGGGTTGTCGTCAAGAGAGTTCAACCGCCTTTATGGAAAAGATATGGAGCGCTTAGGACTTGATTAGCGCGCGAAATGAGACTTAAATGATATGGCGTCCGCCGAACTTTTGAAAAGTTACAAAAAACTAACGAGATTGCTAACTTTTAAAAGTACTTTCTTAACCTAGACTCGCGTATCAATCATGTTGCCTAATCGAAGGAAAGCTACTCATTACATTCTTTCTTTTTCTTCTCCATTAGAATGCGTCTTATCATGTTGGCTTGCTTGTTTTAATCCGGCCGAGAAATTAAACGTTACACTAACAAAGAACTTTCGTGAAACAAAATTAAAGTCTGAATGGTGTTCAAAATTATTATTTCGGAATATTTGTTGATTCTTTCCTCTGCTATTTAACAAGTCTTTTTACTCCAAAAATTGATATTCAGTTTGTCCTTCAAACAACTATAATCTCCTTCAATATCTACACCAAAGTAATCTGTCTTTTGAACAAGATAAAGTTGTTTATAATGCCTGATATAGCGTAAATTTGCCATCGCAGTAAGTCGTTTTGACAACCTAAAACGATTAAAACTCGATAGAACAACCCCAAAATCATGAATACGTTTAGCACTATTCTGATATAAACTCTGACTTAGTTCGGCATTATTTCTACAATTCCACATACCCCACGTAAAGGGTATTTCCATATACAAAGCCAATCTCTTTGAATTTCCATCATTTTTTAATGTGTAGCGTGTTTGTTTCTCTCCAACCTGTTCGTATACCTCATTAATTTTCCTATCGATAAAAAGCGCAGATAACGAGAAAATATATCTTGATTTCAGAACGAATTGTAATGCTGCATTGTATAGCAATTCACCTTTTAAATAAGGATTACCTTCCTTATAGGATGTTTCAGACAGATGAAAAACAAATGGATTTACCATTTGGTACGACGGACGATTTATCGATTGCGTATAACTAAGCGACAAAGCATTTCCTTGTCCCATGTTTTTTTTCACAAAGAATGATGGGAAGATGTTATTGTCGCTTCTACTGTTATGTAATTGAGTCTTTACTCTTTGTTGGGTATTCCATTCCGTATATTCGTTACGCAGTCCCATTTGAACACCCCAAGATCGTGATGTGTACCTATACATTCCATATATCGCATATCGTTGCTCAAAATAATTGAAATCGTCTCGTTGGTCAATCTCTTCTGATAATATTCCACCTAAGGTCGTATTTCCGAGGTATAACTTACTGATATAATCAATACCGGCATAGACACACTTGGCACCAAGAGTAAACTGATGATGGTTGAAATATTTTTCAAAGTCTACTTGTGCACTATATACATCTATGCGCTCAAATGAGGGTTGCGATTTAGATATAATACTATCGGAACTTATGCCTAAAGTATATTTATTTTCATATTCATACAAATCATGTTCTCTTTTGCGGGCATAATCAGCAATGATATTTAGTTTACTTCCCAGTGTATCTGTCTTCCATTCATAATTTAATGTAACATCATTGGTATTAGGCCTTAAGGTATATGGAGCATAACTCTTAATGCTTGTTGGATAAGGACTATTGTCGGTAATAGTAGAATGAACCCAACAGTCATTGGCATAATCTTTTGCGTAATTACCAGACCATTCAATACCTAAATATTGCTTTGGGGATATATAAAAGTCAAAGCCCAACTTAGGTATATAGTAAAGACTTTTTATCTGTACTTTCAGATATACTATTAACTGTTATATTTCGTCCATAGTCACTTTCGGCTATTTTACTTAGACTTTCCGACCGGCCTAACATCATATTGGCATAAAGCGCAAAGTTTCCCCACGAATAAGTTAATCCCGTAAATTCTGAGAATGAATTTTTTTACTTTTTCGTTCGTATTCGCTACCCCCATAACCGGAAAGTCCATAATCATGCTTCTTCTGCCGATTGATAACAAGAATACCCGTTCCTCCTTCCGCATCATACTCAGCTGTTGCTTGAGGCAGTATCTCTAAACTCTTAATATCATTGCCGCGTAAAGAAGACAAATATCTTTTAAGTTGCGTACCACTTAGTTTTACCATTCTTCCATTTTCATATATCCTAATGCCATTCCCCATAATAGTAACACTACCTTCACCATCATAACTTACACCGGGAATCAAACTCAAAATATTAGAAAGAGAACATGCCTTTAACAATTTGCGATGTTCTATACTGACTATCATTCTGTCAGCCTTACGTTGGACAAATGGTCTTTCTGCCAATACAGTTGCTTCGGGAAGTTTTATTGTGTCTGACATTGAGGTTTGTTTGTTCTGTGCAAAGCCCGAGAGCGTATATTGCAAAAAACAAAACGAAAGAATGTATAAATACTTTTTCATAGGTACTTTGGAGAATATTAAGTCAGGATAATCCCAATGTTTTTGTATCATATTTTTCTTATAATAACGTGGGTTCGATGAATTATAAGTGTCTATAAATTTGGTGATTAGCAAAACTTATTGTAACATTAAGATGTTGATATACAAATAAACACAAACAAAAAAATTGCTATGGCAACCGAGAACAAAGTTACAGAAATATTTTTGTATTTCAGACGATTACTACAAAAGAATATGCATTGGAATGGAATAAAAAAACTCTCTTTCAACTCCCTTTCCCAATAGCTCAAAGCGTGATAAGAGAAGGGGGAGAATGGGTGATGTGGGGGTGATTACCATCCTTGTATTGTTTTGCTGCAATACGTTCTGAAATCTCAAGTATTTTTTTATTCCTTCTACGTTAGGCAAGAACTAAATTTTTTTATTTTTAGTATGAGTAATCTCGGTACTTCAAATTCGTTTATTCTTCAAATTGTAGACTTATTCCTGTCTTTTTTTCTAAGCTTGAAACTTTTTTTCCCTATACGTTGAGAAAAAAATTCCAAGCCTTGGAAATAAAATTCAAGCTTTGGAATTGATAACTTTATAAGTGGCTTTACTGTAATGTCCTAGAATTAGTTGACAACTTTGGTTTCTTAATTTCATTCTTCTTTGACAAGTTTATTTGCTAAGTTCAGCAAGGCTTGTCGTGTTCTTTTCTTAACTACATAGTTAGTTGACAGTTGTCTTCCAATTGCAAAAATTACTCTTTTATTTTTCTTGTTGTGGTTGTTTCTGCCTCCTTCTTTTTATTGTTGGACTTAATAACCCCAATTCGGGATAAGCAGTTCTTCTTTTTTTCCTCAAAAATAGTTTCAATAAAAAGCCCCCAAAAAGAGGATTATTTTTTTCGTATATTTATTGTTGAAAATCAAACAGATAATGACAAAACAATCCTCTATGAAGCTTATCAGCAAATTTACGGAAATTTATTGTATTGTAGACGATTTCTGCAAAGAATATGAGTTGGAATTGAACAAAAAAAGCACTTTCGCTTTCAAATCCCTCTCCAAACACCCCTAAAACTCGCAATAGAAAGGGAAGAATGAGCGATGCAGAAATGATTACCATTCTTGTCTTGTTCCACAGCAATACGTTTCGCAATTTCAAACATTTTTATCTCTTCTACGTCTGGCGAGAACTTTAAGAAGAGTTCCCCAACCTACTTTCGTATACCCGCTTTGTGGAACAAAAACATACTTGCGTGAAACAATGAATCTTCGGCCTAAAACCAGGTCGAAAGAATCGTTGTGGGCTATAACCTGAGTAAAAAGGAGGTGACCTTAAACCGAATTGGGGTTGATAAAAAAAGGACTTTCGCCCATGAAAGTCCTACACTTAAATTCTTCAACAAAGGCTGATCGGTTGAAAGCCCAGTGGTTGATTATAATTTACGATCAATCGTGTACGCCAAATAAGCAGCTAATGAACGCCTTACAGCTTCATCGGGGAAAGCATTAAGCGCTTCATCGGCTTCTTCCCGAAGCTCCTCCATGCGCTGATGAGCATAGTCGATTCCGCCTGAACTTTTCGTGAAATCAACCAAACTTTTAATCTCTTCGGGTGTGGCCGTGCGAGCTTTTACGTGGGCTACCCACGTTTGCACGTCGGTGCGGTCTGTATGGTTAAGCGCATAGATGGCCGGCAGGGTTAGTTTGCCCTCCATCATATCGTTACCAGTCGGTTTGCCGATGATTTCGTCGTCGTAATAATCAAATATATCGTCGCGTATCTGGAAGCAAAGGCCTATGATCTCGCCAAACGTGGCCGCCTGCTCTACCGTAGCCGGCGCGCAGTCGGCACTGATCGCTCCCAAGCGGGCACAAGCCGCAAAAAGGGCAGCCGTCTTGTGACGAATGACGTCGAAATACGCCTCTTCCGTGGCCACGGCTTGACGAATATTGGCCAGTTGCTTCACCTCGCCTTCAGCTAATGTGCCACCCAAGCGCGCTACGATTTCAACAATGCGTAGGTCGTTAGTGAGATAAGCTTGGTGTAGGGATTTGGAAAGGAGATAATCGCCTACGAGTACGGCTACCTTATTGCCAAACAAGGCATTGACGCTGGCTTGTCCGCGCCGCTCACCGCTATCATCGACAACATCGTCGTGGATCAAACTGGCCGTATGCAGGAGTTCGAGTGTGACGGCCGAGCGCAAGGTTTTCTCGCTAATGGGCGCGAAAGCCTTGGCCGCGAGGAGTACTAAGATAGGCCGCATCATCTTGCCGTTGCGCCGGCGCACATAGTTGAGCGCCTGACCCAAATAATCATCTTCGTGGGTAAGGGACTCGGCAAAAAGACGGGCGTACTCGTTAAGTTCTGCCTCGATGGGGCGACGTATTTCAGCAAGTTTGTCCACTTTCATTCGCTGGTTTAGGTGACAAAATTACGAATAAAAAGCCAACAGACGGATTCTTTTCCGTAAATTTACCGATAATTTGACCACGAAACTGCCCTACGCAGCACTGAATCATGAAGAGACTTTTCTTATTGGACGCTTACGCGCTTATTTATCGGGCTTATTATGCCCTCATACGCAGTCCGCGTATCAACTCGAAAGGAGAAAAATACGTCGGCCATCTATGGTTTTGTAAATACACTGGAGGATATTCGGCGCAAAGAAGCGCCCGATATGCTCGCGATTGCGTTTGACCCGGCCGGTCCTACGTTTCGCCACGAGGCTTATCCTGACTATAAAGCGCAGCGCGAAGCGACACCGGAGGATATTAAGCGCGCCGTGCCCATCATTAAAGATATTATCCGCGCTACAATATTCCTATCATCGAGGTGAAGGGCTTCGAGGCTGATGATGTGATCGGAACGGTGGCTAAACGGGCTGCGGCAGAGGGTATTGAGGTAAGAATGGTCACGCCCGACAAAGATTATGCGCAATTGGTAGAACCGAACGTGCTGATGCAGCGGCCCGGACACGGCAATGCGCCTTGGGAAATTTTGGGCGTGGAAGAGGTTTGCCAAAAAAATATGGGCTGACAGATCCGAAACAGGTCATCGACTACTTGGCTTTGATGGGTGATGCGGCCGATAACATACCGGGTTGTCCGGGCGTGGGCCCCAAAAACGGCCACTACTTTGATTCAGCGCTTCGGAAGTATTGAAAACTTGCTCGAACATACGGACGAGTTGAAAAGGGCGCAACGCCAAAAGGTGGAAGACAATGCGGAGAAAATCCGTTTCTCGAAATTTTTGACGACAATCAAGACGGACGTGCCGCTCGACGTAAATTGGGAAACGTGGAAATTGACAGAGCCGGACTTCGACCAACTGCAACCGATTTTTTGAAGCGCTCGAATTTCGCACGTTTTTGAGCCGCTGGCAGAAAAAGTCAAAATTTGCAAAAAATCAAGCCATACAAGGCGATCTCTTTGCGATGCTTGCGGACGAAGATGCGGGCGACGCAAAAAGAATCCAGTATTTCGACCTTAGAAAAACACAGATCACGAATATCATCTGCTTGATAACGAGGATGAAATACGAAATTTTTGTGCACAATTATTGACATTTGAAAAAAAGTTGCGTTAGATACGGAGACGACAGATAAGGAGGCGATCAAGGCAAAAATTGGTCGGTATGAGTTTTTTCTACGGCTCCGGGGCGCGCATGGTACATTCCGGTTTCACGTGAAACAGATGCAGCCAAAGCGCGCTTGGAACTCCTTCGCCCATTTTGGGAAAAAGGCGGACGTTTTGATTGTTGGGCAAAATCTGAAATACGACCTCACGGTGCTGGCTTCGTACGGGGTGGAACCGAAGGGGCGACTTTTTCGACACGATGTTGGCGCATTATGTGGTGCAACCGGAACTGGCGCACAACATGGACTACTTGGCGAGCGTCTATCTCAACTATCGTCCGATTCCGATCGAACAGTTGATCGGGCCGAAGGGACGCGGGCAGCGCAACATGGGAGATTTGGCCCCGAAAGACGTATTTGAGTACGCCTGCGAAGACGCTGACGTCACGCTGCGACTGATGGCGCCGCTCGAAAAGGCGATGCGCGAGAACGGGGTTGAGAAAATTTTCTATGATATTGAGATGCCGTTGATGCCGGTCTTGGCGCGGATGGAGCGCAACGGGGTTTGCCTCGACACCAATGCGCTGCAAGAAATCAGCAGCGAGTTTACGGCGCGTATGGTCAAGCTGGAGGAGGAGATATATCAGTTGGCGGGCCACCCGTTTATGATTACCTCGCCGAAACAAGTGGGCGAGGTGCTTTTCGGCGAACTTAAAATCGACGAGAAGGCGAAAAAGACGAAGAGCGGCCAATACTCGACGTCGGAAGAAGTGCTCGTGCGCCTCTCGCACAAGCATGAAATTGTCGGAAAGATACTGGCGCATCGCGGACTCAAGAAGCTGTTGAGCACGTATGTGGAAGCCTTGCCCAAACTCGTGAATCCGCAAACGGGACACTTGCACACGACATTTAATCAGGCGGTTACGTCGACGGGGCGCTTATCTTCGAGCAACCCGAACTTGCAAAATATTCCGGTGCGTGGGGAAGACGGACGCGAGATTCGGAAAGCGTTTATTCCGGAAGCGGGCGACGTATTTTTTTCAGTGCGGACTACTCGCAGATAGAGTTGAGAATAATGGCCCATCTCAGTAAAGACCCGCACCTGATCGAGGCTTTCAAGAAGGGGGAGGACATTCACGCCGCCACGGCCGCACGCATTTTCAAAAAGGACTTGTCGGAAGTGAGCCGCGACGAGCGCCGGAAGGCGAAAACCGCAAACTTCGGCATCATTTACGGGATCTCGGCGTTCGGGCTCGCAGAGCGGATGGACGTAAGTCGGACGGAGGCGCGCGAACTCATAGATAATTACTTCTCCACTTACCCTAAAGTGAAGGAATATATGGATAGCAGCATCGAAAAAGCGCGCCGGCGCGGCTATATCGAAACTGCTTTTGGGCGGCGTCAATATTTGGCCGACATCAATTCGCACAACGCCGTCGTGCGGGGCTATGCGGAGCGCGTAGCTGTGAACGCGCCCATCCAAGGGACGGCGGCCGACATTATCAAGTTGGCTATGATTCGCATCGATCAAAGGTTGCGCGCAGAGGGGTTGAAAACCAAGATGATACTACAAGTGCACGACGAATTAAACTTCAGCATTCCGCCCGCAGAATTGGAACGCGCGAAAGCCATCATCGTTTCTGAAATGGAAAGTGCTTATCAAATGAGCGTCCCCTTAGAAGCCGACTGCGGCACGGGCAAGAACTGGCTCGAGGCGCACTGATTTTACGCGCCCTACCCTGCGCGCTGCATCAACAATAGATAGAAATCGCACACTGAAAACTAACGTCAGTGTGCGATTCCATTATTCTGAAAAAAATCACTACTCAACTTATGAAAACTCATAAGCAAGAACAGTCCAATTATTACGCGGGATTTTTTTCACCGCCTCCCCGAGTTGGCGGCCCAATTCACGCGCTTTTTTCGAGCACTTCAGCCTTGGCGCCTTGTTTCCACTCAAGGCCTGTGCCCACTTCTTCCATTTTCATCGTCTCATTGTAAGCGCGCAGGATCTTTACAGCTTGTCCTGCCCACGAGAAGCCGCCGAAAATAGCCAACTTGTGGTGACTTACTTCGCGTTCGGCCAAATGTTTTACGAACTCATCCACACAAGAGAAGAGTCCGGTGTTGTACGTAGGTCCGCCAATCGCCACGCCGCGATATCTAAACACATCGCGCAAGACGCCGGACGGCTGCGAAACGCTCAAGTTGTGAACAATAATATTGCGGATACCGGCTTCAGCCACGCCCTCTGCGATAGCCTCCGCCACGAGTTGCGTATTGCCATACATTGACCCATAGCAGATCACTACGCCCTCGCTCGTTTCGCCCGCACTCAAGCGGTGATACGTCTCGATGACGCGCGGAATATTCTCCGTCCAAACCGGGCCGTGCGTAGAGCAGATCATATTCATCTCCAATCCGCCCAACTTCTTCAACGCCGCCTGTACGGGTTTCGCGTATTTGCCAAGAATCGCCGCGTAATAGCGCTCCATCTCCGGAATATAGCGTTCGATGTCCATCGTAGTATCGAGCACGTGGCCGTTCAAAGCGCCGAAGCAGCCGAACGCATCGCCCGAGAAGAGCACCTTTTGCTCCACGCAGTACGTCACCATCGTCTCCGGCCAATGCAGCATCGGGACGAGATGGAAGCGCAGCGTCGTGTTGCCAAGCGAAAGTTCTGAGCCCTCTTTAACCTCTACATCATCTTCTGTGGTCAATCCATAGAAGCCACCAATCATATCAAACGTCTTCTTGTTGCCCACAAGCTTCACTTCAGGGTAGTATTTGCGGATATAAGCTATACTACTGGAGTGATCAGGCTCCATATGGTTCACGACGAGGTAATCTATGGGCCGCTCGCCCAAGATTTCGCGAATTTTATCCAAGAAAATTGGGAAGAAATCAGCCTCTACCGTGTCGATAAGCGCCACTTTTTCGTCAACAACAAGGTAAGAGTTGTAAGAGACACCGTGAGGCAAGAGCCAGAGTCCTTCAAAGCGATGCTTCACGCGGTCGTTTACACCGACGTAATGGATATTGTTTGTTAGTTTCATATTATTATACGATTGTCATTGCGCAAAGATAAGTCAAAAAAACACAACATGCACGGATTCAGCGAGGCAAAATCTCGCCAAATGGAAAAAAACGCGCAAACCGGCAAGCCGCGACGGCCTGCCGGTTTGCATTTTCAGCCGTCGCCCCTTAGCCCCGCCAGCATTCAGCGCAGCATCGAGCAGCCAAGGCGCTTTTTCATCGATCCGGCTCCGCCTTCAAGTCCCCCATCTGCCGCAGCAGCGTTTCGTTTGCTCCCACCAAACGATCGTGATGCTGCCGCCAAACCATAGTTTGCTCCCACCAAACGATGGTTTGCTCCCTCAAACGACAAAAAAAGGCTTGATGACGGTAAGCGAAAGCGGGGCGGCAGCGCGCCCGATACAGTCTGTCGCGCAGCCAACTTTACGCTACTTTTTCCGCAACGCCATCAAAGGCACAAAGCGGCGAGAACTTAATGCAAGGCAAAGGAGCGAGAAGCATCCTAAAAAGGGCACGATAAGACAAATGGTTTTTATACTTTATGCTGCTAAAACGCAATATTTTAAGGCCAAGACGGGGCCACCTCGAAAAATTGTAAGACCTTTGCAAAAACGGGCCGACGAAAGATCGCGCCGGCCACTTCTTTGTATCCTCAAAAATCAACAACGATGAAACGAATCAGACCATTTCGCCTCGCCGTGTGCCTCCTGATGGGCGCCGGCGCCATCCTGAGCAGTTGTACGAGCGACGAACCCACTCCCCTACCCAAGCCAAACTTGCCGGGGCGGCAGGGCGTTGTCATCATCAACCAAGGCAATGCTTACACAAGCCTTCCGGGAAGTTTGGATTACGTAGATTTTCAGCACGACACCAAACAGCAGGGCGTCTTTGCGCAAGCCAACGGCGGTAATAGCTTGGGCATGTCGCCGCAAAACGGCATTGCCTATGGATCTAACCTATATATTGCCGTCTACGGCGACAACCTTGTGCGCGTGATTGACCGCACGACGTTTCGCCAGAAAGCCACGATCAGCATCAGTCAGCCCGAAGCCGTCTACGCCGGCGCCGGAAGCGTTTACGTAGCCGACAATACGGGCTACGTAACGCGCTTTGATACGCTCTCATGGAGCAAGCAGGCTTCCGTAGCGGTAGGGCCGAATCCGGCAGCTTTGGCGGGGGCTAACGGCTTACTATATGTGAGCATTTCCGACGGATATAATTCGTCGGGAGGCTATGCCAACGGCTTCCGCGTGGTGCGTTTAGACCCGCGGACCTTGCAGAAGCGCGATGAAATCAAGGTGGGTATGAACCCCGGCGAACTCTGCGCCGACGCCAATGGGACGGTCTACGTCGTCTGTCGAGGCGACTATGGCGCAACGCCGTCGCGCATCTGGTGGATTAGGAGTGACGGCGCTGCACACGACTACTGCGACGGCACACATATAGCCACGCACGGCTACGACCTTGTCGTTGTCAATTCTGTGACCGACTGGACGACGTATCAGACAAAGATCAATTCGGCGCTGTACCACAACCGAATGATGATCTCCGCTCAGCCGGCGCGCAAAGATTATTTTTCGGCTTATCCGGGGAGCGTGACGCGGGTGCAAATCAATCCGGCTTCGGGCGAAATCTTTATGTGTGGCGATACAAGTGCGACGGGCTATGCGCAAAAGGGCTACGTCTTTCGCTATGATTGGACCGGCCGCGTGAAGGAGCAGATCAATACGGGCATTCATCCGTTCGGCCTCATTTTTTTATTTGAGCATCGGCCGACAAACGGCAGCCTTTTTCCGCCTCTTTTATCAATGCGCATCAAGCCCATTCGGCAGGCGGGTGCACGAGATGGAGACGCTCGCCGCGCCGTACAAACAGCGCTCCCCCACCGCCGGCGCTGACGATTGGGATGTTCAGTCCTGATCCGCGCGAAGTCATAAGAAAGCGGAAATAGAGACGCGCAAATGGGCGCATCTCCCGAAAAAAAGCGTAAATTTGCCCTACATCAGGCGGCGGCCGCGCTTCCTTCGCAAGGCAGCATGGGGCGTCGGCCACCATTATTATAAGCATATTCTCCCCCATCCCATCCGGCCGGACCGCCCGTGCGGCCGGATGCCGGCGCGGGGAAACTTCAAAGATAAGAGATAAGATTCATGAGTTTACAATGCGGCATCGTAGGCCTGCCCAATGTGGGCAAATCCACACTATTCAATTGCTTGAGCAACGCTAAGGCGCAGTCGGCAAATTTTCCCTTTTGCACGATCGAACCGAATGTAGGCGTCATCACCGTCCCCGACGAGCGTCTGAATCGCTTGGCCGAACTTGTTCACCCGGGGCGCATCGTGCCGACCACGGTTGAGATCGTCGACATCGCCGGTCTGGTGAAAGGCGCCTCAAAAGGTGAAGGATTGGGCAATCAATTCTTAGGTAATATTCGCGAGACGGATGCCATTATTCACGTCCTGCGCTGCTTTGACGACGATAACGTAGTTCACGTAGACGGAAGTGTGGACCCGATTCGCGATAAAACGATTATCGACACCGAACTCCAACTCAAAGACTTAGAAAGCATTGAGAGCCGCTTGCCGAAGGTGGAGAAAAATTGCGCAAATGGGCAATAATAAGGACGCCAAGGTAGAGTATGAAGTGCTGAAGGCGTATAAAGAAGCGCTGGATCAAGGCAAGAGTGCGCGCACGGTGAGTTTCGAGACCAAGGAAGCGCAAAAAGCGGCCCACGATCTCTTCCTGCTGACGGCTAAACCCGTGCTTTATGTCTGCAATGTCGATGAGGCGAGTGCGGCAACGGGCAATGCTTACGTAGAACAGGTACGCGAGGCAGTGAAGGAAGAAGGCGCGGAGATCTTAGTCGTGGCTGCGCAGACGGAAGCCGACATCGCCGAACTGGAAACCTACGAGGAGCGCCGCGAATTTCTGAACGACGTGGGACTGGATGAGAGCGGCGTGAACCGTCTTATAAAGGCGGCTTACAAGATGTTGCAACTCGAAACGTTTATCACGGCCGGCGAAATGGAAGTGAAGGCCTGGACGTACCGCAAAGGCTGGAAAGCGCCGCAATGTGCGGGCGTGATCCACACCGACTTTGAGCGCGGCTTTATTCGTGCAGAGGTTATCAAGTATGACGACTATCTGAAATACGGCAGTGAAACGGCCGTGAAAGAAGCCGGCTTGCTCCACATCGAGGGCAAAGAATACGTCGTGCAAGATGGCGACATTATGCACTTCCGCTTCAACGTTTAAACACACAAACTATGGTTTGGGATCCTGATATATACGCTTTTCACATTTTCGGATACGGTGTGCGCTGGTACGGCCTTTGGTGGGTGATCGGACTAATGATCGCTTATCTCGTCGTACAAAGACTCTATAAGCGCCAAGGGCTTGGCGATGAGAAGTTCGATAGTCTTTTCATCTATGCCTTCGTAGGTATTATCCTCGGCGCACGATTGGGTCACTGCCTGCTCTATGATCCGGCTTATTTTCTCACACATCCGCTCGAAATCTTCTTACCTGCTGTGAAGGTCGACGGACATTGGCAGTTTACGGGCTTTACGGGTTTGGCCAGTCACGGCGGCACGCTCGGCTTAATGATATCTTTGTGGCTCTACGTCAGAAAGACGAAGGTCAACTTGATGCGTGTGCTCGACAATATCGCAATTGCTACGCCGATAGCGGCGGCCTGCATACGTATGGGCAACTTCTGGAACTCTGAAATCGTAGGCAAGCCGACGACGTCGGCGCTTGGGGTGATTTTTGTGCAAAACCACGAAAAATTTTGCCCGCTATCCGGGACAGCTGTTTGAGGCTGCGTTCTATTTTTATATTGTTCCCCATCGGCCTTTTATTGTATCGCCAATACAAAGATAAGATCGCGACGGGCTGGTTCTTTGGTTGGGTGCTCACGTGCATCTTCTCTTTCCGCTTTTTTTCATTGAGTTTCTCAAAGAAGTGCAAGAGCCGTGGGAGCGCACGATGGTCTCTTACATCGGGATTAACCAAGGTCAGCTGCTGAGTTTGCCGTTTATTATTTTTGGGCGTCTACTGTTGGGCCGGCGGAAAGCGCTGCCGGCGCCTCGGCGAGAAGCCCCAACCGGCTCAAAGAGGCCCTAAGCGGCAGCCTGAAATCAAACATTTGCCATCAAACTTCTTTACTGGAATATCAATATGCGAAACAAATTATCCTTCCCTTAGTCCTAGCCACCACGCTTACGCTTACGGCCTGTAGCAAGCTTGGCAATCTTTCGGCTGATCGCTTTACCGTGACGCCGCAACCGCTCGAAGCAACCGGCGGAAAAGTGCCGGCTACGATCGCAGCTCGCTTTCCGGCAAAATATATGAAGAAGAAAGCCGTCGTAACCATTACGCCGGTATTGCGCTATGCGAACGGCGAGGCCAAAGGCGCATCGGCCACGTTCAGAGGCGAGAATGTCATGAGCAATGATCAAATGGTGAGCTACGCAAATGGCGGCAATTATATGATGAAAACAAGTTTCGCTTATCGGCCGGAAATGGCTTCGAGCGAGCTGTTCCTCACTTTCAACGCCCACCTTGGGAAAAAAGCGGTGCATATACAGGAAGTGAAAGTAGGATATGGCGTTTTGGCTACAGCTACCTTGCTGGAGCGTACCGCCGCTGAGACGCAGATGGCTCCGGGTGAGGACGCCTTCCAATATACTAAGGAACAGAAGCAAGAAGCGCAAATCCGCTACCTCATTCAACAAGCAAAAATTCGCAATTCGGAGCTAAAAAAACGACGTCAATCCAAGACTTTATTCGCACGCTGAAAGACATTAAAGCCGATGGAAAAAAAGCTTAGAGTTGGGCAGCATCGAAGTTTCGGCTTACGCATCACCGGATGGCGGTATGAAACTCAATACTGACTTGGCTAAAAACCGCGAATCGTCGTCAGCAAACTACGTGAAACAAGAGCTGAAAGCGGCTCAAAATGGCCGGCGAGGTTGAGGCAAAATATACGGCGGAAGACTGGGAAGGCTTCCAGCAACTCGTTTCGCAGAGCAATATCCAAGATAAGGACATTATTCTCCGCGTTTTGAGCCTTTATCCCGACCCCGAAGAGCGCGAAAGGCAAATTCGCAACCTCTCAGCAGGCTTCCGCGAGTTGGCAGATGAGATTTTGCCCGAACTACGCCGCGCTCGCCTGACGATAAATTACTTGCTGATCGGCCGCAGCGATGATGAAATACAAGCGCAATACGCTGCCGACCCCTCGAAACTTTCAATCGAAGAGCTCCTTTACTATGCTACGCTGACGGAGTCGAAGACGGAGCAGGAAAACATCTACCGCACGGCAACGCGCCTCTACCCTGACGACTACAGAGCCTACAATAATTTGGCCATTGCCGCTTATGAGCGCGCCGACTTCAATGCGGCCGAAGATTGGCTCCGACAAGCTGCGATGCGAAAAGGCAATGCGGCAGAAGTAAACGCCAACTACGCCCTCCTTTCTTTGGCTAAAGGCAATATCGAAGGCGCTGAAAATTATTTAGGAAGCGCCGTAGCCGCCAAAAATTATGGCGCTGTGGCCGGCAATCTCAATATTGCACGCGGCAATTATGCACAGGCAGCAGCCGATTTGAAGGGCGTCAGATCCAACTCAGCCGCTTTGGCGCAAATCCTCAATAAGGATTACGTAGCAGCGCAAGAGACGCTCGAAAAAAATAGCTCGCCCGACGGCTACGACCGACTATCTCAAAGCCATTCTCGCGATGCGGATGCGCCAATCTTCGACGGCGCTCACGCATCTCCGGAAAGCGATCGACAAAGATCCCGCTTTGCGCAGCCGTGCTGCCAACGATTTAGAATTTTTCCGCCTTGTTTAACGACCCACAGTATAAGCAAGCTGTAAAATAAACAAATACAGCCTCTCGCCATCCGCGGTTTAGTTGATTCGGATGTGCAGAGAGGCTGCATTTTTTTCCCATTGTGCACTTATGCGAATCAGCTTTTCATTACTCTTCATCTTGGTTCTCTTCACCGCCTGCGGGCCGGAGAAGGGCCGCATCCGAATTGAGGGAAAATTAAAACACCTCGACAAGGCCGAATGCTATCTTTACGCCGAAGGAGGCGACTTTTCAAAGCCCGACACCATTACGATCAGCGGCGGAAAGTTTAAGTTGGAGAAAGAATTGCCTGAAGCCCTGCCTGCTAACAATCCTCTACCCTAACGCTACGACCACGACCTTCATCGGCGAACCCGGCGCCACGATCAAAAATCGACGGAGATGCCGGCCGCTTAGACGAAGTTGACATCAGCGGAAGCGAACTCAACGAGCGCCTGACCAAGTTTCGGCAGCGGCAAGTCAAGAAAACAAAAAGCGACCAACTGATGGCCGCTACGCAATATATTAGAGATCACGCCACAAGTTTGGACGGACTCGCACTCTACTACAAATATTACGTAGACAACGATGCGACCGATGCCAACGTGGCCCTCGAATTGCTCAACTTATTGCGCAAAGGACTCCCACAAAGTAAAAGCTTTGGTCACGCTGGATGCCGCCTTACGCCCACTCAAGTCCTACGCCGTGGGGCGTACATTCCCTGATTTTTTTCCGTGCAGACGCTCGCCGGAAAAAAACCCTCTCGCGAGCCCTCGCTCACCGGAAAGCCCACCTTGCTTTTCTGGTGTGGTAGATGGAGCAGCGAAAGTACGACGGCACTCAACGAAGCGCAACGCTTGCAGACGACATACGCCAACCGGCTAAACGTCGTCGCCATCAGTCTCGATCCGGATCCTGAAAACGCGCGCAAATACGTTGAGTCGTTAGGGCTACACAGGCGCTTTCGTCTGCGACGGCAAAAGTCTTTCAAACGCCGTTGGCCCGACTGCTGGGCGTGCGCGGCGTGCCTTCGGGCTTCATCATCAACACAGACGGTCGCATTGTCGCACGCGATCTCCCCGTCAGTCAATGGGACGCTCAATTGCAGTCCGTCGTCCACTAAGACCCACGCATTTTTTTCAGCCTGAAATCTTAAGAAAAACCGCATGTTTGCCAAAATCAACAGTGCCGCGCTCAACGGACTAAAAAGCCATCTCCGTAACGCTCGAAGTGAATGCCTTTCTGACGAAAGGCGGCGACGGAACGGAATCAACCTTCTTTATGGTCGGACTCCCCGACAACGCCGTGCGCGAAAGCAAGCAGCGCGTACTGAGCGCACTGGCCAATTCGGCTTTCCGCCTGCCGCGCATGAACGTGACGGTCAACTTAGCGCCGGCCGACATACGCAAGGAGGGGAGCGGCTTCGACTTGCCGCTGGCTGTCGGACTCTTGAAGACGACCGACATTGTCAAGGCCGAACACCTCGATGAGGTGGCTTTTGTTGGCGAACTTGGACTTGACGGCACGATCCGCTCGGTGCGCGGCGCCCTGCCCATAGCCATTGAGGCGCGCAAACAGGGTTTTAAGGCGCTCTTCGTGCCTAAGGCCAACGAGCGTGAGGCCGGCGTCGTCAACCACTTGAAAGTTTACGGTGTGAAGACGCTTAAAGAAGTGGTCGATGCGCTCAACGGCAACCCTAAGTTTAACGCCCGTAGCGGTCGACACGCGCGCCGATTTCTATGCTGCACAAACCACCTATCCGCTCGACTTTGCCGAAGTCAAGGGGCAAGTTGCAGCCAAGCGGGCCTTTGAAGTGGCCGCCGCAGGTGGACATAATCTGATGATCGTAGGCTCGCCCGGATGCGGCAAGAGCATGATGGCAAAACGCCTCCCCTCTATCCTACCCCAACTGACTTTGGCGGAGAGCTTGGAGACTACGCAGATTTACTCCATTGCAGGCGAACTGCCAACGGAGACGTCACTCATAGCGCGCCGGCCTTTTTCGCAGTCCGCACCACACCATATCCGACGTCGCCCTGATTGGCGGCGGCATGACGCTGCGCCCCGGCGAGATTTCGCTGGCCCACAACGGCGTTCTTTTCTTAGACGAACTCCCCGAGTTTAGCCGATCGGCGCTTGAGACGCTCCGCCAACCGCTCGAGGATCGTGAGATTACGATACGCCGCACGCGCTATGCCGCCACGCTACCTTGCTCTTTTATGCTCGTAGCGGCCATGAATCCCTGCCCTTGTGGCTACTACAACGACCCCGCCCACCAATGCACGTGCCCGCCCGGCAAGATTCAGCATTATATGGACAAGATTTCGGGGCCGCTATTAGACCGTATCGACCTACAACTTGAGGTTACGCCCGTCGGGCTTGAAGAATTGCAGCGCGCACCTTCGGGCGAACGAAGCGAAAGTATCCGCGCCCGCGTCATCAAAGCGCGCGACGTGCAGACGGAGCGCTACAAAGATATTCCGGGACTCCACTGCAATGCGCAACTCTCTGCGGCGCAGATTCAGCAGTTTGCACAACCCGACGCGGCCGGTGCAAACGCGTTGGCGGGAGCTATGAAAAACTCAACCTTTCGGCCCGCGCCTATGAGCGCATCTTGAAAATGGCGCGCACCATAGCCGATTTGGCCGGCAGGGATCAGATCGGTTTTGACGACATTGCAGAAGCCGTCAGCTATCGCAACCTTGACCGCGCCGACTGGGGCGAAAGTTATTAAGTCGGCCGCCGTCGCCCACCCTTCACCCTTATTTTTTTCATCGCCCATCTTCGGCCTCGGCAGGCCGCATCACGTGTTTTTGCATCCCGCCCCTTCGTTGCCAAAGGGCGAAGTTTCCCCCATAGCCCCGCAGCGTCCGTAAGCACATCTCGCCCCTTCGTTGCCCATTGTCAAAGTCGGAATAAAGTGCTTTATTCCTCCCGTTATCCCACACATTTTTGCCCACTTAGCAGCACGCCTTTCCCACCTCCGACGTTTTTTATCGTAAGGTGAAGCTCTTTTTCTCACGAGCGTAAACCTTTTTTCTCGTGAGCGCAAACCTTTATCATCGTGATCGCAAACGCCCCACGCTGAATGTAGGGCGTTTATTCCCCAATATTTCAGCGCTAAAAACCCCATTTGCGTCTGTTTTTGAAAGACCAACCCTAAGGGGTTGCCAATGCGGGTGCGTGATAGGCAGGGTTAAAACGTTGCACATTTTAACCCTGCCCTACTAAAAGACTAACCCCGATGGGGTTATTTGAGGCGGAAGACGTAGGCATTCAATATGATTGATTAGTAGGTCAAATAAAAGGTGCATACACACAATGACAGGGCAGGCATAATTCGACCCCAATACCACAGATAGCGAACACAACCCCTTAGGGTTGGTCTTTTTAGCAGGCCGGGGTTAAGGCACACCGTGGCTTAACCCCGGATAAGCAAGCATACATAGTGTGCAACCCCTTAGGGTTGGTCTTTCACTGTGACAGGGTTGAGGAGCGAAGCGGCAACCCGGACACTAACGACGCAAGTCGTTGATCTTGTCCATTATTATTTGGAGGGTATCCATTGCGTACCGATTCGCGGACGTTGTTGAAAGACCAACCCTAAGGGGTTGTCAATCGCGGATGACGTTAGGCAGGGTTAAGCCGCTTTGCACCTTAACCCTGCCCCTGCCAAAAGACTAACCCCGATGGGGTTATTTGCAGGCGTGTGGTTGTGGAGGTGGATTGGCGGGGTTAACGTTTGGGCGTAAGCGTGCGTAGGGGTGGATTTTGAGGGTTATTTGTAATTGTGTGGTGGCGAAAATGGGTTGGCAGGATTAACGTTTGGGCGTAAGCGTGGGCAAGGTTGGATTTTGCGGGGTTATTTGTAATTGTGTGATCGTGGAAATAGGGCGGCAGGGTTAGTTTTAAGTTGCATGCGAAGAGTATGTTGGCTTCGATAGATCGTTTGCGGCAAGGCCGCGTTAAAAAATGGATTGGAATGACTCATAAGCTTAGTTTGGGCGAGTCTGTTTTGTAAAGAATTGCGCACGAGATCCGACATCGATTCGATAATGTGCGACAACAACCCCGTTAGAATGGTCGTCGGTAAGTTCTCTCTTAGACGATAATGTTTGTTATCAACAATAAAGGGTGGCCAATAGCGACAACAACCCCATAGGGTTGGTCTTTTGGCAGGCCGGGGTTAAGTTGCGTAGCTATTTAACCCCGGATAAAGCGATGGAAACGAGTGCAACCCCATCAGGGGTTGGTCTTTCACCGTGGCAGGGTTGAGGAGCGAAGCGGCAACCCAGACACTAACGACGTGAGTCGTTGCTCGTGCGAGTTATAATTGGGTTTGTTTCCGTTGCGATTCGACTTGCGGATATTTTTGAAAGACCAACCCTAAGGGGTTGCCAATGCAGGTGCGTGATAGGCAGGGTTAAAACGCTGCACATTTTAACCCTGCCCTGCCAAATGACTAACCCCCGATGGGGTTATTTAAGACGGAGGGCGCGAGAGCAGGGAGGGATACAAAAAGCCTGCCTCGAAAGGCAGGCTCGTGGATTAGCGTGAGGCGAAGCGTCAACGCGTGATCGAAATTTTCTGCGTCACTTCTTCATCACCGCTCTTTATCTTCACAACATAAACACCCGGTTGGAGCGTCTTGCGATCCAGCGTGCGGAATGTGCCGTATGACATAGTGCGAACGAGTTTGCCATCGAGACTGGTCAACACGACTTGTGCGTCGTCGGTCACTTCTACGAGGCTGATACCTACGGTGCCGCAATTCTTCAACAGGAAGTGGGCGACATACATTTCGCCGGTGTAGCGATCTTGCTTGATACGCTTCGTTTTGCCATCTGCGCCGACTTCATCTAAGCGGAAGTAGCCCGCTGCTATACCATCTTTGCCTTTATCGTAGAACTCGATGGAGTAGCAGTCGTCGCGCTCGAGCATCAGCATCGTCTTGTAGTTTTTTTCTGCTTTTCCGTCATCGGTTCACTTGCTTGTACGAGGTCGCCGGATGAGTTGAAGAGCTTCCAAGAAGATTCCTCGGGCTTGTTGTCGGTGAAGAAGTTGAGACGCACAGCGTTGTTGGCCGCCGGTGCAGACTTGAAAATGAGTTCGTATTTAGGCGTTACTTCCGATGAACCATTGAGTTCGCTGAGCCAAACCTGTACCTTGTTTTCGTAAGTCTTTTCGTTGAGTTCGAAATCTGTGAAAGCGGGCGTAGTAATGGTCGTCTGCTGCGAAACATCTAAGTCGCCCGTCCACGGTGTCTGCTGCGTCTCGCCATTAACGCTGACATTGATGGTCGCTGATTTGAGGTGGCTCTTGCCTTGGTTGCAGAAGCTGACGGTAGCCGTGAGGTTAGGCGTGCAGATATCATCGGGGAGGCCTTTAACTTCTAGGATGCGCGCTGCATCTGTGTCGTTGTGAGGGTAGGGGAAATAAGTGCATCCGACGATCTTTTTTTGTTGGTATCGTCTTGCACGAAGACTACGACGCCCAATTGCTGCTCGTTGGTGTAGTTTCTGATTTCCCAGTCGGTCTCATAGGTGTATGGTTGGCCTTTGAAAAGCTTTCCGGCGAGGGTAGCGCCTTGTCCGTGGGGAAGGATCTTACGTGCGCAGAAATAGAAGTGCTTTTTCGCCGTTTCGAGCAGGCGTCGACCAGTTTACTTCCTCTTCGATGGGGACGATAAAGAGGTGCATCTTTTCGTCGTTGATCTCTTCGAGGGCGGTAAGGTTGACTCTAACGTCCAGTTTGTGGTCTTTGATGTTAATTAAAACCATCGATCTTGACGGGTTTGTTTTCTTTGTAGCCTTGATTGATGTAACTCACAAGCTTGGCTTCGTCCCACTCAGTGTTGCGCTTTGCTCCGTTGACGTACCAACTGGGCACGCCGTTGACGTTGTAGTAGAAACGGCGAGTATTGAAGTTTTGCGGGTCGCAACGATAAAACTTATCAGCGGGATCGGGGAAACTTACGTGGTATTTAATGGCCACGCATTTGCCGACAGTCTTGCGAAGGGCGGCATCTAAATAAGGTGCGAAACCGGCACAAGGACCACAACTCGTGTTGGTAAACTCTTCGACGAGCGCGAGCTGCTTTTTGTTCTTGAGCAAACAGACTGCTCAAGCCCATAAATAGGGCGAAAATAAGAAGTAAACTTTTCCTACTCATAAAAAAATTTAGGTTAAGGTAGACCAATGTTATCTATTAAGAGCGGGCAATGGGCTTGTGATCGCTGCGGCGACTACGCTAACCGGCAACTATGCAAAGTCGATATGCCTTTTTCTGCGCGCAAATATACAAATTTGAAGAAGATTCTCACAATTTTTAGCAACTAAAAAAATGTGAACTGCTGAATAGTTTGGACAAAAAGTCGGACGGATACTGAGCGGAAAAAAAGACTCGCGCGATGGTAAAACAATAGCTGAATAGCACCAAATGAAAGGAAAAATACGTACAAAAAGAAGCCGGAAAAAAAGGCATCTTCCGGAGCGCACTCGATGGCGGAAAGCTGGCGAGGCACGCCTTTTTTTATTCGTTAGCGCTTGCTTTGTTGAAAAAAAGACCGTATATTTTGCATGCTATTTGCAACATTTCGGAAAACCAAAGCAAAAATCAAATCAATAAATAAAATCGACAAATGCAAAACAAAGGATTTGTTAAAGCAATTGCTATTCTGCTAACGTTGATTTGCCTCTTCTATTTCTCTTTTTTTCCTTCGTAACCAATCATTACGAGAGAAAAGCTGAAAGCTATGGGCCCTGTGGCCGGCAAAGCTTATCTCGACTCAATGATGAACGAGAAGGTTTATTTGAACTGGAAGACGCTGAAAGAATGTCAATCGTTACAGATCGGATTGGGCTTGGACCTCAAAGGTGGTATGAACGTCATACTCGAAGTATCAGTGCCCGATGTAGTGAAAAACTTGGCTGGCGACAACGCCAAAGCGCCTGCTTTCCAAAAAAAGCAGTAGAGCAAGCACACGAAGGTTATAAAAAAAGGCGACGGAGATTTTGTTGAGCTCTTCGTAAAGGATTACGCCGAAGCCAACGGTGCGGGCAAGCTTGGTGCGCTCTTCGCCGCACGACTCAAGGAAAAGAACATTACGTTCAACTCCTCGGACGCGCAAGTGCAAAAGGCGCTCGAAGAAGAGGTAGACGCAGCCGTGGCCAACTCAAACGAAGTCGTTCGTTCTCGTATCGACCGCTTCGGTGTCGCGCAGCCTAACATTCAAATCCTTCGTGGTAAAGGCCAGATCGGTCAAATTATGGTCGAAATGCCCGGTATCAAGGAGCCGGAGCGCGTACGCAAGTTACTGCAAGGTAGTGCCAACCTCGAATTCTGGGAGACTTACACACTGGATAAGATAAACGCCGCACTACAAAGCATCAACGAAATCGGAACAGCTTCCGACTCCACACAGCAGCAAAAGCAGAGCGGCAAACCTCTCTTCCAGATGCTCAGCCAGCAAAACACCAACCCGCAAGGTTGCATCGTAGGCTACGCAACTCCCAAAAGACACGGCCGCTATAGATAATATTATATATAGCGAAGCTGCCAAGAGCAAATTGCCGGCCGACCTTGTACTCCACTGGAGCGTAAAGCCGGAGATGGGGCAAGCCTTTGCGCTCTACGCGCTCCGCTCTAACGGCGGACAACCTGCGCTTCAGGGCGACGTAATCGCTGATGCAAAGGACGATTTCGACCAATATCACCGTCCGATTGTCTCTATGACAATGACCAACGATGGAGCGCGCGAATGGGCAAACATAACTAAGAAGAACCTGCACCAACCGGTAGCCATCGTACTTGACGGTTACGTTTACAGTGCGCCGGAGATTCAGAACGAGATTAACGGCGGAAGTTCGCAGATTTCAGGCCACTTCACGACCGACGACACGCGCGACTTGGCCAACGTGCTCAAGAGCGGTAAAATGCCGGCGCCGACCAACATTGTCCAAGAAGAGACCGTCGGCCCCTCATTAGGTTCAGCCTCCATTCAAGCCGGACTCTACTCTTGTATTGTAGCGTTCATCCTGTTGATGATTTTCATGTGCTGCTACTATGGTTTAATCCCCGGTATGGTAGCCAACGTCGCTCTGGTCCTCAACTTCTTCTTCACGTTCGGCGTCTTGGTTTCCTTCCAAGCAGCTTTGACGATGAGCGGTATAGCCGGTCTCGTCCTCTCTTTAGGTATGGCCGTCGATGCCAACGTATTGATCTACGAGCGTACGAAAGAAGAGTTGCGTAGCGGCAAAAACATCAAGTCAGCCCTTGCAGCAGGTTACGGAAATGCCTTCTCCGCTATCTTCGACTCCAACCTTACCTCAATCATCACCGCTATTATCCTCTACAACTTCGGTACAGGTCCTATCCGCGGTTTCGCTTTGACGCTCGGTATCGGTATCTGCGCCAGCTTCTTTACGGCGGTGTGGATCTCACGTATGATTTACGAACGTCAGATGAACCACGAGCGCTGGTTAGGCCTCACTTTCTCAACCCCCTTGACGCGAAATTTCCTCGTCGACGCCCATTTCCGTTTGATGAAGAACGCGCCCAAGGCCATGATCGTCTTCGGTTTGATCGTTCTCGTTTGCATTGGTTCACTGGCTACGCGCGGCCTGTCGAAGGGTATCGACTTTACAGGCGGTCGCAACTTTGTCATCGAGTTTGAAGACAGAGCCATCACCCCCGAGAAAGTAGATGCAGCCGTAGAGCGTGTGATCAAAGCCAAAGACCCCAACGCTACGATTAGCGCCATCGAGGTAGTAACGGCTCAGAAACGCGCCGTGCGCCTCACGACCAACTATATGATCGACAGCGACGCAGCAGACGCCGACGAAGTAGTAGAAAAAACCGTCTACGAAGCCTTAAAGCAAGGCAAACTCATCACGGCCGACTACAAGACCTTTAAAGATCGCGAAAACCGCACCGGCGGATCGATCGTAAGTGCCCAGAAAGTAGGCCCCGCAGTAGCAGCCGATATGGCTAAGGGTGCGATTATCTCCGTCATCCTCTCGCTGATCGCCATCTTCGTCTACATCCTCGCCCGCTTCCGCAATGTAGCCTTCTCCATAGGCTCAGTATTGGCCCTCACGGTCGATACTTTGATCATTGTAGGTATGTATTCTATCTGCTGGGGATGGATGCCGTTCTCCCTCGAAGTCGATCAGACGTTCATCGGAGCAGTCCTGACGGCTATCGGTTATTCAATCAACGACAAGGTGGTTGTATTTGACCGCATCCGCGAAAACTTAGGACTCTATCCGAAGCGAGAAACGGAGCGCCTCTTCAACGATTCGCTCAACGAGACTTTGGCTCGTACGATTATGACCTCAGCTACGACGTTGCTCGTCCTCCTTTGCATCTTCTTCTTAGGTGGCGACAGCATCCGCAGTTTTGCTTTCGCAATGATTCTGGGTGTTGTCTTCGGCACACTTTCTTCTATCTTCCTCGCAGCGCCCATCGCCTTCCGCACGTTAGGCAAGAAGCGCATTATCGAGGCCGCAGTAGCCAAGGCATAAGTCCCCCTTATCGCCCCCCGCTATTCAAGGTGCGATGAGAAACGACCAACATATCATTCGCCTGCTCTTCTCGGAGCAGGCGAATTTCTTTACCCCCAAGCGAAAGTCTCGCTCGGTCGGGCATCGCGTCCCAAGCCCTCCTCGCAACGTGCGGCCTTGAATGTTTTTTTGTGTCAAACGATTCGTCTCTGATCATTGATAATACCTCATCAAATTCAATCCGATTTTCACATAATCCGCGCCGCCCACGCCTCCCACTGCAAATAACCCCATCTGGGTTAGTCTTTTGGCAGGGCAGGGTTAAAATGTGCAGCGTTTTAACCCTGCCTATCACGCACCCGCATTGACAACCCCTTAGGGTTGGTCTTTCAAAAATATCCAATGATTGACATGCAATGCAAACAAACCCAATTATAATTCGCATGAGCAACGACTTATGTCGTTAGTGGCCGGGTTGCCGCTACGCTCCTCAACCCTGCCACGGTGAAAGACCAACCCTAAGGGGTTGCACACTATGTATGCTTGCTTATCCGGGGTTAAACCACGCTGTGCCTTAACCCCGGCCTGCCAAAAGACCAACCCTAAGGGGTTGTTATCGCCATTTAACGCTTTGAGGTCGAATTATGGGCTCGCCATCATTGTAATGCTTGCGCACTTGATTTGGCCTACAAATCATTCCAAACAAATCTCACATCCTTCAACCTACAAAGCATCCCATCAAGCCACACAATTACAATACCATAGTTTCGGATGTTAATACGCGCCTCCCATGTCTCACAACCGCACTACCGCAAATAACCCCATCGGGGTTAGTCATTTGGCAGGGCAGGGTTAAAGCGGTAACGCTTTAACCCTGCCTAACGCACCACCGAATCGGCAACCCCTTAGGGTTGGTCTTTCAAAAACATCCGATGGTCGAAACGCAACGAAAAATGACAAACTAACGATGCTCCAAATCCCCTTTCTAACCATAAAAACTGCGCGAACAAACCGATGGCGGCCTATTCGCGGAGCTTCCGCTCACGATAAAAAGAGCTTACCCTCGTGATAAAAAGGTTTGCGCTCACGATAAAAAGGTCTACCCTCACGAGCGTAAACCAAATTGGAGAGGCGTGCAATGCGTTGAATGGGCATAAAGGCGCGCAATATCAAGGCGAAATAAGTTTCCGGCAAAACTTCGAGGACAACATTTTTCCGACAAACAGCGCCGCCGCTCGGAGAGCGGGTAGGGGAGTAGGGCCGGTCTCATTGCAACTTGCGGTGCGGGGCAGGTGTGTAGAGAAAAAAGGTGCGCCGCAAAGCGTTTCGCATCAACCTGTCAATGCGTAAAAAGGCCGAAACAACGGCTCGTTGCCGACATTCAAGTCTTTCGTCTTCAGCAATGCATACGAAGGAGTAGTATGAGGATTTTGCAGGGGACGCAACAAAGGCTTTCTTACTTATGGGCGGATGGGAAGTATGCTGCGGTGGGAAAAAGGCCTTTTGCAGCGAACTATAAACGTATGGCGGCGAAAAAGAAGCGAATGATGGCAGAGGAGAGGAGTAATGCAACAGACAAAAAAAGAATGCTACAGCGAACGAAAAAAATACCACGATGGGAAAGGGAAATGCGGCAACAAAAGGAAGAAATGCAGCAGAAAATGGTAGGAGGGCGATGGTGGGAAAGAGGAAGACAGCGGCAGACGGAAAGAATGTCACGACGAGAGAGAAGAATGCCACGGCGGAAAAGGGGGATGCTATGGAAAAAAAGAAGGGATGTCGCAGCGAGAGAGCAGCGTGTCACAGTGGGGAAGAAGCGTACAGCGGTGGGCGAGAGCAACGCATTTACCAACGTTTTTATTTCATTTTTTAGAGAAAATGGGAGTAGGGCGGGACACTTTTTCCTTTGTTTTTATTTACCTTTGCGCGCAAACACCAGACACTCGGAGCGTCGAAAGTGTTGGCGGGGATAAAAAAATTCCCCTCATTTTACGCATAAAATCGACATAAAAACCGCATAGTCTTATGAAACGCACACACACTTTTTCAACTGAAGGCACTGACTTTCTTGCTCCTCTCGTTCTGCTTCCTGACGGCGCAGGCGCAACGCAAATTTCGCTTCGGCTTAGGTATCAACTACGCACTGCCAATCGAGCGTTATACCGGCGGAGAAACACGTTTCGGCGTGTACTTAAACGGAACTTATCGACTGGCAGACCGCCTCGACGTAGGCCTAACGGCGAGTTTGGACGAACCATCTTACGCTGTTCACGAACCGGATGGGACGGTGCTCTGCTACGATACGTACGCGCTGTCTTTTGTGCCAAACGTGACCTACGCATTCCCGCTCAAGACGCCCAAAGTGTTGCCCTTTGTCGGGATGGGATTAGGTGTTTCCTTTGACAATATCAAAGGTGGCGTATTTTCTGACGGGCATAAGCTCCACCCCGTCGCAGTGCCGATGGCCGGCGTTCGCTTCTTCAAACATTTAGACTTGACGGCACGCTATTATATCACGGATAAGAAATTTGACCGCCTGACGCTCTCGCTTGGTTACACGTTTTAAGTGCGACTAAAGCAGGGCCACGACATTTCCATAAGCCACATAAGCAATGAAAAGAACCATCATCTTCCTCCTGTTTACGCTCTGCGTGTTGTCCTCACAAGCTCAACGCAAATTTCGCTTTGGCTTAGGCCTAAATTATCCCATTCCTATCGAAAAGGGATGCAACGATTTGAGCTATCCCGGCATTTATCTTAATGCGAGTTACCGATTGACGGATCGTATTAACGTAGATTTAGGCTTGCATGGCGAACAGTGTGCTTCAAATCTCGACACATCCATTGAAGAAACCTCCACGTTGGCCATCGTGCCCGGAGTAAACTACCTGTTTCCTTTGAAGACGAAAAAGGTACTCCCTTTACGTGGGCCTTGGTACCGGTATTTCTTTTGATAATTTTGGGAAGGGTGTCTTTGGCCATGGGATGCACCTCCATCCGGTCTTGGTGCCGAAAGTCGGCATCCAATTCTTCAAGCACTTGGATGTGACTTTCCGCTATTATATTACGCATCCCGACTTCGACCGCTTGATGGTGGGCATTGGCTATACCTTTTAAGTGCGGCTATTTGCGGAGCAAACTTTGGGCAAAAGCAGAAAAATGCCTACTTTTGCGTGATTATTTCACGAGTCGCCGCGACTTGTGCGGGCCGATCTTTGTCGGCCTTGTGCACAAACAGGCCCACATCGTTGCGCCTTCAACCCTTGGGGTTGCCTTCTTGCGCGCGTCTCTACCCATCTTAGAATAAAACCAGCAGTATGTCAGCACGAGAAGTACGCGTACGCTTTGCTCCGAGTCCTACAGGGCCGCTTCATATCGGCGGAGTGCGCACGGCGCTCTACAATTTCTTATTTGCTCGCCAGCATGGCGGGAAACTCGTTTTTCGTATCGAAGACACCGACTCCAATCGCTTTGTGCCGGGGGCCGAAGACTATATCTTGGAGAGCTTCAAATGGCTCGGCATCAACTTTGATGAAGGGGTAAGTTTCGGCGGTCAATATGGACCGTACCGCCAAAGCGAACGACGCGAAATCTATCGCCGCTACGTCGACCAATTGCTCGAGGAAGGCAAGGCTTATTACGCCTTTGATACGCCCGAAGAGCTGGATGCCAAGCGCGGGGAGATACAGAATTTTCAGTATGACGCTTCTACGCGTATGCAAATGCGCAATTCGCTCTCGCTTCCTGCGGACGAAACGGCGCGCCTCTTGCAGGAAGGCGTTAATTATGTAGTGCGCTTCAAGATTGAACCGAGCGAAGATGTTCACGTCAACGACATTATCCGTGGCGATGTGGTCATCAATTCTTCGATCTTGGACGATAAGGTGCTCTATAAAAACGCTGACGGCCTGCCTACTTATCATTTGGCTAACATTGTCGATGATCATCTGATGGAAATCAGCCACGTAATCCGCGGCGAAGAGTGGTTGCCCTCCGCGCCCTTGCACGTCTTGCTTTTATCGTGCGCTCGGCTGGGAGGAAACGATGCCGCGCTTCGCGCATCTCCCGCTACTCTTAAAGCCGGATGGGAAAGGGAAACTTTCGAAAAGGGACGGCGACCGTCTGGGCTTCCCCGTCTTCCCGCTGGAATGGACTGACCCAAAGACGGGCGAGACCTCGTCGGGCTATCGCGAGAGCGGCTACTTGCCGGAAGCGGTGGTGAATTTCTTGGCCTTGCTCGGCTGGAATCCGGGCAACGACGAGGAGTTGCTGAGTATGGACGACCTTGTTCGACTTTTCGACTTGACGAAATGTTCTAAAGCCGGCGCGAAGTTTGATTACGTCAAAGGGCAATGGTTTAACCACGAATATATCCTGAACAGCGACAACGAAAAACTGGCGCCGACCTTCGCCGACATCTTGCGCGACAACGGCATCGAAGCGCCAATGGAAAGCGTCGTCCGCGTGGTCGGGCTGATGAAGGGACGCGTCAATTTCGTCAAAGAATTGTGGCCGCTCTGTAGTTTCTTTTTTTCATCGCGCCCACAACTTACGACGAAAAAAACAACCAAAAAAAGCGTTGGAAGGATTTCAGCGCACGACAAATGAGTGAACTTGCTGCGTTGCTCGAAGGGCTTTCCGACTTCTCGATGGCTGCACAAGAAGAGGCCGTCAACGCTTGGCTGGCCGAAAACGACTATAAAATGGGAGACGTGATGAATGCGTGGCGACTAACGCTCGTCGGCGAGGGAAAAGGGCCTCATGATATGAGATTTCGTCCTTCCTCGGACAAGCTGAGACGCTCAAACGTATGCGCCGCGCCATCGAAATACTGGGTTAAAGCCCGCCGCCGGCGCTCCAAGGATCGCCGGCGGCGTCCTGGGGCTTTCTTTCCCGACCGCAGCGGGCGCCGGATACGCCGGAAACCTCAAAATTGTCAGCCGACAAATAAAAATGTACTCACTCGCCATCTATTTTTTTATATGCTTTGCGTCAATATTGCCGCGCTTTGCGGCAATAAAAAGGCGCAGCAGATGATGCGTGGCCATCGCAACACCTGGCGTATCTTGCGCGAGCAGATAAATGGCGCGCACTACGTTTGGTTTCACGCCGCCTCGCTCGGCGAATTTGAGCAGGGGCGTCCGCTGATGGAGCGCCTGCGTCGAGAACAACCGAACAAGAAGATTCTTCTCACCTTCTTTTTCCCCATCCGGCTACGAGGTAAGAAAGGATTACGCCGGCGCTGATGTGATTTGTTACCTTCCGTTCGACACGCCGTTCAACGCCCGCAAGTTTATACGCCTCGCCCGTCCGGAAAGCGCCTTCTTTATCAAGTACGAATTTTTGGCGCAACTATATTAATGTCCTCTCGGCGTAATATTCCGGTCTTTAGCGTTTCAAGTATTTTTTTCGTCCGAAGCAGATTTTTCTTCCGCGGCTATGGATTTCGCTACCGAAGAGTGCTGAAGCGCTTTACCCACCTTTTTGTACAAGACGCCAAGTCTGAGCAACTGCTGAAGACGATTGGCGTCCATCGCGTCAGCGTTGTTGGCGACACGCGTTTTGCCCGCGTTGTCGACATTATGCACGAAGCCAAATCGCTTCCGATTGCAGAAGCCTTTTGCCCGCGGTCGGAAAGTAATTGTCGCCGGCAGTACGTGGGCTCCCTGATGAAGCGTTGCTGATCAACTATTTCAACGCGCACCCCGACACGTTCCTAATTTTAGCGCCCCATGTCGTGAATGAAGCGCACTTGCAAGAGATTGAAGCCCGCCTCCAGCGTCCCTCCCTTCGCTACACACAAACTACGGCCGAAGCCGCTCCCACGGCCGACTGTCTGATTATTGATTGCTATCGCCTGCTGGCTTCCATTTATCGCTATGCCGCCGTGGCTTACGTTGGCGGGGGCTTTGGTGTGGGGATTCACAACGTACCGGAGGCTGCCGTGTATGGACTTCCCGTCCTCATTGGACCGAATAATGGAAAATTCAGAGAGGCGCGCGAACTCCTTGCTGCGGGCGGTTGTCGCGAAGTGCGCACGCAGACCGATGTAGACCGCACGCTCGACGAACTCCTGCACGACGACGAGGCGTGGCGTAAGGCCGGCGAGATCTCCGGCGCCTATATTCGCGAAAACGCCGGCGCTGCCGACAAAGTATATCAAGCAGCACTCCTGCCCGAGTCGCATTAAGTTCCGCCCGATACCGATTTCAGTTGCCCGAGTCGCATCGGCGCACGATTATATATTGTATCCCATGACCCCGATTCTTATTCTTGTGGCCTTTCTGGCCCTTGCCGCCGGTTATTTCGCCGGCCGCTTCACCGCCCGCGCCGCTGCCGATGCCCGCAGTGCGGAATTGCAGCGCGCACTGCAAGACATGCAGACGCAAAAGGCCGTGGCCGAAGCCCGTTTGCAAGCCGAGCGCGTGCAGGCCGCCGAAGTCGCACGCCGCCAAGCCGAAGAATTGAAGAAGGAGTTTCACGCCATCGCCTCCGACCTCGCCCGCACGGAGAGCGAATCCCTGCAACACCGCCACACGGAGGCCCTGCGCGCCCTCTTACATCCCTTTGACGCCGACCTCAAGCGCTTTTATGATCGCTTTACTGAAGGCAACGTGGCGATGCGCACCAATATTGAGCAACTCATTCGCCAAACGCAGACCGTAGGCAAGCAAGCGGAAGAACTCACGCGCGCACTCCGCGGCAATACGAAGGTGCAAGGCAACTGGGGCGAGGGGATTCTGGCCGACTTACTCGAGGCTTCGGGCCTGCGCATCGGGCAGGAATACGACACGCAGGTAAACGTGAAAGACGAGCAACGCGACAATTATCGCCCCGACGTCGTTGTGCACCTCCCCGACAAGCGCGAATTGATCATCGACGCGAAAGTGTCGCTCTCCGCCTATGTCAACTACGTCAATGCGGAGGATGAGGTCGAGCAAGCGCGCTTTATGAAGGAGCACCTCCAATCTGTGCGCAAGCACATCGCCGAACTCTCGACCAAGCGCTATGATAAACTCGTGCCGGGTGCGATCGGCTATGTCCTGCTGTTTATTCCCAACGAAGCAGCTTACGTTGCCGCCGTCAGCAGTGCGCCCGATTTGTCGATGGAAGCTTATCGAAAACAAATTATCCTCATAAATCCGACCAATCTCTTAATGGCTTTGCAACTGACGTACAACCTTTGGCAAAGCGAAAAGCAATCGGCCAACGTGCGAGATATTTATGCCTCAGCCGAAAAACTCTACAACAAGTTTACGCTCTTTGCGGAAAGTTTCGCAAAGTTGGGCGACAACCTTCAAACCCTCTCTACCACCTACGAAGAAGCGCAAAAGCGCCTCACAACGGGCCGCGGCAACATCATCAGTCGGCTCGAAAGTTGGCGCGAGAAAGGCCTGACGCCCGCGCGCTCAATGCCCGACGCCCTGCTCGACGCAACGGTGGACGACGACGAGGCCTAAGCCGATGCTTAGTTTCAAATCCTGTGCCGACAAGCAGCGGACGACAACTTGTGAGCATTCAGTTTTTACCACTGATTTATTGTACTGAATTTAGCAGAATACATATTTCACCCCCTAAAAAGCCGGATAATTTATAATTTTGTTAGGAAATAGTTTGCGGACTTTTGCTTTTTACACTAAGTTTGCAGTGAATTTTTAAAACGAACACAGAAATGAAGAAGATTTTAGCAATTTGCATTATGGCAATGTTTGGTTTATCAGCTTTTAGCCAAAGTGCAACGAAAGTAGACAACTTAAAACAACAACAGAAAGTCTTAAACTTGACGGCTAAGTTGAACAAATTAGAGATTGAATACGCAAAAGAACAAGCCAATTACGCGGACTTAAGCGCCAAAGCCTCTACTGTCAACGCTTCGGCCAATGTTATGACGGCAGAATTCAACACATCTGATGCTGCAAGCACCGTAAAAGATGCAAAAGAAGGTTGCTAAAAAGCTCAAAGAGACCAAAGCGATCAACAAGAAGCTCGCGAAGAGTCAAAAATTGACCAAAATGCAGGCTAAGATTGTGAAACTAAAGGCTAAACTTGAAACTTTTGACAAGAAAGTCGAAATTGTAGAGCAATAAACCTTCCTTGAAGGGCTGCGATTCCCAACGATTTTATGTACGCTCGTGAGGGTAGACCTTTTTATCGTGAGCGCAAGCTCTTTTTTCTCACGAGGGTAAGCTCTTTTTTTATCGTGAGCACAAACAGCGCGAATAAGCCGTCAACGGTTTGTTCGCGCATTTTTTTATGCGTTAGAAAGGGGATTTAGAGCATCGTTAGTTTGTCATTTTTCGTTGCGTTTCGACCATTGGATGTTTTTGAAAGACCAACCCTACGGGGTTGTCAATGTGGGTGCGTGATAGGCAGGGTTAAAGCGTTGTCGCTTTAACCCTGCCCTGCCAAAAGACTAACCCCGATGGGGTTATTTGCGATGGTGCGGTTGTGAGACATGAGAGGCGCGTATTAACATCCGAAACTATGGTATTGTAATGGTGTGGCTTGGTGGGATGCTTTGTAGGTTGAAGGATGTGAGATTTGATTGGAATGATTAGTAGGCCAAATCAAGCACGCAAGAATTACAATGATGGCGAGCCCATAATTCGACCTCAAAGCGTTAAATGGCGATAACAACCCCTTAGAGTTGGTCTTTTGGCAGGCCGGGGTTAAGGCACAACGTGGCTTAACCCCGGATAAAGCGAGAGAAACGAATGCAACCCCATCAGGGGTTGGCCTTTCTCCGTGGCAGGGTTGAGGAGCGGAGCGGCAACCCGGCCACTAACGACATAAGTCGTTGATCTCGTCCATTATTATTTGGAGGGTATCCATTGCGTACCGATTCGCGGATGTTTTTGAAAGACCAACCCTACGGGGTTGTCAATGTGAGTGCGTGATAGGCAGGGTTAAAGCGCTCGCGCTTTAACCCTGCCCTGCCAAAAGACTAACCCCGATGGGGTTATTTGAGGCGGAATTGGTAGGAGATAGAATGGAGGGGATGAGATTTAAGCCATTGAGATTGTAAGTGTGGGACGCGATGAGATTATTTGCAGACGTGCGGATGCAGGAATAAGATGGTGTGCATAGGGTTTGGAAATTGAACGCGTATAATTGTAATGTAATGGGGTTATTTGCGGGGGTTGCGGGCGCTGGAATAGGGTGGCGGGGTTGGTTTTTTTAAACCTTTGATGTTGTAAGTGCGGGGCGCGGTGGAGTTATTTGGAGCGGGAAGCGTGCGGCGGTTAGATTTATGCGGAGTATGGGATGAGTTTTTATGGGATTATTTAAAGGAAAGGCATTGTGCGTTCAAATTGATTGAATAGTTCGTCAGGAAGAATGCGATAATGTGCAATGATAGGACGTGGTATAATACGACCTCGATGCAACCAATAGCGACTACAACCCCTTAGGGTTGGTCTTTTGGCAGGCCGGGGTTAAGGCACAGCGTGGCTTAACCCCGGATAAACAGGCATACATAGTGTGCAACCCCTTAGGGTTGGTCTTTCACCGTGGCAGGGGTTGAGGAGCGGAGCGACAACCCAGCCACTAACGACGTGAGTCGTTGCTATTGTCCATTATTATTTGGAGGGTATCCATTGCGTACCGATTCGCGGACGTTTTTGAAAGACCAACCCCTAAGGGGTTGTCAATGTGAGGGACGCGTTAGGCAGGGTTAAAGCGTTGTCGCTTTAACCCTGCCCCGTTAAAAGACTAACCCCGATGGGGTTATTTGAAGTGGGAATTTGCGGGGAATAGGGTGGCGATGATTATGTAAGTTACTGTGTATTTGAATTTTGGCTTAGATAGATTAATTACTGAGTTGCCGCATCAAAAAATTGAATGGAATGATTCATAAGTTTAGTTTGGGCGAGTCTATTGTGTAAAGGATTGCGCACGAGGCTGGACATAGAATCGATTAATAGCGACAACAACCCCTTAGGGTTGGTCTTTGGGTAGGCCGGGGTTAAGGCACAGCGTGGCTTAACCCCGGATAAGCAAGCATACATCGTGTGCAACCCCTTAGGGTTGGTCTTTCACCGTGGCAGGGTTGAGGAGCGTAGCGGCAACCCTGCCACTAACGATGTGAGTCGTTGTTGTTGTGAATAGTTGTCCGGATTGTTTTCGTTGTACCTCGATCATTGGGTTATAAAAATGAACAATGGATGAGCGCGGGTCAATTGTAGGTCGCGCTTTGGCGCGTTTTAGGCTGAATGTATTAACTTTGTAGCGAAAATAAGACAAGACTGACGCTTCGCAAACAGCGCGACGCTTGCCACCGTTTCACAGAAAGAAAAAATAATGCCACAACTCTTCGACGGCTAACGAGCGTTTGGCGGCCTTTTGCCGCTTGATGGCGTGAAGATTCGAGGGGCGAATGGCTCAAACTCAATGCTACTCTGATTATGGCAAAACCCGGCATTCCTAAAGGTACACGCGACTTCTCTCCGGTGGAGATGGCGCGCCGCAATTATATATTCAACACGATCCGAGAGGTGTATGCGCTCTACGGATTTCGGCAGATCGAAACGCCGGCTTTGGAGAATCTCTCTACGCTCATGGGAAAATATGGCGAAGAGGGTGATCGTCTGCTCTTCAAAGTGCTCAATTCGGGCAACTTTATGGGCGGTTTGCGTGCTGAAGATTGGAATGAGGAAAAGCTAGGGCACCTCGCGACGCTGCTTTGCGAAAAGGGCTTGCGCTATGATCTGACTGTGCCCTTCGCCCGCTACGTCGTGCAGCATCGCGAAGAGATCCAACTGCCTTTTAAGCGCTATCAGATTCAACCCGTATGGCGCGCCGATCGTCCGCAAAAAGGGACGCTACAGAGAGTTTTTACCAATGTGATGCTGACGTGGTAGGCTCTGATTCGCTGCTCAACGAAGTGGAATTGATGCAGATCATCGATGAGGTTTTCAAACGGCTGCAGATTCGCGTCTGCATCAAGATTAACAACCGCAAGGTGCTTTCCGGCATCGCTGAAGTATTGGGCGCCGCGGATAAATTGGTGGAGATCACGGTGGCGATGGACAAGCTCGATAAGATCGGTTGGGACAGCGTGAAGGACGAACTGATGGCAGCGGGCTTAGATGAGCAAGCGGTGGAAAAAAATTGCAACCCATCATCGAACTGAAAGGGGAGAACAGCGAAAAAAATTGGCCGTGCTGCGCGATTGGTTGTCGACGTCGCCGACGGGCTTGCTGGGCGTAGACGAATTGGCTTTCGTCTTCGAGCGGCTGGAGAAGGCCGGCTTGCAAAACTGCTGCGAACTGGATCAATCGTTGGCGCGCGGACTCAATTATTATACGGGCTGCATCTTCGAAGTAAAGGCTTTAGACGTCGAAATAGGTAGCATTACGGGCGGCGGACGCTACGATAACTTGACGGGAATCTTTGGTTTGCCGGGCTTAAGCGGCGTGGGCATTAGTTTTGGTGCAGACCGCATTTATGACGTCTTGAACCAACTTGATCTTTATCCCGCTGCGATCGAGCAAAGTGTGCGCCTGCTCTTCATCAACTTTGGCGAAGCTGAAGCCGACTACTGCCTGCAACTGGCGCGCCAAACGCGCGCGGCGGGCATCTCGACGGAGGTCTTTCCGGATAGCGTGAAAATGAAGAAACAAATGAGTTATGCCAACGCCAGAAACGTGCCTTACGTAGCGCTAGTCGGCGCTGACGAAATGCGCGACGGGACGGTGTCGCTCAAAGATATGGTCAACGGCGAGCAAAAAGACATTGACGATCGAAGAAGTCATTAGTTTGATCAGCAAAAACGCTTAACGAATAAGCCGGATACAGATGCCCGCGTCTCGTATCCGGCCTTTTTGTCTCCAACCGCAACTGCACACATTATATATTAGATCAGCTTTCGGCTTGATCGAAAGCTACACGCAAACGCTAACCTTGCAAAGAATTGCTTTCAAAAGCCTATTAAATATTTTCATAAAAAAATGGTCACAAAATAGCAGGAAAGATATTTTTTTGCTAAATTTGTAGCATTAGTCTATCAAGTGAAAAAAAGAAAAAAAGCAGCGATGCAACAGATGCTCCTTTGCACAGAAGTCAAAAGAAAATATGATATAAGCACCTCATTTTATTAACCTAACGCCCGAGCCTCCGATATGGCGTGACTCGACGAGAGTATCAATAGGGTAGGCATACTAGTTTATTATGAAAAACCAGCTACATTTAGAATGCAGACAAACCGCCGTTACCGCATTTGCTGCCTTGCTCATCTCCTTGTTCAGCCTCGCGCAGGAGGCAAAATCCCAGACCAAGTATGGTTTTGCCATTGCCGGCACGTGGGTTACTTCGGAAAACTGCAACGACCTCACCGTGATTCCGGGGGTAGAGGGTAAGGTGCGCTACGATGAGAATACGAAAACGTTGTTCTTGAAGGACGCGAAAATAGATGGGAAGGGCGCTAACGCCATTTACTCCGAACTGGACGGACTTACGGTGCGCGTGGCCGGAAAGAACGAAGTAAGATCCGATTATATGTCGGCGATTCAGTTTTTCCAACCTATGATCATTGCCGGAAGCGGTACGTTAGACGTGACGTGCACCGGCGGCGATGCCATTTACGCCAATTGCACCAGCTTGACCATAGATGCTTGTACGCTGAACGCAAAGGGTATGAACTACGGCATCGTGGGTGAGGATGGTAAAAACGAAGAAAAACTTACCATCAAATATGCGACGGTAACAGCTGAAGGTAAAAGGGACGGCTCGATAGGTTGCTTTCAATATCTTACGCTGATGGGCTGCAAAATTACGGCGCCCAAAGGTGCTGAGTTCAGCGATGATCTTCGTGGCGTAGCGATAGACGGCGCATTGGTCAAAGAAAAGATTGTGATCAAGCCCACTACGTTTCAACTTTGGGTAGCGGGGAAAATTGTGACGCTGGATAATTGTGCGGATCTCACAACGATTCCGGGCGTGGAAGGCACGGTAAACTTCGATCCGGAGACGCGGGTCTTGACGTTAGACAATGCGTCAATCAACACAGACAAATACTACGGCATACTGAACTTTATGAACGATGTAACCATAAAGATTTCCGGGACAAATACGATTCACGCCCAACAGAACAATGCGATATACAATAATGATGATTGTTCGCTCAGCGTCGTTGGTCCCAACGCTCGTCTGATTCTGAAGGGTGGCCTTGTATCAAAAGATAAAGCAGGACGCCAGGCCTTCCAAAACCACGGCACGGTAACCATTAGCGAATGTGATATGGAAGCGAGCGCAGGGATCAATGCCTTGAGTTTCGGCGAATGGAAGTTTGACCGCTGCAATGTTCGCGCTAAGGCGGACGGCGATGAGAAGTATCCGTTTGCAGGTAGCATGGCTTATCTGACGAAGATACCGGAGTTTACGGGATGTGTACTCTCGGGCGAAGCAGGTGCTCACTGGCTGGAATTTCCGACGAATACGGCGTCAACTACACGCTTGTGGACGCAGCAGAAAAACCCATAACCGACTGGGTGACCATTACGACCGACTTGAGCGGCATTGGCTCAACAACTGTTCAAACACCTACTGCGGCGCAAGGCATTTACACCATCAGTGGCGTGCGCCTCTCGGACAGTGTAAGCCAATTGCCCAAAGGTTTGTACATCGTAAATGGTAAGAAGGTAGTCGTTAGCAAGTAAAGGCTGAGCAGGGTGCCGCTTTTGTACGCTCTGAGACTTTTAAAATATCGATGCTTAGACGTTTTTTCATCGTTAGGGTTTAGATAATTTCTTTTCTAAAATGAGCGCAAGCCATTTGCGCTCATTTTTTTATTGTCTAAAACAGCCTGAAGCCAACTATTGGGCTGACGGGAAAGGTGCTTTGCGCCACAATTGAAACGATACTGTGGTGAAAAAACGAAGCGGATACTTACAGCAAAAGGCCTTAGTTTGTGGAAAACAGGTTTTCAAAGTGTATGCGTGAAAGACGTTGTGCCCCCTACACTTTGGCGTAGTGTGTAGGGGACACGTGCGATCGTAAACAAGCTTATTGTTTCATCATTTTCTTTCCGTTTACGATGTATAATCCACTTGGCAAGTTTTGCAGCTCGTCAGACAGGCGCGCACCGTTGAGGTTGTAGATTCCGTCTTGGATAGTGGTAGTCGTAGTTATACCACCGATATTTGAAATATCGCCGGTTGAGATGGTAACCCAATCGGTTACGGACTTATTGTCGGTTCCGAAGAGCGTAAAGTACGTGTAGCCTTTGTCTTTAAACTTCTCCCAGCCGGTTGCTGCGGGATTTATGATCTGGCAACCTTCAAATTTGGGTACTTCATCCCATAGCCAACAAATGCTGCCGTAGTATGGGTTGCTTGCTAATCCGTTGCCCTTAGCGCGGACGTTGCATCTGTCGAACTTCCAGAAGCCGCCGTACAAGCCGGCCACTTCGCCGGAGGCCTCCAGCGTACATTCGCTCACGGTAATGATACCCCAATTGCCTATGCCCATCATATCGCCAATTCCGTTAGATTGGTCAGCGCCTTTTACCTTGAGCGTACCGCCGCCTGTGATAGTAAGATTTCCATTCAGATTATTCATGATTCCCATTCTTTCTGTGGAAGTAACGCTGTTGTTGCCTAGGAGCACCATTTTTATTGTTGTATTGATTACGATACCTACGAATTGGTCTGTTTTTTTATAGTTGCATTGTCGAGGGTTAGCGTATTCGTTGTGGGATCAAACGTAATACTTCCGCTTACGCCATCAATTTTTGAAAGTTCTGTGTAATTGTCCGAATTAACTTTTACGTCACCTATTTGAAAATTGTACTCCGTTTGCGCCATAGTAGTTATAGGCTGCGCAAACATGGTGATGAAAAGTGCAGAGACAACTGCGAACGTGTTTCTGAGTAGATTATTTTTCATACTATTATTGCCTCTCTATTACAACTCTTTTGGAGCAACGCCGTTTCAGAGGCGCGGGCGTTTGATTGATTTATTAGGTTGTTATCTTGTTTGTACATTAAAGATGATGATTCGATGCAAACATAGCATTTACATTTCGTATTTCCAATTATTTTTGTCGTTTTTTTCTTTACTTTCGGGAGAAAAGGATTTAAGATACCTTTCTTTTAATAGTGCATTTCTTTTTGTAGACCGACGGCGTGCTGCGCAGTAATTCCTTATAAAAGCTGCACGGCAGGGGCAACGCATCGTCTCTTGAAGCATAAGCCGGAAGCACGCCCACTGCGCAATGAAATAAATCGACAGTTGGCGTGCTTCAAGACAAAATCTTATCCCGAGCGGGCGTAATATAATAATGTAGTACGCGGCAGTGTGTAGCTCATCAACCGCCCTTGAGAATGCGTTTGATGTCGTTCAACTTATTGAGCGCCTCGATGGGCGTTAGGTTGTCTACGTCCAAATTCAAGAGTTCGTCGCGAATTTGTTGTAGCACGGGATCGTCTAATTGGAAAAAACTAAGTTGCATGCCGTCTGTGCCGCCCAAACTCGGGAGGCGCTCCATCTTCTCTACCGAGCCGTTGCGTGCGTTGTTCGCCTCCAAATCGTGGAGAATCTGCTCCGAGCGCTTGACGATGCGCCCCGGCATACCGGCAATCTTCGCCACGTGTATACCAAAAGAATGCTCAGATCCGCCGCGCGTCAACTTGCGTAAGAAGACAATGCGCCCATTTACTTCCCGCACCGACACGTTCCAATTCTTCACGCGCTCAAAGAGCTTTTCCATCTCGTTGAGTTCGTGGTAATGCGTCGCAAAGAGCGTCCTCGGCCGACAAGTTCCGTTTTCGTGCAAGTGTTCGACAATAGCCCAGGCGATCGAAATGCCATCATAAGTCGACGTGCCCCTGACCCAACTCGTCGAAGAGCACGAGACTACGCTCCGAGAGGTTGTTCATAATGTTGGCCGCCCTCACTCATCTCCACCATAAACGTACTCTCGCCCATCGAAATATTGTCGCTGGCGCCGACACGCGTAAAGATCTTGTCGACCATACCGATTTGCGCTTGCTCAGCCGGCACAAAAGCGCCCACTTGCGCGAGTAGCGTGATGAGCGCCGTTTGCCGGAGCAAGGCACTCTTACCCGCCATATTCGGGCCTGTGATGATGATGATCTGCTGCTTGGTTGTATCGAGACGAACATCGTTGGGGACGTAAGATTCTCCGGGCGGCAGCAGCGTTTCTATGACCGGATGGCGGCCGGCACGGATATCGAGCGTCGTAGATTCGTCAACCGAGGGGCGAATATAGTTGTGCTCGCGCGCCACGACGGAGAAAGCGTAGAGACAATCCAAAGCGGCGAGCGTCGAAGCGTCAAGTTGCAAGGGCGCAATAAACTGTTTCGTCTTTTCGATCAATTCGTTGAAGATGCGCGTCTCGATAATCGCAATTTTATCCTCAGCCCCCAGAATCTTCTCCTCATAATCTTTCAGCTCCTGCGTGATGTAGCGCTCCGCATTTACCAAAGTTTGCTTCCGAATCCAATCGGCCGGCACTTGATCTTTGTAAGTATTGCGCACTTCGATGTAATAACCGAAGACGTTGTTAAAACTTATCTTCAAGCTTGCTATGCCTGTGGCGGCCGCTTCTCTATCGCGAATCTGCTGCAAGTAGTCTTTGCCCGACGCAGAGATGCTGCGCAGCTCGTCGAGTTCCGCATCTACACCCGCCGCAATCACATGGCCGCGATTAAGCAGCAAGGGCGGATCAGGCACAAGCGATTTCGCGATCAGCTCGTGCAAGGCCTCGCAAGCGTCGAGCGCCGTACCAAAGGCGCGCATCTGTTCGTTGTCGGCGTGCTCGCAAGCGCGCTTGATGAGGGCTATACTTTCGAGCGCCAAGCGCAATTGTTGGAGTTCGCGCGGATTGATTCTTCCTACGGCCGCTTTGGAAACGAGGCGCTCCACGTCGCCCACACGCCCCAAGCAGTCGGTGCAGAGTTCGGCAAACTCGGGCGCTTTAAAGAAATATTCCACGCCGTCTTGTCGCTGTTTTATCTTTTTGACCGAACGCAACGGGAAGAGCAGCCACCGGCGCAAGAGGCGAGCGCCCATAGGCGAGAGCGTGCGGTCTATAACGTCCAAGAGCGAACGCCCATCGTCGGCCATCGGGCGGAGGAGTTCCAAATTGCGCACGGTAAACTTATCCATCCGAACGAAATGGTCTTCTTCGATCCGCGACAAGCGGGTAATGTGACCCGTCTCTTTGTGTTGCGTCAGTTCGAGATAAGCCATAATGGCGCCGGCAGAGGTAATGGCAGTCTCTAAATGGTCCACGCCAAATCCTTTTGAGGCTCTTTACCTCAAAAATGCTTGCACAGGCGAGTTCTGGCCGTCGGCGCGGAGAAGGCCCAGTCTTCCAATTCAAAGACGAAATACTTACTACCAAAAAGTCTCGGCAAACTTTCCTTTCCTTCCCTGCACGACGAGCACCTCCTTGGGTGCAAAGTCGTTGAGCAATTTATCGATATATTCCGTCGAGCCCTCGGCCACGAGAAATTCGCCCGTAGAAATATCCAAGAAAGCTATGCCTAAGTCGGCCTTACCATAAGTAAGCGCAGCCAGAAAGTTGTTTTTCCGACTTTCCAAGACTGTATCGTCCAAAGCCACGCCCGGCGTTACGAGCTCCGTAATGCCGCGCTTGACGAGTTTCTTCGTTAGTTTCGGATCTTCAAGCTGATCACAGATCGCCACGCGAAAGCCGCTGCGGATGAGTTTGGGCAAATACGTATCCAAGGCGTGATAAGGGAAGCCCGCCATCTCGACCGACTGCGTGCGGCCCTTGTTGTTGCGATGGGTAAGCGTAATGCCGAGCACCTGCGCCGCGGTAACGGCATCTTTAGCATAGGTTTCGTAAAAATCGCCGCAACGAAACAGCAGAACGGCATCAGGATGTTTGGCCTTGAGGGCGTAAAACTGCTTCATCATCGGGGTCTCTTCGCTTTTTGCCATTGTCTCTGTATTTGCCCGGTCCGGCAGATCGGGGCATAAATGCTTGCCCGTAGTGATACAGGGGCAAGCGGTGAATCATAAGGGTATAAATCAGCACAAAAATAGTCAATTCTCTGTTTTCAGCAAAAAGGAAGAGCGGCAAGAGGACTTGCAAAATGGAAGCGTATGCTAAAAAGGAGTGCGGGCCAACTATGCATCGCTCGATCGTTTGCTCCCGGCAAACTATCGTTTGACCCCACCAAACCATCGTTTGCTCCCGGCATACGATAGTTTGCCGGCAGCAAACGATGCGCGGGTGGCTTTTGAAGAACGAAAAAGCGGGTAGCGTAGGGCGCTTCGCGAATTGTGCGCCGCGGGCAAGGCGGCGTCAGGATACAAAAAAGAGGGAGCCTTGCAGCTCCCTCAACCATAAATCAGAGAATATAGCCGTTTAAACCATACGACTATTGGTTAACCGTGCGGAATTTTAATGCTTGCACGGCTGTAGTTACACCGCCATCATAACCACAGATGATTACGACGCAGTCTTCATTATTCATACCGGTCTCCAACTTGCCTTGGTAGTTACCCTGGTGAATATAATAGCTCATATCGCCACCGTGCGAAAGGATCAAGTCGACGAGGTCCTGTGCGGCAGCCTTTTCACTGCCGGATTTAGCGACTAAATTTTCCCATACACTCTCCTTCTGGATTGAAATGAAGTAGGGGTCGTTATTAGTCGTCTTCACATCAATATCGCATCCGTCCGTATAAGTTTTGGTAATGTTTGCGGTGATGACATTGTCAGACTGCGTTGGCGCCGGCGTGGTAAATTCTTGCTCATAAACGCCGGTTGTAAACGTACCATCAGTCTCTACGCCGTAGCAATATACGTAGTATTTCGTCTCAGCCTTAAGCGGCGAATGGAGGAAGTCTTGCGCGTCGAAAGAAGAGTAGCCCACCTTCGTATTTTGTGCGATATACTGGTCAAGCTCTACGCCCGACTGCTGCGCCATCTCTTTCCAGAAATCCAAATCGGCCGCTTGTATGCTACCATTTCTTGCAATCATTTGCTCGCGTACTTGCTCCGTAACGAGGAAGCGGTAGTAGCGCATATTTTCGTCTTTCGGCGTGATTTCAACTTTGGCGTTGGCCGAGGTAATATCGCTTACTGAGATCGCAAATTCATCGCTCACGGGCGCCAAGGTCTTTACAGAAGCCTCTGACAAGCCTGCTACGACATCGTCTTCATCGAAGAGGAGCATATAGAGATAGTAGGTCGTGCCTGCCTCTGCATTCTGCATGCGGAAATATTTGCTCTCCGTAAACTCATTGTTGTGAGCTACGATTACTTGCTCGCGCTTTTCTGCTTCCGTGCCGGTAAGCGGCGTGGTAGCAATCTTCAAGAACCAGCGCTTGCAGCCTGCCGGCATTTTGAAATCAACCGTGTACTCATCGCTCTTTATGTTCTCAAAGTCGACATCCATCTTCAAAGGCGTGATCTTCTCAAATGTAATGTCTTTAACCTGACTCAGCAGGAAAGCCTTGTGCGTATGGTCAGTCTTATGAATGCGCACAATTTCGCTATTTTTCAGTCTGGGCTGAAGCGAAGGTGAAGCCTAAGGCCGCCAACGCTAAAACTATTATTTTTTTCATTCGTGTGTTCCTTAAATCAAAATTGGTCATTACTGATTAAGCATCCGAAAGGATTAGTTGCCGGGATTAAAAAACTTCAACATCACCGGCTCTGAGCAGGGTGCGCCTTCGTCCAAACCTACGGCGATTACGTAGTAATATTCGTTGGGCTTGAAGGGTCTGAACTCAATTTCTTCTTTACTGCCATTGTGCGTCAATCCGGCGATGCCGTGCGTATTATAGCAAAGGCTGTTGATCATTTCTTCCTTCGTTGCAAACTTTTTCTACATAAGAAGCCGGTTGCACGCTTACAAAGTAGTCCTTATCGTTATTTACAGTCGTCTTAACTGCTACATCGCGGTAAGCCGGCGTACGAGCAAGCTCAATCTTAATTTCAATACCTGTAGGCTTCGGCGCCGTAGTGCGATACTTCTTCGTAACGATCGGTGTAACGAGATCGCCGTCATCATTCATACCAAAAGCCACGATCATCTGATCTGCATCCCAGAGGAGTTCGTTTTGTTCGTTCGTATAGTTACCCGTCTTCATATCGAGCTTCATCATTTCCTGCCAAGTAGAGCCATACCAAGAAGCAAACTGCGTCCACATCGCAATGTAGTGCTGAATAACGTCACCGGCGTTTTCGCCTGCCGCGCAGTCTTCATAATATTTGTCGAGCGTAGAAGAGAGCGTGTAATATTTGATGCTGGGATCTTTAGGCGTAACGGTATATTCTACGCTACGGTTGCTCACCTTCTTAATATCGATGCTAAACGGATCATCAGCGACTGCACCCGTCTTCAGCGTCAGCGTGCTTACGTTGCTCGGAATGTCGTTCATATCAAAAGCCAAGGCGTAGATCGTATATTCCGTTTCCGGCTGAAGCAGATCAAACGATTTCTTGTAAGAAGTTTCAGCCTCAACCGTTTTGTTCTTCAGAATGTAATCCTTCACTTGGTCTTCGGGGATCGGCTGATCAGCCGGCAAGCAAAGGGCATAGAAACGCTTTGAATTTTCTTGCAACTCAATGTTAACGGCTATCGTCGTTGAGGTAACAAAGCGCTTTGAGAGATTTACTTGCACCTTTTTCGTAGTTGGCGAAGGTGATGGAGTCAACTTCATCAGCTCGGAAGGCGAATTTCTCACCTGAAGCCAAATTTACTTTTTTAACTTGTAGGCCACATTCTCTTGCGCCATGGTTGCTAAACCTTGGCAAGCGGCCAGAAGGAGAAAAAAATATACTTCTTCATAAGATTACTTGCTGAATTTAATAGCCGTTTTATTGATCTTGAATACAAACACGCCCTTGCTGAGGTTGGCTACATTGATGGGCGCGCCTTGCCAGTTGGCATCGCGCATTACGCACTTGCCGGATGCGTCGTAGATGGCTACGTCGTAGCGCTTACCCGGCTCGTTGCCTTTCACGTAAATCATATTGCTACCTGCGGGCGAACTGATCGTCAAGTTGCTCTCGGGCAGGCGAGCGTTGTCGATACCTGTGGGGAGTGCAAACATAATCGACTTGATCTCGTCGAAGTTGTAAGTATCTGCGGCTTCACCGGTCTTTTTTATTGACCTTAAGCGCATTGCCTTCGATGCGCAGATTCTTAACTTCACTGATCTTGTACGTTTTATCACCTGAAGTTGTCTTAATGATAACGTCAGACGCACTCTGCGCAAAAACAACCGGCACTGAGGGCCAATCCCATTGCAGCGAAAAGAATTCTTTTTCTTCATTAGATGTGTCATTTAAGTGAATGATGTGTGTATATCGTATTTATCAACTCAACGTAAGGGGTTAAGCCATTTTTACCTTTCTCGCCATGCAACCCATCTCGGCAATGGCCGAGCACAATTATAAAGGTAAATCATTGCGATTAAAAGCGTAGAATGTACAGCCTTCTTATCGGAGGCTGTGGTGTTGTTAATCTTCAAACCTCTCCCAAAATCATAGCAAAGATAAAAAGGATTTCTATAAAAGAAAAGTTTTTATCCATTATTTTACACTTTATCGAGCGAAAAGGGGGATTTTATACTCATAAACTACTATTGAGGACTTAAAACTTAACGATGATCTTCGGCAAACTGACAGCCATCGATTCGATGATGCGATCAAAAGGTGTGCTACCTAAGCTACGATGGCTATCGATCTACTACTTTTTGGTTGACAACAATGGCGCTTGTTCGCAAAAAGTAAGCGCTTGTTTCACCGATTGTAGTGTACTGAATAAGTTGACACTTTCTCAATCAAAAAAGGAGTAAAATTTATGTCTCATTACAATGAATCAGAGAAAATACTGTTATTACATCAGTATGTAACAAGTGGCTTAACCTTGCAAGAGTTCTCTTCTCGTCACGGTATCCCTTTAAGCACTTTCCATCGTATTTATACCGAATATGGCTCACCCGACGTCTCGTCAGTAGCAGATCTTATGAAAAAAGAAGATATCCCCGTTCAGCTCGAAGAGCTACAAGCGCAGTTATTACGCGAGCGCAAGGCTCATGAAAAAGAGATCAAACGTCTTGAAAAAGAATTGGCCGTTGAAAAACTTTATGGTTTGGCCAACAAGACGATGATCGATCTTGCCGAGAAGAAATACAACATCCGTATACGAAAAAACTCCGCTGCCAAGTAATCAAGACCTTGTCGCAGGGAGAAGAAAGACAGGAACTAGTAAGTCATCCTGTCAGTTTACTCTGCGGTTATCTTGGCATAAGCAGACAAGGATATTATCGCCATGTGGATCGTTCTTTGGAGTTAGACGTCCTGCGCAGCAGCATCGTATTCTATGCACAGGAGCTTCGCACCTCTTTACCCAAGGCCGGCATACGCATCCTTTACGAGCTATGCCGTCGCAAATATGCAGATAAGTTTACCATCGGGCGCGACCAATGCTATGAGCTCTTCCGCTCTAATGGTCTGTGCCTTCGCCGTCGCAAACGCCCAAGGACGACCAACTCCAATCACCACTACCACATCTATGAAGACCTTCTCAACACAAGGCCCAAGCTACATCCCGCCCGCTTCGGCGAGCTGTGCGTTACGGATATCACCTACGTGGCAACCTCTTCAGGTTGGGCCTATCTCTCTTTGGTAACCGATGCCGCTTCACGTCTGATCGTGGGCTGGTGCCTGCATCCGACCCTTGAGAGACAAGGTCCGATGAAAGCCCTCTCTATGGCCATCGATTTCTACAGAAAGTATAATGTCGAACTCTCACAACTCATACACCACTCCGACCGCGGCGTGCAATACTGCTGCAATGAGTACGTCGACAAACTCAAATCTCTTGGAATACAAATAAGTATGACGCAAACCGGAGACCCATTGCACAATGCTCTGGCCGAGAGGATGAACAATACGCTCAAGAACGGATGGCTCTTCAGTACAGAAGACAAAAAGTCTGCAGCAGGTCAGGCGCCTTACAAAGAAAAGCCATCGACCTGTACAACACGTTCAGACCGCATCAGAGTCTGCAGATGAGAACGCCAATGGAAGAAGTCGGAAGGTTGACGGCATAACTTCCTTGGTACACATTATTAAGTCAAACAATAAAAGAAGGAGGCAGAAACAACCGCAACAAGAAAATAAAAGATTAATTTTGCAATTAGAAGACAACTGTCAACTAACTATGTAGTTAAGAAAAGACTGCGACAAGCCTAGCTGGGCTTAGCAAATAAACTTGTCAAAGAAGAATGAAATTAAGAAACCAAAGTTGTCAACTAATTCTAGGACATTATAGATGCATTATGATCTGAAAAATTCCCATAGGTGGAAAAAATAATTCCCATAGGTGGAAAAATTTAATTCCAATAGGTGGAAAAATTTAATTCCAATAGGTGGAAAATTTTACAAGGCCTATTGCCTTGCGCGCACAGAAGCGGAAAAAGAAAAAAAATCCGTGTCGTGCATTCGACAAGCCTATGCACGACACGGAGGAATAAGTTCGAAATAATCAGCGCAACGCATCTAAGCTCCGACGGCTAAGGATGCTTGCAAACGGCGCCGATTTAATATTTGTGGTCAGTCTCTTTCAACTCTTCACGCGTCAGCGACTTTTTTTGTCGAGTGCGCGCCAAGCGTAGAAAATGTAGGCCAACACGAAGGGGATCAACAAAGATACGTAAGCCATCGTGCGGAGCGTAAACTCCGTTGAGCAACTATTCATAATCGTCAGCGAACTCTGTATATCGGTCGAACTCGGATAGTAGCACGTATTATTATAGCCCGCCAAGAGCAACAAAGCCAGCACGGTGAGCACCACGCCTACGCCCGCCGGCCAAATGCCTCTGCGAGAAGTTTTTTTAAAGATGCCGGTCAGCACACCATAGAGCACGAGCACCACGCCTACTAAGAACGTGCCGAGCACGGCGGGCATTGCCAAGAGATTGTGGAGATACTTATAGGCTTCCGGCGCTACGTTTCCCGTCGCAGGGTCAACGGCCAAACCGGTAGCCGTCAAGAGATAGCCTACAAACGACAAGAAGAAAAAGCAAGAAGGGCACCGTATCGATCAAAATCTGACGGCGAATGCGCGGCTGCAAGTCGGCATCGTTGATGTTGTTCAAAAGATAGAGCGAGCCCAACACACGCGCCAAGAAGAATACGGCAAAACCAAGCACCCAGTTCCACACATTAAACAAGGCATCGAGGCCGTGCCAATCATTTGCCCAGCGACTGATGACCGGAACGAGCGATTTTGCGTCCATCGCGCTATGATCTACAACGAAAGCCGAGCCCGTAAAGAACGTGGCAACGGCTGCGCCAACGAGGAAAGGCCCTGCAAAGCCGTTGAAGACCAAGAAGCGGCGGAAGACGTTGCGGCCGTAAACGTTACCGGGTTTATTTTTGGTATTCGTAAGCCACGGCTTGTAAGACGAAGCTGGCGAGAATCAGCATCCAAACCCAATAGGCGCCGCCGAAACTCGTACTGTAAAAGAGGGGAAACGAGGCAAAGAAAGCGCCGCCAAAGGTTACGAGCGTCGTAAAGGTAAATTCCCATTTACGGCCCGTGGAATTTATAATCAGGGAGCGCTCTTCCTCTGTCCGCCCCAAGCGAAAGATTAACGTGTTAGCCCCTTGCACGAAAAAGAGGAAAACGAGGAGTCCCCCGAGCAGAGCTACGAGCAGCCACCAATAGTGTTGTAAGAAATCGTAAGTTATCATAGGTCTTTGCATCCTTAATCCCGGCGCGCCGCCAGCAGACATATATATAATATGTATAGCGCCTTGCGGCAGCGAATCGGGCTTCGGGAATGTTTTTGTCTGTTTATGAATTGCTTTTGAATGTATTTCAGTGAGCTTCGCCTCTCAGCAGCGGCGCGAGGTCGGCAGTTGCGACCGCGATGCGCTACGGCTGAAAACCAAGGCTAAGCATTCGCACCGTTTTAATCGGGAATTTCCTCCTGCGTTCGCACAGCTTTCGTCATAATGCTTATTTCCGCGATGAGCAGCACGGTAAAGATCACCAAGAAGAGGAAGAACGTCGTTATCACGCTACCCACAGAGAGATCCGACAAGGCGGCACTGACGGGCAACAAGTCTTGGATAGCCCACGGTTGTCGGCCCAATTCGGCCACAATCCAACCTGCCTGACTCGCAATGAAGACGGCCGGAATGCTCCATACGCCAATGCGGTGCAACCAAGTCTTCTTCGTCAGCGTACCTTTGCGCTCAAACCACCAAACAAGGATTAAGACGAGCATCAAAAGCCATACCCAGACCGACCATCACGCGGAAACTCCAGAATACGAGGGCCTACGGGCGGGATCAACTCGGCATTGTCGTTGATGTAGCCGTAGCCGAAATAGTCTACGTTCTTCATCAGCGAGTCGCGCGCTACTTGTGCGCCGACCGAGTCGGTCTTCATTTTGCTGCGGAACGTCGTAAAATCAGCCAAAAGCCTTTTTGCCGCGCTCCATCTTCTCAGCCGCGCCCATCACCTTTTGGCCATCGGGCGTCGTGTAGCCGTTGATGATATCCTGCATACCGGGCACGAAGCCGTCGATGTCGTGGGTAGCTAAGACAGACAATACGCCGGGCACTTCCACACCGGGCACGATCGAAAAGGCTGCACGCGTGCCGCCCTTTTCCAAGCCTTCGGCTGCGGCGAGCTTCATCGGCTGATGCTTCGCCATCTCTACGCCCGACACGTCGCCGGTAATAATCGTCAATATCGTAGCACTAATGCCGACCAGCGCAGCTACGCGGATACTGCGCAAAGCGAGCTGCTGATTGCGCTTGCGGAGCAAGAACCAGCAACTAACGCCCACGGCGAAGACGGCACCTACCATCCAAGAAGACGTCACGGTATGCACAAACTTCGTCACGGCTGCGCCGGAAAGTGCCACGTCGGAAAAAAACTAACCATCTCGTTGCGCACCGTTTCGGGGTTAAAGCGCATACCTACGGGGTGCTGCATCCAAGCGTTGGCCACGAGAATCCACCAAGCGGAAATCGTGGCGCCGAGGCCGGTAAGCCACGTAGAGGCCAAGTGAAACTTGCGGCCTACTTTGTTCCAACCGAAGAACATCACGGCAATAAACGTAGCCTCCATAAAGAAGGCAAAAATGCCCTCGATAGCCAGCGGAGCGCCGAAGATGTCGCCCACAAACCACGAGTAGTTGCTCCAGTTTGTACCAAATTCAAATTCGAGGATCAAGCCCGTGGCCACGCCGATGGCGAAGTTGATGCCAAAAAGCTTCATCCAAAATTGCGCAGTGCGCTTCCAGACTTCTCCGCCTTTCACGACGTAGATCGTCTCCATAATTCCCATAATCACGGCGAGGCCGAGCGTCAGCGGCACAAAAAGCCAGTGATAGCAGGCCGTAAGCGCAAACTGCGCCCGCGACCAGTCAAGTAGAGCTGTTAATGGTTCCATATATTCAATGTGTTTTATCTGTTGACTTATTCACTAAATTGCTGCCCACGACTTCTTCCTTTTGCTGCTCGTCGAGTCCGCCCAATGCGGGGCGAAAGAAAAACAAGCGCAAAACGACAAACATCAGAAAGAGTTTGAGCAAAATAATACCCCAAAGCACGCGGCCCCAAGTCATCTGTCGGAAACCGTCTATATAGAGATGCAGTATGCTGTTTAGGACTTTGCCTATGCGTTTCATAGCGCAAAAGTACTGAAAAATAATAAATAAAGAAATTAAGAAATTAAGAAAACCATTGATTATGGTGTTTTTATCGTCGCTTTTTTTCGCTTAATATTGTTGTTATTTATAACGTAGACGTATGATATAGAAATTATTGCACTTAGAAAATCTCTTAATTTGTACAAATTACAAAAGTTTTAATTTCGCAAAATTTAAGACTTAAGACGCACTTTCGGGGGAGGGGATACCTTCATTGAATCTGCCGTGCTTAACTTCTCACAAAAGAGTAACAAAAAAATATCTCGTGACAATCTTATTTCAGCAACTAAAATCTTAGTTAAAACCACATCATAGTATAGATTCCTATCGCCTTACAAATGATTCTAAAGTTTTTCGATGTGTATTAGCGTAAAAAAATCGCTCTTCATAAAACGTACAAGAGCAATGAATACTAACCTTAGTTCTCATTGCTCTTGTATATTATCTCAACTATAAATTGCCCACTATCCTTTTTTTCTTCCGTTGAACAAGAATTACAAACGGCAGCAAATCCTAAAGCGGATTGCTGCCATTGAAAGTAGATAAACGTACTTCACGTTTCACTAATTTATATGTTTAACATTAAACTTCCATATCAAAGAATCCGGATGGCAAGGAAAATATGTATCCATTTTTCTCTTTTGTTCATCAAAACCTAAATAGATAAGATAACAATAATGTGTTGTAGATGATGAAGTAATGCTACAAACACGATTAGATGAGTACATATTATGAAGCGGATATTCCGGCGCAAAACCCATGTGGTAAGGTGTATCTATAACGGGGTTTAGGATATAGTCAGAATTGAATGGGAATGTTTGACAGCAATGTCGTAGTTGAGCATAATATTTCTTATGTGCCTCTATACCAAGTTGCGGAATCGGTTGAAGAAATTCTGCAAGAAACCAAGTTTTCGTCGGCTTTACCGGCAAAAGTTTCCCACCATAGCCTAAAATTACGGCATTTTCTTTCACCTCATCTGAAACTTTTGGCACTAAGAATGTAGTTCTTTCAAACTGCACAACCGAATCCGGTGAAAGATATATTTTTTCTCCGTTCTGCATGTCTATGCATAAAGCTTGAGGCTTCTCTTCTCTTTTAACTCCATTATCACATGATGTCGTGAATAAAAGCATTAAAATCAAGCAAGAAAGAAATTTCATAGTCCAACTATTGTTTTCCGCAAAGATAGTGTTATTTTTCATATGCAGCCATCCATTTAATCTTTATTTTTCTCTCATACATATATTTTTTTCGGTACACATTTTTCAGCATCTCTCACTTGATTTGCTTACAGCAAGTCTTGACGCAGATAGCTTTACGCTCACGAGCGTAAACCTTTTTATCGTGAGATGAAGCTCTTTTTTTCTCACGAGCGCACACCTTTTTGTCGTGATAAAAAAACGTCGGGCGGCAATGTTGATTGGGCTAAAGTGCTGATGGCGATGGCGTTTGGCGGTTCGTCGGTGGTTTGTTTTTTTGCTGTGTGCTTAAAAATGGTAGGCGCTTCTCATCGTCATTGCTGCGCTTGGCGGCCTTTAGATGGACGGTTTTGGTGCGCAAACGGAGCGGAATCATAGGGAAAGGGGAGCGAGTAGAGCTTACAATCGAGTTTGAAAGCAAGCGCTTTAGTAAAAGAATTTATAACTTTGCATCTGCATAGCTCTAAAGTCCGCTTCGGCAAGCAGCGATCCTGCCGGAAGCATGGAATATGGCGAGGTGAAGCTGAAGCGATAGGGAGCGGCACGGCGAAAAACGGGCGCAACAGTGCGGCTAACGTAAGATGTGCGGCCGCGCAAGGCCTACTTCAGAAAGAAAAAAACCGATGAGCGGGGCTACGGATAAACTTGTAAAAAGCTACATCATGATGAAAATACTGATTCTTAACGGACCTAACCTGAACTTGCTGGGCACGCGCGAACCGAATATTTATGGTACGACGCCGATGGAAGCGTGTTGTGCGCAGTTGCGCGCCAACTTTCCTTCGCTTTCGTTGGTTTATGATCAAAAATAATTCGGAGGGCGCATTGATCGATCGCCTCCAACTGGCGGCGAAGGATGGCACTTTTAGGGGTTGTTTTTCAATGCCGGCGCTTACACGCATACGTCCTTGGCTTTGGCCGATTGCATACGGGCCATCGGTTTGCCCGTCGTAGAGGTTCACATTAGCAATGTGGCCGCTCGAGAACCTATTCGCCGCCAATCATTGATAGCTGAAGCGTGCGCCGGAACAATATCGGGCTTCGGCATCGACGTCTACCGCCTCGGCATTGAGGCGCTGCTCGGCTTGAAGCAGACTAACACTACTCACTCAGAATAATAAAACGATAGTTATGTATAAAAAGACAAAGATCGTTGCGACGATCTCCGATGCGCGCTGCGACGTCGGGATGATTCAGCAATTGTATGATGAGGGCATGAACGTCGTGCGGCTCAATACGGCGCACCAAGGGCCGGAAGGTATGAAGCGCGTGATTGATAATGTGCGCCAAGTATCGAGTCATATTGCTATTTTGGTCGATACGAAAGGACCTGAGGTGCGAACTACCGCTTGCAAGGCGCCCATTTCTTTTTGAGGAAGGCGATAAAGTCTGCATCGTAGGCGATCCTACACTGGAGACGACGCGCGAATGTATTGCCGTATCTTATCCGGACTTTGTCAAAGACGTGCCGATTGGGGCGCATATCTTGATCGACGATGGTGATCTGGGACTGACGGTCGATGATCGGAAAGACGGAAAACTCTATTGTACGATCGAAAACAACGCTACGCTCGGTGCGCGCAAGAGCGTAAACGTGCCGGGTAGCAGGATCAATCTGCCGGCCTTGACGGAAAAGGATAAAAGCAACATTCGCTTTGCCATTGATTATGACGTAGACTTTATCGCTCACTCTTTCGTGCGCTCGAAGGCGGACATCTTGGAGGTGCGCCGGATGCTTGACGAGGCGGGAAGCGACATACACGTCATAGCGAAAATAGAAAACGAAGAGGGCGTTGATAATATCGACGAAATACTTAATGTGGCCGATGGGGTGATGGTGGCGCGCGGCGACTTGGGCATCGAAGTGGCGCAGGAGCGCATACCGGGCATTCAGCGCCACATCATTCAGCGCGCCATTAGCTTTCATAAGCCGGTCATCGTGGCCACGCAGATGCTGCAAAGTATGATTCATAACCCGAGACCAACTCGTACGGAAGTGACCGACATCGCTAATGCTGTATATAGCCACGCTGACGCGGTGATGCTGAGCGGGGAGACGGCTTATGGCGAATATCCGGTGGAAGCGCTGCGCGCTATGGCTACCATTGCGCGACAGGCGGAACGCGATATGGAAAAGTTTTCGCTCAGCGAGGTGGAGATTCCGCTCTCAAAGAACCCTGATGCGACGGAATTTTTTTGCGAAGGAGGCTGTATCGGCAACGCACAAGATGAATTTGCGGGCTATTATTATGGATAGCTACACGGGGCGCACGGCGCGCTTGGTTTCGAGTTTCCGCCCGACGACGCACGTGCTCGCCATTGCTTACAAAGCCAACACCGTAAGACACTTGGCGATCTGCTACGGCGTCTACGCCATTTATATGCCGATGAAGAGCTACGGCCACGAGTTTTTTTGCTGGCTGCATTGCGCAAGCTGCTTTACGGATAGAATGATCCACGAGCAAGATCGTATTTGCTATCTCGGTAGTCAGCGAAAGGAACAGAGTACGAGCTTTATGGAAATGAATATTGTGGGCAACTTGTTTGCAAAAGAAGGCCCCGAAAAGCTGAAGAATTAAAAGGCGCAACGCTTTCGCTCGACTTTCGCAAGGAGGGGGAGGTAAAGCGTTGGACACAATATAATAACAGCGTGGCCGCAAAGAGGACATCATCTCTTTTTGCGGCCACGCTTTGTGTATGATCCTTATGCGGCGGTTTATTTGACGAGCTTTTTCGTGTGCTCAATAAGCCATCGGCGATCTTCCTCTTTATCGAGAAGGGAAGTAATCGGTTTCTGACCTCTTCATGATAAGCGTTGAGCCAATTGATCTCAGACTTGTTGAGCATCGTGAGGTCGATTGGGCGGGTATCAATCGGACATAGCGTGAGGGGTTCGAACTTGAGGAACTTCCCAAAAGCATTTTTGCGAGCCTTAACGGCGAGTAAGACGTTTTCAATTCTTACGCCAAAACTGCCGGCGATGTAGATTCCCGGCTCATCGGTGATGGTCATGCCTTCTTGAAAGCCAATGAGGGTATCGGCACGCTTGTTCTTGCGAATCTGCATCGGGCCTTCGTGGACGTTGAGGAAACTGCCGACGCCGTGGCCTGTGCCGTGGCCGAAATCGTAGCCTTCTTTCCACATCGCCATTCGGGCTGCGGTGTCGAGCTGTAGGCCCGTGATACCTTCAGGAAAGTGCATATCGCTCAGCGCTATGTGTCCTTTTAATACTAATGTGTACACGCGGCGCTCTTCTTGCGTGAGCGGGCCGAGGGCGATGGTGCGTGTGATGTCGGTTGTGCCGTCTTGATATTGCGCACCGGAATCAAGCAGCAAAAGTCCTTTAGGCTGAATCGGGGAAGCGGTCTCTTTTTCGGCTTCGTAATGAACAATGGCGCCGTTAGGGCCATATCCGGCAATGGTAGCAAAACTTAGGCCGCGAAATTTTTTTCTCCTTCGGCGCGAAACTCGGCTAATTTCTCGCCGATGGTCCACTCCGTTTCGCCGCCTTTCGGAACGGCTGTTTCCAACCAACGCAGGAAGCGAACTAAAAGCCACGCCATCGCGTTCCATCGCCGCACGGAAACCTTTGCGTTCGGCTTGGTTCTTGAGCGCACGCATCATTGCAACGGGCGAATCCACGATGGTATAATGGGTGAGCGTCTCCCTTGGCCACACGCATCACTTTGCAGTTGACGCCGGAAAAGAAAAACGACATTCTTTTGCGCTATCTCCGCCAAAAAAATCTCTCCACTTCTCGTAAGGAGCTACGTCGATGTCGGCTTCTTCCAAAACCTTCCGCGCTTTTGTGGATAAGGAGTCGACCGCAACGAAGAGCATCGAACGCCCCGTCCGCGACAGCATTAAATAGGCGTAGAACACAGGATTGTAGGCTATGTCTGCGCCGCGCAAATTGAGCGTCCAAGCGATTTCAGATAAGTCGGAAAGGAAAAGATAATCGTATGCACCCATTTTATTTTGCATACTGCTGTGTATCCGCTCGATTTTTCTCGATCGCAGATTCGCCTGCCAGCTTCAGCGGTTGGGCTTCGATGGGTGCGGCGGGCATCGCGGGGCGCTCCGTCCACACTTCATCAAAACAATCTTCGCTCAAACCAAAATCTGTTAAGCCTTCGGTCGCGAAAATCGCCTTATGAAGGCTTTCGGGCATCATTTCTTCTACGTAGCAAACTTTACTTCCTTCGGGTAAACGGGACAACCATTCGCAAGGCGTCGGCGTTTCGGCTTCTCCATCGCGCATCAGTTGGAAAGGCGTGCCGGAAAGTTCGTGCTCCGCTTGCAGGAAGTAGCGCGAATCGGTCCATAGCGCGCCATCGGTGAGCGTCAGGACAGCCAAACCGGCCGATCCGGTAAATCCTGTGAGCCATTCGCGGCATTTCCAGCGCTCTGCGATGTATTCACTATCGTGTGGATCGCTCGTAGGAACGACAAGGGCGGCCGCACCAAGTTCGCGCATTTTCTGCCGCACGATTTCCACACGTTTTGAGATGATGTTGTTCTCCATAACGAATGATTTCTTAAAGATAATGGCAACGAAAGGGCCGAAATCTGCGCCCTTCGTTCATTATAATACCATTTATGGTTCTATCCGCCACTCCTATATCTGTTCTGACGAAGGGAGCGGCGGAATTATTTTTACTTGATCGTCAATTTTTAAAGTTTCCGTCCGGTTATTTTTTTGAATCGGCAAACCAACAGAAAAAAATCTTATTGCGTTTAAATGGGTAGCGGAAAGTTAACGAGCGGGCGTTAAGGTCCGTCTTGTGCAACTTCAAACGGCCGTCAGTCGAATAAAGACTCACGGACGACAACGGTTGATTCGCAGAAATCTCGCATAGTGTTCCGTTTATCTTCGCCTGAATCTCCATCTGCTGCGCCACGGTCGGCGCTTCTTGGATATGCGTGTTGATAAAGAAGCTCGGATAAGGGTAACCATCGTTGATTTTTAGCGTCAATCAACCAATGAGAGGCAAAATTCCAGCCCGCGTAAGTCGCGGCTTGCTTCATTTCGGCCGTCGTTTTGCCTTCGCAGCTGACGCTTTCGTGCGAGTAGCCGCCTACAGCCGACAATTCGGGCGCTAATTCTTTATCGTAATAACAAGAATCCACGCTCCCGCTATACGATTTCGTGCCGATGAACCCGCCGGCCAAATCCTTCTGTTCAGCTTTTACCGCGCAAGCCGCATAAGAGCGGACGACGCGTGTATCCGTATAATCCGAAGATCCGATTAAGCCGCCCACGGAAGCGCTGCCCTCCACCGAAATATGGCTAAAAGCAGTCTGAAACCGGCGTATCTTCATTCTTACCTACCAAACCGCCGACATAAGTTTGCCCTTTTATCGTCTCTTGTCCGTCGATATCCGGACTATCTATATAAGATACAAAGCTATCACTGATTTTACTGTGTGTAGCATCTCCAACCAAACCACCTACCTGGTTTCCGCCTTCGACATTACCCCAAAAACCGGAGAACTCAATACGACCTTTATTAAGATAAGCTACCAAACCGCCGGCCATACGACCCATTTCTCCATTGTCAGGATTTACAATGTTCTTCACATCAGCACAAACACGGCAACCGGTAACTAAGCCATCGAGGCACCAGCCCAGCAAGCCGCCGACATAATCAACGCCTTCAACTGCTCCCTTCAAGCTACAATCTTTTACGTACCCGCCATTCATATAGCCGATCGCGCCACCGACAAAGAAGTGCGAAGCCTTGACGACGGCCGTTTCAAGTCGTACGTTTTCGATATTGCTTTCAAAGGTATAGCCTGATAAAGCGCCCACATTCTCACTACCTTTCACCTCAAAAAAGCGGAGATGCAGATTCTTAATCGTCGCATTGTCCACATAACCGAAAAAGCCCTTGGTAATCAATATCCGATCGGTTACAATACAATTTATAGAAAACGTGATTGTTTCCCTCTAAATGACCGCGGAAGGCCAACTTTTTAGCTATTCCATTTTTCATAAACAACCCGCCAATGGCTCTCCAGCCGTGGCCGTCGTCCCAATTTCTGGTATCACTGAAGTCAATGTCTTGCGTTACAGCAAAATATTCATCGCGCAAGTCGTTGCCCGAATTAACCTGCTGCGCAATCCAAAGAAAATGCTCCGTAGAAAAGAGTTCATAAGGATGTGCTTCCGTCCCTTCTCCATCAGGTCTTTGTGCAGCGTCATAGTAACCTTGTGCCTGCACAACTGATTGGCAAGCCACAAAGCATAAGAATAGCAGCAACCAAGATCGATGTCGGCGACATACTTTATTTATTTGCTCCATCGTCCGACTTATTTGAAGACAACATTAAACGATTTTTCAGCCGTGCGCACAATCAGCGTTTCGCCGCGCATTGAAGCCGGTACGCTAATCTCCGCCTTTTGATCCTTTACGGCTTGCATGGCGAGCAACTTGCCTGCTACATTATATACAAATACGTTTTTTGCCGTCGTCGTCACATTTATTTTTCCGGCTACAGCATCCGTTTCAATGCTTGTTTCAACGGGCGTTGCCACTTTTTGAATCGCATCTGTATATTCTTCCATCGGCACTACTTTCACGTCCAAGTTATTAATGGCCATCAAAGTCAGCGAATTATCAACATAAAAGTCACCATCCGACAAGCGATATTCCTCTCCGTTTACCAACCAATGGTGCAATTCTACTTTACCATCCGGATTACCTTCCGGAGCCACTTCAAACAGAATCTGATCACCCGGTGTACAAGTCTCTCCGAAGCTAATTCCGGACTGTCGTCCAAGTTTCTGTTCTTACAAGTCAAGACAGCCGTCTTCGGTTGTTCATACGTCACGGTGCGCGTTTCGCCATCTTTATAGAAAAGTACGGTTAAAAAGAAATCTTCAGGCACATTATTTTTATAAAATTGGTCCGGGCGCGCCGGAAAATAAGCACCTTCGCCAAAACTCCAAGCCAAAATGTTGTAACCATCTTTAATGCAAGGATCGAAGTAAGCACCGCGATTCTCGGGCAACAAATATGTCTTACCATCGCTCTCAGCTTTAATGACACGACCAAAGTCTCCCTGCTCTTCCACGTTGACTTCCGGCCCATTCGTGCCCTCTTCCGGCACTACAAAGGTCACGGGCACAAGCCTTACAACGTCTACGACGAGCGCCAAGTTCTTCGTCACATTATTGAAAGTTTGTTCTGTCGCGCTATATGACTCGTTGATTTCCTCCATACTTGCATCGCCAAGTTTCGATTTCCATACGTAGACCACGTAGTTTTGTTCCGGAACGACGCTCACTCTCAATTTGCAGCCCGAATCAATGATATAAGATCCGGTGTCCTCTTCCGGCATCACTTCCTTTTCAGGATCTGAGCCAAGCGTCGTATAAACGTGAACATTGGAATTGAGTACTTCCGATTCAAAACTAAGCGTCACTTTATTTTTGTGCCGCAAGATTCAAACTCATGCAAAAACAATGCCATAAAGGCCATGCATTTAGCGTAGATTAGTTTCATATTATTAAGATTAATGGATAATAACCGCAAAAAAATACTAAACTATCTCAGATTTCCGTACTTAAGCTCCAAAAATTTTAAGATTGAAGCAGACGTTTGCCATACTTTTTCCCGACAGCCCATAGCATCGACAATAAATATACTATATATCAAATCAATAAAAAGCTCTACCCACAAACGCTCCCCATTGCCTTAAGTTTACACTATCTTTGCATATAAATAGAAGCACAATTGATGAAATTGACCGACAAATACAAGACCTACATCCTGCTCGAGCAAGGTTTATCCGACAATACGCGCGAAGCTTTATATGCACGACGTGGAAAAACTAATCGATTTCTTGCAACAAGAAGACATAGATATCTTAAATGTAAAGCTCGACGACCTCCATCGCTTCACGAAAGCCCTTTCCGACGTAGGCATCACGGCGCGTTCCATCAATCGCATCCTATCCGGCGTGCGCTCTTTCTATCATTTTCTCTTACTCGAAGGCTATTTGGAGACAGATCCTACCCAACTCCTCGAATCGCCTAAGATAGGCACTCACTTACCTACAGTTCTTACACTCGAAGAGGTTGATGCCCCTGCTGGCAGTCATTGATCAGAGCACTACGGAAGGCGCTCGCGACCACGCCATCATCGAAATACTCTACAGTTGCGGCTTGCGCGTATCCGAATTGTGCTTTCTGCTGCTTTCCGACCTCTATCTTGACGAAGGTTTTATCCGCATTACGGGTAAGGGCAACAAGCAACGCATTGTGCCCATATCGCCCCGTGCAGTCAAAGAATTGAAAAAAACTGGCTACTTATCCGCCACGAAATTAATATAAAAAAAGGCGAGGAAGATTACGTCTTTGTAAGTGCCCGCCGCGGCAAGCATTTATCGCGCATTACCGTCTTCTACAACTTAAAGATATACGCAGCCGAAGCCGGCATCACGAAAAACATTAGTCCGCACACGCTTCGCCACACCTTTGCCACCCATTTGCTCGAAGGCGGCGCTAACCTCAGAGCCATTCAGATGATGCTTGGCCATACGGATCTCTCCACGACGCAGATCTACACCAACATTGACCGCCGCTTTATTCGGCAGCAGATCCTCGACCACTTTCCGCGCAACAAGCATTGACTTATCCACCGTTTTTTCTTCCCGTATATATAACAATATATGTTCTCTATTTTTTTCTTTTTAAAAAAAGAAAGAGATAAAACTATGATGTACATGATAGACTGTGGAAACTGTTTACAAATTTTTCCGTTGGGATTTGCTTATTTCGTTGTCCACATTTTTATTTCACTTATCCACGTTATTATCCACAGATTAAAACCTTTGAAGAATCCCTTTCTTAAAAGCATTTCCAGAAGATTGATTGCCGGTTTATTCACAAGCCGTGGATAACTTTCAGTGTTGAAAAATAAAAGTTAAAAGTACGGTTAAAAACCACTCAAAATCCTATGGATAAGTGCTGCAAAACGGCTTTAATTTGTGGAAAACTGAAAGCGCATTGAGACCATCCGAAACCGTAGTTTTTCCAACCTTTATACAAGTCTTTTCAACGGGTTTTCCACCTACTTATCCACAGATTTCTGACAACGATCTATCCGTTTTTCGGCCACTCAAATAGCCATTATTTTGTTTCACCTCACGATAAAAAAGGTTTGCGCTCGTGAGAAAAAGAGCTTCATCTCACGACAACAAAGGTCTACGCTCGTGATGAAAAAACACGCAAGGCAATGTTCGGCCTTATTTAATTAGCTAAAAGAACCTTTTATTTCAATAGTAATAGTAAGATTTCAGACCATTTCGAGGATATCCTCGAAATGGTTCAAATTGATTCAGGAGCAAAATGTCCTTTATCATTTGTTAAGTTGTCACGTTATGCCTACTATTAAATAATATATGAATATTAGAGAGTTTACTTGTAGTTGATAGTATTAAAAGGTTGGAAGATACGAATTGGAAGTGCTTGAAAGTAAAAAAAAGTAAGTAACAAGATAAAGTAATTTGAGACTAAAGTAGTTATAAAAAAGAAAAGCATAAACGCCGGTAAGATGTGTTGACCGAGGTTTATGCTTATCGTGCCGACTATCCTTGCTGGAAGGATCAAAAAGCATAGTAGTCCGTTAAAAAAAGTGAGTTGAGTCGGCTTTTAAGCCTTATCGCGAAGGTTGAGCGCTTTGTTCTCCGCTGCTTCCATCAGTTGGCGCTCGCCCGGGCCTTTGTCGTTGATGCCGCAAAGGTGCAAGATGCCGTGGATGATAACCCGATCAAGTTCTTCCCTATACGAGATGTTACGCTGCTCAGCATTGGTTCGGACCGTGTCCAAACTGATGAAAAGGTCGCCGCCCAAGACGTTTCCCTCCGTATAATCAAAGGTTATGATGTCCGTATAATAGTCGTGGTTCAAATATTGTTGGTTGACCTCTAATATTTTCTCATCGTCGCAAAAAATATATGCGATCTCGCCGACCTCTTTTCCGTAAGTGGCGGCTACGCGGCGCACCCAAGCCGAATTGTTACGGCGCTTGATGGGCGGCATGTTTACGTTGACGGTATTGTAAGAAATCATCAGCTTTAATAGTTTGGTTGCTACACAACGTGGCAGCACGGTTGACGATGGTTTGATGCTATTATCGATTTTCCTTTCCCGACGGCTGCGTTCAGAAAAGCGAGGGTTGCTCCGGCTGCGTGCGAGGCAGCGGGCGGTTAAGGTGCTTAAAGGCCAATTCAGTGACCTCACGTCCGCGCGGCGTGCGGCGGATGAAGCCCTCTTTAATCAAGAAGGGTTCGTAAACTTCTTCGAGTGTGCCCGGATCTTCACCGATGGCCGTGGCAATCGTACCTATGCCGACAGGTCCGCCTTTGAATTTGTCGATAATCGTCAGCAGGATCTTATTATCCGTATCGTCGAGGCCGTAACGGTCGATGTTGAGTGCTTCCAAAGCAAAGTTTGCGATTTCCGGATCAATCGTTCCCGTGCCCTTTACCTGTGCAAAGTCGCGCACACGGCGTAAGAGCGCATTGGCAATACGCGGCGTTCCGCGACTGCGGCCGGCTATTTCCTTGCGTGCCTCATCTTTGAGCGGCACACCCAAGATGCCGGCACTGCGCGCAAGAATGCTGCCGATGGTCAGTGCATCGTAATACTCTAAATGCAAGTTGATGCCAAAGCGCGCCCGTAGGGGAGCGGTCAGCAATCCGCTGCGCGTTGTCGCGCCAATCAATGTAAACGGATTCAAATCAAGCTGAATGGAGCGAGCAGCGGGACCGCGGTCGATCATAATATCGATGCGGTAATCTTCCATAGCCGAATAGAGATATTCTTCTACGACGGGCTGAAAGCCGATGTATCTCATCGATGAATAAAAACGTCGTGAGGCTCAAGACTTGTTAAGAGTCCGGCCAAATCGCCCGGCTTATCGAGCACAGGACCTGAAGTCAGTTTGAAAACCTACGCCCAACTCGTTGGCAATAATATTGGCCAAGGTCGTCTTGCCCAAGCCCGGCGGGCCGTGGAGCAAAGTATGGTCGAGCGGTTCGCCGCGATACTTGGCTGCTTCTACGAAGACGCGCAAATTATCGACCACTTTCTGCTGTCCGCTAAAATCGTCGAAGCGCAACGGCCGCAAAGCGTTTTCAAAATCACGCTCTTGCGGCGTGGGTGAAACTTGTCGGGAGCGTATGTCGAAGGTATCTTCTTGCATAATCGTAGCGAAGATACAAAGAAAAATCGTAGCCATAAGGTTTGAAATCCGCTCAAACTTTATTTTGACGGCAAGAAAAGGGCGCAGAAACGTCGCAAGAGGGGGAAAATAGTTGCTGAAGTAGATTGTTTTCAGACGCGTAAAAATAGAAAACAACTTGGTGTAGAGAGCCTTTTTCCGTCTTAGAAAGCGGAAGAAAAGCGGGCGCTTACGGAAAAGGCGCATTGATGCATCATTAGCGCCTCAATCGATGCTGATTTCAACGTCGGCCGTCGACATCTTTAAGACATAACGACCTTGAGCAAGGGGAATGGTTATTTCAGATTGCGCACTGAGCGTCACTTTATATACACATTGTCCCGACATATTATATATATGTATCAAATCAGCCGCGCTTTGTCGGTTGGTAATGTGCACTACGCCTTTTTCAGCCTTTACTTCTATCATAGCTTGTTGAGTTTCGCTTGTCTGTTGTGCAATATCTTCCATAACGTGATGGTTTGTGTTTGAATTGCTTAAAGTTTTGTCCTTGCTTGTAGGCAAACAGCTTTTTGTTTTTTCTGCTTTCTGCATTTTTATCTGTGATGCTGCCATTGCCTAAGTCGCTCCGCAGCAATCGGCTGACGGATGAAACTGAAAAAAATCGTTGTCCGTCAGCACACCTCAATCGATGGTAAAATCGGCCGAAGGGCAGATGCTGAATCAGAAACGATTTCTCATGATAAAAGGACTTAATTGAGTGAATTGGTTGCAAAGATAAGATTTTTATAGGATAAATGGAAGATAATAAAAAGAATTTATTTGCTTGATGAAGGTTTAATATCTGTTTTACCCTAACAAACGCGTTTAGGTTAAAACTTATCATTTGATAGTTGAAATAGGTATTTTTTTGAGTCGTAACTTTTTATTTCGTCGGGAAATAAGCGAACTTTTGCTGTGCTGAAATTTGCTTTTGAAGAGATTTCGTATGAAGTATGAAGAAATAGGTTTGCCGGAAAAAAACGCGGCAATACGTTTGAAGGAGCTGACGGCTGCGACCCTTTGCTGGAAGCCTACATCACAGAAAATGATTACGCCGGAAGACGATTATCTGCACCGCCTCTATCGCGCCACGCAGACGAAATTGCTGCGCCCGCGTATGGCTTCCGGACATTGGCAGGGGACGCTGCTGCGCTTGCTGACAAAACTCTTGCGACCGAAGAAGGTGCTGGAAATCGGTACCTATACCGGTTACAGTGCATTAAGCATTGCGGCGGGAATGGAAGCCGACGGACTCATACGCACTTACGAGATCAATGATGAGCAAGAAGACTTCACGCGGCCGTGGCTGGAAGGTGCGCCTTATCCGCCGCGCATCGAATTGATCATTGGCGACGTCTTGGACTTGCTACCCAAAGAAAATGAGGTCTATGATATGGCCTTTATCGATGCCAATAAGCGCGACTATTGCACGTATTACGATCTCGTATTGCCGCGTTTGCGTTCGGGCGGCCTTTTGCTGGCAGATAATACGCTCTGGGACGGACACGTGATCGATCCGGCCCTATGATGATGATCCGCAAACAAAGGGCATACGCGAATTTAATCGTCGCGTGGCGCACGATGAGCGTGTAGAAACCGTCATCTTACCCCTTCGTGACGGCTTAACCTTGATTCGGAAAAGGTAAAAGGCATTGACGGGCAGCTGAAACTAATGATTTTCTGCGCTTTCCTTTGTGGGGCGGGCGGCAAGTACTACTTTTTGCTTGCACATTGTCAAAAACTTAGGCCGGGCTAAATAGATGTAGGCCCGAATCGGTTAAAAGTAAGCATAATGATTCGCAAATTCGATTTCTTGGTAATAGGTTCCGGTGTGGCCGGAATGAGTTATGCATTGCAAGTGGCTGCTTCAGGAAAAGGAACAGTAGGGCTTGTCTGTAAAACAAGTATTGAAGAAGCCAACACTTCGAAAGCGCAAGGCGGCGTAGCTTCCGTGACGAATCGCATTGTGGACAACTTTGAGAAGCATATTCACGATACGATGGTGGCCGGCGACTATATTAGTGATCCGAAAGCCGTACAGCAGGTGATTGAACGTGCGCCTGAGGGCATTTGCAGATTGGTTAGTTGGGGCGTACACTTTGATAAAAAAGCCGACGGCGAATTTGATTTGCACCGAGAAGGCGGACATTCTGAATTTAGAATCTTACACCACGCCGATGATACGGGCTATGAGATACAACGAGGCTTAATTGAGGCCGTGCGCCGCTCGCCTAACATCACGGTAATGGATCACCATTTTGCCGTAGAGATCATTACGCAACATCATTTGGGTGTTGATGTGACGAGAAGAACGCCTAACATTGAATGTTACGGGGCCTATGTTTACAATCCGGAAACAAAGCGAATAGATACGCTGCTTTCGCGCGTCACGGTCATTGCCACCGGCGGCGTAGGTGCGGTTTATGCTTCTACCACCAACCCGAATATTGCCACGGGCGACGGTATTGCGATGGCTTATCGCGCTAAGGCGACGGTAAAGGATATGGAGTTTGTGCAGTTTCACCCGACGGCGCTCTATCATCCAAAAGAAACGCATCCGGCTTTCTTAATAACGGAGGCTATGCGCGGCTACGGCGGCATCCTGCGCTTGCCCAGCGGCGAGGAGTTTATGCAGAAATATGATGAGCGCTTGAGTCTTGCGCCGCGCGACATCGTAGCCCGCGCCATTGATCGGGAGATGAAGAATCGCGGCATAGACCACGTATGTTTAGACGTTACGCATAAAGATCCGGAAGAGACGAAACGCCATTTTCCAAATATCTATGCCAAATGTTTGTCGATCGGTATAGACATTACCAAGGAGTATATTCCCGTTGCGCCTTGTGCACACTACCTTTGCGGCGGCATCAAGGTCGACTTGGATGCGCGCTCTTCGATCAATCGTTTGTATGCCATCGGTGAATGTGCTTGCACGGGCCTGCACGGCGGCAATAGGTTGGCCAGCAACTCGCTGATTGAAGCCGTAGTCTATGCGGAAAAGGCAGCGGAACACTCAGTAGCCCACGTAGACGAATATACATTCAATGAAAGTGTGCCCGAATGGAACGATGAGGGAACGATGAGTAACGAAGAGCAGGTATTGATTGCGCAAGATGTGCGCGAAGTGGGGCAGGTAATGTCTAATTATGTCGGCATTGTTCGCAGCGATTTGCGCTTGAAGCGGGCTTGGACGCGCTTGGATCTGCTTTACGAAGAGACGGAAGAGTTGTTTAAGCGCGTGAAGGCTACGCCCGACATCTGCCAATTGAGAAATATGATCAACGTAGGCTATCTCATTACGCGGCAAGCCATCGAGCGCAAAGAATCGCGCGGCTTGCATTATACCATAGATTATCCGAAGCACGCTTATGACGCAGATCGGAAAAGCGATCAGCAAAAAAAGGCTTAAACGGCACTTATAATTTATCGACGACTATGCCCGCTTACGAAATACGTCCCTTGCAATTGCGCATCTTGGAGATTCTCCTGGCTGTAGATAAAGTGTGCCGTGCGCACGGTTTGCGTTATTATCTTTGGGCAGGGACGTTGCTTGGGGCTATACGCCACAAAGGTTTTATTCCTTGGGACGACGATGTGGATATTTGTATGCCGCGTGCGGATTATGATACTTTGATGGCGCACGCTAAAGAATGGCTGCCGGTACCTTACGAAGCGATGTCGGCCGAGACCAACGAGAAGTATCCGGGTAGCTTCGGAAAAATAATCGATAGCAGTACCACCTTAATCGAGCGTGCGCATTATGCTTACCTGAGCGGTATATATATAGATGTGTTCCCCATAGATGGCGTGCCGCAAAGCGCTTGGCGGCGGCGCCTGCATTTTATGCGTTTCGAGTTTTACAAACGCATTGTCTACTTTCTCCATCGCGATCCCTACAAGCACGGTCGCGGTCCGAGCAGTTGGTTACCGCTTTTGTGTCGTAAATGCTTTACCCACGAAGGCGTGCAGCAGAAGCTTCGGCGATTGATGTTGAAATACAACTATGAAGATGCCCAACTCGTGGCCGATTATGATGATGGCTTGAAAGGCGTTTTTGCTAAAACGCTACTCGGAGAGCCTACACCTGTTAGCTTCGAAGGACACGAATTAAAAGGCGTAGCGCAATACGACCGCTACTTGACGCAGAAATACGGGGATTATATGCAGATACCTGCTACCAATCAGCAGCGTCAGCACAATTTCTACTATTTAGACTATAACCAACCCTATAGCGAGTATAAGGATCAGCGCAAATTTCGCCTATGAATCGCCTTCCCTAAAGTTACGGTGATCACCGTTTGCCGCAATGCTCTGCCTTTGCTGCGCCATACCGTCGAGAATGTCTTGCAGCAAACCTATGCGCCGCTTGAGTATCTCATCATTGACGGTGCCTCTACTGATGGTACGCCGGCTTATCTTTCTTCTCTGCAAGCCCTTTGCAGTGGTGGTCGGAGCCGGATAAAGGCATTTATGATGCGATGAACAAGGGCGCGGCTCGCGCAACGGGAGAATGGGTGATCTTCATGAATGCCGGCGATTGCTTTGCCGCTACTGACGTCTTGCAACGCATATTTTTCTACGCCCCGCACGGCGGATGTGATTTATGGCGACGTCTTAAAAGCTACTGCCGATGGCGCGCCTGTTTTTGTCGCGTGCCCATCCCTTTAAGAATGCCCATCGTATGTGTTTTTGCCATCAAAGTTCGCTTGCTCGCATCGCATGTTTGCGCGCAACGCCTTTTGATATTAATCATCCCTTTTCAGCCGACTTTAAGTTTTTCAAACTATTGGGCCTTCAAGGCAAAACGTTTGCTTACGTCGACTTCCCCATTGCGCTCTTTGATACCGGCGGCATCTCTAACCGTCAACGCTCGAAAGGCCTTTATGATAACATCAAAGTCGTCAACGAAACCGACAGTTTCCTCGAACGCCTACGCCTACTTCCCCGCTTGTGGTTTGTCTATCTCCTTTGTCGCTTACGCGGCAAATGATTGGGCGGCTTACGCATATATATATGTATGTGTAGCTTGAAGTCTTACCTACTTACTTTTGCCGACTAAGCACGCCCGCACAAGCACTTCATAGATACAAACAACCTTCCCGGCGCTCTATGCATCCGGAAGGTTGTTTTGTATTTGTTGGGTAAGAGGCCGCTTTTACTTACTTATTAGGAGGACGACGGAGGAAAATGCGCAAGACAGGAAGTTTTGAGCGATTAATATAAATTATAATAAGCCGTGGCGATGAATGAGGTTGTTAATATGGAAGAGAAAGCTAAAAACTTTTGCGTAAATATTAGAATATTAGTTTGATTGGCTTAGGCGAAGTATAATTTCCTACTGATAAAATCCTGCCTATGCTTAGCTTAGCAAACAAAAATAGGCTAAAGTATCGTGTATCTATACCTTGAGAAAAATTCCAAGGCTAGGAACAAAAAAATTCGCCCCTATAGGAATTTTTTTCATAGCCTTGGAATTGTATCGACCTTACTGCGCGGACGTAACTGCAAGTACATCATGAGATTTTTTTACGCCTGCCGGGTTCTGCGCCGCGCGAAGCAATGTTTGGTTGACGCGCTGACAACTTAGCGCGAGTCCGCAACCGGCTCGGAAAGCGCCCGGCTTCCGTGTGCGGATTATTGTATGCGGCCTCAGCCTTTAAAGCGCTTCGGCCCCGCTCGGCAGGCCTTACCCCCATTTTTTTATATGTAATGGAATATTTCTGCTAAAGAAGTAAGTTTATTTGATTTTTATCTGTATCTTTGCCATATCTACTGTGCAAATCGCTTGTGCATATCATAGAGAGAGTGTAAAAGTGCTTGATAGGAAACCATCTCAAAAACGATTCGAACCCACTGCTGTTGAGCTACTTTTATGGAAAAACACTCTTGCGTGATATAGCGGAAAAGAAAGAGACACTAAGTAACTACCACTAATCATATCATTATGAGTAAAAAAACATTACACGTTTAGCGCTTTTTGGCTGCCTTATCCTTAGCAGCTGCAAGCCCCGTTTCTGCCCAGAACAATAAGGTGGAAGCACAGACACGGACACAAAGTGGCCTGCCTAACATCAAAATGAATCTTTCTACAAAAGGCTCGTTCAGTATGGGCGCTGCCGGCACTCCGCAAGCACACTTGAAGAGTACGCCCAACAAGTATGGCGAAGAGCAAGTCGTTATGAAGGAGGATTTCGCCAAGATGACGGCGGGCACCCCCGAGAACCCCGATCTCGACAACAGCATTCTCAAAGAAGAATTCGAGTATCCTTGGATTAACACAAAGGATGAATACTTCAACACACCGGGCTGGGGATCAGGAAATGCCTACTCAGCAGGTGGCGTTGTCTACCTTGCATCTGCTCCCAAAGAAATGGCGCACATCAATACGCCGATGCTTAACGTAAGCGCTAACGGCGGCATAGCTTGGGTACGCTTCAAGGCCCGCGCTAAGAGTGCTGAAGAACTTCCCGTAGTGATGGTCGAAGCAGCTGAGACGCACAATATGTCGCCTACGTGGGATATGATGGGCAGCGCACAGCTTCCGCAAATCAGCGAGCAATGGCAGGAATACACGATGTATTTCTATGGCGGCGGTGAGTATACGATATTTAATATTGTATCTGTAGGTGCACCTGTATATATCGACGATGTTGAAGTGTTTACCGTTAAGCAACACGTAGGCACGCCGACGATGCGTCCGTATACGAACTATCAAGGCACGAGCTTTGATGCCAACTGGACGGCCGTAGAGGGTGCAACCGGCTATAAGGTTAATGTCTTCTCTATCGACAAAGAGACGAACGCGCCTGTTTATCTCTTCGAAAACAAACCGGTGACAACCAATATGTTCCACGTAACCGGTGCAGAATCCGGCAAGACTTATTTCTACAATGCATCAGCTACGAAAGGCAGCTACGAGTCAATTCCGTCAGCACAAACTTACGTCTATGACCTCGTAGCACCCGAGATGCAAGCTGTGAGCAACTTCAATGGCAGCAAGTATACGGCTAACTGGAGCGCTGTGCCTTCAGCCGAACGCTACAACTACATTGCTTACTACGACCGCAAGGCTACGCAGACCGGCGAATTTGTTGTGACGCAGGAAGACTTTACCGGCGTAAAAGACGCTGATGGCAACTTGACCGGATGGACAATGGAAGATCCTAGCTACAACTCATACAGCGAATTGTATCTTCGTGATTTGAAGCAAGGCGGCTGGAAAGGTACAAACTATGCGCCTTACACAGACTACATCTGCTTGGATGGCTGGCAATATTACCACAACCATACCGACGCAGGCCTTATCTCTCCTGAATTGGATATGTCGAAAGATGGCGGTAAGTTCACGGTAAAAGTGAAGCTCGCAGGTGCTGCTACGACAGGCGTGGATGCTGACGGCAAGGAAGTCACGGTAAACGCGCAAGCAGCTTTCGCGCTCTTTAACTATGATGAGACTGTGGGCGACTACACGCAGGCTGAGTTGATCTATCCGGAAGGCTACCCTAAAGCAGTTACTAAAGACTGGAAAGAGTTTACGATCAACTTTACGAAGGGTTCTAAGAAGTCGATCATTGGTATCTACGCTGTTTATGCAGATGAGCACCTCTACGTTGATGACCTGAAGATCACGCAAAACTATCAAGCCGGCGAGAGCTTGAACGATCCGTTCCGTTACCTCAGATGGGTTGATGGTACTTCTGCTGAAGTTACCGTGCCCGGATTTGTAGATCAATCAATGATTACGCACCGCGTATCAGCTTACAAAGCTAACTCTGACCGCAACGTGCAGAAGAAGTATGCAGAAAGCCCCTACTCAGCGCTCCGCGAAGTAGGCGTATTTGATGGCATTAGCAACGTCAGCCTCACGAAGGCGCTTGTGCAGCTCGATGGCAACGATGTATGCATTAACAACGCCAAGGGCGAACAAGTGCAAATCTACACCGCAGCCGGACAGTTGGTTTACAACAACCAAGCAGGTGAAGCTAATCTTCGCGTTCGCCTCGCGGCGCGCGGCGCTTACGTTGTGAAGGTGGGCAATCAATCTGTAAAAACTCGTCTTCTAAACGTAATTAGAAAAATATGAGTAAGCCGTCGGATTTATTTCCGGCGGCTTATTTTTGTTGCTTATCCGAGCGCTTGCTCCGCCGGTACTAAGACGAAAGTTGGCGAGAGAGATTACGATCATAAAAAAGTCGCGCACGATTTGAGCATCGTAGAGAGGCTTGGCGGAAACTGACGAGGCAAAGCGAAGACTACACCATTAACAATCCAAATTTCTACAAGAAGATTGCGCAGATATGACGGAGAGTTTTCAAAAGCAAGCGTTAAATCCTGATTCTTCCCATCAAAACATAGTTTCTTCCGGCCAATCTCTTAATTTTTGCAAGTGCGGTAGTGTAGTTGGCCTGCTGTAAGTAAGATAAAAAGGTTTGATTTAACGATGAAGATAAAGACAATTCTGCACAAATGCTTCCCTATGGACGGTGGCGAGTATGAGCATACTTATGCTGAGTGGTTGTTTCCCCGGTTTTAATTCGCGCGATGAGGTTATGGCCTATCTCAAAAAGAAGTATCCCGGCCGGCAGATTGTGCTTTCTCAAAAGTATAAAACGCGGCGTGGCTTAATGGAAGATTGGCGAATTTGGTCTTTCACCCTATCGGGTAATCCAAAAGATACATTTCAAGTAGCCAGCCATATCAAGAGTTATCCCGTTCCGATGTTGAAGACAGAACGAAGCATTTTCGACAATTTCGAAAAAGTCGTGGTTTTGCGTCGATCACGCGAATTTGAACAAGGCCCTTTGCGGACGCTCGATGCGCCGACGCGCCGCCTTTGGCATAGCTTTTCTTCCTCAGAATTCTGGCTGAAGCCCCTCTACATAGACTTAGAGACGGTCGATGACGTATGGCGCGCCAAGCACTTGATTGACCTCTTCGAGCAGTTTTTGAGCGAAGAGATAGTAGAGAGCGATACCCGCTATTTCCTACGTATGTATATTCAAGGCCCTTGTTACGCCTTGACGCCGACCAGCGATAGCATCAATTTTGTGAGTGGCCTGACCATAGCAAAGCCCGGCGAGAAGCGGCCTTATTATATACAGTTTCAGATCTATAATCAGGTTTATCGGCAGGTCGTGTGTCAGCAATTTTACAACGAAGTGATGAGCTACTATCAGCTTATGGCCGCCCAAGGCAACGGCGTTAATGCGATAAACATGCAGGCGTGGGCAGAAGACTACCTCCAGCAAGTAGCGCGCCTGCCGTCGGCAACGCCTCGAGAGCGCGATACGCTGGAAACATCGCTTGGCATTAAAGATAAAGGTGATGGCTTTCTATTTATCGATACGGGTCAAAAAGCCCTATATGTTCGTCTTCTCTTCGGAGCGTAAGGAAGGCTCAGAGAAGACGATCTTCTTCACCTATCCACAATTGCGATCCTTCTGCCAACAAAGCGGCTTACAGGTCAAAGGAGCCGGCAACCATTTCAGCGTCACGAGCATCGACGGCCATCGCTACGAGTTCTCTACCACCTTCTATATAAAAGGCAAAGACGAGTTTGACTTCGACGTTTACACCTGCTACTATCTGCGAGATGGGCAGAAGGTCGTGATGGAAGATATTTGGAGTCCTCAAGAGTGCATCGATGATGTCCTCATCCGCCGCATAACGGGGCGCGACGTAAAGTCTATGGTCGTGCACACCGCAGATAAACAATAACACTTTATCCCAATGTTTAAAGTAAATGATAAGATAAAAGATGCGTTTAGCGCCTTCTTGGGCGCACTGCTCCTGCTCCTCTTTGCCGGAGGCTCGGGCTGGATGGCCTTCATAATGTTTCAGCGAGGATCGTGGCTCATCGGTGCGATCGGCGTAATAGGCGCTTTGTTTTTCAGTTCACCCTTGTGGGCCGGACTCTTTATCACCAAGAAAGAGCCCGAGCCGGAGCCCGTGGTCACGAAAGTAGATTGGCCCACAGACAAGGCCGCCTTGCTCAAACTGGCGCAGACCGTTGCCGGCGACGACGCCGAGGTGATGCAGCTGGTCAAGGATAGTTTGGCGTCGCCCGAAGCCTTCTATACCGCCCGAAGCGAGTCGGAGGGCGAATATGCCGACGAGTATTATGAAATGTTGGACACCTATAAAGGCAAGCCCGACACTTTGCGCAGCGAGGGTCTGCTTGTCTTGCTGGAAGAATTACGCGTCATCGTTCGGCTCGACTGGAAGGCCGATCTCGATAGCTTTCAGGGAATGATGCCCAGGCTCAAGCGCGTGCAGCGTTACGGCCTCGACCTTTCCGATGCGCCCTTAGATGAGGCCGCCTACGTCCCGCGTTGGTGCGAAGCGCTCGATAAGTTTTGGAAACCGAAGCATTATCATACGCTGCTTATCGATACCCAAAGCGACGAATATGTCGTAGCCGTTGCCCCAACCGCTCATCTTCTGCCAAAACCAAAGCATCGGCGAAAAACCAAGCACCGAAATCAAAAACTAAAAATTAAGAAAGCCCCTCTTCCAGCTACCTTGCGGCGGACAATCAAGCCGCCGCAAGGCCTATCAAGCGTATTTGAGCCGCGTCAGTTAAGGCATTTTTTGACCAAAATGCCCATCGTCCTTAAAAAAATACTACAAAAGACGTATTTTTCTTGTCAGATTTGTATTTTTGCCAAATCTCGCGGCGCGCAATGTCGGCATACTGTAGCGTCGGTAAAGCGTTAGCCCGATTTGCCTTGTGGTCACTACCCGGTTCCCATTACGTGTGGTATCGCTTCGCCTTAACCTAATTCAGCGCTACAGTAATCAAATCTTTTGCCACTTGTTATGCATTTACGATTTGCCCATTTTCTGGTGAGTTGCTTGGCTTTTTGCCGGTAGCTTACCCATCTTCGCGCAGTCGCCGACAAAGCTTTCGCAGCGTTCGCCGCTCTTGCGCACCAACGTTTTGCGTATTCCCTTTGCCGTTTCGCAAGGCTTCCGGCGGCCGGCTGCTGCTATCCGTACGCTTCCCGCGCCTTCGCCGGCCGAAAGTAAGCCGCGCCTGATGAGCGCTGCGCCCCGGCCCTTGCAAAAACCCATATTGCGCCAACTCTTAGGCGCTGCCGCCGGCACCGAATTATGGGCAAACGTTGTCTCCGACCAATATAAAGGTATCTATGCCTTTAGTCCGGCATCCGAAGTTCATTTCTCCAAGTTGGCCGCCTATAGCAAAGCCTCCTTTAATGGCGGTGCAGCCATCGTCGATGGCCGTATGCACGGCATTTTTCTACGACCTTAGTTACGCCGATATGGGCATTATTATGGTCTATCATTACGCCTTCGACATCGAAACGTGGGCCTTGGACATTCCCCCTCATCAATTGGACGACATCTCCCTGATTGCCCAAGAAACCGCCACCGATCCGAAGACCGGCGAAGTCTTTGGCGCATTTCTGCGTAAGGACGGCACGGGCTACGAATGGGGCATTATCGATTATCTCACGCTGACCCGCACCAGCATTGCGCCCGTCGAGCACATTTATATTGCCCTCGGCATCGACAAAGACGGAAAGGCTTACGGCGTGGCTACAGACGGCAACCTTTACGCCATAGATCGCACGAACGGAAAAGAGACCTTGGTCGGCCCGACGGGTGTTTCCTTAGCCGATGCTGACGGAAAAGTGCGCTCGCAATGCGGCGAGATCGATCCGAAAGATAATACGTTCTACTGGGCTTCGACCAATGGCGAGCGCCATACGGACTTATACAAAGTCAGTCTTGACAACGGACAAGCCACGCTGCTGGGTAGCATCGGCAATGAGGTGACGGTGACCGGTATGGTCGTACCCTAAGCCCAAAGCAGCTGATGATGCGCCGAGCGCGGCCACAGATTTGCACGCACAATTCACAGCGGCTGCCACGGCGGGCCAACTTTCCTTTACTGCACCTACAAAAAAACTTACGGCGGCAGTGCGCTTTAGTGGCGAACTCACTTACCATGTTTATGTCAACACTGATGCGCCGCTGACGGGCAAAGTCAATGCCGGCAGCAGCGCATCAGTGCCGGTGCAAGCTCGCGAGGGGATGAACACCTTCGTCGTTACACTCTCAAATGCTGCGGGAGCGAGTCCGAAGGCGCGCCTCTCGGCCTATGCCGGCTATGATGCGCCGATGCCCATCGACAAACTGACGCTGAGCGTCGATGCTGCGCGTCGCGCCGACTTAACCTGGACGGCGCCGACCGCCACTGAGCACGGCGGCTTCCTCGGTGCGCTTACTTTACGACCTTATTCGTATTACCGGAACAGACACGACGCAAGTGGCCGGCGGCATCTCCGATGTTCACTTTTTCGGAAGTCTTGCCGGAAGGCCCGCTGATGGGCTATCGCTACGCCGTGAGAGCACATAATCAATCGCAGGTTACGGCGTGGACAAACAGCAACAACGCTGTAGTCGGTTCGCCCATAGAACCACCCTTCTTCGACGAGTTTGCCAATGCGGCCGACGCAGAATTGTATACCGTAATCGACAATAACAACGACCAAGCTTCTTGGGCTTGGGACAAAGATCCTTATACCGAGCAGACGGCCTATCGTTACCATTGGAGCGATACGGGAAAAAGCCGACGACTGGCTGCTCCTTCCGCCGCTCCGCTTGCGGGCAGGCACGGTTTATACCTTCCAATTCAAAGCCAAATCCAACGGTACGGATTATACCGAGCGCTTTGAGGTGAAATGGGGGCAAGCACCAAACCCCGCAGGGCTCACGACGGTGATCTTAAACCCAACGGAGGTGAGCACAGATGAGTATCAAACGTTCACCAACGAGCTTCATCCGCAGGCCGACGGAACGTATTACATCGGCTTCCACGCATTGTCCGATGCCGGCGGCTATTATCTGCACATCGACTCTGTAAGCATCGCCGCACCCGTTGCTGCTGCCGCACCCGCCGCTGCAGAAAACTTAAAAAGGCAAGTCGGATCCGTCCGGCAAACTCCTCACGACGCTCACTTTCGATGCGCCGAAGCTGAAGGTTGACGGGACGGCACTTAGCAATATTGAGCGCATCGAGGTGCGCAACGGAATCCGACTCGTCAAGGCCTTTACGCAACCTGCGCCCGGCGCTTCGCTGACCGCTACGGACAATCGGGCGACGACCGGCGACAACGTCTACACCGTCATCGCCTTTAATGCCGATGGTGCCGGCGCTACGGCGACCAAGACCATCTACGTCGGGCAGGATCAACCGGCCACGCCCGTCATCGCTGCCGAGGATTTGTCGAATGCCGTGCGCCTCACGTGGCCCGCAGTCGGCGGTGCAAACGGCGGACTCGTCATTCCCGAAGAAGTGACCTACAATATATATAATGTACGCGACGGAAGCTATCGCGGAGACTTGATCGCGACCGTAACGGGTGGCAAGACGGAGTACGTCGTGCCCGATCAGAAGACCGCCGAAGGCAACCAACGCTATGCGCAGTGGGCTATCAGTGCAAAAAAACAAGGCCGGCGAAAGCGGCTATGGCGTTGGCTCAATCATCGTAGGTAAGCCCTATACGCTACCTTTCCACAATAGTTTCAAAGGTTGCTCTACCGAAGGCCAACTCATCGCGCTCGAGACGCCCGATGGTAACGTGGCTTGGGAAATCAGTGGCAAGGAAGCCGTAGATGCCGATGGCGGCAGCATCGTCTTCAATCCCGACCGCGCAGGTTCGTCTGTGATCAGCACAGGTAAGATTTCTTTGCAGGGTGCAGCCCATCCCAAACTGATTTTTGACCACAAACAAATCGGTCAAGTACAGGGGCGCTTAGAGATCAGCATACGCAAGAAGAACCAGAAGGGCGAAACGCTCCTTCGCAGTTTTGACTATGCGCAAGCCGGTGTGAGCAAGGCCGAATGGCATACGGAAGAGATCGACATTCCGCAAGAATATTTGCAGGAAGAATACGTCTTCGTTCGCTTTGCGGCCATTGCTACGGCTTCGATGAAGGAAACGCCGCTCTACGTCGACAATATCAACCTCGCCGAACCTATCGCCAAGGATGCGGAGATCACGCTCACCGCGCCTAAGTCGGTTTTGAAGGGCCAAGACCTGCCACTTTCGCTCAAGGTGGCCAACAAAGGTTTGCAGGACCTCACCAAAGTGCAGGTGAAGGTGAAGATTAACGGCAAGCAGGTCTATGACAAAGCCGTTGAGGGTGGCCTCGCTCGCTTTAAGGAGGCAACGATTCCGGTCAATTATCGGACGACATCGCTCGATGCTGCCACGACCCCTGTCGGTAGTGGCTGAAGTCGTGGCCGATGGTGATGCTTTGGCGACCAACAACGAAGCGCGCGCCGAGGTGCAGGCTGTTCAGGGCAACGTCCCCACGCCGCGCGATCTCGTGCTCAAATACAAAGATGCCGCAAAGGTCGAATTAGATTGGGCCGCGCCCACAGTAGAATACGTCACGCTGACTGACGACTTCGAAGCCTATGAACCTTGGGCCACAAGCTTTGGCCGTTGGTCCACGATCGATGCGGATAAGGGCTACGCGTGCCCGCTTTCCAAAGAGTCGCGCTATCCGCATCAGCAAGAGCAGTTTGCTTTCATGAATTGGCAGCCCGGTGATCTTTACGGAACCGGTCAAGGCCTCGACCCCCATTCCGGCACGAAAGCACTCGTAGCCGTTTATCAGACGGATCAGACGGGAAAGACTTACGTAAAGGCTGACAACTGGCTCATCAGTCCGCCGCTTTCAGGCAAGGCGCAAAAGGTTCGTTTCTACGTCAACAACTATGCCGGCAAGGACTTCGGAAATGAAGAGTTCGAAGTCTTGGTTTCCTCAACCGATAAAGCGCAAGAGAGTTTCCAACTCATTGGCGACATCTACACGCAGACCGGTGGCAGTTGGACAGAGATCAATGTAGACCTGCCTGAGGGTACGAATTATTTCGCTATTCGCCATACGACGAGCGCCGATCAGGCCTTCTTGTTCATGATCGACGACATTACGTATGAGGGCGGCAATACGCCTACGGGCTATCGCGTATATTGCGATGGTCAATACTTGGGTGCTGCTGAGCAACCGGGCTATACCGATACGCAAGCAAAAGCTGATGGGCAACACACGTACAGTGTGACGGCTGTATATGCCGATGCTTCAGAGTCGCTACCCGTTGTGCTCGACGTCGTCACGGCCTTGATCGCGCCCGGCGCTTCGCCCGCGCACACGCCGATTGTCTACGACGTTCACGGTAAGCGTGTCGATGCCGTGCGCTCCAAACTCCCGCGCGGCGTTTATGTGATCGACGGCAAGAAAGTTGTCATCAAATAAGCGCACTCGGCGCTATCTGAACCCTTTAACCGCTGCAAGGCCTCAGAAGCTTTGCAGCGGTTAAGCGTATGCGCCCCTTGCGCATTGTGCCGCGCCATCAAGCCACGCCGCGCCCTGCCTTTCGTCAGCGCAGGTGGCCCTTGTATAGGCGCCCTTTCCGTTCACGACCGCCCTTACGCAGCCTTGCCGCCCCGACCGACGTAGACAAAAAACCGTCACGCGCATGGCCGCCCGCCGCTTGCTTGCTTTCTGCGCCCCGAGCTTGCCCTTCGTGCGGCTTCGTCCTCGCTTGGGGCGTTTGCGCTCACGAGAAAAAAGGTGTACGCTCGTGATGAAAAGACTGTGCGCTCACGATGAAAAAGGTCTACGCTCGTGAGCGTACACTGAAAAGGGCAGATGGCGGCGCTTGTGGGATAGACTATATTCGTCAAAATGTCGATGCTGAGCGCACAAAAAAACAAAGGTAGAGCGGCTAAAAAAAAGTGGCGCACCTTGCCGTGTACCACTAAAAAAATGTAAAAGTAGAAAGATCAATAAACGTAAAAATACAAGGGCGCACAGATGGCCCGATCTAAAATTTTGTTTTGTCGGTTTTGACAAACAACATCTCGTTGAAGTAAAACGAATATCCACCCACGATGGCGTGCTGATTGCCGGCGGTGAGCAGATGCTGTTCGAGCGTGTAGGGATATGAAGCTATGAGGTGCTTTTTACGCCCATCAGCGCTCAGTGCATAGTAGTTAAGCGTTTGATTATTAAAGTAAAGTACGGCCTTCTTGATGCCGTCCGGATTTTTGCTCCTCTTGTGAAAATTCATGCTCCCACACAGTGCCTTCCAAAGACGCTGATGCAGGCTTAAAATCACAACACGAAAAGAGTGTGACGCAGCTTACCAACAGCAGAAGTTGGCTGTATTTTTTTGGATAATTGTGCCCATATTGAAGCAATTTTTGTAAGTGCAAAAAAATAAAAAGAAATCTAAATGAATGCAAATTTCAAGCGTAAAAAAATGTATTCTTTTTCTCTGGTGGCGATGATTTAGTAATTTACAAATTCCAATTGCAACCTGTATTTTTCCCCTTTTCTGCGCTTCATCTTTTGTCCGCCTGTTTTTAGCCTCGCTTTTGGGGATGGGCGCAGGGTAGATCGGCTTCGTCTGCGCCGAAAGCACTTGCCCATCGGTGTCGGGTGAGGTTTTGTGGGCATAAAAATTGGGGTGGCGAGGCGGTTTTTGTGGGCATCTGCGCCATGGGGCGCACTGTTTTTGCTGGTAGGGTAGGATTTTCGCAAGCATCGCCCGCACCCCTGCGCCTTTTTGTGTAACTTTGTCGGCATAAATGTGATAGCATTATGGCTGACGATATAAATTACTTGGACCGAAACGAATTCAACTTTGAGCCTTCGCCGGAGGTGGTCAAGGCCATTAAAGACTTCGACGTCAACAAACTGTGCTTCTACACGCGACTTTACGATGAAGGGAAGAAAAGTATTTTCTCCATTGCGCTGGCGGAAGATTATGGGGTCGACGAGTCGCAGGTTGTCTTGGGCTATGGGGCCGAAGATATTCTGAAGCAGGCCGTACACTTCTTCCTGACCGAAACGCCGGGGCGAAACGTGATGCTCATTCCGCAATATTCTTGGTGGTATTATCAGTCGATCGCAGATGAGGTCGACGGAAATACGCTGCAATACTCTGTGAATGAGGAGGAGGACTGCTTCGCTTACGACTTCGAGGCGCTGCAACGCAGCATTGAGGAACACCGGCCGAAAGTAGTGCTCGTGGCTTCGCCCAATAATCCGACCGGAAACGGACTGACGCCCGATGAATTGGATCGTTTGGGACAGTTGACACCGACTGATACGATTATTTTGGTAGATGAGGCTTACGCTTCTTTTGTGACGGACGACGTAAGCTATATCGCCCGACTCGTAGGCCGATATCCGAACATGATTTTCTGTAGGACGCTCTCGAAATTTTACGGCCTGCCGGGCTTGCGGATGGGCTTCGCCTTCGTGGGGCGCTCGGAAGAGATGGATAAATTCTGCCGTTATGCGAACAAATATTTGGGCTACGATCGGCTGGCTGAGGACATCGCCGTCGCAGCCTTGCGCTCGGAAGAACATTATCGACACGTGGCGGCCGTGATGAACGAGGCGCGACGTATGTATAAGGAGGAAATAGGCCGCTTGCAGGGCTTTAAGGTCTACCGATCGGTGGCCAACTTCATTTTAATCAAATATCCGCCGGCCCTAAAGGACGCGCTGCAGCGCGCTTTCGCACAGGCGCACTACAAAGTGAAGTTTATGAACGAGCCGGGATTGGAAACGCACCTCCGCATAACGCTTGGTCGCGCCAAGCAGAATCGTGAGGTGGCTGACGTGATACTTAAAATCGCGCAAGCCCAATGATCGCCGTGATTCTTGCGGCCGGAATGGCTTCGCGCTTGCGGCCGCTGACCAACGATAGGCCGAAATGTTTGTTGAATGTGGGCCGGCGCACGCTTTTGCAGCGCACGGTCGACGCTTTGTTGGAGGCCGGCTTGCGGGAGTTTGTCGTTGTTACGGGTTATCGCGGAGAGATGATCCGCCAATTCTTGACCAAGCAATATCCGGAACAGACTTTCCACTTCATAGACAATGCAGTCTACGACAAAACCAATAACATCTACTCGCTATGGCTGACCCGCCCCTTCGCGGATGGGAAAGATTTTCTCTTACTCGATAGTGACATCCTCTTTGATCCGGCTCTGCTGCGGCCGCTTCTGGAGACGCCGTCGGCGGCTTTGGCCGTAAACCGCCACGAGATGGGCGAAGAGGAGGTGAAGGCGGTTGTAGACGAGGCGGGCCAAGTGGTAGGCATCGGCAAACAATATGCGCCCGACGAAGCCTTTGGCGAATCTGTCGGTATCGAAAAGATGACGGCTGATTACAGTGCCGCACTTTTTGAAATATTAAGCCTGATGATCGAAACAGAGGGTTTGGTCGACGTGTTCTATGAAGCCGCCTTTTCAGCGTCTGACTGAAGCGAACCATTTCTTTAAGGCGATCGACACCACTTCGTTTTTTCTCGATCGAACTCGACACTGTAGAAGATTTTTCAATGCGCCCAAGAACTCATACCGCCCCATTTGTTTTTAAGGCGAACCCGATTGTCGGATCCGCCTTTTTGAAACCCTGAAAGTCTGCCGGCCGATTCGGCAAGCGGACTTATCGATTCTTGCTGCCTTTGCGCAAGCCGGAAAGATTGTTGTATGGGACCGTCTTGCCGCCGGTTTGCGTCTTGGGGGATGATTTCCCGGTTGGCGTCGCCGCCTTTCCCGTATAATATTTCATAGCTTCAGGCATTGCACGCTGAAGTGCCGCAATGCGTGATTCGTGAGAGGATGGTCGCTCATAAATTGCGGGACGCTCTGCCCGCCGCCTACGTTCATACGCTGCCAGAACGCGACTGCCTCTTGCGGATTATAGCCTGCGATGGCTGCAAATATGAGTCCCATATAATCAGCTTCGCTTTCGTTTTTTTACGAGAGTAGGGCAGCATCACACCATATTGCGCTCCGAGGCCGTAAACCTGTTGACCCAGTTCCTGCGTAGCTTGAGATGCGCCGCTGCCGCTTAGGATTAGTCCGAGCGCGGCGGCACCATATTGCGCTTTGAGTTGGGAACTGAGGCGCTCGGCGCTATGACGCGCCACAGCGTGTGCGATTTCGTGCCCCAAAACTATGGCCAGCGCCGTCTCATTCTTTGTGATCGGCAGCAGACCTTCGTAGACTACGATTTTTTTCCGCCAGGCATACAGAACGCGTTGGCCGAATTGTCTTGCACGAGGTTAAACTCCCAGTGATATTGCTTTTAACTCTTCGCCCTCGCCGTGTTGGTTCAGATAAGTCGTAACCGCATTTGCCAATCGCCGGCCTACGCGTTTGACCATCGCCGTATTGCTCGCGTTGGTCGAGAGTTTGGCCGTTCGCATATACTGTTGGTATTGTTCGTTCGCCAAACTCATTACTTGTTCGTTAGATACCAAAAGGTGTTGCTTACGTCCCGTAATGGGGACGGTCGAAGTTATGCCGCAGCCGACCAAGAGCAAGACCAGCGGTAGCAAGACTAAGCTTTTTATGAATTTCATCGCTTTATTGTTCATATTAGTTTGATGATTCGCTTTTTATATCGTAGGTTCGTCATCGACCGCCGGAACTTCCTCGTCCGAAGTCGTGTTTATGTCAGCTATCCGATAACCTTCCGCGTTTTTTTCTACCTTTATCGTGTACACAAATTCGATATCGCCGGCCTTCAAGAAGCGCACCCGCACTTCCTGGTCGCTCATTGGCGTGACAGAGAGTGATGCCAGTGCGCTGCGATCAAAGTCGTAGCCGCCCAAGATCCAATCATAGCGATTGATAACCGGTTCTTCACCCGCCTGCGCCTTGTCGTTGAAGACCTTTTGTAGCGATTTTGTGAGGTATTTTTCCCGTAATTGTTTGGCGCGCTCCGGTGCATCGACGTCCATAGCTGCAAATGGCGTGACGTAGTTTTGATAAAAAGTCTCGACAAACTTGGCCGGCGAACTTTCATCTACGGCTTTGGGGGCATCAAGAGGGCTACAAAGTTGCTCCAAATCCTCCTCCCAAGGCGCGGCGATGCGAGCCAGTTGCCAGCGGCCCTCGATTTGCTCCGGAAAGACCGGAATTTTTAGTCGTCTCCGTCAGCAATTCGTCCTCAAAATGAGTGGTAAAGGAAGCCACAAACCAGCCATTTTTCAGCCGGCATCACGCGGAGCGTCTTGCGCATCTCCGGCGTAATGCCCTCCGTCCTTGTAAAAGGGTCGCCGTTCATCTCAGCTCGTAGGCGTGCAACCTTAGCTTGCAGGCGCGGCGTCAGCATTTGCAAGGCATCGGCTTGGGCGGCCGGATCCTCGCTCAGGTATTTTTTTCGTAAAAGCTGCGAACAAAATCTTCGCCCGTCGCTTGTGCGCTCACCACAAGTGCACATAGCAGGGCGAAACATAGTAATAACGTTCGTCTCATAAGGCATTTATATCTCGTTGGTTTGGCAAAGATACGCTTGAAATAGGAAACGCGAATCATACGATAGTTTATTTTTTTGTAGAAAATAGCAAAGTGTGTACCGGCGGTCCAAATTATCATCGCCTACGACAATACTACTGCCGCTTCCGGCAAAACAACGCATGCTTCCAACAAAACAATCGCCGCGGCGAGCCAAACAGCCACCGCGGCGAACCCAACAGCCGGTGCGACGAACAAGAACTACCGCCGCAACATCAGCACGGGGGTTAGCCAATCCCCTATGCCTTAAGATCCTCGTCGACTGTGGTGTTACCCCCTAAGCCGAAATTTTCAACCAATACCTTCAGCACGTTCGGAGATACGAAAGCCGGCAGCGTAGGGCCGATGTGAATGTTCTTAATGCCCAGACTTAGAAGCGCCAGAAGCACGATTACGGCCTTCTGCTCGTACCAAGCGATGTTAAAGACAATAGGCAGGTCGTTGATATCCTTCGCTTGGAAGATTTCCTGTAGTTTCATAGCGACAACGGCCCAGCTGTAGCTATCGTTACATTGTCCGGCGTCGAGCACGCGTGGAATGCCGTTGATATCGCCCAAGTTTAATTTGTTGTAGCGATATTTTGCGCAGCCCGAAGTCAAGATTACCGTATCCTTCGGCAATTGTTGTGCGAAGTCAGCGTAATATTGGCGACTCTTCATACGTCCATCGCAGCCACTCATCACGATAAATTTACGAATAGCCCCACTCTTCACCGCCTCTACGATCTGATCCGCCAGCGCGAAGACCTGTGCGTGAGCAAATCCGCCCACGATTTCACCCGCTTCGAGCGCCTCCGGTGCTTGGCAAGTCTTAGCCAGCGCGATGACCTCTGAAAAATCCTTATGCCCATCAGCTCCGTTTTCGATGTGTTTCCATCCCGGGAAGCCCGTACTATTGAGCGTGAAGACGCGATCCTTATAATTCGCATCGGGGCGTGGCGGTACGATGCAGTTGGTCGTAAAAATAATCGGCCCGTTAAAGCGTGCAAATTCCTCCTTCTGTTGCCACCAAGCGTTCCCATAGTTTCCTACCAGATGCGCGTACTTTTTCAACTGCGGATAATAGTGAGCCGGAAGCATTTCGCCGTGCGTATAAATGTCGATGCCCATCCCTTCCGTCTGCTTCAGCAAGTCTTCGAGGTCGTGCAAGTCGTGCCCGCTGATCAAAATCCCGGGGTTGCGCCCCACGCCCAAATTTACTTTTGTGATTACCGGAGAACCATAAGCCGACGTATTGGCTTTGTCGAGCAAGGCCATAGCTTTGACGCCCGCCTGTCCCGTGCGCAGCACGAGATCTACCAGCGTAGCCTGATCCGCCTCAGGGTCTGCCACGATGGCCAAGGCTTCCGCCATAAAATGAATCAGCGTAAGATCCGCTTGCTTCAAGTTTGACGCGTGCTCATAGTAAGCCGCCATCCCTTTGAGTCCATATACCGTCAACTCCTTCAAGGATCTAATATCCTCGTTCGCAATGCGCAATACGCCCTGCCGCTTTGCCTCCTCCGCATAAGAAGCCTTTGAGCCGTCCCAGCGCAGTTCGGCACGCTCCGGTAGCGCCACGCCGTTTTCATCTGCCAGTTTGATCAGCCGATCACGCAGCCTGATGCCCTTTTCCACCCGTTGCAGAATATCATCATCGTCAAAATTGGCATTCGTGATCGTACAAAAAGAGCGCGTCGCACAAGAAATGACCAATCTCCTTCTCATCTTTCGACACCCCCGCACGGTTTAGTGCGTCACTAACAATCCCTACGCCTCTGCTTACGGCCAGCAATAAATCCATCGCCGCCGAAGTCGTAGCCGCTTTGCCGCAAACGCCTTTCAGCGTGCAGCCCGTACCCTTTGCCGTCTCTTGACATTGGTAGCAAAACATCTGATTTTCCATAATTGTTATGTTGTTTATGTGATTACGAGTGCAAACTTACAACATTGCCGTCCGCGAGGCTGTAACACTTGTTACCGCCCCCGGCGTTTTAAGACTTTATGGCGAAATCTGCTCACCCCATTTCCGCGACCGCACGTCCGCAAATAACCCCATCGGGGTCAGTCTTTTGGCAGGGCAGGGTTAAGGTGCGAAGCGGCTTAACCCTGCCTAACGCATCGCCGCATTGGCAACCCCTTAGGGTTGGCCTTTCAAAAACGTCCGATGATCGAAATTCAACGATAACAAGCCCGCTAATATCGCGCTAAAGCAACGACTCACGTCGTTAGTGCCTGGGTTGCCGCTTCGCTCCTCAACCCCGCCACGGTGAAAGACCAACCCCTAATGGGGTTGCACTCATTTCCATCGCTTTATCCGGGGTTAAGCCGCTGCGCAACTTAACCCCGGCCTGCCAAAAGACCAACCCTAAGGGGTTGTCGTCGCTTTTTATCGAATCGATGTCGGGTCTCGTGCGCAATCTTCACAAAAATGCCTCACCCTAACTTGACCTATGGTTTATTATCATCATTTTTTTACGCATCCTCGCTGCAAATACTCCATTGAACGCAACATGCTCCTTGCTTATACACAAATCATGACTTCTACCATCCCACTTCCACGACCGCACGTCCGCAAATAATCCTACAAAACTCCAATCTTGCACGCGCTAACGTACAAACGCCAACCCCGCCACCCCATTTCCACGACCGCACCGCCGCAAATAACCCCATCGGGGTTAGTCTCTTGGCAGGGGTAGGGTTAAGGTGCGAAGCGGCTTTAACCCTGCCTAACGCACCGCCGCATTGGCAACCCCTTAGGGTTGGTCTTTCAAAAACGGGCGCAAATGGGGATTTTAGGTCTGCAACGTTGGGAAATAAATGCTCCACATTCAATGCGGGGCGTTTACGCTCACGATGATAAAGGTTTACGCTCACGATAATAAAGGTTTACGCTCGTGATAAAAAGGTTTGCGCTCGTGATAAAAAAACTCGGACGTAAGATTTTTCGGTTGATGCAGTCTTGCGCGGTCGGTCGCCATTTTCCGCTTTCGTCAGTAGGAAAATCCACCTTTCGCAAGGTAGGGAGCGACTGAGGCCAACGGCGGCAAACTCTCCGTGCAGGCGGCGACGCGGGCCGCGAAGCCGACAAAACCCCGGCGGCGACGATAGCCCATCGAGGCCGACAGATGATGCGTTGGATTTTTATAAAAAAATAAATACGGATTATTATTCTAAGCCCTTTTGCGCGAAGAAAGGCCGACGATTCGCCTAAAAAGTAGCACCCGAAGCCGGCGCAAAAAGGCTGTGCGGGCGCAGAATCTACCCCGATGGGGCTAAAATAGCTTGATTATTTGCCCTGCTTGCAAGTTTTCGTTATCTTTGCTAATAAATCTGAGAAAGATTATGGTACATAATATACACCTGTCCGAACTTATTCATCGCCAAGCGGAGCGCTATGGAGATAAAACCGCCTTGAAGCATTACGATTATGCGGCCTCCGAATGGCGCGATGTGTCGTGGCGACAATTTTCAGCGAGCGTTTTGCGCGTTTCTTATGCGCTCTTGGCGCTGGGCATAGGGCGGCAGGAGCGTATCGCCGTTTTCTCTCAAAATAAGCCGGAGTGCATGTACGTGAGCTTTGGCGGCTACGGCATACGTGCAGTGACCACGCCTTTTTATCCGTCTTCGAGCGGCGCACAGATTACTTATATGATGAACGATGCAGAGGTGCGACTTCTCTTCGTGGGCGAACAGCAGCAATACGACGTTGCGTTCAGCGTCCTGAGCCTCTGCAAGAGTTTGGAGCGCATTGTCATCTTCGACAAGTCTGTCAAACGCAAGGAAACGGACCATTTGAGCATCTATTTCGACGAGTTTCTCGAGCTGGCTTCGCCCGAAGCCGCGCGCGAAGAATATCGGCAACGCATGAAGGAAGCCAATTACGACGACATGGCAGACATCCTCTATACGAGTGGGACGACGGGCAACAGTAAGGGTGTCATCTTGACCTATAAAATGTATCGCGGAGCGGTCTACGGCAACGGCGCCAATCTGCCGCTTTCGCCGGATGATATATTTCTCAACTTCCTGCCCTTTACGCACATCTTTGAGCGCGGCTTCTCCTATCTCGGCTTATCAGCCGGCGTATGCCAGGCGATCAATGAGCGACCGGCCGACGTCTTAAAGTCGATGCAGCAGATTCGACCCACGTGTATGGCGAGCGTACCTCGGCTCTGGGAGAAAAATCTATCAAGGCGTGCAGGGAAAAATCGCGGCATCGCCCAAGGTGCAACGTAGCTTGATGACAGATGCGCTGGAGACGGGTATGCGCTATTGGGCTGACTACGCTTCGCAGCAACGGCCGGCGCCGATGATGCTGAAGCTGAAGTATAAAATGTATGACCGGACGGTCTACAAACTGCTCCGCAAGACGCTGGGCCTGGATCGCTCCAACTTCTTCCCGACGGCGGGGGCGGCCGTTTCGCCTGAGGTGGAAAAAAATTTGCCCACGCCGTGGGCTTGTGTATGCTCGTGGGCTACGGCTTGACGGAATCTACGGCTACCGTGTCCAATGATCATAAAGGCGAACGTGCGACGCTCGGCTCCGTAGGCCGAATCCTGCCGGGACTGGAACTGAAGATCGGCGCGAACAACGAGATTCTCTTGCGCGGCGATACGATCACGCCGGGTTATTATAAGAAGGAGTCGGCCACGAAAGCGGTGCTCGACGCCGATGGCTGGTTTCACACGGGTGATGCGGGTTACATGAAAGATGGCGAACTGTTTTTGACGGAACGCATCAAGGATTTGTTTAAGACCTCTAACGGCAAATATATCGCGCCGCAGCAGATCGAATCTAAAATGACGATTGATCGCTATATTGATCAATGCGTCGTCGTGGCGAATGAACGCAAATTTGTCTCGGCTTTGATCGTGCCCGATTTTCAGGCGCTCAAAGCGTATGCGAATCAAAACGGAATAGGCTTTGCCTCGCACGAAGAACTTTGCTGCAAGCCCGAAATCGTAGAATTCTTGCGCAATCGGATCGATACGCTGCAGCAAGATCTTTCCGACTATGAGCGCATCAAGCATTTTATTCTCCTGCCGACTCCCTTTAGCGTAGAAAGCGGCGAACTGACGAATACGCTCAAGGTGAAGCGCAACGTAGTCTATAAAAGATACGCTGATATGATCGACCAACTCTACCGGAAGGCGGAGCAAAACTTTAAGCCGTAAGGCAAAAATAAGAGTCGGGGCGGCAGGTTTCGCTCATACCTATTATATATAAGGACAATCAAAAACGCCGGCGCGTCGGGCTGGCTTTATAGACCGACGGCCGAGTGAGAACTACAGACAATGATAACAGCTGATCAATTGAAAGACGTGCAGACGCGCGCTGAAGCATTACATAAATACTTGGACATCGACGCTAAACGGGTTGAGCTTGAAGAAGAACAAATCCGCACGCAAGCGCCCGACTTCTGGGATGACCCGAAGCGCGCTGAAGAGCAGATGAAAAAAAGGTGAAAGGAATTGAAAAATGGGTGACTGACTACAATGATGTTTGCCTTTTTGGTCGGTGAACTCGAGACGGCCTTTGAGTTCTATAAGGATGAGTTGGTCACGGAAGAGGAAGTAGATGCCGATTACCAAAAAGCGATCGATGCCATCGAAGCACTCGAACTCAGAAATATGCTCCGCGGCGAAGAAGATTCGATGGATGCGGTCTTGAAAATCAACTCCGGCGCCGGCGGAACGGAAAGTCAGGATTGGGCTTCGATGCTGATGCGTATGTATTTGCGTTATGCTGAGGCGCAAGGCTATAAGACGCGCATTTCTAACTTGCAGGACGGCGACGAAGCGGGCATTAAGACCGTGACAATCGAAATCGAGGGCGACTATGCTTACGGTTATCTTAAAAGCGAAAACGGCGTGCATCGCTTGGTGCGCGTCTCGCCTTACAATGCGCAAGGCAAGCGTATGACGTCTTTTGCCAGCGTCTTCGTGACGCCGCTCGTCGATGACAATATTGAAGTTTACGTTGACCCTTCTAAGATCAGTTGGGATTTATTTCGCTCCGGCGGCGCGGGCGGTCAGAACGTGAACAAGGTAGAAACTGGCGTGCGCCTCCGATATCAATACACCGATCCCGATACCGGAGAGACCGAAGAGATTCTTATCGAAAAACACGGAGAGCAGAAAGCAATTGGAAAATCGCGAAAATGCGATGCGCTTGCTGCGCTCTCAACTATACGACCGCGCTTTGCAGAAGCGCAGGGCTGCTCAAGCCAAGATCGAGGCGGGAAAGAAGAAGATCGAATGGGGCAGCCAGATTCGCAGCTACGTCTTTGACGACCGCCGCGTGAAAGATCACCGCACTAACTTTCAGACAAGCGACGTCAACGGCGTGATGGATGGCAAACTTGATGGCTTTATTAAGGCCTACCTCATGGAAAATGGGGGCGGCGAAGCATAAAATTCATTACCAACACTTTGAAAAACATTACGAATTATGAGCGGAAAGAGTAAAATGAGAAAGATTGAGCGCGACCGCAAGGCCGCTCACCAAGCCCGGCGCGTGATCAACGGGATTTTCTTCGGACTTATCTCCTTAGTCGTTCTGATTTTGATCCTCTATTACTGGCTTTTCAGTTAAACGATGGCACAGGAGATTGAACGCAAGTTTCTTGTGGTGGGGCCTTACAAGGACTTTTCCACATCCCACTACACGATTCGTCAAGGCTACATTTGCAGCGGTGGCGGCCGGACGGTACGCGTGCGGCTCTGCGGTGAGAGAGGCTTTCTGACGATCAAAGGCCCATCGCTCGACGGCGGACTTTCGCGCTTCGAGTTTGAGAAGGAAATTACCGAGAACGAAGCCTTAGCGCTTTTGTTTCTTTGCGAACCCGGCTTGGTTGAGAAAGTACGCTGGCTCATCCCAAACGGAAAGCACACCATCGAAGTTGACGAGTTTTTGGGCGAAAATGAAGGCCTCGTTGTTGCAGAAATCGAGCTACATTCGCCCGATGAGCCTTATCTCAAGCCTGATTTCCTGGGTCAAGAAGTGACGGGTGAAGCCCGTTATTACAATTCCCAACTGCGCCGCAACCCATATAAAAACTGGTAGACGCCCTTGGAGCGCCTTGCAGTTTATTTCCCCACTCCGCCCACTTATTTGGTGGAGCAGTAATATTATACGACAAATCCCCGACCTGCAAGTCGGGGATTTATCGTATGAAAAAGCAAGCAGACGGGGCGCATTTTTCGTCGCAGCCTTTCGGTTTAGCTTAGATCGGACGCTTTACGGCGCGGCGCAAAGTAGACCACAGAATGCCGAGGGCCAAAAGCGCGATGACCGTGCCCCATATCGTGCGCAGCCATCTTGAAAATAAGCGCCGACCCGGCGATTTTGGCGGTGCGCTGACCGTTTGCAGGCGCACCGTATCCGTACGCATCACCACCAGCGTATCTCTCAGCCTTTGCCTGACGGCATGTTCATAATGTACGTGTCGCTCCACGCGCACCGTATCTCGCTCCGTGCGCACCAAGAGCGTATCTCTGACGCGTATCGAATCGAAAACCAAGCGCTCGTGCGCCGCCTTCGTCTCCTCACGTTTGATTTGCACCTCCGTAGTTCGCCGATGCGTCGAGCAAGCCCCGCACAGCAAGCAGAGCAACAAGCCGATGGCCCATTTTGCTCCCAAGCGCGAATGCCCCAACCGCAAAAGCCGTTGATGCCGCCCCATCAAGCGGCGCAAAAGTCCGATAATCTTCGATACAAAAGCCATATCTTGTTTCATCCCTCCTCCTTTCTCACTCCTCTTGCCATATCTTCCGTCCGATTCAGCCAGCCGCGCAAGAAGCGGCGTTGATCCGGCCGTCGGCGCACCAAGTTGATGTAAAACGCCTTTCGCGCTACGAGCAACGTTTGCAGGAGTTTGACGCTTGGCGCCTTATTGACCGCGCGCAGCGTCTTGCTCCCCACGATGCCGTCCGCCTGAACGTGCGCTGCCCATTGCAGTGCGCGAATCGCCGGTCGCCCCGCATTGATATACCAATCGACCACAAAGTCGGCCAAGCGCTGATCCCGCCATTGGTCGGCCCGGCAGCGATCCCAATAGTCGCGCATGATCTCCGTCCATTGCAGCGCCGTGAGCGCCAAGAGCTGATCGATGCCCGGTTCGGGCCAATGTTTTTTTCGGCAATAAGCCGCAAAAGTGCGCAGCGTCACGCCATCTTTCGTCGCGCCCCCACTATCGGCTGCGTCGAAGGAAAAGCCCCGCTCCCACTTCAGGAGTCGGGGCGCAAAAAGTGCAAATTCTGCCATAATTGTTGTTTCATTTTAAGGTTAGATAAAGAAAACTTGCCGCTTGCGGCTTAATCTTTCAGCACGTCGGCCAACTTCCGGTCAACGTAGGCCCGCAAGCCGAACACGCTGCCTGCATAGAGCAGACACTGCGCGAAAAACCACAAGACCGAGTCGGAGATTTCGCCCAGTGGCGGCGTGATGAAGCCCGCCACAGCCAGCAAGATGCCGGCCGAGATCAAGACGAAAGCCGAGATCGTCTCGCCGCGCGAGCGCGATTTTCGGTTAGCGTTTGTAGAAGGTTGATGTTTCATTGTTGTAAGGATTAGATTAAAACGATTTCGGTTGAGCTTTATCCCGCCCTCCGGCTGCGATACCGGAGGGCGAGCATAGAGATTGGGGTGATTATTGTCCGCTTTTCGGTGCGGGCGTCTGGTCCCTTTTCGCTCTTTACCCTGCATCAGGCGCACACTGCCGCTTTGCATCGAAAAGTAGTGGCGCAACTTCGTGCTGCAACGAAAGACAACGCGCGTGCCGAGGATGTTTTTCGGCGAGAATTTCTTCATTTCCTTTTCGCCTCTGCTGCGGATCTTGAGCTTGAAAGCGCCCAAATCGCCCAGCGTCACGCGGTTTCCGGCCGCCAATTGTGCGATGAGCTCGTGCTCCACCGCATCGAGCAAGCCCTTTACGTCAGCGCGGCTCAGCGTCGTGCGGCTTTTCGATGTCCGTAGCCAAAGTTTGCAGTTCGATCGGTCTTACACGCACGGGCTGCGCATACCATTTTATTTCTTCCCGCTCCAGCGGATTTCTACGTGATACTAAATAATAAAGCATAATCTTCAATGTTATTTTACAGATTTAAGTTGTTAATGAGCGGCGCCCACTCTTCAGCACGCCGCGAGCGTTGGTTGGCGTTAAGCCTTGCCCACCGTTTCAAAACTGATGAGTTCGCCGGTCTTGCTCTTCTCGCGCATCCATTTTAGCCGATGGGCGGAAGCGCACGTTGACGCCTTTGATGTACCTTCGCTGGTCATAATTCTTTTTGGTCACTGCGCCGACGCTTCGGATCGTGGCGCGAAAAGAGCCGAGGTCGCCCAATCGAATGCTAATGCCGTTGGCCAGGCGGTGCATCAGTTCAAACTCAAGGGCGTCGAGGAAGCTTTTTACGTCGGCAGAGGACATCGACGAGCGCTTTTCGAGCAGACTCAGGAAGTCGCAACGCTTGATGGTTTGCACGCCGGTCAGTTGGGCGTAAAATTGTTTTTTCATTTCGCTTTGCGCGGGTTCGCGCGGCTCACTAATTTATACTTCAGCATAGTTTTAATGAAATTGATTAGAGGTTAGTAACTCATTGATTGCGTCGCAGGAATTGCCGGCCGGGCCTTCGTAAGATCGATTCTGATTTCCTTTTGACAGTGCAAAGGACGACATAAAACGCGACATTATCTGACACTGTATTTCTTAGTTGGCCAATAAGTGTTAAACATTTCTTCGTTGCTCCCACTTTTTAGTTGCACGCTTCGGACGTTTGCGGCGGTAAAAGCTGAGCTAAAAAGGCTGCTGCGGCCGTATTGCGCTTGCCGATCAAGCCTTTACGGCCCTTTGCGCCCCTTGCTGACACCGAAGCGCAAGCCTGCGAACGCGGCCGATGCGGGAGTGGCTGCCGGCGTCCGACTCCGATGCGAAGACCGTAGTGTAAGAGTCGTGCTACGATGAGCCAACGCAGGCGGAGAGCCCATCAGCCCATCGTTTGCTGCCGCCAAACGATGGTATGCTGCCGCCAAACAATAGTTTGCTCCCCACCAAACGATGGTTTGCTGCCGGCAAACGAAAAAAAGCTGCGCTGCCGCCGCTCGCCGCCTGAGAGGAAACGCCCCGCAGACCTACGGGAAGCCCGAGTAGAAGTAGTTCGTCGGTAAACGGCGCGGCGAAAGGGCTGCAAAGGAGGCGGCTAAGTCAGTCGTTTTCATTAACTTTGCAGCCCCAAATAAAAAGACAATGAAGCATCTTCTGATAGAAACATATGGTTGCCAGATGAACGTGGCCGATAGCGAGGTCGTGGCGAGCGTCATGAAAATGGCGGGCTACGAGCCTACGGAGAACCTCGACGAAGCTGACGCCGTATTTCTCAATACTTGTAGTGTGCGCGACAATGCAGAGCAGCGCATCATTCACCGCCTCGACGCGCTCCACGCGCTGCGTAAGCACGGGCGCCGACTGATTATCGGCGTCTTGGGCTGTATGGCCGAACGCGTAAAAGAAGGCCTCCTCCACGATCACCACGCCGACCTCGTGGCCGGTCCCGACGCTTATCTGAGTTTGCCGGACTTGATTGCGCAAGCGGAAGCGGGACATAAGGCGATGAATATTGAGCTTTCGACGAGCGAAACTTATCGCGACGTCGTGCCCGAACGGGTCTGCGGCAGCAAACTCTCGGGCTTTGTGAGCATCATGCGCGGTTGCAACAATTTCTGCCACTATTGCATCGTGCCGTATACGCGCGGACGAGAACGTAGTCGAGATGTGGAGAGCATCTTGTGCGAAGTGGCCGACCTGCACGACAAACATTTTAAGGAAGTAACCCTGCTTGGGCAAAACGTCAACAGCTATTGTTGGCAAGCAGATGAGCAGTCGGAAGCGGTAAACTTTCCCGGCTTGCTCCGCCGCGTGGCGCGCGCCTTTCCGGATATGCGCATTCGCTTCGTGACGCCCCACCCGAAGGATATGAGTGACGAGACGCTCCACGTCATCGCGGAAGAACCTAACGTGTGTCGGCACATTCACCTGCCCGTACAGAGCGGTAGTAATCGCATTTTGAAATTGATGAACCGCAAATATACGCGCGAGTGGTATCTGGATCGCGTGGCCGCTATTCGTAGGATAGTGCCCGAATGCGGTTTGTCGACTGACATCTTCGTAGGTTACTGCTCGGAGACGCCGGAAGACCATCAAGAGAGTTTGAGTTTGATGGAAGAAGTGGGCTACGACAGTGCTTTTATGTTCAAATACAGTGAGCGCCCGGGCACCTACGCGAGCAAGCATCTGCCGGACGACATTTCGGAGGCCGTAAAGGTAGAGCGCTTGGAAGAACTCATAGCCCTGCAAAACCGTAAGAGTGCGGAAGCCAACCGCCGCTGCGAGGGTAAAGTCTACGAGGTCTTGATTGAAGGCACGAGTAAGCGCAGTCGGGATCAACTCTTCGGACGCACGGAGCAGAACAAGGTGGTGATCTTCGACCGCGGCAATCATCATCCCGGCGAATTCATACGTGTTCGCGTGACAGGCAGTTCGTCGGCCACGCTTTTGGGAGAGGCCGTCGACTAAATTCGGCCCTCGCCGCCCGCTTATGGGCTTTTGGGATAAGGTGCTGAAGCCCTTTGCGCCGCAAGGTAGAAGGCCGCATAGCAAGAGGCCCCGCCGGCGCTTATCCACCAAAACTTACACCGCCCGCTACGCAGATGAGAAAGCGTAGCGGGCGGTGCTCTATATAATGTGTGCGGACGGCGCAAAATGTCTTAGAAGGAGATGCGCAACATAGCCCTGATGCCCCATTGGTGGCGCTTCGGGATGTTGAGATACGTCAGACGGCGCACGTATTCGACGTGAAGGATCTTGAAAATGTTGTGAACGCCGGCAAATACTTCGATATAGGGCGTGCGTTTGTCCATCACGGAGGAGAGATAACGGAAGCTGCCGTCGGGCTGGAACTCGCCGGGGAAGTAGAACAGCTTGTTATCCGACGCGTGGCGCGCCAGTGTGGGGTTGTTTTTATCAGTTAATGTACCCCAAAGCATATTGCAGCCGATGTATTCGCGCCATTTCAGATGCTTTAAGAGTGGAATGCGGTTGAATATCTTACCATTGAAATCCCAAGACAGCATCAACGAAGCGTAGCGGTCGTTGAGAAACTCCATATTGTTGATCAAGTTGAACATATTCGTCTGCAAAATGTAGCTCAAATTGGCCCGCGGCATAATCAAAAGCGGATAAGGTACTTTATTCCACTGTATGCCGCCCGCCAAACGCGTCTCTATTTTTCCCCACGAGCCCAGCCAGAAGCGCTTGTAGATACTTGCTTCTGTGAAATTGTAGGTATAGTCGCTCCCCAATACGCCGCGTAGACCGATGGTGTGCGACAAGGAGAAGACCGGCACGTCTTTGTTGATCATATAGCGCCGCTGCTTCGTGTTCATCCACGTCGCACCGGGCTGGAAGGTGAGTGAAAGCGTGAGGTCGGTCGTCGTTAGATGATGCAACCAGCGACTTGGGTCGTTGCTTGGCGCTCCGCGTCCGTCGAGCGGCTGATAGAAGAGAGCGGCCGTGGGCTCGTCTTTCTCGTGATTGAGGCGGACGTTGAGGCGCAGGTTGTTTTCCCACTCTCTATCCCAAAGTAGGCGGAAATAAGTGTAGTAGAGCATATGATTAACCTTGGTCCACTTTAATGAGGTAAAGACGTTGTCCTTATCCGTCGGTAGAAAGCGGTCGGAAGGCGCCATCACATCGTTGTTGTACGTGAACGTCAGATTGTTGACCGGGAACTCGCGTGGCAAATAGGCCTTGGGCAGAAACGAATACGTAACCTCGCCCAGTCCTTTCACGCGGCGGTCTTTGAAACCATAGGCCACGTAACCGCGGAAGAAGAGGTGCGGATTCAGGTTTGCGGTGGTTTGGCCGCCGGCACGGAGGCGGAAGCCGTCGACAAAGTTGTAGGAAAATGTGGTATTGACGGGGCCGACGTCAAACTTGCTGCCCTTCTTCGGATCGGTGGTGGTTTCAACAAAGTTTTCAATAAAGGCTTTCGCTACCCAAAGAATGCCGCGGAAACCTTTGACTTGGCCAACCTGCCCCATTATTTCTTGCATGCGTTCTTCCGACTCGCTCATCGGATCGTTGGCGCGATATTGCCGCCAAAACTCTGCCGGTCGAATCGTAGCGTTAGCTGCGGTCATTTTATCGCCTTTGAACTTAAACGTTTTGTCGGGCAAGGCTGTGAAAGATAAATTGCTGTTCTCCGTAATCCTGCGCACCATCAGGGCTTGTACGAAACTAACGACTTGCATTTCGACGATCATATCGTCGCGCACAAGAAATTGCTCGCCGCTCTCCAAGCGTTTGAAGTCTTGAATAATACGCATGTTTTCGACATAATTGACGTCCGACTTCTTGGGTAAGGTTAAGTCGGCCTTTACTACGCGATAGGTAGAATCGGCGGCGATATACAAAGCTCCGCTAAAAGCCGACGTCTTGCGGATTGTTGGGCGTAAAGTTGAGTTCGATGGTCTTTTTCGCCGTTCATATCCAGTGTGTCGACGATGAAATATCGGTAGAAGTTGATCGCCGTATTGCCGCCGAGCGGGCTGATAAATTGCAACTTGAGCAGGCGTATGTTGTCCTCATATATATTTACGTCCGCGAAGCAGTCGTTTAAGACCTCGGTGAGCAAATCTCCCGTGTTGAATAGCGTATTAAAACCCGTCGTTTGCTTGCCTTGCACGATGCTTTTCTCCGAGCGGGGCTGGCGGCGGTAGATTTCCTGAGATACCGTCTCGTCGATCGATACGGGTAGAATACGTTTACCCGTTTCGTTGCAGGTTTCTACGTTGTCTTGCAATACGGAAAAGCGCTTGAGAATCCCTTCCGTGAACATCTTCTCACTAACATCGTTGAGCGCGAACGTAAGTTTGGAATACTTGTCATAACTATAATAGTCGTGCTGCCGAAGGTCGCTTTCCTTCTTCGCCGCAATGACCTTGCGCATCAAGTCTACGGCCGGGTTGTTCTTGCGCGAATACTTATCCTTTCGCCCTTTGACTACCGCTTCTCCCAATTCGTTTTCGCTCGAAGGCTCCAAGCGAATGTCTAAGTGCTGCGCAGCCGTTAGCCGGAAAGTTTGCGTCTTATAGCCGACCAACGAAACGGTTAGTTTGCGCTGTTTAAACTCTATGAAGTAGTCACCATTGATATTCGATTGCGTAGCTGCGCCCCGATCGTAGTGCACATTGACGAAAGCCAATCGTTCTCCCGTTCGCGCGTCGGTAATCGTTCCTTCGATCCGTTGTGCAAAAGGCGGCGAGCGCCATCAAAGAGAAGAGAAGTGAGAATAAAAAGCCTGTTCATTTAAGCCTTGTCAGTTGTCTTTTTAATTACGCTTGCTCCGTTTGCCTGCCTATCTTTCTTTGCGTAAGTTTTTGTTAGGGCGAAGCAGGTTAAAGCGCTGTTTATTTTTGGTCAATCAGGCTTCACGGGGCGTCAAAGATTAACGCAACGTGAAGCCTGAAAATACTTTTTGTTATAAAGACGATTGCCGGCGTATCCGGCTGCCATTCCGTTTAGTCCAATTCCTCATCGGCTTCGTAGCCGCCCAGCAATCGGATCTGGTTCTTAAAGAGAATATACTGTTGGAAAAGGTCGTGAATAGGTTCTTCTCCCTGCGTAAAATCGTGCATTGGACTCTTCAGGAAGAAACTCATCCAGCGCTGAATGCCTTTTAAGCCGGCGCGATGCGCCAAGTCGGCACACACGACGAGGTCCAAAACGATCGGCGCAGCAAGGATTGAATCGCGGCAGAGGAAGTCTACCTTGATCTGCATCCCATAATCCTTTCCCATCCAACCGTAAATATCCAAGTTGTCCCAACCTTCTTTCGCATCGCCGCGTGGTGGGTAATAATTGATGCGCACTTTGTGGTAAATATCTCCATAAAGTTCCGGTTGCTCATCAGCTTTCAAGATCGTATCTATAACGCCGAGCTTGCTCACCTCCTTCGTGTGGAAGTTTTCAGGCGCATCCAATACTTCGCCGTCGCGATTGCCGAGAATGTTAGTCGAGAACCAGCCCGCCAAACCCAAGCAGCGCGTGCGCAGCATCGGAGCCAACACCGTTTTCATCAGCGTTTGCCCCGTCTTGAAGTCTTTTCCGGCGATGGGCAATCGTTTAGCCTCAGCCATTTCCCACATTGCCGGGATATCAATACACGTATTCGGCGCACCCATCACGAAAGGCGCATCTTCCGCCATAGCCGCATAAGCGTAGCACATAGAAGGCGCCACGTGCTCCTGATCGTCAGCTGCCATAGCCGCTTCGAGCGCGGCCAAAGTGCCGTGTACCGGTTCAAAGTAAGGCACATAAATTTCCGTAGAAGCCGCCCACAGCACCACAACGCGCTCACAGTTGTTCTCCGCTTTGAAGCGGCGAATATCCTCACGCAGTTGCTCCACCAGTTCGCGGCGCGTACCTTGCTTAATGTGTTCCCCGTGCAAGCGTGAGACGAATTTCGGGTCAAAGGCAGCCGCCATCGGGCGGATAGCCTTCAATTCGTCGCGCACCGGATCTACATCTTTTGCCAACAAAACGCCGGCATTCAAGGCACTTTCATAAGCATTGTCCGTAAAAATATCCCATCCGCCGAAGACCATATCATCCACGCTAACCAGCGGGACGATCTCTCCGACCTTTTTATACTGTTTTTTTATCGCCTCGACCTACGCGAATTTTTTTGCCATTTGCGTCACGGCGCCGCCCGGTAGTCCGAGTCCTTTCCGATACATCAGCGTTCCGGCGATGAAAGTAGTGGTCACAGCCCCCATTCCAACGCATAGCACGCCAAGTTTACCCTGAGCAGGTTTCATTTTTGTTCTCTATTTAGATTAAAAAGTTATGCATTCCGTCTCTACCCGCTAAAGTAGAGCAGCATAGTAAACCGCAAATTTATAAAAAGTTTGAGGCCGCCCACTTCATTTCTAGCTTTTTCTACCGTAGCATCCTGAAAATACCATCGATTTTTAGAAAAAGAGACGACTAAAGGCGTATATTTCACCATTATTAGTCCTTCCCCGCCGCCCCTGTTCGGTGTGGGCGGCGTCGGAAGTAAGCTTTATTGCCGCCCGCCCGTCTGATAATGTGCTACAGCTTCTTCCACCAACTTTTGACTGCAAAGTGGCGTCGGCCGTTGCACGTAAGTATGAAAGGGCGTCGGCGTAGCGATCTGCTGCATTACGCGGCGCGTCGGCGAGAGTAAAGTAAAGACATTCTCGCGCAGATAACCCATATCCTGATACGTGGCGGCGAAGGCGCGCGGTACGTAATTGGGGTGCAAGGCATTGCGTCCGCAGAACGGCGCTTGATAACTGAAGTGTAAAAGTCCGAATACAGTCGGCATCATATCCACCTGACTCACCAGATGGCCCACCTTGCCCGGCTTCACAAAGCCCGGCGCGTAGATCATAGCCGGAATATGGTAGCGTTCGAGCGGTACTTCCGTGCTGCCGGCGCTCGAAGCGCAGTGGTCGGCTATGATGACGAAGACCGTCTGCTTAAACCACGCGTGCTTTTTCCGCATCTTTCAAGAAGCGGCCTATGGCATAATCCGTGTACTTCACGCCGCCGCTCCGCGAGCGCGCAGTGGGCGGAATGTCGATCTTACCTTCCGGATAAATGTATGGGCGATGGTTGCTCGTCGTCATCAGATGCGCGTAAAAAGGCTTCCCTTGCGCCGCATTTTTGATCGAATACGCGCAGCGCGTGGTTGAACAAATCCTCATCACAAGCGCCCCAGACGGTGCTGCACGTTATCTCTTCCGGCCGCATCGTCGTCTTATCAATGATCTCGTAGCCGTTTCCGCCGAAGAAGGCCCGCATATTATCGAAATAGCTGTCGCCACCGTAGAGAAATTGCGTGCGGTAGCCCCTTTTGGCGCAGGATCGTGCCCACGGTGTACAAGCCCGTGTTGTTGGGCTGTTTGATCTTGCTCTCGCCGGGACAAGGCGGCTGACACAAGGTGACAGCTTCCAAGCCGCGCACCGTGCGATTGCCGCAGGCGTAAAGGCTTTCGAAGAACAAACTATGTTGCGCCAAACTATCCAAGTAAGGTGTCAGATGATCCTGATTGCCAAAGGCCGCCATATAGTCGGCACTCAAGCTCTCCACCATTATCAGCACAATATTTTTTTACGCTCCTCCGGCAGCGGATCTTCGACCTTAGCCGGATACAAGCGCTGCATCATCTCCTTCGCCTTTTGCGGCGACATGGTCAAGTAGAATTGGTCGTAATTAAGTTGGCTGGAGCGAAACGCCTCCACAAATTTGCAGAGCCCGTTGTCCCCCAATTCGTTGACATACCGGTTACTACTCGGCCGCAACGATGTGAGTCCTACCGCGCCGAGCAAGGCTACGATGCAGGCCGTCAGATAAAGGCCCGCCGCCCGCAGTTTTACGCCGAGCGAAGCCTGCGGTACAACGATTTTTCGCTTTTGCAGCACCACGAAAGACGTGATCAGCAGCGATGCAATGCCCAAACCGATCAGCAGCGGCACCATCGGGTAAGATTCAAAGATGTTTCCGATGACCTCATTCGTGTAAACCAAGTAGTCGACGGCTATAAAATTATAGCGCACGCCAAATTCTCCCCAAAAAGAAATAAGCCGAAACGGTGTCGACGAGCAAGGCCGTGACGAAGACGAACACGGTCAGGAAGAAGACCACCTTATTATACACCGGCCGAATGCGGGGAAAGGCCCAACGAAGGCCGAAACTCACCGCCTTATAGAAGGCCAGGTAAGTCAGAACGCGCGTCAAACCCTTATTAAATTCCGTCAAACTTTTATCGAAAAACGACAAATAGAGGAGGATGACCAAGAGCAGTCCGCCCAAGACGTAATTGAGCGGCCGGCGATATTTGCTTTCGGAGATAAACAGGTAGTTGAGGAAAATACCGAATCCCCCCAACAAGCCCACACAGGCGTCAGTCAGAGCGCCACGCACAAAGGCCAAGACGAGGCCGCCAAACGGCAAACTGCCAATTGTTTGCGGATTGAAGATCAAGACCAAGCGGAGGATGAATCCGGCCAATACTGTGAGCCCGACTACGCGGATCAGCGGGCGGAAAAAGTTGATATATGTCTGACGTGATTGCATACGGAGAGATGAAGTGTTATATAATCTTTCGGCGGACAAAAGATACGTAAAAAAATTTCGGGTAAACTATCCGATTCTTCTGCCGCAAATGGCGATGGTTCAGCCGCGCGCATGGTGCGCAATCTTAAGCTTTGCCGGCCGCTCTATCCTTCGCGCGCATCCTTTGCTCGTCCACCGGTAAGCGGAAGATGTGCTTTTGTTGCCCAATGCTTTGTTTTCAAGCGTCTTATATCAGATTTTCGCGCGCCTATCATTGGTCGCCTACCTTTTTCATCACGAGCGTAAACCTTTGCGCTCACGATAAAAAAACGTTTGCGCTCGTGATAAAAAGGTTTGCGCTCACGATGAAAAAGCTCCCGTGCTGCGTCTTCGTGCGCCCCGTTATCAGTCACGGAAACAAAATATCCAAGGCTGCGGCGGCGCGCGGCGCTGCTTCGCGGCGGCATCTGCGAGGAGAAAAAAACAAAGAAAAGGGCGAAAACGCGTAGAAAACCATTAAATTTGCCCACGAAACGAACACTTGCGCGCGCCGTGCCGACTGCGCCCGATGCGCACTTGCTTGTCGTTTGTAAAATCTAAGATTATGCGAAAAAATATAGCCGCCATCTTGGCCGGTGGCAGTGGGAAACGCTTCGGCGAAAGCCAGCCAAAGCAATTTTTGAAGCTTCGGGGGCGCACCGTTTTGGCGTATGCCGTCGAAGCCTTTGCCCTGCACCCGCTGATTGCAGAAGTCATCATCGTCGTTCACCCTCGATTACGTCGAGGAAGTGCGCCACTATGGTGACGGAAAAATGGGTGGGAGAAAGTGAAAAAAACGTGATCTCCGGCGGTGCAGAACGCTACGACTCCACGTTGGCGGCGCTCAAGGCTTGTGAAGGGCGCGAGGTCAACCTTTTATTGCACGACGCTGCGCGCCCATTGGTGACGGAGACGATCATTACTTCCGTATGCCGCGCCTTGGAAACGGCCGAGGCGGTCAACGTATTGCAACCCGTGACGGATACGATTGTGCGCTTGGACGGCAAAATCGCGCATACGCTGCCGCGAAATAGTCTGCGCCGCGTGCAAACGCCGCAGGGCTTTCGCCGCGAACTGCTTGAGCGGGCTTACGAAAAGGCTTTGGCCGATCCCGACTTTGCCGCGACGGACGATTGCGGCGTGGTGAGCACGTATTGTCCGGAGGTGGACATCGTGCAAGTGGCCGGCGATGAGCGCAACCGCAAACTGACCTACAAGGAAGACCTCCCCACGCTGGAGGCGCTGATGCCGCGTGGCGCCGATTGCGATGGCGCGGACTTGGCGGCTTATCAAGCGAAGCATTTGCGGCCTGTTCAGCTCAAACAGTTGGACATTTTGAAGCAGGTGCGCGACTTATGCGACGCGCACGATATACCTTATTGGCTCGATGGGGGAACGCTGCTCGGCGCATTGCGCCACAGAGGCTTCATTCCTTGGGACGACGACATCGACATCGCGATGCGCGGCGAGGACGTGGAGCGCTTTATCAAAATAGCGCAGGCGGAATTGCCGGACAACTTGGTGCTGCAAGGGCCGGGCTTGAAGCCCGACGGCGGGACGCCGATCTATAAGGTGCGCGATAAGCATTCGTTTATCGTAGAATATGGCGATGATTTTAAGCGCGACTATGCCAAGGGTTTGTATGTCGACATTTTCCCGCTGATTCCTTATCCTGATTTTTCGGAGGCTACGGTGAAGCGTCTGGCCAAGCGTTATTGTAAGGCCAACGCCATACTCCATTCGCAGCATTATTATAGTTGGCGCTCGGCAGCCGAATTTGTGTATTTCGGCACAATGCGTGCGCTCTGCGGTTTGGCGTGGCGCGTCGGCGGATGGTTTACCAAGAAAGGAAAATATCGGGGTAATTATCTCAATAATAATGGCTACGGCGTGCACCACTTGGACGAAGCGATTTTTTTCCGCTGCAACAAGTGGAATTTGAAGGCGAGCTGTTCAGCGGGCCGCGAGATGGGGATACGTACCTGCGGGAGATATTTGACGATTGGCGCCAACTGCCGCCCGAGGATCAACGCCGTGGGCACGCTGTCTTTTATCTGGAAAAAAACTTTAATCGGACAAAAGAAAACGACTGAGGGCTTCGATGCGCTCCGTGAAAGAGATGGGCATGCGGGAAGGCCGCTCAAAGGCTTCGGCCGGCGTGGGGGCGGCTGAAGCATAAGCTTGTTGTAAGGTTGTATAGAAGTCTTCGGCGTCGAGTGCGTCGAAGACTTTTCCGTTATCACGCCCGATGAGTTCGCGCGCACCGGCATAGGTACTAACCATCGCGCGGCAGCCGCCGAGCAGGGCTTCATTGACGACGGCGCCAAAGGCTTCGCTGCTGCTGCATAAGACTAAGAAGTCGGCCGTAGCATACCAAGCCCATAAATCTTGGCCTGTATAAGCGCCGGGGAAGATCACGTGGTCGGCTAATCCGGCTGCGGCGGCTTGGGCTTTTAAGTCGTTCGCTTGCTCACCGCTTCCGACGAGTACTAAACGATAGTTGGCGGCTGCTGCATTGCGCTCGCAAACGCGGCGGAAGGCTTCGATGAGGGCGGGGAGGTTCTTGACGTCGACAAAACGGCCGACGAAAAGGCCTACTTTCATACCCGCTAATTGGTGGGTCGAAACGTAGCGGGCGGCGGTGGGCCGATGGCAGACAAAAGTTTGCTCGGCGCGTATAATCGGGAAACTAAAGGTGCGGCGGGCGGGGGTATGGCGAAGGAACCATGCGGCCGTCTCTTCGCTGATGTTGACGATGCCGTCTAAACAACGGATGAGGGCGGCGCGGCGCCGACGGCGGCCGCCTTGGCAGCGTTCGGCCATCGCGATACTATCGTCGCACTATGGTGAAGAGTCGGAAGCGGCGGGGATGGCGCCAACGATAGAGGGCGGCAGAGAGGACGGAGAGGTTGAACTCCGAACACAAGACGATGTCGGGGCGGAAGTGGCGAATGGCACTTGCATAGCCGAGGTTGATATCACGGCCGGCCAAAGTGAAATGGCGATCGAGGGTAGGCGTAGGTAAAGCGCGCTTCGGCGAGAAGTTGATCCTGCTTTATGAACAAGGCCGGATTCTCGCGCTGCAACAAGACGACGTGGCAGGTAAAGCGGTCGGCCAGCGCATTGAAGAAGTCCAAGCGATAGGGCGCAAGGGCGGGGTGGAAAATAAGCAGGCGGGGCTTGTCGTTATTCATAGCTGAAACCTAACTGTTTCGCAAACTCCCAAAGTACGATGCCGGCACTGACGGAGACGTTGAGGGAATGTTTTTGTGCCGTATTGTGGGATTTCGACGGCGGCATCTGCGGCATCGACGACGGATTGCGTCACTCCCTTGACTTCATTGCCGAGGACGAGGGCGTATTTCTGATCGGGCGTGAGGCGAAGCTGATGGAGCGGCCGACTGCCTGCGACTTGCTCGACGGCAAAGATGAGGTAACCGCGGCGGCGCAAGGTCTCGACGGCCGCCAAAGGGGTCTTCAAAGTATTCCCAATCAACGCTATCTTCCGCGCCGAGCGCCGTTTTTGTGGATTTCTACCATCGGTGGGCGCCCGGTGATGCCACATAGGCAGACGCCGGAAAGGCGAAAGGCATCGGCGGTGCGAAAGACTGAGCCGACATTGTGCAGGCTGCGCACATTATCCAAGACGACGACGAGCGGAAGTTTGGGGGCTTCCTTGAAAGCTGCGACGTTGAGGGCGATTCATTTCTTCTACGGTCAGTTTGTGCATAGCAATGGAATACTAAAAAAATAGGAGGAAGGCGGCTAGAATCGGTATATATAAAGGCGCTGTCGCAGCCTTGCAGCCGCCGGCTGCGCCGAAAAGAAGTCTTTATAGGTCGTCGATCAAAGCACTTGACTTCGCATAGGCCGTAGAGCGCGCCTCGAAGAAGTCGGTTTTGATCATATTGGCGTTAGAATATTGCGAAACCCAAGACATGGAGGGCGGCTCTTTGTCGTAACCGTCATAAAGCGGCTCGAAACCGAGTGAGGTGGTTCGCAAATTGCCCAAGTATTTGATATAATCGCGAATCATTTCGGAGGTTAAGCCTTCGATCTTGTCGCCCAAAACGTATTCGCCCCATTTTATTTCTTCTTCTACGCCCTGCGCAATCATTTGGCGGTATACGTCGACCTTATCGGGCGTGAACATTTCGGGCGCTTCTTTTTTCAGTTCGAGCAAGATGCTGCGGAAGAGCCAGAGGTGCGTGTTCTCGTCGCGATTGATGTAGCGAATTTCTTGAGCCGAGCCGGGCATCTTCCCGTTGCGGCCGAGATTGTAGAAGAACATAAAGCCCGAATAGAAGTAGATGCCTTCGAGAATATAGTTGGCCACGAGCACTTTCATAAACTGGAAGGTCGAGCGATCGTTCATAAACGCATTGTACAGGTCGCCAATGAATTTATTGCGATTCAGGAGGATGGGGTCGTTCTTCCATTGAAAGAGAATGGCGTCGCGCTCTTCGGGCGAACAAATGGTGTCGAGCATATAACTATAGCTCTGCGAATGGACGGCCTCTTGGAAGGTCTGTATATTCAAGCAGAGATTGACTTCACTCGCCGTGATGTACTCGCTAACGTTGGGCAAGTTGGCCGTCTGAATACTGTCGAGGAAGATGAGGAAGGACAAAAATCTTATCGTAAGCCGTGCGCTCTGCCGGCAAGAGTTTGCTGTAGTCTTTCAAATCCTGCCCTAAGTTGATCTCTTCAGGAATCCAAAAGTTGTTCATCGCTTGGCGGTACCAATCAGACACCCATTTGTACTTCATATTATTGAAGTCGTTGAGGTTGGTCGTATTGCCGTTGATCATCCGCTTTTTTTCGCGGTCTCCGTATCGCCGTGCTCGTTGAAGAGCGGCTTGCGTGTTACGAATTCGTTTGTGGACATAGGTTGTGCTTATTTTGTCGACGCCTGCTCTGCGATTAGGAGGCGCAGGATTCGCATTCGGTTATTTCGAGTGATTTCGAACGTACATAATATATTGTCTTCATCCCGCACTCCCAGGCTTTGATGTAGAGGTTCAGCACTTGGCGCAAGGTGAAGTCGTTGGTGATGTAGAGATTCACAGATTGCGCTTGGTCTACATGGCGTTGGCGCACACCGGCGGCGCGGATGCTCCAAGTTTGGTCGATTGTATGGGCACTCTTGTAAAGCCACCACGTTTTGTCGGACAATGAAGGCGCGACGCGGGCAATCGTTGCGCCCTTCTTCTCTTCGAGGAAGTAGCGATTCATCACGGGGTCTGTTCCGGCCGTAGTGCCGGCGATGATTGACGTGGAACTTGTCGGTGCGACGGCCAATAAATAGCCATTGCGCACGCCGGCTTGTGCTACATCGGCAGCCAGGGCTTGCCAATCGGCACTTTCGTATTGGCGGCGGCTGAAATAATCGCCCGTTTGCCAGTCGGAGCCTTCAAAATATTCGTAGTGTCCCTTTTCTTTGGCTAATTCCATACTGGCGCGGATCGCATAGTAGTTGATCTTCTCCATCAACTTGTCGGCTGCTTCGAGGTGCGCCTCGCTCTCCCATACGATTCCTTGCTGTGCCAGATAATGATGGTAGCCCATAATGCCTAAGCCTATCGGACGATAGCGGCGATTGGTCACGCGAGCATATTCAAGCGGATAATAGTTGAGGTCAATTACATTATCCAAGGCGCGCACGGCGGCATAAACGACGCGCTTTACTTCTGCTTCGTCATCAAAATTGATCTTGCTCACAACGAGCGAAGCCAAATTGCACACAACGAAGTCGCCGGCCTTTGTCTTTTCTACGATGATGTCGTCGCCTTCAGGCGTTTTCATCGTTTCTGTTTGAACGGATTGAATCGGAGACATATTCTGCGCAATCTCCACGCAGAGGTTGGAAGAATAGATTATGCCTTTGTGCTTATTGGGGTTCATACGGTTGACGTGATCACGGAAGAAGGCAAACGGCGTACCTGTCTCGATGGCCGATTTGAGGATCAAGCGGATGAGATCTTTGAGCAATACTTCCGTTTTCGTAATGCGCGCGTCGTTGATGCAATCGTTGTAGCGTTGCTCCCATTCGTCGCCGTAGCTATCCTCTAAGGCATAGCCCTTGATGGTCTGAATTTCGTGCGGACACATCAGATACCACGACTGGTCCAAGCCTTCGCGCACTTTTTTTCCAAAAGAGGTCGGGATAGCAAACGGCGGGGAAGACGTCGTGTGCTTTCATACGGTCGTCGCCGTTATTCGTGCGCAACTGCAAGAAGTCGAGAATGTCTTTGTGCCACACATCTAAATAACATGCGACGGCGCCTGAGCGCACACCCAGTTGATCTACCGCGACAGCCGTATCGTTGGCCAGCTTAATCCATCTGATGACGCCGCCGGCCGCGCCCTTATAGCCGCGAATGTCGCTACCGTTGGCGCGCACTTTACCAAAATACAAGCCCATACCGCCGCCAAACTTGGAGACGTTGGCAAAGTTGGCAATGCTGCGATAGATGCCTTCGAGCGAATCGTCGACCGTGTCGATGAAGCAACTGGACATCTGATGATGAGGCTTGCGGGCATTGGCCAAAGTAGGCGTTGCCATCGACACCTGCTGTTTGCTCAGCATATCATAAAAAGCGCGCACGTGATCCATTCGATTTTTGCGTTTCGCACATCGCCAGATGCAGCGCAATGCCGAGATACATTTCTTGTGGCGTCTCCAGCTGCTCGTGCACAAAGTTGCGCACCGTATAGCGGCGCAAGAGCAGGTCCAAGCCGCTATACGTCAGTAGTCGGTCGCGTTCGGGTTGTAAGAAAGTCTCGGCCAAGTCAATTTCCGCCTTTGTATAACTTTTCAAGAATATAGGCGCCGTAATAGCCCTCCGTCGTGAGATACGAAAGTTTGTCGTAGAGCGATTGCAGTTGCAGCCCCTCCATCTTGCGTCGAATGTTCAAGTCGTTTAGGAAACTATACAAGCGGCCGGCTACAAACTCCCAGTCGGGTTCTTCAGCCGTAATGCATTCTACGGCGGCCCGTGTGAGTGCGTGCAGACCCTCCTCGGCCGTCATAGATGGCTTATGGAAAGCGTGATATTTGCTGACTAATTTGCCGAAAGATTTGCATAACTGCGGGTAGTCGCGTTGCACGTCTTTCAAGAGACGATGCATACCTTCGAGACCTACAGTTTGCTCTATTTCGTTGATATAAGCGCGATCTTTAGCGCGTTCCTCGCGATAGAGAATAAAACGGCGTGCCTGGCGATAGAAGCCCGCGCGCATCAATTCTATTTCTACGTTGTCTTGTATTTGCTCTACGCGTACTGATCCGTTTTCAGCAATGCCTTCCAACTCTTTTTCGATGTCAGCGATGAGCGTTTTAAGGGCTTCCGTCGGGCATACCTCGCCAATGCTCGCAAAGGCTGCACACACAGCGTCACCTATCTTAGTCGCTTTGTATTTCTCTATTGTTCCGTCGCGCTTTATGATACTAAAAGTCATAGTTGTAGCTGAAATATTAGGGGATAATCGGCTACAAAAGTAGCCAAAAAAGGCCGATTTTTTGTACGTCGTTCTGAGAAAAACGGCCTCATAATTTATATGACTGGAAAAAATCTTTGGTGGAGCGGTAGCTTTCCATCTACGGCCTGAAGTCAGTCGCTCAAATAGATTCGTGTGTCGTTTTCTTGTTTTATATGTGCGCCTTGGTGCTTTGTTCGCGAATAACCTTATCGGAACCAGTGCTCAAGTCAAGCTATACACATCTGTATTATATATAGGACGGTATCTAAGACTTCCGCCCACACAAGCGAGGCTGTGTGGGCGGAAGTCTTATGTGTGCAGTAGCAAATTATTCAACCGTAAAGGTTGTGACTTTCATCGTGTTCTTTGTGTTCGCATTATTGGGATCGCCAATTACGATACCATATTCGCCCGGTTGAAGATCTTCTAACACGAGAAGGTAAGAACTTTTGCCATACTTCTTGGCCTTATACTCTACGCTCGACAAGTTGTTCTCTTCCGTTTTAGAAAGCGTTCCGCTCTCTGCGAGTTGATATCTGCGCTCCTTACCCTTAACTTCAAATTTGAAGATGCTGATGAAAGAGTTCGGATCTGTCGTATTGTTTACGGCTTTAATGATAAGCTTCGTCGTAGAGGCACCCTTCACTTTGCTGGTTGATTGTGCGCCTTGTAGCGTTAAGCGCGTTTTCACCTTGCCTATGCCGGTGAGGTAAAGACTTGCTCCGGCCTTGGATTTTACGGTGCCATTTTCACGATTCAACTTCTCACCCTTCGTGTTTGAAGTGAGCAACAAAGTTTCCTCTGCAAACTCAGGCTCTTCTGCCGTAATGGTTTGCGCCTGCAAGGCGGCTGCGAAACATACGCTTGCAAAAAGCGTCAAAAAAATAACTTCTTCATATCCTTAAATGTTTAAAATTAAAGTTCTGCGCACAAAGGTCCGTAAATTTCCTTAATATCGCAATAAATCTTTGCTTTTTTTACCAATCTGAATTCTATTATCTTCGCTTTTTATGCAAGAAAGATTAACAACGCATAGCCGGCGTTCATTGACCATTAAGGATGCCGCCGTATGCTCCTTTATCTTTTGGCTTGTATGCATCATAAAGTTTTGGTGTTGGCGCGTTACCTCTTGCTCCTTTTTATACAAAAAGCATCGTGCGATCCGGATGGTGTCGCACGATGCTTGCTAGTCCCGTTGGGAATCGAACCCAAATCTAAGGTTTAGGAAACCTCTATTCTATCCGTTGAACTACAGGACCTTCACTTTGCTATAAACATTGCGTCGAAAGCGGGTCGCTTCGCCGTCTTTGCTAAGGGCTGCAAGGCCAAAGGTCTGCAGAGAGCCTCGCAAAAATCATTGCAGGCAAAAAGCAAACTGATGCAATGCGCACCGCTTATAGCGATGAAATCGGTGCGAAGATACGTATTTTTAGGCAAAAAGTAGGTAGGAATTTGGTCTTCTGACTTTTTTTCTTGTCCTTTGCACGCAGATTTTTAACCAATCAATAACAATGGGTACATTAACCATAGCCATCGTGGCAACATTTGTGCTCGGCTACTTAGGAATCACCGTCGAGCACAGTTTGAGAGTTAATAAAGCAGCGTTTGCACTTCTGATGTGCGTAGCTGTTTGGGTATTGTATATGGTCGATCCGCTCAGTTTCCTGACTGCGATGCACCCCGATTACCAAGGCGGCGCAGCCGCCGTAGGTCAAGCCGTAAGTGAAATCTTACAAGGCCATTTGGGCAGCACGGCAGAAACGCTCTTCTTCCTGATGGGCGCTATGACCATCGTAGAAGTTGTAGATACCAATGGCGGTTTCAATTTTGTGCGCGACGCCTTAGAAACTCGCTCAAAGCGCAAATTGCTCTGGAAGATTATGTTTATGACCTTCTTCCTCTCAGCCGCGCTCGACAACCTTACTACGAGTATCGTGATGATTATGGTGTTGCGTAAGCTCGTTAGCGACCACAAGGACCGCCTTATTTATGCCTCGCTCATTGTTATCGCAGCCAATAGTGGTGGTGCTTTCTCACCGATTGGCGACGTCACGACGATTATGCTTTTGGATTAAAGGCTCGATTACGACGGCAGGCGTTATGAAGGAGATTTTCATTCCTTCGTTGATCTCGGCTATTATTCCCACGTTAATACTCCAAATGTCGCTCAAAGGCGAACTCTCAAAGATGCAAGCTGCTACTGAAGGCGACTCGCTCGACTTCTCGGCTGCGGAGCGCAAGATTGTGTTCTTCCTTGGCGTAGGTGGTTTGCTCTTCGTCCCCATCTTCCGCTACCTGACCGACCTTCCTCCTTTTATGGGCATCTTGCTCGTTTTGAGTTTGCTCTGGCTTACGACCGAACTCTTCTATCGCAATAAGCACCATATCTCTGATGGTATGAAGAAGCGCGTGACCAAGCTCCTCTCACGTCTGGATATGTCCACGATTCTCTTCTTCCTCGGTATTTTGATGGCCGTAGCTTGTCTTGAAGAGGTTGGCGTGCTCCATAGCCTCGGCTCTTGGCTCGATGGCGCATCAGGTGGCAACCACTACCTCGTTACGGGTATTATTGGCGTAGCCTCCAGCATTGTTGACAATGTGCCCCTTGTTGCCGGCTGTATGGGTATGTATCCTATTGCACCATCAGGCGATATGGCCGTCGATGGCGTCTTCTGGCAATTGCTCGCTTACTGTGCCGGCGTTGGTGGTTCTATGTTGATCATCGGTTCTGCCGCAGGCGTAGTCGTGATGGGCTTAGAGAATATCTCCTTCGGTTGGTATATGAAGCGCATCTCTTGGGTAGCTTTAGTTGGCTACTTAGCCGGCATCGCCTACTATTGGGTGGAGCGTCATTATATCTTCCCCTAAATAAGTACACTTTTATATATACTGCGTTACGAAAAAGTCTCTTTTGATTTTTGCTGTAATGCTGACCCTCGGCATTGCGCAACCGGCCAAAGCCGGCATTGAATTTGGTCTCGAAGCCGGTATGAATTTGAGTAAGCTCAGTGTGAGCAAGAACTTGAAGCAGTTTACAGACCCGCAGAATCGTTATGGTTTCTATGTTGGGCCTAAGATGAACTTCAACTTCCTCGGTTTTGGTGGCGACGTAGCCCTGCTCTACAATCAACGCCGCTTGAGTTTGACAGACCACACTTCTAAAACTTTCCGCAGTGTGGAAGTGCCTGTAAACTTCCGCTATACTTTGGGCTTGAGTTCTATTGCAGCCGTTTATGCTTCCACCGGTCCTCAGTTTGGCTTCAATATTGGCAATTGCAAGTGGGGCATAACAGACATTACCGAAGGTCGTATTGCCGACGCTTTCAAGCGCGAGAATATGAACGTGAGTTGGAATATCGGTGTCGGTGTTAAGTTGGCCGGCCACGTAGAGTTGGGCATTGGCTACAACATCCTGTTGAGCAAATACGCCAAGACCCTATGGCGCCGGTACGTACTCCTTCCGTGCTAACACTTTCCAAGTGCAAAGCCGCTTACCTCTTCTGATTTTAAGCGAACCTCATACGACAAGCAGCCGAGTATCCCGCGAGATGCTCGGCTGCTTTGCTTTTTAGTGCTGCCGCGCCCACCGGTCGCCCCCACATTATATATATGGTGCTGCGCGGCCGCACCCATCCTCGCGCAGCGCAGCCTTAGCCCTTCGCCTCCTCTCAAGCGGCCCTGCGCAAGCAAAAGGTTATAAACCCGGACGACCTACGCAGAATACAAGCCCCTTCTCCTAAATAAATACATATATATAGCTTGTTTTAGTTCTTAAGCTTTATCTTTGCAGCATAACAATTCATTTCTAAAAACTATAAATTCATGAAACGTAACTGCCGATTCCTGATCGTGCTTTCGTTGTTTGCATGGATGGCCGTCGGCCTTAAAGCCCAAGACCGCCTTGTCGTGCAGATGAAGAACGGCGCACAGACGCAGTATGACCTGAGCCAATTAAAAAAGCTGATTTTCTCCGGAGATCAGTTTACGGTTGTTGGTCAAGACGCGTCAATGGCTAATTTCAAGTACGACGATACCCGCCGCCTCCACTTCGAGACCAGCACGGGTGTCTCCCCCCCTCACTGAGGTGGGCAAAAATGGCTGGCAACTGCTCAACGATGGGCAGACGCTGACCTTAAAAGGGGCAGACGCGCTGACTAACGCGTCCTTTATGCTCTTCGATCCGAGTGGTCGCCTCGTGATGAGCAATAAGCATTGGACCGCCCGCACGATTGATATCAGTCGCCTCAGTGCAGGTGCTTATGTCCTTAAAGTCAATAATCAAACATTCAAATTCTTGAAAAAATGAAACGCCTATTATTCCTTTTTTACCTTCATAGCTGCGTCCCTCTTCGCTTGGGCGCAGAACAATAACTACTCGTGTGCTCATTCACGAATCCAACGGCAATGTCAAAGGTTACCTCGTGGAGCGCGTCGACAGCATCGACTTCGTAAAAATTGCCGGTGCGGTGAGCGTAGAGGCCAAGTTCTTAAAATATAGCGCAGGCGCTGACGGCGATACGATCTGGGCAGCTTTTCCAGCGTAGCGCTGATTGCTTTGGCTATCGCTTTAGCATCGTGCCCAAAGTGTTGGCTGACAAACTCGAAAACGAAATGCAGTACATCACGATGGTGGAGCGCAGCAACAATCCGCTCTTTACGGAAGACTTCACCAATGCGCAGATGACGGGTATCGGCAAGTTGAAAGACAACACCAACTATACGATCCTCGTTGCCGCTTACGATAAGTACGGCATCGCTTGCACGGCGCAACGCGTCGACTTCACTACGCCCCGCAAGACGCTTGTAGGCTCGCCGAAGATTACCGCTACGGTAGTTGAAACGAAGACGGACAACCCTGACGGTTAAGTTTACGCCCAACTCCGACGTAGCCGGTTATGGCGTTTGTCTCTTCGAGAAAGGCCAAGCTGAGGCGCAGTTTGAGCAATGGGGCCCTATGATGGGCTTTGCCAACATGGGCGATATGATCAAACGCTTCAGCGGTAAGGATCACATAGGTGAAGAAAACATCACGTGGAACAGCTTGAAGCCTAATACAGAATATGAAATCTACGCGCTTCCTTGGGACACAAAGGGAACTTATGCTGATATGGCGATCGTTTATGCTACGACGAAGAAGCTCGGCGGCGAAGGTGTGGCGAAGGTAGAAATCGAAATCAAAGAGTTTGGCGGTACTTCAGAAGGCTACTGGCAGCGCGTAATCTACACGCCCAATGACCAATCTTCGCTCCACCGCGATATTATTATGGACAAGGAAGTTTACGACCAAGCAGACAAGGGTGAGGCTTACGTCTTGAAACTGCTCAAGGAAGATCATCCGCAAGATCCTTACTGGGATCAGTTTGGCGTTGACGACGTAAAATGGAATGCAGAACCCAACAAAACTTACATTGCTTTCTCCATCGCGAAGAATACGAAAGACGAATGGGGTCCTTTGGCCAGCAAGCAATTTACGACGCCTGCTCAGCCTAGCGGCCTGCCCAAGGCGGTTAAGGCAGCTACTCGCATCGTTACGACGACGTACAGCGGCCCGACGCAGCCTTTCGGCAAACTGATGCCGGTGCAGAAGGGCGATAACACGATCCGTTTGCAGGCTAAGTAAGATAGCCCAAACCTTATACAAAGTCCGACTTCCTCTTTGAAGTCGGGCTTTTTTTTGTGCATCCCGCGCCCCAAAAGTCAGAAAGTGTAGGCAGCCCTTAGCCTTGGAAGTAGCACAAGGCAATTGTGGCAGATTCCTAAGCGTTGGGGAAAAAAATTCCATAGGGAAGAATTTTTAATTCCAATAAAGGGGAATTTTTTTCTCCCCATAGGAGGAAATTTTTGCACCCATAAGGGAAATTTTTATGCGCAAGGTCTTGCGATGGCGCAGGCCCATTGTTTGGTGCATGGAAAGCTTTTATGCGCTTCGCTCGTAAGCCTGGAAAGCGAACTGATGACCTGTTGTCATATCGTCAAGCCTATGCCTCCGAGAGCATGGCCTCTTGTATCATTTTTTTAAGCAACGCTTTAACCCAAATCGGCGCTTCACTTTTTCAGCAAGTAAGGTACAGTAGATGGTGGGAGATGCAGATAGTCAGCTTAAAAATATCCTAAACAATAAGCGCTCATAATCTATGTTTTTTTCACAGTCCGATGCCTGCGCGCATACCCTACAAGGCGTTTGCCTATGATAGGTATTATTGCCTGCAAAATTGAGCAAAAAAAGTTTGTGCAACATACTTTAAGACAAGCGCAGTAAAAATAAATGGCGAAAATGTAGCTTTTTAATCATTTATATGTATAGTTTTGCGATTGAAGGCTTCACGATGCAGTTGGCAGAAATGCGACAGACTGTTGCGGCAATCAATGGCAGTATACAAAGTATCTCATCGTTTGCTTCATCTTTTGCCCCCGAAGACTTCCCTCACACCTTGGCAAAGCGTGAACATTATAACTATGCGCAAGAACGAGAAACACGGAAATTCTTCTTCGCTCCACGTGGACAAAGCCTCGCCTATGGAAAAGTCCTTTTCATCGCCTACAATAGAAGCGCATCAAGGTAAAGACAAATCTGCCAACAGGCAGCAACCATTCAACCATAATGCCCAAGTCTCCGATACGGCATGGCTCTCAAAGAGAGTTTTAACGGGGAGGCACGACTTACTATGATTAAACGACTACGCAAGCACACGTATGCGGCAGCGACCGCGCTCCTTGTTGCTTTGTTCGCTCTCTCGCCTTCCGCTCGGGCGCAAGCGCCGGGTATGGCACGGATTATTCTCGAGGCACACAACGTCTGGGGCGATGGTAGCGGCTATCAGTTGCTACTCGATGCCGATCACAACCTCTATGGCGGTCTCATTCCTATCTCCGGACCGATATGTGACAATAATACGCCGCCGACCGACCTCTTCAAAGACTTTGAGTATAAGATTCCGGCTAATGCCGATCCATCTACGACGCCCCAGTATATGGTGGCGGATGGTGAAGACTACATCGAGATACCGGCCGGCATTTACGATTTCTGCATCGTGGCGCCGGAGACTAATCAGAAAATATGGATTGCCGGCGATGCTGACGGAACGACCCGAGGTGACGACTGCGAGTTTGAGGCAGGCAAGACGTATCGTTTTACGATGCACATCGTGCAAAGTGCCAACAACGACGGCGCAAGGCTAACAATCACCGAAAAACGGAGAGCCGGCGAAGTTTAATCTTTGGGTTGGCGATACGCAGGTGACGGCCGAAAACTTCAAAAGCGTGCCCATTACGGATGGTACGGCTCAGTATGATCCACTCTCAAAGCGACTCTTCCTGGAGAATGCCATTATCAGTCCTACGGGTGAAGGTGAGGGCCTCAAGTCGATGATTGACGGTTTGGCTATTTATGCGGATGGCTTAAATGTGATTACGACGACTTCCGCCACCGCGCTCCACAATGAAGCTCCTCGCTTCACCGTTGCCGGCGATGGAAGAATCATCCTTTCCGGCAAGAGCTTTGGCTTCTATACAGCGCCCGGTAGTGTGGCCGCATTCAAAGGGTGTGTGATCGATTGCGATGGATCTTTCGGTTCTGACGATAAGGGTGCAGAGATCCATGTCGGCAACGCCACGATCAAGGCAAAGGGCAAGGATAAGGCGACGATGTGTGGGCTGCAAAAACTCACGCTTGATGGATGCTCCATCGTGAAGCCCGAAGGTGCCGATTATGATGCTTCGCTGCTCGGCGTGGCGCTCAATGGGCAGTTGGTGACCGACTCTGTCGTGATCGAAGCTGAAGCTGTGACCGATTTCGGTTTGGCGATATCGGGTGTGAAACTTACTTCGGCCAATTACAAAGATATTTTTCGAATTTCCCGGCGTGAGTGGAAACGTGAGCTTCGATCCGGAAAACAAGGTGCTTACCTTGCAGGATGTTGTCATCAATGCGGAAGACTACAATGCGATTACATCGACCATTGAAGACTTGACCATTAAGATTCTTGGTTCAAACGTGCTATCGTCAAAATATACAACGATCAGTTTGGCTGCACAGACGACGATTACCGGCGGCGGTACGCTTTACGTGAAAAGCGATCGCGACTGCGCGCTTTATGCCAATGGGGTAGACCTCGCTATTGACAATTGCCAGGTGAACGCCGAGAGTAGTACGTATGCTATTGCCGGAAGTGACGGCACGCGAGAAACGCTGACGATCAATAATGCGACGGTGACGGCGGAAGGAAAAGAGAATGGCTCTATCTGCGATTTCGCCAATGTTATGCTGGTAGGCTGCGACATCATCCAGCCGGCAGGAGCAGCATTCGATTCGGATTTACACGGAATTGCGCTCAACGGCGCAATCGTCACGAGCAAAGTGGTCATTGGCGACCCGTCAAGCATTCAAGCACCGGTCATCGACGCTGCGGCAAAGCGAGGCGTCTATACGCTCAGTGGCGTGCAACTTAAAACCGACGTGAAAGATCTGCCGAAGGGCATCTACGTTGTGAATGGTAAGAAGATGGTGAAGAAATAATTGAGTCGAAAACGGCTTGGGATTAGCCATCCGGACAGACGAATAAGCCTTCCGCTCTCTATGCTTGAGGGGCGGGAGGCTTTCATTTTGGGCGCGTTGCGTAGGATTTTATACTTGAGCGCGGCGAACGGCAGCGCTGATACAAAGCCGGACGCCGGCCAAACAGACTGTCTAACTTTGCCGGCAAAAGCTGTTAAAGCCCGAAATGAGCCGACAACTTACTTCGCTGTTTCTTTCATTTTCAGTAACTTTGTAGCCGATATAAAGGTATAAAAAGTTACATGCAAGACATTAGAAACATTGCAATCATTGCCCACGTAGACCACGGGAAAACGACGCTCGTGGATAAGATGTTAATGGCCGGGCATCTTTTTCGCGAAAACCAACAGACCGGAGAACTTATATTAGACAATAATGAATTGGAGCGTGAACGAGGCATTACGATCCTCTCCAAAAACGTCTCCATTAACTATAAAGATACTAAAATCAACATTATAGACACGCCGGGCCACTCTGACTTTGGCGGAGAGGTAGAGCGCGTGTTAAATATGGCCGATGGCTGTTTGCTTTTGGTCGACGCTTTCGAAGGACCGATGCCGCAGACGCGCTTCGTTTTGCAGAAGGCTTTGCAGATTGGCCTGAAGCCTATCGTGGTTGTCAATAAGGTGGACAAGCCAAATTGCCGCCCCGAGGAGGTTTATGAAATGGTCTTCGACCTGATGTGCGATCTCAACGCTACGGAGGAGCAGTTGGACTTCCCCGTAGTCTATGGTTCGGCTAAAAACAACTGGATGGGCGAGGACTGGCAGCGGCCTACGGAGGAAATTACTTATTTGCTCGATACAATTATCAATACAATTCCGGCGCCGCCTGCTAATGAGGGGACGCTGCAAATGCTTATTACTTCGCTCGACTACTCTAATTATACGGGTCGCATTGCCGTCGGGCGCGTGCATCGCGGAGTGATTAAAGATGGCACTAATATTACGATCGCTCACCGCGATGGCTCAATGGAGAAGGTGAAGATCAAAGAATTGGATACCTTTGAGGGAATGGGGCGTTGCCGGGTTGAAAGTGTAGGTTGTGGCGATATCTGTGCCGTTGTCGGCTTAGAAAATTTTGAAATCGGCGATACGATCTGCGACTTCGATAGCCCTGAGCCGCTGGCGCCTATTGCCATCGACGAGCCGACTATGTCTATGCTCTTTACGATCAATGATTCGCCGTTTTTTTGGTAAGGAGGGCAAATATTGTACTTCGCGTCACATCAACGATCGCCTGCAGCACGAATTGGAAAAAGATCTTGCGCTGCGCATCGAGCAACCTTCGCCCGACAAATGGATCGTTTCCGGCCGCGGCGTGCTTCACCTGTCCGTCTTGATCGAAACGATGCGCCGCGAAGGCTATGAGTTGCAAGTAGGGCAGCCACAAGTAATTTATAAAGAGATTGACGGCGTGCGCTGCGAGCCTATCGAAGAGTTGACCGTCAACGTCCCCGAAGAGTTTGCTTCCAAGATGATCGATATGGTCACGCGCCGTAAGGGTGAAATGACCTTTATGCAAAACTTGGGTGACCGCGTTGATATCGAATTTGAAATACCTTCGCGCGGCATTATCGGACTTCGCACGAACGTCTTAACTGCCAGTCAGGGCGAAGCCATTATGGCGCACCGCTTCAAAGCCTATCAGCCTTTCAAAGGCGAACTTCAGCGCCGCACAAACGGCTCTATGATCGCGATGGAAACGGGTACGGTCTTCGCTTATGCGCTTGACAAACTTCAGGACCGCGGACGTTTCTTCGTTTCTCCGCAAGATGAGGTCTATGCGGGCCAAGTCGTGGGCGAGCATGTACACGAAAAGGATCTTGTTGTTAACGTTACGAAAGCCAAACAGCTTACGAACGTTCGCGCCAGCGGTACGGACGAGAAAGCGCGCATTATTCCACCGCTGATTTTCTCTTTGGAAGAGGCCTTGGAATACATCAAAGAAGATGAGTATGTCGAAGTGACGCCCAAGAGTATGCGTATGCGCAAAATCATTCTCGATCATCTCGTTCGCAAGCGCAGCAACAAGAGCGAGGAAGAATAAAGCGGTCGCGCTCGAAAAAAGCAGCTCGCGCCCATACCCACCCATACAAACAACGAACATAACATATATAATACATAACAACTATGGCACAAACTCCCGAGTTCAAGTACGCCCCTATGTTTCAGTTGGGCAAAGATGAGACGGAGTATTATTTACTCACCAAAGACCACGTCAGCGTAAGCGAGTTTGAAGGCAAGCCGATGCTCAAAGTAGCGCCCGAAGGCTTGACCACCCTCATTCGCCACGCTTTTAGAGATGTAGCCTTTATGCTCCGCCGTGAGCACAACGAGCAAGTGGCTAAAGCGCTCACCGATCCCGAGGCTTCCGACAACGACAAGTATGTCGCACTGACTTTTTTGCGTAATGCTGAAGTTGCGGCTAAGGGCCAGCTCCCTTTCTGCCAAGATACCGGTACGGCCATCATTCATGGAGACAAAGGCCAGCAGGTGTGGACGGAAGGCGACGATGCTGAGGCGATTTCGCGCGGCGTTTATGAGACGTATACGCAGGAGAATCTGCGCTATTCGCAGAACGCGCCGCTCAATATGTATGATGAGGTGAACACGCGCTGCAACTTGCCGGCGCAAATCGACATCGAGGCCGGAAAAGGCGACGAATACCATTTCCTCTGCGTGATGAAAGGCGGCGGTTCTGCCAACAAAACTTATTTCTATCAAGAGACGAAGGCCGTTTTGAACCCCGAAACGCTCAAGCCCTACCTTGTAGAGAAAATGCGCAGTTTAGGCACGGCCGCTTGCCCGCCTTACCATATCGCCTTTGTCATTGGCGGTACGTCGGCAGAGCGCAACCTCTTGACGGTGAAACTGGCTTCTACGCATTATTATGACGGACTCCCGACAACGGGTGACGAGACCGGCCGCGCTTTTCGCGATGTAGAATTAGAAAAAGAACTGCTCCGCGAAGCGCACAACATCGGCTTCGGCGCACAGTTTGGCGGCAAGTATTTCGCCCACGATATTCGCGTCGTTCGTCTGCCGCGCCACGGCGCAAGTTGCCCGATCGGTATGGGCGTGAGTTGCTCGGCCGACAGAAACATTAAGTGTAAGATCAACAAAGAAGGCCTTTGGATCGAGCGTCTCGATGATAATCCGGCGCGTTTGATCCCCGAATCTTTACGCGAAGCCGGCGAAGGCGGCGGCGTAAAAGTGGACCTCAATCGTCCGATGAAGGAAGTGTTGGCTCAACTCACGCAGTTCCCCGTCAGCACACGCCTGAGTCTGAGCGGTACGATCATTGTGGCGCGCGACATCGCCCACGCCAAGATCAAAGAACGCTTGGATCGCGGCGAAGACATCCCTCAATATCTCAAAGATCACCCCGTACTTTATGCCGGACCGGCTAAGACGCCGAAGGGAATGCCTTGCGGCTCTATGGGTCCGACTACGGCTAATCGTATGGACTCGTATGTCGATCTTTTCCAAAGTAAGGGTGGCTCACTCATTATGATTGCCAAGGGTAATCGCACGCAAGCCGTGACAGATGCCTGCCGGAAACACGGTGGTTTCTATTTGGGTTCGATTGGCGGACCGGCAGCCGTACTTTCGCAACACAGCATTCGCAGTATCGAATGCGTAGAGTACCCTGAATTAGGAATGGAAGCAGTTTGGAAGATTGAAGTAGAAGACTTCCCTGCCTTTATCCTCGTGGACGACAAAGGCAATGATTTCTTTAAGCAATTGAAGCCCAATTGCTTCTTAGCTTAAGCAAACTGAAATAGCGCTAAGGCGCATATGTATCAGGCGGCGAAATGTGTAGGTGTTTCGCCGCCTTTTTTTATTCCTTATCAAAAAAATCAGCTCATCGGTCATTGATAATGAGTTTTTAAGGCAAGGCAATTTTTTTGGCTGAAGGCTTTGTCTTCGTAGAGAAAGGGTTCATTCAGTAGGCTTTCTTGATACTTAGATTTTTCTTGTACCTTGCTTGCGTCCTTACTCTTTTAGTAAATATTTTTCTCTCATTCCGCACCCCCTAAAAATTTGCTTAGGTGAAAGTAAAAACTTTCTGCGGAGAAAATTTAAACACTCCCTATGACAGAAAAAAATTGTCTCCTAAGACAATTTTTTTCTTCTCTTATAAGAGAATTTTACGACTCACTATTAGTTGAAAAATCAAGATGTTATAAGAGGTTGTTTTTCTCCTTAGCCGGAAGAGGCTTTTCTCTCGCTTTTTTTCGCTGTAAATATTTTTTTCATTGTTGCTTGTACGGTGATTGTGGCGTTTTTGTTCAATCGAAGAAAAAAACTTGGATAGTAGCGTCTTTTTTGTAAACTTAACGTGAGTTCGACGAAATTACGTTGGATAATACCAGTTTTTAGCAAAAAAATGCGATTGATTTGTCGAATTTTTCACCTCTTTTTGTAGGAAGTAATAGGAAATATAGCATTTTTTTAGAGATATTTGCTAAATACATTATCTTATATTATCTTTGAAACGTCAAAACCCACGCTATGCGGTCTATCTAAGATTCGTGTTGAGTATTCTTATTCATTCAAACGTGAACAGAGAAGAAAAGCAATAAACCGAAAGGTGATATGGTGTCTGGAAGAGGTCGGGAATATGGGTGAGACACTACATAATGTTAAAGCGTCATTGATGCTTTGTCAATTGGTTGTTTGGAACCTCGGAAATTTCAATTGGTGATCAAGGACAAAGTCGGAAGTGGCTGTTACGGGTATGCTATAATTGTATCCCAGAGTGTGTAGCGAGGGTATTCTGTATCCTCATGCACACTTTTCCGGAGGTACGTGTATATACCGGCGTAGGCAGACACTCTACACGTCCATCACCAAGGGTCTCCGAGGATCTCAAACACGGACAAGTAGAGATGGATGCCCGCGCTTTTTGTTTTGTAGTTAACCTAAATTGAATATTAACAGCCTTATGGGGTGTCTATAGGCTACGAATTGAATATGGGTTTATTCGGTTTCGGCACTTCAAAAGGGAAAAGCGGCGGATTGATGAATGTCATTCGTTGCGATGAAGTAGAATACTTGGTTTGGAAATGGCGTCCTCTTGGACAAAACGCTAATTCTACAAGTCGTGAGAATTCTATACGTTATGGAAGTAGTCTCCGTGTAAAAGACGGAGAAGTTGCAGTATTTGTTTACAAGCAACAGGGAGGAACGCTACAAGACTTTATTGTAGGACCTTATGATGATACTATAAAGACTGCCAACTTTCCAATTCTTTCAAGCATTGTAGGTTTAGCATTTGGAGGAGAATCTCCATTTCAGGCAGAGGTATACTTTATCAACCTACAGAGTAATAATCAGATCAAGTTTGCCATACCATACTTTGATGTCGTAGATCCTCGTCTGCCTGATCTCCCTGTTCCTATGGCAGTACGTGGAGCTTTAACTTTCGCTTTGGAAGACTACAAGAACTTCATGAAGTTAAACAGGTTGATTGACTTTGATCTGGATGCATTTAAAAAGCAAATCAAAGACACTGTCAGCCGTAAGATTAAAAGCATCGTTTCCAATGTACCTTCTGACCTTGGTATGCCTGTCGTTCAGATGGAACGGAAAATTGATGAAATTAGCGAACTTATAGAAAACAAGTTAAAGGATCGTCTTGAAGAATTTGGTGTCAAGATGAAGCATATTGACATTAGTGGAATTGAAATAGATAAGGATTCTGATGCCTATCAAGAAGTTAAAGGCCTTACAGGAGGTCTTACTGCTAAGACTATGCAGGCTCAGACTGGAGTCAACATCAAGAATATGCAAGATATGCAAGCTATGAATGCCGAGAATCTTGCAGAAACAATGCGTATACAACGCGAGGAGGCTCAAAGAGGTCAAAGACTTCAGACAGAATCCAACTTTATGGGTGCCCATTCTCTCGATCAACAAACAAGCGTACTTCATGCTGCAGCTGAAAGTATGGGACAAATGGGAAATGTTGGCGGAGGAGACGGTATGAATCCAGCTGGTATGATGACAGGAATGATGATGGGTGGAGCCATGGGTGGCCAAATGGCAGGAATGATGAACCAAATAGGACAGCAAGTCCAAAATGGCATGAATACTCCTCCACCTATGCCTAATATTTCATTCTTTGTTGCTGTTAATGGCCAACAAATGGGTCCTTTCAATATGCAACAGCTTCAACAGCTGAGACAAAATGGTCAACTCATTGCACAATCGTTAGTGTGGAAGCAAGGTATGTCTTCTTGGGCTGCAGCTAATACAGTACCAGAGTTGGCAAGTTTGTTTGCATCTCCTATTCCAGGTGCAACACCTCCACCAATGCCATAAAATTTAAATACTCACAAAGAAAATGGACAATAACAGTTTTTTCTCAATCGACCGACTCGTAGAGTTTGGTATGAGCATGGCTGTTGCTAATCAGATGGTACAGACTATGAATCAGTTCATGCAGGCAATGCATGTACCTGGCTCTGATATGACCATTTCGCAGCCTCTCCAGCAAATATTTTATGTTGTAATAAATAGTGCTCCTGTTGGGCCTTTAGATAGTTGTGCTCTCTCTCAATTGATTTTCCAAAAGAAAATAACAAAAGATTCCCTTGCATGGATACCAGGTATGCTTTGTTGGCAACCTATTGAAAAGGTTCCTGCAATCTTAAAAATAGTTGCATTAACGCCTCCTCCAATTCCGTCAAACCTATAAAGTTATGAAAATTAATATTTTCCTTTCATTCATTAGCACCATACTTGGGTGCTTGATTGGTTATCTCTCTTTTACTATTGCAGAAGGTAACGAGAACGCTATGATATGTGGCTTTGGTAGCGTAGTTTGTTTTGTAACAACACTGATACCAACAATGGGGGTGCAGTATGAATCAAGTCGGTTGGGGACAAATATGCGTATCTTGTCTGCATTGTTTTTTGTAATATTCTTAATAAGTCATTTCTGTTTTTGCGGGATTTGGCGTAAAGATGCCTTTTTATGTTATTGCTAATGGAATCTTGTTGGTCATATATCTTGCAATATTTTTATAAGATACAAGGAGTAAAAAAATATTTAATACTCAAAAAGTATGTTTTCGAAAGAATTAGAAGAAGTTATTGATGCAGCTCTTGCTGATGGCGTATTAACTGATAAAGAAAGACTCGTTTTACACAAACGAGGCCAAGCAGAGGGAGTTGATCCGGATGAGTTAGATATAGTTATAGATGGAAGATTAGCGAAAATGAAGCGACAAGAAGATTGGCTAAGACCAGCTCCCCCTCCTCTTAATCTTACCAATCAAAAATTAGGTAATGTCGTTAAATGTCCAAGTTGTGGAGCCCAAGCAATAGGTGGCTCAGCGGTGTGTTCGGAATGTGGATATACTTTCTCCAACGTTGCCGCTACTCGCTCTGTAGAAAGGCTACAAGAAAAAAATTGGATGAATTTAATAGGCGCCAAGAAGAACGCTTTGATAAGCGTTCAATTTCAAGTGCATTAGTCCACTTTTTTGGAAAAGCATATGGAATAGATAATCCATTTAAATCTAAAATGGATATAATTTCTACATTTCCAGTACCCAATACACGCGCAGATTTATTGGACTTTTTGACGATGCTTCAAGCTAGAGCAAATTCAACAGGTCCTCAAGATGGCAAAAGAAAAGGTTCAGGGGAAGAAGATTTGAGCTATGCTTATTGGCTTCTCTATACAAACTGTATAAATAAAGCAAAATTAAGTTTCTCAAAAAGATAAGGATTTTGGACCATACTTTTCAATGTATGATGAAGAACTTCAGAAAACGAAAAGGTATACTTGGTTATCTGAGACGTACCCTAAAAGTAAGACTTTTTAGTGATTATAATAATTGGCTTTCTATTCCTGGCATTATTAGATAGCTTGGGCTTCTAAAAATAAAGAAGGTTAGTAGAATATGTTCATTATAAATTAAAAATAGTATGAAAGTATTGAATTTAGTTTTTTTGCTGTATTGGCAATTTGTCTCGCCTCTTGTGGCGGCAAGAAAGGATCAAAAGATTCTGAACAAATTATTGTAAAACCTACAGAAACAGCTGTATCTGGTGATATGGAAGGTTGTTTCACTGTTGTCGACAAAGAATATAAAACAACAGGGGCTAATGGGATTATTACTGTTGAATTGGAACGTACAAATCAAGAGCTTCCATTTGAATTGAATGGTCGGGAACTGCGGTCTTTCGGTACATCTGGTGCATCTGCAAATGTAAAAGTGGGATTTGGTATTGAATTCCTTGATGCAGAGGGAAATGTAGTGGAAAAGGTGTCTGCTAATGGAAGCGGATTGTCTGGTTCTTACGACAGTGATGAAGCTGTTGCTTTGTGTAAACTAAAACCAGGTAAGATGGGAACTATACGCTTTGTAGTTCATGAAGAAGCAAAAGGTGCTGTAAGTTTCAGAATAACTACAGCATATGAAGAAAGCGAAGGTTCTAATGACGAATCTTCTGAGTCTGACTCAGAGATATCATCGAAGTCTGGTTCGGAAGACTGGGATGCACTTCTTGACTCTTATGATTCATACGTAACTAAATACATTTCATTCATGAAGAAGGCTGCCAACGGTGATGCCAGTGCTATGGCAGAATACCCGGCTCTCATGCAAAAGGCTCAAGAATATAGTGAAAAGATGTCTGGAGCTCAGGGGGATATGTCTGCATCTCAGTGGGCAAGATACATGAAAATAACGAATAAGCTGGCTGCTGCTGCTCAGAATATGAAGTAATTTGATGCTGAACCAATTCTGCAGGTAATCTTTTTATTGATTACCTGCTTTTTATTATGTAGTCATCCCTTAAAAAAACTATATATATTGTGTGGGGTGCTGCTTCGATTGAGGCGAAGCAAACGATGCTACGTAGGTTGAAGGATCTTCTTCAGGCCGCTCAATAAGTGGCGATAGGCGACAAAAGAGCGAAAAAGGACGCACAAACAGCCAACTTGGCGACCGGCGCAAGCCGCGTGGCAAGCGCTCCGGACGCATTGCCTGCAAACTTACTTTGAAGGCATTGCGAATCTGTTGATGCGCTTGCGGCGAAAATGCGGACCAATGCCGCTGAAACTGCAAATACAAGCCTACATAGTTGCGCCAGCAATGCTCCTCACAAGCCATCAAGATGTCAGCGTTTGCTTGGTGTTGCTCCAAGAGTGAGCGTAGCGAACGATTAGCCGCCAAGAAGTCGAGCCGGCGCAGATCAAAGCGGTGCGTAGCCGATGCTTCGTGTTGTCGGTAGAGATATTCACCTGCCGATACGGCAACTTGCCGACTCAATAAATAATGTATGCGCGAAGTGTTGTCGTCGCTATAAACCCGACTTGAATCGTCGAAAGGCATACGCATATACAAATCGCGCCGCCCAGCATACAAACCGTTCAGTTTCCAGTTGATGGCTGCCCGACAAGCTTCCGCTCCCGTAAATACCGTATCCGGCGCCGGCCCGTCTTCGCGCTCGGTAGCTTGCGCTGCGCCGAAACGCACCAATTGCAAGACGATGCAATCGGCCGAAGGGAAGCGCTTCATCGTGCGCGCCAGCTCCTCCAGCGCATCTTCGCCCAAAAGATCATCAGCATCGACCATTAAGATCCATTCGCCTTTGGCTCGCGAAAGTGCCACGTTGCGCGCCGCCGCCTGCCCTTGATTCTGATCGAGGCGAATGACCTCCACGCGCTTGTCGCGCGCAGCATATTCAGAAAGGATGCTAAGAGAGTCGTCTGTCGACGCATCATCGACACATAAGATCTGTAACTCGTCGACCGATTGGTGCAAAAATGGAATCGAGGCAAGCGCGCAAATAAGGCGCAGCATTGTAAACAGCCACCAACACCGAAAAACTTTACTGCCTTGCCGCCCGATTCATCTGGTTCCATCTTCTATTTCTATTTATTTCTTGCGCAAAAAGCGTTGGCGCAAAGCCGCCCATCGCGCCGCAATTGACGTCTCTCGCCGCAGCAGGTCCCAGGATAAGCCCGCACTAATGGTAAAGACCACACCGCCCAAGGCCACTTTTGCGCCCCAAACAGGTTGTGCTGCCGCGAAGAGGCCGACAAGCAACAGGCAGAACTGCAATACGCAGCGCCGCAACGTAGATGGTTCCATCTTGAAGCCGTAGCGCCACGAGTAGACCGTAAAAATAGCGATCAAGTCGAAGAGATTAGCCAGCGAGAGTCCGAGTCCGGCGCCCCAAAGGCCGCCATAATAAAAGCCTGCTATGACTGCCGCCACGAAGACGACATCGTAGAGCAACTCCATCACCAGATAAACGAAGGAATCGCCGCGCGCCAGCGAGAGGTATGAGATCGGCGCGTAGACCGATTTGAAGAACATACAGCCCGCCGCGCATAGCGCCATCGGCACCGCGTGGAGAAATTCCGGCGTATAGAGTAAGCGAATGATCAGGGGTAAACAGAGCGTAAACAGTATGAGAAAAGGCGCCATAAGTAAGACCAATACGTCGATTTGTCGGTTTATGGCAAAGTTGCGGCGCTCTACGTCGTCGCCGGCAGCGGAGAGGCGCGGAAAGTAGTCGGCATCCATCGCCACAAACACCAAACGCGCATAGCTCACGATCAGCGTAAAGCCCGCCGTATACAGACCCGCTTCAGCCAATGACGACGTGCGTACCATAAAAGAACGCACGCCCATCTCCGCGCCCGAGCCTAAGATGCCCGCCGCAATGTAAGCGGAGCCCAACTTCAGCATGTGCATACCACGCAATAGCAAGCGCTTGCTAAAGAGGCCCACGCGATAAGGGAAGTCGCGCGTGGCAGCGTGCAGGTTCAGCAGAAAAACGACCGTCGTCGTACTGAGCAGGACGGGGATCACGCCGTGTACGCCCAGACACCAATAAAGCGGTATCGTGACCGCCATTGTGAGCAAAGCGCCCAAGGCTGAGACGGCCGCCATACGCCTTAAGCGGTGCATACCTTTGAGAATGGCCGCCTCGCCGCCCAAGAGCGTCGTCATCGCTACCATTGGCGAGAGTAGCGCATAGCCTTTGGCCGTATGATAATCGCCCAGCGTGAGATGACTGAGCCAGGGCGAGAGAATCAAGCAAGTCACAGCCCCCAGCAAAGCCGTAAGCAGCGTCCACGTGCGTATGAGTTTTACGTAGAGCGTCAGCGCCTTCTGCTCGCCGCGCTCTTGCAGTTCGGCCAAATGGCGCACGGCGCTGAAAGCAATGCCGAAGTTGGTCGTATTCCCAATGAGTTCGGCCGTGCGGTTATATAAATCGGCGAGGCCCATGCCCCACGTGCCGATAAAGAGCGCCGTAAACTTATTACGAATGATCGACATCAGGACATAAAAGACCTGTACGCCGCCCAGCAGGCCGGTGTATTTCAGTACGTGATTATAAGAATCGTCTTTATGCGTCATAAATAGAGATACTTCCGCCGCATAAGCAGCTCGGGAAAGCACAAAGTGCGGGCGGGAAGAGAATAACGGGGTAGAGAAAGTCGGTGTCGGCGACAAACCGGAGAGGTTTGCAAACCGGCGCATCAAACCATCGGCAGACTCTGTCCCGATATTTTGCGATAGAGGTCAAGCGCGTAGACGTCTGTCATCCCCGAAAGATAATCTAAGACTGCCATCAGGCGCACTTCGAGGCGCTCGGCCCTGAGTTCGTATTGTTTGGAAGCCATACCGAGCAGCATCTGCGAATACGCCTTTTGCGGCGCGAGCACAGCCTCCGTCATCAGTTCGAGTAGCGTATATATAATATGGTATCCGGCCAAGTCTACGTCCATCACCTCCTTGCTGCGATAGATTTTTCTCCTTCGCCAGCGCGGCGCAGCGTTGATAAGCGCCCAGCAGCGGCTCCGGCAGATGGTCGATGAGCGACCCTTCGAAGGTGCCGGCCAAGATCGCCGCTTCGTTGTCTACGAAAATGTTGACGCAAGCGCGCTCCAGAGCGTTGATGATCGAGGAGCGATAATAAACCATGCGGTCGTTGGCATCTGTCACCATCGGATAGGCACTCCTGAGGCGTTCGCGCGCTTCGGGAGCAAAGAAATCGAGCAGCAAGGCCTCGGCTTGCTCGTCGGAGAGCAGGCGCAACTTATGGGCATCTTCGAGATCCATAATCTGATAGCAAATATCGTCGGCCGCTTCTACGAGATACACGAGCGGATGGCGCGCAAAGCGTAGCGATTCGCCCGGTGCTGCGCAATTGGGGAGGCCCAATTCGTCGGCGATGCGCCGGAAATCGGCCGCCTCGCTTTGGAAGAAACCAAACTTCGACTTGCCGCGGCAACAATCGGAGGCAAAAGGATACTTGACAATCGCGGCCAGCGTGGCGTAGGTCATTACGAAGCCGCCCGCTCTATGGCCGTTGAATTGGTGCGTCAGGAGTCGGAACGTATTGGCATTGCCATCGAAGTTGACAATGTCCGTCCAGACGCTTTTCGGGAGCATTTTCTCCCATTCGCGGCCCTGCCCCTCGGCAAAAAAGCTGCGTATGGCGCGCTCACCGCTGTGGCCGAAAGGCGGATTGCCCATATCGTGGGCCAGACAAGCGGCGGAGACGATCGCGCCGAGGGCTTCCGGGGTGCGCTCTCCCGCTGCGGAATCTCTTTGCTGTAAAAGGGCGGCCACGTCTGCGCCCAAACTGCGCCCTACGCTTGATACTTCAAGGCTGTGCGTCAGACGGTTGTGGACGAAGACGCTGCCGGGGAGGGGAAACACTTGCGTCTTGTTCTGCATACGTCGAAAGGCGGCGGAGAAGATCAGGCGATCGTAGTCGCGTTGAAACTCTGTGCGCCGCTCGGCTGCAGATTTGGCAACGTATTCCTTACCGAAGCGTCGGTCTGATAAAAAGTTGGTTCCATTCCATCGTGTTTTTCCGCTTTAGGGCTCTCCCGGTTTTCTTATTTATATTCCTAACAGAGATGCTTCCTGCCGATGTGCGCCCGGTCAGCTGCAGAGTTGTTTCCACCACCGGTCGTCGCGCCATAGGCCGCAATGCAGTGGGCACTCGTCGGTGCAGAATTTGCACGGCCCATTGACGTAGGGCAAAGGTAGCGATAAAAAAATAAAAAAATAAGCGGTAACGGAAGAAAGACCTTGACAGATGCCTTTTGCAGCGCCCCGCTTCGCAAGGTCGTTTGCCGGTAGTTTCTTTGGGCGGCGCTTCGCGTTTACGGCGCGCGGCGTCTTTGCCGTTTGTCGATGCGTAGCTGCAATTCTTCCCCTTGCAAGTCCTTTTTTTCTTCAAGCTTTTACTGCCGCTTGCGTTTTTGTTTGGTGGGAGCAAACGGTGGTTTGGTGGGGGCAAACAATGGTTTGGTGGGAGCAAACGATAGTTTGGCGGCAGCAAACAATAAGCTGCCCCGGCGTAAGGCCTTCGTGTGTGCATTTTCGCAAAAAGAAATCAGGAGCAAAGGCCGGAGAAAGCGCGACTGCAGCAAGAAAAACAGCCGCCGACGCTTCGCTTTTCAGCTCACGCGGACGGCTGAAAAGAAGTAAAACCGGCTGCACTTCGGCGTAAAATAGAAATCGGGCGGTGCGCGTTGTTTTTTTACCCATCTTTTTGCCCCGTTTTCATTTCCAAAAAGTTTTTTATTTGCTATTTTTGCAACAACAATCTGCGACCTTACCGCCGAGCGGCTTGCGTCGATTATTTAGCATTACATTTTAATTAAAGCAATATGAATTTCCTTACGAATGAAAAGTTGACCATCGTCGGTGCTGCCGGGATGATCGGTTCTAACATGGCGCAGACGGCGGCCATGCTTCACCTCACGCCAAACATTTGCCTGTATGACGTTTACGAGCCGGGCCTCGAAGGCGTCACGGAAGAAAATGCGTCATTGCGGTTTCGAGGGCGTTAACTTCACGTTTACGACAGATGCGAAAGAGGCATTGACAGATGCGAAATATATTATCTCATCAGGTGGCGCTCCGCGCAAGCAGGGTATGACGCGCGAGGACTTGCTGAAAGGCAATTCCGAAGTGGCAGAACAGCTTGGTAAGGATATTAAGACGTATTGCCCGGACGTAAAACACGTGACGATTATCTTTAACCCGGCAGATATTACCGGTCTCGTTACGCTTTTGTGGTCAGGCTTGAAGCCGTCGCAAGTTTCTACGCTCGCAGCGCTCGATTCTATCCGCCTGCAAAGCGAATTGGCGAAGCACTTCAACGTGCCGCAAAGCGATGTAACCGGTTGCCGCACGTATGGTGGTCACGGCGAACAGATGGCGGTATTTGCTTCTACGGCTAAGGTTCAAGGCACGCCGCTGCTCGACTTGATCGGCACGGATCGCCTGCCTGCTGACAAATGGGAGGAAATCAAGCAGCGCACAATCAAGGGTGGTGCAAACATCATCAACCTGCGCGGCCGCAGCTCGTTCCAAAGTCCGGCTTACGTGAGCGTTCGTATGATCGAAGCTGCTATGGGCGGCGCACCGTTCAATTGGCCCGCAGGCCGTTATGTGAGCTTCGCAGGCTATGACCATATTATGATGGCGATGGAAGCAACGATCACGAAGAACGGCAGCGCTTACGAAGAAATTCACGGCACGCCCGAAGAGATGGCTGAGCTTCGCAAGAGCTACGAGCACCTCTGCAATATGCGCGATGAGGTGATCGGCCTCGGCGTGATGCCTCCGGTAGAAAAATGGGGCGAGATTAACCCGAATTTGAAGTAATCCAAAATATTAGATTTTAGATTTAGATGGTTGCCTTCCCGACTGCTTGCGGTCGGGAAGGTTTTTTTGTCCGGCTTTGCTGCGTGATGATGATGCGGCTCGGCGTCAGAGGCAAAAAGAAAATGAGGCGACTTCCGGCAGCATTGCGCTGCGCTTGCGGGAAGTCGCCTCATCGGCTGTATGGTTGGCGCCGCGGCTGACGCCAAAAGGCTTACTTAATTGCGAGGAATGGTAGGCGGCACATCGCCGGTGCCACTCTTGTTGTTGGCAAACTTGCTGATGGCGCCGCGCATATCGGTATCGCCAATCAGGTTCTGGAGGCGGTAATAATCCATCGCACCCATATTGCCCTCGCGCAAGGCTTGCGCCAAGGCTTTGGGCACTTCGGCTTCGGCTTGTATCACCTCGGCGCGCGCTTCCTGCGCCTTCGCTTTCATTTCCTGCTCCGTGGCCACGGCCATCGCACGGCGCTCTTCCGCCTTAGCCTGCGCAATGTTTTTTTATCGGCGTTGGCTTGGTCCATCTGCAAGGTAGCGCCGATGTTCTTACCCACGTCAATATCGGCAATATCGATCGAAAGGATCTCAAAGGCCGTTCCGGCGTCCAAGCCCTTGCGCAATACAAGTTTGGAAATGCTATCGGGGTTTTCCAACACCTGCTCGTGGGAGTCGGCAGAACCGATGCTCGAGACGATACCTTCGCCTACGCGCGCCAGAATCGTATCTTCGCCCGCACCACCTACGAGTTGCTGGATGTTGGCCCGCACCGTGACGCGCGCTTTTGCGATGAGCTGAATACCATTCTTGGCCACGGCGGCTACGGGCGGCGTATCGATCACCTTCGGGTTGACGGAAGTTTGCACCGCTTCGAAGACGTCGCGCCCCGCCAAGTCGATCGCCGTAGCTTTCTCAAAAGAAAGGTCGATATTAGCTTTAGAGGCTGACACCAGAGCGTGGACAACGCGCTGCACATGTCCGCCCGTCATAAAATGAGCTTCGAGATTGTCGCGCGTAATATAGCCCAAACCGGCCTTGTGCGCTTCGATGAGGCTCGGCACGATTACCGAAGGCGGCACGTTACGGATGCGCATCAAAAAGAGTTGGATCAGCGATACTTTTACGCCCGACACCTTCGCACTCAGCCAAAGGAAGAAAGGCACAAAATGGAAGAAAATGCTTAGCAGTACGACTACGCCGACCGCAATGATGATGTTAATTAAAGGGAAGTCTACCATAGTAAGAAAGATAAGTATTGATGATGTTGCAAATTTATCATTTTCGTTTCGTACAGGCGTATATTGCGCCTTAAATATTGCGGTCCACTTCGCTGCCGACACAATATATATATAGCTGTCCGGATTGTTGTAAAGATAGCATCAATGGTAAAGCCTTCCGCTCCCTATGCTTGAGGGGTGGAAGGCTTTACTTGCTTGTTGTAGTTGCTGATTATGATCCCTACAACGATTAACTTACTTCACCACTTTCTTGCCATTGACAATATAGATACCCTTCGGCAGATCTTCTACTTTACTGTTGAGCTTCACGCCGCTGAGCGTATAGATGCCTTGCTTGGCAGCGTTGTCGATGGTTGGCGTATGGATGCTTGATGGGTCGCCAATGATCACTTTGCTCTTGACAATTGCGCCATTGAGTGCAATACCGCGTAAATCCGCATCAAACGCGGCACCCGTCGGCTGAAGAATGTCGCAGCCCACCAGCACAACATTGGCGAAATCGCAGATAGAGCCATTCTCTTTTCCTTCTGCCGTGACCATCGCATTATTGATCGTCAGCGTCTCGCGCGTGCCGTCATTTCCGGCAATGGCATACGCGCGACTCTCAGCGTTCACAATGCAGTTGTTGATGGTGAGGTTGGTTTCATTTGCATAGACAGCACAGTCTGACCCGCTTTTCGCATTAAGCGTGCCGCCGCCGGTAATGGTCAGCGGACGTCTGAAGCTGATCGTAGCTTTGTCTGTAGTTGTCAGGCTGTTTGTGCCAATGACGTTTATAGTCAAACCGTCGATGTTTGAAACGATGGCATTTGTGGTTGTTGAACTGATTGTAGCATTCTGCAGCGTAAGAACTTTATTGGTTGGGTCATACTTCACCGTTCCACTTACTCCGTCAAAAATGGTGAGGTCGCCGCAGTTGTCTGGAGTTACCTGCGTGCCGCAAATCTGAAGATCGTAATCCGTAGATTGAGGAGTAATCACCACCTCGCTCGTTACCATCTCTCCATTGAGTACGACAGCATTCTGAGAGGGGTCAAACGCTGCGCCCGCCGGCTGCGTGATGGCGCAACCTTCCAGCGTGAGTGATGCGAAGTCGCTGATAGAGCCGTTTCCCCCCTCTGCTGTTACCGTAGCGTTTCTGATAAGTAACTTTGCACCAGTATCATATGCTCCCGTAATACCTTCGTGTCCCACGGCAGTTACAATACAGTCGGTAATCGTAAGATCAGTATGAATGACTAAGATCCCGCAACTTGACAGGCTATTTACATTGAGCGTGCCGCCGCCGGTAATGGTCAATGGTTTTTGTGATGCGGAGCGTTGAAGTATTGGCAGTAACCAGCCTGTTTGTACCAATAAGGTTTATCGTTAAGTTGTCGATCCTCGAATCGATGGCATTTGGGGATGTTGTATCGATGGTGGCATTTTCCAACGTCAGAATGTTGGATTGTGGATCGTATATCACGATTCCGCTTACGCCTTCAAATTCAGCAAGATCTTTGCAGTTGTCAGAGGTTACCTGCTTGCCGGCAATCCAAAGATCGTACTCCATATTAGATAGAGAACCAATCACCACCTTGCTCTTTACTATGCTTCCATTGAGCACGACAGCCTTCCGAGATGGGTCAAACACTGCGCCCGCTGGTTGCGCCAAGGAGCAACCCTCCAGCGTAAGTGAAGCGAAGTTGAAGATAGAACCAATTCTCCCCTCTGCTGTTACGGTAGCATTTCTGATAAGTAATGTCTCATCTTCGCCGGCGTATCCTACAATACCATAGTCTCCCTTGACATTCACAACACAATCGTTAATCGTAAGCCCGGTTTTATAGACGTTGAGTCCACAGAATGACTTACTATTCAAATTGAGCGTGCCGCCGCCGGTAATGGTCAATGGCTTTGTGATGCGAAGCGCTGTATTTCCGTTAGTTTCCACGTTGTTTTGTACCAATGACCTCTATCGTTAAGCCGTCAATTTCAGAAATGATGGCAATTCCGCTTTTTGAAGTGATGGTAGCATCCTTCAGCGTCAGGATGTTGGATTGTGGGTCGTATTTTACTGTTCCGCTTACGCCGTCAATTCTGGTGAGGTCGTCGCAGTTATTAGAAGTTACCCGTGTGCCGGCAATCTCGAGATCGTACATGGTCTGCGCCTGTGCCAGCTGCGGCAGGGCAAACAAGGCGATGAGCAGCGCGATGATCGCTGCATAACTGTGTTTAACTAAATGTTGTTTCATAATATATAAGCCCCCTGTTGAATCTCCTCTCAGAGCAACGCCGTATCGAAGGCCCGGGCGTTGGTTTTTATTGTATTGCTTGTATTACTTGTATATTCTTTGAGTGGCAAAGGAGCGGCACATCCTGTTCACACCGATTATAGATCGGTCGTCGCGCCTCACTCCCACAATTTGTTCAACCATTCTTCCAACTTGCACCGCTTCGCAGGTGGCCGCCGGTGCACATCGTTGGCATGAGTCTGAAACGCTTCTTTGCGCCGATCCAATTCTGCATTGACTATATCTCTGATCGTCTCCAAACTCGCCAAACGATCTTCCAAAAAGCGTTGCGCGGCCGCTTGACGTTCTTGCGAACTTTTTTTCGATTGTTTGTCGTTTTTGAATGCGGTCATAGATTTTCTCTGCTTGACTATGGCAAAGTTCGGCCGATTTAGCCCCAACCGACTTGCTCTAATCGGACAAAAAAATATGCTCTAATCGGACATTTTTCATTTTTTTGCCGACTTGCTCTAATCGGACATGGGGTATACCTTAAATCGCTGATAATGAACAAAAGTTGTCTCAAAAACGCATCACATGTAAACAAATGTGAAAGAGAAAATTCAGCGCTTCAGCAATTTTCTTCAAACTTTTTTTGCTTGAAATACTCGCAATTTCATAGTCCTGAAAATAGGAGACTATTTCCAAACAAAAATGAGCATTTATCAGTGCCCCGGCTTCCCGTTCGGCCATCCAAATTTGGCGATCTCTCGAGAATAATCAAAGTGTGTTATATGTTTATATTCAATCGTTTACAATGCATTGCGCGCCCACAAGATCCCCCAAATAAGTTTGATGGATAGACGAAAAGACACAGATCATTCGCCTCAAAATGGGGTCGAAAAAAACCTGAAAAAAAATCCTCTTCCTTAGGGTATTTTTCCTCCGTTTTTTTACCACAAAAAAATACAAGCAAAAAAACGAAAAAAAGTGCAAAAAAACGGCGGTTTCATCGCATATTTGGCTATAAAAGACCTTCTTCAGCATCCTTATTTTTAAGGCTGCACTCTTCCATCTCAATAAAGCACAACTAAGACATTATTATGCGTATAAAAGTGACAATTCACAACTCAAAAATCCTCGCCTGCAAGCGCAATCAATCCCCGAACAACCTCAATCTTTCTGTTCTGCACCTAACCAAATGGCATAATACTATCCCAAACATCCATTTTGCCGTGCAATTTCATCCAAAAAAATAACCCCATCGGGGTTAGTCTTTTTAGTAGGGCAGGGTTGACGCGATGCGTCAACCCTGCCTCGAAGCCCCGTAAAAATGCCAACCCCTTAGGGTTGGTCTTTCAAAAACAAGCGAAAATGCATCAACACAAAAACAAAATTATTCAAAAAAACCGCGGTTCCATCGCATATTCGGCTATAAAAATGCCGAATAAACCACCCCGTCGCAACCCACTACGCACCTCCGCCAAACTTTCACCTATGATCGGAAAATTTCTCTTATAAGACAATTTTAATTTGCCTATAAGACCGTTTCAACTTTCACCTAAGAAACTTTTTCCGATCATAGGTGAAAGTTTGACTAATCCCTATCCCTGCACCGCCGAAAAACGGCCTTTTTTTGACAAAGCACGAAAAAGCCGCGCTCCCGAAACCGGAAACGCGGCCTTTGCTAAATGTAATTTTTTTGCCGGCACTACGCTGTGCCTCCTCTTCACCTACTTCGCATTCCGAATATCGTCCTGCGCACCGAAGATTAAGTTGCGCTTGTCAAGTGCCATACGCATCGTACTGCTTTTTCGTGAATCGCACGCTCACGCGCTTAATGAGATTTGCTCCTTTTTCCTTTGCCTCTTTCGCCGTCGACGCGCCCTCGCCGTGCATTGTCAGACGAAAAGAACCAAGATCTCCTAAGCGAACCGAATTACCATCCGCAAGTGTTTGGAGAATCTCATATTGCAGGGCATCCAACACCGCCTTAACCGAGGCAGAAGATACGCCCGAACGCTTCTCAATACGCCCGACAATGGTACGCAACATCACGGGCACGCCCGGTGCCATCTGCGGATAAAATTTTACTTGATCTTTTTTTGAGCGGATTTTTTCTTCGCTCTAATGACGAATTTAATCATTGTGGTATAGATTTAATAGATGAATAATATAACCAAGGACGCTCCTCGCCCTTGCGTATGCAAAGGTAAGCAATTCTATTGAGCCGACCAAACGCCCCGAAATACCCGAAGAATCCCCTGAACAGCTTGCATCTTGGCTGAGACAAGGACAATTTTGAAAGACCAACCCTAAAGGGGTTGCCCTCTCACGACGAACTATGGCAGGGTTGTCACTTCGTTCCAACACCTGCCCTGCTAAAAGACCAAGCCCTAAGGGCTTGTGTCGCGAGGGTGATCTATGGTAGTTTGGGTTTATCTGTGTATTTACACGCCTATTAGCGGATGAATTTTGAATGACCAACCCTAAGGGGTTGGCATTTGCAGCGTATTGTGGCAGGGTTGTCGCTTCGCTCCAACACCTGCCCTGCCAAAAGACCAAGCCTAAGGGCTTGCGTCACGAGGGATGAGCTTTGGTGGTTTGGGTTTATCTGTGTATTTACACGCCTATTAGCGGACATTTTGAAAGACCAACCCTAAGGGGTTGCCCTTTTGCGACGCATCGTGGCAGGGTTGTCGCTTCGCTCCAACACCTGCCCTGCCAAAAGACCAAGCCCTAAGGGCTTGTGGTGCGGGAGTGAGCTTTGTCGAATTGAGTTGGTAATTGTTTTGCGATCATTGGCTTATTTGATGGTAAAACCTTTGACCCAAAATCGCCCGCTCACCGCGCACTTTCACCCTCCAATAACCCCATTGGGGTTAGTCTTTTGGTAGGGCAGTGCTGACGTGCAACGTCAACGCTGCCTCGGATCATAGGTTAATTGACAACCCCATAGGGTTGGTCTTTCAAAAATAAGCGAATGTCCGCCGGCGGAAAGCGTAAAAAGACCAAGCCTTGGGGCTTGTGGGCTAAGAAATCGTTTAGTTCCTTTAGTTTACTAATCAAAGTGCAGTTGTAGGTACGTATGTGCTTGGCCATTAGACTTATATGTCTTCGCATAGAATATTTTTATTTCTGTTGGTAGGCCACTGATTTTTCATTGCTCTCGCTACACTTTTTATATTTTTCTCCGCCAACGCTTGCTGCCTCTGTCGCCTGTTTTTTTCCGTTTTTCAGCCTTGACAAACGTGGTGGAAAAGTGTGGCTTCTCGCTAAAAAAAGCGCAAATTCTTTGGCTTATCCCCCTCTTGTGGTAATTTTGCCACAAATCAGAACAATCAAACGAATGGGCTTGACCCGCTATATACGTCCTTTTTTCGCGCAGCGCAAGGCTGCCATAGATCGCTATGCAGAGGCGGCCGAGGAAATCCAGCGCCGCGTCTTATCCAAATTGATTCGGACGGCAGAAGATACGGCTTTCGGCCATAGAAATGCTTTTTGAAGACATCGACTCCTACGATGATTTCGCCCGACAAGTTAGGGTTAGTACTTACGAAGACTTGAAAGACGACATCGATAAGATGCGCCACGGCGAGCGAGACCTGCTCTGGCCGGGCAAGGTTAAATGGTATGCCAAATCTTCGGGGACAACGAACGACAAGAGTAAGTTTATCCCCGTGACGAAAGCGGGTTTGCACGATACGCACTATGCCGGCGGTCGCGATGCGGTGGTTTTGTATCTCCATAATCATCCCTCGAGCAACTTTTTTTCTCGGGTCGGGGCTTGATTCTCGGCGGTAGTCACGCGCCCAACTATAATACGCCGCACTCCATCGTAGGTGATCTCAGTGCCATCTTGATTGAAAACATCAATCCCTTGGTTAATCTGCTTCGCGTGCCCAATAAGCATACCGCGCTGCTGGCCGATTTTGAAGAGAAGCGCGATCGCATTGCCCGCGAGTCGCTCCATAAAAAAACATAACGAGCATCAGTGGTGTTCCGTCGTGGATGTTGAGCGTCTTGCAACGCGTCATCGAGTTGTCAGGTAAAGACAATCTTGCCGAAGTGTGGCCCAATCTGGAAGTTTTCTTTCACGGCGGCATCGCTTTCACGCCTTATCGCGAGCTTTACCGGCAATTGCTGCCCACGCCGTCAATGCATTATATGGAGACCTATAATGCCAGTGAAGGTTTCTTTGGTTTACAAGACGATCCGAGCGATGCGGCGATGCTCTTGATGCTGGATTACGGCGTGTTCTACGAATTTATTCCGCTTGAGGAGGTAGATTCGACCGACCCCACCATACTTCCCTTATGGGCCATCGAGACCGGGCGCAACTATGCCTTGCTCATTACGACTTCCGGCGGACTTTGGCGCTATATGATTGGAGATACCGTCAAGTTTACTTCGCGCAATCCTTATAAATTCGTGATTACGGGGCGCACAAAGAGCTTTATCAATGCCTTTGGTGAGGAATTGATCGTAGATAATGCTGAGCGCGGCTTGGCTGAAGCTTGTCGGCAGACCGGCGCCGTCGTAAAAGATTATACAGCCGCGCCGGTTTATATGGACGAGCGTGCGAAATGCCGGCACCAATGGGTGATTGACTTTGCGCGCGAGCCGGAAAATTGCGACCATTTCGCGCGCATTCTCGATGAAACTTTGCAGCATCTCAACTCCGACTATGAAGCCAAGCGCGATAAGAGTATAACGCTCCAGCCGCTCGAAGTAATCGTAGCCGAGCGCGGGCTTTTCGACGAATGGCTACGCAGAAAAGGCAAACTTGGCGGGCAGCATAAAGTGCCGCGCTTAAGCAATAATCGAAACGTCATCGACGAAATCCTTCAGCTTAATGCAGAGATGCTCGCCGAGCGCGCAGCGCGTGGCGGCGATGCCGTAGCGCCTGCTCACAGCTAAACTTTTCAGCCCTATGAAGCCCCTTTCGCTCCTCTATTATATAATCATGTGTGCGCTCGTTGCCGCTTGCGCCAATCCTGGTCAAGGACCCGACGGCGGACCTTATGATGAGACGCCGCCAACTGTCACTTTGCTCTCGCCGCAGATGGGGGAGCGCGACGTCAAGAAGATAAAAAAGGTCACTTTGGGCTTTAGCGAGGCCATCAAAGTAGAGAATCCGAGCGAAAAAGATCGTCGTTTCGCCGCCGCAACACGAGCAGCCGGAGATTAAGATTTCAGGGAAGCGCATCACCGTCGAACTGGTCGATTCGCTGCTTCCTAATACGACTTATACGATCGACTTTTCCGATGCGATCAAGGACGCTACGGAAGGTAACCCTTTGGGCAATTTCACTTATTATTTCTCTACGGGCGAGCTGGTCGATACGATGGAAGTGGCAGGTAATGTGCTCAACGCGGCCGACTTAAATCCGGTCAAAGGTATCTTAGTTGGCTTACACCACGATTTGTCCGATAGCGCTTTCAGCAAACTACCCTTCGACCGCGTTGCCCGCACTGATGAGCGCGGCCACTTTTCGATTAAGGGCGTGGCGCCCGGCACTTATCGCATCTACGCTTTGAGCGACCGCGACGGAGATTTCAAGTATAGTCGTGGAGAAGAAATAGCTTTTAGCACGCAAGAGATCAAGCCGAGTTCGTTTGCCGATACGCGCAACGATACTTTGTGGGCCGATACCGTGCGCTATGATTCTATTCGTACAATTTCTTACACCCATTTCCTGCCCGACGACGTTGTCCTGCTGGCTTTTCGCGGAGCAGATCAGCCCCGCGCACTGCTAAAGACCGTGCGGGCGCGGCCGGAATCTTTCACCATTTATTTTACCGCCCCCTCCAAGGAAATTCCGACTGTGCGCGGTCTCAATTTCGACGCAAAAGATGCTTTTATAGAGCAGCGTTCGGCCGGTAATGACACGATTACGTATTGGATACGTCGGCGCGAAGTTGCTGCGATCGACTCGCTGCGTATGCTGTATTCATATATGGCGACTAACGACTCTACCGGCGTCAACTATCTTCGTAGCGATACGCTCGAAATCGTACCCCGCTTGACTAATGCCCGTCTGGCCCAACAGCAGGCGGCGGAAAAAGGCGCGCTGGGAAAAAGAATTGGAGCGCCGCCACAAGAAAGGCGATTATTCGCGTGAGCAGCCACCCGTGGCCCATTTGAATTTCAACGAGAAGTTTGAAAAATCCGCTTCCGCCCAATAAGAATATTGATTTTCTGCCGGCAGAGCCACTCGTCCAAGTCGACACAACGAAGTTTCACCTCTTTCTCCGCAAAGATAGCAACTTGCACGCCGTCCCCTTTATTTTGGAGCGCCGCCAACTACTGCGCTATACGCTCCTCGGCTCGTGGAGGCCGGGGCAGCAGTATCGCGTCGTCGTCGACTCAGCGGCCGTCGTCGGACTGAGCGGAATGGTTAACAAGCCGCTGCAGCGCGATTTCTCGATCGCTAAGTCCGATGAAATGGGCAGTCTGTTTGTGACGCTGACCAATGCCGACTCGACTACCATCGTCCAACTCCTGCAATCGGAAAAAGAAATCGTTCGCCAAGTGCGCGTCGATGCGGGACGGGCCGACTTCTATTATCTGAAGCCCGGCAAATACTTTTTGCGCTGCTTCTTTGACGCAAACGGCAACAACCAGTGGGACACCGGCGATTACGAGCAGCGGCGAGAGCCCGAGGCTGTCTATTATTATCCGCAGGCCATCGAAGTGCGAGCCAACTGGGATACGGATCAAGCTTGGAACATCAAGCAATGGCCGCTCACGGCTCAGAAACCCACCGGCCTGCGTCAAGCTACAAATAAGAACGAACAGCCCTCGGCGCACATGAAGAATCTAAAGCGCAAGGGCGATAAAACTCCAAAGCAATGAGAACATACTTTTTGCGCGCGTTGGCCCTCCTCTGCTTCGCCTGCTCTATCGGCGATCGAGCAGCGGCCCAGTGTTCGAGTGAAAACGCTGCATTCAAGAGTGGCGAGACTTTGGTTTACGACCTCCATTTCAATTGGAAATTCGTGTGGTTCAAGGTCGGCACAGCCACGTTCAATATTACGCAGTCTGTCTACGGCAAGCAAGCCGCCTATCGCACGACGCTGACTACCCGCACCTCGGGCACGGCCGACAAATACTTTACGATGCGCGACCGACTGACGAGTTACACCTCGCTCGACCTCATTCCGCTTTATTATGAAAAGGATGCCTTCGAGGGCAATGCGCACCGCGTAGAGAAAGTATGGTACACTTATCCCGACAATCAAGTGGCACTCAAGATGTTTTACCAGCGCGACAAGCAGCCTGCGCAGTGGCACAACCACAAAGGAAAAATATTGCGCCTATGATATGCTCAGTATGCTCCTGCGTGCACGCTCGCTAGACGGGAGCAAGATGAGAGTGGGCGAGCGCATCAATTTTGTGATGGCCGAAGGGAAACACGCCGAGTGGCGCAGTCTGATCTATCGCGGCAAAAAGAATTTTAAGTTGGACAACCGCACCCTGACCTACCGCTGCTTGGTCTTCTCCTACCTCGAAAAGGACGGCGACAAGGAGAAAGAGATTGTCACCTTCTACGTCACGGATGATAAGAACCATCTCCCCGTTCGCATCGATATGAATCTTAATTTTTGGTACGGCTAAGGCCTACCTTACGGGCAGTACGGGCGTGCGAAACCCGCAAACGTCTATCATTAAGAAATAACACTTACCGTCTATCGGTCGCCAAGGTGTAACGCCGGCGGCCGATGTTTCGTTTTAGTCGGCCGCCGGTCGACTTTTTATAAAGACCAAGCACGGCCGACGCATTGTTTGGTGGGAGCAAACGATGCTGTCCTATAAAAAGTGTGTAAGCTCCAAAGTTCTTATATTTGTAGTGAATTAAAAAAATCAAAGAAAGAACAATGAAGCTTACAAGAGAACAAAGATCGGAATTAATTTCCGAAATGGCCTCAAGTGAGGCAGGTTTTTAATGAGTTGGTTCGCGTGCTTTTTGGATAGTTTTTTTGCAAGCAGGAGCGCGCCCTCTTTCTCGCGGAACATGCGGGTGAACAAGCCAATGGTTTCCGTCCCCGTCGTTGGCGGGGCCATGGTTGGAGTTTCCAACTTCGCATCCCTCGTACGCGCTCCAATGCTTTTCAACCAATGATTCTTGGAATTTTATCCTCTCAGGAGCGTGAGCGCACGCAGCTTTTTTACGAGTTGTATTCCCGTGGACTTTCCTGTGAAGACATCGCCGCGGTGGGGCGTCGCATATACGGTCACCTTTATAGCAAACAGCAGGTGAGTCATCTGTCCGGGGCTTGTTATGAGGAGATCCAAGAGTGGCTTTCCCGCCGACTTTCTCCTCACTATTTGGCCGTCTACATCGATGCCACGTTCTGTTCCACGCGTCGTGAGGGGAGCGTCTCGAAGGAGGCTTACTACACGATGTTGGGCCTACTGCCCGACGGCAGTCGCGAGGTACTCACGGTGGTAAATCACCCCACAGAAGGCGCGATTGCTTGGGAAATGGAGCTACAATCCCTCAAGGAACGCGGTGTGAAACAAATCGACTTGATTGTGTCCGATGCTTTGAGCGGCATCGAAAATGCGGTATGTTCGGCTTTCCCCACGGCACTGCACCAACTTTGCATCGTGCATTTCAAACGGAAAGTGTTGAACACCGTTTCCTCGAAAAGACAAAGCCGAGGTCGGTGAGGAACTCAAAGCACTCTTTCCCGTGGAGCATACCGAAGTGACGCCTCTTGTGGCCTATGAGAATTTGCGTATCTTTGCGCAGCGTTGGGGCAAAAAGTACCCGAGCCTTGCCCGTTTGGGCAATGAGCGCAACGCGGCCTATTTTACCTATTTGAGGTTCTCTGAAAGTGTGCGCCGAATGATTTACTCTACTAACTGGGTGGAACGACTGAATAGAAGTTATAAGCGCACCTTGCTTTATGCGTGGGGCGATGCCTTCTCCCGCCTCTGTGGTTTATCTATTGGGATCTGTTGCCAAGGAGAAAAACAGAAGGGACGTATGCAAGACGGCTACCGTATTTTTGGGGAGTGGAAAAATCAGGTAAAATGGCAAAAGAAATATCAACATTACAAATTTCCCTCCTGCTTGGGGAACCCAAGCAGGAGGGAAAAGGACGAGGAGAATCTTACACACTTTTTTTCAGACATTACCGAGCAAACGATCGTTTGCCGGCACCAAACTATAGTATGCTCGGGCCAAACGATGGTTTGCTGCCACCAAACGATAACGGCTCCAGCAGACGACAAGGCCAAAAGCGCTTTTTATATGCAAAAAACAATGGAACGTATGCCGGACAACCAAGCATCGAGGCCGCTGCGCTTAGTCATCGACGATAAGATTCCCTACATTCGCGGCGAAGCGGAAAAGATAGGCCGCTGCATGTACTTGCCGGGCGGCAAAATATCGGCTGAGGATGTGCGCGAGGCCGACATCCTGATCGTAAGGACGCGCACGCGCTGCGACAAGCAGTTGCTTGGCGGCTCGTCTGTGCGCTTTATTGCTACGGCAACCATCGGTTATGACCATTTGGATACGGCCTATTTAGCCGAAGCCGGCATCAGTTGGGCCAATTGTCCGGGCTGCAACGCCAATAGTGTGGCCCAATACGTGGCTGCCTGCTTGTTGCGCCTCGAAATGGCGGGCCGGTTGACGCTGCGCGAGGCGCGGGTGGGCATCGTCGGGGTGGGCCACGTCGGGCGGGCGGTGGAGCGCGCCGTCAGCGCCTTTGGGCTGCACCGTATTGCGCAACGACCCGCCGCGCGCCGAGCACGAGTCGGGTTTTATGACCTTGGCTGAACTTTTGGGATGAGGCTGACGTCTTGACTTTCCATACGCCGCTTACTTATGATGGGCCTTACGCTACGTATCATTTGGTCGATGAGGACTTGCTCTCGCACTTGCCGGCGCGGCAGCCCGTCCTGATCAATTCGGGGCGCGGCGAGGTGGTGGACAACGCGGCTCTCCTGCGCCACGCTGACAACTTCCGCGCGCTGATTTTTGGATACGTGGGAGGGCGAACCGGAGATCAACCGCCAACTTTTTGGCGCGCACGTTCATCGGGACGCCCCACATAGCCGGCTATTCGGCCGATGGCAAAGCCAACGGGACGCGTATGGCGCTCGAAGCCGTAGCGCAGCATTTCCGGTTGCCACTGCAGTTTTGCGTTGCACCCCTGAGTTGCTGGAAACTTATGCTTACAATCCGGCGGTGACACCTCCGTGTGAAGCTTTGCGACGCTATGATCCGCTACGCGACAGCGAGGCGCTCAAAAATAATCCGGAAGCTTTCGAACGCTTGCGCGGCGCTTATCCGCTTCGGCGCGAATAGGCGCATCGAGGCATAATAGAAGTTGCTAAGGTGAAGTAGGAAAATCTTGCTCAACTATCGGCAAGGTAAAAAAAGGAAAAGTCGGCGGCCTTTCCTTATGAAAAATCGCGGAAGTAAGCGCTTTTTGCTTGCTTCCGCGATGTTGTATACATTCGTTTAGTCTTCAGTCGACGCGGGGTCGGGGATGGTTTTGACGTAGTAAGTGACCGTAGGAAAGTGGTCAGCATAACCGTTCTGCCAAGTGGAATTGTCGAAGCTGCGCAGCGGATAGCCTTTGCGCTTTCCCTCTTTGATCATCAGATAATCGCGATTGAAGACTTCCGCTTTCCAGAAGCGGAGTGTGTTTTCTGCGTCGTGGATAAAATTATCTGTGATGATTTGCTGATCAAATAAGTTCCAAGCATCTTGGTAACAAAGCGTGCCGATTCCCCTGTCGTAGAGTGGCCACGTAGCATTGAAGAGTCCGCCCACGGGCGTGGACTTCACAGTGCGTGCAGCGCCTAAGACTTTGGCCACGGAGGCATCTTTGGGGTCGTCGTTTAAGTCGCCCATAATAATAACCTTGTTGGCAGGATCAGCTTGCCGTATGCTGTCGGTGATCGTCTTGGCCAATAGCGCAGCCTGTGCACGCATCGGGTCAGATTTGCTGCCTCCGTAGCGTGAGGGCCAGTGGTTGACGATGACGCTTACCGGCTCGCCGCCCAAAATGCCGCTCACCATGAGTTCGTCGCGCGTCTTAAAGTTGGGCTGATCTGGCTTAATATAAGCATAAGGCACAGCCCGCACGATCTTAAACGAGCGCGGATTGTAGAGCAAACCGACATCGATGCCGCGATGGTCGGGCGAATCGAAGTGAATATACTTCAAGCCCATAGATCTTACAGGCTCCGTATTGCAAAGATCTTCCAATACACGCGCATTTTTCTACTTCAGAAACGCCGATAAAAAGCCGGTCCGGAGGGGCAATGGTCGCGCGCCAAATCGCCGATGACTCTGGCGATGTTGTGGAGCTTTTGTTGATATTTTTCCGGCGTCCATTGGTAGGGGCCGTTGGGCAGGAAGTCGTCGTCGCCCTTGTTGTTGGGGTCGTCTTCTGTATCGAAGAGGTTCTCCAGATTGTAGAAGGCGACGGCATATACGGCTGAGCGCTGCACCTGCTTGAGTTGCGCTCGAAGCGGTGCTTGCAAGATGAAGGCCAAGAGGCAGAAGAGGACTGCTCGGCGGGAGATCATTTTCATCTTTTCCATTGGAATTGGTTGTTATGGCTTTCGCCTCGCCGTGCTGACGAGTACGCGAGGCGGAAAGCCGATAGGCCGAAGCCCATCGTTTTATTTCTTACCCGTGAGTTTGATTTCAGCCAGACGCAAGCCCAGTTTGTTCGCCTCGCCGGCCAAGAAATGAATCTCAGAATTTGCAGCGCCCGAAGCTACCGGCAAGTCGATCGTGACGAGCGTAAACTCGTTTTTTTGTCAGCAGGTGCGGCTACTACCTTAGAAGGCGTGGCAAAGGCAACACCGTTAAACATTCCGGTCATTGCTGCCAAGTCCATCTGATCGCCATCATTGTACAAGTTGGCGTTGAGCTTGTAAGTCAGTGTCAGTTTTTTGTAGCCTGACGTGTCGAAGCCGGCAATCTTGAAATCGTTGGTCTTGCCGGAGGGGAACCAGATACAGTTGTGGTCGCTCCAGTTGCGGACAGAGAGGGTGGAATTGACGTCGGTAAACGACAGGTTCGGATTGCTCCAAGCCGTAAACTTTGAGACGAGCGGCCAGTAGTTGCCTTCCTTAGTCACTTTCGAGTTGCCCATCTTTTCGAAGAAGATAATCGTCTCGTCAGGTGAGGGCGGCGTGACGGGAGGTTCGGTCGGTGCTATGCCGTCAAAGCCAAATACATCTTCGATATTGCGAATCGTCAGTTGCCAAGCGCCGCGGAAGCGACCGAGAACGGCAATGACGTTGCCCGTACCAACGGGGAGTTGCGTGGCAGCGAAGGCCGCGTAGTTGCTGGTGCGGACGGAGATAGTATTACCATATTCATCGACCAAATCGTGTGCGCCGACGCCTTTCTTTTCTGCGAAGTTGGCCTTTCCGCCTTCCTTGAAATGTACGCCGTTAAGGCGAACAAGCGTGAACTTATTGGCCGCTACATCATCACTAAGTTTGGAGATGTCAGAGAAATCTTTGATCTTGAGCGCCGCAGGATCAGCATAGCCGTTGCGGTGCACGTGCTTCTTGAAATCAACGTAAGGCGTGCGGTAGAGCGTACCGGTCGGAAAGCCCAATTGCTGCTCATCTCCGTAGACGGAAACGCAAAGTCCTTTGAGGCTGATATAGACTTCTTGGCCCGTAGGGTAGTCGTTGTAGACGTTGCTTTGATCAATGAGGAACGAGATGCCGCCGGTCTCATCTTGCAAGATGATTTGCTTGAAGATGTTGCCGGAGCGATCGTCGCCGCTTACGCGCGCCTTGAGCCAGAGACTGTCGGTAATCGTCAGCGGATTTTCCTGCGTGGCATTAGCATAGCGCGTGCGCAGTTCTTTGATGGTGATCGTTTGTGCGCCGCTGGGTAGCGTAAACGTAGGCTCGTTGAGCGGCGGGAGTTCGTAGGTCTTGTCGCAGGACGCAAAGCCCAAGGCGAGGCAGAACGTCAAGAGACCGGCGAAAATCTTATTCAAATGTTGGAACTTAATCATAACTGTATGTTTTTGATGAAAGGCTTAGAACTTGTAGCTCAGGTTGAGGAAGCAGTTGAAGCCTTGCATGTAGAAGTATTTGTTGGCGTAAAGGGTGGGGCGATTAAGATCTATGCGCCCTTGCTCGAAGCCGCCCGTGCGGACGTCTTTCTTGTTGAGAATATTGTTGAGTGAGAGGTTGATGTTGAGCGAACGCTTGCGACCCATATAGATGATTTTGCTGATGGAGAGGTCGAGCGTGCAGCCCGCAGCGAAACGCTCTTGGTGCGTAAAGTGCTTGTAGGCTTCGTAATATTGATTGTTTGGCGTCACGGCGGGAATGCCTAAGTCGGGGTTGCCATTATAACGCGAGGAAACGCGGCGCGAGGGACTCACGTCGATGAAGTTGCGCCCGAAAACGTTGAGGTTAGCGCCGATAAACCAGTATTTGATGAAATAGCGTGCGCCCAAGGTGCCGGCCGCTTGCGGTACGCCGCCCACCATGATGTTGTGCATATATACGCGCTCTTGATCAGCGACGTTGTAGTCGGCTAAGCTGCGACCATTGTCGGCCGAAAACTCTCCGATGGGGTTGTTGGCATAATAATATTGCGCCAAGGTACCGGCTAAGTCGATCGTCAGGTGCTGGTCGTGCTTGTAGGTCATACCAAACTCAATGCCGCGGTGTACTTTGTTGACGCCGGTCATCACTTGGTTGACGAGCGTCACACCATCATAATAATAGGTGCTGCGCTCAGCCAGATCGTAGAAGTTGGTGTTGAAGAGTGAGAAGCGACCTTGCAGCTTGCCGGCAGAGAAAATATAACTCAAGTCGGCGTGGAACACGCGACTGCTTTCCAAATTCGTAGGTGTCTGATCGCTATAACGCGAGGAGATGTAGGCATTGTTGGCCAAAGGTGCCATAGAGCCATAGACAAAGTTAGCCTGAAGTAGATGGCGGCCGCTAAACTTATACGTTAAGCCGCCTTTGAGCATCATATCAATAAATGTATGATGACGTCCCTTTCCGAAAGAGTTGTTGGGGTGGTGGCCGTTGCGCATTTTGCCGTCGCGGAAGAAGTCGGTATAAGTGAGCTTAACGCCGTAGTAGCCTTCCCAACGACCTTTGTTATACAGATTGTTTAACCAACCCATTACGGAGTTGATGTTGAGTTTGTAATCGTAGTCGAAAATGCCGCCTTTGAACACGCGTCGGTTGGGGCGATTGAGGTCTTTTTGCGACTGATCTGCGTCGCCGGGGTAATCTGTGTCGGCATACTTGTCGATGTCGAGTACATAGTCGGCGCCAAGCAGGTCGTCTACTTTCTTGTATTGATGAGAGATGGTATTGCGCGCCGTCAAGCCGCCCGTCAGGGTGTATATTCGGCTCAGCTGCGCAGAGATCGTAGTGTTGAAAGTCGTTTCAAACAAATCGCTGCGGCGCTCTTCTACCATATAAATTGCAGCCCCGTTGCCGTTGCGCTTGTTGTTGTAGTTCGCATTCACCATATTGTCCCAGTTGACCTGCGTGAAAGCCGGATTGCCTGAGCGCCAAAGCGCCTCATATTCCTCTGCTGTAGCCTTGTTTCCATTGGCCAAGTAGAAGGATGGCAGATAGCGATAATAGTCGGGGCGAGGATCAGCGCCGTCAAACCAGTTGAGCGACGTGTTGCCATACTTTCCGAAATGGAAAGACAGGCCGGTTTTGAGCGTAACCTTGTCGGAGAGTTTGCCATCGTAAGCTAAAATCGCCGTTGGGTCGATGGCGCGAACCACGCGAGAGTTGCGCTTTTTTCCGTTCTGGTAACCCCAGTTGGCGTTATACAAGTTGTTACCCGTCAAGTCGTACACTTCTTGAATCGATCCGCTTTGCTGGCCGCGCACGACGGGAGAGCCGAAGGTCGTAAACGTGAGGCGGTGGTTATCGCCGCGGAAGCGCTTCTCGAGGAGCAAGGCATAAGCCACATTACGATAGAATGTACCTTGAATATTTCCTTCGTCAGAGTAGCGTCCGCCCAAGAGCGCCGTCATAGCCCAGCCTTTGCGAGAGAGTCCTGTTGAGTAAGCATACATTCCACGCAGATAATACGTGCGGTTAGTATAGCTTAGCGTCGCCTGACTTCCTTTCCTAAAGTCGCCGGCACGCATTAATATATTATTAGCCCCCCCAATGTTGCCGAAACCAAAAGATCCTGGTTGCGTATAATTGAGTTGGTCACCATTACGCGTAAGGATATTCAGCGCCCCGATGGCAGAGAAGTTGAATACGCCTCGGAGTTGATCGTTGAAAGGCAAACCATTGATGTATGTATCCTGATACAGATTCTTATAACCCCGCACCAAGAAGCGCATCGAAGAGAGTTGGTAGGCCGCCTTATTAAGGTAGACGTCGTGCGACGTGAGAACCGTCGTCGTGATGTTCTGTGATGCGCCATCGGACGCCATCTTCGCCAATGTCATCAAGCGTTGAAGCGTCGACGATCCCTACCAGGGAAAGGTCCTGCACAAAAGACGAATCGGGCGTGACCGATTGCGCAAGAATGGCAGGAGGAAAGAGTACCATTCCCATTAAGATTTTCCGCTTTTTCATACTTTAAGTTGGAGAAAAAGCGCCCGTCCTCCGGCTCTTCACCGTAAGAGGACAGGCGCAGAAGAGATTGTTTTTTTATTTAATGCCTACGAGCTTGATCTCAGCCAAGCGCATGCCGAATGATCCGTTAGGAATATTCGTTTGGAAGTGCAGATCGCCGAGTGCTTCTGTATCATTTGCGGGCAGCTCTACCGTAAACTCGAAATAGGTTTCCTTATCTTCCGGAGCCTTCACGACCTTATCCGGCGTCGTGAATGTAGTGTCGTAAAACTTACCCTTGAGCAGGTTGAGGTTCATCGTATCGCCATCTTTGAAGACGCCGCCGTTCACCTTATAAGTCAGCTTAAATTTCTTGTAACCATTTGACGGGATGTTGCCAATGTGGAGATCGCAATCCTTGTTTGCAGCAAACCAAATGCAATTCTTTCCGGCATGATGGCGCACAGACAAATTCTTGTTGACGTCCTCAAAAGTCAGCGTTGGGTTACTCCAGCCTGTGAAGTCTTTTAAGGTTTGGCCAATATTTACCAACCTTTGCAATAGGCGTTGCGCCTAAAGTTTCCTCAAAGATCACTACTTCCCTGCTCGCCCGGTTGCGGTTGTTCGCCTTGCTTGAAGTCTACGTTTACTTCGCCGCCCGCTACTTCCGTCCAGTCAGCAATTGTAGCTGAGCCGAAGCTAACGTCTCATGGTGCTCGGTGTTCCGCCTTTCGTAAGTTTTACGGGGATAACTACCTTCGTGCCGGCGCCAAGTGTGCTCACAGAGAGCGCCTTTTCTACCGTTACGCCGCCAAGCGTGAAGACCAACTTGCCGCTCGTCGCTGCTGCAGGCAATACGATAGCCGTAGCCGTCGTTCCTGCTGCGTTTACGTTCATCGCAATGTTTGCCGTAGCCGCATCTGCCGTAAGTGCGCCCGTGTTCAGGTCAAACTTACCCGTCGCCGGCGTGCCGTTCAGCGTCACGCTTAAGCCCGCAGTCGTCGGGATCGTAGCGTCCGTCGTGATGTTGAGCACGATCTGCGTAAGCTGGTGCGTGAAGCCCAAGTTTACTTCGCCGCTCGCAGCCGTCTTGTTTGTAGCATTGTTCGCATAGAGCAAGTCGATGGCCGGCAAGTTGCTTTGGTTGCTTACGTTTACGTCATACGTACCGCTTGCTGCCGAAGCCGCATAAGGATAATAAGCCACAAAGTCTACCGCCGAGTTGTCCGAAGGATAAGCCAGAGCCTCCGAAGCCGTAGCCGCAGTCAAGTTGCCGCGATCATCAGCCACATACTTCACGTTAGCGCTTTTTACCGTTGCGCCCTGCTTCATAAAGATGCCCACTTGGTCGCCATTAGTCCAAGCCGTGCCGCTTGCGCGCACTGCCTTTTGGCCGGCGATGTAAGAAGAAAATTTCACTTTAGAGCCATTGCCCCATTCGCTGTTCTCGTTCAGGTTGGTGCAAGACGTCAAAGCCGCAAGGCCGAGTCCGATTACTGCCAACCGATTCAAAATTAAGCTTTTCATATTCGGTAACATTGTTGTTTTAATAATTAATTCCATTTATTCTTGTCATACGTCTGCTTGTCCTGCTCGCGAATCATCGGGAAGAAGACAAAACCCGTCATCCGCTCGAGTTCAGCTACGGAAAGCGTGTGGTTCATATACGGCTCATTGTTTGCATAAGCTTTATTTTCGAGCTTGAATGCGATCGTATAAGCCTCGCCCGTAGCGCGATTGATGCGGCAGAGCGCCTTAAAGTAGTATTTGGGAACGGCGATCTGTTTGCCGTTGTTATCTTGCGTATAACTAATCGTCGTATTCTCCGGCGTTGTAGGCATGGCGCCCTGTCACGACGTAAAGCGTATCAATGTTTGAGGACCATCCGCGCACGGCTGTCTCCAACTTCTGCCAGATGTTCTGATTCAGACCCTTGCCGATCTGTGCCGTCATGTTGGTATAATAGAACGTTTGCACGTTAGCCTCTCGCGTCACCACGCGGTCTGCACTCGGTATCTGGTGACCGCGGTCGTAGCCGTTCAGTCCGCGCTTCATCGTAGCCTGTTCTTCGCTGCTCAGTGACGGATCATAAGCCCAAGCATTCGTGCGCTCCACGCCCTTCATCGTATAGTAATTACACAAGGGGTAAGCCACCCAATAAGCCATCTTTAGTTGCGTATCATACAACATACTGTAGCTCCTCACCCTGCTTGCCGTTGTCCGAGAAATAATGAGAAATATATTTGTAATCCTTTAATTGCTGCGCAGTGATCGTAGGCGTCTCCGTCCAGTGCGTATACGTCGGTGCCGGCGTCTCCGTAGACCCCTAAGTTTTTTTCACGCTGATTTTCTTCGTATACTTATCGCCTTGCTTTAAGTTCTTGTTTGCATCGAGCGTTATCTGCTTAGTTGTTCCGTCGGTCGCCGTGATTGTCACCGTTATGTCGCGATGGCCCGGCAAGATGAAAGCCGTAGCCGTCAAGAGTGTGCCGGCGCTCGTTGCGTTCATTGCGATCGTTCCCCGATCCGCAGCTATTTGTGAGAATGTGCCGGTATTCAGGTCAAAGGTCGCGCGTAGCGGTTGGTCGTTCAAGGCTACCTTCACCCCCCGTCAGTTGCTTGTTGTCTGCCGACTTGATAGTCAACTCTACGCGCACCAATTGGTGGCGGAAATTCAAGCGCACGATGTTTGATGACTGGCTAAAGCCCTTTGCATCGTTTGCATAAAGCAAATCAATCGTGGAGGGACGCCTCTGATCAGTCAGATCTACGGCATAAGTGTAATTGTCCAAACTACCGGTGTAGGGATAATAGGCAATGAAATCTACCGCTGAACCATCAGCAGGAAATTTCAGTCCGCCGGCAGTCGGCGTAAACGTGCCGTTGCCCGTCGTCGTGGTGTAGGCCACGTTATCTCCTCCGCCCACGATGCCGGAAGCATCAAGCCCGATCCCGTTTTTTTCACCATAAAGACGCCTATTTTTATCTCCGGCATCCCAAGTCGTATTCATCACTCTTCGCGCTACGCCCGTTTCAAACGTAATATCGGTGCGCTCAGTGGCAAGTGTTTCATCGGAAGAACAGCTACCCAACGTGATCAATAGGGTCAGCAGTCCGTAAGCTGTGAATAATCGCTTATACATCGTCTCCTTAATCTTATTATTACACTCATGCAGCCACCCACTCTCTAAAAAAGTGGCTGACGTCTTATTTAGTCTTGCAAATGTACATATTCCTTTCCGATTTTCCAATTTTTTCACAGAAGAAAAGGCTAACATTTTTTTATTATTGACGGAACGCAAAAATGCTAACACTTATAAAAATTCGCCGAAAAAAATAGCTGTAAAAAGGGCGCTTTGATCGCCTATTTTTGTTAAGTCCATTAATCAATTGGCGCGATTTGCCGCCAAGCGCGCCCCCCAAGGTCTCTGGCTCAGTGAAGACGGGTTGCATAGTGCACGATGCCTCCTTAAAAAGGACGACCGATGCTTCTTCATTCGACCGTTATCTGCACACCTAAGCCATGATTTGCTCCTGCCAAACGATGGTTTGCCCCGAACAAACGATGATTTGCTCCCGCCAAACGATGATTTGCTCCCGCCAAACGCGCACCGCACCTATCCCTTGAGCGTCGCCGATCGAGCTGTTTTGCCGCCGAAGGCCGTACTCGCTGCAACCTACGCGGACCTGGCAGTCTCGCAATAGCCCGTCGGCGGGTAGCGGCTACGTGCCGAAAATTTCAACCAAACGGCCGATTCGCGGCAAGTCGGCGCTTCATAGCCAACCTATAAAAAGCGCCGAGCAGGGCCTTGACGTGCCGTGCTCGACGCAAATACTTAGACCCGAAAGGGTCGATTATTTTTGAAGATTGCGGGGAATCGGAAACTGAATCTGCGATTGGGCTTAATCTTATTGCCCAGCATTTGGATGTCATCACCATCAAGCGCGATGCGAGCCGTGCGAGCTTCCAATTCGATCTGACCTTTGCCCGGGAAGTAGAAGACCATGTTATCAAAAACCGGCTTCTCGAAAGCGACAACTACGTTGTGCGACGAGCCGCCGTAGTTGACGGTAAAGTTAAAAATCAGCTATTTCAAACGTCATCGGAAAGTAAGCCTGATTGGCAGCGTACATCGTATACTTGATCTTCATCGGAAGCGTGTTTATGCCCGACGTCGTTGCTGTACCACTACCGAAAATCGTGTCGATCATCGCACCTACGGGCACGCGATCAATGTTGATTTCTTTATCATCCACAGTCGCTAAGGCTGCTATTCGGAGCGTGTCGCGATTATTGCCGGAAGAGATCAGATTTACTTGGCCGCTGTAGTTGCCTTTTTATGCTTTGGCGCACGTTGTCCGGCACCTTCGGCTCGTTAGTTTCGCAAGACGTCAACAAAAAGCCGAATAGCAAAAAGCAGGGGCAAGAAAAAGAGTTACTTTTTTTCATATATCTACCTTTTTAATTTTGCAATATTCGCAATAATAATCGAAACTGCCAAACATCTGCGCCGTTATTTTTACGCATACAAGGTGTTTGTCGCTTCGCTGATCCCGCTTCTGATTGCGCCATTCTTGCTGCGCGGCGCTTCTTTCCGATGTTCCGCCGCTCGCGTTGGGCATTGCCGCGCGCTATATCTTGCCCCGCGCCTCCGGATTCCGCCTTGCGGCACACCAAACGCCCTTCTATAGCCGGCGCAGAGCAACAATACGACCACAGCACTTGGCCGTGGTCGTACACAGTATATATATTGTGCGCGCAAGGCGCAATTTATCCGGCGGAAGCGGCTTGATCGCCTCCACACAGATAAATTAAAAGATTGCTTTGTCAGATTCTTACTTCAGCAAGCGCGCTTCCAGTTTCTCCAACATATCCTTCGTCATCGAATCGAGGTCGTATTGCGGATTCCAACCCCACTCTTGACGCGCGCAAGTGTCATCTAAGCTGTTGGGCCAGCTGTCAGCGATGCTTTGCTTCAAAGGATCTACCTCGTAAACCATCTCAAATTGCGGGCGATACTTCTTGATCGCCGTGTAAATCGCTTCCGGGTCGAAGCTCATGCTGGCTATGTTGAAGCCATTGTAGTGTATGAGGCGAGCGGGATCAGCTTCCATCAACTGCACGCAGGCATTGAGTGCATCAGGCATATACATCATATCCATCATGGTGCCTTTGCCGATCGGGCAAACAAACTTCTCGCCGCGCACAGCGCTATAATAAATGTCGACCGCGTAGTCTGTCGTGCCGCCGCCTGGAGGCGTTACGTTGGAAATCAAACCCGGGAAGCGCACGCTGCGCGTGTCCGTGCCGTACTTGCGATGATAATAATCGCTGAGCAACTCTGTCGTCACCTTGCTCACACCGTAAATCGTGCGGGGTCGTTGTATGGTATCCTGCGGCGTACTGTCGGCCGGCGTTTCCGGACCAAACGAACCAATAGAGCTGGGCGTGAAGACTGCGCAATTGTTCTCGCGCGCCACTTCTAAGACTTTCAGCAACCCATCAATGCCGATTTTCCACGCCAGCAGCGGTTTGCGCTCCGCTACGACAGAGAGCAGCGCCGCCAAGTTGTAAATGGCGTCGATATTGTATTGCTTCACAACGGCAGCAATAGCTTCGCCGTCCGTTACGTCGCACAAGGCTGACGGTCCGCTTTCTAAAAGAATGCCCGTAGGCTCTTGTCCTGTAATGTAGCCTGCGACTACGTGATCATTACCGTAAATGCTGCGCAGCTTCATGGTCAGCTCGGAGCCGATTTGGCCCGTTGAGCCAATGACAAGGATATTTTTCATACCAAGGAAATTAAGAGTTAAATTAAAGTTGTTGCAAAGTAACGTTTTTTTTTCAAGATTTCATAGCGCCGACTTGATAAATTCGATAAAAAGGGCTTACTTTGTGCTGTGATTAGCGCGATTTTCGGCGGAGATGGGGGCTTTTTATGCGCCTTTTAACCCGCACGAAGGCTTCGCCGTATAAGATTGCGCCGGCCGAAATCTATGGTAACGATTATATTCATTTAATACTATACACACATGTACGGAGAATTTCAAAAGCACCTGCAAGCTCAGTTGCAGGAGATCAAAGATGCAGGTCTCTACAAGAGTGAACGTATCATCGAAAGCCCGCAAGCAGCGGCAATCAACGTAGCCGGCAAAGAGGTGATCAACTTCTGCGCCAACAACTACCCTCGGCCTTTCCAACCATCCTCGGCTTATTCAAGCTGCCAAGGACATGATGGACAAGCGCGGCTATGGTATGTCGTCCGTGCGCTTCATCTGCGGCACGATGGACGGACACAAAACGCTCGAAGCCGCTATTTCCGACTACTTCAAGACGGAAGATACCATCCTCTACGCAGCTTGCTTCGACGCAAACGGCGGTGTGTTTGAACCGCTTTTGACGAAAGACGACGCCATCATATCCGACGCCCTCAACCACGCATCCATCATCGACGGCGTCCGCCTCTGCAAGGCGCAGCGCTATCGTTATGCCAACGCCGATATGGAAGATCTCGAGCGCTGCTTGAAAGAGGCGCAAGCGCAACGCTTCCGCATCATCTGTACTGACGGTGTTTTTCTCCATGGATGGCAATGTAGCACCATTAGATAAGATCTGCGATTTAGCAGAGAAATATAACGCGCTCGTAATGGTCGACGAGAGCCACTCAGCCGGCGTTGTCGGCGCAACGGGTCACGGCGTCAGCGAATTTTTCAAGACTTACGGCCGTGTAGACATCTACACCGGCACGCTGGGCAAGGCTTTTGGTGGTGCAATGGGCGGTTTCACGACAGGTCGCAAGGAGATTATCGACATCTTGCGCCAACGCAGTCGTCCGTATCTCTTCTCCAACAGCGTGGCGCCCGCAATTGTCGGCGCTGCCATCGAGACGTTCAAGATGTTGGGCGAGAGCAACGAAATCCACGACCGCTTGGTAGAAAACGTAGAATACTTCCGCGACAAGATGATGGCTGCCGGCTTCGACATCAAGCCGACGCAGAGCGCCATCTGCGCCGTGATGCTCTACGATGCTCCGCTTTCGCAGAAGTATGCTGCCAGACTCCAAGAGGAGGGCATATACGTGACGGGCTTCTACTATCCTGTCGTTCCGAAGGGCGAGGCTCGCATCCGCGTGCAATTGAGTGCCGGCCATACGCGTGAGCATCTCGACAAGTGCATCGCAGCCTTCATCAAGGTGGGCAAGGAATTGGGTGTTTTGAAATAAACCTCAAATTGATAAAGTCGGAGCAGGGCTGACCCCTTGGTGGGCGGCCCGCTTTTTCGGCCCCTTTTGCCAATGGTTCGCTCGGACACTTGGTCGGCGAGGTGGCTTGAGGTTGAGGGGCGATGATGGGCTACGAATGACGAATCGTTGGCCATAAGTGCATCGAGCATCGACTTTTAGTGGCCGCCGCATTGGGTGCGGAGGCTTGCGCTCGTGAGGTGAAACCTTTTTTATCGTGAGCGCAAACCTTTGTTCTCACGAGCGCAAACGCTTTTTATCGTGATCGAAAAGGTACGGCGTCGGATGTCGGCCTTGCATTCATAGGCTTTGCCCAAAGCCTATAAATGCAAGGCGTTTGCAGGCGTATCTTAACTTAAAAAAGTAGAAGAATGGGCTGACGGCAAACGCTGCGGGCCGGAGACGACGCCCTGCGCACGGATGAGGCCGCGAAGGTCGATCGGCCGCTTGCCGGAGAAGAGAAAAGTCCCGCCCTCAACAAGAGAGGACGGGACTTTCACAAATAGAGAATAGATAATGAAATGTGTCAAATCGATAATATGTATGTCTATGTTCTCATTCTATCTTCAAAGGCCGAGAGGGCAGCTTTCGCGCCTTCGCCCATTGCGATGACGATTTGCTTGTAAGGCACGCTCGAAACGTCGCCGGCTGCATAGACGCCGGGTAGGGAGGTGCGGCAATATTCGTCGATCTTTATTTCGCGGCGTGGCGTCGTCTCCAGGCTGTCGGCAAAGGGGCCGCTGTTGGGCATCAGACCTATTTGTACGAAAATGCCGTCCAGATCGATGGTTTTCTCCTCGCCGTTGGTGCGGTCTGCGATGCGGATCGCCGTGACCTTGTCGCCGTCGCCGATGACCTGCTTCGTCTCGGTAGAGAGGTAGACATCGACGTTGGGCAGCTGTTTGAGTTTTTTTCTTGCAATACGGTGTCGGCCTTCAGCGTGTCGAGGAACTCGAGCACCGTTACGTGTCGGCAGATGCTGGCCAAGTCGATGGCCGCCTCGATGCCGGAGTTGCCGCCGCCCACTACGGCCACGTCTTTTCCTTTATAGAACGGGCCGTCGCAATGCGGGCAGAAATGCACCCCGTGCCCAATGTATTTGGCCTCGTCATCGACGTTGAGTTTGCGCCAATTGGCACCCGTTGCGATAATCACGGCCGGAGCGAAGAATTTTTCTTGTCCTCCTACTTCGACACTCTTCTCCTTGCCTTCCAGCGAAAGGCTTTTGATAAGTTCTGTTTTCGAAGATGTCGATGCCGTAAGCGTCCATATGTTTGCGCAAATCGGATGCCAGCGTTTCGCCGGTGGTGCGTGTGACGGAAATGAGGGTTCTCGATAGCCGTCGTCTCCTTTACTTGTCCGCCGATGCGTTGCGCCACGACTGCCACTTTCAGCCCCTTTCGAGCCGAATAGATGGCGGCTGAAGCGCCGGCCGGACCTCCGCCTAAGACGAGGAGATCATAATGGTGCTCGATGGGTTGCGCGTCGGCATCTTCAGCCTCGCCAACCGTCTCACTCAGTTTTTTTCGAGTAGTTCGCCCAGATTGCCGCGCCCGCTGTGGAGGAGTTTGCCGTCCAAATATACGGCCGGTACGCCTTGAATGGCGAGCTTGTCGACCTCTTCTTGATACAAGGCGCCGTCGACCATTTCGTGCTCAATGGCCGGATTGAGCAAAAGCCATCACGTTGAGGGCCTGCACGACGTCGGGGCAGTTGGTGCACGTGAGCGATACGTAAGTCGTCAGGCGAACGGGGCCTTGCAAAGCCTTGATACGGCGCGCGGTGCTCTCATCGGGGAGATTCTTGCCCTGCCCGTCGGCATTGAGCACGGCGAGGAGGAGCGAGGTAAATTCGTGGCCGTTGGGGATGCCACGAAAGCGGATGCCCGTCTCTTGGCCGTCGAGCAAAATCGAAAAAAGACTTTGCTGCGTCTGCGCCTCGTCAAAGGTGCAGTCGATGTGATCAGAAACGGCAGCTACGTCTTCCAAGAAAGCGCGCAAATCTTCATTCTCCGGTCGGCCCGTAGCCAACGTCGCGCGAAACGTAATATGATGAGCGAGCGTAGAAAAAATCTCTCGCAATTGTTGTATGATACCTGCTTCCAGCATAATTAAAAGTCTTTTTTTGAGAATCAAAAAGCCTCTCTCCTAACAAGGATTGCTTTTGCAAGAGAGAGGCTTAAAGGGAATATATTATGGTTGTTGTGCTCCTTATAACTTGCCAACCAAGTCGATGCTGGGCTTGAGGGTCTCCTGACCTTCGTTCCACTTGGCGGGACATACCTCGCCGGGGTGCGCAGCTACGAATTGAGCGGCCTTAACCTTTCTCACGAGTTCGTCTGCATTGCGGCCGATGCTGTTGTCTTGGATCTCGGCGAGCTTAATCTTGCCCTCGGGATCTACGAGGAACGTGCCGCGATATGCCATGCCTTCCTCTTCAATGTAAACTCCGAAGCCGCGGCTCAAATCGCCCTTCGTGTCGGCCAACATCGGGTAGTTGATCTTGCGAATACGCTCTGAAGTGTCGTGCCAAGCTTTGTGTACGAAGTGGCTGTCGGTACTTACGGAGAATACTTCGACACCCATTTTTCTTCAACTCTTCATATTTGCTGGCGAGATCCTCAAGCTCCGTCGGGCAGATGAAGGTGAAATCGGCAGGATAGAAGAAGAAAACGGCCCATTTGCCTTTCAAGTCGTCGCTGGATACGGTTATGAACTCGTTGTTGTGGTATGCCTGAACTTTGAATTCGGGCATTTGTGCATTGATTATTGATTCCATTGTGATGTTGTTTTAATGTAATTGTATGTTGTGATTGTTGTGTTCCGAAAATTTCTTACTTGAGGCGTGCTTCAACGGCCTTCCAGTCGATGATATTCCAAAGTGATGCGATGTGATCCACACGGCGGTTTTTGGAAATCAAGATAGTAAGCGTGCTCCCATACGTCGATGCCGACGAGCGGATTGAGTCCGGCGCGCAAAGGGTTGTCGCCGTTGGGCTCTTTCGTGATGACGAGTTTGCCTGCTTCGTCTTGCGAAAGCCAAGCCCAGCCGGAGCCGAAGAGTGTAGCGGCTGCCTGCGCGAATTGCTGCTTGAAGTCGTCGAAACTTCCAAAAGCCTCTTCGATAAGTTGAGCCAAGCGGCCTTCCGGACGATTGTCGGCCGATGCGGGCTTGAACTGCGTGAAGTAAAGCGTGTGGTTGAGTACCTGGCCTGCGTTGTTGTAGATCGGGCCCAAGGGCGCTTGCTTCACAATCTCTTCTACGGATTTTCCTTCCAAGTCAGAATCTTTCACAAGATTGCCCAAGGTGTTCACGTAGTTTTGCAAATGTTTTCCGTAATGGAAGTTCATCGTCTGCTCACTGATTACCGGCGAAAGCGCGCCGAATTCGTAGGGCAGTTTTGGCATTTCAATTTTCATAATCTTTCTCTTTTAATCGTTATGTTTGCGGTTTTTGAAATCGTAGCGTCGACTTTCGCTGCCGCTTTCTCTCTGTTTGGTGATGCAAAGTTAGAGTAGTATGTTTTCTTTCGCAACAGAGAATTTCTATATCCTTATTGAAGAAATCTATAATTGGATATAAACATCCGAATATCAGTATATTGAGCGAGAAAAATAAAAACGCTGCGGCTTGAAAATAAATGCGTGGCGCTTCAGATTTTAAGTTGATCTTTGCAGAAGCCGATCCGTAGAAAGCCGTCAAGACTACGCGCCGTTAAACTCAAACTTTGTATATTTGCAAACCATAATTTCTTACTATGACCCTGCAACAATTGGAGTATATTATCGCCCTTGCGCGCCACCGTCAGTTTGCCAAGGCCGCCGATGCGTGTGGCGTGACGCAGCCGACGCTCAGCGCGATGATACAAAAGCTGGAAGAAGAATTGGGCGCAAAGATTTTCGAGCGCCGCAAGCAACCCGTGACGCCCACACCTGTCGGTTTGATCATCTTAGAGCGGGCTGAGGAAATTCTGCAGCGTGCTCAGCGCCTCAAAGAAGCCGTCAACGAGGCGCAACATTCGCTCAAAGGCACTTTTTAGCATTGGCATTCTGCCCACGATAGCGCCTTATTTGTTGCCAAGATTCTTGCCGCAGTTGATGCAAACCTATCCCGACACCGACGTGCGCTTTATTGAGATGAAGACGGCCGAGATTAAGCGCGCCTTGGACCGGAACGAGATCGACGCAGGTATTGTGGCCGAGCTCGAAGATATGGACCGCTTCAGCGCACACACGCTTTTTTTACGAACAATTCTTGGCCTACATCGCCGAAAGCGACCCCCTCGCCGCCAAGAGTTCGATTAAATCCGCAGATCTTAAAGACGAATATTTATGGCTCTTGGATGAGGGCCACTGCTTTCGCGATCAGCTGGTCAAATTCTGCCAACTTAAAGCCGCTTCACACAGCAAAAAGGCCTACAACTTAGGAAGTATAGAAACCTTTATGCGACTTGTCGAGAAAGGAAAGGGCGTTACGTTCATCCCCGAGTTGGCTATGCTGCAATTAGACGAGAGCCGGCGCCCGCTGGTTCGTCCTTTCGCCATCCCCGTTCCGACGCGCAAAATCGTATTGTTGACCAATAAAGATTTTATTCGCATCGCGCTACGCGATCTTATTGTCGAAGAGGTCCAAAAAGTCGTACCGCGCGATATGCTGACGCTCCACAGTACGCAGAAGGCTTTGTTCTGACCCGCCCCGACACATTATTATATATAGAGGGCCGACCCACGCACGCCGCGGGCCGGCTTTTTCGTTCGCCGCTCCCGCCATCGCTCGCCGCCCTCTCGCTTTTGAGCGAACGCAACCCGCTTCCCGCAGCGCGCAATCAGCATCAGCTGAAGCCGTTGTCGGAAAGATTCACCCCGCCTTTTACTTATAAATCGTTGGGGTTTCGTAACTTTGCACTTCATCAACGTTAAGATTAGGTTATGACTGAGCACAAATTATTTATCCACAATACGCTGACGCGCAAGAAAGAAGAATTTAAGCCTTTACACCCCGGCCGCGTCGGGATGTACGTGTGCGGGCCGACGGTCTATGGCGATCCGCATCTGGGCCACGCTCGTCCGGCCATCACCTTTGACCTGCTGTTTCGCCTGTTAAAGAACGAAGGCTACAAGGTGCGCTACGTGCGCAACATAACTGACGTTGGCCACCTCGAGCACGATGCCGACGAAGGCGAAGACAAGATTGCCAAGAAGGCGAAGCTCGAACAGCTCGAGCCGATGGAGGTTGCGCAGCATTATAGTAACCGTTTTCACAAAGCAATGGACGATCTCAACGTCCTGCCGCCCAGTATTGAGCCGCAAGCTTCGGGTCACATTATCGAACAAGAAGCGCTCGTGCAAAAGATTCTGGATAACGGCTACGCATATGAGCGCAACGGGTCGATTTACTTTGATGTAGAAAAATACAACACCAAGTATCACTACGGCATACTCTCGGGGCGCAACCTCGAAGATACCATTGACGCGAGCCGAACATTGGACGGTGTAGACGAAAAGCGCAATCAAGTAGACTTCGCCCTTTGGAAAAAAGCCCGCCCGGAGCATATTATGCGCTGGCCATCTCCTTGGGGCGACGGATTTCCGGGCTGGCATTGCGAATGTACGGCTATGGGACGCAAGTACTTGGGCGATCATTTCGACATCCACGGCGGAGGTATGGACCTCGTCTTCCCACATCACGAATGCGAAATAGCGCAAGCCGTCGCGGCCGAAGGGGAACAAATGGTGCGCTACTGGATGCACAACAATATGATCACGATCAACGGCCAGAAGATGGGAAAAAAAGTCTCGGCAATTTCATTACGCTGGAGCAATTCTTTACGGGCGATCACCCGAAACTGGACCAGCCCTATTCGCCGATGACCATTCGTTTCTTTATTTTGCAAGCCCATTATCGCTCAACGGTCGACTTTTCCAACGAAGCGCTTCAGGCCAGCCGCAAGGGCCTCGATCGCCTGATGGAGGGCTTCGCCACTTTGGGGCGCTTAGCGGGTATCGACGGCGGAGAAATCACGGAAAGCTATGCCGAAGGTCTGTCGGAGCGCTGCTATGCGGCCTTAAACGACGACCTGAACTCGCCCATCGTGATCAGTCACCTTTTCGACGCGTGCCGACTGATCAACCAAGTGACCGACAAGCAGACGACGATCACGCCCGACGGCTTGGAAGCTCTGAAGCGCGTCTTCAGTCTGTTTGCTTTTCGACTTGTTAGGACTCAAGCCCGAAGCTGACGGCAACGAGCAGCGCGAGGAAAGTTTTGGCAAGGCCGTAGATCTCCTGCTCGATGTAAGGCAGCAGGCCAAGGCCGCCAAAGATTGGGCTACGAGCGACAAGATTCGCGACGACTTGGCCGCTTTGGGCTTCGCCGTAAAGGATACGAAGGACGGCGCAACGTGGAAATTGGAAAAATAAATTGAGGCGCGCGCAGCCTCAGCGTTTGGTTGGCCGATGGTCGTAGTCTGTTTTTCAGATTACGGCCATCGGTTTTTAGCCTTCCGGCAAGGGGCGGCGATGCTCACCTTTGCGCGCGGCCGGCGGGGTTGACACGTGATCAAGGAAATAGGGATATTCGATGATGAACCATTGGTTTTTATGGGCCAAACATGGGGTTTTGCGCGCGCCTCCGGTGTGCTTTTTTTGTGTTTGCCGTCGCAATTAAAACCTTTTTCATCACGAGCGTACACCTTTTTATCACGAGCGCAAGCCTTTTTATCGTGAGCGTAAACCTTTTTTTATCGTGATCAAAAAGGGTCGAAGTCGATGCTTTGTGCCGCAAATCGTTGAGATGTAAGTCTTTATGCGCGCCCTATTGTGAGGCATTGCCTAACCCTTGAAAACGCCCTTGCCGAAGCGTTGGCCGCGGATGGGCGCGCAGCGTGCAGCGGCTTGCCGGCAGCGATGGGCGGTAAATGGTCCGGCCGCCGTTTTCCGACTATTATTTTCCGAAAGTGTGATGGCCGCATCATCGCCGGCCCACTGACAGGCTACAAAAAAAGGCCTGCCGAAGCAGACCTTTGTAGGAATCAAGCACAAACCAAACGGCGTGTGCCTATATATAGATGTGTGGGGACGCGCTGCACCACCGGCGGCCTACGAATTGCGCCGCAAGGAGGTGAAAAGGCTTCCGCCGCGACGGCGTGTGCGCGCCGGGCGCTCTTCTTGGTGCGGGTGGAGCGTAGGATAGGCGATGCGCGTGTGGTAAATCGTCTTGAGGTTGTCGATCAATACGTCTTTCGCGTCGGAAATGTCGCGGAAGGTGATGGGGCATCGGAGGAAGGCGCCGTCGGCCACTTGCGTGTCGATGATGCGATTGACCAACTCGGTCAAACTCTCCTTCGTGTATTCTTTTAAGCTGCGCGAACTGGCTTCTACGGCGTCGCACATCATCAGAATAGCTTGTTCTTTGGTTGTCGGATTAGGACCCGGGTAGGTGAAAGGGCATCGCGCGGCGTCTCGTCGGGGTGCTCGTTTTGCCATTGTATGTAGAAGTATTTCACTTTTCCACGCCCGTGGTGCGTGCGTATGAAGTTGCAGATGCTTTTCGGGAGATGGTGCTTTTCAGCCAAGCGGAGGCCTTCCGTGACGTGGCCGATGATGATCTGTGCGCTGCGCTCCTCTTTCGAAAATCCATCTTTCGCTTCCAACGCATCGTGGGGGTTGACGCCGTTCTGATTCTCCGTGAAGAAGAGTGGGTTGAGCATCTTCCCAATGTCGTGATAGAGGGCGCCGGTTCGTACAAGCTGAGAGCTGGCTCCGATTTTCAGTGCCACTTCGGCGGCCAGGTTGGACACCTGCATAGAATGGTTGAGCGTACCTTGGGCCACCTTGGACATACGCCGAAGCAGGGGGTGGTTGATGTTGGTCAACTCAATGAGTGTCACGCTCGAGGTGAAGCGGAATACGCGCTCGATGACGTACATCAAGGGGTAAGCAAAGAGAAGTTGGAAACAACTGAAGGTGATGTAGAGGTAGCGGTAGAGACTTAGTTGGGAGAATGAGAGGCCCTCGAGCATATCCTGCCCAAGCTGTGCCGTCAGACCGACCACAAAGACTAAGCCGACAACGCGTATGATCTGGCTGCGCTGCGTCAGTTCGCGGATGCCGTAAATCGCGGTAAGGCCCATGTAGAGTTGGAGTAAGATAAACTCAAACGACATCTGCACCCCGATAGCCGAAAAGCAAGACGACGACGATCAGAGCCATCGTGGCCGTGCGCGAGTCGAGGAAGATGCGGATGAAGAAGGGAACGATGGCGTAGGGGATAATGTAGACCGCCGCGAGGGAGAAACGCACGACGCTGTACGTCAGCAGCGGAAAAAGTACGAGTAGCGTGAAGAAAAAGAGCAAGGTGGAGGTCGACCGGAAATAGTCGGGGCGGAACATTTTCAGATAAATGGGGAAGAAACCCAAGATGAGGAAGACCAAAAGCGCTTGCCCGCTGACTTGTTCCCAGAAGTCGGTGCGTATTTCGCTGCGCCGCTTGCTCTCTTTTGTGTACGAGTCGATCAATTGCTTTTGCCGCGCCGAGACAATCTCGCCGCGGTCGATGATGCGCTGGCCTTTGAGGACCATTCCGTTGGCTGCTGATAGACTGCTGATGAGATCTGCTTTCGCGCCGTCGGTTCGTTTGACGTCATAAAGCAGGTTTTGCGTCAGATAGTTGTTGATATTACAGCGCATAAGTATATCTCGGCGATAATTGATCGTATCGTTGTGCATAATATACTCGTAGGCGGTGCGCGTGGAGTAGATGCCGGAGATGGGAACTGAGACTGCCTCTTTCCCGTTTACGATGCGGATGGCCGTGGAGCCGTTGCGCATCAGCTCGCTCATACCCTCGGTCGATACGATTCCGGCTTCGTAGACTTTTGCGAGCATTTCGGCGATGTAGTGTGCGTAGTTGTCGGGCACTTTCTGGAACATTCCCTTTTTGTAGTCGGCCCTGAAGAGGCGCACTTCGATCTGCGCCGTCTGCATGTTGACGCTGTAGAACGGCTGGAAAGTTTTTCATCGCGCTATCTCGCTCCATGGCGATCGTAGCTTCGCTTTTTGTAGACCGGGAAGTCGTAGTTGGCGATTAGCGGAAGGTGTTTCCAGGGCCGTCCTTCCTCATAATCGAAGGCGATTTTTCTTTTGTCGTGGCATCAAAGCTACGAGTAAGACGATGCTTAATAGGTATGCGAGCGCTATATATACGGTTTTTTTCACGAGAATTCCTTTTTTTGTTGTTGTATATGGGATTATTGAGCGTCAATATCTATGCAAATATACAACAAATTCAATGTTTTAACGCGTGAAGGCGGGGAGAAGTGATGCGGCGGTGCGTGATGCGTGTTTTTATGTTGGGGCTTGGGCGGAGGATGTTGGGACTTTGGCGGCTGAAAATGCGATCGCCGCGCCGAAAGATGTGCTTCCGCGCGGCGATGTAAGGCTTTGTGCGGGCTTTAACGCAGAATTACTTTCTTGCCGTTGCGTACGAAGACGCCGCGTTTGGGTTCTCCTTGCACGGGGCGGCCTTGCAGGTCGTAAAGTTTCGCATTGCGGCGGTCGGCCTTCACATTTTCGATGGCTGAAGTCTGCTTCTTGCCGGCAAAACGCACGTAGATCGGCGTGCCGCTTCCGCCTTGGCCGTCGTTGAGCCATACTACGTCGACGTCGATGCTGGCGCTGTCGCCTTGGATAAAGCTGTTGTCGCCGTTGAGTTTAACGCTGGCTTCTACGGCTCCGCCCATAAAAGATACATTCTTGGGCGCAGTCGTGGCAAACTTAATTTTGTCGGCTTCTGATTTAATGCTGACTTGGTCAATTACGATGTCGCCCAATTCCATTCCGGCTGCGAAGGAAAAATTCTTGAGTGTGAAGCGCACGAGGTTTTCTCCGATGCGCTCAATGCTGATCGTCTGGTTCGGCAAGCCCGTTGCGGAGTCGTCAATCGGTGATCCGAGCGAAATAAAGAGCGATCCGGTGTACGTGCCCTCAGCTTTGGGTGTCAAATCTTCTGCTTTAATCGTCGCGAAGACGCCAACTAAAAAGCAGCAGGGTGAGTAATGTTCTTTTTCATAATTTGTTGTTGTCGTTAAATGTCCTTGTTTTTGTTTGCGGCCGTCTGATTTTTTTAGAATTGATAAGCAAAGCCCAAGTTGCCGTAGATGGGATATAGCGGGAAGGTGATGCTTTCAAAAATCTGTCGGGAACAAAACCATTGAGATTCCAGTCCAAATTTGCCGTCACGCAAAGATGCTTGTAGGCGCGAAAAGTTCCGCCAATCTGCCAGCCCCACGCGAATTTGCGCAGCTTGCGTCCGAAATCGTACGTCGCGTGCGAGACGTAGGCTTTTTCGCCCGTAGGATTGTGATGCCGGATATAGCCATTGTACGCCTCGCCGTTGAAATTGCCTTCGAGCAGCAGGCTGAAATAAGGCCCGGTATTGAGTATCCACCGCGGCGATACGTCATAAGTCAAGGTAATCGGGATCGTGAGATACGTAGCTTTGTATTTCGTCATCACGTGTCCGGTCCAAGCGCCCTCCATATAGCCTCCGTCGTCGGCCGTCATTTCCATCGTGATAGTTCTTCACATTGGCGCGCGTCTTCATCCCTTTGTTCTCCAAGCGCAATGCGATATTGAGTCCGAAGGGTGAATGATCGAAGCGCTTATGTACCATGCCGGCGATCGAGAGGTTGAGTAGCGGATCATAGCCTTCGATTTTTTTCGAATCGAGCGTGGCATTGGTAGCGGCGCAGCACCGCCCATTGCGATACCGGCTCCGATCGAGACGTGCCACCCTTTGAGTGCGGCGCGAATCAGGTTGCGATCCGTGTCCTTTGCGTAGCGTTTTGAAGGCGCCGCGCCATTTACGTCAAGCGTATCTGCCGTCTGGGCTGAAAGAGAGCCGAAGAGCGTAGCGGCAAGTAGGGTGCAGAGTATAGAGCGTCTTTTCATTGCTTCCACGTAATCTTAATATTGTCGACATAGAGTGTGGATCCGACGGCGCCCTCAAAGAATGCGCCCTGCCGGCTCGACGTCATAACGATGGCGATGGCGTATCCGTTGCGCCGCATACGGCCGGCGTCAAACGACTTCCCATTTTGGTGGCGGAAGGGCGCGCTAAAGTGCGTCCATTGGTTGGGTTCGCCGGGGTTATCGAGCCTTGCTATGGAGACGATGCGCGGATTGCTCATCACATCATCGCCCTGCAGCGGCACGAAATGGGTCGGATCGACCTCGTAGAGTACGGCATAAATGTCGCACGTATCTTTGCGGTTTGCCAAGACCTGTCCATTTTTATCGGTCATCGCATTTCCCGCCTTATACTTATAGTATCCGCTGAGCGAAAGTGGCTCGCTCTTGACCAATTGGAGGCCAAAGCGCGTGGCTTTGAGCGGATAGAGCATCGCTTGGGCTACCTTAAACTCGCCAATAAACAAGTTGCCGGCGGCTATGGGCATCTTCACGCGACTGCCAAACGAGCCTGTGCTCTTCGTCTCCAGCTTTGCGCAGCGGCCCATCAGTCCGCCGTCGACGAAGGTTGTCGGGTAATCTTCCGGCGTGTGGGCCATGCCGGTCAGTGCAAAGCCCGCGTTGCCGCTGGCCCAGATGTTGGCGTTCAAGCTACCATCCGTTTGCGTTTGATACAGAATTTGATATTGCGTGCGCTCATCGTAGCCAAAATGCTCAAAGTCTGTGCTGTCGATGGGTTGCGGATCTTCAAAGCTCACTTTATATTCCTTCTCCCAAGCTCCGTCTTCAGAGACCACGACGTAAGTTTGAGGTGCAGTGAAGTCATGATATTCCGTCGCGTCAAAGGGGCGTTTGCCCGCAGCGTCCTTATAAAAGAGCCGGGCGCGCGGCGTGATGTGGAAAGCCGGATTCAGGTGCGTGCGGTCGGCATTTTTACGCACCAAGAACGTAACGCTGTTGTTGCGAATCAGCGGATTGCCCGTAATAAATCCCGCGGGCTGCGCAGCAAGCCAAGTGCTATCGACCGCAAGAATGTCGCATTCTGCATTAGCGGCCTCTTCGCGGATGCAAGAGGTGGAGAAAAGGGCCGCGAGCAGCAAACATAAAGCGAAGGAAATGCGAATTTTCATAAATTATATCATCATTCAAGCTGCAAAAAGTAAGGCAAACGGCTTGATAGGCAAAGACTTTTCATCCTTTTTACGTATTTCTGAATGTCTTGCGTTGATCGCCGAGGGATCTGCACACTGCGAGGAAATGAGCAGGTTTGCAAAATAAGATTGCAGGACTTGATTTTGCTCTACGGCCTACTCCAACTTGGAGCTTGAAGCGTGGGGCGCGGATGCTTTTTGTCGTGATGAAAAGGGTTTGCGCTCACGATAAAAAGGTTTGTGTTCGTGATAAAAAGGGTTTGCGCTCGTGATGAAAAAAACGTCTGAAACCGATGCGAGGCCCCGTGCGGATTAGCGTTGTGCGTTTTGAAATCAATGTTTTATAGATAGATAATGCGTTGGAATCGTTAGGCAAAGCCTCAGAACCCTTGCGCAGGCTATGCGGGAGGGGCGCGGGCGCATTGTTGCTCTAAAAGCGTGCGTGCGCAGCAAGAAAAAGCTGCTCCTCGATAGGCAAAAAACCGACGCACGGAGAAATCGCGTGCGCCGGTTGCTTTATTATTTGGAGCATCGGCCGATGTTAGACGGCTGCGCCCAACGGCTGATCCGCTCTGCTTATAGCGGGAAGAAGAGGGGATGACCAAGAGCGAGGCGATCATCATAATAAGCTGGAGCGGGAGGCCCACACGTGCATAGTCGGCAAATGTATGTCGGCCGGCCGTCATGACCATGGCGTTGGGCGGGGTGCAGATCGGCGTGGCGAAGACGGCACTTGCGGCCACGGCGGCCGTCATCATAAAGGCGTGGGGGTCGACACCCAGTTTGGCGGCTGCTTCCCAAGCGATCGGGGCTACCAGGATAGCCGTTGCCGAATTGCTTAAAAAAGTAGAGAGCAGCGAAGTGACGAGATAGACGCCTGCCAATACGCCGTAAGGGCCGAACGATTGGAGGCCGGTGACGATAGAGTCGGCTATGATCTTTGAAAGTCCCGTCTCGCTCAGTGCTACAGACATACTCATCATCGCTGCGATGAGTACGATGCTCTCCCAACCTATGGCTCGATAGGCGGCATCGGCAGATCGGATGCAGCGCGTCAAGACAATGAGGACGCCGGCGGTAATGACGGACGTGACAGGCGCTACGCCGATCTGATCTGCAAAGACCATCGCGATAATCATCAAAAATCATAATGATGCTGGCCAAGGGGGCTTTGTGGGTGAGCGGCTCATTTTTCGGCTATATCTTGAGGGCGGCCGATCGTAACCCATTCGCGACGCTTTCGAGAAAGCCCTTCTATGCCGTGCCAATCACCGTGAACGAGGAGCATATCGCCCGTTTTTTTAGTTGCACATCTTGGATTTCGTCGTATTCATATTCGTCGCCGCGCTTAATGGCTACGACGTTGACGCCGAAATTCTTGCGAAACTGCATGCCCCGTAGCGTTTGGCCGATGAAATGGGAGTCGGGCAGGAGTAGCATTTCAGCCATTCCCAGTTCGTAGAAGTCTAATTGGCTGTTCTCTTCAGTAGCTTTGTCGTGGCAAATAGTGAGCGCGCAATGCTTGGCAAAGGCCTCGACGCTCTCCAGCTTGCCCACGGCGTAGAGCGTATCGCCGAGGCGGAAAATTGTATCGGGCAAGACGCCTTCTTGCAAGTGGGCATTGAAAAAAGCCGACCTTCTGGCGCGTCTTACTTCAAGTAAGCGGACGTCGTAACGCTGGTGGATCTCGAGCTCGCCAACGGAATGGCCCACGAGATGGCTCTCTCCTTTGATCTGTAAGCGATATATTTTGTTGTCGATCGAATATTCGTGGAGCAATTCGTTGAGAGATTTGTCGTCGTTTCCATCCTCGTTGCCCTTTCCCTTGGCCGAAAGCAAAAAAACTTGCAGAGCGGGTAGAGGCAGATCAAGCCCACGAGGAGCAGGACGAGGCCAATCGGCGTAAATTCGAAGAAGCCGAAGCCCGGGCGCCCGTTGTCGCGGAGGTAATCATCGACAATCAAGTTGGGCGGCGTACCGATGAGGGTTAAAATTCCGCCCATACTCGAGGCAAAAGCCAAAGGCATCATCAAGCGGGATGGATTTACGCCCGCCGTTTTGGCCTATGGCGAGGACGATAGGTAGGAGCATGGCGACGGTACCCGTATTGCTGACGAAGGCGGCTACAACTGCGGTGACGATCATTACGACAAAGAAGAGGTTTTTCTCGCTGGTTCCGGCCAGCCGCAAAAAGCGACCGGCTATATACTTGGCCAATCCGGTCTGGAAAATGGCACCTCCGACGACGAAAAGGAAGACCATGATGATGACGGCCGTGTTGGCGAAACCGCTGAGCGCGGCTTTGGGCGTCACAATCCCGCAGAGCATGAGGCGCAGCCATACAGCCGAGGGCGACAATGTCGGACCTGATTTTTGCCAATTAAAAAAAGAAAATGATCGTAACTACAAAGATGAGGATGGTCAAGGCTTGATGGAGCGTCTGCGTGTCGCTCCAAAGCTGCATCCAAAAAGGAGGCGATGGTGTCCATAGTCAGGGGTGTTTTTTTACGTTATACCAATTTAAGGAGGTTTATTTGCGGCTAATATACGAAAAGAATGTATATGAAGGGTGCAAATGAAAGAATATTCTAAATTTTTCCTGCGTTTTTTTGTTAGTTTTTTTGTTGCGTTTGTGCGCGTTTTGTATCTATTTGTGCGGCGTTTTTTTCGGGCTGTGCGCCGACAGACTTTGATGCGGGCGGCGGCGCGGCGGACTGCGCGGCGGTTTTGTCGGAACGGGCTTTTTGGCGCAACAAGGCCGCGCGGCCGGCAGGCAAGCCTCGCGCGCCGCAGGGTGGCCCTCGCGGCCTTCGCGACGCTTCGGAATCGATAGAAACTTGGCGGCGCGGCTTTTTCTCATTACCTTTGTCGAGTCATTATTATATATAGGGGCGCAGACTCCTTGACTTTTTCGCTTTGAAGATAGTTCTTGTAAATACAGCTGAGAATATGGGCGGCGCGGCTATTGCTACGAAGCGCCTGATGCAGGCTTTGCGCAGCGACGGACTGGACGCGACGATGCTCGTGCGCGACAAAACGTCGGCCGATCCGCACGTCGTGGCGCTGCCGGGTAGATTTCAGCAGCGTTTTAACTTCTTTGCTGAGCGCGCCGGCGTATGGGCGGCCAACGGATTCAGGAGGCGGAATCTTTTTGTCGTAGACACGGCCGCTTTTGGTACGAACATCTTGCGTCAAACTTTGGTGCAAGAGGCTGATGTCGTGCATCTGAATTGGATCAATCAGGGTATGATGAGCCTAGCCTCTGTTGCGCAGCTGCTAAAGGCGGGAAAAAAAGTTGTGTGGACGCTACATGATATGTGGCCGCTCACAGGTATTTGCCACCACGCCGAAGATTGTCGCGGCTGGCTGGCTTCTTGCGGCAACTGCCCCAAACTTTTGCGCCCTGCAGCGCAGGACTTATCGCGACAAACGTTTGAGAAAAAAATGCTTACTTACGGTTCGGCGCGCTTGAAGATTGTGGCTTGCAGCAATTGGCTTGCTGATCTGGCTCGCCAAGCCCCCTGCTGCAAGCTTCGGAAGTGTTTAGCGTCCCCAACGCCATCGATACGCAATTCTTTTCGCCCGGTAGCAAAGCCGAAGCGCGGGCTGCGCTCGGCCTGCCGCAAGATAAGCGGCTGATTCTCTTTGTTGCTTATCGCGTGACGGATGAAAAAAAGGCATACAATACTTGATTGAAGCTGCAAAGCGCTTGATGGCGGCGCAGCCTGAGAGAAAAAGCCGACTGGGGCGTCGTCTTGGCGGGCCGCGAAGCCGCGATAGCGGCGGAGCGCTTCCCTGTGTCGTTTATCCGCAGGCCTATATTTCGCAAGCAGAACAGATGCGACTCTTATACAGAGCGGCCGACGTGCTGGCAATGCCCACTTTGATGGATAATTTGCCCAACACGATTGCTGAAGGGATGGCTTGCGGCCTGCCTTGCGTGGGCTTCCGCGTCGGAGGTCTGCCGCAGATGGTAGATGATGACCTCAACGGCTATTTAGTGCCCTTGGCTGACGCCGAAGCGTTGGCGCGCCGACTCTTTGAGGTCTTAACGACAAGCAGTTATCCCCAACTTTCGCTCAATGCGCGCCGCAAGGCGGAAACCAACTATGGAGCAGCGCGCGTGGCAGCACGTTATCGCGCTATTTGATGAAACATCTTAAACCAGCTATATATGTATGCTGCTGCCGTTGAGCTGCATACTCTCCGACTATGGCACGTCAACCTTTGAAAATAACTGTGGCCACCGTGGCCTACAACGCAGGCGCTCTCATCGGGCGCACGATTAACAGCGTCGAGGAGCAGGATTATCCTTACGTAGAGCACTTGATCATCGACGGAAATTCGACCGACGACACGTTGAACCGTATACATCATTATATGGAGCGCAACAGTACGGCGCCAATCAAGCATGAAATAAACTGCCTGAGCGAACCTGATAAAGGCATCTACGATGCTATGAACAAAGCCTTGGGCTTAACGACCGGGCGCTATGTGATTTTTCTTAACGCCGGCGATTGTTTTTACGCGACTGATACGCTTTCACGCATCGTTTGCGCCATTTCGCAAGAGGAGGCCCAGCCGGCCGTGGTCTATGGCGATACTCACTTGGTCGATGGCTTTGGCAATTTTTTTGCGGCGTCGGCGTCTGACACCACCGGAGCGCTTATCGTGGCGCGACTTTAAGGAGGGAATGCTCGTCTGTCACCAAGCTTTTTTTGCGCGCACTGATTTGGCACGCGAATGTTTGTATGATACGAACTACCGATTCTCGGCTGATTACGATTGGACTTTGCGTATTATGCAAGAAGCCGAACGCCGCGGTTTGAAACTCTTGAATGCACACCTCGTCGTGGCCAATTATTTGAGTGAAGGGACTACTACGCGCAATCATCGTCGCAGCTTGATGGAGCGCCTACGCATAATGGCAACCCACTTCGGTTGGGACACGGCGCTGAAGCAGCACTTATGGTTCGTTTGCCGAGCGTTTTTGAAGAAATGACAAAAGATAGAATTTCACCCGAAAAGCTTTACAAACGTGCAGCAGCTCGCTGCGCGCAGCGAGAATACTGTCGATCCGAATGGGCGCGCAAGTTTATCGAAGGCGGACTGACGCACGCTGATGCAGAAACCTTGCTCAATCGGCTCGAAACTGAAGGTTACATCGACGAAGCGCGTTATGCGCGAGCTTTTTGTCCACGACAAAACGCTCTACGATCGCTGGGGGCGCTTCAAGACGCGACAGGCGTTGGCGCTGAAAGGGAGTTGGGAGCGAGCAGATCGAAGCAGCGCTTGCGGAGATAGATGCAGAGGTCTATTACGATACGCTGAAAAATCTCTTACAGGCAAAGAAGAGAAGCGTCAAAGCGGATTCTGCGTATGAGTTGCAGCAAAAACTCATCCGCTACGCAGCCGGGCGCGGTTTTGAGCAGGATTTGATTTTTAAGGTCTTGGAAACGGAAATATTGCAAAGTGGATATTGCATATAAGTTTCCATATCCTGCAAAAAATCTTAATGTTGAAAGAAAATAGGTCTTATTACTTGCATTCTGAATCCAAACCTTGTATCTTTGCATCGTGTTTTTCATAGTATTAGATTTAAGGTTAACAAGGTTGGGATACAGAGGTATCCCTTTTTTTATGCCTTTTCGGAGAATCAGGTCCCGCTTGTGGCAGTTTAAAGTCCTGTATTTGAGGCATAAATAGGATGGTTCCGATTTCTTCCCTTCTGCTTTTTCAAGCTGACATCGAGCTTTCCTTATGTCCTACTATGAGGTGTGATGCGTGTGTGTTGATAATTTGTTTCGAATGACGAATTGTCAGAAAAAAATCTGATAGAATATAACAAGTATGCAGGTTTGCTTTTTGGCAAACTTGCGACTAAAAGGTAGAGCCGCGAGGCGCTTTCCTGCTCTGCACATCGCCGATTTTCATCGAAAAAGTCTCAAGATCCATATCGACTGCCGTAAGCGCAAAGACTTTCGTTCTTGTTTTATGGTTTATATTTCTCCATAAATCAATGCTTTAAGTCGTCCACTTCGCCGCCATATCCCGCTTGCGTTGTTTTTTTATCGTGATAAAAACTGTTTGCGCTCACGATAAAAAAAGGCTTGCGCTCGTGATAAAAAAAGGCTTATCCTCGTGAGAAAAAAATGAAGCAAATAAGAATTTCGCACTTTGGCGGTCAGATCTCAGATTCGGGAAGCAGGCGCCGACACAATTCTTTTCACACCCTCGGAGGCCGGTAGGCGCAAGACGGTGATCGTGCGGTTGGAAGGGACGCACACTTCGGCAGGGTCGATCAAGAAAATTTGGGCCCCGTCGGGCACATGACGCACTAATCCGGCTGCGGGATAAACATTTAAGGATGAGCCGATGATGACAAATATGTCGGCTTTAGCCACTTCTTTGGCTGCTTGCTCAAGGTTGGGCACGGCTTCGCCAAACCATACGATCCAAGGGCGCAATAAAGAGCCGTCGGCGGCCAACTCGCCGGGATGTATCTCCACGCGTTCGGGAGTAAGCGTCTGCCATAAGCGTGGGTTGTCAGGATCGCGCGAACTGCATGCTTTCATGAGTTCGCCGTGGAGGTGAATAACGTGCGAACTGCCGGCTCGTTCGTGCAGATCGTCCACATTTTGTGTTACGATGGTCACATCAAATTGCTCTTCCAAGGCAACTAGTCCGCGGTGGCCCTCATTGGGGCGTGCATCAACCAGCAGGCGTCGCAGGTAGTTGTAAAAGTTTGTCACCAAAGTGGGATCTGCCCGCCAGCCTTCGGGCGTAGCGACCTGCTCCACGGGATATCGCTCCCAAAGACCGTCAGAGTCGCGAAAAGTACTGAAAGCCGCTTTCGGCGCCTCATGCCGGCTCCTGAGAGAATAACTAATTTCTGTCTCATACTTGCTTAAATTTATAGGCTACTGCGCAAAGGTAGCGAAAAAAGTTGTACATTTGCCCGATAAAAAGTAAGATAGCAATAGAGAAAATGGACAAACTCAGTTATGCATTGGGCGTAGTCATCGCCAATAATCTTAAGGGCTTGGGCGTGAACAGCCTCGTAACGGCTGATTTCAGCAAAGCCATCGACGATATTTTGAAAGGAGAACAGCCGGAAATCGGCGAAACGGAAGCGCAAATGCTCGTGCAGCAGTTTATGGAACAGCAGGAGGCTGAGCGCGGTAAGTTTATGCGCGAAGCCGGAGAACGCTACTTGGCTGACAATGCGAAGCGCGAGGGCGTTACCGTGCTCCCCAGCGGTCTGCAATACGAGGTTTTGCGTAGCGCTATCGGACGTAAGCCGACGGCAACGGATACGGTGGAGTGTCATTACGAGGGCCGCTTGATCGATGGTACGGTGTTCGACTCATCTTATAAACGCGGGCAGACGGCTACTTTCGGCTTGAACCAAGTGATCAAGGGCTGGACGGAAGGCGTGCAGCTTATGGCTGAAGGAGCTAAGTATCGACTCTTCATTCCTTATAACCTGGCTTATGGCACGCACGGTGCAGGGCAGCAGATTCCGCCTTATGCCGCGCTGGTCTTTGATATCGAATTGATCAAGGTTAAATAAAGTTTGCTACAATGAAGCGCTTATTCTTATTACCGTTGCTTGGCGGCATCTTTCTCGCATCTTGCCATAAAAGTGCGCCGAGGGCTGAGATGAAAACCGATGTGGATACGCTCAGTTATGAGATCGGTATGGCCAATACACAAGGCATTGAGGCTTATTTCCGGCAAATGGGCATTGATTCTCAATATGTCGACGACTTTATCCGCGGCCTGAAAGACGGTTCGCTGGCCGGCGACGATAAGAAACAAATGGCTTATTATGCCGGCGTGCAAGCCGGATTGCAGATAAAGACGCAGATGTTTCCAACAATTGAGCGTCAGGTTTTCGGCAGCGATACGACGCGTATGCTCAGTTTGAAAAACTTCCTCGCAGGCTTCTCCGCAGGGTTGCATAAGAAGTCGGCCTTTAAAATAAATGGGCAGGAGCTTACGCCGACATTGGCCGGACAGGACGCCGATAAGCGCGTAAAACTGATGGCTTCAAAGGCTTTGGAGACGCAATACGGTTCGCAGAAGAAAGCCGCCGATGCTTACTTGAAGCAATTGGCGAGCCAAAAAAGACATAAAACGACTCCCGGGCGGCGTTTTCTACCGCGTGATCAAGGCCGGTGGGGGCGCAATTCCTTCAGATACGTCCATTGTCGAAGTAGAATACGAAGGGCGGCTCGTTGACGGCAAGGTTTTCGACTCATCCATAGAGCGGCAGCCGGGAAAACCGGTTAAAATGAGCGTCGGCACGGCCATAGAAGGCTGGAAAATAGCCTTGACGCATATGCCCGTGGGCAGCATTTGGGAAGTTTACGTCCCTTACGACAAAGCTTACGGCGGGCAGGGGCACAGGGACCAATTCCCGCCTTTTGCCAACGTCATATTTAAGATTCAGCTCGACGGAATTGATCGCGCGGCAGGCGGTGCGGGTAGCTAATGCGCCCGACTTCCTGTGGTCCGGCAAAGTCCTGATCGGCAGAACGCTGACTCCAATATTTTACAAATACATCACACGAACAAATATCTTTAACCTATCCGGCACGCCTTGAGCACGGCGCAGCAAACAGCGCGATTAAAACCGCGCCGGGCGAGGCCGATAATTTCAAAACACAATATGAAATTCAAAGTTCTTTCCATGTTGTTGCTCACAGCCTTGATGGGCGTGAGCTGCTCCAAACACACAGCGTCGCTAAAGAACGACGTGGATTCGCTAAGCTATGCCCTCGGAATGGCCACTGCGCCCGATTCTGCGCAGCTTGCGATGGCATTTCCTGACAGCACCATCAAGATTGACAACACAAAGCTCCTTGATGGTATGGAAGAAGGTCTTAAAATGGCCAAAGATACGACGAAGCAAGCAAATTTCTTTGGCTTGCAAGCGGGCATGATGATGACGCAACAAACTTTCCCGACCATAGAACAGCAACTCTTTGGTGAGAAAACAGACAAGAAAGTCAATGTTGACAAGTTCATTGAAGGCTTTAAGGACGGACAAAAGAAAGCGGACGCCGAAATAGAAAAGGCTTTCAAAACACTCAATGAGAAAATGATGAAGCTAATGCAGTCAAAAGACAGCATTAAGATGAAGGATGACGAGTTTGAGAAGCTGGCTTACGATATGGGCTTCACGGCTGTATCCGGCGCGAAGCAGATGATGCAAAGTTCCGGCGTAGCGGCGAAGAACTTGGACAAGTTTTTCGAAGGTATGAAGGACGGTTTGAAGTCGCGCGGTAACAGCAAAAAACTTTCTGAGTCGCTCGGCTTGATGATGGGCTTGCAGATTGCGAACAACCTCTTCCCCGGCGTAGAGCAGCAGATCTATGCTACCGACAGCACGAAGAAGATTAGCACCGCCAACTATCTGGCCGGCGTTTACGATGCGCTCAATCACAAGAGCTCAATGCAATATAAAGGCAAGCCTTTGACGCGCGAAACGGCCAACGAGTACATCCAAGAGCGCATCAATGCCGCAGCAGAAGTTGAGATGGCTAAGCAACACGGCGCCGACAAGCAGAAAAACGAAGCTTATATGGCCAATAAAGCAAAAGAAGCCGGCATTCAGAAGTTGCCCGAAGGCGTTCTTTACAAAGAAATTAAGAAAGGCAACGGCCCAATCGCCAAAGAAAATCAGACCGTGGAGGTAGAATACGAAGGCCGCCTCATTAACGATACCATCTTCGACAAGTCAGAGAAGCCTGTAACCTTCCCTGTCAACGCCGTAGTCAAGGGTTGGCAAGTCGTGCTTACACATATGCCGGCCGGAAGTGAGTGGGAGGTTTACATTCCTTGAATGTGGGTTACGGCGCACGCGGTGCGGGCCAGAACATCCCACCTTTCTCTACGCTTATCTTTAAGATGAAACTCATCTCCGTGAAATAATATATCACGCCGATTGATATTATGAAACTCAGATCACTATTCGTCATCGCGCTGGCAGCATGCGTCTGCAGCGCGACGGCGCAGAAGCGCAAGAAAGCGCCTAAAAAAAGCTGTCACAGTTGAAGCAGCTGCTACGCATATCAAGCCCGTAGGCGCAGAAGAGTTTAGTTATGCGATGGGTGTTGCCCAAGGCTCATCTTTGCGCGATTATTTGATGACGCGAGAAGGCGTAGATTCGCTTTATCTCGGAGAAGCCATCAAGATGATGCAAGGAAACACGCCCAAACAGCAAGCCCAATTGATCTTAGCTCAAGCTGCCGGCTTAAAAATCGCGCAAATGAACGACGAACGCGTCATTTCCGAGGTCAACAAGGCCGCAACGGGAAAGTCCGATACCACGTATATGAGTAAAGAAGCCTTTGTTCGCGGCCTTGCAGACGTGGTTCTTAAGCGCCCACACGCTTTGCGTGAAGATAGCGCACAAGCTATCGTCGAGCGTCAGTTTAATTTTTACAAGAACAAGTACAAACTCGAAAATGAGGCCTTCCTTACGGCCAACAAGCAGAAGAAAGGTGTCGTAACCCTGCCTTCAGGTTTGCAATATCGCATCTTGAAAGCCGGTAAGGGCGCTTTGGCTACCGATTCAACGCTCGTTGAGGTAAACTACGAAGGTCGCCTGACGGACGGCACCATCTTTGATTCCTCATACAAGCGCGGACAGACCGCTAAGTTTAAGCCGAATCAAGTGATCAAAGGTTGGACGGAAGCGCTCAAACTTATGCCTGAGGGCAGCACGTGGGAGCTTTACCTTCCCTACGATTTGGCTTATGGCAAGAATGGTACGGGTAGCATTCCGCCATATTCTACTTTGATCTTCAAAGTTGAGATTGTCAAAGTCGGCGCGACTCAATAGCCGTTAGCGACAACCATTATTGCGGCCGCGCGACCCATTTGCGGCCGACCCCTATCAATCGGGGCGACAGGAACACCTGCCGCTCCGATTTTTTTGTTTGGAAAAAGCGAGGATGGGGTTTTGCAAAAAAACGCAACAAAGCCTATTTTTTTAAGCGTCTGCGGCCAACGATTATGTTTGCGCTCGTGAGGGTAAACCTTTTTCATCACGAGCGTAAGCTGTTTTTATCGTGAGCGTAAAGGTGTGTTATCGTGATAAAAAAAGGTCGGGCGTGGGGTGGGGGCGTTTTTTTAAGTCAATGATCGTGTGGGTGATAATGGGTTTTCCAACGTTTTTTTGTTTGCCGTTATCCCTTGCGTTTGGATGAGCGGATGTTTTTGAAAGACCAACCCTAAGGGGTTGCCAACGTTGGGGCGCGTTAGGCAGGGTTAAAGCGCTGCACGCTTTAACCCTGCCCCTGCCAAAGGACTAACCCCGATGGGGTTATTTGAGGCGGAAAGCGTTAGCGGGCGGAATTGCGTGGCGTGTGGGGCGAATTTGTTGGGCCTATTTGCGGCGTTGGTTGTGGAGATTGGGAAATTCGTGTCGGCGTTCGGGGTTCATTTGGTGCAAGATGTGAGGATTGAAGGGGTTATTTGCGGCAGAAGGCGTTGGTGGAGGGATTGTGCGGAATATGGGTTGAGTGTGTTGGGATTAGATTAAGCGGGGAAGCATTGGTAGTTTGACTTAGGCAGAAGCGGTGCAAGTTCTATTGAGGAATTTGTGTTGTGAAGCGTACCGCATTTAAGCTAATCCATAAAGAAACCAATCGACAATTGCATATATACAATAATGGGACGTGCATAATTCGACCCCGATGCAATAAATAGCGACCCCAACCCCTTAGGGTTGGTCTTTTGGTAGGCCGGGGTTAAGGCACAGTGAGCCTTAACCCCGGATAAGCAAGTATACATAGTGCTCAACCCCATAGGGTTGGTCTTTCATCGTGGCAGGGTTGAGCAGCGGAGCGGCAACCCAGCCACTAACGACGCATGTCGTTGATCTTGTCGATTGTTATTTGGAGGGTGTCCGTTGCGTTTGGACGAGTGGATGTTTTTGAAAGACCAACCCTATGGGGTTGTCAACGTTGGGGCGCGTTAGGCAGGGTTAAGATGCTTCGCACCTTAACCCTGCCCTGCCAAAGGACTAACCCCGATGGGGTTATTTTCGGGTGTGTGGTTGCGGAAACGGGATGGTAGAGTTCGTGTTTGAGTGTTAGTGAGCGTAGTATTGGGATTAGATGGGGTTATTTTTTTGAGCGTGTGGTTGCGGAAATGGGTTGGCGGGGTTAGCGTTTGGGCGTTAGCGTGTGCAGGGTTGGAATTTTGTGGGATTATTTGCGGATGTGTAGTTGCGGAAATGGGATGGCTGGGTTGGCGTTTGGGTGTTTTTTTGTGTACGATTAGATTATGTGGGGGCTATGTCTGGACGTGTAATAAGGAAATTAGGTGGGAAGGATAGGGAAATGAGCCTTTTGTAGATTACAGATATACATTTGTTGGGGGCATTTTGCGTTGTTCGTTTGAGCGTGTGCGCCGGCGGGGTTGGCGGTCGGGCACTTGGGGGATGCAAAATGCTGAATTGGAGACTATGGCCGGTAAGGCGCTATGGATTTTTGCTTGCGTGGTGCGAAGCGAAAACCAACGTACCACTCGCCGGCATAGGCTTTCGTGCGGTGGGCGTGGATGTTGAAGCCCGTATGTAGGCCGCAGGGAAAAATCGTAGCGGAGGCCGATGCGTTCGTAGTAGCCATACTCCTCGTCGGTCAAGGCGTAGCGCTCCAGTGGGCGGAGTAGGTAGACGCCAAGGGCGAAGGTGGCGGCCAAGCGCCGATAGCGGGCTTCGTGGCGCATACTCAGGCCGATCGTCGTCTTGCCGATGTCGTGAGGGCGTGCGGGGTTTTGCACTTCAATACGACCGGCGTAGGGCTCATAGGGTGAGGTCGAGACCGAGACCCGAAGCATACTTTAAATTGTATCGGTAGAGGAGGCCCAGACCTAAGCCGTGAGAGGCGTAGAGTACGTAAGAACCATAGCGAATTGGGTTGCCGTAGCGTTCCGCATTGTGGTCGTAGAGCCATTCGCCGATGGACGTTTTCAAACCTAAACGATAATCGACATCGACCAAGAAGCCGCGGTCGGTAAAGGGGATTTGTAGGCGCGTAAGACTGTCGGGCGAAGCGGCATCGAAGTAGTGGCGCACGGAGGTTTGAAACAGCCAGGCGTTTGCCCCTTTATTAGGCCGATGGAGCGCGCTGTTGGAAAGGTGAAGGAAGTCGGGACCGGCGCGAAATTCCCACCCGCCGCGCCGATAAGCAACGTGAAGGCCTGCGCCGAAGTAGATCGCGAAGCGGCCGCCTAACATTTCGTTTTCCGGATTGCGCGTGCGATGCCATTTGTGCGTGTTCAGACTGAGGCCTTGGGCCAGTGTATAATCCAAACTCCACCCTTGCGGCGTGCGAAAGAGTGGGCGCTCAAAGGCGGCAAAGAGTAGGGACTGACGTACCCAAACGCGATGGGGCGGCCAAGGGCCGGAAGTCGGGGTCTTTCAGGCGGATGCGTGAGAGATCAACTACTTGCAGGCCGAAGCGGAAGTGTGGGTGCCCGTAAGCCGCATCGTAGCCATCGGCCGTAGCGCGCGGTATATAAATATATGCGCCTTCGAAGCTGTGGATCGGTCCGCCGCGCGTGACCTTTATGTAGGGGTCGATGCCGATCATACGCCCGTTGGCATAGCCGGCCTCGAGACCTTGGCTAAACGCAGGGCGGGCCAAAGGAAGCAGCAGGCTGAGCAAAAGGAGAATGGATGCAAATCGGCGCATATCGAAAGATTGAGGCATCAACGGCAGCGCTGTGCAACCATAGATGCCTCGTAGGTAATGTATGTATGACTTATTGGGCCGCTTTTGTCTTATATACTAAAGCGTACATTCGCATTTGTTTGACCATAGCCAAGAGCCCATTGGAACGCGTCGGGGAGAGATGCTCGCGCAAACCGATACGGTCGATAAAATAGAGTTCGGCGGCGAGTATTTCGTCGGGTGTATGGTCTGTCATAACGCGAATAAGCAGGCTGACAATGCCTTTTACGATGAGTGCATCGCTCTCTGCGCGAAACTGTAAGCGGCCGTCGTGCTCGTCGCATACGAGCCAGACGCGGCTTTGGCAACCATCGATAAGATTGCTTTCGGTTTTGTCGGCGGCGGGCAGGGCTTCCTCGCCCTCACCCATATCGATGAGGAGCTGATAGCGGTCCATCCAGTCGTCTAACTGGGAAAATTCTTCGATGATTTCGTCTTGTATTTCGTTGATCGTCATTGTGTGTATTTTTTAAGTTGGGAGATGCTGCGTGAGATTTGCGCTTTCGCGGGCTGCAAAATTACTTCGCGCGGTTGTTTTCTTCGTGTAGGAACTGAATGAGTGTCTGCCCTACGCCGCGTAATACATCGACGGAAATGTTTTCCGGTGTGTCGCGCGTCGTATGCCAGGTTTCGCTGAATCCTGTGCCGGTATTGGGGATGATATCAATGGTCGGAATGCCTGCGATTTGGTTCATCGGGATGTGATCGTCTTCTACCATTGTGCCGTCGTCTTGCACAAAAAGATTGTCGGCGCCGACTGCTGCCGCGGCAGCCCACACGCGGGCTACGACATCTTGCGCGTATTTCATCGAAAAATACTCGAAGGGGAAGCGAGCGTCACTTCCGCCAACCATATCCAAGAGTATGCCGCAGCGCGGCTTGTAGCCCTTGGGCAGATGTGAGGCCCAATAGTGCGAACCTAAGCACCAGTCTTGCTGGTCGGGGCTCTGCTTGCCCCAGTAGGGTGCGCCGTAATCTTCTGTATCGAAGCAGACAAAATCTATCCCATATGAGGGGTTGATTTCCTTGATTTGGCGGGCAATTTCCAATAAAACGGCTACTCCGCTCGCGCCGTCGTTGGCGGCCATCACGGGTTCATGGTGCTTGCTGCTATCGGGGTCGGCGTCGGCCCAGGGGCGGCTGTCCCAATGCGAGCAGAGGACGATGCGGTCCTTGAGTTCGGGGCGATAGGAGGCGATGATGTTGTTGCATTTCAATTGCTTGTCATCCCAGCCTTTGAGGGTGGTCTTCTGCTCTTGGACTTGCAGGCCGTAGCGCTTGAACTGCGTGACGATATAGGCGGCGCAGCGGTCGTGGGCCGGACTGTTGGGGACGCGGGCGCCGAAATCGCACTGGGCTTTTACGAAGGCGAAGGCTGAATCGGCGTTGAAACGCACGGCCGATAGGTCGGCGGCGGGCGTAGACTGGTCGGCGCTCTTGCCGGACTTGCAGGCGCTGAGCAAAAGTGCGGCGAAGAGGGTGGCGAGGAGGGTTGCTGTATGTTTCATTGGGAATGTTTTTGTTGGATTGTGAGCTTGAAAGCGGGCCGTATGAACGTTGGGAAGTTGGATTATAATTTGATTTCGCCCTGAAAGCGAGCCTGACTCATAATATGTATGAAGTTGCCGCCCCAGATTTTTGCGCAACTGGGACTGGTTTAGGCCGGCGGCCATCAGGGCGTCGGGTGAGGTTGATCATTTCTGCGGCTGACGCTAATCCGGGTACGCCGCCGTCGCCGTCAAAATCGCTGCCGATGCCTACGTGATCGATGCCGGCAACGTCTATCGCGTGGAGAATGTGTGCCACGACGTCGTCGATGGTGGCTTTGCCGTCTTCGCGCAAAAAAAGCCTTTGTAGAATGTGATCTGAATAACGCCACCTTTTTTCGGCCAAAGCTTGGATTTGGGCATCGGTAAGGTTGCGCGGGTGGTCGCATAATGCGCGGCAGCAACTGTGGGTGCAGACCACGGGGACGCTGCTGTAATGGAGGACGTCGTAAAAGGTTTTCTCGCCGGCGTGGGAGAGGTCAATTAGCATCCCGACGCGGTTCATTTCGCGCACGACTTCGCGGCCAAAGTCGCTTAAACCGTTGTGCTCGTTCTTGGAACGCACGGCGGAATCGCAAATATCGTTGTCGCCGTTGTGACAGAGCGTCATATAGATCACGCCTTCTCGACGGAAGAGTTCTATATTTGCAAGGTCGTGCCCAATGGCGTAGCCGTTTTCAATGCCCAGAAGGATGGCGCGCTTGTCATGGTTCTTCGCCCCTAAAAAAATATCGTTGGGGCTGTTGGCTAATACCGCGTTCTTGGTCTCGTTGACCATCGCCTTGATCGCCCCAAGTAAGTGATAGGCTTTGGCGCCTGCGTTGTGATGTCCTATTTCGCTGCGCTCGCCTTGCGGAAGATAGGCCGCCATAACCACTGCATCGACGTGACCTTCCGTTAATTTGTGCATATCGACTAAGATTTTTGGGTCGCGTTGCGCAAAACGGACGCCTTGATCAAAGAACATGGGTGTATCGGTGTGGGAATCGAGCGTCACAATCTGGCGATGCGTGGCTACGGCGCGGCGATACGATTCTGCTTCTTCCACAAACCAGCGGAAGAGGGGGAACTGGCTCTTGTCGCCTTCTTGCAAAAAGCATTCGGGGTGCCATTGTACGCCGACGATGCTTTTCTTTTTCGTTGCTCTCGATGGCTTCTATGACGCCGTCGGCCGCATAAGCTGTCGTGCGGAAGCGATTTCCGGGATCGGCCACTGCTTGGTGGTGCACGGAGTTAACCGCGAAGCGTTCGCCGAGCAGACGAGCGACGATGGAGTTCGGTTCAGCCGTCACATAGTGCGATGGTACGCCGCGCGGCATTTCTTGGTCGTGTTTGAGGAGCGGCGTAGGTTCGGGCATAGCTGTGCGCAAATCTTGGTGCACTGTTCCGCCGAGCGCTATGGCTAACGACTGAATGCCTCGGCAAATGCCCAGCATCGGGATCTGCCGATCATAGGCGAGCTGAATCAAAAGTAATTCGCTGCGGTCGCGTTTCGGATTGATTTCGCCCAAGGCCGGCAGCGGATCTTCCCCGAAATAGAGCGGGTTGATATCGGCTCCGCCTGAGAGCATCAAGCCGTCGATGCGGTCGAGCATAGAAAGCAGCAACAGAAGGTTGTCCGACGGCGGAATAACCAAAGGTATGCCTCCCGCCGCTTCGATGCTGGCGTAATAGCCTTCGGCGAGTTGGCAGCCATATTTGCCAAAATTGCCCGTAATGCCTATGATTGGGCGTGCGGAATGGTTTGGAAAATGGTCCGTGACCGACAAATAATCAGCTTTAATATCGAAATTCATAGTCCTCAATATATAATGGAGTGAGCCGTCCTCGTCGCGCGTCAAAACAAAAGGGGCGACGCAGGTCCGTGCTCCGGATCGCAGCTTGAAGTGCTGAAGTTTCTCTCCGTTCGGCCGGGAGGGCGGCCATGGTGGCGCGTTTTGGGTTCGCTTTGTCGTGGTTGCAAACAATCATCGTCGAGAGCCTTTCGGCCTTCGACGATGATACAATTTAGCTTTTACGGCTTTTTCTTTTCGGGTTCTCAGGAAACCATCCTTTCTTCACGCGTTCTTTTTGCTCAAATAGTTCCAGGATGCTCCATAAGTTTGTTACGCCCAGAATAGCGCATAGGCAAGACCAAAAAAGTGAGGCCACAAAGAGCGAAGCGCCAAGGCAAGCTAATCCTATCACAAGGAAGATCCACCAGACGCGTGTGCCGAAATAATATTCAGACTTGATGACGATCGGGTGAAACACGCCAATGATAAGAAACGTGCAAAGTCCGAGAAGAGCGCCTTCGTAATACATTAATTAATGGGATCCTTCGGACGGCGTCCCGGCTTGCGTTGCCGCGGCGGGAGCTCAAAGTCGGCGCCCGGTATGGGGAAATTGCGAGAGACGGTCTGCTCCAGAGAGATCAAAGTCTCCGTTGCCGTCACGCCCTCTATGCTTTGGATCTTACCATTGAGCAATTGCATAAGATCTTCGTTGTCGTGGCAGTAAAGTTTGACAAGCATCATATAATTGCCCGTCGTATAATGACACTCTACAATTTCAGGTATCTTCTCCAATTGTTCAGCTACTTCGCGATACATCGAGCCGCGAGCAAGCGAAATTCCAACATAAGTGCACGTGCTAAAGCCTACGCTCTTCGGATTCACCGTAAAGCCGGAACCTGTGATAACGCCATTCTCAACAAGGCGCTGTACGCGCTGGTGAATAGCTGCACGCGAAACACCACATACGGCTGCCACGTCCTTAAACGGTACGCGAGCGTTGCCGGAGATGATGCTCAGAATCTTCAAATCTAATTTATCAACTTTTTCCATTTATCTTTTGTTATTGCTTAAGCAGCTACAAAGATAATCAAAAAAAGAAATAACCTTACATTTCTCCATCTTTTTTTCTACAAAATAAGAGGTAAAAAAAGGGCTTTTTTGGTTTCGAGGCCAACTTTTTTTCCCATTACGAGGGGAAAAAGTGGCGTTTCTTACAAGTTGTGCCTTATGTTGAAATTATTTAAGTCGGCTGCAAATTCAGGCCTGTTTATCGCCCGCCGCTTCTTGCCTTTTTGGTGCAGCCTTCTGTCGGCATGGCGTCGCGCAGATTTTACCCGTGAAGCCTGCCGCTGCGCCGGTTTTTTCCGGTCGTCAGCTTTCGCTCGGCGCGGTGGTCGTTAATCATTGCCGCCGACCCTATATATAATATATAATGTGTAGCGCGGTGTTTGGCGTCGTAGGCTTCGCGCCTCGCAGTCGGCCGCAGCGGTCGCTGCCGGCGCTTGTAGCGATGCGGCCAGTTCGCCTTTTATGGCTGCCGACTCACTTTCGAAGCGCGGCCGATGGACTTTTCTTGCGTTGCAGTATCGGCAGTCGACTTTTTTTCTCACGATAAAAAAAGGTTTGCGCTCACGAGGATAAAGGTTTGCGCTCGTGATAAAAAAAGTCTTACCCTCGTGAGCGTAAACGTTTTGTTCAAAACTGCGTGTGGGAAAAATGGGGCAATGCTTCTCCGAAAGCGAAGACTTGACTATTGGTAGGCACACTTTTGTGGGCGCAAGGCGCGGAAAAGTTGGTACTACGGACGATTTCGAGCAAAAATGACGAAGTAAAAGGACGTTAACCTTGTATAGTGTAGCCATTTGTAAACAAAAAAATATGGTTATGAAGGGATGGATGGGTCAACAAGCTGGCGCTTTAATATGCCATATTAGAGATAACAAATCAGAGGCCTAAGCTCAAAATAAAGGCAAAAGAGAGAGGCTTCCGCAATCGAAGTTTCGGCAACTCCGCGCCGGGTTCTTGCGGCGCTTGATGGCGGGCTGTTTGTCGGAAAACGGGTCGGCCGAATCAAAAAAAATGACATCAAGTCGGCTCAAACTGCCGATTTTTGATTTCTTCATTGTACTTTTGCAAAAAAATAGGGTGCTGATGACAATAAAAGCCCCTGTTTTGCTGTTTTTTCATGCAGACCCCGCGCAGGTTTTGGGACTTCCCCATGGCAGATCTTGCTGCGTTGCCCGCGCCGGAGGCCCTTTTCGTCTACCCGCTGCGCGCTGCCGATTACGATCCCGAAGCCGCTCAGACGCCCGCTTATGCAAGGGCTGCGGGGATAGACCCAAACCCATGAAGAGAGATACGATCAGACCCGCAATACCCGATGGTATGAACTGCGCAGAGCGCCTGCTGAAGCGGATGGCCGATATAGCCATCGCGCTCCTTTGCCTATTGCTTTTTGCGCCGATTATGCTGGCCTGCTATCTTGCCGTGAGACTTGACGATGGCGCGCCCGCTCTCTTCAAGCAGACGCGCATTGGCCGCTATGGCCGTCCCTTTCGCATGTATAAGTTTCGTAGCATGCACAATGACGCCGAAGCGGCCGGCCCGCAGCTTTGTCGTGGGCGGAAAGATCCCCGTTTGACGCGCGTAGGCCGCTTCTTGCGTGAGCATCATTTGGATGAGTTGCCCCAGCTGTGGAACGTCCTGCGCGGCGATATGGCCTTTATCGGTCCGCGGCCCGAGCGACGCTTCTATATTGAGCAGATTGTGCGCCAAGATCAGCGCTATCCGCTCTTGTATCAAATCCGCCCGGGCGTCACGTCGTATGCCACGCTTTATAATGGCTATACGGATACGCCGGAGAAGATGCTGCGCCGGCTCGAGCTCGACCTCTATTACCTTGAACATCGCTCGCTTTTTTTAGACTTAAAGATCCTTTGGCTGACGTTCTATCGTATTGTTACAGGTCACAAATTTTAAGTCTTTATGGCTGATTTACAACATACTTAATCAGTTGTAAATATTCTCAATTTACAAAAAACGCTAGTGCGACTTTGTAGCTTTTGTCCTACTTTTACCGATGAAAAGAGTTGGAAAAGTGCTTTGTCGTCTTCCTTCCCCAATTTGCTTATCTATCATACATAACGGCGGTTTGAAAGCAGTATTTAGGTTGCGACGTGCGCTGTAAAGATGTAAGAGGCATCTTGCTTTGCAGAGCGGCACAATCCTGCAAACAGCAAGGTTGAAAGATATGCTGCGTCAAACAGAATCCGGACGAGGTGATCGTCGAACTCCATTGCTCCTACTCTTTTTCCGCTTCTGCGCCCTCAGTGCTCCGACCTTTGACTCGCCCACCCGCGACTTTGGTTGCTCGAGGAGCCCACAACAACTAAGAAACAAGAACAAAAAAGTTAGTTATATTAATCGTTATGAACGTAACAAAGAGTAAGGAACAGAGATGTGCATATCTCTGTCCGCAAGTAGAGGTCCTCGAAATGGAAATTGAAGCGATGATCACCACCAGCCCGGGCGCCGGTGCGGGTGGCGGTGGTTTTAACCCCGGTGGGGGTGGTACAATCGGTGGGGGTGAGCGGCCTACCCCTATGCCGGAGAAGCCCGATTTCTTAGGCGACGAAGAGGAGGAATTGTAATTATTTCTGAAGGACTTGAGTTGTCTTAACAAGGCAAAAACACAAAAATTTTTAAATTAAAGACCGCTAAACATTAACGGCCAAATTAAATACTACGAAATATGAGAATCATTACTTTTAGTTTGTTATCTGCTGCATTGGCATTAGGCTTGGCTTCTTGCTCTAATGATGTAGGCGGCGAAAATACAAACACGCAGAACCCCGATGCCAATGCGAAGCGTCCGGTAACGATTACCGTGGGCAACTCGGGTGCAACTGGTGCTGACGGAAAACCGGCATTGCGCTCCATTATTGACCCTGACGACAGGATCAAAATGGGAAGTAGGTGACAAAATCCTTGCATACAACCTCACAGATCCGCAGGGCTTCGATATCCTGACGGCTGAAGAGAGCGGAAACGACACTCGCCTCTCCGGAGAGGTAAACTGCAAACAAGGTGATGACGTGGCGCTTTTCTATCCGGCTCGATTTAACGCCAGAGAGCAAAAGCCCGGCACTTTACAGTTGGATATGAAAGGCCAGAATGGTACGTTGCAGGGTATGAAACACATTGACTATACGTGGGGTATCACGAAGAATATTCGCTTAGACGGCGCTGCCGGCGTGGGCCATGTGGATATGCAGAAGCAATATACGATCTTGCGCTTGAAGTTCCAAATCAACGATAGATTTCTTACGAACGTAAAGCGCGTCGTGATTTCTAATGTCCCCGACGAAGCTGAGTTTGATTTGCGCACGAGCAACTATAAGTTTGCTAGCAAAGATGGCTATACGGTCGAAACGGCACAACCGGTCGCTCAGATGGACGTAGCTGTCTTCCCTGACAATCATTTCCGACCTACTTTCAGAGTAGAGGCTGCTGATGGCGAAACCTTTATCGTAAGCGTTAAGCAAGATATGGTCGTAGAGCGTGCAAAATATTACACGTATACGCTCAAAATGGACGAGGAAGAGCCTTGGATCGAGATCGATAGCATCAAGTGGAGTAGATCAAACCTCCAATATGACCCGACGGTGAGCATTGCCGGCTGGGAACCGGGCTATCACTTGGCTAAAAAAATCCGTGGGACTATTATTACATGGAGAAGAAAGGCGAACTTTCTATCGGTACGATCGCGCTTCCTGACAACTACTGCAATTCAAAGTTTGACCACTTCCGTTGGGGCGACATTGTTTATGGACACAACTATGGCCGCGTTGCTATTAGCAGCTACTGGGGAACGTGGGGAAATATCCAAACTCGCTACAACTCAGATAAGCGCCTCGGCGACTTGGCTCACTATGCTTCAAAAAGGCAAATATGCGCTGCCTACAAAGGCTCAATTTGAGAGTTTGATGCGCCATACCGGCCAGTACTTTGGCTACTATTGTTACGAAGGTCATCGTATTTACGGCTTACTCTTCGACCCGACGGTAGACGAATGTCAGAAAGGCTACGTATTGGATAGAAATGGCAGAAGACTCCGTCGCTCTAATCAGGACGCAGGCTACATCAGCAGAGCAAACTGCTACGATGAAGTGCTTCACGAAAGAAGATATTAGCAAAGGCGTGTTCTTCCCCTTCGGTGGTATGTACACGGACTACAATGAAGGCTGGCGCCGTCTCTCAAATCCGGGCAACTGGGGTATGTATTGGACGGCTGATGGATCAAATCAGATGCAAGCTGCTGCCTTCGCCGGCAAATTTATGTTCCACTGCAACCAATTCCACTATGGAACGACGAAGGGCCGCAGCCCGTACAACCCGAAGTATAATATGTACAGCATCCGTCCGATCTATATCAAGTAAATCGGTTGATGTGTGAGGCCCCTTAAAAGGCTGACAACATCTACAATCATAAACGCCGAGACCGCTATGTGTATGCAAGTGGTCTCTGCGTTTTTTTTTTACAACGAGAAAAGAAAGGTACTGTAGAGAAGGTAAAAACAAGGATGAAACACATCCTTGTTTTTTTTGTTTCTGCCTATTTTTCTTCGAAAAGGAGCGTTCCTTTTAGGCAGAAAGTCCGTACCTTTTTGCGCAAAAGTACGCTCCTTTTGTAAGAATCGTCCGTACCTTTTACGTGAAAAGTCCGCTTCTTTTCTGTAGAGAGCGCGAAGTTCGTCGCTTGAACTGCTCTCTCATAAGTATATGCGGTTGGTTTTTAATGAATAACCCTACCGGGTTGAAGTCGCCTCCATTACGTAGCCCTCCCTTAAATAGTCGTTTATCATCTATTATTCAATTCCGCAGTATTTTTTTCTTGTGAGAAAATTTTATATGTTGAGATGTCTTTTTGAGGCTCTATATGTTGATATGAGGTGCTTTGGTGTTTCTTGGGTCTTTTTCTAAGCATGACCCCCCACCCAAACCAATGGGGAAGTATGAAAAAAACCACAAAAAAATACTTCCATAACAGAATGCTTTGCCGCTACTTCCACGTTTACCCAATACAGATTCGGTAAGTTTTTCAAAGCCCAACTTTGAGAAAACGTCCATAATATGATAAAAATCCACCGAAAGAAGTGACATTCACGTTTTTTTAATTGCTACCTTTGTCATGTCAGTTTTTTTGCTTACTTGTTATGTTTGCAGCACCAAGATAGGTGAAATTTCTGACATATCTAAGTGTTTTAAGAACTTTGTTTCTCAGGCACTTGGAATTCTCACAAGGGTTTATGCTACGGAATTAAGGTATTATAAGATGCGAACACGAACTTACTTTTTTAAGCCAGTACAATAATGAAATATTTTTTTATATTCGTGTTAGTATTATTCTCTTGTTCAGATCCAAGGGAAAAAAATTACCCTATAATTTGAGCGCACAAGTAGTTTATGAATATCCTGCGCATTTTGAGATAATAGATTCGCAAGGATTTCCTGTACTTGGGCCAGGCTTTAGATATACAAGATCTTCCAGTTTTATAATTGCAACAACTATTGCCTATGGTTTCAATAAAAGCGGTATAATAGTGCAGGTTACAGATAAACAAAAAAGAGTCCATTATTTAAAGACAGAGGTAAAAATAAATAATGATTATAATGTAACTTTTTATAGAAATAAGTAACAAAGCTTTTTAATAAAGAAAAAGAAATATAAATGGAAGATGGTTAGTATATAGTTATTATGGCTTATTTCTGACATATCCAAGTGTTTTGAGAACTTTGTTTCTCAGGCACTTGGAGTTCTCACAAGAATTTATACTGCGGAATTAAGGTGATAAATAAAAAAAATGAAAAGGGATGGGGTTCAATAACTTCACAATCATTTAGATGGACAGAAACGTTGCAAATGAGACGATAATGAAATTGAAGAATTTAATATACAGTTGTATTGTATTTTTATTTGGCTGTAATTCTCCCCAAATAGAGAATACTTACTTTATTGGGAATTGGAAAGCTGATGACGGCGCTGAAATAATGATTAATAAAGATGGCACTTGTGTCTTGAAATCTCTAAATTATAACATTATAAACACTGCAACCGATGAATTAAGGAAATTAAATACAAATGGTACATGGAAGATTGAAAAGGACGTAAACAGTGGTATCCTTTTTGGAATTAATGAAGGTATAAAAATAACTTATGATTTAGAAGATATGAGAGGGAAAGGTGGAATAATATTTTTTTATTTCAGGTCAAGGCTTCAACGAGGCTAATCCACCATGGGATTTATTTATATGGAAAGGTGATCCTGATGAAATGGTAAAATATAAATTTATAAAACAATACGATAAGTAATATGCTAACCTCAATTCCGCAGCATTATTCCTTGTGAGGTACTTTTTATATATTGAAGTGACATTTTTGGGGATTTATCCATTGATATGGGGATTTTCTGGGGTTCTTGGTTCTTGCATAATCATAAAATCCCCCACCCAAACCAATGGGGAAGTATGAAAAACCACAAAAAATACTTCCATAACAGAATGCTTTGCCGCTACTTCCACGTTTGCCCAATACAGATTCGGTAAGTTTTTCAAAGCCCAACTTTGAGAAAACGTCCATAATGTGATAAAATCCACCGAAAGAAGTGACATTCACGTTTTTTTAATTGCTACCTTTGTCATGTCAGTTTTTTTGCTTACTTGTTATGTTTGCAGCACCAAGATAGGTGAAATTTCTGACATATCCAAGTGTTTCGAGAACTTTGTTTCTCAGATACTTGGCGTTCTTACCAGAATTTATGCTGCGGAATTAAGGATATATATTATAAGCAATAGATGAGACAACAGTATCAAAAAGAATTAGAAAACCGACTCGTTATACCCACTTTACAGTTTTTTTGCACCGCGAGCGTTCAAGCGGTATTGTGCTTGGCATCTTTGTGTTATTGGCCTTAGTGTTAGCCAATTCGCCCTTTGCGCGACACTTATACACATTTTTCTTGAGCATCATTTTGGTTTCTCTATCAATGGTCAAAACTATTTGGATTTTTAGTTTAGAACATTGGATTAACGATGGATTGATGTCGATGTTCTTCTTTTGTTGTGGGGCTGGAACTCAAGCGCGAGTTTATTGGTGGCGAGCTACGCGACCTTCGTAAGGTTACACTTCCAGTAGTGTCAGCCCCTGTGTGGCATGCTCTTTCCTGCGGTTATTTATCTTATTTTTCAATGCTGCAACGCCCACAGCGCATGGTTGGGGGCATACCCATGGCCACGGATATAGCCTTTGCTTTGGCCGTGCTTCAGCTCTTAGGGCAATCGCGTTCCTGTGTCGGCGAAGGTGTTTCTCACCACGTTAGCCATTGTCGACGACCTTGGTTCAGTGGTTATTATCGCACTTTTCTATACCACCGAAATTTCATTTGCCAGCTTAGCCATAGGCTTTGTAGTGCTTGCGGTGATGCTAGTGGGCAATCGTTCGGGTGTAAAAAGCGTGTGGTTTTATGGCGTTTTGGGTATTGGCGGAGTGTGGGTGGCCTTCCTTACATCGGGTATTCATGCCACAATATCAGCAGTTTTGGTGGCCATGGTTATACCTGCCGATGCTCGTATACCCGAAGCAGCATTCCTAGCACGCATTAAGAAGCTTACGCGACAGTTTGAAAACGCTGCGTCCAATGATGTGCGAACCCTCGAACCCGAGCAAGTGGAGATATTGGCACGCGTACAAGCCGAGTCGGCAAAGGCCACTCCGCCACTTCAACGGCTAGAACATGGGCTTCATCCCTTTGTTGCATTTGTGGTGATGCCCATCTTTGCGCTTGCCAATGCTGGCGTTTCGTTTGTTGATTTAGATTTTGGCATGTTGTTTTCCAATGGAGTTGCCATTGGAGTTATGACCGGTTTGCTTGTTGGTAAGCCAGTGGGAATAGTCTTTGCTGTGTGGATATGCGAGCGTTTGGGTATTGGTAAGCGTTCGCGTGGCATAACTTGGCGCAGCATTATTGGGTTGGGTTTTTCTTGCAGGCATAGGTTTCACCATGTCTATGTTTGTAACGATGCTTGCTTTTACATCGCCCGAACATGCCATACAGTCTAAGATAGGCATTTTTGCAGCATCCATCATGGGTGGAATTGTAGGATATATGTGCTTGCGTAAGTCTAATCGTGGCATAAAAAAAGCGCCTAACCGAGGTTAAGCGCTTGGTTTGGGGCTTGTGATTTACTTGTTCACAAGCCTTAAACCGTTTTTCTTCAATGGTTATCAGTCGGCGTTTATACAAGTCGCCCACCGCTTTTTTTAACACCCTTTTTGCTCACAGCAAAGCGGCGTTTGATGTCTTCGGCTTCACTTTTGTCGCCAAGATTGCAATAGTCCTTGTTGTCTTTAAGGTATTGCAACAGCTGTTCGGCAAAAGTCGGTTGTTTGTTTTCTGCCCAGCGGTTGCAGGCTAATGTCAATCTTACCATCTGGTCTTACGTCCATGATATACCCGCGAAGACGGTCGCCAACATGCAGCGGACGGAATACTTGTGAGCGATAAGCCAGTCCGGGATAGGCGTTATCAATAATCATTTTGAAACCAAGGTCGGTGGATTGCCACACTAAAAGGTCAACTTCGTCACCTTGTTGATAAGGCGGAAAGTCGTTGGCAAAAGAAATGTTCCACCTTAGCCGAGGCCGCAATGCGGTAGCTTTCTTCGTCGATAAATACAGCCACCACGTAGCTTTCGCCCATTTCCATACGTTGTTTTTTTGTTCGCGGAAGGGGCAGAAGAGGTCTTTCATCAGTCCCCAGTTAAGAAAAGCGCCAGGCTCATTCACCCACGACACGTCTAAACAAGCAAACTCGCCCACTTTTTGCAAGCGGTGTTTGCGTGGTAGCCACCAGTCGTTCGTCTTGGTCGAGGTAAAGAAACATATTGAGACTATCGCCAGGTTTGCAGCCCTTAGGGCACATAACGTTTGGGCAAAAGCACCTCACCATCGTCTCCAGCGTCAAGGTACATGCCAAAATCCACTTCTTTAACCACTTCCAATTGGTCCTTAATTCCGCAGTATTTTTTTCTTGTGAGAAAATTTTTATATGTTGAGATGTCTTTTTGGGGTTCTATATGTTGATATGAGGTGCTTTGGTGTTTCTTGGGTCTTTTTCTAAGCATGACCCCCACCCAAACCAATGGGGAAGTATGAAAAACCACAAAAAAATACTTCCATAACAGAATGCTTTTGCCGCTATTTCCACGTTTGCCCAATACAGATTCGGTAAGTTTTTCAAAACCCAACTTTGAGAAAAACGTCCGTAATATGTTAATTCTACCGAAAGAAGTGATATTCACGTTTTTTTAATTGCTACCTTTGTCATGTCAGATTTTTTGCTTACTTGTTATGTTTGCAGCACCAAGATAGATGAAATTTCTGACATATTCAAGTGTTTTGAGAACTTTGTTTCTCAGACACCTGGAGTTCTCACAAGGGTTTATGCTGCGGAATTAAGATAAAAAAACAGATATGCAAAGAAAAAATTATGTAAAAAAGGAATACTGTCGCCCCGAGCTTTCAGTTATTTCTGTATCGACAGAACCAATCATGGGTACAAACTCGCCCTTTAAGTCTGATCACAAAAAGGCAGATGATGACAACACTAACACGTTTGATGTTGACCCGGATTAACCCAAAATAATTATCAATATGAATTATGAAGATTAACAAGTTCACAAGTTTGTTTGCTACATGCTTGCTTATGGGGCTGACGGCTTGTTCTAATGACAATTTTAGTGACGCGGATTCTAGCAATAGTGCTGAGAATAAGGATTTAACAGGTAAGACTTCTTTCTCTATTACATCAGAGGCTAAGACACGTACCTCAGGCGTTTATGATGGTTCAGGGGTAGATTTCTACTGGACTCCAAACGACAGTATTTGGGTAAATAGTGGCTCTGCAACATCTCCTACACTAACAGCAAGTAGTTCCAACAATATTACATCAACAACAGCTTCTGCAAAGTTCTATTTCGATGGAACTTATACGGCAGAGAGCTATCCTGTTAGATACACAGGAACGCAAACCCTTCCAGGTAACACTGTTACAATAGCAACAAGTCAGAATCAGGACGTAGCCAACAATGCGACTCAGTTAGGAACTGTTGGAGACTGCGGTGTCGGTACTGCAACACGCCAAACAGATGGATCCTATGAGTTTACTCTCAATCATAAGGCTTCATACATAACATTTATGCCATACTACTCAAAAGAGGCATTGGATGCTTCTGCTGTAGTAACACAAATCAACGTTACAGTGGCTAACGGTGAAAAGCTTGCTGGAAAGTTCAATTTTAGCGACAACGGTTTAGGAACTGCAATTAGTTCTTCTTCTTCTAACAGCGTAACCTTGACTTTGAACGGAACAAGTTCAACAACTGGTTTCCCTATTCCTACTGCCGCTACAGCATCTAAGAATACAGCCATAATGGTTGTAGCTCCGGGAACTTACTCAACCTTTAAGGTTACTTATACTCTATATGATTCCGTAACTGGTACAAATAGCACTATTTCATATACATATAGTAATATAACATGTACTGCTGGAAAGAATCAGAAAATCAGTACTGACCTTGGCATGGCGACATATACTTCTCGCAAGAGCAATTATTATATGTGGGATGCAAAGAGCAATTATTGGAATGGGTATGAGACCAGTCAGCCTTTACTCAACAACGCTGCAAATACAAACTATGCAAAATCATCAGCGGACTCAAGATGGTACAATACTGCATTCACGAAAAATGTCCAGACAAAGGCTATAAACTCATGCAAGGATGCACCGACCTTCGAAGCACTTACATGGTATATTGGTGGAGGATCTCCACAGGTGGATAAAACAACTTTATGGGTATTTGCAAACCATCTTTATGTAGGAGGCATCTGGATAAAGAAACAGAGCAAAATTTTTAATTTTAGTTCTGCGATGAGCTATCAAAGTACATATACGTGGAATTTAGGTTTAGATATTCCATTTAGTGTAGATATCTCTGGCAAACCAAAAGCATCAGTAAGAAGTGATTATTTCTATCTTCCGGCACTTGGAAAATACACGGATGGGAAATTAACCGGTTTAGGAGTTAGTGGCTATTACTGGGCAAGTACACCAAATCCAGTTAACAATGGTGACAGAAGTGCAGGTTATGGTAAAGTCATATCAGCCAACTGTCTTCGCTTTACGATAGATGAAACGGACATGGATAATGTCTATGTACGTAGTTACTATGAACGTCATGTAGGCATGCAGGTACAGAAATTTGAATAGGTTCCCACAATAATGTAAGTAAAAGAGAGGCTGGAAACAATACCAAGCCTCTCTTTTTTCATCTGGAACCTTTACTGAATAAGAATGTAGAGAACACATTTATAAAGAGAGTATAATATCTTAATTCCGCAGTATTTTTTCTTGTGATAACCCCAAATCGGTTTAAGATCCCCTCTTATATTTCTCATCTTATAGTCTACAACGATTCTTTCGACCTTGTTATAGGCCGAAGATTCATTGCTTCACACAGGTAGGTTTAGAATAGTGTGAGCTGCTTCACTTCTGCTTCCCCATCCATCACAAACTCCATGTTGATAGAGGGTTTTTGTGTCGTAGAAAGCATAAGCCGCCATTCCTGCCAAAAGGTTTACAATAAAATTTGAGATACTTCTGTGGCGGGTATGAACAATCTGTGCCACGTTCTTGAGCATATCGTTGATGGTCTCGATCATGCTTCTTTTGCGAAGCATGATTTTGTCGTGCACATCCATTAAGCGGTTCTTCATATTAGTGCGTATTCCCACAAAAACAATCCTCTTTTTAGACTATTATTGAAACTTTTTTTGAGGAAAAAGAAGAACTGCTTATCCCGAATTGGGATTTCTTTAGGTTTTTTTCTTGTTAATTCTAAAAAGATGTTATACATTTGCGGCCGTGAACGAACTAGCAATGACATATCAAACGACTATAGCGCAGCAAAGAAACGTTGATTTCTTTGACTTTTTTAGTGCTTTATATTTGGTTGTTTCAGATATTTTGCCAACACACACACACACACACACACCTAGCGTCTAATCATACTTTTTTTCTTTCATCCTACGCGCGCTCGAAGCGTGCCGTAACCCCTGTAAACAAAGGACTTCATGGAGTTTCCTTTGTTCGCTTTTTTGTACCCGTTTGCGAGCTGTCAAGAAAGCAAAATAAGAAACGTTTAACGACTGATTTTACCACAATCATTCAGTGTAATTCTCTGATAATAGTCTGTTTTCTCTCGTTGATTTCTCGGGCAGGCAGCAGTGGAATGCTACCTGCCTTTTAGAGGCAAGATAAGGCAGAAAGGAAGATGGCAAGCAATATTAAGATAAGCAAAAAACGACTTACAAATATTCACAAATCATTCATTCATAAGATTTATTTTGTGAACCATTAAAATCAAAACAAAAATGAAGAAACAAGAAAAAGAAGGTTTATTCTGCACCACGTTGCATGATAATCCAATTGAGCGGAATGAGTCATCTCATGGAAACGTCTTTTCCGAGCCAGCACAAGAAGGGAAATCACGGTACCGGTCCTTCAGCTTCAGCTCCGGCCAAGCCTTTCGGCTTATTGGGTGATGATGAAGCTAACGATGACAGCTCATCACCATGGGACGATTAATTTCTAAAGCGATTAATTAACAAAGAGCAGAAAACGAACAAAGAAAAAGAGAAAGATGAAACAGATAATGAAACATCAGTCCCTTTTATCAGGGATAAAGTCTTTGGGCATCATGCTGAGCTTAGGTTTGGCCTTGGCTTCATGTACAAAGGACGACGTGGTTCAGGACCCGGCAAAGCCAAACGAGGAGGGAATAAGAACTTAACGACCTTCGTGGCAGGTGGCGAGAACAAGACGCGCACGTCAATGGATTACAACAGTGGCAACTTCTATTGGGAAGCAGGCGACTATATCTATGTAAAGGATGACAACGGTGATTTGAAGAAGAGTACGAACGCTCCAACCAGTAAGGTAGCATCTTTTAATTATAAAGTTCCAGGTAAGTTTACAGACCATAGCAGTTATAAGGTTTATTATTTCGGTAAGAACAGTAGCAACAACCAAGTTGTTATTCCATCTGCTCAAAGTCAGTCAACACCAAATAACACTGAGCATTTTGGTGTATCTGGCGATTACGGTACTGCAACTGCGACAGGAAGCGTAGGAGGAAAAAGCTTTTAGTTTCCAATTAGAGCATCAGGCGGCTTACCTCGTATTTCACCCTTATGTAAGCAACACATTGTTGCAGAACTGCTATTTAACTAAGATAGAAGTAAGTTCAGATAATGACATTGCAAGCACCTATACCTTGAACGCAAGTACAGGCACATTGCAAAGTGTCAGTACAGGTGCAGAGGCTGACAAGAAGATAATTCTTAGTACCCAAGGCAGTGGAACTTATGCTAACGGTTTCCCTTTGAAAACAGCTTCTGATAATTTAGCAGTTAATGGAGCCTATATGGTTATTAAACCAGGCACTCATACCTTGAAGGTACGTTATTGGTTAAAGGATGTTTCAACAGGAATCGAAGGTACTGTTACAAAGGCTTTTAAAGCTTTTAACTATGACGTGAATAACTATTATGATATAGATGGCAACCTTAACATACGCGACTACGATGGCGACCATTATTACATGTGGGATGCTCAGGAACAATATTGGAAGGGATTCGAATGGACAAAAAACTTGGGAGCAGGCGTAGGTCAACCAACATCTTTTAATCAGCCAGCAAGCAACTACGCTCAGAACAACACTGACTCACGTTACTACCACGAGGGCGGTGGTTCAGGTCGTTTCGATGCTACTCAGAGTTGTGCAACTCTCCCCAACGCTAACGAGATGTCTTGGTATTGCATGTACGGCGATCCTCGTTGGGATGACTATGAGTTATGGACAACTATGGGTCGTTTATATGTAGGTGGTATGTGGTTAAAGAAGAAGTCTGTATTACAGGCAGAGCATCATTATGACACCGAGAAATCTGCCGACGGTTCAACCGACTTGCGTACAACATACAAGGACTACTTCAACTACAGCAGTAGTATCCACCACTCTGGCCTCCCTTCCGCCGCCGATGCAGGTAATTACTTCTACCTGCCCGCCTTGGGTTACTATCGCTCTGGTGCGCTGAACGGCGTTGGCTACGGCGGCCTCTATTGGTCGTCAGTGCTGACCCAAGGCACAGCGACGGCGCGTACTACCTGCACGTCGAAAGTGGTGCCGCCAACGTGGTCAGCCACGGCCGCAGCGAGGGGTACAGTGTCGGCGGGTTCAAGTAGTCCTAAAAGCCCCACCCCGACCCTCCCCGAACCAACGGTCACTGACCGAAGGGAAGTAAAGGGAGGGAGCCTAATTGGATAAAGGAGGGTGAGAGACATTGAAATATTCAACCCTGTTGCAAGAAAATTTATAACGAGTTAGAAATTTACATTCATTAGGTTAACCACCGACGGCTCTCGTAGCCGGTAAGAAAAGGCCGCCTTAAGGCAGCCGGTAGCAAATAAGCTTGGAGGGTGTGTCTATTTTGACACATCCTCTTTTCGTCCTGCGGGGGTAGCTTTGCGCTGAAAACGGGCACGTAGCCGCTTTTTTTGTAGTAATAAGTGGCAGAATAAGCCGTTTCTTGTGTAGATTACGTAACTTTGCACGTTGTTTGAACACACACTTATGGTACTCAATTACATCTGGATTGCCTTTTTTTCTCATTGCTTTTTATCGTGGCATTGGTGAAGTTGATCTTCTTTGCCGACTTTACGGTGTTTCCGGCCATTATGCAGTCTACGTTTGATACGTCGAAGCAGGGTTTTGAAATTTCTTTAGGACTGACCGGCGTACTCTCGTTGTGGCTCGGCATTATGAAAGTGGGCGAAAAAGGGCGGCGTGGTCAATGCGCTGGCCCGCTTGCTCGGTCCTGTCTTTGCCCGCCTCTTTCCCGACGTTCCCAAGGGGCATCCCGTCGTGGGTAATATCTTTATGAACCCTAGCCGCCAATATGCTTGGATTGGACAATGCGGCGACGCCGCTTGGGCTTAAAGCGATGGAGGGTTTGCAGGAATTGAACGCAAAAAGGACACGGCCTCGAATCCGATGATAATGTTTCTCGTCTTGAACACTTCCGGACTCACGCTAATTCCGGTAAGTATTATGACATATAGGTTTTCAGTGTGGCGCCGCCCAACCTACGGACATCTTCGTGCCTATTCTGCTCGCGACATTCGTATCTACGCTGGCCGGCATCATTATTACGTCGCTCTATCAGCGAATCAATCTTTTCAATCGTACACTCTTGCTGACGCTGGGTGGGATGTCGGTCTTTATGGCTTCGATTGTCTGGATCTTTAGCAGGATGGACGCGACAACGATGAACATTGCGGGGAGTACGACAGCCAATGTCCTGCTTTTTTTGCTCATTATCATTCTGTTCATCTTGGCCGGTATACGCAAAAAAATCAACGTCTACGACGCTTTCATAGAAGGCGCTAAGGAGGGCTTCTCTACGGCTGTGCGCATCATCCCTTACTTGATAGCCGTGCTGGTAGGGATCGGCGTCTTCCGAGCTTCGGGAGCGATGGATTGGCTCATTGATGGCTTGCACCAACTCGTGGCTTGGACGGGTGCGCCTTCGGATTGGGTTGGCGCGATACCGACGGCGCTGATGAAACCGCTGAGCGGGAGCGGCGCACGCGGGATGATGGTCGACGCGATGAACACTTACGGCGCCGATTCCTTTGTGGCCCGCTTGAGTTGCGTGTTTCAAGGCTCTACCGATACCACCTTTTACATCCTCGCTGTCTATTTTTGGTAGCGTCGGTGTGCGACATACGCGCCACGCCGTGGCTTGCGGTTTGCTGGCCGACTTAGCCGGCGTCATTGCCGCCATAGGTATTTGCTATTTATTCTTTGCTACGAGTTAGGCGCCCCAATCTTGCGACTTGCCTGCACGCTAAAGTTGCCCCAAGCTGCGGCGCTATACAAATTATAATACATACGAGACAATGCCCAATTTGAAATCATTGGCCAAGGATACGTTTATCTATGGGATGAGCAGTATTATCGGCCGCTTTCTCAACTATCTGCTCGTGCCGCTCTACACGGCGAAGATGGCCGCCTCAACCGGCGCTTACGGCGTCATAACGAATGTCTATGCCTACACGGCTTTGCTGCTCGTGCTGCTGACTTTCGGTATGGAAACGACCTATTTTTCGCTTCTCAACCAACGAGAAAGACGACCCGCAGCGCGTCTATTCTACCACACTGCTGATGGTGGGCGGCGTCTGTCTGGCTTTCGTTGCGCTCGTCTTGATTTTTCCTGCAACCCATCTCCGCTTGGATGCAATATCCGGACCATCCTGAATACGTCGGGACAATGTTTGTCTGCGTAGCCATCGATGCTTTTCAGTGCGTGCCCTTTGCGCATCTGCGGCGCAACCATCGCCCGATTAAGTTTGCCGCCCTAAAGTTGCTCTTCATTTTTCTCAATATCCTGCTCAACTTGGCCTACTTCCTCCTTGTTCCCTGGTTGTACGCTCAAGATTGGGGCCGCCCGCTTGTAAGTAGTTTCTACGACGGACAATTAGATTTAGCTTGGGCTTTTTACATTAACCTCTTCTGCACAGCATCCGTCACCTTCTTCTTTTACAAAGAGTTGACCGGCTTCCCGTGGGTCTTTGATAAAGCTTTGGCCAAACGCATGTGGCACTACAGTTGGCCTATATTGGCCTTGGGCGTCGCCGGTATCCTCAATCAAACGGCCGATAAGATCATCTTTCCCTTTGTCACCACCCACGTTGGGAAAGAGATTAACGTGCAACTGGGTATTTACGGCGCAGCCGTGAAGATTGCGATGATCATGACGCTCATTACGCAGGCCTTTCGCTACGCCTACGAGCCCTTTGTTTTCAGTAAGAGTCACGACCGCGATAGTAAGGAGACCTACGCCGCGGCGATGAAGTACTTTATCATCTTTACCTTGCTCGCCTTCTTGGTTGTCGTCGCCTATCTGCCGCTTTTCAAGCACATTATTGCGCCCGATTATTGGGGAGGTTTGCGCGTCACGCCGATTGTAATGGTTGCGGGCATCCTGCTGGGCATTTATTTCAACCTTTCCTTGTGGTACAAGCTTGTTGACAAGACGATTTACGGTATGTATTTCTCCTTTGCGGGTTGTGCCGTCTTAGTAGCCGTCAACGTCCTCTTCATTCCGCGCTTCGGCTATATGGCTTGCGCTTGGGGTGGTGTGGCCGGCTACGGCGTAGCCACGATTTTGAGTTACTTTGTCGGTCAGAAATATTATCCGATCAAGTATCCACTGAAGAGCATAGCCGGCTACGTGCTGCTCACGGCCTTCTTCTTTACGCTTATGCAACTGGAGCCGGCTGCCTGGAGCGCTTGGCTCACGATGAGTATCAATACGGTGTTGATCCTCCTTTATATTGCTCACGTTCTTTACCACGATTTCCCGATCAAGCGTTTGCCCATCATTGGCAAATACTTTAAGAAATAAAGATCGCCGCCCGCTCAAGAGAACGGGCGGCGTTTGTTATAGGTGAGCAGCTTGCGGGCCGCTTGATGAAAGCCTGCGCGCGGCCAATAAAGTCTGCTTAGCCGCTTTCAATGTTTATGGAAGCGCGCGGTGATGTCCGTTTGTTGCCCCTCGACGAAGCGATAAAGGCGCTGGTTGGTTGTAGGCGCTTTGAGCGGGCCGCGCTCCTCGATGTAAGGCCCCAGCTTTACGTAGTCGAACAATCGAGGATTGAAATCTTTAGGCAACTGCGCCCGTCCCGAATACCAACCTGTTTTCAACTTATCCCCATAAACGCGGCGCACAAGCGCAAAAGTTCGCCCACAGCCGCCGGATCGTTGTCGCCGCCCATCAATCCTACGCAAGTAATCTCCCCATCATACGAGTCGATCAAAGCTTGCAGCCGTTCCGGCGTGAGCAATTCGCCCACGTCAGTCTGCAAAAAAATTGGCTGTGGCAGCCCGGGCAGCAGATCGGACACAGCGAGAGGTTGATTGCAAGCGTTACTTCGTCGGGGAACTCTTGAAAAAAACAATATCGTAGTTAACGTATTTCAGCATAAGATGTCCGTCGATTTTTTTGATCGAACTTTACTTTTTTATCTTATCGGAGCGGAAGCGGGCGCCATCGAGGTGCGCTGTGCTTCCGCTCCGATACATTATTATAGATAGAGCGTAAGGACGATTTTTTTCTTCCGGTCCTATTCCGCTTTCGTTTGCCTTATTGTTTTACCTTCTCAGGGTTGAGCGAGTAATAGCGGCGTTCCGCTTCTTTCTGGCGATCAACGGAAAAATTGGATACGCGCTTCAGGTAGCCGATCACACGCGTCAAGTAGTCGACATTATGGCTGTGGCAGTGCGGACATTCCTCCAAGTGGCGCTTATCAATCGTTCCGCATTCGTTGCAAAGCGTGTTAGGAATGTTAAACGTGAAGTAATTGCATCCCTCTTTAGCTGCCACGCGGAGCAGTTGGCGATATTGCGCTTCGCCCAAGTGCTCATCCAAATTCATGTGGAGCGCAGAACCGCCCGTCAAGTGTTCAATGTAGCGGCGGCCGTGCAGACGGAATTTTTCGATGATGTCCGTGTTCGGATCTTCCACAATGTAGAAATAGCTGTTGTAGCAGTCGCGCGGCACGAAGTAGCCGGCCTCGCGATCCCAGCGCGCGTGCTTCACGCCCACGTTCTCAGCCGGAATCATCTCGCAGTTGAAGAGCACATCCTTAGAGCGATATTGCTTATTATACTGTTCGATAAGGCCCAAAATGCTGCCGACAAACTCCTCATATTCTTTGTTGTCGGAGATTTGTATGCCCAAACTTTCTGCTGCTTCGACCATACCGTTGACGCCAATCGTCAGGTATTGGCGCTGAATGTTGATATATCCGGCATCAAACAACGGAAGCATACCCTTCACCTGCAAGGCTTTCAGGTTCTCATTGTAAAGCCAATTGCACCTTATGTACGAGATCTACGATCGAAGCCAAATATTCCGTGTAGTTCAAGCCCTCGCGAGTAGCTTGTTGCACGCAGCGATTCAGTTGATCGTCAGCACACTCTTCGAACCGGTTGATACGCCGCCCGCACCGAGCGTATAGCTGAAGCCGTTGTCTTGAATCTCATTGCGCAAGCGGCAGCAAGAAGCCAACGAATCGGCGTTATCGCTCATATACGTGAAGAAACTGTGGCCCGCAGCGTACATTTCGGCCGTGAAATCGGCGTATTCCTTGTCGAGTACGTCGCCGTCTTTTTGAAAGCAAAGCCATCGTTTCGACCGGGAAAGTCAAGACCGTGCGCGTGCGCTCCGCATTAAACCAACGCATAAAGCGCTTTTTGCAACCAACTCAGCGCGTCCCAAGAAGGTTTTTTGCCGTCGGGGAAGCGGAAATCTCCAAAGATACTCTCGAAGTAGTTCTTATCATAATAAGAGATATTCCAGAATACGGCTTGGAAGTTGCGCGCTCCCGTCGGCTGATTGATGGAATAGACCACTTGTTCGAAGCAATCCGTAATGATTTTTGTCCATCGTGCGCTGCTTCTTGGAAAGGTCTACGACCTCGTCGGCGCGCAGATAGAAGTCTTCGCCGTATTCCTGCTGGAGGAAATAGCTCATATACATCAGAAACTCCGGCGTGGCGCAAGCGCCCGACAACATGGAGGAGACGATAAACACCATATTGACGAAGCCGCCGCAGAAACTCTTCAGGTTAGTCGGCGCCGTAGAGTTGCCGCCTATGTTCATCGTGCCGTTGAGGAGCCACGGATACATCGTGATACTCGCACAATAATTGGCCAGGCTGGTTTCGTCGTTTTTTTATAGATAAAGTGGTTGTCGAGCAGATACAGATAGCGCTCGGCCAAAGCCTTGCCATACATCTGCTTGATGCGGTCTGTCAGGAGGCGACGGTTGAGGCGGATGAAGCTCCGTTTAGGCAATTCGCCGATCAGCGTCGCGATATTTTTGTTTTCGACGTTGGCGTTGGCGTCATACTTTGAGCCGGTGGCCGGGTTGGCCGCATCGCAGTAGTCGAACATAAAGCTTAGGCGTTCGGCCACGTCACGATCCTCCGTGTGCTGTTGGCGATAAAGCATAAAAAGCTTTGGCTACCTTGAAGTGTTTTTTTCTGCCATCAGGGCCACTTCCACTTGGTTCTGAATGTCCTCAACGCTCATGCCGTTGCAGAAACGCAGGTGTTCGATGACGCGCTGCAAGCCTTGCGCATCGATCGGTTGATGCAACGAGGTGAAAGCTTTGAGTATAGCACTCTTAATCTTATCCAGTGAGAATCGTTCTGTGGTGCCGTCTCGCTTGGTAATGATGAAATTTTCAGTACACATAGGTTTTCGTGTTATTTTTGTTGTTATGGGCAGTTTCACCGGCAGCCTTTTGCAGGCTGTCCCGTTTCGTTGCCACAAATTCGTATTTATTTTCATCGTGTTGATGCTGAACTGCCGGCCGTGGGCGCTTGCCCGTGCGGCACTTCGGGTGGGAGTAAAAAGGCTTTTGATCAGTTTTTCCATTGATGCGCGTAATGCCTTGTTTATCCGTATTTTATGTTGCTTCTGCGATGCTCTGTTAGGGACTAACTTGGAGCGCCTTTAGCGGCATCTCCGTTTGGATTTTGCGGACCCGTGTCGCCTTTTTCGATGCAAATGTAGGTAAGAAATCGGACTTTTTTCCAATGAAGACAAGAGATATTTTTTTGAGAAAATTACAAGGCGCTCTAAAGTCGTGGAAGTTTTCCATTTTAGAAAACTTAACACGTCTTTTTAAGAATCTTCTTTTCTCTTTTTCTGCTTTTCGGACAACTGAAAATCGCTTGTTTGCAGCTTGAATCAAGCGCTCTGAGGGGTTGTTTTTAATGGTTTGAAGCGCTTGTTTTTAGAACTACTTAACGAAGATTTTTGAGCTATTTTTAATTTCGACTTGGAAATTTGGATGCTTCATTCGCTCCGATTGATTGCCGAGATGCAATTTCGCGTTTTTGTACAGGCTTTGTGCTTGTCTGGTTTACAGGCTGTCGCACTTCGGTGTTCTTTCTACTTGAAGATGTTTTCGCCTGATAGGTGTTTCGCGTGCCACTACTTTCCTCGCAAAATGTGAACACACATTTTATATTCCTACAAAGGCCAAAAGAGAACTTCTTGTTTCGGATTTTCTGTCCTTCACATTCTTCTTTCGTTCGTCGTCGGTCGAAGTTTTTCCTATTTGCGCTCACGATGAAATAGGTTTACGCTCGTGATAAAAAAAGGCTTACGCTCGTGATGAAAAAAAGGTTTGTTCTCGTGATAAAAAAGGTTTGTCGTGGGCATGCATTTGTTTAAAGTCGGTTGTTGTGTGTTTGTAAGTCAAAGGTTTGGTGGGTGAAAAGGCAATTTCCGATGTACATTTTGGTTACTCTTCGTTGTGTTTCGATTTGCGGATGTTTTTGAAAGACCAACCCTGAGAGGTTGCTCAAAGGAATGTTCATTAAACAGGGTGAAAGCGCTTGACGATTTAACCCTGCTCTGCCAAAAAGACTAACCCTAAGGGGTTATTTTTCGGTGGTAGTTTGTGAAAAAAATAAGGCTGTTTATGTCCGCAATCGGGAGGATAAAAAATGAGACAAGATTAAACGCTCGCTATAGGCGTGGATGCGATACGTTCAACTTGTCTCTCTAAAAAAAAGATGACTCAGCCTTGGCTGTAGTCTTGATGTGCGACTGCTATTTTCGGCTCTGCTTGCGATATTGTAAGGGCGAGAGGCCCGTTTCCTTCTTAAACTGTGTACTCATATAGGTTTGCGACGTATAGCCTAAGGCGTATGCGATGTCGGCAATGGAGTCGTTCGTCGTGCGGAGCAACTGACGGGCGCGCCGCATGCGTACTTTTATGGCGTATTTGCCGAGCGGGATGCCTTCTGTTGAGGAGAATATGTCGCTAATGTAGTGATAGTCGTAGTGAAGATGGTCGATGATGTAGTCGGAAAAGTTCTGACGGCTCGGTGGATTGGCGTAAACGTAGTCGATTGTAGCCAGTTTGATGGCTTCAATCAGTTGCGGGCGTTTGTCAAAGACAAGTTCAAAAACCGAGTTCTTTGAGTCCTCTGTCCAAAGCTTGCATTTGTTCGCTGGTCGGCACGTCGTAGAGATCTATGCGCCCGAGGTCGACTTTCACTGCTTCGATTCCGATGCGCTCCAGCAGCTGCCCCACAATCATTATGCAGCGCTGGCAAACCATTCCTTTGATGAAGATAACCATTAGTCTTGACGTCGATAAACGTTAGTTTCACGTAGTTTGAATCCTTGACCGGTGTAGAGCCTGTTAGCGGCTTCGCGGACGGGGCGGGATGTGAGGTTGAGCGATTTTGCACCGAGCCGCTTGGATTCTTCGTAGACTTCGGCCACGAGGAGTTTGGCGTAACCCTTGCCGCGGCAGGCGTCGTCGACCACAACATCTTCCAACCAGCATTTTTTTCCCGGTGGGCATCAGCGTAAAGCAAAGGGTGCATATGCCGCAGATGCGATCTTCTTCATCGCGAATGGTGTAGAGGCGCGTGGCGTCGGTCTTTAATAGTGTGCGCAGAGCGTCTTCGGTCATCGGCGTGGCACTGCTGGTGAGCTGGGGTAAGAGGTGGTTGACCGCGGCTAAGAGCTCGGGGCTGAATTCTCTTTCTGGGTTAATTCGTGTTTTGTTCATATCTTTTTAAGCATTTCTGTTGCGGTTGCGTGGGTCAGCGGGTGACGCCACGTGGGCAAGATTTCGGTTAATGGTTCTAAGACAAAGCGGCGCTCTGCTATGTGGGGGTGGGGGAGCGTCAGGTCTTGCGTGTGGCAAATGGTGTCGCCCAAGGCAAGGATGTCGATGTCGATTGGGCGATCATGGTAGATGCCGTCTTGGCTTTTGGTCGTGCGGCCCATGCGCCGCTCTATGGCTTGCGTTATTTGCAATATGCGCGGCGCTGAATGGGTCGTCTCAAAGTGGGCTACGGCATTCAGAAAGGCGTGGGACGATTGAAATCCCTCAGGTTCCGTCTCGTAAAAGGCGGAACACTTCACGAGGAGGCCCACTTCAGCCGTGAGGGCTGCTATCGCTGCTCGAAGCGCCGCTGCACGCGAACCTATGTTGGCGCCTAAAGCGATTAGTAGCTGCATACTTAGATGATGAGCATCGCATCGCCGTAGGGGCCGAACATATATTCGCCCTTGATGGCTTCTTTGTAAGCTCCCATAACCTGATCGTAGCCTCCGAAAGCTGAAGCGAGCATAAGGAGTGTCGAATAAGGGAACTGGAAGTTGACGAGCATCGCATCTGCTACGGAGAATTCATAAGGCGGGAAGATGAATTTGTTGGTCCAGCCTTCAAATTCCTTGATATGGCCGTCGGGGCCTACGCACACCTCTAAAGCACGCATAACCGTGGAGCCCACAGCTAAGATCTTGCGATTGGCATCTTGGGCGGCGTTGACGTGCCGGCAGCACTTGGTGTCGACAAACATTTGCTCGCTCTCCATTTTGTGCTTCGTGAGATCTTCCACATCAGTCGTTCGGTAGTTGCCCAAGCCACAATGAAGCGTCAAATACGCGGCATCGATGCCTTTAAGCTCCATCTTCTTCATCATAACTTTGAGAAGTGAAGCCCGGCTCCGGGAGCGGTAACGGCACCTTCGTTGCGGGCGAAAATAGTTTGGAAACGCTCTAAATCTTCCGGCTCCGTCGGGCGGTTGATCTCGCGGGGGATGGGCGCTTCTCCGAGCGCGTAGAGCGAGCGCTTGAATTCATCGTGGTCGCCGTCGTACAAGAAACGCAGGGTGCGACCGCGGCTCGTGGTGTTGTCGATTACCTCGGCGACGATTGAGTTGTCCTCGCCGAAATAAAGCTTGTTGCCGATACGAATCTTGCGCGCCGGATCGACGAGCACATCCCAAAGGCGCAACTCTTGATTCAACTCGCGCAGGAGAAAGACTTCGATGCGTGCACCTGTTTTTCTCCTTGTTGCCGTAAAGGCGAGCGGGAAGACTTTTGTATCATTGAAGACGAAAAAGGTCTTTCTCGTCGAAGTAGTCCAAGAGTTCGTCGAACTTTCGATGTTCTATCTTGCCCGTAGTCTTGTCGAGCACCATCATTCTACAATCGTCGCGCAAGGGCGATGGATATTTGGCAATCTTTTCGGCGGGTAGTTTGAAATTGAATTGAGAAAGTTTCATACAGCAATAATATAATGTGCGTTTTGGATTGAGTTTCGTCCGGCGGCGTTGCGGCTTGGCTTGGCGGCGTTTGAATTTCGCTTGGCAGCGCCTCGATGCCGTGGCGGCGGGACTCAGTCTTTTTTTGATGTGCTTTTTTAATTTGTGGTCCGTTGGCAAACTCTGCGGGGATTTCGATCGTCTGCGCGGCGAGCCATTCTTCAAATGCTTCGAGCGTGAAGCAATCTTCAACGCTGATGTCGCCAACTCGTGTGCGTCGGAGCGACGTCATATGCGCCCCGCTTTGCAATGCTTCGCCGATGTCGCGGACCAACGATCGAATGTAAGTACCTTTTCCGCAGACGATGTGAAGTCGTGCGTAATCGGGCAGACGCAGTTCGAGGATATCAATCTTTTCAATGCGAATGGGCTTGGCTGCGAGTTGCACGTCCCTACCTTTGCGGGCCAAATCGTAGGCGCGGTCGCCATTAACCTTGCAGGCGGAAAAAACTGGCGGCACTTGCAGGATATCGCCCTCAAACTTTCTGACGGCTTCCTCAAAGCTTTCTGCCGTGATATGTGCCGTTGGGAAGGTTTTATCTACGGGATGTTCAAGATCGAAGCTGGGCGTCGTCTCGCCGAGTTTTAATTCTGCGATATATTCCTTTGTATCCTTTTGCAGCGACTCTATTTGTTTCGTCGCCCGCCCCGTACACAGAATCAAGACGCCCGTAGCCAAAGGATCGAGCGTGCCGGCGTGGCCCACGCGGATCTTTCTTCCGTTCATCTTTTGTGTGAGTAAGCGACGCACACGTCCCACGACGCCAAAAGACGTCATCTTATAAGGCTTATCAAAGGCCAAAATGCGGCCGGAAAGGAAGTCCATTTCAGCCTGCCATATTAAGTTCGACCCCGCAAGCCATAAGCAGCAGAATCACGCTGCCGGCTACGATGCGGTACCACCCGAACGCCTTAAAGCCATACTTGCTCACGTAAGCGATGAAGAAGCGTATGGCCAACAGCGCCACGACAAACGCCACGCCGCTCCCCAGCAAGAGCAGCCAGAGATGGTCGCCGCTCAGTAGCATCCCGCTATCGTGCTTCAAGAGCTTATACGTTTCAAGCAATGTAGCGCCCGCCATTGTCGGCACGGCGAGAAAGAACGAATATTCCGCCGCCGATTTTTCGCGTCAGACGTTGTTGCATACCGCCAACTATGGTTGCCATCGAGCGAGATACCCCCGGAATCATCGCCAAACATTGAAAGAGACCGATGATGAATGCATTTTTATACGACGGCTCTTTTTTCCACCCATTGCCAAACAGCTTATCGGCAAAGAGCATAAAGATACCGCCGACGATGAGCATCACGGCCACGAGCCGAACGCTTCCCAAGTTCTCTTCAATCAGATCGTTGAACGCCAAGCCAAAGACTACCGCCGGCAAGACGCCGACAATCAGTCGCAAGTAGAAGCGCCAAATCGCCTGCCACCAAGTATAGCCTTTCGTGCGTATACTTTCAGGGTAGAAAAAGCGGCGCCAATAGAGCAAGATCACGGAAAGAATGGCGCCAAACTGAATAATTACCGTAAAGGCCTTGACAAAGGGCGTGCTCTGCATACCCATTGCCCCTTCTGTTATGATCATGTGGCCCGTCGACGAGACAGGTAAAAATTCAGTCAAGCCCTCGACGATAGCTATCACGAGTGCCTGCCACCAGGTCATATCTAACATATATAAAGTCTGTGGTTATTCTTTTTGTTGTCGTTTTTTTCATCGCTTTTAGGTCGATGAATGATGCCAAAAAAATAATGGTAATATAGCCCAAAAAGCAAACAGCGGGCGCCACTTTGATGCGCATAGCGCTGAAAAATGTTTGGATCAAAAATGCGTCTCCGTCGAGCCTTTGCCATACATAAGCATCATGCCGAGGATCACGATCGCCATACCGATAGTCAGGACGATAAAAATTTGTACGTCCGAAGGCAAATACGTGTTTCTCCGTAGCCGGTTTCTTATCTGTTGTCATTATATAATATGTAGAATGATTGCGTAATACGTTTGTTTATTTCAAAAGCAGCTCGTCCGTGCTCATTCTCAAGAAGCGATTCACGCTAAAGAATGTGCAAACCATTGTAACCAAAAAGGCCGCAGACGAAGATTGTGCCCAGCGTGAGTGCGATTACTTCCGGCGTAACCAGCGAACTCAAATAGAGGTTCATATCAATGAGAACATACATCCCCGCACCGAGCAGTGCGCTTGCCAAGATGGCAGCCGTCAGTCCGATGCCAAAAGCCTGCCATAAGAAAGGGCGGCGAATAAAGCTCCATTTAGCCCCCACGAGTTTAAGCGAATGAATGTAGAGACGCTTTGCGTAGACGCTCATACGCACCGTATTGTTGATCAAAGCAAAGGATACGAGCGTCAAGAGCAAGGCTACAATCAGCAAGACCAAGCTTACGATGGGAATAATGGCGTTGAGCGAGTCCATCGTCTCTTGCGGATAAATAACGTTCTTTACAAACGGCTTGTTTTTGATCATAGGAAGATAGCGCTCCAAGCTATCTCGCTGCGCGTAGTCGGCTTTCAGAAAAAGCTCAAACTCGGCCGAAACGGGGCTGACCCCGCCAAATTCGTCCTCCGTCGTTCCCAGCGCCTCGTTCATATTGGCTGCGCCCTGCTCCTTTGAGATATAATTCGTGCGAAGCGTGTACGGCTGACGCTTCAAGTCTTCTTGCAAGAGATAGAGGTCGTGTTGCGGAATGTTATCTTCCAGAAGTACCTCCACAGCGAAGTTTTCGCGTAAGTTCTTGCTAAAGTTGCTCGCCACGGTAACGAAGAACACGTCCGCCCCAAGCAAGATAAGTACAAGCGTCGTACTGATCACCGAGATAAAAGCGCCGAATCGGCCGCCCACACGTTTTTTTCTTTCGAGCCATAAGGGTACAATAAATCTAAAATCGCACAAAAATACAACATTTGGAGGTGGACGGCAAATTTTGTCGTACAAATTTCCACCCCACAGGCGTTATTCTCATGACGCTGAAGGCGCAGTCTCACCCCTGCCGCGCCCGCTGATTGTCGGTTAAGTTTTTCTTCTTGCGTTCTATATTCCTCTTTCTAATGCTGTTATACTGTTTTTCTGTGGACTAATTTTGGCGTTGGCCCCGCGTGTGCGGCCTTCGGATCAGTACCTCTCTCGCACGTTTTTGTTCGCTTATTGTGGCGATCAACGTAGCGCCCTTTGCGGCGTCTGAAAGGCAAATGCACAAACGGCCGACAGACTAAGCATCAAGCGCAGCAGACGATGCGCCCACTAAGCTTTATCGGCGTTTGCCTTACTCCCCTTTGTAGCCGCGCAAAGCAATAGATTAAGCTATAAAACATAAGTTGTTAAGACTGTAATATGCCCGACAATTTGTTTACGCTCACGAGCGTAAACCTTTTTTCTCGTGAGCGTAAGTACTTTTTATCACGAGCGCACACCTTTTTTCTCACGATAAAAAACATCAGCGCCCATAGCTTCGCTGTTCAGAAAGCAGGCCTTCGCGCGGCGCGGCAAACTTTCGCCGTCGGCTTATGGGCGCTGCGGCTTCCCTACCTTGTGCGCAGGTCGCGGTGAGTTGGACCTTGTGAGAACTGCCGGCCCCTTCCGCTTCGCGGCGCAGACCTTACGCCATAAAAAAGCGCCCGAAACCGAGGCTTCGAGCGCTGTGGGGAGATGCGTTGGCGAGGGCGGCCTTTATCGGCCGATCCAAGCCTCCGGATTAAGTGGAGACGTTTCGCGTCGCAATTGGAAATGGAGCGTGCAATTGCCCGTGCCGTCGCCCGCAACGCTACCCAGCGTCTGGCGTGTTCCGACTTGCTGTCCGCGATGTACGCTGACGCTCGAGAGATTACAGTAGACGCTCATATAAGAACCGTGGCGAACGATGACGTTATACAATCCGTTCATATTGAAAATGGCCGTTACTTCGCCGCTATATACGGCCCGCGCCTGCGCGCCCGGATGCCCGGTGAGGTTAATGCCCTTGTTGCTGAGTTGTACGCCGCGTAAGCCGGCCACATTGTAAGTGCCGTAGTGCGCCGTGATGGCATAAGAACCCGTAATCGGGACGGGCAGACGTCCGCGGTTGGCTGCGAAGCCACCGCTCAAGGCGTCGTCGGCCGCTGATTCAGCTCTGAAGACCGGTGCGGCAGGCGTCCGCGCTGCGTTGCGCGCTTCGGCTGCTGCCTGCTGTTGTTGTCGGGCCGCCGCTTGCTGCTGTCGGCGGGCCGCTTCTGCGCCCGTTGCGCTTCGGCCTTGGCTGCTGCGGTGCGAGCTTGTGCTGCTTTTTGCTTCGCCGCCTGTTCGGCTGCGGCCGCCTTTTTGTGCGGCTATTTTAGCCAGACGCGCTTTCTCGGCTGCTGCGCGCTGGCGTGCGGCTTTCTCTGCTGCGGCCTTACGCGCTGCGGCTTCTTGCGCCCGGCGCTTGGCTTCGGCGGCTTTGCGTGCGGCTTCGGCCTTGCGCCGCGCCTCGGCTTTGGCTATTTCTGCGCGGATCAGTTGGTCGATGCGAGCGTTCAGGTTGGCATATTTGCGCTGTTGCTGCGCGATAGTGGCTTGCAGTTGGCGCTGCTTCTTATTCAGGTCGTCGACAACCCTGCTTCTGCTTCACGTGTTTCTCGTTGAGCTGACGCTGTTGCTGTTGGCCCTCGACGAGGAGTTTGTCCTTAGTGGCCTTCACGCCCAAGATCTCGTTTTTCTTTTGCTGCACCGCGGCTTCTTTTTCCTTGATGATCTTTGCCTGCATCTGCTGATAGCGCGTGTATTCCGAGACATAGCGGAGGCGGCGACTCATCTCGCGAAAATCTTTTTGCCTTCAAGACGAACAGCCACTTGTTGAGCGACATCCGATGATAGAAGAAGTAGATCACACCGTGTTCGTAGCGCTTTTTTTGCAGAGGGCTAAGTCGGCCTCCAAAGCTTGCAGTTGGCGCTCTAAGACGGCAATATTGTTGCTCAAAACAAGCACTTCGCTCTGAATACCATCGACATATTTTTTCTGCTCCCCGATCTGGTTATTGAGTACGGCGAGGTTGTTGAGCTGCGATTTGACGTCGCGCTTCGTCGTCGTGAGCAGCTTTTGCGAAGCTGATAGCTCCTTCTGCAAGGCTGCTTTCTGGTTTTGCAGGTTCTTGATCTGCTTTGTCTGTGCAGCACCGTAGGTGAATCCTAAACAGGTAAGGATGAGTAAAATAAGCGTTCGTTTCATACGGGAGTTGATTCGCGCCGGTCGCCGTTGGGAGTCGGTCGCCTTAAATATTATTGTGCCATTCCGGCTAACTTATCGAGCAAGCTCGTAGCTTTGATCTGCGTATATTTTGAGGAGATCGTTGTGCGCGTGGGCCAGTCGGTGTCGTTGTTGAGGCGCGAGAGGGCCAGCGTAAAACCGGCTTTCTTGCCCATTCCGCTGATGCTGACGGCCATCGATGTGGGAAATGATTTGCCGCCGAGCGTCGTAAAATTGTCATATTTCCAAACGAATTGCCCCTGATCTGCGGCGGTTTTGCCGTCGACCGTGACGCGGTCGAGCAGAGCTGAACTCGTGCGTGTGAGAAATTGGTAGTTGAGCTTCGGTGCATCCGTCAGGAGGAGCGAAGTGTAGTCCCCGCTCGCCGCCAAGCGAAAGCGGTTGAGCTGCGAGCGCACATCGCGGCTTCCGGGTGTGAAGATTTCGTTCCAAAAGAGTGATTGCAGGGCGTAGAAATCTAAACCGGCTTGGTGGAGGAAGTCGACTTCGGCATAGGAGGCGCGACTGTATTGCCTGTGGATGCGATCTACGACGAGGACATCTTTAGGCGTGAACTCCAGACGACCAACTTCAAAACCGAGGAAGGTGAGCGAGAGTTGGATAACGTCGTCGCGCTTCATTTTAAGTGAGCCGCCGCAGGAGATTTGCTTGCCGTCGGCGTCTACATCCATATTGATCTTGGCCGTAACGCATTGGGCGGTCTGTGCTTTGGCAACTACGGCTGCTTTATATTGCTGCTCCTGCGATTGATGTGCGGCGCCGGCAGATGGCTTTTTGGGCATTTTGCAACGTGCGGCAACTCGTCAGAAAGGCGAGGGAGACCAAGGTGGTGAGGAGGAAGTATTTCATATGTTTCGTTTTGTGATGTGTGTTTGTAAAAATGCGCGCCGCGGATACAATATTAAATGCGCCGACGACGGATGCGCTGCTTGATCTGCTTCTGCTGCGCCTTGGTCTTGGCAAATTTCGCTGCTTTGCGCCAGGTTTCAAGGGCAGCGCGCTGCTGCTTCAGGCGGAAATGGATGTCGCCTGCGTGCAACAAAAGCGTATAATCGAGATCCTTTTCGGGCGTGCGGCGCAAGGCTTCTTCGATGTAGATGAGGGCTTGCTCATATTGCTTATCGCACAAGAGCGCATAGGCGTAAGTGTCTAAATATGTGGCGTTGTCGGCTTCTGCATCAACCGTTCGCTTGCTCATGGCCACAGCTTCGGGAATGCGTTCGCCTGCTTGGCAGAGGAAATATGCGTAGTTGTTGAGGCAGGGGTAGTTTTCGGGGTTGGCTTCGATAGCCTTTTGGTAGGCGGAAAAAGCCCCCGCTTTGTCGCCGGCTTGATGTAGCAGGTCGCCAAGTGCGCCATAAATCTCGGTAACCTCATCGGAGTTGGAATAAATCGTGATCTGCTTCACGCCATCCTGTAAGATGCGAATCGCCGCCGCGTCGTCGCCCTTCTGAGAAAGCGTCACGCCTAAAAAATAATAGAAGGATAGGTGCTCAGGATCGTACGCTAAGCCTTCGCGACACAGATGAATGATCTGCTCAAGATTGACTTTGCGGATCGCAATGTTGAGCAACTGCAGGCGCGCTCGGAGGTAGTCGGGCTCAATCTCTAAGATCTTCTTGTAGATAGGCACTCTGGTGGCTTCAGGAAGTCGCAGCGTTTCCATATAAGCAGCACAGAGTTCGGCCATACTGCGATCTGCTTGCGGATGTTGTAAGGCTTGATGAAAGAGGGCAAGCACTTGTAGGCTGTCACCCTCATTGCGTCTGTCAAAAGCGTATCCCCGCATCGCTTCAGCCTTGACATCGGACGCCGCCATCGAGTCTAAAACGATTTGCTTTTACGTAGTCTTTGTACAGAGAATCTTGTTTTTGTTCGATTATAGTAAGCCAGCATCGAAATACGCGCAAATGCGTTTTTGCGGCTCTGACGTTAAAACGTCTCGGTAAACGCGTAGGGCTTGGTCAGGATGGTTATTTTGTAAGAACATATCACCAAGTAGGACGCGATACTTCAGTTCGTTTGGATAATTGGCGCATAAGTCTTCGAGCGCTTTGTACGCTCGTCCGTCATCTTTAAGTTCTATGTAGCTTTTGGAACTTAGCTAAAGCGTATTCTTCCTTTAATCCGTCGATGGTGATCAGTCTGTTGATCGTCCGGATGGCGTTCTGCGCGTCTCCGGCCACACGGTAGAGATCCGCTAGCGAGGAAAGCACGTCCGCAGTCGGTTTTTTCGCGGCCAAAATTTCAAGTTCCTCGATGGCTTCCTTGTATTTCTCGCTGCGAGCTAAGATATCGGCGCGTATTTCGTGGTAATTCAGGTTGCCGGGGTCCAATTTTATGGCGCGTCGTAAAAGCGAATCGATTTCTGCGCTTGTGATCGAATCTGCCGAGCCTAATGTCGCGTATTTTGCAATTGCTAAATCGGCCAGCGCCTCCGGACCATCGGGATTTATTTCCAAAGCTGCTTCGAGCAAAGCTATTTGTGCATCGTAATTGCCCTTGAGTTTTTGGCACTCGCTTTCGAGGAAGCGTTCGTTATAATGAAACCGCTCCTCCCAAGTCAAATGGCGCGTTGAGACTATCGGATCTGCGTCGGCCTGCGGCGCGTTGACGCGCCGCGAAGATGCACACCCCGTCGCCAAAGTGGCTGCCAGCGTGAAGGCGAACAAGGAAAAGAGAACCGAAATCTGCTTCATACGCCAATTTTAATGCCCCTGTGTGCCCAAAAACCTCCCGCTCCGCGTTCCGTTTCATCAAGACTTTCCACAGGACGCCAAGCGATTTGCTCGTGACGCGCCACGATTAACTGCGCTATACGGTCGCCGCCGTTGACGACGAAAGCCTCCTGCGACAAGTTAATCAAGATTACGCCGATTTCTCCCCGATAATCCGCGTCGATGGTACCGGGTGCGTTGAGCACGGTCACGCCCTTCTTCAGCGCCAGTCCGGATCGCGGTCTCACCTGCGCTTCAAAGCCCGCCGGCAGTGCGATAAACAGTCCCGTAGGGATGAGTTTGCGCTCCATCGGCTGCAATGTCAGCGGCGTAAGTAGGTTGGCGCGTAAATCGAGTCCGGCGCTCAGCGGCGTTTCGTAGGCCGGGAACTCATAAGGTGACTTATTGATGATCTTTATCTCCATATTTTTTTGTACAAAGAAACGAGAGCGGCAGCGCGCCGTTCTCTTGTTTTTGCCTTGCATTGAGGCTTCAAAAATTACATAATTTCCAATGATTTTTTTCCGCCTTGTCGCCTAAAAAAAGGAGCGATTCGCCATATTTCTTTCCCTCCCACCCGCTTCCTTGCCATCGCGTCAAAAAGCTTGCCATCGCCGCAGTTTGCTTTCGATTCCTAATCCGCCGAACGTTTGCCTCCGCCGCTTGATTTCCGCCGCCAAATTACAAAGTAGCCGTAAAAAAAGCACGCGAAATGCAGACCTTTTGTTTATCTTTGTGCGGATTTTTTTCACGCGTTTCGCCGGCCGCACGTACAATATATATAATGTACAGTTCGCCGGTTCGGATCAGCAAATCCGACATACTAAACGACAACTATCGGCTGCGGGCGCGGCGAGAGAGATCTTTTCGAAGCAGAATGAAGAAAGAAGAGCAGCAAAGCGCGCTTGGAGCGCGACAATATACATTTACTTTTACCCAACGGTTTGCGCATCGTTTGCGAGGAGCGAACGGCCGACGTGCTCTATTGTGGTTACATCGTCAAAGCCGGGACGCGCCACGAGGAAGATGCCGATTCCGGTTTGGCCCACTTTCTGGAACACCTCTCGTTCAAGGGTACGGCCCGCCGGCGCTCTTGGCAGATCACCAATGGCTTGGAGCGCGTAGGTGGCGACTTGAATGCCTTCACCAACAAGCAAGAAACAGCTTTTACGGCTATTGTTTTGCGCGAAGATTTCACCCGCGCGGCCGACCTGCTGACTGACATCGTCTTCCGCAGTGCCTATCCGCAGAAAGAGATGGACCGCGAAGTGGAAGTGGTGTGCGACGAAATCGACAGTTACCGCGATCAGCCGGGCGACTTGATCTTTGATGAGTTTGAGGCCATGCTCTTTCGCGGCCACGGACTCGGGCGCGACATTCTGGGCAGCAAGGAGCGCTTACACGCCTATCGCACGGCGGATGCCTTGCGCCACGCCCGCCGCTGGTATGTGCCGCAAAATGCCGTCTTTTACGTCTATGGGCAGATTGATTTCAAACGCGTGGTCCGCACGCTCGAGCGCTTGACCGCCGATCTCCCATCAGTGGCAGCGCCCGTTGTGGATCAGACTTTGCCCGCTTATGTTCCGGAGGTGCGAAAGGTTAAAATGCAGACGCATCAAGCCCATAGTGCTGATCGGTGCGCGCGCTTTAGCCGGCAGAGATCCGCGGCGCCATGCGCTCAGTCTCTTAACCAACATCCTCGGCGGCCCGGGTATGAATGCCCGCCTCAATGTCAGGCTGCGCGAGAAGGCCGGTTTGGTCTACTCCGTCGACGCTACGTATTACGCATATCCTGATACGGGCGTTTGGCAGGTTTATTTTGGTTGCGATGAAGCCGATGTCGGTCGCTGCCGTCGCCTTGTGGTGAGCGAACTGCGCAGAATGGCCGAACACCCCCTTTCGCCGACTCAATTAGCTGCCGCGAAGAAGCAATATTGTGGGCAAACGGGCATCGCATGCAGCAATGCAGAGAGCTATGCGTTGGCCCTCGGCAAAGCTTTTGCCCATTATGAACGCGTGTATAGCATACGGCGAAAATTGGAGCACGTGCGCGACGTCACGGCTGATGAACTTTGCAGCCTGGCGAGCGAACTTCTGAACGAGGAGCGCTTGACTACGCTGATTTACAACTAATCGAGAGGCCGACAAAATGAGGAAAGATCATCCCCTTAGCGCGTTTTTTTCGCATTGCCCTTGTTGCGGTTCGCCGCAGTTTAAAGTGCACGATGAGCGCGCAAAGCGCTGCGCCGATTGCGGCTTTACCTATTACGCCAACGCAGCCTGCGCTACGGCAGCGATTATCCTCAACGAACGCGAGGAGTTGCTCGCCGTGAGGCGTGCCTTGGCCCCGGCGGCCGGCACTTTGGACTTGCCGGGCGGCTTCGTTAATCCGGGAGAGACGGCCGAAGCGGGCATTCAGCGCGAAGTAAGAGAGGAGACGGGCGGAGAATGCTTGAAAGTCGACTATCTCTTTTCGTTGCCCAATATGTATGAGTTTTCTAATTTTATCGTACATACGACGGATCTCTTCTTTCGTTGCACCTTGCGCGATGTGGCGCGCCTTTCGCCTGCCGACGATGCGGCCGAACTCCTTTGGGTGCCTGTTTGCGCAGTATGTCCGGTCGATTTTGGCCTGCCCTCCATAAGAGCAGGCGTGAATAAATGGTTGAAAATGTATCACTCTAATCAATAAACAAATAAAGATGGAAGTAACTTTGCAAGGAACGCCTGTAGCATTGACAGGCGAAATGCCCGAAGTGGGCGCAGAAGCACCGAAGTTTTGCGGTGTACGTGGCGATTTGACTAAATTAAAGCTGCCTGAATTGCGCGGCAAACGCGTAGTTTTGAATATTTTTCCCAGCCTTGATACAGAAGTGTGCGCGGCCTCTGTTCGCCATTTCAATAAGGTTGCATCCGAGTTGGAAAATACAGTAGTACTTTGCGTGAGCAAGGACCTTCCTTTTGCGCAGACGCGTTTTTGTACGACTGAAGGTTTGACAAATGTGATTCCCGTGAGCGTATTTCACTGCCATCACTTCCCGGAGCGCTATGGGCTTGAAATAGCTGAAGGTCCGCTCAAAGGACTATTGGCGCGCGCTGTCATTGTGATCGATGAAGAGGGCAAAATCATTTACGAGCAACTTGTTCCGGAAATAACTGAGGAGCCCAACTACGACGCTGCTTTAGCGGCATTAAAAATAAGTAGACCATAAGTTTTTAGATGCGAGCATTCCTTTTCAGAAAGGGTGCTCGCATCTTTCGTTTTTACCAACTGAAACGGCCCGCCGGCCATCTAACGCTTACGGTTGCATCCTTCCCCTTGTTTCTGCTGCGCGGCAAAGGTTTTGCGTCGCCCCGATCTTCTGCTTTCGGACCCTACACTGCCCCTGCTTTGCACGAATCACCTCCCGCTTATGCCCTTTGCGCTCACGATGAAAAAGGCTTACGCTCACGAGAAAAAAAGGTTTGCGCTCGTGATAAAAAAAGTACTTACGCTCGTGATGAAAAAAAGGTTGTTAGTTGGATTAAGAGGCTTCAAACAGCGTGGCAAACCATTGTAAATCAGTGTGCCGGATATAAAAACGTAAGGCCTTGTGAACACTTTTTTTATAGGGTCGCCTTGCCGGTGCTTGGCTGTCGGATGGAAAATCTTGCGCGAATCGATATGAAACGAATCGAAGGCGGCCGTCGCTTGCTATGAAGTCGTTGTGTTTTCAAAAAGAAGGTTTCCCGAAACCTACTTGTCGATTCGGGAAACCATATCCTCTTTCGCCTAAAAACAGGGCTTACAAAGCCATAGAGCTACTGCCGCTTTGCGGGCAAGACCGGTATGTCGAGCGAAGCCTCTTTTACGCCCGCCGCTGTGGCTTTTAGGCGCAGTGTGCCCGCTTTTTCTCCGGCCCGAACAATAGCTGTGCACATACCGCTGAAGAGGTGCATTTGTGGGCGTTGGAAACTATCTAAACAAGTGGGGTCGCCGTTGGCAGCAGCCTCAAATCGGCCGGCGCCGCTTACGCTGAATTTTACTTCGCGCCCGTCCTGCGGACAGAGGTTGCCATCTTTGTCAACCAAACTCACCGTGACGTAACTCAGCGCGTCGCCGTCAGCTATGAGTGACGGCTCGTAGTGAGCCTTTAATACTAAGTGGTCAGGTTTCCCTGCCGTGCGGACGCTCGTTTCGGCATACTTGTGGCCCGCTTTGTCGTAAGCCACGACGCGTAGTTCGCCCGGCTCGTAGACAACGTCGTTCCACATCAGTCGGTAGCGGTGCATCGTCGTGCTGTCGTTCTTCATTCTGCGTCCCAAACTCTTTCCGTTTAAGAAAAGTTCGGCGCTGGGCGCGTTGGTATACACAAATACCGGCGTGATTTGGCCTTCGCGCCCCGGCCAAGTCCAATGGGGTAGAATGTGCAAAGTATGCTCGCCCTCCTTCCACTGACTGCGGTAGAGGTAATAGCGATCTTTGGGTAGCGAGGCCAGATCTATGATGCCGAAGAGGCTGCTGTGGTTGGGCCAAGCGTCAGTATCGTAAGGCGTAGGCTCACCTAAGTAGTCGAAACCCGTCCATACGAATTGCCCTAAAGTCCACGGGTGATCATCGGCCAAAGCAAAGTCTTCGTCGGGCGTGTTGGACCAATTGCAGACCTCTACATCATACGACGAACTCTGATGATCCTTGGCTACGACATCGGCCTTGCGCTCGACCGGCCAATGGTAGACGCCGCGCGAACTGACGGTGGAGGCTGTTTCCGTGCCCAGCAATAAGCATTGCGGGAGGCGCTCGTAGGCTTCCACATAGCGGTGGGCGCGGTAGTTGAAGCCCGGGATGTCAAGCAAAGCCGCGAAACCATTATTTAAGACCGGGTCGATTTGATCCATACCGCAGGTGACGGGGCGCGTGGGGTCTTCTTCGTGGCATATATCTTGCAAATATTTTGCAACCTTGTAGCCTTCGGGCGAATGTTGTGAAGGCACTTCGTTGCCAATGCTCCACAAGATGACGCTGGGGTTGTTGCGATAATGGCGCAACATATTTCGCATATCTTTTGCGCTCCATTCCGCGAAATAGCGATGGTAGCCGTTGAGACACTTGGCTATGTCCCACTCATCAAACGGCTCGATCATCATCATCAAGCCCAATGAATCGCAAAGCGCGACGAGTACGGGTGCAGGCATATTGTGGGACGTGCGAACGGCATCGCAGCCCATATCCTTGAGCATCAGTAGCTGGTGGCGCAGTGCGGAGGTGTTGACCGCCGCACCCAATGGGCCGAGGTCGTGATGGTTGCAGACGCCCTTAAACTTCCGGCGCTTGCCGTTGAGGAAGAAGCCTTCGTCGGCAACGAATGCTATGCTGCGAACGCCGAATCGCGTCACATAGGTGTCCTCTAATCGGCCGCCGGCACTGTATATTTTCGTCACGGCGCGATAGAGCGACGGATTTTCCGGCGACCATAGTTGCGGTTGGCGAATCAGGAAATGCTGTGTAAAAACTTCGCCCTCGCGCACACGGCGCGTGTTGCTCTTGGCAGCTACGATTTGCCCCGCCGCGTTGATGATGTCCGTGCAAAGCGTTAACTCCCGATCGCAGGCGCCTGCGATCGTCGTGCGCAGTTCGACGGAGGCTAAAGTGTCGCTGACCTGCGGCGTCATAATTTGCGTTCCCCAAACAGGGACGTGTATCTTGTTCGTATGAATGAGGTGTACATTGCGATAAAGTCCGGCACCGCAATACCATCGACTGCTTTGCGGTCGATTTTTCAAAGCCCTCACAACCAGTCGGTTTCCCCTTCCATTGCCGCGCAGATAGGGCGTAGCGTCGCAATAAAAAAAGAATTGTAGCCGTAGGGGCCAAAAGCAGATTTCTTCGCCGTTCAAATAGACGCGCGCCTCACTCATAGCTCCATCAAAAACTAAGGTCGTCGTGCCCGCGGTATCGGCGTCAAAGGTCGTCCGATACCAGCCTACGCCTTCGTAAGGCAAGCCGCCTGTTCTGCCGGTCTTTTCCGAGGCTGTCGTCTCGTTGTTCTGCGTCACCCTGCACGCGTTGCAAATCGTTGTCGCGACTGAACGGGCCGGTGATGGCCCAATCGTGGGAGCACTCTCACAGGACGCCAACCGGTTTCGGAATTGACCATCTCCGACGCACCTTGGCTAAAATGCCAATCGCGCAAGAGGCGCTCCGTGCGTTGCGCAAAATTTTTCCGCACACACCGCGGCTAACGCCGTCAATACTAAAAAGTCTTTTTCATTTCGTGTTGCATAATCAAATACGTCAAACCATTTTTTTCGGGCGCGCCGATTGCGGTCACTGCACCTTAATTTCTGCAAAAGTATGCTTTTTCTGCCTTATTTTTTTCCATTCCTTTGCTGTTAAAACCCGCCGCTGGTGGCACTTCTCGCAAAGCGGTCTCGATTTTTGCGAACTGAAAAAGCCGATGAGGGGTAGGATTTCGCGCCGGACTTTGCCGCTCCTACACATTATATATATAGGGTAACTAGATTTGGGGGTGCGGCGGTGTGATTTTTTTAGCGGTAGGCAAGGGCTACTTGCGCGGCTCAAGCGCTGCTTCGGAGATTAATTTCCGATTTCTGCTCGCTGCGAGCATATTTTTGAGTCGTCGCATACTGTACTTTGGGAGGCGAGCGTGGATTTTTGCGCGATAAAAAGCCTTACTCGCACACTATTTTTCTTTCCCTTTTTTTAGCCTGTTTTTCGGCCATATTTTTCTTTGATTCTGCCATTTCCACATGTCAAATTTTGCTATCTTCGGATTTATTTTTTTGTTTTTTTGCGAGAAAAAGTTTGTTGTGCGTTTGGTTGCAAAGGTATTTTTGTTCTACTTTTGCACTCGCTTTCCAGCGCTGAGGCGTTAGGTTGAGCTTGAAAAAGCGATCTTTGAAAGAATTCCATAGACTTTTTATGCAGAAGAAGCAGAAAGAGTTTCAATCCGAGGATGCTTAGGCGTTTTACGGATTGTTATTCGGTAAGCAGTATGTTTTTCTTGTTAAAGAATAGTACAAGAATCGTCAAATTCCTTTTTTTACATTCAACTCGTTGAATCAGAAAAAAAGAAAAAATGAGATATACAATGTAGAGTTTGATCCTGGCTCAGGATGAACGCTAGCTACAGGCTTAACACATGCAAGTCGTGGGGCAGCGGATGCTTAGCTTGCTAAGTATGCCGGCGACCGGCGCACGGGTGAGTAACGCGTACCGAACCTGCCCATCACACAGGGATAGGCTTGCGAAAGCAAGATTAATACCTGATGGTCTCAGTTGTATGCATGTATAATTGAGTAAAGCCTTCGGGCGGTGATGGATGGCGGTGCGTCCCATTAGGAAGTTGGCGGGGTAACGGCCCACCAATCCTTCGATGGGTAGGGGGTTCTGAGAGGAAGGTCCCCCACATTGGAACTGAGATACGGTCCAAACTCCTACGGGAGGCAGCAGTGAGGAATATTGGTCAATGGGCGAGAGCCTGAACCAGCCAAGTAGCGTGCGGGATGAAGGCCCTTGTGGTCGTAAACCGCTTTTTATCAGTGAATAAAGTGCATCACGTGTGGTGTCATTGCAGGTAGCTGAAGAAAAAGGACCGGCTAATTCCGTGCCAGCAGCCGCGGTAATACGGAAGGTCCGGGCGTTATCCGGAATTATTGGGTTTAAAGGGAGCGCAGGCGGGAGTGTAAGTCAGCTGTTAAATATCAGGGCCCAACTCTGTTATGCAGTTGAAACTATATTTCTTGAGTACGCACAGGGATGGCGGAATTCAGGGTGTAGCGGTGAAATGCTTAGATATCCTGAAGAACTCCGATCGCGAAGGCAGCCATCCGGAGCGTAACTGACGCTGAGGCTCGAAGGTGCGGGTATCGAACAGGATTAGATACCCTGGTAGTCCGCACGGTAAACGATGAATACTCGCAGTTCGGTCATTATGATTGAGTTGTCCAGCGAAAGCGTTAAGTATTCCACCTGGGGAGTACGCCGGCAACGGTGAAACTCAAAGGAATTGACGGGGGCCCGCACAAGCGGAGGAACATGTGGTTTAATTCGATGATACGCGAGGAACCTTACCCGGGCTTGAACCAAGAGTGACGAGTGCAGAGATGCGCTTTTTCTTCGGACACTTTTGGAGGTGCTGCATGGTTGTCGTCAGCTCGTGCCGTGAGGTGTCGGCTTAAGTGCCATAACGAGCGCAACCCTTTTCTACGTTTGCCATCGGGTAATGCCGGGAACTCCGTGGATACTGCCGCCGCAAGGCGGAGGAAGGTGGGGATGACGTCAAATCAGCACGGCCCTTACGTCCGGGGCTACACACGTGTTACAATGGTCGGAGCAGCAGGAAGCTACCTGGCGACAGGATGCTGATCCCAAAACCCGGCCTCAGTTCGGACTGGAGTCTGCAACCCGACTCCACGAAGCCGGATTCGCTAGTAATCGCGCATCAGCCATGGCGCGGTGAATACGTTCCCGGGCCTTGTACACACCGCCCGTCAAGCCATGAAAGCCGGGGGTGCCTGAAAGCCGTGACCGCGAGGGTCGGCCTAGGGTAAAACCGGTGATTGGGGCTAAGTCGTAACAAGGTAGCCGTACCGGAAGGTGCGGCTGGAACACCTCCTTTCTGGAGAGTTGTAATGTTGAGTATTTGATGTATTCTAATTACCGGATGCTCTTTTTGTTTCTGCATGGAAGTATATGGTTTAGTATAGCGTTCCATTCTTAATGGAGTGGGCGCGGAGGATACCGAATTAGGCGGTGTCCGTCTGCCAGTCCTATAGCTCAGATGGTTAGAGCGCCACACTGATAATGTGGAGGTCGGCAGTTCAAGTCTGCCTGGGACTACTTCGGATGTGATTGCCTGGTGCATTCAGTCCGTCGTTTGGTAAAAGGCGATGCTGTGACTCCGTAAGATAGGTTCGGTAATTCCCATTGGGGGATTAGCTCAGCTGAGCTAGAGCACCTGCTTTGCAAGCAGGGGGTCAACGGTTCGAATCCGTTATTCTCCACGTTGTGTTTCTGTTTTTTTCAGTACACATTCGATCTATGACATATTGTACATCCAACAAGCAGATAAAAGATAGACATCAACTATTGTAGTTTTGTGCTACGATGGTAAATATAGGTATAATAAAGAATACGAAGCGTATTCCTGTTTTGACCGCATCTTGTTTTTTTATGAATGAGATGTTGGAGAGAAAGTCAGGAAGGGCGTACGGTGGATGCCCTAGGCTCTTACAGGCGATGAAGGACGTGGTAAGCTGCGAAAAGCCGGGTAGAGGTGCAAACGACCTTTGACACCCGGATGTCCGAATGGGAAAAACCCGGCAGGTTGAAGACCTGTCACCATATTGATTATGGAGCGAACGCGGGGAACTGAAACATCTTAGTACCCGTAGGAAGAGAAAACAAACGTGATACCCCTAGTAGCGGCGAGCGAACGGGGCATAGCCCAAACCGTAGAGGTATTTGCTTCTACGGGGTTGTAGGACTGCCAAGAATTGGTTATAAAAGCGAAGCGGAACGATTTGGAAAGATCGGCCATAGCGGGTGACAGCCCCTTATGCGTAAGCTTTTTTATCAATGGCAGCACCTGAGTATCTCGGGACACGTGAAATCCTGAGAGAATCCGGCGGGCCCATCCGCCAAGGCTAAATACTCGTAAGAGACCGATAGCGAACCAGTACCGTGAGGGAAAGGTGAAAAGCACCCTGATTAAGGGAGTGAAAGAGTTCCTGAAACCGTACGCCTACAAGCGGTCGGAGCAGCTATATGCTGTGACGGCGTGCCTTTTGCATAATGAGCCTACGAGTTGTCGTTTTTGGCAAGGCTAAGGACAATGATGTCCGGAGCCGTAGCGAAAGCGAGTCCGAACAGGGCGTGCAGTCAATGGCGGCAGACGCGAAACCAAGTGATCTACCCTTGTCCAGGTTGAAGTCCCGGTAACACGGGATGGAGGACCGCACCGATAAGCGTTGAAAAGCTTCCGGATGAGATGAGGGTAGGAGTGAAAGGCCAATCAAACTTGGAGATAGCTCGTACTCCCCGAAATGCATTTAGGTGCAGCCTCGGATGTTTGCTGTAAGAGGTAGAGCGACTGATCGGACGCGAGGGCTTCACCGCCTGTCAAGTCCGGACAAACTCCGAATGCTTACAGCTTAAGTCCGGGAGTGAGGGACGGGGTGCTAAGGTCCCGTCCCGAGAGGAGAAGAATCCAGACCGTCAGCTAAGGTCCCGAAGTGTAGGTTAAGTTAGTCTAACGCAGTGTGGCCCCCAAGACAGCTAGGATGTTGGCCCGGAAGCAGCCATTCATTCAAAGAGTGCGTAACAGCTCACTAGTCGAGGGGCTGCGCGTGGATGATAATCGGGTATAAAATCTACCACCGAAGCTACGGAATCCGTTTTAGGATTGGTAGGGGAGCATTGCCGTTGCGTTGAAGATATGAGGACGACTTGTATTGGAGCGACGGGAAAAGCAAATGTAGGCATAAGTAACGAGAAAGAGGGTGTGACTCCCTCTCGCCGTAAGGTCAAGGTTTCCCGGGCAACGTTCGTCGTCCCGGGGTTAGTCGGGTCCTAAGGCTCAGCCGCAAGGCGAGGTCGATGGCAATGCGTTTAATATTCCGCAACTGTCTTTAAGAGCGATGTGGTGACGGAGAAGTGACACTTCCGCGTCCTGACGGAATAGGACGTTTAACGACAAAGGCGTAGATGATTACAGGCAAATCCATAATCAGAGCTGAAGTCGGAAAGTACGAAAGGCCTTCGGGCTGCTCGAGTGAAGGTAATCCGGCTCCCAAGAAAACCCGCTAGCATTATTTTAAAGACACCCGTACCGTAAACGGACACACGTGACCGAGTAGAATATACTAAGGCGCTCGGAAGATTCATGGTTAAGGAACTAGGCAAATTGACCCCGTAACTTCGGGATAAGGGGTCCTCATAGTAATATGAGGCGCAGAGAATAGGTCCAGGCAACTGTTTAACAAAAACACAGGGCTGTGCTAAGTCGAAAGATGCTGTATACAGTCTGACACCCTGCCCGGTGCCGGAAGGTCAAGAGGAGAGCTTAGACATAAGTCGAAGGTTTGAATTGAAGCCCCGGTAAACGGCGGCCGTAACTATAACGGTCCTAAGGTAGCGAAATTCCTTGTCGGGTAAGTTCCGACCTGCACGAATGGTGTAATGATCCGGACACTGTCTCAACCATGATTCCGGTGAAATTGTAGTATCGGTGAAGATGCCGATTACCCGCGATGGGACGAAAAGACCCCGTGAACCTTTACTGCAACTTAACGTTGTGACCGGGCATCGGATGTGTAGGATAGGCCGGAGGCTGTGAATAGGTTACGCCAGTAATCTAGGAGCCATTGTTGAAATACGGCCCTTTCGATGTTTGGTCCCTAACTCGCAAAAGTGAGGACCGCGTTTGGCGGGCAGTTTGACTGGGGTGGTCGCCTCCAAAAGCGTAACGGAGGCTTCCCAAGGTACCCTCAGGCCGATTGGTAACCGGCCGTTGAATGCAATGGCATAAGGGTGCTTTGACTGCGAGGCCGACAAGCCGATCAGGTAGGAAACTAGGGCATAGTGATCCGGTGGTTCCGTATGGAAGGGCCATCGCTCAAAGGATAAAAAGGTACTCCGGGGATAACAGGCTGATCCCTCCCAAGAGCTCATATCGACGGAGTGGTTTGGCACCTCGATGTCGGCTCGTCACATCCTGGGGCTGGAGAAGGTCCCAAGGGTTGGGCTGTTCGCCCATTAAAGTGGCACGCGAGCTGGGTTCAGAACGTCGTGAGACAGTTCGGTCTCTATCTATCGTGGGCGCAGGAAAACTGCGCGTCTCCGGCACTAGTACGAGAGGACCGTGCCGGACGGACCTCCGGTTTACCGGTTGTGGCGCCAGCCGCATCGCCGGGTATCCGCGTCCGGATCGGATAAGCGCTGAAAGCATCTAAGCGCGAAGCCCTGTCGCAAGATAAGTTTTTCCTTATAGGGTCGTCAAAGACTATGACGTTGATAGGGTGCAGGTGTAAAGGCGGCGACGCCAAAGCCGAGCACTACTAATTGCCCGAAACTTTTGTCCAAAAAGGTTGAGATAGGAATATGCTTCAGTATCTCTTTGTTTTTCTTTTTGTTTAATTTGTCATATCCCGTTAGGTTTAAATTCCTTTCAAAAGCGAATGTGCCAAAAAGTTTTGTTTGTTGTTGTACGCTTGAATATGTCTGAATTATTCAGGTGGCCAAAGCGACGGTGTTCCACCTCTTCCCATCCCGAACAGAGAAGTTAAGCCCGTCTACGCCGATGGTACTGCCTTTTAGGTGGGAGAGTAGGTAGCTGCCTATTTTATTAAGATCCGTTTCCAGGTCGATATGACTTGGAGACGGGTCTTTTTGTTTGTCGTCTAAGGGTTCTGTCAGGCAGATGGGTCTGGAGATTCTTTTCTGTGCAATAATATGTTTAATCCCACGCTGCAAACAATTTGATTAAAAGTCTCTCTGTCTGATGCTTGGACGGAAAGATGACCGCCCTCCGCTCCCCCACACCTCGACCTCTTGTCTACATATATATAGTTCATCACTCTCAATCAAGTTTGTGTCTTGGTTCGTGAGTGATGCGAAACAGCTTTTTTTCTGCAGAAACCATCATTATTCTCTTGGGATCTGTCACAAAAGAGATGAACATTGGAATCAGAAGAATTGACCAATATTTTTGACGGAAAAAAAGAAGGCGAGTTGAAAAAAGTATCTTTGTTGATAAAAAAATAGAGTACTACTCAATATTTTCCTAAGTGTGCAATGTGGAATCTCGCATCTTTTACTTATCTTCGCCCTCAAATTCTAAAACTGTTATGGAAAGCATACATAATTTCGCGGGATTAGTATCTCGTCTCTCTCAACATGGGCAGCGCAAACGCGTGGCCGTAGTCTGTGCTTCAGATGAAGCAACATTAACTGCCGTAGCGCGTGCGCTCAAAGAAGGATTTGTAGAAGTAATTTTCGTGGGCTGTCGGGCAGAAGTGGAAGCTTGTGCTGATTTGCAGTCGTTAAACGATCATTTCTCCATTATTGATGCGACGGATAAACAGGACGCAGCAGAAAAGGCTGTGGCTCTGGCTCGCGAAGGCAAAGTGGACTTGCTGATGAAAGGCTTGATCAATACGGATATTTTGCTTCGTGCCGTGTTGAATAAAGAGCACGGTATCTTGCCGAAAGGCCGTGTGTTGACACACGTGACAGCTACAGAAATCCCGGGGTATCCTAAGTTGGTTTTCTTTACCGATCCGGCTGTGATTCCTTTCCCCTCGCAGGAGCAACGCCGCGAGCAGATTCGCTACGTAGTGCGTATGTGCCACGCATTAGGCATCGAGACGCCGCGCGTTTCTTTGATCCACTGCTCTGAAGAGGTGAATGCAAAGTATTTCCCCTATACGGTGGCTTACGGCGATTTAATTCGTGAGGCCAAAGATGGCGAGTTTGGCGATTGCGTACTTGACGGTCCGCTCGATGTGAAGACCTCACTCGATGCTTCTTCATTGGAGACGAAAGGCATCCAGTCGCCCATCGCAGGGCAGGCCGATGCGCTGATTTTCCCGGACATTGAAGCCGGCAATACTTTCTATAAGACGCTTACACTTTTCTGCAAAGCGAAGGTGGCTACTGCACTTCAGGGAACGGACGTGCCTGTTGTGGTGACTTCGCGCAGCGACAACGAAGATACAAAATATTATAGCCTCGCTTTGGCTGCTACTACTATCGGATAAAATTATGAAGAGAATCTTAGCTATCAACCCCGGGTCTACTTCAACTAAGATCGCGGTTTATAACGACGAGAAAGCGGTTCTTGTAAAGAAGATTATGCACACTCGCGAAGAGTTGGCGCCTTTCAAGGACTTTATGGAGCAGTTTGAGTTTCGCAAGCAAGTTGTATTGAAAACGCTTGAGGAAGAAAACATACCTTTCGAATTTGATGCTATCGTGGGCCGTGGTGGCTTGGGTAAGCCTATCGAAGCCGGTGTTTACGAGGTGAATCAGTTGATGCTCGATGATGTGACTAAGGCTGTGCGCCGCCACGCGTGCAACTTAGGTTGCTCTTTGGCGCTGACCATATCTAAAGAGTTTCCCGGCTGCCGTGCGTTTATCGCTGACCCGGGCGACGTAGACGAACTTGACGACATAGCGCGCATCGGTGGTTTGCCTGAGATGCCGCACGAGCCTATTTGGCACGCTTTGAACCAACGCGCAGTGGCTCGCCGCTTTGCCAAGGAGCACAATACTCGCTACGAAGATTTGGATCTCGTTTGCTGCCATATGGGTGGTGGTATTTCATTGGCCGCACACCGGCACGGACGCGCCGTAGATGCGAACAATGCACTCGATGGCGATGGACCGTTTACACCCGAACGTACCGGAACGCTTCCTGCCGGCGACCTTGTACACCTTTGCTTCAGTGGCAAATATACGCAAAACGAGGTGATGAACATCATTAAGAGTCGCGGCGGTTTGGCTGCCCATCTTGGTACGAATGATATGATGGAAGTGGAGCACCGCGTGGCTGATGGCGATGAGAAATTTAAGCTCTACACTGATGCTTTGGCTTACCAAATTTCTAAGGGCATCGGCGGTTTGTCGACTTTCTTCTGCGGAAAGGTGGACGCCATCATACTTACCGGCGGCATTGCTTATTTCCGTTATTTGGTTGAAGAAATCAAGCGTCGCGTAGGCTTTATTGCTCCCGTTTATGTTTATCCCGGTGAGGACGAAATGGAGGCCTTGGCCTTAAACGCTTTGGCCGTATTGACCGGTCGTCGCGAAGTGAAAGAATACGTATAAGCACCTTTGGTGCAGAAATCCCTGTGCGATCAACTTATCCTGTTTGGTCAGCGGGAAGATAAGCTAAGCGCCGCGCCCGAAAGGGTGTGGCGCTTTTTTTGTGTTTACGCTTGTGCCGATTCATCTGCGCTTCAGGCGCGCATCGTTTTAAGTTTTGGCTGCCGATCAGTTTTGACAGACTTGAAATTCAGTGCGTTTCATAGTTTTGCTTGCCACATTGCTTTCTTGCAACTCCTTTTTCTTGCGCTTTTTTCTATGGTATTTGGTCTCAATCTTGTTCTCTTTTGTCGCCGCGCCTAAGCTAAAGGCGTCAAGATGCTTCAAATACAGACAGAAAAGGCATCGAAGTAGGCCAAAATAACTACTGATTATCAGACATATATAGAGCTTAAAAACTTTCCTATAAGAGACGAAAAAAATTGTCTTATAAGAAAAATTTTTTTCGATCATAGGAGACAATTTTTTTCCGATCACCTATGAAAGTTTTTTTCGAGTCACCCTATGAAAGTTTCAGCACTTCCTTAAGCTCTTTTTTCGAGACTGCGCACAGGCGGAATAAAAGGCTGCAAACTGCTTGGCTCAAATAGCTGAAGGTTGTGCCGAAAACCTTCTAAGACTGCTATTGTCTGCTTGTCGAAGGGGCCTATGCGATAATGAGCCGACCAAGAAACTTCTTCGACACGCCGCCCATAAGTGCCGCGGATGATCTATGTGCTTTTTTGCCTCCGGCTATGCAACAGATTATAAACACACGAACACGGCATTTCGCAACTTGGGGCGATGAGAACTCTCTATTCGCGTCCGGCAAATACTTTATGCTTATAAAAAAGAGACCTATACCCTAAACAGGTGGCAGCTTTATGTATCTTTGCAGAAATGTGGAAGTAGACGATATGGTGATCAACCGAATTTGGAAAGATCTACAGTTGCCGGACGGCCTTTGGAGAAAAGAAAAGCCAACGATCAAAGCGCGGCGGGATTTTTTGGCTCGCCACTAAAATTCGTAAAGGTAGCGTGCACCGCATACACTTCTTTCACATCGATGATCAAAGACGGGTTTCATCACGCAGAATCACTCTATTCTATATGAAACGGATTATTACTTTTACGCTTATAGCTCTATTATTAGTAAGTTGTGACTTTATAGCTGACCGTTATAAGAATGTTCCTGATCCTGAGGTATATTTTCCCGATGGTCAGGAACTGAAGATGGCCACGGCCATCTATGAAGATAAACCTCGCGCCATACGAAGTTTGATTGAGGAAGGAATCGATCTGAACCATATCAGTAAAGGCGGTATGACCTATCTTTATTATGCGATGCTGAATAAGAACTACGAGGTGATGGAACTGCTGTTGAAGCACGGAGCAGATCCTAATATTCATAGTGAGTTCTATACCAATCCTGCGTATCATAAAATAGGATATGGCGATGATAACGGTGCTTGTTTGTCATATTGCGGCCGGCGGGCTTATGATATCAAATATATGAAGCTACTTGTAAAATATGGCGCAAATGTCAATGATACTACTTATATAAGTCCTTTAGCCCTTTCGATAGACGACGAATTGCAAGGGAAAGAAAAAGTAGCGTTTTTGGTACAACATGGTGCTAATATAAACTTACGTGTAGCCGGGGCAACGGTAATAAGTAGTGAGGCTAACATGTATAATTGGGATAAGGTGCTTATCCTTTTAGACCTCGGCGCAGATCCTATGGCCGGCGATGATCCTAAGTTTAATGTGGCTGCATTTGTACAACAATATTATGATGAGGGCTTTGATCCTAACAGTGAGAATGGCAAGATGGCGCAGGAGGTAAAGCGCCGGCTTGAACAGCGCGGGGTGAAGTTTCCTTATCTTCCTAAGAAGCCGGCTGCTTCGACCCCAAGCGAGGGGCAACCGAAGGAATAGTTTTGTGTAAAGAAAAATAATTTTTTTAATTTTTGTAGAAAATGAAGAAGTTAGTTGCTTTAGCGCTTATGTCTATATGCTTAAGCAGTTGTAGCTTGATATTCAATAGACATAAGCATTCTGCTCCCGAGCCGGAGGTTTATTTTCCTGATGGGGTGGAGTTGCAGATGGCTACTGCTATTTATAATGATAAGCCTCGCGCCATACGAAAATTGATTAAGGAAGGAGTCGACTTGAACCACGTCAGTAAAGGCGGTATGACCTACCTTTATTACGCGCTGCTGAATCACAATTACGATGTGATGGAGTTGCTGTTGAAGCACGGTGCAGATCCTAATATTCATAGTAAGTTCTATACCAATCCTGAGTATCACAAAAAAGGGTATAGCGATGATCAGACAGATGCCACTTGTCTTGAGTATGCGAGCCATAAATACTTTGATATCAAATATATGAAGCTGCTCATTAAATATGGTGCAAACGTGAATGATACTACGAGTATAGGTCCTATTTGGGGCGCTCTACGAGATAAAAGCCAAGGCAGAGAAAAAGCTGAAATATTTAGTGGAGCAGGGCTTAAACCTCGATTATAGTCAAACGGGGACGCCTGCAATATGTGGTCAAGCGCTTACTTACGAATGGGATATGGTGCTTTTCCTGATGGACCTTGGCGCTGACCCCTTGGCCGGTGATGATCCTGACTTTCAAGTTGCTGCATCTGTACAAGAATATTTCGACGAGGGCTTTGATATTAATAGTAAGTATGGCAAGATGGCGCTGGAAGTAAAGCGTCGGCTTGAACAGCGCGGGGTGAAGTTTCCTTATCGCCCCTAAGACAAAGAGCGATTCAATCAAAAGCGAGGAGCAACCGAAGCGTAAAAGGTTTTTATGAAGCCTTGGCGCTCATTTCCTCAAGACAATATTTGTTGCATTCCATAAAAAGACAATTCACGTTCTATCAGATGAAGATTATAGTAAATCGGGGCTTTGATAATATGCTCACAAGCATCGTAGTCTTTAAGAATGGGCAACCGGCTATTGCTTGCCCCATACAGAAAGATTTTTGCGAGATGGATGCAAAAGAAGGCGATCGTATAGAGGTCAAGTTAATAGCTCACGGTATGATTTCGCAGAGGCTTGCCGCTTTCACGTATCAAGAAGGAAAAGATACGGTATATATCCGGCCTACGATATTGTGTAAACGGTGGGAGATGGCAAACTATCGCGTATTGCCTTACCTTAGTTTGTTGCTTCTTGTTCTTCAATCCGTGACAACATCGGCCGCTTGTAAATGGTTGTGCGCAGGTTTCCTCGTTTTGACCGCTTTGTCTTGGCTGAGCTTTCAGGGCTGTAAGTCGAATCCCTCGATGCGGAGCAGATTGTTCACGTTGGCTTACTTGTAGGCCACAGCTTGTCTTTACGTGCTTTATAGATCCGTTTGCTTGCTCGCGCCGAACGCATAAGTAATTGTTTTTCAGCGCAAATCCGTCTGCAATTCATTGGCATTCGTTAAATTTGCACTTTCAGAGAGGAAGTCGGCGCAAAGTCAAGACGCAGTAGATCTGCTAACGCCATCGCTTCCTTCCAAGGTGCAGGCGAGAAGAAAGCATGAAATATGACGACGTAATCGGGCAAGCAGCGATTAAAGCGCGTCTTCGGCGGCAAGTCGTCGAAGGTCGCGTGCCGCATGCGCAGTTGTTTTGCGGCCCATCCGGTGTCGGCAAGCTTCCGATGGCTTTGGCTTTAGCTTCGTCTCTGCTCTGCACGAACAGGACGCCCGAGGGCGATCCCTGCGGCTGTTGTGCGGGTTGCAAGATGGTTGCACGCTACGCTCACCCCGACTTGCATTTCATTTTCCCTACAATACGAAAAGGCAGTACAAGTTCGAGCGACACCTATCTCGAAGCGTGGCGCGAGCGCCTCTTGACTTCCCCCTACTTCGACAACCAAGATTGGTTGGCAGCGCTGCAAGTGGAGAATCAGCAACCCACTTTTTTTACGTAGCCGATAGCAATGCCGTCATAGAAAAGCTGAGTCTTGTGGCCAATCAGGGCGGTTATAAAGTGATGATTGTTTGGCAGGCCGATAAGATGTCGGTAGAAGTGCAAAACAAACTGCTGAAAAATCCTCGAAGAACCGCCGCAACTGACGGTCTTTATCCTTTTGACCGACGCGCCCGAGCGCTTGTTGCCGACGATCGCCAGTCGCGTGCAGCGCATCGACTTCCCGTTGCTGCCCGAGCGCCTCTTGCAAGAAGAGCTTAGTACGCGTAATCACATTGATCCCACTGCCGCTCGCGACATCGCCCATATCAGCAATGGCAGTTACGTGCAAGCTTTGCGCCACATCGGGGTGGACGAAGAGGGCGAAATGTTGCTCGAAAAACTTCAAAAACCTAATGCGACTCTGCTATATGCGCAAGGTAAAAGATTTGCGCGATTGGTCAGACGCCGCTGCCGGTTGGGGGCGCGAGCGCCAGAAGCGCTTTTCTCGATTATGCGCTCAAATTAGTGCGGGAGAACTTCATTTATAATTTCCGCCAAGCCCCGCTCAATTACGAGACCGCCGCAGAAGCCGAATTCTCCGTCAACTTTGCCCGCTTCATCAACGAACGTAACGTCGAAGACATGTTAACCCTCTTCACCGAAGCCCGCAGAGACATCTCAAGCAACGTCAATGCCCGGATGGTTTTCTTTGATACCGCCTTGCGTTTGATCGTATTACTCATTCGATAGCTAAGGAGAGCGCCCGCGCCCTCCCGATACAATATATATATAGACAGAATACAATGGACGATTTTTACCCTACCGAACCCGCTCTGCGAGGTCTGTGCGCCTCCGGCTGTGGCCGCCAGGACAAGCAACTTAATACATACGACTATCTCTCAGATGTTCCCGGCAATGTTGCCACGACCGACCTCGTCGAAGTGCAATTCAAGAACACGAGAAAGGGCTATTATCATAACGACAACCATTTAGATCTCGTCAAAGGCGATCAAGTGGCCGTTGAGTCTAATCCCGGTCACGACATAGGCGTCGTTACGCTCACCGGCCAATTGGTTTTGGCTCAGTTGAAGAAGGCCGGATTGAAGGCCAACAACGAAATACGCCGCGTCTATCGCAAGGCGCGCCCGAGCGATTTGGAAAAATTTGAAGAAGCCAAAGCCCGCGAGCACCAAACGATGATCCGCTCCCGACAGATTGCGAAAGAGTTGGAGCTGGATATGAAAAATCGGCGACGTGGAGTTTCAAGGCGACGGCAACAAAGCGATTTTCTATTATATCGCCGATGCCCGCGTCGACTTCCGCAAACTTATCCGCGTCTTAGCCGATGAATTTCACGTCCGCATCGAGATGCGCCAGATCGGAGCGCGCCAAGAGGCCGGACGCATCGGCGGCATTGGTCCCTGCGGTCGCGAACTCTGCTGCGCAACGTGGATGAAGAGCTTCAATTCCGTTTCAACCGCCGCCGTGCGTTGCCAAGATATTTTTCCGAATCCCCAAAAAGTTGGCCGGTCAGTGTGCAAAACTGAAGTGCTGTATGAACTATGAGGTCGACACCTACATAGATGCCGGCAAGAAACTCCCGCCGCGCGACGTCACGCTCGAGACCGCCGACGCCACCTTCTATTATTATAAAGCCGATATCTTGACGGGGATGATCACGTATAGTACCGACAAGCGCTTGGCGGCTAATCTTGTTGTCATTCCCTGCCGAACGCGCGCTCGAAGTGATTAGAATCAACAAAGAAGGCGGCAAGCCCGAGCGCTTGGATAGCGAACCCGTCGTTGCAGAGACGCGCCCCGCCGACCTTTTTGGAGCAAGATAGCCTAACGCGCTTTGATAAAAAAACGCAAGAAAGACCATCGCCGCCACAACGGCAACCGCTCCGGCAATCGCCAGCGTCGATCCGGCAAGGACGAAGCTCGCAAGAAGCCCGAAGCATGAGACCTTTTGCTTTCGCCCTGCTCCTTTCGCTGCTTCTCGTGGCCTGCAATCGTCACCACGTAGCCAAATTTTCTTATCGCTCTACGCCCGTCGACGGGTGGGAGAGTGCCGATTCCCTCATCTTTCCCATTGATTCGCTGCCGGCCGATGGCCGATATGCCTTGACCATCGGCGTGCGCACCTCGTCGGCCTACCCGTATCCGTTTCGCACGCTGGCCCTGAGCATCGAGGCGCGCTTTCTTTCGCAGGCGCGCTACGCAGATACGATCTACTGCTCACTGACCGATCACGAAGGAGATGTGAGTGGCAAGGGCGTAAGTGTCTATCAATATTCCTTTCCCGTCGATACCTTTCAGCTTCATCGCGGTGCGCGAGGCACGATTACCATTCACCACATCATGCGGCGTAACCTGCTGCCCGGCGTTTCCGATGTAGGCATCCGTTTAGAGCGTCTTTAAGGCGATCTGTATCGCTTTAGGACGCCGCATTTTTGGGTTTTACGCATTTTTGTCGGCAGTTGTGTTTGCGGCCCTTTCAGATTCTTTCCCTTTTCTCGCACTCATCATCGCCGCGGCGCCCGTGAAGAGCGTTGGCGGCTTGTTTTCCCATCCCCAAAGCCCATTGTGAGGCGACGAATAAGCTTTTACGTGATTGATAAGTGTCTGCCTCACAATCTTTGCGCCCATATTGTTGTGCAAAAATTAAGTCATTGAAACACAATTGTTTCAATCCTTTTCTATACAGTCCTATTTTTTATTTTTCAATGTGTATTTTGCCGTCTCTTTGCATCCACAATTTGGCGATGAAGTATGGTTGATTATGTTTTTTATCACGACAACAAGGGTTTGCGCTCGTGATAAAAAGTACTTGCGCTCACGATAAAAAAGGTGTACGCTCGTGAGCGTAAAGGTTCGGCGCGTACTTTTTGTCGGTTTAAGTTTGTTTGTCGTACGATGAAAAACCAAAGCGTATCGCACTAAAAGGTTGCTTTCAGCATTCGCTTTTGTTTCCTTCTCCGCCCCGCCTCAACTTGCGTCTGTTTTTGAAAGACCAACCCTAAGGGGTTGCCAATGCGGCGGTACGTTAGGCAGGGTTAAGCCGCTTCGCACCTTAACTCTGCCCTGCCAAGAGACTAACCCCGATGGGGTTATTTGTGGCGGTGCGGTTGCGGAGATAAGTTGGTGGGGTTTGTGTTTGGGCGCGAGTAGATGCGATATTAGGTTAAGGTGAGGTTGTTTGTAGATGAGGTTTTCGGAAAATGGGTTGGTGGGGTTTGTGTTTAAGTTGCAAGTGAAGTGCATGTTGGTTTCAATAGATCGTTTGCAGAGAGGCTGCGTGAAAAAATTGATTGGAATGAACCATAGGTCAAGTTGTGGCGAGTTTATTTTTGAAAAAGGATTGCGCACGAGACCCTGACATTGATTCGATAAAAGCGACAACAACCCCTTAGGGTTGGTCTTTTGGTAGGCCAGGGTTAAGGCACATCGTGTTTTAACCCTGGATAAACGGATGGAAGTGAGTGCAACCCCATTAGGGGTTGGTCTTTCACTGTGGCAGGGTTGAGGAGCGAAGCGGCAACCTAGCCACTAACGACGTAAGTCGTTGCTCGTGCGAGTTATAATTAGGGTTTGTTTGCGTTGCGATTCGGTTAGCGTCCGTTTTTGAAAGACCAACCCTAAGGGGTTGTCAATTCTGGTGTGCGTTAGGCAGGGTTAAGCCGCTTCGCATCTTAACCCCTGCCCCTGCCAAAAGACTAACCCCGATGGGGTTATTTGCGGCGGGAAGCGTTGAAAGTTCGGTTTGCGTAGGATGTAGGGTGAATGTGATGAGGTTCTTTTTGGTGGGAAGTTTGTGCACGTCAATTTGCCTCCGTTTTTGAAAGACCAACCCTAAGGGGTTGCCAATACGGCGGTACGTTAGGCAGGGTTAAGCCGCTTCGCATCTTAACCCTGCCCTGCCAAGAGACTAACCCCGATGGGGTTATTTGCGGTGGGAAGCGTTGAAAGTTCGACTGTCGTGGAATGCGTGGCGAATATGGCCGGGTTATTTTTTTGGCGGAAGGCGTTGAAAGTTCGCCTTGCGTGGCGTGTGGAACGAATGTTATAAGCTCATTTGAGGTGGGAAGCATTGAAACTTCAATGTGAATAGGAAGTAGGGCAAATATGGTGCGATTATTTGTGAGGGGAAGTGTGAAAATCTCCATTTTTGGGAATGAGGTTTGCGGTTTAGATGGTATTATTTTCGAATGTTAAGCGATCTATGTCCTTCGTCATTTCATAAAAATCATAAGGCTTGCTGTGCGGGTTGGTCGGTGCTCGGCCTGTTTCTTTTTCTCCTCTGAAATAAGGGGGCGCGCATGGGGGAAAAATTGATAATAGCGTCCTGCAAACCCCGATATCTGAATGCGAAAAATTTTTTTATAGATTTTTATTTCACACATTCTCGCGCTGACTCCTTCCCTTTGCTTGCTAATTGTCAATTGTTTATGCTCGATTGCAGGTCTGACTTTGCACATAAGTGGCGAAAGTGTAATGTAGACTGTACAAAAAATTAACACACTTGCATACGTCTCCTTCGAAATTCTTGCTAATTTTGCCTCCCGAAAGACACATTAATGAAGAAGCACCTGACCTTGTTAACCTACTTAGCGACAGCCCACCTAGGTGGGCTTGTCTGCTTAATGGTTTTTCGGCTTTGCTTTTTCTTTTCCTTGCATTCTGCCTTGGCCGCTGAGACGACGTCGGCTTGGCCCGCTTTCTTGCGCGGCCTGTGGCTGGACAATGTGATAGGGTCTTACATCCCTGCTCTTGCCTTTATTGGTCGTGTTGGTTGCCCAACTGTGTGGGCGTGGCGGTAAAGGTCTGCTGCGCTTCCTGAATATCTGGATGGGTGGCTTCTACGCTTTGGCTTTCGCGGCTGCTGCGGCCAACATTCCTTTTTACAATTACTTTAATCAACCCCTCAATTCCACGATTTGGCAGTGGGCCGCTTACCCTTCGCAGACGGTAGGTATGCTTTTCGGAGAGGCCACTTGGTGGAAATATATCGCTTTGTGGGCTGGCGTGACCGCGGTTTACGCCTATGGGCTCTTCCGATGGCGACGGTATTTCCGGCATCGCCTACCTGCGTTGCCAAAAAATTGGCGGGAGCGAGGCGTTAGCTTGGCCCTTTGGCTGCCGGTTGCCGGACTTTGCGTGCTGGGTGCGCGAGGTCGTTTGGGGTATAACCCGATTAAGATTAGTGCAGCCTATTATTGTGATAATGCAGATCTGAACAACTTAGGGCTGAATGCGGCGTTTAATCTGCTTAACAGTACGCTCGACGATGCGCGCAAAGAGAATCGGCCCTTACAATTGATGGATGAAAACGCCGCGCTCGTCTTTGTGCGCCAAAATTTGGGCCGCAGTGGGTTGCCCGGTATCTCTCCGCTGGCGCAGATCGTGCGCCCTGAGGGAGAACCTCGCTATGATAACGTCGTAGTCGTCTTTATGGAGTCGATGAGTACGAAGTTTATGGGCACATTTGGCAACCCCTCGCATCTTACACCAACCCTTGACAGCCTCTTTGCCCAAGGTTTGAGTTTTGAAAATTGCTATTCGGCCGGTAATCATACGAACCAAGGCGTTTATGCTACGCTCTACGGCTTTCCCGCCCAACTCAAACGCAACATGATGCGCGGCTCCGTCGTGCCTCGCTACGCCGGACTGCCCACCGTATTGCGAGAAAAGGGCTACCAAACGCTGTTCTTTATTCCTCATGAGGGACAGTATGATAATATGAACGCCTTCTTGCGGACCAATGGCTTTGCCGAAGTTTATGCGCAAGAAGACTATCCGCGCGATAAGGTTGTCAATCATTTCGGTGTTTCAGATGATTACCTCTTTTCTTACGCGCTGCCCATCATCAATCAGCGTGCACGCAGCGGAAAGCCTTTCTTTGCGACGATTTTGACCGTTTCGAATCATCCGCCTTACATCATTCCGCCCGATTTTCACCCCAAAAGTAAGCAGATAGAAGACCAAATCGTAGAATATGCCGATTGGAGCATCGGCAAGTTTATGGCCGAGGCTCGCAAACAACCTTGGTTTGCACATACGCTGTTTGTCTTTGTCGGCGATCACGGCAAACGCATCGAGCATCTGCCTACTGACGGCCTGATTCTGCCGGAAAGTTGCAACCACGTGCCCCTTATTATATATGGTGCGGGATTGCCGCGCGAGCAACGCAAAGATTTTGCGGGGCAAGTGGACATTGCGCCGACCATATTGGGCCTGCTACGCCTGCCTTACGTGCAAAACAACTTCGGCGTGGACTTGACGACGCGCCGCCGCGAAGCTATTTTCTATTCGGCCGATAATGTGGTGGCCGCACGCAATGCTGAGTATTTGTATCTTTACAGTCCGGACGCGGAACGGGCGTATACTTACGCCGTAGATCAAGGAAAGTATCGCCCGATTGCAGAGAACGAGGCTACGCGCAAACTGCGTATGCTTGTCTTTGCCAACTTGCAGACGGCCGCTAAACTCGTGCGCGAAAAGCAGACGATTGATCGGAAAGCGGCGCGGCATTAAGGTGGCAACTGCGTGCTTCCTCAGATCTGTTGTGACCGACTTTCGCTTTCTCAATCACAGCTTGATGCTTTTATAGATACATTGCGCTGCAGCGCCGCCCATACTGTGTAGAACTACGATAAATGAATAAAAAAAGAGAATAAAAGGTTGTTGTTTCCGACTAAATATATACTTTTGCCGTCGTAACCAAAGAAATAAAAATTGAGCTATGAAAAGATTCTTATTAGCCGCTCTCTTGTTCGCAGGCTTTGCTTGCGCAAGCTTCGCACAACTTCCCTGCCATTCAGTTGAAAGACATTAATGGCAAAGCAATCCGCACGGATACGCTTTCAAATGGAGGAAAACCTATCGTTATCAGCTTTTTTTCGCAACTTGGTGCAAACCTTGCAACCGCGAATTGAAGGCCATCCAAGAAGTATATGCGGACTGGCAACAAGAGACCGGTGTACGCATTATTGCGATTTCAATTGATGAGGGTCAGAATATTCAGAAAGTGAAGCCGCTCGTAGATGGTTATGGGTGGGAATATCAGATCTTGCTGGATCCTAACTCAGACTTCCGCCGCGCAATGGGCGTGAATCTCATTCCGCACTCCTTCATTATCGATGGCAATGGCAAAGTAGCTTACAGCCACAGCGGATATACGGAGGGCGCAGAGGCAGAACTCTATGAGAAAGTCAAAGAAATAGCCGGCGTAAAATAACTTTAATGAGCACTTGTCGCAGGGTGATAACGCTGTGACAAGTGCCTTGTTGTTTATTATGAATAGATTTTACATAAGCCTATTGGCATTGGCTACTGCACTTCCTGTTTTGGCGCAGGAAAATGGCGATGAGGGCCGTAAGTTGAAACTCGTCGGTAGCGTGCAGAGCGATATTCTGATTCCGCAAGAGGATAAAAAAATTGGTACGGGCTCTTATAAAGAATGGGCGCGTACTAATACTTTCGCCGAAATTCACTTAATGAGTAAGTATGTAGAAGCCGGCACGCGTTTTGAGTTTACAAAGTATCCGCTACCGGGCTTTGAGAAAGATTACGGTGGTTGGGGTATTCCTTACTTCTACGTAAAAGGCCATTATAAATGGGCCGAATTGACGCTTGGCGATACTTACGATCAGTTTGGTTCGGGCTTTATCTTCCGTACTTACGAAGAGCGTAGCCTCGGCATCGACAATTCGCTGCGCGGCGCGCGCCTTGTATTGCGCCCCGTCAAAGGCGTTACGCTAAAAGCCCTCACGGGTAAGCAGCGCCGCTATTGGAATCACAACAAGAGTTGGATTACCGGCGCCGATGTAGAGTTGAATTTAGACCAATGGATAAAGCCGTTGCGCGAACACGATACATATCTTACGCTCGGCTTGTCGGCTGTGACGAAACACGAAGGCGACGAGGACATTCTTGCGCTCCGCCCCACGGGCCAAAAAGGATGCGTTTGGCAATGATATAATGGGAAACTACAAGCTTAACCTGCCGAAAAACGTAGGCGGCTTCGACGTGCGCGCCAACTTGCAGAAGGGCGGCTTCAACGTGTTGGCCGAATACGCGCAGAAGAGCCAAGATCCCAGTTTCGACAATGGCTATATTTATCGTCAAGGTCGCGCGGCGATGCTGTCGGCTTCTTATTCGATGAAAGGCCTCAGCGCTTTGTTGCAAATCAAACGCAGCGAAGATATGAGTTGGCGCAGTCGTCGCACGATGACGGGTACGTCTTCATTCATCAATCACCTGCCGGCGTTCTCTATGCAGCAAACTTACGCGCTTGCGGCGCTCTATCCGTATGCTACGCAAAACGTACCGGGCGAGTGGGCTTTCCAAGGCGAATTTGGTTACCAGTTTAAGCGTAACACGGCGCTGGGCGGTAAATACGGAATGCACGTAAAGGTAAACGCTTCCCATATTCGCGGTATTGAGACGCAGCCGCTTGTTGACCCAGCGGGCAAACCCATCACCGAGCTCAAGGGAACGGACGGCTATACCTCAAAAATTCTTTGGTATGGGTAAGCAAACCTATTTCCAAGACATCAATGTGCAGATTGAGAAGAAGCTTTCAAAGAAGTTTAAGTTGAACTTGATGTACTTGAACCAACGCTACAACAAGACCGTTGTAGAAGGCGAGGGTGGCACCATAAAATCCAACGTCTTCATCGCAGAAGGCAAGTACCAATTCAATCGTAAGTTTACCCTGCGTGGAGAAGCGCAATACCTACATACGAAACAGGATCAAAAAAAGATTGGGTTTTCGGCTTGTTAGAGCTTTCTTTCATGCCCAACTGGATGTTTACGATTTCCGACCAATACAATGCGCACGTTCCTGATGCCTCAAATCCCGGACACGAGAACGCCGTACATTTCTATATGGCCTCCGTTTGCTACACGAACGGCCCGCACCGTTTGCAAGTGAGCTATGGTAAGACCCGCGCAGGCTTCAACTGCTCCGGCGGTGTCTGTCGTTGGGTTCCCGCGCAAAAAGGGTGTGCAGATTTCCTACAACTTTGGTTTTTTAAGATATGAAGATAAAGAATTTTTTTGCTCCTGAGTTTGGCAGCCGTTGCCTTTGCAGCGTGCGACAATATTAGTGAGTCTGAGCGCTACGGTAAAGATCCCGTTGATGTGCAAAAAGGCTAAGAACGTCTTGATCGAAGATTTTACCGGCCAGAAATGTATTAACTGTCCGAAGGCTACGGATGTTATTCACGAGTTGCAAGGCCTTTACGGCGAAGATCACGTTATCGCTGTTGCCATTCACGGTGGCGCCTTGTCGCTCCCCGAAACGAATCCGAAGGGTTTGGCTACGGAGCAAGGCAAAGCCTATCACGAACATTGGAACGTGACGACGTGGCCGAAAGGTAAGGTCGATCGCGGCGAAAACTTGGAGTACACTTCTTGGAGTGCTGAAGTTGTGAAGCGCTTACAGATGAAGCCAATCGTAGATTTGGATTTGACCGGCACGACTTATGATGCTGCATCGCGCAAGTTAAAAGTTGCCGTGAAGATGACCGGTAATGAAGCCGTCGAAGGCAAGTTGCAAATCTGGCTCATCGAAGATAATATCGTCTTGCCTCAACAGATGCCCGACGGAAGTCTGAATAAGAACTACGTGCATAACCACGTGTTCCGCGCCAGCGTCAACGAGCCTTACGGAACGCCTGTTACGGTGGCTAAGGCAGCCAGCGAAACGAAGCAGTTCGACTACACTCTGGCTGATAAATACAAGCCGGAGAATGTGAGTGTCGTAGCTTTCATCTACAACGATGCCGGTGGCGTTCTGCAAGTCATCAAAAAGAAAATCCAATAATAAATTTGAGTGTAATATGAAAAAGATTCTATCCATTTTAGCCCTGTTTGCTTGCGGCGTATTCGCAGCACAGGCACAAGTCGATCAGACTTTACAATTTGTAGATAAGGATGGCAAGGTCGTTGAAAACGGCGCAGAACTGACTTTAACTGAAGTTGAGGCGCCTTGGGGCGATGATCAGATCGTTTTGCCCTTGTCAGTGAAGAACACGAAGAACAAAACGGCGGGCGTGCGTCTTATCTTCAACGTTATGCAGATTGATAACGGCGCCATCCAAGTTTGTTTCCCTTCAGAATGTACTTCTAACAGTGAAGCAAAAGAGTATATTACAAAAACCCGGCACGCTGGAAGCCGGCGAAGTGAAGGAGATGGCTACAGAATGGTTGCCCACGGCAAAAAGGCAAGTGCGTTGTGACGTTCCAATTGCAATATTTTTGAGCCGACAACGATGGGCGAGCCGACTTATAAGAACGGCCCGAAAATCAAAGTAACGTTTGATTATAACCCGACGAGCGTGGCTAACGTGAAGGTTGGCAACGTTTTGATGGACGTGTACGATACGGCGGGCAAGATGGTCTTGACCAATGCGAAGAAGAGCGACGTAATCGGTCTGACGCGCGGCGTTTATATCTGCAAAAACGAAGGTAAACGGCAAACCCGGTAAGGTAGAAAAAGATCTTAGTGCGCTAAATTGAATCATTCCGCAGGCGCTTTTTTTCAAGTCATATTGGAGAGTGATGTTGAAAAGCGAAGATTTAGGGCGGATGATCACTTTTATAACGGACGCGAAGCAGCATCTTTGGTGCTGTCCGCGTCCGTTTCTTTTTTAGCTGTTCGCCTTATCCGAAGCGCCAATAGCCGTTGGGCCTAAGCAGCGTTGGTCCTGATGAGGCAAAAAAAGTTGCGATGTGTAAAAGCGTTGCGCCCTTTGCTTTCCTGCCTTCCCGTTTTTCGACAGTCTTTCGCAGCTGCTGTGCGGCGTATATTCCTTGAGCGCATCGCTTGTTGCAACATTTCGCGCTGTGCATTTCCCTTTTTCGCGAGAATCTTCCATTTTTTTACAAACTCATAGTCGCCGTCGGAACGCTTCTCGCCCCTGCGCCCCCACATTTATATAGAGGTGCGCCCAAAAAGTTTGATTAAAGCCTTATTTTTTGCACAAAAATAACATGATTCAAAATGAAGATTACACCCCGTCCGCTCCTTTGCCTCCTCTTCCTCCTTCCCCTATTGTCAGTCCGCGCACAAGTTGTGGCGGTCCAAGTGGCCGAAATGAAGCGAACTGACTTTTATGGCAGCATACTCAGTTGCCAAGATTCGACGTTTACCTTTGTTACCGATGAGCACGATACCCTCCGCTTCGCCATTCCCACCGAGCCCGACTATAACCATCGCCGCGTTGGCGCGTTGCGCGCCGGAGATCGCTACTGCCTCCTTGCGCGTACGGGCGACTATCCTTTAGAAGTAGATGCTTACCTCAATCTGTCGCAACTCTTGGGCAGATGGCTCGACGACGATGCCCATAAATTTTTACTTTTCCGCCCAGATGGCACTATGAATGGTAGTCGGCATTTCGTTGGGCGCAATTATTTTTATTTCGAACGTTTTTCTATGGCGCAATTGGGTTGGTTTTTACGCGCCAAAGTCAGCGCTTTCGAGCCGGTAGATGGCGGCGCTCGAGAAGTAGAAACCGGTCTGATCGGACTCATCATTGAAGAACTGACCGACACCACGCTTCGTTTTCGTCTGTCGCCCTCTTCCGACGCCACTATCTTCGGCCGCCGAGATTGGCAGCACACCTTTCGTCGCCAGACGCGTGCAGAGCGGCGCGACGAGTTGCGCCGCGATTTTGGCGTGGAATGAATAACGGGCCGCGCAGTCTTGTTTGCCGGCTCACTTGTCTCCTTTTTCCTCCTACTTCCTCCCTTTTTCTTTTTTTCCCCTGCCCCTTAGGGTTGTCGTTTGCTCGGGCCAAACGATGGTTTGCTGCCGCCAAACGATGGTTTGCTCCCACCAAACGATGGTTTGCTCGGGCCAAACGAAAAAGCATCTCTTTTTCGCCGCCCAAAGCCAGCTGTTGACCGTGCCTTTTCTCGATTTCGGCAAAAACTGCCGGTGTACTTTGCCGACGAAGGCTGTATGCCGTAGGCCTGCTTTCCGTGTGTCGGCTTAATTTCTCGGCCTGCACCCTTATAAAATGAAAGTTTAAGGTGGTGCGCCTCCGATGTGGTGTTGCGCCGCCGCCTTGTACGAAAAAGAAGAATAATACGTTTCAGAGACCTTCTCAACGCTTAGTTGGGCTTGTTATGCTTACGTTTAGACATAAAAAAAGGGATACCTCTGTATCCCAACCTTGTTAACCCTAAATCTAATACTATGAAAAACACGATGCAAAGATACGGCCCCGAAGTCCATTTTTTCGCGTTTTCCATCAAAAAATGGTCGTTTAATCTGCTTTTTTATCAATTCGTAACGCCTATTGAAAAGTCAAATTTTCAATATCGCGCCTTTCTTTATGACATTTGCCTCGCTGCTTGCCTTGATTTTCGTTTGATAAAGCAAGATTTCCTACACCATCACCCCGACTTTTGCGCCGCCTCGCCAACTAAATCCTAAAAATATACAAAGTATATCGGTGCGAAAAGCCCCCAAGTAGCTCCGGCATCGTCTTTAGTAGCTCTCCGCTGCGGCGGCTGCCGGCGTGCTGCGGTTTCCCTTGCTTTACGAACCGCTCTTCTCGGTCAAGGGCGAAAGAAAGTTTATGCCCATTCCATACAAGCTATTGCGTGTTTTTCTAATTTTGCCGATTGGTGTTGCCGGTCGCTCGCAAGTAGGCACGTCGACAAACAATAAAAGTCGCGCCGAAACGTTAGAAAGAGATGACGGCGGTAAAAAGCTTCGCCCTATACAATAGCAATGAGAAACTTGTTGAGATACATACGCTTGGTGGCAGCAGTCCTTTTGGTCGGCCTGCCTTTTCAGGCTTTGGCCCAACAAGATCCCGCTTTCGCCCATTATTGGGAACTCGAACCGCAATTTAATCCCGCCACGGCCGGACGCTCTGACCAACTTTCGCTCAACATGGCTTATCAAACGCACGCCACAGGCTATACCAACAGCGGCGGAACTATGTATGCCGGCGCTGATATTGCGTTCATGCTCGGTCCGACTCGCCACGGCGTGGGCGCTATTTTTCAGAATGATCAGATCGGACTCTTCTCTCATCAGCGCTTTTCCGTGCAGTATGCTTATTATTTCCCGCTCTTTGGCGGCGTAATGAGTTTGGGTGGCGAGGCAGATATGCTCCAAGAAACGTTAGACGGCTCTAAGGCCGACCTGAGCGAAACGAACGACCCCGCTTTTTCCGCGAACGAAGATTAACGGATCGTCGTTTGATGCCTCCGCCGGCGTCTATTATCACCACAAACGTTGGTATGCCGGCTTCGGATTCTTGCATCTCACCTCTCCCGTCGTGCGCTTGGGCGAAACCAATCAGTATCACGTGAAGCCACAGTATAATTTTACGGCCGGATACAATATTAAATTCCGCAATCCGTTAGTTGTTATAGTGCCGTCAGTGTTATTGCGCTACAGCAATGCCGATTTTCGGGCTGATTTGACGGGGCGGATCGTTTATCAACGGGAGAAAAAACGGCTCTACGCCGGCGCTTCTTATGCACCGCAGCACTCCGTGACGCTCTTTGTGGGCGGCACTTTCCACGGAGTCGACTTGAGTTACTCCTATGAAGCCAACACGTCCGGTTTAGGCTTGCAGGCGGGCCAACACGAATTGACCGTCTCCTATCGCCTCCCGCTCAATTTGCAAAAACGCAAGCGCAATCTTCACAAGAGTGTGCGCTTCCTATAAAAAATACGACTATTTTGTGCATGAAATATATGAGTTGTAATAAGTATCTTGTCATTGGTTGTTTGTTTTCGCTTTGTCTGATGCTCTCTTCCTGCTTCGGCGGGCGCAGCACGATGCGTAGCGGCGGTGAAGTGACCGGCGTGAAGGGCGCAGCCTATGCTGAGCCGACGCCCTACGGCATGCTTGAAGTAAAAAGAGGCTATCTGAAGACGGGCGTAGAACAAAACGACTCGCTTTGGGGCACTGACATCCCCTCGCGCGACATCTCCGTCGATGGCTTCTGGATGGATCAGACGGAAGTCACCAACTCGATGTATAAACAGTTTGTCAATTGGGTGCGCGATTCCATTATCCGCGAGCGTTTGGCCGATCCTTCTTACGGTGGCGACGAAACGTATAAGATTACACAGGACCGCAACGGCGACCCTGTGCGCCCGCACCTCAATTGGACCAAACCCATTCCGTGGCGAAAACCCAACGAGGACCAACAAAGAGCGCTCAACAGCGTCTATAAAACGGACCCGATCGAGGGAACGCGTATGCTCGATGCGCACCAGATGAATTATCGCTACGAAATCTACGACTACGAGAAGGCGGCGCTGCGCAAATATCGCTTGAATCCGGCGGAGCGCGACTTGAATACGGACCACGTGGTGGATCCGGACGAGGTGGTGATGATTTCTAAAGATACGGCTTATATAGATGACAACGGAAACATCGTCAGACAAACGATCGAGCGGCCCTTAACCGGTCCTTGGGACTTCCTAAATACATATATAGTAAATGTATATCCGGACACGACGTGCTGGATTAACGACTTTCCCAATGCAAACAACGAACTCTATTCGCGCCTTTACTTTGCTTCGCACGTCTATGACGATTATCCTGTCGTGGGCGTCAGTTGGGAGCAGGCCAATGCTTTCTGTGCTTGGCGTACGGAGTATCTTATGAAAGGATTGGGCGGACAGGCGCGCTTCGTTCAGCGCTATCGCCTCCCGACAGAGATAGAGTGGGAATATGCTGCACGTGGTAAAGAGGGTAATCCTTTCCCTTGGGAGACCGATCAAGAACAAGACGTGAAGAAAAACGGAAAGGGATGCTTCTATGCCAACTTCAAGCCCGACGAAGGCGACTACACGCAAGACGGCAACTTGATTACGAGCCGCGTGGGTACGTACGGCGCGAATTCTAACGGACTCTTCGATATGGCAGGCAACGTTGCGGAGTGGACAGGTACGGTTTACACGGAAGCAGGCGTGGCTGCGATGGCCGATATCAACCCTCAACTCAAGTACAATGCGGCCAAAGAAGATCCGTATCTGCTCAAACGCAAAAGCGTACGCGGCGGCTCGTGGAAAGATCCGCTTTCTTACATCCGTTCTGCGTGGCGTACGTGGGAATATCAGAATCAACCGCGATCATTTATTGGCTTCCGTTGCGTGCGTTCCAAAGCCGGGACGGCAACAGGCAAAGCGAAAGTGAGCGTAAAAAAGAAAAAATAAACAGCAAGAGCGAGGGCGGTGTCAACACTGCAATCGCTCTGCGCAAGACTAAATAACAGCAGCGTTTATGTCAAGCAAGATAAATCTCATCACGCGCCTACAACACTGGATGGACAGCGTTCCCGGGCAAACATTCCTTAATTATGCCTACAGTTGGGGCGCTTCTATCGTTATCTTGGGCGCTCTCTTTGTTGACGCACCTTCCGGGCGGTAATCTAATGCTCTTTGCCGGTATGGGAACGGAGGTTTTTGTTTTCTTTCTTTCCGCTTTTCGACCGTCCGTTTGACAAAACGGAGATTGGTAAGGAACTTCCCCACGATTATCAGACTGACGAAGAAATAGCGGCAACCCTCGCCGCGCAAGAAAAGGGCTATGCGCCCGAAACAGAAGAGCAGGAAACGCCCGATGCAATTCCCTCAACTGCGCAGGCGGTTGTGTTTACAGCGCCGGCCGGCGTAAGCGCTCCTGCTTACGTCGCTCCTGCACCGCAAGCAGCCGCGCCGCAGCCGCAAGCCGCTCCGACAGAGACGGCGCAAACGCCTGCTCCATCGGCGCAACCTGCTGCGCCGGCTGCACAAGGCTCGCTCGAAATTCCGCGCGACGCCGATGCAGAGCAATTGGCAGCCATTATTCGTGCGGCCAACGACGAATTGCTCCATCGCGCTCAGGCCGTGCTTTCACCTGAAATGGAAACGGCGACGAAGACTTATATCGAAAAACTACAAACGCTGACGGATACCTTCCAGAAGGTCGACGAGCAAAGTGCCCGCTTGACGCGCGACAGTGAAGAGATGGAGAATCTCAATCGCACGCTTACCGGCATCAATAAAGTATATGAGCTTCACTTGAAGAGCATCAGTTTGCAAGTAGGTACGATTGACGATATCAACAATCAGACCCACAAACTTGCAGAGCAGATTCAGCGTCTCAACAGCGTATATGCAAGAATGATCGACGCTTTGACCGTGAATATGGTCAACCAGTCGGCAGCTGCACCACGCGAACAAAGCGAATCTTAAAGCGCGCCCTCACTTCTTTCTACGATTTCAGAATAAGCAAATGCCTTCTACAATAAAAGAAAAGACCCGTTTCTCCTCGCCAGAAGATGATCAACTTGATGTATATCTTGTTGATGGCGATGTTGGCGCTTAATGTCTCCAACGACGTCTTGAAAGGCTTTCACCTTATTGGCGATAGTTTGGAGCGTACGACGACGAATGCCGCCAAGGAGAACCGCGCTCTCTACGACGATTTTGCCGTCTTGATGAAGAAGAACCCGACGAAGGTGCGCGAGTGGTACGCCAAAAGCCAACCAATTGCGCCTCGCGTCCGACTCGCTTTATAATTTTTGCCGAACAACTCAGCGGGCCATCGCTCGCGAAGCAGATGGGAGCAAAGGAAACCTGATCGCCCTCAACAACGAAGAAAAACTTAGATGCTGCCGGCCACATAATGCTCGCTCCAATCAGCGGGAAAGGAAAGTTGCTCTTCAATGCCATCAATAGCTATCGCGCCCACGTCCTCCGCTACATCACCGACCCGCGTCAGCGCGCCATTATTGCGTCCGATTTGAGCACAGCCGTGCCGAAGAACGACAACCCTTGCTCGGCAAGAACTGGCAAGAATATATGTTTGAAGATATGCCGGCTGTCGCTGCTATTACGATGCTTTCCAAACTTCAAAGTGACATCCGAAAAGCTGAGAATCAAGTCCTGCATACCTTGCGCGCCAATGTCGATTTGAAGGACATTCGCGTCAACGAACTTAACGCTTACGTACTGCCTGAAGCTACGACATTGATGCCCGGAGAGGTCTTCCGCTCCAAAATCTTTATGGCTGCGGTCGACACAACGCAGCGCCCGCAGATCTTTGTCAACGGGCGGCAGATTAGCGGCTCAGGCGAGTACAACTTTACTGTTGGTGGGCCCGGCGAATATAGTTTTTCAGGCTACATTCTCACCCAAAACGCCGCCGGAGAGGTGCTTCGCCGCAATTTTGTGCAGAAATACAACGTCATAGCGCCGCCAACCGGCGCCACCGTGGCTGCTGATTTGATGAACGTGCTCTATGCCGGCTTCAACAACCCCATCAGCGTGAGCGCTTCGGGCATAGCTCCCGATAAGGTTCATCTATCAATGACCGGCGGATCACTGACCTCGCAGGGCAAGGGCCACTATACGGCGCGCCCCGCCTCCGTTGGTAGCAACGTCACCTTCACCGTCAGCGGAGAAGTCAACGGAAAAACGCAAAAAAATGGGCACTTACACCTTCAAAGTGCGCAAGTTGCCCGACCCAACGGCCTATATCGCATTGGGCAACGACCGCTTCAAGGGCGGCCGCCTCGCCAAAGGCTCCGTCTTAGGCGCAGCCGGCATCGGCGCGGCCATCGACGACGGCCTGCTCGACATACCTTTCCGCGTCTTGAGTTTCGAATCCGTCTTCTTTGATCGAATGGGCAATGCCCGTCCCGAGAATTCCGACGGCGCCAACTTCACCGAGAACCAACGCAACTTGATGCGCTCGCTCCGACGCGGCCAACGCTTCTACATCTCACGCGTTGTCGTGGTGGGACCCGACGGTTTGCGACGCACGCTGCCGCAACCGGTAGAAATCATCGTCTACTAAGCGCGACCGCTTATTTTTAGTCTTGAAAAATATAAGTCCACACTATATGAAACGATACATTTTTGCTGCTCATAGCAACCTTTACGATAGCGACGCTCTCGGCCCAACCGCCGAAACGTCGGGCTGAAGATGCCGCGCGCTCTGCCGCAACGCGCAACGCCCCGACGGGAGTTTCTTATCGCGATTTCCCTACGGCGCAGACCATGCCTCAAGATGTGGCTTGGCGAAGAGACTTATATCGCGTCTTAAATCTGAAAAAGGACGCCAATGCCGTGTTATATTATCCGACGACCCCGCAAGATGGCCGCGAAAAATCTCTTCACTTACCTCTTCCATCTTCTGCTTCGCCGCCAGATAAAAAGCCTACGATTATAAGCTTGATGGCAACGAAGACTTTTCTGCGGCCAATGAAGTGACGGCGCGCACGCTTATGGATCGCTATCATATCTATTATGAGGCGAAGGACGGCCACCTGCGTGTCAACGATGCCGATCTGCCTTCGGAGGATGTCAAACTTTACTACTTGAAAGAGAGTACATATTATGATCAGCATACGGCTACTTTCCGCACAAAGGTCGTTGCGATCTGCCCCCGTGATTGTGCGTGGCGATAGTGAGTTTGGCGGAACAGATCAAAACTACCCGATGTTTTGGGTACGCTTTGACGAAGTAGCCCCGAAATTGGGCAAACTCATGTCTCATGGAGAGCAATTACAACAATGCAGCCACGCTCTCAGCCGACGATTATTTTTACGCTGGGGCGCTATGAAGGAGATATTTATAAGGCCGTCAATCTGCAAGACCGCCTCTTGAGCAATTACTGCCCCTCCGATTCAGATATGCACCGTGAACAGGCGCGTATCGAGAAGCAACTCAAAGACGTGCGCAAGGGTGTTTGGGGAGAAGAACCCGTCGTGAAGAAGCCCGAAGCCGTCGTGACCGACACCGCCGCGGTAGCTACCGAAGCCGCAGCTCCGAAGCGCCGCATCACGGCTCGTCGTCGCACGACGACGCGTACAAAATCTCCGAAAGTATCTACGCCGAGCACGAAAGAGCCCAAGAGTGGCAAGACGACTAAAGCTGCCGGCTTTTAGCGTGCGCCGCCAGCGTCATTAAATTAGCGCAATAAGATTGCATTTAAGGTAAATAAGTAGGCGTGTCGCAAACTGATCTCTCGGTTTGCGGCACGCTTTTTTTGCGTTTCCCCTCCCACGCTTGTACTCCATACCGCGCAAGCAAATGGCGCTCTGTAAAAGATTGTCTTGCCAACGAAGCTCGTCTAATATAGCACCATCAAACTTGTCGTCCACGCCACGCAACTCCGCCCCTCAACGCCTCCCGCCGCAAGTAACCCCCTCAATCCTCACCTCTTGCACCAAATAAACGCCAAACGCCGGAGCGAATTTCCCAATCTCCACGACCAATGCCGCAAATATCGCCCGTCAAAACTCGCTCCACCTGCACCACAATTCTGCCCGCAAACGTCATCCGTCGCAAATAACCCCATCTGGGTTAGTCTTTTGGCAGGGCAGGGTTAAAGTGTGCAACGCTTTAACCCTGTCTAACGCACCACCGCATTGGCAACCTCTTAGGGTTGGTCTTTCAAAAATATCCAATGATTGACATGCAACGAAAACAAACCCAATTATAACTCGTACGAGCAACGACTCACGTCGTTAGTGGCTAGGTTGCCGCTTCGCTCCTCAACCCCTGCCACAGTGAAAGACCAACCCCAATGGGGTTGCACTCACTTCCATCCGTTTATCCAGGGTTAAGGCACATCGTGCCTTAACCCTGGCCTACCAAAAGATCAACCCTAAGGGGTTGTTGTCGCTTTCTATCGAATCGATGTCAGGTCTCGTGTGCAATCTTTTTCAAAATAGACTCGCCACAATTTGACCTATGGTTCATTCCAATCAATTTTTTCACGCAGCCTCTCTGCAAACGATCTATTGAAACCAACATGCTCTTCACTTGCAACTTAAAACACAACCCCCACCAACCCATTTTCCGAAAACCTCATCCACAAACAACCTCACCTTAACCTAATATCGCATCTACTCGCGCCCAAACACAAACCCTACCAACTTATCTCCGCAACCGCACCGCCACAAATAACCCCATCGGGGTTAGTCTTTTACAGGGCAGGGTTAAAGCGGCAACGCTTTAACCCTGCATAACGCATCATACCTTTTGAGCAACCCCTTAGGGTTGGTCTTTCAAACGAACGCGAGTCGGTATCTTGTGAGGGACGATCAAAAATAGCACGTTACAAATTGCCATTTTCCACCATACAACTTCGTGGATTAACTGACGACTTCCTACGCCGGAGGTTTACGCTCACGAGCGTAGACCTTTTTATCACGAGCGTAGACCTTTTTTTCATCACGATGGCAAACCTTTTTTATCGTGATACAAAACGGCTTGGACAAAATGTTTGCACTGAAAAAAATGCGGAAGGCGTGCGCGGAAAATGCGTCGTCAGATAAAAGAAAGCGAGGAGCACTCCGTAGAATGCTCCCCGCTTTGTGGGTGTATGGAAATAAAAATAAGCGTCAGACGTTAGCGAAGAATATGCTTGCGCGCCGCGAGTTTTTGGCCCAAACGAGAGGTCGCCGGCATCGCCCAAGCCCGGTACGATATAGGCCTCCTCGTTCAAGTGCGGGTCGATTGCTGCTACCCATAGTGTGACGTCGTCAGTAGGGAAGAGTTTCTGCAAATAATTGATGCCCTCCTCAGATGCGATCACAACACAGATGTGCAGTTTCTTAGGCCGCCCATTGCGCAGAAAAGCCTCCCACGCCGTCTCTAAGCTGCCTCCCGTGGCCAACATGGGATCAACCATTAGGAAAGTGCAGCCATCGAGGTCCGGCGAAGCCAGATAGTCAAGGTGAATCTTAATGTCCTCGCGTTTACCCTCTTCGCGGTAAGCTGCTACAAAGGCACTGTCGGCTTGGTCGAAGACGTCGAGAAAGCCTTGGTGAAACGAGAGGCCGGCGCGCAAGACCGTCCCCACCACGATGCGGTCCGTGTAGACGCTTACGTCCTTCTTGCCGAGCGGCGTCTGCACCTCGCGAACATCGTATTGCAGACGATGACTCAGTTCGTAGGCCATCGCGTGCGCTATGCGCTCCAGATTGTTGCGAAAAAAAGCGTGCGGTTGCGCTGAATATCAACGTCGCGAAGTTGCATCATATAGCTGTTGATGACGGAGTTGGCCGCCCCTAAATTTATTACCTCCATGGGTCGAGAAAAAAAGCTGTTATTTGTTACAAATCGGCCAAAAGTACGGCTTTTTTTCAAACGACCAAGAAAACGCCCCGCGCTTACCCTCGCGCAGACCGGCACGGAAGTAGGCGAAAAGGGTCGAAGATTTTCACAAAAACGGCGTTGTAAAGCATTAAATCATAAATCTTTTTCGATCGGCAATCTTGTCGTGTACAACAGCCGACCGATGACCGACCGGCGAACGATGAGGGTCGGCACCGGGATAGGTGTGTGAGAAGGCTTGATTTTGGGATTTTGCAAAGTCAATTTCGCAATTTGCCGACCATTTTTGGCGAGGGTCGAAATTTAGACAAAGAAATAGATGATGAAAGCTACAAAAAGCATATTTCCTTGATACGTCCGGAAAATTTCCGTAATTTTGCTGCGGTAATAAAGGCTCATATTTGGAACTTTGATTCTTTAAGATAGGAAGTTTATCATCTACAAAAAAATATCACTATGGCAACATTAGATTTGACGAAGTACGGCATTACCGGCACGACCGAAATTGTGCACAATCCGTCTTACGAAAAACTCTTCGAAGAAGAAACGAAAGCCGGCCTTGAAGGCTTTGAGGTAGGTCACGTATCAGAACTCGGCGCTGTAGACGTTTTTCACCGGCGTTTATACGGGCCGTTCTCCTAAAGATAAGTTTATTGTTAAGGACGAAACCAGCAAAGATACGGTTTGGTGGAATACGCCCGAATATCCTAATGATAACAAGCCGGCTACTCCGGAAGCGTGGGCTGTATTGAAAGACTTGGCTAAGAAAGAGCTTTCTAACAAGCGCCTCTTCGTAGTGGATGGCTACTGCGGTGCAAACCCTGCTACGCGCCTTTGTGTTCGCTTCATTATGGAAGTAGCTTGGCAGGCACACTTCGTGACGAATATGTTTATTCGCCCGACACAGGAAGAACTCGAAACGTTTGAGCCTGATTTTATCGTTTACAATGCTTCTAAGACGAAGGTAGAAAACTACAAGGAGCTGGGCCTCAACTCTGAGACGGCTGTCGTCTTCAACTTGACGAGCAGAGAGCAAGTGATCATCAATACATGGTACGGCGGCGAGATGAAAAAAAGGGTATGTTCTCTATGATGAACTACTTTAACCCGCTCCGCGGCATCGCATCTATGCACTGCTCTGCCAATACGAGCCTCGACGGCGAAAAGCACGGCGATCTTCTTCGGCCTTTCCGGTACGGGCAAGACGACGCTTTCAACGGATCCGAAGCGTAGATTGATCGGCGACGATGAACACGGATGGGACGATGAGGGCGTCTTCAACTATGAAGGTGGCTGCTATGCAAAGGTTATTCGCCTCGACAAGGAAAGCGAGCCGGATATCTATGGCGCAATTAAGCGCGATGCGTTGCTCGAAAACGTAACGATCTGCAGCGAAACCGGTAAACTCGACTTCGATGATAAGAGCGTGACGGAAAATACGCGCGTTTCTTACCCGATCTATCATATTAACAACATCGTTAAGCCGGTTTCTAAAGGCCCGCATGCAAAGCAGGTGATTTTCTTGTCGGCTGATGCGTTCGGCGTATTGCCTCCTGTTTCTATTTTGACATCAGAGCAGGCTAAATATTACTTCCTTTCCGGCTTCACGGCTAAGCTCGCCGGTACAGAGCGCGGCATTACGGAACCGACGCCGACCTTCTCTGCTTGCTTCGGCCAAGCTTTCTTGTCGCTCCACCCGACGAAATATGCGGAAGAGCTTGTTAAGAAGATGGAACGCGTAGGCGCTAAGGCTTATTTGGTGAACACGGGCTGGAACGGCACGGGCAAGCGTATTTCTATTCGCGATACGCGCGGCATTATCGACGATATCTTGAACGGCGAAATCGACAAGGCGCCGACGAAGACAATTCCTTTCTTCGACTTCGTAGTGCCTACGCAATTGCCGGGTGTAGATCCTGCTATTCTCGACCCGCGCGACACGTATGCTGACGCAGCTGAGTGGGAGACAAAGGCGAAAGATCTCGCTGCACGCTTTATCAAGAACTTCGATAAGTTCTCCGGCAACGAGGCTGGCAAGGCGCTCATCGCAGCAGGTCCGAAACTCTAAGCAGAAGTTTGCGTCTTTCTCGACGCAGGTTTTGATATAAAAGTCAGCGGCTCGCTTCCTTTGTGGAGGCGGGCCGCTTCTGGTTTTATCTAAATCTTGTAGGCTGTATTTTCTATTCTTATATCGCGCTCCTCCTTTGAGGCTTGGAGTAGCCCCGGCTCAAACCGGCGCACACAATTATAATATCATATACCAGCAACAAGGCGACAAACGTCATCGTTTTGTCGCCTTGTTGCTAAGTTGTGGCGTGGCTGTCTACCTTTGCTTAATACTCGTCCTCGTTAAAGAGAAAGTCCTCTTTAGTCGGATAATCAGGCCAGACATCCTCGATCGTCTCATACACTTCCCCTTCGTCTTCCAACTCCTGTAAGTTTTTCAACGACCTCCATTGGGGCGCCGGAGCGCATAGCATAGTCAATCAGCTCATCTTTGCTTGCCGGCCAGGGAGCATCCTCTAATTTTTGAGGCCAATTCCAAAGTCCAATACATAACTATCTTCGCTTTTTTATTTCTAATTTTCTGTGAGAATCTTTTTCATGATTCGTGCCTTTTTTTGTCGAGATAAAGTCTCAAGGCGTTTGTGAGCCGCAAAAATAGTGTTTTTCTCCAAACTTTCGTCGTTTGAAGTGTCTTTTCTTTACTTTTTTTATTTATTTTTCTGCTTTGTATTCTTGGCTTTAAGTTTCCTCCATCGCTTTCCGGTCGGCCTACATCTTGGTTTTAGCCGCCTCAGAGCGCTGCTCAGTCGCTATGCCCTTTCCTGTTTGCTGAAAGCGCTAAAAGCAGATGATGTAATCTTGCTTGTGCAAATCTTGGCGAAAGCAAGCGACACCATAATCATAGAGATCAAAACTCACCCGAACAACTTCCTGCTTCGTCAGTCGCTGCCACGCCTTCAGCATACGTGCATTGCGGTGAATTCCCCTTACTACGATGCAGCCTTTGTCGCTCATTTTGGTTAGCGCCTTGGTTGCCCACGGCTCCCAATCAGGCATGTCAAGATATAACATATCGAGTTCTTCCGTTGCGTCCAAGCATTCGATCGGCCAAAAATTGGCACGAGGGCTTTCCGGCCCGCAGATACTGCGCCGTGAGTTGGATTTGCTCGCCGCCGATAAAGCAATCAGCCGGCTGAAACGCATTGATGATTCGTAGCATCAGGCGGTCGCCTCGCTCCGTCGTGTCGTGCGCTATTTGGCGGCGCATCTTACGCAAAGGCGCATAGGCATAGAAAGTCCCTCGCTCGTAAAAAACTTTCGTAACAAGTCCAAAAGCAAATGGCGAGTGAATCCCGTAGCCTCGGCGATGCCGGAAGCGGCACAGCCAAACGTAACAACGCATAAGTGCATACGAAAACTTATTCATAAAGCGCCTTTTTAGGATCGGTTTACTTCCTTTTTTTATATGTGTAACGGAGATGAGCTTTTTTTCTCCATTTGTCGGCAACGAGTACTCCCCAAGCCGCCATTCCATATCTTTAGGAGAGGGATAGACCTCTCCCTGTCGGGGGAACATTGCGTAGTAATACGCTTTTTAACTTACAAAGTTGCGCATTTTGTTCGAATAATCCTGATTCTTACAGCGCGTAATTTCCCTTTCTTTCATCAATAAACGGTTTGACAATGATGCTCTCAAAATTGTTTCCCACAAGTAAGTGAAAGAAAAGGGTAAAATAAGGCCGATTTTTAGGGAGTCTGAATCAACTAAAATATCGCCACAAAGAGAGAATAGTGGCCCCTTTGAGCGGCTTTTTAGGCGGGTAAGGCTCATAAATTTGCGAATTTCATCCTACGAAAAGAGCTTTTAGGGCTTTGCCGCTCAGAAAAAAACGTATATTTGCGCCCATATTGTCAACTTAAAAACATGATACAAGCTGCCATGAAGAAGTTCTTCACCCTTCTGACGCTGCTGCTTTTAGTCGCTACGGCGGCAAAGTCGCAAGTTAATTTTTCCGTATCCTACAAGCGGGTCAACCCGACTGAAGTGGATGTCATCTTTAAAGCCACCATTGCAAAGGGCTGGCACGTTTACTCGACCAATATCGGCGAAGGCGGTCCCACGCGCGCCAGTTTTCGGTAGTCGATAAGGCCGACGGCGCAGAGCCGATCGGCAAATTGAAGCCCGGACCGGGCGTGAAAAACGTACAAGATGAGATCTTCGACATGCCGGTTTCTTATTTTGAAAACACTTGTACGTTTACACAACGCGTTAAAATCACGAAACAAGACTACCAACTTAAGGCTTACTTGAAGTATGGTGCTTGTAATGATCAAAACTGCCTCCCGCCTATGACAGTTGAGTGCAAAGTGGCAGGTAAAGACGGCCCGACCGGCGCAGCCGCAGACGCTGCACAAGCCGTGGCCGACAAAGAGGGACAGCCGAAAGATACAGCTGCTGCCGTTCCGGCCGCAACGGAGGAGAACGCTGAAGGCGCTCCCGTCGCCGCTGTCGATGTTCCGCAAGCTGATAGTGCTACGGTGGCGAAATGGTACACGCCCGTCATCGACCAGCTTCAGAAGTATGGCAACGCCTCTTCTACTGCCGGCCGCAGCCTCTTTTATATTTTCTTGATGGGTATCCTCGGCGGTCTCGTGACGCTCTTTACGCCTTGCGTTTGGCCGATTATTCCGATGACCGTTTCTTTCTTCCTGCACCGCAGCGACGATCGTCGTAAAGCCGTGCGCGAAGCTATTATATATGGTGTCAGCATTGTCGTAATCTACGTCACGTTAGGTCTCGTAATCTCCGGACTTTTTCGGTGCCAGCGCGCTGAATAGTTTGTCGACAAATGCGATTTTCAACATCATATTCTTCCTGATGCTTCTCATCTTCGGTGCAAGTTTCTTGGGCGGTTTCGAGATTACGCTTCCCTCCAAATGGAATAACGCCGTCGATTCTAAGGCTTCCAGCACAGCAGGTCTTTTTAGGTATCTTCCCTATCGGCTTTCACGCTTACGCTGGTTTCTTTTTTTCTTGCACCGCGCCGATTGTAGGTTTCCTCCTTGTTGAGGCTTCTACCTCTACCGGTAGCGCAATGGCGCCGGCCGTAGGTATGGTGGGCTTCGCCTTAGCTTTAGCCTTGCCGTTTACGCTCTTTGCGCTCTTCCCCACGATGATGAAGAAAGCGCCGAAGAGCGGTAGCTGGATGAATATGATCAAAGTAATCTTAGGTTTTGTCGAGATTGCTTTCGCCTTGAAGTTCTTCTCCGTGGCCGATTTGGCTTACGGCTGGCATATTCTGGACCGCGAAGTATTCCTCAGCTTGTGGATCATCCTCTTCGCAGCTTTGGGTTGCTACCTCTTCGGCTGGTTGCGCTTCCCCCACGATGATGTCGAAGATCATACGAGCGTACCCCGCTTCTTTATGGGCGTCGTTTCCTTTGCCTTTGCCGTGTATATGGTGCCGGGCCTCTGGGGTGCACCGTGTAAGGCCGTGAGTGCATTCTCTCCGCCTATATCTACGCAAGACTTTAATCTTGACCCGGTTAAGGTCGAAGCGAAATTCCGTGACTATGATGCCGGTATGGCTTACGCGAAGTCGGTTAACAAGCCTGTACTCTTAGACTTCACCGGCCACGGTTGCGTCAACTGCCGTAAGATGGAGCTTGCCGTATGGCACGATCCCTAAAGTGCGCGACCTTTTGATGAAAGATTACGTCCTCATCTCGCTCTATGTCGACGAGAAAGCGCCGCTTCCGGAGAACGTAGAGGTACAAGAAGACGGCAAGACAACAACGCTACGCACCGTCGGCGACAAGTGGAGCTACTTGCAACGACATAAATTCGGCTCGAACCAGCAGCCGCTCTACGTCCCCTGTAGATAACGAAGGCAACCCTTTAAATCACACCTTCAGTTATAAAGAAGACATTGACGGCTACGTGAAATTCCTCAAAGAAGGTTTAGATCGTTATAAAACAAAATAAAGTATAGGTGCCGCGAAGCTCAGGTTTCGCGGCACTTTATTTTGACGCCAAATGCGACGTAAGCTCCGGTGCTGCAGCCGCTCTCTAAGATTGCTTAGCCCGACTGATCGGGCCACGATATAGACGCACAACTGACTCAACTGACAGAGATCTTTCATCTATCACCATTTAGCTATCTAAAGCCTTATCCTCCCTTGTCATTGTCTGCCTTCTGTGCAGCCGAAGGCAGGGGTGTGTTTTTCTTTACCCAAAATTCGTCGCTATAATATCAACGCCCATACCTCCTTTCGTTTGCTGCCGCCAAACGATCGTATGCTCAGACCAAACCATGGTTTGCTGGTAGCAAACGATCGTTTGGTGGCAGCAAACGAATGCCATCTTTGCTTCGTGTTGACAAAAAAAGTTGGCCGGTAATTTTTTTCCCGGAGTGTTATTTGTCTGCGAAATTCCGGCGGATTCATAGCAAATGAAAAAAATAACGCTTTTTTTATTTAGCGTTTTTTTAAACCCGATAATCTTGACTGTATCGTCATTTGTTTGTAGCTTTGCCCAGAAGTAGCGCAAGACCGAAAGTAGCCGCTTTGGCGTGATCGCTGAAATCCTCGCCCCTCTTGATCTGGTGCTTCTCCTTGTGGGCCGTGGCGCAAGCATCATAAGCTCAGTTAGGCTGTGTCTCGAGCCCTAATTTCGCGCTTCATACATTATTAATAGGCCCTCCGGCATCACGCGCTGCAGTGCGATATTGTGTTGCACAGGCGCTTCGCTGAATTTCCAAAAAGCAAGACAACAGATTATAAACTCACAAAAAAACAAGCAAAGCATGAAAAGGTTTTTTTACTCGCAACTGCCATCGTTCTATGCAGCGTCAGCGCGGCAATAGCCCAAAGCAAATGGACGATGAGAGTACGTATGACGTCAGGCGAAACGAAAGAGATTCCCTGTAATGATATTCAAGATGTTACTTTCTTCAATAGTGAGAGCGCTTCTTACTATGCCGATGTCAACGTGACGCATACTTACAACTTATATTATGGTGCTGTGACGACGGATGCCGGATTGTATACGATCCATCTTTGCGACGGCGAACTCACTACCGGCGGCTTGCCCAAGGAAAACAATAAGCACGACGTCAGATTGACGGTGATCGCCAGGCCTTCGCAGGATGCCGACCACGCGAAATTACCGGCTGGTACGTATACTTTGGTGGAGTCGGCGAATCAAAGCGGCATTTGGAAAGCGCAGAGTATATACATCGAGACTAATAGAGTGAACGATGCCGGCCAGGTTGATGGTTTCTTGGATTCGTTGAGCACGTGCGTCTTGCAGGTTGAAGAGAAAGGCGATGGCAATTACCACCTCGTGCTTGAAGGAACGCTGCAAACGCACGGTAAAGTGCGCTTTGTATACGACGGCGCACTCACGTTTGTGAACAAAGACAAGAATGCAGGTTATAAATATGTGACGGAGGATGTCAACTTCGTGCCCGTGAATTATAATGGTAAGTATGTCAAAGCCACGAGCCGATACTGCGACTATACGCTTGCATTCCTCAATTGCGAAGTGGATAGCAAAGGATTTGTTGTGGGCGATGGCGAATTGCTTAGCCTTGTACTCTTGACGAAATATCAAGTACCGATGGATATAAACACCATTGCGGGCACTTACGATGTAGTGATGCCCGTAGCCGGTGCAGAATATAAAGAAGGGAAATTTATCGGCGGTACAATGCGCAAGACCGGCGGCACGTTCTACCCCATAGGTTCGTTTTATGAAACCTTGAGCGACGGTTATGGAGATACGTACGGTTTGCTGAGTGGCGGCACGATCACGGTTAGCGTAGCCGGCAATAAGATTACGTTTAAGGGCAACTGGACCACACCGCAGGGTAAGGCCATTAAGATGGACTTCACGGGCGATGCCGGTGCCATCATCGACACGTCAGAATCAGAATTCGGCGCGCCGGCGCAAGCCGACTTCGGCCGCCAGAGCATCTATAGTTCTAATCTGAACCAGCGCGTTAACCTGCAAGGCGCAGGCAGCCGCGGCGGACAAGTCTATATGATGAAGCGATAGAGTCCTACTTTTCAGCAGGGCTGTGGTGAGCATTCAAGGTCAATGGCGAGTTGGTCTTGAATGCTCACTTTATATGCCAACTTTCGATAGCCACTCGGCGCAAGGGAGAGGCCGCCGGCGCTTCTCCATAGCAGAAAAAAACGCTTAACTTTGCAGGTGGATGAAATATGCTGATGTTATTTTTGCCTCGAAAGCTGACGGATCCGCTAACGTATCAGATTCCGGAAGCCCTCTCCGCGACCATCGTGTCGGGGAGTAGGGTAGTCGTGCCGCTACAAACAAAGTTCTACACGGGTATCGTGTTGCAAGTGCACGAGCGTCGGCCCGAATTCAAATTGAAGGAAGTAGTCGGCGTGGCTGATAGCTCTCCCGTGGCTACGGCGAGCCAACTCCAACTCTGGCAGTGGATGGCGAGCTATTATATATGTACGCTCGGCGAGGTGATGACCGCCGCACTACCTGCGGGTTTGAAGTTGCAGAGCGAAACGCTCGTATGCCGCGCAGAGGGAATCGATGTAGCGCCGCTCGATGCAGGCGATAGCTCGGCGCAAACCACGCCTTTAGCGCAAAAAATATTAGCGGTGCTCTCGGAAACAAAGCCCACGATGATCAAGCAATTGCAGCAAATCGTGGGCAGCACGGAGGTGTTCACCCACGTACGCCGCCTGGTCGAGCGCGGCTGGGTCGTCGTCGAAGAGCAGCTGGGCCGCCGCTTTGCGCCCAAGACCGAAGTGCGCCTCCGCTTGGCCTCCGCCTTTTTCGATGAGGGCCGCCTCAATGAAACGCTCGACAGTCTGAAGCGAGCGCCCAAACAGCAGCAGGCCCTCTTGGCTTATCTCGATGCGGCGGGCGCTCCGGCGGCGCTCAATTTGCGCAATGCCGCCCTGCTGATGGAAGTCAGTCGGGCCGAACTCCGTAAGCGAACGGCAGATGATGGCGCGGCCTTGACCGCTTTGTGTAAAAAAAGGGCATCTTGGAGCAATATGACGTGGCCGTAGGTCGATTGAAAAGTTTCAAAGCCTTGCCCGAACGTTTACAACCTCAGTTGTCCTCGCTTCAACAACAAGCCCTTAAGGAGATCAAAACCGTCTTTTCGCAACGCGATACTTGCTTGCTCCACGGCGTAACCTCAAGCGGGAAGACGGCTGTCTACATCGAATTGATTAAAAGTGCGATCGCTGAGGGTAAACAAGTGCTCTACCTCTTGCCGGAAATAGCCCCTGACGACGCAATTGATGCAGCGGCTTGGGCGCGTCTTTGGCGACAAAATGGGCGTTTACCATTCAAAGTTTCCCGACAACGAACGCGTGGAAACGTGGCTGCGTCAGCTTTCTTCAGAACCCTTTCCGCTGATTCTGGGCGTGCGCTCTGCGCTGTTGTTGCCCTTTCAAAAATCTTGGCCTAATCATCGTTGACGAAGAGCACGAGGCATCTTATAAGCAGCAAGACCCGGCTCCGCGCTACCACGCAAGAGATACGGCGCTCGTCTTGGCGCAACGCTGCGGCGCAAAGGTGTTGCTGGGCACGGCAACGCCGGCCGTGGAGACTTATTATAATGTGCAGAAAGGGAAGTTTGGACTCGTTGAGATGCATCAGCGCTTCGGCGATTTGCAAATGCCGCAGATTCTTGTCGAAGATGTGGGCGAACTGCGCCGCAAGAAGTTGATGAAGACGCCCTTTGCGCCCCGACTCATCGACGAGATGGCGCGAGCGATCGAAAGGCGCGAGCAGGTCATCCTCTTTCAAAACCGCCGCGGCTATGCGCCGGTGCTGGTCTGCGATACTTGCGGCTGGACGCCCCACTGCACTTGTTGCGATGTGGCGCTGACTTATCATCAGCGGCAGCAACGGCTCGTTTGTCATTATTGCGGCAAGACTTATGATGTGCCTACGCAGTGTCCCAATTGCGGCAGTAAAAAAATTGCTCGATTTAGGCTTGGGCACGGAGAAGGTAGAAGCGGCCGTAAAGGCCATTTTGCCGCAGGCCCGCACGGCGCGTCTGGATTTGGACACGACGAGTACGCGCTCGGCTTATGAGCGAATCATAGCCGACTTCGCCGCAGGTGGGAAGGACGTACTCATAGGTACGCAGATGGTGACGAAAGGTTTAGATTTCGACCGCGTTCATGTAGTCGGTATTATCAATGCGGACCAACTGCTCAGCGCGCCTGACTTCCGAGCACACGAAAGAGCGTATCAACTGATGTCGCAGGTGGCCGGCCGGGCCGGCCGGCGCGACGAAAGGGGCTCGTAATCCCTACAAACGCGGCAGCCGGAGCTTTCTTTGATGCACCAAGTGGTCACGCACGACTACAAAGCGATGTATCGCGAGCAGCTTGCCGAGCGCAAGGACTATGATTATCCGCCCTTCGTGCGGCTAATTATCGTCTGCTTCAAACATCGCCAAGAGGAGGTGGTGGCGCATGCGGCCGAGTCATTTACATCTTCGCTCCGTGCGGCCTTTGGCGAGCATTTGTTGGGGCCCGATCGGCCGCCGGTGGGCCGCGTACAGTTGCAGTTTATTCGGCGCTTGATGATCAAGGTGCCCGTTTCGTATCCCGTCAGCGGAGTGCGCCGCTCGCTGCTCGCCGCTCGCGATCTGCTGCTTTCACAAGCCGCTTTTCGGGGTGTGAATGTGTATTTTGATGTCGACCCATTGTGATTTTATCTTCCGAATAAGTGCTTTCGCAGCCTAAGATGCACAACTACCGGCGCCCCCAAGCGGGGCGGCTAACGGAAAAAAATAAGTAACTTCGCCGCAGAATCTTTTTGTCTATGATTGAATTACAAGGAATTCGCAAATCATTTGGCGATTTGGAGGTGCTGAAAGGCATTGATTTAAGCGTCCGGCAGCGAGAAGTAATCAGCATTGTGGGGCCCAGTGGTGCCGGAAAGACAACCCTTTTGCAGGTCTTGGGCACGCTTTATCGTCCCGATGCGGGCTCGATTCTTTTTTTAATGGAACCGACTTGGCTGCACTTGGCAAGAAGGCGCTGGCGCGTTTTCGCAACGAACATATAGGTTTCATCTTCCAATTTCACCAACTGCTTCCGGAGTTTACGGCTTTGGAGAACGTGCTTATCCCGGCGCTCATTGCGCGCAAATCAGAAAAGAAAGCGCGCGAGCGGGCTGCCGAACTGCTCCACTTTCTTGGCCTTTCGGAGCGTGCACACCACAAGCCCTCCGAGCTTTCCGGTGGAGAGCAGCAGCGCGTGGCCGTTGCGCGGGCTTTGATGAATGAGCCTGATGTTATTTTTAGCCGACGAGCCGTCCGGAAGTTTAGATAGTCGCAACAAAGCTGAGTTGCACAAACTCTTTTTTTGATTTGCGCGATCAGTTGGGTCAGACCTTTATTATTGTGACGCACGACGTAGAACTCGCCGCCACGACCGATAGAACGATTCATTTAAAAGATGGAAAGATAGATGATTAAGTTAGGAGATTACAATACGCTACGCATCATACGTTTTACCGACCACGGCGCGTACTTAGATGGCGGAGAAGTCGGTGAAATTCTTTTGCCGAAGGCCTATGTGGAGCGAGAAATGCGCCCCGACGATGAAGTGACGGCTTTTGTTTGCTTGGATCAGCAAGAGCGGCTTGTTGCGACCTTGGAAACCCCGCTCGCTCGCGTTGGCGATTTCGCCTTTTTGCGTGTAGCTTGGACCAATGAGCACGGCGCTTTCTTAGATTGGGGCTTGATGAAAGACCTCTTTGTGCCTTTTCGCGAGCAACGAATGCGCATGGAGCGCGGGCGTTCCTACATAGTTTATGTACGCATCGACGAGGAAACGCAGCGCCTTATTGCCACCGCGAAGGTCGAACGTCATCTTATGCCGGCCACACCGGAGGAGTTTCATCGCGGTCAAGAAGTCGAGTTGCTTATCTGGCGCAAGACGCCTATCGGTTATAAAGTGATTGTCGACAACAAAGTCGATGGTATGATCTACGACAATCAGATTTTTTTGAGCCGATCCACATTGGCGATCGTTGTAGCGGCACCATTGTGACGGTGCGCGACGACGGCAAACTCGATGTCTCTTTGCAGCGTATCGGGACGAATCGTTTTTCGCGATTTCTCCGAGACCTTGCTTGACGAACTCAAGGCCGCAGGTGGCGAATTGCCCTTCTCAGATCGGAGTTCGTCCGAGGCAATTGCAGCGCGTTTTTGGGGTAAGTAAAAAGACCTTCAAGCGGGCTATTGGCACCCTTTATCGCCAAAGATTGATCCGGCTTTCCGACGAGAAAAATCACATTGATTTAGCAATAATTTTTTTCTTGTTCGTACATTTTTTTCTTGAGAAAGTTTGCAAATTAGAAAATCACGTATTACCTTTTGCAGAAAGAAGAGGTTTCACCTCTTATCAACGAATAATAGTTTTTCATCTCTATATAAGTTCTGTGAGACCTCAATCCGTCGAGAGACGGGTTGAGGTTGTTTTTATTTCCAATTTAATCCGAACGCTACGTGGCGGGATTTCATTGGGTCAAGTCCGCCCCTATTCCCTCACAACCCTTTAGGGTGCGGCGAAGTATACGTTGTTTGGCGCCGGCATAGTCACTTTCGTGCCCCCAAGCTCGGCAGTGCGGTCGTCGAGCACGACGAAGTGGCGATCCGCCCTTACCTCGCAAGCCTTCAGGTGTCGCCCGTATCGCGAAAAAGGTACGCCTGATAGCTTCGGGACGGAAACCGGTAAAAGTAGTTCCTTTTCTTTACACAAACGTTTGGCATCGCGCCGCTCGGCGACCAATAATCATTGAAATACTATTTATCCCGACGCCCTCCGCCGGCGGCACGCGCCGAGCAGAGAAGGAAAATCTGAGAGGAAAATCGGCCTAAGAATCACCCCGTTTGGGTTGTGCAGACGCGAAGTTTCCGTCAATTTTTATTCCCCTTTTGCTTGAAGAAAATACACTTGGAAAAATGGCCGCTGCTATATCTGAAAAGCAGCGAAGTGCAAAGTCGCTAAAAACTTACACTTCGCCGTTTTATATATATTGATCTTGTGTTCGAAGCGCCTACAGCTCGTTGATGAGTAGGCAAAAAGCATAAAAGCTACCTATATCGTCAAAATTGCCGGCGCTTGCAGCAGCAATTTCGACTCCGGATCTGCTAAATCAATGGAAAGAGGCGCGTGTCCAATCCGCCCGAGGATGACGATGGCACTTGCGGGTAGTGCACGTGAAGTCCTGTGTGAGTTCGCCAAGAACTCGGAGCGGATGGCCACGCCTTTTCCTTTGTGACATAGTTGCAAAGTCGCACCTACGCACTGACCGGTTCCTAGATCTACACTTGAAGACCCTACAGCTATTCGGCGCAATAAAAAGTTTCCCCTCACTCACGTTTGGATAAGGACTTCAGAAGGGAATTAACTTTTTCTCGCTTCCGATGGCCGTTCGTCACCGGTATAAGTTCAATAAGTCATATATCTTTTTCTTAAGCCACACGGCCGTTGCCAGGCAGCAAAGTCAAGCAGGGGAGAGCTCCATGAGGCCGCATGGCCTCAAAAGAGCGCGACGATAATCTCCGCTTTATTGTGCGCAACAATGACGCACATCATTTCGCCTTGTTTCGCCTATTTCTCCTTATCATTGTACTTAAAACACCAGCCTTAAACCCACACGGCTTCACGTGTTTTACCTGCATAAATCAAAGATAAGTCCGGAGCTTCTACGAGTCGGTTTCGATCTCATATTGCTTTCTCCTTTTTCGGCCGTGATCAGATTCAGCTCACGCACTTCTAAAATCCGATCGGGCAGAAATCATGCGAAAAGAGAGTAACAACAACATGCTCCACATACGTAGCAAATCATTCTCTATATCGTCTGTCTCCCTTCCGGAAGAGGGGCAATCCCGCGAGCGGTGGTCTCCTCTTCTGTTTGCACCGGCAAAAATTAATAGAAAGACAAATATACTTCCAAATTTAACATCGGAAAAATTTGACCAATTCGCGCAAAAATAAGTGTTTTTTTACAACAATGAAGAAAAAGAATTGACAGAAAAGGCTTATTTCTGCGCTTCTATTGATGTAATAAGGTACATTAACTTCCGAAATGGAAGGATATAAGCTCAAATATCAGCTTTTACGGTTGGCATCTCAGTGCTTTTTGTGTCTGTTTTCTGCTGCTTTTGTCAAACATTTACCGAAAAAAAGGCCAATTAGCCCCGCAATGTCTTGGCGTAGAATTGACCAAGTTGAAAAAAACCGGAAATCTTTTTATTTATAGGCACTTTAGCTACTCCATAGCGGGATGAAAGCGGCTTGATTCAGGAAGTGAAAAATGGGGTTTTTATTACAGCTGTTGCGCAATATTTCTGAACATCATCAGCAACCCGCCCAAGAGCACTCAAAAAGCGTCCCCGCCGCCTTGGTTTGTAGGCGCCTAAGCCTTAAGTGGCTGCCCCGGTCGTTGGGCAGATTTGTTTGCGCTCACGAGCTTACACCTTTTTTTATCGTGAGATGAAGCTCTTTTTCTCACGAGCGTACACCTTTTTTATCGTGAGGTGAAACCAAATTGTCCGACTATTAATCTTATTTTTTTCGCAGGTTAGTTCGCTGTAAATCAAACAGCTGTCAGAAATATGACTGGTGCTCGTCTTAACTCGTTTAGCCTGCCCTCATCTTCTTTTGCGCGGTTGAGCACGGCCGGCCCTGCTTGGGGCGATTGAAAGAAGGCGGCATCTTCCGCATGAGCTACGGAAGGTAGTGAAAACGGTGCATAGGGAGCGGTATGCGAAAAAGTCCCACCCACAAAAAGCGTGAGTAGGACTTTCCGTATGGTTTCTCTGCGCCCCCATTGGCCGCCGGCCTACGGCCGCGGTAGGCGCTCATCGTGTCGTGGTGCGGCAATAGGATTGGCAAGTGCGCGCGAGGCGGGCGTCAAGGTGCGCCGGTGCCTGCCAAACGGCCCTTCCCTCTATAATATCAGCAGGGAGCGAGTCGGTGGCGCGTCAGAGCCAACCGTTTTGCAAGTACCAACTGACTGTTTCCTTTACCCCCTGCTCCAAAGAATAGTGCGGGCGGTAATGGAGCTCGTCCTGCGCGGGTCGAATGTCGCAGCGCCAATTGCGTTGCCGCAAGATGCGATATTTATCGCCGTTGAGCGTGGCCGCCTTTCCAGAAAATCCCGCCACCGTTTCACTGACGAAGCAAGCCGCCTTCAGAACCCAGAGCGGCGCTTTCAGATGGAAGACGCTCTTTGCCCCGATCTCCTTTTGCAGCAAGTCGGAATAGTCGCGACTATTGTAGTTGCAGCCGTCGGAAAGGTTGTAGGCCGCGCCCGTCTGCCCATACTGCAAGGCGGCCAAGGCAGCCGCAGCGAGATCTTTCACGTAGATGAAGGTGATGATCTGCGGCTTGAAGCCCACGGCGAAGTCGATCCCCATCGCAATGCTTTTCGCCATCTTGTAATAGTCGTGTTCGCGTGGCCCGTAAACGCCCGTTGGGCGCAGGATAATGTAGTCTAAGCCGGCAATAGTGGGCAGTAAGGCTTCGGCGTCCAACTTACTGCGGCCGTAAGCTGTATTGGGGCGCGGCGTATCTTGCGCGGTGTAGGGGCAATTATCGTCTTCGTGGATCGGGCCGAAGACGCTCAGTGAACTAACGTAGACAAAGCGCCCGCGAAGCAGGCCCGTCTCGACTATAAGACGTGCGAGGCGCTCCGTATATTCCGTGTTGATGCGTTTGAAATCGGCCAAATGGCGACATTTCGTGGCACCGGCGCAATGGATAACGCCATCAAGCGGCCCTTCCGTGCGCAACAGATCGGTAAAAAAATCTGCCGCATGCCTTCCTCATCCGCATAATCGAGGTAGAGGAGGTGGATGCGCTCATCCGTAAGGTAGCGCAAGTCGGCACCACGGCGAACGGCGGCCCATACTTCATAGCCGTCGGCAAGCGCCTGTTCGACTACGTAACTGCCAACAAAGCCGTTGGCGCCTGTAATGATAATCTTCTTCATAGCCCGATCTATAATTGTTGCATATCATTGAGCCGTTTGTACTGGCCGTTGAGCGCGAGGAGTTCTTCGTGCGAGCCCTGCTCTACGACGCGCCCTTCGTGGAGCACGTAAATCTCATCGGCGTTGCGGATGGTCGAGAGTCGGTGCGCAATAGCGATGGTCGTGCGCGTCTTCATCAAGTGCTCCAAGGCCTCTTGTACGAGTCGCTCGCTCTCCGTGTCGAGGGCGGAGGTCGCTTCGTCGAGGATCAGGATGTCAGGGTTTTTCAAAATGGCCCGCGCGATGGATATGCGCTGCCGCTGACCGCCCGAAAGTCGGCAGCCGCGGTCGCCTACGGGCGTGTCGTAGCCTTGTTCACTCTCCATAATAAAGTCGTGGGCGTTGGCAATCTTGGCGGCGGCAATCACTTCTTCGCGCGTGGCGTGGGTTACACCAAAGGCAATGTTGTTGAAGAAAGAGTCGTTGAAGAGAATTGCCTCTTGATTGACGTTGCCAATCAAGCCGCGCAGGTCGGCAATCTTGAGATCGCGAACGTCTTTTCCGTCGATCGTGACGCTACCTGCACTCACGTCGTGGAAGCGTGGGAGTAAATCGACCAATGTAGACTTGCCCGAGCCGCTCTGCCCGACGATGGCGATGGTGCGCCCGCGCTTGACGGTCATATTGATATGGTGGAGGACGGTGGCGTGGTCGTTGTAGCCGAAAGATACGTCGTTGAAGCGTATTTCGTCGGTGAGATGCTCAATTGGCGCAGGATTTGGGCGCTCGGTAATATGGTCTTCCGCATTCAGGATCTTGTTGACGCGAACGACACTGGCCATTCCCTTGGGGATGTTGTAAGCCGCTTTCGATAAATCTTTGAGGGGCTGAATGATGGAGTAGAGAATGACCATATAAAAGATAAACGTCGGCGCGTCGATCGGCGGATTATTGCCATCCAAAATCAAAGTGCCGCCATACCAAAGTACGGTGACGATGAGTACGGTTCCTAAAAACTCGCTCACCGGATGGGCGGACGATTGGCGAATGTTGACCTTATTAGATGCCCGCCGAAAGTCGTTGGCGCTGCGATCAAAGCGTTCGCACATCTTTTTCTCAGCTGTGAAGGCCTTAATAATACGCATACCGCCCAAAGTCTCTTCGAGTTGGGCCATCGTATCGCTCCATTTGTTCTGTGCATCGAGCGATTTGTGTTTAAGTTTGCGCCCGATCTTGCCCATTACCCACCCCATAATCGGCAGGACGATGAGCGTAAAAAGCGTGAGCTCCCAACTCGTATAAATCAGGACGCCGAAATAGCAGAAGAGGAGAATGGGGTTCTTGATCAACATATCCAGCGAACCCGTTATAGAGTTTTCGATCTCGTTGACGTCGCCGCTCATGCGCGCCATAATATCTCCTTTGCGCTCATCAGAGAAGAAGGAGAGCGGGAGACTGACAATCTTGTGGTAAACGCTGCTGCGGATGTCGCGAACAATGCCCGTGCGCATCGGAACCATTATGCCGACGGAGGCGAAATAGCAACTCGTCTTCAGCAAAGTGGCCGTGATGAGAAAGAGGCCGATGAAGAGGAGTGCGGTGGAGGCGCCGTAGACGTGGATCAGGTCGGTCGTGTAGTAATATAAGTTGTTGAGGAGGATATCTTTGAAGCTTGCGTCCGGCGTGTCCCACGGAATGAACGTGTACCGGGTCGTGTCTAATCGAAACAAGATCTTCAGCATCGGCATCAGCGACAAGAAGGAGAAGACATTGAGTACGGCCGAAAGCAAATTAAAAAGCAGCGAGCCGAAAAAGATAGCGTTTGTAAGGCGCTACGTAGTGAAGCAGGAGGCGAAAGAAATCTTTCATATCGTGAGTTTGAGCAACGAGAGGCGATATTAGCCGCCTTTTGCCCGCCAAACTTCCGCTTGGCGGCGGAGTGTGGGTTGGGGGAGCGGCTTAATGTGTCCTATTATATATAATGTATGGAAGAGGCGGCTTTATTTTCGACCGAAGTCGGCCGGTATCTCGCCCCACTCATCCGTTTTCCATTTCCGAATCTTATTTGTAAAGGTGTGTGTTTGCAGCCAACGCTCGGCGCGTTCAATATACGTGTAGACGGCTTCTGTTTTTTTGTGTTGCGCGCTAATTTAGTTTTGCATTGGCGCTGTCGAATCCACAACTGTGCATTGCGACTATCCGAGTAAATGGTCAATGTTTCGCCCCGCTGTTCGAGCAAAGCCAAGGCGTGGACGATGGCCAAGAACTCTCCGATGTTGTTTGTGCCGAAGATGGGGCCGAAATGGAAGACTTCCGCGCCCGTTCGCAAGTCAACGCCGCGATATTCCATCTTTCCGGGATTGCCGGAGCAGGCTGCGTCTACGGCCCACGCATTGGCTTCCACCTCCGGCGGGAGGGGAAGAACCGTATCGTGGCGATAGTCGGGCGGATTGAGTGGCTCGTTGGCTTTTCCGCGCGTGCCGGACTTCGCCGTCTTCACGCCGCTATTCGCTTTGGCGCAGCTCGGCGCAATATAAGCCTCCGGTCCGGCTGCAAAAGCCGCTTCCGCCTCTTGGCGCGTGGCGAAAGCTTTGTGGCGCGCAGCGCCGAAGCCGCTCACCTGCGCCTGGCAGTCGGCCCAATTGGTATAAATGCCCGGCACTTTGCCTTGCCAAACGACGTAAAACTTACTCTTCATCCGTTGCTGCGCAGCGAATTACATTCTTTCCGGCACTTCGATGCCGAGTAGCGACATACCGGTGCGAATTACCTTGGCTACGTTAGCCGAAAGCACGATGCGGAAGCGCTTTTTCTCTTCGTCGGCCTCGCGCAGGATGCTGAAGTCGTGGTAAAACTGATTGTACTCTTTCACCAACTCGTAGCAATAGTTGGCTATCGCGTTCGGTGCATATTCAGCGCCGGCTTGGCGAACGATAGCGGAAAACTCCGCCAAGCGCTGCACGATGCTTTCTTCTTTATCCGAAAGTTTCGCGCCCGCAGTGAGCGTTGCGGGGATGCTGATGCCGCCCTCCTCTGCCTTGCGAATGACAGAGCGGATGCGGGCATAGGTATATTGAATAAAGGGTCCGGTGTTGCCGTTAAAGTCAATGCTCTCTTCTGGGTTGAAGACCATATTCTTGCGCGCGTCTACTTTGAGCAAGAAGTATTTGAGGGCGCCGAGTCCTACGATGCGCGCCACTTCTTGCTTCTCTTCCGCCGGGCGGTCTTCAAACTTGCCGGCCGCTTCGATGGTGGCTGCGGCTTCGTCCTGCATCGCGGCGATTAAGTCGTCCGCATCTACGACCGTTCCCTCGCGACTCTTCATCTTTCCGTTAGGCAATTCAACCATACCGTAAGAGAAATGCACGAGTTCCTTGCCCCACTTGAAGCCCAGTTTGTCCAATAAAAGACTCAAAACCTTAAAGTGATAATCTTGCTCGTTGCCCACGACGTAGATCATCTTATCAATGTCGTAGTCGTTGAAGCGTTGCGTCGCCGTGCCGATGTCTTGCGTCATATAGACACTCGTCCCATCAGCGCGCAAGAGGAGTTTTTGATCCAAGCCGTCGGCCGCGAGGTCGATCCATACAGAACCGTCGTCCTTGCGGAAGAAGAGTCCTTGCGCCAAGCCTTTCAGCACCTTGGCTTTGCCGTCCAGATAGGTTTTGCTCTCGTAATAAATCTTGTCGAAGCCTACGCCGAGTGCGCGATACGTCTGATCGAAGCCGGCATACACCCAATTATTCATCTTTTCCCAAAGGCTGCGCACCTCAGGGTCATTTTGCTCCCATTTCACGAGCATTTCGCGCGCCTCTTTCATTAAAGGCGCTTCGCGTTCGGCCTGCTCTTTTGCGGCGTCGGCGGTGAGTCCTTCCTTTTCTAAGCGCGCCTTGAGCTCATTTACCTGTTCGCGATAGTGCTTGTCAAAGGCTACGTAATAATCGCCGATAAGGTGGTCGCCTTTCTTGCCCGAACTCTCGGGCGTCTCGCCGTGGCCATACTTCAGCCAAGCCAGCATAGACTTGCAGATGTGTATGCCGCGATCGTTCACGATGTTCGTCTTTACGACCCGATTGCCGTTCGCTTCCAGAATCTTTGCGAGCGACCAACCGAGCAGGTTGTTGCGCACGTGGCCGAGGTGGAGCGGTTTGTTCGTGTTGGGCGAAGAAAAATTCGATCATTACGAGCGGCGCATCTGCCGTGACGGGCTGCAAACCATAGTTTTCTGCCGTATGTATATCATTGAGCGTATCGATCCACGCGGCCGAGTCAATACATAGATTCAAGAAACCCTTGACTACGTTGAAGTCGGCTACGACGCTGCTGTGTTCTTTCAGATATGCGCCAATCTCTTGCGCCGTCTCTTCGGGCTTTTTGCGAGAAATACGCAAGAAAGGGAAGACGACGAGCGTCAGATGTCCCTCAAATTCGCGTTTCGTCTTTTGCAACTGTATGCTTGTCGGCGCTATCGTCTCGCCATACAGCGCTTGGAGCGCTTCGACGACGTCAATCGCCATTTTTTCTTCTATCTTCATCTTAATCTTCGCTTTATTCTGTAAGAATGACGGCGCAAAGTTACGATTTTCCGCGCAATCGGCGCCTTTCGCTGCGGTGCGAAATCGGCCGGACGCCGCGTCTTTGCTCATCTGTTTATGGGCATCGTCGGCTCGTTGTTATCTGTTTGCTTTTGTGTGCTGCGCGGCGCGGGTGTTTGCTGACGTTTGAGGCGGGCAAACTCGCGCTTGGCTTTGGCCAATTGCTTTTGAAATCCTTCGTCTGCGTGTAGGCGGGCTATGGCTGCGCTGCCGGCTAAGCGGGCAATGTCTACGTCACTCTGATAATGATAACCGGCAATGACGCGACTTTGTCCTATTTCATAACCACGCAGCAAGATGGCTTCTTGCCGGTCGGGGTTGATTTCAGCCAGTACGAGCGCTACGCCCCAACCGGTGGCGGAGTGGCCGGAAGGGTAAGAGCCTGTGGGGCGATATTTTGCTTCAGAAGCCGGCACGGCCGTTGTTTCGTTAAACTGCACGTAAGGGCGTTTGCGCAAATATTTCTTTTTTTAACCGTGTACGTCGCATTGCCGCAATCGCTGTCTAAAAGTTCAACGAGGCGAAACAGTTCGGGCGTTGCTTCTTTTTGTAATAGTTTGTCCGAAAGCCTCAGAGAATTGTGAGGCCAAGGCCGCAGGCGACTGGTCGGCATCGCTTGCGGCTTGCCGGCCGCGAGCCGTGGCGCGTAGCGACTTGCCCCATTGGTGGCGCTCGATGTCATAAAAAGAAAGCCATACTTGTCGTATCGGGCGGCGCGGGCAAGTATAGCAGACCGTCGGGCAATTGACTGCGCTGTAAGAACGAAGGGTATACTTTCGCCTGCGCACTACCGATCTGCGCGTAGGCGCTTGTGGCGAAGAGGTTCAAACTGCAGGCGAGTAAAAGGGTAAATAAAGGTCTCATTGGTTGGAAATGGATGTCGTCAGCGGGCAATCTGCGTTGTCTTGTGCTTGACTGTGTGTGACTTGTGCAACAAAGGTACGCAATAAATAGACACGATCCGCTCCCCGCGCCGCTTTAATCTGCTTGCGAGTGGGAGATAGACCATAGCGCCGCGCACTTTTATGCGGGCAAACAAGTGTAGGTCAAGGCCGCTTCTATGCGTAGATGCTCGAAACGTGTTGCTTCATAGACTTTATCGAAAGCGCTATAAAGCCGCCCGATGGCTTCTCATTATTACTTTTTATAGCGAGAGAGCAAATCCTGAAAGTCGGGGTCATTACGAAGTTCCTTCCAATCCTCATCTTGCTCCACAAACTCTACAGTGATTTCGTTTCTTGCGAGTGTTTGCTCTAAATACTTCAGCGCCTCTGCTTTTTGATTTCTTATGGCATAGAGGCAGGCTAAATTATAGGCATCTCCTCCATACTTAATCGCCAATTTATATTTTTCAAATGCTTCTTTGTATAGTTCTTCTGCTTCGTTGCCTGATTTTGTCTTTGCTAGCTCCATTAAAGCAACTCCCCAATTGTAATATGCGTCATAAAAGTCTTGCTTATACGTTATTGCTTTATCATATTTTTTGCAAGCTTCTTTGTATAGTTCTTCTGCTTCGTTGCCTGATTTTATTTCTGCTAGCTCACTTAAAGCATTTCCCCAATTGTAATATGCTTCATAAAAAGTCTTGCTTATACGTTATTGCTTTATCATATTTTTTTGCAAGCTTCTTTGTATAGTTCTTCTGCTTCGTTGCCTGATTTTATTTCTGCTAGCTCACTTAAAGCATTTCCCCAATTGTAATATGCTTCATAAAAGTCTTGCTTATACGTTATTGCTTTATCATATTTTTTGCAAGCTTCTTTGTATAGTTCTTCTGCTTCGTTGCCTGATTTTGTTTTTGCTAGATCATCTAAAAGCATTTCCCCAATCGTGATATGCTTCATAAAAGTCTTGCTTATACGTTGTTGCCAGATTATATTTTTTTCAAATGCTTCTTTGTGTAGTTCTTCTGCTTCGTTGCCTGATTTTGTTTTTGCTAGATCATCTAAAGCAACTCCCCAATTGTAATATACTTGATGATCATCTTGCTTATACGTAGTTGCCAGATTATATTTTTCAAATGCTTCTTTGTATAGTTCTTCCGCTTCGCTTCCTGACTTTGTTTTTGCCAGCTTAACTAAAGCATTTCCCCAATTGTTATATGCTTCATGATCGTCCTTCTTATACGTAGTTGCCAGATTATATTTTTTTCAAATGCTTCTTTGTATAGTTCTTCCGCTTCGCTTCCTGATTTTTGTTTCTGCCAGCTGACACAAAGCATTTCCCCAATTGTAATATGCTTTTATGATCGTCCTTCTTATACGTTGTTGCCAGTTTATATTTTTTTCAAATGCTTCTGTGTATAGTTCTTCCGCTTTGTTGCCGGACTTTGTCTTTGCTAGCTTTAACTAAAGCATTTCCCCAATTGTAATATGCATCATGTTTGTCCTTCTTATACGTTGTTGCCAGTTTAAATTTTTTTCAAATGCTTCTGTGTATAGTTCTTCTGCTTCGTTGCCTGATTTTTGTTTTTTTGCTAGATCATCTAAAAGCATTTCCCCAATTGTTATATGCTTCAGAATATTCAGGTTTTAATTCCGTTGCGGCCTTATACTCTTCTATAGCTTCTAAGTACTCTTTAGCTATATGATGCTTTAGTCCTGTGAGGAAACGGTTGTTAGCCTCTCTTTCTAAGAAGAGTGCTATCCTTTTTATTTTTTTATCTTTTTCTTTATCGAGTTCTTTATCTTTATCGAGTTCTTTTTCAAGATCTACTTTTTCTTTTTCAGATGCTTCAAGCTGTTCTAAAAGTAGCTTCTTTTCTGGATTTTTCTCTTCTTCAGCTTTCTTCTTAATGTATAAAAAGTTGATCAATGTAGCTGGGAATTTCGTTATAATCACTGATTTTTGATCGGTGTTAGGAAGTTCGTGGGAATACTTAATGGGTCAGTAGTGATGATATAGTGTTTTTTTGGTTGAAGGAATCTCGAACTTCTTTAATCTCTTCAAAGAAGTTGATTATTTGATGCTCGTCCATTCCTGTTCCAATAAAGAGGAAAGTTTTACTGAAGATGAGGAATTTGAAAACTAGTAATGCAAGCGCGGCATCTCGGTCATAGTTATTATAAAGTTTTCTATAGTCGGATGGAAATAAGACCATAGAGTTTATATCCTCTATGCAACCATGCAGCTTGAATAAGAAGACGGGGTCTCCCATCAGCTTGCTTAATTTTTTTGATTTTTGACCCTTATATGCTTTTTTTCTTTTTCGTAGCTTTTTAATGGGTTTCTCAAAAGCTAAATCATAGTTGGTGGTAATAATTTTTGTAGATAAACTGTATAGTTTTTTTCCTGAAGAGAGAAATCGTTTTCCTTTCCTAATGTAAAATAGCGTTTGACAAACTTTCCTATTACTCTTTTATCTATTTTTATTGTTCTCTAATCTCTGAAGTGCTTTTATCGGCCCTAATTTCTCGCAAGAATGTTGCTCTTCTGCTATGATACGCTTCTTATCCTTCAGAAAAGAAAGTATAGATGAGACCATTTCTTTCCATCCTCCAAGAGTGTTGCCCTCCGTATTCTTTTAAGTCCCAAGATAGGCCGGCACCGATGAACAGTACCAACTCATCTTTTTCGATGGCTTCTTTTAGTCCGTGAGGTATATTTTCCATAGCGTTACATTTACATAAAAGGACGATTGTTATAGCGAAAAACGTGTGGCGTAAGCTCCGAAGGGTAAGGGGGCTTAGACGAACAAATTTTTCACAAGTACAAAGGTATGAAAAAGGTTGTTGTTCGACAATAGTTTTCTATGAATTGTCAGATCGCGCTTGCTTTCATTTTTTGAGGGTAGGCGGGCGTGAGATTTGGACCATATGATTTGCCATTCCCTCTTATAGAGAGCGGGTGCGAATTCTTTTAGGCGCTAAGCGCGAAAGGCAGAAAGACGGTTTTGGATCTGTATATCGGTAGGCGTAGATGCCGGAGATTTTTTTATAGTGTGCTTATGTTTTTCTTTTTTTAGCTTGTGATAGCGAAAAATTCCAAGCTATGGGAATTAAATTTCCAACCCTAAGGGAACAAAAATTCCAACAAGTGGGAATTAAATTTCCAACCTTTGGGAAAAAAATCTTAATAGGCTATGTGTTGGAATTTGTTGCCTTGTCTGCCGAAGGGTATATATATTGTCAATGGCAAGAAAGTGGTGAAGAAGTAAAGTGTGGTTATTGATCAGCCACCATCGCGCCTAAACAAAGCCTTCTACCCCTCAAGAGCAGGGTGTGGAAGGCTTCTATATATCTTATTTTTACAAAAGGCGGCTCAATGTTTGTACTTCAAGCATATTTCTACTAATTTTGCATAAGATAGACCGCACTTTAATATGCACCATAAAAGGCTAACCTTTTGTAGGTGAGCCGAAGATAAAACAGACTACGGAATATGACAGCTAACGAGATACGCGAATCTTTCAAAAGATTCTTCGAGAGCAAAGGGCACTTGATCGTTCCCTCCGCTCCTATGGTGATCAAAGATGATCCCACACTGATGTTTACCAATGCCGGGATGAATCAGTTTAAAGACATTATCCTCGGCCATCGCGAACCTAAAAGTCGCCGACAGACAGACTCGCAAAAGTGTCTGCGCGTTAGTGGCAAGCACAACGACCTCGAAGAGGTGGGCCGCGATACGTATCATCATACGATGTTTGAAATGCTGGGCAACTGGAGTTTTGGCGACTACTTTAAGGAGGAAGCCATCGAGTTTGCTTATGAATACTTGGTCGGCGTCTTGAAAATAGACCCTGCCAACCTCTATGTGACCGTCTTTGAAGGTTCACCCGATGAGGGACTTTCGAGAGACGATGAGGCGGCAGCGATCTGGGGCCGCCACTTCCCGGAAGACCACATCATCAACGGCAATAAGCACGACAACTTCTGGGAAATGGGTGAAACGGGCCCTTGTGGACCTTGCTCGGAAATACATATCGACATACGTTCGACTGAAGAAAAGGCGGCCGTAGCGGGACGAGAATTAGTCAATAAAGATAATCCGCAGGTGATTGAGATTTGGAATCTCGTCTTTATGCAATATAACCGCAAAGCCGACGGTACACTGGACGCTCTGCCACAGCGCGTGATTGATACGGGTATGGGCTTTGAGCGTCTCTGTATGGTGATGCAGGGAAAGCAGTCGAATTATGATACCGACGTCTTCCGCCCTATTCTGAATAAAATTGCGGAACTCTCGGGCCGCCGCTATGGCGAGTCGACGGAGACGGATATCGCAATGCGCGTCATCGCCGACCACTTGCGTGCCATCTCGTTCAGCATTGCCGATGGGCAGTTGCCCTCCAATGCGAAAGCCGGCTACGTGATTCGTCGCATCTTGCGCCGTGCCGTGCGCTATGCTTATACCTTCTTAGATCAGAAGGAGGCTTTTTATGTATCGGCTTGTGCCGACGCTCGTAGAGGAGATGGGCGAGGCTTATCCGGAACTCGCTGCGCAGCGCGATTTGATTACGCGCGTGATGAAAGAAGAGGAAGACAGTTTCCTGCGCACACTCGCCACGGGTATTTCGCTGCTTGAAGGCGTGATGAAAGAGACGAAAGACGGCGGCAGCAGCATCGTAAAAAGGGGAAAAAGCTTTTACGCTCTTTCGACACTTACGGTTTCCCGCTCGATTTGACTGAACTGATCTGCGCCGAAAACGGACTAAAAGTAGATGAGACCGGTTTTAACGTAGAAATGCAGCGACAGAAAGAGCGCGCACGCAGTGCCGCAAGCGTAGAAACGGGCGACTGGGTCATCTTGAGCGAAGGCGAATCGCACTTCGTAGGTTGGGATACGCTTCGCCAAGCGTGCCACATCCTCCGCTATCGCAAAGTGCAGCAGAAGAAGCAAACGTATTATGAATTGGTTATCGATACAACGCCATTTTTATGCTGAAATGGGTGGACAAGTCGGTGATAGCGGCGTATTGCGCAGTGCGAACGAAACAGTGGAAATCTTCGATACGAAGCAAGAAAAATAATCTGTCAATCCACTTGACTAAGCGCCTGCCGGAGAATCCTGCGGCAGAGTTTATGGCTGAAGTAGACGAAGCGGCTCGCCGTGCGTGCGAAGCCAACCACTCGGCAACCCACTTGCTCGACCAAGCCCTGCGCGAAGTGTTGGGTGCGCACGTAGAGCAGAAAGGTTCGCTCGTAACGCCCACTTATTTGCGCTTCGACCTTTCTCACTACCAAAAAGTCACACCGGAAGAGTTGCGCCAAGTAGAGCGCATCATTAATCGCCGCATACGCGAAGATATTCCGCTGCAAGATCACCGCGATGTGCCCATAGAAGAGGCCAAGAAGATGGGCGCCATTGCGCTCTTTGGTGAAAAGTACGGCGACCGCGTGCGCGTAGTGCAATTTGACAAGAGCGTAGAGTTTTGTGGCGGTTGCCACGTCCGCAGCACGGGCCGCATTGGCTTTTTTTCCGCATTGTGAGCGAGAGCAGTGTAGCAGCAGGTATTCGCCGTATTGAAGCCGTAACGGCCGAGGTAGCAGAAGATTTGTGCTACCGGCAACACGATACGCTCAACGATCTGCGCGCGCTCTTCAATAATGCGAAAGATATCTCCGTTGCTGTGCATAATGCCATCGAAGAAAATGACGAGTTGAAGAAAGAGGTGGAGAAGTTTATGCAGCAACGCGTACAAGAGCTCAGCAAGCAGCTCACTGAAATCGCAAAAGATTACGGCGATGTCAAGCTCCTAAAATATATCGTAAAAGATGAGTGGGCGCCTGATTTGGTTAAGGATCTGGCTTTCCAAGTGGCAGCCAAACTTCCGGAAAACCTCTTCTGCGTCATCGGTAGCCACCAAGGCGGCAAGCCCTTGCTGACGGTGATGATTAGCAAGCAATTAGTAGAAAGCAAACAACTGAACGCGGGCCAATTGGTACGCGAGGCCGCAAAACTAATGAAAGGCGGCGGCGGTGGAGCGCCCCACTTCGCCACGGCCGGCGGTAAAGATCTCGACGGACTTACTGCGGCTGTAGATAAAGTAGTGGAGTTGGCCGGCTTTTGATGCCACACACACATCCTTATATATAGTCCGCACCAAAATCGGATTACATATCATTAACGACTTCGGTGTCCTTGTCATAAAAGGGCGTCGAAGTCGTATGGTAAAAGGGCAAGAAACGGCGCCGGTGGCGCATCAAACACGAAAAAAGCAGGAGGAAGCAGCATAATCGAGGTGAGTTTCCCCAAAAAACGCAAATTTTTGTACTGATTACAAGCTGCGAATTGAAATAAGCCTTAACTTTGCATCGTCTATAGAAGAGTTAAATAGTTTTTTCGCAAGAAAGAATACTGGTTATGATCAAATTAAATGGGACTCCGCGGCAGAGTATCGTCGCCTCATCCTATAGACTTAATTATCCGATAGCGTTCGGGTAAGCATCTATTGTATTAGATCAGGCAGACTAAGCGGGGCGTGAGCTTCGCTTAGTTGCTTTTTTATAAGGTTTCAAAGGCGTAAGGAGCGTCCTGTCTCTTAAATGAAGAGAGTGCTTAAAAATGGCATAATTCCCGCGCACTCTCACTCACAAAAAAACTCACTTTGCCCACCAATAACCCCCATTCTACGCTCTTTTACTATAAAAATGTCAATAGCTCGTCCAATTTTACGCAACTTTCGCCCAATTTACTCCACCAATAACCCCATCGGGGTTAGCCTTTAGGGCAGGGTTGACGCATTGCGTCAACCCTGCCTCGAAGCCTCGAAAAATGACAACCCCATAGGGTTGGTCTTTCAAAAACACGCGAAAATGCATCAACAAAAAAACAAAATTATTCAAAAAAATGGCGGTTTTCATCGCATATTCGGCTATAAAAACGCCGAATAAACCACCCCTGCCGCAACCCACTACGCTCCTCCGCTAAACTTTCACCTATGATCGGAAAAAAATTCTCTTATAAGACAATTTTTAATTTGTCTATAAGAAAGTCCAAACTTTCACCCTAAGAAACTTTTTCCGATCATAGGTGAAAGTTTGAACAAACCCTATCCCCGAACCACCGAAAAAAACGGCCCAGTTTTTGTCAAAGTACGAAAAAAACCGCGCTTCCATCGGTTGAAAACGCGGCCTTTGCTAAATGTATTTTTTTGCCGGCACTAAGCTGTGCCTTAATCCTCAACTACTTCGCATTCCGGATATCGTCCTGCGCACCGAAGATTAAGTTGCGCTTGTCGAGAGCCATACGCATCGTACTGCTTTTCGTAAACCGCACGCTCACGCGCTTAATGAGATTTGCACCTTTTTCCTTAGCCTCTTTCGCCGTCGTTACGCCCTCGCCGTGCATCGTCAGGCGAAAAGAACCAAGATCTCCTAAGCGAACCGAATTACCATCGGAGAGTGTTTGGAGAATCTCATATTGCAGGGCATCCAACACCGCCTTAACCGAGGCAGAAGATACGCCCGAACGTTTCTCGATGCGCCCGACAATCGTGCGCAACATCACGGGCACGCCCGGCGCCATCTGCGGATAAAATTTCACTTGATCTCTCTTGAGCGGATTTTTCTTCGCTCTAATAACGAATTTAATCATTGTGGTATAGATTTAATAGATGAATAATATAACCAAGGACGCTCCTCGCCCTTGCGTATGCAAAGGTAAGCATTTCCGCTGAGCCGACAAAACGCGCAATAATCGCTTGATTATAAGCTAATCAGCGGCCGATTTGAGAGACCAACCCTATGGGGTTGCCCTTTGCGGCGGATTGTGGCAGGGTTGTCGCTCCGCTCCAACGCCTGCCCTGCCAAAAGATCAAGCCCTAAGGGCTTGCGGTGCGGGTGTGGGCTTTGTTGGTTGAGGTTATAATAACATTGCGTTCGTTATTAAATATTCGGGTGATTGCTTCCGCCTATTATCACCCAATTCTTGCGCTTTTTCGTCCACAAATAACCCCATCGGGGTTAGTCTTTTTAGGGCGGGGTTGACGCTTTGCGTCAACCCCGCCTCGAACGTCGGTTCAATCAACCCCTTAGGATTGGTCTCTCAAAACGCCTTGATTTACGGACAGGTAAAAACGAGAAAAAGTTCCAAAAAGCCGATTTCATCGAAGATTCAGCAAGAAAAAGGTCGCGTCACGCACCCCGTTTCTCCTGACTATGCGCTACCGCAAAATTCTTTCCTATGATCGAATAATTGTCTTATAAGCGACTTTTTTTCGATCATAGGAGAAAGTTTGCCCAACATCCTAAGCCCTAATTTCACGAACAGTTGACGGAGTTTTGAAGGCATACGAAAACAGCCGCGCTTTCATCGGTTGAAAACGCGGCTCTTGACAAGTTTAAATCTGTTTTTTTATCAGTTCTACTCGCCTTGAACCTTTCTTATCGAGTTCACCTTAGATGAGGTGGGATAAGCGGAGTACTGCCGATTTCTTTTGCCCTCAAGAGATCTCTGAAAAGTTTATTTTCTCACGCCTCAACTGATCGAGGCGCTGACGGAAAAGCGCATTTTGCGACTGCTCGAAAAGCGGATCTGCATCTATAATAGCTTCGGCAGCTTCGCGAGCCGTTTGCAGCAGATTGCCGTCGCGCACAATATTGGCAATCTTTAGATCGAAAAGGAAGTCCGCTTTGGGCCGTCCCTTCCAAGTCTCCGGGACCACGGAGCTTCAAGTCGGCTTTCAGCTATTTCAAAGCCATCGTTCGTATCAACCATAATACCGATACGCGCCCGACTATCTTTACTCAACTCGCGTTTGGTTACTAAAATGCAGTAGCTTTGAGCTGCTCCTCGCCCTACACGTCCGCGCAATTGGTGAAGTTGGGCCAAGCCAAAACGCTCGGCATTTTCTATCACCATAACACTTGCATTGGGGACGTTGACGCCAACCTCGATAACCGTTGTCGAAACGAGGATCTTCGTTTCGCCCCGAACAAACCTGGCCATCTCTGATTCCTTTTCAATCGGTCGCATTTGCCCGTGCACGACGCCAATATCCATATCAGAGAAGACTTCACGCAAAGATTCGAAACCTTGCTCCAAAGCTTTCAGATCCATTTGGGTATTTTCTTTAATCAGGGGATAAACGACGTAGGCCTGTCGCCCCAAGTCGAGCTGATAACGCAAGCCATCATACAATTGGCTGCTATTGTCTTGATAATAATGTACGGTCTTAATGGGCTTTCTTCCGGGTGGTAGTTCGTCAATAATAGAGACATCTAAATCGCCGTAAACGGTCATAGCCAAGGTGCGCGGGATCGGCGTTGCTGTCATTACCAAAATATGGGGTGGGCGAATGTTTTTCGTCCACAGCTGGGAGCGCTGCTTCACGCCGAAGCGATGCTGCTCATCAATAACGGCTAAACCTAAGTTGAGGAAGCGGACGGTCGGCTCTATTAGCGTGTGCGTGCCGATCAGCAATTGAACAGAGCCATCGGCTACGCCATCCAAGATTTCTTGGCGCGCCTTGCCTTTCACAATACCCGTAAGAAGGGCGACGCGTACAGGTAAATCGCCGAGAAACGCCGTAATGGTAGCCAAATGCTGCTCGGCGAGAATCTCCGTCGGCGCCATAATGCAGGCCTGAAAGCCATTGTCGAGCGCCAACAAGCAAGCCATCAAGGCCACCATTGTCTTTCCACTGCCGACATCTCCTTGCAATAAGCGATTCATTTGCCGCCCGCTACCGGCATCGTTGCGTATTTCGCGAATCACTCTCTTTTGCGCCCCCGTTAATTCAAAAGGCAGGCGTTCGTGAAAGAAACGTAGAAAAAGGTCACCAACTTTAGAGAAACGAAAACCTTGCACCGAAAGTTGGCGATGCTTCATATAGCGCAGAATATCCAACTGCAAATAAAAAAAGTTCTTCAAACTTGAGGCGGCGCAATGCTTCGGGGAGCGCCGCAGAAGAGGGCGGAAAATGAGCGGTAAGCAAAGCCTTCGTCAGCTCCATCAACTGATGCTTTTTGCACAAAACCACGTCGGCAAAGTCTCGGGCAGCGACGTACTCTCAATTAAGGCAAAAAGCTGTTTGCATCAGCTTTGATATAGACTTTGAAGTAAAGCCCATCTTCTTCATCCGCTCCGTCGTATGATAAACGGGCTGCAAGCCTAAATTTTGCAAAGGGGCATCGGGCGCAATCTTTTCCAATTCGGGGTGTGCAAAATGAAATACGTCGGGCGAAAAGCTTCGGCGTTCCGAGCAACAAATAAGTTTCGTCGTAACGCAAAGTCTCCTTCACGTATTTCAAACCTGCGAACCAAACGACATCCACATACCCCGTCCCATCAGTAAACACGGCTGAAATACGCTTCTTACGCCCTTCTCCTTCCTCACTAAAGGAAACAAAGCGGCCGCGAATTTGCACATAAGGCATTCCTTCCTGCAAAGCTTGTATCTCGTGCACTTCGCTGCGATCAATGTAGCGAAAGGGAAAGGTATAAAGCAAGTCGCCCAACGAATCAATATGCAATTCCTTGCTGAGCAGTTCGGCTCTGCGCGGGCCTACACCTTTCAGATATTTAATAGCTTGCGAGAGGAGCGGAGTGGAAGTCAAAAGAGAATGCTATTGAATAAAACTTATCAGTCGACGGCGCACACATTATATATAATGCGTCTTGAGCTCAACAAGCTTTGTTAACCTCAGGACGCATCGCGCGCACATTGTTATATATGTAGACGAAGGAGAGCGGAAATGCTTATGGCCGATAAGTAGTCGGCGTATAAATCATACCTTGTCGCAACTGCGCTACACAGTCAGCCGACGTAAGGCGCTCGGCAATGGTAAAACCAAATTCGGCCGCTGCGCCGGGGCCGCGCCCTGTAATGATATGGCCATCTTCTTCTACGAGTCGTTCCGTATAGACTTGGCAATCCAAATACTTCTCAAAGCCCGGATAGCACGTAGCCCGCTTATCTTTCAAGACTCCGGCAGCACCAAGCGTCATTGGGGCTGCGCAGATAGCGCATAACAAACCGCCGCGCTCATTTTGCTTGATAATCGCCTCGCGCAAGGGAGCAAAGTCGCACAAGTTTTGAGCGCCCGGCATCCCGCCCGGCATAATAAGCGCCGCAGCCTGCGTCAAATCAATCTCAGTAAAGACGGCATCTGCCATAATCTTGAAGCCGTGACTCGAAGCTACGAGTTTGTCCGCCGTAATGCTCACCAAGCACACATCAAGACCCGCCCTTTTCAAAATATCAGCCGGCAATAAAGCCTCCGACTCCTCAAACCCATCAGCCAAGAAGATATATACCATCGTATGATTACTTTAAACAGTTAAGATATTGTTGAATCGTATTATGCAGACCAAGGTAAAGCGCATCCGAAATCAGAGCGTGCCCGATGCTTACCTCGTCAGTCCAAGGTATTTGCTGATGAAAGAAGGAGAGGTTTTGCAAACTCAAGTCGTGGCCTGCATTCAAGCCGAGTCCTATTTTACGCACATAGTTGGCCGTCTCCACAAAGGGGCGTATAGCCGCCTCTCTGTCGGTAGCATAATTGGCCGCATAAGGCTCCGTATAGAGTTCTACGCGATCAGCCCCCGCTCGCTTAGCATATTCTGCCTTTTCGCTTTCAGCCGAAATAAAGATACTCGTGCGAATGCCTTTCTCCTTAAAGCGCCCAACGACGTCTGTTAGTTGCGAAAGGTTGGCCCGCGTATCCCAGCCGTGGTTCGACGTCAGCTGGCCCGGCTTATCAGGCACCAGCGTCACTTGCGCCGGCCCAACTTCGCAAACCAGATCAATAAAGTCGTCAGAAGGATAACCTTCAATATTAAATTCCACGTCCAATGCCGGCCGCAGCAAGTGCACATCGCTACGGCGAATATGGCGCTCGTCCGGCCGCGGATGCACGGTTATACCTTGTGCGCCGAAGCGTACACAATCAAGCGCCACAGCCAAGACGTCGGGATTATTGCCTCCGCGAGCATTGCGCAGTGTCGCTATTTTATTGATGTTCACACTTAACTTTGTCATGCGTTATGCAGTCTTTTTCGTCTATTAATCCTTACTTTTGCAAAGTTAAGCATATTTGACGAGACGTGAGATCGGGAACTTTGAATTTTACAACAGAAAAAAACGCTCCGCATAGCTCTTTTCGGCAACAAACATCAAGATGAGAAGAGCAGCTGCATCGCAACCCTGTTCGCAGGCCTTAAAGCGCGCGGAGCGCAGGTGATGATTGAAGAAAACTTTGCCGGTTTTCTTCGGCGCCGCGGCTTGAGCGACTTGTGTCCCTATGAACTATTGCATCGCAACGACCCTTTTACCGCCGATTTAGCCATATCGCTTGGCGGCGATGGTACGTTTCTTCGCACGGCAGCTTTCATCGGTAACCGCGGCATACCTATTCTTGGTATCAATACGGGGCATCTTGGTTTTTTGGCCGACGTCTCTCCCGAGCGTATCCCGGAAGCGCTCGAAGCCATCTATAATAATGGTCAGAATGTCGTAGAATCTCACTCGGTAATCGCCGTAAGTTGCAACAGCGATCACCCCCTGCGCACCTTTCCTTATGCCCTTAATGAGGTAGCCTTACTAAAGCATGACAACTCCTCACTAATCAACATACGCACAGAGATCAACGGCGATTTGCTGGCCGATTATATTGCCGACGGCCTTATTGTCAGCACACCAACCGGCTCTACGGCTTATGCACTGAGCGTAGGCGGTCCGATCATCGCACCCGACTCAGACGCTTTCTGCATTGCGCCCGTTGCACCGCACAGTCTGAACGTGCGCCCCTTCGTTGTAAAGGACGATGTTGATATTCGCCTAACAGTCAAGAGTCGCTCACATCGCTATCTGCTTTCCATAGATGGGCGCAGCGAAAGCCTATCTGAGACGATCGAAATACATCTGCGCCGCGCACGCCACACAGTCGGCGTCGTCAAAGTGGAGCACTTAAAGTTTTTCGACACCTTGCGCGATAAAATGCTTTGGGGCGCTGATCACCGCCATTAAGCTGACCGCCGACGCCCCGCGCTTTCATCCCCTTCAATAAGCCACAGACAATGATCAGCTTGAACCGCTTAATGAGTCTCTTCCGTCGCTCGTCAGTCTCTTCGGCCGGCGATAGCGCCATCCACCTCTCTTCATATCCTTCTCTTCTGAAATGGTTATGGAAAATGTGGCAAGGCTACCGCGCTCAAGCACTGATGAACGTAGCCATCGGCCTTGGAGTCGTTGCTTTGGATCTGCTCTTTGTATGGGCTACGAAGCTGGCCATAGATATTGCGACAGGCGTTGATACGCAGTTTAGCCTGAAATGGGCCATCTTCCTCTTAGTATGCTTTGCCTGCGGGCAAGTCAGCTTGGGTATCTGCTCGCGCTGGGTTAGCGCCGTACTCGGTGTGCGCGCACAAAATAAGATACAGCACGACCTCTACGCCCGACTCTTAGGCAGCGGCTGGCGGGAGTTGCGGGCTTACCATACAGGCAACCTCTTGAATCGCTTAGAAACAGATGTCTATACCGTCATCACGCTACTGACGGAGAATTTCCCCTCATTTTTCACGACTATCGTAAAGTTCTTGGGCGCCTTCCTTTTCCTTTTCTGGATGGACAAGACGCTGGCTTTAATCGTCGTCGTTATCGTGCCTTTCTTTGTCATTTGCAGCAAACTGTATATGCGCAAACTGCGCCGACTGACGCACGTTATCCGCGACAACGATAGCAAGATTCAGTCTTTGCTTCAAGAAAGTCTTCAGCACGTTGTCGTGATTAAAACGCTCGGCCGACAGCGAACAATGCTCGACCGATTAGCCTCGCTGCAAAATTTACTCTACCGCGAAACGCTTCGCAAAACAAAATATAGCACGGTTTCTTCTACAGTCATCAACGCAGGTTTTATCGCAGGCTATATGCTTACCTTCACGTGGGGCACAGTCAGTTTGCAGCGAGGTCTGATTACCCTATGGCGCACTCATTGCTTTTTATTCAACTCGTAGGGCAAATTCAAGGGCCGGCACGCCAATTGGCGCGCTACGTTCCGCTCTTCATCAGTGCCTTTACAGCTACGGAGCGATTGATGGAACTTGAAAACATTCGCCACGAAGCGGCCAAAGGCGATCATCTGCTCTCCGGCCGCGTAGGACTGCGCTTGGAGCACCTCACCTTTGCTTACGAAAAAAAGGAAGTAAAAAGATTTTTCGACAACTTTTTCCTACGACTTCCCACCGCAAAGCATTACGGCCATCTTGGGCGAAACGGGTAGCGGAAAGACGACGCTCGTCCGCCTGCTGCTCAATCTGATTCGTCCACAAGCCGGTTCGCTTTATCTTTACGACGCGCAAGGTTTGCGCTTAGACGCATCGCCCGATACGCGCTGCAACTTTGCTTATGTTCCGCAAGGCAACACGCTGCTGAGCGGTACGATTAAGGAAAATCTTTTTGCTTGGTAGGCCTGATGCCACCGACGAAGAACTCCACGAGGCCTTGCGTTTAGCTGCGGCCGACTTCATCAACGAATTGCCCGACGGCATTGAGAGCATTTGCGGCGAAGGAGGCACGGGCCTCTCCGAAGGACAAGCGCAGCGCATCGCCATTGCTCGAGCCTTGCTCCGGCGTGCACCTTTCCTCTTACTCGATGAGGCTACGTCGGCTCTCGATACGGAGACAGAGCGCCGCGTCTTGCAAAACATTGTCGGCACTTTCGCCGGGCGCACGGTCATTGTCGTTACACATCGTCCGGAAGTCCTGCAATATTGCACGCAAGTGCTCGATTTAGAACACATTTAATCGCATAACGGAGCTGCTCAGCTCCGTTTTTTTATAGCCTCAATGGTATTTGGAAAAGTTCCGAAGAAATAAATAAAGCGATACATTAAATAACATCGTACTACTAAAACGCTATCTTTGCGAACGACAAAAGAAGTCAGAAAATGAATACGAACACACAGGAAGCAAGTAATCAGAACCATAGAGTGATCAAACCACGCATATTATATCTTGATGTAGCTAAAGCTATCGCTATTACGCTCGTTTGCGTTGGGCACGCCACTTATCTTATGACGCTACGTGGTCCTTCTACACTATACAATTGGATTTACGCCTTTCATATGCCCTTATTTATGCTCTTAAGTGGGTATTTCTCATTAAATGCATTCAAAAAAGGCGCTAAAGATTTCTTCTTACAAAAAATTCGACAACTCATTATACCGGCCATTGCGATTTCAGTCCTAACTGTTGGTATATGTATCCTATTAGGCCGTACGGACTTAGTGCAAATCATACGCGCAGAGGCCATCGGAGGTATGTGGTTTTTGAAAACTTTGTTTGCCTGTTATGCAGTCGTCTATATAGCTAAACGACTTCCCATAAGCGATGGTTGGCTTTTGCCTAATTACCGTTGCCATAGGCTTAGCTTTTCCTCATGGCTATTTCCTTCAGTTCAACTATATGTTGATCTTCTTTTGGGGAGGCTTCTTCTTGAGAAAACATTATGATTTATACGAAAAACACAGACTGCTCATCACAATCGTATCTCTGGTCTTCTTTATCCTATTTGGCATTCATGCACCTTCACACCTACTGACTTACGACTTTATTCTAAATCATCCGATACAACTTATCTACCAGACTATATCTTCGCTTGCAGCTGCACTCGCGGTTATCGGCTTATCCTACTATCTTTGCCGCTATAGCGCAACGAGCAAAGTGATGAAGTGGATAGGAGATATTGGTATCTTTACCTTAGGAATTTATGGCACGCAAGTACTTGTATTGGAAAATATAGTAAAGAACATCATTCATATAGATGCCTCTACGTTCCCGCAAATAGGAGATCTACTCCTAACGCCATTAATAGGCATCGCGTCAACTATCTTCTGCTACTACCTCGTAGTCTTCCTAAAACAATATAAGTGGTGTAATACATTGCTTTTTGGTGGGCAATATAAGACAACTAAAAACTAGAACCTACCAAAAAGGAATAAAAGTGTGCGCCTGATAGGACTCGAACCTACACGACCGAAATCACCAGATCCTAAGTCTGGCGCGTCTACCAATTTCGCCACAGGCGCATTCGTGGGTGCAAAGTTAGGCATTTTCTTACAAATTACGCAGGAAAGAAAGGCTTTTTTTGTAATTTTGCCCGAAAAGGAGGCGTACTGCGCTTGTCTGAGCGCTTACTTTCTCCGCCTAAGGTCGGAATAAACCGACCTTCAACCCGAACGACTCGCACCGCAGAATAGCAGCGCGCGTCTCTTCACGGTAAACGTATAAATATGGCAGAGCAGATTGAAAACGACGCAACATTAACGGAAGCCCACTCTACTTATAAACCCGCAGATGCAAGCAACGAAACCGGCCGCCACCCGCTGACGGGGATGTATCGCAACTGGTTTCTCGATTATGCCTCTTATGTGATTCTCGAAAGAGCCGTTCCTCACTCCGACGACGGCTTGAAGCCCGTGCAGCGCCGCATCTTACACGCGATGAAGCGCCTCGACGATGGGCGCTACAATAAGGTGGCCAATGTCGTGGGGCATACGATGCAGTTTCATCCTCACGGCGATGCGTCGATCGGCGATGCGCTCGTACAACTCGGGCAGAAGAATCTGCTAATCGATACGCAAGGCAACTGGGGCAACATCCTAACGGGCGACGACGCGGCCGCCCCGCGTTACATCGAGGCACGCCTCTCGAAGTTTGCGCTGGACGTGGTCTTTAATCCGAAAACGACTGCGTGGAAACTCTCTTACGACGGGCGCAACAAAGAGCCCATCGCGCTGCCCGTGAAGTTTCCGCTCCTCTTGGCGCAAGGCGCTGAGGGCATCGCCGTCGGACTATCGGCTAAAATCCCTGCCCCACAACTTCGGTGAACTGTGTCAAGCAGCTATGCAATACCTCCGCGGAGAAGAGTTTACCATATACCCCGACTTTCAAACGGGCGGCAGCATAGACGTCTCCAATTATAAAGAAGGACGCCGTGGCGGCTCGGTCAAGGTAAGGGCAAAGATTTCCAAATTAGACAACAACAAGACGCTCGTCATCACCGAAATCCCCTTTGGCACGACGACGCAGAGCATCATCGATTCCATCCTGCGCGCCAATGAAAAAGGAAAGATTAAAGTGCGCAAAGTCGACGACAACACCGCCGCAGAAGTAGAGATTCTCGTACACTTAGCCCCCGGCACGAGTTCCGACAAAGCGATCGATGCGCTCTACGCCTTTACCGATTGTGAAGTTTCCATCTCGCCCAACTGCGTCGTCATTACCGACAAGAAGCCGCGCTTCCTCTCGGTCAACGAAGTCTTGCAGCAGTCTGTGGATCGCACGATGAGCCTTTTGCGTAGCGAATTGGAAATACGTCGCCACGAATTGCTCGAAAGTCTGCACTACGCTTCATTGGAGCGCATCTTCATCGAAGAGCGCATTTACAAAGATAAGGCCTTTGAACAAGCCGTCTCGACCGATGCTGCCTGCATCCATATTGACGAGCGTCTGACGCCTTATTACCCGCAATTTTATCGCGAGGTCACCAAGGAAGACATTCTGCGCCTGCTCGAAATCAAAAATGGCGCGCATCCTGAAATTCAATAAAGAAAAGGCCGACGAACTCATTGCCCGTATGACGGCCGATGTGGCGCGCATCAACAAGGACCTGAACAATATGACCGGTGTGACGATCAATTGGTTTCAGTTGCTATTCGACAAATACGCTGCCGAGCATCCACGCCGCACCGAACTGCGCTCTTTCGATACGATTGTCGCATCGAAGGTGGTCGAGGCCAATCAAAAACTCTACGTCAACCGTGCCGACGGCTTTATGGGCACTTCGCTCAAGAAAGACGAATTTGTAGACAACTGCTCTGACATCGACGACGTGATCCTTTTTCTATCGCGACGGCACTTACAAGGTCGTGCGCGTGGCCGACAAGGTCTTTATCGGGCGCACGGAGAAAAGCGAGAAGGAGCACCGCAAGCCTGAGTTGATCCACATTGCCGTTTTCAAAAAGAACGACCGCCGCACCATATATAATATTGTCTATCGCGACGGTAAAGACGGCCTTTGCTTCATCAAACGCTTCAATATAACCGGCATCACGCACGACCGCGAATATGACGCCACGCAAGGGACGCCGGGCAGTCGCATCATATACTTCACGGCCAATCCCAACGGCGAGGCCGAAACGATCAAGGTGCTCTTGAAGCCCAACCCGAAGTTGCGCAAGCCTTTTCTTAGATCGCGACTTCTCCGAAATACTCGTCAAGGGGCGTCAGAGTCGGGGCAATATGCTGACGAAGCTCGATGTGCAGCGCGTTGTGTTTAAGGCCCACGGCGTTTCCACCCTTGGCGGGCGAAAGGTTTGGTTCGATGCCGATGTGCAACGCCTCAACTACGATGAGCGCGGCACTTACCTCGGCGAGTTTCACGGCGATGAGGCGGTACTCGTCATTCATCCCAACGGCGATTATTATACGACGACTTACGACCCCAATAACCACTACGAGGGCGAGATCCCTACGAATCGAAAAAGTATGATCCGGAAAAGGTTTGGACGGCCGCACTCTTCGATGGCGACCAGCAGGGTTTCCCCTATTTGAAGCGCTTCCTCTTGGAGCGCACGAACGGGCGCGCCGCAACAGTTTCTTAAACGAAAATCCGGCTACCCGCTTACTGCTGCTGACGGATACTGCTTATCCGCGTTTCGAACTCGTCTTTGGTGGGGCGGATGCTTATCGCGATCCGATGATCATCGAGGCAGATGAATTTGTAACGGTCAAGGGTTTTAGGGCCAAAGGCAAACGACTGACGACCAATGCCGTCGAAAGCATCAAGGAGTTAGAACCGCTGCGCGTTCCCGAGGCGGACAAGGCGGAAGCCGCTGCATCGGAAACTGAAACGGCCCCCCACTGACGACCAGCGCCCGAATGAGGCCGAACAAGAAGCGCAAGATCTTTTCAATCAGGCGGATTAACGCGCGGCGGCAAGGCAAAATGACCAACTCGTCCCCGCCTCCTCGTCACACGACATAAACACGAAATTATGAGCCTGCATCTCAGCAAAATGAGTTGCCGAATACTCTTCTGTCGATTACCTTCTTCTACCTCTTCGTTACCATTCGAGAAATGGACTAACGGTTTGGTAACGGAACTTTTGCATAAATCCATATCTTTTTGCTCTTTATCTCAATACGCAAATCATAGAGATATAGCGCAAATCCCTCTCATTTCCATCTACTTACCTCTCTTCCTCTCTATAATGCCCTTTCCTCGAATAGTTCCTATAAGACAATTTTAATTTGCCTATAAGAAAGTTAAAACTTTCACCCTAAGAAACTTTTTCCGATCATAGGTGAAAGTTTGAACAATCCCTATCCCTGCACCACCGAAAAACGGCCCATTTTCGACAAAATACGAAAAAAACGCGCTCCCGAAATCGGAAACGCGGCTAACGCTTAATGTCATTTTTTTCGCGGCACTACGCTGTGCCACCCCTTCGCTTACTTCGCATTCCGGATATCGTCCTGCGCACCGAAGATTAAGTTGCGCTTGTCGAGGGCCATCCGCATTGTACTACTTTTTTCGTGAACCGCACGCTCACGTGCTTAATGAGATTTGCTCCTTTTTCCTTTGCCTCTTTCGCCGTCGTTACGCCCTCGCCGTGCATTGTCAGACGAAAAGAACCAAGATCTCCTAAGCGAACCGAATTACCATCGGAGAGTGTTTGGAGAATCTCAAATTGCAGTGCATCCAACACCGCCTTAACAGAGGCAGAAGATACGCCAAACCGCTTTTTCGATGCGCCCGACAATGGTGCGCAACATCACGGGCGCGCCTGGCGCCATCTGCGGATAAAATTTTTACTTGATCTTTTTTTGAGCGGATTTTTTTCTTCGCTCTAATGACGAATTTAATCATTGTGGTATAGATTTAATAGATGAATAATATAACCAAGGACGCTCCTCGCCCTTGCGCATGCAAAGGTAAGCAATTCTACTGAGCCGGCCAAATACGCCATAAACGCTTGACTATAAGCCGATATGCGGACGATTTTGAGAGACCAACCCTAAGGGGTTGCACATTGTGGCGGACTTTGGCAGGGTTGTCGCTTTGCTCCAACGCCTGCCCTACCAAAAAGACCAACCCTAAGAGGTTGTTTTTGTACGTATTATTCCATATAATCCCTAAATATGCCTGGTGGGGAATGGAGAATGCTATGATTGATTCATAATGATACAATCGTGTAATCCACTTCTCCGCACATCCTCATCTATATATACCTCGAACCCTATAGGCTAAAACCAATAAAATCGGCTAAATCCTCCCAAACTCTTCCTACCTGCGCGCTTCATCGTCCGCATATAACCCCATCGGGGTTAGTCTTTTGGCAGGGCAGTGTTGACGCAAAGCGTCAACGCTGCATCAGCAAGTAGCGGTAATGCCAACCCCATAGGGTTGGTCTTTCAAAATCCGCCAATGTACGCCTATAATAACTTTCAAAGACCAAGCCTAAGGGTTTGTTGAGTGCGAGTTAACACCGTTGTTTTGCTTTTTTTCTGTGGAAAAATGAGATTGACCAATAGACTATGGGCGCCCGAAAAGTGAAGATTTAAAAGTGGTAGTTTAGAGGTTGATTTTTAACTATTTTCGGGGCAATATGGCTTGTAATTCTTGATTGTGAATAATAGTATATGTAACTTTGTATTGATTTTTTTACGATAGCCACTATCGAAACAATCCGTTGTCAATCCTTGTGGTGCGTTGGGCGTAAGGCTACTTTTGCAGCGTTAACTCAAAACAAGTAGAATTATGACTAATCAAACAATTGGAATGATCATTGCGGCAGTCGTCGTACTATTTATTATCTTTGACGCCGCTTATTGCTTCAAATCCGACCAACTTGCAAAAAAATGAGGATTACGAAGACGAAGATTGACTATAAACTCAACTCAGACGCATAGGGGCGGGTAGCGTACTCGTTGATGGCTGGCCGTAAGAGTGGCCGGCAGAACGATGCTTAAGTGGCACGCTGTTGCTCCAGCGCTCAGTATAACAGAACGCATGGAACTACGCCAACTTCACTACTTTATAGCTGTAGCCGAACAACTTAATTTTTCAACGGCTGCCAAGTCGCTTTGCATTACACAAAGTACCTTATCACAGCAAATAAAAACAACTGGAGGAGGAGTTGGGCGTAAGACTCTTAGAACGCAATAGTCACGAGGTCGTGCTCACAGAACCGGGTGAAGCATTTCTGCCCAATGCGCGGCGTACTATTGATGATGCAGAAACGAGTAAACTGTATATTCGAGATCTACAACATCTTAAGACCGGCGTGCTGAATGTGGGAGTCACGTATTCGTTTCACCCGATTATGACGGAGACGGTGCTGACCTTTATGCGGCGCTTTCCGGCCATTCGCCTGAATATCTTTTATAAGCGTATGGAAGATTTGCTGGAGGATTTGCAAAAACGACAAGTCGACTTTGTGCTTTCTTACAAGCCCTTGCATGCGCTACCATCCATTAAAAGTAGGGAACTCTTTCGTACACAACTTGCGGCCATTACGGCTGTGGACCATCCGCTTGCCGGACAGAAAAGCGTCACGTTAAAGGAGTTGGCACAATGTGATTTGGCGCTGCCGACGAACGGCTTGCAAGCGCGCAACTTCTTTAATCGTTTTGCCGAAAAAAATCGGATTTGCATTTTTAATGTGCGCTTTCAGCTCAATGTGGTCCATATGCTCCTTGATTTAGTGGGGCGCAGTCGGTTGGTTTCCGTACTGTCGGCCCCGACGGTAAAGGGGCATCAAGAGGTGGTGGCTATTCCGATTGATCTGCCTGAAAATGAAATGATCGGTTGTATACATACACTCGAGGGCGCTTATGAGAAGTATGCGGCCAAAGAGTTTTTGCAACTGCTGCGGCAGCAGAACGACCTGCAAGAAATGGTAAATAGTATGTAGGTTCATTGCCCACGTCGGGCTGTTTATTAGCCCACCCTAGGGGTAAACGATGCGCATTTCCCGCGAGAAATGCGCATCGTTTGAATTCTCAAAAGCGAAAGGCGAAGCCTTGCGCTTTTGAAGTTAAAATGCCTGATTAGCTTACGCGCTCCAAGCGCTTCATGATTGTAAACATGAAGAGGGCAGAGAGGAGGCAGAGACCGATGAAGACGGCCCAAACAGACCAGAGCGGGAGGTTGCCCCAGAGGTAACCACCGACGCTGACGAGGAAGTTACCGATAGCCGTAGCTACGAACCAACCACCCATCATCAAACCTTTATATTTAGGCGGCGCTACCTTGCTGACAAAGCTGATACCCATCGGAGAGAGTAGGAGTTCGCCGAAAGTGAGGACGAGGTAAGTACCGATGAGCCAGTTGGGCGATGTATAGGTAGCATTAGCGCCGGCTACTGCCTGCTGAGCAGGCGTATTCAAACCTTGTGAAGCCAAAACCATGAGGATGTAGGCTGCACCTGCCACGAGCATACCGTAGGCAATCTTGCGGGGCGCGCTCGGTTCCTTGCCGGTGCGGCCGAGGTAAGCGAAGATCGCCATACTTACGGGCGTGAGGGCTACGACATAGAAGGGGTTGAACTGCTGGAAGATCGGGGCGCTGACTTCTACCGTGCCTTCGAGGTTCATATACTTTATAGCCGATCACAGCTAAAGCGGCGATGATAGCGAGTCCGGAGATGAGTTTTGGATTTGCCCGTCTTACCCCTGCACGAGAGAGAATGCGGCGTAGATAATGATAATAATCATAAAGAGGTTGATCACATCGAAGGCCATGCTCTGTACGCCGGTAGCCGTCTTTTGTACGAACTCATTTTGCAAAATATGTGAGCGTCAAACCGTTTTTGGTGGAAAGCCATCCAGAAGAAGATCACTACGGCAAAGACGAGACAAAGGGCAATAATGCGATCCTTCGTCTCCTTGGCTGAAATCTCCTGCACGGGTGCTTCGGCCTTATCATCGGCAGACTTCTTTGTGCCTGTCGAACCTTCAACGTGGCGGAAAGAGGAGCGGAAACCGTAGTAGATAGCCATTGAAAGAATCAAAGAGGCGCAAGCTACGGCAAAGGAGAAGTGGTAAGCGTCGTTTTCGTGATAACCGATCGACTCTGCCCACTCTTTAATGCGCACAGCGGCTGTCGGAGCGAAGAGGGCGCCGATGTTGATCGCCATATAGAAGATGGAAAAGGCAGAATCGCGCTTGCCGGCATATTCCGGACTGTCGTAAAGATTGCCGACCATTACCTGCAAGTTGCCTTTGAAGAGACCCGTACCAAGACTGATGAAGATCAGGGCTGCGAGCATAGCAATCATTGCTACGGTGCCGCTACCTAAGGGTACGGAAAGCAGGAGGTAACCACCAAACATGATGAGAATACCGATCGTAACCATCTTGCCGTAGCCGAATTTGTCGGCCATATAGCCGCCGATCAAGGGCAGAAAATAGACTAAGCCTAAGAAACTGCTGTAGATCATGCCGGCCGTGCCGGGTTCAAAACCAAAAATTCGCTCGCAAGAAAAGCGCAAATACGGCTATCATCGTGAGTAGCCGAAGCGTTCGCCGGTGTTGGCAAGCGCAAGGGCGTAAAGCCCTTTGGGTTGTCCTTCGAACATAATTGTGTAATTAAGGAGTTATTAGTACTTGGATTAATGTATATAATTTACTTGTTTATAAGTCGTGCTCATCGGGTGTTAATGGGGCGTAGACGGCAGCGCAGCAGCGCAACAAATCGGCCGGTGCTACTTTGAGTTGCAAGCCGCGTACGCCGGCACTGACATAAATGAAGGGCTGCTCCTCAGCCGACGTATCAAAAAAAAGTCGGGAAGTGCTTCTTCATACCGATCGGGGAACAACCGCCGCGAATGTAGCCCGTAAGGGGGAGCAACTCTTTGAGCGGAAGGGGTTCAACCTTTTTATTGCCGCTCGCCTTGGCTGCTCGCTTTAGATCTACTTCGCTATCGCCGGGCACTACGCAAACGAGGCAGCCTTGCTTATCGCCGCGCAAGACGATGGTCTTAAAGACGCTCTTGACGTCTTCGCCTAAAGAGGCGGCTACGTGGGCGGCGCTTAGGTCGTGCTCATCGACGAGGTAAGGAATCAGTTCGTAGCTGACGCCTTCGCGGTCGAGTAGGCGGGCAGCGTTGGTTTTCTTCTCTTTACTCATCGGTGCAATTCTTCTTTTTAAATATCGGGCCGTATAGCCCTAAACCCTTGCTTACGACTTGTTCGGGCGTGCCTGCGGCTACTACTTTGCCGCCGCCTCGGCCACCTTCAGGGCCCATATCGATGAGGTAGTCGGCAGATTTGATCACGTCTAAATTGTGCTCAATGACAATAACGGTATTGCCTTTTTCCACCAGCCGGTTTAAGACGCCGAGCAGGATGCGTATATCCTCGAAGTGCAGACCCGTAGTCGGCTCATCTAATATATATATTGTGTTGCCCGTATCTCGCTTCGCCAGTTCGGTAGCCAGTTTTACGCGCTGACTCTCGCCGCCTGAAAGCGTCGTGCTGCTTTGTCCTAATTTGAGATAGCCCAAGCCAACGTCTTGCAATACTTTGATCTTATGTAGAATAGTGGGGACGTTCTCGAAAAAAACTCAACAGCGTTGTTGACCGTCATATTAAGTACGTCGGCGATGCTCTTACCCCTTAAAGCGCACCTCTAAGGTCTCGCGATTATAGCGTTTGCCGTGGCAGGCTTCGCAGGGGACGTAGACGTCGGGCAGGAAGTTCATCTCGATGGTCTTGTAGCCATTGCCCTTGCATACTTCGCAGCGGCCGCCCTTGACATTGAAAGAAAAGCGTCCGGGCTTATAACCGCGCATCTTGGCTTCGGGTAATTCGACAAAGAGATTGCGGATATCTGAAAAGACGCCCGTATAGGTGGCCGGATTGGAACGCGGCGTGCGCCCCAACGGACTTTGATCGACGGCCACCACCTTATCAACTTGTTCGACCCCTTCGAGTTTGCCGTAAGCTAACGGTGCGCGCAGGGAGCGATAAAAGTGTTGCGAAAGAATGGGGAGTAGGGTGTCGTTGATCAGCGTAGACTTTCCGCTGCCTGAAACGCCCGTCACGCAGACGAATGTGCCGAGTGGGATCGTCACATTTGCGCTTTTTAAGGTTATTGCCCTTAGCTCCGATAAGGCGGAGCTTATGCCCGTTGCCTTTGCGGCGTGTCTGAGGAATGGCAATCTCCCGCTCGCCGTTCAGATAGTCGGCCGTCAGTGTACGACAAGAGAGCATCGTGGTCGGCTTTCCTTGAAAAACAACTTCGCCGCCCAAGCGTCCGGCGCGCGGACCCATATCTATAATGTAGTCGGCCGCCAGCATCATATCTTTGTCGTGCTCTACGACGATGACCGTGTTGCCTATATCGCGCAAATTCTTGAGCGACTGAATCAGACGGACATTATCGCGCTGGTGCAGGCCTATGCTTGGCTCATCTAATATATATAGTACGTTGACCAACTGTGAGCCGATTTGCGTGGCCAAACGTATGCGCTGACTTTCGCCGCCCGAAAGACTCATCGTGGCGCGCGAAAGGGAGAGATAATCCAAACCTACGTCTAACAAAAACTTGAGACGGGTGCGCAATTCTTTCAAAAATTTCGTGGGCAATGGCGGCGCGCTGTTTATCGAGTCGCGCTTCAAGATCGGAGAGACAAGCGTAAAGTTCGCTAATGTCCATCTCCGCGAAGTCGGCGATAGAGCGGCCGTCCAAGCGATAAGAGAGCGCTTCGCGATTTAAACGTTTGCCGTGACATTCAGGGCAAACCGCCGTGCGCGAGAATTGCTCAGCCCATTTCTGCGAAGCTGCTGTCATCTCGCTATCCGCCATTTGGTTGATATATTTCGCAAGGCCGTCGTAGCTTACGATGAAGTCCTCCGTCGTATGCATTGCTGCGGCGGGAATGTGTAAGCGTTCGGTTGTGCCGTTGAAGATCATATCAATGGCTTCTTCCGGAATATCTTTAAAAGGCGTCTTAAGATCGCAGCCGAATGGAACTAAAATAGCCTCAATCTCCGCAAAGATAAGCGTGCTGCGATAAGCGCCTAAAGGCGCCAAAGCGCCCTTGCGGATGGAAAGCGTGGGGTCGGGAATGACTTTTTCGCGGTCTATCACGCTGACATAGCCCAAGCCCTTGCATTTAGGGCAAGCGCCTTCCGTAGAATTAAAAGAAAAGTTGTTGGGTGCCGGCTCTCTGTACGACAAACCGCCGACAGGGTCCATCAAACGCTTGCTGTAATATCGCGTTTGATCAGCCGCAACATCAAAGAGCATCATCAAGCCGTGGCCTTGCTCTAAGGTTTTGTGCACACCGTGTGCCAAGCGCTTCTCGTCTTTGGCTTGGACGACCAATTTGTCTACGACTACTTCTATGTCGTGTGTACGATAGCGATCGAGTTTCATTCCGCTAACCGCCTCGCGCAGTTCGCCGTCGACGCGAACCGTCAAAAAGCCCTTTCGACGTACAGTTTCAAAGAGTTCTTTGTAATGTCCTTTGCGCTGTCGTACAAGCGGCGCGAGCAAAAGCACCTTTTTGCCTTCATATTGCTCTAAAATCAGTGACGTAATCTTCTCTTCAGAATACTTCACCATCAGTTCGCCCGACAAATAAGAGTAAGCATCGGCAGCGCGAGCATACAAAAGGCGAAGAAAAATCATAGATTTCCGTTACGGTTCCTACGGTTGAGCGCGGATTCTTGTTGGTCGTCTTTTTGCTCTATGCTGATGACGGGGCTTAAGCCCGTTATCTTGTCGACATCGGGTCGCTCAAGATTGTCCAAGAAGCCGCGAGCGTAAGCTGAAAACGTCTCGATATAGCGCCGCTGACCTTCGGCATAAAGTGTATCAAAGGCCAACGAACTCTTTCCGCTTCCACTCAAACCGGTAATCACCGTCAGACTGTGGCGCGGCAAGCGTACGTCCACATTCTTCAAGTTGTGTACGCGCGCTCCAAGCACATCGATATATTGTTCAGCGTCTGTAGACATGTATAGTTTATGGTGCTACCGAAGAGCCCTCCTCAAAGCCGCGCAGCAGATTGATCGTTTTCTTTATGTTATAATTGCGTCCGTCTGCTCCTTTGGCTTGCAGGTTGAGGTAATAGGCGCCATCGGGCGCATTGCTTCCTCCGGCGCGGCCGTCCCAACCTCCCTTGAGGTCAGTCCATTCATAGAGTTTCTTACCCCAGCGATCGAAGATGACAGCCCGAAAAGAGACGATGCTCTGGTAGCCGTCCTTTACTTTGAATATGTCGTTAATGCCATCGCCATTGGGCGTAAAAGCATTAGGCACTTCCAATCGAGATTCGGAAATTGTAATCTTAAACGGCTCATCCATACTATATTCTATGGTGTCCGTGCCTTGTACAAAACTAATCAAAAGGCTGACGGTAAATGCACCGCTCTCGCGAAAGACGTAAGTCGTATTCTCTTCGTGGCGCAAGAGGAAAGGCTTTGATTCGCCCACCTTTGTAAAGCGCCATTCATAGAGCGGCGTATAATTGCCGATTGTCTGCGGATTGGCCGTAAACTCAGCCGTCATCGGTGCATTGCCTATGTATTCTGAAAGTTCCTCGCCGATTGTCTCGCCATACGTCGCACGCATTTTCGGCATAGCCGAAGGATTGGCGTCATCAGCTTGAGCCGACAGCGCAAAGAGGGCGAAAAAGCAGCCCAAAAGGGCCGACAACAAACGTCTCATATCAGAAGATTTTTGCGCGAAGATAGTGAAAACTCATATATAGACAAAAAAACGAAATCCAACAAAATATATTGTCAGTGAGCTTATCGTGAGATAAAAAAAGTAAGTAAGGAGAAAGCAAAAAGAAAAAAAGCACCGACACTTTGGGCGGCGCTCTTTATCTCAAACCTTTCGGACGTTGTGTCATAATCTCTTTCTGTGAGCCTCTTCGAGTGGAGGCGTAAGATCATCGAAGTCTAGTTTAAACGGTTTTTCTTTTTTGTGCTGATTAATGGTTAATGCACGTTCCTAATCTGTCTGAGATTTCTACAAAACTATAGATTTCCTTGCTTTTGCGCAAATTGAGCAGCGCTTTTTTGTCGATTTTAATGGCGAAAATCAATGATTTTTTTAGAGCGATTAACAATTACCCTTATGCTTTTTGCTTTATCAGCTAAAACAAAACTTGCGGTTAATTCGTCCTTTTCGGAAACGCTCTACTTTACGCTTTGTTACTATTTGTGTGGAATTTTTTTGTCGTTTTCTTTCGCCTTTTCAGGCGATTGTAGGAAGCTGATGCATCGCGAGTCTGTTTTTAAATAAACGAGTTGGCCGATTTTTTTCCATTTTGCGCTGCGGCGTCGCTGTCTTGTCTAAAAATTTGCCAATGCATAACGAAGGCGTTTTGCCCCGATTTTTCCGTTTTTTGGCATCTGTTGTAAGGTGGGTGGTGCCCGTCTCATCTTAAATATGCCCCGGCGCAAGTGGCACTACGGAGGGCAATGTGGAGTTTTTTAAGTGTAGATGTTTGGAGAAGAGAGGCGGGCTGCTTATTTTTGTAGGCGCAAACTATCGTCCAATCAACACATTACTCCATGATGAAAAGACTGCTCCTGTTCTCCGCGCTCTTTTGCTTAGCTTTCTCTGCCGTAGCCGGCGATGACTTCAGCACGAAAACGCAAACGCTTTTGCAGGAATTAGATAAGGTGGTCGAGCGAAAAGACTACTATTTGCAACAGCGAGAGCAGCGAGCATCGAAGTTGAAACAAGTATTACGTAAAGTGCCCGACGCGCAACGGGCGCCGATCTACCGCCGGCTTTTCGAAATCTACCTACATACGCAAGCCGATTCGGCCAATTTGTATTTGCAGCGGCTCGAGCAGACGCCGCAGGCACATACCGACCCATCGCTCCGAGCCTATGTCTTGTTGGGGCGTGCCGAACTTTTGGCTTTGATGGGCTTATATCCGGCGGCGCTGGAGATGGCCGATAAAGCTGCAACTTTGCATCTGACGGGCGATGACCTGCTCCATTATTATCGCATCAAACGAACGGTTTACGGCTGGATGAAAGACTTTGCGGCCGAAACGGCATCCGGCGGATCGCCTGCCAAGTTGACGGCCGCTTACAGAGACTCCATCCTTTCGCTTGAGCCGGCCGGACACGGGCGAAACATTGTCTTGATCGACAAACTCCTTAGTGAAGGAAAAGTGAAGGAAGCCTTGCAATTGGCGAAGGCTGAATACCAGCGGAGCAAGGGAAAGCTCGATGTTTTCACGGTTTTTAATTTGGCAGAATGTTATCGACTTTCTGACGATTACGACCAAGCGGCCTACTATTTGGCTGAGACGGCGTTGATGGACTTGAAGGCCGGTGTGAAAGAATACGAGGCCCTTCCCTTATTGGCTGAGTTGCTCTTTCAGCGCGGCGACCTGACGCGGGCCTACAATTATTTGATCTGCACGATTCAAGATGCCAGCTATTGTAAAGCTCGTTTGCGCTCAGTCGAAGCCAGCAAAATCTTCCCGCTCATCGATCGCGCCTATAAAGAAAAGTCGCAAGAATGGACGCGCATCGAGCGCATCTTCTTTGCCGGCGTTTCCCTGTTGGCCCTGCTGCTCTTCATCGCCGTCTTCTACCTGCGACGGCAGATGAAAAACTCTCGCAGACGCGTATGGTCTTGGCCAAGACCAATAAGCAACTCTTAGAGACCAATGCGCACCTGCAAATGACCGATAAGATGAAAGAAGCCTACATCGTCCGCTATCTGGATCGCTGCAGAGATTACATAGAAGCCATCGGAGGTTATCGGCGTTCGCTTTTGAAGTTGGCCAAGGCGGGTAATATGCAAGAGGTGGCCAATCGTCTTCGCTCGGATATTTGGGAAGAGAGCGAGCAGGAGCGCTTCTATGCCGATTTTGATGAAGCTTTCTTGAATCTGTTTCCCAATTTTATAGAAGACTTCAACGCTTTACTCTTGCCCGAAGCGCAGATTTATCCGAAAAACGATGAATTGCTCAATACGGAGTTGCGCGTATTTGCACTGATACGTTTAGGTGTCAAAGAGAGCAAACGGATTGCGCATTTCCTCAACTATTCGCTGGCTACGATCTACAATTATAGGAGTAAATACAGAAACAAATCCGTCCTCTCAAAGACCGATTTCGAGCAACGCGTGCAGCAGTTGTAGATCGCCCCTTTGGCTATGCACCGCCATCTGGGGCTTGTAAGTTGCGCTTCATCGCTTTTCTGAAATAATAGTAGAAAAGCGCCGCTGCCTGTAAACAAGCCTGCCGGCAACCCGAGAAAGAGTCCGTTAAGTTTCCAATCGACAATGAACCCCAGCAGATAACCTACGGGGATACCGATGCAGAGATAAGCCACCAAAGCGATGGGCGCCATCGGCTTTACGTAAGCCGTGCCGCGCAAAGCGTTGGCATAGCAGATCTGCATAGCGTCAGCATATTGATAGAAGATCAGTCCCGGAATAAGCATCACGGCCATCTGAATCACGGCGGCGTCTTTCGTGAAGAAGCCGATCAGCGAAGGACCGAAAAAGTAAAAACACGAAACTGGCTACGACCGCAACGGCCAGCAGAATGTCGCGTCCGGCACGCGCCGAGCGCTCCAGTCGAAGCCATTCCTTCATACCTTGAAACGTCGCCACTCGAATTGACATAGCCGAGGCCAAGCTATAATAGAACATAAAGCCCAGTGTGCTCACCGTCATGATCACTTGGAAGGCCGCCAACTCTACTTTTCCAATCCATCCGGCCATCACGCCGCAGCACGTAAACGCAGCCGTTTCTGCCCCCATCTGGATCGAGACGGGCAAGGATTGTGCGTTGATGCGACGTAGTTCGGACCAATCAAAGCGAACGTCGAAAAACCTTTGAGATAAGGCTTGTAGCAACGCTCTAAGAGTAGGGCTGCCGAGATCCAAAATGACGATAAATATACGAGAAATCAGTGTCGACAAGCCCGCACCTAAAAGCCCCAACTCGGGAAAAGGGCCTATGCCGTAGATCAGCAACCAGTTGCCTAATATATTGAGCGCATTGCCGGCCCAAAGTGCCCATATGGCGGTCTTCGTATGCATCGTTCCGTCCGACAATTGTCGCAATACGTTAAAGAGCATCACGAAAGGCATCGACGCCAGTATGACTAAATAATAAGGGCGTATCAAAGGTAGCAAACTTGCGGGCTGTCCCATCCGGTCAACGAAGAAATAACCGACGCCCATAATCAGCATGAGCAGGGCGGCAAACAAACTATTGGCGCGCAGCGCTTGACGCACGGCGGCGCCCACTGACGCCGTCTCACCTTGGCCAAACAAGGCACCCACTTGGGGCGTTAAACCGAAAAGAGTAACCTATAAGGAGAAAAAAATGACGAGGTTAAAAAAACACTGTTCACAAACGAAGCAGCAGCCAACGAGGTCGTATCGTATCGGCCGACCATCATCGTATCGGCAAACGAAAGTACGATCGTACCAATCTGCCCGATGGAGATCGGAAGGCCCAACTTTAATGTCTGTTGATAATGAGAGAATAATGTTTTAGAAATCATAAGTTCCGGTTTGTTTAGAGTGCTAAAAAGAGGGAGGCGAACGCTGTCTCGTTCGTGTCCCCGCTTATCGCGAAAGCTTCAAGCCTTCAGGTGTGAAATAAAATCGGGTGCAAACATACGAAAAACTGCCGGATGGCCAACACGTGCCCCGCAGATACTGCCGCGAGCAGGACTAAACAAAGCCTTCGCCCTACGTTTCCCGATTGCGGTCCGGACGTGTGTGCCCTACGTTTCGTTTTTGCCGCTCCGCAACGTGCGTTTCGCGTCGCGCAGCCTGCTTTCTTGCTGCTTCGCTTGCCCTTTGTGGGCTTACGCTCACGAGCGTAGACCTTTTTTCTCACGAGCGCAAACCCTTTTCATCGTGAGCGCAAACCTTTTTTCTCGTGATGAAAAACCTCTGCCGCCCAACGTTGTCGCTGCAAAGGGCTATGCTGCGCGGCTCTTGGCGAATGCTTACAGCTTTGCTTTCGCAAGGGTGTCGAAAGGGCAGGCCGCCGTCGTAGCGCTATAAAAAACCTGCTCGAAGGTAGCCGCGCGGGCCGCGATTCGAGCAGGTTGATGGGCCGTCAGCAATCCGCCGTTGGCGGAGGCTGAAGGGGTTGAGGCGCTTTATTTTACGATGCGCTTTTTGCCGTTGATGATGTAGACGCCGCCGGGCAGGCTCGCTGAGCGTCTTTGCTTTCGATTTCACTCTGACGCCGCCGAGGTTGGTTACGTCTAATTGCGTCTCGCCCGCCTCGATGGTGGAGAGGGAGGAAATGGTGATCGAAGCATCGTTAGAGAAGCCCGACTCGTTGACCTCACCTTGCTTTTGACGTATAGACTGCCGTCACGTTGTAGACGTGCGTACCCACGGCATCCGTGTCGGTAAACGTCATCTTGTCGCCGCTGACGCGAGCGATTTCTTTTCCGTCGCGATAGATGATGTAGGCCGTCACGTCATCGTCAGCACCCGTGGCGAGTTGCTCGTAGGTGATGTTGTCGATACCGAAAGCGTAAGCGTTGCCCTTAGGCGTATTGTGATGGATGGCGAAGTATTTTGCACCTTCAGGTAGCTCAATGGTGATGAGTTTCCAGTTGGCTGTCTGATTAAATGGCTCCGTACCATCAGCTTTTGCACTTTGTAGCTTGACGAAGCTTGTCGTATCCGTATTCTCCGTCGAATAAAGCACATCGAAGTGTTCCGCAAATCTCGTTTCACCACGAGAAGTCGCTATGTTCATCACATAGAACGAGACCTCCTGCTTGCGGCCCGAGAGTCGCGGCGAGATGAGCCAGTTGTCCTGCTGTACCAGTTTGCGATCCGCATTGTAAGCATAGACTGCCGCCGCATATTGCGCGCCATCGTAGGGCTCTAAGCCCGGGTTGATGGTCGTCATGTCCTCGATCCACCAGTTGGGGTTGAAGGCGATGAAGGCAAAGGCCTCACCTTGTCCGGGATAAGATGATGATTGCTGCAGCGCACCGGCCGTTCCTTTGTCACCATCAAAGAGCGTCCAAGGCGCCATTTGTCTTGCGAAAGGCTTAAAGTCTTCGAAGCCTTCCGTCACGCGCTCCGGTTCGGGCAGAACGGGGCTGCCCCAAGTGAGTGTAGCTTGTCCGCCATCGGCAGCCGTTGCTTGCAGGTCTGTAATGCGGCCGTAGGGCGATTTTACTACGCCTACTTCCACCATCTCTGTGGTGTCGTCGGCTGCCAATTGGTCGCCATCGTACGCGATCGTGGCCTTCACGCGTAGTTTGTTCGCCTGCTCGTTGATCGCCACGGGTAAATGCAGGCGCACCGTATCGTTGGCGAGCGAAGCCAAGGGGCGGTTGATGCTAACCGTATCGCAGGGCTTGTCGTTGGCGAAGAGGACAATGCGATAAGCATCGGCCGGCTTCGTACCCAGATTCTTCAGCGTCACGGTGACGCTATCGCTCTTGCCGGCCTGGATAAAGTCGGGGGCCTTTATGCTCGTTGCGGCCAAGTTGCGATCCATCTGATCAATGATGTTGATGTTGTCGATGCCGATCAAGACTTTGTTGCCTTGTGCCAGACCGTCAAACTTCACAATGATATAGCGCTCGGCGGTATATGCAGAGAGGTCGATCAACCGGCGCTCCCAGCCGTTCTTGCTCGTTTGCGTGAGATCGTATTGCGCCACCAAGTGGTCTACGCCATCAGGTGTTTGCGCGAGTACTTTCAGCATGGCTTCGTTGCCAACCAAAGAGTAGAGGTCGAAGAAGAGTTTCGGTCGAACAGCGCCCGAGAGGGTTACCTTCGGAAGGTTCACTGAGGTTTCGTCGCCTTGCTGAATGGTGTAAGAAATCGTCTGTCCGGCGTAATTTTCCTCATAGTTGGCCCAGACTAAACTACCGCCGTCGTTGTCGGATGCGGCATCGGTGACTACACGCCAAGGCGCGGCCGTCTTACGATTCTCGTATTGCGCATTACCCAAGAGGGTCGCAAAACCATTGTCGAGTTTGCCGCCCGTCAAGCTTTCTTTGAAGGGTAATTTAATATTAGGTCCTACGACCACACCGCGTGCTGAGACGTAATCGCTATGACCGCCTTCGCTGTTAGCTCGCGCGGCGAACCACGCCAAGGCTTGCGTTTTGCCGTCGGCGGCAGGGGTGATGTTGGGATCAATGGCTAAGGTCGTGGTAGTTGCACCCGCTTGGCTCGTCGTCAGCGAATCGCCTAATTCATGTCCGAACTGGCCGTTGACGAGCGAGAAGAAGGTGACGCTAACCCTGTCCGGCTCGAGGAAGCCGCCGTTTGCGCCCGGCTGGCTGAAAGCATTCCACGAGGCTTGCAGACTCGTGCCTTTGTCTACAAAGGCTACGCCGGTCGGATTCTTGGGGCGGTCCATGCCGATGTAGGCCTGCGTAGACGTAGCGCGGCCCGGGTGGCCGTTAAGATAAGGCGTGATCGTGTAGGTATGGAAGCCGTTATTGGGCACGTTGGCGTCGGTCCACGTTACTTGCGCTCCCGGCGTTGAGCCGCCGATGCGGCCGGCCCAAACATCGTTGCGCATCACTACAAAGCTGTCTACGCGGCTCAGCGTTGCGCCATTGAGCGTCACGTTTGGCGTAGTAAATTGCACGGTAGCTTGCAGCGCGCCGCGCTGTGCGGGCGTTACGGTCAATGATTTTACGGAGTCGGGCGAAGCGGTGTAGGCCGTCTTCTTGATTGTCAGTTTGTCGATGGCGATTTGGAATTTCTCGCCGGCGGGCGTGTTGTCGTGGAAGCCGATGTAGACGTTCCCGCTCGTCGTTGGTATGAGATCAACCGTGCAAACCTGCCATTGGCCGTTTGTTTCTGAATATTCGGGCGTGAAAGTGTTGAGTAACGTGTTGGTCATGTGGGCCGGTGTGTCGCCGTTACCCCATTTTACCTCCAGCGTATTGCGATAGGCGTCCATAATATTGCGCACCTTGAACGTGATTGTATAGACACGATCGCCGGAAATATGGATGGGCGGGGTAAGCAACCAATCGTCGCTAGCTGCTTTGACGCGTGCTTGGTTGCTCATAGCGCCGTAGCCGGTCACGCCGTTGGACCACCAAGCGAAGTTGTCGTTGTTGGCGTCAATGACTTTGAACAAGGACAACGCAGAAGTGCCCTCGATGGTGTACTGCCAATCCGGCTCGATCGCAGCGCCGGCGATGATGATCGGCGTGTTGGCCCAAGCGCCCTTGACGTTGGCGCTGTTAGCTCGAACGGCATAGGTGTAGCTCGCCAATTGCGCCGCAGAGACGTCATCGGTACACGATGTAGCGCTGATTCCTGAGGCAACCATCGTCGTATCGCGGCCCTGAATGCGTACAACGTCGTAGGTAAGTGGGGCCCTAATGTGCCTTGTTTTGTGCCGGCAGTGGGAGCGTTCCACGCAATTGTGACTATGCCGCCCGCCATAGTAGCCGTTGGATTGCCCACTTTTTCGGGTTCATCGAAGCCGATCCATTTGTTGAGCGTTGCTGCGGCCGACTCGCCGGCTGCATTGGTGACGGTCACGGCCAACACAAAGTTGCCGCTAAAGGGCGCTGTGATCGGCGCATTTACCGTTGCACCCGGAAGTGCTGTGCCGGACGCGAGCGGAGCGCCATTGCCTGTGATTGTATAGTTTAAAGAGCCGGTCAGGCTTTTTCCACCGGCCGTTTGCGTCGGCATGGTAAACTGCATGCTGCCACTGAGGCTCGTGCCGCTAAAGGTGGCGGCCAGAGCGGTTGCCACCGCGGGAACGTCGTCGGCTGCCGTGGCCGGTGCAATCAGCATACCATACATTGTGAAGTCAGTATCGGCGATTTTCGTCGCCGCACCGGTCTGCAAGTTTACGGTATAGAGACCCGTGTCGTAATTCTTATCTTGTGCGTACCAAAAAAACGTATCGTCTTTCGGGTTAATCTCACCCGTCTGATCGTATGGGCCGCCGTCTTCATCGGTCAATTCAAGTCCGGTTGGCCCTACGAGCGTCTCCTTTCCATCTGTGATGGAGATGCGATACAGATTACCATCAGCCGCGATGCCGTAGAGTTGCTTTGCTGCTGTGATACCCATCGCCACATAGCGGCGCGAGGTCGTGCCGAATGTCGTGCGTTGCTGCGTGCGGTAATCTACCGTGCCCAGCTCGTACTGGCGGTTGCTGGCGCGACTATTAAAAAACTCGCCATACACAGTGCCGTCTGCCGCCTGTGCGGTTTCAATGGCTGCGAGCGAGAAATCGTTGTAGCTCTGTCCGCTTCCCGTCCACGTCGTCAAGTCGTACGTATAGAGCGTCAAGTCGCCGCTTCCTTCGCCATAGCGTTGGAAGTCGACCGTGTAGAGTTTGCCGTCAGCAACTTGTACGCCGTTTTCTCGCGATGCGCTGTCCTTGCTTACCCATTGCGGTAAAGTCGATCTTTCCGCCTACATTCACGGGGCGGAAGGCGTAATAGCCCCACTGCTCGTTAATGCGTGCGTTGCCCCAGAGAGCTACGGTGGCATCGAATGCCTTCATTGTGTTGTTCGCGTTTCTACGCGCGATCAGCTTCTGCTGCGGCACGAGTCGCGCCAGTTGAGCGCCGGGCAGCATCGCGCCCGGTTTAACCAACTTACGCGCCTGTTGCGCTCCGCCCGATGCCGGAAGCAGTAGCGCCAGCGTCAAGAGCAGAAAAAGAGGTGATGGTTTTTCTTCATAAGGATAATTAAAATGTTGCACTTGTTCCGCTGCAAAAATAGATGCAAATGTTGAATGGACAATCTTTTTTTGTTTTTAAAACCTTACCAAATATGCACTTTTTTTGAGTAGGTGTGCAAAATTCGTGTGCATAGGAGGCTTTCGGTGTGCAATAAAGTGGGTTAATAATGGACGAAATTCTTGAATAATGCTAACGGAAGTGAGATTTACGAAATTTCTTGATGGGCAAATGGCGCGAGTTTGTCTGCTTTTTGATGCCTCAAAAATGTAAAAGGATTTTGTTTGCTGGCGGCAAACCATCGTTTGGTCGGGACAAACCATCGTTTGCTGCCAACAAATTATCGTTTGGTCAGGGCAAACGAAAAAATAATTGTAAAAAAGACAACGCAAATGCGCCATTGGTCTGCCTCCAATGAGGATTGGTTATGCGCAGCATCGAGAACGGCTAAAAGAGCAGGCCTCCCTCAGTGTGCGAGAGAAGGCCTGCGGTGAAAATAAGTTTGCCGCATCTCCTTGGGCGAATATGACCCGCGCGAAGGAGCGCTGATTGAGCCTTGCGGACGTTTGCGGTGAGCTACAGCCCCTTTAAGCTTTGCGCTTATAGAGCGCAGGCATCCCTAAATCTTGCCAATGACGCGCTTCAGTTGGTCGCCGATGCCGATCGTATAGCCTTGACTGAAGAAAACTACGCGGTTGAAGGTGTCGGCAATGATGATGACGGGCAACTCCTGCGTCTTCGTCAGTTGACTATTGAAGATGTCCGTGCGGCATTCGCCTTGCGTGTCGACACCGAAGCGCAGGTTGCGCGGCAGGTTGGGAAATTCGCCGCGGCGTTTCATAAATATGTCGTATTCTTCCTGCGTCGGGAAGAGCATAATCAGTTCGCGCCCCCAAGCTTCGAGCGCTTCGCGTTGCGCTTCAATGTCGTGGAGGATGTGCGTGCTGGGCTCGTTGTTGGCTTTTAGCAACCCCAAGACGTAATAGCCGCGGCCGGTCGTTGCAATCAAGCCCTTTTTCGGCTTTTTTTCCTGCGTATCATAATAGTGGTTTTCGGCATTAAAGTTGCCGATAACGCTCACTTCTTCCGGATCTTCGCGTAGCGAAAGGACGACAGCCGTATCGTGGGTAAGGGAAAAGGCCGATAAACGCGCCAAAACACTACCGCTGGCCAAGCGCGTGCCGCTCACGAGGAGGTAGTCGCCATTGTCGATGCGCGTACCCTTTTTCAAAGTCGTTTTTCCACGTAGCCTGCTCGTCATAATTCATCAGTACGGGCGCCCCATCTTCGAGTTTGCTGATCGTAAACTGCGAATAGTAGCCCGGATTCTCGCGAAATTGCTGCGGGACGTAGTCGATGCTTAAACGCGATTGCGGCTTGTTTGTCTGCTGTTCGGTGCGGCAGAAGGGCGTATCGCGCCAATCGTGGTCAAAAATATTGGAACTTCATCGTCACTTCATCGAGGCGGGCGGGTATTCCTAAGCTTCGCGCGGCGGCCACGAAGAGCAGACCGCGATTGAAGTCGTTGGCCAATCGGTAAGCAAAAAGCCGTTTCTGGCCGCTGCGTGCTACGTTGTGGATAGTCGGTCTTATCTTCACGAATGTTTTTACGGATATAGTCGACCAGCAAGGCCGGTTGGCGGCGGAATTCAGCTTGCTGCTTCGGCGTGAAAGCCTTGCGCAGATAAGCGCGCCAAGGGGAGAGTTGCTCGTTCCACACGCGAGGACGGATGATCATCGGATCATAATCTTTTGTGCCCGCAAGCGCTTGAATGTGGGCCAAGATAACGGAACTGTCAAAGTCGCGCAAGTCTTTTTTTCAGTCAGTGTTTCCAAGACGCGCAAGGTCAGTTCGCGATCGATATTCGGTGTGCGCAGCAGACTGAAGAGTACCCTGCCAATTGCCTTTGCTCTTCTCGATGAGCGGGCGCAGGCGCTTAAAGTCGTAATGGTTGGTCCGGCAGAATTCGGCTGACGCTGCAGAGTCGGGGAAAGTATGAACATAGGCCATACGAATACTGTCTTCGCGAGCCAGACGCTCATTACAGAGACGCTGCGCCGCGACACTCACGGTCGGCAGCGTATCCGTGCCTGCGGGCGGTATGATGTTGAGATCCACCGCATAGCGATCGCCGGGTTTACGATCCAACTTTATCGTCGCCTTTTCGCCGGCGTGGACTTTGGCAAAGCCATAGCGGCCTTTGTATGTGGCCCATACGATCAGGTCGCCCAAGCCGGAGAGGAGCGAAGCCTTACCATCGGCAGCTGTTTGCATTGATTTGAGGACGTAAAATTCAGCGTAATTGTAGAGTCGGAACTGCACGCTTGCGCCCTTGACGGGGCGTCCTTGTTCGTCGACAATCGTAACGTTTGTTGTAGCCGTAGGGGCGTAATTTTCCGTCACGTTAATGGTTGTCCGATTAGGATGGCGCTCTAAAACTTCTTCAGGCCCGTCGTATTTTCCGAGTACCGTCGTGTTCATAAGTATGCCGCGCGAAGCCGGACGGTTGAACCAGGCTACGTTAAGTCGGGCAGCCGGCTCGCAAGCGCCGAGGAAGTACCATCGGCCATCGGCCCAAGCCTCAACCCACGCGTGGTTGTCGTCCGTATGCGCCCATCTCGGCGTATAAAACCTGGCGCGCCGGAATGCCGACTGCGCGCAAAGCGGCTACCGTAAACGTAGACTCCTCGCCGCAACGCCCCGTAGCCGTTCGCATAGAAGCCAGCGGCGAACTGGTGCGGCCGTCGGAGGGCTTATAGGTGACATATTCGTGGCACCAATGGTTGACGGCTAAGATGGCATCGTACATTGATAAACCGGCAACGCGTGCTTTCAGGGCTTCATAGCAAGTCGTGCGGAAACTATCCAGGGCTTCGTTGTTCACGCGTATGGGCAGGACGAAATGTTGCCACTCGCGCTGCGGTACGCGTTGCCCCCAAGGCATCTCGCGCCGAGCACGCAAAGCGGCTTCCGTTTGCCGGACGAAGAAACTTGGCTCGTAGTCGACCACGTCGGGCCAATACATATAAGTATATAGGAACTTGAGGGCTTGGCGTGCCTCTTCGCTCTTAGCTTGCTGCAAGGCTTGTGCGGGCAATGCACACGGCGTGGCTTTATAGCGCGCTTTGAAGTCTTTATTGATTTGTTCCGTAGTTTGCGCTCCTGCCCCTAAAGTGCAGAGGAGTAAGAGAGCCGCGAGAATATTTCTCATAGTGTTTCGATAGAGTTTGTTTAGGTGTGCGAAGGTAAACATTCTGATTTATTTGAGGAAGTATAAGTTCCCTTATTCTTTGTTTTGCTTTCGTATTGCCGCTAACAAACGCTTAAAATGTGCGACTCATTCGTTCTTCTTATAGCTTTTCACGGCCAATGAGGCCAAGATGATGCCCATCGCTGTGAGAATAGAAAATTGCAGAACAACGCCTGAGAAAGCCGAGCCGCGGATAGAGATTGTGCGCGCTGCGTCCATATAGTGGCGAACGGGATTGGCGTAGGTGAGGATCTGTGCCCAATCAGGCATACTGCGCACCGGCGTAAAGAGTCCGCTGAGGAGCATCATACAAACCAGCGCAAACCACATCACAAGCATAGCCTGCTGGAGCGAATCACTGTAATTAGAGATGATCAACCCAATGCTACTAAAGACGATAGCCAACGCGATGGCGAAAACGAACAGCAGCGCGATGCTGCCGACCGGCGTGATGCCATAAAGAAGCCAAGCGAGTAGCAGGCAAATACTGAAGTCGATGAGTGCGATTACCCAGTAAGGAATGAGTTTGGCAAGGATAAAAAGCCACTTACGGACGGGCGTGACATTGATTTGCTCAATCGTTCCGGCTTCTTTCTCTCCTACGATGTTAAGCGCCGGTAGAAAACCGCAAATCATAATCATTATCATTGCCATAAGGGCAGGAATCATATTGACTTTATAACTCTCGTGGCGGTTGTAAAGGCGTTGCACGACGAGAGGCTTTAGTATGGGCGCGGGTGATGGGCGTCCGGAGAGGCCGGTTGCTGCGATGATGTTGGAGAGATAAGCGGCGCCGATGCCGCCTTTAGTGCCATTGACCGCATTGGCTGCGATGAGTACGCGGGTGGGCTTGCCGAGCGTGAGGTCGTGAGCGTAATGGCGCGGGACAACGATAATAATGTCGGTCTTTCCTTGTTCTAAGGCTTGCAGGGCGCGATTGTAGGAGGGTGTCGTACCGCAAAAATTGAAATAAGTAGAGGCTTCTACGCGCTGAATCAATTGCCGAGAAAGGCTTGACTGGTCGTGATCAACTATAGATACACCGATGTTGCGCACTTCCATACTGGTAATCCACGGAGCAATGCCCATAATCATTATGGGAAAAAAGATGATGAGTCGGACGACGAAAGTATTGCGACGTATTTGTATCCATTCTTTCTGAAGGAGGTAGCGGAACATCATTTGGGAGAAGGTAAAAAGAGATTTATTCCAGTCGGGTCTTAAACTTTTTTTCAGTGCAATGCCAAGAATTAACAGACTCATAGCCGTAAGAATTAGGAGTTCGCGCCCCACCATTTGCAAGCCTACACCCATAACCATCAGTTTGCGAATGGCGGCAATGAACCAGCGCGCCGGAATAATGGCTGAGAACCATTGCAAGGGGAGGGGCATACTTTCGATAGGGTAGATCATGCCCGAAAGTAGCAAGTTGGGCATCAGCATCAGCATACCGGAGATAAGCAAAAGCTTGTAGCTGAGTCTTTGCCACGACACTGATGAGCAAGCCAAGGCAGAGGGCAAGAAAAAAATATAAAGCAGGCAGAGCGTGAGGATGGCGAGAAGATTGCCGGAAACGGGAACTTTCAGCACAAAGTTGGAGATACCGAGAATGAAAAGCAAGATGATGATAGATAATAAGAAGTAGGGCACGGCTTTGGCGATAAGGATCAGCAGCGGGCGGATGGGCGAGACGAGCAAAACCTCCATCGTGCCGCGCTCTTTCTCACGAACAATGCTTACAGAAGTCATCATCGCGCAGATGAGCAGCAGCAATAAGCCCATAATACCGGGCACAAAGTTGTAGGCGCTTTTTCATTTGCGGGTTGTAAAAGTAATCGTGTGATGATTTCTGTGGATTGTGGGACGTGGGCCGCTGACGTTGCTTCCGCCATACCCGCTTGAAGGATCTGCGTAGCGTATGCCCCTTGCATAGAGGCTTGATTCGGGTCAGCCCCATCAAGGATTAGTTGTACTTGGCCCTGACCTTTGGGCAACCGATCTGCAAAGTGCGGTGAGAAGACGATGGCTATGTCGGCCTGCCCGTTGCGAATGAGTTGCTCCGCTTCAGCGGTTGTCTGCGCCGTATGCGTCAGGATAAAGTATTCTGAGGCATCGAGTCGAGCGAGCATACGTTGCGTGAGGTGATCGGCAGGCGTTGTCACAGCGACCAAACGCACGTCTTTTACGTCGGTAGAAATGGCAAAGCCAAAGAGCAGCATCATAATGAGCGGCATACCGAAGAGGATAAGCATCGTGCGTCGATCGCGCAAGATGTGCCGAATCTCTTTTCCCACAAAGGCTATAAACATTTTCATTCTTATTCCTCCGCCTTATGTTTCTTTTCTTTCTGCGCGGCGCGCAAGGAGCGTAAATACCTCTCCCAACGTCTCTTTTTTTCAAATCTGCTTTTTCAGTTCGTCGGGCGTGCCCAATGCGCGTATCTTTCCATCTACCATAATCGAAATGCGGTCGCAATATTCCGCCTCGTCCATATAGTGGGTGGTGACAAAGATTGTGATGCCTTTTGCCGCCGCTTGGTAAATGAGTTGCCAAAACTGCCGCCGCGTAGTTCCGTCAACGCCGCCCGTAGGTTCGTCTAAGAAGACCACTTCAGGCGAGTGGAAAATGCTGACGGAGAAAGCCAGTTTCTGCTTAAAGCCTAAGGGCAGCGAGGCCACTAATCGGTCAGCATATTGCGCGATGTCGAGTTTGTCGAGCAATTCATCAGTTTTGCGGCGAATAGCTTGGTCGCGCATACCATAGATGCCGCCGAAGAGGCGAATGTTCTCGCGCACGGTCATATCTTCGTAAAGCGAAAACTTCTGACTCATATAACCAATGTGGCGTTTAATCTCTTCATATTGTGTGCGCACATCATATCCGCCGACGATAGCCGTGCCGGACGTGGGCCGACTCAGCCCTGAAAGAATGCGCATGGCCGTAGTTTTTACCGGCTCCGTTAGCGCCCAAGAAGCCGAAGATCTCACCGCGTCGGACCGTAAATGAAATGTCGTCGACGGCGCGGAAAGAGCCGAAAGCTTTCACGAGATGATTGACGGAGATTACATTGACGTCCGTCGCCTCTTTTGTCGTAGCCTCTGTTTCCTGCTCCTTTATATAGGCAGAAGCAGTTGTGATAAAGTCGGGCGTAGGTGTTGTTGTGGGGCGCGTTAAGATAATTTCATCGCACTTCTTTATTTCGTCCTCGTAGGGCGTCGATACTAACATTGTAATGCCTCGGCGCTTCAAGGTGGCCAGCATATCCCAAAAGTCGATACGCGAGACGGGGTCAACGCCCGTCGTAGGCTCATCTAATAATAATACGCTTGGACGATGAATCAGTGCGCAACTTAAGGCCAGTTTCTGCTTCATACCTCCCGACAGCGCGCCTGCACGGCGATCTTTGAAGCGCTCTATCTGTCCGTAAATGTCTTTAATATCGTCGTAACCTTCTTCGATGGTCGTTCCGAAAAGCGTAGCGAAAAAGCGCAGATTTTCTTCTACGGTGAGGTCTTGGTAGAGACTGAAGCGCCCCGGCATATAACCTAAACGCCGGCGGATGGTTCGCATATCGTTTACCGTATCGTAGCCGTCGATGGTTGCTGTGCCGGAATCGGGTAAAAAGTAAGGTGGCCAAGATGCGAAACATCGTGGTTTTTCCCGTTCCGTCAGGACCGATAAGTCCGTAAAGCGCACCTTTGGGTACGCTGAAAGAGCAATCGTCCAAGGCCACAGTTGCTCCGTAGCGTTTCGATATGTGCTTTACCTCAATCGCATTCATAGTTTTACCTCTCCATACATACCCATCTTAAGATAGCCGTCGTTGATCACGGCAATCTTCACGGCATAGACAATGTCTGCCCGCTCATCGTCAGTGAGAATCGACTTGGGCGTAAACTCAGCGTTGGGCGAGATCCATGTTACCGTGCCGGAATAACTGCGGCGCGTGTCGCTGCCATAGTTGCTGAATACTTTTACGCGTTGTCCCAACTTTACTTGCGCCAGTTGACGTGACGTGATGTAGGCTCTTATAAACATATGGCGCGTGTCGGCTACTTTGAAAAGAGGCTTTCCTATCGTGGCAAATTCGCCTTGCTCGGCGTACTTTTCTAATACAGTGCCCGCAATCGGCGATGTGATGTGACACTTCTTTAATTGATCAAGTACTTGGAGTCGTTGTATTTCGGCGCCGCTTACTTGACTGTTTAGGCTGCGCGTACTGTTTGAAAGTGCTGAGATTTGTGCTTTAAGTTGTCCTTGTAATACCCGCACGGCATTGCTTGCATCGTCTGTTTGTTTGCGTGTAGCCGCTCCGTCTGCAAAGAGAGCCGCCGTGCGCTTCTGCTCCAATTCGGCTTTTGACAACTGTTGGCGCGTAGCGGCAATTTGCGCGCTGATGTCGGGGCGTTGTTCGGCAAAACTTTCTCGCGTGGCGCCGATCTGCTGGGCTTTAAGTTGGAGTTGAACAGTATCTATAAGCCCCACTTGTTGATGCGCCTCTACCGGTTTTCCCTCGCTCACGTCGAAAGCCATAAGTCGCCCTGTGGCTTCAGCAGAGACGGTTACTTCTGTCGCTTCGAAGATACCCGTAGCGTCAAACTCTTTTTTCCTTGTTGTCGCAGGCACTTACCAGCAGGGTGAATGCGGCGATAGCTATTATAGTCTTTTTCATGTCTCGTCGTTTTAAGCGCTTTTGTAGGTGCAGCGTTTTCGCTTATCTCGCTCTCTTTTCAGAAAGCACCTTTGATGATTTTCAGTTCGTATATACTTTGTAGTAGTTCAAGCTCGTGCACGGCGCGCGTGATGCAAGCTTCGTTTTCTTTCGTGATTTCTTGCAAGAGTCGGTCAGCATCGATTGTGCCGTGTGTTAGTTGTGCTTCCGTGGCTCGTCTTATGGATTGGCGCAGACTGACGATTTCGTCATCGGCTTGCATTACTTTGCGTCGTCCCGCGATGTGTGCTTGCTGCTGAGCCTCCTCAATTTGATTGTTAAGGAGGAAGAGTTCACGTGCATTCTCCGCCTCTTCGCGCTGCACGGCCAATTGGTGCAAATCGTTGCGGCGCGTGTATAAATTGCTTAGGCTCCACGAGAGGCGCGCACCGGCAAGCGCATTAAATGAGAGTCGGCGGCGCTGCATATCTTCAAAGAGATTGTAGCCGGGGCGCCCGTAATAGCCTTTGGGCAAATATGCTCAAGACGGGTAACAGGCGGCTTTTGAGAAACTGCTGCTGCGCATCTGCTAAACGCAAGCGGCAGTCGATGAGTTGCAATTCGGGCCGCTCGTTGGTCTTAGGATCGGTGTCGATTTCCGAAGAGGGCTTCACCAAACTATCGGTCTGCTCTACGCCGCAGAACAGCGCAAGCATACGACTTACGGCGTGCCGCGCTGCAGTGAGTTCGTCGCCCTGCTTGTATAGCGCGGAGTCGTTCGGCGCGGAGTCGGTCTACGTCACTTTGCATAGCTACGCCGCGTTGCAGCATTGCTCGGAGTTTTTTTCTTCGTTGCTTTGCAGCATTGCTTGCAGTTGCGCGTTGAGGCGTATGCGTTCGTCAAGCAGCAGTTGCGAGAAGAATAAGTCGCTCACACGGCGGCGTAAGGCATAGAGGTTTACATCAGTTTGCGCCTCTTCCACTTCTGCCTTGCGCTTTTTCCACTTCTGCTTGTCGACTGATTCGCCCGCCGTCCCAAAGCGTCTGGCTGATTTCCACTTGCAGGCGATATTGCTCCTTGCCTATCCCCTCGTAAGTTTGACCGCTTTGTGCTAGTATCGATGAGAGTTTGTCGGGTAGTTGCGTCGTGCGGTTCTGCACTGTTGCTTTGCGCCGTAGCCTGCACTTGTGGCAACCAGGCTTTCTTTATGTTGCTCACATTATAGGCTGCTGAGCGGCGTATCAAGTCATAGCGCTTTATCAAAGGATAGTTTTGCTTGGCCATCTGCTGACACGCTTCCAGCGTAAGTTGCGCACGGCAACTCATCGCCCATCCCGTTAGCATCATCACCATCAATAAGAGAGTTTTTCATCGTTCGCTCGTTTTTTTCTGTTGCAAAGGTAAGGCAGATGTGAGTAGGCCGCATTATCTTTTATGGCTGTAAAATGGTCTTACGCTACACAAATGTGGGGAAAAAGCGCGCAAATAGCCTTCTCTTCATTTATCTTTGTGGTCGAAATAATACCACACGCGATGAACGATAAGAAGCCTGAGACGCTTACCATCGAACAGATAAGAGATCGCCTGAGCGAAACCGTAGATGAAAGACAGTTGCCCATCTTGGCCGATGGCGTTGCCTTGTTGAGTCGAGGGCGCAACCTTTTTGGAAAGGCTGTTGAGGTGCAGATTCCTTTATCGCCTGCCCGGCATCCGACTGGGGGTGTTGATGGCTGGAGAGGCCGATGTGATGATCAATTTGATGAGTTACCACGTAGAGGCTCCCGCTGCCGTATTCATCGGCGATAACTCTATTTTTTTCAACTTCAAAGCATTGCGCCGGGTAGTGAAGTGCAGGGCGTCTTTGTCGATCCTGCCTTGTTCAACGAAATCTTTTCCGCTTGTCCGCCGGCAACTTTCAATGGGCAGGTGCGCGATTTCATTACCCCCATAAATCAGGCTGCCGGAGAAAAGATAAATGCACTTATTCAAGCGCTTACACTCACGTTTGCTGAGGGGGAATATAACCGCAGCGCGGTGCATCACCTCATAGCGGCATTGGCCCACGTTTTTCAGTGAGATTTATGAAAAGCAGGTTGGTAAGCAACAGAGTCGCCGTTCACACACGCGTCAACTCTTTGATCGTTTTTATTTTGCTTGTCAATAAGTATGGCAGTTATCAGCACAACCTCGCCTTCTATGCCGCTCAATTGTGCATCTCGCAGCCTTATCTCAGCCGCGTAGTGCAGCAAGAAAGCGGCGTCTATGCCAAAGAATGGATAGATCGTGCCGTTATTACTGAGGCGAAAGTAATGCTCAAGCACAGTAATCTGCCCATTGCGCGCATCGCTGAAAAGCTTAATTTTTTCTAACCCGAGTTTTTTTCAATAAGTATTTTTAAGCGCTTGGCGGGCGTCACACCCAGTGCGTTTAGAAACAGTTAAGAGACGGCGGAGGGGCGCCGCGGCCGTCTTCTTCGTTGCATATGACCCTTGTCGCACACAGGCCGCAGAAAGCAACGACAAGCGTATTTGAACTTAACGAATATACTTGTCAATGAAGAATGAAATTAAGAACCAAAGTTGTCAACTAATTCTAGGACATTACATTTCCTACATATAGGAACTTTATTTCCCCTATTCGGAATCTCCTTATTGGAATTCTTTTTCTCCCTTGTTGGGGCAATAAAACATAAGCACTCCTATAATGTCCTAGAATTAGTTGACAACTTTGGTTTCTTAATTTCATTCTTCTTTGACAAGTTTATTTGCTAAGCCCAGCTAGGCTTGTCGCAGTCTTTTTCTTAACTACATAGTTAGTTGACAGTTGTCTTCTAATTGCAAAAATTAATCTTTTTATTTTTCTTGTTGCGGTTGTTTCTGCCTCCTTCTTTTATTGTTTGACTTAATAATGTGTACCAAGGAAGTTATGCCGTCAACCTTCCGACTTCTTCCATTGGCGTTCTCATCTGCAGACTCTGATGCGGTCTGAACGTGTTGTACAGTTCGATGGCTTTCTTTGTGAGGCGCTTGACCTGCTGCAGACTTTTGTCTTCTGTACTGAAGAGCCATCCGTTCTTGAGCGTATTGTTCATCCTCTCGGCCAGAGCGTTGTGCAATGGGTCTCCGGTTTGCGTCATACTTATTTGTATTCCAAGAGATTTGAGTTTGTCGACGTACTCATTGCAGCAGTATTGCACGCCGCGGTCGGAGTGGTGTATGAGCTGCGAGAGTTCGACATTATACTTTCTGTAGAAATCGATGGCCATAGAGAGGGCTTTCATCGGACCTTGTCTCTCAAGAGTCGGATGCAGGCACCAACCCACGATCAGACGTGAAGCGGCATCGGTTACCAAGGAGAGATAGGCCCAACCTGAAGAGGTTGCCACGTAGGTGATATCCGTAACGCACAGCTCGCCGAAGCGGGCGGGATGTAGCTTGGGCGTTGTGTTGAGAAGGTCTTCATAGATGTGGTAGTGGTGATTGGAGTTGGTCGTCCTTGGGCGTTTGCGACGGCGAAGGCACAGACCATTGGAGCGGAAGAGCTCATAGCATTGGTCGCGCCCGATGGTAAACTTATCTGCATATTTGCGACGGCATAGCTCGTAAAGGATGCGTATGCCGGCCTTGGGTAAAGAGGTGCGAAGCTCCTGCGCATAGAACACGATGCTGCTGCGCAGGACGTCCAACTCCAAAGAACGATCCACATGGCGATAATATCCTTGTCTGCTTATGCCAAGATAACCGCAGAGTAAACTGACAGGATGACTTACCAGTTTCTGTCTTTCTTTTCCCTGCGACAAGGTCTTGATTACTTGGCAGCGGAGTTTTTTCGTATACGGATGTTGTATTTCTTCTCGGCAAGGTCGATCATCGTCTTGTTGGCCAAACCATAAAGTTTTTTTCAACGGCCAATTCTTTTTCAAGACGTTTGATCTCTTTTTCATGAGCCTTGCGCTCGCGTAATAGCTGCGCTTGGAGCTCTTCGAGCTTAACGGGGATATCTTCTTTTTTCATAAGATATGCTACTGACGAGACGTCGGGTGAACCATATTCGGTATAAATACGATGGAATGTACTTAAAGGGATACCATGACGAGAAGAGAACTCATGCAAGGTTAAGCCACTTGTTACATACTGATGTAATAACAGTATTTTTCTCTGATTCATTGTAATGAGACATAAATTTTTACTCCTTTTTTGATTGAGAAAGTGTCAACTTATTCAGTACACTACACCCGCGGCCGACAGAGTTAAAGGGCGGCGAGACGCTTAGGGGCACATTATTCCGATAAAGCAGGTTGTTGAGATGAAGTCTTACAAAAAAAAGAGGAAAAGGTATACGCCGCTTATCGCTTCGCTATCCTTTTCCTCTGCTATGTTTGTTGACGATGAGGGAGGATACTATGGTGCTATTTGATAGTTCAAAGGGAGAGTTTCCTTCCTGCGCGTTCGGTAGTTGTGTTCTGTCTTATTCGTAACGCGGATACCATTTTATGCGCTCTACAGCCTCACGAGCGTTTGCAATTTGCGTTTTCGTATTGTTATGATCAATGGCGTGTTGCGCCACTACTTCAGCTAAGTGTTGTGAGAAAGACGTGATTTCGCTCACAGGCGGAAGTACGGCCGCGCCGGGCTGCGTAGCATCTACGATGCCGCCCAATGCGTGAGCGGCAGCCGAGAGCAACGGCTGATCGACCAGTCGCGCAGTTGAGGCCATCACACCCAATCCGAGTCCGGGATACATTAAGGCATTGTTTGCTTGTCCGATGTTATAAGTTACGCCCTTGTAGTTGATCGGAGCGCTGGGAATACCCGTTGCGATCAGTGCGCGCCCGTCAGTCCATTCGATCAAGTCGGCCGCTTTAGCTTCAGCCAGCTCAGTGGGGTTCGAGAGCGGGAAGATGACGGGGCGTTTCGTATGAGCCGCCATCTCTTTTACGATCTCTTCCGTGAATGCTCCGGGGCGTGTAGACGTTCCGATCAGCACTGAGGGGTGAATAGCCGCTACCGCTTCTTGCAAAGAAGGTAATGGCTGCTTTAGCTCGCCGGCCGGGCGTGCAAAGAAAGCTTGCCCTTCTGTGAGCTCAGCCATATCGTTGGTGAGTAAGCCTTGCTTGTCTACTAAATAGATATGCTGCTTAGCCTCGTCAGATGAAAGGCCCTGCTGCATAAACTCTTCGTAAATCTGACGTGCAATGCCGGCACCGGCCGTTCCGGCACCAAAGACCATAACGCGCTGGTCAGTAAATTTCTCTTTGGAGATGTTTAATGCACCCAAGATGCCGGCCAGAGAGACGATGCCTGTACCTTGAATATCATCATTGAAGGTTGTGATTTTATTTTGATAGCGCTCGAGGATTGCTGCCGCATTAGGCCGCCCGAAGTCCTCCCAATGTAGATAAAGGTTGGGGAAGAGGCGCCCAGCTGTTTCTACAAACTTATCGACAAAGGCGTGATACTGCTCTCCACGGACGCGGGCATGGCGATTGCCTAAATAGAGCGGATCGTCGAGTAGCTGCTTATTGTTTGTGCCGACATCGAGCACCATAGGCAATACTTCGTTAGGATTAACTCCGGCTGCTGCAGTGTAAAACCATAAGTTTGCCGATAGAGATAGCAACTCCGTTTACGCCCCAGTCGCCTATTCCTAAGATGGCCTCTGCATCCGTTACGACGATGAGTTTTACGTTTTTGCCTTGCGAGGCATTGCGCAAAGACTTTTCAATATCTTCGGGATGGTCAATAGAAAGGAAGGCTGCATCTTGCGGCTTCATAAATAGTTCGTCGTATTGACGAATGGCATCAGCTACAACGGGGTCATAGACAATCGGCATGAACTCTTCCACGTGCTGTGCCATCAGGGCATAAAACAATATGCGGTTCGTATTGAAGAGCGTCATTAAATAGACGCGTTTCTCCAAATCAGTGAGTTTTTTCTGAAATTGCAAGTAAGTTCTGTTCATCTGCTCCTCGAGCGTTTGCACCTTTGACGGCAGTAGGCCTACGAGGCTTAGTTGCTCACGTTCGGCCATGCTAAAGGCCGTCCCTTTATTGATAAAGGGGTTGTTCAGCGTTTCTCTTGGTGTGTTCATCTTTTTATAGTTTAGTCTCCTGACGAATTAGAATAACCCAATTGCCAGAGGTGATATGTAAGTCTCTGTGAGCTCCGCCATAATTTGCTTGTGGCGCAGCTCTATTCTGTAGGATCTTAAGCCGGCTCTTGCGCCTCTTCTTCAGCCGGTGCTTGGGCCGATTCCTCGGCGGATACTTCTTCATTGCCGATAACATAGCGTCGGTAGTAGGAGATCATCAATGTCGTGACAGGCAAAGCAATGATCAGACCGACGATGCCTAAGATGTAGCCCCAGACAGAGAGGGAAAGGAGAATCACGGCCGGAGATAGTCCCATAATCTTGCCCATAACGTGCGGCGTGACAATGGTGTCTTGCAACACTTGCACCACAATGTAAACCAAAAAGACGCCGCCAAAAAGCAGCCAAAAACTTTGCCCCGTTTCTGCCGCATGGAGGAGGGCTAAAAAGAATGCGGGGACGAAGCCGATAACTTGTAGATAGGGAACGAAACTGATTAGTCCGATGAAGCAGCCTAAACCGACGGGGATCGGGAAACCTAAGATCCAAAAGCCGACGGAAAACATTACACAATTGCTTAAAGCCACGAGGGCTTGACCGCGGAAGTAGCCATTCATCCCTTGCTTAATGTCGCCGACCAGTTGGCGCGCAATCTCGCGCCGACTGTGCGGAACAAAGTTGATCCAGCCATAAGCATAGCGCTCATAATCTTTCAAAAAGGAAGAAGAGATAGAGTAGACCGATCAGAGAAGCCAAGAGGTTGAGTACGACGCCCGCCGTAGACCAAATGACATCCCAAGCTTTGGGCAGCACCTTTTTGACGGTTTCATGCACGTCCTTAGAAGATAGAAACTGCTCGATGCGCGCTTTCGCTGACGCGCTCTTGTAGGATATGGAGCACGGAAGGCGGGATCACTTTCTCTTGCATCTTCGAATCTTTCAAGAAGTTGATGGCCACTTCTTGCATATGATTGAATTCGTCTAAAAAAAGGCGGCACAATAATGAAAGCCAAAGCCGTGAATGTGCCCAAGACTAAAAGTAAGCGCCACAAAGATGCTTAGTATCCTGTTTTTTAGTTTGCACTTATACTGCAAGAAGCGTACGATGGGAAACAGCAGATAAGCAATCGCGACCGCTACGAAGAAGGGAAGCAGGACGGTACTCAAGTATGAAATAATGTAACCTGCAAGCAGAAGTCCGCCAACGACTAAAGCGCCGCGGATAAATCGGTCGAAAGTAATCTCCTTTTTCATCATAATCCGGTTTTGTAGCCCTTTTAGAGGCCTCAAATGTATAAAGAATTTTTCAAAAAAATGTCTAATCGGAGGGGCTATTGTTTGCTTCCACCCCGATATTTCTATAAATTTGCCCTCAAATGGGCTGTTTGTATTTAGTGCCTACTCCCGTGGGCAACTTAGAAGACATCACGCTGCGCGCGCTGCGCGTGCTTAAAGAGGTAGATTTGATTCTGGCCGAGGATACTCGCACGACCGGCATCTTGCTGCAACATTATGAGATACGCAATTCGCTTTGCGCACATCATAAATTCAATGAACATCAGACGGCTGAAGCCTTTGCGAAACGCATGGCGGCGGGCGAGGATATGGCGCTCGTGACTGATGCTGGTACGCCGGGTATCTCGGATCCGGGTTTTATGCTTGTGCGGGCTTGCGCGGCAGAAGGTGTCGCGGTGATTTGCTTGCCGGGTGCTACGGCTTTCGTGCCGGCTCTTGTCGATAGCGGCCTGCCTTGTGAGCGTTTTACCTTTGAGGGCTTTCTGCCGCAGAAGAAAGGGCGGCAGACGCGTATACAGCAACTTTGCGACGAGCCGCGAACGATGATCTTTTACGAATCGCCTTATCGTGTTGTGAAGACTTTAGAGGAGCTGGCCACGGCCTTTGGTGGCGACCGGCGTGCGTCCGTGTCGAGAGAAATCTCAAAGCTCCACGAAGAGACGCTCCGCGGTACGCTCGATGAGTTGGCCGCCCACTTCAAGACAACAGCTCCCCGCGGCGAATTTGTGATGATCGTCGAGGGATTAAATAGAAAGAAATCAAAGGAGGTAGAGACTTTCGCTCATTTAAAAGAATAGGATTATGAAAAAAAGCGTTGTTAGTCGTTGCTGCTGCAGCTTTGCTCTTCAGTTGCAACACGAAAAAAAGCAGAAAGAAGAAGCCATGGAAGCCACGGCTCAGCAGATTGATTCGCTCAAAAAAACGCTTTGAAAGAGGCGCAAAACGAGTCGAACGATTTAATGGGAACCGTTGAACAGATTCAAGAAGGCTTCCGTCAGATCAACGAGGCTGAGAACATTGTGACCGTGCAGGCTCAGCACGGAGAAAAACTCCAATATGCAGGCCATCGCAGAAAATATGCACCTCATTCAAGACAAGATGAAGCTGAACAGGGCGCTGATTGCCAATTTGCAGGATCAACTTCGCTCATCTACGGGGGCTAATTCGCGCTTGAAGACTACGCTATCGCAAATGGTCAAGAAGTTTCAAGCGCAACTCGAAGAGAAGTCGGCTGAGGTTGATAAACTTCGGGCACAACTGGCTGAAAAAGGACATTAAGATCGCTGCACAGGATGAGCAGATCACTTCCTTGAATAATAGCGTCAACTCGCTTTCAAGCAGCAATGAGCAGAAAGCACAGACCATTGCCGCGCAGGATCAGCAGATCTACACGGCTTATTACGTCTTCGGTACGAAGAAAGAACTCCGCGAGCAACGCATTTTGGCGCACGGCGATGTCTTGAAGTCGAAAGACTTTAACCGCGACTATTTTACGCGCATAGACTACCGCGTGACGAAGACGATTCGTCTCTATTCCAAGAGTGCACAGCTGAACACTTCGCACCCTGCAGATTCTTATTCGCTCGAGCGCGATGCGCAAGGGCAATATGTCTTGCGCATTACTAATCCGGATCGTTTCTGGAGTGTGAGCAAATATTTGGTCATTACCGTAAAATAAATTTAAGCATCGCACGCCATCGGGTAAAAAAGCCTGCGGCGTGCGGCGTTTGTATATAATAGGAGTATACAATTATGAAGCGTGGATTGCCCATTTTCCTTTCTGCCGCCCTACTGTTAAGCGCTTGTTCGGACAGAGAAAGTGCCATGGCCGGCGGTAGTTTGCTGGGTAGCGTGCTTGGCTCTGCTGTCGGCGAGGTCATAGGCGGGTCGCGCGGGTCCGACTTAGGGTCAATTATCGGAGGCATAGCGGGCGCCGCTGTCGGTGCATCTACTGTGCAGAAAAAATCACGTGATGGAAATTACACCTTAGCGAGCCAAGAGGAAGACGGCTATACTTACGATCGCGCAAAAGTAGGCCGTGCCGGTCGCAGTTCCGCTTCAAGACAGGCATATGCCTATTCCGAGTGGACCGCATTAGATGTGAAGAATGTGCAAATAGCCGATTCGACAACGGAAGTGGCACTTTCGCCCGAGCATCCTTTGCCTTTGACGATGGACATATATAATAATGGGAGCGATACGCTGCAAAATGTACTTCCCATCCTTGTCTGCGATAACCCACAAGTGCGCATATCCCCTGCGGTTCATATCTCTTCGCTTGCTCCCGATCAAGGTGTGCGTTATAAAGTAATACTTACGACAAAGCGTCCGTTGCGGCAGAAGAGGGCCAACTTTGTGGTCTATTTTGGCAAAGACAATAAGCGCATCAAAGCCCTTTCTTTTACCCGCCGCTTCGATTGAGCAAGCCTCAGTTTGCTTTTACTTATTAGCCATAAGGGCGCACGTAAAGTAGCCCTAAGTCTTGCTGACAACAAGCCTTGCTGCCATGCGGAAGACTTGTTGTTTGTTGTTTCCAAGCCTGCCGGCCATTGAAGAAGATGTGCCTCAGCCGCGCCCAACCTATGGTGGCCAACGATGAGGCAAACAATGAGAAGCGCGCGACTGAAGCTGCGAAAAAGCGGCACAGATCGGTGCCAGCGAGTCTCGATAGGCACTTGTTGAGGCTTGATGACGATAAAATCAATCCGTTTGCTTGTTTCCGTAGCAATTTATATATATATTTGCAAGGCTGCAAATGATTTTGCCGTTTCTCGAAATGAGATTTTTTTAAAACCATTATAATTCATTCATTACATGAAAGCCAAAAGAAAACTCCTATTTATCTTGGCTGCCGGCCTCTTGAGTGGTGCGTCGAGCGTAGCCAGTGCATCAAGCCTCAAAAATCCTATGCAGACTGACGCAGACAAGCAACCTTGCCTCGTTGTTAAAATGCAAGCGGGCGGCGAAAGCGTATTTTTCTTAGCGGGAAGCCCTAAGTTGATGTATTTTGCGGACAGCTTAGCCGTCGTTTATGATAAGCAGCAGCTCAACTTCTCTTTGAAAGACCTTAAAGACTATCATTTTGAAGAGCGCGACGTAACGGGCATCGGTAAAGTTGTAGATCAAAACAAGTCGCAAGGAGAAGCCAACTTCGCACAAGGTTTAGCCCTCTTCACGCAGTATCCTGCCGGCACTAAGATTACCGTCTTCACGAGCAATGGCCGCCAAGTGGCAAAGGTCATCACAGATAAGGAAGGACGTGCACAGCTTGATTTGCGCGAGCAGCCGGCCGGCGTTTACGTCATCACCGCAGGACAGCGCTCCTTTAAGTGGCTGAAGAAATAAAAGTCAGACCGCACTGCTCAACCGCCTAAACCCTTGGGCAGCGCAACTGACTTTATACCCTTGTAAACTTTGAATTTATGAAAAAGAGACTTTTTACTCTGTGCAGCGATCGCGATGGTTGCTGCCGTAAATGTTTGTGCACAAAATTGGAAGATGGTCGTGAAGCGTGCAGATGGCACGAAGGATACGATCGCCACAGAAAAGGTGCAGGACATAAAGTTCTTCAAATCCGGTGCCGGCACGGTAGACCCGAAAGATATTGGTATTGAGTTTGTGAAAATTCAGGCCGGCTCTTTTCGTAATGGGAAGCCCTACGACCGAGCCGCAGCGCGAAGCGGGCGAAATACAGCATAAGGTCACGCTGACGAAGGACTTTTATATGAGCAAATATCCCGTTACATTCGAGCAATTTGATAAGTTTTTGCGAAGCAACGGGCCGCCAAAAGCCTGATGATTACGGCTGGGGACGCGAAAATCGTCCGGTTATTGACGTAAGTTGGGAAGATGCCGTTGCCTTCTGCGAATGGGCCGGTTGCCGCTTGCCTACTGAAGCCGAGTGGGAGTATGCTTGCCGCGCCGGCAGCACTACACCGTTCAATACCGGCGACAACTTGACGACGAATGATGCTAATTATGACGGCACTTATCCTTACAACAACCACGAGCAGGGGCTTTATCGCCAGCAAACTGTACCCGTTGGGTCGGTAGGTCAACCCTAATGCTTGGGGCTTGTATGATATGCACGGCAATGTGCAGGAATGGTGTGCCGACTGGTACGAGGAATATTCGAAAGCCGAGCAGACCGACCCGAAAGGGCCTGCAAACGGAACGTATCGCATCTTGCGCGGTGGTAGCTGGACAAAGCGTGCTTTGCAATGTCGCAGCGCTTATCGCGGCGGTAGCGAATACAACAGTCGCTTTGACGATGCCGGTTTCCGCGTCGTAAAACTTAATTAAAACATACGTTTAGCGCATAGCAAAAGCGAGAACTTTCATTGTCTCCGGGCTATGCGTTAAAAGCAAAAACCAAAAGATGAGAAATCATCAGCAGCTACGAGGCGCTCGTTATCCGTCAGCCTCGTAGCTGTTTTTTTATAGTATAACTTTGAAAAGCGGCAACCTTGTATACAGACTATTATCAAGTTGTATTTTTAAGGTTGCTTTCTTTATTTTGATATTGGCTTAAAATGAAATATCAAGACCGACATCAACGGAATCGAAATCTTTCCGTACGGGTACAATCGGAGACGTGTCGTAAATGATGCGATAGGCTCCGCGTAAGCCTATTGTCGGTGTGATGTGGTATTTCAGGTCGAGAGCCCCGCCAAAACGAGCTTTTTTTCAAATAACTATCCGGCTTTCCTTGGTGAATGGCCGTCGTCGTAATTTCCCAATGATCCCCCAACTGATGCCTGAAACTAAGAGAAAGGTGACTTTTAAGGCTACGGCTGTAAGCATACATCCCTGTTGATGCACCGGGATTAGGATTCTCCCACTTTTCGAATTCGAAAAAGAAGCCTGCAGCGGCAAACATCAAGCAATGATCTGTATTGATCAACCGATAACGCGATTGCAAACCCGTAGAAACCTTATATTTCAGACCTCTACTACCGGCCCATTGCGACTCGGCATAAGGATAAATCTCAAAAGCTTTATCCAACAAGTAGCGATATTCGGAGTGTACATATCCTCCGCTTACCGTCACCTTCTTGCCGTAGGTAGAAAAACTCCAGCTTGTTTATGAAGTTGATTACCCGTTTGCGCTTTATCAGCAGGTTCAGGTTAGCTGTATTTTTGAAAGTAAGTATATTCTTCTTTTCGGTTATGAAATCCAGCACGGGCAATAATGTCCCTTGTATGCTTTTGGTGCTGTCTATATTCATGGTAAGATTTTCGGAGAAGAGCATTTGCGAATATGTCGGAAGCGAAGCCGAAAAGATCAATAGGAGATATAGTATTCGTTTCATTGTTGAGCTTATCTCTGGATTAAAAGCAAAAGAACTTTATAAGGTAACTAAACACACGGAAGAGAAAGATGCTGCACTTTTTCGAGCAGCCGCGCAACAGGTCATTACCTTGCTGATACATAAAAAGAGCCTCGGGAGATGTTTTTGCCTTCTCCTGAGCCCTTTTTAGATCACTTATCCTGTCAGGATATTTGTCTGTTGCTTAGTAGTTCGTTCGTTATCAAGCCGATGATGCGCCTTATAAAGCCGTGAAAGAGGCCAAGAAGCCACACACTACGCCGGGGAAGTTGGCTATGACGATCGGCCAATCCTTTTTCTTACGAATAAAACCATATCCCACCCACAGCACGCAGTTGATGCCTGCCACCATAGGCTGAAGCCAATCGCCTTTATGTCCGGAGAGGTTAGAGCTGATCTGCGGGATATAAGAAATGTACATGGCCATCGCTGTTGCCGTAGCTACCCAGCCGAGAATCGATAAAAATTTTTCCTGTGTCATTTTATCTAAGTTTAGTTGTAAAACGCTGCAAAGATACTGCTTGTCGAACAATTATGGTTGATCTTTGGCAAAAAAATAACTTGAAACATTACTCTTGATTTGATTTGGCTGAGGCTTTACTTCCGTCTCACGAATCTACACATATCTCTTCTTATGTCATCGTATAGGCTGCAAAGGTGTCTTTATTACGCGATGTGTGTCAAAATCAAGCCTCTTACATGCAATTTTATCAAGCTTTTAGTTTTTGTTTATGGGTCATTACCAATAGGCGGAAGAAAGCTAAGCTGCTTTGGCTCTTTATTAAAAGGCTTTTCAGATATAGCCCGAAAAGGCTTATTACAGTCCGCCCGCAAAAGCAGAAACTAAAGTAAGAATTTAGCCCTTCAAGCAGAGATCGGTAGTTTGTCTTATTTAAAATAAGACAATCATAGTTTCGTCTCTTTGAAAAGTAGGAGAATATGGCATCAGCATGTAGGATTAGAGTGGCACTGCGCCTTGTCCGGCAAGCCTCATAGTGCATCATTTTTTTCGCCTGCACGTAGCCTCGAAAAAAATGAGCTTAGGTGTACGTAAAAAAACTTTCTTAGGTGATCGCAAAAATTCTCTTAGGTGATCGAAAAAATTGTCTTATAGGATCGGAAAAATTCTCTTATAAGACAATTTTTCTTCTCTTATAGGAAAGTTTTAGGTCTCCTTAATGCTTTGAAATTCAGGCGCGTTTTGCGCTGTTTTTGGCCCTGTTTTTTTGCCTGCCGATGCTTCACCTTGACTTTTTGGCTTTGGATGTGTCGGTATGTGAAATCAAGAATACGCCTTACGCTTACGCAGCATTGCTTCCAGAAAACTGAAAAAGTCTGCCCCTTTTTAAGTAAGGAACAGACTTTTTCTTATGAATTATATTCACCAAATGAGCCTTTTGCGTGTGCAGTTTACTTTAGGAAAATCCACGCCGCAAAGATCAAGTGTGAAGCAAGCGTTTAGAATGTATAGCCAATGCCCACCATTAAGCGGTCGAAGTCGGGATGCGTAATATAATAGCGGAACGTTACATCCAAGTGCTTGAAGAATTGAATGCCGACTTTCGGCACTAAGACCGGATGAACGCGCATTGTGGGGCCAAAAAGACCATTTCCAACACTATCAAAAAGAAATTCCGGTACCAAGCCCAACGTAGGGTAGCACTTTTTTTCGTCTTCAAAGGAAAAAGATAGTTTGCACCGGGTACGACGGCCAAAGAGTAAGTATCAAAATACCAGACGTCGTGATTCGTCGTATAGTTTTTCACTATGCACGCCAAAAATCTATGTTTATACGATCTGTTAATCGGTAACTCGCATTAAGATAAATGCTAACGTGATTATATTCGTTGCCTCCTTTCTCAATAGGTATGGGGTAATTTAAGCCCAAGCCAAAGCGAAATTTGTGTTGAGCTTGCGCAGACACAATACAGAGTATGAACAGTAGAAAAAAGATTATTCTTTTCATATTCTTCTATGTTAGATGGAACAAGAAAATAAGAAGTGAGCACTTAAGCCTAAACAAAAGACTCCTTTTTTTAAGTTTACGTGTTTCATAACGTTAAGATTCATGATACATAAAAGAGGACCCGCAACATCAAGACTGACGCTTTCCTTCTTTTAATAGAAATCCTTTTTTTGCGGTGCAAAAGTAACAAAGAAACTAATAGGAGCAAAAGTTTTATTTCATAATTAGGAAAAATAATTCTTCCTCATAGTCTTAACAAGCCCCTCTCTATTTGAAAATAAGAAGTCATATGCCGGCTGTATAGACGCTGCAAAGCATAGCGCAAAAGAATAGGGGCAACTTCCATAAAGGAGTTGCCCCATATATAATTTACTAATGTACCGTGGCTAATTATCTGCCGATGGACTTAATTGTCTTCGTTGTGCCGTCAGCAAACTTAATGCTCTTGATGACGATGCCCTTGCCGGCTTCAGAAAGCTTGCGGCCGGAGAGGTCGAAGTATGTTTCACCTACAATTTGCTTGTTGTCAGCTTTCTCAACTGTTTCGATGCCGGCAGGATCAGTTGAGCATACTGTTGCAACATCACCGCAGAAGAAGCCATTGTTATCGCTCCAATAACCACCTAAAATCTTTACTTTCACGTTGTCTTGAGACTCTGTTTCCATATAGGTGCCATCGAGCTTAGCCGTGATGCCCTCAAGCGTGAAAGTGATAGGCTCATCCACTACCTCAAAATTGTTGTTCTTGTACTCCATATAGCCTACGCGGATGCCATATTCACCATCTTGGAATTTGCCATACATAATGTATTGACCTGTAGGAATTGTGATCTTGTTTCCTTCCTTAGTACCTTTCAACCAGCCACCTGCTGCGTCGTTATCGATGAATGATGCATAAGTGAGCGCATATTTCACATAAACGGTCTTGCCGTCAGCATCAGTAATGACCTTCAAATCGCCGGGTTGTTTACCGCCTTCTATTAATTTTGCGATGTCACCAATTTTGAGCTTCTGATCTTGAACAAAGAGCATTTTACCGCTAACGCGTTTGTAAACCATTTCGGTACCGGCCGGCTGATCTTTAATAACTTCAGGCGTACCTTGTGCTTTTTGCACCCATGCCCATGATTGCTACGAGAGCGAGAAGTAGAATTTTTTTCATAATGATAATTGTTTAAAGTGTTACAATATTTTTTGGGGTTTCCCCACGATAATAATCTTTTAAAATAGAAAAAGCTTATACGACATCTATCGTGTTTGCTTCCTTTCAAGGCCTCAAAAGTAGAAAATAGTTTTACAAGAGCAAAGCGTAGTATTGGTATTTGTGTTTTTATTAACATGTGATGGAGGAGAATAAAAAGTTATAAAAAGGTGGATGATGGCTTTGTATCATGAATTCTTCTGCTTTTTCATATTCTATCGTTCTAAGCGACGGCCGGAAAGGGGAGAAGCGCGTGCTATTGACAAGCGGTAATAAAGCTTTGCTTAAACCGCATTTGGGCAGGATACCGTATGACCGCTTGAAAAAGTATCCTTTGCCATCGTAAAATAGGACGATTTTTTTATAAGTTGCTTGTCAGAAACATAAGAGGACGATGCATTTGTTGCATAGTCCTCGTCGGTGCATATTATAACCTTAATGGGCTTTGTCGATCATTGCAGGCCGAGGCGCTTTAAGGCTTTGGGGTTAAGAATATACGTGCGCCGCACGATGACATCGGTGAGTGGGCGGTCGTTTTTGTCTGTGGGTACTTGTTGTATCTTTCTCAATGACGTCCAAGCCTTTTACGACTTGTCCAAAGACGGTGTAGTTGCCGTCTAACCAAGGCGTTCCGCCCAGTTTTTCGTAAGTCATCATCATCTCGGGCGTCATCGGCATGGGCTTGGCGGGGTTGCGCCGAGAAGCGTTGAACATTATTTCCATCAGTTTTTCATTGGAGTAGGTCTTGCCCCATACAATATAAAACTGTGAACCGCTTCCTTCGTGTAGCGGGTTTACATCATCGCTCTCGCGAGCGGCAGCCAGTGCACCGCGTTTGTGGAAGTAGCGCGGCAGGCAAATCTCGGCGGGTATGGTATAGTTCGGCCCACCTTCGCCCAAGCGTTGGCCGGGCGCGGCATTGCGCGAATCAGGGTCGCCACCTTGGATCATAAAGTCGCGGATCACGCGATGAAAGAGCGTTTGCTTAAAATAGCCATTGCGCACTAAAGAGATAAAGTTGTCGCGGTTCTTCGGCGTTTCGTTGTAAAAGCTCCACCGTAAACTTTCCGAGGGAGGTTTCGAAGCGCACCCGCACCCGCGTGTCTTCCTTTGCCAAGAGTTGTAAGGGGCAAAGCAGACATACGAGGAGTAGCTTTTGGAAGAGATGCATAGTTTTTATGAGTTTATGGCAGCCCCTAAAGGACCTCCGAGATTATGAAATGTCAGTTTTCTGTGGCGATTTGCACTTCCTCATCGGCTACAATCGCTTCCTCCTCATTGGTAGTTGCATCTTTAGGATTAGCAGCCCTTTCGGTAGCAGCCTTAACCTTTGTGCGGCGCACAACCAATCGGCTAATGCTGAGAATAATGCCGATGTAGAAGCAATTGATCAAGGTCGATGTACCGCCTCGACTGATAAGCGGGAGCGGCTGCCCCGTGACGGGTGCGATGCCCACGGCCACGAGCATATTAAACAAGGCTTGGAGTACGAGCATCAAGGCTGCGCCCATTACCGTTAAGGCATAAAAAGTAGCGTGACTGGGTTGGCGTGCGCTGCATATCTCGACATCGCGTCGCTATTCGTCCGGCCCGGAAGAGGAGCCAAATATAGAGAATCACGACGATAGCCCCGCCCCAGATGCCCAGTTCTTCAATGATGATGGCATATATAAAGTCGGAATATGCCTGACTGAGGAAGTCGCGCTGAATGGAGTTGCCGGGCAATTTACCTACGACATTGGAGGAAGCAATAGCGATATTTGCGTGGGCCACTTGGGCGTCCTTGTCAATATCAAAAATCTTCGGGGGTAAGTTGCTTATCATCGCCAAAGTAGTTTCGTAATACGTGCCTTCCACGTAGAGAAACGGTGGAGCACACCTGAATCGTTCGGAGAGGTAGATGAGGGCGAGAGTGCTACGACCAAGAGAACGAGCGCCACAACGATCGCCATGACGCCGAGTAGCGAACCCAATTGCCGAAAAGGTACGCGACCAATGTACATCATCAAGAAGATGACGGCAAAAAGCAAGGCGGCCGTCGAGAGGTTCTCCGTAAAAAAATAAAGAGTTCGATAATGCCCGTGATGATCAGAACATATTTGATGGCCTTTTGGATCTGCTCCATCGTCGCGCTGCAAGCGGGAGAGAATGAGGGCTGTAGTCAGAACCATCACACATTTAGCTAATTCAGAGGGTTGGAATTGGATGAAACCGACGTCGACCCAACGCTGGGCATCGTTGGCCGAAGCACCGAGGAAAAAGGAAAAGATGAGTAAGATCAACGTTATAGGCAAGCCAATGACGGGTATGACTTGAAAGAAACGCGGCTGGATCATCTGAAAAGCTATGACGATGGCCGTACCCAAGCCTAAGAAAAGAGCTTGCTTGAACATAGGCATCCAAAAGCTGCCGCTTTTGTAAGTCAGTGTGCTGGCTGCGCTAAAGACCTCGACGAGCGAGATAGCGCAAAGAAAGAAGAAGATGGCCCAGATAACGCGGTCGCCCTTGAAGATATTACTTACTCTTGCCATAGTCGTTTACTGTTGTTGCTTAGGCCTTTTCGGCGCTTTGCATGGCGCGAACGAGTGCCTTAAATTGATCGCCGCGATCGCCCATATTGCGGAAGAGATCGAAGCTGGCACAACACGGACTCAATAGAACCGTATCGCCGGGTTGAGCTGCGGCTGCGCAAGCTGCTACGCAATCTTTCATACTATGCGTATCGCTAATCGGGAGATTAAAGTTGGCAAAGAAGTCTTGCAGTTTGCTGTTGTCAGCTCCAAGGAAAACGAGGGCGCGGCATTTCTCTCGCACGAGTGGTGCTATTTCGTTATAGTCGTTGCCCTTGTCCGTACCACCCAAGATGAGTACGACGGGCGTCTGCATACTTTCAAGCGCACAATAGCAAGCGTCGACGTTGGTCGCTTTCGAGTCGTTAACATAATGTACGCCGGCTACATCTGCCACCTTCTCAAGGCGATGAGGCACACCGGGGAAGTCGGCCAAGCCGGCGCGGATCGTTGCCTCATCTACGCCCGCTGATTGGGCTGCTAAGGCTGCGGCCATACTGTTGCGTAGATTGTGGCGGCCGGGCGGTGAGAGTTCGCTCAGAGCCATCGTGAAGGGTGTGGGCTGATCAATCGTCAACAAACCATTTTTCCGCATAGGCAGCTGCACCTGCTTCAGGAGCGTCGGCAAAAGCCAATAGGCGGCTTGCGGGCGCAAGTTGTTGGAGTTGGGTCGGGATGTGTTCGTCGCCGGCCCAATATATAAAATGTGTCTTGCGGGCGCTGGTTTTGCAGGATGCGCATCTTTGATGCCACGTAGTTCTCCATCTTAAAGTCATAGCGATCGAGGTGGTCGGGCGTAATGTTCAGCAGAACGGCAATGTCGGCACGGAAGTGGAACATATCGTCCAATTGAAAAAGAAGAGAGTTCGATCACGTACCAGTCTACATCGCCTTCAGCTACTTGCAACGCGAAACTGCGTCCAATGTTTCCGGCGAGGCCTACGTTAAAGCCGGCCTTCTGCAGGATATGATAAATGAGTGACGTCGTCGTCGTCTTGCCATTGCTGCCCGTGATGCAAATAGTGCGGGCTTGCGTGTAACGACCGGCAAATTCGATTTCGCTAATGATGGGAATGCCCTTTTCGCGCAGTGTCCGCACCATCGGTGCGGTTTCCGGAATGCCGGGACTCTTGATGACTTCATCCACATCGAGTATTGCTTCGGGCGTATGTTTGCCTTCCTCCCAACGCAAATTGTGGGCTGAGAGTTGAGCCTTGTATTTATCTTGGATGTGCCCCATATCGGACACAAATACTTCATAACCTTTTTTGCTGCGCGAGAATGGCGGCGCCCACGCCGCTTTCGCCTGCACCTAAAATGACTATTTTCATTGTGTTTCCTTATCTGATCTTCAACGTTATGATGGCTACTGCGGCCAGCAAAATGGTCGTAATCCAAAAGCGAACCGTGATCTTTGACTCGTGCGTGGTAGTGCGTGGCCAGTTCTTTAGTAAATAGCTGCATTCCGGATCAAGTTGTTTGCTCAAAACCCCTAAAGTTGTCGTGAATCGGTGTGCGCTTAAAGATTCTACGCTTCAAGCCTTTGCGCTTGAAGAATTTGAAATATTCTACTTGCAAGATTACGCTCAGACTTTCTACAAAGAAGATGAAGCAGAGGAGCGGGAGAAGGAGCTCTTTGTGGGTAATGATGGCCAAAACGCCGATCAAACCACCAATGGTAAGTGAGCCGGTATCGCCCATAAATATTTGGGCGGGGTAGGCGTTGTACCATAGAAAGCCGATGAGCGCTCCAATCATCGCAAAGATAAAGATGACGAGTTCCTCCGCCCCCGGAATGTACATAATGTTCAGGTATCCGGCCCATTGGACGTGGCCGGATACGTAGGCAAAGATGGCCAGCGCTATACAGATAATGGCCGAATTGCCGGCGGCCATACCATCCATTCCGTCGTTGAGATTCGCGCCGTTAGAGACGGCAGTGATCACGAAGATGGTCATCAGCACGAAGAGAATCCAGCCGACAGCTTGCTTGTGCTCGCCTACAAATGAGACGATCTTAGCATAGTCAAGGTTGTGGTTCTTTACAAATGGGATAGTTGTCTGCGTCGCCTTGACGGGCTGACTCTTATGCTTGACGATCGTTACGTGGTTGACGTTGACAGTTTCTACATTCTCGTGCATCACGGCATCCGGACTCAGATAAAGCGTCAAGCCTATGCCCTAAGCCCAAGACTACTTGTCCTAAGATTTTTGTAGCGTCCGGGCAAGCCGTCTTTCTTTTTCTTAAAGATCTTGATATAGTCGTCTAAGAAGCCAATGATACCCAACCAAACGGTCGAAATAATCATCAATATAAGGTAGATATTGCGCAGTCGACCGAGTAAGAGTACGGGGACGAGAATGGCTATAATAATGATGATGCCGCCCATTGAGGGCACATTTAACTTCTGCGTACCAAAGGGGTCGATGGTTGCATCGCGCTGCGTCTCACTAATGTTCTTGCGCTTCATGAGTTTGATGAAATACTCACCAAACCACGTCGAGATAATCAGCGCAAGCATCAAGGCGAGCAGAGCGCGGAAGGAGGTGTAGCTCCATAGGCCCGAGCCGGGTACGCCAATGCTTTCTAATGCACGAAAGAGATAGTATAACATATCTGAAAGTGTTTAGTGGGCGCTTATGCTTCTAAACCGAAAGCTTTTTCGCACTTCTTCATGGTCGTCAAAGTGGTGCTTTACGCCTTTGATCTCTTGATAAGGCTCGTGGCCTTTCCCTGCAATGAGGATTACGTCGCCGGGTTGAGCCATTGCCGCTGCTGCGCGGATGGCTTCGCGGCGGTCTACGATGGCGATAGTTTTAGCGCGTTGCGTTTCATCCAAGCCCGCGAGCATATCATCTACAATAGCTTGCGGCTCTTCAAAGCGCGGGTTGTCGCTCGTGATGATAACGCGATCGCTACGATTGGCCGCTTCTTGGGCCATCAAGGGGCGCTTACCTTTATCTCGATTGCCGCCGGCGCCGCAGACCGTAATCACCTGCGCCTTGCCGCGCACAATTTCATCAATAGACGAGAGTACGTTGGCCAAAGCATCCGGCGTGTGAGCATAGTCAATTATTGCACTTACGCCTTTTTGGGGAGCGAATGGCTTCAAAGCGTCCGTTGACGGGGTGGAGCGAAGAGAGTACGCGCAAAGTATCATCGGGAGATATCCCTAAGTTCGATGGCCGCCCCATACACGGCGAGCAGATTAGAGACATTAAAGCGGCCGACAAACCGCACGCTAACTTCGCGACCATTTATTTCGAGCAGCATACCTTCGAGCGACTCTTCAAGGATCTTTCCTTTGTAGTCGGCCGTTGCTCTCGTGGAATACGTTTTGATGCGAGCCTTTGTATTCTGCACCATAATTGGCCCGTTCTTGTCGTCGGCGTTGGTGATAGCAAAAGCGTCTTTGCCCAAACCGTCAAAGAACGCCTTCTTAGCGTCGCGATAATTCTCAAAAGTTTTATGATAGTCGAGGTGGTCGCGCGTCAGGTTGGTGAAGAGTGCGCCAGCGAAGTCTAAACCGCCGATTCGCTTTTTGATGAATGGCGTGCGAACTACATTCCATAAAAGCATATTCGCAGCCTTCGTCGGCCATTTCCCCAAGGAGCTTATTTAAGGTTACGGGGTCCGGCGTCGTGTGTTCCGTAGGCACAGCACGCGTTCCTATATAGTTGCATACCGTAGAGCAAAGGCCACACTTAAAGCCGAGTTCCGTAAACAGATGATACAATACAGTGGCAATTGTCGTTTTGCCGTTTGTTCCCGTCACACCAACGAGTTTCAAGCGTTGCGTAGGATCTCCATAAAATGTAGTAGCCACTTTCCCGATCGCATCTTCCGTGTCCGCCACACGCACAAAGGTGACGTCGGCCGGCGTTTCAGCCGGAATGGGTTCACTAACCAAGATCGCCGAAGCGCCTTTTTTTCAATCGCGCCGGCAATAAAAAAGCGTGCCCATCGGCCTGCGTGCCTTTGACAGCCACAAAGAGGTTGCCTTTTTCCACCAAGCGCGAGTCCATATTCACGCCGTTAATATCAATAGAGAGACTCCCTCGCGTTTCGAGGGGACTGATTTTCTGCAAGAGGTCCGACAATTTCATCATGTATATATATTGTATGCGTTGAATGATTTACTGACACTGAAAGCGGGCTTCATTTCTTTTTGCCCTTGTTCGATGTAGTATTCGTTGTTGTTGATTCTTTTTTTCTTTCCGCTCGTTCCGGATGTGGATGAAGCGGGTTTGGGTTTTCGACTTGCCGGCGGCTTCCGCTGTAGTTTTAGTGTTTGCCTTCGGCTTGTCTTTTGGGTTTATCTTTGGTAGCCGTTTTAGGCTTATCCTTTGCCTTGTTTTTCCTCCGTTCGGCGCTGTGGCGTAGCTTCGCGTGTCGCCGTGCGCGTCGGCTCTTTCGGTTTCTCTTTCGGTTTCGCCGTATTGGTCACCTTCGGTTTTTTTCGGGTTTGATGCCCTCTTTAGCCGGTTTGGGTTGTGACTTTTCAGGCTTGGGAGCAGGTGCCGGCGTGTTAGTCGTTGCCGGTGTCGCGTTTTTCCGGTGTAGCCTGTTGCGCCGATTCAGTAGCCGTCTCCTCTTCTGTGGTCACGAATTCCTGTGCTCCAGCGCCTTCGCCTAAAAATGAGGTTGACGTGTTCTCCGCGCTTGATCTTCGCACCCGGCGGAATACTTTGCGCCGTCACGCGTCCGATGCCTGCGCAGTTTACCAACAGGCCCGCTTGTTCGAGACGGAATACCGCATCACGCAAACCATAGCCGCGCACATCCGGCATTTCGTCTTTCGGCGTCACTTTGTTGGCCAGCGAAACGCTGCCGGAGCGCGTAGCACACGTTCCCCAGATCACGCCGTCCGCATTGCCGCCCACGTTCGTGGAGTGTGGGATGCCAAAGACGTCCAACAGATAATTTGCAGCCAGGATATTACCCGGATTCACGATGGGTAGCGGAACATTCACAGAGTCGCGTGCAGCTGTATAATTCGATGAGCGATCCTGTGCCATCACTGTTTCCGCAATGCGTTTGAATACAGGCCCACAATCCAGCGCGCCGCCCGCACTACCTGCTTTTTTTCGATGCAGACAATGCAAGAATAGCGCGGCGATTCCGAGGGGAAATAGCCGGCGAAGGAAACGAGATATTCAGCCGAGCGGCCGTGAGCCGTCCAAACCTGTGCCGTCCCCGTCTTTCCCGAGATGTGAAAGAGTTTGGAGTTGATCTTTCGCCCAACGCCATCCGTCACCACGGCGCGCAGACAAGCCTGCACATCCCGATAGCCTCCGGTTTCGCCATCTGTTCGCGCGAACGGTCAACGGGCGGCTTTTCTACTTCCCGTTGCGCAAGATAGCTTTAATGAAGCGCGGGCGCATCATCTTGCCATCGTTGGCTATGCCGTTGTAAAAAGTCAGCGTACTAATAGGTGGTATCTGCGTTACGTAGCCAATACTCATCCACGGTAAGTCCGTCTTGCCCAGCGGTCGTTTGCCGCGGACGGCGAATGCGAGCCGCGCAGCCCGAGGGATGCGCAAATCTTCGCCGACGCCGGTCGCGTAGATCCCGTCAACGAATTTATCAGGGTTGTTGCCGTAGAAACGATCGATAAACTTGCTGACGCCGACGTTCGACGAGTTTGCGATACACATTCGTGCCGTCAAGCGTCCGTAGCCACCATTGCGCCAGTTGTGGTCTTTCATTTGTCGGCCGTGCATTTCCATAATGCCATAGCCGGTGTCAATTTGATCATTCAAGTGAAGAAAGCCATCGTTGAAGGCCACTCAAGAACGACATCGGTTTGAATACTCATCCTGTTCCATCAAGTTGCTCACCGCCTTGTTGGAGATTTCCTTGAAACGAACCATCGCCCACACGCGACAGACTCGATATGGCTTTCACGTCGCCCGTCTTGACATCCATCACAATAGCCACGCCAAAGTTTACCTGCCCGCGCCCTTCTCCCTGAATCTCGCGCAAGCGGTCGCCCAGCGCCTTTTGCGTAATGTCCTGCATCGCAATGTTGAGCGTCGTTTGCACGTCGCAACCATCTTCTGCCGGAAGGTCTACGATGCTTAAGTATTGATTGAGCACTTTTTGTCGGTGGTAGCGCCCGGGCTTGCCGCGCAAGATGGCATCGTACGTCTTTTTCGATGCCGCTTCGCGCCTCATCTTTCCCGCGATAGAGGTCGCCGACGGTGCGCGGCGCCAAAGTGCCGAAGGGGTTGACGCGAGTCCTGAACGTTTCGACGTGGAAGCCGCCGCGGTAGGGCGCTAAGCGTAGCAAGGGCAATTGCTTCACGCGGCGATATTCTATATAACTGACGCGCTTGGGATAGACCGGCCAGTTCTTACTCTTTTTACGGCGCCCTTCGCGCAAGTGCTCGGCCAATTTAGCCGGATCTATATCCGGAAAAAAATGCGGTGCATCCCCTGACAGATGCTATCCATCTTGACCGTCAGGAGCGAATCGCGAATCAGTTGTTCTTTACGTTGACGGGTCGAATCATCGATTTCGACCATAAAGTCCATATACATTTTGTATTCAGGCAAAGACGCCGCCAAGACCTCCCCATCATCGGCCAAAATGTTGCCACGCATCGGCGTGAGCGACACATTTCGCCGCTGGAAGCGATCGTTAACCGCCATCCAATAGTCCTTTTTGACGGTCATAATGTAGAGCGATTTACCCACAATGACCAGTCCGACAAGCGCAAGGAGTATTGCGATGACCGAAAAGCGCGAACTGAATTTGTCTAAATATACTTTCATGTTTAAAAGCCTGTAACTTTTCCCTAAACTGTCCGGGCAACAAGCCATTAAGGCTGTTTGCTACTCGAGGAAGTCTCAGCCTCTACAGGCAAGTTATAATTGGGCGTCGTCGACGTATGGAGCGTCGTGTCAGCCAGATGCTCTTCTACGCTGCTGCGTCGCGTCATTTCTTTCAATTGTCCGGAGAGCGTCAGCGCCTTGTAGCGTCTGTCGAGCAGTGTGTCGGCCAAATGCGTCCCTTCGATCATTTGCTGCTGGCACGCATAGCGATTGCCAACGTAAAGGAGACACATGACGATGATCATCACAATATACCAGAAATGCCGGCGAAACCAAGCACCCGCCAAGATGTCGCCACCGAGAATGGTGCGCAGGGATAGCGAGCGTCGGAGGTTAAACTCTTCCTCCCCCGTCAGGTTCTTGAAGGCCCGCTTCGCTTTCGTTTCGTTGTCGTCTTCAGTCTGCTTTTTGGGGCGTTTCAGTACGGCGATGGCGCTGCTTTTTCAGCCGCCGACCGCTCCAAGGCTTCGATCACCTTTCGTCCGTCTGTTTTTCTCGTCAGTTGTTTTTTTGTCATGAGTTTTTACTTGCCGTCTGTTCGTTCGGCGATGCACGCTCCGATGCGCAACTTCGCGCTTCGGCTGCGTGGGTTCGCTGCCATTTCTGCCTCGTCGGGCCTTATCACACGTCCATTGACGGGTTTCATCGGAGCGAGTCGGTTTCCGTAGAAGTCTTGTTCGACTTTGCCCGTCGCGTTGCCGGCTTTGATGAAGTTTTTCACCAAGCGATCTTCCAGCGAATGGTAAGTCAGTATCGCTAGGCGCCCCCCCGGTTTCAGCAACGTCAGTGCTGCCGTCAGCATAGCTTCCAAGGCCTCCATTTCGTGGTTCACCCTCGATGCGCAGGGCTTGAAACACCTTGGCCATATCCTTCTTCGCGCGGGCTGCGCCGAGATAGGGCGTAACGACGTCGACCAATTGCTCCACGCGCTCAATCGGCGCGGCGGCGCGGGCCTTGATGATGGCTGCGGCCAAGCGGCGCCCATTGTTGAGTTCGCCGTAGAGATAAAACAGGTTTGCCAACTGCTCTTCGCTGTACGTATTGACGACGCCGGCCGCTGAGGTGTGTGCGCGTTTGTTCATCCGCATATCCAGCGCCCCTTCAAAGCGAAAGGAGAACCCCCTGTCGGCCGCATCGAAGTGGTGACTGGAAACGCCTAAGTCGGCCAAAATGCCGTCGACCTGCGCATAGCCGTAATAGTGCAGCCAATTGGGCAGATAGCGAAAATTGCTTTGCACGAAGGTCAGTCGGTCTTCACCGGCCGGAATATTGCGCTGCGCATCGGCATCTTGGTCAAAAGCCAGCAAGCGCCCGTTAGGGCCCAATCGGCGCAAGATCTCCCGACTATGACCGCCCCCGCCGAAGGTGCAATCGACGTAGCAGCCATCCGGCCGAACGTTTAATCCGTCTACTGTGGCTTGCAGCAGTACGGGAATGTGGTAATCGGGAGCAGCGTCAGTCATCTCTGAAGATTTTTCTATCGTCTAACCAAACAGCAAAAGTAGAGATTATTCTGCACATTTGCCTTTTTTAAGGCAGGAAATCTTATAAAGCGGTTTCGTTTTGCGTCGCCGCGTGCGGCAGTTGGTCCGGAAGCTCATCGCGAAGGTCTGTTTTTGCTCCTGTAAGGCTCATTTTTGAGGCGCTATATATAATAATGTGTAGTCGGCGGTCAAAATCGGATGTCGGCGGGCCTGTTGTCGAGGCCTTTTTATCGAATTTTGAGTGGCTTTATCGGTATCGACTATGCGGCCGAGGCTTTTTTGTACGTCCCTGTGCAAGACTTTGTTCGCTGAAGCGTAAAGATAGCGTGGACCAAACTTGGCCTGCTACCTTTTTCATCACGACAATAAAGGTTTGCGCTCACGATAAAAAGACCTTGCGCTCGTGAGAAAAAACCTTTGCGCTCACGATGAAAAGCATCGCAGCACTAACTTTTTCGGAACGAAATGAATAGTCTCGCTTTGCGCGATCGACATTTGGCGTGTCACCGTTGCGTGCCGAGTTTGCGCTGTAGCCGCTCGGGTGGCAAAAGGGTGGGGTGGCGGCATTCGGCCATCGCCTATCATCGAAGGCTGTGCAGTGTGCGTGATGGCGCTAAGCGACGTAATGCTCTAAAATAGAAAGCGCATTTTTTTAGGGGGAAAATAGGTCGGCAAAAAGTCAAATATACTATATTTGCAACCCGGAACAAGCAAAAATGATCTGTACGCGGCTTGGCCGAAATTATGACAGTAGTTGTTTTTTTACATTGTTGGTATTGCTCGCTGCTTATTGCGCAGGCTTGTTGGGTTCGCTCACCGGACTCGGCGGTGGGGTCGTGGTCATTCCTTTTCTTACGCTTGGGTTTGGCATCGACTTCCATTATGCCGTCGGAGCGGCACTGGTTAGCACGATAGCCACAAGTTCCGGCTCCGGAAGTGCGTATGTCAAGGAGGGGATTACCAATGTGCGCCTCGGTATGTTTCTCGAAGTCGCTACCACGGTAGGCGCCGTTACGGGCGCTTTTGTCGCCGTCTGGCTCAATAGTTCTGTTATTGCCGTTATCTTTGGCTTTGTGCTTATCCTGACTGTCATTATGCAGCAGCGGCGCAAGCTGGACCACGAGGGCGTGGTCGGTTCGAAGCCGCGCGGCGCTTAAAGCTCTTCGGAGTTTGGCCGCAGCGCGACGGAACGCTGAAGCATTATGAATTGCGCAACGTTGGGGGCGGACTTGGCGTAATGTACGTTGCCGGCATCTTGTCGGGCGTGCTCGGCATTGGATCGGGCGTCTTGAAAGTCATAGCGATGGATGGTATTATGAAAGTGCCGTTTAAGGTGAGTACGACGACGAGCAATTTTATGATGGGCGTTACGGCCTGTGCTTCGGCCGTTGTCTACGTGCAGCGCGGCATCATTCTTCCGTCTGTGGCCTTCCCGACGCTGATCGGCGTCTTACTCGGCGCACTGACGGGCGCGCGACTCCTGCAAAGTATGAACGTAAAACGCTTGCGGCAGATTTTCTTCTTCGCCATTCTACTCGTGGCGCTCAATATGCTATACAACGGATTTACCGGTAGGTTCTAAACGATCGGTCCGTACACATTATATATATGTATCACGTCTCTTGCAAGAGCAATAACCTTTCGAAACAATGAGGCAACCGACATCAACCGAAAAAGCGCGCTCCGCAGCGCCTCAAGACAAGCCCTGCACGAAGGATGCGGCGGGCGAGACTTCCGGCGACGGCACTTCGCGCGATCTTTCGTTGCTCGTGGCGCGCACGCTTCGAATCGGCGTGGCGCTGGCCGGACTGATCGCCCTTGCGGGCGGGATAGGCTATTTGTGGCGTCACGGCTCGGAAACGCTACCCGACCTCTCTCATTTTACTTACAATGCCTTGCCGGAAAATGCGGAAGCCTACACGACGCTTGGCGGCATCTTCGGCAGCGTAGGGCAAATGAATCCCATCGGGTGGATACAGCTCGGCGTCTTGGTTTTTGATCCTTACGCCCTTCTTGCGCGTCGTCATTTCTTTTTTTGACTTCCTCAAGCAGCGCGATTGGCTGTATGCCGGCATTACGGCCTTTGTTTTGGGCGTGATTATCCTCAACTCGTTAAACCCTCTGCATTGATTCTTATAAACAAACAAATTCTAATGAATATAGCAACAACGTTCCTCGGCTGAAGGGCAACGAAAGAAATCTGCCATGTCGTCTTGCTAAAAACGCTTTCAATCAAAGGCTGATCGGCTAAAATCTAAACGTGTAAACCAAGCCCATAAAGCGCCCAAAATGGGCATTTTAGCGTTTTTTATCCTCTCTCAATCGCGACGGACGATGGATGAAGAAGAAAAAAAGTGAGAAAAATGGAATGAAAAGTTTGCATTTACTGAAAATATCCGTACATTTGCCAATAGCTAATATTCCGAAAATGCGAAAAAGCCTCGCAATAGGCCTTAGAAACCCCTCTCCGAGGTCTGGAATTAGCAAAAATAAGGAGGGAGAAGATCGGACGAGAACATAGCAAAATAACCGCTTTTACTGCGTCTGCCTCTCTTCACGAAAAACGCACGATGATTGAATATATGTTTAATTTAACGGTTATATTATGAACAAGAAGTTAGTGCTTTTGTCTGCGTGTCTGCTTTCAGCAGGCTCTATTTATGCGCAGCAACACGTAACCGGCCGGGTAGTCGACGAACATGGCTCACCCGTGAGCGGTGCTGTCGTACGTGTGCAAGGGACTAAGCTCATGACGCAAACCGATGACAACGGTAATTTTACGTTCTCGAGCTTGCCCGCCACGGCTAAGTACATTAACATCACCAACGTGGGTATGAACCCCGAGACTGTGAGCATCACGGGCAATATGCAAGTGACGATGAAAGAGTCTGGTGATAGCAACCTGACTGAGGCAGTCGTTGTAGGTTACGGTACGGCAAAGAAATTGGGTACGGTCGTTGGTACTGTGTCTAAAGTCTCTGCCGACAAAATTGAAAAACAAACCGGTGACTACCGCCCTCGACGCTTTGCAGGGTAAAGTAGCCGGTGTGCAGATCTCGAACAATACGGGTGACGTTGGTAACATCAATGGTACAAGTACGAAGGTCCGCGGTACAGGTTCACTCAATGGTGGTAACACGCCGCTCTACGTGGTCGATGGTATGCCGGTAGGTCCTTCTGTGTTCTACATGTTGAACCCGAACGATATCGAAAGCTACACGGTATTGCGTGACGCTTCAGCTACGTCTATCTACGGTTCTCGTGCTGCTAATGGTGTAATCTTCGTAACGACGAAGAAAGGTCATCGCAATGAAAAGGCTGTGATCAAAATCGGTCAGAGCATCGGTTGGAGCCAATTGGCTCGCCGCATTGGCAACCCGATGAGCTCTAACGAATTGCTGGAGTATGAGTTGCAGAATGGTATCATTAACGGTGCGCAATATGCTGCTTACAAGGCTTCAGGCGTGAATACTGACTGGCAGAAGTACTACTTCAATGATAACGCTCCGATGTATAATACGAACTTCAGCGTTGCCGGTGGTAGCGAACGCACGACGTATTATACTTCTGCGTCTTATATGAAGAAAAAAACGGTTTGACGCCTTCTTCTCGCTTCAAACGCTATACGGTTCGTTTTAACTTGGATTCTCGCGCAACGGATTGGTTCCACTATGGCGTGAACCTTGGTTTGAACTACGATGAGCGTACTGCCGATAGAATGTTTGGTAGGTTCTATAAAGGTAATAACGGTGCATACGCTACGGTAGTCAACAAGCCTTACATCAATCCTTATGATAAAAATGGTCGTAAGTTGGATGTTATTCCTACAATGAATACTTACAATAATGAGCTTTGGGCCAAACTTAATCCGAGATACACAAATGATGCGCGCCTTACGGGTACGGGTTTCATAGAATTGACGCCGGTTAAGGGCTTGACACTTCGCTCTCAATTGGGTGTCGATGCTGCTGACACGCGTACGACGATTATTGGCTACCTGAGCGCGCCTTGGAACGATACGAAGGATGGCGGTTTTAGAAATGAATATTTCAGCCGCATGTCAAGCTTCACGATTACCAATACGGCCGAATATAAGATGGAACTCAACCAAGATCATCAGTTGACATTCCTCCTTGGCCAAGAAGGTATCAAATCACAAGACTTTGGTTTCAACTCTCTCACGCAGGGTCAATCTGACGATCGCTTGATCGAGCTTGGCCACGGTACGAAAGCTGAATTGCCCGAATTGCAAGGTCTCGCCACGGTTGAATATCTATCATTCTTCGGTCGTGTAGACTACGCATTAATGAACAAGTACTTCTTCGACGTAACAGTACGCAACGACCGCAGCTCTCGCTTCGGCGCGAACAACCGCTCTGCAATGTTTGCTTCCGGTGGCTTTATGTGGAATATGAAGCGCGAAGACTTCTTGAAAGACATCGAATGGCTCACTGACCTCAAGTTTAAGGCCAGCATGGGTTCTACGGGTAACTCTCAAGGTATCGGCTATTATGATGCATTGACGAAGACGGGTCAGGTGGTGTACAATGGTTCTAATGGTTGGGGCCTTGCTACGCCGGAGAACAAGAACCTCGGTTGGGAAACACAAATTCAAACGACGATCGGCTTCTCTACGCGCCTCTTCGATCGCTTGAACCTTGAAGTAAACTACTACAACCGTCGTACGAAAGACATGTTGATGGATACGCCGTTGCCTTTACACGACCGGTTTCAACAGCCAAACGTTGAACATCGGTTCTATGGTTAATAACGGTATAGAGATCCAATTCGACGTTGACGCTGTACGCAACTGGAATGACTTGAATGTTAACGTTTATGGTAACTTTACGTACAACGCTGATAAGATCACGAAGCTCTTCTACGGCATCGACGAGTGGAAACTCCCAAGTAGCTACCTTGTATATAAGGTAGGCCAGAGCGTTACATACCTTTTGCCGGTACGCGTAGGTGTTAATCCTGCTAATGGTAACATCGTTTGGGCTAAGCCGGGCGGTGGTACAACGGAAACTTACTCTGAAGATCTTTACCAAGATATAGGCAAGCGTATGTACGCTCCGATCAATGGTGGCTTCGGTCTAAATGCTTCTTGGAAAGGTTTGACCTTGAATGCTGACTTCGCATTTTGTGTTGGGTAAATGGATGATGGATGCCATCGAGTTCCATACGTACAACCATAACTTTATACAAAACAACCACGACCGCGCGCTCGTTAATGCTTGGAAGAAGCCGGGTGACATCACGGACGTTCCGCGTTTTGGCGTAGCAAAACCGCTTCGATACTTCTCAATTACACAACTCTTCTTTCCTCCGCCTCAAGAACTTGTCGCTCTCTTATGACCTTCCGAAGTCTTGGATGGAGGCTACTAAGGTGATTCGCAATGTTCGCCTCTCTGCAACGGCTCGTAACCTCTTGACCTTCACGAAGTGGAAGGGCGCAGATCCTGAGTACGGTGGCCACGTCTCTATGGCTACATTCCCGAATACGCGCGAATTCTTCTTGGGCATTGAAGTAACATTCTAATCGTTTAGACAAATAGAATTATGAAAAAGACTTTTTCAAATCGCTGATGATCGCAGCACTCATCGTGCCGACCTTCACCGCGTGCGAATTAGACCAATACCCCACGACTTCTATTCCGGGTGAAAAATCTTGGGAGAAGCCAAGTGATGCTACTAACTTCGACAAAGGCCTCTACGCTACTTTGCGTAACAACCTTTCAAACGTAGGTGCTTTGTGGGGCGATATTTTGATGGACTACTTCCAACCAACCATCAGCTATGGTAACCGTGGAGGTTTGCTCTACACTTGGACTTATACTGCGAATGACGTGGGTGGTCCTTGGGCAAGTGGCTTTAGTGCCATTTCTGATTGTAACTACTTCTTGACGAACGTTGATAGGATCGATTATAGCAAGAGTAAGGATCGTGCTACTGACTCTATCTTAGTAAGACAGTACAAAGGTGAAGCACACTTCATCCGAGCATTGGCTTATTCTAACATTGTCAGCTATTATTGCCAGTCTTATGATGCAGGAAAGGCAGCTACGACGCGCGGTCTTCCGCTCTTGACGAAGGTTGACGTAAGTGCAAAACCGAGAAGTGCAAACTTGAAGGCTACCTACGAGTTCATTCTCAATGATCTTAATATAGCTGACGATCTGCTCCAAGCTTCAGAACCGGGAACTGATCCTGTGCTTGGTCAGCTCATCAATAAAACAATGACGAAAGCGCTCCGCGCTCGTGTATTGCTCAATATGGGCGACTATACAAATGCTTTAGCAGAAGCTGAAAGCTTGATCAATAGCGGTTACTTTGCTTTGGCTAACAGTGCTAACGCTTTGAAGGATATGTGGACCAATGACCCTAGGTTCAGAGTTTATCTATGTGCCGGCCGGCACGCCTGATGAACGCTTTGAATATGGCTCATCGGCTAATGATAACAACTTCCGTTTTTATAACAAAGCTGGAGGTGGTTACAGCCCCGACTGGATTCCTTCTAAGGCAACGGTTGATATGTACTCTTCTAACGACTGGCGCAAGGATATCTTCTTGGACAAGCAGGATGTGAATTGCGAAGGCCAGAAGGCTTCTAACATAGCTCTGTTTAACAAGTTCTTGGGCAACCCCAGATTGTCTAAGACGGGCGATAGCAGATTTGCACGTTACAACCTTCCGAAACTCTTCCGTATAGCAGAAACTTACTTGATTGCAGCTGAGGGCAGCTTATCGTCTCAACGATGCAGCTAAGGCGCAACAATATCTCAACGCTTTGCGCACGAAGCGCGGCTTGCTCGCTACGTCAGAGACGGGTGAGAGCTTGGCAAAGGAAATTCGATTGGAATGGAAACGAGAGTTTATTGGCGAAGGCATGTACTTCCACGTACTCAAGCGTTGGGGCCTTGGCTTCACACGTGACGCTGCGACGCAAACGGATGCTGCAAACGTCGTTTATACCGCTGACGCAGCTGCCAATATCGGCTTGAAGGTTGAACCTACATTCCACAACAATTGGACGTTCGAGATTCCGACACAAGAGAAGAATATGAACCCGAATGTTGAGTTGTTCGATTAAGACGACGTAAGCAGAAATAAGTTCATTCCTCGATAAGAGCGAGCAGAAGGCCGCTGCAAACTTGCAGTTGGTGGCGGCCTTCTACTTACAATTACAATACGAAAGGAAAAACAGAGACACAATGAAAAAAAGTTTATTTTTATCATTAGCTGCATTAGTGGTTACCGGCCTTGGCTTGACCTCTTGCAACAATGACTTCGAAAATACGAAAGTGAGCTATCCGGCACAGATGCCTTATGGCTACTACCAATCGCAGTATACGCCGGATGGAAACTCTGAATACGCGCTCACTTATACGACAACTTCGACCGGCCAGCCCATTCTTGTTGTAAAGATGCGTGGTAAATCTACCGGTGCCGACAGCGGAGTTTATCGCAACATTATTGCAACGTCTGACGTAAAAATACGATCCTGCTACCGGTATCTTGAGTGCTTCTTCTGAAGGCTCTCTTTATGACTTCCCGGTACTTGCTTACGCTGCATTCCAAAAAGATAACAACAAGGTTACTCTTAACGTGTTGAAGGCAGCAGATAGCACGCGTCAAGTGGTTTCTACTTTAGTGAAGAGTCAACCCTCTGACATCTATGGCACTTGGACCGCAAACATCAATGGCGTACAAACTACTTTGGTACTCAACGATAAAGGTAAAAGCACATCAACCCCTGAGGGTGGCGCGAAGACAACCATCACGCATCAGTTTGCTAATGGCGCGGGTGTGATTACCTTCGCTGACGGCACGCAAGGTTCTGTGAGCTACAATGCCAACGGCCAGCTCGTTATGACCATCAATGGTCAGCAGGTGATTTTGGATCCTGCACAGAGCAAGGCAGAACCCGAGATCATGATTCCTATCTATGAAGGTGTCTACACTTCTGGCTTGTTCGGTGCACTTCCTACAAGTACGCTTTACCAGAGCAACAAGGATCAGACTAAATACCCTCATCAAGCCGTTTGTGCAAAACCCAGATGGTCTATACTTCACCTATAATAAGTCTACCGGCGTGATCGTGATTAAAGATCAGGACACTATGTACGACTTCACTCAAAATGGGAAGCCTTATGGTCATATATTCGTCAGCGACGCAGTGACCAAAGGTGCAGATGGTGCAGTGCCCAGTTCTTACGATGCTACCGGCAAGGTGTTTACCTTTAACGTTGTTTACTTCGTGAAGGATGGTAACTTCCCGCCTCAGACGGATACTTTCGTTTTGCAGAATGAGATCCCTCAAGACGAAGCACCTGCTATGATTCGCAAGACTCCTAAGTTCGAATTGAAGAACGTTCAATTGTTCAAGAATAAATAATCGACCTTCGATTTAGACCTATAATTTGCAGCTTCGCCCTATTCCGGCGAGGCTGCTTTTTTGTGTTTTATCACGACGCTCCACAAGCACCCTTTTAAATGTAAACCCATTCATTCTTCCTTTAACCCTGCTCTTCGACGGTATCATAAGCCATGCACTGTGCCCTCTTACCTTCCATCAATCGATGAGTCCCTATATTTCGCATCGCTTATTTTAATTCTTTATACCTCCCGTCTTTTTATTCGCCCTACACTGCGGCTACTTGAAGAAAGAAGGCTCATCGTTAAAAGTCTGTAGTGTACTGAATAAGTTGACACTTTCTCAATCAAAAAAGGAGTAAAATTTATGTCTCATTACAATGAATCAGAGAAAATACTGTTATTACATCAGTATGTAACAAGTGGCTTAACCTTGCAAGAGTTCTCTTCTCGTCACGGTATCCCTTTAAGCACTTTCCATCGTATTTATACCGAATATGGCTCACCCGACGTCTCGTCAGTAGCAGATCTTATGAAAAAAAGAAGATATCCCCGTTCAGCTCGAAGAGCTACAAGCGCAGTTATTACGCGAGCGCAAGGCTCATGAAAAAAAGAGATCAAACGTCTTGAAAAAGAATTGGCCGTTGAAAAAAACTTTATGGTTTGGCCAACAAGACGATGATCGATCTTGCCGAGAAGAAATACAACATCCGTATACGAAAAAAACTCCGCTGCCAAGTAATCAAGACCTTGTCGCAGGGAGAAGAAAGACAGGAACTAGTAAGTCATCCTGTCAGTTTACTCTGCGGTTATCTTGGCATAAGCAGACAAGGATATTATCGCCATGTGGATCGTTCTTTTGGAGTTAGACGTCCTGCGCAGCAGCATCGTATTCTATGCACAGGAGCTTCGCACCTCTTTACCCAAGGCCGGCATACGCATCCTTTACGAGCTATGCCGTCGCAAATATGCAGATAAGTTTACCATCGGGCGCGACCAATGCTATGAGCTCTTCCGCTCTAATGGTCTGTGCCTTCGCCGTCGCAAACGCCCAAGGACGACCAACTCCAATCACCACTACCACATCTATGAAGACCTTCTCAACACAAGGCCCTAGTTACATCCCGCCCGCTTCGGCGAGCTGTGCGTTACGGATATCACCTACGTGGCAACCTCTTCAGGTTGGGCCTATCTCTTTGGTAACCGATGCCGCTTCACGTCTGATCGTGGGCTGGTGCCTGCATCCGACCCTTGAGAGACAAGGTCCGATGAAAGCCCTCTCTATGGCCATCGATTTCTACAGAAAGTATAATGTCGAACTCTCACAACTCATACACCACTCCGACCGCGGCGTGCAATACTGCTGCAATGAGTACGTCGACAAACTCAAATCTCTTGGAATACAAATAAGTATGACGCAAACCGGAGACCCATTGCACAATGCTCTGGCCGAGAGGATGAACAATACGCTCAAGAACGGATGGCTCTTCAGTACAGAAGACAAAAAGTCTGCAGCAGGTCAGGCGCCTTACAAAGAAAGCCATCGACCTGTACAACACGTTCAGACCGCATCAGAGTCTGCAGATGAGAACGCCAATGGAAGAAGTCGGAAGGTTGACGGCATAACTTCCTTGGTACACATTATTAAGTCAAACAATAAAAGAAGGAGGCAGAAACAACCGCAACAAGAAAAATAAAAGATTAATTTTTGCAATTAGAAGACAACTGTCAACTAACTATGTAGTTAAGAAAAAGACTGCGACAAGCCTAGCTGGGCTTAGCAAATAAACTTGTCAAAGAAGAATGAAATTAAGAAACCAAAGTTGTCAACTAATTCTAGGACATTATAGTCCCACCTAAAGGGAATTTTAATTCCCCCTATGGGAATTTTTATTTCCCTCTTAAGGGAGTTTTATTTCCCACCTAAAGGGAATTTCAACGGTCACCTATCATTGAATTTCTTTTGCTCAGCGATGGTCGGCTTTTTGCAACCTTCTGCCCTCTGGTGTGCTACATTTAGCTTGCCTCTTGTCCGCAGATTACGTAAAACGCACGCTGTGCTTTCAAGCGTGTTCGCTAAAGTTGGCCACTTGTGCAGACTGTAAGCCTCATCTTGTTAGACAAACCGCGCGCTTTCTTTGGTCTTCTGCCGACTTTCACCTATCTTTGCTCCGCTCATAGGGCTGATTCTCTGCCGTAAAACAGATAACATTCCTTGGAAAGGGTAGAGCGTAGGCCAAATATTGGTTCTAACCGATTGTGTATCGTAAACTATGACGAAAAAGACTGGCAACTTATCTCTTGCTGTGCTTATGCTTGCTGTGCGAGGCTGCTTTCGCCCAAAATGGTAAACGCTTTACGCTTGTTATCGACCCCGGCCATGGCGGTAAAGATACAGGTGCGCCCGGCGCATACTCCGTAGAAAAGAATATCAACTTGAAAGTGGCGCTGGCTTTCGGTCAGCTCGTGGAGCGCAACTGTCCCGACGTGAAAGTCATCTATACCCGCAAGACGGATATATTTATCCCTTTGCAGACCCGAGCCGACATCGCCAACAACGCTAAAGCCGATCTTTTTATCTCTATTCATACCAATGCTGTCGATGGCAATCGTTCGGCCTATGGTAGCGAAACGTATACGCTCGGTATGGCGCGTGCAGAAGCCAATCTCGACGTGGCGAAGCGCGAAAATAGTGTGATTACTTACGAAAAAGATTATCGCCAACGCTATGAAGGCTTCGATCCGAGCAAGAGTGAGAGTTATGTGATCTTCGAATTGATGCAAGATCGCTATATGCAGCAGAGCGTTGATTTAGCCCAAGCTATTCAGCGCCAGTACGTTCGCAATAATCGCAGAGATAAGGGTGTGCATCAAGCCGGATTCTTAGTCTTACGTAAGACGTCTATGCCTGCCGTACTCACAGAGTTGGGCTTTATCACGACGCTCGACGAAGAGGCTTACCTCAATTCCGATCGTGGCGTTATCACGCTGGCCACGTGTATCTACAACGGCTTTCTCCAGTATCGCAAGATGTATGATCGCACGGCCGTAGGCTTGCCGCAACCGATATTCACCTCTTCTGATGTATCAACCGCTGACGCTGAAGATAAGAATACGCCACCGGCAGAAGTCGTGCCCTTACCCTCCACCACGCAGCAACCGACAAAACCGGCCGAGCGGGTAATCATTGTAGATCCTGCTCCTGCTAAAGCAGCAAATAAGCCGGTAGCCCGCACGCAGACTAAGAACGCTGTAACTACGCCCGCCAAGTCGATTGCGCCGACTAAACCCGCTCAGTCCGCAAAGGCCTCTTCTACTTCGACCAAAGACAAGGCTGGTAAAACAGAGAAGACGACCGGGGGCGACAAGGACAAGCAAAAGACCGCGAAGGGCTTACACTATCGTATACAGATTGCCGTCAACGCTGATCGTCTTTCCTCGAGCGACAAGCAATTTCGAGGTCTGAGTCATCTTTATATCTTTAAGGAGGGTGGACGCTTTAAGTATGTCACGGGTATTTATGCTACAAAGGCAGAGGCGCAGGCCGCCCTCAAAGAAGTCAAAAAGTCGTTTACTGACGCCTTTATCGTCAAGTTTAATGGAGATACCCACGTACCCTGATCAAAGGAGAGGTAAATCCGCAATAGAGTCATTTACGTAAACCCAAGCATCAACCAGTAGCCCTTCGGTCAGCTGCAGAATAAGATCGAGGCGTACATATTAACAACGAACTTATGAAAATATTTACTAGGGAAGTTAAGATCGCACTCTCAGCCATTGTGGCCATTGTGCTCATCTATTTGCTCATCAATTTTATGAAGGGTGTCAATGTCTTCAAGTCGAGTAACACCTATTACGTGCGCTTTGATAACATTGCGGGCTTAGCGGTCTCCAATGCCGTGTACGCCAATGGTTACCCCGTCGGCATTGTGCGGGGCATTCAGTACGACTATGGCAACTCATGAGCGCGTTGTTGTGGCGATTGAGTTGGATAAAGAAATGCATATGCCTCGCGGAACGAAGGCCGAATTGGTCACCTCCTTGATGGGCGGTGTGACGATGTCTTTGATTTTAGGGCCGAATCCCACTGACAACTTGGCGCAGGGCGATACCATTAGCGGCGGTCTGCACGAAGGCGCGGTCGAAAAAAAGTGGAGGCGCTGATGCCGACGATCATGGATATGTTGCCAAAGTTGGATTCGATTGTGACGAATATGGCGCGCCTCTCAGCAGACCCCTGCTTTGGCACAAACGCTACGCAATACGGCGGAGATTACGAACAATCTTCGACGGACGTCGGCCAAACTTGATGCTATGGTCGGCCGAGACTTGCCGCAAATGATGCAAAATTTGAATAAGACGAGTAGTAACGTCGAGCGCTTGAGCAATAATCTGGCGGCGATCAATCTACAAGAGACGATGAACGAGGTCAATGCTTCGTTGGCAGAGGTAAAACGTTTCTCGGCTAATATCAATGCGATGACTAACGACTTGAATAGCAAATTGAATAGTCGGGATAATACGTTCGGTCTTTTTGCTAAATGATCGTAAACTTTATGACAATCTAAATCATACGGTAAGTAGTGCAGATTCTTTTGCTAATCAACGTCAAAGCACATCCGAAGCGCTACGTTCATTTCTCCATCTTTGGGAAAAAAAGGACAAGTAGTCCTTTTTTTCTTTCAACGATTTAACCGCCTACTTTATCCGCGACGCCCGTGGGGGGCACTGAAAGAAACCATAAGGCTGTTGGCAGTTGGCTAACATCTTGAACGAACGGAGAATAAACTTATGTAAAGCAATTTTATGCTGTCGGAAAAATAAAGAACTACTTGATAGAATCGCGTTTGTACGATGACACGGCAGATGAAGCCTATCAAAAGGTAATGTCAAACTTAGGGATTGACCTTGAAACCCCTTTTGCGCAGTTTAATCTTTATACGAATGCCGAAACGTTTACGGGCAATCGTGCCGAGTTATGCAAGTTGTTTATAAATGAACCCAAATTGTAAGGCAGTCGACTTCTTTATTAGTTGTTGACTGCTTTTGGGGGATATTACCATTTCAGAAACTTTGTCAGTGGTAATCATCGCTGTATGTATTTTGTAGGTAAAAAAATAATAGCGAGATTACCAACTTTTCATGGAACGTTCTTATCCCGAACTGGCGTAAGATTTACAAAAAAATGATGAGAATGCTTGATATTATGAATCCTTATTTCTATCTTTACACATCAATGTAGAGAACAAACGCTTTATTATTGTTTGTATAAATAGCACTTTAATAGTTAATCCTAAAAACCGAAGAAATGAAAAGATCATTTACACAAGTCATCAAAAATGCAAAACAGTTGATTTGCACAGTTATCCTTACTACAATATTTCTAACTATCCATGGTGTTACAATCGAGGCTTCCAACGTCATTAAGATGAAAACATTGCGCAGCCCTAAAGAACAGATTAAACTCGTAATAAATGGAAGTGGAGAGTACAAGGTAGAGGGAGCAAAGCCGGCTACAATTGGCAATGGAGAAGCGATACTCACCTTAACGTCGCAAAATGTGAACATAATAGGCGACATAACAAAATTCGACTGCTCGGATAATGACCTTAATTTACTTGATGTGAGCGGATGTATCACTCTCACTGAACTACTATGCTACGAAAATTCTTTAACTGAACTTCTGCTTGACAAAAACAGTAATCTTGTGAATCTATCATGCGATTACAATTCTATAGAATCACTTGATTTAAGCCATAATCCTCTACTTAAAGATCTCCTGTGCCCGTACAATCGCATTAAGCATCTTGATTTAAGAAATAATAAACAACTCACTTCTCTCTATTGCTTAAGTAATCAGATTGAAGATATACAATTGGCTGATGAGAATGCCATTGAAGAAATTCTATGTAGCGGCAACGAGTTACGCAGTTTGAATTTGCAAGGATGCAAGAATCTTCAATTGCTGGAATGTTACTACAACAATATAGAATCACTTAACCTTGCGACGAATTCAAAACTCATCAAATTATCGGCTAAGAATAATCTGTTGAAGACATTAGACTTGTCAAATAACGTGCAACTTACCGTACTATCTTGTGCCAATAATAAGCTTACATCCATCTCCCTTCCGGAAAACTCTACGTTACTGTCTGTAACCTGCTTTAATAATCAGCTAAAAGGCGACGCTATGAAAAACCTTATGAGCAGTCTGCCCGATATAAATGGGAAAAGTATTACAGGTGAAGGCGGTGGAGAAATCATGATTGTCAATACATCTGTCGAGGACAAAAATGTATGCTATAAAAGTGATGTGAAAATTGCTACAGACAAGGGATGGAAAGTGATGGACTTTAATGGTGATTATACCGAACGGCAAGCGTATGTTGGTGAAGATGACCCTGTCTCGGGTGTGAATAGCGTTAAGCAAGAGCCCTTAAGGGTTTCAATTAGAAACGGAAAGGTTGCGATTATCGGCAGTTTCAAGTGTGCACAGCTTTACAATGCCAACGGGCAACTGCTCCTTACCACAACCGACCATGAATTGGATACCGGTTGTTTGACGCCCAGTGCATATATACTGCAAATCGACGGCAACAACCAAATGAAATCAATGAAGTTCCTCATCAAGTAAAACCACCTCTCAACCAAATGAAAGATGTTGTATCACACGATTGTTATGATACAGCAGTCCGTTCACTTGGACGTGTCGGACTTGCCGATGAAGAAGAGGTGTTATCAGCAATCGCAACCAGCTCATCTTGGGACCATCGGGCAGTAGCCTGAGTTGCTGTTCTATTTTTCTTTTAGTGTTTCGATTTCACCTAAATTCTAAGTTTGCAATATGAATTGCAAACTTAGAATTTAGGTGAAATCAAAAAGAAGTAATTTGAAGACCCTCGTGAAGGCTTTCTGAAGCCCTTCAGCGGAGAGAGGGCTCTTTCTCTTGAATCTTCAAATAGTGTCATAAACGTTCAACCTGTTGTATAATAGCATTTTAAGTAGAATGTTAATAAAATAAGATTTCATGGGAAATCTTTGGTAGAATCAATTCTTGGGTGTAAATTTGGGTGCATAAATCAAAACATCCAAAAGTATGAACATCAAGCGGAATATTATCTTCACGTTGGAAAGCAGGAAAAAGGACGGGGTTCTCATTATTGAGAATGTGCCTATCCGTATGCGTGTCAATTTCGCTTCCAAACGAATTGAATTTACAACAGGTTATCGTATTGATGCTGCGAAATGGGATTCTGATAAGCAGCGAGTAAGAAATGGTTGCACAAACAAACTGAAACAATCAGCTTCTGAAATCAATGCTTCACTTTTGGGCTATTATACAGAGGTGCAGGAAATCTTCAAGAAGTTTGAAGTAGAAGAAATAATGCCAACCCCTGAACATATAAAAGAAGCATTCAATGCGTTGCACAAACCTATAGAGGAAGAAGTCAAACCGAGAAATTCAATACCTAATGCTTTCTACAAGGTATTCGATGAGTTTGTGAGAGATTGTGGACGACAGAATGATTGGACTGATTCTACTTACGAGAAGTTTGCTGCTGTGAAAAAAATCATTTGATGAACTTTCGTGATGGACTTACATTTGATTTCTTTTGATGAGAAAGGTCTAAATGATTATGTTACCTATCTTCGTGATGTAAAAGGAAATGCGCAATTCTACTATAGGCAAGCAATTAAGTTTCTTGAAGTGGTTTTTACGCTGGGCTTTCAAGAAAGGTCTGCATCAGAACAATGCTTACGATAGTTATAAACCCTAAACTCAAAAAGCACACAGAAGAAAATAATCTTTCTCACATGGGAGGAACTGAACAAACTCCGAGAGTTTGAAATACCAGCAGCCAAGCAAGCTTTTGGACAGGGTGCGTGATGCATTTCTCTTCCAATGTTTCACGGGCTTGCGCTACTCAGATGTGTTTAATCTTCGTAGAAGTGATATAAAGGGCGACCACATTGAGATTACAACGGTTAAGACTTCTGATAGCCTGATTATCGAGTTGAATAAACATAGTAAAGCAATTCTTGATAAATACAAAGATGTGGCATTTGAAGATGACAAGGTGTTACCTGTTATAACTAACCAGAAAATGAATGATTATCTTAAAGAATTAGCTGAACTTGCAGGCATTGACGAGCCTGTACGTCAAACTTATTATAGAGGTAATGAGCGCATTGACGAAGTTACACCTAAATATGCCTTGCTTGGAACACACGCTGGTCGTAGAACGTTTATCTGCAATGCACTTGCATTGGGTATTCCTCCGCAAGTAGTTATGAAATGGACTGGGCATAGCGATTACAAGGCTATGAAACCTTACATAGATATTGCGGACGACATCAAAGCGAATGCCATGAGTAAATTCAATCAATTATAACACCGAAACAATATGAGTCAAGAAATAAATAAAGTAGAAATACAAGATTTATCTCTCGTTGTTCGAGCCATCGGTTCTGACCTTGAGCATACGCAAGTACGCATGATAGCCTCTGCAAATGCAGATATGCTTTTCCACTATTGGAAAGTAGGACATTTTATTCTCTATCTCCAAAAGAAAGAAGGTTGGGGAAGCAAAGTCATAGATAATCTTTCCAAGGCGATACGTTCTAAATATCCTGATAAGAAAGGCTATTCTCGTAGAAATATCTTCTATATGTGCCAGTTTGCCAGTGCTTATCCGTTGGAAGTACTGAAAGAAATGGATAGGATAGATAGCTTACTCACAACTCCTACTGTAGAGAAGGTTTTAAGTCTGACAAACGAACTCAATCAAATTGTGCAACAACCTGTTGCACTAATTCAATCTACAGATAATCAATCGAACACAATTACGCAACAGCCTGTTGCACAATTAGAAGAAGTTACTGAAACATTGTCAACAATCTATCACTGCGACATCAGTCAGATAGAGGAAATATTCAAGCATTCCGCCATTGTTCGCACTAACTGGGCGAGCCTATGTTATATTGCTTAATAGCAAGCTGCCTTTGGGTGAACGTTATTGGTATATCACGCAGGCGGTTGCAAATGGCTGGAGTCGCAATGTTCTGCAAATGCAGATTGAGACCAATCTTTTCGCTCGGCAGATTACGGCAAAGAAAGTGAGCAACTTCTCTGTGCGATTACCCAAACCGCAAAGCGACCTTGCCAACTATCTGATGAAAGACCCATATATCTTTGATATGATGGGACAGACAGATAAAATGGCAGAACGAGACATTGAACGACAATTGGTTTCGCATATCACCAAATATCTTCTAGAAATGGGCAGTGGCTTTGCTTTTGTCGCACAGCAGAAGCATTTTGAAGTGGGTGATTCTGATTTTTATGCCGACCTCATTCTCTATAACATCCAACTACATGCATACGTTGTTATCGAACTCAAAACCACACCTTTCAAGCCCGAATATATGGGACAACTGAACTTCTACATCAATGTAGTAGACGATACTCTACGTGGCGAGCACGACAATAAGACCATCGGCTTGCTTCTCTGTAATGGTGGTGATAAAGTGGTAGCGCAATATGCCCTCTCTGGCTACGACCAGCCCATCGGTGTGAGCGACTACCAACTCTCAAGGGCTATTCCTGAGAATTTGAAATCAGCTCTGCCTACGGTAGAGGATGTTGAGGAAGAATTAAGTAAGATAGTAGATAAAAAAACATATAAAAGGATATTTCAATTGTTATACTGACCTTTTTAAAATGGTTTTGGATTATGATGTGTGAACTCATATAACTAATACTCATATTATGAATAGTTTAACATTATCAATAACTACTATAGGCGATTTGCTACTTCGCAAAACCATAACGAATTGCGAGGAGCCTATCAAGGATGTAGAGCTATGTGTGCCTCTCTATCAGCGCCCGTACAAATGGACAGCTCGGAATGCCATACAATTGCTCGATGATATTATTGATGCCAAGAATAGTAATAAGGAAAGATACAGGGTTGGTACGCTTATCCTTCACAAAACAAAGGAAAAGGGACAATATGATATTGTTGATGGACAGCAACGCATCATTACTTTCTCTCTTCTTCTGACGGCATTAGGAGAAAATAGTATCGGGGTTTTGAAACAAAAGATATATGACAATACGTACAATGACCATAATATCGCCAACAACTATAATGCACTTTTCCGTAGGGTTGGATTAAAGTCGGAAGACAATGATTCGGCAGTTGAACATCAACGGGAGATGGAGCATCTTAAGGATTATATAGAGAACAGGTGTGAGTTGATTGTTGTGATAACCACCGATGTGTCTGAAGCTTTTCAGTTCTTTGACTCTCAAAAATGCACGGGGTAAGGCTCTTTATCCTCATGATTTGTTGAAAGCATACCATCTACGCGAGATGAATAACATCAGCGAGGATGAAACAGAAAGAATAGTAAAGGATTGGGAACAGGTTTCACAAAGAGATTTAGCTGATTTTTTTGGTAATTACCTGTATCGTATCAAAGAATGGGTAGCAGGCAACAAAGCTAATATCTTGAATGAGCATAACATCCATATGTTCAAAGGTGTTACTCGTTCAGCAAGAACGCCTTATGCCCAATTCTACAAGAGTGCCTATTGCTATGCAGATATGGTCAATTCTTCTGCAATGCCTTTTGTCTCAGGTACTCGGAATGTAAATGCGTTCCAATTAGACACACCGATAATTGCCGGTAAGCCGTTCTTTGAATATACAAAGCACTATTATAATATACTAAAAGATATTCAGAATAACAATAAGTATGAGGGATTCTATATCAATGACAATATAATAGTTAAAAACATTAGACCGGCACTTCAAAAAGGAATAGGTAACGGTATAACACGTCTAATGTTTGATACCTCTGTTCTGCTTTTACGTTGACAGATTCTGCCCAGAGACATATCCGACAAAAAGAAGATATAGACTTGTTTGAACAATTTGTCATATATGCGTTCATTTGGGCTTATTCTTTGAGGGCACAATATACTAATCTTGGTTGGCTTTCTGCACAAAACTACATTATGGGGGGGAGTGAAAAGATCAATACATTTAATATGTATAAACTGATTGCTAAGCAAGATACACCGACTTCATTACTGAGTGCTTTGGCAGACAAGCTTTAACCCGCTTTCAAATGATGACATTAAAGATGGTTGGGCGCAGGAATGCTACGAGTATAGTGGCGATGGTGAAACATTGAAGAATCTAAAGGACGAGAAAGATGGTGTGTATGAAAACTATCTGTATTTCTTCCAAACAAATGGTTACTATAAAAATTGAAGACAATGAAAGATTTGAATAATATTCTTGAAGAGTGCTCTATTCATGACATCTATTTCTCAAACAGAGGGGCTTCTATATTATACAAGATACCCTATCTATCAGCGTAATTATGCCTGGGGGCGTGAAGAAATATATGCCTTAATAAAGGATGTATATGATTCGTTGGAAAAGTCTGTTTACTATATTGGTACTCTTGTCACATACAAGCGAGATGATAATATTTATGAAGTTATTGATGGACAACAGCGATTGACAACAATCTACATTATTCTAAAGGCATTGGACATAAAGAATATTCCAAATACTCTTACTTATTCTGCAAGAAAAGTTTCGGCAGCGACAATAAAAAAATGCCTGTGTTTGGTGATGAAAACGATATGGGTATTCTTAATGGCTTCCATTACGCAAAGGAAGCACTCAAAGAGATTGTCGGTGACAAGAAGACTGATATCGAATCTTTTAAGTCTTTTTTCTTGGACAAGGTGCATATCATCCATTATCGTGTGCCGAAAGACGTAGATTTGAATCACTATTTTGAGGTTATGAACTCTCGCGGTGAGCAGTTAGAAAAGCACGAAATAGTAAAAGCCAAACTGTGTGAGCAACTAATTGGCAATGAAGAAGCTATGGAGAAGTTTAGTCGTATATGGGAGGCTTGTAGTGACATGAGTTCTTATATTCAGCAGAAGCTTCCTGGGATGACAAGTGTCTTTTGGTAAAACAATGGGTAGTTTTTGATATAGAATCTTTCAACGACTTTCCGAATTCTAATGCGGATTCATCTTTATCATTGGGGATGAAAACTATTTCAGATTTTTTTAAATACACCTATAAAAAAAGATAGAAAAGAAGGAAGAAGATGATATAAACGATCGTTTCCAGCCCATAATAGACTTTCCGAATTTTCTATTAATTGTACTGAAAATTACGAGAGCGTGGAACGAGGATGATTTTAATCCTCTGAGTTTCACGCTTGATGATAAAGAACTAATTAAGGAGTTTGATAAAGTAAATCTTACTCCCAAGTTTGTTAAGGACTTCGCATATAATCTCCTTTTGGCTAAGTACTATCTTGATAACTATGTAATACATCACACAAATGGTGAAGATAGAACCATTGAAAATCCGTGGAAGTTGCAATATTTCTACAAGAAAGGTAGTAAGGCCGCTTATCTAAAGGATTTGTATGAGGACAATAAGGCACAACAAAACGAGGTTATTCAATTACTATCCATGTTTGAAGTCGCTTTCACGCCTAAGCAAAGAAAAAACTATCTGTTCTATTGTTTATACCACCTATTTGAGGATTGGGACCTCAATAATTATGTAAATTTCTTAAGAAAAACTGGCAGATAAGTATTTCTTTGATGTGTATCTCGATGCAAGTAAACTCAACGACATAAATCAGCCGAAGCCAAATAGTTTTGATGAGACTATTTTTAATAATGGTGGATTGAATGTTGAATTAGAAGAAGTGAATCGGGACTTCAATCGTATCTACCCCATCGGCTCATGCAATATACCTTTGTATGTATTTAATTATACAGATTATAAACTTTGGAAGAAATATGTTGTTGAATTGCGAGGTAACAAAGCAAAAAAGAATTCTCGTAGTCGAATAGATTTTTTCAATTCATTGGGTTGTAGTGATTTTGAGTTGGATTCTTTCAATAACTTCTATTTCTCTCGAACAAGAAAAAGTCTGGAGCATTATTATCCACAAGCTAAGGCTGGAGACAATATGCCAATTAGTACGCAAGATATAAACTGCTATGGTAATTTTGCCATGATAGGTTCCGATGCAAACAGTTCTGGCTCAAACTGGAATCCAATTAAAAAAAAGAATCGCTATCTTGATACAAAGTCCAATCAGGTGAGTGTTGCTTCCTTAAAGTTCAGAATTATGTTACAGATATGTCAAGACAATTACAATAACGGTATTAAAGACAAAGAAAAAGAACGTCCATTTGGCTTAGAATGGGACGTAGAAGATATAGTCAGACACCAGAACAAGATGTTAGAGATGATTATGAATAAAACTGAATGAAAGTCAAAATAGCACCATTATAACATGCCTATAACATAGTCATTAGCATATTTGCCCATTGTATTGGCTATCTATTGTCATGATATCAGTTAGATTGAGGAATTCTTCAAGCAGTCAGTTATAGTTCGCGTCAACTGGGTGAGCCATATAATTCTGAGTTCTATACGGATAACTTCTTCTATAAACTCCGAATCCATGTATATGTAATCATTGAGTCCAAAGCCACGCTATTCAAACCCGAATATACGGTACAATTAGCAATATGTACAAATGTTATGGATAAAACTCTCTACGATGAATACGATGGAAAATCATCGGTTTGCTTCTCTGCAATGATAGCTATAAGGTTGTGTTTCAGCATGCACTCTTTGACTATGACCAGCCAATTGGTGTGAGTGGTTACCAATATTCGAAGACTATTCCTGAAAATCTAAAATCAGCTCTGCCTTCGGTTGAAGAAGTCGAGGAGGAACTAAGCCGAATAATGGATATATAATAAATTAAAAATATGGATTATCAGATTAAACAAATGATTGGCGATGAGAAAACCCATCGCTATGTATTAGCAAGTAGATGTACAAAGCCTTTAGTGGTAATCGGAGTCAATCCAAGTACAGCAAATGAAAAATATCCTGATCCTACAGTGAGAAAAGTTATGGGATTTGCAGAACTTAATAACTACGATGGTTTTGTTATGTTAAATCTATATGCTCAGAGATCTACAAATTTTAAAGGTGTACATAATAAGAAGGATGAAATCCTTCATCAGAATAATCTTGATGCTATAAGAGAATTCTTTAAGACATACGCAGAATTGGATGTTCTAGTTGCTTGGGGTAATCTTATATCTAAGAGGAATTATTTATTAGATTGCTTTAGAGATATTGCCAATGTACTTCAAGAACAAGAGCGAAAAATCAGTTGGAAGCAAATAGGAGAGTTAACAAAATCAGGACACCCAAGATATCCCCTTTATGCTCGTTATGATTTCGGACTAAAGATTTTTTTGATATCGACAGTTATCTTTAAAAGACACATATATCAATTACTCCAAGAAACTGTACGAATCAATTTCTTGGAGTAATTTCTATTTCTTCAAATGCTTCTTCAATTCTCCTTGTTCTTCCGTAATACGCTTCTGTTGTAGCAACAATTCCGCTTGCCGTTGCAGGGCTTGCTCGTAATCAATAACCTTCTGTTGCATCTGTTGAATAGCTTTGGGATTGCAATGTATGATAAATATGCTGTCAAGATGTACGAAGTCTACGGCGGAAGCTTTGCCCTGCATACGCAGATAACGATAACGTAGGTCGAAATCAGCGGCTGTTTGCAGCTTGTTGGCTCCCATACCGAAGAACCAGCAACTCACCATGACCAGCCCACAAACTAATAAGAGTAGCATACGCTCGGCTAATTGTACACTGGCAAAGAGAGAGAAGTTCTTATACTCTACAGGCTTTTGTTGCTTGTTGATGAGCTGGTGCAAGGCTTCAATTTTTGGGTCGAGCTTCTTATTCGACTCTGATAGTGCCTCCAAAACAAAAAAAGTTGGTGTTCCTTGATTTTTGGCTTGGGTTTCTTTCGAGAGATGGATTTGCACGGTTTCTTGTGTTTTAATGCTATCTCCCTTTGGATTAGATAGCTGTTCAGCAATAGTAGTGCGCAGTTCTGCTTGTGCCTTACTGATGACTTTGCACTCTTGTTTGAGTTCTTCGAGTATATCGAGAACAGGTGCTATTTCGTTATTCATACTGATATAAATTTGATGTGATTAAATTCTACGTTTGCGGTTAGCTCTATTGCGAAGTTTCTTTTGGAAGCGGAGCTCATCAACATCTACGCCATTACTTGGTGTTGGCATAGAAAACACTTCACTAATTGCTTCAGATAGGTCGGTAATGAAATAGCTTTCATCTACAGAATGTACCATAGGTTCGTTTTGTTGATTAATTTGCTCTTGTTTGTGAGTATTTCGTTCTAACGCTGCATTGAGGCGAGAGAAAGAACAGGAGCGGTCTATCTTTGAGCCGCTGAAACTACATCCGTCTTTTTCAAAGGTGATTCCTTGTACAACATCGGTATTACCTTTTGTTTTGAAACGAGTGGTAATACCTTGTTGCGCTAACCCTGCAACAAAATCTTTCCAAGTCTGAGATTGAAGTAATATAGACTTAATGGTATCGAATATCTCGTATCGTAATTTATCCTCACCTCTCAATCTTGAGCGGTTTACCTCTTGCTTTCCTTCGCCAATGGTTAGACCATAACGCTCTGTCAGTTCTCTACAAATCTTCGTTGAACGATACTTTTCGTTGTGGTCGCTGATGGTTTTGCCATTGTTACCAATGCGATTGATACAAATGTGCAGGTGAGGATGATGGCGGTCACTGTGCCTTACGATAAGGCTCTGTGTGTCGCCATAGCCCATTTTATGAAGATATTCGTTGGCAATCTTCACCATTGTTACATCTGTTAGTCGTTCTGAATCATGTGTCGAGAACGAGAGTATGGTATGGCAAACTGGTATCTGTACACTTGGACGCATAGAGGCTTGCAAGTTGAAGTCGTGTGCAATGTCATTTGGTAAAGAACTGCGCACGCCATTGGCTTGTAAAACCTTGACTTGACCTTCATGCTTGCTAAGCATATAACTGACAACTCCACTGAAGTTTGTTCCTTTAATAATCTTGGCTATCATGGCTTCAATCGTTTCATAAGTTCGTGAATAAGTTGTTTCAGCGCATTCAGTTCTTCGTTGAGTGCAGAGATGCCGAAAGCATTGAGCCGATGGGCAATTTGGTTAAGATTGTTAGCCATGCCAGAAACTGTACGGATGAGTTGCATTTCCTCTGGCTTGATTCGGCTCTTTACTTCTGCATTTATAATGAGCTTCCGTAAAAACTCTGTTCGAGGAATTGAGGCTTCACGTGCTTTTCCCAATAAGGTGTAGTACTCCATTGTATTAAGCCGAAGAAGCACTTGATATTTCCGTTTCTCTGATAATGTCTTAGTGGGTCGCCCACCTTTATTCTTCTGTTCCATTTTTTTATTTTTTGATGAGACCAACGGGATTTTCACCTCCCAAAAGGTGGGAGCAAGTAGGTTTTGAGATACTCAAAACACAAACTTGCTTCCCTGCTAAATACTATCTTCTGATGCCACGCTTCGTGGTCAGTAACGAAGGTTGACTTTTCTTGCACTTTGGACTGAGATACAAGCCATTCGTTGAGGTCTTTGTGAGTTTGATAGCGAACAGAACCGTCTATGATAGATGGGCAAAACTGCTTCAAAACTTCAAACGTTTTTTTCGTCCTGCTTCATCATTGTCCAGAAAACTCTCAACTTGCTTGTAGCTTTTTAACTTCTCTTGAATACGTGGCAAAAGAGCCAAAGAATTAAGAACTATGGTATCGCAAGCTGAAGATGGATTTAGCGTTTGCCACGAAAGGAAATCCATAAACCCTTCAAAGATTTGTAAAATGTCTGTGCCTTTACTAATAGTTGTAATCGCTTTTGGAGCAATGCAGCCTTTGAAATAAGGACTACGAACTTCCCAACCGCCAGCATCGTTTGCAAACCCAATGGCATAGTATGTCCGATTGGTATTATTGTATCGAATTTCAGAACAGAACCTATTGGCGATGCTGAGAGGTACTCCTCGTTCTGCGATGTAACGTAACAAATAAGGATTGGTAAGCGATTGCACAGATATGATTTCTAATTTGTGATTAGAGGTTTTTCTTTCACCGCCAAAAGAAAAATCTTGATGAACTATTTGTTTTGAACCGATTAGAAGCTCAATGGCTTCGTACATGTTACAATACTGTAAAAGCACGCACAAGGTCAATGATATCTCCATGTTCGCCAGTTCCAAAAGTCATACCATTGGTTGCGCTCTGTATTTACTTTGAATGATGGCGTACTTTCGTTACGAAGTGGGGAGCAGTACCAAAAATGAATTCCTTGTACTCGTGCAGGTGAATAACCCTGTTGCTGCAAATAATCTGTGATAGAGATTTGCTTGATATTTTGTATTTCCATTGTGATTTTGTTTTGATGTTTGAAAAGAATAACTCTCAGCCTTTTTCTTTTGGAGGCTGAAGGGTTTAGGATTGGTCGGATAGTCGTACACTATAGGCACCCCTTTGCGACCGACCAAACTTATTTCTATTTGGTCGGGTTGGTTCAGGTATATATAGCCTGCGTCCGACCGACCAAAGGTTTTATTGTAGAGAATTATGCCTGAGCCGATATTTTCCTCGTTCTTCCTTAACCACTATGCCTTTGTTGAGCAAGAATTGCAAAAGTTCCTTGAGCTTTGTTTGTCCGTAGGATTGTCCCACAATCTCCGCATAAAACCTCTTTAAGAATTACAATTAGTTCACTATAGGGCAAGACTTCACTTGAAGAGAATACTTGATTCAAAGCGTTCCGATGTTCATTATCGCTTAACTCTTGGTAGGAGAAACGATGCGACTTCTGTTCATTGTCCGAATATGAGAGATCTATTTGGGGAATGCAAATATCGTCTTCAACCTCCTTAAGTCGAAAGGCAAACTTTTCAAAGGGTTTGGAACGAATGATGGAGGGTGCAACAATACTGCGTTCAGGCATGGTGTTATCCTTTGTAATTTGCAGGACAGTCTCTGCCTTGTTGTTAAGTTCCGTCCCAATATGCCCACGTGCGTTGTCATCGCCCTTATTGAGGTGTAGCACGGTTTGGATGTGGATGTTTTGCTCGCTCGTCCATTGCATCAGTTCGCCCACTAACTTGGTTGCCTCCGTTGAATTGTTGATGTCGAGCATCAAATCCCGAATACCGTCAATGACAACCAAACCCACATTGGGTGTATTGTAAATGGCATAGCGAATGATTTCTCTGCGTTCATTAGGGTCAGCAATGGCTCTAAGATGACTGAACTTCAAATTCTGCGGTTCCTTGTCTATCGGCAGTTTTGCCAATCTCAAAATACGTTGCATCACAAGTTGGCAATGATAAGGGCTTTGTTCCGTATCAAAGTAAAGAATAGTGCGTTTACTCTCAGGAAATGATGCCTGATATTCCAGCACCTGCCCATTGACAAGGGCTGCTGCAACGATGGCACTCACATTGAAAGTCTTCTTAGCTTTCGCCTTACCTGTTGATACACTGAAGTTCCCCAGTGTGCCAATAATGGCTTCACCTGCTTGTAGTACAACTGGAGGAAGCGTAAACTCGTCCGTAACATGGATAAGCGATGATTGCCAAATGTTTTCATAATCAGTCGTGTTCATCTTCGCCCTCCCGTCTTTCGTCCTGCCAATTCAAGTGCAAGGTCAACATCAACAATAATCTTACGACCTATTTGTGTAATGGCACGATTGATTTTACCACTCTGCTTGATACGGTTAGCCGTAGGCAAACTACAGCCGAAGAGGCGTGCAATGCCAGCCAACCCGTACACATATCGCTTTTCTTCTTTGGAGGAAGAAGCCTTTGTTGATTCCCTGCTCGTGGATATATTACCGTGTTGTGCAAGGAAAAGTAATTCTTCACCAGTCATCTGCCAAACAGGCTTGTCCAGTAATTCGTTTATCGTCATAATTCAATTGTTTTGAAATGAATAACTTGCCCTTGCGCATAGGGCATTCAGTCAGCTCTGACAGTACAAAAGTAGAGGGCTTTTGATGTTATTCCAAGAGGCTGGGATATAGCGGGAAGTATAGGAAAATGTAAGGAAATCAACAACTATCAAAAAAACGCTCAATATACATTCTAAAAAGTGGACTGTTTTAGATAAAACGATATTCGTTTCCAATCATCATTGACTACTTAAGAGATTATGTTAATATCTTTTCATAAGAAAAAAATTATTCTATCAATATTAATTCTATCTTTTCTTCGTTTTTATTATATTAATGTTTCTATCTTTGTAAGTGAAACAACAACAATCCTATGAAATATCAGTGATTGAACATAGTATTATAAAGACGCATTGGGGTGTATAATGCATCCTTTCCAAAAAGTTTATTTCATATTGGAATTATGCCTTTCAAAAAAATAATTAAAGATGAACAAGAGAAACAAACACTTTAAAAGAAAAAGGCAACAACCTACTCCTAAACATAAAAAACAAAAAATGATAGCAAAATCGTCAATTAAAGGCGATTATACATTTGAAGCCCAAATGCGCGCTATGGGTAAGCGCTTGCTTAACGTCTTTAAGGATAAAGATACTGTCAATGCAACTTTAAGAGAGCATATTGAGAAGATTGAGAGCTATTTCAGAAAATATGATTCTGTGCAGTTGCTTGGAAGCATTGGGTTATATTTATTAGATAACCTTCCCAATCTTGAAAAGTATTTTATGGCACAGATGTATGGCACAGAGATGCATCTAGACGAAAATGCTGAAGTGATAGCGGAATATGCAATGAACTTTGGTCTTTCAATGCCAAATGATGGCATAGATAACCCCACAGATGAAGTCGTTAAAGATTTGAGAAATCGATTGAGGACCTTGTTTATGACATATATCTATCAAGACATGCCTTTAGTTGATGATCCTATGCAGTCCATTGATTGGATGATTCATATGGATACCATCGCTGTTCGTGGCGATGGTTATCAAGTTCATGTGTATAAAGTATTTAAAGAAATGTTCTTCCCTCATACAACCTTTTACGAACAACAATTTGGATATAGTGTTGCCCAACTATTTGAATTCTTTATGGATTTGGAGAATAGAGTTATATGCAAGATAGCTAGTCAAGAAGCCATCTATGGTGCAACAAAAAAATGCATGAACGGTGGAAGAAATGGGAAGAAAAGACATTTGGTCCTATTGGCGATGAAGCTACATTAGAGAATCGAGATTTCTCAAAAGGTCTGTTTGGCGCGTTCTTTGAGGCAAACCCGGATGTAGGGCACACGGAAGACGGTATGCGATTCCTAATGTATCAACCAAATGATTATGAGAATTCTGATAAGATATTTTGGGTCTATCCTCAAAACGAAGTGGAAATAAAGGATTCTAGATTCTCTTTCTATGAGATTTGGCGATAATTCTGCTTTTTCTTGCAGAAAGTGAATTCAAAGGCAGTATTATGAATGGTCATAGTATTTTTTTGAGAAACCATTCATTAAAGATGGTGATAAATACTATTGCTTTACTCCTATGATTCATCATAGAAATCTGTTTTTGATTGCAGAAAAGCTTATGATGCGCGATGGAGCCTATTACCAGAAGAAATTCCAGCAGAATACAAGCCCGATTAGTCGAGATGTTTATGTTGAGAAAAAAGTAAAGTCTGTTATGAAGTCATTTCTGTCAGATGTCACATTTTATTCTTCTGTACATTACAAGATAGTGGAGGATGAGGTAGAAAAGAATCCAGAACTAGATATTCTTGGCGTTTCAGATAAGGCCATCTATATTATAGAAGTTAAAGCCCATGAACTTTCTTATAAGGACAGAGTTAGGTTGGATGGAGCCAAGTATAAATTCAAGGAATCTGTAGCTGAGGCATGTAAACAATGCAGCAGGTCAGTTGATTTTATCAATAACTCAACAGAACCTATATTTGGCACACAACAAGGGGCAGTTTTAATTAACAAGACAAAACCAATATACAAGATAGCTGTAACCTTTCAGCATTATTCTTCGTTGTTGGGACAGATGGATAAACTTGTGGCTGCCAGTTTGATGGAGGAACGCTTCCGTGATACATGGGTTGTGTCATTATTTGACTTGATGGTTGTTGCTGACTTTGTTGAATCAGAAGATGAATTTTTATCTTATCTTGACATGCGAAATATTATTAATACTAATCATAGTACATTTCATGATGAACTTGATTTGCTAGGACAGTTTCTAAATGAAGATCTTGCAGATAAAGTGAATACAGATAAGCCTATGGTGATTATTGGAGGTTCTGAGCATATTGATGAGGAGTATGCCAAAGATTTTTAATTTTTCCAATAAGTCCTGAAACCTATAATCCACTATCTTAAACAAAAATCCTTTGAGGGATTTTCTATGCAATCAGTAATTATTGTTTCTCCGAAGTTTTTTGGGTGTAATAAAGGGTGTAAATCACGTAACTCGTTGATTTACACCCTTGTTTCTGAGAGAGAGGAAAATGAATATTCCTTGCATCTCCTTGTATCATAGTTCTTTATAAACTTTCTTCTTTTCTGTGTAGCCAGATTGTAGCCACAACAGAGTATTTTGAGAGTACACGTGGATACTGCTGCTTGAAACACGCTCTTGTGTTTCTTGGGTTCAAAAGTACTAAAAATATGAACATGCTCCAAATATTTGATAGAAAATGTTTTTATAGATTCTTTGGCTACAATTTTTCAGTGCAAGGTGCAAGCCTATATATATAGATAGGTCTTGCACCTTGCACTGATAGTCCCTACCTTATATTTTATACCGTTGATTATCAACACGTAAAATGGTATTATACTACCAGAAAATGGTATTTTTAATATTCTATCTAAAGCCTGTTTCATTAGGAACTTTGTAGCCATAATAATTACAATTATGTATATTATTGCTAATAAAAACAAATTAAAACCCAAAGGGCATCTTTTATATTAGTAGCCCTACACTTGAGAGTTTAGTTCTTTTATGTGAGAATGCAAAAGAAGCTGCTCATATAAGTGGCATAGAGTATTCAAATTTCCTTAAGGCTTGCAAGATGGAAAAGGATATAAGATTTAGCACATATCGAAAGTGTGCTGCAGGCTTGGGGAAAGAAGTTATAGTTATTCATCTTCCTTTGGGAACCATAGAATCAATGATTGAGCCTAAGACTCATGTGAACGGTTTTTTTATAAAACTATAGAACAAGATAAATTGATTAAGGTGTTGATGGCGGTTATGCCGAGTGACGGAATTAAAATTTTTTTAACTTCATGGAGGATTTCAAGAGACACCTAACAAGTCACGACAAAGAACATCTAATGAAACCATTTTTATCAGCTATTATTAATCTTTACCAAACCCTACTTAAAGAAGATGGAACACCACGAAACACTCTCCTAATAAATGAACTTCAAACACTTCGTGAAGAATTTAGACAGATAGCATGCTTTTATCAGGGAGCTAAAGCGTGATTATTCCGTTTTGGAGGAAAAAGATAGAGTTGAGTTCGGCAGATGTTCTGCACCTGCTTGGAATATCAAAGGCATCACTTGCAAGATGGAGGGAATCTAATTCTATTCCGTACAGATATGTATCTAGTAATCATGTAGTTTATCCATTTAAAGGACTCTATCTCTCTGTCAAGACGGGTAGAGCCACTTTCAAGGGCTTTCGTCGTTTAGAGGCTTTGCAGCGTCTAAACGCTTACAAGGAAGGTGTGCTAAAAGGCTATATGGGAGAATCTCAAACCTTATTCGAAGAGCTATGAACATCAAAGAAGAAATATTATTGCGTACCAACAAAGGACTTGAAATATTCTGTTTCTATATGCCTATTGATTTCGTGATTAAGCGTAATTTCCGTAATCCTTTGTACGACGATAAACGTGCTTCATGCAATATATATCTTGATAGAAAGTCAGACTGCTATCGCATGAAAGACTTTGGAAATGATGCTTATTCTGGAGATTGTTTTTTGGTTTGCTGCTACAATGATAGGATTGGATGTTAAGAAAGATTTTGTTAAGGTACTTGAAACTATTATACGAGACTTGCAACTAAACATCTACATAGGAAAGCAAGAACGCTTTGAACAACGATCTACGATAATGAAACCTCCTAAACCTCCTATTTCACAACCAGCAGACCAACCAAAGTTAATGGAAGAGAAGAAATGGTTTAAACTAATAGAACAATCTTTTTGGTATCGAGGAAATGAAATATTGGCAACAATATGGTATTGATTCCAATACCTTACAACGTTTTCATGTAAAGTCGCTTGCTCGTTATGAGTCTATCTCTAATCAAGGTAAGCCGTTTACATTAGGGTCGACAAATGAAGAGCCGATGTTTGCTTACAATATGGGGGCATTTGTAAAGATTTATCGTCCTAAAAAGTAAGCTACGCTTTCTTTATGGTGGTGAGAAAGTGACCGATTATGTCTTTGGCTTCCAACAGTTGCCCAGTAAAGGAGATATCATATTCATCACTGGTGGAGAGAAAGATGTACTATCTTTATCTGCCCATGGTTTTAATGCTATTTGTTTCAATAGTGAGACGGCAGAGATTCCTGAGAATATTATCGAAGGGTTACAGCTTCGTTTTCGACATATTATCATATTATATGACACTGATGAGACGGGAATAAGAGAAGCCAAACAACAAACAAATGCACTCATTCAATATAAGGTTTTTGAGCTTGACCTTACCATTGCAAGGGATTAAGTCGGAGAAAGATATATCAGACTTCTTTGCCTTGGGAAATAACTCGAATGACTTGAAAGCTCTCCTTTCTGATATGTTTACCAATATGTATTCGCAGACAATGATGATATTAAAATCTTGTGAAATCGACTACGATAATCCACCTGATGCTTCAAAATCAGTTGTGGCAGTCAATGGTGTTCCACTCGGAACCCAGGATAATCTGTTTTGTATCACAGGTGGAGAAGGAACAGGTAAGAGCAACTATATTTCTGGAATCCTTTCAGGCACACTTGGTTCGGAACGATTACAAGCTGAACAGACATTGGGATTAGAGATAACTGCTAACCCAAAAGGATTAGCGGTACTCCACTATGATACGGAGCAGTCTGAAGCACAGCTGCACAAGAACTTGGGAAAGACACTTCGTCGGGCAGGAGTAAAGGCAGTGCCAGAGTTCTACCATTCACTCTACTTGGCATCACTATCCCGCAAAGACAGGCTAAAAATCATTCGTGAGAGTATGGACTTATTCCATCACAAGCATGGTGGTATCCATATTGTGGTAATTGACGGTATTGCTGACTTGATACGCTCTGCCAACGATGAAACGGAAAGTATAGCCATTGTAGATGAACTGTACCGATTGGCAGGCATATACAATACCTGTATTGTTTGTGTGCTTCACTTTGTGCCCTAATGGCATAAAGTTGCGTGGGCATATTGGTTCGGAACTTCAACGTAAGGCGGCGGGTATTCTCTCCATAGAAAAGGACGACAATCCTGAATATTCGGTCGTAAAGGCATTGAAAGTCCGTGACGGGAGCCCATTAGATGTTCCAATGATGCTCTTCGGTTGGGATAAAACTGAAGACATGCACGTCTATCGTGGCGAGAAATCGAAGGAAGATAAGGAAAAGCGCAAGACCGATGAACTCTTGCTTGTCATCAAATCTGCATTTCGGACCAAACTAAGGCTTTCATACCAGGAACTTTGTGAGGTGCTGATGTATGAAATGGAGATCAAAGATCGAACAGCAAAAAAGTACATTGCATATATGAAAGAGCAGCGCATATTGACGCAAGATACAAGTGGAAACTATCAAAAAGGAGAACTATGCCATACTTAAACGATACTTCAGAAACAGATTGGTGCAAACAATTGTTTGATAAACTAAAAACTGTCGAGAATAAACTCGACCAGTTACTTGTCCTGCAAGAGCAATCCGTCGACACAACTGTCCGTCCACCTTTGAAACCGGAATATCTGGATATCATAGATGTTTCTAGAATCTTGAAAGTTGAGCAAAAGACTATCTATAACTGGGTTTGGGCGGGTAAGATCCCATTTCTCAAAGCTAATGGTAGGCTGCTGTTTCTTCGTGAAGAGATTGATAGTATACTACGTAAGCGAGAGTGTAGGTAAATTCTCTCAAAAATTAGATTCTTTCAATATTCTTCTATTGTTCACTATTATTGAACAAAAATTAATTTATTGAACAAAAATATTTGGTGGCTTTTGTATTTGTTCATTATCTTTGCAGTGTTCAATATTATTGAACAAGTAATAAATGATGAACAAGTATGGAAGAAATACATATTATAGAACAGGCAGTAAGTGCAATGAAGCAACAATGGGGAGAAAGTGGACTCAATATCACCTATGATTTAACCCCACAAAGTAATCCTATACTTAAAGGACGAGTTAACATCATAGGAATAGACTTTCCTTGCCTTGTAGAAAACGAGGTGAATAGTATCAACATTGGCCGCATTCAGGATTTGATAAAGGGGTGTGCTGAACTACAAAAGAAACCTATTTTGCTTATAGCACGATATGTTCAACCAGGTGTTTATAACATTTTACGAACGGCAGGCATTAATTTTGTAGACACTGTTGGTAACTATCAAATCCTATATACAAAAGGCAAGAAGCTGATTTTTCAACTTTCTCACACAGGTGAAAAAGCACCTATAGCGCTTAACAAGGCTTATCCAATCTTTCAAGAAGCAGGCTTAAAAGTTATTTTTTATTTATTGCAAGATGTAGACAATGTGGGTAAAACTTTTAGGGAAATCAAAGAACAGTGCGACGTTTCGTTAGGTACTATAAAAAATGTACTTGATGAATTAGAAACTCGAAAGTTTGTATTGACTACTAAAAGAAAGCGTATACTGAAAGATAAACGCAGGTTGCTTGATCTATGGGTGGAAAACTATCATCATGTTCTTAAGCCAAAACTTTTGGTGAAGCATTTTGCCTTTCGAGATGAACAGTCTAAAACACAATGGGATAAAATAGTGTTGCCCGAAGGAATATGCTGGGGTGGAGAGTGTGCTGCTTATCAAGTAAACGGATATTTAACTCCACAAAAGTTTGAAATATATACCGATGTAGCTTGGGGTAATCTGATGAAAACAGGTGCCATGCGTGCAACAGAAGGAGAAATTACAATGTATCAGAAGTTTTGGAAAGGCAGTACAATGCCAATAATTCTTATTTATGCAGACTTATTAGGTGATGGCAATAGTCGTTCGATAGAAGCTGCAAATAAAATATTGAATGATGAGCTTTCAAATTTCAAGTAATAAGATAGACAATCCACTTTTGGTTGAACTATTAAGAACCGCCAGCGAATGTTTTAAAGAGGTAGGACAAGACTTCTTTTGTAATTGGTGCAACTGCACGTGATATACTGATACAGCAATTAGTAGGCATTAGCTCTGGTCGAAAAACGAGAGATTTAGATTTAGCTATTGCTATCCCTAATTGGGAAGCCTTTGACGAAATAAAGCAGATGCTTTTGGCGCATGGTTTCACTAAGGATGAGAAAATGTATCAACGCTTCTATTATGGGGTTTATGAAATGGATATTGTTCCTTACGGAGATGTTGCAAAAGAAGATGGATATATTTATTGGCCACCAGAAGAAGATATTGCTATGTCTGTGAAAGGTTATGAGGAGGTACTAAAAGATGCTATAACCATAAGTATTGATAATGAATTTGACATCAAGCTAGCATCACTTCACGGACTTTTTATCCTAAAGTTTAATGCTTGGTTAGATCGTAACCTGCAAACAAATAAAGATGCTGATGATATGGGGTTTATCATTGAGAACTACTTCGTAGCCAACTTAAACAGGAGTGTGTACCAAGAAGTATTTGATTGGGACGATTTTGATGAGTTTATTGTCGGTGCATATTGGCTTGCCAATGACATTGTTGGTTTTCTCCCCATAAAGTATTTGTCCTATTATGAAAAATGTCTACAAAAGGAAATCACAAAAGAAGAGGACAGTAGGCTTCTTCAACAAATATTGGACAGTAACTCAGTTCTTCAGTATGAGCAAGTTTTATATGCATTCCAAAAAATGATAGAAGTTTTTAATAAGTTTACCCGATGAAGATATGTATTACTTTTCAAAGCATAGCAGCTAACGAAAAGAATGGAGACTTTATTCTTCTGAAGAAAATAGCAGACGGAACTTTGGTTTTACTTGCTGATGGTATGGGAGGATTAGATTTTCCTGAACAGGCGTCGAAAATCGTTTGTGAAGCAATCCTTGATTACTTTGAAAGTTACAAGGCGTCTGCCCCCTCAAAGATTATTCAAGAGAGCTTAGAATATGCCGATAAAACCTTACGCAAGGCATGCTACCAAAGAAAGTGTAAGATGGGTACTGCCCTCACGCTCGTGTATCTGACGGATAGCTTTCTCTATTATACTTCATTGGGTGATGTTCGTCTATATCATGAACATATTAATGGGACAATCACACTGCTGACGTCCGATGATGTAATCAACATTGAGGTAAGAGTTACCTTACAGTCTGTATTAATGGAAGAGGGTACAGAACTCAAATAGAAGTATATCAAATGTCAGTACAAACAGGAGATCGCTTCATACTTTGTAGCGATGGCTTCTACAAAAAAATATGATGTAAGTGAGTACTTTGCAACAGAGAACTTCATCACCTTTACAATGTACGGAAGATGACTGTTCTGTGGTTGAAATTAATATAAAATAAAAATGTTAGATTTCGACAGCAATATATATACTACCGAAATCTAATCTTCTATATATTGGAGAATTAGTGCCTCCATTTTTGGACGAAAAACCTTGTGAACGACCATCCTCACTGTCTTCATGTATCTTAGATTGTTTATTATCTATTTGGTTAGGTAGTCCACTTATGGATATGGATTTGTCATGTTCTACATCTCCTTTTGCCTCTTTATTGGTAGAAATTGTCAATGCAATCTTTCTGTCCAATTCAGCAGCTTTACTTTTAAATGAGCGAAGCTCGTCCTCTTTCTTCCAAGAACTGTTTGCAATGTTGGTGTAAACATCCTTATTGGCTGTTACCTTCTCCATTTCCTTCTCATGCGACTCTATCACCTTTGGAATACGCTCCAAAGCATTAATGAAGTTTTGACAGGCAAGTTTCGGGTCTGTTGCCAACTTACCATTATTATAGGTATAGTAGATACTCTCCTGCCCTTTCACAAAGAAGCGGTTCACCGAACAGTCAAACAAATCCTTGGAAGTACTCTCTGTCTTGACCATAATGGAGAAACCATAGATTTCGCCAATTTTGTTGTACTCCCCTTTGGTGCGAGCTTTTTCGTCTATCTCCTGTAAACGTGCAGCAATAGCCTTGATGTCTGTACTGTCTTCCACACCTTTGATAATCAGCTTTATTTGATAGAAAAATCCTTCCGTATCACGCTTCACACGCTTCTCAAAGAGAGCTAAATCAGACTGTGCCTCCTTGATTTTTATCCGTATGGAAGGACACGGAGCTGTCAATCTCTGCCAACTTTCCCGTTGCGGCATCACGCTCACGGAGAAAGTTCTTACGCTCTGATTCCAAGGTGGCAATCTTCTTGTCGAGTTTGGCTTTCTCAACAAGTCTGTATTACCGGATAGCACAGCAACATACTCTGAGAAGTTCATGCCGCTGTCCTCGTCCATCGAGCCCTCGTCGATGGTACGGGAGCCGAGCGTGTTTGTCTTCAGCTGGTTGATGAAAAGCTGCTTATTATGCAGCAGATTGAACTTGTAGCTGTCTAGCGATCGCTCTACAGCATAGATAATTACATCGACCTTGTTGTTCGCAAATTCCTTGGCGATAAGATTCCCCTTGCGCACGGCTCGTCCGTTGCGTTGCTCTAAGTCTGAAGGTCGCCAAGGCGTGTCCAAATGATGGACCGCCACGGCACGTTGTTGCGCATTCACTCCTGTGCCAAGCATAGAAGTTGAACCAAAGATGATACGTATGTCTCCACGGTTCATCGCATCTACCATCGCTTTCTTTGCCTTCTCGTTCTTGCACTCCTGAATGAAGCGTATCTCATAGGACGGGATATGATAGTCCTCTACTAACTTACGCTTTATCTCAGAATAGACGTTCCATTCGCCCGGCTTGTAAGTCCCCAAATCAGAGAAAACAAACTGCGTTCCTTTTTGTGTATCGTACTTTTGGTAATAGTCATTGAGCATCTTGGCACAGTGACTTGCCTTGTTGTCTATATGATCTGAGTAAGCATTTTCATCAATCATGCGTAAATCTAAGCTCATCTTTCTGGCATAATCAGTCATTAAGAATTAAGGGAAACAGAGGGAAATGCAGGGAATGTAACTATTTGAAATAGTATCATTTAGCATTTTCCTGCTATTTTGAGGGTAAGCAAGGAGGAGCATCAAACGGCAGGAGTTCCGTTACCAAATCGTAACCCATCAGGGAAAAAAAGCAAAAAGGGGTTACGAATTGAATGTAAACGACTGTGTATTAGGTTTTTATTCTTCATCTTTCATTTTTTTCGGCATCGCTTGGGAATACTTGTTCATCTGTACCTTTGCAAGCAAAGGAAATTTAGAAAAAAACGACAGAAAAAAATGAAAGAAAACAAGCTCAAAGTATCGTTCTTCGTTCAGGCGAAACGAACCGACAAGAAAGGACTTGTGCCTGTCATTGGGCGAATCTCCGTTGGCAGAACCCATTCGGGCTTCTCCACCAAGTGTAAGACTCCGCTCGCTCTTTGGGACAGCCGTAAGCAACGGCTCATCGGTAAGAGCAGCATGGCTGTGTCCGTCAATCAGAAACTCGGCGAATGCACCGCACTTATCCACGCACGCTTTCACGAACTCAGTGAAAGGAAAGAAACTTTCACAGCCACAGACGTGAGGGATGCCTATCAGGGGCAAATCCACTGTCAAGCCTTGCTCTTGGAGAGTTTCGGGGAGTATCTCACACAGACAAAGGAGCGCATAGGCATTGATAGAGCTTTAAAGACATTCAAACTCCGTACCTACCAGCTATCCCTGCTTCGTGAGTATGTGCAGAAGAAGCACAAGGTAAGCGACATTCCACTCTCACAGCTGGACAAAGCATTTATCGAGGGTTTTGAGTATTATCTTACCATCGACCGCAGACTGAAACGCAGCAGCATATCCAGTACCTTATCCACCTTGCAGACCATCGTCCGCATAGCGGTAAAGAAAGGTGTGCTGGACTTCTATCCGTTCTTGGGCTACAGTTACGAGCGACCAAAGGGTGAACCGAGAAGCATCACGAAGGAAGAACTTGAGCGCATCATCGACTTGGAGATTGAATGGGAGAACTATCGTATTGTCCGTGATTTGTTCATCTTCTCCTGCTTTTCAGGGCTGGCAATCTCCGATGTCCGTAATCTGAGAGAGGAAAACATCGTCTTGGAAGAAGGCAAACTCTGCATCAAGGGCAGGCGAATAAAAACCAAGACACCGTATCGTGTACAAGTACTTCCTCCTGCTTGGGCGATAATAGAGCGGTACAGGGGAAAGCGTGCAGGCTTTGTATTTGATGTCCCTACTACTGACATTATTCTCAATGGCATGCACTACATACAACGAAACATCGGCATGGAAAGCCCGCTAACCTTTCATATGGCTCGCCATACCTTTGCGTCGCTTATCACGCTCTCGGCAGGTGTACCTATCGAAACGGTGAGCCGTATGCTCGGACACACCAACCTGAGAACAACACAGGTATATGCAGCGGTTTCCTCCGAAAGAATCCATCGGGATATGCAGAAAGTGCAACAACGCATACAAGATACATTCACCTTAAAACTTTGACATTATGACACGTAGTACATTCAAGACACTCTTTTATATCAACCGCTCCAAAGAGAAAAAAAGAACGGCAAATGCCCGATTATGGGGCGCATCACCATAGACGGAGAACAGGTACAATACAGCACGGGAAAGGAAATCGCTCCCGAACTTTGGGACAGTCGTAAGGGACGATGCAAAGGAACAGGCGAAGAAACAAAAAGAAATCAACCGCTATTTACAAAGCAAAGAGGAACAAGCCAAAGCGAAGTATCAAGAATTAGTCTGGCAACGTGGCTATATCACTGCCGAGTTGCTGAAACGTGAACTTATGGAAGAAGACAAGCCCAAAGGTTTTCTTTTGGAGGAAGCACGACTATTTATTGAAGAAAAGCGTCCATGCGTAGGACTGACGATTGCCAAGCCGACTTTTGCCAATTACATCTATGCAACGCAGCTCATTAAATCCTATCTGTGTGAACGCTTAGGCCAGGAAGATATTCGATACGCACAGCTGGACTATGGCTTTATCGAAGGATTGGATTTCTACCTTAAATCAGAGCGCAATCTCTCCCTTGCCACCATTCAGATTGTTGTCATTTTCCTACGGAAACTCATCGGCATCGGTCAGCAGAAGAAGTATATCCGCATCGATCCGTTTGTAGACTACAAGGCGGAACTACCACACCGAACACGCAGGTATCTCACAACCGAGGAACTGCAACGAGTACTACAAACGCCCATTATTGACAAGCAGTTCGAGCGAGCAAGGCAGCTATTTCTTTTCTGTGCCTTCACCGGTTTGGCTCGTGTGGATATGCAACGGCTCAAACCGAAGCATATCATCCGTAATGCAGATGGTACAGAGGAAATCCGCATCAAGCGGCAGAAAACGGATGTGGAAGCCATAATCCCACTCTTGCCCATTGCAGGGCAAATCCTTTCGCTCTATATCAAGAACAAGAAAGCAGACGAATTGATATTCCCCAATCTCACAATTAGGAAAGCATCTTTAGCTTGTGTGAACATCGGTCAGATATGCCGAATAGAGAAAGGCTTGACCTTTCACATGGCTCGGCACACATTTTCTACCACGATTTGTCTTTCCAACGGCATATCAATGGAAACACTCAGCAAGATGCTCGGACACAGTAATATCGGTACAACACAAATCTACGGAAAGATAACCGACCATAAGATACAAGAGGATATGACTGCACTCACAGACAGGGAGCATACTGTATTTGAGGGTTATTGTGAGTCGATAGCACGGCAGAACATTCCATTGCAACAAGCATAAAAAGGAAGTAATTACCAAACATTTTTTATTCACGATTGAAAACCAAACGATTATGAAAGAGAACAACAAACAGGAACTTTCCTATTTTTCGATTGAAGTTAAGAAGTTACATAAGTGAGCATCACCCCGAGAGATTGAAAGATACGGAGTTTATCACTGCACGGGCAGATATGGCTCTCACCGCCTACTGCGATGCCGTAGCACATGGCTTTACGCACCCCGAAGCGGAGAGCGTGGCAAGCGAGGTTTTGTATCAAGGCTTGCACTTTTCCAAGTACGACACGCTTGTATCTGTATTGGAGAACGAGTTTGAGAGGGAACTGCCTGCACCACTCCCAGAGAAACTCGTACCTATACTGTTGTCGAACAAGGCTGTTCAAGCCACATTCGACAAGTTCGGTTTGACGGACACATTTGCTTCTGACGAGCAATACGACCGTCTTTACACCGAACTCACAGGCACGATAGTGCTGCTTACCAAGAGCAATCATTTGCCAATAATCGGTCAGACGGAGGGGTAAGTCCAAAGGCGTTGTAAGCAAAGGCACACGCAAAGTCCCTGATGCCGTTTCTTATCGTGCAAAGGTACAACGGCAGCCAATCTGCCCTGACAAGGTCAAGTCCTGCGGATGGAGAGAAGAATCTCCACCGCAGGATTTTTTTTTCAAGTTGGTATTGCCATTTTCTGTATTCGTGCGGTCGTATTCATCTCTCCCAACCTTGCAGGGCAGGGCTGCCGTAGAGAGTATAGGCACGACAAGAATACGGCATACTCAGGCTCTTTGGACGCAAGGCGTAACAGCCAACAATAGATAGGACTGACGATAATACGGACTATCTGTTGTTTGTACAATTTATTGTCATAACTATCTGTTGTCATGACTATCTGTTGTCAAAACTATATATCGTCAAAATAATCTATCGATAAAACTATCTATCGATAGTTCTACATATCGATTTGTCGAACTATCGAACTGTCGAAAGAATAATTGCTATGTGATAAAAGGAACGAGCCGGCACCTCATCTCATTACCGCAATAACACAGATGGATCTCCTTTGGTCTTTTCTCTTGTATTCTCTCTATTTCCCTGCTTTTTCCTCATTTCTTGCAGCGGTGCTTCTGAGGGTTTACTTTTGCACTCGATAAGTACGGCAATGGACTGCATAACAGTTTGTTTGCCGTGTAACAATAACGTAATCAAAACAAAAAGAATGCAATGAAACTCATTATTATCGACCGCAAGGTATGGGAGCAGCACTGCTCCGACTTTGCAGACTTTATTCATCGTATCGAACAACTCATCGGCAATCCGCCCGAAAAGGATGAATGGCTCGACAATGAAGCCGTATGCCGCAGGCTCGGCATCAGCAAACGCACCCTGCAATCATACAGAGATACGGGTAAAATTCCTTATTCAATGATTGGACACAAGTGTTATTACAAGGAAAGCGACATCACGGAGATACTGAACTCAAAAAATGAATAAACTATGGCAGAGAACGAAATCATTACACAGCAAGACCCACAAATGCAGATGTTTGCACAGTTGATGGAGGGTACTTTGAAGAAACTGGAGCGTTATTGTTCTACCGCCCGTCCGATGTTAGGGCGGAGAGGTTTACCCTCACTGGCGAGGAGGTTTGCAGTCTGTTACGTCTGAGTACCCGCACACTTCAGGACTATCGGGACAACGGTACGATTGCCTACTGTAAAATCGGCGGCAAGATACTCTATAGGCAGAGCGACATACAAGCCATGCTCGAAAGACATTATTACCCAATACACAAGAAGCCATGCCGACCATAGATGAAAAAGAGAAAAGCCGTTTTAGAGCAAGCCATCAGAGATATGGGAAATTATGGCGTTAAGCTCCGCAAGCCCGAAGAGTTGCCCGATTTTTGATCAGCCCATAGATTATGAAGAGGAAAAGAAAAGATTTGAGCCTGTTAAAGTTGAGGAACAAAATGACAAGGAGAGTCACAAGGATTATTCTCAACCGTCCTATCAAGAAACAGAGTTGTCACCAACGGAAAGGGCTACTTCTACCGAAGAGAATCATCAACGAATGGGAAAAAAACAAGGGACAGGAAGCAATTATCCGAGTTTCAGGGGAAATATCTCCAGCCCTTTTCGCAACAGCCACCGCAAAGCCGTGTATGTATCAGAGGAAACTCAACGAAAGTTGGACTTCGTGGTGAGGAAAATCGGTGAGCAGGGAGCAAGCGTTTCAGGATATGTGGAGCAGGTGCTTCGAGAACATCTCGACCAATACAAAGATGATGTGGAAAGATGGCGGAAACTCTGAAGTACTGCATTCCTCGAATGCAAGCCTACGCTGAGTTACTGTATTCAGTGAATGCAGTAACACGGCATGGGCTTATAATCCCATTTTATACATCAGCAGCAAGGTGTGTCTTTGTGACACAAACTGCCATTTGTACCACAAAGACCCTTGCCCAGAAGGGGGATTAAATCACTCCAAAGTCGTGATTAGAAGCACAAAAATAAGAGAATATGGCAAGCGATAAATCAAGGAAAAGAGTAGCGAAAAAGTATGGTGATATGCCCGATAAGTGGGACGATTGGCACGTCCGTTTACCAGACCCGAAAGACCAAATACGAGTGATAGACCTCTATCAGAAGTCAGGCTCAATGTCCAAGTCCGAGTTTGTGCGTGCAAGGTTATTAGGAGAGCATTTCAAGGTGATAACGGTGGACAAGTCTGCCGTGGAGTATTACCGCAAGCTCTCCGAACTCACAGCTCAAGTACATAAAATTGGCATAAACTACAATCAGGTGGTGCGCTTTCTCCACATCACCGAGAGGAAACAACGACACAAAACCTGTTGCAGGAGCTTATCCATCTGACAAAAGAACTCACCGCCTTACAAGAGCAGACGGTGAGTTTAACCATTGACTATCGAGAGAAATAAGGAATGTGTGATGGGATTATATTCCCCAAGCATTTTTTTGCAGCAGATTGCCCGATGTTCGAGTTATCTGGAAATCCACCGTTTGGTTTTTCCACAGATTTTTATCTCAGTTACCTTGAAACGGCAAATGGCTTTCTGGCGTTCAAAAAGTGTCTCGGACGGAAGAAAGGTCCTGTATCTGCCCGGCAAACGTTCTATAGGGAGATTGTAGATAGATTATTTGTCCGTTTACATTGTCGGGGCGTTTATTCTCGAACTTTAATAAGATGGTTATATCTGTACTGTCCGCTGGTGTTGCGGTTGTTGCTCCGTGTACGGTAGCCGTACCCGAATATACTTGTTTATAGGGTAGGAAATAGGCTACAGCAAAAAGGCAAAGCAACACCATTCCGATGGCGGTGATGCCGTATCGGACAAGTGAAGAGGGTATCTGCCCCACGATGCTGCGTACTTTCTCGCTGCGAAGTTCAAAACTCCGTTCCTGTTTCTTTTCCTGGTCTTCCATATCAGTTACCCAATTCTAATTGATTCTTTACTAAGGCAAAATATTTACCACGTTTAGCAGTCAGTTCCTCGTGTGTACCTACCTCTACAATTTTACCTTCATCCAAAACTACAATTTGGTCGGCATCGCGAACAGTGGAAAGGCGGTGTGCCACTACTACAACTGTTTTTCCCTTGTAGAACTCCGAGAGGTTTTCTGTAATGGCTCGTTCATTGTTGGCATCGAGGGCATTGGTCGCTTCATCCAAGAAGACGAACATCGGATTCTTATAGACTACCCTTGCAATAAGGATGCGTTGTCGTTGCCCTTGACTGATACCTTGTCCGTCTTGTCCTATCATTGTGTTGTAAGCCAAAGGAAGGGCTTCGATGTAGTCTGCGATGTTTGCTACACGGGCAGCATGACGAATACGTTCGATGTCGGGTTCATCGTCAGATATTGCGATGTTTCTCGCAATGGTATCGGAGAAGAGATATCCCTCCTGCATCACCGCACCGCATTGGCTTCGCCACCAACCGAGGTTGTATTCTCTCAAATTGGCATTGCCTATCTCGATGTTTCCATTCTGTGGCTCATAGAAACCCAAAAGGAGTTTTACGAGCGTTGTCTTTCCGCTTCCACTCGCTCCCACGATTGCCGTTACCTTGCCGTTGGGAATAGAGAGATTGATGTCGGAGAGAATATCTTTCGGACTGTAGATATCATATTTGAAGGATAGGTCTTTTATCGTGAGGGAATGTCCTTCGGTGGTCTTGTCCGTATAGGCGGTACGTGTCCGTTCGACATTTTCCTCGTTGGTCTCGGTGTGGATTTCGTTCATGCGGTCAAGGCTGATGCTTACGTCCTGCCATGAGTAGATAAATTGAATAAGTTGTTCCACAGGACTGTTGAGCTGTCCGATGATGTACTGCACCGCCAGCATCATACCGAGTGTCATATTTCCGTGTATTACGGCTGTGGCTGCAAGTACGGTAATGAGGATGTTCTTCACCTCGTTGATGGTGATGCTGCCCGCCTGCTGTACCTGTTGCAGATTGAGCGATTGTAGATTGACCTTAAACAGGTCGGCTTGTACGTCCTCCCATTCCCAACGTTTGCGCTGCTCGCACCCCTGCAACTTGATTTCCTGCATACCGCCAATGAGTTGGTAGGTTACATTACGGTTGCGTCCTGCCTGCTCGAAATACTTATAGTCCAGCTGTCTGCGCTTTTTGAGGAAGAGAATTATCCAGCCTGCGTAAAGCGATGTCCCAAACAAGAAGACAAGGAAGATGCTGAGATTATAGACTGCAAGAACGACACCGAAGACCAGAAATGTGAAGAAAGAGAAGAGCAGACTTAGACTGCTTGAGGTAAGAAACTGCTCCACACGGCGATGGTCTTCAATGCGTTGCAAAAGGTCGCCCATCAGCTTGGTATCGAAGAACTTCATCGGTAGTTTCATCAGCTTGATGAAGAAGTCTGATATGAGCGAGATGTTGATACGGGTGGAGATGTGCAGGAGTATTTTGGAGCGGATAAAGTCAATGGCGGTACGGCTAAAGAGGAGCATCATTTCAGCCAGCAGCACCAGCCACACAAAGCCGACATCCTTTCCCCTATACCTGTATCTACAATAGCTTGGGTGAGGAATGGGAAGACAAGTTGCAGGAGTGAACCGAGTAACAAACCGAGAATGAGTTGCGTAAAGAAACGCTTGTATTTCTTGAGATAGTTCCAGAGAAATTTCACTCGCCTTTGAGTTGGCACTGCTTTCGTATCGTTTTGAGCATAGAATTGTTCTGTTGGTTCGAGGAGAAGAGCAATACCTTTCTCCTCTCCATTGGTCTTAGTACTCACCCAATGCTCGCAGAATTCCTCCTTAGTATAGGTTATAAGTCCTTTTCCAGGATCTGCCACATAAACTTCATATCGATTACCTCTGCGTTTCTTTATCTTATAAACAACCGCAAAGTGGTTCTGGTTCCAATGAATGATGCAAGGTAAGGGAACTTCTGACGTAAGCGTGTCAAAACTCAAACGACCACCGATAGTTTTTAAAGCCTATCTCCTCTGCTGCTTTGCTGATACCAAGAAGAGACACTCCATCTTTGCCTAAGGAACAGATTTTCCGCAATTGCTCCTTATCAGCTTGCTGTCCATAATGTTTGGCTATCATTGCCAAACAGGAAGGACCGCAATCCATAGCATCTCGCTGTCGTTTTATTGCAAAACTCATTATTAAAATCAAAAATTATTATTATTTCTCTCCTTTAATGACGGATGATTCACTGCTTGTGTTGCTGTTTATGCGTTTTTGAAGCCTCCTTGTATTTTTTTACCATACGATAGGTTCAGCGTAAGGTTTAAACGTATAAGATTTCTTGTTTCATCAAGATATTCATAGCGTTTGTAAGGAGCCACGCTTGAATAGTTTTCTTGTGCGGAAATATGCTTCAAAGAAAACAGATTCAGCACATCGGCAGAAAGGCTGAGTTTATTTGTCTGATAGCCAAACGACAACATGTGGCCGTCTTCATACCGATAAAGCGTTTCTCCCCAAAACCTGTCCTGCACATTCTTGCGAAACTGCCATCTCATAGTGAATTGTTTATAGTAAACAGAAACCTGACCTCCATAGTAGGGTATTGTTTTGCGGTGAGTGTATTGATTGCCATTGCTTTTATAAAATTTCAAGCCGGTATAAACTTTGAACGACAGCAGATTGCCAAAAGGCTGCCCTCCATATTCAAATTCCGCATTATAGTTCTGAAAATTCTTGTGGTTTTCCATGGTTCTGACTACCTTTTCATTATCCAGATATGTGCATTCCATGATTGGCGACTTTGAATATGTTTCATTCAAGTAGAGAGCCAATGCTGTTTTTGTGAATTTATAATTGAATACCAACGCATTATAGAAATCAATCTGCGGCTTGAGATTAGGATTACCTCGCTGTATCTGTATAAAATCTATTTCCTGTGAATAGTCAGAAATAGCCGAAAGTGTAGGCATTATATTAGAGACCGACCCCTGATAACGAAGTTCGATTTTTGGAGAAACGGTATAACGGACGAATAGCATCGGACGAATCGTAAAGGTGCTTTGTTTCTGTTCTCCCACATGCATCCATCGCTGGTTCAGTCCAATGCCCACTCGGCAATAAAGTTCGCTCCATGCCTTTCCCCATTGTGCATAAGAATAAAGGTTGGCCTGGCGTTGGTCTGTGTGATGCTCCTGTGTCATATCGTTTAGGACTGAATTGTAGTCGCTTTTGGTAAACTGCTGGTTGAAGTTTGCTCCAATGGTCAAAGTTCCCCAATTCTGCCTGTTCTCGTATAATTGCGACAGCGCATAGCCTTTTTGAATCTCACGGACATTACTGCAGAATTGGTTGGATTCACTTTCGTTGTCTGCCTCCTGATACAGACGGTTGTATTTCCCTTTGTTGTATTGACCAGAGAGATTCATTACATATAGTTGATTTTCTCCTATGGGCAACTGTATATATAGTTGCGAATAAGGATTTGTGGCCGATGATTTCGCATTGTCGTATAAGTTGAGTGCTGTCCCTTTTATAGTGCAAATCACTGTTCCACTCTTTATACGGTGCATTTTGGATGGCTGTCCCCAGTGAAAAGTTAATTATTTTCTTGTTCTCCTGATAGTTGTAATTGAAATGTACATTGTGATTGTCGTATCTGTATCGTCCAGGATGCCCCAGTTCGGTTCTCGAAAAGTTCTCATTTTGCAGATTAAAGTCCTCTTCATATTCCCTGCTGAGGTGTTTCCAATTGCGGTATGCCATATTGTAGTCTAATGAAAACTGGCTGTTCCTGCGGTTGAATTTCAAGGAAATGTAGTCCTCTCCGAAACTCGTTAAAAGTCCCCTGCCATAAAGAAAGGTAAACCCTTGCGCCAACTTTGTCGTTTTTGGTAATAAAATCCAAGACCACGTCTGCATTGCCATACCGTGCTTCCGGCGTGTCGTGGTATTCTACGCGCTGTATAATTTCTGGGGAAAGTGCAGCAATTTCAACGGCTGATACCTCCCTTCCGTTAAGCAATGTCTTAACGCTTCCGCCACCGTTCAGTGTCAGGCTTTTTTTGTGAGTGGGTCAACATTAATCCTCGACAGGTTCATCTTGTCAAGCATAACCATAGCGTCAGGACTGTTTCTTTGAAATTCATTGGGGAAAAATTCTCTTGCTTCCATTTTGAAAACTTATGCTGCTTCCCACAACGGTAACTTCGTCCAACGTAGTAAGACTGTCTTTAAGGAACATTGTCCCAATGTTCAGATCCTTTGTTATGCGGTCTATCTTTATTGTGTCAGTAGTATATCCGACATGTGATGCAACCACATAATAAAAAAATTGTTTTTTTGCGAGATTTGAGAATGAAAAACATTCCTTTCTGTGTTTGTACGGCAGAGACAACCGTATGGCTTTTTTTGGTGTACAGCTCTACATTGGATTCAAAGGGTGTCACCATTCTCGATGAGGACTTTTCCAATAATAGAATACTGCGCATTTATGTTGCTAAATGTGCAAAACCATGAACGCGAACAAAAAAAATAGTCTTTGCATATAGATTATATTAAAAATTTCAGATAGAAGGTGTTTTAATCCTCAGTTTATCCAAATGTAAACAAATACATTTTTTTCTATTACTCCGTTATCTTTGTAGAGTGAGCAAATGTCAAAATTCCCATTGTCAAACATATTCTTGATTCGATAAAAGGCGCATCCTCCCATGCAAATAGGTATAAATTCGCAATCCTTACATTTTTCATCTTCAAAACAATTGGCTGATAATACATATTTTCGTATTAAATCTTTGTTTTTTTGAAGTCTTGATCGTTAATATAACCAATTATTTTTCTTGCTATCTCCAAGTTCATTCCAACATTTATATAACTCTCCTAAAGGACCAATTAAAAAGGAGTTTAGATGAGTTGCCGAACACCCTTTACCTTGTAAAACAGGATAGAAATTGACGGCTTCTGTTAATCCATAAAACAAATCTCGAACGTCATCGTGTAATAAAGATTGACATCCCATACATTTGTTTACAGTGTCTTCTATTCGTAATATGCCTGGATATATTGTTATATTTGGATAAGAACTCCATTTTTTTCAAGCAACTCATTTCTGATATTCTCAAAATCTCCAACATTATCCTTGTCAAGATTAACGCGAACAGAAATTTGCGTACTAGGCATGCTTTTTCAAAAATACAGTCAATATTTCTAACTATTTTTATCAAAAGTTCCCAACCCACTTTTTAGTTTTCTCAAATTATCGTGACGTGGTTTATTGCCATCTAATGTGATTTGAATTGAGTTAAGTGGATATTTGGAAAAAAAGAGAAAGCATCTTTTCATTTATCAAATATCCGTTTGTAACAAGGAAATGATGAGATATTTTTAATATTTGGTATCTCGATACTAATTCTATTCAGAATTTTTTTCTATAATATCTATTGCCATTAACGGCTCTCCCCCATACCATGTAATATATAGATATTCAAGATGTTTGTAACGTTTTATAAAAAAAGAATTATATTTTTCAATTACGGCATCAGACATTCTTATGGGTCTTTTTGTTCTCTTCAAAACAATAAGGACAATTAAAGTTACAATCGCTTGTTGGTGCTATTGTTAAAAGTAGTTTTTGATGGGAGAAAACTTCCATAAAATAATCCATCTTTATTTTTACGGTAATAATTGGTTTTCTTCTTCAACAGTGGTAATGATATTGACTGTTTTCAATTTTTGGAAAAATCTTCTCTGGAATACGGCTTATTGAAGAAGGATTTTTACATTCGCAGACCGAGTCATAAATTTTACGACTCACTTTATGTAGAGAATTGTTGTTTGACAAATAAAAATAGGCTTTTTTTCATCTGATGATAAAAAAAGGAATGCAATACTTAGAAATAATAAAATCACTCATATTTAAGAATATAAAAAAAGCCATATCAAATCAACAGGACTAAATCCAACTAATTCGATATGGCTAATAAAGATTATCCAAATTGTAATTGTCTTATTGTTGAATGTGCACTATTACTATTTGCAGACCCACAAGTGCAATCAGAAGGAGCTGCAATCTTGTTACTGTTTCCTGATCCACAAGTACAATCGTTACTACCGTGTTCTGTTTGTTCCGTATTGCTATTTCCCGAGCCACAATTGCAATCATTCATGTTGTTAGAAAGACCTCCATGCAACATTCCCATTAAGTTAGAATCTAAATTTTCAATTCCATCAATAATGGTGATAAAATCATTTTCTATCATAGATAGTAGTGTTTATATAATTCTACTCATGAGACCTTTGAAAAATGGTGCGGACAATAATTCTCTTCCTTTTCAGGATCATTTTTGCTTGAAGAAGGGTAACTATTGAGGATGATAAGGTTTCCCTTTCCCCCGGTTGGGCCTCAAACTCAGGCCCGACCGGGGGAAATCTTTGCTTACTTGACACATTTGGATATAATAAGCCCGGGTGTTCGATATAGATTAAAGGCTATGCTTTCTAGTATGTTCTGTGTATGCGTCTTGGCAAGGCCTCGATATCGACAACGTCCACCATCAAACCACCGACGGATGCTGCCAAAGGTGCGTTCTATGACACTGCGAATAGGACTTATGGAGCGGTTAAAAAGGTGTTGTGCTTGGCTCAAGGACCGGTTGCGATATGCCTTGTGCATGATACAATCCCGCAAGTGATGCCTGGCTAAAAAGGCTCGGTTCTCCTCCGTTGCATAGCCCTTATCCGCATAGACAGGTGTATCGGCAGGGAGATCCTCTTCTCTCAACAATGGGATCAACTCCTTCAGATCGTTACGATTGGCCGGGGTGGTGATGACTTGCCGAATGATCCCTTCCCTGTTTGTCAACACATGTTTCTTATAACCATATCGATAGACTTTCTTCTTTACCCACCGGGCTTCACCGTCTGTCCCCTTGCGTTCCTGTAAAAGAAACTTATGGTAAGCCTCCTCTTCATCCTTTTCGTCATCACTGCGTGTATCTTCACGATCATCAGCCACAGTGATGCGCAATATCCCATCAGGGCGGTGAGGGCTGTCGACAATGCTCGCATCGATCAGAACTCCTTCCTTGATAGCGATATGATGGGCGCTCAATTGTTTATTGAAAGCTTTCAGTAACTTATCCATGAGTCCGGACTCTGTCAGGGCAGTCCTGAAACGGCTGATCGTACTGTGATCCGGAGAGACGGCTTCCATACTCAGCCCTAGAAATCGAGAAAACGTCAGCGAGTCGTTGACACGCTCTTCCAAGGCACAGTCACTTAATCCATACCAGGTCTGCAAAAGAAGCATTTTTGAAAAGCAGGATAACATCATAGGCCGGAGCTCCTGCCGCATTTTTGCCGCTTGGTGTACTTCTTGTTGATCAACGTGCGAATAGGACGCCAATCGATAAGCCTGTCGACTTGATTCAAAAAAATACATTCTGAGCTTTCCTGCATCTCTTCTCTAACATGACGTCTGCAAATGAGACTTCGTCGTTGGTGGATTTTCCTTGTCTTGCCATAATTTTGTATCATCTTATAGTGCTAATATACGAAACAATACGTTAATAAACAATTGGATAAGTGGTAAAATAGACTGTTTTATTGTGCAAAGGTCTCCTCATGTCGCTTTTCGAATCCGCGTCCTTTATTTCATACAGTTTCCCGAGTTATTCGGTAGGAATTACTGCATTGCAGATAACTGCAACTTCCAAGCTAATAGCTTGTGTTTTTTATTTTTTCTAAATGCAAGTTATTCTTTAATTCTTATTCCGTTCTCTTTTGTTTTTTACAAACTCCTTGCAAGGGACTTCATAAATACAGAGGCTAACTATCATACAGATAGAAGCACTGTTCCATACGAGAACCTTCCACTCTCGGGTACAAGGAGAAGTATCTTGTCCCCTTGCTTTATTTCCTTTGTCCTTATGAGTTCTTCCAATCCGACATAAATGGCTGCTGAACCGATGTTGCCGACAGAAGTCAGATTTGTAAACCATTTCTCTTTTTGTCAGAGCAATATTACGAGCAGCTATTTCATCATTTAATTTCTCATAGAAAAACATTGATGATACATGAGGTATGATATAGTCTATCTCTTCTGCTTTTACATGATGTTTGGCAAGTACGGTTTCGATATGGTCAACCCAATACTTAATAATGTGCTTCTTTAATTGCCGAATGTCCTGTTTGCCCACAAGCACGGCACGCTCCTTAATCTCATCAGGAGAGAACTCTTTCCAACTTTTGAGCCGTCCGTTTTCTTGCAACTCTGATGCCATAAACATACAGGTCGGTAGTTCGTTGGCATAGGAAGTCATATCAACCCATTCGATTTTGAGAGGACATATTCCTTCGGGATGATCTTGCACCAATACCGCTCCTGCACCATCAGAAAGCATAAATCGCATAAAATCCTTCTCAAAAGCCATATAAGGGTCTTTGTCAGGATTGTCATCTGTAGCTTCATACTCAGGGTCATAAAATTTGGATACCAATGCAGGTGAAGTTAATTCTGATGCCACGCATACAGCTTTTTGATGCACTCCTGCAAGAATATTGCTATAGCATATTTTCAATGCCTGCAATGAGGTAAGGCATACACCTGCAGAGGAAAATATTTCCATAGGATAGTTGGCTAATTCTCCATGAACCATAGACGCATGGGAAGGAAGCAATTGATCGGGTGTGCTTGTCCCACAAGCCAAAAGGGTCAAGTCGTCAGGAATACTTCCATTTTCAAACAGCCCACATACGGCTTCTTTTGCCAATTCTGCATTCGAGTGTGTTAGGCTTTGGTTTTTGTCCAACCCGTAATATCTCGTTTTAATGCCATTTTGTCTAAGGACAATGGAACGAACTCTTGACGGATTTCCACCAATTTTTCCGATATAGTCTTCCATATCCTCATTGGCGATGGGAGAATTAGGAAGATATGCCGATACGCTATTGATATATGCTGCTTTTTCCATAGGAATATTATTTGGTTATTAAATAGTATATTGTGTATATTTGCTCTTTCAATTCGGAAATAGAAAGTTGGCTGCTCAATGCACTTCTGTATGACAATCCAAGATATATATTTCTAATGGAAGATATAATCTTTTCTGTTTTCACAGTTTGAGTAATCTCTCCTTTCTGTTTGGCAAGCTCTATCACCTCTTTTCCACTCAAGGCTCTTTCTTTTTCTCGTATTCTTGAAACTTCTCTTTCCAATCCGGATAGTTGTCTTTCAGATACAAGATAAATGACATGAAATTGGCAGGAGTGACTGTGCCTTTTGTCATTATAAAAAATGATTTCATACGGCGACCGATGTTTTCTACACGATTATCAATGAAGGTCTTTAATGGTGTCGAGCTTGTAAGTTCAAGAAAGTCTGTAGCATCATTTGTCAAGAATTCAAATACAAACCTATCAACGGCATGATTGAATATATCCTCCTTATTCTTGAAGTGATGAAACATATTGCCACGAGAAATGCCGGTCGCTTCCACTAAATCCGAAAATGATACTGCTGCATAACCTTTTTTTCAGAAATAGCCTGAACGATTCATTAAGGATAATATCCCTTTTGCTTATGCTTTCTTTATCTGTTTGATTTTCCATAATTTCATTATATTAGAATTAAAAACAGAACGTTTGTTCCGTATTTATAAGTGCAATATTATGCATATTATTTCAATCCGCCAAATTTTTTTCCGATGATTTTTTCCCGAAAAAGTTTCATTTTTCTCTTTATCTTACTTTACAGTGTAAAAATAATTGATTATAAGCCTTTTTTTGATAGCATAATAACAACACTAAAACTTGAATAAATAAGTGCCAATAGAATTAGATGTGAATATTTTTAAGGTGTATCTACAATTTATTTCTCTAAAAAAATACACTGTTTTCATCAGAAAATATTATCTTTGCATTATCAATTTAAGTGCTCTTTGAAGTAATGCAGAATAAAGAAAGGGTAAGAAACTCGCTCGTTTCCAAATCGTAACCCATTTATCCTTTATTCATTCTTACTCTATTGATTATCTGAAAGATATAAATTTATTGAATCTTTTGCGGGCGTAGTCGGTGGCGATAAGCATCTTCGCCTTCTCCTCCGTTTCCGACAGGGGTGGTCTGCCCAGCAGCGTGGCGTCACCCGTCTTGGCGAACTGCATCAGCTTTTGGATGAAGTCCTCCTGCTCCGGCGTCGGCGGTATGTGGTGCAGTATCTCGTTCTTGTGCGGACGGTCCACGCCCACGTCCTCCGCCGTGCGGTAGTCGGTTATCTCGTTGTAGAAGGCGGCAAGCTCCGGCACTTTGATGAAGTAGCGGAAACGCTCCTTCTGCACCACGTTGTTCGTCACGTTGAACTCGAAGTCGGTCGTCTTCTTGGCAAAGATAGCCGCCCAAGCGTCAAAGCAACGAATATCCTGCCGTTCCAGTTCCTTAGGGCGAAGGTACTTGAAGAGCAGGTACAGCTCCGTCAGCGAGTTGCTGATGGTCGTACCGGACAGGAACGTAGCCCCCAAGTCCTTGCCCGTGCGTTCCTGTATGGTACGTATGGCAAAGAGCATGTTCAGGGCTTTCTGGCTTCCTTCCGAGTTTCCCAATCCCGCCACACGGTCGTGCCGCGTGTTGAAAGTCAGGTTCTTGAATTGATGGCTCTCGTCAATGAAGATATGGTCGATGCCCATCTGCTTGAAGTCCACCACATCATCCGTGCGCGATTGGATGGCATGTTCCACCTTCTCCAACTTCGCTTCAAGGTTGTGCTTGCGCTTTTCCAGCCCTTTCAGCATCGCCCTCGACACGTTCTTGCCCTGTTGCCGCAGGACTTCGAGATTTTCCTCCACCGTGTCAAGCTCCGCTTGCAGGATGCGCTGCTGCAACTCCGGCGACTGCGGAATCTTGCCGAACTGGTCGTGCGACATGATGACGCAATCGTAGTCGTTGTTCTTGATGTTGTTGAAGAAACGCACGCGGTTGGCGGTCGAGAAGTCCTTCTCCGAGGCATAGAGAATCCGCGCGTTGGGATATGCCGCCTGATAGGTGGCGGCAATCTCCGCGACATTGGCTTTCAGCCCGATAATCATCGGTTTGTGCGCCAAGTTCAGGCGCTTCATCCTCATGCGCTGCAATACACATTATCAGCGTTTTACCGGTTTCCCACCTCGTGGTCACAAATGCCACCGCCATTCTGTTTGAGCATCCAGACGCAATCCATCTGTGACGGATAGACGCTCTTGATACCCCGGCTTGCCAGCCCTTTGAGGTTGAGGTCGGGAAATGTCTGGTGAGAGCCGTCATACTTTGGGCGCACGAAACAGTTGAACTTGCGGTTGTACATCGTCGTCAGCCGTTCCTTGAACTGCGGCGACTGCTCTTCCAGCCATTCCGAGAACCCGTTGCGGATTTCATCAATCTTGGCGTTGGCGAGCTGTATGCCCTCGCTGTCACGCACCTTGATGTCATTGCCATGCTCGTCCTTACCGATGGATTTCATCATGTCCGGGCAGGTGTTGTGCAGGGGCGTGTTTCAACAGGTGCATGCCGTCATAGTTCCGGTAATAGCCCTTCACTAAAAACTCGTCCGTGATTTTTCATGGTGCGGCAGCCGCACGCCACCGAAAAACTCATCCATGCTTGCGGAGTAGGCGATTTTTCACGTCCGTGTCGAAAAAGATGGCTCATATAGGCGGCATACACGCCCGTCGGAATCCAGCGTTCCCCGAAATTGAAGTCGAGGTCCTCAAAGGCGATGCGCGGCGGCTCGGCTTCTTTCAGAGCCTCAACGCCTGCTTCACTTCCGGCATACGTCCGTTTTTCGGGGTTGTCGCCCATCCATGCCTCGATGCGCTCCGCCTTTTCTATCACATTCCCGGCGATGAACCTGTCCTTTATCTCGTAACCGGTTACGAGCGGGTTGTAGAAGATGCGTCCTTTGAGGGGCGTCAAGCAATCCCTCCTCCGTGCTGTCGGTTATCTCCCGCATATAGTCGAGATTGACCGTGCCGAACTTGTTGAGCGACGCGGAGAGTGCCTCTTCGGGAGAGCTTACGTTGGCATGGCTCTCCACAGAGAAGGAAACAGGGACGCTCGAAAATGTCCGCCTTGACGAACCTGCCGTCCTCCGCCCGTTCCAGCGAAAGGATGTCGCGTCCGGCGACATCCATCATCAACAGTTTCACGTTATGCTTGGCATTGAGGTTGCCGTAGCGCATGACAAACTCATCGTAGCAGGTGTTCAACGCTCCGCGTTGCGCAGACCCTTCATCGTGATACTCCGCCTCGTAGCGGTAAAGCCGCTCGTATGCGTCACGGGTGACACATACAACATCGCTTTCTCCTTCTGGTAGCCGGTCAGGTCAAGCGGTTGGAATGTCGCGCCGTAAGGCGTGAGGCCCTTCAAATAACCGAGATTGCGTGAAGCATCCAGTACCATAGAGCCGTCACGGTAGTGCGGCTCCAACATCTCGTTGAACGGACGGGGAGAAAGGTCGAGAGGTTCCTCCTTCGGCTTTTTCCGTTTCAAATTCAGGGAAAAGGGAAGTTGTTGTCTCACTTGCGTTATTGTCCGTAACGGGAACGGTTGCGACTTCCGTCTGTGCTTCGGGGGCGTTTTGTCGCTTCCTTTTCCGGCATGTCAATGGCGGGAGCGGCTTTCACCGCCGTCCCGTCCACCCGTTGCTTCTCCTGATGCTGTGCCGCCAGCCTGCGAAGTTCCTTGCGTCGCTCCGGCGTGAGGTCCATCATCATTTCATAGAAACCGTTGATGGGCGGATTGGTGTCCCAATCCAAAGAGGCGTAAATATCATCCAGATCGCCTTTGGCTGCGAAACTCACCGGCTTTGTTTCATGGCTGTCCCTCTTCTCCGTCAGTGGTGCAACAGACGGCTGTGGCGGTGCAGTCGTAACCTTCGGCGTAACCTGCGCCTGCGGTTTGGGAGGCATACGCCTTGCCGGGCTTTCCTTTTTCGCCGTCTTTTTCTTCTTGGCGGGGGCTTCCTGCTTGCGTACTTCCTCGGTCATGCCCCAGAGGTCGAGCAGGGAGAGCTGCACGCCCTCCGAATAATCGGGGCGGCGCGGCTCTATCTCCGACTTTTCTTCCTCCGGCTGCGGTGTTGCCGCTTCGGGCTTCGCTGCCATTTCATGACGTGGCTGTATCTCAGGAGTGACAACCGGTGTGGAAATGGTTTCTGTTACCGTGCTTTTCCCCTGTGCCGGATGCAGGCTGTGCATTTCATACAGCTTTTTGTCCAACTTATACAGCTCAATATCCATATGTTTCCCGCAAATCCTCCGCCATTTGCCCGATGCCGTCCCGGTGCATGACTTTATAGGCTGGTTTCCCGTAAGGGTCTGTGCCGCTTATCAGATCCGAGTGGGGAATCATGCCGATGCTGCCGACATACCCGTTCTGGAAACTGCCTATCGGTGTCTTTTCCGTCTGCACGAACAACTCTTCATAATCGTACAGCTCCCGTTTCTTGCCGCTGTTCTTTTGCAGGATAATCAGGTCGCTGCCCACTTCCGTACCCGCGTTGTCCGTGAAGAGGTTGTTCGGCAGGCGTGCGACTCCCACCAGATTGGCATTACGCATCATATACTCGCGTATGGGCGCGTTGGACGGTGCGTCCAGTACCCCTTGAGAGGTGATGAACGCCACGATGCCGCCCTCACGCACCGCGTCAAGGCTTTTCAGGAAGAAGTAGTTGTGTATTGCCTTCGGTGCGGAACGCCTTGCCGGGTCTTGGCTTCCTGTAAATTCCGGGTCGAACACAGCCACGTCGCCGAACGGGATGTTCGAGATGGCAAGGTCGAAATAGTCCGTGAAGGGCTTCTCTATCTTCTCGAATCCCTGCACCCCTTACCTTTTGGTCGGGATGCAGGGTGTCCCAATATCTTGCCCGTCATCAGGTCTTTCTCGAAAGCCATGATGTCCGCGTCCGGCTTGTTTTTCCAGCACGGCATCCACGAATGCGCCCACGCCCGCCGACGGCTCCAGCACACGGTCGGGACGTATGCCGTGTTCATGCAGAGCCTCCGCAATCGTGCCGGTTATCTCCGGCGGGGTGTGAAAGCGGTCAGCACGGACTGCTTCATGGCATCCACGTACCGCTTGTACTCCGTATCGTCCTTGCTGTTTTCACGCACCAGCCTGTGCAGTTCTACCGTAAGGGGTAAACAGTTCGAGGTCCGATTTCGCCCAATGCACGGCATCCGTCAGTTCCTTTGCAGGATTCAGTATGCACTTCAACCCGCCGAAACCGCAATACTTCCGAAGTATGGCTTGTTCCTCGGCGGTTGCCGTCCTCCGTTCCCTGTCAAGGATGAATGCCGTCCGTATCGCCTCGATGTTGTCCCGCAGCCGTTGTTTTGCGGTTAAACGCCATATTCCCCGATATAAAGGACGGCGGCTCCCGTCAGCTCCGTGTAGAGCAGGTCGTATTCGGGCGACAGGGCGAAATTGTCGTCCGAAAAGGTCATAGGCGGAGAATACGTTGCCGACCGGCGGCAGCAACTTTCGGATGAAGGCTTCGCGTTTCTTTCCCGGCACTTCGTCAGCAAACTCGTTTTTCCACGACTTCGCGGAGGATGGCGTACTTGAATAGCGAAGCCCCCGCAGGAGCGTGTCCATCGCCAACTCCTGCGCCCCTTCGGGCGGATAGCCTTCGAGCCGCGCACGCTCATACGTTTCGGCGGCACGGTCGGCACGCTCCCGGATGAAGGCATCGTCGGAAGCCTGTTCAAACCTGTTCGTGCGGAGGTAGTCCAGCAGGTACAGACCGTAATAGGAAAAAGTCGGTCTGACCCTCGTTTTTCTTCTTGTTGTTCATTACTTTGGAATTTAGTGGATTGATAATGACGGGGATAGTCGTCTGAAAAGGAGAAAGAAAAGGCACTCGGTATCCCTCCGAGTGCCACCACTAAATCAAAGTATGAGTGTAATCCGGTATCGAAGAACAATTCATTACTCTGAACAAGTGGCAAAGGTAGTGCAAATCGAAGACAATACGAAATAAACCCGTTTATTTCTATTGTTGAGGTGCAGCCTACTTTCTCAAAAAGTTAATACTATTTCTTCCGTCCTGAAAATTTCCTGCTCGTGTTCCTTTCGGGGAACACGAAAGTCGTATATAGTCCCCGTCAAAGGCGACTATGGCGTCGAAGCTCTTGCCCTGCTTGCTCTTGAAGCCTTTGAGCAGCTTCGTATGCCCGTCGGTGAGCAGGTCTTTGATCTCGTCATCGGAAAGGGTGCGGTTCGCTTTCAGGCGGAACACGGGCAGCCCGCACTCCGCGTTGTCGCAGCGTACCACCTTGCCGTAGAACTGCATGCTGCCCGTCCCGCACTTGGGACACTTGCAGCCGGAATCCCTGCGGGCGAACAGTTTGTCGCACGAGAGCAGTTCGGAGGTGATTTCGCGTGTGTACGCCTCTATCTCCCTGCGGAAGGTTTCGGCGGGCATTTCCCCGCGCTCGATGCGTGCCAGATTCTTCTCCCATTCGCCCGTCATGGTTACGTCGGCGATGCGCATCGTCTTCACGACCGAATAGAGGGCAAGCCCTTTTTCAGTCGGCACAAGCGATTTCTTGCAGCGTTCCATCGTAGCCGCGCTTGAAGAGCGTTTCGATAATCGCCGCACGGGTGGCGGGCGTGCCGATGCCGCAGTCCTTCAACGCCTGACGGAGTGCATCGTCCTCTATGTCCTTGCCCGCCGTTTCCATTGCCGACAACAGTGTCGCTTCTGTATGCAGCGGCTTGGGTTTGGTCTTTCCCTCCGTGATGGAGCAGCCTTTCAGCGTCAGCGTGTCGCCTTCCCGCCAATCGGGGATGGAGGTTTCTTCCTTGTCCTCCACGCTATAGACGGCACGCCATCCGGCTTGCCTGATGACGCTGCCTTTCACCGTGAACTCCACTCCGGCACACTCCGCCGTGACGGTGGCGGTGTCCTTGACGCATTTTTCGGAGAAAGCCTCGATCATCGTCCGGCAACCATCTGATAGACAGTGCTGTCCTCTTTGGAGAGGAATAGTGGCTTCTCGCCCGTGACGAGCAGGGCGTGGTGGTCCGTCACCTTGCCGCCGTCCACGCTTCTGCGTGTCGGGACGCATTTCGGCTGCACCTTGCCTTTCCATTCGGGCAAAGCCCCGATGAAGGCGAGCAGCTTAGGGGATTTCGGCGAACACGTCTTCGGGTATGTAGCGGCTTCCGGTTCGCGGATAGGTGATGAGCTTCTTCTCGTAAAGCTTCTGCGCGATTTCAAGCGTCTGTTCCGCCGTGAAGCCGTGCTTGGCGTTGGCTTCCTTCTGGAGCGTCGTCAGGGTCGTACAGCAGCGGTGTTTCCTCCGTCTTCTCCTTGCGTTCGGCTTTCGTGACGGTGGCTGTGCCTGCCGACTTCACCTTATTATATAGTTCCGTCGCAGGCTCTTTCTCTTTCCACTTTTCGGAAGAGGAAAACTTCACCGTTCCTTCATCGCAGCCGTCCGTTGCGATATGGAGCTGCCAGAAGGCTTCGGGCGTGAAGCGGCGGTTCTCCCAATAGCGTGCGCACACCATCGCCAACGTGGGTGTCTGCACCCGCCCGATGGAGTACGTGCCGTGTCCGGCGGCGATGGAAGTGCCTGCGTGCCGTTGATGCCCACGAGCCAGTCTGATTCGCTCCGCGCTTTGGCGGCAAGATAGAGGTTGTCGTATTTGCCGCCCGCTTCGAGGTTGCGCAGTCCCTCGCGGATAGCCTTGTCGGTAAGCGAGCTTATCCAGAGGCGGACGAACGAGGGTGGTGCATCCGGTATAATGGTAGAGGTAGCGGAAGATAAGCTCACCTCGCGCCCTGCATCGGTCGCCACGATGATCTGTTCGCTTTCCTTGAATAGCCGGGCAACGGTCTTGATCTGCGCCACCACGCCGCTGTCGGGCTTGTAGCCCTTCTCCGTCTTTACCTGACGGGGGACGAGCGTGAAGGTGTCGGGAATGACGGGCAGATTGTCACGGACGAAACCGCGTATGCCGTAGCCGTCGGGCATGGCAAAGCTGCACAAGGTGTCCGAACGCCCAAGTCACGGCGTAGCCGCCTCCCTCGAAATATCCTTCCTCTCTCTTTGTCGCGCCCACGATACGGGCGATCTCACGTGCCACAGACGGCTTTTCTGCAATGATTGTCTTCATATTCTTCTGTCGTTTTGAATTTTTACAAATGTTACTTCGAGTTTAGTGGCGGACACGGGATTACATCTTCATGCCCCTTGTTGTTTCTTTTTCTGCTGCTGTTGCTGTGCGGTGTCCTTCAGGGGCGGTCTGTCCCTTCCGCAACGGCTCTTTCAGGTTCTTGGTAGCCTCGTTGGTCTTGCCCTCGCTGTTCACCGCCACCTGCGTGCGGCTCTCGTTGGAAGGGGCGACCTTCTGCGCGTTGTCGGGGTTGGTGTCGTAGCGGTACGGGCGTCCCTTCTCCGGGTTGAACTTGATGTACATCGTGGCGTGGAAGCCCTGCTTGTCGGTCACGTTCTCTAATTTCACGGCTTTGCCAGCCACGTAGTCGGCTTTCTGCTGTTCGGTGAAGTCCACGCCGCTCCATTTGCTGATGGGGCGGATGCCGCCGTCGGCGTTCGTCCACGTGTTGCGGCGTTGCTCCTTGTTCGTGCCTCCGGCATTCTCCGTACCCTGCGCCTGTCCCTGTGCGGGGTGTTCTTCGTTTCCTGCGTCCGGGCGGTACGGGGCGACCTGCCGGTTCCCGGCACGAACTCCACGCCGCGCTGCTCCACGTTCACTTGCAGGGTGGTGACGAACTTCCTGCCGTCCTTGCGCTCGATGAGCTTGTCGCGCACGGGCAGCCCGGCACGCAGCATGTCCTGCTCCTGCTTGGTGATTTCCGTCTTGCCGATGCGTTCCGGTATGCGCACCTTGTTCGTCAGGGACATCCGTGATTTCGTTCGTCTTGCGGTCAATACTGACGAACGAGGGATGATCTCGCCCGTTTCCCTGTCCACGAGGTCCACGACCCCTGCCGAGGTTGCCTGTTTCGCGCAGGTTCTTCCGGTCGTCGTCGGAGAACTTGTGTTCCTTGTACTCGTCGAGCTTCTGCTCCTTGCGGATGAAGTGCGGCACAAGGCTGACATTGCCCTCGCCGTCCTTCTTGAAGGAGAGGCGGGCGTCCAGCTCGAAAGCCTCTCCGCCGAGATGGGCGACACCCTCACCAAGTCGGACTTGCCGTAGTTGAGCATTCTGTTAAGGTCGCCCGACTTTTCAAGGTCGTCGCGCTTCACGCCCCATTTCTCCTCCAACTCCTGCCAGTTGATCTTGCTCTCGTCGATGGGCTGGTAGCCCCGGTTGCCCTGCGTCTGCTGCGGGCTTTCCTGATTCTGTTCGTTTTTCTGTTCCATCTCTTCCTGTTTTTTTAGGTTCGTCATCTTGTTTCTGTTCCGGTTGTTCCTGCTTTTCGGCGGACTGCTCCTCCTGTACTTTCTTTTTCGTAGCCGGAGGTGTCCACCTTGTGGGGCGCAAGCAGTTCCTTGTTGCCGTCGGGGTCTTTCAGCAAGTCCTTGATAACCTCCAGCAGCTTGTCGGCTTTGGTCCGCCGCGACACGGTAGAAACCGAAGCGGCTGGGTTCCTTGCACTGCCGGAAGAAGTTCTTGAAGAAGTTGTCCAGCACGTCGCCGTGCCGGTCGAATTGCAGGAAACTCTGCGCGTTCTCCACTTTCGCGGGGATGCGCTTGGGGGAGCCGTCGGCGTTCAGCCCGGCTACCACGCTGATTTCGCCCGTCTTCTCGTCACGGACAACCAGCACGTCCTTTTCGTCTTTTTTTCTTTGCCATCTGAAAAAAATGTTTTTAATGGTTATTTTTTTGAAAGAAATTATGGATACGGGCCTTGTAGAAGGCTATATCTTCCTTGCGGAAGTCCTTTACATGTTCGGAGAGGAACGTCAGCACGTCCGCCTCGCTGTAATAGGTCTTTTTGCCGAGCGTCTTGTAAGGCAGCGCGCCGATGCTGCGGTAGCGTTGCAGGGTGCGCTTGCTGATTTGGAGCAACGTATGCAGGTCTTGGTTGTCGAAAAGCCTGATCCCGTTCATCGGGTTCGGGGCTTTTGCCGGACGGCTGCATGGAGAGCAGCATCTCGTCCTGACGGTCGAGCCGTTCCATCACCTTCTGCATCCAGTTCTCGAAATTGTTGCGGGTAAGCAGTTCCATGTCCTACGTCCTCCTTCCTTTGGGTCTGCCGCCCGTGCGCAGCGTGTGGTTGCGTTTCAGCTGTTCCGGTGTCGCGGCTTCGCCCGTGACGGTGCTGTCTTCGAGCAGGCGGTCTATTTCAGACTGCCGGTAGCGGCACTTGCCGCGCAGCACGACATAGGCGATGCGCTGTTCGCTGCGCATGCGCTGGAGGGTGCGGCAACTCACGTTCAGCAGGTGCGCCGCCTACACCCGATGTCGCCGAAAAAGGAGAACGACGGACGGGAGGTCAAGCCTGTTTCGGAAGGTGTACGGAGCATATCGCCACAACAAACCGATGATGCACCACCGATACGCAGCCCGATGGATAAACGAAGTCCGTCTGGCAATTTCATTGCCAATCATATCATTATCGGGCGTCCGGGTTTTCAGTTTAAGGATGAAAACCGATCGAAAGGGATAAAAATTTAAAATTATGAATTTTATATAAAATATTAATAGGGGCTATCCAAAAGGTCTAAAAGTAAATCTTATCCCCTCTGCAAGTATCTGTAGAAGAGTGATTGTAAGGATTTCTTTCTTTTTGGGCAGCCTCTATTAAATTTATTTATTCTTTCTTGATTTATGTTTATAAACATTATACCAAAAATATTCCAACTAACCTTGTTTATGTTTTTGTCAGCCACCATTTGCACAACCATATTTGACTCCCAAAGAGAGTGAATTCGATAAGATAACTTGCTGCATACCCACAATAAGGGGCTAAATAGAATACGAATGGGAAATAGATAACAGTACCGACAACAGATTGCGTTATGTAGTTGGTTAAACTCATTTTACCATAAAAGCTGTAATGTGGAAACCGCTTTTTGACACGTTCCTTATGACACAATAATATGAACGAGAATATTTCTACAGAATCATCAGTAAAACAGAAAAATACTAATTTTTGTTTTTTTGATGATCATTTTCAAAAAGGAATTAGAAAAATATCTAATTCTAACTTATAGAGGAAAAAAAGCAACAATTAAATATTAAAGAATAAAAGATACGAAAAATATGACGCCAAAAGAGATACTACAAGAATGGATTGACTGCTTCAACGCCGCCGATGCAGTCGCTTTGGCAAACTTATACGCTCAGGATGCCATAAACCATCAAGTCGCAAACACCCCGGTTATAGGAAAAACAGCTATCCATAAAATGTTTGTAAATGAATTTGCAACCTCAAAAATGGTTTGTATTGTTGAGCATATATTCGAGGATGGAGAATGGGCTATCATGGAATGGAAAGATCCGCTCGGGTTGCGAGGATGCGGATTCTTCCATGTGCAAAACGATAAAATCGTTTTCCAAAGAGGTTATTAGGATAAGCTCAGCTTTCTCAAACAGCACAGTTTAACCGTAGAGAATAGTGATAAAAATCCAAACACATAACACCGTCCGATATGGGAATCATCATTCATTCTTTAGAGTCCGTTTCTTTCAAAGATTTGTATGCGGCATTCTCATCCGCATTCAAAGATTATGATTTCTCTTTGAATGCGGATGAATTGCGACGCATGCTCGACCGACGAGGATACAATCCACAACTATCTTTCGGAGCATTTTTCGAAGGACGGCTGATTTCTTTTTGTGTTTAACGGAACAGGCATGTACAACAACATCTTGACGGCTTATGACACAGGGACGGGAACCGTACCTTCATTCCGGGGATTACACCTAACCCAAAAAAATATTCACTTTCAGCCTCGAATTGATATATCAACAAGGAGTTCGGCAATATGTACTGGAAGTTTTGCAACACAATCACAAAGCAATAAAAAAATATCGCAAATTAGGCTTTGAAACACAGAGAAATTTCAACTACTACTCTGCCAAACTGAGCGATATTGTTCCTGTATTGCAAGTAAACCATACTGCATGTCGCATACTCCCATCGGATTTAAAAAACTGCCTTAACCAAACGGCCTGGTTCGATTTTCATCCTTCATGGCAAAATGACAGGGCTTCACTGGAACGCGGAATCGACAATTTGGACATATTGGGAGCTTATGAAAGAGAAGAACTTGTCGGATTTGTTATCTTTGAACCGGCATCAGGCGATATTTCATCCCTCGCAGTTGCAAAAAGATTACCGGCGTAAAAGGAATAGGCAAGTCCTTGCTTAAAAGTGCTGTCAGTCATTTTCAAAGCGATGTACTCAAATTTACTAATGTTGATTGCGATTGTGAATCAGTCACTGGTTTCTTGTCATCATTAGGACTTACCCCAAAAGGACAACAGTTTGAAATGGTCAGAAAAATTTAACCTACATTTATATGAATAGCCCTCATCATCAAATAACAAATTAATAATACCAAATAAAAAAATACGTATAGATTAAAAAGTTCTTTGTGCTTTTTGTCAGGAACTTTTTCGTAAATTTGCGTTCAATTATGCGGCAGTAATAATATACATATTAATACGAGTTAAGAATCCTGTAGTTTTTCCACATCTACGAGGAGGTATTAAAAGGTGCGTTTCGGCAATGCATCTATTGTAGTATATTATTGCTTAATCAAATGAACATTATAAATTTAGGAATTCTTGCTCACATTGATGCAGGAAAAAAACTTCCGTAACCGAAAATCTGCTATTTGCCTGCGGAGCAACGGAAAAAGCGCGGCAGTGTTGATAAAGGTGACACCATAACAGACTCTATGGATATAGAAAAAAACGTAGAGGAATTACTATTCGGGCTTCTACGACATCTATTGTTTGGAATGGTGTGAAATGCAATATCATTGACACTCCGGGACACATGGATTTTTATTGCAGAGGTGGAGCGGACATTCAAAATGCTTGATGGAGCAGTCCTCATATTATCGGCAAAGGAAGGCATACAAGCACAAACAAAGTTGCTGTTCAAGACTTTGCAAAAACTGCAAATCCCGACAATTATATTTATCAATAAGATTGATCGTGCCGGCGTAAATCTTGAGCGTTTATATCTGGACATAAAAAAACAAATCTGTCGCAAGACGTCTTGTTTATGCAAACGGTTGTCGATGGAGTAGTTTACCCGATTTGCACCTCAACAGATATAAGGGCAGAACACAAAGAATTTGTATGCAACCATGACGACGATATATTAGAACTATATTTGGCGGATAAAGAAATCTTACCGGCAGATTATTGGAATGCGATAATCGCTCTTGTGGCAAAAAGCCAAAGCCTATCCGGTCTTGCATGGATCAGCAATGTGCAATATTGGCATCAATGAGTTGTTAGACGCCATCATTTCTTTTTATATTTCCTCCGGCATCAGTCCCAAATAGACTTTCAGCTTATCTTTATAAAATAGAACATGACTCCCAAAGGGCATAAAAGAAGTTTTCTAAAAATTATTGACGGAAGTCTGAGACTTCGAACCGTTATAAAAAGTCAATGATTCGGAAAAATTCATCAAGATTAAAAATCTAAAAACCATTTATCAGGGCAAAGAGATAAATGTTGATGAAGTGGTTGCTAATGATATCGCAATTATAGAAGATATAGAAGAATTAAGAATCGGAGATTATTTAGGGTGTTAAACCTTGTCTGATTCAAGGATTATCTCATCAGCATCCCGCCCTCAAATCTTCTGTCCGACCAGACAAGCCCGAAGAGAGAAGCAAGTTGATATCCGCTCTAAATGTATTGTTTATTGAAGACCCGTCTCTGTCCTTTTTCCATAAATTCATATAGTGATGAATTGGAAATCTCGTTATATGGTTTTAACCCAAAAAGAAATCATACAAACATTGCTGGAAGAACGATTCTCCGTAAAGACCCATTTTGATGAAATCAAGACTATCTACAAAAGAACGACCTAAAAAGAAGGTGAATAAGATTATCCATATCGAAGTCCCTCCCAACCCTTACTGGGCCTCAATAGGACTGACTCTGGAACCTTTACCGATAGGGTCAGGGGTGCAAATCGAAAGTGAAATCTCCTTTGGTTATCTGAACCATTCTTTTCAAAATGCCGTTTTTGAAGGAATCCGTATGTCTTGCCAATCAGGGATTGCATGGATGGGAAGTGACGGATTTGAAAGTAACCTTTACTTATGCCCTTTATTATAGTCCGATAAGTACCCCTGCCGATTTTAGACAATTGTCTCCTTATGTCTTCAGGTTGGCTTTGCAACAATCAGGAGTGGATATTCTCGAACCGATGCTCTATTTTGAGTTACAGATACCACAAGTAGCAAGTTCCAAAGCTATTACAGATCTGCAAAAATGATGTCTGAGATTAAAGGTATCAGTTGTAATAAAGAGTGGTGTCTTATTGAAGGGAAAGTTCCATTAAATACAAGTAAAGACTATGCTTCAGAAGTAAGTTCATACACTAAAGGCTTAGGCACTTTTTATGGTTAAGCCGTGTGGGTATCAAATAACAAAAGGCGGTTATTCTGATAATACCCGTATGGAAGAAAAGGATAAACTTTTATTCATGTTTGAAAAATCAGTATCATCAAAATAATGGAACGATCCAGGAATTTCTATAAGACAATACGGTTGGGGTATATACTTATCTCCGTTCTTATCGGATGTATAGCATATAATAGCTTCTATGAATGGCAGGAGATAGAAGCATTAGAACTTGACAATAAAAAAATAGACGAGTTCCGAAAAAGAGATAAACAATATCAATATTCAAATGATAAAATTTTTCTCTATTTGGTGAAACAATACTGGAATGGAACGATAAAGATATCGAACATTACCATGCACAGCGTATGGCAATGGATAGTATGCTCTGCCGTTTCAAAGCTACCTATCCGGCAGAGCGTATAGACAGCGTACGCCATCTTCTCGAAGATAAGGAACGGCAGATGTGCCAAATCGTTCAAATACTTGAACAACAACAAGCCATCAACGATAAGATAACCAGTCAAGTACCTGTAATCGTGCAGAAGAGTGTGCAGGAACAGCCCAAGAAGTCCAAGCGCAAAGGTTTCTTGGGCATCTTCGGCAAAAAAGGAAGAAGCGAAACCAACTGTGACTACCACGATGCACCGTTCCTTTAACTGGAATATGAGAACCGAACAACAGGCGCAAAGCCGCCGCTTATCAGTTCATGCCGATAACCTTGCCGCACGAAATGCGGAACTTAACAGAGCAACTGCAAGGACTGGTTGTTCAAATAGACGGGAAAGTACAAACTGACCTACAAAAGCGGGAAGCCGAGATAACAGCCATGCGGGAACGGTCGTTCATTCAGATTGGGGGCTTGACAGGGTTCGTTATACTGCTACTGGTCATATCATATATCATCATACACCGAAATGCCAACCGCATCAAGCGATATAAACAGGAAACCGCAGATTTAATCGAGCGACTGCAACAAATGGCAAAAGCGAAACGAGGCACTGATAACCTCCCGCAAGAAAGCCGTACATACCATTACCCATGAATTACGCACACCGCTGACTGCAATAACGGGCTATGCCGGACTGATACAAAAAACTTCAATGCGGATAAAACCGGGATGTATATCCGAAATATTCAGCAATCCTCCGACCGTATGCGTGAAATGCTTAATACTCTTCTGAGTTTCTTCCGGCTGGACGACGGCAAGGAACAACCTAATTTCTCCACGTGTAGGATTTCATCAATAGCGCATACGCTCGAATCAGAGTTTATGCCAATTGCCATAAACAAAGGGACTTGCTCTTACTGTGACGAATCACACGGATGCTGTTGTACTGACCGATAAGGAACGCATTCTACAAATTGGAAATAACCTGCTGTCAAACGCCATCAAGTTCACTGAGAACGGTGCCGTTTCTCTGACAATGGGGTATGATAACGGTATGCTGAAACTTATCGTCAAAGATACGGGTTCGGGTATGACCGAAGAGGAACAGCAACGTGTGTTCGGTGCGTTTGAACGTTTGTCAAACGCTGCCGCAAAGGACGGCTTCGGATTAGGTCTTTCCATTGTTCAGCGCATTGTGACAATGCTCGGCGGCACAATCCAGCTGAAGAGCGAGAAAGGCAAGGGCAGCCGTTTCACGGTGGAGATACCCATGCAGTCAGCCGAGGAATTGCCGGAACGGATAAATAAAACACAGATTCATCATAACCGAACACTCCATGATATTGTTGCCATCGACAATGACAAAGGTACTTCTCCTAATGCTGAAAGAAATGTATGCACAAGAAGGGATACATTGCGATACCTGTACCAATGCGGCGGAACTGATGGAAATGATACGCCGGAAAGAATACAGTCTGCTTCTGACCGATTTGAATATGCCGGATATAAACGGCTTCGAGCTGTTGGAACTGCTACGCACCTCCAATGTGGGCAATTCAAGGATCATTCCGATTATTGTAACAACCGCTTCGGGCAGTTGCAACAGAGAGGAACTTTTAGAACGTGGATTTTCTGATTGCCTTCTCAAGCCGTTTTCCATATCGGAGCTGATGGAAGTTTCCGACAAGTGCGCCATGAAAGGTAAACAAAATGAAAAGCCTGATTTCTCCTCCCTACTGTCTTACGGCAATGAATCCGTCATGTTGGATAAACTGATAGCGGAAACCGAAAAGGAAATGCAGTCGGTCAGGGATGGGGAACAACGGAAAGACTTTCAAGAACTGGACGCCCTGACACACCACCTACGTAGTTCGTGGGAGATACTGCGTGCCGACCAACCATTAAGGGAACTTTATAAACAGCTTCATGGGAGTGCCGTTCCCGATTATGAAGCATTGAACAACGCCGTGACTGCCGTATTGGATAAGGGTTCGGAGATAATCCGGCTGGCAAAAGAAGAAAGGAGAAAATACGAAAATGGATAAAAACAAAAATCATCGTGGTGGAGGACAACATCGTATATTGCGAGTTTGTCTGCAACCTGCTGGCACGGGAGAAATTCCGTACCGTGCAGGCTTTCCACCTCTCGACAGCGAAGAAACTTCTGCAACAAGCCGCTGACAATGATATAGTAGTTTCTGATTTGCGTTTGCCTGACGGTGACGGCATCGACCTATTGCGCTGGATGCGCAAAGAAGGCATGACGCAGCCGTTCATCATCATGACCGACTATGCCGAAGTACATACGGCGGTTGAAAGCATGAAACTCGGTTCGCTGGACTACATACCCAAGCAACTCGTGGAGGACAAACTCGTGCCTTTGCTCCGCACCATACTGAAAGAGCGGAATATCGGGCGAAGCCGCATGCGCATGTTGCCCGTGACGGTTCAGCCTTTCAGAAAATCATGCACCGGATAAGGCTGGTAGCTCCTACCGACATGAGGCGTACTGATATTCGGGAGAACGGTACTGGCAAAGAGCATATTGCCCATCTACTGCACGATAAAAGCAAGCGTTCAGGCAAGCCTTTCGTGGCGGTGGACTGCGGCTCACTCACCAAAGAACTTGCGCCATCGGCGTTCTTCGGACACGTTAAAGGAGCGTTCACTGGTGCTGAAAAACACAAAGAAAGGCTATTTCCACGAGGCGGAAGGCGGCACATTGTTTTTGGATGAAGTGGGTAATCTCGCACCGGAAACCCAACAGATGTTACTCCGTGCCATACAGGAACGGCGGTTCCGTCCGTTGGCGACAAGTCCGACCGCAGTTTCAACGTCCGCATCATCGCCGCCACCAACGAGGATCTGGAAAAGGCGGTCAATGAAAAAGCGTTTCCGACAGGATTTGTTATACCGCCTACATGACTTCGAGATAACCGTTCTGCCCTTACGTGACTGTCAGGAGGACATCATGCCGCTGGCGGAGTTCTTCCGTGAGATTGCCAATAAGGAATTGGAATGCAATGTTAGTGGCTTCAGTTCCGAAGCGCGGAAAGTGTTACTGATCCATTCATGGCCGGGTAACGTGCGCGAACTTCGGCAGAAAATCATGGGTGCGGTGTTGCAGGCTCAGACGGGACTTGTCACGAAAGAGCATCTGGAACTTGGAATAACCGAAACAACCTCTGTTGTCGGCTTCTCCCTACGCAACGAAGAGGAAGATAAAGAGCGGATTATACGTGCTTTGAAGCAGGCTGGCGGGAACCGGAAGGTTGCTGCCGAATTGCTTGGAATAGGCAGGACAACACTCTATAATAAACTGGAAGAATATGGATTGAAGTATAAATTTGAGCAACCATAGCCCGCAATTCGCTGAAAATGGCTATCTTTGCATGACATATTAGAAGGTAACGGCGACTGGCAGAGCCTTTTGCCGCCTATATATAACATAAGACCGCAAGGCGTTTCGAGCGAAAATCTGGTAAATTGACACTACGGAGACGATTGCGTGATGCTTATGCTATGCCTACGCATAGCGTGCATTCACGTACTCTCCGTAAAAGGCTTTACCAGAGCCGTCGCTTGAAAGTAGTGTGATTTGCACGCTACTTTTTGCCCTTGCCCAACGAAAGGAAACGATAAAGGGTAAAGTACAGATTCTTGCCGTCCTCACGATAGACGGTTGTCAAAGCTCCGAGTTATATTGCAAAAGCGTATAAGGAACTGCGCCTTGAAGATTGCGGCATCAATGAGATAAAGGGAAAACGCCCTTTATCATATCACACCGGATTATTCCATCTCCATGCTTGACGAATGGCGGAAATCCACAACAGACATCTGCTATCTGGCGGGAAGTCACTCCTGAAAAAGCGGACTACATCAACGGGCTGCTGCGTATGCGTGTGGTGGATGAAATCATACTTTACACGATTCCTTTCATTGCCGGAACGGGAAAGCGTTTCTTCCAATCCGCCTTGCCGCAGGAACAATGGACGCTGACCTCACAGAAGGTGTACCGCAACGGAGTGGTCCGCCATATCTATAAAGCGTGCGTTTGATGTCCATAAAATGGACGAATGTTCAGTAAATGAACACTTTAAGCTGAATACAATTCCTTTCAGATAAATAAATCGCGAAATTATCACTCTGAAATCCAGCACCTTGCAGAGAGCGTGCCGGATTTTTTATTTTATGGACACGCTTTTTGCCAATCATATTCATGTGCGCATACCGAAAAAACAGAGTGTAAAATTTCAAAATTGACAGGACATGAATTATTTCTTATTGACGGAAACAGAGTTCTTCCGCCGTATAAACGAAGCCGGGGACTGCAATATGGAAACGGCATACACGGCTTTCGCCACGCAAGTGATCGAACTATGCAACGGCAATGTGGACACCACCCGCACCATCATCGCGCTGGCTTACATTGAAATCGAGTTGCAGCACCATCCCGTGCGCAATCTTCCCGAAGAAAAGAGGGAGGTTGCAGCCTACATCAGCAAGGCACTCTCTTTCGTTAGGAAGATGCAGAAGTTCCTTGCCGCTCCCCAAGTGTCACCACTAATCCCCATCCGTACATCCTCCGACAACACAACCGAAAATCCCGCCTCACCCCTGCAATGGACGGGCAACGCCATCGACCTCGTGGAACTTATCTACGGCATCAACGAGATGGGCTGCATCAATAACGGCAACATGCCGCTCAAACAGCTCGCCCCGCTCCTCTACAAGATTTTCGGTGTCGAATCAAAGGACTGCTACCGCTTCTATCGACATCAAACGACGGAAGAACGAAAGCCGCACCTACTTCCTTGACAGGATGCAGGAGAAACTGAACGAGAAGATGCTCCGCGACGAGGAAATGGAACGTTTGAGAAAAATAATCCTGTACCAATGATGAATCAGGGGTGACGTTATGCCACTCTCTGATTTTTGTAGGTTTTGTACCTGCCGTGCAGATACATTTCGTTATCTATTCGCCCGAAAACCAGCGAAAAGCACTATCTTTGTACCCACCTTACAGAATTGTATGAGCATAGACAACCTCGACGCTAGTAAAACGGCTGATAGCCGAAAAAAGAATGCGGACGGGTGGAGTTCAAGAAACCACCGGACAGTTGGAGCGTGGCATGGAAACGCTTTTGCGCTTTCCTTAACGGAGAAGGCGGCACGGTATTGTTCGGTGTTACCGACAAGGAAAAAAATCATCGGACAAGACGTGAGCGACAAGACCAAGAGGGATATAGCGGACGCGATCAACCGGTTGGAGCCTGTGGCAATGGTACAAATATCTTATGCACCGCTGCCGGACAGTGAGAAGAAAGTAATTGTTTTTCGTGTTGAAGATTCAAGGCTCAACCGTCCGTTCTGCTATAAAGGAAGACCATATATGCGGGTGGAAAGTGCGACCACAACGATGCCACAATCAAAGTATAATGAACTTCTTTTTGCAGCATGAAAAAGTCTGGCATAGCTGGGAAACCCTACCCGAATACCGATTTGAAGATTACGGATTTGGATGAAGAGGAAATCCACAAGACGGTACGTTTAGGAATAGAGTACGGACGTTTACCCGAATCGACAGGTGACGAAGTTCCTATCATACTTGAAAAACTGAATCTTCTTGAAGGCGGTGTACTTAAAAATGCAGCCGCCGTATTGTTCGCCAAAAAGAAACTGGTACATTATCCGCAGAACTTGCTGCGACTTGCCCGATTCAGAGGTACAGACAAAACCGTATTTATAGACAACAAACGGGTACACGGGAACTTGTTCCATCTGCTTGACGAGGCAATGGCTTTTGTGTTCAGACATCTTTCATTATCCGGAACAACGGACGCATTGGAGCGTGAGGAACATTTGGAAATACCGCATAAGGCTATACGAGAGCTGTAATCAACTCCCTATGTCACAGGAGTTACCGTGATATTGGAGGTTCGGTAGCCATAGCCATCTATGATGACCGTGTTGAAATAGAGAATCCCGGTTCGTTTCCGTCCGAATGGGATATGAATAAAATCAAATCCGAACATGGTTCAAAGCCCCATAATCCTTTAATTGCAGACACGCTTTATGTGCGAAAAGTATTGGAGAGCTGGGGACGCGGCATAAATCTCATAATAGAAGAATGTCAAAAGGTTAATTTGCCGGAGCCTGAATATCAAATAACAACCAATGAAGTGAAACTTGTCTTCAGATATAAGGTGGCAGGACAAGAAACAGGACAAGAAACAGGACAAGTAGCAGGACAAGTAGCAGGACAAGTAATGTCGCTTGTATCAGCTTTGGGAAATGATATTTTGCCGTTGAAAAGAAAATCATGGAGCGTTTATCTTTGAGGGACGTGATAATTTCCTTACCAGTTACCTAAATCCTGCATTGAGAGAGGGACTTGTCGAACAAACCCATCCGGAAAATCCCAAGCACCGCAACCAAAAATACAGGCTTACTGAAGCTGGAAAAATCATTTTTGTCAAAAGGCAACAGGAAGGATGGCTAGAAGAAACATAAGAAAGATTCAGATGCAGACTTGCCTGTAATCATGGATTACGGCATCGGTTGCATATCCATTTATGACCCGGTTGATATGATGCCACAATGACCCTGCCTGTCACCGAGCAAACCCGTTTTCATGAAACTCCGCAAAGGAAATGAAAGCGGAGTTCAAATGGTTGGCGTCTTCTATAACAATAGAGTATTGGAAAGAAAACCGGCAGATACCTTTCGGTGAGGAAATGTCGAAACTCAGAATCCGACTGTTGAGAATCTTCGCCGAAGAATACAGCATACTACTAAAAGATGATACAGAACTGAAAAACTATCTGCTCATGCTTGTCATTACCACCATCAACAAGCATCTCAATCTGAAAATAAAAATCCGTAACCGGTCGTCGGCTACGGATTTTTCCATATATAAACGGATATACTATTTCTGCTGCAACAGATGTTTCAGATTTTCGTCACCCGCGATGCGTTCCAGCTCGTCGGCGACAATCTGTTTCACCTCCTCCTTGATACGCCTGTAATTCGCCTGCACTGTTTCCTTCTATGCAGTCTTTGCCATCCTCGTCCGTGAAGTCAGTAATTACGGGTATCGGCTTGTAGGCTTTCTCCTCGCGCTTGACCTTCTCGGCATCCACGACAATCTCACAGTGGAAAATCTTCTGTTCTATACGTTCGTTGAAGTTGTCGGACACCGAACCGACAAACATTCCCTGCGTCAAGCCGGAAAATCTTGCTCGGCGGGATAAGCGCGTCCATCTGCGTGTTGATGGAGGTGGAAACATCCTGCCTGTTGATGGAAATGGACTGCCGTTTCTGCAACACCTTTCCGAACCGTTCCGAGAGCGTCTTGGCGGTTTTCGCCCACCACCTGACCGGAGAAAATATTGCCGACGGTGTTCATCACCACTTTCGCCTCCTTGTCCCCGTAGTCACGCACCAACTGGCTGAAATCCTGAAATCCCAGACATACGGCAACCTTGTTTGCTTCGTGCGGTGGCGATAAGGTTGTCCAGCCCTTGAAATATATCGTCGGAAGCTCGTCGATGATAACTGACGACTTCAACATCCCTTTCTTGTTGATGAGCTTCACGATACAGGGAATTATACAGACCGAGAGCCGCCCGTAAATGTTCTGACGGTCCGGATTGTTGCCCACGCAGAGTATTTTTCGGCTCTTTGGGATTGTTGATGTCCAGCGTGAACTCACTGTCCGACATCACCCAATAGAGCTGCGGGGAAATCATGCGTGACAGCGGGATTTTTCGCCGATGCAATCTGCCCCATCAACTGCTCAGCAGCAGCCCTCCGAGCCACGCGTCCATGAGACGGTGAGAGATAGTTCTCCAATTCCGGGTAAGATGTCAGTATCGGGAAGATATCCTCGTAACGGCGGTTCAGGAACTCGATGGCATGGGGGAACGTGCAATACTTGCCATTTTGGAAAATTTTAAGATACCAGATGATAGCCGCGAAGAGGATGATGGGCGATTCCACAAAGAAGTCGCCCTGCTTCTGCACCCAACTCTTGTTTAAGTTGAGCATGATGGTGTACGCGCTTTCGTAAGCGTCCGTAATATCCTCCATGAAGTCCGGGTGAATGGGATTGCAACGGTGCGAGCGTCGCGGGTCATCGAAGTTTATCACGTAGAACTTCGGCTTCACCTTGTATCCCTCCGGGTGGTTGAGCAGATGATTATAGGCTATCGTGGACAAGTCGCTGAATTTGAAGTCGTAAACATACATCGAGAAGCCCTTCTCAATCTGCTGCTTGATAAAATTGTTTACCACCGCGTATGACTTTCCGCTGCCCGGCGTACCCAATACGATGGAAGCCCTGGAAGGATTCACTACGTTAATCCAGCCGTTGTTCCAACGTTTCCTGTAATAAAAGCGGGTGGGCAGATTGACCGAATACTCGCTTTCGATGAGCCGTGTTTCCTGCATGAAGCTCTCGTTCTCGTTGTTGAACACGTCATCCATGAGGTTGTGTTTCAACAGGCGGCTCATCCACAGACCGCCCATCAGCAGGCATACATAGCCCGTGCCTACGGTCAGCACGTAAAGCCCCGTCACCGCTTCAACCGGTAGCGGCAACGCCAGTATCCACCAGTTGAGGAAGAACAGTACGAACCCTGCGGCAAGAGCCGTCCAGATCCGTCCCCAAGTAATTTTCTCCCTTGACGCCCTTCGTTCCCAGACAGGACAGGGCAAGGAGGAGGACGGCAAACAGTTTCGTGTAGAGGATGGAACGGAACAGCCCCGCCGTGCGGTTGAAATTCATCAGGATTCTGTCCACCACGCCGATGTCCACGCTCCAGAGCCGTATGGCTTCATAGCAGAACCAGTACACGTTCATGACCACTAAAATAATACTCACGGCACGCAGAAAATCCATGATTTTTCGCCAATGCCCCTCAAATCGTCTTCTTGTTGTGACATAGATTGAAAAATTTTTGATGTTGATACCTCGATTACATTCCCAAACCCTTGCGCCTTTTCTTTTTCTTCTTGCGCTGCATCGCCCGGATAAAGGCTTCCTCCTCGGCATCCACAGCCGGACCTTCGGGAGTGAGCAGACCGATACCTCCCGCCGTGTTCTCGTGGTCGGATGCTGTCTGTTCCGCATATCCTCTACTGTTTCCACCGGAACGGAAAGCGGAATCGGTGGCTGTCCGGCATAAGGCAGCGTGAAGTGTTCCTGCAAAGCGTTGGCGGAAAGTTCCCTTGCCCATGCGCGAGCCGTTCAGCACGCAGCCCGTGCGATGGTCGATAAACGTGGCTCCGTAGATGCGCCCTTCCTCCGTGTAGCGCAGCACGGTGTCGATACCCTTCTCCCTGAGCCGCGAAACGAACTTCTCCTTGTCATACGTGCCTTCAAGCACGGAAAAAGGACGGTGCGTTTTGTCATGTCGGCGAGTTTCCGGTCCTTAATCTCCTGCTTGGAACGGGCAAAACTTCTTCTGCACGGCTTCATAGCCTGCGGACTTCCAAAAGCGAGGACTTGAACGGGTTGCCCGTCTTGTTCCCGGCATCATCGGTGACGGAATAGACCAGCCCGTGATACTCACGCCCGCACACGTTTCCCCGCGCTTCCTCCACCGTCATATTATATAAGGAAAGGAGGGCGCGATATTCGCCCATCGTCTGGAAACGGTACTGTCCACTCAGAGCCTTGACGGTATTCCCTGACCTGCCTTTTTCACGTCGCCCGCCGAAGCGTCCACCTTTCGCAGAGGGTTCTCTATCCGTTGATTCTTACGTTCCGCCGGGTGCAGCCCGTACTTTTTGTTCCAGTTCCCGCCGGATGCGGTCGCTGCGGCGGAAAAGGAAAATCCTGATTGAGCCGCCTGCCTTTCTCGTCCACATTGATTGTCACGATGTGCAGGTGGTGGCGGTCTATATCCTCGTGCTTTACAATAAGATACGGCTGGTCCCCGTAGCCGAGTTTTTCCAGATACTCGCGTGCGATGTCCTGCAATTCCGTATCGGTCAGCACATCGTCGGGATGCGGGTTGAGCGAGATATGGAGTACCGGTTTCTCCACCCTCGTATGCTCCGGCATACAGGCGAGAAAAACCCTCCATCGCCTTGCGTATGTCCACCGTCCCCGTGCCGTCATTGTAGATGCGGTTGGTGGTGAGCAGACGCCCTTTCGCCTCGTTGATCTTTTTCCCCGTTGTAGGCAAGTGCGCCGTACAGCGACTTTTCCTACACTGATTTTTGCGACCATTTCGCCTCCATTTCCCTTGAAAGTTCCACAATCTGACGGCTCAGTTTCACGAGTTCGACGGTCTGTTGCTCCAGCTTGTAGAGCAACGCCATTGCCTTTTCTCGGAAAAATGCAGCCTGAGTTCCTTCACGACTTGGTTGTAGTTCGTGCCTACCGCGCGGAACTGCGCATGGAAATCGGACAGTCTGGTGTAGTAATCCACCAGCGTCCTGTCCACTTTCAGCACCCTGAACGGCTGCCCGAAGAAGTGCGCCTTGATGAAAACCGACTTGGCGTAAACGCCCGACTTCTCGAACATGGCGAGAAACGGTTGTGTTCCTCCTCGTTGAAACGGACGGTGTAGCGGAATACCGCCGGATCAAGTTTGGGATTTCTCCCGGTCTTGTTTCTTTTTCTCTTTCATATAAACTTTGGATTTAGCGGATGGACGGCATAAGCCGCCGCTTGGGGTCCTAGAACACCGCAGGGTTTGAAAAGCTTCCGACTTCGGAGAGGCCCGCCCCCTAAGGGCAAGTGCTTTTCGTGGCTGCTCAAAACGTTTTGAGCGGCTGAAAAGACATCTTGCTATGTTCAGGCGAACATAAAAAAATCCGTCGGGGCCGGATTGGGGAATGCCTTTCAAACTCCGGGCTGCGCCACCTGCGGCGAACCCCTGCCGTTCGGGTGCAAAGTTACGCCCTTAAAGCGGTATCGGACAGAGGCTTGACCCGGACAATCAGTGCCAACCGGCGCAACATCTGCCGCCACTTGTCGGGGAAGTGATACAGGTTCAAAAAAATATCCTTGTTTATTTGCAGCATGATTCAAGAAACGAACGATTTGAAGATATGAAAAATGAGGCTTTCAAATACCCGGCAAACCGCTTCGGCGGCTATTTGCCCTGACCGGATACCCGAACCTTCGGATACCCGGTTTTTACAATGACGCGGTGATTCACGGATTCAATGACTTCATGACGCAATGTCGTCATTCATCAGTTATCCGAATCCCTGCCCCACCGTTGAAGCGGATACGTGACGAACCGGACAGTCAGAGATTCGCGGACGCGGATATATCATGTCACCGATTCCGTATCGGAGCAGGGAAAACAATTCATCAACCATTAAAAACCAACAGAACCATAGAGTAATGAAACATTCGTTGCATTCGCAACACAGAAAGGGGTATCGGCAAATCCACCGTCACGGCACTTGCCGCCAACTACCTCCACAACGTGAAAGGACACAATGTCGCAGTCATAGACTGCGACACCCCGCAACACAGCATACACGGGTTGCGTGAACGTGAAACAGGACTTATCGGCGGGAGCCTCTATTTCAAGGCACTCGCGTGTGACCACTTCCGCAAGATAAGGAAGAACGCCTACCCGGTCATCGCAAGCGACGCCCTTAACGCCCTCGATGATGCCGAAAGGATGCTTGCCGAAGAAGAGGTGAAACCCGACATCGTGTTTTTCGACATGCCGGGAACCCTGAAAAGCAACGGCGTGGTCAAGACCCTCTCGCAGATGGACTACATCTTCGCGCCCATGAGTGCCGACCGTTTTGTCGTGGAAAGCACCCTGCAATTCGCTGTGATGTTCCGTGACAACCTCATGACGACGGGACAGGCGAAAACAAAAGGGCTGTACCTGTTCTGGACGATGGTGGACGGCAGGGGAGAAGAACGGGCTTTACGACCTGTATGAGGATGTGATCGCCGAGATGGGGCTGCCGGTGCTGTCCACCCGCCTGCCCGACAGCAAGAAGTTCCGCGCGACCTCTCGGAAGAGCGCAAGAGCGTGTTCCGCTCGACCATCTTCCCGATGGATGCGTCCCTGCTGAAAGGGAGCGGCATCCGTGAGTTCTCGGAAGAGATAAGCCGTATCATCAGACCTCAATAATCATGGGCAGCAGGAAAGTGAACACCGAAGGCATTGACGAGGAACTGTTGATAGCCTCCATCGGCAGACGCAGGCAGGACGGGACCCTGTACCACGCGCAGGAGCCGCCCGCGCCTGCTCCCGAAGAAAAAGCGTCCCTGAAACGGAACCGCCGCCCGCGCAATACACGGCAAAGGAAAAACCGCAGAGGGACACTGTCCGCCGCAAACGGCAGGAGGACGACTATTCCGGGCTGTTCCTCCGCCGCAACGAGATAAAGACGCGCCAGTGCGTCTATATCAGCCGCGATGTCCACAGCAAGATTCTCAAAATCGTGAACGACATCGCCGGGCGTGAAAATCTCGGTAGGCGGCTACGTGGACACCGTGCTGCGCCAACATCTGGAACAGCACAAGGAGAAAATAAACGAACTGTACAAGAAACAACGTGAAGACTTGATTTGAATATGGAAAAGAACCAGAAAAACAGAAGTCCGCAGCATGACGGCGGCGGTATGCTTGCCCAAGTGCAGGCGAGTGTGGAAATCCTATCCCCCGTGCCGTTAGGGCGGCAAATGCGGTGAAAAAGGACTATGAACGGCTGTTCATCCGTGAAGCCGAAGTGAAGGCACGCGAGGGAAAGATGGCGTATGTGCGTCCGGAGTACCACGACCGCATCATGCGCATCACCCGTGTGATCGGGCATGACAAATTGTCGCTGTCCGCCTACATCGACCATCGTAGCACGCACCACTTCAACCAGTGCGAGGAGGCGATAAAGAGCCTTTACGCCCAGAATTACGACGCAGTATTTTAACCCTCAAAAAGAGAACGTGCATGAGGTGAAACAATAAGCATGACTGATATTCTGCTGACCGTATCGGTCGGCTGCAACCTGTGGTTCCTGTTCCTGCTCCTTTATGACAGGATCATGGAAACCAGACTTGTCCGCTTCCTAAGAAGCATAGCCCGGAGTGTGGCGGTCGTTGGGCGGCACGGCGGCAAAGCCCGAAACAGTAAGGGACACACCGCCCGCAGACACCCCGGACATCATCGGCAAGAGCCGTTTCAGGATGGCATCGCCCCGGACAACCGCTGCCATACCGACGCAGAAGCCGCCACTTCGGAAAAAGGCATTGAGCTGACGGAGGAAGAGACTACTTTTGACGACGGAAACACGGAAACCGTGTCCCGTCCCGCACAAGTCCCGGAGGATAAACTCGACGAAACCTTCACGAGCCTCACGCCTTCGGAACTGGAGTTCAGGGAGGACGAGCCGGAGGAAGAAACGCCCGACGCGCCGAGGGCATCGGGAAGCAGTTTCGACGAGATAGACGATGCGGTCAGAACCGCCAAGAACCCGGAAGCGACAACGACGGAACGGGAGCGGGCGGCAAAGGTCTTCACCGACATGGAAGGGACGGAGCTGTACGAGAAGCTGATGACCGGCTCGTCTGAAATGAGCATCCGCATCAAAGGGACTTATCGAAATCCGGCTGAAGAAGAATAAACCGAAAAAAGGATTTTGTCGTCCCGGACAGTATTGAGAACTTCGACATCCGCAACTATGTATAACGACTAAAAAGAATGAGAATGAAAACGTAAGACGGCATCACCCACGCGCACGGCGGTACAAAGGTACAGCCAATTCGCAACGGACACACCCAAGTCCGTAGAAACAAACGGGCAACCCACTAAACCAAAGTAAAGTAATCGAGTATCAACCGCCCGACAAAAGGACCATCCACCCTTTGGACGGCACAAAACAAGAACAGTTTATGAACAAGAACAACAGACAGAAACTTATCCTCTCTGCGGCACTTCTGGTTGCCGCAACCGCCCTCCGCCTTCGCGCAGGGAAACGGCATCGCGGGCATCAACGAAGCCACCTCTATGGTGAGTTCGTACTTCGACCCCGGCACGAAACTCATCTACGCCATCGGCGCGGTAGTCGGGCTTATCGGGGGCGTGAAAGTGTATGGGAAATTCTCGTCCGGCGATCCCGACACATCCAAGACTGCCGCCTCGTGGTTCGGGGCGTGCATCTTCCTGATTGTCGCCGCCACCATCCTGCGCTCATTCTTCCTTTAATAAACAATGTATGGCTGAATACCCGATAAACAAGGGTATCGGCCGTCCGGTAGAGTTCAAGGTTTGAAGGCTCAGTACCTCTTCATCTTCTGCGGAGGTCTGCTGGCTCTCTTCGTCCTGTTCGTCATCCTCTACATGGTCGGCATCGACCAGTGGGTATATATCGGCTTCGGCGTGGCATCGTCTTCCATCCTCGTATGGCAGACCTTCGCGCTGAACGCCCGGTACGGCGAACACGGACTGATGAAATTAGGGGCAACAAAGGAGCCATCCCCGATACCTTATCAACCGGCGGCGGATCACCCGATTATTCAAACGAGAACGAAAGGAAGAAACGACATGAGGAATACATCCAAAATGACAACACTGGAAAACAAGTTCCCGCTATTGGCGGTGGAGCAAGGTTGCATCATCTCCAAAGACGCCGACATCACGGTGGCTTTCGAGTGGAACTGCCGGAGCTTTATACCGTGACGGGTGCGGAGTACGAGGCTATACACGGCTGCTGGTGCAAGGCGATCAAGGTGCTGCCGGACTTCTCCGTCGTCCACAAGCAGGACTGGTTCATCAAGGAGAAGTACACGCCGGAACTTCACAAGGACGACATGAGGTTTTTGAGCCGCTCTTTCGAGCGGCACTTCAACGAGCGACCGTACCTGGAAGCACACGTGCTACCTCTACCTGACCAAGACGACGAAGGAGCGTAACCGGATGCAGAGCAATTTCAGCACGCTGTGCCGGGGGCATATCATCCCGAAGGAACTGGACAAGGAAACAGCCGCGAAGTTCATGGAGGCTGCGGAACAGTTCGAGCGCATCATCAACGACAGCGGCTTTGTCAGGCTGCGCCGCCTCTCACCGACGAGATCGTAGGGGACAGACGGCAAAGCCGGACTGATAGAGCGTTACTTCTCGCTCATGCCCGAAGGCGACGCCACGTTACAGGACATAGACCTCTCGGCACGGGAGATGCGCATCGGCGACAATCGCCTGTGCCTGCACACCCGTCCGACGCGGAAGACCTTCCCGGCACGGTGGCTACCGACACACGGTATGAGAAACTCTCCACCGACCGCTCGGACTGCCGCCTCTCCTTCGCCTCCCCGGTGGGGCTGCTGCTCTCCTGCAACCACATTTACAACCAGTACGTGATTATCGACAACAGCGAGGAGAACCTTCAAAAATTCGAGAAGTCCGCAAGGAATATGCAGTCGTTATCCCGATACAGCCGGAGCAACAGCATCAACCGCGAGTGGATAGACCGCTACCTGAACGAGGCGCACTCCTACGGGCTGACCTCGGTGCGGGCGCACTTCAACGTCATGGCGTGGAGCGACGACGCGGAAGAGCTGAAGCACATAAAGAACGACGTGGGCAGCCAGCTGGCAAGCATGGAGTGCGTGCCGCGCCACAACACCATCGACTGCCCGACACTTTATTGGGCGGCTATGCCCGGCAACGCGGCGGACTTTCCGGCGGAAGAGTTTCCACACCTTCATCGAACAGGCGGTGTGCCTCTTCACGGAGGAAACCAACTACCGCAGCTCGCTCTCGCCCTTCGGCATCAAGATGGTGGACAGGCTCACGGGAAAACCGCTGCACTCGACATCAGTGACCTGCCGATGAAGCGGGGCATCACCACGAACCGTAACAAGTTCGTATTAGGTCCTTCGGGCAGTGGCAAGTCGTTCTTCATGAACCACCTCGTGCGGCAATACTACGAGCAGGGCGCGCATGTGGTATTGGTGGACACGGGAAACTCCTATCAAGGGCTATGCGAGATGATACGGCGCAAGACGGGCGGCACGGACGGCGTGTATTTTACCTACACGGAGGAGAGCCCATCAGCTTCAACCCGTTCTATACCGACGACTACGTGTTCGACGTGGAGAAAAAGGACAGCATAAAGACGCTGCTGCTGACGCTCTGGAAGTCGGAGGACGACAAGGTGACGAAAACCGAAAGCGGGGGATTGGGCAGTGCCGTGAGTGCCTACATCGAGCGCATCAGGGCTGACCGGAGCATCGTCCCTCGTTCAACACCTTCTACGAGTACATGCGCGACGACTACCGCAGGGAACTGGCGGAACGCGACATCAAGGTGGAGAAGGAGGACTTCAACATCGACAACATGCTCACCACCATGCGGCAGTATTACCGGGGCGGACGCTACGACTTCCTGCTCAACTCGGCGGAGAACATCGACCTGCTGGGCAAACGGTTCATCGTCTTCGAGATCGATTCCATCAAGGACAACCGCGAACTGTTCCCGGTAGTGACCATCATCATCATCGGAAGCCTTCATCAACAAGATGCGGCGTCTGAAAGGTGTGAGAAAGCAGCTTATCGTGGAAGAGGCTTGGAAGGCTCTCTCGTCGGCGAACATGGCTGATTACCTGCGCTATGTACAAGACGGTGCGCAAATACTTCGGTAGAGGCAATCGTGGTGACGCAGGAGGTGGACGACATCATTTCCTCGCCCGTCGTCAAGGAGAGCATCATCAACAACTCGGACTGTAAAATCCCTGCTTGACCAGCGCAAGTACATAGACAAGTTCGACCAGATTCAGGCGTTGCTCGGACTGACGGAGAGGAGAGTCGCAGATACTCTCCATCAACATGGCGAACAACCCCTCACGGCTCTACAAGGAGGTGTGGATGAAAGCTGGGCGGCACGCAGTCGGCGGTCTATGCCACCGAGGTGAGCGCGGAAGAGTATCTGGCGTACACCACCGAGGAAACGGAAAAGGTGGAGGTGTACCGTCTGGCGGAGCAATTGGGCGGCGACATCGAAGCCGCCATCCGACAGCTTGCCGAAAGACGGAGAAACAAGCAGTAAGTAATCAATAATCGGTAAAACAGATTTATCAACGAAAAAGAAAAGCGTATGAGCATATCAAGAATGAAGATGCTGCAAGTCAGCAAGTGTCTGATCGGATTGGCGGTCATGGTGCTGCAATCCTGCGACGTGGCGGAGAACCGCCGCGACCTGCTGTGCGGGAATTGGGGAAAGCGTGGAGGGCAAGCCCGACGTGCTTATCTACAAGGAGGGCGAAGCCTACAAGGTGACGAGTATTCAAACGGGCGGCATCCGCCGCAGGCTGAAACCGAAACCTACCTCTTGCAGGAGAGACGGCAACCTGTTCATGAACACCGGCTTCCGCATCGACGTGGCGTATAGCGAAGCCACCGACGTGCTGACCTTCTCACCGAACGGGGACTACGTGCGTGTGAAGCCGCAGCCGGAAACTCCGGCAGGAAAATAAGAACCGCTAAAATCCAAAGAAACATGAGAACAAGAATAACATTCGTCATCTGCCTGTGCCTGCTTCTCGCGGGCAGGGCTTCCGCCAATGGGTCGTGAGCGATCCGGGCAATCTGGCGCAGGGGCATCATCAATGCCTCCGAAGAACATCATCCACACCTCGAAGACCGCCACGAACATGGTGAATAACTTTCAGAAACGGTGAAAATCTACGAGCAGGGCAAGAAGTATTACGACGCCCTCAAATCCGTGAACAATCTGGTCAGGACGCCCCGCAAGGTGCAGCAGACCATACTGATGGTAGAGCGACATCACGGACATCTACGTGACCAGCTTCCAGAAGATGCTGCGCGACGACAACTTCACGGTGGAGGAACTCAGAGCCATCGCCTTCGGGTACACGAAGCTGCTGGAGGAATCAATGACGTGCTTACGGAGTTGAAGAACGTGGTGAACATCACCACGCTCTCCATAGACGGACAAGGGAGCGCATGGACGTGGTGGAACGCTGCCACTCCAAGATGAAGCGTTACCGCAACCTCGTGAGCTACTACACCAACAAGAATATCAGCGTGAGCTACCTGCGTGCGAAGAAGAAAAACGACCTTGACCGCATCATGGGGCTGTACGGGAGCATGAGACGAAAGATACTGGTAGCCTATGGGTTCGACAACCTTCACCAGATTCTCCGCTCGCTCTACGAGCAGATGATGCCGCTGTGCGCCGACATAGCGGGCGTGGCGAAAGAGCATCGCCGGGCTGGGCGCGCTCTTCTATGTCGCCTACCGGGTATGGCAGTCGTTGGCGAGGCCGAACCGATGAGACGTCTTCCCGATGCTCCGTCCCTTTGCCGTCGGTCTGTGCATCATCATTTCTTCCCTACGGTGGTGCTTGGCACGATAAACAGCGTCCTCTCGCCCGTCGTGCGGGTACGGCGAAACTGCTCGAAACGCAGACTTTGGACATGAGACAAGTACCGGGAGCAGAAGGACGAGGCTGGAATACGAGGGCGATGGTGCGCAACCCCGAAACCGCCTACCTCGTGTCCAACGAGGGGAGTTTGACAAGCAACTGGAGGAATTGGGCTGGTCGCCCTCCGACATGGTGACGATGGCGAGGGATGTATATCGACCGGGGGATGTACAAGATGAAGAAGGGCATCCGCGACTTCTTCCGCGAGATACTGGAACTGATGTTCCAAGCCGCCGCCCTCGTGATAGACACCATCCGCACCTTCTTCCTCGTGGTGCTGGCGATACTCGGTCCGATAGCCTTCGCCATATCGGTGTGGGACGGCTTCCAAAAGCACGCTCACGCAGTGGATATGCCCGCTACATTCAGGTCTATCTGTGGCTGCCCGTGTCGGACATATTCAGCACCATACTCGCCAAGATTCAGGTGTTGATGCTCCAGAGCGACATCGAGCGCATGCAGACCGACCCTCAACTTCTCGCTGGATTCCAGCGACGGGGTGTATATCGTGTTCATGATAATCGGCATCATCGGCTACTTCACCATTCCGACGGTGGCGGGCTGGATCATCAAGCCGGGGGCATGGGCGGCTACGGGCGCAACGTGAACCAGATGGCGGGACGCGCCGGAGGCATGGCGGGAAGCGTGGCGGGTGCTACCGCAGGCAACTATGGTCGGACGTGCCGGGAAACTGCTGAAATAATCAATGTGGAATTATAAACGGAAAAAGTAAAATGGAATTCAAGTCACTCAAAAACATCGAATCATCGTTCAGGCAGATACGCCTGTTCGGTATCGTCTTCCCTCTCGCTGTGCGCAGTGATAACGGTATGGAGCGTGTGAGTTCCTACCGCTTCGCGGAGCGGCAGCGGGAAAAGATCTATGTGCTGGACAACGGCAGAGTCGCTGATGCTGGCACTCTCGCAGGGACCTCTCGCAGAACCGTCCGGCGGAAGCGAGGGAGCATGTGCGCCGCTTCCACGAGCTGTTCTTCACGCTCTCGCCCGAAAAGAGCGCGATAGAACACAACGTGAAGCGTGCGTTGCTGCTGGCAGACAAGAGCGTGTACAACTACTATTCGGACTTCGCCGAGAAGGGGTACTACAACCGCATCATCGCCGGTAACATCAACCAAGTGCTGAAGGTGGACAGCGTGGTGTGCGACTCAACGGCTATCCCTACCGCACCGTGACCTACGCCACGCAGAAAATCATCCGGCAGAGCAACGTCACAGAGCGCAGCCTCGTGACCACGTGCCGCCTCTTGAACTCGTCCCGTTCGGACGACAACCCCAACAGGTTCACCATCGAGGATTCACCATCATCGAGAACAAAGATTTACAAACCATCAAAAGGTAAACGGACATGAAGAAAATCAAGAAATCACTGTGGAGTGCGTACTGGAAACTCCACGACAAAAAAATGCTGGTGGAACGGCTCAAAAGGGTATCTGGACGGCTTGCCGCCGAAGACACGCAGGCGCATCGTGCTGGCGATGCTCATCGCATTCGCCGCACTTGCCCTCTACACCTTCGGTAAAAGCCGTCTATGACATCGGCAGGAATGACGGCAGCCGGATGGAGATGAGACCATGCCGGACAGGTGGAACTGTCCGTGAAGCCGGATAACAATCACAATGTAATACCTTATTTATATGGAACAGACGAAGAATGAACCCAAGAACGAAAACAAGGCGGCTCCCGGCAACGACAAGCCGAAAAAGGAGCGCAAGCCGCTGACCGAAGCCCAACGGCTGAAACGCCAGAAAATGATAGTGCTTCCCGCTATGGTGCTGGTATTCATCGGGGCTATGTGGCTGATATTCGCCCCGTCCTCCGGCAAGGAGCAGGAGCCGGGAACAAGCGGCTACAACATCGAGGATGCCCGATGCGGACAAGGAGAACCGCCGGATTATCGGTGACAAGGCGAAAGCCTACGAGCAGGGGGCAATGGAGGAACGGCAGGAGAACCGCAGCCGCGCCATGCAGCAGTTGGGCGACCTGTTCGACCGCGAAACGGTGGAAGCGGATGGGGACAGCGACTTCGACCTTGCCAATCCCGGCGGAACGGAAGAGGCGGTGAAGCCAGCACCGAAGACCATCCAGTCCTCGGCAGCCGCCTACCGTGACCTCAATGCCACGCTCGGCAACTTCTACGAGCAGCCGAAGAACGACAATGCGGAGATGGACGAGCTGCTGGAACGCATCGCCACCCTCGAATCCGAACTGGAAAGCGGAAAAGGGAGAAGCTCACGATGGACGAGCAGGGTGGCACTCATGGAAAAATCCCTACGAACTGGCGGCGAAGTACATGGGCGGTCAGAACGGCACGCAGGCGGCAGCGGGACAGACCGCAGAGCCGTCCCCGTGCAGAAAACCGGAAAGAACACGGCAAAACCCGTCAGGCAAGTGACGCATCAGGTGGTATCCTCGCTCGGACAGCCCATGAGGCAATGCCGAATTTGTCGCTTCCTTCTCGCAGGAACGCAACCGCAGTTTCAACACGGCGGTGGGCGTTACAACCGTACCGGACAGGAACACCATACCGGCATGCGTCTGATGGGGCGCAAGGCGTGACGGACGGGCAGGCGGTCAGGTTGCGGCTGTTGGAGCCGATGGCGGTAGCAGACCGGATCATCCCCCGTAATGCGGTGGTGGTCGGCGCAGCCAAGATTCAGGGTGAACGGCTCGGCATCGAAATCACCTCGCTGGAACACGACGGTACGGTTATCCCGGTGGAGTTGGAGGTCTATGACACGGACGGGCAGCCCGGCATATTCATCCCCCAACTCGATGGAGATGAACGCCGTCAGGAGGTTGCCGCCAACATGGGCGGTTCGCTCGGCAGTAGCATCAACATCTCCACCAATGCCGGGGCGCAGCTCGCCTCCGACTTGGGCAGGGGCTGATACAAGGCACGAGCCAGTACATTGCCAAGAAGATGCGCACCGTCAAAGTGCATCTGAAAGCCGGGTACAGGGTCATGCTCTATCAGGAGAAGAACTGATGTATAATCATAAGAAATCCAATCAATAACAACAACCCACTAAATTCAAAGTAAAATGAGAAAAAGTAATCATGATGTTTGCCCTCGCTATGGGCATCGCAACTGCCAACGCGCAGGAAAACGTAACCGTTGAAACGACCAACGGAAGTGAAGAACTGACCTTGACAAAAGAGGTCTATCCGCAGAAGGAGGCGGACGGCGACCTGTATCACGGTCTGACGGAAAGCTGGGCTTTGACCGCATGGTTCCCCCGCACGGCTTGGAAGTGACCTACGACAAGACCGTGCATCATCATCTTCCCGGCGGAGGTGCGCTATGTCGATTTAGGCTCGCCCGACCTGATTGCGGGCAAAGCCGACGGAGCAGAGAACGTCATCCGTGTGAAGGCTACCGTGAGAATTTCCCCGAACGAAACCAACATGTCCGTCATCACGGAGGACGGGAGTTTTCTACACCTTCAACGTGAAATACGCCGCCGAACCGCTGCTGCTCAACGTGGAGATGTGCGACTTCATCCATGACGGCGAGGGCGGTGAACCGTCCGAACAACGCGCAGGAAATCTACCTGAAAGAATTAGGGCAGCGAAAGTCCGATGCTGGTGCGCCTTATCATCAAGTCCATCCACAAAGCAGAACAAACGTGAGGTGAAGCATATCGGCTGCAAGCGTTTCGGCATCCAGTACCTTCTGAAAGGCATCTACACGCACAACGGGCTTCTGTATTTCCACACGGAAATCAAGAACCAGAGCAACGTGCCTTTCGATGTGGACTACATCACATGGAAAAATCGTGGACAAGAAGGTGGCGAAGCGTACCGCCGTGCAGGAGCGTATCATCCTGCCGCTCCGCGCGCAGAACTACGCCACGCTCGTGCCGGGCAAAAAGCGAACGCACGGTCTTCACGATGGCGAAGTTCACCATACCCGACGGCAAGTGCCTCGTGGTGGAGCTGAACGAGAAGAACGGCGGCCGTCACCAGTCCTTCGTGATCGAGAACGAGGACTTGGTGCGCGCCAATACCATCAACGAACTTCAAGTGCGCTGACCATGAGAAAGTACATCGCAATAATCATCGCGTCGCTTGCCCTGTTCACGGGGCAGGCGCACGCCCAGCGATGCCTGCCGAAGATGCGGGGCATCGAGGTCAGAGCGAATCTGGCGGACGGCTTCAAACCCGGCGGCAACGACGGCGGGTACAGTTTCAGGGGCGGCTCTCTCCACCTACACGAAGAAGGGAACAAATGGGTGTTCGGAGGTGAGTATCTCCCTGAAAAACAACCCGTACAAGGACACCGCCATACCTGTGGCGCAGTTCACGGCGGAAGGCGGCTACTATTTCAAGATACTTTCCGATGCCCGTAAAATCGTGTTCGTCTATGCGGGGGCTTCGGCTCTCGCCGGGTATGAATCGGTGAATTGGGGCGAAAAAAAGTGCTGCATGACGGTTCGACACTGCACGACCGGGACGCCTTCATCTACGGCGGTGCGCTGACGCTCGATGTAGAGTTTTACGTGGCTGACCGTATCGCCCTGCTCGCCAACCTCCGGGAGCGTTGCCTGGGGGTGGCGACACGAAGAAGTTCCATACCCAATTCGGGGTGGGCATCAAGTTCGTCATCAACTGACACGCGGCATGGAACGGACGGATATAGACACCATGAGGCAAATATCCCTCGCGGACTTTCTCGCGCGGTTGGGGCATGAGCCTGTCCGAAGGAGCGAAACGAACTTTTGGTATCGTGCGCCGTACCGCAGTGAGCGCACGCCCTCTTTCCGTGTGAACGTGGCGAAACGGCTCTGGTACGACTTCGGTTTGGGCAAGGGCGGTGACATCTTCACGCTTGCCGGGGAGTTTGCCCGAAGCGGTGACTTCATGGCGCAGGCAGATTCATAGCGGAAACCGCCCGTATGCCGTTTGTCGCATCGGAAAAAGCCGTTGTACCTGCCGGAACCGTCCGAACCTGCCTTTGAGGGGTGGAAGCCGTCCCACTGCTCCGCTCACCATTAACAGAGTATCTGGCGGAACAGGGCATCCCTTATGCCGTTGCATCCCGTCACTGCTGCCGCTTGAACTACGGCGTGCGTGGAAAACGGTATTTCGCAATCGGTTTCCAGAACGTGGTTGGCGGCTATGAAATCCGGAGCCGTTATTTCAAGGGTTGCGTGCCGCCGAAGGATGTGTCGCTGGTCAAAATGGAAAGTTCTCCGACTGGCGTGTGCAGTTTATTTGAAGGATTTTATGGACTTCCTTTCCGCTGCCACGCTTGGATTGGAAACAGGCGACAGCCCTTGTGCTGAACTCCGTCGCCAACGTGGGTAAGGCGGTAAAAACACTTAGACGGGTACGGGCGCATCGACTGCTTCCTCGACCGTGACGAAGCCGGGCGGAGGACGCTGGAAGCCCTCAAAGGACACTACGGCGGACGTGTCTGTAACTGTTCCGCACTCTATGACGGTTGCAGGACTTGAACGAGTATCTGCAACTGACAGCAAAAAGAAATGAACAATAACTTAAAAATCAAAGGACAATGAACATACTGAACAACAAGAACAAGAGAATATCCATCTTCAAGGGCGTTGGCACTCTGCCTGTTCGCCGCCGTGTCGCTCACGCTCGCATCGTGTGACGATGACATGGACATCCAGCAATCCTATCCGTTCACGGTGGAAACGATGCCCGTACCGAACAAAGGTCACAAAGGGGCAGACGGTGGAAATCCGCTGTGAACTGAAAAAGGACGGGCGATTACGCCAACACGCTCTACACCATCCGGTATTTCCAGTTCGAAGGGGAAGGCACGCTGAAAAATGGCGGGCGGCATTGCTTTTCTGCCCAATGACCGCTACCTGCTCGAAAACGAGAAGTTCCGGCTGTACTATACGGCTGAGGGCGACGAGGCGCACAACTTCATCGTGGTGGTGGAGGACAATTTCAAAAATTCCTACGAATTGGAATTTGACTTCAACAACCGGAACGTGAAGGACGACATTCAGACCGTCATCCCCATAGACAGTACAAACCTCTGCCAAGATGATGCGTGTATTCATGGCTATCCTCTGTTCGCTGCTGGCGGTCTGCTCCGTGTCCGCACGGGACAGCCGTCGGAAGGGGACGGACAGGCAGGCGGCAATCTACCGCCCTGCCGCCTTTGCAAAGCGGGCGGTTCGCTGTACGAAGTATTTTGAAGGCTGGCACTCGGAGAAACACCACCCATACGTGGGCTGGGGTCATCAGGTGCAGCCGGGGGAAAAGGTATTCGGCACGCACCATCGACGAAGCGGCAGGCGGACGCACTCCTGCGGAAAGACTTGCGTAAGTTCTGCGCCATGTTCCGTAAGTTCGGGCGTGACAGTCTGCTCCTTGCCACGCTCGCCTACAATGTCGGTCCATACCGGCTTTTTGGGGAGCAGGAAGATACCCAAAAGCACGCTGATCCGAAAATTGGAGGCGGGCGACAGGAACATTTACCGGGAATATATCGCTTTCTGCAACTACAGGGAAACGGCACGCCATGCTGCTCAAACGGAGAAAGGCGGGTTGCGCTGCTGTACATTCCGTAACATGGCAAATGCCTGACAAATGAAACTCCGATGAAGCCGCAACTTCATCGGAGTTTCCACCTATCATTCGGGATTTTTCCTTTGCCGATTACTTCACCGTCCCTGCAATGCTCTATGATGCCGGGCGAAAATCCCATCTCCCCGATTGCGATATGCCGGATATACTCCACATATTCCTGACCTTGAAAAATCCTGCCCGTGAGGTTTTTGAAAATCATCCTTATGCTTGTTCCGTCATCGCTGTGCAGGATGATTTTTCCGTTCTGTCTGATTTCTTCCATAGATTGAAACTTGTTTTTGTGAATACTATCGTAGATTGGGACAGCGGTTTCTTTGCTACTTTCTTTGTCCGCCGTCATGCTCACCGAAAGAAAGTAGGGCGGCTTTGTCCGCCGCCACTCAAAAATGGGTGTAGAGTCCTGTTACCATCGTGAACATTTCTTCCAGCATATCGCAATATATGCCATCGTGTGTTTCGATGTCCTTCGTCTTGCACTCGAATGTCTTTTTGCTGAACGTCCTGCGGTAGAAACGCATATTGTAGAGGTCTAAGCCGGCATCGTAGATGATGTCAAAGGCGGTTGGCACTCGTCTTGTTCCTCGCAAGGCTCATCTGCAGTCCGTTACCCATATCTATAAAGTCCTTGCTTCCCGTCATAGCGGCAAAGCGTCTGCCGCCTATCTGCTGTAAAATAGTCTTCGCTATCATCTTTTCTTGGTTGTAGGTTGGCGGTGCGGACACCGCCAACTTGTTTAACATTCTGTTATCTCGGCAATGGGTGTGTTTCGTTTCAACCATTCCATCAGGCACTCCATATTGTACTCGCTTGTGATGACTGCCGTATGGCTGTTGATGGCGGTAAACCTGCTGCTCTCGTAGTCGTCTATCCACCCTTTTAGGGTATCAACTCCCCACGCTTCGGCATCGTCAAAGATGCCGTCCAATACTGATAGGCTCACTGAACTTCACTATCAGCGTTTGATAGGCTGCGTTCATCGTCTGTCCTCCTTTCCTTCCTTTGCCGTGAGCCACTCATCCCGTGCTTCTCGGCACTCGTCCAATGTGGGTTTGACACAAGAGAACAACTCTCCGTCTGTGGGGTGGCGGTAGTCATACTGCACAAGTGTCCGCTTGCGTCTGCCGATACCTAATTGGAAACGCTCGTATTTCTCCGTACCTGCTTCCGTGCAGGTGCTTACTCCGTTGATGGTCATCCGTGTTGCCATAATCGTTGATTTTAGGGTGGTTAAAAAAATGTACTGACAAAACTCTGTTCTTCATCACCATTTCGGGGTCGCTCGTGTAGCGTTGGTGCAGGTAGAAATGGTGGGAACCGAAAGCCGTAAAGGAAAAAAACCTGTCAAGTCCGTGCTTCTCGGCAAAGTTCTTTACACTCCGTCTTAACTGCTCCTCACTCGTTGCAAGAGTGAGGAGGTTCCTAAATTCAAGGAACATCGTGAGGGATTTTATCGTCCCACAGACAAACCATGCTTTCAATTTTTACTTCCATACTATTGGGTATTATAGGTTGATACTATGCCGCTTCCATCCGCTGGCGGATAAGGTTCACGTTGCTGTTCACAAGGTTTACAATGCGGTCGTGGTACTCGGTATTGAATTGTGCAAGCCACGACTTTTGCACCACTTCCAATGTCTTCAAGGAAACCTCCACCGTTTCTATGCGCTTGCCGTCAATGGTAGCGGATAGGATAAGAGAGTTCTTTTCAAGGAAATAGGAGTTGGAAAACACGCAATGGTGCAGTTCCGTCCCTTCCGCTGCAAACTCCGCAACGCTCTCCAACACACGCACCTGCAAAGTGCCGTCCGTGAAGGCGATGCCGAAGAATATGCCTTTGAGTTTGCGGTATGCCTTCTCGTGTTTCTTCGCTTGGCGGATGCGTTCCTCCAACTTCTTGCGTTCTATCTCCTTGTTGCGCTTGTGCATAAGTCTGTCGTGTTCGGCTTTGAGGTCGGAGGGACAGACGTACTTCAGAGCTGTTCGTGTCCTTGCCGAAATGCCGCAGGAGGTCTATGGTGTCACGCCACATGGAGCCGTCAGCAATGGTGTAGCCGTTGCGGATACATATCTTTACGGATGCCCAATACCTCTCTATGTCAAAGGAACTGCGGATATAGTGGCGCAACATAGGGGTATTGCCCTGCCTTCAACAGCGTTTCGGCTCGGCTGTCGGAAAGGATAGCCGTGAAAAGGTCGTAAGGCAGTATGTTGTGGTATTCGCCATTGAAGCCGTTGCGTTTCAGTTCGGGTATGAAACGCTGTCGGGGATAAAGGTGCAGACGGGGTTTATATCGTATGCACGGAGTTTGTTGTTCTTGCGTACCTCCATGTCGCTGTATTCCGCCCATAGGTCGTAGTAAAGTATGGACATTCCACGCAGTCGGGCAATGGTGACGGTTGTGCCTTTGGGCGAAATCCACCTTTGCACCACTTCATAAATGGAATACCCGGCTGCCTGCCCTGCCTTGTATTGGGACTTGACGAAGAAGAAGCGTATCACTTGGTACTGCTTGCAGGTGGTGATGATGCAGAAATACTCGTTCTCGCTGAACACGCTCTTTCGGGTGCGCAACGCTTCCAACTCCATGCCGCAATGCGGGCAGGTGCATCCGCAAACGGTGTCCGCAAGGTTGTGTTCACTCCTCCACGAATGTCCGCACTCGGTGCAGATGTTCGTGCCGTCCGCCCTCTTGATGGCGTAATGTTTGAAACAATGGCGGAAAGCGTAAAGCCCTCTATGTGGCGGTCAATTTCGGCAGATCGCTCGCTCAATCGTGCGACTTCCTGCTGTATGGGTGTTCTCGGTTTCATAATCAGAAATTGAATAGGTTGGGTTGTTGTACTTCTTGTGCGGTCGCTTTGGTGGCGGTTCTCGGCTTGCTGCGGTTCTGCAACTTGCGGAGTTCCTCCTCTTGGTATCTGCGGACTGCGTTCTGCCGTGCTTCCGCCTTTTCCTCTGCCGTGAGTTCCACAACGTGGTTCACCGCCACTTGGCACTGAATGGGCTTGCCTACCTCTATCTCGTTCTCGTCATAGTAGTGGACGGCTTGCCCGAATATCTCCCCGTCCGTGAAGCCGTTGCAACCGCTCCGCTGCACGTAGTTGAGAATGTAGGTGACACAATCGTCTATGTTCTTGGCAGGGTTGCGGTAGTTCCTCGCAAAGAGCGTATCTTCCGCTGCACGCTGCTCCAGATACATCTGTATCGTTCTCTTGAAATGTTCTGTTCCTTTCATATCGCTGTCTTTTTTAGATTGTCTGTTTCAGTATTTCTCTCCAATAGGTCGGCTCTACCTCGCTCAGAAGGAAGTCTGTAAAGTCCCTCCGTGCGTCCTTGTTCAGTTCTCGGTAGAGTTCACGGAACACGGATATGTTGCCGTTGATGTACGTTTCCACCATGTACACGAAGATGTTGTCCACCTCGTAGTATCTGCACTGCTGCGCTGCCGTTTTTGCTGCTTCTCTTTTGCCATGTCAGTAGGGGGTTAAAGGGTGAATAACCAAGGATGAAGCCGAAGAAGGCAATAGTGGAAAGGATAGCCACGATTACACCTATCGCCACTCGGAACACTCCGTTTACAATCTCTCTAATAATGCCCCAAAAGATGCCGAACATCCCGAAGGCGGTGCGTACCATCAAGCCGCATATCGCAAGCCCTATGTACTGCGCCATTTGTCTGAAATTTGCCGTTGCCGTCATATCTTCGCTGTTTTTGATTTTTTTGTTTTTAATGCGGATTCAAGAGCTGAGGGAGTTGAGTTTCAAACTATCTTATCTGCCTCTCGTTTATCCGACATTTTTTATGCGTCTTTCTGTCGCATCGGTCGTTTTCGTTTCGGGTGCTTGAAAAGGTAGGGATTAGGGAATGCAAGGTTTTTCGGGAAAAATACTACCCGCAGGGCTGGAGATTTTTTCCGAAAACAGGAGGCTTGACCTTGCATTCCCGTCCAATCCCGGAATTACCTTTGCGCCCAGAACGGAAATGACTATCTGATGCGAGCTCACTGAAAGACGCGAAAATGAAGGTAAACGGAAGTGAGGCAGATTGGACAGAAAACTTCAAAGAAATCCGTAAAAAGGGAAAACGCCAAAAGGAAAAGGGACATAGCCGGAGGCGTGAAACCGGGCAAACCACCGGCAAGGAAGTATGATTTTATATGTCTGGCCGAGCGTGTACGGTCGGACGGATAAAATCATTCTTCCCGGTTTGCCTGCCGTGTGTGACGGCTTGTTCCATTTATGGATCGGGCGGTCAGACACGGCTTTCCGCTTACGGCTCAAAGGAACAGTGGAAAAAGAAAAAAATCGTCAGAAACCCGTAAAAGCACCTCTTTGGCATAAGCACAAAAGAAATGGGCCTTGCATCATTAGTCTAAACTGTTGTTTAGGCGTGAGGCAAAGCCCTTTTCTCCGCTTATGCGTAGTCGGCATACGTTCGACCAAAATCCTTTTGGGCGATGGTGTGCCGACGGACAAAACCGCTTTTACGGAAAAAAACTTATGAGGAAGAAAAAAATTAGGGAGATTCATTTCAAAATCTCCCGTTTTATTATTACTTTTGCATACGAAGAGTTCTTTGAAGGTTACGCAACGCGCAGAAGGATGATGCAGTAGATAACTAACTAAATCGTAACCTATTACTATCATAGAGCAATTAACCTACGCTCAGTTCCAATAAATTACACTCTTTTCGTAACTTCACGATACAAAGGTAAGAAAATTCTTGACTATCTCCAAGAAAAAACACATACTTTTTTTGACAATTATCAACCCTTTTTCGCAAAAGGGTTCACCTATTTTAGTAAAACCATCTACCTATTATCAAAAACTGTCTACCTTTTTCCGCCAAAATGGTCTACCTTTTTCTATTAAAAAGGTCTACCTTTTTCACCGAAAAGGTAGACCCTTTTTGAAGAAAGTGGCAATTCTCTTTTTGTAAATTTGGATATGGTTAATTAATAACCCTAATGAGAATATGCGGTATTTGGCTTTCACTTTGTCCACCGATTTTCAATTCGTCTGCATAGTTATAGATGATGTTTTTCAATCTCTGCTTTCATATCTCTGATAATTTAATGGTTCATACTTTATGCAGTTGCTTTTATTCTTCGGCTTATAAGACCTCGATTGGCGTTGACAAGGTTTACTATCTGCTCGTGGTATTCTGTATTCTTGTTGCATACCCCACGACTTTGCACCACCTCCAAAGTTTGTAATGATACTTCAATAGTTTCTATTCGCTTGCCTTCAATGGTAGCCGAAAGGATAAGGGAGTCTTCCTTGAGGTAGTATGCATTAGAGAATACGCAATGGTGCATTGATACACCTTCTTCCAAATGTTCTTGCACGCTCTCTAATACGTGGACTTGAATTGTGCCGTCCGTGAAAGCTATGCCAAAGAACTTGGATTTGAGTTCCTTGAAACGCTTTTCGTCTTCCATTGCCTTCTTTTGCTTCTGTTCTATCTCCTCCCTTTCACGCAATCTGAGAAGTTCCTCGTGTCTGCGGTCGTGTTCGCCTTTAAGGTCTGTGGGGCATAAATATTTTGGATTATGAATATCCTTACCTAATCTTCTAAGTGTATCTACATAATCACTCCAAAGGGAAATATCTGTAATATCATAGCCGTTACGAACTGCAATCTTGTAGGACTGCCATAGTTCCTCAAAAGTTCTCTTGTTGCCAAGAAAGTAACGTAAGTGGTCTGTGCGACCTGCTTTTAGCAATGTTTCCACACGGCTGTCTGTAAGCAATGCAGGAATAAGCTGGGTAGGCACGATACCATAGAAATTATCCTTAAAACCATTTCTGCGAAGTATGTTTGTAACCTTGAACTTCGGATATATGGGTGAGTAGGCAATATGCTGATAGGCTTCATTATCGATGCGTATCGCCATAGGACTATAATAGGAAAAGGTATCAACATAGTGTCCCAATACCCTCTGTATGGCAACCACAGCTTTTCGTCCCTGCATATTCCACCAATATTGCCCAATCTCAATTATAGAAGTTTGTGCTTTGTAACCTTTCTCCATACCCACAATAAGTAGGAACATACGTAATACTTGAAACTCTCCACAAGTGGTAAGTATAGTGAAATACTGCTTTTGCTGCAACTTGCGCTCATAGGTTTCCTTGACCTGCAACTTTGCCCTGCAATGAGGGCAAGTGCAAGTTTCTCTCTGTTTGTTCATTCCCCAACTATGCCCACAATCCATACAAGTAGTGCGACCTTTTGGCAAGCGGTAGGCGAAGTGGTCAATACACTCACGGAATGCCCACTTACTTTGTGTCTTGGTTATCGGGCGAAGATACTTGCTTTGTTCCAAAACTGCCTTTTCAAATTTGTTTCTCGGTTTCATAGGCTTAAAAATCGAATAGTGATGGTTGTACTTGGGTTGCTACGTTCTCGGTCTTTTTCACTCGTGCGTTACGGCTCTGTATCTTTGCAAGTTCCTCACGCTGATATTGCTTAATGGCTTTCTGCCTTGCTTCGGCTTTTTCTTCCTCCGTGAGTTCTACAATGTGATTGACGGCTACTTGGCAAGAAACAGCCTTACCCACCTCTATATCGTCCTCATCGTAGTAGTGAACAGCCATAGAGAAGATTTCATCATCATCAAAGCCGTTGCAACCACTTTTCTGCACTTCATTAAGAATGTAGGTGATGCACTCTTCGATATTCTTGTTCGGTTTCATCAAGTTAGGGGCAAACAATGGGTCTGCCATAGCACGCTGATTGAGATACTCGGCTATTGTCCGTGTGAAATGTTCTGTTCCTTTCATATTGCTTAGTATTTTGGGATTTCTACTATTTGATTGATGCGTCCATATAGGTAGGCTCTTAGGCTTGTTCTGTCGGGTGTGTAATACTCTGTCCATTGTCCGTACTGATTGACAAGGTATTTCTTCAGTACATCAAAGAAGTCAAAGCGATAGCCTTGTAGGGGAACGGCTGTGCGGAAATAGGTGTTTGAGTTCACCGCCTCACATAGCCAATTCTTTTCCTCACGACTCATACACTCGCCACGATTGAGTTTCACACGCAGGAGATATACTTTGCTATTACAAAGGCTCTCCAAAGGGAGTACGTCCCATTGTACAAACTTAATTGCCAACACTTGCTCACTTTTTTCAGCCACAGGGTTAATGCGGTAATGAGAGGAGGAGCTATATCCTTTTTCTGTTCATCGAAGATGTTGTATTTATTTTTGCTTATCCATAGCGACATTTTTATGCGTCCAAAGATCGGAGTATGCTGATTCCTTTTTGTAGCAAAATAGAGGTAGCAGGGGCGGGCTTACACAAGGTTTTGGCGGAAAAATACTACCCGTAGGCGTGGAGATTTTCCAGACAAACCAAGCGGCATTGACCTTTTGAAAGCCACAAGCCCCATACTACCTTTGCGGATAAAAAGGGAACAGCATCCGTCTTTCCTTGGCATCGCATATCGTGGAGCATTGGAAAAGAAGCAAAAGTGCAACGCTCGTAGTGGAAAATAGAAAAGGTGGCTATCTCGAAATGTGAGATAACCACCTAATGAACGATAGATGAAAGGTATTACAGAACCGTGCTTCTCAAAGCACGAAAAGCAGAGATGGCACAGAGAATTGCCAGCCAGAAGAGAATGCTCAGCAGCGTAATTGTCACTTTTTAGAATGACTCTGACGATAAAGCGTAGTATCAGAAAACCTGCAATGACAGAGACGGCAGTTACGACTTGCGGCGTTACCATCTTCGAGATAAGCCAAATGACACCGATACCGATAGAAAGCAGGATAGTGAGTTCGATGAAGCTTGTCCAAGAGAAACGGCGGACTTGCTTGGGAGAAGTCGGCTGCTGCTTGATACTATCGGTTTTGTTCGATGCGTCTGCCTTGATGAAGGCAGGTGTGTGAATGTCTTGATTCATGATGATTGTATTCATAATCGAAGCTTTTAATAGTTCAAGAGCATTTACAAGATGCGCAGACTACACAAAGACAAGTGTTTGCACAAACTCTTGGCGTGTGGAGCGGAGCGTTTATCTTGGCTCTTGACACTACAAAAGCTTCCGATGGTATTACATCAAGTCATGTTCTCACTATCGACAGTTGGCAGACCATTAACCTCGATGATCAGAACGATTGTCCCTGTCAGTTCGGTGTAGAGTTTCTCATACTCTGGACCTGCGCCAAAGTCGTCTGTCAGTTCATACTTGTCGAAAACGCTTTGCACAGCCTTGTTCTTTAGAAGCATTGGTGTTAGTCTTTCAGGAAGAGGAGAAGGGAGTTCTTTCTCGAACTCATTCTCTAAGACAGAAACAAGCGTGTCATACTTGGAAAAGTGCAAACCCTGGTATAAGACTTCACTTGCCATTGTCTCAGCTTCGGGATGCGAGAAGCCCTGTGCCACTGCATCACAATAGGTAGTAAGGGATTCATCTGCTCTTGCCGTTATGAATGGGTTGTCACTCATCATTTCTGGGAAATGCTCACTGAGGTAGTTCTCTAACTTCAAACGGAAGTAGGAAAGCTCTTTCTTTGTTGTTGTCATAATCTTCTTGGTTTAGGATTGTACATTATTTTGAGTTGATGCCCATAGCAACTTTGAACTTGTCTAACTTGCCAGCCAACTGTTCCATATCGTGTTCTATTTTCTTATTGGTAATACGGGCATAGATTTGTGTGGTTTTAATGTTGGTATGTCCCAGCATCTTAGAAACTGATTCCATTGAAACACCTTTACTCAATGACATTGTTGCAAATGTGTGGCGAGCCATGTGAAAGGTTAGGTCCTTTTTTTATGCCACAAATATCTGCAATTTCCTTCAGATATGAATTAGTTCGCTGATTGGTTAGCATTGGGAAGAGTTTACCATTACGATAGGTCTTGCCACTATACTTTTCGATGATATTCTTTGGAATATCCAATAAAAGAACATTTGTTGCAACACTCGTCTTTTGTCGTTTTGTCATTATCCATTGTTTGTCATCAAGGGTAACAATGTTCTCGGGAGTAAGGTTGGCTACATCAATGTACGCCAAACCTGTGAAGCACGAGAATACGAATAAATCGCGAACCAATTCCAAACGTTGTATGCCCAGGTTCTTATTAGCTATCTTCAAAAATTTCTTCATCTGTTAAGAAACCACGATTGACCGGCTCAAGATGAAAGCGATGATTAAGAAAAGGATCGTGATGGATTACGCCCATTTTTTTCTTCCCTAAGATTGTAATTGTCTTGAAAGTCTTCATAGTCTTAGTGGCTGTATTCGGATTTTGCCCAACCACTGTGCGAAGATAAATATCGAAGTCGTGTATGATAATATAGGTAAGTTCTGATAAGCGTATATCTGAACGCTTGTACTTGTCCTGCAAGAAGGTTGTGAAATGGCGTTTGCAGACATTATATTTCTGCCAGGTGGCTGCACTTACAGATATACCCACTTGCTTAGCAATATCTTTGTTATGTTTATCGAAGAGTGTCATCATCGTTTCTACCTCTTCTTTCTTGCCGAGATACTCCGACTTGATACGTTTCCAAAGAAATGGCATCTGTCATTTCCAACTTTTTGAAGATAGTCTGCAATCCGCTTTTGGATGTTATCCAACTCGAGATTGGTAGAAAGGACCTCTGTAGTCCTTCCCTTCAGTCGTTCTTTTTCACTATCCCATTGCGACTGCTGAACGGCAATGCCTGTTGAGCCAATGGAAAGTCGTTCGTTGTTGAGATAGATTCTCAACATCACGGGTGTTTTACCCTCCTTGTTCACATAGTTGCTTCTTAAATAGAAGACTGCTCTGAAAATGGTTTTCATTTGCGCTGCTGTTGTTTAATTGTAGCCATGGCAAGGAAAGTTGTAGCCAAAATCCAATAATTGTAGCCAGCTTCTAATAGAATTGTAGCCAAAAAATTGAATTATTAGCAGGATAAACTTCTGTAACCACGCTGCAAAGTTCGACATATTTATTTGAATAGCAGCAATTTGCGTGTACTCTATGCGTACTCTGTACGAACTCTTGGCTACAATTTTTATTTTGCCTCAAAAAGTGTAGCCAGATTGTAGCCATTGTAGAGTATTTAGGGAGTATTTACCCCCTCTGTACGTACTCTGAGAAGAAGAATGGATATAAAAGAAAAGTATCATAACTACTTGTAGCTATGATACTTACGTTTTTGTTAGGATTTCTCTGTTGGTCTGTTCAGAGTACCTAAAGCGGAGAGAGAGGCTCTTTCTCTTGAATCTTCAAATAGTGTCATAAACGTTCAACCTGTTGTATAATAGCATTTTAAGTAGAATGTTAATAAAAATAAGATTTCATGGGAAATCTTTGGTAGAATCAATTCTTGGGTGTAAATTTGGGTGCATAAATCAAAACATCCAAAAAGTATGAACATCAAGCGGAATATTATCTTCACGTTGGAAAGCAGGGAAAAAGGACGGGGTTCTCATTATTGAGAATGTGCCTATCCGTATGCGTGTCAATTTCGCTTCCAAACGAATTGAATTTACAACAGGTTATCGTATTGATGCTGCGAAATGGGATTCTGATAAGCGGCGAGTAAGAAATGGTTGCACAAACAAACTGAAACAATCAGCTTCTGAAATCAATGCTTCACTTTTGGGCTATTATACAGAGGTGCAGGAAATCTTCAAGAAGTTTGAAGTAGAAGAAATAATGCCAACCCCTGAACATATAAAAGAAGCATTCAATGCGTTGCACAAACCTATAGAGGAAGAAGTCAAACCGAGAAATTCAATACCTAATGCTTTCTACAAGGTATTCGATGAGTTTGTGAGAGATTGTGGACGACAGAATGATTGGACTGATTCTACTTACGAGAAGTTTGCTGCTGTGAAAAATCATTTGATGAACTTTCGTGATGGACTTACATTTGATTTCTTTGATGAGAAAGGTCTAAATGATTATGTTACCTATCTTCGTGATGTAAAGGAAATGCGCAATTCTACTATAGGCAAGCAATTAAGTTTCTTGAAGTGGTTTTTACGCTGGGCTTTCAAGAAAGGTCTGCATCAGAACAATGCTTACGATAGTTATAAACCTAAACTCAAAAGCACACAGAAGAAAATAATCTTTCTCACATGGGAGGAACTGAACAAACTCCGAGAGTTTGAAATACCAGCAGCCAAGCAAGCTTTGGACAGGGTGCGTGATGCATTTCTCTTCCAATGTTTCACGGGCTTGCGCTACTCAGATGTGTTTAATCTTCGTAGAAGTGATATAAAGGGCGACCACATTGAGATTACAACGGTTAAGACTTCTGATAGCCTGATTATCGAATTGAATAAACATAGTAAAGCAATTCTTGATAAATACAAAGATGTGGCATTTGAAGATGACAAGGTGTTACCTGTTATAACTAACCAGAAAATGAATGATTATCTTAAAGAATTAGCTGAACTTGCAGGCATTGACGAGCCTGTACGTCAAACTTATTATAGAGGTAATGAGCGCATTGACGAAGTTACACCTAAATATGCCTTGCTTGGAACACACGCTGGTCGTAGAACGTTTATCTGCAATGCACTTGCATTGGGTATTCCTCCGCAAGTAGTTATGAAATGGACTGGGCATAGCGATTACAAGGCTATGAAACCTTACATAGATATTGCGGACGACATCAAAGCAGAATGCTATGAGTAAATTCAATCAATTATAACACCGAAACAATATGAGTCAAGAAATAAATAAAGTAGAAATACAAGATTTATCTCTCGTTGTTCGAGCCATCGGTTCTGACCTTGAGCATACGCAAGTACGCATGATAGCCTCTGCAAATGCAGATATGCTTTTTCCACTATTGGAAAGTAGGACATTTTATTCTCTATCTCCAAAAGAAAGAAGGTTGGGGAAGCAAAGTCATAGATAATCTTTCCAAGGCGATACGTTCTAAATATCCTGATAAGAAAGGCTATTCTCGTAGAAATATCTTCTATATGTGCCAGTTTGCCAGTGCTTATCCGTTGGAAGTACTGAAAGAAATGGATAGGATAGATAGCTTACTCACAACTCCTACTGTAGAGAAGGTTTTTAAGTCTGACAAACGAACTCAATCAAATTGTGCAACAACCTGTTGCACTAATTCAATCTACAGATAATCAATCGAACACAATTACGCAACAGCCTGTTGCACAATTAGAAAGAAGTTACTGAAACATTGTCAACAATCTATCACTGCGACATCAGTCAGATAGAGGAAATATTCAAGCATTCCGCCATTGTTCGCACTAACTGGGCGAGCCATGTTATATTGCTTAATAGCAAGCTGCCTTTGGGTGAACGTTATTGGTATATCACGCAGGCGGTTGCAAATGGCTGGAGTCGCAATGTTCTGCAAATGCAGATTGAGACCAATCTTTTCGCTCGGCAGATTACGGCAAAGAAAGTGAGCAACTTCTCTGTGCGATTACCCAAACCGCAAAGCGACCTTGCCAACTATCTGATGAAAGACCCATATATCTTTGATATGATGGGACAGACAGATAAAATGGCAGAACGAGACATTGAACGACAATTGGTTTCGCATATCACCAAATATCTTCTAGAAATGGGCAGTGGCTTTGCTTTTTGTCGCACAGCAGAAGCATTTTTTGAAGTGGGTGATTCTGATTTTTTTATGCCGACCTCATTCTCTATAACATCCAACTACATGCATACGTTGTTATCGAACTCAAAACCACACCTTTCAAGCCCGAATATATGGGACAACTGAACTTCTACATCAATGTAGTAGACGATACTCTACGTGGCGAGCACGACAATAAGACCATCGGCTTGCTTCTCTGTAATGGTGGTGATAAAGTGGTAGCGCAATATGCCCTCTCTGGCTACGACCAGCCCATCGGTGTGAGCGACTACCAACTCTCAAGGGCTATTCCTGAGAATTTGAAATCAGCTCTGCCTACGGTAGAGGATGTTGAGGAAGAATTAAGTAAGATAGTAGATAAAAACATATAAAAGGATATTTCAATTGTTATACTGACCTTTTAAAATGGTTTGGATTATGATGTGTGAACTCATATAACTAATACTCATATTATGAATAGTTTAACATTATCAATAACTACTATAGGCGATTTGCTACTTCGCAAAACCATAACGAATTGCGAGGAGCCTATCAAGGATGTAGAGCTATGTGTGCCTCTCTATCAGCGCCCGTACAAATGGACAGCTCGGAATGCCATACAATTGCTCGATGATATTATTGATGCCAAGAATAGTAATAAGGAAAGATACAGGGTTGGTACGCTTATCCTTCACAAAACAAAGGAAAAGGGACAATATGATATTGTTGATGGACAGCAACGCATCATTACTTTCTCTCTTCTTCTGACGGCATTAGGAGAAAATAGTATCGGGGTTTTGAAACAAAAGATATATGACAATACGTACAATGACCATAATATCGCCAACAACTATAATGCACTTTTTCCGTAGGGTTGGATTAAAGTCGGAAGACAATGATTCGGCAGTTGAACATCAACGGGAGATGGAGCATCTTAAGGATTATATAGAGAACAGGTGTGAGTTGATTGTTGTGATAACCACCGATGTGTCTGAAGCTTTTCAGTTCTTTGACTCTCAAAAATGCACGGGGTAAGGCTCTTTATCCTCATGATTTGTTGAAAAGCATACCATCTACGCGAGATGAATAACATCAGCGAGGATGAAACAGAAAAGAATAGTAAAGGATTGGGGAACAGGTTTCACAAAGAGATTTAGCTGATTTTTTTGGTAATTACCTGTATCGTATCAAAGAATGGGTAGCAGGCAACAAAGCTAATATCTTGAATGAGCATAACATCCATATGTTCAAAGGTGTTACTCGTTCAGCAAGAACGCCTATATGCCCAATTCTACAAGAGTGCCTATTGCTATGCAGATATGGTCAATTCTTCTGCAATGCCTTTTTGTCTCAGGTACTCGGAATGTAAATGCGTTCCAATTAGACACACCGATAATTGCCGGTAAGCCGTTCTTTGAATATACAAAGCACTATTATAATATACTAAAAGATATTCAGAATAACAATAAGTATGAGGGATTCTATATCAATGACAATATAATAGTTAAAACATTAGACCGGCACTTCAAAAAAGGAATAGGTAACGGTATAACACGTCTAATGTTTGATACCTCTGTTCTGCTTTACGTTGACAGATTCTGCCCAGAGACATATCCGACAAAAGAAGATATAGACTTGTTTGAACAATTTGTCATATATGCGTTCATTTGGGCTTATTCTTTGAGGGCACAATATACTAATCTTGGTTGGCTTTCTGCACAAAACTACATTATGGGGGGGGAGTGAAAAGATCAATACATTTAATATGTATAAACTGATTGCTAAGCAAGATACACCGACTTCATTACTGAGTGCTTTGGCAGACAAGCTTAACCCGCTTTCAAATGATGACATTAAAGATGGTTGGGCGCAGGAATGCTACGAGTATAGTGGCGATGGTGAAACATTGAAGAATCTAAAGGACGAGAAAGATGGTGTGTATGAAAACTATCTGTATTTCTTCCAAACAAATGGTTACTATAAAAATTGAAGACAATGAAAGATTTGAATAATATTCTTGAAGAGTGCTCTATTCATGACATCTATTTCTCAAACAGAGGGGCTTCTATATTATACAAGATACCTATCTATCAGCGTAATTATGCCTGGGGGCGTGAAGAAATATATGCCTTAATAAAGGATGTATATGATTCGTTGGAAAAGTCTGTTTACTATATTGGTACTCTTGTCACATACAAGCGAGATGATAATATTTATGAAGTTATTGATGGACAACAGCGATTGACAACAATCTACATTATTCTAAAGGCATTGGACATAAAGAATATTCCAAATACTCTTACTTATTCTGCAAGAAAAGTTTCGGCAGCGACAATAAAAATGCCTGTGTTTGGTGATGAAAACGATATGGGTATTCTTAATGGCTTCCATTACGCAAAGGAAGCACTCAAAGAGATTGTCGGTGACAAGAAGACTGATATCGAATCTTTTAAGTCTTTTTTCTTGGACAAGGTGCATATCATCCATTATCGTGTGCCGAAAGACGTAGATTTGAATCACTATTTTGAGGTTATGAACTCTCGCGGTGAGCAGTTAGAAAAGCACGAAATAGTAAAAAGCCAAACTGTGTGAGCAACTAATTGGCAATGAAGAAGCTATGGAGAAGTTTAGTCGTATATGGGAGGCTTGTAGTGACATGAGTTCTTATATTCAGCAGAAGCTTCCTGGGATGACAAGTGTCTTTGGTAAAACAATGGGTAGTTTTTGATATAGAATCTTTCAACGACTTTCCGAATTCTAATGCGGATTCATCTTTATCATTGGGGATGAAAACTATTTCAGATTTTTTTAAATACACCTATAAAAAGATAGAAAAGAAGGAAGAAGATGATATAAACGATCGTTTCCAGCCCATAATAGACTTTCCGAATTTTTCTATTAATTGTACTGAAAATTACGAGAGCGTGGAACGAGGATGATTTTAATCCTCTGAGTTTCACGCTTGATGATAAAGAACTAATTAAGGAGTTTGATAAAAGTAAATCTTACTCCCAAGTTTGTTAAGGACTTCGCATATAATCTCCTTTTGGCTAAGTACTATCTTGATAACTATGTAATACATCACACAAATGGTGAAGATAGAACCATTGAAAATCCGTGGAAGTTGCAATATTTCTACAAGAAAGGTAGTAAGGCCGCTTATCTAAAGGATTTGTATGAGGACAATAAGGCACAACAAAACGAGGTTATTCAATTACTATCCATGTTTGAAGTCGCTTTCACGCCTAAGCAAAGAAAAAACTATCTGTTCTATTGTTTATACCACCTATTTGAGGATTGGGACCTCAATAATTATGTAAATTTCTTAAGAAAACTGGCAGATAAGTATTTCTTTGATGTGTATCTCGATGCAAGTAAACTCAACGACATAAATCAGCCGAAGCCAAATAGTTTTTGATGAGACTATTTTTTTAATAATGGTGGATTGAATGTTGAATTAGAAGAAGTGAATCAGGACTTCAATCGTATCTACCCCATCGGCTCATGCAATATACCTTTGTATGTATTTAATTATACAGATTATAAACTTTGGAAGAAATATGTTGTTGAATTGCGAGGTAACAAAGCAAAAAAAGAATTCTCGTAGTCGAATAGATTTTTTTCAATTCATTGGGTTGTAGTGATTTTTGAGTTGGATTCTTTCAATAACTTCTATTTCTCTCGAACAAGAAAAAAAGTCTGGAGCATTATTATCCACAAGCTAAGGCTGGAGACAATATGCCAATTAGTACGCAAGATATAAACTGCTATGGTAATTTTTGCCATGATAGGTTCCGATGCAAACAGTTCTGGCTCAAACTGGAATCCAATTAAAAAAAAGAATCGCTATCTTGATACAAAGTCCAATCAGGTGAGTGTTGCTTCCTTAAAAGTTCAGAATTATGTTACAGATATGTCAAGACAATTACAATAACGGTATTAAAGACAAAGAAAAAGAACGTCCATTTGGCTTAGAATGGGACGTAGAAGATATAGTCAGACACCAGAACAAGATGTTAGAGATGATTATGAATAAAACTGAATGAAAGTCAAAATAGCACCATTATAACATGCCTATAACATAGTCATTAGCATATTTGCCCATTGTATTGGCTATCTATTGTCATGATATCAGTTAGATTGAGGAATTCTTCAAGCAGTCAGTTATAGTTCGCGTCAACTGGGTGAGCCATATAATTCTGAGTTCTATACGGATAACTTCTTCTATAAACTCCGAATCCATGTATATGTAATCATTGAGTCCAAAGCCACGCTATTCAAACCCGAATATACGGTACAATTAGCAATATGTACAAATGTTATGGATAAAACTCTCTACGATGAATACGATGGAAAATCATCGGTTTGCTTCTCTGCAATGATAGCTATAAGGTTGTGTTTCAGCATGCACTCTTTGACTATGACCAGCCAATTGGTGTGAGTGGTTACCAATATTCGAAGACTATTCCTGAAAATCTAAAATCAGCTCTGCCTTCGGTTGAAGAAGTCGAGGAGGAACTAAGCCGAATAATGGATATATAATAAATTAAAATATGGATTATCAGATTAAACAAATGATTGGCGATGAGAAAACCCATCGCTATGTATTAGCAAGTAGATGTACAAAAGCCTTTAGTGGTAATCGGAGTCAATCCAAGTACAGCAAATGAAAAAAATATCCTGATCCTACAGTGAGAAAAAGTTATGGGATTTGCAGAACTTAATAACTACGATGGTTTTGTTATGTTAAATCTATATGCTCAGAGATCTACAAATTTTTAAAAGGTGTACATAATAAGAAGGATGAAATCCTTCATCAGAATAATCTTGATGCTATAAGAGAATTCTTTAAGACATACGCAGAATTGGATGTTCTAGTTGCTTGGGGTAATCTTATATCTAAGAGGAATTATTTATTAGATTGCTTTAGAGATATTGCCAATGTACTTCAAGAACAAGAGCGAAAAATCAGTTGGAAGCAAATAGGAGAGTTAACAAAAATCAGGACACCCAAGATATCCCCTTTATGCTCGTTATGATTTCGGACTAAAGATTTTTGATATCGACAGTTATCTTTAAAAGACACATATATCAATTACTCCAAGAAACTGTACGAATCAATTTCTTGGAGTAATTTCTATTTCTTCAAATGCTTCTTCAATTCTCCTTGTTCTTCCGTAATACGCTTCTGTTGTAGCAACAATTCCGCTTGCCGTTGCAGGGCTTGCTCGTAATCAATAACCTTCTGTTGCATCTGTTGAATAGCTTTGGGATTGCAATGTATGATAAATATGCTGTCAAGATGTACGAAGTCTACGGCGGAAGCTTTGCCCTGCATACGCAGATAACGATAACGTAGGTCGAAATCAGCGGCTGTTTGCAGCTTGTTGGCTCCCATACCGAAGAACCAGCAACTCACCATGACCAGCCCACAAACTAATAAGAGTAGCATACGCTCGGCTAATTGTACACTGGCAAAGAGAGAGAAGTTCTTATACTCTACAGGCTTTTGTTGCTTGTTGATGAGCTGGTGCAAGGCTTCAATTTTTGGGTCGAGCTTCTTATTCGACTCTGATAGTGCCTCCAAAACAAAAAGTTGGTGTTCCTTGATTTTGGCTTGGGTTTCTTTCGAGAGATGGATTTGCACGGTTTCTTGTGTTTTAATGCTATCTCCCTTTGGATTAGATAGCTGTTCAGCAATAGTAGTGCGCAGTTCTGCTTGTGCCTTACTGATGACTTTGCACTCTTGTTTGAGTTCTTCGAGTATATCGAGAACAGGTGCTATTTCGTTATTCATACTGATATAAATTTGATGTGATTAAATTCTACGTTTGCGGTTAGCTCTATTGCGAAGTTTCTTTTGGAAGCGGAGCTCATCAACATCTACGCCATTACTTGGTGTTGGCATAGAAAACACTTCACTAATTGCTTCAGATAGGTCGGTAATGAAATAGCTTTCATCTACAGAATGTACCATAGGTTCGTTTTGTTGATTAATTTGCTCTTGTTTGTGAGTATTTCGTTCTAACGCTGCATTGAGGCGAGAGAAAGAACAGGAGCGGTCTATCTTTGAGCCGCTGAAACTACATCCGTCTTTTTTTCAAAGGTGATTCCTTGTACAACATCGGTATTACCTTTTTGTTTTGAAACGAGTGGTAATACCTTGTTGCGCTAACCCTGCAACAAAATCTTTCCAAGTCTGAGATTGAAGTAATATAGACTTAATGGTATCGAATATCTCGTATCGTAATTTATCCTCACCTCTCAATCTTGAGCGGTTTACCTCTTGCTTTCCTTCGCCAATGGTTAGACCATAACGCTCTGTCAGTTCTCTACAAATCTTCGTTGAACGATACTTTTCGTTGTGGTCGCTGATGGTTTTGCCATTGTTACCAATGCGATTGATACAAATGTGCAGGTGAGGATGATGGCGGTCACTGTGCCTTACGATAAGGCTCTGTGTGTCGCCATAGCCCATTTTATGAAGATATTCGTTGGCAATCTTCACCATTGTTACATCTGTTAGTCGTTCTGAATCATGTGTCGAGAACGAGGTATGGTATGGCAAACTGGTATCTGTACACTTGGACGCATAGAGGCTTGCAAGTTGAAGTCGTGTGCAATGTCATTTTGGTAAAGAACTGCGCACGCCATTGGCTTGTAAAAACCTTGACTTGACCTTCATGCTTGCTAAGCATATAACTGACAACTCCACTGAAGTTTGTTCCTTTAATAATCTTGGCTATCATAGGCTTCAATCGTTTCATAAGTTCGTGAATAAGTTGTTTCAGCGCATTCAGTTCTTCGTTGAGTGCAGAGATGCCGAAAGCATTGAGCCGATGGGCAATTTGGTTAAGATTGTTAGCCATGCCAGAAACTGTACGGATGAGTTGCATTTCCTCTGGCTTGATTCGGCTCTTTACTTCTGCATTTATAATGAGCTTCCGTAAAAAAACTCTGTTCGAGGAATTGAGGCTTCACGTGCTTTTCCCAATAAGGTGTAGTACTCCATTGTATTAAGCCGAAGAAGCACTTGATATTTCCGTTTCTCTGATAATGTCTTAGTGGGTCGCCCACCTTTATTCTTCTGTTCCATTTTTTTATTTTTTTGATGAGACCAACGGGATTTTTCACCTCCCAAAGGTGGGGAGCAAGTAGGTTTTGAGATACTCAAAACACAAACTTGCTTCCTGCTAAATACTATCTTCTGATGCCACGCTTCGTGGTCAGTAACGAAGGTTGACTTTCTTGCACTTTGGACTGAGATACAAGCCATTCGTTGAGGTCTTTGTGAGTTTGATAGCGAACAGAACCGTCTATGATAGATGGGCAAAACTGCTTCAAAACTTCAAACGTTTTTTTCGTCCTGCTTCATCATTGTCCAGAAAACTCTCAACTTGCTTGTAGCTTTTTTTAACTTCTCTTGAATACGTGGCAAAAGAGCCAAAGAATTAAGAACTATGGTATCGCAAGCTGAAGATGGATTTAGCGTTTTGCCACGAAAGGAAAATCCATAAACCCTTCAAAGATTTGTAAAATGTCTGTGCCTTTACTAATAGTTGTAATCGCTTTTGGAGCAATGCAGCCTTTGAAATAAGGACTACGAACTTCCCAACCGCCAGCATCGTTTGCAAACCCAATGGCATAGTATGTCCGATTGGTATTATTGTATCGAATTTCAGAACAGAACCTATTGGCGATGCTGAGAGGTACTCCTCGTTCTGCGATGTAACGTAACAAATAAGGATTGGTAAGCGATTGCACAGATATGATTTCTAATTTGTGATTAGAGGTTTTTTTCTTTCACCGCCAAAAAGAAAAATCTTGATGAACTATTTGTTTTTGAACCGATTAGAAGCTCAATGGCTTCGTACATGTTACAATACTGTAAAGCACGCACAAGGTCAATGATATCTCCATGTTCGCCAGTTCCAAAGTCATACCATTGGTTGCGCTCTGTATTTACTTTGAATGATGGCGTACTTTCGTTACGAAGTGGGGAGCAGTACCAAAAATGAATTCCTTGTACTCGTGCAGGTGAATAACCCTGTTGCTGCAAATAATCTGTGATAGAGATTTGCTTGATATTTTGTATTTCCATTGTGATTTTGTTTTGATGTTTGAAAAGAATAACTCTCAGCCTTTTTCTTTTGGAGGCTGAAGGGTTTAGGATTGGTCGGATAGTCGTACACTATAGGCACCCCTTTGCGACCGACCAAACTTATTTCTATTTGGTCGGGTTGGTTCAGGTATATATAGCCTGCGTCCGACCGACCAAAGGTTTTATTATGAGAATTATGCCTGAGCCGATATTTTTCCTCGTTCTTCCTTAACCACTATGCCTTTGTTGAGCAAGAATTGCAAAAGTTCCTTGAGCTTTGTTTGTCCGTAGGATTGTCCCACAATCTCCGCATAAACCTCTTTAAGAATTACAATTAGTTCACTATAGGGCAAGACTTCACTTGAAGAGAATACTTGATTCAAAGCGTTCCGATGTTCATTATCGCTTAACTCTTGGTAGGAGAAACGATGCGACTTCTGTTCATTGTCCGAATATGAGAGATCTATTTGGGGAATGCAAATATCGTCTTCAACCTCCTTAAGTCGAAAGGCAAACTTTTCAAAGGGTTTGGAACGAATGATGGAGGGTGCAACAATACTGCGTTCAGGCATGGTGTTATCCTTTGTAATTTGCAGGACAGTCTCTGCCTTGTTGTTAAGTTCCGTCCCAATATGCCCACGTGCGTTGTCATCGCCCTTATTGAGGTGTAGCACGGTTTGGATGTGGATGTTTTGCTCGCTCGTCCATTGCATCAGTTCGCCCACTAACTTGGTTGCCTCCGTTGAATTGTTGATGTCGAGCATCAAATCCCGAATACCGTCAATGACAACCAAACCCACATTGGGTGTATTGTAAATGGCATAGCGAATGATTTCTCTGCGTTCATTAGGGTCAGCAATGGCTCTAAGATGACTGAACTTCAAATTCTGCGGTTCCTTGTCTATCGGCAGTTTTGCCAATCTCAAAATACGTTGCATCACAAGTTGGCAATGATAAGGGCTTTGTTCCGTATCAAAGTAAAGAATAGTGCGTTTACTCTCAGGAAATGATGCCTGATATTCCAGCACCTGCCCATTGACAAGGGCTGCTGCAACGATGGCACTCACATTGAAAGTCTTCTTAGCTTTCGCCTTACCTGTTGATACACTGAAGTTCCCCAGTGTGCCAATAATGGCTTCACCTGCTTGTAGTACAACTGGAGGAAGCGTAAACTCGTCCGTAACATGGATAAGCGATGATTGCCAAATGTTTTCATAATCAGTCGTGTTCATCTTCGCCCTCCCGTCTTTCGTCCTGCCAATTCAAGTGCAAGGTCAACATCAACAATAATCTTACGACCTATTTGTGTAATGGCACGATTGATTTTACCACTCTGCTTGATACGGTTAGCCGTAGGCAAACTACAGCCGAAGAGGCGTGCAATGCCAGCCAACCCGTACACATATCGCTTTTCTTCTTTGGAGGAAGAAGCCTTTGTTGATTCCCTGCTCGTGGATATATTACCGTGTTGTGCAAGGAAAAGTAATTCTTCACCAGTCATCTGCCAAACAGGCTTGTCCAGTAATTCGTTTATCGTCATAATTCAATTGTTTTTGAAATGAATAACTTGCCCTTGCGCATAGGGCATTCAGTCAGCTCTGACAGTACAAAAAGTAGAGGGCTTTTGATGTTATTCCAAGAGGCTGGGATATAGCGGGAAGTATAGGAAAATGTAAGGAAATCAACAACTATCAAAAACGCTCAATATACATTCTAAAAGTGGACTGTTTTAGATAAAACGATATTCGTTTCCAATCATCATTGACTACTTAAGAGATTATGTTAATATCTTTTCATAAGAAAAAAATTATTCTATCAATATTAATTCTATCTTTTCTTCGTTTTATTATATTAATGTTTCTATCTTTGTAAGTGAAACAACAACAATCCTATGAAATATCAGTGATTGAACATAGTATTATAAAGACGCATTGGGGTGTATAATGCATCCTTTCCAAAAGTTTATTTCATATTGGAATTATGCCTTTCAAAAAAATAATTAAAGATGAACAAGAGAAACAAACACTTTAAAAAGGAAAAAGGCAACAACCTACTCTAAACATAAAAAAACAAAAAAATGATAGCAAAATCGTCAATTAAAGGCGATTATACATTTGAAGCCCAAATGCGCGCTATGGGTAAGCGCTTGCTTAACGTCTTTAAGGATAAAGATACTGTCAATGCAACTTTAAGAGAGCATATTGAGAAGATTGAGAGCTATTTCAGAAAAATATGATTCTGTGCAGTTGCTTGGAAGCATTGGGTTATATTTATTAGATAACCTTCCCAATCTTGAAAAAGTATTTTTATGGCACAGATGTATGGCACAGAGATGCATCTGAGACGAAAATGCTGAAGTGATAGCGGAATATGCAATGAACTTTGGTCTTTCAATGCCAAATGATGGCATAGATAACCCCACAGATGAAGTCGTTAAAGATTTGAGAAATCGATTGAGGACCTTGTTTATGACATATATCTATCAAGACATGCCTTTAGTTGATGATCCTATGCAGTCCATTGATTGGATGATTCATATGGATACCATCGCTGTTCGTGGCGATGGTTATCAAGTCTCATGTGTATAAAGTATTTAAAGAAATGTTCTTCCCTCATACAACCTTTTTACGAACAACAATTTGGATATAGTGTTGCCCAACTATTTGAATTCTTTATGGATTTGGAGAATAGAGTTATATGCAAGATAGCTAGTCAAGAAGCCATCTATGGTGCAACAAAAATGCATGAACGGTGGAAGAAATGGGAAGAAAAGACATTTGGTCCTATTGGCGATGAAGCTACATTAGAGAATCGAGATTTCTCAAAAGGTCTGTTTGGCGCGTTCTTTGAGGCAAACCCGGATGTAGGGCACACGGAAGACGGTATGCGATTCCCTAATGTATCAACCAAATGATTATGAGAATTCTGATAAGATATTTTGGGTCTATCCTCAAAAACGAAGTGGAAATAAGGATTCTAGATTCTCTTTCTATGAGATTTGGCGATAATTCTGCTTTTCTTGCAGAAAGTGAATTCAAAGGCAGTATTATGAATGGTCATAGTATTTTTGAGAAACCATTCATTAAAGATGGTGATAAATACTATTGCTTTACTCCTATGATTCATCATAGAAATCTGTTTTTGATTGCAGAAAAGCTTATGATGCGCGATGGAGCCTATTACCAGAAGAAATTCCAGCAGAATACAAGCCCGATTAGTCGAGATGTTTATGTTGAGAAAAAAGTAAAGTCTGTTATGAAGTCATTTCTGTCAGATGTCACATTTTATTCTTCTGTACATTACAAGATAGTGGAGGATGAGGTAGAAAAGAATCCAGAACTAGATATTCTTGGCGTTTCAGATAAGGCCATCTATATTATAGAAGTTAAAGCCCATGAACTTTCTTATAAGGACAGAGTTAGGTTGGATGGAGCCAAGTATAAATTCAAGGAATCTGTAGCTGAGGCATGTAAACAATGCAGCAGGTCAGTTGATTTTTATCAATAACTCAACAGAACCTATATTTGGCACACAACAAGGGGCAGTTTTTAATTAACAAGACAAAACCAATATACAAGATAGCTGTAACCTTTCAGCATTATTCTTCGTTGTTGGGACAGATGGATAAACTTGTGGCTGCCAGTTTGATGGAGGAACGCTTCCGTGATACATGGGTTGTGTCATTATTTGACTTGATGGTTGTTGCTGACTTTGTTGAATCAGAAGATGAATTTTTTTATCTTATCTTGACATACGAAATATTATTAATACTAATCATAGTACATTTCATGATGAACTTGATTTGCTAGGACAGTTTCTAAATGAAGATCTTGCAGATAAAGTGAATACAGATAAGCCTATGGTGATTATTGGAGGTTCTGAGCATATTGATGAGGAGTATGCCAAAGATTTTAATTTTTCCAATAAGTCCTGAAACCTATAATCCACTATCTTAAACAAAAATCCTTTGAGGGATTTTTCTATGCAATCAGTAATTATTGTTTCTCCGAAGTTTTTGGGTGTAATAAAGGGTGTAAATCACGTAACTCGTTGATTTACACCCTTGTTTGCGGAGAGAGGGGGATTCGAACCCCCGAAACGCTTTTTGACGTTTACACGCTTTCCAGGCGTGCCTCTTCAGCCACTCGAGCACCTCTCCTTGGCTTTGTGAATCCTTTGTTTGCTATGCGTTGCCGGTAAAAAGTTTGCGGCCGATTAGCATAGCGGAATCGGCCGCAAAAGTAACACTATTTTTTCATAGAACAGGCAAAAAGACGCTTTTTTTATGGCCTTCTTTTTAGTTTGTCGGGATGGCAGTGCTTTTAAGTCTCTTTCGCGCGGTGAAGAAAAGCGATTGCGGCGCTTCTCTCCCTAATGCAGCCAATGATAACGTGCAAGTGCTGATGCCGTGTTGACCTTGCGGCGCCTTATATATAATGTATGCCTTCGCCTATCCGTTTATTTGAAGAGAATGAGCGAATCCGCGTGAGCGGCCTTCGTGGCCCAGTCTTCCGGCACAAACTTCCATTGGTTTAGCGCTTTCGGCGCAATCGTGCCTTGGCGTTTAATTTCCTGCATCAGGTAGAAACGCAAGTCCTTGTCCGTACTTTTGACGATGCGCTTCGGCAATTCCTCTTTCGGAATACCGGCCCCCTGCGTCAAGAGTCCGCCGCCGCCATTGCCGCGATAAGAATTGACCGCCACGAGATAATCTTTTTTTCTCCAAATCAAAAGGTTCGCCGTTGGCCAAACTGATGATGTGCACCTTTTTCACCTTTTGGGCGGCGCACGTCGACCGTGTAAATCAAACCCGCTGCCGAGTCAAAGTTGTAATTCGGGTGTGCCAAGCGCTGCCAAGTCTCTTTCGCATCAATCGTTTTCGGATTAAAAAAATCAGCAAGTGGTCCGTCGGTTGCTGCATCGTGTTAGCCCAGTTGGCATAACTGTATTCCAAGAAACCTTTGATTTCCTTTCCTGAGAGCCGCATTGTATAGAGTTGGTTCTCATACCGGTAAAGGTTAAAACATATCGCTCACGTGAATCTCTCCGGCCGGAATAGAGGCGTCAAACGCCAGCGGCGCAGCAAACGAGAGCGACGTGCCCGAGATGCGCATTTGCAGTTGGTGAATAAAATCTACAAAAGCCGAAGGCCCAAAGAAAGAAGGCCGCGTATCAATGGCTGTTTTATTGTAGCCGATCACCGCACCCGTAAACGCCTTCACCGCCTCAATCTGCGGCGAAAACTCCTTTACGAAGTCCGCATCCGGCGCTAAGTCGCGCACATCAACAATGCTCCCCGTGATCGTCTTGTGGCCCTGTGCATCAAAACTCACGTCCGCCACGGCCACAAAGCCCGCGTTGGCTGCCGGGTTTAAGATCTGCACGATGCCGCCCTCCTTATTCGCAATCGTACGGCAAGCCTGCCGGTGATCGTGCCCACAGAGAATAATGTCGAAGCCCGGCACTTCGCGCGCCACTTGCAGCGAAGCGTTTTCATTCATCGTCCCCGTGGCGTCCTCGCGACCTACGCCGCTGTGAAACAAGCCCACGACGAGGTCCGCTTGGCGGCGCATCTCCGGCATATACTTTTGCGCCGTGAGCACAAGGTCGTCGAAGTGCAAGCCGCGCCACAAGTTTTCCGGAAGCCACGTCGGGATCCCCGGCGTCAGCATACCAGCACAGCGATGCGCACGCCGCCTTTACGAATAATCGTATAAGGCTTCCAATAGGGTTTGCCCGTTTTTATCTCAATCGTATTCGCGCTGAGCATCGGAAATTTACACTCTCTCACCCAACGATCATAGACCGCATGTCCCGTTTCCACATCGTGATTGCCCACTGCTGCCGCATCATAGCGCATATAGTTGAGCACCGCGGCGCAAGCGTGCGTCGACGTCGTGTCGATATAATTATAGTAGTAAGCCGTTGGCTGTCCTTGCAGAATATCCCCGTTGTCGAGGAGCAAGACCTTGTCCGCGCCCATCTGCTTTCGCGCCCCCTTCACATAGGTTTCGATGCGCGCCAAGCTTCCTATGCCCGGCTTACGGTCCATAAAGTCGTAAGGAAAATAGTTGCCGTGCACGTCCGATGTCTCAATAATTTTCAGGCGCACGTTCTTAATTCTTGTCGGCACTTTCTCCGTTGCCGGCCGCGCGTGGCTCGTGCTGACGGGTAGCGAAAACAGCGCCAGCAAGATAAAAGATAAGATTCTCATATCAGTCAATGTCCTCTGTTTATTTGCGTATATAGTCTACAAAAGTAAAATCTGCTTCGTTCTTTTCATCGGCCGCGTAATGCTCGCGCTGCGTTTCGCGCCACGCTGCCTTATCATAATCCGGAAAGAACGTATCCGCCTTGTCCGGTGTCGCCTCGATGAGCGTCAAGCATAGACGGTCCGCCCGCCCGATCGCCGCTTCGTAGACCGCCGCTCCGCCGATGATGAAGACCTCCTCATTCGGTGCGCAAGCCGCCAAGGCCTCGTCCAGCGAAGCGAAGACCTCCGTGTTCGGCCACGCCGTAGCCGTGCGTGAGAGTACGATATTGCGCCGATTGGGCAAAGCCCCCTTGGGGAGCGACTCAAACGTGCGTCGGCCCATCACGACCGTATGCCCCGACGTCAAGGCTTTGAAGCGCTTCAAGTCCGCCGAGAGGCGATAAAGTAAATGGTTGTCGTAGCCAATGGCGCCATTTTGCGCGATGGCACAAATAATAGAAATCATAAGGTCAAACAGATACCGGTGCAGCGATGTGAGGCTGCGGATTATAGTCAATCAATTCAAAGTCTTCGTAGCGGAAGTCCTCCAAGCGTCGGCGTTCCGGATTCAGGCGCATCGTCGGCAGCGGGCCGGGCGTGCGCGTGAGTTGCAGGCGCGCTTGCTCCAAGTGGTTCAAGTAAAGGTGCGTATCGCCCGTCGTATAGATAAAATCGCCCGGCTCCAAATCAGTGACCTGCGCCGTCATCATTAAGAGGAGCGCATAACTCGCAATGTTAAACGGCACGCCTAAGAACGTATCCGCACTGCGCTGATAGAGTTGCAAAGAGAGTCGCCCATCGGCCACATAATACTGAAATAAAATGTGGCAAGGCGGCAATTTCATCCTTTCGATGTCCCCCACGTTCCACGCACTTACGATGATGCGCCGCGAGTCGGGCTTGTGCTGATCAGCTCCACCGCCTGCGCCAGTTGGTCAATCTCCCCGCCGCGGCCGTCGGGCCAGTGGCGCCATTGATAGCCGTAGATTGGCCCCAAGTCGCCGTTTTCGTCCGCCCATTCGTCCCAGATGCTGACGCCGGCCTCCTTGAGCGATTTTATGTTCGTTTCCCCACGTATGAACCACAGAAGTTCGTGAATAATCGATTTGACGTGGAGCTTTTTCGTCGTTAATAAAGGAAACCCATCGGCCATTCGGAAGCGCATTTGGTGTCCAAAAATGCTCTTCGTTCCCGTTCCCGTGCGGTCGTGTTTGACCGTGCCGTGCGTGTTTATTTCGTTTAAGAGGTCAAGATATTGCTTCATTGCTTTAATGAGCTTAGTCGTGCCGGCAAAGTTACCGAAAAAGCTTTTCGGCTCGTTTCGCGCCGCCGAGTATGTGCGAGCCGGTGCGCCGCTACTATTTTTGCAAGATGCCGACGACCGAGGTCCGCCTTCGCGTTCATTTTTTTGCCCCTCGCCTTGCTCGAATCTGTTTTTTGTGTTTGCTTTGCAGTAAGTAGGCCGCCGCCCAAGCCTTGGCCATCGCAATTTTTATGACTGACGAAAAGGAAACGACTGATGAATATTGAAGAATTTCGCGACTATTGCCTATCCCTGCCCGGCACGACCGAGAAAAATGCCCTTTACCGAGGCCCATCGGGCGGAGGTGCGCGGAATCTTGGTCTTCTGCGTCGCCGATCGCTGGTATTGCCTCGTAGATGTAGATGAGTTTAACAATTTTACGATCAAGTATCCGCCGGAAGAGGCCCTCCAACTCCGAAAAAAACTTACGAGGAAGTGCGCCCCGGTTGGCATATGAATAAGCGCCATTGGATTACCGTCTCACTGGAGGGGACGCTGGATGACGATTTCATACGCCAACTCCTGCGTCGCGCCCACGCCACGCTCGTTGCCACGCTACCCAAGCGCGAACGGGTAAAAATACGAACAGTCGGCCGAATGATTCCGGCTGAAAAGCCAAATCCCGCATTTGATTTTTTTAAGCACTCTTTGCCCCTCGTCCTTGCGCTCCGCTTCGACTTGCCGGCTTTGTTCTCACGATAAAAAAAGGTTTGCGCTCACGATAAAAAAAGGTGTACGCTCGTGAGAAAAAAAGGGTTTGTTCTCACGACAACAAACTAACTTTGTCGGCCGAGCGCCCTTGTTAACCCCTTGTTGGCGTTATGAAAACCAAGCCTTGGTGCGCGCTGTTGCGGCCCTTCGCGTTGCAGAAAGTCGCCTGTGCGGAGTAGCAGTGGGGCGGCGCGCGGCGCAATACGCGGGCCGAAATCGACATGAAGTCTCGCTTATTTTCAATCGGAAGCAAATTAAAAAAATAATTCGTTTATTTATCTCATTATAAGACTATTAAAGAATGAAAACCGCCAATGGCCTTGAAAAATCAACGCCCTTGACGAAAAAAAGTAAAATATTGATGTTACAAATCTCCACCTTCCGCGTTAAGCTAATGTAACGCATCAAAAAGTATGAAGCCTTCACGTGTAACAACCACCGAAAATCCGCTGCTGACAGCCTTTAGCGGATTGCGCAGACGCTTGCGACCGACGCTAAGTAGGTGGTTGGGCGAAGATGAAGCCGACGACGCACTGCAAGAAGCCTTCTGCCGACTCTGGCCCGAGCGCGAGCGCTGGGCTGATGCCGACGAAGCGGCGCGCATGCTGAACGTCACGGCTCGACACATAGGCATCGACGAACTGCGCCGCCGACAGAAGTTGGGCGAAACGCGACTCGAGGAGGGCTGCGACCCGGCTGAGGCGACAGATGCGGAAGATGAGGCGGCCGAACGCTATCGACGCGTCAAGCAGATCATAGATCAGCGACTCACGCCCCTACAACGCGAAATTTTTGGAGCGTAGGGAGACGCGCGAAGAGGCCTTTGAGGAAATAGCGGCCACACTTAACATGCAGCCGGCGGCTGTAAGAATGCAGCTCTCGCGAGCTAGAAAACTGATTAGGGAGGTATATTATGAACAAAGCGGCATTAGATGAACTGGTAAGACGCTACTGGGAAGCGGAAACTACACCCGAGGAGGAGCGGCGCTTGGCCTTTTGGCTCTTAGAACCGGAGGCGGCCGATGCGCGCTACGATGAGGTGCGCGCCGTGATGGGTCTGCTCGCTACGGGCCGACGCCTGCACCGCGCCAAGCCGAAACGCACGACTTGGCAACGCACGGGGCGAAAAATGGGCCGTGGCGGCCGTGGTGGGCGGATTGATCTTTGCCGGCACGCGCTTTATCCCCCTCGTCGAGGAACAAGACGTCTGCGTGGCCTATGTGGGCGGCGAGCGCATCACGGACCCCACTCGCGTGATGAACGAGGCGCACAACGCGCTGCAAGCGACGCAAAAACCTGCCGATGAGGCTAACGTGGAGCACGCCTTGAACGATATGTTTGCAACCATCAATGAACCATAAAACGAAATGAGAATGAAACGAATAGAGATCTTGCTTTTTGTGCTGCATGATGTCAGTGGCGGGCTTTTGCCCAAGCGGGTTTGCACATCGCCAATCTTTTTCGGTGAGCGCTTCCGCTACCGCAAGGACGCAACGGAGGTGGTGATCAGCGGCGACCAACTCAAACCTTATAAGTTGCAAGTTTTTTCGGAGTTTGACCATTAAACCCTCGGCAGCTGAAGTGAATGAGTTTGAGGCAAACGTAAAAGCCGACGTCGTGGGCGCTTTTAGACCGCGAAGCGGGGCTGCGACAGGGCCGACTGTATTATGGCTTTTTACCGCCTGCGCTCGGCCGGAACTACGAATCGATTTATCTTTTATCGCAACAATACGCTGCGGGCCGGTGCATCGCCCACACTGACGCTGATCTATATGGAAGGCACTGCGACGCTGGCGGAACTGAAACAGCGCTTTGCGAAATAAGGCTTTGGGCAATTGTGCATAGCTATGAATCAAGGAATATTCAACTCGAAGAAAATTTAATCAGTATATGAAGACTATAACTTTACTCCTGCTCTCTGCCATGGCTGGCATGACGGCAAACGCTGCGATGGTGAATGATACGATCGTGGATGTAAAAAGACGTGCATCGCGTGATTATTACGGAAAACGATAGCACAAGTAGTGTGGAAATCAAAGGTATGGGGGCAGATTCGGCTTATCATTATACCTATCAGCGCCGCACGGGTAGCGAAACGTTGCTGGACGAACACGCGGATCGGTGGACGTTTTCTATCGGCGGACTCGACGTGAACGCTCTTCAGAGGTGTAATGAGCCGCATGGAGGCAACCTTGACCTTAGTGTGTTGGGCCTTGGTTTTGAATGGCTCTTGCCGATTGATGCATCTGAAGATTACGACTTCAGAATGGGAAGCTCTATGGCGTTGAACCCTAAAGATTCTGGGTTTAGACTACACTTGGCGAAAAAAATAGGCTGTATGCAAATTATGGGATGAGTTGGCGCAATTATCGAATGAAGGGTAATCATCGCTTTGCGCTCCTGCCCGGACACGTTGTGGGACTTGAGGATTTTCCGGTCGGCTCTACGAAGCATAATTCGCGCTTGAAGGCGGTCTATAATAATATTGAGTTGGGCTATCAGCGGAGATTGAGCCAAGATGTTTGATTGGGCGCGAGCATCATTACGAATTTCGCATGGAAGCAAAAAGTCGTCGATACTCTCGAAATACAAGTTGAACGGCCAAAAAGATTGAGGAAGAACAGGAGAATATTCCCTTGACGCCCGTGACGGTAGACTTTAGGTTGCAGGTGCAGTATGACGTCGTCAATTTCTACGTGCAATACAACCCTTGCAGCGTTCTGCGGAGCGGCCACGGCCCACAATTCAGTACGTTTAGCGTCGGCTTCAATCTTGGCTTTTAATTAGCACTAAGATAACCGCATAATTAAATACAAGAAGCGCGCGCAAGGCTCTCGATTTTCGCTCTTGAATGGGCGGAACAAGGTCGAAAGCTTTGCGCGCGCTGTTTGCTGTCTCGATAGGGGAGGTCTGGAGGGAAATAAGTTTGGAGCACTACCGCTGATGGCCGGACCTCATTAGCCATGAATAAAGGCAAAAGCGGCGCAACCTGAGGAGGTCGCGCCGCTTTTACATTTGTGTGTTCGCAAGGCTTAGAAAGCGATGCGGAAGCCCAATTGCATGTGCCAACGGCTGGCGATGTCGCTCGGCGTGGGGTTAGCATTGGGATTGTAAGTATAACTCGGCTCGGCTACGATGTTGCCGGCAGCGCCCGTCGTTACGATCTTGTTTACCATAATCGGGCTCACGTTGTAGGCATTTCCGTAGGTCGTGCCCCAACGCTTGTTGAGCATGTTGGTGAAGTTGATTACGTCGAGCGTAAACTCGAGGCGCACGAGGTTCTTCAAGTGGATGCTCTGGCCGAAGTGGAGGTCGATGTTGTTTTTCCCAATCGGTCATGCAAGAATTGCGCTCTGCGTATTGGCCGCGGTGCGTTCTTGCGTAGCTGTTGCCTTGAATCCAGTCTTCAAAGAGTTGACGTGCTTGATCGGCAGTGGTAACATTGCCCTTCTTATCCGTAGACGCGATGAAGTTCATTTTGCTCAACTCGTCTTTCGTCGGGATGTAGAGGAGGTTATTTCCGCGCCAGCCGTCGCCATTGAAGTCGTCTTTCTCGTTCATCGTGAGGCTGTAGCGCCCGCCGGAAGTTCCGGTGTAGACGATGCCAACTGATGTGCTCAACCAGCCTTGACAGTATTTCGGTGAGTTGTAGTTGAGGCGCACCATAACGCGATGCGGGATGTCAAACTTCGAATAACCCATTTCGCCGGGGCCGTTCGTGTCGCGTGAGTAGTTGTATTTCCAGTTGGAAAAAGCCACAGAGCTGGTACCATCGTTGACGCTTCTTGAGCGCCCATAGGTGTAGCTGGCTGCAACATCAAGACCGAAGTCGAAATATTTCTCAAGTTGTGCGCTCAAAGCGTAACTGTAGCCCTTGTTCGTGTTCTTGAGGTTGATGATATTTTCGTAGGCGCTGGAGGCGTTGCTGTAGAAAGGCGCTGCACTTGCGTTTACGCCGGGAACAGCAAAGACTTCGCCGACTTTCGTCAAAGCTAAGTTTTTCGAAGAAGACGTTGTTCATCGTCTTAGAATAGATACCCTCCAACTGCAACTTGACGTTGCCGGGCAAAGTCTGCTCTACGGCAAGATTAGCGCGGAATACTTGCGGGTATTTGAAGCTCTTTTGAACGACAGCAATCTCCGGCTTTTTTTCGTTGTGCCCGCCGTGATGACGTCTTGAATGGCTTGGTGGTAATTGGCCATACCGGGGACGCTCGAAGAAATCGTCGTGCCCTTCTTCTCTACGCCGGTATTGGTGAACGCATTCGAGATCCAAACGAACGGAACGCGGCCGGTGAAGATACCCACACCACCGCGAATCAGCGTGCGGCGCGCTTGGTCAACATTCCAGTTGAAACCGAGGCGCGGAGACCACATTACGCGAGCATTCGGAACGTCGCCCGTGTGAACACCGAAGTGTTTTGAATCGGCATACGTGTTGAAGGCCGTGTTGACAGACGGACGATTGAAGAACATAGGTATATCCACGCGCAAGCCAAGCGTGAAGTTGAATTGCGAAGTCACGTTCCACTTATCCTGTGCATAGAATCCAAACTGTCCGGCGCTCATTGACGGTGCATAAATCAAGCTGCCGTTGACGCGGGGCGCAGTAGGATCCGTATATTGATAGAAGAACTTGTAGGGATTATCTTTCAAGAAATCGTCGAGCGTCTGGAAGTACCACATACCGTTTGAGCCTTGGATGAATGTGTTCTGAATATGGTAGAACTCATTGTGCGTACCGAAGGTGAGGGTATGGTTGCCAAGATACCAAGACAGGTTGTCTTCGAGCGAGTAAATGCGCTGGTAGAGCGCGTTTGCGCCGCTGGAAAATTCGGTGCCGATATTGACTTTCGTATTCGTCTTGCCGTCAGCGCCGGTTACGTTGGCGATCTCTACGGTCGGGCCTTGATAGGGCACTTCGCGGTGGTCCTTGACGATGCTTGCGCTGGCGCGGAGTTCGTTGTAGAGCGCATCGGTGATGTGGCTGTTGAGCTCAGTTACGAACGAGTGCGATTCGTTGGCGATGCGATATGCCGAATTGTTGAAGAAGTATGTCTTCGCGTTGACGCCATACGCGTCGCGGTAGGCCCTCGTTGTATTGATAGCGGAACGAGAGTTTGTTCGACTCGTCGATGTTCCAGTCCAAGCGGCCCAAGAAGCTGTTGCTTCGGCTATCTACATCGCGCTGGCCAAAAGCTTTCTCGGATGCCGGTAAGTGCGTAGTAGCGATCAGCGATTTGCTGTGCCGTGGCAGCAGAGATGTATTTGTCCGTATAACCAGGGTAAATGATTGAAGGATAGCTCGATTTCTTGTGCTCAAAGCTTACGAAATAGAAGAGTTTGTCCTTTGCGAAAGCGCCGCCGAGCGTTGCGCCGAAGGTGCGTTCGTATTGTGTGGGCAGCTTGTTGTATTCGTGGTCGCGTGCAGCGCTATAGCGCCCATACATATTTTGATTATTGAAGAAGCCATAAGCCGAACCGTGCGTCGTGTTCGTACCTTGCTTCGTCACGGCGTTAATGCCGCCGCCCGTAAATCCGCCTTGGCGCACATCATAAGGCGCAACGACAACTTGCACCTCTTGGATAGCGTCCATACTGATTGGGTTTGCGCCGGATCCGCTTCCGTTTGTGCCGCCCGCCGACAAGCCGAAGACGTCGTTAGCTACGACGCCGTCGATGTTGAACGAGTTGTAGCGGTTGTTAGATCCCACGAAAGAGATGCCACCCGTCTTGCTCGAAATAGCCATCGGCGAGAATTTTTACCACCTCCAAGATGTTGCGGTCGATGGTCGGCGTAGTCGTAATCTTCTGCAATGAGAAGTTTTGTCCGGCGCCTGCATGGCTCTTCCCGACGGCCGTAACGACAGCCTCCGAAAGTTCGCTCTCGTTCGGCTTCAGTTGGAGATCGAAGGGCAACTGGTCGCCCTAATTGCAAAAAGAGTTTGTCGACCGATTTCGTACCGTAGCCTAAGTAAGTTACCTGCACGGTATAGGGGCCGCCGGGGCGCATACCCTGAATTGTAAAGCGGCCGTCGGCGTTCGTCGTAGCCGTATAGCGCGTACCGCTCGGCGTATGAATGGCGCGAATAGTCGCGCCGACAGCCGGTTGGCCGCTTTCATCAGTGATGAGGCCGCCAATAGCGGACGTCGTCACTTGAGCGTGCGCACAGACGGCAAAAAGCCGGCGTCAGCGCAGCAAGGAAAAGTTTGTAATGATCTGCCATAATACAGCAAGAATTTAGTTGTATGCTACAAATTGATGCTGCAAAATTAAAGTTTTACAACGTATTTCTCCACTACTTGCGGAAAAAACTTCCCGTACGTAAGGAAAACACACGCAATAAGCCGCAAGCGGAGGGCCTGCGGCTTACTTTCAGGGAATAAATCTTAAAAATAATTATCTTACTTCGATCCGTTGCAGCGTCTCTTGCTTCTGCTCCGGCGTGAGTTTGGGAAGCGTAATGTGCAATACGCCGTTCTCTACGTTTGCGCCAATCTTTTGCTTGTCAACATCTTCGGGCAGAATCAGCGTCTGGCTGAATTTGGTATACGAAAACTCGCGGCGCAAGTAGCGTGCTTTGGCTTTTTTGTCCCCTTCGTTCGTATTGGCTTGCTGCTTCTCCATTTCGATGACGAGGTTATTGTCAGCGTCGACGTGGATCTTGAAATCGTCCTTCGTCATGCCCGGCGCGGCAACCTCAACTTCGTATTGTTGCTCATCGACTAAGACATTGATGGCCGGCGCGGTGGCATTTGCCTTGCGCATCCATTCGTTATCAAAAAAATCGTCAAACCAATTGGGCAACCAATTTTTGATCATATTTTTCTTACAGGTACCATAATTAAATCTCCTCTCTTGTTTATTTGGTTATATTATATGCTTTATTTTTCCGGCCTTTCGACCTTTGTTTACGCTTTGTCCTATCGCAAGTCGCGTGCCAACCGAATTTTTATGGTGTTTCTCGCAGATAAACTGCAAAACAGCTAACTTTTTTTGTCATATATACTGCCATTCTGGCAGTTTTTTCTCTTATTTAGCGCCGATTATAGTGCAGTGGCGAGCGCGGAGGTTCCGGATAATGATGTGGCAGATCCCAATTTTGCGGCCAAGCGTAGGCTGCGGTGCAAGCGAACAGGGATATTTAAGGAGGACGATTTGAAAATGAGTTGACTACGTGCTTATTTCGTGTGGCACAGTGCCCCGCTGTTCACCCTCGCATCGCTTTTTCTATTTCGTTTGGTGGCGGCAAACCATCGTTTGGTCGGAGCATACTATCGTTTGGCGGCAGCAAACCATCGTTTGGCGGGAGCAAACGAAGCGAGAGCTTTCGCGCCGCGCCGTGCAAGGCGTATTCCGGCAAGGCGTGCCCAAGTTTTTGCCGTCGACTTATGAGGCGCGGCAGCATCAGCAGCCAACTTCTCGCGCAGCTCGGCCCGATTGGCTACTCGAAAAGTGCGTAGGCAGACATTATATATATAATATGTCCCGCGGCAATCGGGATTATGGCGAGAGGCAGTCGGCCGCTGCGCACTGCCATTTGCGGAGGAAGTCTTCACAATCGGTAGGGCGCAATTAAATGCGGGCAAGAAGATGTATGTCGGGAGAAAAATGTAATTTTGCCTCAAATATACAAAGCAGAAAAATTAGAAGTATGGCGCAAGAAGATGTATTTAAGAAAATCGTGGCCCATTGCAAGGAATATGGATTTGTCTTTCCCGGCAGTGATATTTACGATGGCCTCGGAGCCGTTTACGACTACGGGCAAAACGGCGTAGAACTAAAGAACAACATCAAGCAATATTGGTGGCAGAGTATGGTGCTGCTCCACGAAAATATCGTAGGTATCGACTCCGCAGTCTTTATGCATCCCACGGTATGGAAGGCTTCGGGCCACGTTGATGCGTTCAACGATCCGCTGATCGATAACCGCGACAGCAAAAAACGCTACCGCGCCGACGTTTTGATCGAAGATCAGATTGCGAAATACGAAGAAAAAAATCGAAAAAAAGAGGTGGCTAAGGCGCGCAAACGCTTTGGTGATGCCTTTGATGAGGCACAATTCTGCGCCACAAATCAGCGCGTCATCGATAATCAAACGCGCCGCGACGCGCTCCACAAGCGCTACGAGGAGGCAATGAACGCCAACGACCTCAAAGCCTTGTATCAGATTATCATCGACGAAGAAATCGTGGATCCGATCAGCGGCACGCGCAACTGGACCGAGGTGCGGCAGTTCAATTTAATGTTTAAGACAGAGGTTGGCAGTACTGCCGAGGGCGCATCTGCCATCTATCTGCGTCCGGAGACGGCACAAGGCATTTTTTTGTTAACTATCTGAACGTGCAGAAGACGGGACGTATGAAGCTCCCCTTCGGCATCGCGCAGATCGGTAAAAGCCTTTCGCAACGAAATTGTGGCCCGCCAGTTTATCTTCCGTATGCGCGAGTTTGAGCAGATGGAGATGCAGTTTTTGTAAAGCCGGGCACGGAGCACGAATGGTTTAATCGGTGGAAGGAATGGCGTATGAAGTGGCACCAAGCCTTGGGCTTCGGCGCGGAATGTTATCGTTTCCACGACCACGAAAAAGCTTGCGCACTACGCCAACGCAGCCACCGACATCGAATTTAAGATGCCCTTCGGCTTCAAGGAGGTTGAGGGCATCCATTCTCGCACCGATTACGACCTGCGCCGTCACGAAGAGTTTTTCAGGCAAGAGCATTAAATACTTCGATCCGGAGACGAACGAAAGTTATACGCCCCTATGATATTGAAACATCAATCGGTGTAGACCGCATGTTCCTATCTGTGATGTGCCACGCTTATACGGAAGAGAAATTAGACAATGGTGAGACGCGTGTAGTCTTGCGCTTGCCGGCTGCCTTGGCGCCTGTGAAGTTGGCCGTCTTGCCGCTCGTTCGCAAAGACGGATTACCCGAGAAGGCACGTGAGATTATGAACGAACTTAAATTCCACTTCAACTGCAAATACGAGGAGAAAGATACGATCGGAAAGCGTTATCGTCGCGCCGATGCCATAGGTACGCCTTATTGTATCACGATTGATCACGACACACTCAAAGAAAATACAGTGACGCTGCGTGATCGCGATACGATGACGCAAGAGCGTGTTCCGGTAGAGCAACTTCGCGCGCTGATAGAGGACAAGGTGTCGATCACGTCCTTACTTAAGAAACTCCAATAGCCGCTTCGGCTTTCAAAAGCTTCTTGAATTATGATGAAACGAATCTTATTCTTGCTCACGGGTCTTATTTTGCTGGTGGCTTGTCAGGAAAACGTCGAGCCGAAAGACCCGGAGTTTGATAATTGGAAGGCCCGTAACGAGGCGGCATTCAAAACGCAGCTCAACGTGGCCCGACAAAATATTGCGTCAGCCAAAGCGCAATACGGCAACGCCTGGGAGGCTAACTGCGATTACAGACTTATGCGAAAGTTTTCGCTGACTGATCAATCGCAAGTCAAATATCGCGACACGCTTTGTGTACAAATCTTAGAGCGCGGTACGGGCAGCGGATCGCCATACTTTACCGACACGGTGCGAATCAACTATACCGTGCGCCTGATGCCGACTGCGCAGCATCCGGAAGGCAAACTTATGGCGCATTCGGGCCAAAGCGTGAACCCGGCAGACATATTTAGTCCGACGATGTCTGCGCCGGCGAAGTTTGGCGTCAGCTATTGGCGCGCCGCAGTGGCCACCGCGTTGATGAAAATGCGCATCGGCGATCGCTGGCGTCTGTATATTCCGGCTGATTTGGCTTACTTTCCGAGCAATTATGGCAAACTTCCTGCCGGCTCGATGCTGATTATGGAGATCCAACTCAAAGGTTATTACCGTATAGGTACGAAACCGGGCGACTGGAAATAGGTTTGCGAGGCTGCGGCCGCTACAATATAAAAATATGCCCCTAAGCGCTTCAGCTTAGGGGCATATTTTATGGCTGTCGGCCGAGAATTTAATGCGGCTGTTCGGTGGCGGGCTGCTGCGCTTTTGGGGCGGGTCGGCGCTGTCCGAGATGCTGTGGCGACCGGCTGAACTTGGGGCGCGCAGCGCGCCGTTTGGCAGAGCGTTTAGTCCATTGTCAGCGTGCGAGAGCCGTCGGCGTTTTTCCGTCAGGTTGACGCGGACAGTCTCTTCGGGCAATAATTGCTCGATGAGTTCGGGCCATTCGAGCAGGCAGACGTCGCCGGAGTAGAGGTAATCCTCATAGCCCATATCGTAGACTTCTTCCAGGCGCTTTATGCGGTAGAAGTCGAAGTGGAAGATGTGCTTGTCGGCCGCCGCGTTGTGGTATTCGTTAACGATGGCAAAGGTGGGTGAGTTGACGACGTCAACGATGCCCATTTCTCGCAGAGCGCTTTTGATGAAAGTGGTTTTGCCGACTCCCATTTTGCCGTAAAAAGGCAAATATGGTGCGGTCTTTCATCGCGGCGATAAAGCTGCGTGCGGCTTGTGTTAAGTCGGCTTCCGATTGTATTTGGATCGTGGTCATATTCGTGATGTTGTAGGGTTGTGCGCTATGGGTTTTGCGGCGTTGGGAGTGCAAAAAGGAGGTTATGCGTTGTCCGCACGACCTCCCTTTTTCTTACCTTTTATAGAATGAAAAAAAGGGATAGATTTTGGCTACTGCCGCATCCATCCCGTTTTTCTTTCTTTATGGATGGTTAAGCTTCAGCTTTGGGCTCAACAGAGACTACGCTGCGGTTGGGCTTTCCGAAGTGTTTACCTTTACGGAACGTTACCGTGCCTTCAACAAGGGCATAGAGCGTATGATCGCTGCCCATTCCGACATTTTTTCCCGGATAGTGAGCCGTACCACGCTGACGGACGATGATATTGCCTGCTTGGCAATATTGGCCGCCCCAAATCTTAACACCCTAATCGCTGCGAAGCTGATTCGCGGCCGTTCTTAGAACTACCTACACCTTTCTTATGTGCCATTTTTCTTCTACGTTTTTTTGGAGTTAAGCAATTACATTCTTGATCGTGACCTCAGTAAACTGTTGGCGATGGCCTTTGAGTTTGCGATGACCTTTGCGGCGCTTCTTGTGGAAGACCAATACTTTCTCGCCTTTTACCAGCGGAGTGATCACTTCGCAAACAACTTTTGCGCCGGCAACTGTAGGCGTGCCCACGTTGATCGTACCGTCGTTGTCTACGAGTAAAACTTTCTCAAATTCAACAGTCTGATTAGCTTCAGCGGCTTGGATGTGAGCCACGAAGAGCTTCTTGCCTTCTTCTGCCTTAAACTGCTGACCGTTAATTTCTACGATTGCGTACATTGATGTTTTTGTTAGATAACGGATTTCTCCGCGAGGCGGATGCCGATCGGCTTCTCTTGTTTTTGCCCCAACGGACTCTAAATCGGCGCAAAATTACAAACTTATCTCGAAGTAAGCAAACAAAATAGTCTTTTTCTGTTCTTTGAGGGCTGATGGGTTGGCGGGAGTTTGCGGTCGAGGCTCTGCTGAGTTCGTATGTTGTTAACATTTTCTATGCATAGCTTATTTTCAGCGTATTTTGCATTGGTGCGGAGGCGCGCAGGATGGGCGCGGAGGGTTTGCGCTCGTGAGGATAAAGACTTGCGCTCGTGATAAAAAGGGTTTGTACTCGTGAGGATAAGGGTTTGCGCTCGTGATAAAAAGGTTTCGGGAGAGCGGGAGGCGAGGCGAAATAGATGTTTGTGTGTAATTTTTTTCCCGTTGTGCGCCGAAGAAGCGGGGCGTTGCTCGTAAGTAGGTTTGTGCCGGTCGGCGGCTGATGGGGTGGGGCGGCGGATTTTTTGGACTTACGCGATAAGTGAGGGGCGGCCTGCCGGAAAATGGGCGATGGGGGCTTTGCCGGGTCTGACGGGTAAAGGTGCGCATGGGCGGTTGCCATTAGTGTTTGGGGCTTCGGTCTCGATGGGGTGAGTCGTGAGGGTGGCAGTCCGGCCCTTGCGGGCTAAAAAAACGACAACCTCCTGTGGTGGGGAGGTTGTCGTGAATGTGTGCTGTCGCGATGGACTTGTGCGTCTTATTTGATCACTATTTTTTGACCATTGATGACGTAAATGCCCCGCTCAAGATGCGGCAGATGGTTGAGATCTTTGCCGATGAGTCGGCCATCGATCGTGTAGATGTCGACTTGCTTGCCGGCAAGCGATTCGATGAGTTGCAGCGCGGTGGTTACGCTGATCCAAACCGGTTGCGACTCGCCGTTGTCATAGACTGCTGTGATGGCATAGCGATGTTGGCCGTCGGTATCGGCTTGGTCATCGAGCGTCATCGTGCCGGCGTCTAAGCCTGCCACGAGTTTACCATCGCGATATACGTTGTAGCCCTTAGGCTTCGCATAGCCTTTGACGTAGGTGACGTCGTCGAGCATCAAGAGGCAGACTTGGTCTTTTCCTGTAATGTGGTGGATTGCAAAATATTTTTGCGCCTTTCGGGAGGTCGGCTGAGATATTTTGGAATTCGCCGCCACTAATGAGGTGTGTATTGCCTACTTTTTGGAAGTCGCTCTGATTGCGTCCGGTCGTAGAGTAGAGGATCTCGACGTTTTCCGTGAAGTCTTGCGTGCCGGCCTTGTAGTTGTTGGCCCAGAAGTCGATCTTTTGTGCCTCGCCGGAGAGCAAGGGGCTGATCAACCAGTTGTCGGCATCGACAAACTTGTTGCTTGCGCTCGGTTGTACGGAGAATACGGCTGCGAGGAACTGGTCGCCGGAGTGTGGTTTAAGGCCCGGGTTGCTCGCAATGCAACCTGCGAAGAGGTTTTCGGGGTTGAAGGCGATGAAAGCGAAGGGCGTGCCTTGGTGTTTGTAGGGGTGAGCCTTCCAGAAGCCGCCGTTGTTGCCTTTATCTCCATCTATTGAAGCCCAATCGCCAAAGGTGTCGATCGACCACGGAGAGTAGTCTTCGAAGTTTTTCAGTGACGGTCTCTGACGTTATAGAGGGTGCTGCCCATTTGAGCTGTACGCTCTTTCCGCCTTTGGCCTGTGCAATGACGTTTTCCGGTTTTGGTAAGTCGGAATTCTTCAATCGTAGGGTGGTTTCGGCGGTGTTGTCTTCTTTATTCTGATCTGCCTCGTATACGGCTTCAGCCTTGAGCGTCACTGTGCTATCTTCGTTGATTGCGCTAGCCTTGTAGTCGAACTCGAAGTTGGCTGCTTGGCCCGGTTGGAGGGCTTGTGTTGCTGTCACTTCTTTTTACGAGTTCGCCGCCAGCGGTGAGTCGTACTTTGTAATCGGAGATGGGCTTCAAAACCTCTGTTGTTCACGCGAACGGAAGTGCGAATGGTGTCGCCCTTGGTCATAATTGTCGGTGCAGAAATAGCTGCTGCTAAATCGCTTTCCAATACGTCGCGCATCGAGATCTTGTCGATCCAGAGTGGCACTTTGGTTTCGCCGGCCTTAGCGTGGATGCTGAATTGGATGTATGGCTCGTTGGCGAACTTTGTTACGTCGAGGTCGCACTCCATCAGCTGCCAGCCTCTCTGGCCTGAGAATGTGGCGTAGTCAAACTCGCCGACGGTGGTCAATGTGTTGTCGGGCTTGCGCACATCTACTTGCAACTTGATGGGTTTTCCGGGCGTAGAGTAGTGGTAGAAGGCGATTCGTGGGTGCTTCGCACCATTTAAGGAGATTTTTCCGGAGTTCATGCGGGCTTCATCTCCGACTGCCTTGGCGTTGAAGCAGAAGTCGCCGCCGTCATTATCGTAGGGGCGGTCGTTGGTAATGTCGATAGTCGTTTTACCTACGTGCTCGCTCCACCATAATAGGTTCATGCGAGATCCGGCCAAGGATTCTTCGATCGGTAACGTGTAGGGCTCGCCGACAACAAGGCCGCTTGTGGATACAAGTGTACTCGTGCCGATGTCGTTTGTGGCTGAAAGGGCGTAGAGAACGAACTCTTGTTTGCCTTCTTGCGTGTTGCGAGTCACGCTATAAGTCGTGTTGGGGGTATCATCCAAGATTTCGGGGCTCGGATTGCCGGTTCGGGGATCGTAAACGATGTTGTAAACTTGGTAGCTTACTCTTTCGGGGACTACGATTCCGCCGTGCTTTCCTCGACGTCCCTACCGGCTCCCAGTCGATCTTGATGCTGTTGTTCAAATCTGTGAGTCGGCCGTTTTGGGGTGGCTCAGGCGTATCTAAACCTATGTAAGCGTTTTTCGTAAGCTTGCGGCCGTCGAAATCTCTAAAGGTACAGTAGACGGTGTATTTGACGTGACCCGTGTTTTCTACTTCGTCCTCGATGGTAAACTGCTTCCCGCGTTTGGGGTAATCTACTTCCTTGATGACGCCTTTGCCTTCGCGAATGACTGTAAGGCGCGTGAGGAAGGACAGTGCGTTGCCGGCGATGTCAAGCGTCGGCGTCGTGAAAGTTATCGTAGCTTTGTTGGTGCCTTGCGGATCGGGCGTGATCGTTAGGTTTTGCACGGTGTCGGGCGCACTAAACGAGATGCCTTGTTCCACGCTGATGCTATCAACGTAAAGGAAGAACTGGTTTTTGGGGCTTAGCGCGTGGAAGCCGATGCGATAGGCGCCGTCGGCGTCTACAGAGAAGTATTTTTCATACGTAATATACTCTTTTGAAGCTACGTCTGTCGGCGCTAGGAGTTCGCCTGTCATATCTTCTACCTTGTCGCCCTTTCCGAATTTCACTTCTAAGCGCTCCTTGTATTTAGCATCGCGCGATTTTTGCCTTGAAGGAGAAATGGTAGAGGAAGTTTTGCTTCAAGCTGATCGGGGGTGTCATCAACCAGTCGTCGCCATTGTTGGTTTCGCTATAGTGATACGTAACCGCTTGTCCTGTTGTGCCCGGATCCCAGTTGGCGTATTTATTATACTCCCAAGTATTTCCGTCGTTATTTGCGTCGATAATTTTTAAAAATGTTGAGCGCTGCGGGCGTCTTAAATTCTTCCAAGTAAGGCAGTCCGACGGAGTCGCCCAAAATAGCGCCGTTAGAATTCTTTTGTTGGCTGACTTGCTTGTCGTTGTTTACCGTGACGCCATACGAATAGTAAACTACGCCCTTCTTCGTTAAGGTTTCCGTGAAGTGGGTGTCTGTTCCTTTCGTGAGGACCTTAACCTTATCGGGGTAGCGTACGACGTCGTAGGACAATGCGCCGAGATAGCCGTTGTGCACGGTGCTTGTCGGTGCGTCCCACGTAAGATTTGCTACGCCGGTCTCGTTGTTGATTTCGAGTTTCACGTTTTGTGCCGGCAGGGGTTCATCGTAGCCCACCCATTGTTCGCAGCGCGTATATTTACTTTTGCCTGCGCTGTTTTTTTGAGTCTTACGGCGAGTCGTGCCAGTCCTTCTTCGGGAATTGTTACGTTGGCTGTGACTTCCCTCACCCGGCTGTGCCGTGCCCGTAGCCAAGACATTTTTTTCCTGCGTTACGGTGTAAGTCACTGCGCCGTTCAATGTGCCGCCGCTGTAAGTCTTTGTCGGGACTTTGAACTTCACGCTGCCCGTGAGCGAGCCGCCGCTAAACGCTGCCGTCAGCTGTTCTGCTGCCGCCGGAGCGTTGCCTGCCACCATGGCTTTCGGCAATAAAATGCCCAAGAACGTCTCGTTGTTGGGGAAGTCGGAAAATTTTCGTAGCCGCACCCGTAGAGAGGTCTACCGTGTACAAGGCTGAGTGCTGCGTGTAGTCGACGCCGGCCCAGTAGAACGTATTTGTCTCCTGATCGATTTCGCCGCTTTGGTTCCAGAACAAGTCTTTATCGTTCATGAGTCTGACGCCGGTTTCGCCGACGAGCGTTTCCGCGCCGTTTGTCTTATCTATTTTTATATAAGTTCCCATCCGTAGCGATACCATATAAGTAACCATCGCTCGAAAAGCCCATTGTGACGTAAGTCTTATCTGTCGTAGCAAACGTCGAGCGCGTGTTATTCTCCAAATCGATCACGGCCAGCTCGCGCTGGTTCGTAGTTGAGTTGTAGAATTGTCCGTAGACCGTGCCTGTGGCTTGATCTTGCGCAAAGTCGGACGTCGTAAGGTCCAAACTTACCTGCACCGGCTCGGCCACTTTTTCCCACGTTTCGGGGTCAAACTGCATATGGAAGGCTTTCACCTCGCCTCCAAAGAGCGCCATGGACGTGTCTAAATAGAAGAGGTGCAACACGCCGTCGTAGATTACGCTACCGCCGTCGGCCACCATTTTCTGGTTTTTGCCCAAGACGTTGAATGTGGTGATGGGCGCCGCTGTAGAAAATGAGTAGTAGCCATACTGATCGCCTGCCGTCCAGGCTTTGCTCTTCACCATATTACCCCAGAGATTTGTGGGTACGGGAGGAGCCAAGAAGTTGACAGGTACGGAGCGCTTTTTGCGCCTTTTGCCGCCGGCTTGCTTAGGGTTTGGGGCACTGTCTGTACGCGGTCGGGCTGCGCATAGCGTGCTCCCATTCCGGCAATGTTCGGGTAGAGCGCGCGAACGTCGATGCGCTCTCTCGACTGCTGTTCAGTCGCGCCGCGCGGATGCACCTGCATCTGCGTCGTGGCGACTTGTGACATCGCTTGTCCGGAGAAGGCCAAGCAAGCTGCTATGGCTCCCATCCGAAGGTTTGATAGTCGTTTAGTCATGATCAAGGTAAAATTAAATGGGTTAAAAGTTAACGCTAAGTTTTCTTAGCGACTGCGCAAATATACTTAACTTTTACTTGTAAACAAGTTTTCTTTGTTGTTTTTTATACAAACTTGTTGGTCAAATAATGTTCGTATTTATTCGCAAGGAGGTGTTCATATTTGCGTTATCCTGAATTAAAGTTTTATTTGTCAAGATTCAACTAACGAACGAGGTAAGTCGACAGCGTGGCGTCCATACATTTTTAGAAGAAAAAAACGTGATAATAATCAATGCCACTCTTCCTCTCCTTTCTGTGCCTTCCATTCGTGCGTTTTGTGCCTCCTGTTGCAGTTTCTGAGTTCATTTCCCTTTTCTGCCCTCATAAGTTAGCGTAAGAAAATCGTAGGCCGACCGGCGCGCAACTTGATTGTACGCGCTCGAGACTGCATATCTGAAGCCGCAGACGTTGCGTTCGCCTTTTTTTTATGACGACGAAAAAGGTTTGCGCTCGTGATAAAAAGAGCTTACGCTCGTGATAAAAAAGGTTTGCGCTCGTGATGAAAACAGTTTTGATTACGGAGGGGCAACGAAGAATTGGTACTTAGACGTATTTTTTTCTTGCTCCTCGCCTTCTCAACGGGGTGTTGCTCACGCTTCGTTGAGTGTTGTCTGGCAACTGAAAGGGCGGGGCGGAGTAAATGTCTGCTAGCATTCAAATATAAGGGGGCGGCAGGTTCGTGAATGAAGATGAGCCGACTGCTGAAGTGCTACCGACGCTGACGTATGCGAGAAGGCCCTTTCGTGAGTTGAGCATACATCGGGGTGCGGCGAGGTGTTCAGATGCCGGTTAAGCTCCTCGCGGGCTTAAAAAACGACAACCTCTTGTGGTGAAGAGGTTGTCGGAAAAATAGTGTGGTCACTAATGGATGATAGTTGCTACTTGACTACTACCTTTTGACCATTTATGACGTAGATACCGCGTTCGAGGCGAGGCAGACTGTCGAGTCCCTTGCCTATGAGTCGGCCGTCGATCGTGTAGATGTCGACCGGCTTGCCGCTGAGTGCTTCGATGAGTTGCAGCGCCGTCGTTACGTTGATCATAACGGGTTGCGACTCGCCCCTTTTCGTAGACTGCCGTGACGCCGTATGTGTGAGCGCCTTCGGTACCTGCGTTGTCGTCAAGTTTCAGCGTGTTGCTGTCGAGGCTGATAATTAGTTTGCCGTCGCGGTAAACGTTGTAGCCCTTCGGTGCTTCGAAGCCTTTGGCAAATGTTACATCGTCGATCATCAAAAGACAAGCGTTGTCTTTTTCTGTGATGTGATGGATGGCGAAGTATTTAGCACCTTCGGGGATTTCGATTGAGAGGTTTTGGAATGCTCCGCCTGCTATGGCGTGAGTTTCGCCGATCTTCCGAAGTCTTCGGCCTTGCGCCCGGTCGTAGAGTAGAGGATGGCGACTTGTTCGACGTAGTCCTTTGAACTCATCTTGAGGTTGTTGATCCAAAGGTTGATGGTCTGTGCTTTACCGGAGAGTTTCGGACTGACGAGCCAGTTGTCGGCGTCTAAGAAGTCTTCGCCATTTGCATCGGATGAATAGACGGCGGCCAGGAATTGATCGCCGGAGTGGGGCGCCAGGCTCGGGTTGTTTTTCAATGCAGCCGGTGAAAAAGGCTCTCGGGGTTGAAGGCGATGAAAGCGAAAGGCGTGCCTTGGTGCTTGTAGGGGTAGGATTTCCAGAATCCTCCCGTAAGGCCTTTATCGCCGTCGATGGTTGTCCAATCGCCGAATGTGTCGATTGACCAGGGCGTGTAGAATTCGAAGTCGTCCGTGATGGTTTGCTCGCTGAGTGACGGTGCGGCCCAATTGAGCGTTGTGTTGTTTCCGCTCTTGTTTTTGGATCGTTACGTTCTCCGGCTTCGGCAGCTCGGAATCTTTGAGCATTACGGTTGCTTCGTCGGTGTTGTTGTCCTTGTCTTGGTCTTCATCGTAGACGATTTCAGCTTTTAGTCGGACGTTATTGCCTCCTAATAAGACGCCGGCTTTGTAGTCGATGTCGAGGTTGCGAACTTCACCCGGTTGGATGGGTTGCTCGGCGGTTGCCTCCTTGATGAGCTCGTCGGCGGCCGTGAGGCGCACTTTGTAGGTGTTGACTGCTTCTGCGCCATAGTTCTCCACGGAGATGGTCGTGCGGGCCGTTTCGCCCTTTATCATCATATCCGGTGCGGAAAGCGATACCTTTAAGTCGCGTTCGTTGAGGTTGCGCAAGCTGATGTTGTCGATGCAGATTGGCACTTTTGCTTCTCCGCTGATAACGTGGAAGCCGATCTCGATGAAGCGCTCTTTTGCGAATAGATTCGGGTCAAGATTGCAGACCATCTTTTGCCATCCTTCTTCGCCGGTAAAGGTTGCGTAGTCGAATTGTCCGACTTTTACGAGTGTATTATCGGGCTTGCGTACTTCTACTTGCAGTTTCATGGGCTTTCCGGGAAGTGAATAGTGGTAGAATGTCAGCTGCGGATGTTTCGTACCCTTAAGCGTGATCTTACCGGTGTTGAGGTAGGCTTCGTCGCCTGCGGCTTTCGTGTTGAAAAACGAATGCTCCGCCGTCGTTGTCGTAGGTGAGGGCGCCTGTAAGAGCAAATGATGTGCTGCCCGTTCGCTCCAGCCACCATAGCGTACTTAGTTTTCCTCCGCTTACGGATTCAGCTAGTGGTAGCGTGTAAGGCGTTCCTACTACGATTCCCTTGGTTCCTGCGATGGTACTTATACCCGCATCGTTCTTTGCTGAAAGGGCGTAGAAGACAAATTCCTGACTTCCTTCCTCGGTGTTGCGAGTTATTTGATAGGTAGTCTGATTCGTCTCGTCTAAAACTTCGACGTTGGGTTTGCCTTTGCTGTCGTAAACAATATTGTAAACTTGATAAAGAACATTTTCAGGCAGTACTACGCCTCCGTTTGTGCCGATTCTTTCTACGGCATCCCAGTCTATCTTGATGCTGTTTTGTAAGTCAGTCAAGCGACCATTGGCCGGCGCTTTCGGAACGTCGAGGCCAACGTAGGCTCTTTTGCTCAGCTTGCGGCCGTCGCCGTTCTTGTTGGTGCAATAGATGGTGTAAGTGGCGAAGCCGCTTTCTCCTACTTCGTCCTCAAAGGTGTATTGCTTGCCGCGAGCGGGGTATTCAATCATTCTTACAACGCCCTTGCCTTCGCGTTCGACCGTGTAGCGGAAGAGACCGGACAGCGGCTGGCCGTCTATGTCCACAGTAGGTGTGGTAAACGTAATCGTTGCTTTCTTTCCGGCTTGCGGATCGGGCGTGATGGTGAAGTTTTTCACGGTATCGGGTGCATTGAGTGCTACTCCCTTTTCGATTAAAACACTATCAATGTAGAGAAGGAGCTGATCTTTGGGGCTGATTGCGTGGAAGCCGATGCGATATTTGCCGTCAGCGCCAATCTTGAGATCTTTTTCGTACGTGATATATTCTTGCGAAGCAATCTCTGTCGGTGGCAAAATCTCGTTGGTCATATCCTCGACGTTGTCGCCCTTGCCAAACTTCACCTCTAAGCGCTCCTTATATTTATTTAGGCGCGATCTGGTTTTGAATGTGAGGTGATAGAGGTAGCCTTGCTTCATATAAACCGGCGGTGTCAGCATCCAGTCGTCGGCGTCCATATCTTTATTATACTGATACGTCGCAGCCTGTCCTGTTGTGCCTTTTTCCCAGCTTGCATACGGGTTCCAGTCCCACGTCTTTCCGTCGCCGTTGACGTCAATTATCTTATAAAGGTTCATTGATGCAGGCGTTACGAAGTTTTCTAGATATGGCAGGCTGACCGTATCGCCCAGAATAGCGCCGTTTGACAGGCTTTCAACGCTCTGCTGCGTGCCGTTGTGGGCTATTACGCCGTACGTGTAGTACTTCATGTCGCCTTTTTGCAAGGTTTCCGCAAACCGCGTATTCGTCCCTTTCGTTACCACCTTTGTAGAATCCGGATAGCGTACGACGTCGTATGTCAACGGGCCGAGGTAGCCTTCGTGGATTGTGCTTGTCGGTGCTGTCCACGTGAGGTCTACTGCTCCGGTCGTGTTGTCGATCGTGAGGGTTGCGCCCTCGATGGCTTTAGGCTCATCGTAGCCAATCCATTTCTCCAAACGAGCGAAGAGGCCCGGTCCTGCGGCATTTTCAAATTGTACGACGAAGCGCACCATGCCCTCTTTTTTTCTACCGTAACATTAGCTGCGACGTCAGCGCCCGGCTGTGTTTTTTTCCGGAAGCCAAGAGTTTCTTGCCCCTGCGAAACGCGATAAGTAAGTTCGCCCGTCAGCGCGCTGCCATCATAAGTTTTTAGTCGGAGCCTTGAAGTTTACTTTACCGCTCAGAGAGGCTTGATTAAACGCGGTGCCGAGTTCTTCAGCAGCAGCCGGAGCTCCCGGTGCGGCTAGTGGCTTTGGAACAGTCAGCGCGAGCACAACGTCGCCATTGGGGAAGTCGGAAACTTTCGTCACCGCCCCCGTAGTAAGGTCGACCGTGTATAAGACACACTGCTCCTGGTTGTCAACGCTGGCCCAGTAGAACGTATTTGTCTTCTGGTCGATCTCGCCACTTTGGTTGAAGTACGAGCCTTCGGCGTCTAAGATTTGTACGCCGGTAGATCCGATCATCGTTTCTGCGCCATTGGTCTTATCTATTTTATATAAGTTGCCATCCGTAGCTACACCATATAGATAACCGTCGCTTGAGAGTCCGAGTGCGACGTAAGCTTTCGTTGTTGTGCCAAACGTAGTACGCGTTTTTGTTTTTCAAAATCGATCACGCCAAATTCGCGTTGCGTCAAGTCTGAATTATAAAACTCGCCGTAAATCTCTCCTGTCGTCTGATCCTGCGCCGTTTCGAAGGCCGCCAGGCTCAGGTCGATTTTTCTGTTCAGGAGCCACCCTTTGCCAACTGCTCGGATCATACTGCCTATGATAGGCATTGATAACGCCCCACATCGAAAGGCTCAGGTCCAGAAATACCGTGTGCATTACGCCATTGACTACGCCGCTACCGCCGTTGGCAATCATTGTAGGATCTTCAGCGAGCAAGTTTAGCGGCGCCATCGGTGCTGCGGTTGAAAAATGAGTAGAAGCCATAATGCGTCTCCTCATCCCCCAAGATTTTTTTGGTAGATTACGTTGCCCCATAAGGTTGTTGGAGCCGGAGTGTCCAAAAGTCCGGGTAGAGCCGTACTCTTCGTCTGTTGAGCTGTGCGTTTCAGGTTGATAGATGTCGTGCGCAAATTGTTTGATTGCGAATGTCGCAGTTTTACCGGCGCCCAAGCCGGGTAGTTTTTGTAGGTCGACTTGCGTCTCCATCTTTTCTTTGGCGCCGTCGATAGGGTGTGTCGGGCGTTGCCTAAGATCGACTTGCGCCATCGAACTTCCGGAAAAAACCATACTAAGGAGTAGGGTTCCCGTCATCAGGGTAGATAGACTTCTAGTCATGGTCGAAATGATTTTTAGTGAATAATAAAAAGAAAGATTCTCATTTTCTGGTCAGATTTTTGCAAATATCCGCCTTTATTTTATCTTTTGTAAATCCTTATGGGATGTTTGTTTGGATTTTTAAGTGTTAAACATTATTTATTTCTGCTTTTTAGTTGTTCTGTTGACTTTTGATGATGTCAATATATGTGGCATATGTAAAGTTTTATGATGCATATATATGCTATATGTTTACTCCGATGGGTAATTATGCAAGCAGATAGCGGCGAAAGTCTACTAAAGTCGATTGTTGAGTGGCAGCCTACCTTTTTCCTTCTCGTTGTGCAAGTCGCCAAGCTCGCTCGGCCCGTAAGGTCGATAGTCGGAAGGTCAGCCGTACTTGATCAGACAGATTTTCGTGGGCCAAGGGTCAGTAAACGTCTTTTTCTCTTTTTCGATACGGCAACCTTGCGCCTCCGTTTGGTCTGTTTCGTATAGCTATGCGAAGCCCGATGCTTGGTTTATGAAGGATCAGCAGAAGGAAATGGTGCTTTGCAACTTTGAGTTCGCAGTTTGCGCTCACGATAAAAAGGCTTGCGCTCGTGAGTGTACGCTTAGCCGGCAAGGCAGAGCGGCCTGACAGTCTATATTTCGCCCCTGAAAAAGCAAGATTGGCTCACGCGTTGAAGCCCTATTTAGCGGAAAAAAATATGGTGAGTCGGGATAAAAAAATTAAGTAGTCAGCACGTGAGATTAAATAGAAATGCGTATCTTTGCACCCGTTCCGGAGAGGAACAAACTACATAACAACAATTTAAATTTTCAAAATTACTATGGCTTACGTTATTAGCGACGAATGCGTTGCATGTGGAACGTGCATCGGCGAGTGCCCGACAGAATCTATCTCTGAAGGCGAAAAATATTCAATCAATCCTGACTCTTGCGTTGATTGCGGTGCTTGCGCAGACGCTTGCCCGACGGGCGCAATCGCTCCCGGCGAATAATTAGTCAGACTTACGACTTACGGTGGCCCGAGGTATTTTGCTTCGGGCCGCTGCTTTTTATCCGCTTATCGATACTTTTTTTGCTCGATATTGGGCCATAAGGCCGTAAAAAAATAGGCGCGGCGGGCAATATTCGGCGCCTCCACACGTTTAGAACAATAAGATGAAGCGCTCAAAGTGGGCCTTCACGATGCAGATATGAAGACTCGATTACTCTTTCTCGCCTGTTTGCTCCTCGCAAGCCTGCAACTGCCGCTCGCTGCCCAAGAACGGAAGTTGCAGAACAAGCCCTTTATCGATGAGCGCCGCTTCCACTACGGATTCTTCGTGGGGCTGGCGGATCAGGGATTGAAGTTGCGCAACAACGGCTTTATCCAGCCCGGCACGGGCGGCAGTGGATGGCCGAAAACGACAGTCAGAATTTTTGGCTTTTCAGTCGGCATCTTAGGCGATCTGCGTTTGGGTCGCTACGTCTCCCTACGCGCCTTGCCCCAGTTGCAGTTTGGCAGTAAGCATTTGAGCTTTCGCGATTTAAGTACGGGCGAGCGGCAGTCGCAAGATATGAAGTCGACCCTACATTGGCCTACCCATCGATCTGAAAGTGGCGGCGCCGCGCTTCAACAACTATCGCCCCTACGTGATGCTCGGCCTTGCGCCCTTTTATGACCTGACCACGAGCAAGCATTCGCTGCTGCGCACGAAGGCGCTCAATACCTGCTTGGAGGTAGGTTTAGGCTGCGAAATCTATCTGCCGTTTTTCAAGCTCGTACCCGAGTTGAAGTTTGATTTCGGCTTGGGCAATGTGCTCGACAAGCAGCGCCCCGAACTCACCGATCCCGCTCAGCGCATCTTTTACGGAAAGCGTCGATGCCGCACATCTTAATATGGTATCGCTCGTGTTCTATTTTGAATGACGCAGAGCGCCGCCAAGTCCGCCGCAGATGAAGCCTTGCGGGCCGCCAAAGCAGACAACTTAAGAGATGAAAGCCCCCCGACGGCTTACTCCCCAACAAGACCGACACACAATTATATATAATGATCCCCCACCTTGGCGGTGAGGGAATGGAGATGATGGCGCCGCATACGAAAGTGTGCGGCGCTGCTCTTTTTAGGCTTAGCCGATCATCGGCACAACATATTTGGCCAAGAAATAACCGCCGCAGATGAGCCAGCAGAAGAGTAGGGCGGCCAAAAGGAAGGGCTTGAAACCGGCTTTCTTAAACTTGTTGAAACTCGTTTCAGCGCCTAAGGCCGTCATAGCCATTGTCAGCAAAAATGTATCTAACTTATTGATAAATTCTACGACTTCTGCGGAGAGCAGGTGCAGCGAATTGAAGCCGATAACCAAGAGGAAAAGGATGGCAAACCAAGGGATGTCGATCTTGCCCTTGCCTCCCTCGGTGCTGCCCGCCATTGCGCGGCGCGCCATCGCATAACTGATAATAAACAGTACGGGGACGAGCATAATGACGCGGATCATCTTGACGATGATCGCTACGTTAGAAACTTCCGGCCCCATTGCGTTGCCGGCACCTACGACGTGGGCCACTTCGTGAATGGTCGAACCGGCAAAAATGCCCATCGTCTTGGGCGGTAATACAAAGATGCCGCTGCGGTAGAGGACGGGATAGAGGAACATGGCGGTTGTTCCGAAGATGACAACCGTAGCTACGGCCACGGCCGTCTTATATGGTTGCGTGCGCACGGCTGATTCTGCGCCCAAGACGGCTGCCGCGCCGCAAATGCCGCTGCCGACGGAGGTCAGCAAGGCGATGTCGCGATCCACTTTGAGGAGCTTGCCGAGCAAAAATGCCGCCGAGGATGGTGACAGTTACGATTATGGCGTCGATACAAATGGCCGGCAAACCCACGGCCGTAACGTCCTGAAAAGAAAGTTTGAAACCGTAGAGGATAATGCCGAAGCGCAAAATGCGCTTTGCGCAGAATTTAATGCCGGGCACCCACGTTTCGGGCAGATTGTTGCGCAAAAGAGTTGGCATACAGCATGCCGAGAATAATGCCGACGATCATCGGACTGAAAGATAGGTGCTTTACGAAGCTCAAATCGCCGATGGCGAACGAGGCGCAGGCGAAGAGGCCATCAGCAATATGCCGTGGAGCATACTGCTACGTTCTTCTGATAATTTCATGCGGTGGGACTTAAAATAGTTTGGTCGGTCTTGAACGCTTTGTGGCGTTGGCGGCGTTGAAAATGAGGTCGCGGCAAACGGTTCCCAAGATCGGTGGGAGACAGTTCGGCCCGTCGCTTAGCGGCCATCGGCCTGACGCGAAAAAGAGGCCGCTGCTCCGATTACAAAAGAGAATAAAAAAGGCCGAGCTACTGCGCGGGCAGCGGCTCGGCCTGTATGTTTTTAGTGTTTGGGCTTGATGTCCAATTTAACCGGACTGATCAAGTTCTCCGGTCTGAAGAGCGTGTCCAAATCTTCTTTGGAGAGGATGTCGTGCTCAAGGATCAAGTCATAAACGCTACGGCCCGTTTCGAGTGCTTCCTTAGCGATGCGGGTAGAATTCTTATAGCCAATGACGGGGTTGAGCGCCGTTACGATACCGATGCTGCGGTGTACGTGGTCGAGACAAGCTTTCTTGTTGGCGATAATGCCGTCTACGCAACGGATGCGGAGGGTGTCGAAGCCGTTCATCAAGAGATCTGCCGATTCGAAGCAGCATTGTGCCATTACCGGCTCCATTGCGTTAAGTTCCATTTGCGCAGCTTCCGAACTCATACTTACGCAAAGATCGTTGCCAATCACTTTGTAAGCCACTTGGTTCATTACTTCGGGGATAACCGGATTGATCTTGCCCGGCATGATTGAAGAACCCGGTTGCACACCCGGTAGCGTGATCTCGCCCAAGCCGCAGCGCGGGCCGGAAGAGAGGAGGCGCAAGTCGTTGCATATCTTGTTCATCTTCAAAGCAACCATACGCATTGCGCTCGAATAGCCTGCCATGCAAGACGTGTCCGACGTAGCGCCCACGAGGTCGTCAGAAAGGCGATAAGCGTAGCCCGTAATGGCTGCGATTTCCGCTGTGCTCATTTCCGCATAGTTTGGTTCGGCACAAATGCCCGTGCCGATTGCCGTAGCACCCATATTGATCACCAAGAATTCAGCTGCTGCTGCGTCGAGGTGCGGCAATTCGTTGCGCAAGATAGAGGCAAAAACCGTGGAACGTCTGGCCCAACGTCATCGGCACAGCGTCCTGAAGTTGCGTGCGGCCCATCTTGAGTATGCCGGCAAACTCTTCCGCCTTCTTTTCAAAGGCTTCGATCAGCTGCTCCAAGTGCTGACGCAAACGGAGGTGCGTTTCGTAGAGACCGATGTGGATGGCCGTCGGGTAAGCATCGTTAGTAGATTGCGAGCGGTTCACGTGGTCGTTGGGCGAGCAGCGTTTGTAGTCGCCGCGTTCGCAGCCCATCAGTTCGAGAGCGCGGTTAGCAATCACCTCGTTAGCGTCTCATGTTGGTCGTTGTGCCGGCTCCTCCTTGAATCATATCTACGGGAAAAAGCCTCTGAGTGGCGTCCTTCGATGAGTTCTAAGCAAGCCTGCTCGATTGCTTTTGCCATATCGTCGGGGATGAGGCCGAGCTTGTGGTTAGCACGCACTGCTCCGAGCTTCGTTACGCCGAGGCCCTTGATGAAGAGCGGGTATTGGCTTAACTTAAAGTGGCTGATGGGGAAGTTTTCCATACCACGTAGCGTTTGTACGCCATAGAGCGCTTCATAAGCACTTCGCGCGCACCGATCAAGTCGCTTTCGGTGCGGGTCTTTTTCGTGTTTTTCAGTAGTCATTGAGTTTCAAGTTTTATATTGTTCTTTTTAATTACGGGGCTAAGTTAGCGCTCTTTGGGATAAACTACATTCTGAAAGAATAAATAATTCTTGTGCGATGAATTTAATGCCGGGCGGTGGATTCTTTGCTTACTATTCTTGAGAATGTTAACTTTTTGACTACTTTTGCCTCTTGTTAGCGCTTGGCCTCTGTCGTTGCTGTCGGCAAAAAGGGCAGTATGTCGCCTTACTTTTTTAACAAAAACAATCTATGAAAAAAAGATATTTGCGCTCGCCGCACTCTTGTTTGTATTTTTTATCCGTTCAAGCGCAAGAGCCTTCGCGTGAGAATTATCCGCAGGGCGAGAGTACGCTGTGGGAAATGATCAGTAAGCTCGAAAAGAAGCAAGACAAGATCAATGTATTTCTGAATATGCGCGGCGAGTTTGATGCCAACTTTGACGAAGGACAGTTTCAAGACGGCACGTTTCGCATCCCCGTGATGCGCCTTGGCGTCTTAGGACGGCTAAACAAATTTGTCTCTTACCACTTGCAGCAGCGCATAGGGCATAGCGGCACCGGCCGCACTATTGACGGCCCTATCTTCAGCGGTCGACGTTATGAACATAGGGCTTCACCCCAATGAAAAGTTGCGTTTTGATCTCGGCCGCCAATGCGCCGTTTATGGCGGTTACGAAGCTTGGCTCAACCCGATCGATGTCTACCGATTCAGCGAGATGCTGGATCGTGTAGAGGTTTATCTGACGGGCGTCAATGCCAGTTATAAGATCAAGCCTACGCAGGAACTCCAATTTCAAGTGGTCAACAGTCGGCGCACGCCAACCTCCGATATGTACGGCCCGTCCTATGCCGATGCAAAGTTGCCGATGATTTATACGCTCAATTGGAACGGCAGTTTCTTTAACGAAAAACTGACTACGCGCTGGTCGGCCTCTTTGATCAAGCAGGCGAAGGGCAACAACGGCTACTACTTTGCCTTCGGTCACGAATGGACGCTCGGGCGCTTCAATGGGTATTTCGATTATATGCTCTCAGAAGAAAACATCGACGCCCACGGCTATGTGACCGACATGCTGCATACGCTGACGCCCGATGTGAAAGATCACGTCCGCCATACGCGTTACAATTCGGTGATTCTCAAGCTCAATTATCGCTTCCTGCCGCGCTGGAACGTCTTTGCCAAGGGCTATTATGAGACGTCCGCATTGACCAAGCCGACGCTGACGGCAGAAAAGGGACTCTATCGCCGCTCTTATGCTTACATGGCCGGCGTAGAATTTTATCCGATGAAGGAGAATCTGCATTTCTTCATCAATTATTACGGCCGCTCCCACGTGCATACGCCGCGTGCCAAGGCCTTTGGTGCGAAGGATCATACGGAGGCTCGCCTTTCAGCCGGCTTCGTTTATCAGTTGCCCATCTTCTAAGGCGCGCTACACATCTTATAACATACGCGCGCGTAGAAGACCGAGCGAGGTGACGGATTAGTCTTTGATGAAAAATATTTACGTGTGATTTTTCATCAAAGATCTTTTTATGGCCATACGCCTCAAAAAAACGACTTTATAAGTGGTTGATAGTCAGCATCTATATGTGTCTAAAAACTTTCTTATAGGAAAGTAAAAATTGTCCTTAGGAGAATTAAAATTGTCTCCTAAGACAATTTTTCTTTTCTTAGGTGAAAGTTTTTCCGTTCTCCTAAGCAAATTTTTCAGGGGGTCTTGTGTGTGGGAAAATCTTTACAAATCTTGGTCGCGCCAATGCCTATGCCGGTTGCCAAACTATGCTTTGTGTGCGCTTCGATGAAGATTTTCTGATTGAGCATAAAGGTGCGTTTGTGTCGGTAGCCTTTTACTTTGTATCCTCTCCCTGCTTATCTTCTTGCCCACAAATCTTACGCCGCGAGGCAAACGCATTATTTTTTTCTGCTGTGTCCTCACCCTTTCTCTATTTTTGTGCGATTTGGCAGATTTTTTCGTTGACAAAATGTAGACAAACGTGAATGTCGACGGTGGAGTGCCGGAAAGAAAATAATATTCCTTAAAAATCCTTGTCATACAAGGTCTTGTTACCCCTTTTATCGATTGGAATAGGATGTGTATAATGTTTCACTTTTTTTCGCAATATTGTTTACAAAATGATTTTTATGGGTATTGGGGGTGGTAAAAATAAAAGAAAAAAATAAATGTAAGTTTACTTGCTTTTTTTAGGAATAGGACCTAACTTTGCGACAGATTCATGTAATTGCGACGATTTTTCTGCCGCTAACTTAAAAATTTTTTTATGTATGAGAACTAATTTATTATTGGCATTGGCATTATTTTTCTGCCAGTGCAGTGAAGGGACAAATCCAAGTTGCTCCAGAAGGGCAGGTAACATTAGGGTCATCTCAGTTAGGCCAGGAAAAAAACTTTATACAAACCTTAATGTGAAAGCAGAAAGCTATGGTCGAACTTTTTGGGGCATTTAGTTCGGGGGCTAAGAAAGGAGATTGGTCTGTTGGAGTTGTAGGTAGAAGTTCCTTATTGCCTAATCACGGAACTTTTAATGTCGGTGTTTGGGGGCAGGTAACAGATGTTTTAGGAGAGCTCCATTGCTCCCGTGCTTATGGGGTATTAGGTGAGGCCGGCTTTGCAACTGATGGATGGAACTATGGCGTTTTTGGTCGTCTTTTAGGGGATCGAAATGGTGCAGCCGTTTATGGTACGGATGCAAAACAAGAAAACGGAGTAGAAATCCCCGGTCGTTATGCGGGGTATTTTAATGGAAATGTGAGAGTGACCAAACAATTCGAGGTAGCCGGTGGTATAAGGGGTATTGTCTTAATACCAACCCCTCAAGCTTCAGCGCCGAATGCCATTTCTCGATTGAAAGCTGTAACAGATAATACTTCTGAAGCAGAAAAGCTTTCAGGGCTTTCTATGGTTACTTACAATAAACAATTGCCGGAAACGCAAATGCGTGCGCGGAAGGCAAGAAATAATGTGGAAATGGGAGATACGGCTGTGGCTGCACCTCAATTGAGTAAAATACAAATACAAGATATAGAAAAGTCTCATTTCTCATTGATTGCCGATCAGGTGGAAGCGATCTACCCAAACTTGGTTTATGAGGATGAGGATGGGCAAAAGTGTATTAACTATATTGAACTGATTCCGGTTTTGGTACAATCTGTTAATGAATTGCGTGCTGAAATTACGCGCTTGAAAGGCGAACCGGAAAAAGGATGTCAAGGCGGTGACTATGGGGAATCATATGTCAGAGCAGGATTTGACAACATTAAGTCAAAAACAAGCCTAACCCCTTCTCGGTAGCAACGGAAATAGAAGTGCGTCTGGCTTCTTCCGTCAAAACGGCCAAACTTTATATTTACAATTTGCAAGGGACACAGATCAAAGAGTTGGTTCTGAGTGACCGTGGTGATGTAAAGGTGCAGATTAGTGGGCAAGATCTTGTCCCCGGAATGTATATTTATAGTCTGATAGCCGACGGAAAGGTTATTGATAGTAAACGTATGATTTATACAAAATAAAGCGATTATGAAACGATTGTTACACATCGGTTTTATCGCTTGCTTGTGGATTTGTTGTACTTGCATGGTTCGCGCAGGTCTTTATAAACCTTTTAGCTTAAAAGCAAAGGCAACAACGATAAAAGTTATTCCGATAAACCAGACAATAACGCATTCTACACAATTGGAACCATTTGCGGGGAAAGAGAAGGTTAGTGGGCTCTCTGTAGTGGTTACGATTCGTCAGTATAGCATAAAGAGTCTTGTACGTATTTTATTGGAGGATGAGACCGGAAAGAACTATTTGGTTTTTAGAATCCAATCGTATGCGTAACGATGTCGATAAGTTTACTTTATCTGACTATGCAGAAGAGACTTTGCTGCTTAATAATGTTTGTCCGAAGCGTTTAAAAGTTTTGCTAAAAGATGCTTCCATAGAGTTAAAGGAGTTGCGCTATGCGCCGGCAGATGCTAAGACTTCTTCTACTTATTCCCCTAAAAGCTATCGCTGATGCTCGGCGATTGCAAGTAGAGCACATAGTTTCGCGCATCAATGCCTATAACCAAGCGCATAATAAGCTTTGGGTGGCAGGCGTTACGCGTCTTTCATTAAAAGATTATGAGACGCGAAAGTGTGTGTTGTCTCTGCCTGATGATACTTGTGAAACTTTTGGCTTGGAATACTATGCGGACGGTATTATTGAGCTTGGGTATATAGAAAAGAAAGATGCAAATGAGCAATCTCCCTACATTGATCACTTCGATTGGCGCAATCGTCATGGCAAGAATTGGATGACGCCTGTAAAAGATCAGGGCGGTAGTTCGTATTGTGTTGGTTTCGCAATAGCTTCGGCTATAGAGTCAATTTTTAATCTGTATTATAATAATCTCTTGAATTTGGATGTATCAGAGCAAGATTTAATGGTTTATTGTCCATATGGTATGAATGTTAGTGATAGATATACAAAAGGGCAATTTGTTGGTAGCGTTTTGTTGTATGCAAAAGAATTCGGCGTAGCTGATGAATCTTCTATTCCTTTTGAGGATAGAGATACACAGGGGAATGTTGGTCCTCGTCCTAAGTCTATTGATACTGTTAAAATAAAAGATTATAAAAAGGTATCTGATGTAAATCAAGAACATTGGGAAGATAGTATAAAACATTATCTGATAGCAAAAGGACCGTTGGTCTCTTCATATACCCAACAAAAATATAAAGAAAAGGATGGTAAAAAGACAGAATATAGGGGTCATTCGCTTTCTTTAGTAGGTTATAGGGTTGCTAAGGTTGGCGACTCTGTAAAATATAGTGCGGACATTTATGAGGGGACTAAAATCATTGAGGAAGGTAATCCTGCTGTCGGGCACACTTGTTGGATTTTTAAGGATAGCTATGTAAAGGATGAAATAGGACGAAAAGATGGTTACTTGTCTGTGATTATAGCAGATCCAAGTCGTACGTATCATTACTATATCATTCCTCCTATTTATTCGAATACGCACGATTCTACGGATATTCGCTGTGTGGATGAAGATGGTGATGGGCTTTACAATTGGGGGTATAGGACCAAAGCCTAAAACTGCTCCGAAGTGGGTTCCGGATACGCCAGACGGAGACGACTCAAATTATGCCTTAGGCGAGATGGATCAATATGGTTACATCAAACCCTTGAATCCTGATTTACGTGATACGATCTATATTCGCTCCAATACTGTTTGGAATCAACCTCGGTATGTTCATAATCATATTGTCGTTGAGCCGGGGGCAGAATTGCTGGTTAATGATACGATTACTTGTTATAAAGGTGTTTCTTTAGTGCTTAAAAAAGGTGGAAGCTTGACGCTACAAAAAAAAGATCAAGCCTATCCTAAACAACAGTCTACAATGCAAGGGTCTACGTCTATCTCTACTTGTGGTTATTTGAAAGGAGTAAATTTGAAAGCGTCTCCCGGTAGTAGTATTCTAATAAAAGATGGAGCACAAATATTACTTCGCGATGAGTATCCCCTAAGTATTCCTATCGGATGCGAATTGACAATTGAATCAGGAATCATTAAATAAAAGGCTTTATGAAAAACTTTTTACTTATCATCGCTTTAGCACTCTTTGGCTTTCGCGCTACGGCACAACAATATCGTCCTTTCGTAGAAGAGGGGAAGACGTGGCGGATTGCCCGACTCACTTCATTAAATGATGATCCAACTTATCCGGTCAGTCATGTGTATTTTCGTATGAAGGGAGACACTATTGTCGCCGGTAAGACTTGGAAAATAGTACGCAGGTCAGGGGTGACAGAGCCGGGTGATCCCGTGGTGTATAATTCATATTGTCGCTACTTGGTTCGAGAGGAGAATAAGCGAGTTTATTTCTCTCCTTACCCCGGCCGTGAAGAGCTGATGTATGACTTTAATGTGTCTGTCGGCGATACCTTGGCTCTTCATAACATTTATTACTTTGATGAACGGAATACGGCTGCGGAGTTTGAAAAGTATAGTCCTCTTTGTGATTCTATTGCGATTGTTTCCGAAGAGACGATAAAAAGTGTCGGTCGTAGTTATCGTGGCCTAATTTTATCGCGGAAGTTAAATGGGATTGAGTGCAAAGTAAGTTGGGTAGAAGGTATTGGAGATGTCTATGACATTTTCTTTCAAACCATTCCACTTGGGTTGATCTGCGGACCTGCGCTTGTCTTAGAAGAATGCTCTGTTGGCGATGAGATTTTGTATCACGACGATATAACGGGCCTTACCACGCCCCAAGTAAATCCGATTAAAAACACAGCGATTTACGACTTGAGCGGTCGGCGCTTGCAAAGCCATCCCGCAGCGCGGCGTCTACATCGTGAATGGGAAGAAATATATACGATAACGAATACTTGTCGGCTTGGCTTAGTTGCTAAAACAATGTCAAGCCGACAACTTATACCCATTAAATAAGATCGCTTATGAAAAACCTTTTACTTACAATCGCTTTGGCGCTCTTCGGCTTTCGCGCCGCGGCACAACAATATCGTCCTTTCGTGGAGGAAGGGAAAATGTGGCGGGTAGCCTCCATTAGTGCGCGGAATGATGATCTGACGTATCCCGTAGACCACGAATATTACTTTATGAAAGGTGATACCATCGTGGCCGGTAAGACTTGGAAGAAAGTGTATCACACCTCTTTCAGTAAGTTTGACTTCTTGGTGCGCGAAGAAAACAAGCGCGTCTATTACGCCCCTTATCCCGGGCGCGAAGAGTTGATGTACGACTTTAATGTCGCTGTGGGCGATACGGTCGCCTATCGTGATATTCAAGGGTTCTATAATGGAGATACGGCTGAGAATTATGAAAAAGTATTGTCGTAATTGGGATTCTATTGCCGTCGACACTATTGATGAAGTGAAAGATAAAAGCCGGCCACGCCTATCGTAGTTATTGCTTGTATCGAAAATGGACTTATAATTACGACGATCCGAAAGACTATAATAAGTACGTTCAAGTTGGAGAAGCTTGGGACACCTGGGTTGAGTGTTTGGGAAGCCCGTACAATCCCTTTCAGCACGATATTTCTACCCCCTCTTGGATCATTGGTTCCGGGACGAATGTCTTAGAGGAATGTTCCGTTGGCGATGAAATTTTGTATCATCACGACTTGAGCGGCATTACCGCGCCTAAGCTTGATGCGACCGATAAAGCGGCGATTTACGACATAAGCGGCCGACGTTTGCAGGTCATTCCGCAGCGCGGCGTCTATATCGTGAATGGGAAGAAATATATACGATAACGAATACTTGTCGGCTTGGCTTAGTTGCTAAAACAATGTCAAGTCGACAACTTATACCCATTAAATAAAAGGCTTTATGAAAAACTTTTTACTTATCATCGCTTTAGCACTCTTCGGCTTTCGCGCCGCGGCACAACAATATCGCCCTTTCGTAGAAGAGGGGAAGACGTGGCGGATTGCCCGACTCACTTCATTAAATGATGATCCAACTTATCCGGTCAGTCATTTGTATTATCGTATGAAGGGAGACACTATTGTCGCCGGTAAGACTTGGAAAATAGTACGTAGGTCAGAGTTGACATGGCCGGGTGATCCCGTGGTGTATAATTCATATTGTCGCTACTTGGTTCGAGAGGAGAATAAGCGAGTTTATTTCTCTCCTTACCCCGGCCGTGAAGAGCTGATGTATGACTTTAATGCGTCTGTAGGCGATACCTTGGCTCTTCATAACATTTATTACTTTGAAGAACGGAATACGGCTGCGGAGTTTGAAAAAGTATAGTCCTCTTTGTGATTCTATTACGATTGTTTCCGAAGACAAGATAACAAGTGTCGGTCGTAGTTATCGTGGCCTAATTTTATCGCGGAAGTTAGATGGGAATGAGCGCAAAGCAAGTTGGGTAGAAGGTATTGGAGATGTCAATGACATTTTCTTTCAAACCATTCCACTTGGGTTGATCTGCGGACCTGCGTTAGTCTTAGAAGAATGCTCTGTTGGCGATGAGATTTTGTATCACGACGATATAACAGGCCTTACGATGCCTCAAGTAAATCCGATTAAAAACACAGCGATTTACGACTTGAGCGGCCGACGTTTGCAGGCCATTCCGCAGCGCGGCGTCTATATCGTGAATGGGAAGAAGTATATACGATAACGAATACTTGTCGGCTTGGCTTAGTTGCTAAAACAATGTCAAGCCGACAACTTATACCCATTAAATAACATCGCTTATGAAAAACGTTTTACTTACAATCGCTTTGGCGCTCTTCGGCTTTCGCGCCGCGGCACAGCAATATCGCCCTTTTGTAGAAGAGGGAAAGAAGTGGCGGATTGCCTCTCTCATTCCGCTGAATGATGATCCGACGTATCCCGTAGAACACGAATATTACTTTATGAAAGGTGATACCATCGTGGCCGGTAAGACTTGGAAGAAAGTATATCACACCTCCTCCAGTAAGTTTGACTTCTTGGTGCGCGAAGAAAACAAGCGCGTCTATTATACTCCTTATTCCGGGCGCGAAGAGTTGATGTATGATTTAAATGTTGCTGTGGGCGATACGGTCGCTTATCGAGATATTCGCGAGTTCTATGATGGAGATACGGCTGAGAATTATGAAAGGCAGTGTCGTAATTGGGATTCTGTTGCTGTCGTAGCTACCAATGAAGTGATAGAGAATACCGGCCACGCCTATCGTAGCTATAATCTGTATCGAGAGTGGACTTATAATTACGACGATCCGGAAGACTATAACAAGAGTGTTGAAGTTGGATATGCCAGAGAAGCCTGGATTGAATGTCTGGGGAGCACGGGCAATGCCTTTCAGCACTCTATCACCACTACTTGGCTCATTGGTTCACGCCAATACGTCTTAGAGGAATGTTCCGTTGGCGATGAAATTCTGTATCATCACGACTTGAGCGGCATTACTGCGCCTAAGCTTGATGCGACCGATAAGGCGGCGATTTACGACTTAAGCGGCCGACGCTTGCAGGCCATCCCGCAGCGCGGCGTCTATATCGTGAATGGGAAGAAGTATATGCGATAACGAATACTTGTCGGCTTGGCTTTGCCGCCAAAACAAAGTCAAGCCGACAACCTATACCCATTAAATAAGATGGCTTTATGAAAAACGTTTTACTTATCATCGCTTTAGCGCTCTTGGGCTTTCGCGCCGCGGCGCAGGATTATCGTCCTTTCGTGGAAGAGGGGAAGAGTTGGAGAATTGTGAGAATATCTGCCTCTTCACAATCTCCGGACGCTTATCTTTCCTATAAGATGGCGGGCGATACCATAATTGAGGGCAAAACTTGGAAGAAGGTTTATGAAGGGACAAACTTGGAAAGGTATTGGATCTTAGTGCGCGAGGAAAATAAGCGCGTCTATTTCCGTCCTTATGTTGGTGCACAGACTGATGCTTTACTTTATGATTTCAATGTCAAAGTAGGCGATTCGCTCTTTTTCTATGATATTTTTGAGTATAGCAGTCAGGCGCAGTTTGAGGCGAAAAATCCGCTTATAGGGCCTACTGTTGTGAATAAAGTAGAAGAGCTGGAGAATAGCGGGCATCGTTATCGTCAAATAGTTGTAGATTATGGCGATCGCTACTCATTTGAGAATGCAAAAGATATATGGACTGAAAGTATAGGAAGTTCCATACATCCTTTCTTTCGCCATACGTATCATAATGCTTTGCGGAAAGGATCAGGCTTTTTTTCCTATTAGAGACTTGTGTGGTGGGAGATGAAGTTATTTATCATAGAGAAATAACAGGTCTTACGACGCCACAAGTGAATCCTATTACAAACGATGCCATTTACGACTTAAGCGGCCGACGCTTACAGGCCATCCCGCAGCGCGGCGTCTATATCGTGAATGGGAAGAAGTATATACGATAGTAACATAGATCTTTTTAAGGCGGTCGGGGAGCAAGATTTCTCGACCGCCTATATATACAATGGTGTGGCAAAGGGAATGGTCTTTTTGCCTTTTTTTGTTTATTCGGCCGTTTTTTTGAAAGGATCTTGCCGGTTGCGACGCATTGAAGCGCATCGCGCTAAGCTGTCCGAGGGCCTTTGCCTGATCCTTGTATAATCAGCTTCGTGAAAGTCTTTAGATGATTGGCGCTCTTTTGGGACTTCTTGATGCTTTCTTAGGATGCCATCGCTCACTCCTTTAGCTTGAAAAAGAATGCGTTTTTGTTTTTGCAATACTCCGCCCTTACGCTATCTTTTGCACACTATTATTATTAGACGAAAAAAATAAACAGCTGTATGAAGTTTACGGAACGCCCCAATTTAGACCTATCTAAAGTGAATGAGGAAGTTTTAGCCGATTGGCTGCAACAAGACCTTTTTTTCACAAAAGCATAAGCTCCCGCGAGGGAAAAACCCGACTATGTCTTTTTATGATGGCCCTCCCTCGGCTAACGGCCACCCGGGCATCCATCACGTGATGGCTCGTACGATCAAAGACCTCTTCTGTCGTTATAAGACGATGCAAGGCTATCGCGTGGAGCGCAAAGCCGGATGGGATACGCACGGCCTCCCCGTAGAGCTTGGCGTAGAGAAGGACTTGGGCATCACGAAAGTAGACATCGGCAAGAAGATCAGCATCGGAGATTACAATGCTCACTGCCGTAAGAATGTGATGAAGTTTACCCGCGAATGGGAAGACTTGACCGACAAGATGGGCTATTGGGTAGATATGAAGCACCCTTATATCACGTATGAAACCGGCTATATCGAAAGTCTTTGGTGGCTATTGAAAGAGCTTCATAAAAAGGGCTTGCTGTATAAAGGCTATACGATCCAGCCCTATTCGCCCGCTGCCGGTACGGGCTTGTCCAGTCACGAATTGAACTTGCCCGGCTGCTACCGCGACGTGAAAGATACGACGGTCGTAGCACAGTTTGCGATTAGCGATCCCAAACCCGAGATGACGGCTTGGGGCAAGCCCTATTTTTATTGCGTGGACGACTACGCCGTGGACGCTTGCCAGCAATACGGCGCTTTGCGTAGGCCCGAAGATTGATTATGTCTGTGTGCAGACTTACAACCCTTATACGGGCGAGAAGATTTCCGTAGTGATGGCGGAGGCGCGCCCTAAGTGCTTACTTCAATCCCGAAGGCGCTACGGCCGATATGGAGGCCTACAAGAAAGGCGATAAGATATTGCCTTATCGCGTAATAGGTCGCTGGACGGGAAGCGAGCTTGAAAATATGCACTATGAGCAACTCTTCCCCTACGTTCGCCCTTATGGCGAGGGTGAACCCTTCCGCGTCATCTTAGGCGACTATGTAAGTACGGAAGATGGTACGGGTATTGTGCATATTGCACCGACTTTTGGTGCAGACGACGCACTCGTGGCGAAGAAGGCCGGCGTTCCCGGATTGCAAATGATTACGAAGAAAGGAAAGTTTGCGCCGATGGTCGACCTGCAAGGCCGCTTCTTCCGCTTGGAAAAACTTGGACGAGGAATTTGTGAAGACTCACGTTAACGTAGAGGCCTATGGCCCTTACGCCGGCCGCTACGTAAAGAACGCTTACGATAGTACGCTGACCGATAAAGACGAAACGCTCGATGTGTCGATCTGTATGGATATGAAGCAGGAGGGCAAGGCATTTAATATTGCCAAGCACGCACATAGTTATCCGCACTGCTGGCGCACGGATAAGCCTGTCTTGTATTATCCTTTGGATAGCTGGTTTATTCGGAGTACTGCGGCTAAGGAGCGGATGTCCGAATTGAACGAAACGATTAAGTGGAAGCCGGCTTCGACAGGCTCCGGCCGCTTTGGGAAATGGCTCGAAAACTTGAACGACTGGAATTTGAGTCGCAGTCGCTTCTGGGGCACGCCGCTTCCGGTTTGGCGCAACGATGATGATGAGGTAATCTGCATCGGTAGCATTGCGGAACTTTATGATGAGATCGAGAAGAGTGTGGCTGCCGGCATTATGCCCTCTAATCCGCTTAAGGAAAAAGGCTTCGTGCCCGGCGATTATAGTGAGGAGAACTACCACAAGATAGACCTGCACCGTCCGTATGTAGACGAGATTGTTTTTTAGTTTCGGAGACGGGTAAGCCGCTTCACCGCGAAAGCGATTTGATCGACGTTTGGTTCGATTCAGGCGCAATGCCCTTTGCACAGCAACACTATCCTTTCGAACACAAAGAGGAGGTGGAGAGCGGTCGCCGCTTCCCTGCCGACTTTATCGCTGAAGGCGTTGATCAAACGCGCGGCTGGTTCTTTACGCTCCACGCTATTGCGACGATGATCTTCGATTCCGTTTCCTTCAAGAATGTGATCTCTAACGGCCTTGTCTTGGATAAGAACGGCAATAAAATGTCGAAGCGCCTCGGCAATGCGATAGATCCGTTTGAGACGATTGCAAAAATATGGCTCTGACCCCTTGCGCTGGTATATGATTACCAATGCTTCGCCGTGGGACAATTTGAAGTTTGATGAAGAGGGCATCAAGGAAGTATCTCGCACCTTCTTCGGTAAACTCTATCAGACTTACTCTTTCTTTGCCATGTATGCCAACGTTGACGACTTCGATGCGCACGCACCGCAAGTAGCATTTAATAAGCGCCCCGAAATTGATCGTTGGATACTGAGTGAACTCAATACGATGGTGGCAGAAGTGACGGCAGCTTTGGACGATTATGAGCCGACGAAAGCAGGGCGCTTGATCAATACTTTCATCGCCGACAACTTGTCTAATTGGTATGTGCGCTTGAATCGTAAACGCTTCTGGGCCGGCACGATGACGGAGGATAAGTTGAGCGCTTATCAAACGCTCTACGTTTGCCTCTTGACGACCTGCAAACTGATGGCGCCGATTGCTCCCTTCTTTGCTGATCGCCTCTATCGCGACCTGACAGCGCCGACCGGCGAAGGTTTGGAAAGCGTTCACCTCGAAAATTTCCCCGTCTGCGATCAGACTTTAGTTGATATTGACTTGGAGAATCGTATGGAAATGGCGCAGAAGATTACTTCGATGGTACTCTCGCTGCGTAAGAAAGAGCATATCATCGTTCGCCAACCTCTGCGCCGTATCTCTATTCCTGCTACAGACGCAAATCAGCGCGCAGCGATTGAAGCCGTGCAGCAACTGATTTTTGGATGAGGTTAATGTGAAGGAATTAGTCTTTGTCGAAGGAGACTTATTGGAAAAAGACCGTAAAGTGTAACTTCCGCGTGATGGGTAAGCAGTTTGGCAAACGAATGAAAGCTGTGGCCGAGGCCGTAGGCGCTTTGTCGCAAGCCGATATTGCCCGCTTGGAGCAAGAAGGACGTTTGACGCTCACCTTAGCTGACGGACCGGCAACGATCGAAAGAGAGTCAGTAGAGATCGTCAGTGAAGACATTCCGGGCTGGACCGTGGCCAATGAAGGCACGCTCACCGTTGCGCTCGACTTAGAACTTGACGACGACTTGCGCCGTGAAGGCTTGGCGCGCGAGATTGTGAAGCGCATTCAGGCTTATCGTAAGGACAGCGGCTTTGAGATTACGGACCACATACAAGTAACGATGACGCACCAAGGCGAATTGGCTGAAGCCGTAGTAGCTTTTTGGCGATTACATTCGTGGACAAGTCTTGGCTGACAATTTCTCTATCGTTGAGGCTCTGGCAGAAGGCGAAGAGATGGACTTTGATGGCCGCCAAGTACGCATTAAAATAGAAAAAGTATAATGTGTTTCGTCTGCGAGGTTCGCCTTGCAGACGAAATTAAAAAAATCAGATATGGAAGGGAAAGCACGCTATAATGACGGAGAATTAGCAGAGTTTAAGCAATTGATTGAGGAGAAATTAAAGTTGGCTACGCGGGAGTATGACCAACTGATGGATAGCTTGATGAATCGCGGAAGCAATGACGTTGTCGATACATCTCCGACCTACAAGACGCTTGAAGAAGGCTCTGCCGTACAGAGCAAGGAGGAAATGACTAATATGGCTGCCCGCCAATTGAAGTTTATCCAAGGTCTGAAGTCTGCACTCGTGCGTATTGACAACAAGACCTATGGCGTTTGCCGCGTTACGGGCAAACTCATCCCGAAAGAACGCTTGCGCGCCGTGCCTCACGCTACTACGAGCATCGAGGGAAAGATGCAAGAGAAGAAGAATAAAATCTGAAGCGTCAGTAGATGAGCAACTTGAAACCATCAAGCAATACGGCGGGGCATAAGCTTTTTGTCAGAATGCGCTACGTCTTCCCGTTTGTCGGTCCGCACTTTGTCCTGGATGTCCGGTGGGATCATCCTCTTGGTCTTGGTCATCGACCAACTTATCAAGTTCAAGGTCAAGACCGGGATGCTCCTTTATCAAGCCTACGACGTGACGAGTTGGTTTAAGATCCTCTTTACCGAGAACCAAGGAATGGCTTTCGGTATGGACTTTATTGGCACAATGCTGCTCACGATCTTTCGCGTCGTGGCCATCTGCTTCTTCGTAGGTCTTTTAGCTAAGGCTATTCGGCGTCGGCTTCCTGCCGGACTGATTATCTGCCTTTCTATGGTCATTGCAGGTGCAGCCGGCAATATTATCGACAATTGTTTTTTACGGCTTGATCTTTACGGCGAGTCCGCTTGAAGGCACGCCTGGCGCAACGCCCGCCGTGCTCACCGCTTTTTGGCGAGGGCAAAGGCTCGTTTCTCACGGGCCACGTCGTCGATATGTTCTATTTCCCGCTCTTTACTTGGCCTGATTGGGTGCCTTTGCTGGGAGGGAAAGTCTTTTTAACGCCATCTTCAATTTTGCTGATGCATCGATCTCTTGCGGTGCAGTAGCGATCCTTATCTTTTATTGGCGCTTCCTTACCGGAAAACCTCGCGCGGCGGTTCGTCAAGCGTCCGACGATCAATAATCACGAATGCAGCAGTTTGGCAGTATGCATAGCCGACCCATTTTGTCCGTCACAGCACGTCTCAGCCGCGGCGGACTCTTCTTGCTGTTGGTCCTGCTGCTGTTTTCCGCCTGCAAGAATAGTCGCCCATCCGGTGTCTTGTCAGAGGGGAAGATGGCTGATGTGTTGTACGACTATCACGTGGCCTTGGCTTTAGGGCAATCGAGTCCCGACAGTGCAGATATCAACACCCGCCTCTATACCGATGCCGTCTTGCGCAAGTATGATCTTACGCAGGCCGACTTCGATCGGTCGATGGAGTATTACTCGCGGCATAGCGACGCATTGCTAGCCGTTTATCGACGCGTAAATGCCCGCTTCGGTACGATGGAGAATGCCGGAGGCGCGGCCGTGCCTGGTTCTGACGGCATTAATTATTGGCGCGGAGCGTCCGGCTATCTGCTCTCTTCAGCGGCGAATAATCGGATGACGTTTAGTCTGCCGGCCGATACGGCCTTTCATGCCGGCGACCAACTCACTTGGAGTTTCGAATCGCACTGGGTGGGGCGCGAAGGAGAGCATACAGCCTTGGCCGTACTTTATGTGCGCTACGTTGGCGATTCTGTGGCTACTTACAGCACGCCCGTGCTTGGCGATGACCGCCAACTGCTTTCGCTCACCCTTGCCTCGCGTGCCGTAAGCAGATCGAGGGCTTTGTGATTTTGCAGCCGGCTTCTTCGCCCGGCATTATTCAGAAAATGATGCTTTTGTCTCCACGTCTGGCGCGTGTGCTTGCCTCTGCGTCGACGCCGGCTACAACGCCTTCGCAATCTGCTGAACCGGTGAGCGATACGACTTTCCATTCGCTCGATGAAGCTTCGCCGTCATCGCCCGCCTATGGGCCAACTCAGCGCTACGTGAGGCCGTAGACCGAGCGTGCCACCTATTATATATTATCTTCGCTTCCTGCGAATTGTCTGAGTAAGCCTCTTCTTATTTTCACAGTCTAATTTTATGAAACGCATAGCCGTAAGTCGTTTACACCTGCCCGATGGGACAATTCTTCGCAACCAAGTGGTTGAAGTTCTACCTCATACGGACGGCCAACTACCGCTTGTCGGTGGCGGCTGGGTAGATTGCGGCCCCTGTTCCGCACGCTTTTACCCGCTTACCGAAGAGTTGGCTTGCACGAAGTGGCTTGGCGGCGATTTCTATTGGGACACACTGTCAGCAGAACTTTCGATTTAAGCCCAGCCGCTCAATTCGGCCGAACTGCAAGTTGCTCTTTAAATGCGTGAGGCCTAAAAGTCATATTTGTTTACGGCTGAAGCATCTTACCTGCCTCTTCTTGCAGCCGAGCACCTCTATTTAATTGAAAGCGTGCTTATAACTAAAACAAGGTAGCTAAAGTTCGCTTAAACGAACCTTAGCTACCTTGCGTATGAAGAGCAAGCGGCGTTACTCAATCTTGCCTTTCCATTCACCCATTATTGAGTGGCCCTTTGCATCCTTAAGTTTAAACTTTAAGTGCAGTTCTGACGAATTGATGTTTCCGTTCAGTACCTCAATTTCGCCTCCTACGATTGGTGCTTTGTACGCGTAGTCCCACGTCAGCCAGCATCCTAAATCTACGCGAGAGCCCTCAGGTGTCTTCACTCTCCAAGCCGGCTCTGCGCTCAACTCATTGGCACTGATATTTTCCCAGTCGATTTTTGGCAATACCGGATATTTGCCGGCCGGAATTTGCTTCTTGCCCGGATATTTCTCATTATCGATCAGCAGATAAAGGTCAAGGCAGGTCGCGTAGCTATCATCGGTGTACAATTGCAAGTAAACTTCAGATTTGTTCTTAATGCCGAAGCGGCCAATGCCATAGTCTGACGCCATACCATACTTCTTGTTGCCGAAAACCAAGGTCGTATCGGCCGCGAGCTTACTTTCCGGAAGTGGGAGCGTATCGGCAGGTGCTATTTCGCCGGAGTTGTTGTCAATGACGAGCATTCCTTCATAAGATGCTTTAAGTGTAGAGCCATCGTCGAAGGTGAAGTTGCCTTCCAGTGCGTATTTTCTGTTCGTCTTCGGCGTAATGGTCAGCGTTCCGCCGTTAATGAGTTTGATGTCCATAGGGTCTTGGGCAGATTTCAGTGTGCCCAAGAAAGTGTTGGCTGCCTCACCATTTTCGTTTAGTATGCCCGGATAGAACTTGCTGCTCTCCGGTTCATTCGGATCACCTATGGTAAATGTTCCTACGGGCGCACTCAGCTGCTTGATGTTCACGGTGTCGGCCTTGCCAAGAAGCGTTATGTAGAGCTTTGACATCGGCATGGTTGTGTTGTCGCCAAAGATATTGGTGGAAAGTTCAAGGAGATAAACGGCTGTGTTCGATTGTGTGTCGCGGTGCACAAAACTACCTACGCCCGACTTGAACGTCATTTCTTGATTTTTCAACCGTATTAAACGTAACGTCGGCTACGTCTTTTACCGGAATTACAATGGATGATCCATCGTTCTTAGTTACTTTCATGTTGTAGGTCGGCTGCGCCACGGCTGTGGCAGAAAGGAGCGCCAATGCTGCTGAAAGTAATGTTTTCTTCTTCATAATTAGTTAGTTTAAATATTAAAAAAATGGTAAGTTAGAGACTGACTTTAAAGCTGCTGCCCATTGATAAGTTGATGTAAGCAGGTACAGCTTAATCCGGTAGTGGATAATAGGAGTGGGGGCGCGCTATCTGAATCGTGGATTTCAGCGAATGTGCCAAAAACCATCCATATAGTAGAAAGTTGTTTCGTTGCAAAGTGGTTTTTAGTTATATATGATCAGGCAGAGATCTCTTTTGATGACAAAATTAAATAAGGAGTCTTTTATTCCCCAAATTTTTGAGATGATTTTTTTGCTTTTCTTTGTGCTATTATCTGAATTAGTTGCTGTAAGGGTTTAAGTCCAACCTCTTTGTTTGTTGCAATTCATACTGCAAACTTAGAGATTTGGCTTTAAGGTTATGCGGAAGTAAGTAATTTTTTCAAGTTGACAAATAGACGCGTAAACTTGTTAGATGTCCGGCAATTTTTTGTGCGTGCAGTTGGGTGGCTATGCTTGTACACTTGATGCAAACCATATAATAATTGCCTTGTAGTTTTTAGTCTACAAGGCAACTATCATATCGTATGTCATATTATAAGCGTACTTTGTGTATAGTGTTGCCAATGCGTACAATATAAATGCCTTTAGCCAATGTGGACAAACTATACGATGTAGCCAGTGTGCCTTGCGTCACCACCTGACCATTGATTGCATACACAATATAATGAATGGGAGCAGAAAGTTTTTGAGGCGTCTCTATGACAAGTTTGCCATCTCTTCCATACACCTTACAAGGCTCGTTGTTGCCCATCTTAGGCGACATTATTCCGGTTGGGAACTTGTCCGTCTCGATGATGTTCGTGAAGTAGTTCCAGCCGAAAGCCTGCCGATATTTTTCTCCCGAACCGATGGGAACGTAGAGAGGAACATCGTTCGGCGTATATCCGTGAAATGGTCCATCACCGGGATTATCCATGTCTTCTGCACAATAAGGAGGTATTGGTGCACGGGAATATATTTTTTTTATGTATTTCCAATTTGCACAACTTCCTCCACCCAAATATTCCAACGAAGCAGGGAAAACGATGGAATCAATTGCACAGTACCATAAAGCATCCTGCTCTATGCGTTTTAGTCCTTCCGGCAAGTCTATCGGTTTAAGTTTTACATCGCCTGCGAAAGCGTCAACTCCAATTTCTATTATAGACTTGGGAATATTCACCTTTTCAAAGCAAAGGACACCAGGAAGCAAAAAGAGTTGGGAATTTTTTTGTAATGTGATTGGGAATATAAATTTCTTTCAGATAGGGACACATAGAAAAAAAGAAATCCGGGTAATTCATTTTAGGGAAGCAGGTATTATCACTTTTTTTATATTACAGCCGGCAAAGGCACCTTGCTCGATTTTTCTCCAATCCCTCTGGCAAGTTTACCTCCTCTATTCTTGTGTTGTAGAAAGCTGATTCGCCAATAACTTTAAGTGTAGAGGGTAACACCAATTTCTTGAAGCATTGGCAATTTATAAAGCATTGTGGTGGAATAGACGTGATCCCATCCGGGATAATCAAAGGATCGGTACTTAACCAATGGCAGCTTGAAAAACTGAAAACGACCAAGCTTTCTCAAACTTTTTGGGGAGGTTTATTTGTTCTAATTTCATCCTTGAGAAAGCAAAGTCTCCAATTTCCTGAATTCCCTCAGGAAGGATGATGTGGCGGAGTGGGAGGTAAACCACGCCCTGATACGCTCTCGGGTCATCAATAACCTGCCTATCAGCCTTATAAAGTGCACGCGTAGGTATCTTATTGTTTTCTACTTGCGCATGCTCCAGGTTCAGCACAGTAAGTTTTCCCCTCAAAGCTGCATTTCCACATCGTTGTAAAATCAGCTTCATTGATTGGTCCATGTACGATTAATGAATCGATTTTTGTCCCATTTTTTTCCCCCAAGACCTGCTCCAATTCTCCGTACTTGCTCACGTGGACATCAAAGAAATTCACTTGCCCAAAAGATTTTTTTGTGAGCAGACAAGCGCCAAAGCGGCTAACAAAAAGTATCGTTCTCTTCATGTGATTTGTGGTTTTATGATATAGTCCGCAGGATTCCGGTCAAATGCCGTGTTTCCACGCCTTTTCTTCCCTTGATCGGTAAGCTTTGTCGTCTTGTTTTTTTAAGGGTTTTCAGGCGGCAAATAGGGGGAGCTTTACTGCTAGCTCGCGGAAAGATGCGCAGCTATAGGTGTTTTATGACGCAAATATATTGTGAAAACAGCACTTTTTGCAAGTTTAAATCTTATTTTTTAGCATGAAAAGTTGTCCCGATTCCTTATTCTTTTGCGCGTCATCGTAAGCTTGTCTTTGCGGTACATAACGCTTTGCGTTGTACAAGTGAGTCTGCCTCAAAAACCGATGCAGATAATCAAGCCGTTTATGGGGTATCAATGGGGTTTGTAAGTAATTGTATTTCAGAGATTATAGAAGTCTTAAAACTTTCACCTAAGAAAAGAAAAAAACTTTCTTATAGGACAATTTTTTGTCTTAGGAGAGAATTTTTACGATCATAGGAGAAAGTTTTTTTACTTTCACCTAAGCAAATTTTAAGGGGGATAGAGCGTGGTGAAAGCGTCGATATAATGTGTTGAAAATAAAAGCGGATTCGCCTCTTTTAATCCCACGCCGCTTTTTTTCGCGCACGAGCAGCATCGGTCGACAGCGCCTTTTTTTAGCCATTTGGTCATCATAGACATTATTCATATCATCATACTGAAATGGTGGACATACCTACAACGGTGGCGATGGTTTTGGGCATGGAAGGATGTGAAAGTACATTTCTTTTTGGACGCTTTGGCGCATTTTCATCCCATCATATAATATGTAAATGTGGTTACCGGCGCTCATTTTTTTAGAATAATTGAACTAAAAAAACAATGGTATGGGCTGCTTTTTCCGGTGCGGCATTGTTTTAATTATACCGAAATAGTCTCTTTTATTGTGCGCCGCGAGTGAAGTATGGCGAAGCGTATTATAATCGGCTGGTTTCCGGGCGCCGACGAACTTGCGAGGCCAAGCTTGGAGGCTTGTCGTTATATATATAATGTATCTGCTGTCCGGCAAAACGGAATAAAGCAAGCGCTTCGTCGGGCTTGCGAATCGTTGTTTATCTTGGTTCAAATGAGTGTCCGACGGCTATAAAAGTTCTGTCTTTTGCCCCTCTCAAAGCCTTTTTAGACTTTGTCGGGCGAAGGGCTTTTTGCTACCTTTGCTTCCGAGATCGGCAGAAGCATGATGCGGTGGCAGCGATTTGTACCTTTTGGTGTAATCGCCCTTGTTCGGATTATTGTGTCCTTCCAAAGCGCGCGCTTGGACAAGCTCCTAAAAACAAGACAAGATGAAACTATTAAATAATGAACGCGCCTTGGTCGTCTTTAGCGGCGGTCAGGATTCTACTACGTGTCTCTTTTGGGCCAAGAGGCAATTTAAGGAAGTCTTTGCCCTCTCTTTTCGCTACGGGCAGAAGCACGCCAATGAAGTTGAACTGGCTGAACGCATTGCCCGCGAGGCCGGTGTGCATTTCCAGGGCCTTGAAGCGCCACTGATCGGGCAGTTGGGGCGCAATTCGCTGACAGATGCTTCGCTCGAAATGGATGCGGAGCAGCCCGAAGGTTCTTTTCCAAACACATTCGTGCCGGGGCGCAATTTGTTCTTTTTAAGCATCGCCGCCGTCTATGCTCGTGAGCACGATATTAGGCATTTAGTGACGGGCGTATCGCAGACCGATTTTTCCGGTTACCCTGATTGTCGCGATTCGTTTATGAAGAGTCTGAACGTGACGCTTAATTTGGCGATGGATGAGCAGTTTGTGATCCATACGCCGCTGATGTGGCGCGACAAAGCCGCTACTTGGGCGTTGGCTGACGAGCTGGGCGTGCTCGATTTGGTCAGAAACGAGACGCTGACTTGCTATAACGGCGTCAAAGGCGATGGCTGCGGCCACTGCCCCGCTTGCACATTGCGCCGCCGCGGTTTAGAAGAATATTTGGCACTAAAGGATGCCGCACAAAAATCATAAACAGATGAATAGAGAACTCGATAATTTACACGCGCTGGGGCGTAAGACGGATTATAAAATGGATTATGCACCCGAAGTGCTTGAGGTGTTTGAAAACAAACATCCCGACAACGACTATTGGGTGCGCTTCAACTGCCCCGAGTTTACGTCGCTCTGCCCGATTACGGGTCAGCCCGACTTTGCCGAATTGCGCATCAGTTATATGCCCGATAAGCGTATGGTCGAGAGTAAGAGTTTGAAACTTTACCTCTTCAGTTTTTCGCAATCACGGCGACTTCCACGAAGACTGCGTCAACGTGATTATGAAAGACCTTATTCGCCTGATGGATCCAAAGTATATTGAGGTGTGCGGCCTATTCACGCCCCGCGGCGGCATTAGCATTTTTCCTTATGCCAACTATGGACGCCCCGGAACAAAGTATGAGGAAATGGCTCGCCACCGATTGGAACAGCACGACTTATAAACCTCTTCAGCGCATAGCTGCGTAAGTGATAAAAATACGTATGGTGAAACTCAACTTTTCTGCTTTCGGTCGGTCTTTGACGCGTCATAAGTACTTGTGGACTATTCTTGCCTTTCTGATCTTGATTGGCTTTGTAGACCCCAATAGTCTTTGGTATCGCTATCGCTTGTATGAGCGCAACGAAACGCTGCGCGAAGATATTCGGCGCTATGAACAGCAATACGCCGCCGATGCACGCACGCTTTACGAACTGCATACTGATCCGGCGGCGGTAGAGAAAGTGGCGCGCGTCCACTTATTTATGAAGACTGACAACGAGGATGTTTACGTAATCGAAAAGGAACAATGAAGTTATCTCCAACCCTCCTTAGCCTGGCCACGATTGTAGGCGGCTTGCTCTTACCCATTGGCGTATTGCTGCCGCTTTTTGTGGCCGATTTTATGTATGCATTTCTCGTATTCACTTTAGGCGCTGTTCTTTTTGCCGGCGCGCAGTTTTTAACTCCCTTTACCAGCAAAAGTTTCACAGCGCGGCGTTTGCACCGCCAGCAGTTGCTTGGCGCAGTCTTCTTGCTGGCTACGAGCGTTTTAATGTATATGCATTGGCAAGGCCTCCCGCCTTTTCGCGGCGATGAGTGGAAAATCTCGTTGGCCATAGCTGTCGTCTTTGAACTTTATACCGCTTTTCGCTTACCGTCAGAACTAAAAAAAACGCGTGAAGTATAAAAAACGCCTGCTTAAGCGAAGAAATTGTTCACAAAACCTCAAAAATATATTATTTCAAGAATTTGTAACAGTCGAAACATCAAGTATTCATAGTGTTCAGCGTATATTTGCCAAACAATAGTCAGGCGAAGTAACGGAAAATGATGAAGGTATTGACATACATAACTCTTATGGTGCTGATCGCTTCGTGCGCTTCATCTTATAACATCAATGGCAGCTCTACGGTGCCCTGCCTATGATGGACGTATGCTTTATCTCAAGGTATCTCCTGATGGCATCGCCTCAACTGATCTGGATTCTTGCAAAGTAGTCCACGGCCGTTTCAATTTTTTTATGGTGCGATAGATTCTACCTGTATGGCCCAGTTGTATTTGGGAAATACGCAGGTAATGCCGCTCGTTATAGAGGCGAGCACCGTAACGGTTCAATTAGACAATTTAGGTCAGACCGTTTCCGGTGGACCGCTCAATAGTCGTCTTTACCGATTCTTTAAGCGGCGCGATAAGTATGAGAACGCGCTTTGGGATATTCAGCAAAAACGTGATTCGGGAAATGCAGCAAGGGCATACGATGGAGACGATTGAGGCGAAGTGGAAAGGCAAGATCGACAACCTCAATGCGGCTTCAGAGAACCTTGAAATTCGCTTTATCGTCGACAATTGGAATAACGTCCTTGGCCCCGGCTTCTTCCGCATACTTTGCAGCAAATATCCGACGCCGATCGTGACGGATCAGATCCAGCGCATTTTGACGAGCGTACCTCAATCGTTTCTTGAAAATCCCTATGTGCGCCATTATATTGCTGCAGCGCGCAACAATCCGCTGAGCAAGCCTTTTCCCACCTACTGAAGCGGCTAAGTAAGCTATCTTTTTTATAGCAACAGATCATACTACACAAAAAATATAAAGCAGCAATGAGCTTCGGCCATTACTGCTTTTTCTATATTGCCGCAGCCTCTGCCGCGCTGCCCCTTTTTACCTTCGATCGCCTCTCGTTCACAATACTTCTTGCGCCCTTTTTGCGTTTTGCCGCTCCTTGCCCATGTGTTTTTGTGCGGCTTTTGCGCTCTCCGCTCCTTGTTTAAGCGCTTCTTGTTTCCCTTTTTCCATCGGTTTCTCCTTGTTCGGACGCTTTCTGTGCGGCTCTGACATTCTACTTCTTTTACGCTCAATTCTCCGCGCACCTTTCGTTACCCAACAAGTCCCGCTGCTCCTGACTTCACTCCGCTTACGCCATATCCTTGTCCCGTCACTTTTATGTCTTTGCGCTCTTTTTAGCTAAGGAACGAAAGTGTAAAAGGGAATTTCTTCACTTCAATCGAAAAAAATTATTCTTTTTCATGGTATATTTCTATCAAATATATTGGGCGTTTAGCGAAGAAGTTATACTTTTGCAGTGATTGTTGTCGTGAGATAACGTGTTTAGTTAAGTCTAGTTTAGTTTTTGTGTTGGTTAATGGGAGTACCGTAGCGTCGGAAACTCCCATTAATTCTTTTATATCAATGGCTTACGTTTTTTATTCGTAACATGAATTTTTTATCTTTTCCTTTTGGGGTCTTTGTAAATGATGGCGAGAATCCTACGATTTGCAGGGTGTTTTTGTCTGCGTTTTGCTTTTTATTTTTTTGGTCAATACAGCGTAAAAGAGAAATAATAAACGACTCCGGATCGACGTGCAGTAAAGTAGCTACGCAAGGCAACTTCCTTTTTTGTTTTTACCACGAAGGCTTTGAGGCGATACAGGAGATTAAAGAATCGAGAATAGCAACTGCGGATCATCATAACGATTCAAAGCACGATAGAAAGGATTTGCTTCAAATGGCGCTAATGAAACCTGTGCTTTCTTTGGGCCGCATACAACTATATAAAGGTATGCCTGTCCGACGCACGTTAATCGCCTAAAACGAACTAAATGATTCGCTTTAATCAGGCTGCTGTGTCTTAATTTTTGATAAGCATGCCTCCCGAATAATATAAATTGCACCTTCTTGATGCGAAATGTGCTTTAGAAATATTAGCCTTATAGCTCACGCAAGGGTCGTGTGAAGATGACTTCGCATGCGAAGCGTTGTTTAAATAGTCGTTAAATAAATAGTTAATAGGCGTGTTCAGTGTGGCGAATTATCTTTATTTTATTTACCTTTGCGCCCAATAAAAAAAGGAGAGTTATAAGCTCTTTGGACGTATAACACAGAATATAAAGACAATATGAATGAAAAAAGATTAATGACAGCAGATTTTTATGAATGCCGGTGGTAAGCGGACTTATGTGCAAACTGTGTGCCAGGTATACGGATTGGATGCACAAATGATGTTAGCCGGCAGTGTCAGTGGTGACACCGACAATAAGGATATTGGTCAGGATCCTAGTGATCCTTGGTACACGGGTCAGGATTAACTGATAAAGTTATTTTTATTGGTTAGCGATAAGTGAATCATAAAGCAGCTTATGAATGATGATGCTGTACTTGTATGTAAGATGAGTCGGATATCAAAGTGCGCGTGCAATTATTCATATAACGAATTTAAGGCTTATTAATTGGGCTTGTTTATGTATATACGAATGAAAAAAAGATTCTTTTTGCCGGCTTTGTGTTTGGCAACATTAGTGTTCATGTTTTCCTGTTCTTCTGAACTTCCTGACTATCCGGGCCAAAAAGAAGAACCTGCCGAAAAGATGCTAACGCTTACCGTTACAGCAGGTACTATGGAAGACTCCATAATGACGAAAGCGGTTGTAGAAGAGGCGGATGGTCCTAAGAGTCCTTGGAAATGGGAAACAGGCGACAAGCTTCAGCTGGTATCAATCGTTTCAGGAGATACGACGATAACTCCGCTTACGGTGAGCCGAATTTCTACCGATAAAACCCGTGCTGAATTTAAAGGATCGGTTGGGGCCGGTCGTGTAACAGCCGGCGCAACCTATCGCTTCTTCTATATGGGCGATAGGACCATTACTCGAGACGATGTCAGGGCTGGTAGAATCAGTGTAGATCTAAGTAGCCAGACGGGGAAGATTGGGGATTTGAAGAAGTATTGCGTACTTTCCGGTACGGGCAAGCTTGCCATTTCCGGCTTGAATGCGTCTATTGAAAATGACGTTAAGCTGGAGAATGCGTTTGCCGTAGCCCATTTTGCGATGAGAGCCAACGACAATACGCTACTTACGAAAGTGGGTATACGCGGTGCAGGTGTTTACGCTGAGGCCGGCGTTAGTTTTGACGATGGAAAGGCTGTGGGCGTTACGGAGGCCGGAACAGAAGCAGATCCGGAGACTAATGTGTTTATTGCCGGTGGGGCAACTGACTTTTATGTGACGCTTGTACCCGGATCAGTTACGCCGTCATTTGATGGTTATTATGCCAACTCATATAATGCTGATGTGGTAACAACAGCGCCGGTAACGCGCGATTATGATGAAGAAAAGTCTTTCGTTTATTACGGGGGAAGTAAAGCGGTTTTCTCTGTCAGTGAGACGCAGACGGTAGCGATCACCAATGGCAATATGCAGTATGTGATGCCCATCCAGACGTATACGTCAAATATGAATACAAATACGTTGAAAGCTAACACGCTGATCAGATGGAAAAAGTCTGTGCCGCTCAAGATTGCCGGCGCACTCACTACACACCCCGGCCACTATCGGTTAGCCCCCGAGCAATGGCGATTGGCAATTCCTACAAGCGTCAAAGGCGGTAGCTATACGTTTGCGACGGTTATGAAGGATGGCAAGAGATATATTTCTCCGGAAGCTTATCGTTATTTTGACGTACCTTCGTGGGGTACGATAGATAACCCAACGTTGCTTAATTACACTTCCGTGCTTAGCGGCTCAGGTGTGGACACGCAGTACGACTTCGGTAATAAGTTGCTTGTTGGGACAAAGCCTACGCGTACAATGACCTCAGATGAGTGGGGATATCTATTATATAAGGATGCCCAAAATAACACCAAGCGTTATTGGCAGGTGGGTAGCAAAAAAGTTGAGCGATGGGCAAGATGTTTTATTGATGACATCAGAGACGGAAATAAAAAAGGGAAGTGGCAGAATACAGAGCAGCGCGGGTATCTAATATTCCCCGATAATATGTCGATAGAAGATGCGAAAAAGGCATTTGAAACTACAAGTCCGATCTTCGGAAGATGGGCTGTTAGTAGCAAGAACCCGACTACCCATGAGTTGATAAAGAAAAGCGGTGCGGTCTTTATTCCTCTTACGGCTTGGAGGCCTACGGGATCTAACGTATTGCATCAAGTGGGAAATCACGGGAACTACTTCACCTCTTCATATCGAGGTGGGGGAATTATACATGTCTTGATGACAGATGGTGGAACTCCTAATACCGCAAATACATCAGACGCAGGTCAGGGCTGTATGACTAGATTGGTGCAGAACATTAATTAATTGTGCAGTATCAGGCAATGGCTGACCGATGCGGTCGGGCTTTGCTGCATACATAAATTCACTCAAAGGATTTCTCCGTGCTGTATGGCCGTGAGAAATCCTTTTTTTTGTATGGAGCGGAAGGAACTCTCTGTTTGTGGCGTGGCTGTCTAAAGAATGCTTTTAGGGCGTCTCCGATTGCGCCTTGCAGGTGGACGATTTGATTGGGGTTAAAATAAATCCGCAAGACCGATTTGTCGGCATTGGCGGATGAAGAGTTGTGCCGATTGGCCGTTGGCCGGGCAGCACGAATTATATATAATGTGTTGGTCGTTAGATGCGTGTAGTCTTCGACATTAAATAAAAAGTCTAAGATCGTCATCGCCGCCATCGCTTCTACGATAGGCACTGCTCGCGGCACGACGCAAGGGTCGTGGCGTCCGCGGGCCTGCAACCGAATAGGCTGCGCTTGTAGATTTACGGTCGATTGAGGGTGGAGTAGCGTGGCGACCGGCTTAAAGGCTACGCGAAAATAAATCGTTTGGCCATTGGAAATGCCGCCTTGAATGCCGCCGCTATGATTGGTTTGCGTGGTGATGCCGCCTTGGCCGTCAGGCTTAAAAGCATCGTTCAGCGCACTGCCTCGACCGAAAGCTGTCGCAAAGCCTTCGCCATACTCAAAACCTTTGGCTGCATTGATACTCAGCATTGCTGCACCTAATGCTGCGTGAAGTTTTCCGAAGACCGGCTCACCCAGTCCTGCCGGACAGCCACGGATAAGGCCCGTAACGACACCCCCAACCGTATCTCCCTCCGCCTTAACGCGCCGAATGAGCGCGGCCATCTCTTCTGCTTTTTCTGCGTCCGGACAGCGCACCGCGTTAGTCTCCGCAGCCGCCACATCATAATGACGATAGTCGTAGGGTAAGGCAATAGAACCAATCTGCGAAGTGTAAGCCTCGACGGAGATTCCCACCTCGCGCAAAAGCTAATTTTTGCCAAAGCGCCGCCTGCAACGCGCACGGCCGTTTCACGTGCTGAAGCCCGCCCGCCGCCTCGGTAATCATAAAGACCATACTTTTGCCGATAGGTATAATCCGCGTGAGAAGGGCGAAAGGCCTCGCGCATCTCTGCATAGTCTTGCGAATGCTGCGCCTCATTGCGAATCATAAAGCCTATGGGGCAGCCCGTAGAGCGTCCCTCAAAAAAATACCCGAGAGCAGTTGCACGCGATCCGCTTCTTGGCGCGCTGTCGTCAAGTCGCTCTGACCCGGTCTGCGGCGTGCCATTTCGCCGGCGATAAAGTCTTCGTCGACAAAAATGCCCACGGGGAAGCCATCGACGATGCCGCCGATAGCTTCCCCGTGGCTTTCTCCAAAGGAAGTGAGTCGAAAGAGATGGCCGAAAGTATTCATTGATTAATGATGATGTCCGCAGTGGCCATCACCGCATCCGCCGTCGCCGCAACCTTCTTCGCCGCAGCCGCATCCGCAACCACCTTCGCCGCTAATCATACTTAAGAAACCGGCCAACTCTTCTTTCGTCGTTTCGCGTGTCTCTACGACTTTGCCCGTAAAGTGGAGCGAGCAGCCGGCGAGCGGATGGTTTAAGTCAACGATTACCGTATCGTCCGTGACGTTTAAAATTGTGCCGTTGAAGCGCTCGCCATTGTCGTTTTCAAAGGGAACGATATTGCCGGCAAAGATGTTTTCCTTGTCGAAATGTCCATCGACAGTAAACATATCTTTAGGCAACTTGCGTAGATTTTTCTTCTTCGTAAGCGCCGTAAGCCTCATCTTGCGTCAGCGTAAAGTCAAAAAGTCTCGTCAGTTTTGAGATCAATCACTTTCGTTTCAAAAAGCGTCGAGCGCAAAATTGAGTCCGGTGATAAAACGGAAAGGCCGTTCAGTCGTAGCTTCTTCTACGATTTGCTCTTTACCTTCACGGTCAGTGGCCGTGAGGCGGTAAGTCAACGTAATGGTTTTTGTTATTTTGCCATAATTAGAGGATTGTTGTTTTGTTAATCGTGCGCGTCAGTCGGCCGGTTTATGCACCCTATGCACGCGGGTCGGCGCTGTTGCAACGCATTATATAATCTATTTCGCCGCCTGCTTTTTATCCGCGGCGTAATTGGAGTTGGTTGTGGAGCAAATTAAAGCCTTCGCTTCGCTGCTTAAAAGTCTTGCAAGAGCGCCTGCGGGTCAAAGGCGTGATCGTCCTCTTCCGGCGCTAAGAGTCTGAAGTCAAGTGATACCTCCCCATTGTCCAGATGCGCTCTGAAGAAGTGCTGCAATTGCCCTTTTATCTTGTTCATATCTTTGAGTACCATCGTGTTTTCTACCGGCACGACAATGCTTTTTTTGCATCAACCATTTGCGGTTCCATACGCTTCATTCGCGCAGCCGTAGCCGTCTCTTCAGTGGGCAATTGGTTGGCAAAGCGCATCCAGACATAGCGCACATCCGAGAGTTCAAAGGCTTTTGTTGCCGAAGTGTTCTTCCGGCTCTTGCACTTGAGACCCTTGTCGCTGCTCCTGTAGTTTTCGGATGGCCTGCTCTCTGACGGATAACGTTTCCGGGAGCTTTCTGTATGGCGCTGTTGACATTGGCGCTTGCTCCGGATCCGGCTTTGGCGCGCCGTAAGTCGGTTTCTGTTCGGCTACGGCAGAGGGTGCCGGTGCTGTCGCACTACTTGGCGCCGGTTGTGGTTGCGATACCGTAGCCTGAGGCGTGGTGCGCCCTGACGCTTCAGGCTTTTGAAAAACCGGTTGCAAGCTTGTTTTGGCGCCTTTGACCGGCCGTCGGCACGGCGGTGTTGGCCAGCTGGGCCAATTCGATCAGCGTCAGTTCTACGCGTAAGCGCTTATTGCCGCTATCTTTATATTGTAGTTCGCAGTCGCTCGTTAATCGCAGCGCCTTATATAGAAAAGGTAGGGCGCAGCGGCCGGCTTGCTCGCCGTATCGCTGCCTTACGTCTTCGGCCACCTCTAAGAGCGGGAGCGTGATAGCATCTCTGCTGACCAGCAAATCGCGGAAGTGGGCCGCCAAACCACTGATAAAAATGATTGGCCGCAAAGCCCTTGTTGAGAATCTCATTGAGCGTAAGGAGCACCTCGGGCACTTTCCCTGCCAGTAGCAGATCCGTCACGCGGAAATAGTAATCGTAGTCGAGTAAGTCTAAGTCCTCGATCACTTTTGCATAAGTCAGGTTGCCCTCCGCAAAGCCCGCTACTTGGTCAAATATAGATAGCGCATCGCGCATGCCGCCATCGGCCTTCTGCGCAATGACGTTGAGCGCCGCCTCCTCATATTGAATGTGCTGATCCTCGGCCACGCGCTTAAGGTGATGGACAATGTCGTTCACCTCCATCCGATTGAAGTCGTAAATCTGGCATCGACTTAAAAATCGTAGGCAGAAGTTTCTGCTTTTTCCGTCGTGGCTAAGATAAAGATGGCGTGTGCGGGCGGCTCTTCTAGCGTCTTTAGAAACGCGTTGGCTGCCGCCGTACTGAGCATGTGCACCTCATCGATGATGAACACCTTGTAGCGCCCCATTTGCGGCAAGATATTGACTTGCTCGATCAAGGCGCGGATATCTTCCGCACTATTGTTAGAGGCCGCATCAAGCTCGTGGACGTTCAAACTTCGGCCCGCCTGAAACGCTTGGCAACTTTCGCATTCCCCGCAAGCCTCCCCGCCGGGGCCGGGGTGCAGGCAGTTGATCGTCTTGGCAAAAATACGAGCGCAAGTCGTCTTACCTACGCCGCGCGGACCGCAGAATAAATAAGCGTGCGCCAGTTTTCCGGCCGCGATGGCGTTTTTTTCAGTGTAGTCGTAAGCGCGTGTTGACCCACGACATCATCGAAATTCGTGGGGCGATACTTGCGCGCCGAAACAATATAATTGCCCATAGTGGAGTTGTGTCTGCTTAAGTCTGCAAATTTATATAGAATCCGTCGAATATAACTCACATCAGGGCAAATAGTTTGGGCGATCTGAGCTCCGTGTGGTGAATTTGCGCGCTGTCGTCTCGTTTCTGCCTTTTTAGCGATAGATCTCTCTGCCCGCAAAGCCGCAAAAACCTGCCATCGCGCAAGAGAAAAGAAAATAAGTTTGCCGTCACATTGCCCGACAAGGACAGATAAGGCTACAAAAAAAACGTTTATTGTTTTGTCTTTCTTTGTGTTTACACTACTTTTTGCAACAATATTGAGACGTTTACGCCAAATGACGCTGACGATAGATGCGGGTAATACGCAGACGAAAGCGAGCCTCTTTGAAGGTGATCGATGCGTGGCCGCCGCCTGCCCGTTGGCGGCCGACGGCCGCCAACTTCGCGAATGGGTGCGGCAGTATCCCGTCGAGCGTTGCGCCATTTCGGATGTAGGGAGATCGCAGTTTGCCGCTACGCACACTGCTCGCAGAATTGGAGATTCCCATCCTTTGCGTGACGGGCTTAACCCCTGCACCGCTGAAGAATGGGTATCATACGCCCGAAACGCTGGGCGCGGATCGCTGGGCTGCGGCTGTTGGCGCGGCCGACTTGCTTCCGGCGCACCCGCTCTTGATTATCGATGCCGGCACTTGCGTCACCTACGACTTTGTCGCCGCTTCGGGCGAATATCTTGGGGGCAATATCTCGCCGGGCTTGGCCTTGCGCTTAGCCGCTTTGCATGAACATACCGCGCAGTTGCCCCTCGTCGATCCTAAAGGCGCTACGCCGAATCCGGGTATCGATACGCCAACCGCCATTCGCACCGGTGTCCTCACAGGATGGCAAGATGAAATCACAGGCTGCATAGATCGTTTTCGTCAAGCGCATGCTGATCTGCAAATCTTCCTGACGGGAGGCGATGCAGTTTACTTTTTCCACTGACGCCTCGCTGCCTCTGCGGCGCGAAGCTGATCTTGTGGCTCGCGGACTCAAGGTTTTGGCTATCTATAACACAGTTGGCCGGAAGTAGTTCGCATTTATTAATGATAGCAGTAAAATAGTCCTTATGACAATTCGAAAAATAACCCTCTTCGTTTCGGCTCTTCTCGCCGCAACGTTTGCCATGGGCCAAACCAACGGCAGCAATTCGCCTTATTCGCGCTATGGCTTCGGTTTGCTCAACGATCGTTACAGTGCCCGCACTACAGATATGGCCGGCACGGGCCTTGGTTCGCGTTCCGGGGCAGCACTTAACGTACTCAACCCCGCATCTTATTCTGCCATTGACTCCTTGACTTTCCTTTTCGATGCAGGTCTTACGCTGCAAAACAACTATTTGACGGAAGGAAGTTTGAAAGTCAATGCTCGCAACACGAGTTTGGACTATATTACTGTGGGCTTCCGCCTCCGCTCGCGTTTAGGCTTCTCGCTCGGCCTCTTGCCTTACTCTACCGTAGGCTATGATTTTAGTCGGAAGAGCACGATGCAGACACAGGCGGGCGAAGTTACGCAAACCAATGCCTATAAAGGCGATGGCGGCTTGCACGTAGCTTATGCCGGCATCGGTTGGGAGCCGCTCCGAGGACTTTCTGTGGGCGCCAACTTCGGCTATCTCTGGGGCGATATCGATCATTCCGTCACCTCTTCTTTCTCCGATGCTACCATCAGTACGCTGCGCCGCCAATATTCGGCGAGTTTGCATACCTATAAGGCCGATTTCGGTTTGCAATATGTGCAGGCGATCGGTAAGAAACACACGCTGACGCTCGGCCTTTCGTATGGCCTTGGCCACGATATCAATCGCAATGCTTTCTTCTATGATCTGAAGTCTGTAGGCAATGGATTCGTGGGCGATATAATCGGCACGGCTAAGGCTTTCGCGCTGCCCACGAGCTTTGGCGCGGGCTTGTCGTGGACGTGGAATCGCAGTTTGACGCTTTCCGTCGATTATAATTTGCAAAAATGGGCTGATGTGCGTATGCCGGAACTTTCCGTAGGCGCCGATGGCCACTATATATATAATGTGTCCAAGGGGCAGTTGCTCGATCGTTCGCGCTTCTCCGCCGGCGTAGAGTATATTGCCAACGAAGAAGGCTTGCGCTGGCGCGACCACGTGCGCTATCGTGCCGGCTTCTCTTACGCTTCGCCCTATGTTCGCGTCAATGGGCAGGATGGTCCGAAGAGTTATATTATCAGTGCAGGCGTAGGCCTCCCCGTCAACACAAACTACAGCAATCGTTGCATTGTAAATTTAGGCGTTCAATATGAACACGTAGCGCCTGGCGCGAAGACGTTGCTTAAAGAAGATTATATTCGCTTTACGATTGGCATCAGCTTTAACGAGCGCTGGTTTGCAAAAATGGAAAGCCCAATAAAGACGGCCCACATTAGGCAAAAATAAAGCATTACGACTGCTGCCCGGTTTTCAAAAAGACCGCCGGGCGGCGGTCTGCATTTGCACCCGCTTCAGCTGCTCCCGTCCGCTTGCGTCGATGGACTGATTGGAGCGTTGCCGGCTTACTCTTGCTGTTCGTGGTCTCTCTCTTGGGGAGTTGCGGAGGCGACAAACCGCCCACCGGACACCCTCGATATGCCGCGCGACTCAATGCCTGTGATGGAAACCTTTGGCGTGGCGAAAATGATCTCCGATTCCGGCGTGATGAAGTATCGTATCATAGCCGAGGCGTGGCTCTATTACGATCAAACCAAGCCGCCTCGCCAAGAATTTCCGCGCGGTATCTTCCTCGAACGTTTTGATGAGAATTTCAAAATGGACCTTTATATGCAAGCCGATACGGCTTGGTGCTTCGACGAACGCTTATGGCACTTCAAAGGCAACGTTTTTATCGACAACCGGGCCACGCAGACGACTTTTCGCACGCACGAAGTGTTCTGGGATATGCTGGAGCATCGTTTTTACTCTGATAGCTATATGCAGATTAAAAAGCCCGGGCACATGATAGAAGGCAATCGCTTCACCGCCAACGAGCAACTGACGCAGTATGAGTTGCATCGCAGTAGTGGCTATATGCCGATGTTCAACGATAGTCAGCCGGCCACTTCCGGCTCCGCACCTACGCAATCCGATTCCGCTCCGCCGATGCGCGAACGCCCCATTCCGCAAAAGAAATAAACGCTTGCCTTTTGGCCGGCGTTTTTTATTTTACGCTTTCGTTCGATTTGAGCGAGCACGAAAGCGACTTGTAAATCGAGAGACGTCAATCCCAAGGCAACTCTTTAGCTAAACGCTCCAATTGAGACAAAGCAAAAAGCGGACAGAGTGCGACGTGGCGCAGGCGACCATTGTCGAGCGTATCAGCATAATCGAAAGTGCCGAAGTTTTTCTAACGAACATCTGACGGCATTGTCCAATTGCTTTTTCGCGTAGAAACGACCAAAGACTTTTCATGCCTCCTCGCGTGCCCGATTTAATCTCCACAGGAAGTACCACCTGCTTATACTGAGAGATATAATCTATCTCTGCTTCCGCATTCTTTGCCATTCTTTGCCAATAATAAAGGGCATGGCGAATGTTGGGTTGCCTATAATGAAGCATTTTCCAATCCCGCCATCATCTCCGCCATCGGCCCTTTGTTGACCAGTTCTGAAGATTCGGCGGTTAGGATGTGAGTCGTCAAATCTGAGATGTCGCCCGTCGTCATATTGAGCAATCGCAGCATCAAACCCGTATCGAGTAGCAGCATCTTTCTATAAGCGTTATCCGTCTCTGCCCCGAGCGGTAATCCGTTAGCATCGGTGTGCGTCACCGGAATCAGAATACCGGCCAACGTAAGTAGTTCTAATGCCCGTTTAATTTCGTGTGTTTTATATCCTCCTCCCACATTGGCGTAGACAAACTTCTTCGTAGCTTGCACCGCAGCGCTTCTCAGTGTCAGTCTTAACAGCAGTGGGTCGATTTTCTTCTTATATTTTGGAAAATCATCTTCATAAGCTACGACAATGTCGTCCTGCACTTCTTGGCAGGCTAAGTAATTGTGCGTTTCCACCCATCTGCTGACTGCTTCCGGCATACCGCCGATCAGCATATATTCGCGCAGCAGTTCTACCAATCGTTGGTAGAGGGGCAGCGGCAACGGTGAGGCTGCTGTGGCCTGATTGCGTGCCTGCAATAATAAGTCTTCTCCGTTGGCCGTCAGAAATTCGTCGAAGGTCATCGGATACATGAACATCGAATGAATCCTTCCTACCCCAAAAGTGGGCAGATCTTCTAATGCAAATTCCAGCAGAGAACCGGCTGCTATCACGTGTAGAGTCGGCAAGTCTTCCTTGAAGAAGCGTAAGGCCATAATGGCTTCCGGAGAGGCCTGAATCTCATCAATGAAGAGCAACGTCTTGCCGGGCATGATGGGTTGGCCCATCACGGCGGCCAACTGCGCAACGATTTTGACAGCGTCAAGATCGCCTTTGAACAATTGTATGAGCGACGACTGCTTTTCAAGATTGACCTCGACAAAGCTATCGAATTGCGCTGCCAAATGGCGCACGGCCGTAGACTTGCCCACCTGTCGCGCTCCTCTTAAGAGTAGCGGCTTATGGCTTGATGCGGCGGCCCAAGCTGAGAGATACGTATCTATGGATCTGGGAAAATACATGCCACTATTAAGCTTATAATCTGCGACAAAGGTAGTAAAAATGAAAAAATCCAAGGTATTAAACGGTCTAAATTTGAAAAAAATCCAAGGTTTTTAATTGGCTTGTTTTTTTGAAAAAAATCCAAGGTATTCATCGCGCAAAGCGCTTTGGAGAGGTTTTTTGATCACGACAAAAAGGTTTCACCTCACGATAAAAAAAGGTTTGCGCTCGTGAGGAAAAAGGTGTACGCTCGTGAGCGTAAACCGGCGGATCGGACTTTGACGCGTAAATAGCGGACCGTTGAGGGTCGATGCGTGGGGTGGAGGCGGAAGCTGAGTTTGCCTTCCGCATGCCGGAGCGGGATGCGGCGGATGGGGTGAGGACTGTTCGGCGTTCTTTTTTGTTGTTTTTTTCGTCCGAGAAAGGCTGCTTTTTTTAGTTTGTCGGCCCATTTCGTTGGCTTGAAATTCAACCGGATGGGTGCAGATAGTTGAAAAAAATTGTATTTTTTTAGCCCGAGCGCAGGCAACTCAATAAAACTTGCTACCTTTGTCCGGCTTTATAGCCATTAAAAATACGGAAGAAACAATAAAATAATAGATATAAATGGCAGCACTACAGAAAATCAGAAGCAAAGGCAAGATCCTGATGATCATCATCGGCCTTGGCCTGTTTGCTTTTATTGCCGAGAGTGGCTTTCAGTCGATTACCGGTCTCACCAACGCTGACAAACAGAAAGTTGGCGAAGCCTTTGGCGAGACACTGACGATTCAAGATTTCCAAAATCGCGTTGAGCAGCTTTCTAACATTGCGAAAATGCAGAAGCAACGCGCCGGACAGAGTGATGCGTTGACTGATCAAGAACAGGATCAGATTCGCGAACAAGTGTGGTCCGACTTTGTCAACACGAGTGCCATCAAGCACGAGACCGATAAAGCCGGCATCCAAGTGACTGACGAGGATGTGCAAGACGCTTTGCGCACGGGGCAGGCGCAGAGCTTGCAGATGATGGCGCAAATGGGCTTTGCTAATCAGCAGACCGGACGCTTTGACGTGAATGCATTGCAAGACTTCTTGAAAAATTACGACAAAAAAATATGGCGCAGTTGGCCCAAAGCGGCCAGCAGGCTTATATAGAGCAATACCAAATGCTTCGCCAGATTTGGGAGTACACGGAAGGACAATTGCGCAACGAGTTGCTGAAGATGAAATTCTACACCATGTTGGGCCAGACCTTTATCTCCAACCCGATTTCTGCGAAGATGGATTTCGATGCTCGTAATACGTTGGCCGATGTTGAAGTGGCTGCCGTGCCTTATGCGACGGTGAGCGATAAAGACGTGAAGGTGACGGATGAGGATTTGAAGGCGGCTTACGAGCAATATAAGGAGCAATTCGTCAACCCGACGAAGAGCGTTGATCTTAAGGTGCTTGACGTCACTGTTGAGGCCAGCGAGAAAGATAAGGCAGACCTGACGAAAGAGGTGAACGAGGTGCGTCAAAAATTGGAGGCCGGCGGCGATCCCGCAGCGGTTGTCAATGCGAGCAAGACCATCTTCCCCTATACGACGTTGGCTATGAGTAAGAACGCTTTCAGTTCGACGCCTGACATTGCTGCGGCCTTGGATTCTATGGGCGTAGGCAGCGTGAAGCCGGTTTATTACAACGCGCAGGATAATACGATCAATACGCTCAAACTCATTAATAAAATTACAGGCAGCTGACTCTGTACGCTACCGTATGATAGCGGCTGTGGGCAAGACGCCGAAGGAAAGTCAAACGCGGGCAGACAGTATCTTGAAGGCTTTGCAGGGTGGTGCGAAATTTGACGACTTGGCGAAGCGCTATAACCAACCGACGGATTCTATCTGGATGTATTCAGCGCAATATGAAGCGCCTAACGTGCCTGATGACCAAGCGAAGATGATCAATCAGATCAACACGTTGCAGCCGGGCTATAGCGTGATCAGCAATGCGCAAGGTAGCATCGTCGTACAGATCTTGGAGCGCAAGCATATCGAAACGAAATATAATGTGGCTGTGGTGAAATGCCCGCTACAATTCTCTAAGGATACTTATAATGCGGCCCTCAATAAGATGAACCGCTTCCTCTCTGCAAACCGCACGATTGAGGCGATTACGAAAAACGCACCGCGCGAAGGCTATATCGTGCGTGATGTGCCCAACTATGCACAAAGCAACCAGTCGATCCAAGAGCAAATCGGCGGCAGCCGTGCGAAAGATGCTGTGCGTTGGCTCTTCGACGAGGCTAAGGCGGGCGAGGTTTCACAATTGTTCGAGTGCGGCCGCAGCAATGACCACTTGCTCGTGTTGGGTGTGACGGCGGTTAACGACAAAGGCTACCTGCCTTGGGATAACAAGAATGTGCGCGAGCTCTTAACGGGACTCGTGAAGCAGCAGAAGAAGGGAGAATTGCTTATGGCGCGCTTGAAAGGTGTGAAGGATATGGCCCAAGCGAAGACGCAAAAGGGTGTGATCTTGCAAATGTTGCAAGGCCAAAACTTCTTCAGCCAAACGCAGTTGAGTTCGTTGGCTGTGCCTGAACCAAAATTGGCCGGCGCAATCGCACGTACAGCTCAAGGACAATTCTCGGGCGCTGTTCAAGGTGCGGCAGCGATCTATTTCGTGCAAGTGCAGCGCAAGGTGCAAGGCACAGAGAAGTTTGACGCCAAAGCAGAAATGCAACGCGAGTCTGGCAACTACTTCCAAGCTATTTATCAGCAGAGCTACTACGGTGCAAATGAGTTGCTGATCAACGCGCTTGTATTGCGCAACGGCGATGTGAAAGATAATCGCTACAGATTCTAAGACGGAAGATAACAACGCAATAATTAGCCGCCGCCAATGCTTTATGTTATTGTCGGCGGCTTTTTCTGTGTGCGTGCAGGCGAGGCTTTAGATGATGCGATGACGGATATATTGTAGTTAGTGATGGTCGCGCCTTTTTGGCTTTTTGCGATCGCTTTGTTAGCAGCAGGTATCGACGCCTTCGTAAATAATGAGAGGGCACTCAAAAGTGTCGTCAAGAAATTCGTTGTTGTATGCTTTTTGTTGTACATTTGCCGAAGATGGGCTTTAGGCCCATATTATTTATATAATAGAGATGTGTGCGTGGGCAATGGACGCACCTTTTTCTGGTTTTATTTACGCTTGAATATTTAAATGGATATGTCTACACTTCAAAAATTCGACTCTTGACAAATCGCGCCGCAAATTGTATGTGTGGCGTACGATAGCGTCTTTCCTTATCGTCTTGTTTGCGATGCCGCTCGGTCACGCCTTGATGCTGCTGATGGAGCATTATTTGGCGCCGAGCACAGTTCACGTGGCCGGTTTCTTGCTGGGACTTGCCGGATTGATCATTGTGATTGTCGGCGTCTTTGTGCGTGGCGATACGCGACAAACCCTCTTGGGACTCTTTGGGCGGTTTGCTCTTTTGGACCGGCTGGGTGGAATTTCTCTTCCTGTATTATGCCCACCGATATGGCGTGCACCCTGAGCTTGTCAATGGTGTAGTGAGCACGACGAGTACTTATGTCGACGGCATCTCAACGACCGTAATGCACATCAATGGACAGCTGGTCAATAGTATGAGTGAGCCGTGGGTAAAAGATGCGATGGCTACTCGCCCTGAATACCTGATTTTTGTCAGCTTCTTTTTGGTTTCTGGATGATGATGATGGTGATGTACACTTTCAGTACGCGCAATGGCTGCCTTTTTCATTACCTGGATTCAGAAAGTGTGCTTCCGAAGCAAACGTCAGGCTATCGCGGCGCATCCTATGACGCGCCATACGAGTATCGTGACGTTTATGGAGGTCAATATGATGCTTTGGGCTTCGTATCTGCTCTTGATGTTTTGTTATGATAAGAATTTCTTGGGCGATCACCACCCTGTGACGTTTATGGTTGGTGCTTTCTGCTTGGTTGGTTCGATTTTTGATGTTCTGGAAGCAGTTGCGCATTCCATCTTGGGGCGCTAACTTGCGCATGGCTTACGCTACGGTAATCGTTTTTCTGGGTTCCTGTGGAGATCTTAGGGCGTATAGATTTCTTCAAAGAGTTTTGGGTGGAACCACAAGAGTATGCTCTGCCTCTACTCATCATCCTTGCGGCCTTCATAGGCTTAGGTATTTATATTGTTGTGAAATCGCGCTCCGGCGCTTCTCGAAGCTGATTGAACAAGAACGCTTAGCTATTTCAGGAAATATTGTTTTACTATTCCTGAGGAGCGGTGAGCGAAATACAGATTCTCTCTTTGTGAGATCTGAATAAACTATGCCGAGTTAAGAAGTCAGCTTTTTAACTCGGCTTTTAAAAAATAGAACGCCGAGAAGGGTATTTGTCATTTATTATCTCTATTTTTGCATTTGAGAGATTGTGATCGGTAACTTTGTAATCCGGCATAGAAATCACAGCATCGCTCTTGGCGATATAAAGTTGAAAGATAACTAGTATAGGATGAAGTCTTTACCCAACTTATCCAAGGCCCGGCAAGCCTTTATCACTGCTAATAATGACATAAAATAGAGAGAGGGATGAAGAAACTGGATAGTACCGTTTCTCTTTCTGTAGATTAAATAAGAATAATAGATATAAGGAGATAGTATGGCAGTAATGTGATGCTTTGTCCTCATATCTCTTTTTGTCATATCTAAACTTGTTCTGTGCAATCGGTCGATTAGAAAAAGCGAATGGCTGAAATTATTTCTTCAAATAAAACGATAGCTAAGAATACACTGTTTCTGTACGCTCGCATGCTGTTTAATCTTGTCGTTTCCCTTTATACGTCGAGGGTTATACTTGATGTATTGGGCGTAACTGATTTGGGCGTATTCCAAGTTGTGGCAGGTATTATCACGATTTTTTTACTTTCTTCAATAGTGGATTGGCCGGGGCTACTTCTCGTTTTTTTAGCTTTTGAAATAGGCCAAGGTAATAAGACAAGGTTGCAACGTACATTTTCTTCGGCTGTAAACGCATATATTCTTTTTTTCTCTTTTAGTCTTAATCTTAGGAGAAACTATCGGGTTGTGGTTTGTTTTTGAACAAATTGGTTATACCGGAAGGACGGAAGGCTGCGGCGCTAATCATTTATCAATGTTCAATCGTTATGACAATTATAACATTGATCCAAGTGCCGTATAATGCTTCGATTATCGCTAATGAGAAGATGAAGGTTTTTTTGCTTATATCAGAATTCTTGATACGCTGCTAATACTTCTCGTGACATTCTTGTTGTATGTTATTGCCGCTGATCATTTGATTGCCTATGGTTTTCTTTTTTGGTGGTTTCTTCATTGCTGATCTTTTTCTTGTTATGCTATTTATAGTCATTTTTTTATTTTTCCAGAGTGTAAGGTTCGTTTAAAAATGGGATAAAGAGATTCTTAAGCCTTTATTGGTATTTTTCCGGGTGGGATGTATTTGGGAATTTTGGTTTTGCAGTGAAGACGCAAGGGCAGAATGTGTTGTTAAATATGTTCTTTGGCGTTGTGGTTAATGCTGCTTGTGGCTTTTGCTAATACGATTTATGGGGCTGTATAGGTTTTGCTAATAACTTTATGATGTCAGTACGTCCAAGCATCACCAAGGCTTATTCTGTTGGAAATTATACGAGAATGTAGCAGTTGATTATGGATTCTGCAAAAATATAGCTTTTGTTTAATGCTATTCTTGTCTATTCCATTCCTTTTTTGAGGGAGATTTCATTTTAAAAGTTTGGTTGAAAAAAATCCCCCACCATATACAGTTGTATTGTGCCAGTTACAATTGATTACTTTTCTTATTGCCAATGTCTTTTTCCCAATTCGTTTTGGAATTGTTGCTACGGGTAAGAATAAATACATCTCTATATTGGACGGCTTTATTTTCTTAGCTTATTTGCCGATAACTTATCTGATTTTGAAGTTGGGTGAAACTCCGTATGCTCCTTTTTCTTTTTATGATAGCCTTAGAGATTATAAAAATCTAACTATTATACGAAGTTGTTAAAGGCTAATTGGTCTGATTTTTAAATTGCTTGAATTTTTACCGGAAGGGCGTTTTTTTCCTTGTATCATAGTGTCGGGTATTACGCTACTGTCTTGTTTTTGCTATATCTCGATTGTTTGTGGAAGAAGGATGGTTGAGCCTCCTTTCTGTATCTAGTACCGCAGTGGTCGTGATAGCTCTTTTGATTCTCTTTTATTTTTGGCAACGTGAGGAGAGAATTGTTGTTTTTAATTTGATCAAGTCAAAATTACCTATAAATTAAAGGGTGATTTCTGCGTATTTCCCTATAAGATTAGGAAACTATGTTTTTTTGAGTATGCATATTGTCGTAGCTTGTTGGAATTTAGAGTGGAATATAGCTCAGAGTAAATTGAGGTTTGTTCAGACTAAACGATAGTAGAAGGAAAAGAAGCGTATTCTATTATCAAAATTAATTATGCAAATGCTTTTTCTAAGGTGATATTTTATGGAACGTAACCGTACGTTTGATATAATGAAGGGGGTTGGCATATTGAGTGTTATCCTTGGACATATGGATATTGAACCATATTGGAGAAATGTTATTTATAGTTTCCACATGCCCTTATTCTTCATTTTGGCCGGATATTTCTTTCGTTCGCGCTATACGATCGCTGAAGAAGCTCGTAAAGATACGAGAAGATTATGCTCTCCTTATGTGCTTACGATGGGTGTTTTAATCTTATATATAGTATCTATCCATGGCTTGTTGCTACGCGATAATTATCTACAAGGAGGTACATTCTTATTGCCGCTAATATTTCCTACAGGAGCTTATGGGGCTTTGTTTGCTGTTCCGCTATGGTTTCTTCTTGCGTTGTTTTGGACTAAACAATTGTATAATTTGGTTCAAAATAAATCGGGGGGGGTAATTTTTTGTATTTTCCTGTCGTTGCTTGCTTACGTAGGTTCAAGATTTGTTGAGCTTCCTTTCGCGTTATTTCAAGGAATGATTGGCTTCTTGTTCTTTATCATTGGTGTTTGGGCGAAAAAAGGTGTTTCAAAAAGGTGGATATATCTATTTATCTTATGCTGGGCTTTAGTAATGGGTTTGAATGCTTTTGGGTTTGAAATTTCTTCTATTGATATGATGCATAATAACTATCGCTTTTTGCCTTTAGATGTTATTGTGGCTTGCGGAGGAACAGCGGCTGTCTATAGTATGTCAACAGTCTTGGATCGAAAGACGAATTATGCGGCTCGACTTTTGGCTTGGTTTGGTCGGTTTTCGATAGTTATTCTTTGTGCCCATACGATAGAGCGTTTTATTCCTCTTTTGGAACGCTTTTCACATAACAAATTTAGGCTTGCTGTTTGCCGTAAAAGTGGCGTTTTGCTCATTGGTTGTTTGGATATGCTTGCGTATTCCGTTTACGAGAAGTGTGTTTCAGCTAACTTAAACCATACATATATAATAGAAAGGATGGAGATAGATTTTGTCATTTTTTTGGGTAGACGGTTCTGACCCTGAATGGCAGCAGAAGAAAGCTCGCTACAAGGGGACGCTGCAGCAGGCGGCTTCGGTCAGGTATCGCGACTGGGATATATTGAAATATTGGTTTCGCGCTGTAGAAACTTATGCTCCGTGGGTGCGTCATATTTATTTCGTAGTTGATAACCAACGCCCATCGTGGCTTAATTTTTGATCACCCTAAATTATCCTTTTGTAGATCATCGTGATTTTTATTCCCGAAGAGTTTTTTTGCCTACGTTTCAAGCTAATACAATTGAGGATAATCTGCATAGAATAAAAAGGTCTGAGTGAGCAATTTGTCGTCTTCAACGACGACACGTTTATCAATGCTCCTATAGCTCCGGATTATTATTTTCGTAATGGTTTGCCTTGTGATGCGCCTTATGAGCATTTGTTTACTGCCGGTTGTTACAATCCGAAGACAGATGGGTGGGGCATTAACGTTATGGAGTTTTTGCGATACGCATGTCGTTAACGCTTATTTTGATCGTCGTAAGGTCGTTGCCCAAAACAGAAAAGCCTGGTACGGACATTATTTGGGACTGAAGTATTGGCTGCAGGCTCGGATTATAGGATGGTTTCGTCGCAGTACGTTTCAACATTTCTATACGCCACATAATGAAAAAAAGCCTTTTTGAAGGCTACTTATCAAGAGTTGTGGGAAAGAGAACCTGAAATGTTGGCCAAGAGTTGTACGAAGTTTAGAGAGAATATGAGTCTCAACAACTACGTCTTTCGCTATTGGCAATTGGCCTCCAATAAATTCTATCCGGTTAACCAGTTGCGTGCGAAGCAAGTCGTGCAGTTGGGAGCAGATAATCTTAATCAAGTAGAACGACTGATGTTTGACACTCAAGTTAAATCTCTTTGCTTAAACGATTCTTTTTGACCTTTCTTATGAGGACTATGAGAGCTTGAAGCCCCGCTTGAGCGCCCTGTTTGAGCGGAAGTTTCCCACGAAGAGTGGTTTTGAAGTATAAGTTCTTACTTTTTTTATCGTTTATTGTGTAGAGCTTGGCTTGTTTGTAGTTCGTTTTGGAAAGGTGGTGTAGCTCGACTATGGTATCTTAACTTAAGGTTTTTTTGTCTTAAAAAAACTCTTAATCATGTGATTATTATGAAAAGAAGAATACTCTTTATGATTGGTACGTTACAGTCGGGCGGTGTGTCAAAGAGCATTGTTAATCTTCTCAATACGATGGACCGCACAACGTATGACGTCCATTTGCTTCTGCTTGATCGGGCAGGAGATATTCTTTTCTCCATATCTTCCTTCGGATATTACAGTTCACGTCAATCGAGAAATAGAAAATCTTCATCGTGGACTCAGGGGGTACGTGCTTTGCTGTTTACCGGTCATTTGTGGTTAGCACTAGGCTCTTTGCTCCGTATGCTGATGTCGAAAATATCGCGGGCTTGGGCAGGTAGATGGCTGGCTTATTTGATGCCGCGTTTTACGGATCTGACCTTTGACCTCATCATAGATTATGGCGGCCAACAGCAACTATATTATATGGTGGACAAGTTGGATGGGAAAAAGAAGATTACGTTCTTTCATAGCGACTATACTAAGTGGGACTATTACTATGCTGCTGATAGACTTTATTACCCTAAAGTAGATCACATTTTTTCTATTTCTCAAACTTGTGTGGATGCTTTGAAGGGCTTTTTTCCAGAATGTCGGGATAAGATCTCTATAATGGAGAATATTTCTTCGCCTGAATTGATTAGAAAGCAGGCTACAGAATCAATAGAATTTCCGGAAACGCCTTTGTCGTTATTAACTATTGGTCACGTCTTACAGGCTAAAGGAATTGATTTGGCTATTGAGGCTGCATCTCAATTAAAGAAGAAACAAATAGATTTCAAATGGTTCTTCTTAGGTAAGATTATAGAGTCTGATTGGCTCACTTTAATAGAAAAAAAAGGTCTGAGTGATAACTTTGTATTCTTAGGTGTTCGCCCCAACCCTTATCCTTATATAAAGGCGGCCGGTATTTACGTCCATCCGTCTCGTTTTGAAGGAAAGTCTATTGCGCTAGATGAAGCTAAGATTTTATGTAAGCCCATTGTTGTCACTAATTTTCTACTGTTAATGATCAATTTGAGGATAGAGTGAACGCGAGCATATGCGAGATGAATGGTGGTGCGTTGGCTGATGCTATTATCGAATTGGCTACCAATAAAGAGCTATGTCAATCCTATGTAGCTTATTTAAACGCTCACATTGTTGACAATTCTTCCGAAGTAGAAAAACTATACGCATTTATTGATTAAGCATATAAACGATGCAATATATTGTTTTACTCGCCGTTACGGCCCTGTTGGCTTGGGTTAACTTTGATAAGCTTTCAAAGTTTCTAAATCGTTTTTTTCCTTACCTATTGTCTTTTTTTATCGGCATCTTTGTCGGTATTAGCGATATGTTGGGTGGTTATGATAGGTATGTTTACGCTGAAGCGTTTGAAGCGCAAGCGTGGAGTGTGCATTTGGGAAAAAGGATTGTTTAATCCTGACTTTCTCTTATTATTTGGAAAAAGAGCCTTTTGTATGGCTTGTTGAATAGCTTCGTGGGATATTTTACGCCGAATAGATACATCTTCATTTTGTTTATTTCCCTTTTGATTTATGTGCTGTTGCCTTTGTCGTTATATAAACATACGAAGTATCCATTCTTTAGTCTGCTAATTTTTCCTTGGGCTAATGTTCTTCTTTAGTTTTACTTATCTACGCCAAGTGCTGGCTTGTGGTCTTTGTTGGATGGCTATTCCTTTATGCTGTCGATCGTAAATTCTGGCGCTTTGCCGCATTTGTTGTTGTGGCTACTTTTGATTCATAATTCAGCAGCTTATTTTATCGTTTTTATATTTCTTGCCACAGAAGAAATATGCTCCTTCAAAAAGTTGTTCTTGTGATGAGCCTCTTACTCGTTTTAGGACTAAGTGGTATAACCAAGTCTTTATTTCTTGTCGCCGGCGATGTGGCTGAAAAATATGAAGATTACGAATTATTCCCAGACTGCAGAATATGGTTTCCGTATTGAGTATGTGGTTGAGGCTCTCCTTTTCCTTTTTTTATCTTATTGAAGAACTATGCTAAGGTACAAACAGATAGGCGGAGCTTGGTTTTGTTGAATATATATCTGATGTTTTGTGGTGTCTTGCTCTTTTTCTGCCGCTCTTCTGATGGCGGCCGTATTGCTTGGTACTGCTCTTTGGGCGTGATGATTATGATGTCTGAATTTTGTAGCTATCGCAATACGAACGGCTTGCGTAGTTTCGTCACCGTGCTTTGTATAGTCCTTTTATTTGCGTATCTTTTTTTGCTTGGGGTATTTTGATACGTCCTTATAAGACCTTTTTATCCGTTGGCCACAGATCAGATGACTTTGTCTATCAAAGTTATGAATACGATTACAAATATGATCGTGATAAATTCTACAATCTGATATACCCACAGAAGTAAGAATAGAATGCAACTGATTGTTGATCCCCGTCTAAAATATAATTACGCCTCCTGGTATTTATACGGCCTTGCTCAAGTTGTGGGGAGGCGTAGTATCAGCTATGATGTTCGTCCTTTTCGGTCGCTTAAGTACGAGACGATACCTGATTATAATAGCGGGCTGGCGCTAATTTGCAAAGAAGGGACGTTTGTACAGAAGATATTTATAGATACAGAAGATCGAGCCGTAGTGTTTGAAGATCGTTATGAATGGTGTGATGTCTATGGTAAAGTGAATCCTACATTTGAGCAGGCAACACAATTGAAGAAATTAAAAGCAATAGGCCCGGAGTTTGGCATCACTTTACACCGATCATTCATTTCCGTTTTTAACTGCCTTTTACATTACATAAAAGGGCGGAAGCATACAGCGCTGCCTTTTAAAGCTTATTTGCGAGATTATCTTTATACCAATATCAGACGACGTCCATTAGCTCATTACACAAGGGCAATTCAGGTTAAGGATCATTATATCTTCCACGCTTCTACTCTTTGGTATAATCGCTTTGCAGCAACAGATACCAATATGTATCGTGGAGAATTTTTGAAAGCTTGTCAAAAGGCCGGATTGCAGATAGAAGGTGGACTTTATTTCCTTCATGGTGACGACGTGTTGGCTGAGATGCCGGACTATCCACGTTATAAGGAGCTTTATAAAGATTTTATTTATGAACAGCGCTTATCGATGGACGACTATATTCGCAAGACGCAAGAAAGCGTACTTGTTTTCAATACGCCTTCTGTTTGTGAATGTCATGGTTGGAAGTTGGCTGAATATCTGTGTATGGGAAAAGCCATCATATCTACGCCACTAACGCGCGCAATGCCCGGAGAGGGTTTGGTTCATGGGGAGAATGTACATTTTGTACAGACGCCGGAGGAAATTTATGATGCAATTGTTCGTATAACGCAAGATGTAGCATATAGGCAGAAGTTGGAGCAAGGTGCCCGTTCATATTTCAAAAAATGGATTTCGCCCGAGCAAGTTATTCGGCGCCTGTTAAATCATTCTTACTCTCCTACTCGTTGAATAATTATTGAATGCGAATTCGCTATAAGTATCGACTTCTACTGAGATGAAGTATAGTACATCGTGCTAAAGTAAGAAGGAAACGAAAAAAAGACGACTAAGTGGGCGACAAGCAACCGACAGTAATTATTGCTTTCAAGCGTAAGCCATACTTACGCTCTCGTATGCACAAAGACTTGTCCATAGGCGGCGCAAAACTTTCTTATAGGGAAGAAAAAATTGTCTTAGGAGAGAATTTTTCCGATCATAGGAGACAATTTTTTCGATCTCCTAAGCAAGTTTTGCCACTCTCCTAAGCGTGATTTTCCTTGGCTTATTCAGAGAAAGTTTTAGCGCTCACGCTCTGACGACGGAAGGTATGATTGCGATGTCTTTTACCATAGATTTGCAAAGTAGGCTTAGCCTTGATGTCAAACATTAGCAAAACTTATTGAAGATACAGACTCATGCCATGAAATTTGTAGTAGTCATAGGAATGAGTCATATTTTCTACCTGCGTTATATACAATCATAAAGTTTCGGAAAACCGTTTGCTCCTACAACTTTTAGAGGACTTTTCTTATATCGCACTCACGTTAATTAAGAAATGCTGTTTACTGTTTTTACTCCTACTTATAATCGTGCAGATTTGTTGCCTCGAGTCTACGATAGTCTTACGCGGCAGACGTTTAAGGACTTTGAATGGATCATTGTAGACGATGGGTCTACAGATCATACAGCGGCAATAGTAGATGAGCTTATCCGAAAATCAGAGGAAGTAGGTTTTTTTCCATTCGTTATTTTTTTATAAACAGAACGGAGGGAAACATACGGCACATAATTTGGGCGCGAAAGAGGCATTGGGAGAATTGTTCTTTATTGTAGATAGTGACGATATCTTGCCGGATAATGCCTTGGAGATTGTAGCTGAAGAATGGAAGAAACTGTCTAAAGATAATTCTTTTGCAGGCGTTTGTGGCTTAGATGCAGATATGCAAACAAAGCAGATAATTGGGAGCGGTTTACCCAAAGATATAATTGATGGATACTACGCAGATGTGAAGTTTGGCTACCATCTTAGAGGTGATATGAAGGAGGTTTACCTCGTTGAAGCGTTACGCGAGTTCCCTTTTCCTGAAATTGACGGAGAGTCTTTTGTCCGGAAATATTAGTGTGGAACCGCATAGGATCTAAATATAAACTTCGTTTTGTGAATCGTGTTATTTATTTCGCCGAGTATCAGTCTACGGGGATTACATCCTATATAACGAAGATACGTATGAAGAGTCCTATTGCCACAATGATGACCTATGCAGAGATGACCCATTTATCTATTCCTTTTGTGCATAGACTTAAGTCTGCTATCAACTATTGGAGATTCTTCTTTTGCCGGAAATTACAAAAAAACGTGCGTACCTAAGATCTCATTTCTTTGGTTATGGACATTACCTTTAGGACTCATTATGCATTTACGGGATAAGAAGTTTCTAAAAGGTCAATAAGACAAAGATCAATATGAAGATTCTAAATGTAATAACCTCCCTTTTAGTTGGTGGTGCCGAAATGTTAGTCGTTGAGATGGCCACAAGGCTTCGTCAACGCGGACATCAGGTTGATGTTTGCGTATTCAAAGGAGTAGAGACTCCTTTAATGGATAAGCTTGTTCGAGAAAATCCGGGAGTGAAACTATACAAATTGGGAACGAGCTTCTATAATCCTCTGTATATTTATAAGCTAAGGAAGATAATACGTAATTATGACATCATCCATACGCATAATTCTTCTCCTCAATTGTTTGTCGCTTTGTCTGGTATAGGACAATCTGTTGCTCTTTGCTCTACGGAGCATAATACATTTAATAGGAAGCGTGATTGGAAGTGGTATTCACCGATAGAAAGTTGGATGTATGGGCGGTATGATCACGTGATTTGCATTAGTAAAATTGCAGAACAAAAGTTGCGCGACTACTTGGGATCTGATTGGTCTCTTCCTAATGCCGCTAAATATCGAAGGATAGAAACCATAAATAATGGTGTGGATATAGACCGAATTTATTCCGCAACTCCGGTTCCTGAATTATTGGAACAGAAAGATAATCGCACTGCGATCCTTATGGTGGCCGGCTTTCGTCCCCAAAAAGATCAAGATACCTTGATACGCGCTTTGAGTCATTTAGATCGCGAAGCTTATGAAGTATGGCTGGCCGGTATTGGCGAACGCCAAGCGGAGGTGGAGGCTTTGGTCGAATCGCTGCACTTGACCGACCGTGTACGCTTTTTGGGCTTGCGCACAGACATCCCCAATGTTTTGAAAGCGGCCGACATCATCTGCATGTCCTCCCACTGGGAGGGACTTTCGCTTTCCAATGTCGAAGGAATGTCGGCCGGAAAGCCGTTTATTGCCAGTGATGTTAATGGTTTGCGCGAAGTGACCAAAGGTTACGGCCTCCTTTTCCCCCATGAAGACGACAAGGCCTTGGCCGAGACCATCGAGCGCTTGCGGCAGGATGCTGACTATTATAAAACGACGGCCGAACGTTGCCTCGCTTCGCGCTCGCCAATTTGATATTGGCAAGATGGTTGCCGGATATGAAGTCGTCTATCACAAGATTTTGAGCAATAAGTAGCGTATGAAGAAGAAGCTCATCCGCATTACGACCGCCGACATTAGTCTTGACGGACTTTTGAAAGGCCAACTGCGCTATATGAATCAGTATTACGATGTCGTGGCCTTGTCCAATGATACGGGCTGTTTGCATAGCGTCGGTGAGCGTGAAGGTGTGCGCACGATCGAAGTGCCGATGCACCGTGAGATCGCGTTGCTGCCTGACTTGAAATGCCTTTGGCAGCTCTACCGGACGTTTCGCCGCGAGCGGCCTTTTATTATCCACAGCAATACGCCCAAGGGCAGTTTGCTCGCGATGATTGCCGGTTGGCTAGCTCGCGTCCCGCATCGCCTCTATACCGTCACCGGTTTGCGTTATCAAGGTGCGAGCGGACTCTTTCGCAAAAATTCTGATGACAATGGAGCGTTTGAGTTGCGCATTTGCCACGAAGGTGATTCCGGAAGGCGAGGGCGTGAAACGAACGCTCTATGCCGACCGCATTACGCGCAAACCGATGCGCGTCGTACTCAACGGCAATATAAATGGTATTGATACACAGCATTTCTCTCCCGCAGCCGTTGAAGCGATGCAGGGAGCTGATGCTCGCTCTCGTATGCGCAGTTCACTCGGGCTTCATCCCGATGATTTTGCATTCATCTTTATCGGACGAATCGTGGGTGATAAGGGGATGAATGAACTGGTTGCTGCTATGAGGCGCTTGGAACAGGAGCGGTCCGACTGCAAGCTGATTTTGGTTGGCTGCTTCGAAAGCGAATTAGATCCCTTACAACCCGAAAGTGAAGTCTTTCTGAAAGAATCACCCGCAGTTTGCTATGTGGGCTATCAACAGGACGTTCGCCCCTATTTGTTGGCGGCTGATGCCTTAGTCTTTCCGAGTTATCGCGAAGGATTTCCCAATGTCGTGATGCAGGCCGGCGCGATGCAGCTGCCCGCTATTGTTACCGACATTTTTGGGTTGCAACGAAATTGTAGAGGCTGCCCGCAATGGACTGCTGATTCCGCCGCGCGATGAGGCAGCCCTCTACGAAGCTATGTTGCGTTTTCTGCAAGATCGAACCTTGGTCTGCGACTTGGCACGCAATGTGCGCCCAATGATTCTCTCTCGCTACGAGCAACGTGCCGTCTGGGAAGCATTGCGCGAGGAATATGATCGCCTATAGATAAAAAGAATTGATCCGCGTGGCGCAAGTAGAGATCCTTCTCTAAATCATTGTATTTCTGATACTCCTTGTGCGCTCATCTATCTCTTCTTTCTGTGGATTACCGGCTCATTCGAGACTTTGTTCATCACATCTTTTCTTTCGATGCACGCAGTTTGATTGGCACATAGTCGGCTTCAATTGATCGGACAACAACTTTTCTGAAAACTCTCAACGCATATAACGCTACATAGCACAGACTATTCTATTGTTTGGCCCCGGCAAACGATAGTTTTCCCCTGGCAAACAATGGTTTGTTCCCATCAAACGATAGTTTGCTGCCGGCAAACGAAACAAGATGCAGTGCGCCGCATTCAAATATCAGCGCAGAATACGCTTTTTTTCGCTATATAAAATAGCTATTATTTCGGCTTCAATAGTAGAAACATATAAGTTTTTGTCGCTAAGCCTCGTCGGACTTTAACGGCTTGCATACGATTTGCAAACGATCTTCAGCTTTATCAACCATTACGTATGTACAAACATTTTTTTAAACGCTGCTTCGATTTTTATTATAGCATTGGTGGCCTTGATTTGTCTTGCACCGCTTTTGCTGATCGTGACCCTTTGGCTGCATTTTGCGAATAAAGGCGGTGGTGCTTTTTTCTTACAAGAGCGCCCGGGCAGACATGCGAAGATTTTTCGCGTGATTAAGTTTAAGACCATGAGCGATGAGCGTGATGCAAATGGCCGGTTGCTCCCCGATGAGCAGCGCCTGACGCGCGTAGGTCGCTTCGTTCGCTCCACTTCCATTGACGAATTGCCTCAATTTATTAACGTCCTGAAGGGCGATATGTCGCTTATCGGCCCGCGTCCCTTACTCGTTTCATACCTTCCCTCTATTCTCCAGAGCAGGCTCGTCGGCACGAAGTGCGCCCAGGTATTTCCGGTTGGGCACAATGCCATGGCCGCAACGTCATCAGTTGGAAACAGAAGTTTGCTTACGATGTGTGGTATGTAGACCATCTATCGTTGATGACAGACTTGAAGATTATTTATTATACTATCAAATCTGTGCTTAAAACGCGAGGGTATTTCGCAGGAAGGACAGGCTACTGTGGAGGATTTTTGATGGGACTAACTAAGGTCAGATCAGCTGCTGTTGCTACAGAGAAATAGCAAAGAGAACATCTTGCGAAAAGAAAGACACTTATATATAGTATTAAAATAATAAGACATTGCAGCGTCACCCCTGAAATAGTTGACTTGCTCGCCTGAAAGGGAAAAAGAGTATAGTATTAACAGAATAAAATTTTGAGAATATGAACAACATAATGTTTTGTAGTTGTGGTCGCAGAGCCCAACTCTTTAGGTATCTGAAAGAATCTTTGCAAGATACTTGTCAAATCATAGCTACAGATAACTCAAACATTGCCCCCGCGCTTTATCTTGCGGACCGACAATATTTGGTGCCGCGTATAGATGACCCCAATTATGTCCAGACAGTATTGGAGATTGCTAAAAAGCAATGACGTAAAAAGCCATTACGACGCTGATTGATCCTGAAATAGAGATTTTTAGCTAATCATAGAGATGTATTTGAGAAAGAGGGGATTCTCGTATTAGCCCCTTCAAAGGAAACGGCTTGCCACTGTTTTGATAAATATGATATGTTTAAGTATCTTTATCAAAACAATATTCGCACGGTGCTTTACTTACGATAGTTTGGAACACTTTAATGAGGGCTATGCTAAAGGAGAAATTTGCTTCCCCGTCTTTATAAAGCCGCGCACAGGTAGCGGTAGTGTCGGGATTCATAAGTGCAATACACAAGAAGAGTTGGATACTCATTTTAGAGAAGGAAAGTTTGATTATATCATTCAAGAATTTATGGACGGCGGTGATTGTGATGCTGATGTCTATATCGATTGTTTTTCTCATCAACCTGTAGCTGCTTTCTCAAAGCGCAAGCTCGAAACGAAGATCGGTGGTGCCAACAAGACGATATCTTTTAAAGACCCGAAATTGTTTGCATTCATCAAGGAGATTTGCAAGGTGCTTGAGTTTAACGGCCCTGTTGATATGGATTTCTGGTACAAAGATGGAGAATATTATCTTTCAGAAGTTAACCCGCGTTTTGGCGGTGCTTATCTTCATGCTTATGGTGCCGGAGTGGATTTCTTTAAGTTGATCCAACGTAATATGGAAGGGAAAACCAACGAAGAGCAGTTTGGCAATTACGATGACGATGTCTTGATGATGATGTATGACAGCGTGGTAATTGTGAAGAAGGACGAGTTGGCAAAGTAAATTAGATAAGGATGGCAAACCGTACGTATTTATGCCTAGCTCATATGAGCGGCAATGAGATGAAATATATCCAAGAAGCGTTTGATACCAATTGGGTGGTGCCTTTGGGCCCCAATGTCAACGCTTTTTGAGGATGAGTTGGCACGTTTCGTGAAGTCCGTCGATGCCAAAAAAAGACTTTGATGACGAGGATTACCCGCAGCGCATTATGGCGCATTGTGATGATCCGGAACAATTATGGCTTGATAGCTTACCTGGCTTGCAGGATAAGAGCGTTGTGGCGCTTTGCTCCGGCACGGCAGCCATCCATCTGGCGCTAATCGCTTTGGGGGTGAAAGCCGGCGATGAGGTAATGTGTCAGAGCTTTACTTTCTGCGCCAGTTCCCATCCCGTAACTTACTTAGGGGCTATTCCTGTTTTTGTCGATTCAGAGCGGGAAACTTGGAATATGGATCCGGAACTGCTGGATCGTGCCATACAAGATCGTATTACGAAGACCGGCAGGAAGCCTAAAGCTATCATCGTTGTATATCTTTATGGTATGCCGGCCAAGATCCGAGAGATTATGGACGTGGCGGCGAAATACGACATTCCTGTCTTGGAAGACGCTGCCGAAGGCTTGGGCTCGCGCTATGAAGGTCAGGTTGTCGGGACGTTTGGCCGCTTTGGCGTACTGAGTTTTAATGGCAACAAGATGATTACTACCTCCGGCGGCGGTGCACTTATTTGCCCCGACGATGCTACGAAGCAGCGCGTGATGTTTTTCGCGACTCAGGCGCGCGAAGCCTTTCCTTACTATCAGCACGAAGAGATTGGCTACAACTATCGCTTGAGCAACGTTTGCGCCGGTATAGGCCGCGGGCAAATGACTGTGCTTGACGAACACATCGCTCACCATCGCCGCGTGGCTCGCTTGTATGAGGCAGCCTTTAATGAGATAGAAGGCATTACCTTCCACGGAAACTCTGATGGAGAATGCGATTCAAACTTCTGGTTAAATACGATTCTCTTAGCGCCTGAGTTGAAAATCAAAGGTCAAGCGCAGACTTACACGCAGGCAGTTGAGGGTGCTGTCGGTGGCGCTGCGGGTGTGGTGCACGCTACGGGGCAAATCCACACCGATTGTGAACCTGCGGCCAACGTAGAAGCCTTGCGCATAGCTTTAGATAAGGTAGGCATAGAAAGTCGCCCACTCTGAAACCAATGCACAAGCAGCCCGTTTATCAAACAAGTCCTGCTTATATTAATGGCGTAAGCGAAGAACTCTTTTGCCGCGGCCTCTGCCTGCCGTCCGGCCCTTGTGTGAGCGAAAGTGAGGTAGAAAGGATCGTAGCCGAGATAAAAGCGGCATTAGATTAAGCAACTTCTAATTATAATGGTGGTTATGAAAGACTTTTTCAACAAACTCATCAATTGGTATTTCAGGCGAGATTCGCTGCCTTATTGGTGTGTACTCTTCATTGATTGTCTGATTTGCTATCTTTCCGGGATTTTTGTATTCTTCCTCTTCTTCAGAGGTTACAATACGATGATTCATTTCGTCCCACTGACATACACGTTGCTTCTTTATATGGTGTTCAATGTCTTGGGATTTCGCGTTTTCCATACCTATTCAGGTGTAATTCGTTATTCCTCTTTTATTGATTTACAACGTGTGGGCTACGCGATGGCTTTGGCTTGTGGTTGTGTGCTGATTTTGCATTATCCGATCCTTTTTTGGGAGGGTAATAAGTGGTTCTTGCCACTTCATACGCGCCATATCTTAGCCATTTATATAGTTGCTACGGTTTTGTTGTGGGCTTTTCGTGTTATCGTCAAGATGCTTTATGATACGACGTTTGATAGTGATGGCGCAGCTGCCGCTTTGATTTATGGCGTTAAGAATGGCGGTATAGGTTTGGCGAAGAATATAAACAACGAGAAGCCTCGGCGCTTTCGTCTCAAAGGCTTTATTTCTCACGATCCCACACTGAAGGACATCTTCTTAATGGGGCAGCGCGTCTACCAAGCAGACAGTGATTTAGAGGAAATCATTAAAGAATCGAAGATCAAAGCCGTTCTGATCTCTCCCTTGCGCAACGATGAGTTTCGCAGTAACGAGAAGTTGCAAGACCTTTTGATCAATGCCGGCGTACATATATATGACTGAAGGCGCGCGCGAGTGGGACGGCTCTTCAGAAAGCATACCCCAAGCGACGCTAAAGGAGATCAGCATCGAAGACCTTTTGCCGCGCGACGAGATTCAGGTTGATATGCAGAGTGTAGGCCAAGAAATAGCCGGAACGCGCGTTTTGATTACCGGATCTGCGGGCAGCATTGGCAGCGAGATGGTTCGGCAAATCAGTTTGCTGAAGCCGGCCGAATTGATGCTTATCGACCAAGCAGAGACGCCGCAACACGACATACGCCTTTTTGATGTTGCACGACTTCGCGGGCATTAAAGTCTCGACTATCGTCACCTCCATTACGAACGAGATAAGGATGGAAAAGATTTTTCTCCGCCTTTTCGTCCCGACTACGTCTTCCACGCCGCCGCTTACAAGCACGTGCCGATGATGGAAGACAACCCTGAGCGAGAGTATCCTCAACAATGTCAACGGCACGAAGATAATAGCCGACTTGAGCGTCAAGTTTGGCGTGAAGAAGTTCGTGATGGTTTCTACCGACAAAGCCGTTAATCCGACCAACGTAATGGGATGCAGCAAGCGAATTTGCGAAATCTACGTGCAAAGTCTTGATAAGGCAGAAAAAGAGAACAAAGTCAAAGGCACGACCCAGTTTGTTACGACCCGCTTCGGCAACGTCTTGGGTTCCAATGGCTCCGTCATCCCACTTTTTTTGAAAAAGCAGATCCGCGCCGGCGGTCCGGTTACCGTCACAGATCCCAATATTATCCGCTTTTTCATGCTTATTCCCGAAGCCTGCAAACTGGTTTTGGAGGCCGGCACGAAAGGCAATGGCGGCGAGATCTTCGTCTTTGATATGGGTAAACCCGTCCGCATCGCCGATTTGGCCAAGCGTATGATTCGCCTTTCCGGTGCTACGAATGTCGAGATTGAATATACTGGTTTGCGCGCCGGAGAAAAAAATTGTATGAAGAAGTCTTGAACGATAAAGAGGGTACACTTCCCTCCTTTAATGATAAGATCCGCATTGCCAAGGTCCGCGAATACGATTACGCCGATGTGGAGCAGAAGATAGAAGACCTGATTCAGACGGCGCGCACGGCTGACGATATGACCATTGTGCGCAAGATGAAGGCCATCGTGCCCGAGTTTCTTAGCAAAAATTCCGTCTATTCTTCACTCGATCACGCCCAAACTCCCTCTTGAATAGATTATGACGACAATCCAAGTGCTTTTGGCCTTGCTGCGCAATGCTTTGTGGGGAAATCCTATTGAAAAAGAGTTGCGCGAGTCTGTAGATTTTTGCGCGATTGTCTAAAGTTGCTAAGCAGCAAACGGTAGCCGGCCTCGTTTTTGGGGAATTAGTGCGTCGGCAGTTTCCGCTTACGCCGCGCGATACCCTGATGGCTTTCGGCTTTACGCAGCGCGTGGCGCAAGCCAATGCACTCTTGCAGCACGAGTTGGCTAATCTGGTCAACGTGATGCATAGAAAAAAATCCTCTTCTTCGTTTTTTAGGGGCCAAACCTTGGCCGCGCTTTATCCGCATCCGGAAGAGCGCACGCCGGGCGATATAGATTTCTATTGCCCTCCGTCGTCGTTCGATGCCGCTGTCGCAGTGTTTCAGGAAGAATGGAAACTCAAGCTTGAGCGCCAAGCCGGCGAGCACGCCATCGAGTTCTATCACGGGAAGGTCTTGTTTGAGATGCACTATGAAATGTTGGATTTCAACACAAAGGCAGATCGGCTTTATTGGGAGCGGCTTTTAAGCGATACATCTACTGATTTTGTAGAGGTGAACGGGCTAAAAGTGCCCACGCTCGCTCCAACGCTCAATGTGCTCTATACTTTTTTTGCACCTATATCTTCATTTGGTCGAGCTTGGTGTCGGATTGCGCCAGTTTTGCGACGTGGCAGTGTTGCTCCACGCCTTGCGCGAAAAATAGATCGCGCGGCCTTGCAAAAAGCATCTCAAGGTCCTGAACTTTACGCTTGCTTTTTGAGGCTGTCGGGTGGATACTTATAGATAAACTCGGCTTGCCGCCGGAAGATTTTCCTTTATCCATATCCGAGAAGGCCAAACGCTACGAGCAAGACATCTTGCGCATTGTCTTTCTGGGGGGTAATTTCGGTAAGCAAGCCAAGCACCACGCCGTGCGCAGCGGATTGAACTATTATTGGGAGACGTTTAGGATCAAGCTCCGCCATTACCGGCTCTTCTATGCCCTTTCCCCGCGCCATATACGTGCCGCATTGTTTAGCGGACTGCCGCATCGTTTCTCCCTTTTGTTGGGCTTAAAGAAATAAAGTTTTTGGGGCATTAAACGCCCCATTCAATATACAAACACAGACAACTATAAACAATTCGATTAATTAAAACATTATGCAGGTAGGAGATAAAATACCCGAGATTTTCGGTGTAGATCAAGATGGTAAAGAGATAAAAGCAAGCGACTATCGCGGGCAAAAAAATAATTTTTATATACTTATCCGAAAGCCAATACGCCGGGTTGCACGGCCGAAGCTTGTTCTTTGCAGGCCCATAAAGAAGAATTGGCTGCTGCCGGCTATGCTATCGTCGGCGTGAGCAAGGATAGAGTAGAACTTCAAAGGAAATTTGCCGACAAACAGGGGCTTGATTTCCCCTGATCGCTGATACTGAAACGACCTTCCTCCAATCTATCGGTGCTTGGGGTGAGAAAGTCAACTACGGACGTCGCACAATGGGCATTCTTCGCACCACTTATTTGGTCAACGAAGAGGGAATCGTAGAAAAGATCTTCACGCCTAAAGAAATCAAAACCAAGATTCACGCTGAGCAAATCTTGGACTATATCAACAAATAAGCCCATATGCAAATCCTGCTGGCCAATGCGAAGATGATGCTTTGCCCGACAGAAGTCGCCGCAAAGCCGCTGACGCTTCCTGCGTTTCAGGCAGAGGCTGATCGGCTTGCAAAAGAAATGGCCCGCCTCAGTCTTGACGAGCTGGCAGCGCAGTTGGGGTGCAGCCGGCAGTTGGCTTTTAGAGAATCAACAACGCTATCAAAACTTCTTCTTAGCCGAAAAGATGCCCGCCATAATGGCCTACAACGGGCGCGCCTTCCAAGCGCTGATGGCGCACACGCTCGATGCGGCCGCTTTGTCCTTTGCACAGGAGCATTTGTCCATCACCTGCTTCCTTTACGGCCTGTTGCGACCGATGGATGCTATCGTGCCGTACAGAATGGAGCACACCGTGCGCTTGGAAGCAACAAACGACAAACCCATCGATCGCTTTTGGCGTGATAGGTTGACGGATTATCTCATCCGCGCCGTACAAGCCGACGACGGCATCTTGATCCACCTTTCGACCGGCGAATATGAGCGCCTCTTCAATTGGGCGCGCGTTTGCCGCGAAGTAAAAGTGATCAAGCCCCTCTTTTATGTTCGCAAGCAGGGCCGGCTGCACGTACAAGCCGTTTGGGCAAAAGCCTGCCGCGGCGCTATGGTGCGCCATCTGCTCCAAACTGCGGCTGACCAACCATCAGCTTTGGCCGACTTTACTTACGAAGGCTTTTTTTCCTATGCGCCCCATTTGGGCGAACCGGCCTTCCCCCATTTCGTGAGAGAGGTCTGACGAAACGCCGGTCGTGCTGAGCCCGACGGCTTTTTTGCAGTTATGCTCTATTGTTAGACAACATATATATGAATTAAATGTCTGAAATTTCTTCAAAGCGCCAAGTAGCCAAAAATGCTGCGATGCTCTATCTTCGTATGATTTTTACAATGCTTGTTGGATTGTATTCTTCAAGAGTTGTATTGCAGACGTTGGGTGTAACAGATTATGGCGTTTATAATGTTGTTGCAGCTGTTGTTCCTTTTTTTGGCTTTTTTTCAGCAACTCAATGGCAGCGACAACATCAAGGTTCGTTACATTAGAGTTAGGACGAGGTAACAAGAATAGATTGCAAAAAAACATTCTCAGGCGCCTTGGTTATACAAATTTGCGTGGCGCTTAGTATGATCCTGTTGGCAGAGACGGTCGGGCTCTGGTTCTTATTCAATGTTTTAAAAATTCCTGCGGAGCGTTTTTAATGTTGCTTTCTGGGTTTATCAGATTTCAGCTTTCTCTGTTCTATTTGAATGTACGCAAGTGCCCTACAATGCTTGCATTATTGCACACGAGAGGATGAACGTCTACGCCTACGTCGAGATTCTCAAAACCGCTCTCAGGCTCGTTATCTTATATCTTTTAATCGTGAGCGACTTTGATAAGTTGTTGTTCTATGCGATTCTTTCATTGCTTGTAGATGTTTTTATTACGATCATCTATCGTATCTATTGCATAAGGCATTTTGAGGAGTGTCGTTTTCGTTTTACGTTTGATAAGGACATTCTTAAGCCAATGTTGTCCTTTTTCGGGATTTGATATGTTTACGGGCTTGTGTGCGAATGTCAACTTTCAAGGCATTCCTTACTTTATCAACATCGTTTTTTTCGGTTGTTATGAATGCGGCTGCCGGTATCGTCATAACGGTGACAAATGTGTTTCGTTCCTTTGTTGGCAATATTACGACAGCCTTCCGGCCTCAGATTGTAAAGCTCTACGCGCAAGAAAAGTATACTGAGATGATGGACATCTATTATTTGTCAATGCGGATGCTCATTATCGTTATGTCTGTGATTATAATCTCCTTTATTTACAATTGCGATTTTATTTTGCGAATCTGGCTAAAGCAGGTGCCTGCTTACACCGTCATACTCTTGGATATTTGTTTCTTCGAGACATTCTTCGATGTTATGGCGTCTAATCTAAAAAAATTGGGGTCCATGCTGCAGGGAAAATAAAAGGGTATAGTATTTTTCAAGGTATCGTAAAGCTCCTTGTCATTCCTTTAGCCGTTCTCTGCTTGTTGGCCGGCAAGCATCCTGAGCACATATATATACTCAATACGCTTAGTACCTTTGTATGTGTGCTGCTTAGTGTTTATTATCTAAAGAAGTACATACCGCTATTTTCTGTACAAGACTTTTGTATGAAAGTAAGTGCGATGATTCTTCCTGTTGTACCGACGATCCTACTTCTCTATTTACTCACCAATCTCAACATATCAGAATTCTCTCGTTTGATTCTTTCTTGTGGCTTGATATTAGTCAGCATGTCCTTCTTTTTCCTATTTATTTTTTAGGACGTGAAGAGCGCAACGTAGTCAATCGTATGGTGAAGAATAAGTTGTTTAATCGAAATTAAGCGAAAAAGAATGTTTAAGGTGATTTGTGATGCTCCCGGGCAAACTTGTAATAGGCTTTGGTCCTATCTTGATTCCATTGCCTGGGCTATAAAAAATAATGGGAGAGTCTATGTTGTACACTGGGATGTAGATATAAAATATTTTCCGAATCTGCTCAGTTCAAAGTATTGTTGCTTTCCTTTTTACGCTCAATCTTTCTTCAGATTATTTGGTGAGGAGCGTTGGAAGAATTTCTGGGGATGTCTGTTTCTAAATTCTCTTGCACGCAAGTTTCGTGAAACGAGATTAGGAAAGAAAATGGGGTTTTTGGATGGGTGGAACCTAAGAGACCACCACGATTATTATCCCTACGTTGACAAAAGACACTTTATAGGCGTGTGTTTTCTCCGAATCAACAAGTCATTGACGATGTTTCATCAGAGTTAGATCGGTATAAATCAGAGGGCTATTTTTATAGTTGCCGTACACATGCGTGGGGGCGATTATCGTTATTGGGAAAATGGTCAGTATTTCTTTGAAATCGAAGAGTATAAAACATTTATGTCGCAGGTCAAATCCCTTTATTCCGACAAAAAAGTTTGCTTCTTTATGTCGACAAATGAGAAATACGACAAATCCGCATTTGAAGGATTTACGCTTTGCGATTTGAAGAAAAAAATACTTCTGCTATTCATGATCTTTATGCACTATCACAGTGTGATCGCATCATTGGACCTCATAGTTCTTTTAGTCGTTGGGCTTCATTTATAGGCGATGTGCCCCTTTGCTATATAGAGCATGGAGGTGAGATCGCTTCCGACAAAGATTTTTCTCTCATAAAAGATTTCTATCACTTCAAAGATGGCAGGACCATCCGTATTTGAATTGCTCGGATAATCCTGAAAAAGCGCCTGTTTCCGCTACATTTTCGTGTGGCACAGCGCGCATAGATCTATCTTACGTAGACTATATAACAGAAGCAGTCTGAGCCAAAGTCAATCGTGCTGAGCCCGACGGCCTCTCAAACGCCGTTCGATTATCGTATGACCTACGAAATCGAGCGGCTTTTTTCTTTTCATATCTCCAATCAGCTCGTCTTTTCGCCTTAGCGGAAGCTCCACAATGCGTAGCGGGTTGTTTGCGGTGTGCAGCCCTTGGCTTTGGGTGAGCAAACTTGGTTTATAAGTGGCGCAAAATCATCTGCACGCTTTTTTATCACGACGACAAAGGTTTTTGCTCACGATAATAAATGCTTGCGCTCGTGATGAAAAAGGTTTACGCTCGTGATGGCAAAGTCGATGGGCGGAATGTGGTGGGCGCAAACGGCGCAGTGATTATTCAGAATTTACCCCTACAGCCTTCAGCAGTGGGGCGGTGCAGCGCAGAAGAGGCGAGGTAGTAGACGCAGCGGACAATGGCCTTTTTCTGATCAGGAGCACCGCTGGAAGAAGGTTTGGCGTTTTAAGGCATAATATTTAGTATGCTGTATTTTTATTTGGAGATTAAGCGATAAATATTCTGTTTTTAGGATTGAAACCCTCAGACATTTTTGTGATATTTTCCAATTATAAGATGATAAAACGGCCTATAATTATGTGAGAAAAAAAGTATGACAAGAAGCGGAGCGGAAACAAAGCGCCGAAAAGGTTTGCTGAGATCAGTATAAAAATACGGCTGTAAATTTGCTCTGTCGCTTTTTAAAGGCGTATTTTTGCCTATATACAAATTGGAATTAAACACTTTTTGAGATGTTAATGCAAGTCAGCTTGGACGATGTGCGTCCCTATGCCAGCTTCCGAGCACCCGATACAGATAACAACCTGATCATACTCGATAATTTTTCGCAATGTAGCCTTTACGGGCAAGACTCTTCAGCTGGGCTTTATGCTTTGTTGCTACTGCAATCGGGGTAGTGCTTCTTTCGTGCTCAACGGGAAGGCGTATGAGATGGGACCCGGCGATTTCTTGGTGGGTTTTGGTGAGCAAGTCTTTGAAAAATGCCGGCCGAGCGAGGACTTTCGCGGGCGCATTGTATTAGTCTCTCAAGAGTATTGCAAAGAGAGTTTCGTGGGCTTGCAAAACCTTTGGCCCTTCTTGCTTTTATCTGTTGCAGAATCCCGTAATTCATCTTTCAGAAGTCGAACAGACTTGGCTCTTTGAGAGCTTTGCAGCTCTCATTCGTCGCCTTAAAAACGAGTCGCACGGCTATCGTAAAGAAGCCATTTTGATGTTGATGCGCGTGTTCTATTTTGACGTTTGCGACTTCTTGGCTAAGCGCAATCCGGAGGCGATGCAGCACTCCGCACATAGCTACGTAATCTTTGACAAGTTTATCAACCTTGCACAAGCTTGCTACGATGGAGCACCGCGAAGTAAAATGGTATGCCAACGAAATGGGGCTCTCGTCTAAATATTTATCAGAGATTGTAAAAACTGTAAGCGGTCGGACGGCCGGACAATGGCTCATGTCACTCACGCTTACGCAGATCAAATCGCTTTTACGCAATACGGGGCTTTCCATTAAAGAAATTACGGCGCGCATGCATTTTCCTAATCAAAGTTTCTTGGGTAAGTATTTTTAAGAATGCCACAGGTATTTCTCCCTCGGATTATCGAAACGGGAAAATAAAAAATGTTTAGTCGCCCCCGTTTGGGTTGAAATGAAGAAAAAATCTGCTTTCACAGGTGAATACACTTGTTGAAAGCAGATTTTTTGCTTTAATTGGATGCCTTCAGCTTCTCACAAGCTACCTTCATATTAGCTCTGCCCTTCTTGTCAACGATACAGGGACTTTGAAGATAATATTTCCCATTATGCCGATACAGTTTTACCAACGAAGGGGAGCGTTGTAATGACTGAGACAAGCTGTTCATTTCGCTCAATGAACGGTCATAAACCAATGTTAACTCATTCTCCGACTCACTCTTTACGGCACAAAGTATGCGGAACGTGACCATTTGCCCATTACCCTCGAAGATGCAACTGTTTCGTTTAATATCCAGCGTGTAGCCGACAAAGACCGGCGGAAGCTCTGATGCCTGTAGATAGTATTCATAAGTTCCCTGCCAGCTTGCATCCTTTACCTTAAATCCAAGTGTTTTCTTCTTGTTCACAGATGCTATACTATCCTCGGGAATCTGCACCCTTGAATACTGCGGCAGAGCCTTTTTTTGCTCTGTCTTTATTCTTTGCCCCGCAAGACTCCGATGGGCGTTACCGGTCATACAAAGCACCAGCAGCAGACACGAAATAATCGTAAATTTCTTTGCTTTCTTCATAGATAAGACAAATATAGGCATATGCTTTCTTTCCTACAAGGGCGGGAACGACATTTCTTTTTGCCATTAATTTTTCTTATCTGGCAACCTAGATATTCTTTTCGCGCCTCACTGCCGACTTCACAAGGCATATACTATGTACTTAATTCTTATCAGACATATAAGTTAGATTGAAAGCCAATGAACATCGCGAAAAGTCGATAGATGTTACTATATTTGTCTCGATATTCCGGAAAAAAAGAGTATAGAAGCTCTTTGCAGATGATGGAGGCCGGTCTCTGTCATTTATACAGTCTTGCACAGGACTGCACAGGAACAAGAATCACAAAGAAAGGATATAAGATTGATGGAAAGGAAGTTTGAACAGTCTGCTGAGACGCAGATACAAGGCGATAAGGCCGACAACAAAAAAAGAAACGGTTACCCACAAACAGCAAGGGCTATTGGCAAATACACATAAAAAAAGTGGATGAGTATCATCTTGCTTATCGTCATTATAGGAATTGCTTGTGGTTTTTTTATCGGGCTAAAAAGCCCTTACACCACAGTCTAGACAGGAAAGAGAAATGCTCAGTAGAAAATTACCACCCAACCAACGTACAAACGGACTGGCTATTTTTACTATACCGGAAGGCTTTACCTGTCAGAGACAGGATGTTAGTAAGGACTTAGGCGATGATATAGTATTCAAACTGAAGCATAATGCCGTGGGATCTCTGGGCATTTATTCATTTTATACATCGGATGATTTCAAGACAAAAGTATATAAGAATTTGGAAAAGCTTACACTTGAAAGCCTTAAAGACAAATCTCCCAAACTGGTTGCGGAGGGTCGGGAGAATATAAACGGTAATACCTGTGTTTTTCGTGTCTGGCGCTTTCAGAAAGAAGGTAAAACTCTTTACTGGCGTTTCTGCTCCGTTACCGATAAGAGAAAGGAGAAAGTTTGTGTCATAAATGCCTACGACAATGGTACGTCAGGGCTCTTACATCATTGATTTGGTCAAATCAATTAGATTCGAATAAACGCCCTTTTTGAGGAAAGCTAAAGCGAAGATGGGATAAACTCCTCTCCTTCGCTTATCCTCTAACAAAAGAGGATACATCTCTAAAGAGCTTTTCGACTAAGAAGATAATGGATAAAGCCTCTCAAGGGAGTGTATACGGAAGCTATCGATGCTTTATTTGGTTAAAAAAAGTGCTTTTGATATAAAGTTTGTTCTCTCAATATTTTTGCAGTCCCGAAAAAAATGTCTATATCTTTGCAACCGCTTCCAATTAGGAGGCAGGTAGACTAACGTTTTGCCTTCAGGAGAGATGGTAGAGTGGTCGATTACAGCGGTCTTGAAAACCGCCGTGCTGAGAGGCACCGGGGGTTCGAATCCCTCTCTCTCCGCGTGAAGTACTCTGTAAAATGAGTAGACAAAAACTTCAAAAAAATCTGTAAGTGTCGTAATTTAAAGGAGTTACGACACTTTTTATTTTATACCCATTCAAGCTTTCAGAGTACGTAAAAAGGTCGTATGAACGCCCAAAATACTCTCCTGTGGCTACAATCCGGCTACATTTTTTTGAGCCTCCCAAAAATTGTAGCCAAGAGTTCGTAGAGAGTTCGTCTAGAGTACTTGTATTTTGCTGTTATTCAAATAATTATGTAGAACTTTGTAGCTGGTCTACAGAGATTGAAACAATGGACTTTTGGCTACAATCAGCCATCTGTCTGGCTACAATTTCTCTGTTATTGGCTACAATTAAAAACAAGCAAAGTATGAAGTCAATTTTCAGAACAGTCTTCTATCTTAGAAGCAACTATGTAAACAAGGAGGGAAAGACACCGTTGATGTTGAGAATCTATCTCAACAACGAACGTCTTTCGCTTGGTTCCACGGGAATTGCCGTAGTGCAATCCCTATGGGACAAAAGAGAATGAGAAACTCAAAGGTCGTACAACCGACGTTCTGAGTACCAATCTCGAGTTGGACAACATTCGTAATGGCTTGCAAAACATCTATCGGAAGTTGGAAGATAGCTCCGATTTGTGCTTGGAACGCATCAAGGCAGAGTTCTTAGGTAAAAAAGAGGATATAGACACCCTGTCGCAACTTTTCGATAAGCACAATGCGGATATTGCCCAACAAGTCGGCATTTCTGTAAGTGCTGCCACACTGCAAAAATACAATGTTTGCAGGCGGCACTTCTTGGAGTTCCTGCAAAACGACTACAGAAGAGCAGACATCAAGCTGTCAGAGCTGACTTATACGGTTATCCGAGAATTTGATATTTATCTTCGCACAGCTGTTGGACAGAATGCCAATACGGCAACTAAAACGATGAAGACTTTTAAGACCATTGTCATCTTAGGGCAGAAAATGGGTGTCTTGCATCACGATCCCTTCCTTAATCACCGCTTCCACTTGGAGCCGGTAAACCGTGGTTTCCTCACGGACGAGGAAATCATGAAGATAGCCAACAAAGATTTCGGCATCCAGCGTTTGGAACTGGTAAGGGATGTTTTCATCTTCTCCTGCTTCACAGGGTTGGCATATATCGACGTATCCAATCTCACACCGGACAACATCGTTACACTTGATGACAAGCAGTGGATTATGACCAAAAGGCAGAAAAACAAGCGTGGAAGCAAATGTCCTACTTCTCGATATTCCGAAGCGCATCATTGCAAAGTATAGTGGAAAGACCTATCGGGACGGCAAATTATTCCCCATACTGACCAATCAGAAAACCAACGCATATTTGAAAGAAATAGCCGACCTTTGCGGTGTCAAGAAGAACCTGACCTTCCACCTTGCCCGGCATACATTTGCCACCATGTCTTTGAGTAAGGGCGTTCCGATGGAAAGTGTATCGAAGATGTTGGGGCATACTAACATCAAGACCACACAAATATATGCCCGCATAACCAACAAGAAGATAGAGCATGATATGGAGCAACTCGCCGATAAGCTCGGCAAGTTCAATAAGGCGATGGGCATCCGATAATATAATTAATGTATAACCCTAAACCAAGAAGATTATGACAACAAAGAAAGAACTTTCTTACTTCCGTTTGAAGTTAGAGAACTACCTCAGTGAGCATTTCCCCGAAATGCTGGGTGATAAACCATTCATAACGGCAAGAGCCAATGAAGCCCTTACTGCCTACTGTGATGCAGTAGCACAAGGCTTTTCTCATCCAGAGGCAGAGGTAATGGCAAGCGAAGGTCTGTATCAAGGACTGCATTTCTCCAAGTACGACACCCTTGTTTCTGTCTTAGAGAATGAGTTCGAGAAAGAACTTCCTTCTCCTCTTCCTGAAAGACTAACACCAATACTTCTAAAGAATAAGGCTGTGCAAAAGCGTTTTCGATAAGTATGAACTGACGGACGATTTTGGTGCAAGTCCAGAGTATGAGAAACTCTACACCGAACTGACAGGGACAATCGTTTTGCTCATTGAGGTCAATGGTCTGCCAACCGTCAATAGCGAGAACATGACTTGATGTAACACCATCGGGAGCTTTTTGTAGTGTCAAGAGCCAAGATAACTATTCTTCCCCACACACCAAGAGTTTAGGCAAACACTTGGCTTTTTTCGAGCATAGCTCTCAACAACTCGTGTGAGGCAGAATATCTTGTAACTGCTCTTGAAACTATTAAAAGCCCCGATATGAATACAATCATCATGAATCAAGATGTCCACACACCTGCCTTCATCAAGGCAGACGCATCGAACAAAACCGATAATATCAAGCAGCAACCGACTTCTCCCAAGCAAGTCCGCCGCTTCTCTTGGACACGCTTCATCGAACTCGCTATCCTGCTTTCCGTCGTTATCGGTGCCATTTTGCTTATCTCGAAGATTGTAACGCCGCAAGTCGTAACTGTCGTGTCAGTCATTGCAGGTTTTCTGATACTACGCTTTATAGTCAGGGTAATTCTAAAAATAACATTTACGCTGCTGAGTATTCTATTTTGGTTGGCTATTCTCTGTGCCATCCTGCTATGCGCGCTTTGAGAAGCACAGCTCAGTAAAGACTTTCATGTTATTTCATCAGGTGGTTATCTCGTATTTTGAGATAGCCACCTTTTTCTATTTTCCACTACGAGCGTTGCACTTTTGCTTCTTTTTCCAATGCTCCACGATATGCGATGACAAGGAGACGGATGCTGTTCCCTTTTTATCCGCAAAAGGTAGTACGGGGCTTGTGGCTTTTCAAAAGGTCTGTGCCGCTTGGTTTGTCTGGAAAATCTCCACACCTACGGGTAGTATTTTCCGCCAAAACCTTGTGCAAGCCCGCCCCGCTACCTCTATTTTGCTACAAAAAGGAATCAGCATACTCCGATCTTTGGACGCATAAAAAAAATGTCGCTATGGATAAGCAAAAAGTAAATACAACATCTTCGATGAACAGAAAAGGATATAGCTCCTCCTCTCATTACCGCATTAACCCTACGGCTGAAAAAAGTGAGCAAGTGTTGGCAATTAAGTTTGTACAATGGGACGTTCCCCCTTTGGAGAGCCTTTGTAATAGCAAAGTATATCTCCTACGTGCAAGACTCAATCGTGGCGAGTGTATGAGCCGTGAGGAAAAGAATTGGCTATGTGAGGCGGTGAACTCAAACACCTATTTCCGCACAGCCGTTCCCCTACAAGGCTATCGCTTTGACTTCTTTGATGTGCTGAAGAAATACCTTGTCAATCAGTACGGACAATGGACAGAGTATTACGCACCCGACAGAACAAGCCCTAAGAGCCTACCTGTATGGACGCATCAATCAAATAGTAGAAATTCCCAAGTATTAACAACATCAAAACATATACGACAATGAAAGGAACAGAACATTTCACACGGACAATAGCCGAGTATCTCAATCAGCGTGCTATGACAGACCCCTTGTTTGCCCCTAACTTGATGAAACCGAACAAGAACATCGAGGAGTGCATCACCTACATTCTTAATGAAGTGCAGAAAAGCGGTTGCAACGGCTTTGATGATGATGAAATCTTCTCTATGGCTGTTCACTACTACGATGAGGACGATATGGAGGTGGGTAAGGCTATTTCTTGCCAAGTTGCCGTTAATCACATTGTAGAACTCACAGAGGAAGAAAAAGCCGATGCAAGGCAGGAAGCCATTAAGCAATATCAGCGTGAGGAACTTGCCAAGTTACAGAGCCGTAACGCACGAGTGAAGAAGACTGAGAACATAGCAACCCAAGTACAACCATCACTATTCGATTTTTAAGCCTATGAAACCGAGAAACAAATTTGAAAAGGCAGTTTTGGAACAAAGCAAACATCTTCGCCCGATAACCAAAACACAAAGTAAGTGGGCATTCCGTGAGTGCATAGACCACTTCGCCTACCGCTTGCCAAAAGGTCGCACCACTTGTATGGATTGTGGGCATAGTTGGGTAATGGACAAACATAGAGAAACTTGCACTTGCCCTCATTGTAGGGCAAAGTTGCAGGTCAAGGAAACCTACGAGCGCAAGTTGCAGCAGAAGCAGTATTTCACCCTACTTACCACTTGTGGAGAGTTTCAAGTATTACGGATGTTCCTACTTATTGTGGGTATGGAGAAAGGTTACAAAGCACAAACTTCAATCATTGAGATTGGGCAGTATTGGTGGAATACGCAGGGACGAAAAGCTGTAGTTGCCATACAGAGGGTATTGGGACACTATGTTGATACCTTTTCCTATTATAGTCCTATGGCGATACGAAACGATAATGAAGCCTATCAACATATTGCCTACTCACCGATATATCCGAAGTTCAAGGTTACAGACATACTTCGTAGAAATGGTTTTTAAGGATAATTTCTATGGCATTGTGCCTACCCGGCTTATTCCTACATTGCTCACAGACAGCCGTGTGGAAACATTGCTAAAAGCAGGTCGCACAGACCACTTACGTTACTTTCTTGGCAACAGGAGGACTTTTGAGGAACTATGGCAGTCCTACAAAATTGCAGTCCGTAACGGCTATGAGATTATAGATATTTCCCTTTGGAGTGATTATGTAGATACACTTAGAAGATTAGGTAAGGATATTCATAATCCAAAGTATTTATGCCCCACAGACCTTAAAGGCGAACACGACCGCAGACACGAGGAACTTCTCAGAGTGCGTGAAAGGGAGGAGATAGAAAAGAAGCAGCAGAAGGCAATCGAAGATGAGAAACGCTTCAAGGAACTTAAATCCAAGTTTTTCGGTATCTGTTTCACGGACGGCACAATCCAAGTCCACGTATTGGAGAGCGTGCAGGAGCATTTGGACGAAGGTGTATCAATGCACCATTGCGTATTCTCTAATGCATATTACCTCAAGGAGGACTCCCTTATCCTTTCTGCTACCATTGAAGGCAAGAGAATAGAAACCATTGAAATGTCTTTACGAACTTTGGAAGTGGTACAAAGTCGTGGAGTTTGCAACAAGAATACAGAATACCACGAGCAGATAGTAAACCTTGTGAATGCCAATCGAGGACTTATAAGCCGAAGAATGAAAGTAACGGCATAAAGTATGAACCATTAAATTATCAGAGATATGAAGACAGAGATTGAGAACATCATCTACAACTATGCGAATGAGATACCGCATATTCTCATTAGGGTTATCAACGCAATAACTCTATCCGACAGCAAAGAGGAGTTAAGGTCGGCTATCAACAAAATAGCCAAAAGAAACAGAACTTGACAAGTTCTTTTGCATACGGCTATGGCGCACATCATTTTTGGCTTAAACACCGCAAGGTATCCAATGGAGAGCCAAAGAGATACAGATTATTAAAGGTGGAGTTTTAAGGTTATAAAGAGGACAGTTTACAAGGTGCAGAATAAATGCAAAAGCCACGCAAATTTCGGTTTGCGTGGCTTCTTTTCTTTGTCTTTGAACCAAGCCAGGCGACCAAAAGAAAAGAAGCAAAAGAAAGTCGCAAAGAAAGGATACTCCTTAAGTTGGTCATTCTCAAATTATGGGAGGTAAAACAGCGCAAACTCCACCTGTCTCCGTTTCACCAACCCTTGCAGGATTTTCCCCTCATATCGGCAGAACGAAACATACTCCTTATAGAAGTTCCTGTCCCCTGCTTCTATCTTTTGAAGCAGTCGGCTCTTAGGATGTTTGCCATAACCGAGCAAACGACCGACACCTACATTATAGGATAGCAAGGTCAACAACAAGGCATCTTTTCCATACCCTTTGAAGTATTCAAATCGCTTCATCAAATCGGCACGGAGCAGGGCGTCCGCCTGCCGTTCCGTCATATTGATAGTAAAGTTCTCTCCCGGCAGTAGCCTATGCCCATATCCAACGTATGGATAATGCTCTCTCCCGTGTAGTCCCTCAAAGTATTTCACGCAGACGACCACCCTCTCAAAAGGAGGCAAATCTGCCAACCGCACCTTGCGCTGGGCAAGGAGTGGCTGACAGACTATACACAACATACAAAATCCTATCAAGCGCTTAGCCATCCACATTGCTTGTTCGATGTATGGCAGGTACAGCGGATTTCTCCTCCTTTTCATTATTGAAACTGAAGGTCAGTTGCTGCATCCTACCGTGATTATCCTCTACATACACATCAATCGTCTGGCGGTCGGTGGAGAGTGAAGTGTAGTACAAACGAAAACAAATCTTTGTTGAGCGGATAGCGGTCGTTGGGCTTGAAGACCATACCATTATCCATTCTCAGCGTTCCCTTTCCATCGGACTGGAAATATCGGATGGTGTAACGAGTGTCGGCAAAGTCTCCTCCTCGCTTTAAGGTACAACGTATCTCCGCCGTCTGCCCTTTTACGATGTCCTTCTGAACGGGCATCGCTTCGAGCGTGAACTCATAAGACTGCTGTACATCCAACTCCCGAGTACAAGCAGATAGACAAAACACGGCGAGGGAGAGTACTCCCATTACCCAAATCGTATTCAGTATTCTTTTCTTCATTGTTCTTACTGATTAAAGATTAAACCTAAGCCCTGCCGAGAGTGCAGGACGAAAATGATGGACATCCGTTCCAAAGAGGAAACGTCCCTGCGCCTTGACAAGAAAGAGAATCTTGTCCGTGAGAAACACTTCTAGCGAACTATGCACAGCACCTCCATAAACGAAACGGGAACAGTCGAGGAGCGTTGCTCCATCGGGCAAGAGTTTCTTGTCCTCATTCAGTTCCTCATAGCCACCCAAGGCGGATATACCACCATAGAGAAATACGTTCTTGTCGTTGTCGGAGAGTATCGGGTGCATATAGCCCACCTGTAACAGAGCATCTTTGAGTTTTACCGCATACTCCCTATACGGCATATTCTGCTGTTCATACTCTGCCGAGGCAAAAGCATAGTTCTCACGTTTCAGATAATGAGTGAGTGATACACCCATACCGAAGTTATTTGGGGCGAAAAGTTTCTCTCCCTTGATAAGGGGAACGCTACCCACAACTTCAATCCCTTTTTGCTTCGGGATTAGACGCTGTGCCTGCGATGGTACGGCAAAAGCCATGGCCAACGCAATGCAAGCCGATAAAGTGAGTTTCTTCTTCATAAAGCCTACCATTTGAGTTTGAGGTTATCAATCTTCTTGGCGAGCAACAGGTCTTCCTGCTCAACGTAAAAGGTCAGCGTGCGCCCACCGTTTCGCTCATAGAGCGTTACTTCCAGTTGCTTGTCCTCCGACAGGGCAAACTGCTCCAGCACGAATACGGAATGTTCGCTATCCTTACCTCTTATCTGCATTACCTGATGATAGGCACGCAAGGGCTGAAGCACCTGCTCCTGAATGGCGGTACGCTTCGCCACCTTCTTGTTCACCACTTTGAACGTGATGAAATCGACCGAGTACGGCATGTTCGTACTGTTTTCCATACGGGTGTGGAAATAGAGCAAGCCGTTGTGGGCATACAAGCCTCGGAGCAGGAACTTCATACCGAACTGCTGTGCACCGATGTGCTTGATGGTACGTTTGTCGTTCTGATAGATGGTCTGCATCATCAATTTGACCAATACGGGCGACTCGTTACCGAGTTCCTTAAAGTAGATGTCGGCACGGTTGCTTGGCAATCGTCCCTCAGTGGGCGAAAGGAAATCCTTCATCTCCACGCTGAGCTTCTCCGGTTCGGAAGCATACTTCACGTTAAAAGCATAGAAGGAGCCGTCCTCACAGATGACACTCATATTGGTCTCCGTTTCAAACTCCTGCACGGCAGCCTTCACACGCAATACATTCTCTGCATCCTCCGCTTTTTCCGGCGATGATGTTCTGCGAACCCAAGTCCACGTAACGGATGGGGGCAGGAAAAAAATAAGATGCACGGTCTTCTCAAAGGTGACTTCCAAGCCGTATGGCAGGACGACACGCCCGTTGGGTATGGCACGGCTTATGCCTTGAAAGAGTTCGCCCGAAGAGAGCGGACGATTGGGGTTAAGTGAAACATTGCTGTCAGTGTTTTTGAGCAAAGGCTGCTCCCGTTGCAGAAGCAAGGAGCATCACAGATAAAAATCCATTTTTTTCATTGTTGCAATTGATTTGATTGTTTTACGATTTACTTTGTCTGAACCAAGAAAAGGCGATAGCCCCCTTTGAGCGTTACCTTAATGGTACGCAGTTTCTTTTTGGAGCAACTGACTTGCTCCCTGCATCACACCACGGGCTGCCTCGGAGATAATCTGATCCTTGGCAGAAGAGGCGAAGGTGAACGAAGTCCCCATCGAGCCACCGATGTTGGCTCCCATTTCTTTAAGAGCGGAGACATCCTCGGAGCCGGGTATATAGATACCCTCCTGCCCGTCCGTGTCGTATGCCGAGAGCTTTTACAGGAGCGATGTGTCCATCTACTTCAATGCTTTTTAATGAGCAGACGCATACGGTTGCCCTCTATCTTGGCTTGTGCGATGAGTTTACTCTGGCGAGGAATACGTAAATCCTTGATTCTTGCCGTTTCCATCAATCGCAGAGCCACATAGTCGCCCCTCTTTGAGTACTGTCGTTCTGTCCACCACCACTTTGAGGGTATTGCGTGTCGTGGCGGTAGTGGCAGTCGTGGGCGAATGGAAACCCAAGTTACGGGGCTTTGTGCCGTACTCTTGAATAAACTCTTTGTCTGTCATCGGCTGTTCGAGGGAGGAAACCACCTGCTTACGCTCTGCCAAGACCTCCATTGAGGGGGCAGAGGAAGCGAGGGACGCTGTTTCTGCCTTTTCCTCCGTTGTCGGACGCTCCTGAGCGGGCGTGAAAGCGTTGGGGAGCGTACCACTTGTCGTAGCCGTCGGCAGATATTTCGCAGCCATTTGGTAACTCTTTTTCCATCAGGGCGAGTTGCTTCCGCTCCTCGTCCTCTTCTTTGTAGCTCTGTTGGGACAATTCCTTTTTGAGGTTATCAATCTCTTGGCGCATCGCTTCACGTTCCTCCCTCATGAGGATCGGGAGCATAAAATGAGTTCAAGAGGCGTGTGTTTTCCTCGTAGCGTTGCATCGAGTTCTCAATCTTGGCTGTTGTGGCAGCCGCTTGTGCACGCTCCGCATCAGAAGGCTCGGTGTTCTCGGCGAAGTAGTCCGAGAGCCTACCCAACTCCTCACGGGCTTGCTCCTCCTGCTGCATCTTGTCCCCCAGTTCATAGGCTTTGAGCTTGTTGCCCGTCAGTTGTTCGGTTGTTGCCTGCGGAATGCTGTCGTTCAAGCCCTGCTCGACAGCAGTCTTATCCTTGCCCGACGGGGCGAAGATAAACCACATCGAAAGGGCAAAGAGCAGTCCGAGTCCTCCGAAGACCAAGCCCTTTTTGAGTTGTTCTTTCTGTTTATTTTCCATTGTTTTTACATACTAATTGGTGAATGTTTTCTGTGATACGATGAAGACTGTCCGTTCGTATGGGGCTGTCCACCACTTCGCTCGTGGGGAAGGGCAGCGCTTCCTCCCTTTGGGGTAGGAAGAACTGCGCAATCATCCAAAGAGAGCAGATGAGATAGACAAGGCTCAGCCCATAGACGATAGCCTTGCGCTGCCTTACCGTGAGCCTGTCGCACCGATGGCGAAGCCACAGGTGCAACCTCAGATAGTAGCGAGCGAGCAAATAGTTTCTTTTCCTTGCCATAATCCTATCGTTTATAGGTTTGAATATCTCTGTTCTCACGCACAAGGAAGTGCTCCATCAGGAAGCCCTGCGGATTGTTGTCCGAACGGACAGAGTTTTGCAGTGTGCAGGTCGTGATGAGACTTCGCTCCGTGATGTTGCTTTGTCTGACGATGAACATTCTTGCATAGGTCGTCACCTCGTAAGGATGACGGTCAAAGTTGCAGTGTATGGAGTCTATCTCCACACGCTGATTGACATTGCCCGAAATGGCTCGATTGTAATAGCCCTTCTCTGCCAAGTCCTTGTAGTAATTAAAAGCCGATTTGTCGCAGAGCATAAAGGCACGCTCCATGTTCTTTTCGATGGCGTCCTTGTCGGGGGCTACAGTAAAAAGAGTTCATGAAAGCGACGGACGTGTTCTCGAGCTTCCACAGGACGATTGTTCGCTGCATCTTGGCTTAATGCCATCATGAGCGACTTGCCTTCGTCCAGCACATAGATTTTTCTCCCGTTGCTCCTTGGCAAAGGCATACGAGGCATAGATGGTATAGCCACTGACTGCCACACATACGATGGCGAAAAACGAAGGCATAGAGCCGTATCTGCTTGAATGAGGTTTCGATATTTCTGAGTGATTTGAATTCCATTTATTTGCTGTTTAATATTCTTTCTGTTTAATCCGTAATTGTTGTCCGAAGCAGAGTCAGGGTACGAGAGTTCACCCATCAAAAGCCCTTTCTGCACCCCACTCGTGGGGTACAAAGCGCGGTGTATGTGGCTTGCATCATTTCCCTTTGAGTAATGCTCCCTTGATTCGTCCGATAGCATTACCCGCAACGGCGCCTGCTCCACCTGCGACAGCTTTGCTGCCAGTGTACGCACCTTGTGCGCCACGCTGTGCCGTCTGATTGACATTGCGACCATACGAACCAATACCACCGCCTGCTTCGATAATCCAGCCGGACACCGTTGGTACGCAGAAATAACCAACGATACCGATGAGGAAGAAGACGATGTAGTACCACGACCCCGTGTCTGGGAGGTAGTTAGGATCACTAAGGGCGGCAATATCTTTCTGTACCATCAAGACCTGTATCTTGGTGAGTAAAGCCGTCAGGATGGAGCTGACGGGCAACCACAGGTAGACCGAGATATATCGGGAGAACCAAGCGGTCAGAGAACCCGACAAGCCATCCCACACCGCGATACCGAAGACTATCGGACCGAGGATGCTTAGTACAATCAGAATAAAGGTGCGGAGCGTGTCGATGATCAGCCCCTGCCGCATGAAAGAGCAACTCCATCAGGTCGTGGATGAGTTTCATGAACCATTGCTTGGTCTGGTAGGCAGCACGCTCGGCATACATCCCCGCAATCGTTACCGCATCCTCCGGACCGATGATGCCCATCTCCTCAATCTTCTGGTCGAACTTCTCATTGGACACCAAGTAAGCCGTTTCTGGATTTCTGAGATAGGCTTCCTCCTGCAATTTATCTCGCTTGGCAGTGAGCTCCGCCAAGTTGTTCTCCTGCTTGTGTACCATCCGTTCCGTACCCTGCACCACGGGTGAGAGGACGGCATTCATCGTACCCAGCACAATAGTCGGGAAGAACATGATGCAGAAGCCCAACACGAAGGGACGGAGAAGCGGGAACACGTCTATCGCCTCGGCACGGGCAATGGAAGCCCACACCCGAAGGGCTATGTAGAAGAGCGCACCCAAGCCTGCAATTCCCCTTTGGCTATCCCCGTCATCTCTGAGCAGAGCGGCATCATCTCCTCGTATGTCGAGCGGAGTAAATCGTGTAAACTGGCAAAATCCATAATGTAGCCGATTTACCAATAACGACTTTCCATATTGCCGTAAAGAGCCTTGACTGAGGCAAGGTCGTTTTTCTCTCTTGCACGGACGTAACTCACGGAGATATTCTTTCGGGTGTAGTACGACACCAATGAGCGGTATTCCCGCAGTGTGGTATAGATACGGTCAATCGTCTGCATACGCTCGTGGTCGTTCATGGAGAGAACACCCGATTTGGCAACGGACTTTAATTCCTTCAGACTCTCACCGCTCTCCTGCAACAGCTTGGCATAGCCCGAAGCCATCGCAGCCAGTTCGGAGGGACGGAAATTCTTGTCCGAGAGCATACGCTTGTAGGAGGTTACATAAATCTCCGAGATGTCGCCCACAATGAGGATGCACTCCTTGACCTTATAGGCATCCCCGATAAGGTTGTTCACCTTCTTCAGAGCGTCGTAGTACTTTTTGGTGTCGTTGTAGAGTTTCTCCACCTCCTTGAATCCGTCCAAGGTGTTTTTGACCGTCTTCGAGGCTGTGGCAATCTCCTTCACTGTATTGGCGATGTTGCCCGCAAAATTGCCTGGGTCTGTCACTACCCATTGAGCATGGGCTTTGGGAACGAATAGGCTCAATCCGAAGAGAGCCATGACTAAATACTTCTTCATTATTGCTATGTTTTTGATTGTTTGCATTATTTCTTTCTGTTGTCTCTTTTCTCTTGTGCCAACTGGCGGATAGCCGTCTCGATGTCGCCACCGAGCAATTCTGCACGTTGCATAACTTCCAACTTCTCAGTTTCCTCAGTGGTATAGGTCAGGTATTCCTCTATACTCACTTCTGTGGCATAGACCGCACTCTGCATACCACCCAAGCCAATCCATACTTCTTTATAGAGTCGGTTCGGGTCGTTGTTCTGGTTGATGGAGAGTATTTGGCTTTTTTCTTTTTCCGAAAGACCAAGCATCGCTTGTATGCCGTCGAACTTGGTCATATACTTGCGCTGATCGAGCAGTATCTTGCAGTCGGAGTTATTGATGATACTTTCCTTGACGATGGGCGACTGGATGATGTCGTCCACCTCCTGTGTTACGACAATGGCTTCCCCGAAATACTTTCTCACCGTCTTGTAGAGATACTTGATGTAGTCCGCCATATTTGCCGAAGCAATGGCTTTCCACGCTTCCTCAATGAGTATCATCTTTCTGATACCTTTGAGTCTTCGCATCTTGTTGATGAAAGCCTCCATAATAATGATGGTCACTACGGGGAAGAGGTCTTTGTTGTCCTTCACTTGATCAATCTCGAAGACGATGAAGCGTTTACTGAGCAGGTCGATATTCTTATCCGAGTTCAAAAGGAAGTCATAGCGCCCACCTTTATAATACTGCTTCAGCGTGGTTAAGAGATTATTGATATTGAAGTCCGAGAGCGTTACCTTGATGTCCCGTTTCTCCATATCTTTGCGATAGACGTCCCGCAAGTATTCATAGAAAGTATTGAAACAGGGCGTAATACTGTGGTCAGCACATATCAGCTCGATGTACGAGTTCACGGCAGAACCGAGTTCGCCCGCCTCGGTTTTGGTGATATGCTCATCGGCACTTTTCCAGAGCGTAAGCAACAGCGTGCATATACTTTCCCTCTTTTCCACATCGAAGAAATAGTCGTCGGTGTAGAAGGGATTAAAGGAAATCGGGCTTTCATTGGTATAGGTGAAATAAACCCCATCTTCGCCCTTGGTCTTGCGGTGGATAAGTTCGCACAAACCCCTGATACGAGTTTCCTGTATCGACCAAGAGAACGTGCGCCCCTTGCTCATAGTATTGTCGTACCATGTGGTTCGTGAAGAAAGATTTTCCGCTTCCCGAAGGACCCAAGATGAACTTGTTTCGGTTGGTGATCACACCCTTCTTCATCGGCAGGTCAGAAATATCCAAATGGATAGGCTTGCCCGAAAGACGGTCAGCCATCTTGATGCCGAAGGGAGAGAGCGAGTCCTTGTAGTTGGTCTCTGCCGTGAAGAAGCAGAGGGCAGGCTCAATGAAAGTATAAAAAGCTCTCCTCACTTGGGAAGTCTGCGGCATTGCCGGGAATGCCTGCCCAGTAGAGCGTTGCCGCATCGATGGTATTGTGGCGAGGCTTACACTCCATCAAGGCAAGGGCTGACCCCACATCATTCTTGATTTGGCGGAGTTCCTCTTTGTCACTACTCCATGCCAGCACGTTGAAATGGGCACGGATGGAGGTCAGTCCCTGCGAGTGGGCGATGTTGAGATACTCCTGTATCCACTCCTCGTTAATCTGGTTGCTACGGCTATATCGTGCCAGCGAGTGCATGTTTCTTGCCTGCTTCTCGAAGCGTTCCAAGTTGGCATCGCTGTCCTCAATGAAAAGGTATTGGTTGTAGATATGATTGCAAGACAACATCAGACCCACGGGAGCGGCAAAGGAGAGACGGCAGTCGCTTCTGTCTGTCGATAGTCGCTCATAACGGCTGTCGGTGCAGACTGTTGTCGGTAAGTCATCGGTATCGGAGAGTGTGTGCAGACACAAAAGGTTGTCGCCCACACGCACGAGGTCGGTACCCAAGCGGATGTCTTCCAATGAGGCGTGTCCCTCTTCCGAGAGGGAGAAGTAACAATCTAACAGACCACTCCTTTCCTTTGTGCCAACCAATTCTTCCTCCGTCATGCGGATAATATGAAGTTGGTCGGTATCGTTGATGATACGCTCGAACTGATCCACGGCTTCCAAGAATTTCATCACTTCGTTCTTGTTGGCAATCTCCTTAGGGCAATAGATGCCCTCGACAAAGTGCGGAGAAATTGCTCTGTTGTGCCAATCGCTGCTTGTTTGTCTTGGTCAGGAAGAGATAAACCGAATGGTGCAGGTAGGGACGTTCGTTGAAGTGCCATTCTGATGCACGAGCAAGGAAACTCAACTCTCCATTGGAGAGCTTTCCTTGATACTCTTCTTTGATGAACCAGTCCTGTTTGTGGACGATGCAGTAATCGGGTAGCACCTTGATAGCCTTGTTCCAAGCGGAGTGCATGGCTTCATACTCTGCGGAAGTGACGGTGAAAAGTTCAGGCAACGCCACACGGAAAAGCCACCGTGACATCGGCATCCTTGCTTACGATACATCCCTGCTCTACGGAGAGCAGCGGGAACTTCGATTCCAAGGTTGTTATCTTGCTTACATTTCTCATTTCTTCTTTCTTTTGAGGTTACGGATAAGGTGATAGGTCGTGCGACGGTTCACAAGGTAGCGTGGGTGCATACGCACCGCTCCCTTTTTCATCAGTCCATACTGTCCATACTTACGGTTCATGGCGAACGTTTGCCACACGATGATGGTGGCACCCACTACGCCTATGACCAAACAAGCTATTTGGCTGACGAGGCAGAGATAGAGCACGACTACGAGGATGAAGACTGCCAGCAACCCTCCCGCAAATAGGAAGAGATACTGCGCCTTCAGCCCTTTGAACTCCACCGTTCGACCCTATACCTTTATTGATTTCCCACTCTGCCATTGTTACAAGAAGAAGGAACGAAGAATCGTGGCTGCCACAATCAGGAAGATACAGGCACCAAAACCAAGAGGCTGCTGTCTTACTCGTGTCTGGATCTCCTGAACTGAACTTGTTGTACACTTTTATGCCACCAATCAAGCCCACTACGGCACCGATGGCATAGATAAGTTTCGTGCCGGGATCGAAGTAAGATGTTACCATCTTGGTGGCTTCGTTGATGCCCGCCATACCGTTGCCCTGTGCGTATGCTCCTACGGTGGCGGCAGCCATCAGGAGCAGCATCAGTGTAATTTTTGTTCATTGTTCTTTTTTTATTTTTAAGTTGTTAATGAATATTCTTTGATGGGAGGAGACGGTGTAGGCGGCCTCATTTTATCGTATGGGATTGTTTTACAGATAGTAGGATAGCGGCTTTTCTTCCGCCGTTCCCTCGTTATCGTTTTCATCGTCTGTCTCAGGTGTCGTCGTATCATCCTCCTGCAACTCCGCTTCTTCAACTTTGCGGATGGCAGCGAGCAGCTTTTTGATGGTCTTTCTCCTGCTTGAGCGTTGCCTCCTTGATGTAGTCCATGAGCTGTGTGCCCCGTATGCTTTGCAGCGTGTCCTGCACCTCGGCTTCATTTTCCTCGTCAAGCGTATTGTCATTCTTATGCCAGCCAGTAACACGGACAACTTCCCGTGCAAGAATAGCGGACGGTGAGACTTCGGGCAAGGCAGCGTCGGCGATTTGCAGTTCCTCACGGGCGATGATGTCCTCATCCGGTTCATCCATCGTATAGTCAATCTGCATCTCGTTGTCCTCTTCCGTGCCTTCCGTTTCTTCTGTTTCTTCTGTTTCTTCGGGCACCGGTGAGTTTTCCGCTGCAAAGGTATTGGGATTATCGGCTGGATTTTTCAGTTGGGGAAACAGCGGGAACATCGGGGACAGACGGGGAAATGAAAGGTTTTGCTCCTGCCCACCAAGATATGGCGAGCATTGTCTATCTGCTCTTGGGAAACAGAAGGCTTGGAACGCTCGATTTGTCTGTTTTCTTTTCGGCTCGGGTTGTTTTTCTCCGATTGGGTTGCTGAATCTTGGAACAGCCTCCAGAGATATGCGATGGCGAGGGTTATCCATGCAATGCCCAGCAGAAGCAATATTCCTAATAATAAATTGATAATCATAAGTCTATGGTTTTTATCGCGCCTGCGCTGTGAGGCGGTATGGTTCAACAAATCCTGATACGTTTTCAAATGGTCGAGAAGGATATTCTCTATATACCCCGTGATGGAAGCCTCCGACCCTGATGTCGTTCAGCACATCACGCAGTATCTGGAGTATCTCGGTATGGATGCTGAAGCCCGACTTGTTGCGCCCGTTGCGGACACCCGTCAGAAATCGCTGTTCGTATTCAGGAAAGTCCATTGCTGGGGAAGAATCCGTCGTTCTGGCATTTCTCTTTCTTTTCGAGGGCTGCGCTGTTTTGGCATTGTTGCCATTAAACGAAGTTTCTTCCGGTATTTCCTCCTGTTCGTCAATTTTTAGAAAGAGAGGCACTTGCATCTTCTTCCACAGAGTCTGAATCATCATCCAAATCAATGGGGTCGTCAAAGTCTGGTGTGTTCTCCTCTGTGCGCTTCTTGACACCAATGTCTGCCATCTCCTCCAATTTCGCTTGAAGCAGCTTTTCACGTTGCTCTTTCAGTGATTTCATACGACGTTCTCAGTTTTCAGGTTGAGTTTCTCCATGACCTCCTTTACCCACTCATCCACCCCAGTCTGAGGGCGGAGAGCCGGTGCAGGGGGCAGGTAGGAGCAGCGGAATACACCTTTGACACCCCTTGTGCCAATTCCCTGCTGAAGCGGACGGAGTTGTAGATACGGGTATCGAAAATCGGCAGTCCCTGTTCCTCAGCATTCTGACTGAACAGGTCGATGACCGTGGTACCGGCACTGCGGTTGATTTTTGTTCCAAAGCAGGAAGAAATCTTGAATGCGTGAGCCCTCAAAGCCGATTCCCAAGTCCCTGATTATCTTTGCGTATGCAAAACTCGATGCTAGCGACTGTGGATCGGATTCTATCGGGGAAATGATATAATCCATCGTAATGGACAGGTCCATCATGGCACTGGTAAGGGCATGACCGGGAAAGTCGAAGATGAATAGTTGCGGTGCCGTCTTCATTTTATGCAGGTATTTCATGACATCGGAAACGGCTCTTTCCGGCTTGCTTCTGATGATATGGTATGATTTCTTGCCGTAGCGGGATAGCCGCCTCATGGAGTTCTTTGCCCAGTTCGGGTGAGGACTCGATGAGGTCTCTGTCGCGTTCGCGGAGTTTGTAGAAGGATTCCTGCGTACCATCACAGTCCACGACGGCAAGAGAGATGTTCTTTTCGTAGTACAGAATGGATGCTAGCACTTCGGCAAGGCTGCTTTTACCCACTCCACCTTTCTGTGAGGCGAAGCCCAGATAAATGGGATTGTCTGTTTTCTTTTCCATATTCATAGTCGGTTGTTACTTATGTTATAAGTTGATGTATATCTTGACTGATAAGCCATGTCATATTTGTTGTTGAAACCATATTTTTTTGACCCGACCTAAAAGTTTAGTTTTAACTCAGCTCAATTTTTGAGACAGCTCAAAGGCATAAAAATCATCAACTATTCAAACCATTCTTGATTGAGATTTTTTTGAAGTTGAAATTATCATTTTTGGGATCTTAATCCATACGGGTTTCAAGCTGCCTTTCAACTGAATCCGTTTGCAAAATAACAAGGTTTTTATCTTAAGTTTCAAACCATCTGTGAAGTACAGGGAAATGAAAGGAAAAAGAGTGAACATCGTTGATAATGAGATATTTGAAAACTCGCCGTAACTTTGCAGGCGAGAATAACATATGGAGGTTATATCCCGAAGCAGACACCCCCAAAGGGTGGATACTTCAATCGTATCATTTGGCTTCGCCGACCTTCGATTCTTGATATTGGCAAGGTGTGTCTTTGTAACACAAACCGCCGTTTGTACCACAAAGCCCCTTGCCTCGGTGCGAGGGAATAATCACTCCAAAGTCGTAATTAGAAACTAAATGGATATGGATAAAGAAAGAGAACGTCGTTCAGAACGAAAACGGGCAGAAAAGCCCCGTTGGGACAACTGGCATGTGCGGTTGCCCAATCTGAAAGACCAGCAAAGGGCGATTGATTTGTTCCATAAATCGGGAGCGGAAACCAAGTCGGATTTCGTGCGTGGTCGTATTCTTGGGGAGAGTTTTAAGGTCATCACGGTGGATAAATCCGCCGTGGAATACTACCGAAAACTCTCAGAACTCATGGCACAAATCCACAAGATTGGCGTGCTGTATAACCAAACCGTGCGTGCCATCAACAGTTATCACAGTGTGAAGACCGCACAACTATTGCTCGAAAAGTTGGAGAATTTGTCTCTTCAAATCATCACGTTACAGCAGAAAACGATACAACTAACCGAGCAATTTGACAGGCGATAAAGATCATGATAGCGAAGATTTCAGCAACGGAGAATCTCGGAGGGGCATTGGGCTACAACTTCAAAAAGGTGCAGCACAACGAGGCATCCGTCTTATGCGTGAATGAACTACGAGAGGGCTTTGACGGCACTTATCGAATAGATAAGGTGCTTCGCGATATTCAGGCTCTTATCCCTGAGAAATGCCGTACCAAGAAAACGGTATTCCATTGTTCTCTCAATCCGCACCCGGACGAGAAACTATCCGATGAGCAACTCACACAGATAGCCAAGGAGTATATGGAGGCACTCGGTTACGGCAAGCAGCCTTACATCGTGTTCAAGCATAGTGACATTGCCCGTGAACATATCCATATCGTGTCGCTTCGGGTAAACAGAAAGGGACAAAAGATAAACGATAAGTTTGAGAAACGGCGAAGCAAGCAGATTTCCGATGCCTTGGAGCGAAAATATAATCTTATCCCAAGTGCAAAGGTTGGTGAAAAAGGAGGTAACAGAAACGCCCAAACTGGATACCACGAAAGGGAATATCAAGGAACAGATATCAAGTATCACTCGCTCCGTCTTGAAGCATTACAAGTTCTGCTCATTAGAGAACTCAATGCCATTCTCTCCCGATACCATCTTACAGTAGAAGAGGTAAAGACGGAGTTTCGGGGAAAGAAGTACGACGGACTGGTCTATATTCCAACTGATGATAAGGGCGATAAAGTAAGCACCCCCATCCATGCCTCGGACATCGGGCGTGGTGTGGGCTATACTGCCGTACAGAATAGGATACAAAAAAATCCAAGCAAGGCATCAAACCGCTGATACCGGCCGTAGAGAGAAAGTCCTGCAAGTAATGCGTACTTCTCCTCAAACAGAGAAAGCACTGCGACAGCGATTAGAAGAACAAGGTTTGCGGACGGTTGTCCGAAAGAATGAGGGCGGGCGCATCTATGGCATTACATTCATTGATGATGAAGAGGGTATCGCTCTCAATGGTTCACGATTGGGTAAGGGATATTCCGCCAATGTATTCAATGCGTATTTCTCTAATCCTGCCCATAATCCATTTTTTTGGACGAAACGCTGTATGGCAATCCAACCCTGCGTTCCGAACAAACCAACGTTACCTTGCCGATGCAACCGAGCACAGAGGAATGCGACAATATCGTCGATGACCTCATAGAGGAGTTAGTTGGCGAACCTTTTTGCTCCAATGGGTAATGATGATTGGAAGGAGGCAGCTTGGCAGCGTAAACTCCGCAGACAAAGTAAGGTTAATCTCAGACGAAGAAAACGATAAATGATTCAAATAGCATTCAAATGCTATTCAAGCAATGATAAAAAAACAAAATGTAAAAGCATACAACTATGGCACAGGAAGATGATTTAAGGGCATTGGGTAAGGTCATGGACTTTATGCGGGGTATCTCTGTGATATTCCTACTTACCAACTGCTATTGGTTCTGCTACGAAGCATTTCAAGAGTGGCATTTTACACTCGGTATCGTCAACAAGATACTGATGAATTTCCAACACACGGCGGGCTTGTTTTTCGTCCATCCTTTGGACGAAACTCTTTTGTGTAGTGTTTCTTGCCTTGTCCTGTCTTGGGACAAAGGGCGTAAAGGAAGAGAAAATCACGTGGCCAAAGATTTGGACGGTGCTTTTCTCCGGCTTCGTCTTTTTCTTCTTCAACTGGTGGCTGCTTGCACTGCCCATCGGTAAGGTCGGTGCAGCTACGCTCTATATCTTCACACTGTCCGTTGGCTATATCTGCCTGCTGATGGGTGGGGTATGGATGAGCCGATTGCTCAAAAATAACCTGATGGATGATGTATTCAATACTGAGAATGAGAGCTTCATGCAGGAAACGAGGTTGATGGAAAACGAATACTCGGTAAACCTCCCTACACGCTTCTACTATAAGAAGAAGTGGAACAAGGGCTGGATCAATGTGGTCAATCCTTTCCGTGCCTCAATGGTGCTTGGCACACCGGGGTCAGGGTAAATCTTACGCCATCGTAAACAACTACATCAAGCAGCAGATTGAAAAAAAGGCTTTGCCATGTATATCTATGATTATAAGTTTCCCGATTTGTCGGAGATAGCCTACAATCACCTGCTCCATCATTTGGACGCCTACAAGGTAACCCCACAGTTCTTCGTGATAAACTTCGATGATCCGAGAAAGTCGCATCGCTGCAATCCTATCAATCCTGCCTTTATGACGGATATATCCGATGCTTATGAGAGTGCCTACACCATCATGCTCAACCTTAACCGCTCGTGGATTCAGAAGCAGGGAGATTTCTTTGTAGAATCGCCAATTATCTTGCTTGCCGCTATCATCTGGTTCCTGAAAATCTATGAGAATGGGAAGTATTGCACCTTTCCGCATGCCATTGAATTTCTGAATCGCCCTTACGCACAGATTTTCCCTATACTCACCTCCTACGATGAGCTTGCTAACTACCTTTCGCCCTTTATGGATGCTTGGGAAGGCGGAGCACAGGACCAGTTGCAGGGACAGATAGCCAGTGCCAAGATACCACTTTCACGAATGATTTCACCTGCTCTTTATTGGGTGATGACGGGTGACGATTTCTCTCTCGACATCAATAATCCGAATGAGCCGAAAGTCCTTGTTGTGGGTAACAACCCCGACCGCCAGAATATCTATTCGGCAGCACTCGGTTTGTATAACAGTCGTATTGTGAAGCTCATCAACAAGAAGAAGCAACTCAAATCCTCAGTGATTATCGATGAGTTGCCAACCATCTATTTCCGTGGATTGGATAACTTGATTGCCACAGCCCGAAGCAACAAGGTCGCTGTATGTCTGGGTTTTCAGGATTTCTCACAGCTCACTCGTGATTATGGAGACAAAGAGAGTAAGGTGATACAGAACACTGTGGGCAATGTCTTTTCCGGGCAAGTCGTTGGCGAAACAGCCAAGACGCTCTCTGAGCGGTTCGGCAAGGTCTTGCAGCAACGACAATCGATGACCATCAATCGAAACGACAAGTCCACCTCTATCTCCACCCAGATGGACAGTCTTATCCCGGCAAGCAAAATTTCCAACCTCACGCAGGGTATGTTCGTGGGAGCTATGTCCGACAACTTTGACGAGCGCATTGACCAGAAGATTTTTCCACGCGGAGATTGTTGTGGACTCTGTAAAAGTCTCTGCCGAGATGAAAGCCTACCAATCCATCCCTGTAATCGCAGACTTTACAAATGAAGATGGATTCGACAATCTCAAAGGGACCATCGAAGCCAACTACAAACGTATCAGACAAGAAATACTTTCACTTGTGGATGCAGAGACGAAACGCATTAAGGAACTTCCTTCACCGGCACATCTTGCAAAAGTAGTTTTATAGCCTCCTATTTATTGGGCTTTGCAAAGGTCTCTCTGTCTATGACGGAGACAGCAAAATGGTATATCCATTCTCTGAACCGACAGTCGAAATTCTTTGAAAAATTCACCATAAAGAGAATCTCTCCAAAAAAACAAGGAAAAATTTGCAAGAGTAAAATTATTTATGTATATTTGCAACGAGAAGTTTTGAATTGACAGACGACAGGCACTATAGTAATAGTAAAAGCATATAGATCTATTGAGTGTTTCATCTCAAAACCATAGTTATAGAAAGGAGGACACGTTGATTATGGATTCTATTTTTTTCACTCTTAAAAAAACACAATGGTTATGAAAAAGAATTACATTTTTTTGACTTTCGTCTTTATCTTTGCCTGTGTTTTGAATATGCAGGCACAGAGTTTTGAAACGGATATCACGAAGGTTTTGTCTCAAGATGAAACTGTCTTGTCGTTCAACAAAAATGAGGCAAGGAACATTTCCGGCATCCTCGCAAGTGGAAGCATAAAGTTTACTTCTCCCAATGGACATGTTAGGGATATTGGTGGCAGACGAATATGGGTATGAGAAACTTATTTATGAATCGTTTCCCCTCCTTGCTTTCAAAGAAGGTAAGGACAATTTTGAACTTATGGGGTTTGAGACTGGGAAAATAAAGGATTTTGTGCCCGAAAAAGTCCATATCCTCATTTCCGATGCTATGGTGGAGCATCTTAAAATCACCGTTTCGGGATTATCGGCTCCTCAACAGGCACCTTCTGCATCCCTTCAGGCTCGTACAAAGACAGCCCCCTTACCACCGACTTTCATTGACGAAGATACCCGAATTAAACATTTAATATATCGGCTCAATTTGGAGTTGGAGGCATCTGGTGCACTATGGAGGGCAGGTGACACGCCGTTCGGACGGCTTTCATACGAAGAGAAGAAAGAGATGTATGGAGGAACGGTTCCCAACTTCAAGGGAGCGGAATACTATATCGGCGGTATCCTTGATATTGATGTTCCGAGTGTCAGATATCAAAAAAATCCTCTTATGTTCCTGATTTCGACTGGAGGACACGACACAGTGCTACCGTCAAGGGCTCTCCCTATTTCCAGAATGAGATTACAGGATGGATTACTCCGGTAAAAAGATCAAAAAGAGCTGTGGTTCATGCTGGGCTTTCTCTGCCATAGGGGCTATGGAAGCCGTTGCAAAACTCCACAAGAATACGACCTGCAATTTTGACCTCTCCGAACAAGAGTTGGTATCTTGTTCTAACGCGGGAAGTTGCAACGGAGGATGGGCGGCTTCTGCATTGGACTACATCAGCCGCAAATGGATTCAGGATGAGATGTCGTTCCCATACAAAGCGCAGGATCGTCCCTGTTCCGAAAAAGGGAACCCTCTATATACGATAAAAAAATGCGGGAAAAGAATTGTTCAACCCTATCAAAGGCAATGATTTCGCCTCAATTGAAAAAAATTGAAATCCATGCTGATTAAGAGTCCACTTGCCGGGCGCATCGGTTCTTGGTCTCATGCCATGACTTTGGTAGGTTACAAGACGATAAAGGCGGGAGACGTCGTTTATGAGCACTATAACACACGGATTGTGATTAAACCTGGCGACCCTCACATAGGTCAGACAGTTTGGATTTTTCAAAAAAACAGTTGGGGAGAAAATTGGGGAGACCATGGGTTCTTGTATGCGTATGTGAATATCAACAATATGGTTTCTTCTGCGGCTCCCACACTTCCCTTTGAGTACAAGTACAATTGGTCCAGCAAGCATCTTCTTTTTCTCTCGTCAGTTGATTTCGGCAATTTCCGAACCGGCACCGGCCTATGATAAGGATAACGACGGATACTATTGGTGGGGAATCGGACCGCGCCCCAAAAAAACCTTCCAGCAAGTGCTAAATTGGAGGAGGACAGCGACGACAGCGATGCTTCCATTGGTCCGATGAATCAGTATGGCTTCCCTACGCTCTTGAGGGACTATGACCTGTATATCAAGGATAATGCCGAGGATAAAGGATTTGAACCAAATACGACTATTACGAATGATAACTATTGGAGTGCACCCTGAAATTTGGGTCAGACATCAAAAAAAGATGGTATAGAAGAACATCAGAATCCTTTTGCCTGCTCAAGAAAATTACATTTATGTAAGGGTTTGGAACAGGGGACAGAAGAAGTCTCCCAAATCAAAAGTTATAGCTTATTGGGCGAAGGCGGGGACGAACCTTCAATGGCCAGATGTATGGACTGGAGGGTTCTTTATAGAAAATCTTCCTGTTGGAGGATTAATCCCCAATTTTGGCTCAATAGATGAAATTGAGCCCAACGGTTCTTATACTACCGTAATAAAATGGACACCAATTCATCCTAACGAATATGAAGATATATCAAATACAGCTATTGGTGGCGAAAATCTTTGGCATTTCTGTTTATTATTAAAAATTGCGGATAAGAAGGATCCTGCCCCATGTGATGTACGTAGACTGATAGCATATAATAATAATATTGCACAGAAGAACCTAACAATAGCAAATGTTGGCTCTGGTTCCTCTTATGAAGGAGCAGTTTCTGTTGTAAATCATCTCCCCAATAAGGAGTCTTACAGTCTTGACGTGATAGAGTTGCCGAATACAATTAATGGAAGTTCAAATACCCTCTTTGGCAATGCACGAGTGCAGTTGCGTATGGCTCCACAAGTACTCTCTGCTTGGAATGAAGGAGGTAAAGAGGGTGTAAATATAAAATCCACAGGCAATCCTTACATACAAGAGATCGTTTCTCAAAACGGTTCACTGGACAATATTAAGCTTGCCCCCAAGGACATCGGTCTCGTCAAACTGAGTGTGAACTTCAAGACCGTCCTTCCTTTCGGAAGCAATCCGGAAAAGCATACCATACTCCTACGCCAGAAGGACAAAAATGGAAATGTTATCGGAGGAGAAACTTTTGAGATTATCCGCGATCCGCGACCGGTAATACATCCGCAAATAATCAAGAATGAGAACGAAGGAAAGGTAACACTTTCTGTAACGGGAGTGGACGAAGATGCCATCTACCAATGGTTTTGATTCCAATGGGAAAATGATTGCCGAAGGGGCGGAAATGACCTGCACTCCCACTCGAGATGAAACCCTATAGGGTTGAAGTGACGGCAAAGAAAGATGGCTATCTCACTTCCGATGAACTTCTCGTGAAAGCTGGGGAAGGAAAGATGAAGATTTCTCCTGTTCCCGTCAAATCGGAATTGACCGTTTCGTATAATCTTCCGAATGGACAATACGAACTGTGCATTACCGGAGTCCAAAATTGGTTAAATTACGGGAAGTACAGCATTGACAGTACGAAGAAAGAAATGCGAATCAATGTTTCCCACCTGCCACAGGGTATCTATGTTGCCACAATTACCGAACGGAACGGACAGACGAAGGAGTCTGTAAAGTTTGTTAAGGAATAAATTCAATCGGAGGGGAGAAAGTGCCATAAAGCACTTCTCTCCTCTTTTCCATTAATTGTAAATTTGATGAATGATGACTTCAAGACTTTACTCAATACTATTGTTGCTGATATGTACAATAACAGCCCAAGCGCAGGAATATCATCGTAGAAACCCCGGGAACGTTACAGGAGGTCATTGGACCGGGAGCCGAAGAACTAACTCGTATTCGAGTGACAGGAACACTTAACGACAGGGACATCGCCTTTCTGCACCATCTGTGCTGGCCTAATAAGCCAAAGCCTGCAGGCATGAAAGAGGAGAGGTATCTGAAAATGCTACAAGAGAAAGAGGATACCCTCAAGACCAACCTGCGACATTTAGATTTGGAAGATGCTCGTATGGTGAATGATGCTCTGCCCGATAAGGCTTTTTGTGGGAGTTACATCAAAGACTATAAACTACCCAAAACGCTCAAGAAGATAGGCAAGGAAGCCTTTAGTTACAATGTGCTTCTCAAAGAGTTGATTATTCCCGAAAGTGTGGAAGAGATAGGTGAGAATCTTCTTTTTTTATAGTGTAGAAATAAGAAAGGTCAAACTTCCCGAAAAGCTTAAGGTTCTTAATAAATTATTGTTCGCAAATTGCGCGAAGTTGGAAGAGGTTAATATTCCATCAGAAGTAAGAGAGATATACAGTAGTGTTTTTTATGGCTGCCTCAAAGCCCCTGCCTCTATTGCCATTTTACCCGAAACAGTTGAAATCTTGGATGGCTCCATATATTACGGAGTACCGAGTATAGAGTGTGTAACTGTACCTTCCAAAGTAAGGATTTTGAATGAAACTTATTGGGCAGTGCCAAACCTCAGGAAAGTAGTAATCTTGACCGATAAATTAGATAGAATAGGAGAATTCGCTTTTTATTGGTGTGAAAATTTGGAAGAAGTGAATATTCCGGATGGGGTTGCCCGCATTGAGTCTTCTGCCTTTTGGGGGAATTTCAGTCTAAGAAAAATAAAAATTCCTTCTTCTGTTACATATATTGGACCAAGTGCTTTTGAAAGTGCCCCCTTGGATTCCATTGACATACCCGCAGGTGTGACCTTTATTGGTAGGAATGCGTTTTTGTCGTAATGAAGACTTACAAAAGATTTACTCACGCCCTACCACTCCTCCCCAAACAGGTGTACCGACAGCTGTTTCTCCATATTTACCATTCCATTGCTCTTCAACATCAACTGCCATCCTTTATGTTCCGAAAGGCTCAGCCGATGCCTACCGTGCCTCTGAGGTGTTTTCGGAGTTCAAGAATATTGTTGAGTTGGAGGCTTGGCAATGGCCGACTTCCATCAGTACGCCAACCATGCCGACCGATGCATACAAAGTGTACGGAAAGGCTAGCACGCTGCATATCGAGACAACAGGCGGTGCCCAAGAACCTGTATTCGTCAATGTATATGGCATCAATGGACAGGTTGTTTGGAAAGGTCAGGTGACTAATCGCATGGAAGTTCCCTTGCCCCAAGGGTTCTACGTCGTGCGAATAGGAAAAAGAAGTTACAAGGTATCATTAAATTGAGGGGAAATCCGCGACAGATAATGCGGATAGCCCTGTCTTACATAGTTAGTTCATTGACCATTTCCAACGATATTTTTCTCGTGTTGGATGTTATAAATAGAATATACCGGTGTGGTATGAATTTGTTCTGCTCTGTAATGACAAGGTTGTACTCTTTGACTTTTTCCTGCAATGAAGGGCAATCCAAGTCCTTCTTCAATTCCACATCTAGAGATAATTGGTTAAAACCAATTTGTCTCCATCCTCATGCATATGGCATGGAAGAATCATGATATTGAGACCTCTGCAAAAGTCCACAAAAAGAAGAAAGCAGTGAATATAACTTGCTGATAATCAATTGTGGAATCCTCCCCTAAAAAGGAGTTTTTGCAGAGGTCTTGATATTGCTAAAAAAACGATCTTTTTCTTTTTATGGCTTTCATAAAGAGATGATGGACTTTCATTTCCCCTGCCGACTTCATATATGGTTATGTCATCTTTGATGATTTGTGAGAGCTTAAACCTGAAAGTTCTTTTCCTGAGTTAAGATTTGCTTTCGTTTTTGTTCCTATCTTTTACGACACAAACTTTCTTGCATCCCCCGTAATAAGGGTTTTCACCATGTTTTCCCTTTTTCTTGATTATTCCACTATCTTTGTGTATTCAAAAACCTGCCGACATTCATCGGGTGCCGTGGTGTTCGCAGGCATCAAACACATTGTTGAACTTGATATTTGGCAATAGTCTGCTTCTATCAGCACGTCTATACTGCAGGAATGTAGTTTAATATAAACCAAATGGACAGTTTGCCTTAAGTATCCCCCCCTGTTTTCCCTCCTTTTCCCGTGATTCCCCTATGTCTTTAAAGGCAGGATTATAGCTTATATATTTGCCGTTCGATAGCGATTTATTCATCTTAAAAACAAAGAATTATGGGATCGAACAACAGTGACAACTACGTATTGGTCTTGGAAGACCGCACGGAAGTGAAGAATGAACAGGAAGCAGGAAAACTCTCCGTAGTTTCAGGTATAGACGACAAGGGTAACCTCAAGACCACTGGAGCCATCGCAGCCAATCAAGCTGCATTCTTGAAGTTCAATAGCAAGGACGGACTTCTGAAAAACTTCATGACCAACTTCTTAAAGCAGTTCAACGAGCCGTCCCGTTTCGGACTGTACAAGGTGCTGGCAGACAATGTGGAACAGGGAGTGGACAACCTTCGCACTCTGCTCCAAAACCGTGAGAACTCCGAAAGCAAACAGCAACTGACAGAGATGGGCGTACCCTTTGAGGACTATTTTTCCGCAGAAGAAGAACGCCACCGCCATTGACGAGTCGAAGATTGATTGGAAGCAGCTCGAACATCTTGGGCTTTCCCGTGAGCGACTCGAGCAGAGTGGAGAGTTGGAAAAGATGCTCTCTTGGCAGAAGAGTAATCTCGTGACTATTGCCATCCCGATAGGTGATACCACTATCTATACCGACGCACGCTTGGCATTCCGCACGAACGAGCAGGGAGATATTGGTTTGGCTATCCATCCTTTGAGGAAGGAACCGCAACTCGATTTTTCCCTATATGGGTTATAAGTTCTCTCCCGAAGAGAAGGAACAGCTACTCACTACGGGCAATCTCGGCAAGACCATCGAAGTAACACCCAAGAACGGAGAGCCTTTCTCTGCCTACGTCTCCATCGACCCGCAGACCAATGAGATTATCGCCCTGCGCGCCGACCGTGTGAACATTCCCAAGGAAATCAAGGGTGTTACCCTTTCCGATGCACAATACAAAAAAACCTCGTGGAGGGCAAAGCCGTGAAAGTGGAGGGCATGACCGCCAAGAGTGGCAAGTCCTTCAATGCCACCCTGCAGGTCAATGCCGAACGAAAGGGTATTGAGTTTATCTTTGGAGACAACAAAAGTTTAAGAGAGCGACAGGAACACAAACAAACACAACAGCAAGGAGTGCCTCACAAACTCTGTGGGTTGGAGCTTTCTGACAAGCAACGTGAAGCCTTGGACAGTGGTCGAACACTTTATCTTAAAAACATGGTGGATAAGGAGGGAAACTCTTTCAACGCCTATGTCCGTATGGACAAAGAGCAGAACCGCCCTCGCTTCTATAAGTGGAATCCCGACAAGAGTCATAAGAATGGCAAGGTGGAAGCCGTGGCAGAGGAACACAAGACACAGGTAGCTGTGAACAACCACGGCAAGACCAACGAAGCCACCAAGAGCGTGAAAGAACCCCTGAAGACCGGGCAGACACAGCCTACTGTCGCCCAAAAACAGAAGCAGGACGAGAACAAGCATAAGAAGTCCCGTGGACGCAAGATGTAACCCTTAATTTCTTTTACCAACTATGACAACTTGTATTATCGCCGAGAAACCCTCGGTAGCCAGAGACATTGCCCGTATCGTAGGGGCAAACAGCAGACAGGACGGATATTTAGAGGGTAATGGATATTTTGTTACTTGGGCAATGGGACATCTCATTGCCCTTGCCATGCCCGAAGCCTACGGTTTTACAGCCTATAAAGCGGAAGACCTGCCCATCCGTCCCAATCCTTTCCAATTGATCGTCCGCCAAGTGCGCAAGGACAAGGAGTATATATCCGACCCAGCGGCATTAAAGCGGCTCAAAAATCATCCGAAGTTGCTTCGACAGAGCTGACCGTATCATCGTAGCCACTGATGCAGGCAGGGAGGGTGAACTGATATTCAGATGGATTTATGCACATCTGGGTTGCCGAAAAGCCTTTCTACCGCCTTTGATTTCCTCGCTCACGGACAAAGCTATCCGTGAGGGCATGGCAAATCTCAAGTCAGGCAACAACTACGAGAACTTGTATCACTCTGCTCACGCGAGAGCAGAAGCCGACTGGCTCGTGGGCATCAATGCCAGCCGTGCCCTGTCCATTGCCCGCAGGGGCGGTTATTCCTTGGGACGGGTGCAGACCCCGACACTGGCTATGGTCTGCCGTCGGTACATAGAGAACCGTGATTTTTTTCTTCCGCACCCTATTGGAAACTTTCTGCTTTCACAGAGAAAGAGGGCATGTCGCTGAAAGCCATTGGTGTTATCGACTACGAGAGTGAATCATCGGCACAGACTGCTCTCGCTGCGCTCCGCAGTCAGAGCCGGCTTACGATAGAATCGGTCACAAGAAAGGTGGGACATACGTTGCCACCCCTCTTGTACGACCTTACTGCCTTGCAGAAAGAAGCCAACAGATGCCACGGCTTTTCAGCGGACAAGACCCTCTCAATAGCTCAATGGCATCGACCGTCCAGAAAAGAATGAGATACTGCACAACATTCCGCCAACGCCAGAGCAGGAAGTATTTATCGGCAAGCTGATGGAGTTTGCCAAGAAAGGGGATGCCACGATCTTAGGACGAGCGCCACTGAGTGAGAGCGAGGAAAGAGCAAAGATGCTGATTGCAACAGACTACGCCAGAAAGATGAGCTTGGATTTACGCATGATTGATGAAAATGGATACTCAGACCATATCGACAACAAGGCGAGCCATTGCGCGAAGTTGCTCAACGACTACTATCAGAAGTATAATGCACAGAAAGGGACGCAGTTCGTTTTCTCTGATTTAGGTACTTATAAGCCCGGCGGAGACTTCAATGTCTATTCGGAAATCAAGAGAAAGTTGGTGGAAGACTATCATATCCCTTCCTATGAAATACGCTTCATTCAGGAATGCAAGAACGAGAAAGCAAAGAAGGCGATGGTAGATGCCATGAACCGTGGTGACATTCGCATTATCTTCGGTTCTACCTCTATGTTGGGAACAGGTGTAAATGCACAGCAACGTGCGGTAGCAATCCATCATTTGGACACGCCTTGGCGACCTTCGGACTTAGAGCAGCGCAACGGACGAGCTGTGCGCAAGGGAAACCTTATCGCCAAGGAATTTGCCGACAACAAAGTTGATGTGATTATCTATGCCGTGGAACGTTCCTTGGATAGCTACAAGTTTAATCTGCTGCACAACAAGCAGCTCTTCATTAATCAGCTAAAGACAAATACGCTTGGTAGCCGTACCATTGATGAGGGAAGTATGGACGAGGACAGCGGAATGAACTTTTTCCGAGTATGTAGCCGTACTTTCAGGCAACACCGACCTTTTGGAAAAAAAGCAAGACTTGACAAGAAGATTACCACCTTAGAATCAGAACGCAAGAACTTCCTCCGTGAACGTGATGCAGCAACGGGGAAGTTGGCAGAGATTGAGAGCTCCGTGTCCTTCCATTCGGACAAGATTAAGGAAGCTAAAGCTGACTTGGCTCTCTTTGAGCAGCGTGTGGAGCGTGATACAGAGGGGCTGCCTGTCAATAAACTGACCGTCAAAGGTGTGGAGGACAGTTCCGACATCAAGGTCATTGCTGCCCGCCTGCAGGAGATAGACGAGAAGGCACGCACCAAGGGAGAATACAACAAAATCGGTGAGATTTATGGTTTTTCCATCATGGTCAAGACGGAGAGTACTTCCAAAGACCTATTTGATTGCTCTGTAAATCGCTTTTTTTGTGAAAGGGCATGAGAGTATCTACTATACCTATAATAACGGCAAATTGGCTTCGGACCCTAAACTTGCCTGTCAGAATTTTATCAATGCCTTGGAGCGTATCCCCAAGGTGATAGAGTCACACGAAAAGGAGATGGCAAAGGTCGCAGCCAATAAAGATGTTTACACCGTCATTGCCAACAGTTCTTGGAAGAAAGAAGAAGAGCTTCGTGCACTCAAAGGTGAGGCGGCTGAGCTGGATAGGCGGATTGCCTTTACCCTTGCTCCGCCGGAGGAGGAACGAGAGGAAACGGAAAGTGAACAAAACGGTTTATCACAGGAAATTAAACAAGAACCTATAGGAAAGTCTCCCTCACACAACGAAATACCTCAATCTCCCACACATGCACCAAAGGAAAGGTCGGAAAGCCATGACGTGATGGGTCGGGTGATTATCTCTAAACCAAAATGGCGATAAAAAAGCGTCGAGCAAGAAAAACCTGCTCGACGCTTCTGCCAACTGCCAATAATTATACATACGCAGTTTAGCCGTTTATAAGGCTACATTCTAATGTCTTATTCTGAACTTTTCCTGAAGTTCGGATATGGCTTCCAGCAATTCTTCAAACGAGGGCTTTGAACCATAGATCATAGCCTCTTTCATAGCTTCATAATCATCCTTCCACGCATCAAGGATGTCTTTTCGGGGAACAAGTTGCAGACGTTTGCGGACATCAGGTGTATAATCTACATCCCTCACGGAAGTGTAAATTTCCCGATGATGGCGAATAGATTCCCACAAAACATCATCCACTATTGCTTCCTTTGCAAAATCCCTATTCATCATGACGTATAGGTCATAAAGGTGCCGGCTTTTGCGATCGGCTGTTATTCCACGTCCGGGAACAGAGAATAACTCGTGAAGCAAGAATGCCTTTTCAAGGAATGTCTTTGCCGGAATAGCAGTATGAATGGCACTGTTTACCAATGGAGTAAAGGGAAGATGCTCTCCAAGAATACTCGTAATCTGTATAGATTCTGTCGGTTCCAACAAAGAACGCGCACTAACCTCCAATACAACGTCTGCACGAAGGTATGTAAGTTCCTTGTCAAAGAGAGATTTATAGTGAAGATAAATCTGACGCGGTTCCGGATAGGTGTTGTCTCCATCTCCCTTGGGTTGGGCATCGACCGTAACATACGGATGCAAGCCTTGTCTCCGCAGTTCTTCGGAAATCATCGGTGTCAGTTCTTCCAAAACGAAAAGCGAAGATGCTTTTCGCAATTTCTTGATTTGCTTTTTCGTGAGTTCTCCTTCTGACGCACCGATAAATACGGGATTAACAGCAAGGTCTATATCCTCTGAGAACCGCTCGATGAGTTTCCACCCCTTGCTCAGGCTGGTACCGCCCTTGAAAACAAAATGTCTGGAAATAGGCAGTGCAAAAAAACAGCCTGCAAGATAACAGTTACCCAAAAAGTCTTTCTCGATCACTTGGGCAGGCAACCCGACCTTGTATGCAATTGATTCATAAACGTTTTTTTCCTTTGTGAATCTGATAGTTCTAAAAAAACTTATTCATACAGACCAACTATAAACTCCCTTACCTTCGAGGTCATTAGTTTGAGGTCGGCAACCTGAAGGTGAGGATTTTCATTTAACTTTGTCTTGATGACAGCAATCTGTTCTTCTGACAGATTTTTCTGTTTCCCAGTCTTTAAGAGCCATTGTCAGTAGAAGTGCCAATTGACTGCGAATTGCGAAATATCTGGGAGAGGCATGCTTAAACTTGATATTTTTTCCCTCACCAAGATTTATGGTACGTGAGGCTCCATCGGTTAAGAAAACAACGTTCATCGGCACTTGTTGCGTCAGTCCCAATTGATATTGGGCGTAAAGTCCTGTCGGGACTATTCTTGCGCCATCTCTTTTTGCCATTGCTTTGGCAATGTCCTCAAGCGATGGAGGCACTGTACCAAGTCCATAAACTTTCTCTATTTTTGGGATAGCAGTAAATGCCACGTGCTACCCTAAGCATCTGTCCTTTTTCTGTAAGACGTTCCAATGCCTTATTGACAGCATTTCGATTGCCATACGAAACGAAGTCGCCCACGAAGAAAAACAGATCCACGTCCGCACTTCTTTTGATTTATCAAGTATTTTATTCTCAATGCTTTCACTCATACTTATGCTTGTTTCTTGTCGCGAAACAATATGTAATTCGCGACAGCAAAGGTAATACCTTTTCTGCGTAAACCCAAAAAAATATGAGAAGGAAAAATCCATACTTAATCTTTTGGTTGATGGGAACATACTACCATTCTTCACGCTTTTTGTACCATTTCATCGATCTCTTCCCGAAGGAAAAAGCAATCGACCATTGGCCTTGAGATAGGGAATTTTCCCAGCCCAGACCCAGTTGTAGATGGTCTTTTTGCTCCACTTTCAGCAGTTTCGACACATCTATAATGTCCAAATAATCGGCTTTGAGAGGTGGACGAACAGTCGTGTCAATAGACTTATCTTGCAGAACAAGCAATTGGTCAAGTTTGTCCTCGACACTCATCAATTTATCGAAAAGGCGTTTTTGCCAACTATCTTCGGTATGATGTTCTAGGTACGACATAGTTCTCCCTTTTGATAGTTTCCATTGGTGTCTTGTGCCAAGATGCGTTGTTCTTTCATATAGGCGATGTACTTCTTTGCCGTTCGGTCTTTTGATTTCCATTTCCCGCATCAATGCTTCACAAAGATCTTGGTATGAGAGCTTGAACGTGTTCCGGAATGCCTCTCTGACCACGGCAATCAGTTCTCCCGTTTTACGTTTCTCCTTATCTTCTTTCGACTTCTCGCCACGGTAAACGTGCATATCGACAGACTTATCCCATCCAAAAAAAGCATCATAGGTACATCCAACGGACTTCCATCACGAACTTTCAGAGTCTTTACCACAGAGTATTCGGGATTGTCGTCTTTCTCTATGGAGAGAATACCCGCAGCCTTGCGCTGTAGTTCGGAGCCGATATGCCCGCGGAGTTTGATACCGTTCGGTACAAAATGCAGCACGCAGATGATGCAGGTATTGTAGATGCCTGCCAAGCGGTAAAGTTCGTCCACGATGGCAATGCTTTCCGTTTCATCATTGGCAGAGCGTATCAAGTCGGCAATGCCATCGATTACCACAAGGTGAATGCCACCATGTTTATGATGGAACAAATCCATACTCTCACGGATAAGTTTCAATCGGTCCTTTCGGGAAAGTGAGGCAAGGTACAGAGAATGATAAAACTCCGGAACAGCTGTCATAGATGCCCTGCGCAATGTCTTGCCTAAGTTTTTGTGCAACTGTGCTCAGACTGCTCCGTGTCATAATGTAACACCGCCCTAAGCTTTGGAATTAGGAGCAATCTCCAGACCCAAAGTCTTCTCCGACTGCATTCGTTCCTTCACCAATGCTCCGGAAAGAATAGCTCCGACATAGTTGCTCTTTCCTGTTCCTTCGCCACCGGTGATACAAAACAAATTGTCCTGCGTGCCAATCGGCACTCCATTAACCGCAATAATCGCTCTGGAAGCATCAGGAGGGTTGTCGTAATTGATCTCACAAGAACGCAGCATCATAATCGTTTGTGTGTACATTCCCGAAAGTTTGTCTGTGAGTAAGTCTCGCAACTCGTTTTTCCGTATGTCCCAAGGCGAAGAAGTCTGAAATGTCTTTTTCATTCTTTGTTCCTTCAAGAGGCAAAGCCAAATGCAACACGTTATACTTCGCCAGCAACTCCGCTTGTCGTTGAGCCTCTCGCAATCCCGTTTCATCCATGTCATAGAGCAGGATGATATGCCTGAAGCGCAGTTGCAGGCTTTCAATGACATTTTCCGGTATTGAGGCGGTTTCACTGTTAAAGCAGATGGCATTGAAGCGATGGGCGGAGAGCGACAGCACGTCTTTCTCTCCTCCCGTGATGAAAAGTATATCTCCTTTGTTGGGAAGTTGCTCGAAGCCGAAAAACGTAATCTTCCTGTTTCTCTCCTCCGTAGAGAAAAACGTAGTTTGCTGTTAGGACGATATTTTTTTACGAAATCTCCCATCATGTAGCAGAACATCGGTTCTTCTTTCGTGGAAGTCAGCGTATAAGGCTTCCCTTGGTTGGAAACGGCTTCATAGCGAAACAACGACTTCACGATGGTATCGCATCAGGATTCTGTCCGTTATTCCATACCGTAACCAAAAGTCCTTTTTCTTCTGCACTGAAAGGTTGTTCATGAATATGAAACCATCTTCTGCTTTCTGACGATTTGGAGTCGGCAGACTTGTGCTTGACGAGGGACGCTGTAGATGTTCTTGTAAAACATCTTCTTTGTTCTGAAGTTTTTCCTTTCTTTGATGGGAATGTTTAGCCCCAAGTCGTGTATGATAGATGCCAGCACCTTTATGAATTCCGTTCGCACATCAAAGCCCAGAATCGCGGCAGTGAACCAAAAACAATCTCCGGAATATGCCTCGTTCCCAAAATCTTTCATGCGATAGCACTGTGATTGGGTGTCAAAGTAGATATTGCAAGATGCACGCTTGTCATCGTACAAGGGGTTGCGGAAATTACGTTTCGGCACGAACTCAATCGACATCTAGAAATAAAATACCTCCAATCCACGGTTGGTCTTCTGCAAGATTTCTTCTTTCAAATTCATAGTTCTTCAAATAAAGTTTGGGAGTCATCGCCCATATATCCTTTCAAGACTCCGTCCTTGTAGGCATTAAGGCGTTGTAGTGTACTGAATAAGTTGACACTTTCTCAATCAAAAAAAGGAGTAAAATTTATGTCTCATTACAATGAATCAGAGAAAAATACTGTTATTACATCAGTATGTAACAAGTGGCTTAACCTTGCAAGAGTTCTCTTCTCGTCACGGTATCCCTTTAAGCACTTTCCATCGTATTTATACCGAATATGGCTCACCCGACGTCTCGTCAGTAGCAGATCTTATGAAAAAAAGAAGATATCCCCGTTCAGCTCGAAGAGCTACAAGCGCAGTTATTACGCGAGCGCAAGGCTCATGAAAAAAAGAGATCAAACGTCTTGAAAAAAAGAATTGGCCGTTGAAAAAAACTTTATGGTTTGGCCAACAAGACGATGATCGATCTTGCCGAGAAGAAATACAACATCCGTATACGAAAAAAACTCCGCTGCCAAGTAATCAAGACCTTGTCGCAGGGAGAAGAAAGACAGGAACTAGTAAGTCATCCTGTCAGTTTACTCTGCGGTTATCTTGGCATAAGCAGACAAGGATATTATCGCCATGTGGATCGTTCTTTGGAGTTAGACGTCCTGCGCAGCAGCATCGTATTCTATGCACAGGAGCTTCGCACCTCTTTACCCAAGGCCGGCATACGCATCCTTTACGAGCTATGCCGTCGCAAATATGCAGATAAGTTTACCATCGGGCGCGACCAATGCTATGAGCTCTTCCGCTCTAATGGTCTGTGCCTTCGCCGTCGCAAAACGCCCAAGGACGACCAACTCCAATCACCACTACCACATCTATGAAGACCTTCTCAACACAAGGCCCTAAGCTACATCCCGCCCGCTTCGGCGAGCTGTGCGTTACGGATATCACCTACGTGGCAACCTCTTCAGGTTGGGCCTATCTCTCTTTGGTAACCGATGCCGCTTCACGTCTGATCGTGGGCTGGTGCCTGCATCCGACCCTTGAGAGACAAGGTCCGATGAAAGCCCTCTCTATGGCCATCGATTTCTACAGAAAGTATAATGTCGAACTCTCACAACTCATACACCACTCCGACCGCGGCGTGCAATACTGCTGCAATGAGTACGTCGACAAACTCAAATCTCTTGGAATACAAATAAGTATGACGCAAACCGGAGACCCATTGCACAATGCTCTGGCCGAGAGGATGAACAATACGCTCAAGAACGGATGGCTCTTTCAGTACAGAAGACAAAAGTCTGCAGCAGGTCAGGCGCCTTACAAAGAAAGCCATCGACCTGTACAACACGTTCAGACCGCATCAGAGTCTGCAGATGAGAACGCCAATGGAAGAAGTCGGAAGGTTGACGGCATAACTTCCTTGGTACACATTATTAAGTCAAACAATAAAAGAAGGAGGCAGAAACAACCGCAACAAGAAAAATAAAAAGATTAATTTTTGCAATTAGAAGACAACTGTCAACTAACTATGTAGTTAAGAAAAAGACTGCGACAAGCCTAGCTGGGCTTAGCAAATAAACTTGTCAAAGAAGAATGAAATTAAGAAACCAAAGTTGTCAACTAATTCTAGGACATTATATTTGTTCCAAAGCTTGGAATTTTTTTTCCAAGGCGGAGAATTTTATTTCGTCGTATAGGAATTTTATTCCCAGCGTGCAGAGACACTATTTGATAGCCTTGAAAATGAAAATGCATTACAGATCAGCAATTTACAAAATGACGGAAAATAGAAAGGCAAGGCTTTATGCTTGCAGCTCCTCGTGGTCGGCCAAATGATAACATTCAGTAATTTCACTTGCTGTTTCATGAGGGTTGTCTTTTCTTAACTTAATTGATTATCAACCATAAACACACGAAAGACTATCCTCTTTTAGTTTTTTTGTTGAAACTGTTTTTAAGGTAAAAAAACAGGCATTGCTTATCTTTAATTGGGTTTAATAGTATTTACGTAAAGTTCTTGATAAAGTGAGATTTCAAAGAAAATATTGAGTAGAATCAATTTTTTTAAGTGTAAATTTGAAGCAGAAATCAATACACTCGAAAGCATGAACTATTAAATACTTTCTCGCGTACGCAGTTGGAGGAAGAGCCTGATAGCGTTACACTCAAGAGGCATAAACGATGTCATAGACGTTAAGTTTTGAAGGCTCTTTTTGGCACCGATCTCTTGCCCGACTGATCAGTATCTGACTGTGCTTTTTGATCGATGTGCCTTTCTTTGGACAGCAGTGAACTTATGAAACTAATCCTGAAATTTATACCTCATGGTTCTTCAGTGCAAAACTTATATATCCGTGCAGTATTATTACCGGGAATAATCCCCAACCCTTCCGGCTTGGTTGCACATTTTTTCAATCCTATGTCTAACTTATGTTATTCTAATCGATAAGTTAAATAAATAACCGTAGTCGTGTTCTTACAGTTGGAGTTTCTGGAATGACACGATAAGCAATAAAAAATTCACCTCATTAAAACTTTAACTAATATGAAACGACATTTAAGGCAAAGCGTGAAAGTCTTTATGGCATGGTCTCTGATGTGTCTGCTTCACATTGGCAATGCGTATGCGCAGAGCGAGTACACAACCCTTTATGGCTGTATGGCTTCGGATAAGCACGGTGCAGGCTTGTTCTCCTTTACAACAGCAAAACCAGGCTTTACGCCGATAAAGCTGGAAAACGGCCTTAAGGCATTGGGCGGAGGAACCTTGGCTGAACATAGGTTCTTCTCCATCAATGCCGACGATCCGCAAAATCGAAGACTGTATATTTATGATGCAGACACTTGGGAATTGTTGGTTGACAATCCGGTAGAGAACCCTGCCGTAGATCTTACCTACGACCCTGTCTCAAAGAAAGTCTACGGTTGTTTTACGAAAGGTCAAACTGTTATGCTGGGAACGATAGACGAAAAGGGCAAACAGCAGACTATTGCCAATATGGATGTGCTTCCTTCGGCATTGTTCTGTGACAGAGAAGGACAGCTTATGATCATTGGGCAAGACGGCATTCTCTATAAATTAGACAAACAGACGGCTAAAACGGAGAAAGTAGGCGCAACCGGCATTATGCCCTTCTTTGTACAGTCGGCAACAGTCGATCCTAATACCGGCAAGTGCTTTTTGGACGTCTATGACGCAAGAAGGTTCAGGCCTACAAGAGGTGGATCTCTCTACGGGTAAGGCGAAGCAAATATATGCCTTTGAAAATGTAGAAGAAATCGTAGGTCTTTTTTTATCCCAATTGTAGCCAAAGTTACGGCCCCTGCAATGATAGACGATATTATGCTGCAGTTTGACGGTGGTTCGCTTACCGGTAAAGTCGTTTTCAATATGCCATCAAAGACCAAAGGTGGGGCAGCCATAGCGGGTAAGCTTGCCTATAAACTAATGGTAAACGATAAAGTGTATGAAGGGAAGGCTGTTGCAGGCTCGCAGGTTGTTATAGATATGACGCTCACCGAGGGAAACAAAAAGTTGGTGCTTGTCACGACCAATGCTGCCGGCGAAGAAAGCGACCGAGCCGTAAAGGTGATGTGGGCCGGACAAGATGCCCCCGCTGCTGTAACAGGCGTAAAACTACATAAGGAAACTCCGGAACGAGTAAGGCTCTCCTGGAGCGCTTCAACAGAAGGTAAACATAAAGGCTATGTTGACCCGTCTACAATTACATACAAAATTGTGCGTTATCCCGATCAAGTAACATTGCATGAAAACTTTAAGGAAACGACGCTCACTGACAACATCGCTCTAACAGAACTTGTGAAATATTGGTATATAATTATGCCGACAACTAACGGCAAGCAAGGCGAAGAAACGCTATCCAACAAGGTTATTATGGGGCCAAGCTATGAAACTCCTTACAAAGAATCATTTGCGACACAAGAAAGTTTTGAAAGATATACCGTAGAAGACTGCAATAAGGATGGGATCACTTGGGGCTACAATATATATGGTAACTATGTAGAATATTCCGGTATTAAAAAAAGGAGATGACTGGCTCATCTCGCCACCGGTGAAATTAGAAAAGCGCGGCTACTATAAACTCTCGTTCAATGTTCGATGCCTTTCAGCAAATGTACATCAATTGTCTGTATTTGCCGGCAGTTTGCCCGACACTGAAAGTATGAAGCAACAACTGGTGCCGACGACCGAGTTCAAGACAGACTTTATGGACAAACTGGTAGAGCAGAAGTTTATGGTGGATAATGACGGAGACCGCTATTTCGGTTTCCATACGACAGGGGAGCTTGGAGCGCCCGTCACGCTCAATCAGATTTGTGTGGAAAGAATATCATCGATTGATGCGCCTGCTTCCGTATCTGACCTGAAGCTTGTTGCCGGAGAAAAGGGAGCACAGAAAGTCTTCGTCTCGTTCAAGGCTCCGGTAAAAACGATTGGCGGCAGTCAACTCACAGCTATAGACCGCGTGGAATTGTTCCGCCTAACGGAGAATGGCGAAAAGAAAATTAAGACCTTCACAAGCGTCAAGCCCGGCGCCTCCTTGGAGTTTGCGGATAATGAGCCGGCATTCAAGGAAAACACTTATCGGGTAGTTGCCTATAACACAGAAGAAGCAGGCGATGATATTATCGCGACGGTGTACGTAGGCCAGGATGTTCCGGGAAAAGTTTCCAACATACGGTTGAAAGAAGTAGGAAATGCCATTGTAGAAGTATCGTGGGATGCTCCCACTAAAGGTGTGCACGATGGGTATATAGATGTCTCAAAGCTCACCTATCACGTAAAGCGCAATGGTTCGCTTCTTGTTGGGGGAAAGCCAGCATCTTCTCTTCACGTGACTGACAGTATAAACGACTTGGGCGCAGACCAATTCTTCGTGGGCTATGAAGTCGTTGCTTTATCAGAAGCCGGGATGGGCCAAGGTGTTATTTCTCCATTCCTGACTGTAGGAGCTCCTTATGATGTTCCGTTTAAGGAATCTTTTGTCAATGGTAAAGGTGCAAAAGGCTGGGGAAACAACGCAGATAAGGAAGGCGTGAGTTGGTCTGCCCGTATGACCAGTGCCGAGGATTCTCAAGATGGCGACAAGGGCATCATCTCACTTGTACCCTATATGCCGGATAATGGAAAGACAGAACTTTTGTCACCAAAAGATAGCTATAGGCAAGACGGTTCATCCAAAACTTTCGTTCTGGTTGCGCCATACGGCTATTGACGAGTCTTTTGAAGTTAGTCATTTATTCTGCCGATAGGAAGGAACATCAGATGAGAGAAATCAAACTCAATGAGAACCCTGACGAGTGGCAGAATTATGTGATAGATTTAGGAGAATATCGCAACGAGGAGTTTATACAAATAGGCCTTCAAGCATTTAACTTGCCGGTGAGGAGCAAGATTGATATGGACAACTTATCGGTGTTTGATGATCTGAAGCGCAACCTTGGCATTACTGAAATAAACGTCCCGCAACGCATTCGCGTAGGCGAGCAAGGCGAAGTTGTGATTACGGTGTCAAATCAGGGAACAGAGAAAGTCGATGCCTTTACCGTAGAGTTATATGATAAGGACAACAAGCTGATAGCCTCTTCAAATGGTGCAGGAATAGAACCGGCGGGAACACAAAAGGTAAACCTAATAGTCATACCGCAGGCTAAGGACCTGTATGAAATGACAGTGACAGCCGTTGTGAATTGTCAAGGTGATCAAAACTTATCCAACAACAGCAAGACGGGCAAGTTTGCAGTTGCGCCTTTATCTTATCCGGCTCCTACAGAACTGACCGGTATGAAAAACGGCACCAATGTCAAACTCTCGTGGAAAGCTCCCGACTTGACAAAGCCTTATTACGAAACTACCTTTGAATCGTTTGAGGACTATCCATCATTCACGGTCTCGGATCTTGGAGAATGGAGTATGATAGACGCTGATGCAAAAGAATACACGATGCAGTTCCGTACTTCCGACGGAAGGTGGATAGAACTATGAGAATTGCGCCGGACCCTATGGCTTTTTCAGCTAATTGATCTTTCGCAGATCATAGGAACGGAAGATGATGGCTGGAGCAGTGCGTCAGGCAAGAAAATACTAATTTCCGTCTATAGTTCAGGAGGGGGAAACGACGATTGGCTCATTTCTCCGGAACTTCACGCCGAGGCCCAAACCATTTCTGTGTGTGCGAAGAGCCTCAACTACGAAAGGAGTGGACTTGAATCTATGGAAATCCTCTATTCTGAGACGGATAAGCAGGCAGAGAGTTTCAAATTGTTGAAGCAAGTGAGCGATATCCCCACGCAGTGGGCGGAATACAAGTTCGACCTGCCTAAGGGCGCGAAATACTTTGCCATTCACTCTAAAAAGGCCAACAGTGCACTTATGATTGACGATATTAGATACGTAAAGGCTGGGACGCAACAAGTAACGCTTGACCTGCAAGGATACAATATATATCGTGATGGAGAGAAGCGCAACGAGGCACTGCTTAATACCCTTACTTTTGTTGACAATAACATTGAAGAAGACAAAACGTACAATTATTTCGTCACAGCAGTATATGCACAAGGCGAATCAGACTTTTCCAATGTCTACCAGCATTCTGCCACCTCTTCTGTAGAAAACATTGCCGACGGAAACACCTCCGTCAGCGTCAGATCGGCGGACGGACAGATTATCGTGAAGGGGCTCAATGGGCAGCAAGTAAGCCTTTATACGCTTTCAGGAACGAAGATATATACGACTTCGGGCAAAGAGAAATTTGCTCTACAAGTTCCGGCCGGCGTTTATATCGTAAGGATAGATCAATCATCGTATAAAGTGATCGTAAAATAATGCAGATGTAAACAGAGGACCAGTGTGTACAAAAGTGGACAAACCGCCACAATATATCGGCACGTATCCCACTTAGCATACCTACTAATAGATAGACAGAATGCTCCTTTATGGGGCATTCTGTTTTTTTGTTATGGAATACCCTTTTATTACGATTAACTTACCCAGCCAATTTGTTTCTCAAGGACTACATATCTATTGGTTTTTCCAAAAACAGTATTAAGCCCTTAAACCACCCTACAACAGAACCTCAACAAAGAAACAATCTCGCGAATACAATTCCTCAAACCACACCAATTCATTTTTAACGTGAATATGATATAATGTCTATACACAAATCATTCTAAAATCTGCTCTCTGCGATATTAAAAGCTGGTTTTTAGCTGGTAATGTCTGAAAAAAAGTGTGTAAGATTCTCCTCGTCCTTTTCCCTCCTGCTTGGGTTCCCCAAGCAGGAGGGAAAATTTGTAATGTTGATATTTCTTTGCCATTTTACCTGATTTTCCACTCCCCAAAAATACGGTAGCCGTCTTGCATACGTCCCTTCTGTTTTTCTCCTTGGCAACAGATCCCAATAGATAAACCACAGAGGCGGGAGAAGGCATCGCCCCACGCATAAGCAAGGTGCGCTTATAACTTCTATTCAGTCGTTCCACCCAGTTAGTAGAGTAAATCATTCGGCGCACACTTTCAGAGAACCTCAAATAGGTAAAATAGGCCGCGTTGCGCTCATTGCCCAAACGGGCAAGGCTCGGGTACTTTTTGCCCCAACGCTGCGCAAAGATACGCAAATTCTCATAGGCCACAAGAGGCGTCACTTCGGTATGCTCCACGGGAAAGAGTGCTTTGAGTTCCTCACCGACCTCGGCTTTGTCTTTCGAGGAAACGGTGTTCAACACTTTCCGTTTGAAATGCACGATGCAAAGTTGGTGCAGTGCCGTGGGGAAAGCCGAACATACCGCATTTTCGATGCCGCTCAAAGCATCGGACACAATCAAGTCGATTTGTTTCACACCGCGTTCCTTGAGGGATTGTAGCTCCATTTCCCAAGCAATCGCGCCTTCTGTGGGGTGATTTACCACCGTGAGTACCTCGCGACTGCCGTCGGGCAGTAGGCCCAACATCGTGTAGTAAGCCTCCTTCGAGACGCTCCCCTCACGACGCGTGGAACAGAACGTGGCATCGATGTAGACGGCCAAATAGTGAGGAGAAAGTCGGCGGGAAAGCCACTCTTGGATCTCCTCATAACAAGCCCCGGACAGATGACTCACCTGCTGTTTGCTATAAAGGTGACCGTATATGCGACGCCCCACCGCGGCGATGTCTTCACAGGAAAGTCCACGGGAATACAACTCGTAAAAAAGCTGCGTGCGCTCACGCTCCTGAGAGGATAAAATTCCAAGAATCATTGGTTGAAAAGCATTGGAGCGCGTACGAGGGATGCGAAGTTGGAAACTCCAACCATGGCCCCGCCAACGACGGGGACGGAAACCATTGGCTTGTTCACCCGCATGTTCCGCGAGAAAGAGGGCGCGCTCCTGCTTGCAAAAACTATCCAAAAGCACGCGAACCAACTCATTAAAACCTGCCTCACTTGAGGCCATTTCGGAAATTAATTCCGATCTTTGTTCTCTTGTAAGCTTCATTGTTCTTTCTTTGATTTTTTAATTCACTACAAATATAAGAACTTTTGGAGCTTACACACTTTTTATAGGACAGCATCTTTTTAGCTTTTTTTATTCAACACAAGCCCATATCTTTGCATTTATATAGGTACGACCACAACTTTATGAAACTAGGGAAGAATACATTCATCTCTGTAAATATACTTTTGAAGGAGTAAGGCATTCTAGAAATAAGGATCTTCAAGGCTTTTAAACTTGAGGTCCTGAATTACCCACGTTTATAATCATAAGCAATTCTATCTTGACACCATCTTTAATGTGGCAAATTCTAAAGACGTTTTTTTCTAAAAAGAAATAGTACAAAAATACTTCTAAGATACCAAAATATGAATATAGACTCTCTTGCTCAAATTGCTAAATATTGAAAAAGTTAGCATAGGATATCTATAGATGAACATAATAAGATATGAATATAGTAAAACAATCCAACTCACACATATTTACCAATCAGAATGGCAATACCTTAATGAAAGAATTTGAGGGGGTATTGCAGCATAACCCGCAAATCAGGAATCTTGATGCTGTCGTGGGCTTTCTACGAGCATCTGGTTATTTTTCCCTTCGTCCATTCCTTGATAGTATTAACAAGGTAAGAGTGCTTATTGGCATAGATGTGGATAAGTATATTGCGGAAGCCGCTCGACAAGGCAAACTTTTTTTTGGCGCAGAGGATGATGTAAAACAAGATTACCTGCGTCAGATTCGTAAGGACATAGAAAGCTCCTACTATCGGAAGGAAATAGAGGATGGAATGTTCCAAATGGTTCAAGACCTTCTTGATGGCAAGTTGGAGTTACGTGCCCATCCATCAAAGAAGATACATGCAAAAATATATGTACTCTATCCCGATGATTTTAACCAGTACACACAAGGCATGGTGATTACTGGCTCCAGTAATCTGTCTGGCAATGGTCTTGGTATTACTGAAGAGCGACAGTATGAGTTCAATGTAAAGATGACCCAACACGAGGACGTTCAATTTGCCAAGGATGAATTTGAACAGTTATGGGAGGAAGCTAAAGGTTGTGAGATAACAGCCGATGATTTGAAGACTTCCATTGACCGTACATATCTGAAAGGTGAAGTTTCGCCATACGACCTTTACATCAAAAATGCTTATGGAGTATTTCTCCGATCGCATATTGGAAACAGACAATGATGATCCTCTTGATATGCCAGAAGGTTACAGCAAATATGACTATCAGATGGATGCGGTTATAGAAGGTTTTCAGAAACTTGTTCGCTATGATGGATTTTTTTCCTTGCCGATGTAGTTGGTCTAGGAAAAACGGTTATTGCTACCATGATAGCAAAAGAAATTCCTAATAGAAAATGGACGTGACCACACCAAAATACTTGTGGTCTATCCTCCTGCCGTAGAGCAGAATTGGAAAACGACCTTCAAGGACTTTGGAATTGACAAGTATGCAAAAATTTATCAGCAATGGTAGTCTCTCTAAGGTTCTTGACGAAGATAATTATAATTATTGGAACGCTGACGAATACGACCTTGTATTGGTGGATGAAGCGCACAAGTTCCGTAGCCATACAACTTCTGCCTTTGAACAGTTACAAGAGATTTGCAAGATGCCCCGTATAGAAACAGGCAACATTTCAGGCTATAAGAAAAAAAGTGATGCTTATTTCAGCAACACCTATGAACAATACGCCTGCTGACCTCTACAATGAAATTCTGCTGTTCCAAGACCCACGTCATTGTACTATTGATGGTGTAGGTAATCTGACTGCTTTCTTTGCTCCTTTAATTGTTGAGTTTAGGAAACTTCGTAATAATCCAGAAGCAGATATTAGGGACTTTAAGAAATTAGCAGAAAAGGTTCGAGACCGAGTAATCAAGCCTCTAACAGTTCGCCGTACCCGTACAGATATTGAACATGTACCTCGCTACAACAAAAGATGTGAATGGATTTCCAAAGGTTGAACGACCAATAGAGAGTAGATATGAGCTTAATGAGCATCTTGCCAATCTCTTTGAACGAGCTATGCAGACTCTTGACAAGGAACTAACCTATGCACGTTATCAAGCTATTGCTTATTTGAAGCAAGATGCATCGAATGGCTTATATGATAATGCTGAACTAATCAGTCGGAGCTTGGCGGGAATCCGAAAGAATGGGTTGGTTAAGCGTCTGGAAAGCAGTTTTTACGCATTTCAAGTTTCTATTAACAATTTCCGTCAGGCTAACCAAAAATATGCTCGATATGTTTGCCAATAACAAAGTATTCATTGCGCCAGACCTTGATATCAATACAATGTTGGCAACAATGACAGAAGAGGAAATTGAAGAACGATTGAATGAAAAAGCTAAGAATAATCCAAAGAACGCTGTGTTTAAGGCTGATGATTTTTCGTCCTGATTTCATAGAAATGCTACAAGCAGACCAAATTATTCTTGAACAGATGTGCAACGAATGGCAAGACATTTCCGATAACGATGATTCTAAATTTGCTAAGTTCAAGGAACTGCTAAAAACATGAACTTTTTCAAAATAGAAAACAATCCTGAGCAGAAACTTGTTGTATTCTCTGAATCTGTTGATACCGTGAACTATCTGCAACGCCGAATCAATCGCCCTGACGTTCTAGTTATATCGTCTGATAACCGGGGACAGCAGTTCAAGACAATTAGAGAGAACTTTGATGCTAATTATAAGACAAAGCTCAATGATTATAATATCATCCTGACAACGGATGTCTTAGCTGAAGGTGTCAACCTTCATCGTTCCAATGTTATTGTAAATTATGATACACCTTGGAATTCTACTCGACTAATGCAGCGTATCGGGCGTGTGAACCGTATCGGCTCTGTTTCAAAACACATATACAACTATGTGTTCTATCCATCTCGTGAAGGTAATAGGGAAATCAACCTCAATCAGATTGCTGTGAGTAAGATTCAGACGTTCCACTCTACATTTGGCGAAGACAATCAGATTTATTCTCAAAATGAAATTCTTGACCGTAGTTTGAGCAAACTCTTTGATGAAGCATTGAAAGAACAGAAGAAAGATTTCAATCAAGAGATTCCTTATTATGAGGAATTACGATCACTCTATCAGACAAACCGTAGGGAGTATAATCGTATAGCAAAGTTATCTCTGCGTAGCCGTACAGGACGCAAGCCTCGTATGGTTGATGGTGTAACACTTTCATGCGATACACTTGTTTTCCTCAAAACTAATTTCAGGAAGGTGTTCTTCATCGTTTCTGAGAATGCCGAAGAAATTTCTGTGCTTGATGCTTTAAGGTATTTCAAGGCTTTACCTGATGAACAACCAGTGGAGCGAATTAAAGAACATCATCAGCATGTAGAAAAGGCGTTGGTGAAATTCCGTGCTATCCGCGACACAGAAATACAGCAGGAAGAGACGGCAAGAGAAGCACAAGGCAATATGGGCGCACAGGTGAGTACAGCAATAAGTTTGCTCACAAACTTTATGCGTGAGATTGATGACAACGATCTATATCTGAAGGTAGCCCAACTAAAAAAACGTTGGCAGAGCGCGGTGTTATCACCTATATTGCAAAAGCGTTTGCAACGGATGCAGAAAGACTTGCGTCGTGTAAGTGGCAAAACCCGAATGACACATGACGAGGCTTTGGCAGAGATTATTGAGATGGCAAAAAAAGTATGCACCCTATTATATGGCAGAAGAAGCCTTACTCAACGAGAAAGAAACCGATGCTGAAATAATTCTTTCAGAGAGTTTCCAATAAATAGAAAATTGCATTATGAATTATAAGGAAGTCATAGAATCAAGATATAATCGTGCGGCATGGCAACAACTCCTTCACGATATTTTTCCACAACAAGGTGAATTTCTGGAATCGTCCTTCAGAAGTTCATGTTAGTAGTCGTTTGGCAAAAACAAGCGCTTAATCTTGGTAAAATATCTTTTGTCAGACGGTGAGTCTATCGCTGTTTACGAAGTGGAATTAGCCGATAATGTGAACATAGAACGCAACCGTCGTGGCATACGTGACATGTTTACTACAGACTGGCATAATATGGGTTATGCTGGGGCATTTATGTTTTGCTTTCGCAAGGATGAGAGTGTATTGCGTTTCTCCTATGTTAGTGAGACATGGGGCTTTAACAAACAGGGCGAATACGAGAAAATATCGACTGACACCAAGCGTTATACTTATCTGCTTGGTGAAGGGCGTGGTTGTCGTACAGCCATTGAACAGTTCAAAATCCTCCATGACAGCAAGCTGACTTTGAGCGACATTACAGCAGCTTTTTCTGTTGAGACACTCACAAAACAGTTCTATAAAGATTTGTTTGAGTGGTATCAGTGGGCTGTAGAACCAACTTCAAATATCACTTTCCCAAACAACACTACAACAGAAGACGATGACCGAGATGACATTGAGACAAAGATCATCCGCATGATTACTCGCATTATGTTCGTTTGGTTTATCAAACAAAAGAACCTTGTTCCAGACCGTATATTTGAGATAAATTTTCTGAGTACAATATTAAAGGATTTTGACCCATACAGTACATCAATTGGTAATTACTATAATGCTATCTTGCAGAATCTTTTCTTTGGGACGCTAAATCGTGCTATAAAAGATGAGGACGGAAATACTAGAAAATTTGCCACATCAAGTAAACGCGATATAAAGACATTATACCGCTATGCGGAAATGTTTGCTATTAGCGAGCAGGAAGTTATCGAAATGTTTGCTGAAATTCCGTTCTTGAATGGCGGCTTATTTGAGTGTCTGGACAAAACTCGACATATTGATGGTGTTGAACAATGTTACAATTTTGACGGTTTCAGTCGCAATGAGTTGCGTTTTGCCGATGGGCGTTACAAGCATCGTGCCGTTGTGCCCAACAATCTATTCTTTGAGCCAGAGAAAGGATTAATATCAATTCTCAACCGCTACAACTTCACCATAGAAGAGAATTCTCCAGAAGAGCAACAGGTGGCGCTTGACCCGGAGTTGTTAGGCAAAGTCTTTGAGAATCTTCTTGGGGCTTATAATCCGGAAACTAAAGAAACCGCACGCAATCAAAGTGGCTCATTCTACACTCCGCGTGAAATAGTCAACTATATGGTTGATGAAAGTCTGATTGCCTATTTGGGTGATAACGATTTTACCCGCTCATTATTCCGTAATGATTTCTCTTTTGAAAAGTCGAAAATCGAAGAATACAAGAAGCTTGCAGAGAAAATAAAGACTGTAAAGATTCTTGACCCCGCTTGTGGCTCTGGTGCATTCCCTATGGGACTGCTAAACAGAATGGTTGAAATACTGGAGCGAATTTCACCTAATGAAGATATCTATAACCTGAAACTCTCTGTCATTGAAAATTGTCTTTATGGTAGTGATATACAGAGCATTGCTGCACAAATCACAAAATTGCGTTTCTTCATCTCATTGATATGCGACTGCGAGAAGGATGCGTCAAAGCCTAACTTCGGCATACCGACACTTCCTAACCTTGAAACGAAATTTGTATCAGCAAATTCTCTTGTTGCAAAGAAAAAGAAACCTGCAGAAGGAAATCTTTTTGAGAACCCAGAGATTGAACCTACTAAAAATGAGTTGGCAGAGATACGCCATAAGCATTTCTCCGCAAAATCGGCATCTACTAAACATCGTTTAAGAGAGAAAGATCAGGTGGTGCGTGAGAAACTGGCAAAACTACTTTCGGACGATGATAATTTTGCCCCAGAAGATGCAAAACAGTTGGCAGCATGGAATCCCTATGACCAAAATGCTGTCAGTCCATTCTTTGACCCTGAGTGGATGTTCGGTATTGCAGACGGATTTGACATAGTGATTGGCAACCCACCTTATATTCAACTTCAAAATAATGGTGGTGAACTGGCTCAGCTGTATGAGGGATGTGGCTATTCTACCTTTGCCCGTACAGGCGACATTTATTGCCTATTCTATGAGCGTGGGTGGCAGTTGCTAAAGAAGAATGGTCATCTGTGTTATATCACATCTAACAAATGGATGCGTGCAGGATATGGTGAGAAAACAAGAGGCTTCTTTGCCAATAAGACCAACCCAATGCTTCTGATTGACTTTGCAGGAGTAAAGATTTTTCGAGAGTGCTACGGTTGACACCAATATCCTGCTGTTTTTCTAAATCAAGTAATCAGCATAAAACGGTCTGCGCTGTTACCAACAAGCAGAACAAAGATAGCGCAAAGAATTTGAGCGATTTTGTGCAGCAACAGAACTCCGTTTGCGACTTTGGCTCGTCTGACAGCTGGGTGGTTCTTTCACCTATCGAACAAAGCATCAAACAGAAAATAGAGGCCGTTGGTACGCCATTGAAGGATTGGGACATAAACATCTATCGTGGTGTGCGTGACAGGTTGCAATGAGCGTTTATTTCCATCACAGCATTATAATATTGATGAATACCCGACTGTCAAGCAATATCTACTTTCTTTCGGTATTGAAAGACTGGAGCAAACTGGCAAAACACATATTGTCAATGGTGAGAAAGTAAAAGCCCGAAAGAGAACCAGCAATAAGTGGTTTGAGACACAAGATAGCATTAGTTATTGGGAGGATTTTTCTAAGCCAAAAAAATCATCTATCCAAAACATGACCAAATATATGCCATTTGTATATGATAATGAAATGTATCTTACAAATCAAAAATGCTTCATTATTACAGGGATGTATGTGGCATATCTTACAGCGTTTTTCAATTCGTCGCTATTCAAGTATTGTTTTAGAGATTCATTCCCAGAATTACAAGGCGGAACGAGAGAGTTGAGCAAAATATTCTTTGACAAAATACCCGTTTATGAAGTTTCCGATGTTCAAAACCTACAATTTCAAGATGCTGTAGAAGATATACAAAAAGAATATACAAAACAAAAAGCACAGAGAATAGACTCTATGCTATTTGATTTGTATAATCTTTCATCAGAAGAAAGGGCAACTATTGGCTTTGTTGAGATTGTTTGACAAATTGTGTAACATATTCTCGTTCAATAGGAGATAGGCAGTATATTGTGAAAACAATGTCGTTTATCTCCTTTTCTATCACATTAGAGCTATTGGTAATTTGGGCAGTAAGTAGAGAGGATAACCGTTCATCATATTGATGATTATAAGGAATACAGGCTGGTTCAATGGCTTGAACACTCACCAATAAATCCCCTGTTCCAGTTTTTGGAGAATCCTTCAACAAATAATGCCCCATTAAAGAATTGAGCACACAACATAAATATTCTATATGCTGACCTGTGGCAAAACATGTACTGTCTAAACCAAGACAGCCCTTGCAGTCATAAGAAAAACGTAATATCGACCCGATTCTTTTCCAAATGATTTTTGGCTTAGAAAAATCCTCCAAATAAGCGCAGTTACGAAGATTATACGGAGTGTCACCTTTATCCGCACGAGTGGAGATCCTGTCCCAATATTGGTCTAAATGCGCCTTTACAGCAAGATAATCATTGATGTCAATGCGTGGGAGTTTATTTCTAATGCCATTGTGGGTGTTGATTAAGAATAATCCATTGTCCACATATCCGTATCTCTTTATATCCCTGCCTCGAAGAATCGGTCGTATAAGTTCAGCCGTTCTTGTCCGCTCGTCATCAGTTTGGCAGTTGGCAAGAATTTCTTCTCGTTTCTTGGTAGAGATTATAAACGCCTCGTTAAATCCAGTCTTGATGCCATAGTTTATTTGGATGTCCCAATCTTTTAAGCGGTGTTCCTACTTTTCTATTTTACGTTTAATACTCTGTTCAATGGGGGATAGGATAACCCAGCTATCAGACGAGCCAAAGTCGCAAACGGAGTTCTGTTGCTGCACAAAATCGCTCGAATAAGTTCAGCCGTTCTTGTCCGCTCGTCATCAGTTTGGCAGTTTGCCAATATCTCATCACGCTTTTCGGTATTGATAATAAACGCCTCATTGCAACCTGTCAGCACACCACGATAGATGTTTATGTCCCAATCCTTCAATGGCGTACCAACGGCCTCTATTTTCTGTTTAATACTCTGTTCAATGGGGGATAGGATAACCCAGCTATCAGACGAGCCAAAGTCGCAAACGGAGTTCTGTTGCTGCACAAAATCGCTCATTAGTTCTCTGCCAATTCTTTAATCCTAATAAACCGTGCAAGCGTATTCCTATCAACCTTACAAATCTTGGCTATCTTGCGTTGGGAAGTGCCGTTCTTTAATAGTTCAGATATGAGAACTTCCTTACCTGAAAGTTTGTATTTGTTAGGGGAACTTTTGCGACCTCTCGGGCGACCAAGGATAACACCTTCTGCTTTCTTTCTTGCCAGTGCCTCTTTTGTGCGTTGGCTGATGAGGTTTCGCTCGATCTCCGCCGATAACCCAAAGGCAAAGGCGAGTACTTTGCTTTGAATATCATCACCAAGACGATAGTTGTCTTTGATAGTCCAAACGCGACATTCCTTAGTCATACAGAGATTCAATATCTCCATAATCATAAAGAGGTTTCTACCAAGGCGTGATAACTCGCTACAGATAATGATATCGTCCTTGTTGACTTTCTTTAAGAGATTGCCCAACTGTCGTTTCGTGTAATTCTTCGTGCCGCTAATGGTTTCTTCAATCCAATCGTCAATTGAAAGATTTTGATGCTCACAAAAAGTTATTGATCTCGAATCTTTGATTTTCTATTGTTTGCTTGTCGCTACTTACTCTAATATACCCATAAATCATAATTGTAAGTATAAGTGTTATTGATATTATCTACACGAAAACAAACGAGGGTTATGGCTTAGAAATGTGATGCAACAATTCCAAGACTTAGGTATGCAAAAAATAGTACGTACTTTTCAAGGAAAAGGTCCGTACCTTTTACATAAAAAGTACGGACTATTTGATCAAAAAGTACGCTCCTTTTTGCGTAAAAGGTGCGGACTATTTTTTTGCACAGTCAAAGGGTCGTGCGTAAGTACCTCTTAATCTTACCTTTGTAGCTAAAAAAGACAAAAGGGAATAATTAGAGTAAACACCCATCACCACACCGACAATTTCATTTTCCCTGATGCGCAAAGTTACATATTAGAAAAATATCTATTTTTGTGAAGGTGTAAGTTTTTTCTATTCGTTTAACAACATAGAACAGAATAGCGCAAACGAGGCTAACACACATTTGTAAGATAAGATCACAGCTTAAACTTTAAGGATATGTCAAAAGTACACAAAGAAAAGATTGAATGTATCCATTGCAAGGCCAAAGGGATGTTTGATATTTGGGACTCGATGAATGTCGACCTCGATCCTGAATTGAGAGAAAAGGTATTCAACGATGAGGTCTTTTTATATACTTGTCCGAAGTGCGACCATCAAACGGTTGTACCTTACGGGACACTGTATCACGATGTGAAACATCGCTTCTTGCTTTTCTTTGATTTCTTTAAGCCTGACGATTTCAACTACAAACCGATCGACGTTTCGAATGAACCGAGAGTGAAAAATTATACTTTCCGCCACGTGACCGGCATCTGGCGACTGAAAAGAGAAAAATAGTCATCTTGGAGAAGGGGCTTAACGATGTGGCCATTGAGCGAATGAAGTATATGATAAAGCACGAGCTTCATCCGGAAATGGCAGAGAAGAGTTTTTGAAATCTACTTCGGAGAAATACATCTTTCGGACAAGGACGTATCTGAACAAGGTTTCATTTCATTCTTATACTTTGATGAGAATGATGAGGCGTTCTCGCTTCAATACCCTTTGGAAAGCTACGTTGAACAATGCGAGGCTTGTGAAGCGGATCCTCGTATGCAGGTAAAGGGGTGTGAAAACATCGATGAAGGCTGGATTGCCATGAAGCTTCAAGGCGAAGAGGCGTGAGTAAAGAGAAGAAACAGCTTGTCTGACAAACTATAGGAGCGCAGGGTTTCGAGGGCGCGATTGGAGGAAGATGAAAACTTGTTCATTGCTCCTGCATTCGATAAGCTACTCTTGATCGCTCACCATCCATTCACAGAAGCTCCCCGCTTCTGAACTTTTCAAATCTTGATTTTTTGCGCTACATATAAACATAAATTTAACCAAGCTCTTGGTTTTTATCCTTTTTATACCTAACTTTGCTCGCCGTGATTAGTAATGCTTTGTCAGTAAGCGTACGTATAAGCATTTTAATGCAGCAATTTACATAATAACAATCAAATAGTATGAAAAAAGCATGGAGAGGATTTACCGGCACAAAGTGGGTCGATGAGGTCAACTTGCGCCAGTTTATTCAAGACAACTACACCACTTATGATGGTGACGCTTCATTCCTCGAAACTCCAACTGAAGCAACGGACAAACTTTGGGGTATGCTCAAAGAACTGCAAAAAGCAGGAGCGCGCGAAAGGTGGCGTATTGGATATGGAAACGGAAATTGTTTCCAGTATGACGGCCTATGGCCCTGCCTATATCGGAGAGGGAACTAAGGAGCAGGAGAAGATTGTCGGTTTGCAAACGGATAAGCCTTTGAAGCGCGCCTTTATGCCCTATGGCGGTATTAAGATGGCGGAACAGGCTTGCACAACTTATGGCTATGAGCCTTCTGCAAAAGCTTCACGAAATATTTACGAAGTATTGCAAGACGCACAATGACGGCGTATTTGATGCTTATACGGACGAGATGAAGCTCGTCAGACACAACCATATCCTTACAGGTCTTCCTGATACGTATGGGCGTGGGCGTATCGTCGGCGACTATCGTCGCGTGGCGCTGTATGGTGTTGATTTCTTGATTAACGAGAAAGCGAAGGACCTGCGCAATTGCGGCGACGGCACGATGACGGAAGAAGTAATCCGCTTGCGCGAAGAGATCTCTATGCAGATCAAGGCCTTGAAAGAGATGAAAGAGATGGCGGCCATCTATGGTTACGACATTTCTGAACCGGCCAACAATGCGCACGAAGCTGTGCAGTGGCTTTACTTCGGCTACTTGGCTGCGATCAAAACGCAAAACGGCGCGGCGATGTCGGTAGGTCGTATTTCTACTTTCCTCGACATCTATATTCAGCGCGACTTCAAAGAAGGTACGCTTACGGAGAAAGAAGCGCAAGAGCTCATTGACCACTTGGTGATGAAGTTCCGTATGGTGAAGTTTGCCCGCATCCCGTCTTACAACCAACTCTTCTCCGGCGACCCTGTATGGGCTACGCTCGAAGTGGCCGGTTTAGGTATGGACGGCCGTTCAATGGTAACGAAGACCGACTTCCGCTTCCTCCACACGCTGGAGAATATGGGGCCGTCGCCTGAGCCCAACCTCACCGTCTTGTATAGCTCACGCTTGCCCAAGACCTTCAAGGACTATGCGGCAAAGATTTCTATCGCGACAAGCTCTATACAATATGAGAATGACGACGTGATGCGTCCTATTTGGGGCGATGATTACTCGATCTGCTGCTGCGTATCGGCTACACAGACCGGTAAGGAGATGCAATTCTTCGGTGCTCGTGCAAATCTCGCAAAGTGTGTGAACTATGCGATCAGTGGCGGTGTGGATGCTAAGACGCGTGAGCAATGCGGTCCGGCTTATCGTCCGATCGAAGGCGATGTGGTAACTTATGACGAGTTTATGCCGCGCTTCAAAAAAATATGATGGAATGGTTAACGGGGGTTTATGTAAACACGCTGAACCTTATCCATTATATGCACGATAAAGTACTTCTATGAGGCGGCCGAACTTGCACTGATCGACACCGATGTGCGTCGCACTTTCGCAACGGGTATTGCAGGCTTCAGTCACGTAGTTGACTCTATTTCGGCTATTAAGTATGCCAAAGTTAATATTATCCGTGACGAGACCGGCTTCCCGGTAGAGTATAAGACAGAAGGCGACTTCCCGCGCTATGGTAATGATGATGACCGCGCCGATGAAATCGCTGTATGGCTGTTAAAGACTTTCATGAGTATGATTCGCAAGCACCATACTTATCGTAAGTCTGAGCCGACGACAAGTATTCTTACCATCACTTCTAACGTGGTATATGGCAAGAATACGGGCAATACGCCCGACGGTCGTCCTTCCGGCGCGCCGCTTGCTCCGGGTGCAAACCCATCTTACGGAGCAGAGCAGAATGGTTTGCTGGCATCGTTGAACTCAACAGCGAAGATTCCTTATGAATACGCGCTTGACGGCATTTCCAACACGCAAACAATCAGCCCGGATGCACTCGGTCACAATGATGAGGAACGCATTAATACGCTCGTAGGTGTGATGGATGGTTACTTCAATCGTGGCGCGCACCATTTGAACGTGAATGTCTTTGGCGTAGATAAGCTGATCGACTGTATGGAACACCCCGAGAAGGAAGAGTATGCTAACTTCACGATCCGTGTGAGCGGCTATGCGGTGAAGTTCATCGACCTTACACGCGAACAGCAGTTGGATGTTATTGCACGTCGCTCACATGGTTCTATGTAACGTGGATATTCATCAAACAGACAATTCCAAATTACAAACTACTGACAGTATGCTTTCAGGTCCATTCCATCGAATCTTTCGGTTCGGTGGATGGGCCTGGAATACGTTTCGTGATCTTTTTGAAAGGATGCGCGATGCGGTGTCAGTATTGTCATAATCCGGATACGTGGAGCAGAGCAGGCGGACAAGTTCGCTCTGTGGATGAGGTCTTAGCTCAGGCGCAACGCTTTCAAAGTTACTGGGGAGAGCAAGGCGGCATCACGGTGAGCGGTGGTGAAGCATTGCTACAGATGCCTGCACTTACCGAGCTGTTTCGCAAAGCCAAGGACTTAGGCATCAATACTTGCCTGGATACTTCTGCCCAACCTTTCAGTAGGGAGGCAGACGCTTTCTCAGCTTTTGAAGAGTTAATGAAGTATACCGACTTGCTTCTGCTGGACATCAAGCATATTGATAGCAAAGCCCATAAGCAACTGACGGGTTGGGGCAACGAGAATATCCTCGACTGCGCCCGCTATCTCTCCGAGATCCGAAAGCCGGTATGGATTAGACATGTATTAGTGCCGGGCATCAACGATGACGACGAGGCTCTATACGGACTGCGTGCTTTTATTGATACATTAAGCAATGTTGAGCGTGTAGAAGTGCTACCTTATCATGCCTTAGGCGTCTATAAATGGGAGCAATTAGAAATGCCCTACGCACTTGCAGACGTTAAACCACCTACGGAAGAAAGCCTGCTTCACGCACGTAAGATATTAACTGCGTAATAACTCCTTCTATTTTTGAGGCGTAATGGATAATTTGCGAGGTTGAACAGCTCCAATTATCCATTACGCCTTATTGCAACGATCAACGACTAACACAAGTCATTTAGAAACCAAATATTCCAAGTGTCTTTGTTGGATCTATTATACTATTGTCCATAGATTTTTGATTGACTATTGCCGAATTAGATACTACCCCTTAAAAATGTATAAGCTCCAAAGTTATTTTCTTTAGCCTCTCCCGGCTACCAAGAAAAGAACAAAAGAGATTTACTCTCTCTCTCAAAGGATATAATATAGCTTTTTTTCAGATATAGGGGTGAAGTGGTGCGTGTATTAGTTAAACAGAGACAAGTAAAAATATATTCTTTTCTTTATGCAAGAAATGTGTTTTCCCGATTTTCGGGGGATCTAAACCAACAAATTAAAAGAGAGTTTTTATCTTTGCAAAAAGATGTTTTTCATGAAGAATAAAAACAATTATTGCAGCTATCTTTATTTTTGCTTGTTAATTTTTCAAGTGTTTGGACAGTGTAATGTCCTAGAATTAGTTGACAACTTTGGTTTCTTAATTTCATTCTTCTTTGACAAGTTTATTTGCTAAGCCCAGCTAGGCTTGTCTTGTTCTTTTCTCAACTACATAGTTAGTTGACAGTTGTCTTCTAATTGCAAAATTACTCTTTTATTTTCTTGTTGCGGTTGTTTCTGCCTCCTTCTTTTATTGTTTGACTTAATAATGTGTACCAAGGAAGTTATGCCGTCAACCTTCCGACTTCTTCCATTGGCGTTCTCATCTGCAGACTCTGATGCGGTCTGAGCGTGTTGTACAGGTCGATGGCTTTCTTTGTAAGGCGCCTGACCTGCTGCAGACTTTTGTCTTCTGTACTGAAGAGCCATCCGTTCTTGAGCGTATTGTTCATCCTCTCGGCCAGAGCATTGTGCAATGGGTCTCCGGTTTGTGTCATACTTATTTGTATTCCAAGAGATTTGAGTTTGTCGACGTACTCATTGCAGCAGTATTGTACGCCGCGGTCGGAGTGGTGTATGAGTTGCGAGAGTTCGACATTATACTTTCTGTAGAAATCGATGGCCATAGAGAGGGCTTTCATCGGACCTTGTCTCTCAAGAGTCGGATGCAGGCACCAACCCACGATCAGACGTGAAGCGGCATCGGTTACTAAAGAGAGATAGGCCCAACCTGGAAGAGGTCGCCACGTAGGTGATATCCGTAACGCACAGCTCGCCGAAGCGGGTGGGATGTAGCTTGGGCCTTGTGTTGAGAAGGTCTTCATAGATGTGGTAGTGGTGATTGGAGTTGGTCGTCCTTGGGCGCTTGCGACGGCGAAGGCACAGACCGTTAGAGCGGAAGAGCTCATAGCATTGGTCGCGCCCGATGGTAAACTTATCTGCATATTTGCGACGGCATAGCTCGTAAAGGATGCGTATGCCGGCCTTGGGTAAAGAGGTGCGGAGCTCCTGCGCATAGAATACGATGCTGCTGCGAAGGACGTCCAACTCCAAAGAACGATCCACATGGCGATAATATCCTTGTCTGCTTATGCCAAGATAACCGCAGAGTAAACTGACAGGATGACTTACTAGTTCCTGTCTTTCTTCTCCCTGCGACAAGGTCTTGATTACTTGGCAGCGGAGTTTTTTCGTATGCGGATGTTGTATTTCTTCTCGGCAAGGTCGATCATCGTCTTGTTGGCCAAACCATAAAGTTTTTCAACGGCCAATTCTTTTTCAAGACGTTTGATCTCTTTTTCATGAGCCTTGCGCTCGCGTAATAGCTGCGCTTGGAGCTCTTCGAGCTGAACGGGGATATCTTCTTTTTTCATAAGATATGCTACTGACGAGACGTCGGGTGAGCCATATTCGGTATAAATACGATGGAAAGTGCTTAAAGGGATACCATGACGAGAAGAGAACTCATGCAAGGTTAAGCCACTTGTTACATACTGATGTAATAACAGTATTTTCTCTGATTCATTGTACTGAGACATAAATTTTTACTCCTTTTTTGATTTAGAAAGTGTCAACTTATTCAGTACACTACAAGAAGAATTGGGATATATATACTTTTTGGAAATATATGTTCTTTTTAGAATTCCACCGACATTGGAGTTAAGGAAAATAGATGCTGGAACAGGGGAAGTTTTTAACAAAGCCGTCGATCAACTTTCAATAAAGTATGGACAGACCCCTGCTGATAGAGAAATGAAATTCCAGCCTAAAGGACTTAACTCCAACAATAAAGAAGATGTAGCAAAAAGCAACAGCGGTGTATTCTAGAATTTTAATAGCAGATTTAAATGGGGATTTTTCCTGCTCAAAATGATATAGCAAAGTTAACAATTGCTGATATAAAGAGACCTTTGCACAATAAAACAGTCTATTTTTACCACTTATCCAATTGTTTATTAACGTATTGTTTCGTATATTAGCACTATAAGATGATACAAAAATTATGGCAAGACAAGGAAAAATCCACCAACGACGAAGTCTCATTTGCAGACGTCATGTTAGAGAAGAGATGCAGGAAAGCTCAGAATGTATTTTTTTGAATCAAGTCGACAGGCTTATCGATTGGCGTCCTATTCGCACGTTGATCAACAAGAAGTACACCAAGCGGCAAAAATGCGGCAGGAGCTCCGGCCTATGATGTTATCCTGCTTTTCAAAAATGCTTCTTTTGCAGACCTGGTATGGATTAAGTGACTGTGCCTTTGGAAGAGCGTGTCAACGACTCGCTGACGTTTTTCTCGATTTCTAGGGCTGAGTATGGAAGCCGTCTCTCCGGATCACAGTACGATCAGCCGTTTTCAGGACTGCCCTGACAGAGTCCGGACTCATGGATAAGTTACTGAAAGCTTTCAATAAACAATTGAGCGCCCATCATATCGCTATCAAGGAAGGAGTTCTGATCGATGCGAGCATTGTCGACAGCCCTCACCGCCCTGATGGGATATTGCGCATCACTGTGGCTGATGATCGTGAAGATACACGCAGTGATGACGAAAAAGGATGAAGAGGAGGCTTACCATAAGTTTCTTTTACAGGAACGCAAGGGGACAGACGGTGAAGCCCGGTGGGTAAAGAAGAAAGTCTATCGATATGGTTATAAGAAACATGTGTTGACAAACAGGGAAGGGATCATTCGGCAAGTCATCACCACCCCGGCCAATCGTAACGATCTGAAGGAGTTGATCCCATTGTTGAGAGAAGAGGATCTCCCTGCCGATACACCTGTCTATGCGGATAAGGGCTATGCAACGGAGGAGAACCGAGCCTTTTTTTAGCCAGGCATCACTTGCGGGATTGTATCATGCACAAGGCATATCGCAACCGGTCCTTGAGCCAAGCACAACACCTTTTTAACCGCTCCATAAGTCCTATTCGCAGTGTCATAGAACGCACCTTTGGCAGCATCCGTCGGTGGTTTGATGGTGGACGTTGTCGATATCGAGGCCTTGCCAAGACGCATACACAGAACATACTAGAAAGCATAGCCTTTAATCTATATCGAACACCCGGGCTTATTATATCCAAATGTGTCAAGTAAGCAAAGATTTCCCCCGGTCGGGCCTGAGTTTGAGGCCCAACCGGGGAAAAGGGAAAACCTTATCATCCTCAATAGTTACCCTTCTTCAAGCAAAAATGATCCTGAAAAGGAAGAGAATTATTGTCCGCACCATTTTTTTCAAAGGTCTCATAAAGGAGATTGATGCAATTTTCAAGAAAGACGTTATTAAGTATTTTAGTTACTCAAATTCTGATCAGAAAGTAGAATGGTTTCCACTTACAAGAATTAAAGTAGATGGAAAATATGCTTTGGTATCAACATACAAAAGACCATCCATCAATGGAGGTTGTGTCTATGTAAGAGAATACAAGTTTTTCTTAACTGCCCATCTTCTTCGAATAACAATTAGTTATCGAGAAAATGAAAGTTATTTGTGGAAACAGGATTTTGATAGATTTATAAGCACTTTGAGTTTTAATTGATCTGTTATTAGCTCTGCGGCTTTCTTTTAGCAGCAGATAGTTTGAACGGAAAATTAAAAGTCCTAAAGCGATTATATAAATCATTTTGAGACTTTTGTTTAGTCTATACGGCTTTGCGCCTGCTTGATGTTTCGGTGTACAAGATCAATAATGATACTGTCCAAAAAGGTACTATCCTAAAAAGTGTGTAAGTCCCATTTGTTCTTATATTTGTAGTTGAACGAAAACAGAAAGATTCAATGTAGCCTACACTATCGCAAAATAAGGATTTATTCCGGAATATCAATTATCAGAGTCAGAGGTAAATGCCGTTGTCCGCGTTTTATAATACACATTGTCATAACAATTGCGTACGCTTTTCGCTTTAACGAACTTTACATTCGTGCGCTTTCATATAAGGGAATTTGAACATTGCCGATAAGAAAACAAATAAGACTCATAGCAGAATGGATGTATTATTTTCACTCCTCTATGAGCCTCGTTTGAATGCCTACAGATTGCTTATGCTCCCTTGACGTGTATCTTTATGGTAGAGAGTTTTTCCTTCTCGCTTCACTTTCAGGATATAAATGCCTGAAGGAACAGCTGCAAGGCTTATCTTGTGACCTCTGCTCTCTGCCACTTTGTATCCGGCAAGAGCGTATAGTGAAGCTTCAGCCTTATCAGTGCCTAAATCAATGGATCTTCCGCAGAACGCTATGGTCTGACCGTTACAGATTTCCGTCATACCTGTGGCGTTGCCCTCCTCAATAGAAATCATTCCAATTTGCAGGTGTGACACATTTGACTGTGGATATTGAGAAATGAGATGAACGCCAACACAATTGACGCCATCCGTATTAACGGGTAACTTCACTTCGTACTCGGACATAGGAATAGGGAGCTCTTCCTCACCTTTATTCTTCACCACTATTGTATCTACAGCCTGCTGTTTGTCTATCGCGTTATTGGAGCCAAGGGTAACCACAACCTTTTCATCAGATAAAGCACGCATCTTGAGTTTTTTACCACATAAGTCTTGCTCTTTTTCAAAATTGATGGGCGGCGTAATAATCCATTCATCTGCGTCTTTTTCCCGAATTAGCAACACCCGGATTAACGATATACTCTGCTGCCGAGATATCATCGCCAAACTGATAGGCACCATAAGGAGAGTTGTAAACCCAACTATAGTTGTCGTCGTTGCCGTCAACAGTAGTCCACCTACCAAAATATTCCTCTTCATTATTAAATTCTTCAAGTATCGGCGCATCAACGGCTGAACCAAGCACATAACTCGCTTGTGTATATGCTCCTGTTTCTCCATAAGGATTGCAAGCATATACCTTGTAATAGTATCGTCCTAAAGAATTTATGGACTTATCAGTGAAAGAGGTCTCGGTCAGTTCTTGGCCAACAACAACGCTGTCCGGGAAGCGGATAACTTTGTAGGTGAGTCCTTCATCGGTGAAATAACCACCGTGAAATCCCCCTTGAGGCTTCGCCCATTGAACTACAGCCGACTTGCATCCTTCACCAATCTGCACAGCAATATCGTTAGGCTTAGCGGGAGCATCAAAACCTATATAAACTCTTTTATTGGAATGCTCCCCATCTCCTACACTATTCGTTGCATATAGCGTATATCTAAACTCTCCGCTATTGGGCACAGAAGCATCTTCATAAGACATACTACCGCCTATTTCGCTTGTAGGAAGCGTGGCAATAAGTTTGCCGTCTCGCATGACAGATATAGATTTAATGTCTGAAAGATCTTTGCCTCCAAAAGTCTTCGTTGGGTTTATCCAGGTTATAACGGCCTTATTCATGCCATTATCGGCAGGCTTTATCGTTATATCAGCAAGTGATGCCGGCGCATCTTCCCCAGCCTTGACAAAAGGTATATACATGAGCTAAGAGATTGCATTGGTCTCCAATCATTCCTAATTCCGTTACCTCTACGGGCGAAGCCTTCAGATTAAACCTTATCATATACGAATTCTTACCACTGTCCTTGGAATTTGTGCAAGATGCCCAATAAAGCATTCCGGTAGTATTATCGAACTCCATTGTCTGGTGAGAGAGCATTCCCTGATATTCGGTTTCACATAACGCCTCCAGTTCGCCAGTCTCCTTGTTAATCTTCATAAGCGTGCCGCCTTGCCCTATGGTATACAGATTGCCCGACAAATCGGCCGCCAGTGTGCCTACACCTTTTTGTGCCAACGTAGCAACCGGAGTACGTGCGCCGGTTTCAAGATTAAATGTATAAAGCATAGAATTTCCACTTTCGAAGCCCACAGCATACATTGTGCCTGACGAATAATCGTAGGTCATATCCTGGATTCTGAGTTGGTTGTTGTCGGCGGCGTATTTTCCAATGACTTTCTTTTCTCCCGTGGTAAGATCGTAGGAGATAAAATCGCCGGCAGTGGGCGGCCCATAAGAATTATAAGTGTACTCACAGGCATAATAGACTCCATTGGCACAAGCCCCGGCATATACGCCAAGGGGTTGCTTATAAGGATAGGTCAGTGAACAGGCTTGGAGATTATCTAGATATAAGTCGCCAAATCCATAACCTCCCAATGAATTCCCGCGTAAAAAGAATCCGTAAATCTTACGGTGCGGAACCGTGTTGTCAACATTGGTATGAGCCGTCATTCCCAAGATGCTTATAAACATTAAGCACAGTAATAATGATTTTCTTCTCATATTAGTAACGATATTAATTTAGGTAAAACGTTTTTCTTCGGCATGATCAAATATGTTATGGCAAATATACATAAACATATAAACAATTTACCAATTGAGTATATTTTTATTTCGTCCTCTTTATCCATCTCGTATCATTTTTATTTACAAGCTTGGAATTTTGTTGATGTGCAACCATTAAAATATAGTTTTCCCACTTTAATTGGCGTAGTCCAATAAAGATGATTTATAGTAGCAGGGTAAAACGAAAAGATAAGAACACACTCATCCAAGACGGAGAAAAGGAAATAGAAAAAACCGCCTTGATTAGGGCGGGCTAAGTTTAAGAGCCTTACGCGGTAAAGTCCTTAAAGGATGAAAATAGCTTTTCTATTTTTTTCCAAGAACCAACGTCTCGGCATCATCATATTCGCTGTTGGCTCCATAAAGCTTAAACCAAATTGGGGTTATTATACAATGGGGGAGTGTGTTTGGTGTTTTATGGGCGTTAAAGAGAATAATCTTCTCTTTCTTTCGGAGGTGTTCTGAAATATACTTCAGAAGATACTTTGCAAAAGTGATGTTGAAAACAGGGAAGATTGTACAAAGTGCTAAAGCTTACCTGTGTAAAATCACTATTTTTAGGGATTGTGTACTCATTTCGCCTTCCGTACCTTTGCTTATCAGAGAGGATAAGTGTGGTTTTCCTTTGCACTCTCTCTCTGAAACTATATTTTTTAAGACCCAGCCATAACTCCTCGGCAATAATGCGAATATAAACTTGTCAACTATGGATCTTTCTTTTTTCACAACATTGCAAACCGGCTGGCTCAACGCCTGAATTCCTTCCTTTGGAATGGTACTGATACAATTTATCTATATGGCGATATTCAGGGAGGGTGGTAAACGTGCGGTAGACACGTCATGGTACACTGCAAAAGATAAGCTAAATGGTTTGGTGAGTACGGTTTTACAAATCCTCCTGTTGATACTTTTCCATCTTCGTGCCTCTGAAGTTTGGCACGATGTGGTTTTGTCATCTGCTTGGTTATATTTCTCCTCTCTTTAGCCGCCTTTATCGCGGCTTTTTCACAGTTATGCAGCAGCGCCGGCCAACAAGCCCATCAAGAACGGTATATACCGATGGTCTCGAAACCCTATGTACTTTTTTTCTTTTTTTCGCAGGTATGCTCGGCGCTTGTATTGCTTCCGCTTCACTATGGATGCTTATTGTTCTCATTCCGTTCATCGCAGCCACGCACTTCATTATCTTAGGAGAGGAACGCTACTGTACGGAAACTTATGGTAAGGAGTATTTGGAATACAAAACGCAAACGCCACGGTATTTCCTCTTCTTTTAAAAGGCTTCCCTTTCACATTGACAATAAAAACAGAGGTATGATAGAAAACAAACTTACAGACGTGCCTGAGACTATGCTGATAACGCTATGGGCAAAGGCCGAAGAGACTAAACGGGCAGATGCCTTGTTGCACGATGAAAAAGCGGTAGAGATCATAGATAAAATAGAATATGACTTTTCCAAGTTCAGCAAAGCGAAATTCTCACAAGCAGGATGTTGTGTCAGGGCAAGTCTGATTGATACGGAAATTCGGGACTTTCTCGACAAACATCCTGATGCGGTGGTTGTCCAGCTGGGCGCCGGCATAGATGCGCGCTACGAACGGCTGCAATGTCCACCCGTGACGCATTGGTACGACTTGGATCTTGATGAAGCCATCAAGTTGCGCCGCCAACTGTTGTCTGAAAGTGAACGGAACACCCTACATAGTCTCCTCTATGTTCGACTATGGTTGGATAGACATAGTAAAACTCACGGCAAGCCGGTTCTCATTATTATTGAAGGCGTGTTGATGTATTTCGAGTCGGAACAGATAAAAGCATTTTTCCAAGAACTGTGTGCCCGCTTTGATAATGCTACCATATTATTCGATATGCTCGCCTTCTCCTTAGTCGGACGTTCTCGACAGCATGATTCGCTACGAAAGGTAAGTAAAAGCGTAGAGTTCAAATGGTCGCTGTTAGATACAAAAGAGATGGAAACGTGGAATCCCCGAATACGGCTCGAAAAAGAACTTTATATGAGTAAATATGATCATGGGCGTTTCCCTTTCATTTTCAGAATGCTTTATAAAGTACCTTACTTCTTCCGTCGTTATAACCAGCGTGTGGTAAAGCTGCGTATTACTTAGCAAAACATCTACAAAATCCGGATAGGAAATAGTAAACAATCAATCATATAAAAATAGAACTATGAGCGTGACGAATTTCATAAACGAAGAAAACCTTACTATGATTCAAGGAGTCAATGGTATTCTGTTACATCAAGAAGGCTGGATGATACAAAGGGCACAAAAAGAAGAAAGTACCAAGTGAAAGTCTTTTTAATATCCTCTTTGGATAGGCAGTTTGGTCTTTGTCCTCAGCCTTTCTGGGAATGAAGACTGACGATGAAAAAAAGCAACAATAGCAAATAGATAGGCTTACAAGTCTATTGGAAAATATATTGGCTTTAGGGGCTATCAACAAGACAACAGAGGCAAATAAGAGGTTATTAGATTTGCAGCGTAAAGGATAAAACCTCAATTCGGTTTAAGCAAGGTCTTACATCCGGCTTTCAATAGTAAACATCGTTTCCTTTCGACCTTTGTTTTTAGAACGAAAGGAATAATGTTTTTACGATATAGCACTTAAGACAAAGCCTTGTTTATCCCGCGTTGGGATATGTAAAACCCTATGCGCACGAAAAAGGCAGAGAGGCTTAGTCTGAGTTTAGCTTTCCAGACACAGACACGCGGATATTTAGTGTCTCTACAGGTAGAGGCGATTGTCTCAACAAGCAGAGATACAAGTCTCAACACGTAGAGATAATAGTATCTACACGTAGAGACACCATTTCATAGCTTCAAAGATGAATCAGTATTACTGAAATAGCTGATACTCTAAGACGAAAAATCCAAATGTAACGTTTTACGCTTGCCGTTCCTAATTGTCGGCTAAACCATAAGTTCTACAAACTATACTGAAAGGTTTCAAGGGGATTAGCTTTTTCTTTTCTTAGCTGATTGTCAATCATAAACATACGAAAGAAAAATCTTCTTTGAGGCTGTTATTGAAACTGTTTTAAGGTAAAAAAATAAGTATTGCTTATCTCAAATTGGGGCATAAAATATGGAACCCACATTAATTACGTATTTGCGAGCTCTTATTATTTTTCCTCATAAGCTAATCCTTGCTTTGTATAAATTCTACAAGCTCCCAATCATCTTGGTGGAAAGTTTAAATGAAAAAGTAAAAATCCCTTGTAAATCATCGATTCACAAGGGATTTTTAGTACTCAGACCCGCATTTGAAATATTAAATACGGGAACATCTTATTTAATCCTATTAAATCTCATTATTTAATATAAATAACTAACAATCAATGCAATAAAGTAATAATTAATTTAGTTTGGTTGAAAGTGATAAAAATAAATTTAGGATGATTGGGAACAATTTGGGAACAATTATGTATCTTTGCAGCAGAACTAAAAGCATTGATTTATGAAGGTTACTGCATTCATCCGAAAGACTGCAAAAAAGAATGATACGGATAGTATGGCTACTATCTATTTTTCGTTTGCGTGACGGAAAGAAAGACATTAAGGCTGCAAGTGAGCTTGTAATTAATCCCAATCATTGGAGTAGTGAGAAGCAAGGCTACAAAGACCGTGTTGCGCTGATTTCTGAAGAGAATAAATTACATTTTGGCGCAGAGTATACAAGATATTGTGTCAGTAATTACAGAGCAATATACAGAAGAAGCAGATAGTGAATGGCTGGCAATGATTATCAACAAGTACCATCATCCTAATCGTTACAAAACGGAAGAAGAGTTGATGCAGGAAAATAAGCCAAAACTCTTGGAACTCTTTGATAAATTTCTGATAGAACATAAACTATCAGCAGTACGAGTAAAGAACTTTAAGGTTATTAGGCGTTCACTGGCACGGTATGAAATGTATGTGAAGACCGTAAAGCGTGGACATCGTGATTTTATTCTTGATGTAGATGATGTAACCTCTAACACTTTAAGGGATATGTGGGATTTCTTTGAAAATGAGCATATCTATTATGAGAAATATCCCAAGCTATATGAAGCGTTTCCAGAGAAGCGTGTTCCATTACCAAGAGGTAAGAACACTTTGATAGATAGATTTTCTCGCATAAGGACGTTCTTTATTTGGTGTTATGATAGAAAGATAACAACAAATCGTCCTTTCGACGAGTTCCCATTAGATGAATGTACCTATGGTACACCTTATTATATTACACTGGATGAACGTGACCAAATATTTGATGCAGACCTATCCGCACATCCACAGCTTACCATTCAGAGGGACATCTTTATCTTTCAGACCTTGATAGGTTGTAGGGTGAGTGACTTATATAGGTTGACGAGAAGAAACATCGTGAATGAAGCTATTGAGTATATTCCCAAAAAGACCAGAGAGGGTAATCCTGTAACGGTAAGAGTTCCTTTGAATAATAAAGCTAAAGCTATATTGGAACGGTACAATGACTATAAGGGAGCAAAGTTGTTCCCATTCATATCCGAGCAGAAATATAATGTAGCTATCAAGCGAATCTTCGAGGAAGCTGGAGTTGATAGGATAGTAACAATTCTGGATCCATTGACTCATGAAGAAGTGAAGCGACCCTTGTACGAGGTTGCAAGTAGCCATTTAGCAAGACGTACATTTATCGGCAATATCTACAAGAAAGTAAAAGACCCTAATTTGGTTTCAGCGTTATCAGGACACAAAGAGGGAAGTAAAGCCTTTAGGCGATACAGAGATATTGATGAAGAAATGAAGAAAGACTTGGTTAAAATCTTAGACTAAATCCGTATGACAGATAAATTTGAAGAGTTTAAATGCCTAATAAAAGAGTGGCTTGATACACATCCTAAAGAGTATGGTTCATTTGTTGAAGAAATGAACCGTAAGGATAGTGCAGGATTTCAGAAAGTGTTCATGTTAGTAGTGAGGTTAGTTCCCAAATACAAAGATGCTGTAAAAAAAGAGAATATCTAACGATACTCTGAAAGACTTTTTCTTCCTTGGAAGGTATCTTGACTAATTCAAATCTTGCAGAGAACTTGGTGAATGAGTTCCATAACATCGATAAACACTCCATTGTACCAGCTATGCTTGCATGGCTGTATTATGGCAGAAGTTACGAGTGTATGGTAGAACAGGGTGAGAGCCTTATTCATAATAATAAAACTAATAGAGTTCATAGATGGATTTTGTCGTTGTTGGTCAAATACATTATTCATAAAAGTATATCTTCTGGAGAAAGAACCAAGGAAGATTGGGAGGAATTTAGATTGTATAAACATTCCTTATCCACAGATACAATTGTTGAATCAGCATTGGAAGAAGCGAAAACTTCTGATGGTAACAGTAACAATGTTATCAACAAGAAGCGTGGCAGACCAAAGGATGAAAGGAATTTGAAGGAACTTTTAAAGCCAGAAGCAAACGAAGAGTTGCTTTCTAAGATAAGGAATAGAATATTAACCAAGCCAAAAAGAGAAAGATATTGTTTATCTCAAAATTGCTTTGGAAGAACGGGGCTTACTTAACGAATGTGATATTGCGCCATTTCATAGAGCATTATCCGACTATTACAACGTTCAATTAGTGGGACTTCGTGGTGTTCAAAATGCCTATAAAGAGCTTTCAGAGACTATTGGAAAAACAGGAATTAGGTTGATGGATAAGGGAGAAGACCGTGCTTCAATAGATGAATTCAAGACCTTTTTATCCTAATAACAGTTCGTTTAATTCGTTTAATATTTAAGCGAATTAAGCGTTTTGCAATTCGTTGAAAATCAATCATTTTTCGATATAAATTTGCAGTCGTCATCTCAACCGAGGTGGCGACTTTTTGTTTGCAAGCCACCGACAACAGGAAGTCAAACAAGCTGGTGGAGTCTAAAAAATATGACCGATATTTTATCTATCATTCAAGGCTCTAACGCACATGTGCGATTAGAGGTGTCTGGTGAGGATTTGTTGGCATTTTCCAACGACCTTATTAACCGTGCAAAAGACGAACTTACAACCATCGTTGAAGAATCACGTAAGGAACGCTTTCTTTCTAAGGAAGAAGTAAAACAATTATGTGGAGTCTGTGATGCTACCTTATGGCATTGGGGCAAGAAGAACTATCTGAAGCCTATAAAGGTAGGGAACAAGGTCAGATACAGAATGTCTGATGTGCAGAAAATCTTAGGTAACGCAACCTCAAAAATCTAATACTATGGAAAAGGAAGAATATATCCGAGTTGGTACCACCTTATATAAATTGGTAGACCAACCCAAATTAGGAGGTGGCTTTGTACGCAAGCGTATCGTATGGAACAACGAAACGCTGCGCCAAGACCATGGCAAGGACTTTATGGCAAGTGTACCTAAGTACAATGGCTTCTGTACCTTGCCAGACCATGTGAACTATCAACCAGTTGTAGCAAACTTCCTCAATCTCTATGAGCCGATAGACCATGAGCCCAAAGAAGGAACATTCTCACACATAGAAGCCCTTGTATCGCATATATTTGGTGAACAGTACGAGTTAGGAATGGATTATTTGCAGCTGCTCTATCTAAAGCCCATTCAGAAATTACCTATTCTTCTGTTGGTATCAGAGGAGCGCAATACTGGTAAAAGTACTTTTCTCAACTTCCTTAAAGCCATTTTTAAGGACAATGTAACCTTTAACACCAATGAAGACTTCCGCAGTCAGTTCAATGCCGACTGGGCAGGAAAGCTCATCATCGTAGTAGATGAAGTGCTGCTTAACCGTAGGGAAGACAGTGAACGACTAAAGAACCTAAGTACCACACATACCTACAAGGTGGAGGCCAAAGGAAAAGACCGCTCTGAAATAGCTTTCTTTTCCAAATTTGTACTCTGCTCCAACAACGAGTATCTCCCTCTTATCATAGACATGGGAGAAACCCGCTATTGGGTGAGAAAAATAGAAAAGCTGCAATCTGATGATACGGATTTTTCTCAAGAAGCTCAAAGAAGAAATACCTGCCTTCCTATTTTTTTCTCCAGCATCGCACACTAAGTACCCAAGAAGAAAAGCCGTATGTGGTTCAATCCTAAACTCACGGAAACACCAGCTTTAAAAACGAATTATTAGGAGCAATCGTAACAAGTTGGAGATTGAAATGGCAGAACTTGCCATTGACATCATGAAGCAGATGAATATTAAAGAGTATTCTTTCTGCCTAAACGACATAGTTACGCTACTCAACTATACGCAAGTGAAAGCTGAGAAAAAGCTATATGCGAAAGATAGTACAAGATATTTGGAAATTGCAGCCAGCAAGCAATACACTTTGCTACACCACCTACCAGATAGACTTCAATCGCCCAAACTATTATTCCGATGTAAGGAGAATGGGCAGGTACTACACCGTCACTCTCGAACAACTTTCAGAGAAATAAATACTATTATTTTGATGAAATGATGAAACAAGAATATAAGCTACTGAATATAAGGAGAATAAATGCTCATCAGAAATCCATCAGAAATAAATCATGGATGAAGTGTATAATTGCTGTCCAAAAAGAGAAATAGTGTACTATGGTGCCAAGTTTCTCTTTTGGTAAGCAGTAAATCCTGAGAACATAGAGTAGCGATTTCACTACTTCCTGAAGTAGCAAGCACTTTTGTCTGCACAAAAGTACAACTTGCTCCCCAAGAAAAAATATCTTATCTGGTAAATAGTGATAAGATGAAACCGTGAAATAACGAAGTAAAGATATAGTTGCACAAGCATCACTTCCCCTTTAGTTTATTTTTTGATGAAGAGTTGATGTATAATATAAACACTCATTATCAAGCACTTACAAGTAAACTCATCAAATCATCAATTTTCTAACAACATCTAAGCCGTACAATTATGAACATTGAAACAGCAAAACATATCAAATTGCAGGACTTTCTGCAAAAGTATAGGGCATACACCTATCAAAAATTAGTGGCGAGAAGTTATATTATAAATCGCCATTTAGAAACGAAACACAGGCATCATTCAAAGGTAAACACAAAGCTCAACCTTTGGTATGACTTCGGACTTGGCAAAGGTGGTAGTATCATCGCACTTGCAGAAGAGTTATATCATTCAAGAGATATTTCCTATCTGCTTGCACAAATAGAAAAGTCAGCTCCAGGCATATCCACTATGAACTATCACTCCTACCAACCTACAAGGATTACTACTCCAGAAGAACCTGCTTTTAAGAACATAGAAGTCTGCGAACTATCTCACCCTGCCTTACTTCGTTACCTCGCGGAGCGCAAAGTGGATATTGCGATAGCTCAAAAAGGAATGTGTAGAACTACATTTTACCTATAAGGATAAAACCTACTTTGCTATAGGCTTTGCTAACAAGATTGGTGGCTACGAACTGCGCAACTCTTTCTTCAAAGGCTGCATAGCACCTAAATCATTTACAATTGTCAAGGCACAAGAGCAAGCCAACATCTGTTTGATATTTGAGGGTTTTATGGACTACCTTTCTTATATGACCTTGCAAAAAGCAAGGCAAGGGTATCTTAACCCTTAATGATGGCAAGCCAGCTGGAGTTTCGGACATTATTATCCTTAACTCTGTCACCAACTTGCAAAAGGTAAAGAGCTTTTTAGCCTCCTACGCACACATCGTTTGTCTTTTCGACAACGATAGGGCTGGTCAAACAGCCTACGTTGAACTCTCTAAAGAGTTAGGTGCAAAGGTAGAAGATGGCTCCGTGGCTTACTCAAAGTATAAGGACATTAACGACCTACTTTGTGACAAGCCTATTACCACTCAACAACAACGAAAGGGAAAAGGGCTATAACTCCTCGCTTACTGCCCTATGGATATTTCACAAGCGAAATACCATAGCTTATTAGGGCATTTTCTTTACGCAGCCGTTACACTCCTCTGCTAAAAATGACCAATGAGCAAAGGGGAAGCCCCTTTTGAAACCCCGAAGAGAATCATCAACCTAAACTTAAAACCAAATAATTCAAGACAACTATGGGATACGCAGTACTACATTTAGAGAAAGCAAAAGGAGCCGACACGGGTATGTCTGCTCATATAGAGCGCACTATTCATCCTAAGAATGCAGATGAAAGTCGCACTCATCTAAACAAAGAACTCATTGAGTTTCCTGATGGAATCCACTCCCGAAGTGAAGCAATAAGCCATCGCATCAATACGGCTGGCATCACTCGCAAGATTGGTAAGAACCAAGTAAGGGCTATCCGTGTGTTACTCACAGGTACATTCGAGGATATGAAACGTATAGAGGATAAAGGGCAACTTGATAGTTGGTGTCAAGACAATATACAATGGTTACAGGAAACATACGGCAAAGATAATGTGGTGTCGGCAGTCCTGCATATGGATGAACACACGCCACACATCCATGCTACGATTGTACCTATTGTTACCTGTGAGCGAAGGAAAGCCAAGAAAGAGGAAGAGAGCGGTAAGCGGAAGTACCGAAAGAAGAAAGCTGGTACAACTCGGTTGTGCGCTGATGATGTGATGGTACGGAATAAATTAAAGAATTATCAAGATAGCTATGCTCAACTGATGAATAAGTATGGCTTAGAACGTGGTATTGACGGATCGGAAGCTAAACACATTTCTACCTCAGAGTATTATAAATCACTCATTGGGGAAACAGAGAACCTGCAAAGCGAACTACAAACACTTGAAACGAACAAGGGACAGTTACAGTCGGAACTCAAAGAGGTAAAACGGGATATTAAGATGGAAAAACTCAAAAGCTCTGCCGTAAATGCAACAACAGCCATTACTGATAGCGTATCTTCTCTTTTCGGAAGTAATAAGGTAAAGCGATTAGAAGAAGAAAATAAGCAGCTTAAAGCAGATAAGACTACTTTGGAAGGGAATATCTCTACGCTCAAAAAAAGCAAATGACAACTTCAGAAATGGTGTATAAACAGCAGGTGGAGACCCTAAAATACAAGTTAGCTCAATATGCTACTAACAAGCAATCGGAAGATAAAAAGTTGGAAGAACTTATCCCTTACCTTGCTGATATTAAGGCTATCGTGCGTGAATGTTTGCAAATGGGTTTTGCTACGCACTTGATACGAGCCATTGCATGTTTCAAAAAGGTCAGTTTCAGTGGCTCGCTTTATTCTAAGCAGCATAATCGCAAGTTTGATACCGAACAATCTGTTGCTTATATTAAGAATGTAGTTCGTGCAGAGCGCAAGAACAAATGGCAGTTGTTTATTGATGAACTACCGGTGGTAGATTGGTTTAAAATGAAATATGAGCAATGGAAAGAGAAACAAAACCTTATGCAACAACCCACACAGCATTCAGGAATAAGGAGATAGATTGTGTTCCTTCCTCTTTTTGGTTGAAAGTTATATTGTAAATGTTAGTTATACCGTATAAGGAAATATTTCTATATATTGCTTATACGGTATTTTTTCTATAAATGTAATTTATGCCCCATTCTATCTCGCTTTGTCATAAGATATTTTATATCGTAGCTATTTGGAGCAATTTCTAAAGGAATAGTATCAGTAACTATTATTCCACAACGTGACAAGCTTATTGACTTATCTGGATTATTGGTCAATAAGCGGATTTTTGTAACCCCTAATTGTTTTAATATTTCAGCACCTATACTATAATCACGCTCATCTGCGTTATGTCCCAACTTTAAGTTTGCCTCAATTGTATCAAAACCTTCTTCTTGAAGTTTGTATGCTCTCATTTTTTCCATTAATCCAATACCTCTTCCTTCTTGATTGAGGTAAAGAATTAGACCTCTTCCCTCTTTTTCAATGAGTTCCATTGCTTTATGCAATTGCTCTCCGCAATCACAGCGCATCGATGAAAAAATATCTCCCGTAGCGCAGCTTGAGTGCATTCTAACGAGGAGCGGGCTATCATCTGTCAAATTGCCCTTAAAAAGTACAACGTGCTCTTTCTTTGTCCCAATCTGCAAGAAAGGAATTAATTTAAATTTACCATAGGAAGTAGGCATTTGGACTTCAACCCCTCGTTTTATAGAGGAAGTTCTTTTAATCTTGTCCCTTATGAAGTTAAGGGCTAATTTTAACTTTGTAAGATTCTTGAAATTTACTTTCGCCATAATCATAACTTTAATTAATAGTGTCAATTATGTATGTTCGGGAAAATAAATAGCCAAAAGAAATGCCTAACGGAAAGTTAAGCATCACAGTTTCTTCTACCATCCAGACTATAACTGTCGGTATTGGAATTACACCAATTCAGTCCTATAAAAAGGAGTTGCGGACTATACCGCCGATAGGGAATTTCACCCTGCCCCGAAGAATACGGCACAAAAGTACAAAATTAATTCTTATTAGAGGATTGTTTGCACCTTTTTCATTTAATGTGTGTTGAAGTTGAGCTATACAAGTGATAGTGCATTTTTGTTCTAAACAGTGTTTTTGACATATTACCATTTTCGTGTCTTTATCTTAATCAGTTTTTAAGAGATGATTTTATATCATTTATAATGGATTCTCCACGTTCAATAGCTAATAAATCATTATACATAGCAATATTCTGTATTTCCTTGATAGAGTAATCAAGAAACGATTGTGGAAGGTATTTCTGTAGTACACCCTTAATTTCCGTAAGTGCTTCATTAAAGGCATTTTTGTCTTTCTTTGATCCAGTCCGCTTGCTCTTTTACCTTACCCTCAACTTCATGAAGATAATCCTCTATTTTTCAGCTTTGTTTCATCATTTAATTGGCTATTTATATCAACAATTCCGTTCTGTATTACATATATGCCAATCTTATTAAGATTTGTAGCAATATTAACATAGTTGTTAACTTCTTTGTCTAAATCTAATTTTTCTTTTCTGTAATTCTTGACAGAGACTCTTGAATTTTTTTCTACTTTTTCCATTTTATAGGTTTATATTAGGTTATTATTTAATCCCATAATATTCTGATTGGGAACATTTTGGGAACATTTATAAAATAAGAAAAAAAGCTAAGTGTTTGATTATAAACAACTTAGCTTTTTTTACTTGGTACCCAGACCCGGGGTCGAACCGGGATGGATTGCTCCACTGGTGTTTGAGACCAGCGCGTCTACCGATTCCGCCATCTGGGCTTGCGTTTGCGGGTGCAAATATACGGCGAGTTTTGGATTCGACCAAAGGATTGAGAGACTTTTTTTGGTTGTGGCTGTTTTTTTGTTTTCCGACATTACATTTGAAAGTTGCCTGAGTGAGACTCCCCTTTCTCTTCTATCAATAGGGCAGCGGGCCTTGATTGTCAGAAAAATTCATTTTATTTCCCTATCTTTGCACCATTATATAAAGAAGTTAAGCGCAATGTCTTGCATTCTACATATTGAAACCTCGACCGACGTTTGTTCTGTTGCTCTTTCCCAAGATGGCGTCTGTATCTATTCGGACGAAAAACAGGGAAGGCCCTGAACACGCCCGCATATTGGCCCCTTTTGTTGGCGATGCGATTAGTTTTTGCCGACAGCCATGCCATTCCGATTGACGCTGTCGCTGTGAGCAAAGGGCCAGGGTCTTATACCGGTTTGCGTATTGGCGTATCGACGGCCAAAGGAGTTTGCTATGCTCGCGACTTGCGACTGATCTCGGTGTCGACATTAGCCTTGCTTTCCGTCCCTATCTTGCTCCGTCAAGAGTTGGAAGAAGACGCCCTTTTGTGTCCGATGATTGATGCGCGGCGAATGGAAGTTTATTGCTGTCTTTATGATCGCGCCCTGCGAACGATTGAGCCGACGAGTGCGCAAATCATCACGCCCGATTCCTTTGCTGCCCATCTGAATGAGCACCCCGTCTATTTCTTTGGCAACGGCGCAGAGAAATGCAAAGGCGTCATCACCCATCCCAACGCTCGCTTTTATTGAAGGCATAGTACCGCTGGCCAAATATATGTTTCCGCTGGCCGAGAAGGCGGTGGCAACAGAGAGTTATGAAGATGTAGCCTATTTTGAGCCTTTCTATTTAAAGCAATTTGTGGCCCAGAAGCCTAAGAATCTGCTGTAGGCCTTATATTATATTGAGCAGCCGGCGTCGCTGTGTCTGTTCTTGTCGAACAAAAGAAATATCCCGCATTTATGCATTACAATACGAACGAAGGAAAACTGAAACTGCCGGAATATGGTCGCCTTGTGCAGCGAATGGCCGAGTATGTCGTGACCATTCAAGACCGCGCAGCGCGTCAGGCTTACGCAGAACGTCTCGCTTTTATTATGGAAAGAATGATCCCTAAGGGACAACGCGCGCAAGACGTCGCACATAAGATTTGGGATCATTTGGCTTATTTGACCAATTATCAATTAGATATTGACTTTCCCGTGGAGATTCGTCGCTTCGAGCCAAGTATGCAGCCGCAGCGTTTGAGTTATCCGCAAGGGCGAATCCGTTATCGCCATTATGGGCGCTTGGTTGAGCGCGCCATAGCCAAGTTGCGCGATATGCCGGCCGGCACCGTGCGCGATCAGACTTTTGCTTTTGGTGGCCAACCGAATGAAGCGCAACTTGGCTTCTTGGAAGAGCGACAACGCTACTGACGATAAGGTGGCACACGACTTGTCTTCTTATACTGACGGTCAACTTACCATCTAACCTATTCTGATTATGGCTTCTTTTTGTCATTGAAGGCGGTCACCGTCTGAAAGGTGTTATCGAGCCGCAAGGCGCTAAAAATGAGGCGCTCGAAGTTATTGCGGCCACCTTGCTCTCTGCAGAGCCTGTGCGCCTGACTAACATACCTGATATATTAGACGTCAACAACCTCATTCGCCTTATTGCCGATATGGGGGTAAGCGTTACGAAAAACGGGGCGGGCGATTATACTTTCTGCGCCGACCACGTTGATTTGAATTACCTTCATAGCGAAGAATTCCTCCAGCGTTGTACGCAGTTGCGTGGCTCTGTTTTTGTTGATGGGGCCGCTTTTGGCGCGCTTTGGTCGAGCTTCGATGGCAAAGCCCGGTGGCGATAAAATCGGCCGCCGTCGGTTGGATACCCATTTCTTGGGCTTTCGCCATTTAGGAGCAGATTTCGTTTTCGATGAAAAGGCCGGTGTGTTTACCATTGAGGCCAAAGCCTTGCGAGGTACATATATGCTCCTCGATGAGGCCAGCATTACGGGCACAGCCAATATTATTATGGCGGCCGTATTGGCCCAAGGGACGACTACAATATATAATGCGGCCTGCGAACCTTATATTCAGCAACTCTGTAAGCTCCTCAATAAAATGGGGGCCAAGATTTCGGGTATTGCGTCCAACTTGCTGACCATTGAAGGTGTCGAATGCTTGCACGCTGCCGAGCATCGTATCCTCCCCGATATGATTGAGATCGGCTCTTTCATCGGTATGGCAGCCTTGGCCGGCGATGGCATTACGATTAAGCAGGTTTCGTATGACGATTTAGGACTTATTCCCGACACCTTCCGCCGTCTAGGCGTTCGCATCGAGCGCCAAGGCGATGACCTCTTTATTCCGGCGCAGCCCCATTATGCTTCTGAGACGTTTATTGATGGCTCTTTTTCTGACGATGGCCGATGCGCCTTGGCCCGGTTTGACGCCCGACTTGCTCAGTGTCTTGATTGTCGTGGCTACGCAGGCAAAGGGCACGGTGCTCTTTCATCAGAAGATGTTTGAAAGTCGATTGTTCTTCGTTGATAAGTTGATTGATATGGGCGCACAAATTATCCTGTGCGATCCTCACCGCGCCGTCGTCGTTGGACATAATCACGCACTCAAGTTGCAGGCCCGCCGAATGACGTCACCCGATATTCGTGCCGGCATCGCGCTGCTCATTGCCGCCTTGAGCGCTGAAGGTACGAGCATCATCGACAATATTGAGCAAATCGATCGCGGCTATGAACGTATAGAAGAGCGTCTTGGCGCATTGGGTGCGGTGATTAAACGCATAGATTAGTATGATAAAGGCTGATGATTTGGTGCTGATCGGCAAGATCACAAAGTTGCATGGTATTGATGGCGAAGTAGTCTGCCATTTTACCGACGACGTTTTTTTGATCGTGGCGACTCCGCCTTTCTCTTTCTTGAACTTGATGGTCTGCCTGTTCCTTTTGAATGGGAAGAATACCGCTTCAAAGGCGCGGAAGATGCCCTTTTTCAGGTTTGTGGAAGCTCCTGATGAGGCTTCGGCCCGCCATCTTGTCGGCGCGGAGTATATTATCCCAAAGAATTTATTCCCGAACTCAACGAAAGCGAAGGCCTGCCTTCCTATCGCGCCTTGACCGGTTTTCAAGTTAAAGATGCCGAAGGGCGTAGTTTGGGTGTAGTCAGTGCGGTCGATGATTCGTCGGCTAATATCTTATTGACCGTTGTGGATGCTGAGGATCGTGTATTACTTCTGCCTTATCACGACGATTTTTCTGCTTCATTTTGATTTAAAAGAACGCATCTTGCAACTCCGATTGCCCGAAGGACTTTTGGATTTGAACGTATAAAGCGATGAGAAAAAAATAGCCTTACTCGGTTCTACCGGCTCAATTGGGACGCAGGCCTTAGATATTATTCGCGCCCACAGCGATCTTTTCGAAGCCTATCTTCTTACGGCCAACGACAATGCCGACCTGCTGATTCGGCAGGCACGAGAGTTTGTGCCCGATAGCGTCGTGATTGCCAACGCAGACAAATACGATTACGTCAGCGAGGCCTTGGCCGATTTGCCCATCAAGGTTTATGCCGGTGCCGCCGCCATTTGCGACGTCGTGACCGCAAGCCCTATAGATATTGTCATGACTGCGATGGTTGGCTTCTCAGGGTTTGCAGCCTACGGTTGCAGCCTTGAAAGCCGGCAAAGGCAATTGCCTTAGCCAACAAAGAGACGCTTGTCGTGGCCGGTGAGATTATCACCCGCTTGGCCTTGGAAAAATAAATGTCCGCTGCTCCCCTGTCGATAGCGAACATTCGGCGATCTTTCAATGCCTAACGGGTAGTGGCAACAATCCGGTTGAAGCCCTGCTTCTTACGGCTTCCGGCGGTCCTTTCCGTCAAATGGATGCCGCCGCCTTGGCCCGCGTCACGGCAGCCCAAGCCTTAAAAGCACCCCAATTGGGTAATGGGCGCGAAGATTACGATCGACTCTGCCTCCATGATGAACAAAGGCTTTGAGATGATAGAAGCAAAATGGCTCTTTGGCGTGCAGCCTGAAGCCATCGAGATCGTTGTTCATCCGGAGAGCATCATCCATTCAGCCGTGCGCTATGCAGATGGCGCCGTCATAGCTCAGATGGGCTTGCCCGATATGCACTTGCCCATCAGCTATGCCTTTAGTTATCCGCGCCGCCTGCCTATTTCCGGTGAGCGAATGGACCTCTTTCGCTTGGGCAGCCTTCATTTTGAGCGGCCTGACGTTGAGCGTTTTTCCTTGTCTCCGCTTGGCTTATGCCGCTGTGAATCGTGGCGGCAACGCGCCTTGCGTACTAAATGCCGCCAATGAAGTAGTTAATCTCGCCTTTCGCGAAGGGCGCATCGCCTTTCCACAAATGGCGGAGATCATCAATGAGACTATGGCTCGCACACATTATATAAATACCCCCACTTTAGACGATTATTTTTGAAACAGACAGCGAAGCGCGCCGCATAGCCGCTTCACTTATTCCCAATACATAAAACAAAAAGAAAAAAATCGATGGAAGCATTTTTTTGATTCGCGCACTACAATTGATATTGTGTTTCTCCATACTGATCTTCCTCCACGAAGGTGGCCATTTCTTGGCAGCTCGCTTGTTTAAGATCCGTGTGGAAAAGTTTGCCCTCTTCTTTGATCCCTGGTTCAGCTTGCTTAAGTTTAAGCCCAAGAAGAGCGATACTACCTACGTACTCGGTTGGTTACCGCTTGGCGGCTACGTAAAAAAATAGCCGGTATGATTGATGAATCGATGGACAAAGAGCAGATGCAGCAACCCGTACAGCCGTGGGAGTTTCGCGCAAAGCCCGCTTGGCAGCGTCTGATTGTGATGCTGGCCGGCGTGTTCGTCAATTTCATTCTCGCCCTTTTTATCTATGCAATGATACTCTTTACTTGGGGCGATACCTACGTGCCTATGCGCAACATAGACCAAGGTTTTGCCTTCAATGAGCGCGCCCGTCAGTTTGGATTCCAAAATGGCGATATCCCCCTCCATACAGACAAGGTCACCTTCGATCGTTTCGACTCCAATGAAAGCATGGGCGACGTCTATCGCGGCATCAGTGAAGCGCGAAGCGTCACTGTGTTGCGGCAAGGTAAAGAAGTGACCCTCTCTCTACCCGGTGAGATCAACATGATTCAAATGATGAAAGAAGAGCCGCCCTTCCTGCTGCCCTTATCCACCGCCGTTGTCGACAGCCTGCCCGCCGGTAGTCCGGCAGCTAAGGCCGGCGTGCACGTAGGCGACAGTTTGGTGTCCTACAATGGTGCGCCTTGCACAACGTGGAACGAATACACCGACATCCGTGCCCGTATGGAAGATGTCTTGGCGTCGAAAAAGCCCGCCGATTCCCTTCGTCTGCGCCAAGTGACGCTCGTTGTGGCGCGTGCAGCCACCGGCGTGCGCGATACTTTGCGCTTCCGGTTGACGCCGGAGTATGCTTTGGGCATCTCCCACTATAGTCCGTTCAAGAACTACAAGACTGTCACGAAGAACTATACCTTCCTGTCCTCCTTCCCTGCCGGATTCTCTCACGGATGGCACGTATTAAAAGGCTACATTACTGACTTGAAGTACATCTTTACGAAAGACGGCGCCAAGAGTATTGGTAGTTTTGGCACGATCGGCTCACTTTTCCCTACCACGTGGGTATGGGAGCGTTTTTGGGAGCTAACGGCGTTTATTTCGCTGATGTTGGCGTTTATGAATATCCTGCCTATTCCCGCACTTGATGGAGGTCACGCCTTCTTCCTTCTTTATGAGGTGATCACGCGCCGCAAGCCGAGCGACAAGTTTATGGAAAACGCTGAAAAAAATCGGTATCTTCCTCCTCTTAGGCTTGATGGCTTACGCCTTGTTCAATGATGTCTTGAAGTTTATTTTCTAACACCCCCAAGCGCTTCGGAATGGGTTCGTTAAGGGCCCGTTTCGGCGCCATAACTCTTTACCTTGCCCGCCCACGAAGATGAATTACATTGGTTCCAAGCGTACTTTGCTTCCCTTTATCGACCAATGCATTACGTCCATCGCAGGTGACGCGGCACGAAGTGGGACGTTTTGCGACCTTTTTGCCGGAACGGGCATCGTCGGACGTTTTTTTATAAGTCGCAAGGCTGTAGTGTGATGGCCAACGATTGGCAGTTTTACGGCTTCGTGCTCAATCAGCATTATATCGGCAACTGTTCTCTGCCGGCTTTCTCCGGCCTGATGACCCACATATCTACACTACGACGACCGCCCTCCCTGAAAGAGGGGCGGTCGTTTGTCGTTTTCTCGAAAATCTTCCACCTGCGGAGGGTTTTTGTCTCGCGTCATTTTTGTCCGGGTGGGACTACACACGACGCCGCGCAAAGAATCTACTTCAGCGATGCCAACGGCCGGCGTTGCGATGCCATCCGCCGGCAGATTGACGCGTGGCTACGCGCGGGGATGATCACCAAGGGAGAGTTTTATTTCCTCTTGACGACCCTTTTGGAGAATATGGACAGTGTGGCCAACACAGCTTCGATCTATGGGGCTTTTTCTCAAAAAAACTGAAAGCCTCGGCCTTGCGTCCGCTCACGATGACGCCTGCCGAGTGCATCTTGAGTGAGCGTCCGCAACGTGTGTTTCAAAATGACGCCAACCAATTGATTGGCCGCCTGCAAACGGACATACTCTACCTTGACCCGCCTTACAACAATCGGCAATATGCTGCCAATTATCACGTCTTGGAAACCATCGCCCGCAACGACAGTCCGGCGCTATACGGCAAGACCGGTATGCGCGACTATGCGGATCGGCGCTCGGACTATTGCTCTCGCCGCCACGTGCGTAAGGCCTTTGCCGACTTAATCGAACGCGCCAATGCGCGCTACGTATTTTTGAGTTACAATAATGAGGGTTTGCTCTCCTTTGACGACATACAGCAGGTTATGGAGCGCCGCGGGCGCTACGGCCGGTTTGAACAACCTTACGGCCGCTTCCAAGCCGACCGCCCTTCGACTGAACGGCAAATCAAGGCCACGCAAACCACGGAATATATCCATTATCTTATCGTAGAATAAGTAGGGCGTCAAACGGCGAACCCTCGACTTCTTTATGCGACAAGCAGACGCCGACTGTGTCGGACGCCTGCTTTTTTTGATAATCGCTGCTGCATCGCCGCGCCCTGTCTGCGTTGGGAAATCGGCCGCCCCATTTCCATTGTCTGAAGCATTGCTCCGTAGCCGATTTAATTTGAACAGCTGCGCCTTACATCCCCCTTGCGACCCTTGCGCTCGTGAGGTGAAACCTTTTTCATCACGAGATGAAACCTTTTTTATCGTGAGCGCACACCTTTATTCTCGTGATAAAAAAGGGGGCAGTTACGTGCGGGGTGTTGCCATTTAGCGGCTCTCGACTAAATTGTTCAACGCTTTGCGGGGCGAAAATACTTTCGCCGGCCGTTCGCTTGCTGACCTTTGGTAGTTTTTGGGCGTAGGGATGCAAGAAATTGTAAAAAGATATTTGAGCAGATTCGAAGCGTGTGTGACCTTAAGGTCTTACTTTTAGCCAAGATTTTTGGGAGAAAACGATCCATTGTCCATATACTCTAAAACGAGTATTAGCGTTCGTCGGCGCTAAAAAGGGCGGCCGGAGGTAGATTAGCTGCTGGTCGCTAAAAAAATATAGATGAGCGGCGGTTCGGATAGGATGTTAGATCCTTAAATAATAATGGTTTATTCCTTTTTTTGCCCGCTTGCCGCATTCCCTATTCTGTCGATTGCTTTGTCTGAGTTTACCCTGCGTTGTACGGAAGGCATCATAGTCGCACAATGAAAATATTTGCTAAAAAGTGGCTTTTGGTCTTGCCTTCTCTATACCTACTATTAGGTAATGGCCGGCAAATCTTTGTTTGCGCGCATCTCCTCATAAATGAGGATGTGTGCGATGGGGTGAAAAAAATTACTGAAATGTCAATAAAACGGCAAGCTCCTGCGTGCGAATGAAACGCAAGACTGCGGCGCGGCAGTAGGCGCTAAGTCGGCAAATCACAAACAAAAAGATTGAAAGATGGACAAAAAGGCAAGCGGGTGAGCGTTTAGATTGTACGCAATGGCGGCGGAAGCTTGTCAGCGTAAACACTCTTTCGTGTCATCTTTGTCCTTGTAGGGCGGAAAAAGACGTAGTACTTTTTCCTTGCATTCGTCCATAAAAAAACTGCCATAAACCGTGCGGCCTGCTTTGCCGCACTTGTTCGATCGGGAATCAAAAACCCTAATAATGAGTATTGACCAGCTTGATCGAAGTGCGTACTTTTGCACTCGGTTTTTATTAAACATTTATATGATTACGTTATTTACATACAAAAAAAGAGTAGGGTGGTGCGCTTGTTCGCCTGCACGCTTTTGGCCTTTTGCAGCTCTCTGGGCGCTTGGGCAATAGATCATGTGAAGGTAGTCGACGCTAACTGCGCAGCCACTTATTTCAAGTTGGTCGAAAAAGCCGGTCGTATCTTTCTCAGCTACATCACTCGTGCTCACGACGACGCAAGGGACGGTAGAATATCCCATTGCAGACTATCGCTCGTTTGAGTTTGCCGATCCTACAGACGGCATCAATCCGGCAGAAACCACATTCGGCACGCCGATTTTTCTCATTTGGCGAAACGCTGAGTGGCGAACAGTTGCAGCCGGGCACGCCGGTCGTTGTCTATGACAGCAAGGGCCGCATCGTAGGCCGGCAAAACGCCGACGCACTAGGACGCGTAGCCATTGCCCTCGGCAATTCGGCAGGTATATTCATTGTAAAAACAGCAACAAAATCCTTCAAATTCATCAAGAAATGAAAAAGTTATTCTTACTTCTCTGCATAGCTTTGGCCGGACAAAAAGGCCTTTAGCACAATCTGTAACCATCAATAAGACCGATGGTTCAAAGGTGACGTTTACCGCTGCGGAAATCAAAAACATTGAGTTTAACGCCGGTGCGCAGCAAGCCGACACGACGCTCTTCCATACCTATAAAGGTTACATCACGGTGACGAACAGCATGTTTCAGAACAAGTACTTCGGCGACAAAGCTGAGATTCGCGTGCTTAAAACGGGCGAAAAAAATATCTCTGTCGCTTCGTAGACCCGCAATGGGGCGACGGCCTGTTCAGCTTGGATATGCAAGGTCAGAACATGTCCGGTACGGGTAAGATTAAAATTGCCAGCCCCGGTGGCAGCGCAAAAGAATATGAGGCTTCTTACAAAGGCACTATGCGCAACGTAGTCTTCACGATTCCCGCATTGATGGGAGGTACGACGATCAACTGGACGTATGGTCCTGCACCGACAACGTCGGGCATTGCCGGCGAGTACAAAGGTACGGACGTTGTCAAAGTGGGTAGCGCTTTTGGTCCGTTTACCGTGACGGATGCCGTTTACAAGGTAGTTGCCAACGCCGATGGTACGATCAATGTTACCATTCCTGAGGAGCAATACAACGGCACGCCGATGGGCGACTTAACGTTGGCCAGCTTTACGATTAGCAACATTGCGCTCGAAGAGGCCTCAAAGGCATACGTTCGCGATTATAGTGCCGATGGTATCAAAGCTCATTTTACAGCCAAGAAGGATGGCAAAACGGTGATGGATAAAGAATACGAATTTAAGAAGGCAAAGATTACGTTGAAACTGACTGAAGACGGAAAATTGTCAATCGTAAACGGCTTCCAACTGGGTGCAATGCCTTTCCCCATCACGGCTACCTATACGGGCGAGAAAACGAACTAAATCAAGCATGAAGCTTTAGCTTACGCTATATCAGCATCGTTGCAGGCTGTGCGCTCCTTAGTGGGCTCACAGCTTGTAATGGTATCTTGGGCGGTATCTATGATGAGCCCTAAAGACCAAACGGCGGTGGCGCCAAGTACGCTCTATGTAGACGCTTCCAGTTGGACGGACTGGTATTATGTAGACTTAGACTCGCTGGCGGCTCTGCAGGTGGCGGGCGATAGCGTCGGGCTGCACCACGCGCAAACCCATTTTACGCGCTTTCCCATCCCGACGACCGGCGACAGCGGCGATGGGCGGACGGGAACCCTATACGTATTGGTTTGACGTCTTCGGTCAGGGCATTGCGCACAACGAAAAGCGTGATTTTACGCCGACCGATCGGCAGAAAGAACCGCCCTCGTGGACCTTTGCCGTGCATCGCGACAATGTACGCACGAACGGAGGAGCAGTGCTGGAGACGAACTACAACGATTTGAGTCAGTTGCCCGCAAGCAGTGGCGACTTCCTGGGCGCTACGTTTACGGAAGATGAATGGACGGAGAACGTCGTCTGGGTAGACCAAAGCCAGATGCTCAAAAGAATTGATTGGTTGTCAGGGTATAAAAGCGAATACAGTACTTTCAAGTTGGCTCCGTCTGGAGATTCCACCGATGCCGCCGGCTTTTATCCATAATAAGCACGTCTTCATCTTGCGATTGAAGAACGGCCTTTATGCCGCACTCCAATTGGAAAACTATATCGGTGCGGACGGAAAGAAATGCAACTTGACCATTCGCTATAAATATCCCTATTAATATTGTGAGAGTTACACAATGAAAAGCTCTAAGTTAGCGGTATCCTTATTCCTCGCTTGTCCATTCTTTGGCTTTGGGCAAAGCGATCACGACTCTATAAACGACGCACGAGAATTGAACCAAGTCGTCATAACAGGAACACGAACGCCAAAATTGTTGATGAAATCGCCGGTGTTGACCAGCGTGATTTCCGCAAAAGATATTGCGAAAACGGATGCGACCGATTTGCGCGACTTACTCCAACAACGGATGCCGGGCGTGGAATTTTCTTATGCAATGAACCAGCAGATGCACTTGAACATCTGCGGCTTCAGCGGGCAGAGTCTGCTGATCCTCGTAGATGGTGAGCGTCTGGCCGGTGAGACGATGGACGATGTGGACTTCTCGCGCTTGACGCTGGACAATGTAGACCACATAGAAATCGTGAAAGGAGCTGCGTCGGCGCTTTATGGCTCGAATGCCGGCGGCGGTGTGATCAATATCATCACCAAAAACAAGCGCAAGCCGTTTGCATTCAACCTTAACGGCCGTTGGGCTAAGCATAACGAGCAGCGCTATGGCCTTTCTTTGCAAAACGGCGGCAAGCGCTGGGATAACCTCTTTACCGTAAATCGTTTTCAGGTGGACAACTTTATGGTAAATAACGGACCGGCACCTTTGACGCGCGTCATTTCAACGATTTATGGCAATAAGACTTGGGATTTTAAAGAGCAATTGACGTATCGGCCTACGGAAAGCTGGCAACTCAAAGGGCGGGCCGGCTATTTCTTCCGCCAATTGGTGCGCACACCGGATACGCCGGAGCGCTATCGCGGCTTCTCGGGCGGCTTACAGGCTTTGTGGAAACAGAATGAGCGGGCTGATTGGGAGGCTTCTTATGCTTTCGATCAATATGATAAATCAGAATATCGCCGTTTGACAAAGGCTGACGTTAGACATTACTCAAATGTTCAAAATTCTTTCCGCCTCGTTTACAATCTTCGCTTCGGTGAGAACGATGTGTTGACTCTTGGGACTGATTATTTGCACGATTATCTTTATAATAAGAACTTAGATGGAAAAAAACGCGCAAGCAGGACGCTTTTGACGCCTTTGCGCAATATGATTGGAACATTCGAAAAAAATCTGGAATTGGTCGGCGCGCTTCGCTATGACTATTTTTTTCGGATCACCACTTCTCACACCTGACACCGAAAGTGAGCCTGCGCTATGAGCCGCTCGCTCATATGAACCTGCGTTTAGGTTATGGTATGGGCTTTCGTGCGCCAACGCTGAAAGAAAAGTATTATGAGTTTGATATGGCCGGTATTTGGGTTGTCGTGGGCAATCCCAACTTGAAGGCAGAAGTGAGTCACAACTTCAATCTCTCAGCCGAGTATGCGAGACGCGGATACAGTTTTATACTGAATGGTTACTATAACCACATAACGAACAAGATCGCTACCGGCGCTCCGTATTTGGCGCATCCCACGGACCCCATTCCGCACCTCTCTTACATCAATTTGGCCGCTCATTCCGTGGTTGGTATGGAGGCGGCTGTGCAGGGGCATTGGCGCAACGGCTTGACAGCTCGCTTGGCTTACACGCTGACGGCTGAAAATCTCCCACGAAATAAGGCTGGCGAACGTATGTCAACGCAATATATTCCCGCTCGCAAGCACTCGCTGATGGTGCACGCTGATTGGGAACATCGCTTTCATAAAAACTTTGGCATGACGCTCGGCATCGATGGCCGCTATCTTTCGGGTGTAACTAATCCGGAATATATCGACTATTATGATGTGTCGAAAGGTATGCGCGACATAGAATATCCCGGTTATACGCTTTGGAAACTGTCGGCAGCCGGACAATTTAAGAAAGGCGTAAAGGTGACACTGGCTTTGGACAACCTCTTTAATTATCGCCCGAAGTATTATTATCTGAATAGTCCGTTGACTGATGGTATCAATGTTATGCTAGGAGTATCTATTGATATAGATAAGTTGTTTTGACGAATTGATGAGCAAGAAAGAAGAAGCGACATGTGCGCCTCTTCGTAGATTTATCTCAAGAAATATTTCGTGAGGAAGGTTTCTGTTTTTACCTAGGTAAGAAAAGGGAGGTAACAAGGTGTTAATAAGTTTGGAAAACGCTTTTTTGATTGGAGCTAAATGTTTAGAATTTCCAAGAAAGATAGCGAAGTGTGTATATGACCATATAATTCAACCTCTTTTGCTCACTTATGCCATTAAGTATTTCTCTGATCCGCTCTGCCTCAATCATAACATAACCCAATGAGTAAGACGCCTTTCAACTCGCAATCAATACTGCGAATAAAATGATAGACTCATTTGTGTCAGAAAAAGCGAAAAGCTTAGATTGACACGATGTATCTGCAATATATGACAATCAAATAATACTATAAATTATGCAAATCAAAAGAATCTTACATTCACTTTTCTTGGGAAGTATGGTGGTAATGGTTGCTTCGTGCGCCAAAGAAGATATCTTCGAAGAGCCCACCTTGGTCTTGTCGGAAAATAACCTGACGTTTGCGAAAGGCTTGGACGAAAAGACTGTCAGCATCACAACGAATCAATCCAATTGGGTTGCTTCATCACCGCAAGAAGGGAAATGGCTCTCTATCGTACAAGATGGCAATGACTTGAAATTGAAGGTGACGGAGAATAAACTTGGTGAGGATCGGCAGACGTATGTGCTGGTTAACGCTAATGGCGCATCGGGAAAAATCAACTTGAAGCAAAGTGCTGCGGATGTGGTGTTGGACGTGATGCCGGATACCGTTTATTTTCCACGTGAAGGAGGAAGTAAAGTGGTAGACGTCACGACAAATACGACTGCCTATGATCTCGTAGCAGAAGACGAGGCTGACTGGTTGGAGATCACCAAAGGAGAAGAAGAGGTAAAACTGAAGGCTCAGCCCAATGATACCAATGAGCCGCGAACGCTTAAGTTGTTTGCGAAGAGTGGGAATCAGGCGAAAGAAATTGTGATCAAGCAGGCTGGCAAGCTCACATATATACTCGCGATAAATCCCGGAAATCCGGTAGACGTACATAAGATTATGTCGTTTGAGTTGGGTCGCGGTAGCTATTTACGCGACTATCAAAATGCCTACCCGCAGTATGGTATGGAGGAGATGTATACGTTTGTGACGGCTTCCCCGATCTTTACACTTATTCAATATAGTACGCCTGATGGCGTTGTACCCTCAAGCATCGTTACGGTGGGTGATGGTAAGAAGGCGGTCAAAGCTTGTAAATCGAGCGAATTTGAAAAGTTCTTGTTCGCTAACGGCTACCGTCGCGTAGACCCCAATTCAAAGAAGGACTATATCTCAGATACTGAAAGGCTGAAACTGAATGTCACGATCTCTGAAAAATCAGGCCAAGAAGGTGTGAATATGACCTTCCGCCCCTTTATTAAGCAAGATGGTGCTCATCCTACGTTTGCTTCGCTTCCTTATTGCCCCTTGGAATTGCTTCAGAAGGAAAATAAAAAGGTGGCTGACGTAGAGGCATACGAACGCAATGCTGGTAGTCAGGAGACTTCACGCGTAATGAATGAAAACAATCCTTCAGAGGTTGAGATCTTGCAATACAAGATGGCCGCCAATACGCAGCCATTCTATAGTCGTGGCTATATCTTCTATGATACAAATCCGAAAGGTTCTGTTGATGCGAAAATGTTGGGTAGTGTGAAACCGGCATTTTTGCTCTTTGAGGATATGAGTCTCGGACTTTGGAAAAATGGAAAAAGATTGGCTTGTTACAGAAGAGTTAACAGCACTTTTTGGGTAAAGAAGGCTTTATTTACATTAGTTCGAGCGGCACTAATCACTTCTACGGCCGCGAAAGCGACCGCTTGGTTATTTCCGTTACGCCTATCTCAGATGATAATAAACCCGTCTTGGCTTTGCTCTTTAGCTATAGACCCGAAGTGTTTAAGAGTAGTAGTTTGATTAAGCGTACGGCTGTATTGCGTAAGACTTCTGCATCGATGATGCAGCAGCTGAAAGCAGAATAAGCATTTGTTCAAACACTAAAAAGTAGGCCTCTATGTATACAATATATAATAAGCTGAAATGGGTGGTCTCGATTGTCGTATTGGCAGCCCTCGCCGCCGCTTGTTCGGATACGACCGACTATGAGCGCCCAACGTTAACGCTATCAGCACAAAACTTATCTTTTGGTAAGCTGATGGACGAACAATTTATTCACGTCGCCTCAAACCGCTCGTCTTGGGTTGCTTCTTCAACAGCTGAAGATGAATGGCTCTCGTTGGAGCGGAAGGGCGATAGCTTGTCTGTTCGCGTGAAAAATAACGAGACGGGAGTGATGCGTAGCAGTGCCATTATCATTGACGCCGGCTTGGCTGTACAGAAGGTTATGGTCAACCAAAGTGCAGATGATGTTGTCTTGGGCGTTAATGGCGGAGAGATTATCGTGCCTCAAGCCGGAGGAAATGTAACGGCAGAGGTGCAGGCGAACATCCCTGACTATACAATAACGCCGGAGGAGTCTGCACAATGGCTAAAGGTCATTAAAAAGAAGCACGGGCTGAAAGTCTTTGCAGAGCGTAATGGGACAACACAGGCAAGAACTGCTGCTTTTCTGTTGCGTAGCGGAGAGCATCAGTCACGGATTGTGGTAAAGCAACCTGGTATTGAAGTGTTTGTCTTAGCTTGTAATCCCGGTTCTCCCTTCAATGTTCATAAGGTTATGGATAATGAGATACGCCGCGGCGGCTTTTTTTAACTGAATATGCAGCGCCGGACCCTAGCTTTGATCTGACAGAGGAGAGTTATTTCTTCAAAACGCCCTCTCCTTTGTTTAAAGATATTGTCTACGTTCACGACACGCAAACGGGGTCAGCGACAAGAATCTTTACGCGTTCTTTTTCCAGAGCCGGTATAGACGCAGTGCGCTCACAAGCCTTTAAAGATTATGCGGCACAATTTGGTTACGTTCAATCAACTGCAGACCCCTAACGTCTTTGTTAGTGATGCAGAAAAAAATGATGATCAAAGTTGATGTACTCGAAGAAAAACAACAGCGTGGTCCTCTTCTTTGAACAAATACAAGTGCAAGAGAAGGATTATCCAACCTTTGCAAAGCTTGACCTCGGTCCCGTGCATTTGTTGCACAAGACGGATAAGAAGACCGCCGATGTCTTAGCTTTTGAACAAGGAGAGAATAGCACGCTGAATAGCAGCAAGAAGAATCGCTTGAATGAAGTCGAGGCCTTTTCCTTTGATACAAAGAAAGCACCCCTTGTCAATCGCACATATTTCTTCTACACAAAAGGTGCAGATGCATCCATTTCCGATGAATGGGTTGGTAGTGTAGAACAATATACTTTGAACTTTAGTGAGCCCAATTTAGGCGTTTGGCAAAACGGCCGCAATTGGAATATAACAAAGCGCTTTGATGCGCTGTTGCGCGAGAACGGTTTCGAGTTTATAGAAGACTATGGCAAATACCACGTGTATGGTCGTCGTTCTGACAATTTAGTGTTAGCGATAAAAGGCGACAAGTTCGTCGACATCAATGACAATAAACCAGTCTTGCAAATTGGTGTACTTTATAAACCTAGCGTGTTCTCCAGTTCTAAATCCAAAGTTTCTGCAGCCGTTCAGCAATGTATTAAAAGTTTGCAGCAACATTAACGCTTCACACCTTAATTAAAATGAAACATTTAATTCTATATACGCTCTTATTGTTTGGAGCAGCAGGATTTTCCTCCTGCTCTGACGATTTGAGTTTGACAGATGGGCAAAACACGCGCAGCCAGACCTCTGTTGATGGCGTGACGGCCATTGCCGGACGAGTGAATATTAAAATCGCCCCCGAAGCCACACGGTCCATCAAGTTTGAGCAACCTGGAGTTGTATCCTTGCAGAGTGTTCCCCAGTCCGATGCTGAAGACCTTAGAAGCGTCGGTACTTATAAAGTTGAGCGCCTATTTGCCCCTTGCGGTCAATACGAAGGACGCACCAAGGCCGCCGGCTTGGATCGTTGGTACACCGTTTATTTTGATGAGAAGCAAGATCTGCAAGAAGCTATCGAGCGCTTCGAACGCGTAGATCAGATTCAGAAGGTAGAAAAGGTGATTCCTGTAGCTTTGCCCAAGACGCAGCAACTTTCAACCCCTTCTGCGCCGCGTCTGAAAGAAGCTGCTGTTGCGCCGTTCAATGATCCCCGCTTGCAAGAGCAGTGGCATTACCATAACGATGGCACGCTGAGCAATAAAAAAAAGTAAGGCCAGGGGGCTGACTGCAACGTTTGGCCCGTATGGAAAAAAATATACGACAGGTAAACCCAATGTCATTGTTGCCATCATTGACGGCGGTATTGAAGTAAATCACGAAGACCTCAAAGCTTCGATGCACATCAACCAAATAGAAATGGATGGTACGCCCGGCGTCGACGACGATGGTAATGGCTTTGTAGATGATATTTATGGTTACAATTTCGTAGAAGCTCAAGACGCCGTAGGTGGAAAGATTGAACCCGATGAAGGCGGCCACGGCACACGTAGCCGGAACCGTTGCAGCCCGCAACAACAACGGCGTTGGTGTCGGTGGTATTGCTGGTGGCGATGGAACGGCTAATTCAGGCGTTCGTTTGTTGAGTTGCCAGATCTTCCGAAAGAGAGGCGAAGAAGGCGATGCTGCTAAAGCCATCAAATATGCGGCCGATAATGGCGCCGTCATTGCCCAGTGTTCTTGGGGCTACAATTCTTCCGAAGGCGTTACCCAACTCCCGCATCACTCAAAAGAAGCAATGGATTATTTCATCCAATATGCTGGTTGTGATAACCAAGGCAATCAGAAAGCCGACTCCCCGATGAAGGGCGGCGTGATGATCTTTGCAGCGGGCAATGAAGACAAAGAGTTTGAGGCCCTCCCTGCCAGCTATTCTAAGGTTATTTCTGTTTCTTCTATGGCTTGGGATTTCAGCAAAAGCAAGTTATTCCAACTATGCCGATTGGGTTAGCATTATGGCTCCTGGTGGTGATCAAGATGTGTTCGGTTTAAAGGGTGGCGTACTCAGTACCGTCCCCAAGCGAAATGACAGTTCCGGCTACGGCTTTATGCAAAGGCACGTCGATGGCTTGTCCCCACGTTTCCGGTATTGCAGCGCTCGTTGTTTCCTATTTTGGACAGCAAGGCTTCACCAACGACCAACTCAAGGCGCGTTTGATGTCGGCTTTCCGTCCTTATAATATAGACGAACTGAACCCTTCCTATAAAAGGCAAGTTGGGCCGAGGATTTATCGATGCTGAAGCAGCTTTTGCTGAAGACAAAGGTATTGCTCCTGCGCAAGTCTCCGGTATGAGTGTAACGCCCGATTATGTTACGCTTGATTTGAAATGGTCGGTCGCTTCCGATGGTGACGATCAGACCGCTACATTCTATAATGTATACATCAGCGATAAGGCTATCAATGCAGCTGCATTGTCGTCACTCCAGCCGATCCGCATTAACGGCACCGGCTACCCCCTTGGTAGTTTCATTAAGCACCGTTTTGAGTCCTTGCGCGATAATACAACCTATTACATGGCCATTGTGGCTGTCGATCGTTGGGGACACACAGCGCAGCCTGCTTTCGTCCAAGGCACGACAAAGCTCAATCACGCTCCCGTTATCAATGGTTTCCCGCAAGGCCAGCAAGTCGTTAGCGGTGATGCTAAGAGCAGTTTCAGTTTCTCAGTCAATGATCCAGACGGTCATAAATGGGAGTACCAACTGACAGGCGATACCAAAGGTGTTGTAGCCAAGCGCACCGACAACCAAATCGACATCACGATTTGGCCCATCTTGTCTGCCGGCGAATATCAATTCACGTTCACGGCTACCGACGATTTAGGTGCTGCCACGAGCCAAGTCCTGAAGTTTAAGGTTGGCAACCAGACGCCAACGCAGTTGGCTACCGCTTTCGATAATCTAATCATTGGCTTAGATGAAGGCGCAAAGACGATGGCTTTGTCCGAGCATTATCATTATGCCTCCGGCGAACGCTTACACTTCTCAGTCGTTTCAGGTAATGAAAAGGTTGTGAAGGCTGGGGTCGATGCAGAAGGTCGCCTCGAGCTCCGTGCTGTCGGCAAAGGTATAACGAAAGTTCAAGTAAGAGCTACCGACAGTCGTAAATCTGTGGTCGAAAGCAGCTTCCAAGTGCGCGTCGTAGATCATATTGCTGCTCCTGTCTATATGGTTTACCCAATTCCGGTGAAGCGCGACCTCAACGCCTTGCTTAATCCCAAGTTGACGTCGGCTACCTTTATCATCTCTACGCCAACGGGCGAAGAGGTATTGCGCCGCACGGTTTCAGCCAATGCGCTCCATGTAGCGTCCGTTGATCTAAGCAAGCTTGCTCCGGCCACTTATCGTCTTACGATACTCACGGCCCAAGGCAAACACCAACAACTATTTATCAAACGCTAAAAACGATTTGCCATGCAACATAAAATAAAATGGATAGCTTGTGCCGTTTTAGCCTTGTGCTCCACCACCGGTCGCGCACAAGGCCGCGCCCTGCCCTTTCTGATGCTCAATCCCGATGCGCGTGCCCAGAGTTTGGGCAATACCGCCGTTGGTTTGTCTCAAGGCATGTATCTCTACACCAATCCTTCCGGCATCTTCTATACGGATAAAAAAGCCTCCGTCGATGCTTCTTTGTCGTTCTTTCCCAAAGAGGAGGGCGCTACGGGCCATCTTGGCATTTATACCGCTGCGGCCCATTGGCGTCCGGCCAAAGCCCACGCCTTTATGTTAGAGCTTCAGATATGCCGGCGGCCTGTCTTTTCCAAGGCTATGACCTCTTCGGTCAGCCCACCAAAGACTATAAGCCTTTTGATTGGGCTTTAGACTTAGGTTATGCCTACCGCTTTACGCCCGAATTATCCGTCTTCGCTTCCGGCTCATTCTTTTTATAGTCACTTGAGCAGCAATGCGCGCGGCGGAGCTTTCGGTTTGGGCGCAACCTATCATAAGCGCGACGTCCGCCTTGGCAATCATTCCGCAGCTTATACTTTGACGGCAAAGGTTTCCGATCTCGGCCCGAAGTTAGATTATGGTAACACCGAGGCCGATCTGCCCGCTTCAGCCTCTTTAGGGCGGCGAATTTTTCCATGGCTTTTGTCTGAGCAGCACGCTATCGCAGCTTCGCTCGGTGCGCGCTACTATTTTCTGCCCAAGGATTCCCACTTGTTTACATCCGGCATCGGTGTGGAATACACTTACGACAAGAAATATTCACTTCGTGCAGGTTACGAATTGGCCGAACACAATATGAGCCACGCCACTTTTGGCGCCGGCATCAAGTATGGTGGCCTCAAGTTCAATGCCGCTTATGCGCTTAAGACGAGCGACAATGGTGTAAATCATTTTACCCTTGGCCTTGGCTTCGATTTCTAAGACAATTATACAACATTCTTAAAACATAAAACAAATGAAAAAACTTTCCACCGTGCTTTGCTGTCTTGCGCTTGGCCTGACAGCATCAGCACAAATTACCGAAACACCCGAGGGTGTTATGCACGACAATCTTTATCGCCACAGCGATGCTTACGTTCGTGGCTGGACGAGCAGTAAGCCTGGCGTCTATGATGGCGCTGTCGGCAAACTCGTAGAAGCTCCTGATGGAACACTCTACATCTTCAACCCCTTTTCTTCGCTTGCGAGCAACACTTGGTTGAAACTCGACAAGGTGAGCGATGGAAAATACGTGGCGAAGTTGCCACAACTCATCTATTCTTACATAGAGGATGATGACGATGAAGATGAAGAGGCTGGTGAAGGCGTACAGCACAACTATTACGCACAGCGTATGGTGAAGTCCGGCGACACCTATGTAGTTCCCAACGAAACAAGTGAGATCAATTTTACTTGGAACGGCTCTAAACTCGAAATGGAAAATACGGCGGGCAGCTCCGTCATACTTGGTGTAGCCGATAAAGATAAAAAATGGTACGAACATGGCTCTTGGACGCTTACCTTCTCCACTTTGCCCAGCGGACTCATTACGCCGCCGGCCGGTGCTAAGGAAAAGCAGTATCAGATTGCCTATACCGGTAGCACGACGGCGCGCATACTCGATGGCCGCGTTGATGGCAATGATATTTATGTCAAAGGTCTTTCTACGGCTGGCGTGTTCAAAGATGCTTGGGTCAAGTTTACCATCGATGGCGATAAGGTAAAGATGGCCGGTGCTCAATATTTGGGACAAGCAAAGCGCGAAGATTTTGGTGGATATAGCAGCGATAAGTCTGCTTATCACGTATATGCGATGACCTATAAGCGCTTGGGCAACGACGAACTCGAACTCAAAGACGAGATCACTTTTTGATTACGACGCTGCGCGTGGAAAATTCACCACAAAGGATGCCGTTTGCATCACGATTGGTTACCAAGATCCCAACGAAGACAACACGAAGGAGACGATGCGTGCCCTCTCGCTTACGCCTTACTCCGATCAAGTGGGTAATCCGGAAGCACCTACGCTCTACTACTGCACAGCTACGCCGAGCTACGACTATGAAGAGATGTTGACAACTTTTTGCCTTCTACGTGAAAAAAATGCTGATGTCGATGGCAACTATCTCAGTCCGGACAGCATGTATTACAACATCTTCATCAACGATGCTGAGCAGCCCTACACTTTTGTAAAGAAAAACCTATTCTTTCAACAAGGAAGATATGACCGACATTCCTTATATGTACAAGGACAGCCAGAATAAAGACATCAAGGTTGTTGACAATATGCGCTTCATCCACTTCTACGACAAGGGTATCGACTCTGTAGCCGTGCAGATGGTTTATAAGAGTGGCGACAAACTCTATAAGAGTGAATTGCTCCGTGCAAAAGTCGACAAGACCGCGTCTGTTCACGGCGTAGAACTGAATCCGGCTGCCGGACGTGAGGAATATTTCGACCTCGAAGGCCGTCGTTTGGATGCACCGGTTAAGGGTATCAACATCGTGCGCCGCGCTGATGGTAAGACCTACAAGGTTTTGGTGAAATAAAGTGCTTATCTTACCTATTTCGGTAAGATAAAGCGCCAAAATGCGTTAGCGGGAGATGCTCTAAAGGCATCTCTCGCTTTTTGATTATTGGCATCGCATCTGCAACGATTAGATAAATCCTACTCGAAGGTTGTCAAATATAGAAACATTCCATATATTTGCAACATGAATAGAAAGATAAGGACATACGGCGGCTACTTTGAGGCGTTTATGTCCGGACTCGAAGAGAAGGTACAAGAGAAAATACAGTACAGGGTTGCTATTGTTAAAAAAATACAGGATAGACTTTCGACAAAGTTTGTAAAGGCTATTAGAGACGGACTGTTTGAATTGCGTACTGAATATAAAGGCAATATCTATCGCGTGTTTTTTATTTTTGATGAGGGACAAGTAGTTGTGTTATTTAATGGCTTTCAAAAAAAGACACAAAGAACACCACGTAAGGAGATAGATAAAGCCTTAGCTATAAAGGAGGATTATTATGAGCACAAACAATCATCAAGTAGTCGATTATGATTCAGTTTTAGATGCTAAGTTTGGCAAGATGGGGAGCTTGGAGCGTATGAAGCACGAAGAAGAAGCCCGTGCTTTTTATGCGGCTCAAATTTTGCTGCAAGCACGTAAGGAAGCTAAACTCACACAGAGCGAACTGGCTAAGCGTGTGGGTACGACGAAGTCTTACATCTCTAAAAATTGAAAACGGTGTGATAGAACCCGGCGTTGGCTTGTTCTTTCGCCTGATTGCAGCAATGGACTTACGCATTGATATCAGTCGACCTTTAGGTTTATAAGGTTAACGATGTAAAGGCTATAACGCATTATTTAGCGAGTGCGGGAGATATTTTTATTGAATATCTCCCGCACTTTTGCTGCAATCTGCAGTTCTATAAGGTCGTATCGTGATAGCCTAACACAGCGCGCCTTTTTTGAAATACTTTGTGCCATTTCGAGCCCACATTGATCAGTTTACCCTCTGCTTCGAGTTGGCGGGCCAAGGCGTAAGTTTTTGGCGGTAGAGAGTTGAAACCGGTCGCGCAAGTCGCTGATCTGCAAAACAGGGCACTGCCGCAAAGGATTCGGTCAAGACGCTCGCTATGGTTGAGGCTGAGGGCATAGCTTTGTTGGGCCGAGGTTGATTCAGCAGCACAAACTTTGCCTCTTTCATCTGCCCCATCACCTCCTTCTCAGGCTGAAAGCGAATGGTCCCGCACCTGCGGCCGCAGCAGGCGCGGGCGATGCGTTCGCGGGTGCGTGCGCAGATCCCCCTTGATGGCGAGCGAGAAGAATCCCAAGCCCGGCAAGTGTACGCGGTTGCCCGCCAAGAGTTGTGCTTTCAGTTCCTTACTCAGCGCCTCGAGCGTACCGGCCAAGTCGCTCATCGAGAAAGTCGTCCCCCGCTCAATGTTGCGCCCCATCTCCTGCAAGGAAGTCGTGGCATAGGGCGCACAAAGCGCCTTAAATGGTTTTTTTACTGGCGAGTTTTCCACTCGTCGGAATGAGTTTGTAAGATACAGTCATACTGTTTACGGATTTAAAGTTAGAAAATAAATGATCGCCCGCTCTGCCAATTTTGACAAGGCTTGATGGGCTTACGTTGTTTTCACGACAAAAAGGTTTCAGCTCACGATGAAAAAAGGCTTGCGCTCGTGAGAAAAAGGTCTACGCTCGTGAGCGTACACGCATTAACTCTGCTCGTGTGTGTCACAAATGCATCGAGAGTAGTAGGTTTTTCAGGCTTTTCGGCGCTGATTTCCATCCCTCGTTCGCTTGTTGCCGGCAAAGATAAACATAAAAGTGGAATGGGCCAAGCCCTGCCCGATGCCAATGAGCGCCGCGCCAACTTCGCTGCCCGAAAAGTGCGGGCGAAGCCTCGAATAACGCACGAAAAACGAGTGCTTATCGCACTTAAATCCATTAAAAATGACGGGCGCTTCCTCGAAAGTTAAACATTGATAATTCATTTCCCCATCGCCGGCGCCCCTTTTTCCCCGTTGCGCAGCGCGCGTGGGGCGGCTTGCGCCCGCTTACGGGCATAGTTTGTTAAAATCCCATTCCCCTCCGCTGTAAAGTAAGTCGGACGCCACGCGTAGTCTGTTGGCCGTTAAAATTATCCCTTCATCGTAGCCCCGCAACGCAAAATTAGCTAACTTCGCCGCGAGTTATGAGACGTTTATTGCTTCTTATGAGCCTATTTTCCGCCTTCCTGTCACTTGCAGCGCGACCGGTAGCCGTAGAGAAAGCCCCCGATGATTCGGTGGCCTTGCCTATCTATGTGCAAGTCGGGAAGGTGAAGTACAAAGGCGATAGCATTCCGCACGTTATCCTGCCTACGCTTTACAAATATCCACCGATGGAGTTTAAGAACGAGGCCGAGCGGCAGGAATATAACCGACTCGTCTCTAACATCAAACTCCTCTTGCCGATGGCCAAACTCGTGCGCTATACGATCATAGAGACCTACGATTATCTTCGCCTCCTGCCTGATAAAAAGAGCCGGCAAGCCCACATTGATCGCATGGAAGCCGACTTGAAGCGCAGGTACGGCCCGATGGTGCGCAAGCTGACGCGCTCTCAAGGCCGCTTGCTGCTCAAATTGATCGATCGCGAGTGTAACCAGACGGGCTATAACATTGCGAAAGCCTTTATCGGTTCTTTTCGAGCCAACTTATACCAGTCCATAGGTCTGCTGTTTGGCAACAGTCTTTCGCGCCATTATGATCCAAACGGCGACGACCGCTACACAGAACGCGTCGTGCGCCTTGTCGAGAGTGGACAGATTTAAGTCTCCTCAAGATTTCTTACTTCCTTTTGTGGAAAACGCGTCTTATTCTTTGGTCTTCTTGCTGCTTTTGCCGTAACTTCGCCTCGAAACGATGCGCCGGTGCGCAACGAAAGTCCTTGCGCCGCGCATCATGAAAAGACAAGAAAAAAACCGAATAGTATGAAGAAAGACAAGAAACGTCTGACGAAAAAAGAAGTGACGCAAAAACTCTTGGCGCTGTTTGAGGCTTCGCCCGAACGATCCTTTACGGTCAAAGAATTATTTTCAGAGTTGCGCGCCGGCAATCACCCCGCAAAGATGCTCGTCTTGGACACGCTCGATACCCTCGTCTTTGATGATTACGTAAGTTCGGACGGCAAAGGTCATTATCGCGGAGCTCCGCAACAACACATACTAGAAGGCACCTTCAAACGCAAGCGTAATGGCTACAACTCCTTTATTCCTGATGATAGCGATGAACCGATTCTCGTCAGCGAGCGAAATGCGCTTCACGCCCTCGATGGCGATCGCGTGCAAGTAGCCATGATGGCGCGCCGAAGAGGACATGAGGCGAGAGGCAGAAGTGATCGCGATCCTCGAACGCTCAAATGATACGTTCGTAGGCCGCTTGAAAGTGGAGAAAAAAATTACGCCTTCCTCATCACGCCCAGCCGTGTGTTGGCCAACGATATATTCATTCCGACCCGGAACCTGAAGGGTGGCAAGACGGGCGACAAGGTCGTCGTAAAAAAATCGTGGAGTGGCCGATGGAAGCTAAGAGCCCGATCGGCAAAGTCGTAGATATTTTTGGGTCAAGAAGGGAGAACGACGCCGAAATGAACGCCATTTTGGCCGAGTTTAATTTACCTTATACCTACCCGAAGCGCGTAGAAGAAGCCGCCGACAAGATACCCGACGGCGTGACGGCGGAAGAAGTTGCGCGGCGTGAAGATATGCGCGACGTGCTCACCTTTACGATCGACCCGCGCGATGCGAAGGATTTTTGACGACGCGCTCTCCATCCGCACGCTCGCAGATGGTGCTTGGGAAGTCGGCGTTCACATAGCCGATGTGACGGCCTACGTGCACGAAGGCGATATCATCGATCGTGAAGCTTTGAAGCGCGCCACGAGCATCTATCTCGTGGATCGCACGATCCCGATGTTGCCCGAGCGCCTATCGAATCAGCTCTGCTCGCTGCGGCAGGACGAAGATAAGCTGGCTTATTCCGTTATTTTCAAAATGAATGAAGCGGGCGAAGTGTTGGATTGGCATTTGGCCCATACCGTTATCCGTTCCGACCGTCGCTTTGTTTACGAAGAAGTGCAATACATTCTCGAGCAGAACGGCGAGGCGAGTGCGGAAGATCTGGCCACGCCGGGCGAGCATCCCAAAGTGGTCAAAGGAACGTCGCCCGTAGGCGAGTACGCCGCCCAACTTATTACGCTCAACAGACTGGCCAAACAATTGCGGAGCAAACGTTTTCAAGCACGGGGCCATAGGTTTTGACCGTCCGGAGATACGTTTTGAAATCGATGACAAAAGGCCACCCCATTTCAACCTTTATCAAATTGGCCAGGACGCAAACAAACTCGTTGAGGAGTTTATGTTGTTGGCCAATCGCACCGTGAGCCGAGCACATCGGTAGGGTGGCGCGCGGCAAGAAAGCGAAAGTTTTTTCCTTACCGTATACACGACGTCCCCGATCCCGAGAAGCTGATCACGCTGAGCGGATTTATCGCCAAGTTTGGTTATAAAAATTCGCACCGAAGGTTCGAAGAAAGACGTCAACAAGAGCCTTTAATCGTCTGCTCGAAGACGTGAAAGGCAAAAAGAGCAAGGAATGGTAGAAATGGTGACGCTGCGGGCGATGGCCAAGGCTCGTTATAGCATCGAAAACATAGGCCACTACGGCTTGATGTTTGATTATTATACCCATTTCACTTCGCCCATTCGTCGCTATCCCGATATGATGGTTCACCGCCTCCTGACGCGCTACGCCGAAGGTGGGCGCTCCGTCAGCGCGAGCAAGTATGAGGAACTCTGCGAGCATAGTAGCGCGATGGAGCAATTGGCAGAGACCGCCGAACGCGCAAGTACGAAATATAAGCAAGTAGAATTTATGGCCGATCGCTTAGGGCCAAGAATTTGAAGGCATCATTGATGGCGTCACTGAGTTTGGTTTGTACGTAGAACTCGAAGAAAACGGCTGCGAAGGTATGATTCCCATTCGTAATTTGTCCGGCGATTACTACGATTTCGACGAGCGAAATTTTTTTGCCTCATCGGCCGCCGTCATCGCAAGCGCTATGCTTTGGGCGACAAACTCAGAATACGTGTGGATAAAGCCAATCTGGAGCGTCGCACACTCGATTTTTATGCTTGCTGATGATGACCTTCCGGCCGCGCCGCGCTCAACAGCTTTCGCGCCCGATAAGCGCGGACGAAAGAAGAAAAAGAGCGGGCGCAAACGCAGATGAGATTGGCCATTTTGGCGCACCATTTTTTTACGATGAAGAGCAACGAGAAAAATCACTTCTGTTGCTCTTTTTTTCGTTGCGTCTGACAAAGTTTTTTTGGGCTTAATGCTTATTTTTGCTTTTTTTACAATGCACTGCCTCCTTTTTCGTTTGGCCCGAGCAAACTATCGTTTGGTGGTATCAAACTATTGTTTGGTGGGAGCAAACCATCGTTTGGCGGGAGCAAACAATTAGTTTTTCCGAAGGCCATCGACTGCAACTGCACACGGCGGACGTGAAATCCTACACATCTGCATCACAATAAGCCAAAGTGGCAACAGAAAAAAAGCGAAAGTAGCCGGACAAAACGACTCAGAAGGACAATAATACCCGACAAACGATGCAAATGATAAAAGAAAAGCCGCTCTAAACCGGTCATTTTTGTAGAGATAACACTATCTTTGCAAATCAAATTAAAAAGGAAAACGTCCCTCTTATGGAGTATAATTTTCAAGAGATCGAACAACGATGGCGTAAGGCGTGGGCCGATGAGGCGCTTTACCATACAGAGATAGAAAAAAAGATAAGCCGAAGTATTATGTATTAAATATGTTCCCGTACCCATCCGGGGCCGGGCTGCACGTAGGCCACCCCTTGGGCTACATCGCTTCAGACATTTATGCCCGCTATAAGCGTTTGAAAGGCTTCAATGTCTTGAATCCGATGGGTTATGATGCGTACGGCTTGCCTGCAGAACAATATGCCATTCAGACAGGCCAGCATCCGGCCGTGACAACCGAACGCAACATCGCACGTTATCGAGAACAGCTCGATCGCATCGGCTTCTCCTTTGATTGGAGTAGGGAGGTGCGCACTTGCGATCCGGACTATTATCACTGGACACAATGGGCCGTGAGAAAAATGTTTCTCTCCTATTATGATACTAAAGCGCAACAGGCGCGGTCGATAGATGAACTCATCGCTCACTTGGAAGCTCACGGAACGGAAGGGCTTACGGCGGCTGCCTCGGCCGAAGATTTGCATTTGACAGCCCAAGAGTGGGCAGAGATGACTTGGGCAGAACGAGAGGATTTCTTGATGAACTACCGCATAGCTTACGTCGGAGAGACGATGGTTAACTGGTGTGCCGAATTGGGAACCGTACTGGCTAACGATGAAGTGGTAGATGGCGTGAGCGTGCGCGGAGGCTATCCCGTCGTACAGCGGAAGATGAAGCAATGGTGCTTGCGCGTCTCGGCTTATGCCCAACGCATGCTGGACGGATTGGAGACCGTAGATTGGTCAGATAGTTTGAAAGATACCCAACGCAATTGGATCGGGCGCTCAGAAGGCACAGAGATGCAATTTAGCGTGGAGGGTAGCGACGAAAAGATAACCATCTTCACTACGCGTGCAGATACGATTTTCGGCGTGACCTTCGTCGTGCTCGCCCCTGAAAGCGAACTCGTTGAAAAGTTAACTACGCCGGACCAACAAGCAGCTGTGGCCGCCTATGTCGAAGAGACCAAGAAGCGCACAGAGCGCGAACGCATCGCCGATCGAAAGGTGACGGGCGTCTTTACAGGCAGTCGGGCCATTAACCCGTTTACCGGTGAAGCCGTTCCTATCTGGGTGAGTGATTATGTCCTCTCCGGTTACGGAACCGGGGCAATTATGGCCGTGCCGGCCCACGATAGTCGCGACTATGCCTTTGCGCGTCATTTTAATTTGCCGATTATCCCGCTGATAGAAGGATGCGATGTGAGCGAAGAAAGTTTTGATGCGAAAGAAGGCGTGGTTTGCAACTCGCCGCGTGAAGATGCTGCGCCCTATGTAGATTTTTCATTGAACGGCAAAACCGTGAAGGAGGCCATTGCAGCTACGAAAGCCTACGTAGAAGCCAAGGGATTGGGCCGCATCAAGGTCAACTTCCGCTTGCGCGATGCTATCTTCAGTCGGCAAAGATATTGGGGAGAACCATTCCCATTCTACTATAAAAACGGCCATCCTCAGGCAGTGCCAGAAGCGGCTTTGCCGCTCGAACTCCCCGAAGTGTCCAAATTTCTCCCGACCTCATCGGGCGAACCCCCATTGGGCAACGCTGACCGCTGGGCTTGGGATGAGGAGAACGCATGCGTCGTGGAGACGAACAAGATAGACAATGTCCATGTCTTCCCCTTGGAACTCAGTACGATGCCCGGCTTTGCCGGAAGTTCGGCCTACTATCTTCGCTATATGGATCCGTCGAATGCTACTGCACTCGTAGGCGAGAAAGCTGACCACTACTGGCGCAATGTTGATCTCTACGTGGGCGGTAGTGAGCACGCTACAGGTCATCTTATATATAGCCGATTCTGGAATAAGTTCCTCTTCGATTTGGGCACATCTTGCGAAGACGAACCCTTTAAGAAGATGATCAATCAGGGGATGATCCAAGGCCGTTCCAACTTCGTTTATCGTATAAAAGACACCAACACGTTTGTGAGTCTTGGTCTGAAAAAAATCAATATGAAGTGACGCCGATTCACGTTGACGTGAATATCGTGGTGAACGACATCTTGGATGTCGAAGCCTTTAAGGCGTGGCGTCCGGAATACAATACTGCCGAATTTATTTTGGAAGATGGCAAGTACATTTGTGGATGGGCTGTCGAGAAAATGTCGAAGTCGATGTTCAATGTGGTAAATCCGGACGACATTGTCGATAAATATGGTGCAGATACTTTGCGCCTCTACGAAATGTTTCTTGGGCCGATCAATCAAAGTAAACCGTGGGACTCTAACGGCGTAGACGGCTGCGCTCGCTTCTTGCGTCGCTTCTGGAATCTCTTCTTCGAAGGCGAAGATTTGCGCGTGACGGACGAAAAAAACCAACAAAAGAAAATCTCAAAAAGTCTGCACAAACTACTCAAAAAGGTAACGACCGACATCGAGGAGTTTGCTTATAACACCTCCATTCCGGCCTTTATGATTGCCGTCAACGAACTGATGCAGCAGAAATGCCGCTGTCGTGAAAGTGTTGGAGCCCATGGTGATCGCCTTAGCGCCCTTTGCACCCTACATTGCCGAAGAGTTGTGGCATAAACTGGGACACGAAGCGAGCGTACATAAGGCTACGTGGCCCGCATTCGATGAGCAATATCTGAAAGAAGACAGTTGCACGCTCTCCGTCTCGTTTAACGGTAAGACCCGCTTTACCATCGAAGTGTCTGTAGATGCCTCCAAGGAAGAAGTGGAGCGCTTGGCGCTGGCCCACGAGTCGACACAGGCGCATATTGAGGGTAAACAGATTATAAAAGTGATCGTCGTGCCCGGCCGCATTGTTAATATCGTGCTGAAATAAATCGTTATGGAACTGAGACAATCTATCCAACACCAGATTAAAGACTATTTGATCATTACGCTGGGCTTGATCATTTATTCGATCAGCGTCACGTGTTTCATTTTGCCGTATGAAATTACGACAGGCGGCGTTATCGGCTTCGGTTCTGTGATTTTCTATGCCACGGGCTTTCCGATTCAAGCTTCATTTTTTATTCTTAACGTCATGTTGCTTATCTTGGCTATACGAACCTTGGGTTGGCGCTTCTGTCTTAAAACGATTTATGCCGTGATCGTCTTAACGGTCTTGCTCGATTTGGTACAGAAGTTTATGCTGCATTATGGTGCTGTTCATAGTGCAGAATTTGTGCTGAGTCCAAAAGGCTTCCCGCAGATCGTAAAGAATGATGCCTTTATGTCATCCTTGCTCGGCGCGACGCTTAATGGTATCGCGCTGGGCATCGTGTTGCTCAATAACGGCTCAACCGGAGGTACGGACGTCGTAGCCGCTGTGGTCAACAAATATAAGGATATTACGTTGGGGCAGATCTTGATGTTTATCGATATCTTCATCGTCTCCTCAAGTATATTTGTGTCCGGGACTTCCGTTTCTATACTTCTGTGTAGTTACTGTACGCTGATCGTGACCAGTTTAATGGTCGATTATGTGATGGATCGCGGCCGTCAATCCGTCCAATTCTTTATCTTCTCCCGGAAATATGAAGAGTTGGCCAACGCTATTACGAAGACCCATCGCGGGGTTACGGTCATAGACGGCGAAGGATGGTTTACGCATACCGAACGCAAAGTTTTGATTCTGCTGGTTAAGCGCCGCGAGTACGAATATCTTCCGTTTGATTCAGAGTATAGATCCGCAAGCCTTTGTTTCGCAGACAAAAGTGATTGGCGTGTTTGGTGAAGGCTTTGATCGCATTCGTGCGAAAGCTAAGAAGCCTACGCCTGTTAACGATGACGCTTTAAAGGAGCAAAAATCGATAGATGTCGCCTCCAAAGTAATAGATAAGCCTTTGGAGTAAACGAGAGAACATTTATACAGATGGATATGACGATGACAAAACGCCTGACAGTCGTTCCCCAGGGCGGATTGTGCAACCGATTGCGGGTTGCGTTGTCCGCCTTGTCTGCTTTTCCTGATTGCGAAGTAGAGTGGGGAAGAGACAAGGCGTGTTACGCTTACTTCGACGAACTCTTTCAGCCGCTCAAAGGTATTGTTAGGCGTCGTTGGTGGAATGTTCCTCAGACGCGTCGCAACCTGCATATTCCCGCACTTCTGCGCCGCTGGATTTACGATGCACAATTGGTAAATGCCAAAGCACTGCCGGCTGTCATCGATAGATCCACCTACGTCTCGACCGGTTATGCTTTTAGGACCATACGGACGCGAATGGTTGCAGCGTTTAACACCCCTCGATAGCATCCGGCGACGTATTGATGCCATCACCGCGCAGTTTCCCCCGATATCGTTGGGGTGCATATCCGCCGCACAGACAATAAAAAAATCTTGGAGTCACAGTTCGGACGAAGCCTTTTTGGAGAGCAATGGAAGCCACGGGCGGTACATTTTATTTGGCTACCGACGACTTAGATTTGCGCCAAGCGCTCTGCCGATACTTTAACGTCATCACGCAGCCGCTGTCATCCGTGCGCCGCGACACCCGCGAAGGTATTGAAGAAGCAGTCGTTGATTTATATTGTCTCGCAGCAACAAATAGACTATTCGGGAGCTATTGGTCATCATTCTCAGATGCAGCTGCCGAGTTAGGGAACATTCCTTTATCCATTATACAATGAAGAAAATCGTATTTGCAACAAATAATAGTCACAAACTTACCGAAGTTCGTGCCATCGTCGGCCAACAAATAGAAATCTTAAGTCTTGCCGATATCAATTGCTCCGCAGACATTCCCGAAACAGCCGATACGCTCGAAGGCAATGCCCTGCTCAAAGCCCGCTATGTCTACGATCATTACGGATTAGACTGCTTCGCTGACGATACAGGCTTAGAAGTAGATGCCTTGGGCGGTGCACCGGGCGTGCATACAGCGCGCTATGCTTGCGCAGATCATAACGATACCGAAGCCAATACGCGCAAATTATTGGCCGAGTTGAAAAATAAAAATGACCGTCGTGCACAATTTCGCACAGTTATTGCGTTAATAGAAGACGGCGCGGTCCGCTATTTCGAGGGCATTGTGGAGGGAAGCATCGCCACAGAGAAGATCGGGACAGATGGCTTTGGCTACGACCCCGTGTTTATCCCCGAAGAAGCCGGGCAAACGTTTGCCCAGTTAGGGCCTGCTGCAAAAAACGAAATTAGTCATCGCGCTCGAGCTGTGCGTGCCCTCGTCGATTATCTGTCGAAGTAAGCCCCACGCGCATCATAAATGCTTGCCTCCCCGTGCGGCGCCGACACCCTATTATATAATGTGTATGAAGAAGGTTCTTGTCCTGCTTTTTTTATTTACCGCTTTATTGCCGCTTCGTGCTGTTGCCGACGGCCGATGGCGGATGTATTTAGCCTATCATAACAATACGTACAACGTTCCGATGGGAACGCGAATTTATTCCTTGTGTGATGGCAACCTGTATAGCTACGATACGGCCGACAACTCCGTACACTATTTCTCGAAATTAGACGGACTTAACGGCAAGTCCATACGCTTCATTGCGCCCGCGCCCACGCGCCAGCGCCTTTTAGTCGTTTATACCGATGGCAACATAGATTTAATTTCACCCAACGGAGATGTATTCAACATTCCTCAATTGAGTTCCGCCAATGGTGGCGATTTAGTCTTGAACGACTTGGCCATCAATGGTGATGAAGTAGATTTGGCCACCAACGAAGGAATTGTAAGGCTCGATATGAAGAAAGCCGAACTGAAGGGCTATTATAAGTTGGGCGCAAATGTCGCTTCGGCCATTGTTTTCGAAGGAAAACTCTACGCCGCACTCAGCGATAAAGTCTTGGCCTGCGACTTAAATGCCAATATGTCCGATAGAAATTCCTGGCAAGTCGCACTCAATGCCTCCGTGCGTCGATTCTTTGTCTTCGGCCGTCGCTTATTGTTCCAAGTAAGCACGCCTTCCGCTGCTTTCGGGCAAGGTTTGTGGGCGCTGACCGCCGGTTTGCAGCCACAGCACCTCGCCGCCACTGATTATCCTAAGGCTTATGTCGATGCCTCGAAGGCAGTTTTTGCCAACGATGCCCAAGTTATCGTCCTCGATGTCGCACATCCCGATCAAATTGCTCAAACTTTAACTGCCAACAACTCGTGGAGTCACCTCACACTATCAGGCTCTACCTTTTGGGCCAGCGAAGGCCTGAGCGGCCTGCGCAATTATAAGGTGTCCGGAAACACACTCCAGCCCGCCGGCATCCAACTCGAAGGGAGCGGCCCCAAGCGCGATCTCTGCTATTATATGAAATACTATGGCGACAAACTCCTCATTGCCGGCGGACGTTTGGATCCTTACGACCGCATCCACTTTCCGGGAACGCTAATCCAATATGATGGTCGCGATTGGCGCTCTTTTGAAGAAGAAGACATCGCTGCCAAAATAGGCTACCCCTATACGGATATCAATTGCGTCGTGCAAGACCCGCGCGACCCTACCCACTATTTTGCAACCTCTGCCGGAAAAGGACTTTTCGAGTTTAAAAATTTCAAATTTCAGAAGCATTACTCGCTCCACAATTCCCCTTTGCGCTCTGCCGTCAAAGACGGCAACGCGCCATATTACGTTCGCCTCGACGGACTCAATTTCGATAAGGCCGGCAATTTGTTTATGGTCAACAACCACGCAGATAGCGTCATTCGGGTCTTAAAAGCCGATGGCAGTTGGGCGTCCCTCTATGCCGATGGCTTGAGTAAAGCCCCCACACTTGAGAAAACGCTCATCGATAATAAAGGCCGCCTTTGGATAGCTTCTCGCCGCACGATCGATGGGCATACGGCCGGCCTGTTCTGTCTTGATTACAATGGCACAATCGACAACACGAGCGATGATATCTCTAAGTATCGCACGTCCGGTGTCAATGAAGACGCCACCGCCTTTGATTTTGGCGGCGTATATACTCTAATGCAAGATACCGATGGAAGCATCTGGGTCGGAGCAGGCACAGGATTATACGTCATACCCAACCCCGACGAATGGTTTAAGTCTGATTTCTACATAACGCAGATCAAAGTGCCCCGCAATGATGGTACAAACTACGCCGACTATCTCTTGGCTAAAGTGCCCGTCAACGCCATCGCTACTGACGGCGGTGGGCGCAAGTGGATTGGCACTTTGGGGGCGGGCTCTACCTAGTAAGTCCCGACGGCACGAGTATACTTAAGCATTTCACGAGCAAGGATTCTCCCCTGCTTTCCGATAATATTTATTCGCTGGCCGTGAGCGAGGCTGATGGCGAAGTAATGATCGGCACCGATGTCGGACTCTGCTCCTACTTTAGCAATGCTGCGCGTGCACAGGCCGAGCTCGATAAGAACAATGTGAAGGTATATCCCAACCCCGTGCGCCCCGAGTTTAAGGGTATGCTGGCTGTTAGCGGACTAACGGCCAACGCTGATGTGCGCATCGTCAATACGGCCGGCCACGTCGTTGCAGGCGGCCGATCTGTGGGCGGATCCTTCAACTGGGATCTGCGAGGCACTGACGGCTTCCGCGTTCCGAGTGGCGTATATGATATCATGGTGGTCACAAACGAAGCAAACAAAGGCATAGTAGCGAAGGTTACGATCATTTAGCTTTCTGTTGAATTTTTGCCGGCGATTTACCAAGGCATAAGAAAAACGCTAATATTTGGCTAAAACCCTATTATTTTTGGCCTTATGTTGCACTTTTGCCGCTAATGAAAGGCCTTTTTCCTTGATTTTCATAAGAAAATTAGAAAAAAACTTGTGGGTATCTCCGACTTGCCCTATATTTGCCTGTATTAAATCGACAAAGAGATTTATTAACGCAAAAATGCCAATATGAACAAAAAGTGAACTCGTAAGCGCAATCGCTGCATCTGCAGGATTAAGCAAAGTTGATTCCAAGAAAGCACTAGACGCTACATTAGAAGCCATCGCTGGCGCATTGAAAGCTAACGACAAAGTTGCCCTCTTGGGATTTGGCACTTTCGCTGTGACTGAACGCCCCGCACACGACGGCGTAAATCCTGCAACGAAAGAAAAAATTCACATTCCGGCAAAGAAAGTGATCAAATTTAAGGCCGGTGCAGAACTTTCCGGAGCTTTGAACTAAAAGAACAACGGAATTTAATGTCTGACAAGTCGTAAAAGGAAATCCTTTTTGCGGCTTGTTTTTTATAGAAGCACGCCGCCGGCTTTCCTTGCCCCGCGAGGGCTCTCAAACTGCTACCATATTTCGTTCTTTCAAACTCATTTCCTTTGTATTTATTTCTGGTTTTCACGTGCTTCCTCTTGTGCTTGCCTGCCTCAAGTGGCAAAGGTTGTGCATATAGTTTGCGATCGATCTGCTTTGCCGCCCCTTGTCGTGCCTGCAGCTTTGCTTGTAAGTGTCGTGGGCGCTAAATGAATGCATAATATTTTTGAATAATACAAATTAAACCCTTATCTTTGCTCGCAGATTTTTGTCGTTTGTGGCGAAAATACTGATGTAGAGCGTTTAGCGTTTGCTGTTTTACGACTGCTGCCCGCTTTTGCTGTACTGATTTATGCAATTTAAATAACAAATTCAATATGAAGAAAATTCTTTCCCTTACCATCTTTAGCCTCTTTCTGACTTTGGGGCTTACCTCCTGCAAAGGTGATTCGCCGGAGCCACCTACACCACCTTTAGAACAAGGCAGAAAACTCCTTGGCTACGTTGATAGCGATGGCATCTCTATTAAAACGGTCAACTATGACGCACAAGGGCGCATTGCCTCACTTGCGATGACCCAAATCGATGCAAATACGAACGAAAATGTCAACCTGAATTTGGCTTATCGCTATACCAACGATAGCATAATCCTATCTATCACTAACCTTGAAAGCAAAGCGGTGAATAAAGTCGAGTATGTGCTCGACGCGAAACACAGGGTGGTGAAGATGATTCTGCCTGAAACAGACGAAGCAGAGGGAGAAATGTACATCCTCTCCTATAATAATCATAATCAACTGGCTGGTTGCCATGCGAATGATGGAGAGAATATTGAATTAACGTGGACTGATGGCAACATCTCTTCCGTTATATCTCGCGATGAAGAGACTACGACGACAAATTATACATATACCGACTATAACGCAAAGCATTTTCTTAGCGTCAGCGCAGTTTTCGGTACGCCGGAACTCTTGGGAGTCGATCAAGTACTCTTCTTGCAGGGCTATTACGGAGTATATCCCAAAAACCTTATAAAAACGGAAACTGTGGTAGAGGAATCCTCTACACTCACCTATACTTATGAGATAGATGCTATGGGTTATGTTACTAAAGCCTCTGACTCAAAGGGTAAATTCTGTGTATTTACGTGGAAGTAATTCCCATCTCATAACAGCCCCGATTGACGCCCTTGCCAATCGGGGCTGTTTTTCTGTATGTTCCGCCGCTGCTAAATAGGGAGACTGTCTCTGACTTGACGCGACGCACACCGGCCAACTCTTCGCTCGGTCTTTTATGCTCTTGCGCTCACTTCTGTCTCGCTTGGTTCGGCTTTCGGCATATAAAGTCTTTCTATAAGCGCCCGTAGCGTTTCGCTTTTTCAACCCATGTCCTCCATTTTTTAGCGGCCACCGCCTGTTTTGCTCACAACAACACATTATATATATAGAAGCAACTCATATTTCGACACTGCCGGCGCATCTATTTACGCGCAATCGCGGCGGGTTGCCGGGTAGCGGCGCAACTTTTGACGCTTCTCTACCATCTTTTCACGCAGCAACTCATTTTTTTTTCCGTCTGTATCGCTCTTTTTATACTCGACCGTGGCTTTTACATCAAAGAATATCCCTCATCTTCGCTTTTTTATCACGAGGTGAAGCCTTTTTTTATCGTGAGCGCAACTACTTTTTCTCACGAGACAAAGCCTTTTTTGTCGTGATCAAAAAGCCCCCAAACCCTTCCGGCGCACCTCGAAACCAAGTTTTTCTCACTTTTTCCACAACTTTCTTATCCCCGATTTTCGCCGTTTTCCTATCGATTCTGCCACCTCTGCATGTCAAATTTTGCCATCTCCGGATTTATTTTTCGTTTTTTTGCGTAAAAAAGTTTGTGTGCGTGTTTGGTGGTAATGAGATTTTTGTTCTACTTTTGCACTCGCTTTCCAACGCTGTGGCGTTTGGTTGAGCATCTGAAAAAGCGATCTTTGAAAGAATTCCATAGACTTTTATGCAGAAGAAGCAGAAAGAGTTTCAATCCGAGGATGCTTAGGCATTTTATGGATTGTTATTCGGTAAGCAGTATGTTTTTCTTGTTAAAGAATAGTACAAGAATCGTCAAATTCCTTTTTTTACATTCAACTCGTTGAATCAGAAAAAGAAAAAAATGAGATATACAATGTAGAGTTTGATCCTGGCTCAGGATGAACGCTAGCTACAGAGCTTAACACATGCAAGTCGTGGGGCAGCGGATGCTTAGCTTGCTAAGTATGCCGGCGACCGGCGCACGGGTGAGTAACGCGTACCGAACCTGCCCATCACACAGGGATAGGCTTGCGAAAGCAAGATTAATACCTGATGGTCTCAGTTGTATGCATGTATGATTGAGTAAAAGCCTTCGGGCGGTGATGGATGGCGGTGCGTCCCATTAGGAAGTTGGCGGGGTAACGGCCCACCAATCCTTCGATGGGTAGGGGTTCTGAGAGGAAGGTCCCCCACATTGGAACTGAGATACGGTCCAAACTCCTACGGGAGGCAGCAGTGAGGAATATTGGTCAATGGGCGAGAGCCTGAACCAGCCAAGTAGCGTGCGGGATGAAGGCCCTTGTGGTCGTAAACCGCTTTTATCAGTGAATAAAGTGCACCACGTGTGGTGTCATTGCAGGTAGCTGAAGAAAAAGGACCGGCTAATTCCGTGCCAGCAGCCGCGGTAATACGGAAGGTCCGGGCGTTATCCGGAATTATTGGGTTTAAAAGGGAGCGCAGGCGGGAGTGTAAGTCAGCTGTTAAATATCAGGGCCCAACTCTGTTATGCAGTTGAAACTATATTTCTTGAGTACGCACAGGGATGGCGGAATTCAGGGTGTAGCGGTGAAATGCTTAGATATCCTGAAGAACTCCGATCGCGAAGGCAGCCATCCGGAGCGTAACTGACGCTGAGGCTCGAAGGTGCGGGTATCGAACAGGATTAGATACCCTGGTAGTCCGCACGGTAAACGATGAATACTCGCAGTTCGGCCTTTTTAGGTCGAGTTGTCCAGCGAAAGCGTTAAGTATTCCACCTGGGGAGTACGCCGGCAACGGTGAAACTCAAAAGGAATTGACGGGGGGGCCCGCACAAGCGGAGGAACATGTGGTTTAATTCGATGATACGCGAGGAACCTTACCCGGGCTTGAACCAAGAGTGACGAGTGCAGAGATGCGCTTTTTCTTCGGACACTTTTTGGAGGTGCTGCATGGTTGTCGTCAGCTCGTGCCGTGAGGTGTCGGCTTAAGTGCCATAACGAGCGCAACCCCTTTTCTACGTTTGCCATCGGGTAATGCCGGGAACTCCGTGGATACTGCCGCCGCAAGGCGGAGGAAGGTGGGGATGACGTCAAATCAGCACGGCCCTTTACGTCCGGGGCTACACACGTGTTACAATGGTCGGAGCAGCAGGAAGCTACCTGGCGACAGGATGCTGATCCCAAAACCCGGCCTCAGTTCGGACTGGAGTCTGCAACCCGACTCCACGAAGCCGGATTCGCTAGTAATCGCGCATCAGCCATGGCGCGGTGAATACGTTCCCGGGCCTTGTACACACCGCCCGTCAAGCCATGAAAGCCGGGGGTGCCTGAAAGCCGTGACCGCGAGGGTCGGCCTAGGGTAAAACCGGTGATTGGGGCTAAGTCGTAACAAAGGTAGCCGTACCGGAAGGTGCGGCTGGAACACCTCCTTTCTGGAGAGTTGTAATGTTGAGTATTTGATGTATTCTAATTACCGGATGCTCTTTTTTGTTTCTGCATGGAAGTATATGGTTTAGTATAGCGTTCCATTCTTAATGGAGTGGGCGCGGAGGATACCGAATTAGGCGGTGTCCGTCTGCCAGTCCTATAGCTCAGATGGTTAGAGCGCCACACTGATAATGTGGAGGTCGGCAGTTCAAGTCTGCCTGGGACTACTTCGGATGTGATTGCCTGGTGCATTCAGTCCGTCGTTTGGTAAAGGCGATGCTGTGACTCCGTAAGATAGGTTCGGTAATTCCCATTGGGGATTAGCTCAGCTGGCTAGAGCACCTGCTTTGCAAGCAGGGGGTCAACGGTTCGAATCCGTTATTCTCCACGTTGTGTTTCTGTTTTTTTTCAGTACACATTCGATCTATGACATATTGTACATCCAACAAGCAGATAAAAGATAGACATCAACTATTGTAGTTTTGTGCTACATGGTAAATATAGGGTATAATAAAGAATACGAAGCGTATTCCTGTTTTGACCGCATCTTGTTTTTATGAATGAGATGTTGGAGAGAAAGTCAGGAAGGGCGTACGGTGGATGCCTAGGCTCTTACAGGCGATGAAGGACGTGGTAAGCTGCGAAAAGCCGGGTAGAGGTGCAAACGACCTTTGACACCCGGATGTCCGAATGGGAAAACCCGGCAGGTTGAAGACCTGTCACCATATTGATTATGGAGCGAACGCGGGGAACTGAAACATCTTAGTACCCGTAGGAAGAGAAAACAAACGTGATACCCCTAGTAGCGGCGAGCGAACGGGGCATAGCCCAAACCGTAGAGGTATTTGCTTCTACGGGGTTGTAGGACTGCCAAGAATTGGTTATAAAAAGCGAAGCGGAACGATTTGGAAAAGATCGGCCATAGCGGGTGACAGCCCCTTATGCGTAAGCTTTTTTTATCAATGGCAGCACCTGAGTATCTCGGGACACGTGAAATCCTGAGAGAATCCGGCGGGCCCATCCGCCAAGGCTAAATACTCGTAAGAGACCGATAGCGAACCAGTACCGTGAGGGAAAGGTGAAAAAGCACCCTGATTAAGGGGTGAAAGAGTTCCTGAAACCGTACGCCCTACAAGCGGTCGGAGCAGCTATATGCTGTGACGGCGTGCCTTTGCATAATGAGCCTACGAGTTGTCGTTTTTTTGGCAAGGCTAAGGACAATGATGTC